>JACDJC010000001.1_pt1 | contig 1091404 bp, 1065 predicted proteins | sample 7454191 | NCBI WGS metagenome assembly JACDJC01 (sample SAMN14253291, study PRJNA609438) | sludge metagenome | isolation source: sludge after 25d culture with pyrite and EDTA | collected 2018-12-20 | reverse complement strand
TCCGCCGTCCGGATGCCGCTCTCCTGCTCCCGCAGGATCGCGATGATCTGCTCTTCCGTGAACCTTGATCGTCTCATCGTCCGTCTCCTTCAAGTGACGGACTCTACTCAAATCTGGAGGAACTTCAGGGGCTCAGGTCAGCTTGCCTACGGCGCGTCATTGAGAATGGGATGCCCCTTTCGCATGAAGCCCACAAGAAGCACATGACTACTTTCTCTTCATTCAAGTTTGCCAGCTATAAGTCGAGTCAATGGAATGCGCTCGGAGAGGCGCTCTTCACTAAGCATTACAATAAGAGTGGATCTTAGGAACACGTGCCTATATCTTCCCTTGCCAAACACTTTGCCGCTGAGTTGTAAAAATGGAAAAGAAAGCTCAGATTCGAAAATACAAATCAACCCGCGGTGCGGCGCAGGCGCTGAACGCTGGGGTGGACGCCACGCTTTTCAGTGGCGACTGCCTAGATCTCATTAGCTCGCTTCCAGATGCGTCGGTAGATATGGTTGTTACGTCTCCGCCATATTGCATCGGCATGGAATACGAAAGCTCAAGAACCGTCGATGACTTTTTGAGTACACACGAACGCTTGTTCCCTGAGATCATACGCATCACGAAGCCGGGAGGAAGCATATGCTGGCAAGTGGGTCATCACATCTCGAAGCAGACTACATACCCTCTCGACTTTGCTGTCTTTTCCCTTCTTAAAGACAACAAAGAAGTTGCCTTGAGAAATCGGATAATCTGGTCGTTCGCACACGGACTTCATAGTTCGTCACGGTTCAGTGGGCGTCATGAGACGTTGCTTTGGTATACGAAGGGAAACGACTACTACTTCGACCTAGATGCTGTGCGCATCCCTCAGAAATATCCTGGCAAGCGCCACTATAAAGGCCCGGCGAAAGGTGAGTTCAGCGGCAATCCGCTAGGCAAGAACCCGGGAGATGTCTGGGAGATTCCTAACGTGAAAGGTAATCATGTGGAGAAGCTCGGCCATCCGTGTCAGTTTCCTGTCGCTCTGGTGCAACGGCTTGCGCGTGCCCTTTGTCCGCCGGATGGCGTGATTTTCGACCCTTTTATGGGAGTTGCGTCGGCGGGGGTTGCCGCGCTAACGGAGGGTAGGCGATTCATCGGTGCGGAGATTAAAGAATCCTATTTAGACGCTGCTTTTGACAGACTGAAAGATTGCGCAAGCGGTTGCTTGAAATTTCGGCCCATTGAACGGCCGATCTTCACACCTGACCCTCGCTCTGAGGTAGCCAAGATTCCTCCGCATTTTTTTAAGTTGGCAGCTGAATAGATGCACATGCAAGTGCTCACCCTAACCTCACCCTCCTCAACCTCAGCGCATTGGCGATGACGGAGACGGAGGAGAGGGACATGGCCGCGGCGGCGAAGACGGGGCTCAAGAGCAGGCCGAAGACGGGATAGAGGATGCCCGCCGCGATAGGGACGCCCGCCGCATTGTAGAAGAAGGCGAAGAAGAGGTTCTGCCTGATGTTGCGCATGGCGGCGCGGGAAAGCTCGCGCGCGCGGAGAATGCCCATCAGGTCCCCCTTTACCAGCGTGACGCCGGCGGATTCCATCGCGACATCCGTGCCGGAGCCCATGGCGATGCCGACATCCGCGGCGGCGAGCGCGGGTGCATCGTTCACCCCGTCGCCCGCCATGGCGACGATGCGGCCCTCACTCTGCAGGCGCTTCACGACTTCAGACTTCTGCTCTGGCAGAACCTCGGCCTCGACTTCATCTATCCCGAGTTCCCTTGCCACGGCTTCCGCCGTGCGGCGGCCATCGCCCGTGAGCATGACGATGCGAAGCCCCTCCGCGCGGAGACGGGAGAGGGCCTCGGCGCTCGTTTCCTTCACCGGGTCGGCGACGGCGACGAGGCCTGCGAGCCGCCCCTCGACCGCGACGAAGACCACGGTGGCGCCCTGCCCGCGCAACTCGTCCGCGCGGGCTTCGAGCGGCGCGACATCGACGCCGAGCCCTTCAAAGAGGGCGCGGTTGCCGAGCGCAACCCTTTTGCCGCCGACGCGGCCGGTGACGCCCTTGCCGGAGGGAGCATCGAAATCCTCCGCAGGCTGAAGGCTCAGGCCCTCTGCCTTCGCGCCAGCGACGATGGCCGACGCCAAGGGATGCTCGCTGCCGTTTTCGAGGCTCGCGGCGAGGGAGAGCAGCTCCTCGCGGGAGAAACCTTCCGCCGCCTCAACCTCGCGGAGCTTCGGCTTTCCTTCCGTGATGGTGCCCGTCTTGTCGATCACCAGCGTGTCGACCTTTTCGAAACGCTCCAGTGCCTCTGCGCTGCGGATGAGGACGCCGAGGCCCGCACCCCGGCCCGTCGCGACCATGATGGACATGGGCGTGGCGAGGCCGAGCGCGCAGGGGCAGGCGACGATGAGGACGGAGACGGCGGCGATGAGCGCATATGAGAAGGCGGGGTCCGGCCCCACCAGCGACCAGGCGACGAAGGCGGCCACCGCGACGGCGAGGACGGCGGGAATGAAATAAGACGCGACCTTGTCGGCCAGCCCCTGGATCGGCGCGCGGGAGCGGCCCGCCTCCGCGACGAGGGCGACGATGCGGGCGAGGACCGTTTCCTCGCCGATGCCTTCGGCGCGCATGACGAAAGAGCCCTGGCCGTTCAACGTGCCGCCGATGACGCGGGCGCCCGGCTCCTTTTCGACGGGCACGCTTTCGCCCGTGACCATCGACTCGTCGACCGCGCTGCGGCCCTCGACGATTTCGCCATCGACGGGGATGCGCTCTCCGGGGCGGACGCGGAGGCGATCGCCCTTTTCCACTTCCTCAAGCGGCACTTCCTCATCGCCATGATCGCCTACACGGCGGGCCGTGCGCGGGGCGAGGTCCAAGAGCGCGCGCAACGCATCGCCCGTGCGCTCGCGGGCGCGAAGCTCCAGCACCTGGCCGAGCGCGACAAGGACGACGATGACGGCGGCGGCCTCGAAATAAAGCGGGACGGCGCCATGCACATCGCGGAAGGCGGCGGGGAAGAGGCCGGGGGCGAGGACCGCGACGAGCGAATAGGCATAGGCCGCGCCCGTGCCTATGGCGATGAGGGTGAACATGTTGAGGTTCATGCCGCGGATGGAAGCCACCCCGCGCGCGAAGAAGGGCGCGCCCGACCAGAGGACGACGGGCGTCGCAAGCGCGAGCTGGAGGAAGCCCGCGGCGCGCGCCGAAAGCGGCAGATGGAGCCCGAGAAGGTGGCCGCCCATTTCCATCAGGAAGAGCGGCAGGGCGAAGACGAGGCCGCCCCAGAAGCGGCGCGTCATGTCCTTCAGCTCTTCATTCTCGGGCTTTTCGCGCGAGACGGTCATGGGCTCCAGCGCCATGCCGCAGATGGGGCAGGAGCCGGGGCCGTCCCGCACGATCTCCGGATGCATGGGGCAGGTGTATTTGCTGCCGGGGGCGGCAGGCTTGCCGTGGTTCCCATGGCCGTGATGGGAGCCGTGGCAGCAGGAACTTTCGGGCGGAGGGGCGAGATATTTTTCAGGCTCGGCGGCGAATTTCCGCTGGCAGCCGGCGGAGCAGAAATGGAAGGTCTCGCCCTCATGCGTGTGGCTATGGGGCGTTTCGCCCGGCACGACATCCATGCCGCAGACGGGGTCCTTTACCTTTTCGGGCAGATTCCCTTGTGTGCTGGCGGGGGTTCCGTGCATGGCCTTCTCCTTTGCTCGCTATGGGGCGAATATGGGGTTTCCAGCAACTGGAAGGTCAAGACCATGGCGCGCTTGACGCCCCGATGCGAGGCTGGCACTTCGGAAAGTCCCTGAAAGCAGTAGACCGCGTGGATAGTCCCATCGAGAACCGTTCGAACCGCAAGCGGCGCGCCCTGCCCTTCCTGCTCGCGCTGGCGGCGCTGGTGGCAGCGCCTCTCTGCGCCCATGCGCAGGAGGAAAAGGCGGAGGCGGAGAACGCAGAGGGCTTTTCCTGGGAGCGGCCGGAGGAAGGCATCGCGTTTTCCACGCGGATCGCGGGGCGGCGCATTCCAGACTATCTGCGCGAGCTGATGCAGAATGCACGCTCGCTGAAGCCGGACGCGGAAGACGGCGTGCCGCCGCCCGCGACGCTGGCGCAGCTTCGCCGACGCGCGGAAGAAGACGCGGATGCGATGAAGGAGGTGCTGCGCTCGGAGGCCTATTACGGCGGGAGCGTGAGTTCCTCCGTGCGGCAGGCGGAAGGCGGCGCCTTCGAGGTGGTCTATCTCGCGGTGCTGGGCCCGCGCACCATGATCCGCAACTTCACAATGAAATATAGCGGACACCCGGACGGCGGGCCGGGGCTCGTCGAAAGCGCGGTGGAGCTCGGGCTTCAGCCGGAGCGCGCGGCGACGGCGGCGCGCGTCATCGACTTCACGCAGAAGGCGATCACGCATCTTCACAATAATGGCTATCCGGATGCGAAGCTCGACCGGCGGCGCGTGATCGTGGACCTGTCGGCGAGCCTTGCCGACATCACACTCCATATCACGGCGGGCGAGCGCTATGTCTTCGGGCCGGCGCTCATCTCCAACGAGGACGGGCGCACGGAGACGGATTACGTGCGCGAGCTCACGACCTTCAAGGAAGGCGAGGTCTATTCGCGCGCGGAAGTGGACGCGACGCAGGACGCGCTGCGGGGCACGGGGCTCTTTTCCGGCATCGCGATTTCCTCCGCCGATCCGGAAGCAGGCGCGCTGCCGCAACGGATCGAACTGACGGAGCGCGAGCCGCGCACGGTGCGCCTCGGCGTCAAATGGTCGTCGGCGGATGGTGCGGGCGTTTCCGGGAGCTGGGAACACCGCAACATCTTCGGACGGGCGGAGAAGCTGACGCTCGGGCTTTCGATTGCCGAGGTCGAGCAATCGGCGACGGCGGATTTCCGCAAGCCCCGCTTCCTCCGGCCCGACCAGAGCCTGCTGGCGAGTTTCGAGATCGCGCATGAGGACAGCGACGCCTACAAGGAAGACCGCGTGAAGGCGGGCGTCTCGCTCGAACGCGTGCTGAGCGAGACATGGACGGGATCGCTCGGGGTGACGTTCCAGCTCTCCGAAACGGAAGATTCCAACGGGCGCATCGCCTATCAGCTTTTCGGCGTGCCGCTGACGCTCAAATACGACACGGCGGATGATATTCTCGATCCGACGAAGGGCATCCGCGCGACGCTTTCCGGCACGCCCTATTTCGGCGCGAGCGACGAGAAGCCCTCGACCTTCACCAAGCTCGAGGCCGTGGGCTCGACCTACCTCACGCCGGTGGAGGAACTGACTTTCGCCTTTCGCGGGCGCTACGGCATGATCGCGGCGGGCGACACGGCGGATGTGCCGGGCTCGACGCGCTTCTATGCGGGCGGCGGCGGCTCGGTGCGCGGCTATGGCTACCAGATGGCGGGGCCGCTCGACGCGCAGAACGATCCGGAAGGCGGGCGCTCGGTGCTGGAGGCGAATGTGGAAGCGCGCTACCGCGCCTTCGAGAATATCGGCGTCGTCGCCTTCATCGATGGCGGGCAGGCCTATGACAAGCTGACGCCTTCGTTCAGCGACGAGTTGCTCTGGGGCGCGGGGCTCGGGCTTCGCTACTACACGCCGATCGGTCCGGTGCGCCTCGACGTCGCCGTGCCGCTCAACCGGCGCAAGAATGTGGACGACGCCTTCCAGATCTATGTCTCGCTGGGGCAGGCTTTCTGATGGCCGAAACACAGACAGAGCTCAGGCGGAGAGGCGCCACGCGGCGGATCGCGGGCGGCCTCATGGCGCTCGCCTTCGCGCTCATCGGCATTGCGCTCGGGCTCATCGCGCTCGGCGTCGGGCTTCTGAACATCGCGCCGCTGCGGCAGGCGCTGCTTGCCCATGTGCTCGAAACGGTGAACGAGGGCGAGACGAAGGTCGAGATCGGCGATATCGGCGGAAGCTGGCCCGCGGAGCTTCGCCTCGAAGGGCTGGCAATTGCGGATGCGGAAGGCACCTGGTTGACGCTGCAGGAAGCGCGGCTCGACTGGCGCCCGCTCGCGCTCTGGCGGGGCGAGGTGCATGTGACGCGGCTCGACGTGACGGGACTCGACATGCCGCGCCTGCCCGCGGGCGGGGAGACGGCGGAGGAAGAAACGAGCGGACCGCTCATTCCCTCGCTGCCGGTGGACCTCACGGTCGACAGTTTCGAGACGCGCGAGATCGCCATCGGCGAGCCGGTGATCGGTGAGGCCATCGCCTTCGGCGCGACGGGCAGCCTTTCGATGACGGGAAGCGGCAACAGCCTGACGCTCCAGGCCGAACGAACGGATGGCACGCCCGGACGCATCGATGCGGAGATCGCGCTTGACGACGACATGGAGCGGGGACGGCTGGAACTCGACCTTCAGGACGGCGCGGCGGGCAAGCCCGGCATCGTCGCGGCGCTCAGCGGCATGAGCGAATTCGCGCAGGTGAGCCTCAAGGCGGATGCACAGGCGCGCGAGGGGCTGATGACCGGGCGCATGACGCTTGATGCGGGAGGCGCCCTCAAACTCGACGCCAATGCACATGGCGGGATAACGGAAGGAACGAGCCTCACCTTCGCGGCGGATGCGGAGGGAAGCCTCGTCGCGGAGAACCTTTCCTTTGCCGATGCGCGCAAGGCGCATCTCGAAACCCGCATCGCGGCGGCGGGCGGAGACGGCTACCGGATCGAAAGGCTGGAGCTCGAGGCGGGCGAGATGGTGCTGACGGGCTCGGGCGCGGTGGAGGCGCTCAGCGATGGAGGCTGGGGGATCGATGCGGAAGGAACGCTGACGGGGCTCGATGCCATTGCCGGGGTCGAGGAAGGCGGAGAATTGCTGCACGAGACCGGCTGGCGGCTCGAAGGAGAAAGCGACAGCGGCTTCACCGATATTTCCATCGCCGAGGCGCTGATGACGACGGAAGCGGGCACGGCGCGCTTCGAAGGCAGCGTGGCGAATGGCGATGAAGGCTTCGCGGTGACGGGCGAGGCGGAGGCGGACGTGACCGACCTCCGGCCTCTCGGCGAGATCGCCGGGCAGCAGATGGCGGGCTCGGGCAAGCTCAAGCTTTCCTCGCTTCGCTATGACGATAGGGGCGGGAAAGCGGATTTCAGCTTCGAGACCAGCGCCATTGCGACGGGCGATGAAAGCCTCGACGCGCTGCTGAAGGAAGGCGTGACCGGCGAAGCGGCCTTCGCATTCGGAACCGATGGCAGCTTCGAGGCATCGGGCGTCACGCTGACGGCGGCAAAGGGCTTCACGGCGACGGGCGGTTTCACGCTGGGCGCGGATGGCGCGCTCAACGGCGAAGCGCAGATCGAGGCGGAGGAGATCGAACCGCTGGCGGCGGGCGCGGCGACCGGCGCGCTCAACGCGACGGCGGCAATTTCCGGCACGATGGATGCGCCGGGGCTCACGCTTAATGCGCGGCTCACCAGGGGCAGGCTTGGGGGCATGGATGCGCGCGAGGCCGTGCTGAAGGCGGAGATCGCGCAAGGGCGCGGCCCCATCTCCTTCCGCATGCAGGGGGAGAACGGGCTCGCCGAACTCGAGACGCAATTCGCCATGCCGCAGGAAGGCGGCGCGCGCTTCGACGACATCAAGGCGAACATCTTCGGCGCACGCATGGAAGGCGCGGTGGCGGTTTCGGAGGAAGGGCTTGCGAGCGGAAACCTCTCCGGCCGGCGCATGATGCTGACGCCGATCGGCAATCTTGCGGGCGTGCCGCTCGAAGGGCGCGCAAACATCGAGATCGAGCTCACCGCGCCGCAGGGCCAGCAGAATGTTCGCGCCACGCTGACATCGCGCAAGATCGACATGGAGCTTACCGACAGCATCACGCTCGACCGCGTGGAAGCGGAGGCGACGGTGACGGATGCGCTGGGCGACGGCGCCATCGAAGCCCATTTCTCGGCGGAAGGCGGCGGCAGTGGCAATACGCGCTTCACGCAGATCAAGGCAAGCGCGAAGGGGCCGCTCGACAGGATCGCCATTTCCGCCGGTATCTATGGCGAACGGCTGACGGTGGAAGCGCAGCCCGTCGCCTTCAATCTCGATGCGGTCTACGAGCCTTCCGGCGTGTCGCTGGAGAAGCTCGACGCAAGCATCGGCGAAGCGAAGGCGGTGCTTGCCGAGCCTGCAACCGTCGAATTGAAGACCGGGCTCACGCAGATCAGGAAGCTCAATCTCGACTTTACGGGACCCAAGGGTGCGGGCGATCTCGAAGCTTCCATGGTGCTTCGCGCGCGCGCCGCCGATATCGACGCGACGATCCGCAAACTGCCGGTCGAACTCATCGTTCCTTTCCTGCCGGCGCAAGCGCTTGGCGGCACGATCTCCGGCGAGGCCGATCTCGACACGGGCCGCGAGCAAGGCGACTTCTCGCTCTCCTTCGACGATGTGGTACTTGCGGAAGCAGGCATCGACCGGTTGCCGCCCTTCAATGCCACACTGGAGGCGAACTGGGCGAAGCGGCGGCTCAACATTTCGGCGCGGGCGCAGGGCGTGTCGGAAGAACCTTTCGTGCTGACGGGATCGCTGCCGCTCATCCGCGATCCGCAGGGCGCCTTCCCCACCCTGCCCGAGCGCGGGCCCATCGATGCGCGTCTCGACTGGCAGGGGCCGATGGCATCGCTGATGGCGCTTGCGGACCTGCCGGGGCAGCGGCTTACGGGCGAGGCGGACATTTCGCTGAGGGCGGAGGGCGATATTTCAGCGCCCGTCATATCGGGACGCGCAACGATACGCGGCGGCACGTTCGAGAATTTCGAGACGGGCACGGCGATGCGCGACCTCGACGTCACCATCGAAGGGGAAAGAAGCGAGCGCGTGCGCTTCACCATGACGGCGCGCGACCAGGACGATGGAAGGGTGGAAGCGGAAGGCACGGCCTCGCTTGCGGCGGATGCGAACCCTGCCGTCGACATGCGCCTTCAGCTCGACAACATGGAGCTCGTGCGGCAGCGCGACCTCGTGCTCGCGATGGATGGCGGGCTGACGCTGACGGGGCCCGTTCTGCCGCCGAGCATGGAAGAACCCTTGCGCCTCGAAGGCGAACTGACGACGACCGATGCGCGCTTCCGCATCCCCGACCAGATCGGCGGCGGCGTTCCGCATATCGACGTGATCGAAGTGCAGGGACCGGAAGAGGACCCCATCGAGGAGCCTCAGGAAACGCCGCCGCTGCCGATGATGCTGGACGTGACCCTGAAGACCGGCACATCGCCAGCGCAGGTGACGGGGCGCGGGGTGAACTCGCTCTGGACAGGCTCCGTCAGGGCGACGGGGCTTGTCGAAGATCCCGCGCTCGACGGCACGCTTACCGCGCAGCGCGGCACGCTCGACTTCGCGGGCAAGACCTTCACGCTGGAGCGCGGCGTGGTGAGTTTTTCCGGCGAGAAGCCCATCGATCCCAGGATCGACATCGCGCTGACCTATTCGCGCAGCGACTTCGCGGCGACAGTCGCCGTGACCGGGCGCGGCTCGACCCCGAAAATCGAGCTGAGCTCGGAGCCCTCGCTGCCGCGCGACGAAATCATTTCGCGCATCCTGTTCGAGAAGAATGTGGGCGAACTCTCGGCCTTCGAGGCGGCGCAGCTTGCCAACACGGCCGCCGAACTTTCGGGCGGCGGGATCGGCGGCTTCGGCATTCTGAACCAGATCCAGAACGAGCTCGGCCTCGACGTGCTGCGCGTCGACACCGGCGCGTCGGGCGGCACCACGGTCTCGGCGGGAAAATATCTCCGCGAAGGCGTCTATGTGGGCGTGGAACAGGGCGCGCTGGCCAGCGACTCGAATGTGAAGGTCGAAGTGGACGTGACCGACAATATCAGTGTCGAGACGAAGATCGGCAATGACGCGTCGAGCGATGTCGGCGTGAACTGGAAGTGGGACTACTAGGAGCGACTAGCGGCCGAAGCTGTCCGTCGGCGTGACGCCGTCCGTGGTGATGGCGCCGGAGGTGAAGTCCTGGATGCGGTCCAACTGCTCCTGGTTGCGGATCTTCTCCTCGCGCTGCCGGCGCTCATATTCCTCGGCATACATTTCCGCGTCATGGTTCTGCGGCGTGTCGAATTCCTCGTCGACATCGGAGCGGTAGTTCACCGGGGGGGAATCCACCGGGTCCGACGTCTCGTAATGGATGTCGCCGGACGGCAGGGGCGCGGGCTCCTCGGCCAGGGCGAACGAGGCGGTGAGCAGAGGCAGGGCCGATGCCAACGCGATACCGGGGAAGAAATTCTTGCCGCTCATAGCAATACGCCTTCAAGAGAGGGCGAGTGCGCCCTTCGACCAATATTCAGGTCAGCTTACAGCAAATCCCGGCCCCGGAGAGTGGCGGATTTGCCACGATCCGGGGTGAAGCCGGGCCGTCCCGCGGCGGGACGGGCGGCCGGACGGGCGCCATTTTCATCCGTATACCGATAATATATCCGCGTGCGGATTTCGCTGTTGCAGCGGGGTTTTTCGCGCCTGCAGCAACGGACAATCTGCCGCAGCACCAGCCATGGCGATGGACATTCTGTCGCGGCGCGCGGCACAGGGAAATAGGTACAATTTTTTTGTGGACATTAGACCCGGACGCAACCGGGCGTGCGGGCGGGCATCCGGGCAAGAAAGTGGCGCAACGACCAATGACCAGGATCACCTATATCGAGTTCAACGGGACGGAACATGCCGTCGATGTCGCGGACGGGCTTTCCGTCATGGAAGGCGCGGTCCGCTACACGATCCCCGGCATAGAGGGCGATTGCGGCGGGGCCTGCGCCTGCGCGACCTGCCATGTCTATGTCGAGGAAGGCTGGTTCGAGAAACTGCCGCCAATGGAGGAACTCGAGCGCGACATGCTCGACTTCGCCTTCGACGTGCATCCGAACAGCCGGCTCTCCTGCCAGATCAAGGTGGACCCCTCGCTCGACGGTCTCGTCGTGCGCGCGCCCGCCCGCCAGTACTGAGGCGAAGAGGAACCCGGCCGCAACGAGAACAGAAAAGCGGCCCTTACACGGAGGAAGGCCATGAGTGCGAAGGCAGAACGGGTCGTCACCAAGGGCGACTGGAAAGTGTCGATGACGCCGGACGACATCTACCGCAATCCGATGGATATCGCCTGGACGTTCAAATACATCTTCTCGGAAGACAAGGTCGAAGATCTCTACAAGCGCGCGAAGCAGAACCAGTGGGACTCAGACGACCTGCTGCCCTGGGACACGGAGGTCGATCCCTCGCGTCCGCTGATCGCGAATGACAGCGACATCTATCACAAGATGCCGTTCTTCAAGAAACTCTCGAAATCGCAACAGGAAACCTTCACCGCGCATTCGACCGCGCAGCTTCTGTCGCAGTTCCTGCACGGGGAACAGGGGGCGCTGATGACGGCCGCCTGCGTGACGCATTCCGTGCCGGACGAGGGAGCGAAGCTCTATGCCGCGACGCAAACCATGGACGAGGCGCGGCATGTGGAGGTCTATTCCAAGTATTGCGACAAGATCGCCCTCGTCTATCCAATGTCGCCCTGGCTGAAGCAGCTGATCGACGTGACGCTTCAGTCGGACCGCTACGAGAAGGTGATGATCGGCATGAACATGATCGTCGAGGGCCTCGCGCTCGGCGCCTTCAACAACATGTACCGCACGACGACCTGCCCGCTGCTGAAGCAGCTCACCTTCAATGTGATGCGTGACGAGAGCCGGCACGTCTCCTTCGGTCATGTGTTTCTCGGGCCGGTGTTCAAGAAGATGCATCCGGACGACCTGGAGGAGCTCGCGGATTTCGCCTTCCAGGCGGTGAACATCCTCGTGAAGGCGCAGACCTCGGGCACGATCGCGAACCGCGTCGATCCGGGCTTCATGCAGGTGCTCGAGAACAGCGGCATCGACGCCGACGATTTCTTCAAGGGATTGCAGGAAGCGGCGGAGGCGGGCATCGCGCAGGAACTGCCGCCGGGACAGGTGCATGCGTTGAAGGACCTGATGATGCCGGCGCTTGCCCGTGTCGGCCTGCTGACGCCGACGGCGCGCAAGAAATACGAGGAGGCGGGCATTCCCGTCTTCGACGACATCCGCGTGCTGCAGGCGATGGAAGGCGGACACCCGACGGGGAACGCCGCCTGACGGGAGGCGGGCTCCGGCGAACGGACCGCCGGAGCCTCCCCTCTCCCATGAGACCTTTCGCGCAACTGGGCCGGACAAGAAAGCCATGAGCAAGAACGACAGCACGAGGGCCGGATTTCACCGGATGCTGGTGGAAGGCGTGCCCGAAGCCATCATCGTTTCGACGCCGGAGGGCGAGATCACCTATTTCAATCCCGCTTCCGAAAGGTTGCTCGGCTACGACGCCGCGGAAGTTCTGGGCAAGAGCATCACCACGCTGGTGCCGCAGCAACCGGGCCAGCGGGCGGACCCCGTCAAATGGCTGCAGCGCTGGGCAGCGGAGCCGGAGCACGAGCAGTCGCGCTATCTGGATCTCATCGCGCGGCGGAAGGACGGCGCCGAATTTCCCGCCGATGTGCGCGTGGTGGAAGCGAGGCTCGATGGCGAGCCGCGCTTTCTCATCACCTTCCGCGACAACACGATGCGCCGGCAGGAGCAGATCGCCTTCAAGGAGAAGAACCTGCTCTTCTCGCGCATCCTGATGGTGGCGGAGGACGGCATCATCTCGGTCGATGCGGACCAGAACATCACCTTCTTCAACCTGAAGGCGGAGCAGATGTTCGGCTACCGGGCGGAGGAGGTTCTCGGCAAGCCGCTTTCCATGCTGCTGCCGGAACGCTTCCGGAAGGCGCATCTCGGCGAGGTGGCCGGCTTCGGCAGAAGCCGCGACGCCTCGCGCTGGATGAGCCAGCGCGGGCCCGTCACCGGGCTGCGCAAGGACGGAACGGAATTTCCCGTCGATGCGACGATCACCAAGGTGGAGACGGGCGGCCGCATGACCTATACGGCGCATCTGCGCAGCAGCGCCGGCAAGACGCGCCGCATAGAGGGTTGAGGCCGCCGCCCTCTCAGAGTTTCACGACGAGCTTGCCGATGTTTTCGCCGTCGAAGAGACGATTGACGGCGACGGGCGCATTTTCGAGGCCGTCCACGATGGTCTCGCGGTGCTTGAGCTTGCCCTCCATCACCCATTGGGCGAGCTGCATCGTGCCTTCGGCGAATTTCTCCATGAAGTCGATGACGATGAAGCCGCGCACATTGATGCGGCGCATCAGGATGGGCGAGAAGTCGCCGCGCATCGCGGGGTCGCCTGTATTGTAGCCGGAGATCATTCCGCAGAGAGGCATGCGGCTGAAAAGGTTCATGCGGGCCATGACAGCTTCCATGATCTCGCCGCCGACATTCTCGAAGTTCACGTCGATGCCGTCCGGCGTCGCCGCGGCGAGCTGTTCGCGCCAGTCCTTCGCCTTGTAGTCGACGGCGGCGTCGAAGCCCAGATCCTCGACGATGTGGCGGCACTTGTCCGGCCCGCCCGCGATGCCGACGGCGCGGCAGCCCTTGATCTTCGCGATCTGGCCGACGACGGAGCCGACCGCACCCGCGGCGGCGGAGACGAGAACCGTTTCGCCGGGCTTGGGGCGGCCAAGCTCCAGCAAGCCGAAATAGGCGGTGAGGCCCGTCATGCCGCAGGCGCCGAGCATGACCGGAAGATCGACGGGAAGGCCATCCGGCAGAACGCTCATGGCGCGCATGCCTTCATCGGCGATGCAGTAGTCCTGCCAGCCGGTGAGGCCGCTTACATAGGCGCCTTCCTTGTAGCGCGCGGAGTTCGACTTCACGACGACGCCGATGCCGCCGCCGCGCATGACCTCGCCGATCTCGACGGGCGGCATGTACTGATCCATGTCGCTCATCCAGATGCGGTTCGTCGGATCGAGGCTGAGATAGAGCACGCGGATGAGCGCCTCGCCCTTGCCGGGTTCGGGGATCGGCTCGTCGACGAAATCGAAATTCGATTTCTCGATGCGGCCCGTCGGCCGCGTCTTCAGCCGGAACTGCCGGTTGACGTCGTTCTTCATGGTTTCCTCCAGGGGTTCAAGGGTAGCGAATGGCGTTGCGCTTCCGAGTGACGCCTCAGGGCATCACGATTTCGAACCAGAAGTCGAAACGGTCGAGAAGCGAAAGGAAGGTTGCGAAGGGTTCGGCGTCGCCTTCGATCGCGACGCTTTCATGCGGGAGCTCGATCTCGCCGATGATGAGACCGGCCAGCGCGCCGCGCGAGAGCGAGACAGTGGGCGCGGATTTCTCCTCGCGATCCGGATAGTGATGGAAGACGGCGTTTTCCACGGTGACGAGGAAACGCTCGCCCGTATCCGTGAAGCGGATGTTGAACGCGATCTGCCGCGCGCCCGCCTTCTCGCCATTGAGGCGAACGGAAAGCGAGTCGAGAAGCTGATCGGCGGGAAGCGACTTTATCTGCCCGGCCGCACCCTGACGGGGCGTGTCCGAGGGCGGGCGCGGATTGCGGAGCTCCATTGCGGCGGTGAGATAGAAAGCGCGCCATGGACCGGACTCGGCCTGATAGCCGAGCTGTTCCAGCGCATCGGCCTGAAGATGGCGCGCATCGGCATTCGCCGGGTCGGCGAAGACGAGATGGTTCACGAGTTCCGCCACCCAGCGATAGTCGCCCTTGCCGAAAGCATCGCGCGCCTTTGCCAGCAGCGCATCCGCGCCGCCCGCGAGATCGACATAGCGCTTCGCGGCCTCGACGGGGGGATGCTTGTGGAGGTTCGCGGGGTTGCCATCGAACCAGCCGAGATAACGCTGATAGACGGCCTTCGCATTGTGATTGAGCGTGCCGTAATAGCCGCGCGTATACCACTCGGCGGCGAGCGTCGGCGGAAGGGCGAGTTTCTCGGCGATTTCGAGCGGCGTATCCCCGTGGTTCGCCATGCGCAATGTCTGGTCGTGCACATATTTATAGAGGTCGCGCTGCTTCTTCAGGAAGGCGACGGCGGCATCCGAGCCCCAGCGCGGCCAGTGATGGCTGGCGAAGAGGACTTCCGTTTCCTTCGCGAAGAGGTCTATCGCTTCGTCGATATACCAGCTCCATGCCTTGGCATCGCGCACCTGCGCGCCGCGCGGCGTGTAGAGATTGTGGAGATGGCAGGAGCAGTTCTCCGCCATGCAGAGCGCCTTGAACTGCGGGAAGTAGAAGTTCATTTCGGCCGGCGCTTCCGTGCCGGGCGTCACCTGGAAGACGATCTCGATACCGTCGACCGTCATGCGCGTGCCGGTCTCGGAAATGCTCACCGTCGGCGCGACGAGGCTCACCTGCCCCATCGACACGGTCTTGCCAAGACCAGCATCGACATGGCCCTTCGCGTTGCGCGGGAGCAGCGCGCCATACATATAAGTCGCGCGGCGGCCCATCGCATTGCCCGCGAGCACGTTCTCCGAGACGGCTTCCTCCAGGAAACCTTCGGGCGCGATGATCTGGAGACCGTTTGCGATGTCGTCATCCGACAGCACACCCTTGATGCCGCCATAGTGATCGACATGGCTGTGGGTATAGATGACGCCCACAACGGGCTTGTCGCCCCGATGCTCGCGCATGAGCGCCAGCGCGGCGGCGGCAGGCTCCGCGGAGATCAACGGGTCGATGACGAGATAGCCCGTGTCGCCCTCGATGAAGGTGATGTTCGAGAGGTCGAAATTGCGGACCTGATAGATCCCCTTCGTGACCTCGAAGAGACCGTGGATCGAATTCAGTTTCGCCTGACGCCAGAGGCTCGGGTTCACCGTGTCCGGGCAGTCGCAACCCTCGCCCTCGAAGGCGAAGGTCTCCATGTCCCAGACGGCATGTCCCGCCTCATTCAGGATCTTTCCGCCGGGGATGGTGCCGATGAAGCCCTGCTTCACCAGTTCGAAATCCTCGCCGCGATCGGTGGGAAGCGTTTTCGCGAATTCCGCGAGTGCGCGTTTCGTCGCCTCGGTGGCGTCTTTCGGCGCTTCCATCTTCATGCCCTCCCCGGCTCCGGCACCTGCAAGGTGCTCTGCTATGGCCGCAGACTATATCGTGCGAAGGGCACGACCAAGCGCGCTCAATCAGCGAGAGAAGGCATGTCGAATTGCGAGAGGAGGAAGAGCGTGTCGATCGCCTCACCTGACCGGCTCAGGGGCGCGAGAAGAAGCTCGAAGGAAATGAAGTCCTTGCCGTCATGCAGCACCTCTCCAGCGGCGCGAAGGGGCACGCCCGCTTCGATCAGGCTGCGGGCCGCGCCGTGCCAGCGCTCCAATATTTCAGGGGCGAGGACGCTGCGAAGCGGCTTCTTGTGGAGAGAGCCGAAGACCTCCTCGAATTTCGAACCCGCGAGACGGGGAAACAATTCGAGCATGCCGTTCTCACGCGTTATCTCGAACAGGGAGAGATAGGGCAGGAGACGGGGTATTTCTTCCGGGCGGATGTCGGAGAGGAGCGGCATCGGCCGGCCGGCGGCCTTGGCCTGCCAATAGGCCAGCCCCTCGGCGAGTTCCGGGGAATGGAAATCGAGTTGCGGATCGAGCGCAATGGGCGGTAGCGAAATCGGGCGCTGACGCGCGCTTCCCTGTTGCATCGGTTTTCGCTCCCTTTGCCGTTCCCATATGCCGTTTCCGGCTCCGGCCTCCCCCTCCCAGGCAAGGCGGTCTGCGACATTTCGCGCATCCAAGGCACGAGGGTAGTATGAGCGGACGGGAATAAAAACGGTATTTTTCCTATGGCATCAGCTATTTAGGCAGGCCGCGCCGGGCGAGGCGGGGGCACGCCACATCTATGATATTGCGATGCATTATTATTTGTGTTTGAACTGCCCCGAATGGCGAAGATGTCCCAATGGTGCGACGATACGCCGAGAGTAAATGGTGACCACATGACCGACGGTAAGGCGTTCTCCAGGCGCAGCTTTTTCATTCGGGCCTGCTTTGCGGCACTGATCGGCGCTCTCCTCGCGGCGGCGCCCGCGAGTGCGCAGGAAAACGCGGGCGCGGGCCAGGAAATCACGGGCGAGGCCGCCAATGCCGGGGTGCCCGAAGGCGCGATCGGCGTTACCGAGGAGGGCCTTGAGACGGCTGTGCCTGCGGATGCCGAAGCACAACTCGCGCTGCCGCACGACCTGTCGCCCTGGGGCATGTTCATGCAGGCCGACATCGTGGTGAAAGCCGTGATGATCGGCCTCGTCATCGCGTCGATCGTCACCTGGACGATCTGGTTTGCGAAGCGGATGGAGATCTCCGGCGCGAGGCGCCGGGCGAAGGCCGCCTTCCAGGTGCTCGCCTCTTCCGCCTCGCTCGACGAGGCGAATGCGGGCCTTGCCAAATCGAAGGGACCGGTGCCGCTTCTCGCCGAAGCCGCGATGCAGGAGGTGCAGGCTTCGGGCGACAATCCGGACAAGGAAGGCGTGAAGGAGCGCATCGCATGGCGCTTCCAGCGCATCGAGGCGAATGCCGCGCGCGAAATCGGCATCGGCACGGGGGTGCTCGCGACCATCGGCGCGACGGCTCCCTTTGTCGGGTTGTTCGGCACGGTGTGGGGCATCATGAACAGCTTCATCGGCATTGCGCAGACGCAGACGACGAACCTCGCGGTGGTCGCGCCCGGCATCGCCGAAGCGCTGCTTGCGACGGGCCTCGGCCTCGTCGCAGCCATTCCCGCCGTCGTGATCTACAACTCCTTCTCGCGCTCCATCGCCGGGTATCGCGCGCTTGTCGCCGACAGTTCGGCCGAGCTGCTGCGCCTCGTCAGCCGCGATCTCGATCTCGGCCGCCGCTCGCGGCTCGCCAAGGCGGCGGACTGACCCATGGCCGTTCGTCTCGATCATGGCGACGACGATCTCGCCGAAGTGCATGAAATCAACGTCACGCCGTTCATCGACGTGATCCTGGTGCTGCTGATCGTCTTCATGATCGCGGCGCCGCTTGCGACGGTGGATGTTCCGGTGGACCTGCCGTCCGCCAATGCCGAGCCGCAGCCGCGCCCGACGGAGCCGCTTTATCTATCCGTGCAGTCGGACCTCAGCCTTCTGATCGGCGAGGAGCCGGTGACGGCGGAGGATCTTCGAGCGGTGCTTGAAGAAAAGACCGGCGGCGACCGCGAACAGCGCATCTTCCTGCGTGCCGACAAGACAGTCGACTATGGCGACCTGATGAACGTGATGAACAGCCTGCGCAGCGCGGGCTACCTCAAGATCGCCCTTGTAAGCCTGGAATCGCCGAGCGCACCATGAGCATTGCCGTGCCCGGCGGGAGATATAGCGACGCCGACGGCACTGGCGCCGCGCTCAACGGCGTTTCGCCTTCCTGGCGGGGGGGCCTCGTTTTCGCGGTTGCCGCCCATGCGGCGATCGCCGCGGGCTTCGTGCTGTGGCAGTTCGGGCATCAGCCGCCCCCGCAAGTGGCGGCGGCCATAACCATCGACCTTGCGCCCATGGTGAGCGCACCGCCCGTGCCGGAGACGGCAGCGCCGGAAGGGCCGAAGAAAGAAGAAACGCCACCGCCGGAAGAGATCGTGGAGCCCGAGCCCCTGCCCGAGCCGCCGCTGCCGCGCGAGGCCGTGCCCGACCCGATCAAGAAGCCGGAAAAGAAGCCAGAGAAGAAGCCGGAGCCGGTGAAAAGGGAAGTGAAAGAGACGACCGCGCCCCGCTCGCAGCCGCTCCCGGAAGCGCAGCGCCAGGCAGCGCCCGTCAACGCCGCGCCGAGCGCGGCGGAAGCGCGCGCCATGCCTACCTATCAACAGATTCTCCTCGCGCATCTCGAACGCTACAAGCGCTATCCCCGCTCCGCGCAACGGCGCGGACAGGAAGGCATTGTCTATGTGCGTTTCGAGATCGACCGGAGCGGCAAGCTCCTCTCGTACAGCCTCGACAGGACATCAGGCAATTCGCAGCTCGATCAAGGCGGGCTCGACACGGTGATCCGCGCCGATCCCTTTCCACCGGTTCCGAAGGAAATTCCGCGCGACACTTTCGAAGCCGTGGTGCCGATCCGCTTCGATATCGACTGACGGCCTGCGGCCCTGCGGGTGAAAGGAAGCGGCGTACCGGCGCCGCCCCCCATGCCGCGTCGTCCTTTTCCCGGTTCAGGAAAGGATGAGGCCGCCATCGACGATGAGCGTCTGGCCGTAGATGTATGAGGAAAGCGGCGAGGCGAGGAAGATCGCCGCGCCCGCCATGTCTTCCGGCGTGCCGAGACGTCCGGCGGGAATGCCGCGGATCGCCATTTCGCGGCGCTTGGGATCTTCCGTCGTCACTTTCGTGAGCTTCGTATCGACGAGACCGGGCGCGATGCCGTTCACGCGGATGCCGTCGCCCGCCCATGCTTCGCCGAGCGTGCGCGTGAGGCCGACGGCGCCGGTCTTGGAGGCATTATAGGCAGGGTTGCCGCGCGTCGAATGGAAGCCCGCGGTCGAACTCACCGTGATGAGCGAACCTTTCGCGGCGGCCAGCATGTCGTGAAACTTGATGGCGCAGGCCATGAGGCTGTTCAGGTTCACATCGACGACCTTCTGGAAGCCGTCCATCCTGAATTCGCCGCGCTTGTAGATGACGGTGCCCTGGCAAAGCACCAGCACGTCGAGCGAGGAGAAAGGCGGCTTGCAGGCTTCGATGGCGTCGAAGTCGGACACATCCATCTGCGCATAGTGCAGGCCCGTCATGTCCGAGCCTTCCGAACCTTCGTAATCCTTCGCGGAGGCGCGCGTGCCCCAGATGTGAACCTCTGCGCCGCGTTCGCGGAAGGCATGAGCGATGCCGTTGCCGATGCCGCTCGATCCGCCGACGACGAGCACCCGCTTGCCGGTGAAATCCGTATCCTTCATCTCTCTCCCCTTTGTTTTGTTTTCCTGAATTTCGTTCAGCCGATCCAGCGCAGCGCCCGCTCGAAAAGGCCGACGGTGCTTGCATGGAGCTGGTCGCCCGTTTCCTTCGGCGCCTTGCCTTCGCAGGCGCGGGCATGCGTTCCCTCGAGGATGATGCCGAGCTTGTAGCAGGCGAGAACGCCGTACCATTCGATATGGCTCATGTCGCGCGAGGTGCGCGGGCGGTAATACTCTATGAGTTCGTCCGCAGACGGAAAACCTTCCCAGGGACGGACGCCGACCGCACCAGCGGCGGGACCCTCGCCCTGCGGCCAGGTGGCGAGAAGCCAGCCGAGATCGAGCAGCGGATCGCCGATGGTGGTGAGTTCCCAGTCGACGATGGCGGCGAGTTCCGGCCCGTCATGGCGGAACATGACATTGGCGAGGTGATAATCGCCATGGATGATGCCGGGCTCGAAAGCGGCGGGCCTGTTCGCTTCCAGCCAGTTCGCGACCTTCGTCACGCCGGGAATGCCTTCCGGGCCCGGCCATGAGGGGAACTCGCGGTAGGATTCGAGCTGGCCCTGCCAGCGCGCGACCTGCCGCTCGAGGTAATTCTCCGGCTTGCCGAAGCCCGCGAGGCCGACCTTCTCGTAATCGATGGCGCCGAGCGCGGCGATGCCTTCGACGAGGGAGAGGCCCATGCGGTGGCGGATGGCGGGATCGGAAGCATGCAGCTCAGGTAGCGCGACCGTCGGATTGAAGCCGTCGATGGGCTCCATCAGATAGAAGGCGGCGGCGATCACATCTTCTTCCGGGCAGGCGGCGATCAAGGCGGGATGCGGCACATCGCTTCCGGCAAGCGCGGCGAGCATGCGCGCTTCGCGGCGCATGGTGTCGTTCGAATTCTTTCTCAGATGAGGCGGCGGGCGGCGCAGCACATAAGTGCGCCCGTCACGAACGAAACGAAGCAGGATATTCTGCGTGCCGCCGCCGAGCATGGCCGCATCTTCCAGCGGCCCCTTGCCCAACCCCTCCTTGTCCATCCAGCGCGCGAGCGCATGAAGATCGACGGGAATTGCGTCGCTCATCGGCTGTTCCTCCCCGGTATTGGCCGTTCCGGACTTATCACAGGCGATTGCGCTTCTCCACCATGAGCGCGGCGGCCCGCGCCGCGCCGCAAGAACGCTACGGAAGGGAATAACTTGTCCGTGAGGCGCTTGCGATTGCGCGCCCGGGCTTTCAACATCGGGGGAACAAAGAAACTCGAGAGGAAGGCCGGACGATAATGGCAGGGAAATACGATCTCATCATCGTGGGAGGCGGGATCGGCGGTTCCGCACTGGCAGCGACAATGGCGAAGGCGGGCCGCAGCGTGCTGCTGCTCGAAAAGAGCACGGTTTACGAAGACCATGTGCGCGGCGAATGGATTGCGCCCTGGGGCGTCGCGGAGACGAAGCGGCTCGGCTTCTACGATACGCTGGTGAAAGCGGGCGGACACCACCTCGCCCAGCATGTGAGCTATGACGAGACGCGCGCGCCCGAAGAGGCGGAGGCCGCACCGCTGCCGCTCGAAATGTTCGTGCCGGGCGTACCGGGGCCACTCTGCATCGGCCATCCGCATCACTGCCAGACGCTGTTCGACGAGGCGGCACGCGCCGGCGCGATAGCGCTCAGAGGCGTCAATGTAACGAAGATCGAACCGGGCGCGAACCCGCGTGTCGAATACGAGCATGAGGGCAAGACGCATGAAGCGGCGGCGCGGCTGATCGTGGGCGCGGATGGGCGGGCCTCGGCGGTGCGCTCGGCCTGCAATATCGATCTGCACCAGGACAAGCCGCATCACATGTTCGGCGGATTGCTGGTCGAAGGCGCGGAAGGCTGGGACGCGACCAAGCAGGCAATCGGCACGGAGGGCGACTTCGCCTTTCTCGCCTTCCCGCAGGGCAAGGGCCGCGTGCGCGTCTATGGCAGCTATTCGCTGAACGAGCGGCGTCGCTTCGCGGGCGAGGAGGGCCCACGCGCCTTTCTCGAGGCGTTCCGCATGAACTGCGCGCCGGACAACAAATATCTCGCGGAAGCAAAACCCGCGGGGCCGCTGCTCAGCTATTTCAACAACGACTCATGGACGGACGTGCCTTTCGCGGAAGGCGCGACCCTGATCGGCGACGCGGCGGGCTGGAACGACCCGATCAACGGGCTCGGGCTTTCGATCACCTATCGCGATGTGCGCATCGTGAGCGACCTCCTGAAGGAAAGCGACGACTGGCGCCCCGCCCTTTTCCAGCCTTATGCGGAAGAACGCTTCGAGCGGATGCGGCGGCTGCGCTTTGCCGGGCAGTTGCAGGCCGCGCTCGATGCGGAATTCGGCGAGGAGGCGCGAGAGAGGCGGCGGAGCTATCACGAACGCTCGAAGGCCGATCCCTCGATCGGCTCGCATGCCTTTGCGATCATGGCGGGGCCGGAGATGCTGCCGCCGGAAATGTTCACCGAGGAGCACCGCGCAAAAGTGCTTGGAATTGCGGCAGAGGAGAATGCCCGATGAACGTCGATATCGAAGACTTCAATGCGCGCTGGCTCGCGAAATGGACGGAGAAGGACGTGGCGGGCCTTCTGAAGTTCTATTCCGCCGACACGATCTATCGCGATCCGCAGGTGCCGGACGGGCTCATGGGCGAGGAAGCGCTCGGCGCCTATCTCAAGCAGCTGTTCGACTCGACGCCGCCCATACACTACGAGCCGCACGAAACCTGGAAGACGGCAAACGGGTTTTGCGGACGCTGGTATGCGACGATCTCGATGCCGGACGGCACGAAGGGCCTAATGCGCGGATTCGACCTCGTGGTGCTCGAAGGCGACCGCATCAAGCTCAACGAAGTCTATGTGCATAATGTGACGAAGATCCCCGACTGACGGGAGAACCGGCGGCAAGAAGCCGGAACAAGAATGGGAGAACGAAATGGGAGAGGCGCTCGAACTGCCGATACTGGCGTCGTCGGAAATCACACCCGAATGGATGACCGGCGCATTGCGCAAGGCCGGACATGAGGTGACGGTGAAAGAGCTTGCGGGCAAGCGCGTGGGCACGGGGCAAGTGGGCGAGAGCGTGCGCTTCGCGCTGACCTATTCGGGCGATGCCAAAGGCGCACCTTCAACCGTGGTCGGCAAGTTTCCCTCTTCCGATCCCGATAGCCGCGCGACGGGCGTCAATTTCGGCAACTATATCCGGGAGGTCAATTTCTATCGCGACCTCAAGTCGAGCGCGGGCATTACGACGCCCGTCTGCCTTCACGCGGATGTCGATCCGGAAACGAGCGACTTCGTGCTTCTCATGGAAGACCTGGCGCCCGCCCAGCCGGGCGATCAGATGAAGGGAACAAGCGTGGCGGAAGCGGCACTCGTTCTCGAGGAGGCGGCGAAACTTCATGCCTCGCACTGGAACGACGAGGCGATGGACGATTTGCCATGGCTGTTCGAAACGAAGGCCGCGCCGAAGCGCACACAGCCCGATCTGATCAAGCTGCTCTGGCAAGGTTTCCGCGAACGCTACGGATCTCGCATTCCCGCCGATTGCGTCGAGATCGGCGAGGCGATCACACGCAATTACGAGTTCTTCAAGGACGGTTATGACGGCCGGAAATGCCTGACGCATAACGACTTCCGGCCAGACAACATGATGTTCGGCACGGCAGAGGGCGGCTACCCGGTCGCCGTCGTCGACTGGCAGTCGATCGGCTATGGCTGCTGCATGGCGGATGTTTCATACTTCCTCAGCGGCGCGCTGAAGCGGGAGGAGCGGAAGACGCATGAGCACGAGCTCCTCTCCACCTATCACCGCAGGCTCGGCGAGCTTGGCGTTACCGGCTATTCCTTCGAGGAGATGATGAAGCATTACGCGCTTTACAGCTTCTCGCTCTTCAACATGGCCTTCACCGCCTCGATGATCGTGGAGCGGACCGAACGCGGCGACAACATGTTCTTCCAGATGCTGCGCGGCGGCGCGGATCATGTTCTCGATACGGGAGCGCTCGACCTTCTTCCCCGTTGAGCCTGCCCCTGCCCCGGCCGATAATGACGCCGGGGAAGAGGGAGGACGCGATGAGGCAAGCCCATGTGCGCGGCGCCACGACACCGCCGCTTCGCGAAGAGACGATCGGCGCAGCGCTGAAGGCGGCAGCGGAAAACTGGCCGGATAAGGAGGCGCTCGTCTCCGTGCATCAGGGCATTCGCTGGACCTATGCCGATCTCGATGAAAAGTCCGATGCGCTGGCTGCCGGGCTGCTGGCGCTCGGGCTCCGGCGCGGCGACCGGCTCGGTATCTGGTCGCCCAACAATGCCGAATGGACACTGACGCAATTTGCGACGGCCAAGATCGGCGTCATTCTCGTCAACATCAACCCGGCCTATCGCCTCTCCGAACTCGAGTACACGCTGAACAAGGTGGGCGTCTCCGCACTTGTCACCCCGGAGCGGTTCAAGACGTCGGAATATGTGGCGATGGTGGAGGAGCTTGCGCCGGAGATCCCGCGCTCGACAGGCATCATCGCCTCTGCGCGCCTGCCGCACCTGAAACATGCGATCCAGATCGGAGGCGCGCCGCGCAAGGGCTGGCGAAACTTCGGCGAGATTGCCGGGCTTGCCGGCGATGAAGAACGCCGCATGCTCGCCGTGACGGAACGCGACCTCGACTGCCGCGATGCGATCAACATCCAGTTCACCAGCGGGACGACGGGCCTGCCGAAAGGCGCGACGCTATCGCATCACAATATTCTCAATAACGGTTTCTTCGTCGGCCGCAGTATCGGGCTCAAGCAGGGCGACCGGCTCTGCATTCCCGTGCCGCTCTATCATTGCTTCGGCATGGTGATGGGCAATCTCGGCTGCCTGACGCATGGCGCGACCATGGTCTATCCGGCGGAGGCCTTCGATCCGCTGGCCGTGCTTCAGGCCGTACAGGAGGAACGCTGCACCGGTCTCTATGGCGTGCCGACCATGTTCATCGCCGAACTTTCCCATCCCGACTTCGCGACATTCGACCTCTCCTCGCTTCGCACGGGCTGCATGGCGGGCTCGCCCTGCCCTGTCGAGGTGATGAAGCAGGTGATCTCCGCCATGCACATGACGGATGTCACGATCGCCTATGGCATGACGGAGACGAGTCCGGTGAGCTTTCAGACAGGCGAGGACGACCCGTTGGAGCGGCGCGTCTCGACCATCGGCCGCGTGCAGCCGCATCTCGAGTGCAAGATCGTCGATGCCGATGGCAAGACAGTGCCGCGCGGAACGCCGGGGGAGCTTTGCACGCGTGGCTATTCAGTCATGATCGGTTATTGGGACGACCCCGAGAAGACGGCGGAAGCCATCGACGAGGAAGGGTGGATGCATACGGGCGACCTCGCCACCATCGACGAGGAAGGCTATGGCAACATTGTCGGCCGGCTGAAGGACATGGTGATCCGCGGCGGCGAAAACGTCTACCCGCGCGAGATCGAGGAATATCTCTACCGCCATCCGAAGATCGAAGACGTTGCAGTGGTCGGCGTGCCCGATCCGAAGTTCGGCGAGGAGATCTGCGCCTGGGTGAAGTTGAAGCCGGGCGAAAGCGCCACGGAAGAAGAGATCAAGGCTTTCTGCAACGGCCAGATCGCGCATTACAAGGTGCCGCGCTATGTGCGCTTCGTCGGGGAGTTCCCGATGACGGTGACGGGCAAGGTGCAGAAATTCCAGATCCGCGACGCGATGATCGAGGAGCTGAAACTCGAAGTGGCGAAGACGGCATAAAGCCAGCGCGGCACGAAAAAGCCGCCGCCCGTGGCAAAGGGCGGCGGCTTCGCTGCATACAGTATTCTCAGGCGGCGAGGAGACCCTCGAGGCGCTTGCGGATGATCTGTTCGGCTTCCGCGACCATGCCTTCGATCAGTTCCTTGCAGGTCGGAATGTTGTGGATGAGGCCGGCCACCATGCCGCAGCTCCAGGCGCCAGCATCCATCTCGCCGCCCTGCATGACGCGCGGATAGACACCGCCGACAAGTTCCTTGATGTCGTCGATCGTCGTGGCCTCGCCCTTCGTCTTCTCGATCTCGACGATCTTCTCGACGGCGGCATTCGCCAGCACGCGCTCGGTGTTGCGGAGCGGGCGCATGATGAGGCGCGTGTCGAGCTCCGACGCCGCGATCAATGCCTTCTTCACATTCTCATGCACGGGCGCTTCCTTGGTCGCGATGAAGCGCGTTCCCATGTTGATGCCGTCGGCGCCGAGTGCGAGCGCCGCGACCAGCTGCGAGGCCGTGCCCATGCCGCCCGAGGCGACGAAGGGCACCTTCAGCTCTTCCGCCGCGCGGGGCAGCAGGATCATGTTCGGAATGTCATCCTCGCCCGGATGGCCGCCGCATTCGAAACCATCGACGCTGACCGCGTCGCAGCCGATGCGTTCGGCCTTCAGCGAATGACGGACCGAGGTGCATTTGTGGATCACCTTGATGCCCGCTTCCTTCATCTTGGGCATATAGGCCTCGGGGCTGCGGCCCGCCGTTTCCACGATCTTCACGCCGCCCGCGATGATGGCATCGATGTATTCGGGGTAAGGCGGATTGGCGAAACCCGGCAGGAAGGTGAGGTTCACGCCGAAGGGCTTGTCGGTCATGTCGTTGCACTTCGCGATTTCCTTCGCGAGGGCTTCCGGCGTCGGCTGGGTGAGGCCGGTAATGATACCGAGACCGCCGGCGTTCGAAACGGCGGAAGCCATTTCGGCAAGGCCGACGAAATGCATGCCGCCCTGGATGACCGGATGCTTGATGCCGAAGAGTTCCGTAATGCGCGTCTTCATATGAGCGTCTCCCGAATGCCTGTCTGGGCCCCCCTTAAGGTGGGCGGCCTGTTGCTGCCGGGCACGATAGCCCTATCGGTGCGATTTCGGAACTCGCCGCGCGCATGAAACCCGTTCAGGGCAGAACAGCCGGGTTGCCGTTTCTGACCGGCGGTCAGGATGGCCCGAGCCCAAGCTCCCCGACCAGGCGGGCAAGCGGCGGCGCCTCATGGATCAGGCCGTGGCGGATGATGCTCGCCTCAAGCGGCAGCACACCAAAGCGCTTGTGCAGCATCTCGACCTTTTCCTGGAGCGCCGCGCCCGGCGTTGCGGGCTGGCGGACAATGGCCAGCACCAGCACATCACGTCGCGTCGCACTGGCAGTCTCGTTGCCGAAAAGGTGGCGGATAGCCGGCACGGAGTTCAGGCCGCTCTGGCCGGACGTGCCGTCCTTCACCACGGAGGAGGAGAGCTTGCCGATCAGGACCGCCGCCCCAAAGGGGAAGGTGCCGTTGATATCGAAGATGAGCTTGTCCGTATTGAGGGAGCGGAAATTGTCGCCTGCCGCCCCTTCCGCCTCAAGGGTCGAAAACTCGATCCCCGCCGTCATGGTGACGGCCGAGCCGGTGAGGATATGCGGCTCGATCGACATTTTCACGCCGATCTCCTTTTCGAAATCCCCGCTGCCACCCTCGCCTGTCGCAACGATATAGACCTCGGTGCCGTCAAAAATCTGCGACGTCTCGCCGAGCCGCGCGACGATGGAAGGCGAGGCATCGATCGTCACATAACTCCGCCTGTCATTGGCGATGCTGAGCGCATAGGTCACATCGGGGATTTCGATGGTCGCGGAGCTTGTCGCAGTCCATGTCGAATTGTTGCTGCCCGACGGATTCGTATAGGTGAAGTCGAGAAGCTGAGCACCGAACTGGATCTGCAGCGCGGAGAGAAGGTCGATGCCTGCCGATGAGATGCTCTCGCCATTGCGCCGGATGATATAGGCATCGACAATGACATTCTGCTGCTCGCATTTCGCGCCAAGGCTTTCCGCCTCTTCGGCGGATGCATCGCGTTCCCCGCCTTCCTTGTCGATGAAGCTGAAATCGAGATCGAGGCCGCTCAGATTGTAGCCGCTGTCATCAGCATCATCGTCGTCGTCGTCATCATCGTCATCGTCGTCGTCGTTACTCTTCTTCGGTGCGCGGCAGATGAATTCATCAGCGCCATCCAGCACTTCATCAAGCGGCGGCACGGTGGTTTGCGGCCGCGAAGGATCGCCCGCGCCATAGGCGGCCTTCATATAGAGAGTTACCGTGTCATCGCTCCCGACCCGCGCTTCTGCACCGCGGCGATGAAGGCTGTAGGCAAGCTGCTCATAATTCCCGCGAAGGGCAGCAAGGGCCGCGGCATTCCACAGGGCTTCATTGTCTGTGATGGAAGCGGCCTGCACGAAAGCGTTCATGGACTGCTCGTAATTGCCGAGCATGTCGTGAACCACGCCCGCATAGAACCAGGCGGGCCAGTAGTCACGCGAAAGGCGCGCGGCTGTTTCAAAGCCGACACGCGCAAGATGGAGCTCGAAGTCCGTGCGGTTCTTCTGACGCAACAGGGCCAGCGCCCTGTTGAAGTGGCTTTCATAGGAACGGGGTTCGAGCGCGAGATCCGGCACGGCAGGACCGGGCACCAGAAAATCATCAACCGCCTGCCGGCTCTTCTCGACCTGCGAACCGGAGATACATGCCGAAAGCGAAAGAAAGAGAAGCAGCATCGGCAAAAGCCGCCGCGCGAAGAGTTCCGGCCCCATATAACCCCTCATGATGGTCATTCCGGTTTCCTTCAACAGGAAACCGGAATGATCCTCAGCCCCTAGCGATCCTCGATACAGACCGCCTGCATGTATTTCTTGCTGTCGGCTCCCTTGGTGAAAAGCAGGAAGCCCTTGTAGTGCTTACTGTCTGTCTCCGCCTTGTAGGTCGCGGTGTAGCTGTCCGGCAGCTTCACGCCCTCTTTCGTATAGGACGCGGGCTGCTTGTCAAAATTGAAAGGGGACACTTTCACATAGCTGTCATTGCTGCAATGAAGGCCTGCCCAGCGCAACGTCTTTGCATTGCCGTCATAGGCAGCGACAAGGCATTTGCCATCGCGCGGCCGGAAGCGGATCTGCGTGTCATTATCGCCCTGCACCTTGTGGTCGCCGGCCACATAAACCTTCAACTGCTTCTCCTGAACAGAGGAGCTTTCGTCGTACTTTGTGTAAGTATCGACGCAATCGATGTTCACGTCTTCCTTCTGCTCAAGGCCCGCTTTCGCGTCCTTGTAACAATTGCACTTATACTTGGCGGCAGCCGCCGGGGATGCCGCAAAGGCAGCCGCAACGAGGAAGGAGCCGAGGAGTATGTGTCGCATATTACCTCCGGTGGGTTGATCCTGCGGACGATCATATTCTTCGATCCGCCCGCGACTGCGAACAATTGGCATTTCATGTGTCATATTTCAACCTGTTTCTGTCAATTTTCTCCAGACGTCCGTTCCAGGAAGTGAAAAACGGCAGAAATACGCAATTCTCCGTTTCTGATTGCGCTTTTTTATGTCATCAATAATGCCAATAGACCAATGGGATCGGGGAGCCGGGGAATGAAGAAGTGGCAAATCTACTCGCTTGCGGCAGTGGTGATTCTCGTCGCGCTGGCCGGTACGGCCTATGCGTTCCGCAAGGACCTCATTCTCTACATGGTCGCGACGCGCGCCCGCGATGCAACGCCGGTCGCGCCGAATCGCGAAATCGTCTGGGAGAAGGGGCCGGAAACCGCGGATGCCGGCACCGGACGGCGCCCGCCGAATATCGTACTCATCCTCGCGGACGATCTGGGCTTCAACGATATCAGCCTCTATGGAGGCGGGCTCATCGAGACGCCGAATATCGACGCCCTCGGGCGCTCGGGCGCGAACTTCTCGACGGCCTATTCGGGCACCGCGGCCTGCGCGCCCTCACGCGCCATGATCATGACCGGACGCTACGGCACGCGCACCGGTTTCGAGTTCACGCCGACGCCGCCCGGCATGACGCGTATCGTCGATCTATTCTACAATGACGGTACGCGGCTTCATGAAATGCTGATCGACCGCGAGGCAGCGGCGAATGCGCCGCCCTTCCGCGAGCAGGGCCTGCCCGGCGAGGAAATCACGCTTGCCGAAGTGCTGAAGCCGCAGGGCTATCACAATATCCATATCGGCAAATGGCATCTCGGCAATTCCGCGGAGTTTCTTCCCAACGCGCAGGGTTTCGACGAAAGCGTAATGCTCGAGAGCGGACTCTTCCTGCCGGAAGACCACCCCGATGCCGTGAACGCGAAGCTGCCCTTCGATCCGATCGACCAGTTCCTCTGGGCGCGGATGCAGTATGCAACGTCCTACAATGGCGGCGAATGGTTCGAACCCAAGGGCTATCTCACCGACTTCTATACGGATGAAGCGGTGAAGGCGATCGAGGCGAACAGGAACCGTCCCTTCTTCCTCTATCTCGCGCATTGGGCGGTGCATACGCCGCTGCAGGCGTCGAAGGCGGATTACGATGCGCTATCGCATATCGAAAACCATCGCGAGCGCGTCTATGCGGCGATGATCCGCGCGCTCGACCGCAGCGTCGGCCGCGTGATGGAAGCACTGAAGGAGAACGGGCTCGACGAAAACACCATCGTCATCTTCTCGAGCGACAATGGCGGGCCCGGCTATATCGGCATTCCGGACGTGAACAAGCCCTTCCGCGGCTGGAAACTTACCTATTTCGAAGGCGGCATCCGCGTGCCGCTCTTCATCCGCTGGCCGGGACGGATCGCGGAAGGCGCGGAGCGCGATGTTCCCGTCGCCCATCTCGACATTTTCCCGACCATTGCGGCCGCAGCGGGCGCAAGCCTGCCTGAAGACCGCACGATCGACGGCATCAACATCATGCCGCTGGCCAAGGGCACCGAAACGCAAGAGCCCGATCGTGCGATCTTCTGGCGCGACGGGCATTACCACGCCGTGCGCAAGGATGGCTGGAAGCTGCAATTCGCCGAGCGGCCCAACAAGGTCTGGCTTTTCAATCTGAATGAAGATCCGACGGAACAGAAGAACGTCGCCGAGGAGAACCCCGAAAAGGTGGCAGAGCTGCGCGCGCTTGTGGAAGCGCATAATGCGACACAGCGCGACCCGCTCTTCCCCGCCGTTGCCGAAATGCCGGTGACGATCGACAAGACGCTGGAAGAGGAAGCAACGCCGGAAGACGAATATATCTACTGGCCTGGCTGACGAATTTTCTCAGCGTGACGATGCGTCAAGCGCCGCCTTCTTCCGAAAGGAGCGAAGGCGGCGCTTCTTTTTTCTGTACCTGCGCCCCTTTGCTGTTGTGAACTTCCGGGAAAGACCGGGAGAGAAAGACGGGCGGACGGCAGATTCTTCACGCGGATAGCGAAACGCCGCCAAACAGCGAAACGACAAGGAAAGGGGCCATGGCGAAACTGAAGCAGCACGAAAAAGTGGGCGAGGAATTCCTGTCGGCGGACAGCACGCCGCCAGATGTCACGCATCGCTTCCCCTTCCCTGCCGAAATGGTCTGGGCGGCGCTTCTCGACGGCAAGGCCTGGACGGAATGGTTGCCGCTCACGAAGGTCACCTGGACAAGCCCGGAACCCTTCGGCAAGGGTACGACGCGCACGGTCGAGGCCGGCGGCGCGGCCATTGAGGAAACCTTCTATGCCTGGGACGAAGGCCGCCGAATGGCTTTCCGCTTCGAGCGCAGCCCCCTGCCCATCAAGGCTGGTGCTGAAGACTACCGCGTGGTCGACGCGCCGGGCGGCTGCGAGCTGCAGTGGTGGGGCAAGGCGAAGGCCATTTTCCCGCTCGGCTGGCTTGTCACGCGTCAGCTCCGCTCCGGCCTCAGCAAGGGCATGCCGGAACTCGAGGCCCTGATCGCCCGCAATCCGGAGCGCTTCAAACGCTGATGAAGGGAGAAAATGGCGCGCCCGGAACGATTCGAACGTCCGACCCTCAGATTCGTAGTCTGATGCTCTATCCAGCTGAGCTACGGGCGCGTGCACATCGAGGGAACCCCAAGGGGCGGGTGGATAGTTCCACCATCTCGTCGAAGGCGGGCCACTCTTAAAGCCTTGAGCGGCCAAAGGCAAGGGGGCCAAGAGGCCAAATCCCTCCTCCTCCGGTCGAAAAGCCGCGGAAAGCCGCCGCCTCCAAGGAGGTCAGATTCGGTGGCGGTGGCGGTCGCGGAAGGAAACGGCCGTCCCGAGCGAACGGGCCTCGTAGACGCCACGGGCAACCGCGCGGGCCACGCAATCGGCCGCAAGCGCCCCCAGCGCCGAGAGCGCCACGTGACGCGCTTCCTTGCCCAGCGGACAAGCGCCCGTTGCCAGCACGAAGATCGTGTCGCCATCGACCGGCGCGTGAACGGGGCGGATCGCCCGGGCGAGACCGTCCTGCGCCATGATCGCGATGCGGCGCGCATCCGCGGGGGTGAGATCGGCATTGGTGGCGACGACACCGATGGTGGTGTTGCCGCCGGGCGAAGCGTCTGCCTTGGAGCCCGCAAGCGGGTCGAGTGCGGCAAAGCCGCCAGCGTCTGGCACGCCCCGCCCACCGAATTCTCCATCCATCTCGAAAGGCGCCGCCCAGAAACGGTCCGTGCCGGGCGCTACCACGGCGCCGAAAGGATTGGCGGCGATGAGCGCACCCACCGCCAGGCCGCTTTCCGAGACCACGGAAGCGGAACCGAGGCCTCCCTTGTATCTGCCCGCTACCGCGCCAAGCCCCGCCCCCGCATTGCCAAGCTCGAAATCGGCGGCGGCCGCCTCGCAGGCGGCCCGGCCCAATGCGCGATAGGGCGGCTCCTCGCCCCAGCCCTTGTCGCCGCCATTCATGAGATCGAAAAGGATTGCGGCCGGCACGATGGGCGAGACGAGAGGGCTTCCCCCGACGCGATATCCGCGCCCGCGCGCGCCAAGCCAGGCGGCAACGCCGGACGCCGCCTCCAGCCCCCAGGACGATCCCCCCGACAGGACGATCGCATCCACCGCATCGACAAGGCAGGAGGGATCGAGCAGATCCGTCTCGCGGGTGCCGGGGCCTCCCCCGCGTACATCGCCGCCCGCGACGGCGCGCATCCCGGGCAGAACCACGGTAACGCCGGTGCGCGCCGCCTCGTCCTGCGCGTTACCTACAAGAATACCGTCAATATCGCCGATATGATTGCGTGGGCCTTTGCGGATGGCGCCCAAATACATATGTCTGACCTCTTGCATGTCGGGCGGGGCTGATAGGATCAGGTTTGCCCGGATTCGGGCCCAACCATAGCAAATCCGCCGGCGCCCGCCGCCCGCGCGATCCGGAAAAGGCGGGAGGACGATTTTCCATGAAGATGACGCGAATTCTGCCGGCGCTGGCCGCCGCCGCAGCCGCCCTGCTGTTCGTCCTCGGCATTACCGCCTATCTGTGGCGCAGCGAGGGGCCGCAGCCCTTCATGATTGCCACGGCGAATCCCTATGCGAGCGAGGCCGGCGCGCAGATTCTCCGGGCCGGCGGCAGCGCCGTCGACGCGGCTATCGCCGTGCAGGCGGTTCTTTCGCTTGTCGAGCCGGAATCATCCGGTCTCGCGGGCGGCGCCTTCATGCTGCATTTCGATTCCGCAAGCGGCCGCCTCGAAGCCTATGACGGGCGGGAAACGGCACCGGCGGGGGCCACGCCGCAGCTCTTTCTCGACGAAGAAGGCAAGCCGCTGCCCTTTCTCGAGGCGATGATCGGGGGCAGCTCAGTCGGCACGCCCGGTGCCGTCAAGATGCTCTGGCTTGCGCATGGCGAACATGGCGTCCTCCCCTGGGCGGATCTTTTCAAGCCTGCCATCCGGCTCGCCGAGGAGGGCTTCGCCGTACCGCCCAAGCTTGCCGAGGCGATTGCGCGCGACCCGGTTCTGATGAACATGCCGGTCGCGCAGGATTATTTCTATCGGCTCAACCCGGATGGATCGCGCGTTCCGGCCCAGCAGGGCGACACGCTGAAGAACCCCGCCTATGCGGCGACGCTGAAGCGAATCGCGAGCGAAGGCCCAGACGGATTTTATTCAGGCCCCGTGGCGCAAGCCATTGTGGACGCGGTGCAGAATGCGCCCGCGCGGCCCGGCACCCTCTCGCTCGACGATCTCGCCTCCTATGAAGCAAAGAAGCGCGAGCCGGTCTGCGCACTCTATCGGGCCTATCGCGTCTGCTCCATGCCGCCGCCCACCTCGGGCGGGCTCACCGCGCTGCAGATCCTGGGCATCCTCCAGAATTACGACCTGAACGGCATGGGCCCGATGACGCTCACCTCGGTCCATTTCATCGCGGAGGCGGAAAAGCTCGCCTATGCCGATCGCGACAAATATATCGGCGATCCAGATTTCGTGGATGTACCCGTCGAGGCGATGCTCGATCCCGGCTATCTCGAAAGGCGGGCAAACGAAATCGACGCCAGCATGTCGATGAAGAAGGCAAAGGCCGGAGAGCTCGAGGACAAGCGGGCAATGAACCGGGGGCTCAACCATCCGATCGACAAGCCTTCCACCACGCATTTCAGCATTCTCGACAGCGACGGCAATGCCGTCTCGATGACGAGTTCGGTCGAGGGCCCCTTCGGCTCGCATCTCATGGCGGCCGGCATGATGCTCAATAATCAGCTTACGGATTTCTCCTTCGTTCCCGAGGAAAACGGAAAGCCGGTCGCGAATTCCGTCGCGCCGGGCAAGCGACCGCGCTCTTCCATGACGCCGGTGATCGTTTTCGACGCGGAGGGAAATTTCCACGCCGCCATCGGCTCGCCGGGCGGCAGCCGCATCATCGGCTATGTGACGCAGACGCTGATCGCGCTGATCGACTGGGATATGGACATGACGGGCGCTATCGGCCTGCCGCGTTTCCTCGACCGCAACGGACCGCTGGAGATCGAGGCAGGTACGCCGCTCGAACAGATGATTCCCGATCTCGAAGCGCTCGGCCATGAAGTGAAGGCAGTGCCGCTGATGAGCGGGCTGCACGGCATTCTCGTCACGCCGTCGGGACTGGACGGCGCCGCCGATCCGCGCCGGGACGGCAATGTCGTGACCGGCGAACGCTAGGACCGGAACATTCAGCCGTCGCGCGCGGCGCGGGCGAGGCCGAGCAGCGCCGCATCCTCGCGGCGAATGACATGCACGGGGATGCGTGCGAGCCAGCCGCTGAAGCGGCCTTTCGCCTCGAAGCGGGCGCGGAAGATGTCTTCGGCGAAGAGACCGGGACCGCCCGAAAGCCAGCCGGGCACGATACCCCCGCCGATATAGATCCCTCCCCGCGCGCCAATGGTGAGCGCGAGGTCGCCCGCCACGGCGCCGAGCCAGGCGCAGAAGAGTTGTACGGTTTCCGATGCAATGTCGCAGGTGCCGCGACGGGCGAGCGCCGCGATCTCCGCCGGTGTGAGTTCCGGCTTCGGCTCCCGGCCAGCCATGGCCGCAAGCGCCGTGTAGAGCGTGACGAGACCGGGCCCCGACAATACCCGCTCCGCCGAAACATGGCCGTAGCGCATGCGCAGATGCGCGATGACCGCCGCCTCACGATCGTTACCCGCGGCAAGATCGACATGACCTCCTTCGCCCGGCAGAGCGATCTCGCGACCCCCGGCGAACACGAGCGATGCCACGCCGAGCCCCGTTCCCGCGCCGAGAAGGCCGACAGGCTCGCCCGGAACAGCCTCCCGCGCAGGCCCAACGGCCGAAAGTTCGAAGGGACGGAGCCCCGGCAGGGAGAAGGCTAATGCGGCAAAGTCGTTCATGAGACGCGGCGCCTCGACGCCCGTCACCCGGGCAAGCGTTCTTGCCGTCACGTCCCAGGGACAGTTCGTCATGGCGATGCGCGCTTCGCCGCCTCTTCCCTCGACCGGCCCGGCGGCGCAGGCGGCGACCCCGGCAAGTGGCGGACGCCCCGCCTCCGCGAGAAAGCGGTCGAGTGCCGCTTCCAGTCCGGGATAGTCCGCCGTCAGATAAATGGCGGGCGATGCCACCTCGATCCCGCCTTCCCCCTCGCGCGCAAGCGAGAAGCGGGCATTGGTGCCGCCGATATCCGCTACGAGAAGAGAGCCATCCGCCCCGCCCATATTTGTCCTTATCCCTCGACAGGAGTGTCCGGCCGGGCCACCGCCGCCAAGGCCGAGAGAAACTCGTCGCGCCAGTTCGCGACATCTTCCCTACGCAGGCCCGCCATCAGCGCCTCGAAGCGTTCCCGCCGCTCCTGCAGGCTCATATAGCGCGCGATCTGAAGCGCGTCCGCAACTCCCTTGATGTCGTAAGGGTTGACGATAATCGCTTCCGGCATCTGATAGGAGGCGCCGGCGAAGCGCGACAGAACGAGGACACCCGGATCTTCCGGGTCCTGCGCCGCGACATATTCCTTCGCCACCAGGTTCATACCGTCGCGCAGCGGCGTCACGAAGCCGATCTTGCTCGCGCGGTAGAGTCCGGAAAGAGAACGCCGGGCCATCGGCCGGTTGAGATAGCGCAGCGGCGTCCAGTCGAACTCGCCATAGGCGCCGTTGATGTGACCGGAAAGTCCGTCGAGCTCCTCGCGCATTTCACGATATTCCTGAACGTCTCCACGCGAGGTGGCCGCGATCTGCAGATAGGAGACCTCCCGCCTCGTCTCGGGATAATCCTGCAGCAGGCGCTCATAGGCATGGAAGCGTTCGGCAATGCCTTTCGTATAGTCGAGACGGTCGACGCCGACGATCTGCGTGCGCCCGTTCAGCGATTTCGCCGCCTTCTCATATTGTTTTCTCGCGTCCTTGTCGGTCTCGGCCATTCGCGCGAAGCCTTCCGCATCGATGCCGATGGGAAAGGCGCGCACCGTCACGGTCCTGCCGAAGCAATGCAGCCTGTCGCCCTCCGCGCGGCCATGCGCCTCGCGCACGACATAGTCGCGGAAGCGCTCGCAATCCTGTTCGGTCTGAAACCCGAGAACGTCATAGGCAAAGAGACCCCGCACCATCGCATCGTGATGCGGCAGCGCGGCCAGAACCTCGCGGGCGGGAAAGGGAATATGCAGGAAGAAACCGATGGATTGCTCGGCCCCCATGTGGCGAAGCTCGTTGCCGAAAGCGAGGAAGTGATAATCGTGAACCCAGATCGTATCGTCCGGCTTCAACAAGGGGTGGAGAACGCGCGCGAATTTCGCATTCACGCGCCGGTAGCCTTCATAGTAACGCCGGTCGAAAGCCGTCAGATCGATGCGATAGTGAAAGAGCGGCCAGAGGCAGCGGTTCGCGAAGCCGTTATAATATTCCTCGTGTTCCTCGGCGCTGAGATCGACGGTCGCGAGCGACAGGCTCCCCACATTTTCTATCTTCGCCTGATCCTGAACATGCTCGTCCACCTTTCCGCTCCAGCCATACCAGAGCCCGCCGCGCGATTTCAGCGCCTCGACAAGCGCAACTGCAAGACCGCCCGCGCGGGCGGCATCCTTCACAGGTCCAACACGATTGGAAACGACGACGAGGCGGCTCATATCCTTTCTTCCCACTTGCGGCTCAGGCGCATGGCTGCGTTGATGATCCCGACCAGCGAATAAGTCTGGGGGAAATTTCCCCATAGCTCGCCCGTTGCGGGGTCCGTATCTTCCGACAGCAGGCCGAGACTGTTGCGGCAGGCAAGGATCGACTCGAAAATCTCGCGCGCCTCGTCTGTTCTTCCGACACGCGCAAGGGCGTCGATATACCAGAACGTGCAGATGTTGAATGCGTTCCGCGGCATGCCGAAATCGTCGGCGGTTGCATATCGGAACATGTGATGCCCGCGCCGCAAGGCTTTCTCGATAGCGGCGAGCGTCGATTGAAACCGGGGGTCGGACGGCTTGAGGAAGTTCACTTCCGTCATCAGCAGAAGACCGGCATCGAGCCCTTCACCATCGAAGCTTTCGGCGAAAGCATCCATCTGCCCGTTCCACGCGCGGCTGCAGATCGCTTCATGCACCTCGTTCGCCAGCCTCCGCCAGTGCCGCGCCCTCTCCTGCAGACCGAGATGCTCGGCGATATTCGCAAGCCGGTCGCATGCGGCCCAGCACATCAGGCTCGACGAAGTGTGGATATGGGCGCGCGTCCGCAACTCCCACATGCCCGCATCCGGCTGGTTGTGCATCGCATAGGCGCGCTCGCCGACCTTCTCGTAGCGTTCGAAATCCACTTTCGTCATCTGCTGCAGCAACCGCTCGTCGAAGAAGGATTGCGAGGCGGCAAGGATCACGTTGCCATAGACGTCGTGCTGGAAATGCTCATAGGCCTGGTTGCCCCGGCGCACGGGTCCCATTCCCCTGTATCCCTCGAGCGTCTCGACGATCGATTCCGTCAACTCCGTTTCGAGACCGATTCCGTAGACGGGTTGCAGATGCCCGTCCGGCGCATTGCCGACGATATTGCCGAGATAGCGGAGATAATTCTCCATGGTTTCCACTTCGGCGAGCGAATTAAGCGCACGGACAACGAAGAAGGCATCGCGCAGCCAGCAATAGCGGTAATCCCAGTTCCGCTCCGTGTCCGCCGCTTCGGGGATGCTCGTTGTCAGCGCCGCGACGATCGCGCCGGTCTCTTCGTAGCAGCACAGCTTCAGCGTTATCGCGGCCCGGATCACCGCTTCCTGCCATTCGAGCGGCAAGGCGAGACGGCGTACCCATCTCTTCCAATAGTCCTCGGTGCGCTCCTCGAACTGGCGGGCCGTTTCCTCGATGCCTCCTGTCAGGGTTTCATCCGGCCCCAGTATGAAACTCATCGGGCTCGTGAGATTGAAGACCGTCTCGTCGAGGAGATAGGTCACCGGCGCATTGGTCGTGAGCCGCAATGCAAGCCCGCTATGGACATAGCGGATGTGATTGCTTCCTCTCGTGACCGAAGGCACCTCGGCGCCGTAGTTGAAGCCGGGCCGCATCCTGATGCGGATGCGCGGCGTCCCCTGAAGCGGGCGCACACGGCGCACGAGGGTCATGGGCTGGAAAATGCGTTCACGCTGCATGAAGCGCGGCGCGAAATCCGCAATCTCGATGCTGTTCCCGTCCTTGTCCGTCACCTCCGTGACCAGGATCGCCGTGTTGTGACGGTAATATTGGCGGGTGGAAGTGGCTCCTTCGAGTTCGACACCCCAATAGCCGCGCGCACCGTCGCGCTCTTCGGCGCCGCTGCCGTTCAGCAGGCTGTAGAACACGGGATCGCCGTCGAGCCGGGGCAGGCAACACCAGACGATGCGGGCCCATTTGTCGATCAGCGCGCCATAGGTACCGTTTCCGACAACTCCGAGATCAAGCGACGACAAATTTCCTCCTTTGTCCGGACAGTCTCAACCATCTCCGCTCAGTGACGAGGCCACTTGCTTCAACCAGGCGACGAAATCTCCGACGGATGCGAGACGATATGTTGCGGTGGAAGATCCGTCGCCCACCTTGATCGTAACGCCTTTGAGCGCGTTGACGACCCCAAAGCCATCTTCATCGGTGCGATCGTCGCCTGCGAAAACCGGTATGCGGCCCGAAAAGGGATGCAGCGACATGAGCTTTTCTATGGCGTGCCCCTTGTTCACATGCCCGGGTTTCACTTCGAGAACCATTTTTCCGTGCATGATTTCGAGGCCCGGCATGCCCGAAACCGCCTCCGCCATCGCCTTTCTGCAATCATCTTCGCGCTCGGGCGCACGCCTGTAATGCAAGGCGAGCGCTCCCGGCTTCGGTTCCAGGATCAGGCGGGCGTCGCCGCCGACGAGCGGGGCAAGCTTCGCGGCTATTTCATGTATCGCACCGGATTCGTCGGGAAGATGCGGTTCCATCTCCGGACGTTCGCGCAATTCGAGCCCATGCACGCCCGCTCCGGGCAGCCGCAGCCCCGTCAGATCGTCCAACTCGCCGAGCGAGCGGCCCGAAATCAGCGCCACCGCGCCATCTAGGTTGTCCATCAGGCTAAGCAGCGTTGCCGGGAGGTCCGGATCGATCGTCACGGCATCCGGCGTCGGCGCGAGTTCCGCCAGAGTTCCGTCGAAATCGAGAAAGAGTGCCCAGTTGCGCCGCGGCGCAGGCAGGGCACGCCCGTCATCGGTCATGTCGTCCTTTCCATTATGCCGATTGTCCGGCGAGACGCTCGGCCTCGCCGCAGTCGAGAGGCGTATCGGCATCGTCGGGGATGCAGATACGGAACAATGTGCCGGAAGCGTCGCTGCGCAGCAGTTCGATGTGCCCGCCATGCGCGCGCGTGAGTTCGGCGGCAATCGCTAGGCCAAGTCCGGTGCCGTCGGCACGCCCGCTGCCGGCGAAGGGTTCGAAAAGATGTTCCCGCGCGCGTGGGGGCAGGCCCGGACCATTATCCCATATGTCGATATGCACATGGTCGCCAGCGCGGAGCGCGAAGAGACGTATCTCGCCATCCGTTCTCCCCGTTCCGGCCTGCTCGGTCAACGCCTGCGCGGCGTTGCGCGCCAGATTGAGCAGGATGCGGAACAGCTGGTCGGGATCCGCATCCACGAGGAGGCCGGCCGGCACGTCGTTTTTCCAACGGATCGAGTCGGATTCGCTCCACGCCGCCTCGGCCACTTCGTCGGCGAGAGCGGCGAGTTCCACCTGGCGGCGCCGCGGAGCGGGTTCTTCCGCCCTGCCGAAACGAAGCGACTTGCTGCAGAGCTCTATCGCGCGGTCGATGGAGGCAAAAAGCCTCGGCGCGAGGTGCTGCACGGCGGGGTCATCGATCGCGCCGATGCGATCGGAGATGAGCTGGGCACTGGCCAGAATGTTGCGCAGGTCGTGGTTGATCTTGCTCACCGCCGCGCCGAGCGCGGCGAGATGCGCTTTCTGCGTCAGCGTCGCCCGGATTTCCTTCTGCATCAAGGATAGCTCCCGTTCCGCAACGCCGATCTCATCGGCGCGGGCCGAGGGCGCGATGACGCGGCGCGCATCTTCGGGGTTGTGCCGGAAGGCGACCATGTTGCCCGTGAGGCGCCGCATGGGCCGCACGAGCACGAAGTGCAGAACCAGATAGACGAGGCTCGCCGTGATAACGGAGATGACAAGAGAGAGCAGGAATATGTTCTTGCCATACTGGAGCATCGCCTTGCGCAGAGGGGTCTCGTCGAAAACGATCTCGATCGACTCTCCCGCGCCGAAGCGTGGCTCTCCGGTGACGAGAATGATGCGCCCATTCCCAGCAAAGACCGTTTCGAATGCGTCCATGATCAATTCGAAGGCCATCGCACCGCGCAGATCGAAGCTGGTATCGACCATCGGCGGCATGTCCTCGCTGAGCACGAGGCGGCGCGCATCGTCGCGATGCAGCGCCACGGCATAGACCTGCGCGTTGCGAAGAAGCTCCTCGCGGAGCGCCGGAGAAACCATGTTGTCGGGGCGCGCCTCAAGAGCAAGCGAGGCAATCTGGGCCGCGGCAAGACGCTGTTCCAGCCAGTTCAGGCGGAAATTGGCCACCGAAGGCACGAAAATAAGCACTTCGGCGAGCATCACGAACAAAATCGTCAGGACCAGCAGGCGACGGGAAAGAGAGCCGCGCAGAGGGCGGATGCAGCGCGTGAGCCAACCGGCGGCGCGCTCGTCTCGTTCAACCTTTGCCTTCATTCGCGGATACTGCGCTCCGATGCGTCCGATCCGCCAATTCTAGCCGAAGAGCGAGAGGAATCGCACCAGCATCCTCGTCTTTTTGCTGAAGAGAGTGGGCGTGTAATAGGCACCGGCCGCACGCTTGCTGATCTCGGAGAGCGTCGGATAAGGCACGATGACGCTCGCCATCGAGCTCAGCTTCAGCGCATTCGACTTGGCCAGCACCCAGGGAAGGATCAATTCACCCGCATGGGGGCCCGCAATAGTTGCGCCGAGCACACGGGCATGGCTGTCCGTGACGACCTTGATCACGCCTTCCGTCTCCCGCTCCGCCTGGGCGCGGTCGTTCTCGGCCAGATGCCAGCGAAGCACGTTGATCTTCGAGTAGCGTTGGCGCGCTTCCTCCTCGGTCTCACCAACATGGGCAAGTTCCGGGTCCGTGTAGGTCACCCAGGGAACGGCGTGATGATCGGCGCGCGCGGGAACGCGGAAGAGCGCATTCCGGATCACGATACCCGCGTGATAGTTCGCCACATGCGTGAACTGCAACCCGCCCGCGACATCGCCGATCCCGAAGACGCGCTTGTTTGTCGTGCGCAGCCGTTCGTCGAGCTTCAATCCGTGTTCGGTATATTCGATGCCCGCCTTTTCCAGATCGAGCCCCTCGACATTCGCACGGCGGCCCGTCGCCACGAGAATGTGCGAACCTTCGATACGGCGTGTCTGCCCGCCCTGCACGACTTCAACCGCGATGTTGCCTTCCTCGCCGGAGACCGAGAGCACTTTCGCTCCTTCGAGAATCTCGACGCCCTCGCGGCGCAGCCGGTCGGCGACCACGGCTGAGAGTTCGGGGTCTTCGCGCGAGAGGACGCGCAACCCCTCGATCACGGTCACGCGGGCGCCCAGACGGCGATGCGCCTGCGCCATTTCCATGCCGATCGGCCCGCCACCGATGACGACAAGATGAGCGGGGCATTCACGGTTCTCGAAAATATTCTCGTTCGTACAGAAGGGAATCTTGTCGAGGCCCGGTATGGGCGGCACGAAGGCGCGCGAACCGGTTGCGATCACGAAGCGCCTGGCCGCGATCTCCGCATTGCCGGCGACTACCGTGCAGCCATCGCGAAAGCGGGCGTGCTCCTTGATGACGGTAACGCCCAGGCCTTCGAACCGCGCGACGGAATCGTTCGGCGCGATAGAAGCGATCACCCCATGCACATGGTCGTGCACCCTGGCGAAGTCGACCCTGGCTTCCGCGGGAGCGATACCGAAGGGTTCGCCCGCGCCCATGCGATAGGCCTGTTTGGCGGCGGCGAGAAGCGCCTTGGAAGGCACGCAACCGGTGTTCAGGCAATCTCCGCCCATCTCGTCGCGCTCGACAAGCACCGTGCGTGCGCCCATCTGCGCGGCGCCTGCCGCAACCGACAGTCCGCCGGAGCCAGCGCCGATGACGCAAATGTCAGCCTTGATCCGCTTGGCCATGCAATCCTCGAATGATTTCCTGATGAAACGGCAAAAGAGATGCTCCAGCGGTCTATTCCGCGGCTCCTGTACCCGTAAAGCGCCGATAGATGACGGGGACAAGCGCCAGCGCCGCCAGCGCCAGAATGGGCCCGAGAATTTCCGGCTCGAAGATCAATCCGAGATCCGGGTCCCTTCCGGCGTCGAAGACCGCGCCGAGGCCATTGCCCAGACTCGCGAAAACGAATGTGCCCGGAATGATGCCGAGGAAGGTGGACAGGACATAGGTTCCGAGCGACACGCCGAGGAAGGCGGGAGCGAGATTGACAAGGAAGAAGGGGAAGATGGGCACGAGGCGAAGCACCAGCATGTAGCTGAAGGCATTGCGCCCGAATCCTTCCTCGAGCTTGCGGAGCCTTGGCCCTGCCTTTTCCCGCAGCATGTCTCCCAGCGCCGTCTTCGCGGCGAGGAAGATCGCCGTCGCGCCTATCGTTGCCCCCAGGACCGTCAAAAGTCCGCCGAAAACCGTTCCGAAGAGAAATCCGCCGGTCAGCGTGGCGACCAGCGCGCCGGGAAGCGAAAAGGCCACCATGACGATATAGGCGAGGACATAGACGAAGGCGGCGAGCGCCCAGTTCTCCGCGACCCATGCCGAAAGCGCCTGCCGGTTGTCGCGCAGCGTATCGAGGGTCACGTAGCGGTCCAGCCCAAGCGCGAAAAAGGCACCAAGCCCTGCCGCCAGAACAAGAAGGGGAAGGAAGCGGCGAAGCATGCCGGGCCGGCGATTCCCGGAGGCGGTTTCCGTCATTTGCGTTTCTCCGGCTCGGCCGCGCCGTTGAGCGACCAGTCATATTCATAAGACGAAATGCCCGAGACCTTTTCCAGCGTCCCGGCCAGACCGGAGGCCGCGAGGGCAAAAAAGAACAAAAAAGGTACAAAAAGCCATAAACCGGCCGCCCGAGAGGCAAAAAAGAGAGTGTTGCGCATGGTGCGGGGACATTACGCTCAATCGGCCGGGCAGGAAGACCCCTTCACCCATTTGTGAGACAAGTTCACCGCAGGTGATCGTCCACCCGAATGCCCGCCCGGCGTTGACTTTCCGCCGCCTTATCGCTTATACAGCCCGCCAGACAGCCGTCGGGTGGCAACGCCTGCGGCTCTTGTTTTTATGGCATGGAGAGGCGGTTCGAAAACCGCCCCCTGAGCCGGACCGGCCAAGCGGATTGGCGGGGACCGCGCTCGGCCCAGATCCGCCGGAGAAGAGACGTGAAACGGACCTATCAACCGAGCAAGCTCGTCCGCAAGCGCCGCCACGGCTTCCGTGCGCGCACCGCCACCAAGGGCGGCCGCCAGGTGCTGGCAGCGCGCCGTGCCAAGGGACGCAAGCGGCTGTCCGCCTGACCCCACGGCAGTGGTATCCGGCACCGCGCAAACGGGCCCCGGCCCGCTATCCCGATCAGTTGAGGTTCCGTTGCACGCCGCGTTGCGGAGCCTTGCCGCGAGCTGCCACATGGACCGTCTGCGCAAACGCCGCGACTTTCTTGCTGCCGCCCGCGCGCGAAAGCGCGCCGAGCAGGGCCTCGTGCTGCAGGCCCGCGAGCGCGGCGACGATGCTCCCCCCCGTATTGGCTATACCGTGACGCGCAAGGTCGGCTGCGCCGTCGAGCGCAATCGCGTCAAGCGCCGTCTGCGCGCCGCCGCGGCCGAAGTGCTTTCACTCGCCGCCAAAGACGGCTACGACTACGTCCTGATCGGACGGCAGGCCACGCTGACGCGGAGCTGGCCGGACCTCCTCACCGATCTGAGCCGCGCGCTCGCCGCCGTTCATGGCAAGGGCGAGCGCGCCGGCCATCCGTCCAGACCAAAGCGTTCCGATTCCGGGAAAGACCGTCCTCATGGGTGACAATCGCAACTTCCTCATCGCCATTTTCCTGTCGGTACTCGTTTTCGTCGGGTGGCAATATTTCTTCATCAACCCGCAGATGGAAGCCGAGCAGGCACGCCAGCAGGAGCAGGCGGCGGCGGAAGGCATGACGGGGACGGAACCGGGCGCGACCGCCGCGGGCGATGCTCGCCTGCCGAGCGTTGAGGGCCCTGCCCGCACGATCGGCAACGCGCCCGCGCGCTCGACGCTTGCTCGCGACGAAGCGCTCGCTGCTGCGCCGCGCCTTCCCATTCGTTCCGGCGAACTCGAAGGTTCGATCTCGCTCAAGGGCGCGCGCTTCGACGACCTGAAGCTGCGTCAGTATCACGTAAGCGTCGATCCGGAGAGCCCGGAAGTCACGCTCTTCTCTCCCGCCCGCACCGACGCGCCCTACTTCTCCGAATTCGGCTTCATCGGCGCGCCCGGCAGCAATATCGCCCTGCCCGGCTCGCAGACCGTCTGGCAGATCGAGGAGGGCGAAACGCTCACGCCCGAAACGCCCGTGACGCTCAGATGGGACAATGGCCAGGGCCTTGTCTTCCATCGCATGATCGCGCTCGACGAGCATTTCCTCTTCACGGTCACCGACCGCATCGAAAACAATTCCGGCGCGCCCGTCACGCTTTATCCCTATGGCCTCGTCTCGCGCACCGGCAGGCCCGCTGGCAGCTCCTTCTTCATCCTGCATGAAGGCTTTCTCGGCGAGTTCCCGAGCGTCGGCGAAAAGGCGATCAAGTATGAAGACGCCGCCGAAGACGGGCCGGTGAAGGTCACCGACAATGACGGCTGGCTCGGCATTACCGACAAATACTGGGCGGCCGCGATCGTGCCGCAGACTGGCAAATCCTTCGTCGCGAATTTCAGCGAGCATCCCGATCAGGCCATCGAGAATTATCAGGCCGATTTCCGCTACGACGCGCAGGATATTCCCGCAGGCGGCAGCATCGAAATCGCGAACCGCCTTTTCGCGGGAGCCAAGGTCTCGAAGGTCATCGACTCCTATCACGAAGCGGGCATCTACAAGTTCAACCTGCTGATCGACTGGGGCTGGTTCTGGTTCCTCACGCAGCCGATGTTCTCCGCTCTCCATTTCGTCGCGCTTCACGTCGGCAATTTCGGTATCGCCATTCTCATCGTCACGGTCGGCATCAAGCTCGTCTTCTATCCGCTCGCGAACAAATCCTATGTCGCGATGAGCAAGATGAAGAAGCTGCAGCCCGAAATGGAAAAGCTGCGCGAGCGCTATGCCGACGACAAGATGAAGCAGCAGCAGGAAATCATGGAGCTCTACAAGAAGGAGCAGGTGAACCCGCTTGCCGGCTGCCTTCCGGTGCTGATCCAGATTCCGGTGTTCTTCGCACTCTACAAGGTGCTGTTCGTGACGATCGAAATGCGCCACGCGCCCTTCTTCGGGTGGATCAACGATCTTTCCGCGCCGGACCCGACGTCGATCTTCAATCTATTCGGGCTGATCCCCTGGGACCCGCCCTCGATTCTGATGATCGGCATCTGGCCGCTCATCATGGGCTTCACCATGTTCGTGCAGCAGCGCATGAACCCGCTGCCCGCCGATCCGATCCAGGCGCAGATCTTCACCTGGATGCCCGTCATCTTCACCTTCATGCTGGCGGGCTTCCCCGCAGGCCTCGTGATCTACTGGGCATGGAACAACACGCTCTCGGTCATCCAGCAGGGCGTCATCATGAAGCGGCAGGGCGTGCCCATCGAGATATTCAACAATCTCGGCCTGTCGAAGATCGCTGGCGGCGGAAAGCCGAAGTCCTGATCCGATGAGCGAAGCCGCGCCCGAAGGAGCAGACGGCGACACGCCGGATATCGAAACGGGGCGCTGGCTTTTCGCCCAGCCCTGCACCTTCCTGCGCGGTGTGGTGGAGATGAAAGGCCTGCCCGCCACGGCGCTTTCCGAAGTCGCCTTTGCCGGGCGGTCCAATGTCGGCAAGTCGAGCCTCATCAATGCGCTGACCGGCCGCAAGACGCTCGCGCGCACCTCCAACACGCCGGGCCGGACGAAGGAACTCAACTTCTTCGAACTCGGGCCTCAAGGCCAGGCCGCCGTTATGCTGGTCGACCTGCCGGGTTACGGCTATGCCCGTGAAACCAAGGCCCGCGTCGGCGAGTGGACACAACTCGTCATGTCCTATCTCAGGGGCCGCGCACAGCTTCGCCGCGTCTTCGTGCTGATCGACTCGCGCCACGGCATCAAGGAGAACGATCACGAGGTCATGGCCATGCTCGACGAGGCGGCCGTCTCCTATCAGATCGTCCTCACCAAGATCGACAAGCTGAAGAAGGGCGAGCTCGAGAAGCGGCTTAAGGAAGTGCGCGCGGATATCCGGCGCCATGTCGCGGCGCATCCACGGATCGTCGCCACCTCGAGCGAAAAGGGAGACGGCATAGCGGAGCTTCGGGCGGAGGTTGCCTCGCTGGCCGATCCCGCCGCACTGGGGTATAAACCGCAGGCTTGAAAGACCCGCGGGGAAGGCAGAGGGACGAGCATGGCGGACAAGAGCGGCAAGGACGCGGCGCAGCCGGAAGGCCGGGAGATGGACCGGGGACGGATCCTCTCCGAAGCCCTGCCCTTCATGCAGCGCTATGACAGACGCACCGTCGTCGTGAAATATGGCGGCCATGCGATGGGCGACGAAGAACTCGGCGCCGAATTCGCCCGCGACATCGTCATGCTGAAGCAGGCAGGCCTCAACCCCATCGTCGTTCATGGCGGCGGCCCGCAGATCGGCTCCATGCTGACGCGGCTCGGCATAAAGAGCGAGTTCTCGGGCGGCCTTCGCATCACAGACAAGGCGACCGTCGAGATCGTCGAGATGGTTCTCGCGGGTTCGATCAACAAGCAGATCGTGGCGCAGCTCAATCAGGCCGGCGGCCGGGCGGTCGGCCTTTGCGGCAAGGATGGCAATCTCATCGTCGCCCGCAAGATCGAAAAGAAAATTCACGATCCCGAATCCAACATCGAGAAAATTCTCGATCTCGGTTTCGTCGGAGAACCGGAGAAGATCAATCCGGAAATCCTTCAGGTGATCCAGAAGTCCGACATCATCCCCGTGATCGCGCCGATTGGCGTTTCATCGGACGGACACACCTACAACATCAATGCCGATACGGCGGCCGGCGCCATTGCCGCCGCCATGGGGGCCGCCCGCCTTCTGCTTCTGACCGACGTGAAGGGCGTTCTCGACAAGCAGGGAAAGCTGATCGAGGTGCTCACCATCGAACAGGCCAAGGCATTGATGAAGGACGGAACGATTTCGGGCGGCATGATCCCGAAACTCGAAACCTGCATCGAATCCGTCGATGGCGGCGTCGAGGCCGTCGTCATTCTCGATGGGAGGGTTCGCCATGCCGTATTGCTCGAACTCTTCACCGAGCACGGTGCGGGAACGCTGATTCAGCGTTAAGACCTTCGTCCCGCCGGTCTTGCGGCAGCGCCCTGCAATGTTATGGTGTTTCCCGATCTTGGGGAGACGTCCGTAAAACATGTTGCGCTATTTGCAGATCGCCGCTGCCGCCTTGACCGCATGGTTCATGACGAGCTGTCCGGCGTATGCCGATTACCGCTTCTGCAACAAGACGAGCTATGTGCTCGATGGCGCCATCGCTTTCGAGACGGAAGGCGCCGTGAAGAGCCGGGGCTGGGTGCGCATCCTGCCCGGCGAATGCAGCCCGGTTCTCCAGGGCGATGTCGCCGAACAGGACTATTTCGTTTTCGCCCGTTCCATCGACGCTCACGCCGGACGCGTCAAATATTTCTCCGGGAACACACAGTTCTGCACGCTCGAAGACGACTTCGAAATCGAGGGAGGCGGGCAATGCGCCTTGCGCGGCTACGACTCCGCGGATTTTCTGCGTGTACGCACGAAAGCAGGCAAGGACTGGTCGACGACCTTCGCCGAGGCGAGCGAATATAGCGAGGATCAGGCGCGTATCGCCGCCGTCCAGCGGCTCCTCAAGGACAATGGCTTCGCGCTCAACCGGATCGACGGTATTGCCGCGCGCAATACGCTTCGCGCTGTCGAAGCTTTCCAGCGTTCCGCGAATGTCGCGGTGACGGGCAGGATCGATGCAAATCTGCTGGAGCAACTGGTTGAACGCGCCACCGAAGAGCAGAAGGCCGCAGGGCTCGATCTCTGCAACCGGACGGATACGCTCGTCTGGGCAGCGCTTGGCTACAGGAACGGTGAAGACGAAGTGTCGAGCGGCTGGGTTCGAATCGAACCCGGAAATTGCCGTAAGGCGATAAAAGGCAAGCTCGATCAGGAAGCCTATTACGTCTATGCCGAAGGCGTGGACGATGCGGGCGCGATCGCCCGGGGCACCGAAGGCGCGATGATCTGGAGCGGAGGCGACAGCTTCTGCATCAAGACGACGCGCTTCGAAATCAAGGGCCGGCAGCGCTGCGCCGCGCGCGGCTTCGACGAACGCGGTTTCATGAAGATCGAAACGGACGGAAGGCCGCTGCGGCGGCTCGATTTCGACAGGCCGCCCGTGCTTTAGATGTCGGCCCCGAAATATTGCAGGTGCCAGCGCATTTCGTCCTGCGTCATCGGATAGGCGATCCCCTCGCGCGGCAACACGAGATTTGGCTGCGGCACATGCGCGATATAGGTCTGGATTGCGAGCGCGGTGCGCATCGAAAGCCCGGCCTTCCAGCAGAGAGCCGCAATCCCCCTGCCGCTTTGCGCCGCAATGACTTCCTCGATCTTCGTGGCGGGCACGCCCGATAGCAGAGAGACGGCAAGCACTACGGAAGCGCGCTGCGACGTGGTCGCCGCCTCCATGACGATCTCGTCTCCGAGACGTCCTGCCGCATAAGCGTCGCGGATATTCTCGCGCGGCGCGGGTTCGGCCTCCTCTTCGCCGTTCTCGATCCTCGATTGCGCCCTCGCCTTCAACCAATCGGCTGTTTCCCGGTCCAGATCATGCGTTCGCCGCAGTTCATCGATGAGCGCTCGGGAGACGAAGGTAGCGATGCGGCGCACGGCACGCATCGAGAGTTCGGGCCTTACGACAAGGGGCTTGTGCCAGGTCTTGATGCCCGGCGCGCGCTCGATGATACGTTCCATCGTATCCTCGCGGATGCGCGCCCCCTTGTTGGAGAGCAGTTCGCCGATGGCGTCTTCGTCCCGCGATGTGACAACCGCATCCGACACTGAGGCGCTTACACAGGCGCGCCTGGCAATGGCCGCCGCAGCGCCCGGCGCACCGGACGTGGCGATGACTTCGATCAGGTCCTCATCCGAAAGGAGCGGGGAATATTCGAGAATGGGTCCGCAGACGGCCATTTCCGCATCGCGGGCGAGCCTTCGCGCGATCGCGCGGGGCACTGTCGGACAGCTCGCGATCTCTTCAGCGACAATTGCGCGAACGCGGGGCAATTCATCCTCGGCGAGCTTCTCGAGAAGTCCGATCAGACGGTCCTGAATGGCGCTGCGTTCAACTGCCGGAATATCCGGCATGAGCCGTGCGATCTTGCGGGCAAGCTCGCCCCGCACCTCGGCGCTCGTATCGTCCTGCAACAGCTCGTTTGCCTGAATGGGCGCGGACCTGTTTGCGGCGACCAGACCCCGAACCTCCGGATCGTCGTCGCAGGCGAGATAATAGAGCGCCTCGGGCGGCGCGTCCTCGCGCGCGGCAAGCTCGCGCTTCGCCTTCTGCTGATGGCTTTCCAGAACGCGGCGCGCATCCTCGTAGCGAAGCTCCGAGGGAAGCCGCTTCCTGCCGAACCATCTGGCGAGAAATCCGGACGCCATGACCGCCTCCGACTACGCCCCGCAAGGGGCGCGGGTTACTCGCCCGATTTTCCCGCCCGGCCGCTTAACACTCCATTAATCCCCCGCCCCGCGAGGCGCGTCTTGCCAGAGCCGGCCTCAGAAGGCACATAAGAGCCATGACGATCATCGAACCCCACAAGACGGCAGACGCCGCTCCGCGCGATTTCAGGGAGGTCGAAACCTGGATTTTCGATCTCGACAACACTCTCTATCCGCCCGAATGCGATCTCTTTGCGCAAGTCGACCAGCGCATGACATCCTTCATTTCGACCTATCTGGGCGTCGATGCCATCGAAGCGAAGCGCATCCAGAAGGACTTCTATATCGAGCACGGAACCACGCTGTCGGGGCTCATGACGGTCTACGGGCTTGAGCCCACCGAATTCCTCAGCTTCGTGCACGATATCGATGTCTCGGCCGTTCTGGCCGATGCGGCGCTCGGCCAGGCAATCGCGACGCTTCCCGGCCGGAAGCTCGTCTTCACCAACGGCTCGCGCAAACACGCGGAGAATGTTCTTCACCGGCTCGGCATCGATCATGTCTTCGAGGACATCTTCGATATCGTTTCGGCCGAATACGAGCCGAAGCCGCGGCAACGCGCCTATGAGCGTTTCATAGAGGCGAGCCGTGTTGAGCCGCGCCGCGCCGCCATGTTCGAGGATATCGCGCGCAATCTCGAGGTGCCTCACATTATGGGCATGACCACGGTCTGGGTCAGGCCCGCCATCGCGGGGCCCGAGCGGCATCACCGTCTGTCCCACGAGGGGGCGGAGGGCACGCATGTCCATCACGTGACGGACAATCTTCGGGAATTCCTGGAAGCTCTTCCGCTGCGCTCAGCGCCTTCCGAATAGCCGCTCGATATCGGAGAGCTTCAGCTCCACATAGGTCGGGCGGCCATGGTTGCACTGGCCGGAATGGGGCGTCGCTTCCATCTCGCGGAGCAAAGCATTCATCTCCTCCGCCGTGAGCCGCCGCCCCGCGCGCACCGATCCGTGGCAGGCGATGGTGCCGCAGACTTCCTCCAGCCGTTCCTTCAGCGACAGCGCCTCGTCGAGTTCGGAGAGATCGTCCGCAAGGTCGCGCACCAGTCCCGCCACATCGAGCTTGCCGAAGATCGCAGGCACCTCGCGCACGACGACCGCGCCCTGTCCGAAGCCTTCGATCACGAAGCCGAGTTCGGCGAGTTCGGGAATGCGCGCGACGAGGCGTTCGGCTTCGGCCTCGTCGAGATCGACCACTTCGGGAATGAGAAGGATCTGACGCGAAACGCCCGTTGCCGCCATTGCCTTCTTCATCCGTTCATAGACGAGGCGTTCGTGGGCGGCGTGCTGGTCCACGATGACGATACCGTCCGCGGTCTGTGCGATCACATAGGTCTCGTGCAATTGCCCGCGCGCGACGCCGAGCGGCATGTCCACCGTTTGCTCCGCCGCCCGTTCGGGCATCGTTTCGACGCGGGCGGAATGGCCGCCCAATTCGGCGAAAGCGCCTTGCCAGCCCTCGGCGGCTTCCGCGAGGCCGGGTGCTCGCGCCGGGCCGGGCAAGGGCCAGCGCGGAGCATGGGAAGCAGAAGGAAATGTTGCCGTTTCGGGGCGCACGGCGCCCAGCGCCGCACCGGCAACCGTCGTCGAGGCACGATGACCGGCCTCGGCGAGCGCGTGTTTCAAGGCGCCGACGATGAGCCCGCGCACGAGGCCTGCATCGCGGAAGCGTACTTCGGCCTTTGCGGGGTGCACGTTCACATCGACATCGCGCGGATCGAGATCGACGAAGAGCGCGACGGCGGGGTGCCGGTCACGGGCGAGGAAATCCGCATAGGCGCCGCGCACCGCACCGACGATCAGCTTGTCGCGCACGGGCCGCCCGTTCACGAAAAGAAACTGAAGCTGCGCCGTGCCGCGATTATAAGTCGGAAGCCCCGCGAATCCGGTGAGCGCGATGCCTTCGCGTATTGCGTCGATCGCAAGCGCGTTCTCCTCGAAGTCGCGGCCCATAATGGCGCCGAGGCGCGTCAGCCGTCCTGCCTCGCCCGGCAGTTCCGGCTCGAGGCGCAGCAGGTTGCGGTCGCCGCTCGTCAGCGTGAAGCCGGCCTCCGGATGCGCCATGGCGAGCCGTTTCACCACTTCCGATACGGCCAGAGTCTCCGCGCGCTCGCTCTTCATGAATTTTAGGCGCGCCGGTGTCGCGAAGAAGAGGTCCCGCACCTCGATCTGCGTTCCCTGCCGCCCGGCCGCGGGTTCGACCGCACCGGTCTTCCCGCCCTCGACCGAAATGCGGTAGGCCGCATCCGCGTCCTTCGGGCGGCTGAGGATCGCGAGCCGCGCCACAGCGCCGATGGAAGGCAAGGCCTCGCCGCGAAAGCCAAGCGTCGCGATATCATGCAAATCCTCGAGGCCCTCGCCATCGATGCGAAGCTTCGAGGTCGCGTGCCGCTCGACAGCGAGCGCCAGTTCCTCGGCGTTCATGCCGATGCCGTCATCCGTCACGCGAATGAGGTCGCGGCCACCGCCACCGATCACGATCTCGATATGCCGCGCTCCCGCATCGAGCGCATTCTCGACGAGCTCCTTCACCGCGCTTGCCGGACGCTCGACGACCTCGCCTGCGGCGATACGGTTGATCGTTCCTTCGCTCAGGCGGCGGATGCGGCTCATGCGTTCAGCCTTTCCCCTCGGCGAGATATTTCTTCGCCAGGATCTTGCCTTCCTCCACGGCGGGCTGATCGAAGGGATCGACGCCCATCATGCGGCCGGCAATGATTGTCTCCAGCATGAAATGCATGAAGAGCGCGCCAAGCGTCCTTTCGTCGAGCACCTCGAGCATGAAGCTGCGCACCGGTCTGCCGTTCTTCACCAGCGTGTCGGCCGTCGCGCGCTGCTCGGCATCGACGAGATCGCCCACGCTGTGCCCGCCGAGGAAGTCGAAGGCGGTATTCTTCGCAATGTCGGGCGAGGCCTTGGGGCCCTTGCCTTTCGTCTTGGTCATGAAGATGTTGAAAAGCTTGTCCTTCGGGCCCGCGAGCCAGAGCTGCAGCTGGCTGTGCTGGTCGACTGGACCGAGCGCCTTCACCGGCGTCGTGCCCTTGCCATCCTTGCCGAGGCTTTCGGCCCAGAGTTGGCAGTACCAGGCGAGGAAGCGCTCCAGCCGGTCCGCATAGGCCACGACGACGGACATCGATACGCCCTTCTCTTCCGCCATGGCGACGGAGAGCGCCGCGCCGGCGGCCGGTGCGACATCGCCCGCGGCGCGCTTGTCGAGCACCTGCGCCAGCACAGCCGCCGCGCCCTCGCGCACCGCGGCGATATCGAGGCCCATCAGCCGCGCCGGCAGTAGCCCGACATTGGTGAGCACGGCATAGCGGCCGCCCACGCCCGGATCGTGCTCCAGCGTCGGAAAACCCTGCGCTTCAGCAAGCGCGCGCATGGGGTTCGGCTTGCCGTCCTTCGCAGGCTCGGTCAGCACGGCGAAATGATGCTTCATGTATTTCGCGCCGCCTGCCTCCGCGATGGCGCTCATGGCGGAGAGCGTCTGTATCGCGGGCTCGACCGTTCCGCCCGTTTTCGAAACCACGAGAAAGCGTGTGGTGCGCAGATCCGCATTACCGAAAACCGCGTCCATCGTCGTCGCGTCGAGATTGTCGGGAATATGGATGCGAACGCCCTTCTGGGCATGCGCCTGCGTGCCCCAGCCGGTGAGCTGGGCCAGCGCCTGCGCGCCGAGCGCGGAGCCGCCAATGCCGAAAATGAAGATGTCGGTCGTGTTGTCGAGAAGTCCTTCGGCAACTTCCTCGATCCGCGCGAAGTCGTCGCGCCGCCCGGGCACGCGCAGCAATGGCAGCGAGCCTGTCTTATACGCCTTGCGCAGCCAGTCGAGCGCATCTTCCGCCCGGGCGAGCGCCTTGCCATAGCTTTCGCGCGAAAGACCGCTCTCGCCGATCGTATCGGTAAAGCAATTGTCGAGAGACTGGCGGTAAGGCAGGTCGGTATCGGCCATGGGAGTGTCCAACTTTCCGGGAAGGGCCCGGCGGCTAGAATCGCGGGGCCCGGATGAAGCGTAACAAGAACGGAAACACCCGGAAAGCGGACGGGGTTCCCCATCCGGCGGGGCTCCGCTTCAGTGGACCCTTTCGGAAGGTCCCCCCGCGGGAGGCGCCATATCGTCCGTTTCGGGCAGGCCTTCCGGTTCGGGCGACAGGTTGGGCTTGCCGACGATGGAAACGAGAAGCGCTTCCGGCTTCAACAGCCGCTTCGCCACCCGCGCCACGTCCTCGCGTGTGACCGCCTCGATCAGCCCGTTGCGCTCATCCACGTAACCGATGCCATATCCGGCAAGCTGGATGCCGAGAAGCTGGTTCGCAATGGAGCTGTTCGACATGAAGCGCAATGGATAGGAGCCGGTCAGATAGGTCTTCGCGTCCCTCAGCTCTTCCTCGCTCACCCCTTCTTCGGCCATGCGCGCCATCTCCGCCCGCACAAGCGATAATGTCTGCCCCACGCGCTCGTTCTTCGTGCCGACCTGGCCGAGCAGCATCGCGGCATGATCCATCGGGTAAAGATAGCTGCCGATCGAATAGGCGAGCCCGCGCTTCTCGCGCACCTCTTCCGTCAGCCTCGACGAGAAGCTGCCGCCGCCGAGGATATAGTTCATCACATAGGCGGGAATGAAATCCGGGTCCTCCCGCTCGACACCCTCGACGCCGAAGATCATGACGCTCTGCGGAAAGTCGCGGATCACGACCTGCACTTCGCCTGTGCCGTTGACGCCAACATCGGGGATTTCGGGCAGTGTGGCCTCATCCGGCAGATTTCCGAAAGTCCGGTCGAGCAGTATGCGCAGTTCGGAAGGCGAGATGGGACCGACGACGGCGATTTTCAGATTGTCCTTCGCCAGAACCTTCCCGGTATAGGCCAGCAGGTCGTCTCGTGCGATCGCCGCAATGCTCGCCGGCGTTCCGTCTCCGTCGCGCGCATAAGGGTGGTCGCCGAAGGCGGCCTTGTTCCAGTTGTTCGAGGCTATCCAGTCGGGCGACTGGCGATTACGCGCGACGATGGTCGCAATCTGTCCGCGAATGCGCTCCACGGCATCCTCGTCGAAGCGCGGCTCGGTAATCGCGAGGGAAAAGAGTTCGAAAGCCTCGTCTTTCCGGTTCGCAAGAGTCGCGAGCGAAGCGTTGAAGTAATCCTTGTCGGCGGAGAAGGACATGCGCGCGGCGATTTCTTCCATGCGGATCTGGAAGGCCGAGGAATCGAGTTCGCCCGCGCCCTCGTCGAGCAACCCCGACACCATATTGGCGACGCCCGATTTTCCTTCCGGATCGGTCGCGGACCCGCCCTGCCAGGCGGCTTCCATCACGATCACGGGAACTTCGTCTTCCTGAACCAGCCAGGCCTCGATGCCGCCGGCGCTCACCACACGCTCGATATCCATCGCGCGCGCCGGCAAGGCCGCAAGGAAAACAAGGCACAGAAGTGCTGTGACGCCGCGTGTCATCCGGCACCTCCCGGCAGCAGCTCTCCCGTCACGGAATGCGTGCCGGTGAAAACCGATTTCGCCGCTTCCATCACGTCTTCCTTCGTCACTTCGCGCACGCGTTCCGGCCATTCGTGGATCGCCTCCACGCTCATGCCCGTCATCAGCCCCTCCCCATAGGCGTAGGCCATGCTCCGCTGGTTATCGCGCGCATAGACCGCACCGGCGACGATCACCGTCTTGGCGCGCTCCAGTTCCTCTTCGCTCACGCCCTCTTCGATCAGCCGCGCGATTTCCTTTTCCACGCCTTCTTCCAAAGCGTCGAGAGAACCTCCAACCTGGGGAAGCGCATAGATGCCGAACTTGCCGGCATCGAGGCGGCCTCCTTCGTACCAGCTGCGGACACCCGTCGAAACGGACTGTTCCACGACGAGCGAGCGATAGAGACGGCTCGTCGTGCCGCCGCCGAGAATTTCAGCCAGCACGTCGAGCGCCGCTCCCTCCCGCGCGCCCGCGCCGGAATAGGCGGGCGCCGGGTAGTAACGCATCCAGGTCGCTTCCTGCACGCGCGCGTCGCGCCGCGTCACGCGCTTGTCCTCGGAGGGCCATTCGATCTCCTGCCGTTTGCGAAGGAAGGTCGGCGCGCGTTCCGGGATCGCCCCGTAATATTTCTCGGCGAGCGGCCTCAACTCCCGCGCCGTCACGTCGCCGGCGACGATCAGCGTTGCATTGTTCGGCGTGTAGTAGCGCTTGTAGAAGTCGAGCGCGTCCCCTGTCGTCAGCGCGGCAATCTCTTCCTTGTAGCCGATGATGTCGCGGCCATAGGGATGCGCGCCGTAAAGCGCCGCATTCATCTCGGATTGCAGTTCGGCCGAAGGCTCGTTCTCGATCCGCATGCGGTATTCCTCAAGCACCACGTCCCGCTCCGGCAGAACTTCGGCGTCGGTGAGCTGCAGGTTCGTCATGCGGTCAGCTTCCATTTCCATGACGAGCGGCAGACGGTCTTTCGCGATCACCTGGAAATAGGCGGTGAAGTCGTAATGGGTGAAGGCGTTATCCTGACCGCCATTGCGCGCGACGATGCGGGAAAACTGGCCGGGTTCGATCTTGGCCGTGCCCTTGAACATCAGATGTTCGAAAAAATGGGCAAGGCCCGTCTTGCCCGCGTCTTCGTCCGCCGCGCCCAGCTCGTACCAGACCATATGCGTGACGACCGGCGCCCGGTGATCGGGGATCACCAGAACGTCCATGCCGTTCGAGAGCCTGAAACTCTCGGGCGGCGCGCCGGTGGAAATTGTCCCGCCGCGGCCGAAGAGAAGGCCAAGCAGGATGGCGAGGATCAGGACTGCGAAAGGAAGGGCGGCGAGATGGCGGGTGCGCAGCAAGTCTCAATCCTCCGGGGCGTGCTCAAATCTTCCGGTTTCTCTTCCGGTTTCGGGCGCGCAGAAAGACAAAGGGCGGAAAGACCGTCGCCCTTCCGCCTCTTTCCTGTTTCCCTGGCTCAGAAAATGCCGGAAAGCCAGCCTTCCTTCTTGGGCTCGACGGTCGGCGTCTCGCCCTCGGTGACGGGCTTGCCTTCCGCCTCGTTCTGCTGGATGCGCTCGCTCTCCTCGGAGGGGTTAACGAGACGCTCATCCGGCGCCGGGCCGCGGTCACGCCAGAAGATCACGTCGTCCACGAATGTCTCATCGCGTTCGACGAGCGAGCGCGTCTCGGCATTCACGACCTGGCGGATGCGGGGGTCGGCCTGTGCGGCGCCCGTTTCCTGCAGCAGCACCTGCTCGCCCGCGCTTTGCGTGGCGACGGTCTCGGCGGAGAGCGCTTCCGTGCCGATCAGGGCGCGCTGCGCGCCGACCGAGGGCTGAAGTTCCATTTCCTGGGGACGCGGCGCGCCGGGCTGGGGCGGACGCAACGAATAATCCGGCGGGATGACGAGCGGCGCCTTCGTCACGATGGCGAACTCGTCCGGAGCGGATTTGCCATAACCAAGAGTGTCCCGGAGGCTTTCTCCACCACCGCAGGCGGCAAGGGAAAGCGACATGGCGGCGGCAAGGCCGGCTTTCGCGCCCCACCCGGCGATGCGGGAGATTTTCGCTTCGATAGTCACTTCTCGGCTCTCCTTGGTCGTGGCTTTGTGCCGGTCTCGCCAGCTTAGCGCCGTTCACACCGGCGCACCGCCCTATTTCTTGTCCGGGCTGTCCTTCTCGCCGGCGCCCACAAGGCCCGGCCAGACCGATTCGAGGATGATGAGCGCAACGCCCAGCGCGATCCACACATCGGCAATGTTGAAGATATACCAGTAAAATCCGAAGGCGTGAAAACTAAAAAAGTCGGCCACGGCGCCATAGAAAATGCGGTCATAGACGTTTCCGAGGGCTCCTCCGAGGATGAGGCCGATGGCGAGCGCGGTAACCCTGTGCTCCACACGGGCAAGCCAGAGGCTCAACCCGATAATGACCGCAATGGCGAAGCCCGCGAGAAAGGCGACGCCCGTCGCCGTCTGCGCCTCGAACAGGCCATAGCTGACCCCCTGGTTCCAGGCCATGACGAGGTCGAAAAAGGAGGTTATCTCCACACGGCCGCGGGCGGCGATGTCATAGACATTGAGCATCCACCACTTGTGCGACCTGTCGATGGCGAAGCCCGCCAGCGCGATCAGCGAACCATAGAGGGACCAGGGGCCCCAGAAGGTCTCGCGGCTCAGCTTCGCCATTCCCGGTTTCCTTTCGTCCCTATTGCTGCGCGTCGTACTCGCGGACGGCGGCCGCGTCCCTGAGGGATAGATCGGGATAGTCCGGATCGCTCCCCACTTCCGGCAGGATGCGCCAGGAGCGTGCGCATTTCCGGCCCTCTGCAAGCTTCGGCACCACGGCGACACCGGGTACATCGTCGAGACGCCAGGCATCGGCCGGGCCCTCGCCCTCGGTGAGCTTTGCCTGGCTCGTGATCGAGATCTCGGCAAGATCGACGCCCTTCATCGCTTCCACGAGTTCGGGACGCGAGACGAAGACTTCCGGCGCCGCCTCAAGGCTCGCGCCGATGCGCTTTTCGCGGCGTTCGACTTCGAGCGCACCCGTCACCACGCGGCGGAGTTCGCGAACCTTTTTCCACTTCTCGGAAAGCGCCTCGTTCCGCCATTCCGCCGGGATTTCCGGGAAGGTGCGCAGATGGACGGAGTCCGTCTCCGAGGGGAAGCGCGACAGCCACACTTCTTCCACCGTGAAGCAGAGCACCGGCGCGAGCCAGGCCGTGAGACAAGAGAAGAGATGATCGAGAACCGTGCGGCAGGCGCGGCGGCGGATCGCAGACGGCGCGTCGCAATAAAGCGCGTCCTTGCGAATGTCGAAATAGAAAGCCGAAAGTTCGACATTCATGAAGTTCGACAGCGTATGCGCCACGCGCTTGAAGTCGTAATCCGTGTAGGCCTTGCGCACGAGGTCGTCGAGTTCGGCGAGGCGGTGCAGGATCACGCGCTCGAGTTCCGGCATGTCGCCGATGCTCACGCGTTCGGCATCCGTGAAGCCTTCGAGATTACCGAGCAGATAGCGGAAGGTATTGCGCAGCTTCCGGTAGCCCTCGACATTCGACTTGATGATGTCGTTGCCGATGTTGTGGTCTTCCCAGTAATCGGTGTTCGCGACCCAGAGGCGCAGGATGTCGGCGCCATTCTGTTCCACGATCTTCTGCGGCGCGATGACGTTGCCGAGCGACTTCGACATCTTGCGGCCCTTCTCGTCCATGGTGAAGCCATGGGTGAGAACCTGCTTGTAGGGCGCGCGGCCGCGCGTGGCGCAGCTTTCGAGAAGCGAGGACTGGAACCAGCCGCGATGCTGGTCGGAACCTTCAAGATATAGGTCGGCGGGAGAGGGAATGCCGCGCGCTTCCAGCACGAAGGCATGCGTCGAGCCTGAATCGAACCAGACGTCGAGAATATCCGTCACGCGCTCGTAGTCGGTCTCTTGGTAGTCATTGCCGAGGAAATCGCTCGCGGGCCGTTCGAACCAGGCATCCGCGCCTTCCTTCGCCACCGCTTCCACGATGCGCGCATTGACCTTTTCGTCGCGCAGCAATTCGCCGGTCTTCGTATTCACGAAAAGCGTGAGCGGCACGCCCCAGGCGCGCTGGCGCGAGAGCACCCAGTCGGGCCGCCCTTCCACCATCGAATGGATGCGGTTGCGGTTGCGCGCGGGCACCCATCGCACCTTGTCGATTTCTTCCAGCGCCACATCGCGGAATGCCTTGCCGCCCGCCGCCTCGATCTTCGCGTCCATCGCCACGAACCATTGCGGCGTGTTGCGGAAGATCAAGGGCGCCTTGGAGCGCCAGCTATGCGGATAGGAATGGGTGAGCTTGCCCTTTGCGAGAAGCGCGCCCGCCTTTTCCAGTTCCTCGATCACGGCGGCGTTGGCGTTGCCTTCCTTGCCCTGCCGCGTCAGCACGAACTTGCCCGCGAAAAGCGGCACGTGGTCGTAATAGACGCCTTCCTCGTTCACCGTGTCGGGAATGTCCTTCGAACCGAAATTCTCGACCCAGATGATGTAGTCGTCCTGGCCATGGCCGGGCGCGGTGTGGACGAAGCCGGTACCGGCCTCTTCCGTCACGTGATCGCCCGCGAGCAGCGGCACGTCGAAGTCATAGCCCTGACCATGGAAGGGATGCTTGCAGACAGTCAATGCGAGAGAACTCGCCGGCACGTCTTCGAGGCGCGTCCATTCCTCGATCTTCGCATCCTTCGCGACCTGTTCGGCAAGCGCGTCGGCCAGCACGAGCTTCTCGCCCGTTGCCTTCACTTCATAAAGACCATAGGCGATTTTCGGCGAATAGGAGATCGCGCGGTTCGCCGGGATGGTCCATGGCGTCGTCGTCCAGATAACGACCGATGCATCTTTCAGCGCATCGCCTTTCATCACGGGGAACTTCACCCAGATCGTATGGCTCACATGATCGTGGTATTCGACCTCGGCTTCGGCCAGCGCGGTCTTCTCGACCACCGACCACATGACCGGCTTCGAGCCACGATAGAGCGAGCCGTTCATCAGGAACTTCTGGAATTCCTCGACGATCTTCGCTTCCGCATCGAAACTCATGGTGAGGTAGGGATTGTCCCACTCGCCGGAAACGCCCAGCCGCTTGAATTCCTCGCGCTGCACATCGACCCAGTGCTGCGCGAAGTCGCGGCATTCGCGGCGGAATTCGAGCGCCGGCACCTCGTCCTTGTTCAGCCCCTTCTTGCGGTACTTTTCCTCGATCTGCCATTCGATGGGCAGGCCGTGGCAGTCCCAGCCGGGTACGTAAGCCGCGTCCTTGCCCATCATCTGCTGGGAGCGGACGACGATGTCCTTGAGGATCTTGTTCAGCGCATGGCCGATATGGATGTTGCCGTTCGCGTAGGGCGGCCCGTCATGCAGGATGAAAGTCTCGCGGCCCTTCGCGCTTTCGCGCAGGCGCCTGTAGAGATCGAGCTTCTCCCAGCGCGCCAGCCATTCGGGCTCGCGGGCGGGGAGCCCCGCCTTCATCGGAAAATCGGTCTTGGGGAGGAAAAGCGTATCGCGATAGTCGCGGCCTGCTTCTTCCGAGGTCGTGTCTTTGGACGTCGTATCGGTGGACATGGAGGGTCCTGGAAATCGGGGTTGCGCGATGAAACGGAGAAAACCCGGCTCCTGCCCCGGATCGCCTTGAACGGCGTCCTCAGCGGCAGGCCGGGCCTGTAATTCGCGCGATTATGGCGGGAGGGGCCCCGCGCTGTCCCAGCATCATCAAGAGCTTCGTCATGGGGCGAGTTTCTAGCAGCCGGTCCCTTAACAGTCCAGTAAAGGCGCGGTCTTCCGGGCGGCCCCATCCCCGCCTATGATCCGCCCATGCGCCGCCTGATCCCTCTTTTTCTCGCCCTTCTCCTGCCCCTTCTCGCCCATGCGGGGGAGAGCCCCGTGCTTTCCCGGATCGAGGCCTCGGGCGAGCTCCGCGTCGGCCTCACCGGCGACTACAAGCCCTTCTCCTGGGAGGAGCCGGAAGGCCGGTTCGAGGGGCTCGACGCCGATATGGCCCACGCGCTCGCCGATGAGCTCGGCGTCCGCCTCGTCATCGTGAAGACGAGCTGGCCCACCCTCATGGAAGACCTGAAGGCCGGCAAATACGATATCGGCATGGGCGGCATCACGGTCACGGATGAGCGGAAGGAACGCGCCCTCTTCTCCGCGCCGCTCCTTACCGACGGCAAGGCGCCCATTGCGCGCTGCGAGGACGCTTCGCGTTTCGAGACGCTGGACGGGATCGACCGCGAGGGCGTCACCGTCATCGTCAATCCGGGCGGCACCAACGAGGCCTTCGCCCGCGCGAATATCCGCAAGGCGACGCTCGTCCTTCACAAGGACAATGCGAGCGTCTTCGAGGAGATCGCGGCGGGCCGTGCCGATGTGATGATCACCGACGCCATCGAAACGCGGATCATGGCGCGCGAGCATCCCGAACTCTGCGCGGTGAACCCGGACGCGCCCTTCACGCAATCGCAGAAGGCCTATCTCCTGCCGCAGGACGAGGCCTGGAAGGCGCGTATCGACGCGTGGCTGGCCGACATGGAAGCAAGCGGAAAGAAGGAAGTCTTGTTCTCAAGATGGGTGGAGTGAGGCTTCCCTCACGCCGGAATAATCCGCTCCACCGCCCGGGCCTTCAGCGCGAGCTTGCCGTCGCCATTGGTGAACACCGCTTCCACATAGGCTTGCGTCTTCGAGACGTTCAGCACATGGCCCTCGCAAGCGAGCACGCCCTCCGTCACCGGACGGAAGAAATGCATCTGCAGGTCCACCGTCGTGAAGTTCTGGTCATCCTTCAGCATGGTCATCAGCGCGAAGGAACAGGTCTGGTCGGCCAGCGTCGCGAGATAGCCGCCGAACACGGCGACAGGGTTCATGTAGGCGGGATCGACCGGCCAGTCGTAGCGTATGCGGCCCGGCTCCAGCACCGTCAGCTTTCCCGCATAGAGATTGAGCGCCGTCACATGCGGCGGCGCCTTCTCCATCTCGCCCGCCTCGATCCGCTTCAGAATATTCCCCCAGCTCGGCATTATGTCTCCGTCTTCCCGTTTATCGCCGCCGCATCGGCCATCATTTCGTTCAGGCCGATCAATTCGTTATAGCGCTGGAAGGTGACGCGCGCCTCGCCCGCAGACAAGCCCTCACCCTTCACCAGCGTTTCATAGACCGATTGCAGCCGCGCCGTCACCGCGAGCAACGCCGACACGGGGAAGAGCGCGACCTTGAAGCCCAGCGCCTCCAGCGCCTTCGCGCCGAGATAAGGCGTCTTCCCATCTTCCACGATATTGGCGACCAGCGGCATGCCCTTGAATGTCTCCGCCACTTTGCGCAGTTCCGCCTCATCGCGCGGCGCCTCTATGAAAAGAATGTCGGCGCCCGCCTTGAGGAACGCTTCGCCGCGCCTCAGCGCCTCGTCGAGATCATGCGTCGCGCGCGCATCCGTCCGCGCCATGATCTTGAAGCTCGCGCTTTCCCGCGCCTCGGCCGCCGCGCGGATTTTCGCCGCCGCCTCCGTAATGGCCACGACCTCCTTTCCTTCCATATGGCCGCAGCGCTTGGGGAACACCTGATCCTCGATCTGGATGCAGTCCGCGCCCGCCGCTTCATAGGCGCGCGCGAGCTTCGCGGCGTTCAGCGGCCCGCCATGTCCGTTGTCGCCATCGGCGATCAGCGGCACCGGCGCGCATGAGGCAGCAATCGCGCGCACGCGCTCGCTCATTTCCGCCGCGCTCACAAGGCCGATATCCGGCAGGCCGAAACTCGCCCCCGATACGCCGAAGCCCGTCATATAGACCACCTTCGCGCCCGCCTTCGCGGCGAGCTTCGCCGACAGCGCATCATAGGCGCCGGGCGCGACGATGATCTCCTGCCCTTTCAGCAGTTCCTGCAATCGCGTCATGCTCTTTTCTTCTTCCCCGCCTTCATGCCTGGCGGTTTCGCCGGCTGCTTCCTTACCACCGGCGCCTCGCCCCAATCCGCGCTGACGATCCGTGCAAGATCGCCGACCGCCTTCGCTCCCAGCCGCTCCTCGAGTTCGGCCTCCAGCGACAGCACGATGTCGAGCGCATCGAGCCGCATCGCCGCGCCCTCCGGCGCGAAGCGGACGAGCTTGCAGCGCGCATCTTCCGGGTCCGGCTCCAGAAAGATAAGCCCCTTTTCCTCCAGCTCGCGCAAGGCCGTGTTCATGGATTGCCGCGTCACGCCGAGCAGCCGCGCCAGATCGCTCGGCCGGCGCACGCCTGCATGCACATAGATCATGGCCATGGATTCAAGCCGGCGCACACCGCCATGTCCGCGCTCGTCCAGGCTCTTCTGCAGCGCGCCGTCGAACCAGATGAAGCGATTGAGAAGCTGCGCCATCAGAAGCCCGGGCTTCCTGTCCATTTTTCCTCGCGCCCTTTCGCCTTGAGTCATTTGTCAGTTTATCTTACATTCTCGCCGGTCATGCAACGGGAGGAAAGGCATGCCGAGATTGAGACAGGTCGCGAAAGCGGACGCAGACCCCTTCGCGCAGCAGCTTTACAAGATACTCTTCGGGGAGCGCGATCCGGTGAAGGAGCCGGGCACGGCCACAGGCACGCCCGGAAACTGGTGGACCGTCTTCGCCCTCGTGCCGGACGCTTTCAAGCATACGACCGAAGGCTTCCAGTTCTACCGGAGCCCCAATCGCAAGCTCGATCCGAAGCTCCGCGAGCTCGGCCAGATCCGCGCGGGCTTCGCGCGCGGATCGCAATTCGTCTTCTCCCAGCATTGCAAGGCCTGCCGCGATGTCGGCCTCTCGGAAGAGCAGATCGAGGCGATACCGCATTGGCCGATCGCGGATTGCTGGTCGCCCGTCGAGCGCGCGCTTCTTGCCTATACGGATTGCCTGGTGCTGCAGGGCGGCCGTGTGCCCGAAGCGATCTTCGATGCGATGAAGAAACATCTTTCGGACGAAGAGATACTCGAATTCACCTACATCACCGCGACCTACGACATGCACGCCACCATGTCCCGCGCGCTCCGGCTCGAATATGACGACGTGGACGAACGCGTCGTGGAGATCGCAGCGCCCACGGGAAGCTCGAACGACGTGATGAGCATGGTCGACAGCAAGGAGGACTGAAAATGGGCTATCACCATCTTGCGCTCGCCGCACGCGACATGAAGGCGATCCACGAATTCTACGAAGGCATCATGGGCTTCGAACTCGTGAAGGTCGAGGTCGGCCCCGCGCCGGAAGGCGGATGGGCCAAGCATTTCTTCTACCGGATGGAAGACGATTCCAAGTTCATCGCCTTCTGGGAAATGCACGACATTCCCGGCACGGAGAATTTCGAGACGAATCTTTCCAAGGCCGCGGGCGTACCCGACCACATCAATCACATCTCCTTCGATGTGAAGGACAAGGCCGATCTCGACCGCCGCCGCCAGCAATGGCTCGATGCGGGGCTCGATGTGCTGGAGATCGACCATAACTGGTGCCACTCGGTCTACACGAAGGACCCGAACGGCAACTTTGTGGAGTTCTGCCTGACTACGGGCAGCTTCACGGCGGAAGACCGCGAGGCGGCGCTTGCCGCGCTCACCTCGGAGAAGCCCGACTTCTCGAAGCCGCCCGCCAATGTGCAGTTCCACAAGCCGAAGGCGGCCTGACGCGGACCCCGCAAGCAAAGAGACGGACATGCAGGAGCTGCTCGCACCCTGGTATGCCCAGATCAAGTTCCTGCATGTCGTTTTCGTGGGAATCTGGGCCTTCTCCACGGCGGTCGCCTATCAGAACTATGTCATCCCGGCCTTCCGCCGCGCGCTGGCAAACCCGGAGGATGCGGCAGCCATCGATCATCGCAACCGCATGATCGAGGCTTTCGACAGGGGCGTCATTCTCGAACACGTCGCCTTTCCGGGCATCCTCGTCACCGGCCTCCTCATGCTCTGGCTCGGCGGCTGGTCGCCTTCGGAGTCGTGGTGGCTCATGGCCAAGCTAGGCCTGGTCGTCCTCGTCTTCATTCCGATGGAAGCGGTCGACTACCGCATCTCGCATTTCTCGAAGCCCAAGCGGCAGATGCGGCTCGACGGCGAGACGGAGAGGCTCGAAGCCGCCGTCGCCTTCCACTGGAAGTTCCTGCGCGTCAGCACTTTCTTCGTTGTCACGGCGATCCCCGCCGCGATCTATCTCGCGATCGTGAAGCCGGCGTGAGGTCCCACTTCACTTCCCCCTTGAGGGAAGAAGAAGGTCCGGAGGGGCAGTCCTTCACTTCACCTCCCCCCTTGAGGGGGAGGTCGGATCGCGCCAGCGATCCGGGTGGGGGGGGGTATCTCGCTCCCCTCAAAACGAGAGGCCGATCTTCCCCGATACGGTGTAATTCGCAGCCTCCGCCTGTCCGAGACCGGCGATCTCCGTGACCATCTTCATGTCGAAGAATTCATCGAGCGCCGTCAGAACGACACCCATCTCGATGTCTCCCGTGATTTCGTCATCTTCCTTTTCCGCGAGCGGCGACCAGCTGCGTTCGGCGCGGTCGAAGGTCCAATGCGTTTCGAGGCTTGCATAGGGCCGCACCTCGGAGAAAAAGCCCTTCTCTTCCACATCATAGGTGAAACCGCTACGCCAGGTGGCGCGCCCGCGCGAGCGCGTTTCGCCATGTGCATCCGCAGAGACAAGCGCGATCCGGTTCAGGCTCACCTCACCCGCCGGCTTGAATTCGAGGCGGCCGAAGTTCCACTTCCCTTCAAGGCTTGCGCCCGAGTGAAAGCTCGCGCCGCGATAGCCGGCACTCCATGCCGCGCTATCGACATGGTCCGTCCGCGCGCCCGCCCCCGCAAAGGCCCGCAGGCTCAGATGCTCGGTCAGGCCCTGCGTGACGAAAGGCGACACATAGAAGGATTCCGCGCTCCAGTCCGCCGAACCGTCGCGCCATGAGCGTCCCCAGCTCAGCGCGGCACCGATCTTCGTCGTTTCGTCGAGCGGCCAGGCGGCGCCGCCCGAGACCACAAGCCGGCGCTTCCTTCCGTCGAGCATCCAGTCGCCGCTCGTTTCGCTCCAGACCTGCATGTCCGCGGGAAGAAGCGGCTTCGCCTTGCCGATCAGCGCCCTTTCCGCATAACCCGTCACGATGCGCGCGAAAGGAATGACGCTGTCGCTTCCCTCGACGGCGTCATTCCTCCTTTCCTCATCGTCCCTGGGTGCGGCGAAGCGCGCGGCAATGCGCTGCCGGTCCCGGTCCGCGAGGCGCTTTTTCCTTTCCACCGGCGCATGGCGGCGGTCGAGCGCCGCCATTTCAGCGTCCGAGACCCAGCCCGTGCGGATGCGCTGCGGCGCATGGGGCGCGGCGCCGGGGGGCGGCAGGGTGCGTGTGAGCACCGCGAGGTAGCGGGCATGCTGTTCCGGTGTGATCTTGTTCTGCGCGGCAAGCGTTTCGACGGCGGCGACCTGCCAGCCATGCACGATGCGGCGGATATAGCGCAGCGCATAGGCCTCGCGCACCGCCTTCCCTTTCAGACCCGGCGGCGCGGCGCGGGCGACGGCGGGCCGCATGACATCGTATCCCGCGCGCCATCCCGAACGGAGCGCGGCGCGGCGCGCCTCCTCGAAAAGGCCGACCGGCAGACCGAGACTTGCCGCGGCCGGTCCCGGCTGGCAGCGCGGGCAATCGGCCCGCAGGGCGAGGCCGGCAATGCTCAGCCCCTCGACCTCGTGGAGGTCGGGCAATGGCGGGAGAGCGGGCCGCCGCTTCACAGCGAGGAAGGAGGACACCGGCGGCGGCGCCGGATTGCGGGCCGGCGCGCCGTTCAGCAACTTCTCATGCGTCTCCAGCACCGCGAAGTGATCGGCGAAGATGGCGCCGTCCGGCGCGCCTTGATAGCCCGCGCGCGCGGGCGCCGCCGCACCAGCAAGGAGCAGCCCGCAGAGAAGTGCATATCCGGCCAAATATCCGGCAAGGGCGCGCAAACGCCGCTCGGAGCTCGCCATGATCGCGACCTCGTCATCATCCGTTTTTCGGGTTGGTCCGGCTCGACCATCGACGATTGCGCAGAAATCCCGCCCTCTGCCCGGTACCGCATTCAATTTACGGGCGGGCACCGTTAACGGGAAATGAAAAGACCTGGACGGGTCGCTTCAGGAGCATGTTTATCGCGATTTTCGTTCGCCACTGACACACACATTCCATAAGACGACGATCATCCGTATACGTCTTATCTTGCGCCGCGCCCGTCCCGGTTCGGTTACGGAAATTATCCCCGGATTTTTATCCCCGCTCGTTCAGGATATTGGACAAGCAAACTATCAGAAGGCGAAACCAATCCCCGGCAGGCGGGGATAACGCTCTTCTTCCGTCCAATATGACATTCAGGTCCGGGCTTATCCCCGGCCAGTCCGGCAAATTTCGTGGACGCTTTCGTCTCTCGGCGTGCTTTTGAAAAAGGGGAGGATAAGTGGGCGGATGGGTCCCGGTCGGGTCGCACATTTCGTCTTCTGCCGCCCCTTGGCCGACCCTTTTATCCCCGCATCCACGCAGTGTGACGTTTTGATGACGTTTCGATGACGGTGAGGCGATTTGGGGCCGGTTTATCCCCGGTTCCAAGGTTCAGAAGCTCGGCGGCGTACAGGCCGAAACGATCACGCAATCGATGGTGCCAGGGTTCCTGAAACGGTGGGGGAGGCGCGAGTCGAAATAATAGGCGTCGCCCGCAACGAGGCGGCGGGCCTCGCCGCCGACGGTGAGTTCGAGGACGCCGGAAATGACGATGCCGCATTCCTCGCCCGCATGGGAGAGCATCTCATCGCCCGTATCGGCGCCGGGCGCATAGCGCTCATGCATCATCTGGATGGCGCGGCCGCGCGTGTCGCGTCCGACGAGGCGGAAGGAGACGGGCCCGCCCGCGATCTCGCGCAGTTCCTTCGCCTGGTAGAAGACCTTCGAGCGCGGTTTCAGATCGAGCGTCAGGAAGTCGGCAATGGAGATCGGAAAGCCGTCCAGCACCTTTTTCAGGGAGCCGACGGAGGGGCTGATCCGGTTCTGCTCGATCAGCGAAATCGTGCCATTCGTCACGCCCGCCCGCTTCGCCAGTTCGCGCTGGGACAGGCCGTGCATCTTCCGGAGTTCGCGCAGCCGCGCGCCAATATCGGGGCTCGCCTCGTCGCCCTCGGATTTCTCGACATCCCCGGCGACGGGCGCGGAACGGTGCGCTTGTCTGAAGTCCCCTGCCATTTGTCCAAGATACTAAACACCCTTGGCAGAGTCACGCAGGAGAATGCTTGCTTTCGGCGCGTTGCGGACTTTCAATCGCAGAAATTATTAAACGGAGGCACTTCCCATGAGCGCCAGCACGACGCCAAACGACCTCGAATCCTTCTGGCTGCCCTTCACGCCGAACCGCCAGTTCAAGCGCGAGCCGCGCATCGTCTCGCGGGCGAAGGACATGTATTACTACAAGCCCGACGGGACGCCGGTACTCGATGCGACGGCGGGGCTCTGGTGCTCCAATGCCGGCCATTGCCGCGAACCCATCGTGCGGGCGATCCAGGAGCAGGCGGGCGAGCTCGATTTCGCGCCCTCCTTCCAGTTCGGCCACCCCAAGGTCTTCGAACTGGCAAGCCGGATCGCGGACCTCGCGCCGAATGATCTCGACCACGTCTTCTTCTGCAACTCGGGTTCCGAGGCTGCCGACAGTGCGCTCAAGATGGCGATCGCCTATCACCGCGCAAATGGCGAGGGCACGCGCACGCGCCTCATCGGCCGCGAGCGCGGCTATCACGGCGTCGGCTTCGGCGGCATCTCGGTCGGCGGCATGGTCGCGAACCGCAAGTTCTACGGGCCGCTGCTCGCCGGTACGGATCACCTTCCGCATACCTATAACCGCGCCGAACAGGCCTTCACCGTGGGCGAGCCCGAATGGGGCGCGCATCTCGCCGACGAACTGCAGCGCATGGTGGACCTCCACGATGCCTCGACCATCGCCGCCGTAATCGTCGAGCCGATGGCGGGATCGACCGGCGTGCTGCCGCCGCCCAAGGGGTATCTGAAGCGCCTGCGGGAACTCTGCGACAAGCACGGCATCCTTCTCATTTTCGACGAAGTGATCACGGGCTTTGGACGGCTGGGCGCAGCGACGGCTGCGGAACGCTTCGGCGTCACGCCGGACATCATGACCTTCGCGAAGGGTGTGACGTCGGGCACGGTGCCGATGGGCGGCTGTGTCGTGCGCAAGCATATCTACGAGGCCTACCAGACAGGCCCCGATCACATGATCGACCTCTTCCACGGCTATACTTATTCGGGCCATCCGCTGGCCGCGGCGGCGGGCCTTGCCACGCTCGACCTCTATCGCGACGAAGGGCTTTTCGACCGCGCGAAGAAGATGGAGCCCGTGATCGCGAATGCGGCCATGAGCCTCAAGGATCACGGCCTCGTGCAGGACATCCGCACCATCGGTTTCGTGGCCGCCTTCGACCTCGCACCCGTCGAAGGGCTTCCCGGCAAGCGCGGCTTCGACGCCATGCGCGTGGCCTTCCATGAGGAGAACATGATGGTCCGCGTCTCGGGCGACACCATCGCTTTCTCGCCGCCGCTCATCGCGGAGGAAAAGCATATCGACGAGGCCTTCGACAAGTTCCGCCGGACGCTCGACAAGGTGTCGTAGGAAACGATCCTTATACCGATGAAATCAGGCGGGGACAGGGCAACTTGTCCCCGCTTGTTTTTGCGTAGCGGGCATAACTCATGCCCACCGTCACACGAACGTCACCGAACCGTCACATGAGGCGTGGTTATCCCCGCCTGCGGCTTATCCCCGGAATTCAGGGTGCGCGTTTCCCCGACCCGGTTTCCCGAACCGGGAAGACGAGAGAAGAAGCTCCGGTGACTTATCCCCGGAGCCCTCCCTCCACGCGGCGTTTAATATGTTGTGAAATCCCTGGGCGGGGATAACCGGGAGTAGTGTATCCCCCCGCGCGCGCCGGAGCCCTATTTCGCTGCCACGCGCTCCTCTTCCGCCTGCTTCAGCAGTTCGGCCATGACGGCTTTCGCCTTGCCGGGGTGGGACGCCTTCGCGGCCTCGGCGAGGTTCACCGCGGGGTCGCCCACGACGACGACGCCGACCATGCCCATGGCGTAGTGCGGCAGGCATTTGTAGCCATAGACGCCTTCGGTCTCGAAGGTGACGGCGACGGGTGCGTTCATCTTGCCCTTGAAGGGTTCGGCACCTTCCGGCGCCATGCCGCCAATGCTTTCGGCATTGTGACTGCGGTCGGTGGGCACGAAAGTCACGGTGTCGCCCTTTTCGACCTGCAGGAAGGCCGGCTCGAAGACCATCATGCCTGCCTCGCCGCGATTGAGCATCTTCACCTCGAACTCGGCTGCCTGCGCCGGAAAGCCGGCAAGCGCGCCAAGAACAATGGCACCCACGAAGATTTTATTCTGCATACGAAGTTTCATCCGATTTGTTCCTTTTGCTTTCGGGGGCCGGGATCTCGCGGGCGGGACCGATCCCGCCCGCGAGCCCCTGCCACGCCCCACCGCGATGCCGGAGGTCAGTGCCCGGCCATGCTCAGCTCGGCGCCATAGGTGTCGAAGATCGTGCTGTCGGCGGGACCTTCGACCGCGATCTGGGCGACGAGACCGCGCTCCATCCGGGAGAGGGCGTGATCGACGATGATGTAACGGCCCGGCACATCGAAAGTGAGATCGACGACGGTCGCTCCACCCGGCGCGACCGTGACGGTCTGCACGTCCTCGGAGGCGGGGCTCGTCAGGGAGCCATGCGTATAGACCTTGTCGAAGATCTCGCCGATGACATGGAAGCTAGAGGTCTTGTTCGGACCGCCAACGCCGAAATAGATGCGCATGGTTTCGCCGACACGGGCCTCTATCGCGTTGTCGCCGGTGATTGCGCCAACCGTGCCATTGAAGACGTAGTATTCCGGCTTCTCGTCGAGGAGCTTCTCGTAGTCGGTGAAAGCCTCGCCCTTCTGGCCATAGGCAAGCTCGGTATAGACCTCGCCCTGCATGACATAGATCTCGCGGTCGACCGCGGGCAGCCCGCCTTCCGGCTCGACCAGGATGAGGCCATACATGCCTGCCTGAATATGGTCGGCCACCATCGGCGTCGCGCAGTGATAGACATAGATGCCGGGCTTCATGGCCTTGAAGCTGAAACGGGTTTCATGGCCCGGTTCCGTCTGCGTGGCGACCGCGCCACCGCCCGGACCCGTGACGGAATGGAAGTCGACAGAATGGAACATCATGCTGTCTTCGGCATTCTTCAGCGTCACTTCCACCGTGTCGCCCGCCCGCGCGCGGACGAAGGGACCGGGCACCGTGCCGTTGAAGGTCCAGAAGCGGAAGCTCGTGCCGTCGGCGAGCAGTGCCTCGCGCTCGATCGTCTCGAGTTCGACCTTCACCACCGCGGCGTGGTCGCGCGTAATGGGCGCGGGGACGGCTGCGGGATCGAGAGCGATCGACGCGAGGGCGTCGGCATGCTGCGCCTCTTCGGCAGCAGCGGTACCGGCGCCAAGAGAGAGACCGGCGATGAGCGCAATCGCGCTTGCCGTTCCGATGAGAGCTTGCCTGAACCTGCTCATTTGCGTTCTCCTTGACGCTCTTGTTGGGGACGCTTTCCATTTCGTCCATGACGGAAAGATAGGAGCGCCGGAGCACCGCGATTTGCGCTGCAACAATTCGGCAGCGAATGATCCAGGACCACTCACACGGAGAGCATGGGGAAGATGGACAGAGAGCGGCGCATGGAACTCGTCAAACCGGTCGGCCTGTTTTCGGGTCTCGACGAGGAAGGACTTGGCGCCGTTGCCGATGCGGCGCTGGAACTGCCTGTTTCCAAGGGAGAAAAGCTCTTCGAACAGGGCGACGACGCGACACATGGCTATGTCGTCGGATGGGGACAGATACGCCTCGACCAGGTGACGCCGGACGGACAGAACGTGGTGCTGCGACATATGGGCCCAGGCGAGATGATCGGCATCGTCGCGGTGTTCCGCCGCATCCCCTTTCCGGCGACGCCGGTTGTGCTGGAGGACGGGCTGGTGTTTCGCTGGAGCGCGGCGCGGCTCTCCGACCTCATGGCACGTTTCCCGCTGATCGCGCAGAACGCGCTCAATGTCGTCGGCGGGCGGATCGAGGAATTGCAGCGGCGGCTGCAGGAAGTGGCGACGCAGCGCGTGGAACAGCGGATCGCCTCGGCGCTGCTCCGGCTCGCGAACCAGGCGGGACGGCGCGTGGAGGAGGGCATCGAGATTCCCTTCCCGCTCTCGCGGCAGGACCTTGCGGAAATGACGGCCACGACGCTGCATACGGTGAGCCGGACACTCTCGTCCTGGGATCAGGAAGGGATCGTGGAATCGCGCCGTTCGAGCCATCTCGTCATCCGGCGGCCGCACCGACTTGTGGAAATCGCGGGACAGGCATGAGCGCGGCATTTGCGCTCGCGCAAATCGGCCGCAGGGAAAGCCGCTAGGCTCTTTCCGAAACGACACCGGAGGGACAAGATGGCGAACGCATTTCCGGAAGAGCTTTCGAAGCTGACGGTCGGCGAATTGCTGCGGCGCTGGCCCGCCGCCGTTCGGATATTCCTCGACTACAAGATGAATTGTCCGGCCTGCCCCATCGCCCCCTTCATGACGGTGGACGAGGCGGCGGGTGAATATGGCGTGGACGCGGCGGCGCTCAGGCGCGACATCGCACGCGCGGTAACCGGGGCGGAGCCTGTCCAATGAAGGCGCAAAGCGGCGGCATACCGCGTTATCGCAAGTGGGAAGGCCCGGCGATCCTCGAACAGGGATTTCGCCCCTTCTTCCTGCTGGCCGGTCTTCACGCCGCGCTGGCGCTTGCGCTCTGGATCCATGTGCTGGCGGGCGGCTGGATGCCGCCCACGCATTTTCCACTACTCAGCTGGCATGCCCATGAAATGATCCATGGCTTCGCCATGGCGGCCGTGGCCGGTTTCATGCTCACCGCGATCCCGAACTGGACAGGCCGCATGCCGCTGCAAGGGCTGCCTCTGCTGGCGCTGGTCCTCCTGTGGGGGGCGGGCCGCATCGCGGTGCTTTTTTCCGCATCGATGGGCGCAGGCCTAGCGGCGGCGATCGACCTTGCCTTTCCGCTCGTCTTCCTCGCGGTGGTTGCGCGCGAGATCGTTGCCGGGCGCAACTGGCGGAACCTGCCGATGACGGGCGCGCTGACGCTGCTCTTCGCGAGCAATGCACTCATGCATGCGGAAGCGGCGGGAGCGGCCATTCCGGCAGGGAGTGGCGCGCGGCTCGGGCTCGGCCTGCTGGTGCTTCTCATATCGCTGATCGGCGGGCGGATCGTTCCAAGCTTCACGCGGAACTGGCTGGTGAAACGCGGGGTGGCGAAGCTTCCCGCAAGTTTCGGCTGGACGGATCGCATTGCGCTCGGCGCGACGGCAGCCGCCATTGCCCTCTTCGCCGTTGCGCCGGAGAGCGCTCCGCTCGCGTGGGCCGCGCTTGCGGCGGCATTCGCACAGGCCGCAAGGCTCGTGCGCTGGCGCGGCGGCGCCACGGGCGCGGAGCCGCTGGTGACCATCCTTCATATCGGCTATGCGTTCATTCCGCTCGGGCTTGCGCTGCTCGGCCTCTCCATTCTGACAAGCGCGGTGCCGCAGACGGCCGCGCTGCACGCCTTTGGCGCGGGGGCCATCGGCACCATGATCCTCGCGGTGATGACGCGGGCGACGCTCGGCCATACGGGCCGGACGCTTCATGCGGACCGCATGACGATTGCGCTTTATGCCGCCATCGTTCTCGCCGCGCTTGCGCGCCTTGCAGCCGCCTTCCTGCCGGGAATGACGATGACGCTGCTGACGCTTTCGGGCGCGCTCTGGTGCGGCGGTTTCCTGGGTTTCGCGATTGTCTATGGGCGCTACCTGACGCGCCCGCGCGGGTGAGGCTGAGCCCGCGACCTCCCGCCGCAGGGGACACCTCTTGGATAAGGCGGGGGCGACCCTATCTCCTCATTGTTCCCTCTGATGGCACGGGCCCATCTCCCTCCCCTCCCCCGAGCGGGCCCGGCATCCTTCAACCTCCCGGCGAAAGCCGGGAGGTTTTTGTTTTTCGGGTTACTTCGGTAGAGAGGCTTTTTGCCGGGTGCCGAGAGCGGAAGAAGCCCCCCACCCGAAAATCCTCAGGATTTTCGACCTCCCCGCGAGGAGGAGGTGTGAATGCGGGCGGTACCGGGCGCTACACGTCGTTCTTGCCCGCCTTGTGTGCGCTTTCGCGCTCGGCCCAGCCGAAGACGCCTTTCGACATCAGGGAGAGTTCGGCCTTGCGGCGCGCGCCATAGACATTGGTGCGGGCCATATGCGCCTCGCGGTTTTCCGGCTCGGCAAGCGTCGCGGCTTCGACGAGATGACAGGCAAGACGCATGTCTTCCTCGCGGCCGGTGGCGGCGAGTTCCTCCGCGCGGGCGCAAAGCCTTGCGACGCCGCCCGCGAGCGACGCGATCTCGGCGGCGACGACGGCATCCGGCGCGGGCTTCAGGCGCGAGGGGTTGCCGTCATACCAGCCGCCATAGAAACGCCAGATATTGTGTATGATGAATTCGGGCTCGTCATAGACGGGCTTCAAGTAGGGCTTGTCCATGAAGTGCGACGGCAGCTTCACGCCATGGATCAGATCGTCGAGGCGCGCGCCGTCATTCATCATCTCAAGCGAGCGGGAGACGAGGAACTCAAGCGCGGAAGCGATCGTGTCGAGGACGCCCGCGATGCGCGCCTTGCCCGCGATGGGGAGGCCATGTGCGGGAAGCAGAAGCTCCGGCTCCTTCGCCGCCATTTCGCGAAGCGCCTTCGCCCATTCGAGCGGGAAGCGCTGCACCTTTTGCGGATTGCCCGCATTGGGGAAAACCCAGGTGACGAAATCGCCGGAGCAGATGGCCTTGTGCTCGGGTATCCAGGCCCAGAGGTGATCGTCGGTCTCGCCGATGGCGTGGCGCAGCTCGAAGCGGAGATCGCCGGAGCGGAACTCCATCGCGTCGCGGAAGGTGACATCCGGATCGACCCAGGGATCGGGACCGAAGCGGCGGACCGGCGGCTTGCCCTGTGCATTGTCCGCGCCGCCGCCCATGCGCAGTTCCGTCGCGGGCGCGAACTGACGCGCATTGATGGTGAAGTTGTAGCCGTTGGTGAGCTCGTAGCGGCGGAAGCGGGGCTGGACATTCTCATGGCCCGTGATGCGCGGGCGCGGATGCCCTTTCTCGCAGGCCTCGCAGAGAATGGCGCCGGTGCCGCCGACATGGTCGGCATGGCCATGCGTGTAGCAGATATGGGCGACGGGCTCGTCGGACCATTTGCGCAGCGACTTCAACACACCGCCCGCGAAGGCCTCAAGGCTCGTATCGAAAAGGACGAGGCCATCGCCGGTGCGGAAAGCGACGACATGGGAGAAGGCCTCGATGAGGGCGATGCCATCCGCGACCTCGGAAAGTTCCGTCGTCGGACGGTTCACGAGACCGGCGCCTTCATAGATGTCGTTATCGATGTAGCGCGCGGATGTCGCCAGAAGGTCTGCCATCTTGTCTCTCCCGTGAGTGTTTGCGGGAGACTAGCCGCGAGCGAAAGATTGTCTACAATATTCGACCCTAATTTCGTGAGGCGGAATTGAGCTCGCCTCAGCCCTGCCGCTTCAGGCCCAGCATGTTGGCGATCATCTTGTCGAGCGTGGTCTTCGGCGCGAGATTCATCAGGAGTTTTTCGGCGAGGCGGCCCTTCACCGCCGAATAGCGGATCTTGGGGTTCGGCGCCGTCAGCGCCTTGTGGATCAGGCGGCCGAGCCGTTCGGCCGGATAGCCTTCGCGGCCCTGCTGGATGAAGACCTTCTGGAATTTTTCCAGGATCGGCAGATAGGGCGAGTTCGAATAGCGCGCAATATCGATCTCTTCCGCCTTGTCCCATATGGCCGTCTTGACCGGGCCAGGCCCGATGACGACGACGCGAATGCCGAAGAGCATGAGTTCGCGGCGCAGCGCCTCGGAAAAGCCTTCGATGGCGAATTTCGACGCGGCATAGGGGCCGATGAAAGGCATGGCGCGGATGCCGCCCACGGAGGAAATATTGACGATGCGGCCGGGCTCGCCCTTGAGCGACCTGTCCGTGCCGAGAAGAGGCGCGAAAGCCTGCGTGACGAGGAAGGGGCCCGTCACGTTCACATCCATCTGCTTGCGGAAGTCGTCCGGATCGACCTCGATCAGGGGGCCGGATACGGCGATGCCCGCATTGTTGACGAGGCCGGCCAGCGTTTCGCCCTTGAGCGCGGCGCGGACTTCCTCCGCGGCGCGGCGGATGGCGGCTTCGTCCGTCACATCGAAGATGAGCGGGGTGAACCTGTCGCCGAGTTCGGCCTTGAGGCGCTCGGCATCCGCTTCCTTGCGGACCGAGCCGAAGACATGAAAGCCCTTCCCGGCGAGCACCTTGGCGGCGGCATGACCGATGCCTGTGGATACGCCCGTGACGACGACCGATTTCATGGAATTGCCTCCCCGCAAATGACCCAGGGAGGAGAGTTGGTCATGCAGGCTCACAAATCAAGGTCGTAGCGCAGCCAATCGGTGCGGGTGGCGAGCTTGTCGTAGAGATATTGCGCGGTGTTGTTCGTTCGGGCCGTCTGCCAGTAGAGGCGGAGCCAGCCTTCGGCGCGGCCCCTTTGCGCGAGCGCCTCGATCAGGGCGCGGCCCGCGCCCTGCCCCCGCGCCGCCTCGTTCACATAAAGGTCTTCGAGATAGCAGACAGGCTTCGGGCTCCATGTGCCGGGATGGAGGATCGCATGGGCAAAGCCGAGCGGGCCATCCGCCCCTTCCGCGATCAGGCCGATATGGCCGGGCGCCTTTCCCACGAAGCGCGTCCATGTGTCCTCGCTGACTTCGGCAGGGAGGGAGGTTTCGTAGAAGGCGAGATAGCCCGCCCACATCGCGTCCCAGGCCGCACGGTCGCGAGGCTCAAAGGGGCGGATGGTGAGCGGGCCGCTCTTCATGTCACGCCGCGGTCGCGCCGCCGTCGATGACCATGGTCTGGCCGGTCATGAAGGCGCCCGCGGGGCTCGCAAGGAAGACGGCCGCGCCCGCGATCTCGTCCGGCATGCCGATGCGCTTCAAGGGCGCGCCGGCCGTCGAGCGTTCGAGGATTTCCGGATTGTCCCAGAGGGCTTTCGCGAAATAGGTCTTGATGAGGCCCGGCGCGATGCAGTTCACGCGGATATTGTGCGGGCCGTATTCCACCGCGAGATTGCGCGCGAGCTGCATGTCGGCCGCCTTCGAGACGCAATAGGCGCCGAGAATGGGCGAGCCGCGCAAGCCGCCGATAGAGGAGATGATGGTGATCGAGCCGTCCTTGCGCTCGACCATCTGCGGCAACACCATATGGGCGAGCCAGTGGTTCGACTTGATGTTCGCCGACATGATCTTGTCGAAGGCGTCGTCAGGCAGATCCTTCGAGGGACCGAAATAGGGGTTCACAGCCGCGTTGCAGACGAGACTGTCGACACGGCCCCACTTCTTCATCGTGGTGTCGACAAGACGCTCAAGATCGCCCTTGTCGGAAATGTTGCAGGGGACGGCGATGGCACTATCCGCATACTTCGCATTGATCTCGCCCGCGACCTTGTCGCAGGCATCGCCCTTGCGGCTGGAGACGACCACTTTCGCGCCATGCTCCGCCATGCGATGGACGATCGCCTCGCCAATGCCCTTGGTGGAGCCGGTGACGATGGCCACCTTGCCGGTGAGATCGAACAAGCCCATGACGTACCTCCCTGTTTTTCCTGCGCCTTTCCGGCGCGTGTCTTCTGGCAGAATTTAAGATTTTTCCGCGTTCAAACCGGTTCTCGCCGGTCGCGCGCTTTGATAGTCTGGGCGCGGACCAGCGGGGTATGGGGTCTTCATACACCATCGGGGCCGGAAACACAGGCGGGAACTCTCGCGTCCTCTTTGCGTTTCTTCCCCGGGCAACATCAAGCGGAGCAGAAAATGCTGATGAAGAAATTCGCGATCCTGGCTGTTTGCGCGAGCTTCGGGCTTGCGGCCTGCCAGACGCAGGATCCCTATACCGGCGAACAGAAGACGAGCAAGGCCACCTATGGCGCACTGATCGGCGCTGTCGGCGGCGCGCTGGCAGGCGGCCTGATCGGCAAGGGCGACGCCAAGGACCGGCGCGAGCGCGCGCTGATCGGCGCGGGCGTCGGCGCGCTGGCGGGTGGCGGCATCGGCTACTACATGGACAAGCAGGAAGCCGAACTGACGAAGCGCCTCCGGGCCTCCGGCGTGAGCGTGACGCGCGTCGGCAACGACATCATCCTGAACATGCCGGGCAACATCACTTTCGCCACGGATTCTTCCGACATCAATGCCCGCTTCTACGAAGTGCTGAACTCGGTCGCGATCGTGCTGAAGGAATACAACCAGACGCTGATCGACGTGACCGGCCACACGGACTCGACGGGTTCGGATCAGTACAATCTTGAACTCTCGCAGCGCCGTGCGCAGAGCGTCGCGAACTATCTGATGGCGCAGGGCCTCGACTCGCGCCGCTTCTACATCCTGGGTGCGGGCGAAAGCCAGCCCATTGCGACGAACGACACGGCGGCGGGCCGCGAACAGAACCGCCGCGTCGAGATCCGCCTCTCGCCGCTCACCGCGTCGAGCTGATTTTGAATTTCATCCTTATGCGGAAGGCCCGGTGGAAACACCGGGCCTTTTCGTTTCAGGGCGCGGGAAACCGCGTCAACGGATTGTAAGGCAGGTCCGTGTTGCCGTAGTCGAGGCCCATATGGGTGAGCTCCGAGGTCACCTGCGAGCGGTGATGCGTGCCGTGATTGAAGAGCTGCGACCACCAGAAGCTGCGCGGCAGGCGGCGGCCCGAGGGCGTTATCACCACCTCGTCGAACCAGTCAGCCTCCGCGCTTTCGCAGGAAAGGCGCAAACGCGCGTCAAGACCGATACGCGCCGCGCGCAGATTGTCGAAATCGGTTTCGATGCGGCGCTTCGGGTCGAAAGGCGGGGGCGCAATGCCCTGGATGTAGCCGAAGAGATGCGTATCGACCATGAGGATATGATCGAGCGTCGCGAGAATGTCGCCGAAGAACATGCCGCGCGGCTTCGTCAGTTCTTCCCGGGGAAGACCGGCGAGAAGACCGAAGAGTTTTTCGTTCTGCCACTGATTGTAGCGCGAAAGCTCGATGGCGATGGGGCCGTAGCCGCTCACCCGAGCAATCTTTCGATCTCGTCGACAAGCACCTTGTCGAGCGGGCTCACCTTGCTCGGATAGATGTTCACGAGGTCGCCTTCCGGCCCGATCAGATATTTGTGGAAGTTCCAGCGGGGACGCGCATCCTCGCCCGCGACTTCCGTGACCCAGAGATAGAAGGGATGCGCCTCCGCGCCGACGACCTGCTGCTTGGCGGTCATGGGGAAGGTGATCGAATAATTCACCTCGCAGAAGGACGCTATCTCCGCTTCCGTGCCCGGCTCCTGCGCGCCGAAATCGTTCGACGGCACGCCGATGACGGTAAGGCCGCGCTGACGATACCGCTCCCAGAGACCCTGCAGTTCGCGATATTGCGGCGTGAAACCGCACTGGCTCGCCGTGTTGACGATGAGGACGGGTTTTCCCTCGAAGCGCGAGAGCGGCAGCGCCTCGCCCTTGATGGTGCGGAATTCGAATTCGAAGGCCGACATGCGGCACCTCCTCGTCTAAGCTGCGGCGCTCATTATAGCATGGGTCTGGATTTCGGCGAGGGAAGCGGAATGTGCGACACGCTGGTGGCGTTGGGACAAGCGACGGCGAGCGGGGCCATGCTCTTCGCGAAGAATTCCGACCGCGAGGCGAATGAGGCGCAATATCCCTTCTTCGCGGCGGCAGCCGAACACGAAAAAGACGCGCGGCTCCGCTGCACCTATATCGACATTCCCCAAGTCCGGCGCACCCATGCCGTGCTGCTTTCCCGGCCCTTCTGGATGTGGGGCGCGGAAATGGGGACGAACGAGCACGGCGTCGTGATCGGCAATGAGGCGGTCCATGCCAAGATTCCGCCTTCCTCCACGCCGTCGCTTATCGGCATGGACCTTCTGAGGCTTGGGCTCGAACGCGGCGCAAGCGCCGAGGAAGCGCTCGAAATCATCACCTCGCTTCTCGCCGAATACGGTCAGGGCGGGAACTGCGCGCATAAAGGCCGGTTCGAATATCACAATGCCTTCATCATCGCGGATGCGCGGGACGCCTTCGTGCTCGAAACGGTGGGGCGCGAATGGGCGGTGGAGCGGGTCGCCTCGAAGCGCAGCATTTCCAACGCCTATACGATCGGGCGGGATTTCGAGCGGGCGAGCCAGGGCGCGGAGGCGCTCGCCATCGACCATGGGCTGATGAAGCCGGGCGAGGCTTTCGACTTCGCGGATGTCTTCGCGAACCGGAAACGCTCCGCGCTTGCGAGCGGGCATCAGCGCTGGTGCCGGACGAGCGCGCTGCTTGCGGCACGGCGCGGCGGCCTTGCGCCCGCGGACATGATGCGCTTTCTCCGCGACCACGGGGCGCAGGCGGCGAGGCAGGCGGGCTGGCGGCCGGACAGCATTCTCGGCGGCGCGGTTTCGGCCCATGCGACCTATGGGCCGGTGCGCCGCTTCGGCCAGACGACGGCTTCCTGGATAGCGGAACTGGGCGAAGGAAGAGCCGTCCACTGGCTGACCGCCACTTCCGCCCCCGATACGGGCATCTTCAAGCCTGTCTTTTTCGGGCCGGGCTTTTTCGGGCCGGGCTTCAAAGACGCAGCGCTTCCCGACTTCGGGCCCGCGCCCACCGACATATATGACGCGCGAAGCCGCTGGTGGCGGCATGAGCGGCTCCACCGGGCGGTGCTCAGGAACTACCCGGAGCGGATGGCGGCCTATGGCCCCGAGCGCGACCGGCTGGAAGCCTCCTTCATCGAGCGGGTGGAGGCGCTTCTCGCGCGGGGTGGCGATGCGGCGGAGGCCGGCGCCCTCTCCCGTGACATCTGGCGGGAGGCGGACGCCGCCGAAACCCGCTGGTACGAAAAAGTCAGGAAAATCCCCGAAAACCCGGCGCATCTCCCCTCGTCCTTCATGGCCGCGCATTGGGGAAGCCTTGCCCGTCAGGCGCGGATGCGGGGATAAGACCCTCACGCCCCCGAACAGGCCGCACCGCCCATGGGCCCCGGCTTCCGCCGGGGTGACACCTGTTTTTTTGACGGCGCAGCGGCAAATGACGGGCTGCCCCGTGCGGGTTTGGTTAACGCTTTTGCAAGGGCCTCCCCCTTAGGGTGAAAAACAGATGAATTTCGTCCGGGCCCGCAACGCTTCCTTTGGGGGGAAGGGCCCGCGAGACCTCGGGGAAAATGCGCCATGCCGATGCCCTTGCCGCTCAAGCATCTTGCCGCGACGCTGATCTATGCCGTGCCGTCGATCGGGCTTGCCTATGGCCTCATCCATCTTTTCGGCTTCGACCCCAAGCTCGCGACGCTAGGCGGGCTCATTGCCGCGCTGCTCGGCGCGGAAGCCCATGCCGCGATCTCGCGCAATATCGAACGCAAGGCCGTGCGCAAGGAACTCCAGGAACTGACGAGCCTTGCCGCAGGCCTCTCACGCGACCTTGACGATGCCGCCGACAAGATCGTCGAACTGGAAGAGCGCTTCGAGCGCGAGACGACCGAGCGCATGGAGCGCATCTTCTCTGAAATCCGGGTGGTGGAGAGCCTCGTGAAGCGGCTCGCCGAGACGCGCGAATTCGGCAACGCCATCGTGAAACCCGCCGTGGCGGAGACGCCCGCGCCCGAAACGCAGGCCGAAGAGAGCGTGACCGCCGAGGCCGAAAGCGACGTGCCGCCGCCCAAGCCCGAGAAGCGTCTTGAAGACATGAACGACACCGAACTGCTGGACACGATCCGCCGTTCGCTCGAAACGAACCGCGTCGATCTCTATCTGCAGCCGGTGGTGAGCCTGCCGCAGCGCAAGACGCTTTATTATGAGGGCCTGTCGCGGCTCAGGACCGACAAGGGCGAGCTCATCATGCCGCGCGACTATATGCGCGTGGCCGAGCCCGCGGGCATGATGCCGACCGTCGACAACATTCTGCTCTTCCGCTGCATTCAGGTGGTGCGCAAGCTCGCCCAGAGGAACAGCAAGGCCGGCGTTTTCTGCAACATCTCCGCCTTCTCGCTGCTCGACGAGGACTTCTTCCCGCAATTCATCGAATACATGCAGCATAATACGGATCTCGCGCAGCACCTCATCTTCGAGTTCAGCCAGATGACGGTGAACGGCGCGGGGCCCGTCGAGCGCGCAAGCCTCGAGGCGCTGGCCGATCTCGGCTTCCGCTTCTCGATGGACCAGGTGACGAATCTCCGCTTCGACGCCGCCTCGCTCCACGACCGCAACTTCCGCTTCATCAAGGTTTCGGCCGCGACGATGCTCGAAGGCACGCATACGGCAGGCGACATCCACGCCGCCGACCTGAAGGAACTCCTCAAGCGCAACGGCATCCAGCTCATCGTCGACAAGATCGAGCAGGAGCGCGAGGTGGTGGACGTTCTCGATTTCGACGTCGAACTCGGCCAGGGCTATCTCTTCGGCGAGCCGCGCCCCGTGCGCGAAAGCGTGCTGAAAGAGGAGCCCGCCAGCGCCCCGAAGGCGCCGGAACTGCCGCTCGCGGCGGATTGAGCTTCCAAGCAGCCCTAAACCCTTTTTCCCTTGCCTCCCCCTCGCGGGGAGGCCGGATCGCCCTCTTGATCTGAATAAGGCGATCCGGGTGGGGGGCGCTGCTCCGAAAAATCCCCCCGTCATTGGTGCGTGGTTCACCCCCACCCGAAAATCCGCGTTCCGCGAATTTTCGACCTCCCCACAAGGGGGAGGTGAGAAGGCCTGAATGCCCGCTCGTTGCTTCGGTTGACAGGGGTGGCCCCAGCTGACGCATTCATGCGTCAGCTTTTTTGTTTGTCGCGTGATCTTGCGCCGAACCGCTTCCACTTCGGCGGATCACGCTCTATCTTGCCCCGGCAAAACAAGCCGAGAGAGCCACACCCATGAGCCTTGCCGACCTCAAGCCCGTCATCGAACAGGCCTTCGAAAACCGCGCCGAGATCAACGCCCAGACGAAGGGCGAGGTTCGCGATGCCGTGAACGAGGCGCTGAACGCGCTCGACAGCGGCAAGGCGCGGGTGGCCGAGAAGCTCCCGAAAGACATGGGGGGCGAGTGGGAAGTGCATCAGTGGCTGAAGATGGCGGTTCTCCTCTCCTTCCGCCTGAACGACATGACGACCATCGCGGGCGGACCCGGCAAGGACACGAACTGGTGGGACAAGGTGCCCTCGAAGTTCGACGGCTGGGGCGAGGCGGAATTCCGCGCGGCCGGCTTCCGCGCCGTGCCGAACTGCATCGTGCGCCGCTCGGCCTATATCGCGCCGAATGTCGTGCTCATGCCCTCCTTCGTGAATCTCGGCGCCTATGTGGATGAGGGCACGATGGTCGACACATGGGCGACGGTGGGCTCCTGCGCGCAGATCGGCAAGAACGTGCATATTTCGGGCGGCGCGGGCATTGGCGGCGTGCTTGAGCCGCTGCAGGCGGGCCCCGTCATCATCGAGGACAACTGCTTCATCGGCGCGCGCTCGGAAGTCGCCGAAGGCGTGATCGTCGGCGAGGGCGCGGTGCTCTCCATGGGCGTCTATCTCGGCGCCTCGACCAAGATCATCGACCGGGCGACCGGCGAGGTCCATGTCGGCAAGGTGCCGCCTTACGCGGTCGTTGTGCCCGGCGCACTGCCCGGCAAGGCGAGCCCGGACGGCTCGCCCTCGCCGAGCCTCTATTGCGCCGTGATCGTGAAGACGGTGGACGCGCAGACCCGCTCCAAGACCTCGATCAACGAGCTTCTGCGGACTTAATTGTTTGGTCGCATTTTCTGCGGCCAACCGGCGGCCACTTCGCCGGAAAATGCTCCTGTCTGTCCAATTTGACGGTATGCGAGGGGCAGGGTACCAAGTTGCCCATGAACGCGCTTGCCCAACCCGCCTCGCCCTACGATCCCATCGAGATCGCGAAGGAGCTCATCCGCTGTCCGAGCGTGACGCCGGAAGATGAGGGCGCGCTCGCCGTGCTGGAACGCTACCTGAAGCCCCTCGGCTTCACCTGCGAGCGGATGCGCTTTTCGGCGGAGGGGACGCCCGATGTCGACAATCTCTATGCGCGCTACGGGACGGGAAGTCCCCATTTCTGCTTCGCGGGCCACACGGATGTCGTGCCCGTGGGCGATGAGGCCGCCTGGACCACGGACCCCTTCGCGGCGCAGGTGAAGGACGGAAGGCTCTATGGCCGCGGCGCCGCCGACATGAAGAGCGCGGTGGCGAGCTTTACCGCCGCCGCCGAACGGCTGGTGCGCGACGGCTTTCAGGGCTCGATCAGCCTTCTCATCACCGGCGACGAGGAAGGTCCCGGCGTCAACGGTACGGTGAAGATGCTCGAGACGCTGGCCGCGCGCGGCGAGACGATCGACCATTGCCTTGTCGGCGAGCCGACCAGCGTCGAGAAGCTCGGCGACATGGTGAAGGTCGGGCGGCGCGGCAGCATCAATGGCTGGCTCACCGTCCATGGCACGCAGGGGCACGTCGCCTATCCGCATCTCGCCGACAACCCTCTGCCGCGCCTTCTCGAAATGCTGCGCCGCCTCGACACCCAGGTGCTGGACGAGGGAACGGATCACTTCCAGCCATCGAACCTCGAAATCACCACCATCGATGTCGGCAACACGGCGACGAACGTCATTCCGGGCGTCGCCCGCGCCGTCGTCAATATCCGCTTCAACGACCTGCATACAGGCTCCGGCCTCGACAGCTGGATGCGTAAGGTGCTCGACGCGGTGACGGAAGAGATGGGCGGGCGCTACGAATTCACGACGAAGATTTCCGGCGAAGCCTTCATGACCGAGCCGGGCGATTTCTCGGCGCTCATCTCCCGCGCCGTCGAAAAGGTGACCGGCATCACGCCCGAACTCTCGACCACGGGCGGCACGTCGGATGCGCGCTTCATCCGCGCCTATGCGCCGGTAATCGAGTTCGGCCTGCCCAATGCAACCATGCACAAGGCGGACGAGAATGCGGGCGTCGACGACATCACGCGCCTTGCCGATATCTACGAAGAAATCTTGCGGGGCTATTTCGCCGGACGGACGTCTTGAACGCAGCGGACATCACCAACGGACTGACTGGCGCGTGGCGCATCACCGTCCGGGACAAGCGGGCCAAAGACTGCTTCGACCTGAGCGCCGAGGGCGCGATGCGCAGCTTCACCGCGCTGCTGCTCTCGCTGCCGGTCATCTTCTTCACATCGACGCTTTCCTGGCGCTTCGCGGGAGAAGCCTTCGATCTTGGCGAGGAAATATCCTTCGGCCTTTTCATCACGACGGAGCTTCTCAGCACCATCGTCTATTGGGCGCTCTTCCTGGCCGCCATGTCGCGTATCTCGCGAATGATGAGGCTCGAGGCCTATTTCACGCCCTATCTCATCACCTATAACTGGGGCACGCTCTTCACGACGCTCGCCTTTGCGCTGCCGCTCGTTCCCCATGCGGCCGGGCTCTATCCGGCGACGACGGCGTTTCTGCTCGCCATGCCGGCCATCGCGCTGCTCGCCTGGTACCGCTACCAGATCGCGCGGGAAGTGCTCGGCGCGGAAGCGGGCCCGGCCGCCGGCATCGTCATCTTCGAAGTGGTACTCAGCCTTTCCGTCGATCAGCTACTTGGCATGCTTCTCATGCCGGGCGTCGGAGTGTCTGCATGAGCGCGAAGGAGACACGCGACAGGCCCATCGGCGTCTTCGACAGCGGCATCGGCGGGATCACGGTGCTGAAGGCGCTGCGCAAGGCGCTGCCGCATGAAGACCTCGTCTATCTGGGCGATACGGCGCGGCTTCCCTATGGCACGAAGAGCCCCGAAACGGTCACCGCCTATGCGACGCAGGCGACGAAACATCTCCTCGGCCATGAGGTGAAGATGGTCGTGATCGCCTGCAACACGGCATCCGCCGTCGCGCTCGGCCCGCTGAAGGAAGCGCTCGCGCCCATCCCCGTCATCGGCGTGATCGAGCCCGGCGCGAAAGCGGGCGTAAAGGCGACGAAGACGGGCCGCATCGGCGTCATCGCGACGGAAGCGACGGTGAAGGGCGGGGCCTATGCCCGCGCGATCCATGCCGCGATGCCGGAGGCGCAAGTCGCGCAGGCGCCATGCGGGCTTTTCGTGACGCTGGCGGAAGAAGGCTGGACGAAGGGCGAAGTCGCGGAAGCGGCGGCGCGGCGCTATCTCGCGCCGCTCTTCAAGGGACGCGCCGCGCCCGACACGCTGGTCCTCGGCTGCACGCATTTCCCCGTTCTCGCGGGCACGATAAGGAAGGTCGTCGGCAAACAGGTGAAGCTCGTCGACTCCGCGGCGACAACGGCAAAGGCCGTGGAAGAGGCACTTTCAAGCCAGAACCTCGCGACGGCGCGGAAGGGCAAGGGCAAGACCCGCTTTCTCGCCACCGACAGCACGGAGCGTTTCGCGCGCGTCGGCGGCATCTTCTTCGGCGAGGCGATCAGGGCGAAAGACGTCGAACTCGTCGACATCAAGCCGGACTGAGCTTCACTCGTAATCGACCTGCAGAAGATAAAGCCCGTCCGGCGGCGCGACGGGTCCGCAGGCCGTGCGGTCCGCGGCCGCGAGCGCCTTCTCGACGCTGCGCCTCGTCCACTTGCCCTCGCCCACCTGTTTCAGCGTGCCGACGAAGGAGCGCACCTGATTGTGCAGGAAGCTCCGTGCACGGCAGATAACCTCGATCTCGTCGGCGTAGCGCGACACGGTGATCTCGTCGACCGTCTTCACCGGCGATTTCGCCTGGCACTGAACGGAGCGGAAGGTCGTGAAATCATGACGGCCGACCAGCGCCTGCGCCGCATCATGCATCGCCTCCGCGTCGAGCGGCTTGTGCACGAGCCATGCCTGTCCGCGATCGAGCGTCAAGGGCGCGCGGCGATTGACGATCCTGTACATGTAGTGGCGCTTCACGGCGGAAAAACGCGCCTCGAATGTATCCGGCACCGCCTCCGCCTCGATGATCGCAACCGGGTGCGGGCGCATATGTGCATTCACCGCGTCGCGCAGCGTATCGCAGGCCACCTCGCGCGTGAGGTCCACATGCGCGACCTGCCCCAGCGCATGGACACCCGCATCCGTCCGCCCCGCGCCATTCACCTTTATGTCCTCGCCGCAAAAGCCCTTGAAGCCCGCTTCCAGCACATGCTGCACGGAAAGCCCGTTCGCCTGTGCCTGCCAGCCGACAAAGGGCGAGCCGTCATATTCGATGGTGAGTTTATAGCGCGGCATCAGGCGAGAACCTGACCGGGTTCGAGCGGAAAGCCGCGCAGGAAATCGCGCGCGAACATGGGCGACTTGCCGGCGCGCTGCAGATCGGAAATTTCGAGCGCGCCCTGCCCGCAGGCGACGACAATGCTGCCAAGCGTCGAGAGAACCTCGCCGGGCTTGCCGGATTTCGCGACAGGTTTCGCGCGCAGCACCTTGATGCGCGTCGCGTTCCTGCCCTCGCCCAGTTCGAAGAAGGCGCCGGGAAAAGGCGTAAGCCCGCGAATGATGCAATCGAGTTCCTTCGCCGGGCGCGACCAGTCGATGCGGGCCTCCGCCTTCTCGATCTTCTTCGCATAGGTGACGCCTGTCTCCGGCTGCGGCGTCGGTGCGAGACCGCCGCGCGAGAGGGCGCTGAGGGCGCGGACCATGAGTGAGGCGCCGATATGCGAGAGCCGGTCGTGAAGACTGCCCGCCGTTTCCTCCGGGCCGATTTCCACACGCTCGGCGAGAAGCACGGGGCCGGTGTCGAGGCCCTCTTCCATCTGCATCACCATGACGCCGGTCTCCTTATCTCCGGCCATGATGGCGCGCTGGATGGGCGCGGCGCCGCGCCAGCGCGGCAGGAGCGAGGCATGGAGATTGAGGCAGCCGAATTCCGGCGCCTCCAGCACGGGCTTGGGCAGGAGCAGCCCATAGGCGACGACCACAGCCGCATCGAGATCGAGCGAGGCGAAGGCCTGCTGCTCTTCCTCGCCCTTCAGCGAGACAGGCGTGAAAACGGGGATGCCGTGTTCTGCCGCGAAGCGGTGCACGGGCGTGGGCTGCTCGGCGAGCCCACGCCCCGCCTTTCGCGGCGGCTGCGAATAGACGGCCACCACTTCGTGACCGGCGGCCAGAATTTCGGCGAGAACGGGAACGGCGAAATCCGGCGTCCCCATGAAAGCGAGCCGGAGGCTATCCATCTTTCTTCAGCAGGCCCGAGCGGGAGCTCAAGCCGGTTCCTTCTGGAGTTTCTTCTGCTTGGTGAGCTTCTTCAGCATCATGTCGCGCTTCACGCGCGAGAGATGATCGATGAAGAGGATGCCGTTCAGGTGATCCATCTCGTGCTGGAGGCAGGTGGCGAGCATGTCGTCGCACTCCTCCTCGCGGATTTCGCCCTGATAGTCGAGATAGCGCACGCGGCAGTGGGCCGGCCGTTCGACCTCCTCGTAGAAGTCCGGCACGGAAAGGCAGCCTTCCTCGTAGACGGAGGTGTCCTCCGAGGACCAGATGATTTCCGGGTTCACGAAGTAACGCGGCTGCGGCTCCTCGCCCTCGCGGGCAAGATCCATCACGATTACCTGTTTCGGCACGCCGACCTGGATGGCGGCAAGGCCGATGCCCGGCGCGTCGTACATGGTCTCCAGCATGTCGTCCATGAGCGCGCGCAGCTCGTCGTCCACCCGCTCCACGGGGGTCGAGACCTGCTTCAGCCGGGGGTCCGGCGCGGTGATGATTTCTCGTATGGCCATGGGCCTTGAGATAAGCCCGGGGCGCGGCGGGGTCAAGCCGCCCCCGAAAAGCGCGGGGAACGGCCAGATCCCTCCGATCCCTACTCCTCGCAGTTCGCCACGCAGACCTGGTATTCGTTGATCTGGCCGCCGCAGGAGCGATAGCAGCTGTCATACTGGATGCCGCACTGGCTGGACTTGTCGCATGCGCTGTAGTCGACGCTGCGGGTGGGCTCCACCGGCATGGGGTATTTGGCCGCGTCCGCCGCATGGAGCTTCAGCGCCGTGATGTAGGCATCCCGGGCCTTTTCATAGGCCCTGTCGGCCCTTTTCTCGGCCTTGGCCCGGCAGCGTTCCTTTTCCTTCGCCTCGGCCTTCTGGCAGGCGCCCTGCTGCTGCTGGCAGGTCTGCACGCATTTCATGCCCGCATTGCTCTGCGGCGGAATGAAGTCCCTCTTCGTCTCCATGATCGGGCCGCAGCCCGCCAGAACGAACACCGCCGCCAGCACGGCGGCAAGACCGAATTTCATGATGAGCCCCCACTCGAAACAGCGAAACCAGACACAGCATAAGCAAGGCTTCCGGATGGGATAAGTGGGAAAATCATGACAGGAGCGAGCGCGCCGGGAATCGGCCTATAGTCGGGGCCAACCGGAGCCCAGGACCATGAACGACCCTCTCATTCTCATCATCGTGGCGCTGGCGGCGGCCGCGCTTGGCGCGCTTGCCGTCCTGCTGCTGCGCGGCCGGAACAACGCGCCCGACCCTCAGGTGAGCGAACTTGCCCGGCAACAGACCGAACTCATGGGCCGCCTGGCGGCCATGGCCGAAGCGCAACAGCAGACCCGCGCCGAACTCACCCAGACGCTTCACGAGCGGCTGGAGAATGTCAGCCAGCGCATGGGCCAGAGTCTGGAGACGAGCGCACAGAAGACGGCCGAAACGCTGGGCACGCTGACGACGCGGCTCAACGTGATCGACGAGGCGCAGAAGAACATCACGGAGCTTTCGACACAGGTAGTCGGCCTTCAGGACATTCTCGCAAACCGGCAGGCGCGAGGCGCTTTCGGCGAGGTGCAGCTGAACGACATCGTGACGAATGCGCTGCCGCCTTCGGCCTACAGTTTTCAGACGACGCTGGGCAACGGAACACGGGCGGACTGCGTGATCCAGTTGCCGAACCCGCCGGGCCCCATCGCCATCGACGCGAAGTTTCCGCTCGACGCCTATCACGCGCTCCGCAACGCGAAGGACGACGCGGAGCGGACCGTCGCCGCGCGGCAGTTCCGTTCCGACCTCACCAAGCATGTGACGGCGATTGCCGAGAAATACATCGTACCCGGAGAAACGGCGGAATCGGCGCTCATGTTCCTGCCTTCCGAAGCGGTCTATGCCGAGCTCCATGCGGGCTTTCCGGAAGTTCTCACCAAGAGCTATCAGGCGCGCGTCTGGATTGTTTCGCCGACAACGCTCATGGCGACGCTCAACACGGTGCGCGCCGTGCTGAAGGATGTGGAGATGCGCAAGCAGGCAGGCGTCATCCAGAAATATGTCGCGCTGCTGCTCGGCGACGTCGGAAGGCTCAACGACCGCGTCGGCAATCTCGAACGTCATTTTTCGCAGGCCGAGAAGGATATCGGTGAAATCCGCAAGTCGGCGGATGCGATCTCCAGCCGCGGCGAGAAGATCGAGGCGGTGGAGATGGGCGAGGAGAGCGCGGCCGACGCACTCAGCCCTCCCTCGCGCGAGAGCCGTCAGGGCTGACTTTGTTCTGTCACGTCGAATGCCAATTTTTTTGAGGCGACACACGGGCTTTCTTTGCTAGGCTCGCCCCAGGCAGGGATTTCCGGCGCCCTAGGGCGGGCGGTGCGGAGCAGACGGGGGCAAGGCGCATGCAGGCAGTTCACGACTTCGTGGAGATGATCGACGGGTATCTGTGGGGCCCCTTCATGCTGGGCGCGCTGGCGCTCACCGGCGTCTTCCTGACCATCGGACTGCGTTTCATTCCCTGGCGGAAACTTCCGGTCGCGTTTCGTCTCGCCGTGCAACCCTCGAAGGGCGCGGGCGACATTTCGCCCTTCCAGGCGCTGATGACGGCGCTGGCCGCCACCGTCGGCACCGGCAATATCGCGGGCGTTGCCACCGCGATCTATTTCGGCGGTCCGGGCGCCCTCTTCTATATGTGGGTGATCGCGCTGATCGGCATGGCCACGAAGTATTCGGAAGCCGTCTGCGCCGTTGCCTATCGCGAAGTCGACGAACTCGGCAACCATGTCGGCGGGCCGATGTACTACATCAAGAACGGCGTCGGCGCGAAGTTCCCGAAAGTCGCGCTCGTGCTCGCTCCCGCCTTCGCGATCTTCACCGCCTTCGCCGGTTTCGGAATCGGCAATGGCGTACAGGCAAACTCCGTAGCGCTCGCGCTGAAGGACAATTTCGCTGTTCCCGTCGAACTCACCGGCTTCATCCTCATGGTCATTGTCGGCCTGGTGCTGATCGGCGGCATCCGTCGCATTGCCGAAGTGGCGAGCGCACTCGTTCCCTCGATGATCGTTCTCTATCTCGGAACCGGCATCGTCATTCTTGCGATGAACTACGAGGCAGTTCCCGGCGCCATCGCGCTCATCTTCCACTCCGCCTTCAATCCGGTTGCCGCGGAAGGCGGCTTCCTCGGCGCGACGGTCATGCTCGCGATCCGCTGGGGCTTCGCGCGCGGCATCTTCTCGAACGAGGCGGGCCTCGGCAGTGCGGCCATCGCCCATGCGGCGGCGAAGACCGACGATCCGATCCAGCAGGGCCTTGTCGGCATGCTCGGCACCTTCATCGACACCATCATCGTCTGCACGATCACCGGCCTCGTCATCGTCACGTCGGGTGTATGGACAAGCGGCGCCAATGGCGCCGTGATGACCAGCACCGCCTTCGACGCCGGCATTCCCTATGGCGGCGTGATCGTCGCGGTGTCGCTTGCACTCTTCGCCTTCACGACGTTGCTCGGCTGGTCCTATTACGGCGAGCGGGCGGTGGAGTTTCTCTTCGGGGTGAAGGCGATCGTGCCCTATCGCGTCATCTGGGTGCTGGCCGTTCCGGTGGGCGCGACGGTCAGCCTCGATTTCATCTGGCTGCTCGCGGATGCGCTGAACGCGATGATGGCCATTCCGAACCTGATCGCACTCCTCATCCTCTCGCCCGCCATCTTCGCGATGACGCGGAACTACTGGGCGAAGGACAAGTAGGGCCAATCTCCCTCAATCCACCCTCCCCTTGAGGGAGGGTCGAGAAATTCGAGCTTGCGAAGAATTTCTCGGGGAGGGGTAAGCGAGCGAAACGCCAGAGCATCTGCATCGGGAAGGCCGACCCCCTCCCCTAAAAATCCTGACGGATTTTTAGACCCTCCCTCAAGGGGAGGGTGAAAAAAGGGATGGCCCGGCTCTCTCGCCAGTCAATGCCACCTGATTGCGCCGACTTTCCACCCGCACTCAGAACGGCCGGCGCGACTTCATGGCGGCGGCGAGCGTGCCGTCGTCGAGATAATCGAGTTCGCCGCCCACGGGCACGCCATGCGCGAGGCGCGAGACGGAGATGCCGAGGCCGGAAATGCGGTCGGTGATGTAGTGCGCGGTCGTCTGACCGTCGACCGTCGCGTTCATGGCGAGCACGATCTCGGTAACCTCGCCGCCCGTCAGCCGCTCGACCAGCTTGCCGATATTGAGATCGTCCGGGCCCACACCGTCCAGCGCCGAGAGGACGCCGCCCAGCACGTGATAGCGGCCCTTGTGCGCGCCCGCGCGTTCGAGCGCCCAGAGGTCGCCCACTTCCTCCACGATACAAAGTACATGGGGGTCTCGCGTCCCGTCCGTGCAGATCGCGCAGGGGTCCTGCGTATCGACATTGCCGCAGGTCGAGCAGATGCGCGCCTTCACCGCCGCTTCCGCCATCGCCTGGGCAAGCGGCATCAGCAGCGTTTCCTTCTTCTTGATGAGCTGGAGCACGGCGCGGCGCGCCGAACGGGGACCGAGGCCGGGCAGCTTCGCAAGAAGCGCGATCAGGCGCTCGATCTCCGGACCGGTGACGGCCATGCTCTCAGAGACCGAGGCCGGGCGGAATCGGCAGGCCGCCCGTGACGGCCTTCATCTTCTCGGCGGCAAGCGCTTCGGCCTTCGACTTGGCATCGGCGCAGGCGGCGACGACGAGATCTTCCAGCACCTCGCGCTCCTCGTCCTTCATCAGCGAGGGATCGATCGAGACCTTCTTCACCTCGCCCTTGCCCGACATGGTGACGGCGACGAGGCCGCCGCCCGCGCGGCCCTCGACCTCGGCCGATTCGAGCTCGGTCTGCAGGTCCTGCATACGGGACTGAAGCTGCTGCGCCTGCTTCATGATGTCGAAGATGTTCTTCACGTCTAATCTGGCTCCCTGCTGTCATAGTCGGCGGCCATCGCGTCGAAATCGATGCCGGGATCGTCCGGATCGGCCGGCATCACTTCCTCGCCGGCCGGCAGAACGAGGTCGGGCGAGCGCACATCGACGATCTCCGCGCCCGGAAAAGCCGCAAGCGCGGCCTTGACCAGCGGATCGGTCTTCGCTTCTTCCTTCGCCGCTTCCTCGCGCGTCATGGCCTGTTCGCGGAGCGTCGGCGCGCTCACCGGCGCCTGCCCACGCGCGACGGTCACGAACCAGCGCTGGCCCGTTGCCTTCGACAGGGCTTCGGAAAGCTCGTTCGCAACCGTGTTCGGCGTGCCCTCGAGCGGGCTGATCTCGATGCGACCCGGCTCGAAGCGTATAATGCGCACGCCCGCTTCCAGCGCATGTTTCAGGCGGATGTTCCGCTCCTTCGCGAGCAGAGCCACCACATCCTCGATGCTGTTGAGAAGGACGGAAGGCGCTGCCTGCACCGCAGGCGAAGGCCGTGGCTCGGTGCGAAGGGAGGAGACGGCGCGAAGCTGCGCGCGGGGCCCGTCGCCAGACGGCGCGCTGCGCGACGGCGAAGGCGCCGAACCGCCGCCGCCCTTCAATTGTTCGACGAGCTCCTCCGGGCTCGGCCCGTCCGCAACATAGGCAAGCCGCACAAGGACCATCTCGGCGGCGGCGATGGGCCGGGCAGCGCCCTGCACTTCCGTGAGCCCCTTCAGCAGCATCGACCAGCTGCGCGAGAGCACGCGGATCGGCAGGTTCTTCGCCATCTCGCTGCCGCGCTGGCGCTCCGTTTCCGACATGGCGATATCTTCGCTCGCGCCTTCCACGAGCTTCAGCCGCGTCAGCCAGTGCGTCAGGTCCGCGAGATCGGAGAGCACGACGGCGGGGTCCGCGCCGACATCATATTGCGCGCGAAGTTCGGTCAGCGCGCCGCCGATATCGCCCTTCATCAGGAGGTCGAAGAGATCGAAGATGCGCGCGCGGTCGGCCAGGCCCAGCATGTCGCGAACATCCGCCTCGCGCACGCCGTCCTGCGCATGCGCGATGGCGCGGTCGAGCAGCGAGAGCGAATCGCGCGCCGAGCCGTCGGCCGCGCGGGCGATCAGCTTCAGCGCCGCTTCCTCCGCCTCGACATTCTCCTTCTTCGCGACGGACCCGAGCAGGCCCGACAGTTCCTCGACGGAAAGCCGGCGCAGGTCGAAGCGCTGGCAGCGTGAGAGTACCGTCACCGGGACTTTGCGGATTTCCGTCGTCGCAAAGATGAACTTCACATGCGCGGGCGGCTCTTCCAGCGTCTTCAGCAGGCCGTTGAAAGCCTGCTTCGAGAGCATGTGCACTTCGTCGATGATGTAGACCTTGTAGCGCGCCGAAACCGGCAGGTAGCGCACGCTGTCGATGATCTCGCGAATGTCGTCGATGCCGGTGCGGGACGCCGCGTCCATTTCCATCACGTCGACATGACGCGATTCCATGATCGCCTCGCAATGCACCCCAAGCCCGTCCATGTGGATGGTCGGCGCGTCCACGCCCGGCTTCTCGTAGTTCAGCGCGCGGGCCAGAATGCGCGCGGTCGTCGTCTTGCCCACGCCGCGGACGCCGGTCAGCATGAAGGCATGGGCGACGCGGTTCGTCTCGAAGGCGTTCTTCAAGGTGCGAACCATCGCCTCCTGCCCCACCAGGTCCTCGAAGACGCGGGGGCGGTACTTGCGGGCGAGCACCTGATAGCCGGCATCGGCGGAGCCGCGCAGCGCAGGCGCCGGTTCGTCGCCCAGGTCGAAGCCGGGCTCCGTCGCCGGGTCAGGCCGGTGCGTGGCCTCTTCTTCGGATGCGAGATTTTCCACGCCGTCATCCATGGAAATCGCGCGCTCCTTCAAGGCCGGGAAAAGGGATTAAGGGTGGGAGACTGGACAGCGACCCGAGCGAAACTCGTTACGGCTGCTTCCTTCCGGATCTGACCGGGTTGGCGAGGGACTCGTCCGCGCCAGCCTCCCGAGGGGACTATATCAGGGGAACGGGCCGCGGATGCAAGGTCTTGACCCCGAATCCGTGCCCCCGCCCAAGGAGATTGAGCGGATTTCCCGCCTGTGCCAGTCTGCGCCACCCCGCCATTCAACAAGATAATCCGGAAACGCCGATGGCCCTGCCCGAAAACCCCAATATTTTCGCCAACAATCCGCTCGACCGCGCGAGCTACCGCCGCACCGACAAGGCCTGGATCGAGGAGCAGCTCGCTGCGCCCACAAGCCTCTTCGTGCCCTTCCGCCGCCTGCCGAAGCGCGACTGGGAGCCTTTCGTGCTGCCGGAGGCCGCTCCCTCGCAGGGCAAGGATATCGGCTGGATGCCCGCCTCGCTCATTCCAGAGCTCGCGGGCGATGGCTGCATCGTCTTTCTCGGCATCAACAAGCGCGGCAAGGCGCTCTTCGCGGCCGATGTGAGCGACACGAAGGACGCCGAGAATCACCCCGCCCTCAAGGGTCAGGGCGCCTTCGAGGATCTGCGCGGCCTCGCCATGGCCGGCGAGATCACGCCGACGGAACTCGCGATCATGGCGCAGGCGAAGTCCATGATCGACTGGCACAGCCGCCACGGCTTCTGCTCCGTCTGCGGGCACAAGAGCGAGATGGCCGAAGCCGGTTACAAGCGCCAGTGCCCCTCCTGCAAGGCGGAGCACTTCCCGCGCACGGACCCCGTGGTCATCATGCTCGCCGTCCATGGCGAGAAATGTTTTCTCGGGCGCCAGAAGATCTGGCCGAAGGGCATGCATTCGGCGCTGGCGGGCTTCGTCGAGCCCGGCGAATCGATCGAGGAGGCCGTCGCGCGCGAGCTCGACGAGGAAGCGGGCCTCAAGGTCTCGTCGGTCAGCTATCACTCGACGCAGCCCTGGCCCTATCCCTCATCGCTCATGATCGGCTGCCACGCCGTCGCGGATAGCGAGGCGTTCGAGGTCGACGGTATCGAGCTTTCGGAAGGACGCTGGTTCACGCGCGACGAGGCGAAGGCGATCCTCGATGGCAAGGGCGACGGCACGGCCTGGTTCCCCCCGCCCTTCGCCATCGCGCATCAGCTCATCAAGGCTTTCGCGGAAGGCAAGGCCTGACCGTTCATTCCCCCGCGGCCACCGCCGCGCGATAAGGATGCGCCTTGTAGATGCCGAGAATGCGCAGCTCGTTCGTGAAGAACTCCAGTTCCTCAAGCGCGAGGCGGACATGGCGCGAGGCGGGATGCCCCTCGATGTCGGCATAGAACTGGCTGGCGGCGAATGTGCCTTCGAGCTGATAGCTCTCGAGCTTCGTCATGTTGACGCCATTGGTCGCGAAGCCGCCCAGCGCCTTGTAGAGCGCGGCCGGCACGTTCCGTGTGCGGAAGATGAAGCTCGTGATAACGGGGCCGTCCTCCGGCGCCGCGTCGTCGGGCTCCTTCGCCATGATGATGAAGCGCGTGGTGTTGTGCTCGGCGTCTTCCACATTGGCGCGAAGGATGTCGAGATCGTAGATGCTGGCGGCGAGCGTCGAGGCGAGCGCGGCCTGCGACTTGTCTCCCGCTTCCGCGATCTGGCGCGCGGCGCCCGCCGTATCGGCGGCGACGACGGCCTTCAGCCCGAGTTCGCGGATCACGCGGCGGCATTGGCCGAGCGCATGCACATGGCTATGCACCGTCTTTATGTCTTCGAGCTTCGCGCCCCTGAGCCCAAGCAACTGGTGCCGAACGGGCAGGAAGTGCTCGCCGACAATATAAAGTCCCGTGCCGGGAATGAGATGATGAACATCCGCCACGCGGCCCGCGAGCGAGTTCTCGATCGCGATCATTGCGAGACGCGCGCGGCCCTCGTTCACCGCCGCGAACACATCCTCGAACGTGTCGCAAGGCAGGTCCATCATGTTCGGGAATGCCTCGCGGCAGGCGATATGCGAGTTCGCGCCCGGCTCGCCCTGAAAGGCGATGCAGTTTTCCGGACTGGCGGCATCCGTCATTACACTGATCTCCGGGAAAGCGCCGCTCGGGCTTTTTCGAGGTCGGCGGGAGTATCGACACCGAGCGGAACAGTGTCAACGAGCGCCACTTCTATTGTCATTCCCGCTTCGAGTGCGCGCAGCTGCTCCAGCTTCTCGCGGCTCTCCAGCGGCGAAGGCGGCAGCGAAACGAAGCGTGCCAGAGCCTCGCGGCGATATCCGTAAAGGCCGATGTGATGATAGAGCGGGCCCGCCCCCCAGGGCGCGGTCGCGCGCGTGAAATAGAGCGCGCGGGCGATGCGGCTCTCGCCGAAGGAGGTCACGACCTTCACGACATTCTCGTTGGTGCGTTCTTCCTCGTCGGAGATTTCGGCGGCAAGCGTCGAGATGTCGGCGCCGGGGCGGACAAGCGCTTCATAGGCGCGGCGGATGAGCGCCGGGTCGAGCGTCGGCAGGTCGCCCTGCACATTGATGATGATGGTATGGCGCCCTTCCGGGTCGATCTCGCAGACAGCGGCCCATACGCGGTCCGAGCCCGAGGGCAGCGCGGGATCGGTGAGCACGGCCTCGCCGCCCGCCTCGCGGATGGCATCCGCGATTTCCGCCTCCGCCGCGGCCACGACAACCCGCCCAACGCCCGCCTCCACCGCGCGGCGCCAGACCTGGACGATCATCGGCGCGCCACAGATATCGGCGAGCGGCTTGTCCGGCAGCCGGGTGGAGGCCATGCGGGCGGGAATCACCACCAGCGGATGCCCGGCCATGTCGCTCCCCGCCCCTCTCGTCTGCCCTGTCATTGCCGCCCCTCTTCCATGCTCCGGCCTTCGACGGTGCGCCTGCCGGTCATTGGTGCGGCGGATCGCCGCAACCGGTGCCGCCGCTTGCAGCACCGTCAATGCGCCGTTGCGCCGCCGGACCTCGTTTTTCCTTGTCGCACGCGGATTTGGCGCACTTATACGGCTTGCGGCGCGGCGGCGGAAGCGGCTAATCTCCGCGCCAATTCCGCGGGGGCCTCGCTGAAGGGCGGAAATACGCGTTTTGCCCGATCAGCCTTTCTGGTCACCCGTCCATCAGAATTACGAACCGGCCGGAGCAGGAGCTAATGGACTCTTTCGAATTCAACAAGTTTGCAGGCGCGGTGCTCGGCTCCGTCCTCTTCATTCTTGCGGTGTCCATGCTTGCCGACGCCCTTTACGAGACCGAGGAAGCCAACCCGCAGGCCTATGCAGTGGCGGCGCTCGAGGAAGGCGGCGAAGGCGGCGGTGCAGCCGAAGAGGCGAAGGAAGTGCCGCTCGCAACGCTTCTCGCGCAGGCCGATGTCGCCCGCGGCGAGAAGGCTTCCAAGAAGTGCACGGCCTGCCACACCTTCGAGGAAGGCGGACCTGCGCGCATCGGTCCGAACCTCTATGCGATCGTCGGCGCGAAGCACGCGCACATGGCGGGTTTCGCCTATTCCGCGGCCATGCAGGAAAAGTCCTCCGAGATCTGGAACTTCGAGGAACTCGATCACTTCATCGCCGACCCGCGCGGCTACATTCCGGGCACGGCGATGAGCTTCGCCGGCATCAAGAAGCCGCAGGAGCGCGCCGACCTGCTCGTCTATCTGAACTCGCTCGGCTCCAACCAGCCGCTGCCCGAACCGCCCGCGGAAGAAGCGGCCCCGGCCGAAGAGGCGCCTGCCGCGGAAGAAGCTCCCGCCGCCGCCGAATAAGCGAAGCGAACAAACCGACCCAGGACGCGCCCGGAGCAATCCGGGCGCGTTTTCTTTTGCGCCCCCTGCTTGCGCCGCTCACCCGGATGACTTTGTTTTAATGGGCTAAAACGTCTAAAAGAGGTCACAATAAGAAGCCAAGCCAGTGTCCCGAATCTGAAGTTCGTTTCACTATCAGCATGTTTCGTGCGAACTTCGGATTCGACGAAGACACTGGCAAATATATGATTCCAGTGTGGTTTTGGTTTTGAAGTTCGTGTTGAGTGAGCTGCAACCGATCTAGCGAACTTCAATACCACCACATTATGGGGGCGCGGCACGGCGGCCCGATATGTCCGGTGCCCCGCGCCGGGCAAGAGGGAGAATGAGTGTGCGTGGTTTCATGACCAAGCCGGTGATTGCCGGTCTGGCCATCATCGTTCTGGTGGTGGCGGCTATCTTCTTTTTCGGGAATGGCGGCGAGAGCGGCGGAGAGACGAAATCCGCGGATATCGCCGCGAATGGCGCGGAGCCCGCGACGGAATCTCAGGACACGCCAAGCCCGGCGGATGAGGCGTCCCAGAGGCCCACGGAGATCGTCACGCCGGTTACGGAAGACCCCGATTTCGACCCCACCATCCCGCGGCACGGCTCCTCGCTCTTCGGCGAACTGAAATATCCGCCGGATTTTGCCCATTTCGACTATGTGAACCCGGATGCGCCCAAGGGCGGCGCCGTGCGCTATGGCGCCTTCGGAACCTTCGACAGCCTCAATCCCTTCATCGTGAAGGGCCAGCCGGCGGCGGGCATCACGATCATCTACGATACGCTGATGGCCTCCAGCATGGATGAGGCCGCCTCCGAATACGGGCTCATCGCCGAAAGTGTCCGCCATCCGAAGGACTATTCCTCCGTGACCTACACGCTGCGTCCGCAGGCGAAGTGGCATGACGGGGAGCCGGTGACGCCGGAAGACGTGGTCTGGACCTTCGAGACGCTGAAGAAGAGCCACCCCTTCTACAATGCCTATTACGCGAATGTGGTGAAGGCGGAGAAGACCGCGGATCACGAAGTGACCTTCACCTTCAACCAGACGGGCAACCGCGAACTGCCGCAGATCGTCGGCCAGTTGCCCGTGCTTCCGAAGCATTACTGGACGGGCAAGAACGCGAAGGGCGAGCCTCGCGACTTTTCCCAGACGACGCTCGAACCGCCGCTCGGCAGCGGCCCCTATCGCGTCGGCAAGTTCTCGCCCGGGCGCTCCATCGCCTATGAGCGCGTGCCGGACTATTGGGGCAAGGACCTGCCGGTAAATGTCGGCGCCAATAATTTCGGGCGCATCGTCTTCGAATATTACCGCGATACGACCGTGGCGCTCGAAGCGCTGAAAGGGGACCGCGTCGATTTCCGCATCGAGAACAGCGCGAAGAACTGGGCGACCGAATACGACATTCCGGCCGTGCGCCGCGGCGACCTCAAGAAGGAAGAGATCCGCTCGCTCAATCCGGCGGGCATGCAGGCCTTCGCCTTCAATATCCGCCGCGACAAGTTCAAGGACCCGCGTGTGCGCGAAGCCTTCAACTGGGCTTTCGACTTCGAATGGATGAACCGGAACATCTTCTTCGGCGCCTATACGCGGACGGACAGCTATTTCGCGAATTCGGAACTTGCCGCCCATGGCCTCCCCGAGGGCCGCGAGCTCTCGATCCTCAGGCAGTATGAAGACGAGCTGCCGCCGGAGATATTCACCGAACCCTACGAAAACCCGAAGACCGATGGCAGCGGCAACAACCGCGACAATCTCCGCCGCGCGGCGGCTCTGCTCAAGGAAGCGGGCTGGTCGATAAGGGATGGCAAGCTCACCAACGAACAGGGCGAGGTCATGAAGGTCGAGTTCCTGCTCGATCAGCCGACATTCGAGCGCGTGGTGGCCCCGTTCCAGCAGTCGCTGAAAAAGCTCGGGATCGAGGCGACGATACGCACTGTCGATACGCCTCAATATCAGAACCGTACCGATAACCACGATTTCGACATCATCGTCGACACGTTCCCCCAGTCTCTCTCGCCGGGCAACGAACAACGCGAGTTCTGGAGCTGCGAGGCGGCGAAGACCGTGGGGAGCCGTAATTCGATCGGCATATGCGATCCGGTGGTCGAGAAGCTCATCGACAGGATCATCTATGCGGAGAGCCGGGCGGCGCTCATTGCCGCGAGCCGGGCGCTCGACCGCGTCCTTCTTTTCGGCCACTACGTGGTGCCGCAATGGTATTCGCCGAATACGCGCATCGCCTACTGGTCGCGGCTGAAGCATCCCGAAAAGATGCCGCCCTATTCGACCGGCTTCCCGACGATCTGGTGGGCGGACCAGTCCGCGCCGCAGCCCGCTCCCAAGCCGGACGAGGCCGAATGAGGGACGCCGTGCGAGGTTTCGGCGTATTGACGCGGAGAGAGTTGCTCGCCCTTTCGGGCGGCGCGGCTGCGGCTCTTTCGCTTCCTTCCTTTCCCGCCTTCGCCGCGGGCACGCGCCGGCACGGCATGTCGATTTTCGGCGAACTCAAATACGCGCCGGACTTCGCTCATTTCGACTATGTGAACCCGAACGCCCCAAAGGGCGGCAGCTTCTCGCAGATCGGGCCGACCGCCGCCTATAACGCCTCCTTCTATACGTTCGATACGCTGAACGGCTTCATCCTCAAGGGGAACGCCGCGCAGGGGCTCGCGCTCCTTTTCGACACGCTGATGAAGCGCGCCTATGACGAGCCGGACGCGATCTACGGGCTCGCCGCCGAAAGCGTGGAAATTTCGGAAGACGGCAATTTGCTCACCTTCCACATGCGCGAGGGCGCACGCTTTCATGACGGTACGCCGCTCACGGCGGAAGATGCCGCCTTCTCCTTCAATCTCCTGAAGGAAAAGGGCCATCCGCTGATCTCGCAAAACCTGCGCGAAATGGCGTCGGCGGAAGCGAAGGACGCGGCCACGCTCGTCATCGCGCTCACGGGCAAGCAGACGCGCGACCTGCCGCTCTTCATCGCGGGCACGCTGCCCATCTTCTCCAGGGCCTTCTATACCGAACATGATTTCGCCGAAGCGTCCCTCACGCCGCCGCTCGGCAGCGGACCCTACCGCGTGGGCGATTTCCGCGCGGGCCGCGCCGTGACCTATGAGCGCGTCGAGGACTACTGGGGACAAGACCTGCCCGTGAATCGTGGCCAGTGGAATTTCGGCGAGATCCGCTTCGAATATTTCCGCGACCGCACGGCGCAGTTCGAGGCGTTCAAGGCGGGCGGCTATCTCTTCCGCGAGGAGTTCACCTCCAAGACCTGGGCGACGGAATACGAGTTTCCGGCGGTAAAGGACGGGCGCGTGAAGCTCCTCACCCTGCCGGACGATACGCCATCCGGTGCGCAAGGCTGGTTCCTCAATACGCGCCGCTCGAAGTTCCAGGATATTCGCGTGCGCGAGGCGATGGGCCTTGCCTTCGATTTCGGCTGGACCAACAAGAACCTCTTCTACGATCTCTACAAACGCACCGAGAGTTACTTCGAGAATTCGCCGATGAAGGCGGAGGGCGCCCCGAGCGCGGAAGAGCTCGCGCTGCTCGAGCCCTGGCGCGGCGAGGTTCCCGAAGCCGTTTTCGGGCCCGCGGTCACGCCACCGGCAAGCGACGGGTCCGGTCAGGACCGGCAGCTTCTGCGCCGCGCCGCCGCGCTTCTCGACGAAGCGGGCTGGACCGTCCAGGACGGCAAGCGCCGCAACGCGGAGGGCGAGACCCTCTCCATCGAATTCCTCGACAACGATCCGATGGTCGAGCGCATCGTCGCCCCGCTCGCCAAGAACCTCCGCCTTCTCGGCATCGATGCGCGCAGCCGCACCATCGACACATCGCAATACCAGCTCCGCCGCGACAATTACGATTTCGACGTGGTCATGCAGCGCTATTCGCTGAGCCTCACGCCCGGCGTCGAGGTTCGCAGCTACTGGTCGTCCGACTTCGCGAAGATCCCCGGCGGGCGCAATCTCTCCGGCATATCGAACCCCGCCGTGGACGCGCTGATCGAAAAAGTCATCGCCGCGCCGACACGCGAGGAGCAGATCGTCGCCGCCCGCGCCCTCGACCGCGTGCTGCGCGCCGGACATTACTGGATTCCGCAGTGGCACAAGAACCTCCACCACCTCGCCTTCTGGGACAAGTTCGCCTGGCCGGAAACGAAACCGAAATACCAGCGCGGCGTCGTCGCGACATGGTGGTCGAAAGACGCAGAACCCGGCCCCGCCGGCAAAGAGGACTGAGCGCGCCATGTCCGCCTACATATTGAGACGCCTGCTGCTGATGATCCCGACCATTTTCGGGATCATGCTCGTCAGCTTCGCCCTCATCCAGTTCGCGCCGGGCGGCCCCATCGAGCGCATCATCGCGCAATTGCAGGGCACGGAAGTCTCCGCCACCGCGCGCATCGGCGGCTCCTCCGGCGGCGACTTCGGCAATCAGGGCCAGATGTCCGGCGCCGACAGTTCCATCAACAGCAAGTATCGCGGCGCGCAAGGCCTCGATCCGGAATTCCTGAAGGACCTCGAAAAGCAGTTCGGCTTCGACAAGCCCGCCCATGAGCGCTTCTTCAAGATGATGTGGGACTATGCGCGCTTCGATTTCGGCGAAAGCTATTTCCGCGACGTAAGCGTGCTGAGCCTCGTCGCCGAAAAACTCCCCGTCTCCATCTCGCTCGGCCTCTGGACGACGCTTCTCACCTATCTCATCTCGATCCCGCTCGGCATCCGCAAGGCGATCCGCGACGGCAGCCCCTTCGATACATGGACGAGCGGCGTCATCATCATCGGCTATGCCGTGCCCGGCTTCCTCTTCGCCGTCTTCCTCATCGTGCTTTTCGCGGGCGGCTCCTACTGGTCGATCTTCCCGTTGCGCGGCCTCACCTCCGACAACTGGGAGAGCTTGAGCCTCTTCGGCAAGGCGCTCGATTATCTCTGGCACATCATCCTGCCGGTCACGGCGCTCGTCATCGGCGCTTTCGCGACGACGACGCTGCTCACGAAGAATTCCTTCCTCGACGAGATCAAGAAACAATATGTGATGACGGCGCGCGCCAAGGGCCTCTCCGAACGGCAGGTGCTCTATGGCCATGTCTTCCGCAACGCCATGCTCATCATCATCGCGGGCTTCCCCGGCGCGTTCGTCGGCGCCTTCTTCACAGGCTCGCTCCTCATCGAGCAGATTTTCTCGCTGGACGGGCTCGGCCTTCTCTCCTTCGAGTCGATCGTGAACCGCGACTATCCCGTCGTCTTCGCGACGCTCTATATCTTCGGCTTGCTCGGCCTCGTGATGACGCTCATCTCCGACCTCACCTATACATGGGTCGACCCCCGGATCGACTTCGAGACGAGGGAGGTCTGATCCATGCGTCTTCCTTTCCTCAACTTTCCGTTCCCCGGTTTCCGCGCGCGTCCGATGAGCCCCATCAATCAGCGCCGCTGGCGGAACTTCAAGTCGAACAAACGCGGCTACTGGAGCCTCTGGATTTTCGCCGTCCTCTTCTTCGTCTCGCTCTTCGCGGAGTTCATCGCGAACGACAAGCCGCTCCTCGTCACCTATCAGGGCGAGGCCTATTTCCCGGTCTTCGTCTCCTATCCGGAAACTACGTTCGGCGGCTTCTTCGAAACGGAAGCGGATTACCGCGACCCCTTCGTGCAGGATCTCATCCACGATGCGGACGGTACGATCGTCTGGCCGCTCATCGAATATTCCTACCGCACCATCAATCTCGACAGGCAGGCGCTCTCGCCGCCATCGGCGGACAACTGGCTCGGCACGGACGATCAGGGCCGCGACGTCGCCGCGCGCCTCATCTACGGTTTCCGCATTTCCGTTCTCTTCGGGCTCATCCTCACCATCCTCTCCTCGATCATCGGCGTCGCGGCGGGCGCGGTGCAGGGCTATTTCGGCGGCTGGACGGACCTCATCTTCCAGCGCTTCATCGAAATCTGGACGAGCGTGCCGCAGCTCTACCTGCTCATCATCATCGCGGCGATCATCGAGCCCAATTTCTGGATCCTGCTCGGCATCATGCTGCTCTTCTCCTGGGTGGCGCTTGTGGGCGTGGTGCGCGCCGAGTTCCTGCGCGCACGCAACTTCGAATATGTGAATGCCGCGCGCGCCTTCGGCCTTTCCAACACGAAGATCATGTTCCGCCACCTGCTCCCCAATGCGATGGTGGCGACGCTCACCTTCATTCCCTTCATTCTCAATTCGTCGATCACGACGCTGACCGCGCTCGACTTTCTCGGCTTCGGCCTGCCGCCCGGCTCGCCCTCGCTCGGCGAATTGCTGCAGCAGGGCAAGGCGAATTTGCAGGCGCCCTGGCTCGGCTTCACCGGCTTCTTCGCCATCGCGATCATGCTGAGCCTTCTCATCTTCATCGGTGAGGCCGTGCGCGACGCCTTCGATCCAAGGAAGGTGCTGCGATGAGCGCGCCCCTCGTTTCCGTGAACAACCTTTCCGTCGGCTTCCGCATGGACGGGCAGGAAACCATTGCCGTCGACAAGGTCTCCTTCGACATCCGCCCCGGCGAAACGGTGGCGCTTGTGGGCGAGTCCGGTTCCGGCAAGTCCGTCTCCGCGCTCTCCATCATGCAGCTTCTCTCCTACCCGCAGGCTTTCCATCCCTCGGGCGAAATCCTCTTCGAGGGAAAGAACCTCATCGGCGCGGACGAAAAGACGATGCGCCAGATCCGCGGCAACAAGATCACCATGGTCTTTCAGGAGCCGCTCACCTCGCTCAACCCGCTGCACACGATCGAGCGGCAGGTCGGCGAAGTGCTGATCGAGCACAAGGGGATGCGCGGGCCCGCCGTCCGCGCCCGCGTGCTCGATCTTCTGAAGCGCGTCGGCATCCCGAATGCGGAGACGCGTCTCGATTCCTATCCGCATCAGCTTTCGGGCGGCCAGCGCCAGCGCGTCATCATCGCGATGGCGCTCGCGAACGAACCGGACCTGCTGATCGCCGACGAACCGACCACCGCGCTCGACGTAACGGTGCAGGCGCAAATCCTCGAACTCCTCGCCGAACTCAAGCGCGAAATGGGCATGGCCCTTCTTCTCATCACGCATGATCTCGGCGTCGTCCGGAAGATGGCCGACCGCGTCAACGTGATGACCAGGGGCAAGATCGTCGAGCACGGGCCCACGGAAGAGGTCTTCACCGCGCCGAAGCACGACTACACGAAGCATCTCCTCGCCTCCGAGCCCAAGGGCCGTTCGCTGGGCGCGCCGAAGGACGGGCCCGTCGTCATGGAGACGGACGGCCTCAAGGTCTGGTTCCCGATCAAGCGCGGGCTTCTCCGCCGCACGGTCGGCTACGTCAAGGCCGTGGACGGCGTCTCGCTCTCGCTCCGCCGGGGCCGCACGCTCGGCGTCGTCGGCGAATCCGGTTCGGGCAAGACGACGCTCGGCCTCGCCATGATGCGGCTTCTTTCGAGCGAAGGTGCGATCCGTTTCGAGGGCCGGGACATTCAGGACCTGAAGTCGAAAGAGCTTCGTCCTCTCCGCCGCGACATGCAGATCGTCTTTCAGGACCCTTACGGCTCGCTTAGCCCTCGCATGTCCGTGTCGGAGATCGTGGGCGAGGGATTGAAGATCCAGCAGCCGGAACTGACGGCGGAAGAACGCCGCGCCCGCGTCGCGCAGGCGCTTTCCGATGTCGGGCTCGATCCTTCGATGCAGGATCGCTACCCGCATGAATTCTCCGGCGGCCAGCGCCAGCGCATCGCCATTGCGCGCGCCATGGCGCTCGGCCCCCGCTTCGTCATGCTGGACGAGCCGACATCCGCGCTCGACATGTCGGTACAGGCGCAGATCGTGGACCTGTTGCGTGAATTGCAGCGCAAGAACGATCTCGCCTATCTCTTCATCAGCCACGATTTGAAAGTCGTGCGCGCATTGGCGGACGACATCATCGTGATGAAGGACGGCAAGGTGATGGAGGCAGGCAGCGCCGACGAAGTCTTCGACCATCCGAAGACGGATTATACGAAAGCCCTCATGGCCGCCGCCTTCAACCTCGAAGCAGCGCCTGCGGGTGTGGTGTCGGAGTAGGTCTTCCCGCAGCCTTTCCATCGGACCCATGACAGATCAGCAGGTCAGAAATCTTCGCCGCAAGATGACGAATGCGGAACGCCGTTTGTGGAGCCGTCTGCGAAACGAAGCCTTGGGTTATGACTTCAGGCGCCAGCACAGGTTGGGCGTCTACATCGTGGACTTTGTCTGCCTTGAACGCAGGCTGGTGGTCGAGGTCGACGGCGGACAACACAACCTCACTCCTCATTCGGCACGAGACCACCAGAGAACCCTTTGGCTGAACGCCGATGGCTTCGAGGTTCTGCGCTTCTGGAACAATGAAGTCCTTGCAGCGACCGATGAGGTCGTCGAAACAATATGGCATGCATTGAGAAAGCCCCGCGAAGGATTACCTCCGATACGATGAGTCAATCGTAAGGACCACCCTCCCCCTGTGGGAGGGTCGAAAAATGGAGCGAAGCGAGATTTTTCGGGGAGGGGTAAGCGAGGGAAACGGACGGCGAGCCATCCGCCTAAGGCGGAGAACCCCTCCCCTAAAAATCCTGCCGGATTTTTAGACCCTCCCACAGGGGGAGGGTGATCTCGATGGAGAGGCTCTGCAAAACTCGGAAGAGCGCTACCTCTTCACCAATCTCTTGATGCTCGTCACATGACCCGCGTCGGAGCGCGCGATGCGCGACATGGCGATGTCGAGCCGCTCCACGGCGACACGCATGTGATGGGCGTTCGCATGGATCATGCGTTCGGCATCCACCATGATGCCGACATGCCCCTTCCAGAAAACGAGATCGCCGCGGTCGAGCTTCGTGAAGTCAATGGGCTCCGGCAGCGCCTCGCCAAGCGTCGCCTCCTGCATGTCCGTGTCGCGGAGCGAAGCGATACCCGCCCTTTCGAGCGACATCTGCACAAGACCCGAACAGTCGAGGCCCATGCTGTCGCGCCCGCCCCAGAGATAGGGAACGCCGATGAATTCCTCAGCGACGGAAACGAAGTCGCGCACATGCGATCCGATGGGCGCCAGATGCGCGGAGAAGACCCAGCCGCCCGTCTCGAGCTCGCTATAGGAGCCGCGCGCACCGCCGACCTTCACCTTCGCATTCATGGATAAGGGCGTCGCGGGCCGCGTCTTCAGGTCCGGCTTCGGATAGACGAAGGTCCGGAGCGCGGCGACCGTATGCGTCGGCGTCAGTGCGCGCGGCGAAAGCTCCTTCGCCTCGACATAGCCGACATAATCGTCCAGCAGCGACTGACCCCATGCCCAGCCGTTCTTCTCCTCGAAGACACGGAATGTCTCGCCGAAAAGAAGCTGCGTATCCATCGGCGCATTGGCTTCCGGGCGGCGCAGCAGCGGCAGCATGGATGCCCGCACCAGCCGGTCGACGCCTTCGGCGAAGCGCGAGGCTTTCACCTCGCCACGCAGATGCGCGGCCGCGAGATCTTCACGATAGGCATTCAGGCGAGGATCGGGACCGCGCTCGCGGTTCATGCAACAAGGCCTCGCGATGAACGAATGATGAGGTCGGCGAATTCCTCGATGAAGAGCGAACCTTTCACCGTCCGCTGCACCAGCACGTTGCGCCGGTCCGCCTCGTCGCGCGAGCGCTTCAGCAGATCGAGACTGCCAAGCGTGTCGAGCGCCCGCGTGATGGCGGGTTTCGAAACGCCGAGAGCGGCGGCGAGACCCCGCACCGTGTGCGGCGGCGCATCGAGATAGACCGTGAACATGATCGCCAGTTGCCTCGACGAAAGGTCCGGCCCGTCATTGCGGACCGATTGAAGTACGACGTCGTGCCACAGAGACAAAGCCTCGACGGGCTTCAGCTCCGCGGTTCCCCCATGAATTTCCGGCATAGCCTCCCCCAGCGCTGCCATGATCCCCGCCCGTCACCTCCGTTCCGGGCCCGGATCAGTCTAACTTGGGATTGCGCCGGGGCAAGGGTTAGAGACAGTATGAAAATGCGTCATAGAGCGGTCGACTTCTTTATCCCCGCCCTGATCGGGGTGTTAAACAGAAGACCATGATAGGAAAGAAGCCTAAGCGCCCCCGCGACCCGAACCAGTTGGCCAAGTTGATCGTAGATTTGGCCGTCGGTAATGCGCTCGCGCCAGAAGAAACCGAGCAAGCCAAGCGAGCGTCGAAAGCGGGCAAAAAGGGGGGGCCAGCTCGGGCGAAATCTCTTAGTCCTGCGCAACGGTCTGAGATTGCAAGTTTAGCCGCCCAAGCTCGATGGAAGAAGGGCCGCTAGCCCGCCTTTCCAATATCTCCCTTGTAGCGTTCAAGAGCTTTGCGCTCTTCGTAGTCTTCCGTGAAATCCAACTCAAACTGGATTGGGTCGTCGAACGGATAGGCGAAGTTCATATGCGCAACGTCAGACATGGCCCGATAAACGTCGTTTGCGATAGCTTCGCGGCGCTGCTTGGCTGCCTTTTCCCGAAGCTGTGGGGTGCCGTTCTTGTCAACGTCGAAAACAAGCGTTCTCTGGCGACCTTCTTCAACAATCGCGACCGTTTGTTTAGCACGGTAGATTGTACCCTCTTCATCAACGCGATGTACTTGCCGCAACGCCTCAGAAAGCCGCCGCCGATGTATCTTTCTGATGTCCTCAGGCTCAGTATGCAGACGATTGTTGGCAATGGCCCAATCGATGAAATCGTCTGGGTCATTGGCATCGTTCCCAGTAATTTCCTCCCATTCGTCCCACACGCGGACAAGCTGTTCTTTGTAATTGGCCACAATGTGCTCCTATAGACCTATCTCCGCTACCTTGCCCCAACCATCGCGCAGAGGCCAAGACATGAAGCGCTCATGGACTTTCGTCAGGTATTTCCTGAGAAACGAATAGGCTCGATCATCGCCATCCCTGTGGCGACGGTGCTGTATTTGACCGATCACCACGGCAGGGTGAATGTTATGCCTTGCAGCAAACGCAAGAACGTCTGTTTCTGAAATCCATTTACCCTTACGCATCATAAATGACGAAAGCTTTTCTTGTGGGATCAAAAACTCAGCGGCAGCAGCATCTGCTCGAATCTCTTCGTCGGGAAGATTGGAAGCGTCGCGATCAGGATCGAACACATCAAAGTGTGTATCAGCTATAGTCTTCCCGTCTTCTTGAAGCACATGTTCAATCTCGTGCCGAAGAACAAAGCAAAAATTATCTGGGCGATTTTGCCTGAAGCTAAGCCCTATAATAGGTTGGCTACCTAGCCATGTGCATACACCATCGATCTTTGACCCCGGCAGCGGCTCCACAAAAACCACTCGAACTCCACAGCGCAAAAGGAGCGCGGGGATACGCCCAAAATCATCAATATCCAGCATGTGAGCTCGAATATCAGGCAGCGCATCTATAAGAGATTCGCGACTGTAGGCAGGAGAGGCCGTGCTAGCAGCAATCTTTCTAACACGATGCAACCAGACCCATTGGGCTCCGTTAGGCTCTTCGCCTCCAGTCTTTTTCGCCGCATGAGCGATAGACGCCTCACCGACGAGAGGAATGTCTTCAATGCGATTGGCATCGAAAAATCGCATCATCTGAAGGTCAAGAAGGTCCGCCTCTGTTTCTTCAATCCAACCACGCCTAATCATTTCCCTTACCGGAAACTTTGAGACCCAAGTTGCACGAGTACGCACGCCGGGGTCTGGCTGTCTCGCATGCTGGAGGTCATACGCCTTCTGGAGATTCATAAAAAACTCAGCAGGCATGTCGAAAGCATCGCCAAGAGCGACCGCTGTATCCGGCATGATCTTGGTCGTGCCTTTTATCAACCTGTTCAACTGTCCTGCATCCCAACCCAAGATGTAAGCAAGGTCGGCCTGCGTCCAGCTGCGAGCCTCCAGTTCTTCCTCAATAAAAGAGCCGGGAACCTCTACCTGAAATGTCATAGCCTGGGCCATCAGTGGTAGTCCTCAATTGCCAGTATCGTGATGACCTGCGGATCGGCTTGATCGTCCAACTCGAATATCATTCGAAATTGGTCGTTCAGCCGGATCGACCGCTGGCCATCGCGGTCCCCCCTTAGTTTTTCGTAGTGCAGACTTTTCCAGTTTCTCAACGAGCGATCATCGACCGCCGCTCGAAGAATCGTGAGTTTCCTTCGTGCCGATTTGATGACCGGCACCGGAAGGCGGGTTGCTCCAGCTTGGTCGGTTTCGATCAAAGCCAGCCCCTCATCGGCAAACACGATTTCCATTGGGAGCGCTTGTAACACATTGAGAATGCTTGGTAAAGGAAAATTGTGCTATCTAGTCAAACTGACCTTTGTGCTTGACCAATAAGATCGAGGCTGGACATATGAACAAGCTTTCGACTGAAGACCGCGTCCGCATTCTTCAGCTTCTATACGAGGGGCATAGCATCCGCTCTGTCGCCCGCCTGAGCGGAACAAGCAAAAACACCGTTTCCAAACTGCTAATGGATGCCGGCAGGGCCTGCTCCATCCATCACAATGAACACGTGCGCAATCTGAGGTCGCAGCAGGTGTATGTGGACGCAATCTGGTCTTTCACCTGCACAAAAGCCAAGAGAGTCCCAGCCACAAACCCCGGGTCGGAAGGCGCTTATGACACATGGACCTGGATCGCACTCGACGCCGATAGCAAGTTGATCGTGTCCCATGACGTGGGTGGGCGGGATGCGGAATGTGCCTACGAGTTCATACAGGACGTCGCTTCCCGCCTCTCCAACCGGGTGCGACTTACAAACGGAGATCACGGCCCTTGTCTTCGTGCCGTAGAAGATACGTTTAGCGATGATGACGTGGACTTTGCCACGCTAATCAAAATTTACGGCGCCCCCTCAGAGGACCATCGCCGCTATAGCCAGGATGTCTACAAGGGTGGACGCGTGGGGCGCCAGAAACTCACGATGCGGACGCACACGCTTCGGTTCTTACGTGGGACCAACGACTTTTCAAAGAAGATTGAGAACCACGCCCATGCAGTCGCACTGCACCTGACCTACTATAATTTCGTTCGTATCCACTCCAAGTTTCGCGTCTCTCCCGCTATGGCCGCGGGTGTCACGGATGGGCTTTGGCAAGTTGCAGACATTGCGAAGCTCGTAGAAGCAAATGAGCGACCGGCCACGCGGTCATTGTCAGCGGAAGGAAAATAGAAAATGAGTCTGATTTCGATCTGTCAGATCGTCGCCTTTGGTCTTTCTTCCGCCTGTTGGTTGGCAGCCGGTCTCATTCCCACCCCACTGCCTATGGCGTACTTAAGTGCCCCTCCGGATCATGTTGTGAAGAAAATCAAATGGCAGTCACGGCTTAATTCGGCTGCCGCAATCTCGGCTGCCATCGGGGTTGGCCTGCAAGGCTATCAGGATTGGGGAACATCGATTTCAAATTGACCCGGGCAAGCCTCACGCGCCGTAGCGCCGCTGGAGAAGGTGATAAAGCGCGCGGATGCCCTGCGCCTCGCCGCCCACGGGGCGGCCGGGCTTTGCCTTGGGCGCCCAGCCATATATGTCGAAATGCACATGGGCCTTCGCCTTTTCGACGAAGCGGCGCAGGAAGAGCGCGGCGGTTATGGAACCGGCGAAGGGTCCGTCCGAGACGTGGTTCACATCCGCGATCTTGCTTTCGAGCCAGGCGTCATAAGGCTTCCAGAGCGGCATGCGCCACAGGGGATCGGACATGGCCTCCGCCGAGGTCGCGATCTCTTCGGCGAGCCCGTCATCATCCGTGTAGAAGGGCGGCAGGTCGGGCCCGAGCGCCGTGCGCGCCGCGCCCGTCAGCGTCGCCATGTCGATGATGAGGTCGGGCGCCTCGCTGTCGGCTTCGGCGAGCGCGTCGCCGAGAACAAGGCGTCCTTCCGCATCCGTATTGCCGATCTCGACGGTCAGCCCCTTGCGGCTCTGGAGCACGTCGCCCGGACGGAAGGCATTGCCCGAAACGCTGTTCTCGACCGCGGGAATGAGAAGGCGCAGGCGAATGTCGAGTTTCGCCTCCATCAGCGCCTGTGCGAGCGCGAGCGTGCAGGCCGCGCCGCCCATGTCCTTCTTCATCAGCAGCATGGCGCTTGCGGGCTTGAGGTCGAGGCCGCCCGTGTCGAAGCAGACGCCCTTGCCGACCAGCGTCACCTTCGGCGCATCCTCGCGGCCCCAGCGCAAGTCGATGAGGCGCGGCGCGATGGCGGCGGCGCGGCCAACCGCATGCACCATCGGATAGTTTTCCGCGAGGAGGTCGTCACCCTCGATCACCGAGAAGGAAGCACCATGCGCCTTCGCCACTTCTTCCGCCGCTGCGGCGAGATCGGCGGGCCCCATGTCGCCCGCGGGCGTGTTGATCAGGTCGCGCGCAAGGAAGGTCGCGCGGGCGAGCCGGCTTACCTCTTCGCCATCGACGCCCTTCGGCAGCACGAGGCGCGGCCATTCGCGCTTCGCGCCCGAATAGCGCGTGAAGCGATAGGTGCCGAGCGCGAAGGCGAAGACCGCCTTCGACACGTCACCATGAATTTCGCCCGCGAGCCTGTAGTCGCCCGCGGGAAGCGATGCGGGCAGCGCACCGGCGGTGAAGGGGTCGCTTCCGTCGCCAAGGCCGAGCAGCACGCCCGCAAGGCCGCCGGAGCCGTCCGGCAGCAGCAGCACCTTTCCCGCCTCGCCCTTGAAGCCGGAGGTCGCCACCCATGCCGCGCCGGGCCCCGCATGCGTCTCGCACCAGGCTTCCGCCTCGTTCGCGCGGATCTGCCAGACGGGCGTTGCGGCCGCGTCCTTGTCGGTGATGAAGATATCGAGCACGAGGGAAGGCTCCTTTGATTTTGCTGGGCCGAAACCTTATAGAGAGGCCGTCAGGCCCGCAACGCCAGGGCTTTTGGCGGGCAAGCAACGAGGACGCCTCATGGCTCAGCAGGAATTCGAACTCGTCATCGGCGACAAGAACTGGTCGAGCTGGAGCCTTCGCCCCTGGCTCCTGATGCGGCAGGCGGGAATCCCCTTCGTGGAGACCTCGATCCGGCTCCGCCAGACGGACACCAAGGAACAGATCCTCGCCCATTCGCCCACGGGCTACGTGCCCGCGCTCAAGTGGCGCGATGCGGTGATCGGAGACTCGCTCGCCATCTGCGAGACCATCGCCGATCTCTATCCGGCGAAGAAGCTCTGGCCCGCCGATCCGCTTGCCCGCGCGATGGCGCGCAGCGCGGCGGCGGAGATGCATTCGGGCTTCCAGAACCTTCGCCGCGAAATGCCGATGGCCGTCCTCGAGAAGCATCCGGGCGAAGGCCAGACGGAAGAGGCGCTCGCCGATGCGCGGCGCGTGGTTTCGCTCTGGCGCGAATGCCGGGTTCGCTTCGGACGGCAGGCGGTCGAGGATCAGGGATTTCTTTTCGGCCTCTTCAGCGTCGCCGACGCCATGTATGCGCCGGTCGTCACCCGCTTCCTCACCTATGATGTCGACCTTGCCGCCCTGGGCGATGACGGCACGGCGCGCACCTATATGGACGCGATCATGACGCTGCCCTCGATGCAGGACTGGGTCCGGGGGGCGGAGACGGAAGAAGCGGCGAAATCCCCTGTGTGACGTTTCGATGACATTTCGATGACACTCAGGGCGAGTTGTCCCCGCCTTCATCCGCCGGGAGCACGCCCTCCTCGCGGTAATAGCGCGCCGCGCCCTCATGCAGCGGCACGGGGAGCGAGGCAATCGCGAGGCGTTCCTCGTCCTTCCCTTCCTCGCCCGGCAAGAGGCCCGGCAGCATGGGGCCGCTCAGCAGAACGCGATTTCCCTTGTAAAACAATGCCCTGGTGATCCGGTAGACGAGCTCCGCATCGGTCGCCTCGTTCACCACCCAGATCATCGAGACACCGAGCGTCTTCGTCGCGGGTACGAAGCGGTAGGTATCTTCCGGAATTTCGAGCGGCAGGAAGTTCGCGCCCGCCCTTGTCAGCTGCCCCACGCTCTCCCCTTCCAGCGGCACGATCACGATCGAGCCCCTGTCCGCAAGGCTTGCAATCTCCGCTGACGGCAATGCGTCGACGAGAAAAAACGCATCGAGCTGGCCGCGCAACATGAGTTCGATCGCAGCCGTCGCGTCATAGTCGAAAAGCGTCACGGTTCGCCGTCCGAGACCGTTCACAGCAAGAACGGGGAGCGCCGCCTCGCGTGTGCCTGAGCCAGGAGTGCCTACGGAGACACGCTTTCCTTCGAGATCGGCAACCGTCGCAACATTCGCATTGCGGCTTGCGACAAGATAGAGCGCTTCACGATAGACACCCGCAATGGCACGCAGATTGGTGATCGGCTTCTCGCCGCGAAAGGGCGTTTCCGCGCGCGTCGCAAGGTCGAGGACAGGCGCGGCGACAAGCGCCGAGTCGTAGTTCCCCGCGCTTACCGCGCGCACATTCGCAACCGGGCCCGCCGAAGATTTCGCGACGGCCACCAGCCCGGCGACGCCGCACGGGAGGTCGCCCTCACACGGCGGCGTGCCGGGAGGACGGCTGATCGCAGCGGCGAGCCGCTCGCCGACGGCGAAATATTCGTCCCCGGCGCTACCCGTCCCTATCTGGAAAAAGGCAACGGTCTCCGGCGGCTCCTCGAGGCTTACGGGCGGGCGCAAGTACAAGAGGAGTGCGAGCGCCGCAATCATGCCCAGCCCGAGTCCGACGGCCAGCATGCGCGCGGAAATTCGCGAGACAATCTCGCGGCCCTTTTCCGCCAGCCGGACGGCCCATTCCTTCAAATCACCAGTCTCCATCAACAGATTCCAGCAAGGCTCGGCGAACCTAAAATGGCCGACAATCCGCCAAATCCAACCAATCTTATAATTAATCTTTTCTTGACGGGTCTCCCGGAAAATCGAACTCGATACTCTCTCAAAAGACGCTTGAGGGGAGTCGGAAGCCAGGTACCGGGAATCCGCCGTCATGAAATCATTCGCTGAACAGGCTTTGCCGCCAGCCGCGCGCCGGCGCAGTCGCGTCGTTGCGGTTACCTTTTGTTCCGTTCTCGCGCTTGCAGGCTGCGCCTCCACAGGCGCGGCGCCCAAGACGGAACTGGGGCCCAGGGAAGCGGCCCAGGCACAGATCGATGAGCCGGCGCTCAAGGAAGCGGCAATCGAGAGCACCAAGACACAGGACTATGTCGCCGCGGCAGCCTATTGGGGCGCTCTATACGAACGCTCACCGGACGATGCGTCCATCGCAGTTCATTATTCCAAGGCTCTTCGCCAGATCGGCTCTATCGAGCAGTCGCTGAGCGTGATGCAGCGTGCACAAATCAAGGCGCCCGAGAATGCAGACGTTCTTTCCGAATTCGGCAAGGCACTGACCGCGAGCGGAAGGCCCGATCAGGCCTTTGCCATACTGAACCAGGCGGCCAAATCCTCTCCGCGCGACTGGACGATCCAGTCGGCTCTCGGCGTCGCTCTCGACCAGATGGGCCGCTATGAGGAAGCGAAGGCCCACTACAACAACGCTCTTGGCCTGTCGCCGGACAATCCCTCTGTGCTGACAAATCTGGGGCTTTCCTATGCGCTTACAGGCGATCTCAACATGGCGGAGCGCACGCTGCGCCGCGCGGTCGCCGACCAGAAGGCAGATGCCTATGCGAGACAGAATCTCGCTATCGTCCTCGGCCTGAAGGGGAATTTCGACGAAGCGGAACGGCTCGCCCGGGCGGATCTTCCCGCGAATGTCGCCGACAGCAATATGACTTATCTTCGCGCCATGCTCTCACAGCCGGCTCTCTGGAAGCAGATGGAAGAGCTCGACCAGAAACCGTCAGCCGAACGGCCGGAAAGCAAGACGGCTGTCCCCAAGGCCGATCAGGTTTCTTCTCTGCCGCCCGAAACCGACTTGTCCCTGTAACCGAATACCGGAACCTTCTCCGACGTTAGACGAAAAGGCGCCTCGTAGGGATGCGAGGCGCCTTTCTCGTTCGAAGAGAGGAAAGCTACAACCAGCTCAGAACGTCGATGTCGCCTTGATGATGGCCGGACCAAGGATGACGCCGAACAGAGCCGGCAAGAAGAAGACGATCATCGGCACTGTCAGTTTCGGCGGCAGGCTTGCTGCCTTCTTTTCGGCTTCGGACATGCGCATGTCACGATTTTCCTGCGCCATGACACGGAGCGCCTGACCGAGTGGCGTACCGTAGCGCTCGGCCTGAATAAGGCTCGTGGAAACCGCCTTGACCCCCGGAAGCCCAGTACGCTTGCTCAGATTTTCGTAAGCCATCCGGCGTTCCTGCAGATAGGAAAGCTCGGCAGTCGTCAGTCCGAGTTCCTCGGCCAGTTCGACCGACTGATCGCCAATTTCCGCCGCGACTTTCTGGAATGCCGCCTCGATGGACATGCCCGATTCGACGCAGATCAGCAGCAGGTCGAGCGCGTCGGGAAAAGCCTTGCGTATTGAATCCTGGCGGCGGGCGATCACATTTTCGACGAAGACATTGGGCACGTAGAAGCCGAAGAAGGCCGCCGCGCAGGACGCCGCGAAACGTGCCATCGGCTCCAATCCGAAATCGTTCAGCAGGACGAGATAAAGCAGCGTGAATACGAAAAGGATCGGCGGCATCACGAAGCGGAAGAAGATGAAAGTGTACATCGGGCCCGGACCCCGGAAGCCGGCCTGCCGAAGCTTGGCCTTGATCTCCGCATTTTCGAGCATGTTGCCTCGGGCAAACATCTCGACGACCTTCTTCTTGAAGCCGACGGTCGGCGCCTGACGAAGTCTTGTCCTTTCCTGCGCTAGCGCCTCGCGTGCACGGGCGCGCATCGCTTCGCGCTCCGTCGACACGAGCTTCATGCGCGTACCGAGCTTGTCCGAGCTCATGAGCGGCGCGGTCAGTGTGACAATGGTCGCAAATGCAGCCAGCGCCGTGAGAAGCATCACGACGTTTTCCACACTGAACATGCTCTCGATGAACTCGAAAATGGCCACTTGCCGTATCCCTAGAACTTGAAGTCGATCATCTTCTTCATGACGAGAACGCCGATACTCATCCACAAGAGACCGGCGACTATGATGATGTTGCCCGCCGTCGTCGTGAACAGCACATTCATGTATTCCGGCGAAACGAAATAGATCATCAGCATCACGCCCGGCGGCAGGGATCCGATGATACCGGCGGAGGCCTTTGCCTCCTGTGACATCGCCTGGATCTTTGCGCGCATCTTCTTGCGCTCACGAAGAACCTTGGAGAGATTGCTCAGAGCTTCGGAAAGATTGCCACCCGTCTTCTGTTGAATCGCCAGAACAATCTGGAAGAAGTTCACTTCAGGCAGCGGCATGCGTTCGTAAATCTTCTCCAACCCCTGTTCCAGCGTCACGCCGACACGCTGTCCTTCCACGATGCCCTGGAACTCGGAGCGGATGGGCTCGGGCGACTCCGTTGCAATGAGCTTGAGACAGTCGTTCACCGGCAAACCCGACTTCACACCGCGAACGATCACGTCGATCGTATTCGCGAATTCCTCGGCGAACGCGTTCTGACGGCGTTTCATGAGAAAGGAAAGGACCCAGCGAGGCAGTCCGAAAGCCGCGGCGAAACCGCCCAGCAAAGCTATGAAGAAGGAAAGGCCGGAAAGCATCATGAAGAGCATGACAGTGAGACCGCAGACCGCACTGGCGAGGTAGAAGGTCCGCATCTCGATCTCGAGCCCGGCTCGTTCAATACGTGTCTTGACTGGAATGCTCTTCTTCTGTTTTGCCTGCTTTTCCTCAAGGCTCTTCAGCGTTTCCTGCATCTGCTTTCGACGCTTCTCGCTGTTGTCCACTTCGTCATCGGCAGCAGGCGCAAGCCGGGCGTTGCCCGCGCGCGCAACGCGCGCGACACGCTTCTGGGACTGTGTTTCCCTTCCAACGAAAAGAAAGCCGATGGCGCCGATGCATAGCGCTGCAAGAAGGGCGATAGCAAAGATGATCAGAGTGGACTGGTCCATGCCGGCCCCCTACCCCTGAGCACGGTCGAGCGCGGCCGCCAGGGCATGATGCTGATTGTAATACCTCGCGCGATCCCAGAAAGAGGGACGCGCGATGCCCGTGGACTTGTGCTTGCCGATGATACGCCCGGTTTCGTCCTCGCCTTCGATATCGTAGACGAAGAGATCCTGAGTGATGATCACATCACCCTCGGTACCCAGCACCTCGGTGATGTGCGTGATCCGGCGCGAGCCATCGCGCAAACGCGCCGCCTGCACGACCACATCGATCGAGCCGCAGATCATCTCGCGAATCGTCTTTGAGGGGAGCTGGTAGCCGCCCATGGTGATCATGCTTTCCAGACGCGAGAGCGCCTCCCGCGGGCTGTTCGCATGAAGCGTGCCCATGGAGCCGTCGTGACCCGTGTTCATGGCCTGGAGGAGGTCGAAAGCCTCCGGGCCACGGACTTCGCCAACGATGATGCGTTCAGGCCGCATGCGCAGACAGTTGCGCACGAGTTCGGTCATTGTGATCTGCCCCTGCCCTTCCAGGTTCGGGGGGCGCGTCTCCAGACGCACCACGTGCGGCTGCTGAAGCTGAAGCTCGGCTGCGTCCTCGCATGTTATCACACGCTCGTCAGCTTCGATGAAACCCGTGAGACAATTGAGCAGGGTCGTCTTGCCCGAGCCCGTACCGCCAGAGATGAGGACGTTGCAGCGTACCTTGCCGATGATACCGAGAACTTCGGCTCCTTCCTGCGAAATGGAATTGTATTCCACCAGATCGCGCATGGTGAGCTTGTCGCGGCGAAACTTACGAATGGTCAGGGCAGGGCCGTCGATCGAAAGAGGCGGCACGATGACGTTCACACGGCTGCCATCGGGAAGACGCGCATCGCAGATCGGGCTCGATTCGTCCACGCGACGGCCGACCTGACTCACGATCCGCTGACAGATATTCATCAACTGACTGTTATCGCGGAAACGGATATTGGTCAGTTCGACCTTGCCGTTCACTTCGATAAAGGTGCGTTCGCAACCGTTCACCATGATATCGGCAATGTCGTCTCGCGCCAGAAGCGGCTCCAACGGGCCGTAGCCCAGTACGTCGTTGCAGATGTCCTGCAGGAGTGCTTCCTGCTCGGAGATCGACATGACGACATTCTTGATCGAAAGGATTTCGTTGACGATGTCGCGGATTTCCTCGCGCGCGCTTTCCGCGTCGAGCTGGGCGAGCTGCGTCAGATCGATCGTGTCGATCAGCGCATTGAAGATCGTCGTCTTGATCTGATAGTAGTTTTCCGATCGATGATCGCTCGCGCGCGCCGGCGCGGCGGGCTTCGCCGGGACAGGCTTGGCCGGCGCGGGCTTCTGAGGCCCGGCTTTGGGCATAGCGGCGCTGGCCGGCGGCGGCGGAGCATCCTGTTTCGAAGGGGATGCGGGCGCCGATGCGGGCTTGCGGGGGACTGCCTGACCTTCGGTCCGCCTTCCAAACACGTTAGCTACCTCCAATTATCCCTTGCGCGAGAGAAAGCTGAAAAGGGACGATTTTGCTTGCTTGGGCGCTCTCGATTCACGGCCGCAGAGCTGCTGGGAGAGAAAGCGGAAGCCTTCCGCCGTCTTTCCCTTTGGCTCCAGCTCCTCGATCATCTGTCCGTTGTTTGCCGCCGTTCCGAAGAGACCCGGATTGAACGGCAGAACAAGCGTTGCTTCCGATCCGACAGCTTCAGCGAAATCCTTGACCGGAATTTCAGGACGCTTGGGCATGCCGACCTGATTGAGGACGATATGCGCCGGATTGTCGTTGGGCCGCGCCTGACGGGTCAGGTCGAGGATGTTCTTCGCATTGCGCAGGCTGGCGAGGTCCGGCGTCGCCGTGATGACGATCTCGTCGGCGGCGAGCAGAACCTTCTTCGTCCAGGGAGCCCATACATGCGGCAGATCGACGATCACGCAGGGCACACCCTCGCGAACGATTTCGAGCACGCTTTCGCAGCTTTCGGCATCCATTTCGAAATCGCGGTCGAGGACCGCCGGTGCCGCAAAAAGGCTCAGCCGGTCCGTGCACTTGACGAGCAGGCGATCGAGAAGGACGTCGTCCAGCCGCTCCGGCGCGGTCAGCGCATCGGCGATGCCCTGTGCCGGGTCCTGATTGAAGTCGAGACCGGCTGTGCCGAAAGGCAAATCCATATCGGTGATAACGACATCCTCGTCCATACCCGACGAGATGCACCAGCCGACATTATGCGCGATTGTGCTTGAGCCCGTACCACCCTTCGCCCCGATGAAGGCGATAGTCCGGCCGATCGGCGGTGCGTCCGGGTCGATATAAAGGCGCGAGATTGCCTCGATGACGCCAATGGGGCGAAGCGGCGCGACGAGATATTCGTTCACACCCTGACGGATCATCTCGCGATAGAGCGAGACATCGTTCATGTGGCCGATGACGACAACCTTGGTGCCCGCATCGCAGACCTCAGCCAACGCGCCGAGCTGGTTGAACAGCTCCGGGCCGCCGACCCGCGTCTCCACCATGATCAGGTTCGGCGTCGCAGTCTGCTGATAGTGTTCGATCGCCGCGGGAATACCGCCCATGTGCACGGTGAGATGCGCCTTGGCGAGGCGGCGATCTTCACCAGCGCGCTGAATGGCGCTTCCCGTGCCGGGTTGCTCGCAAAAGGCGTGGATGGTGATCCTCGGAACCGGCTTCATCACGGCCAGACCGTCCGTATCGCCTTGAACGGAGACCGACGCCTCTGCGAGAGGCGGCGCTTCCGGCACCGTCTCCCTGACCGTATCAACGCCAGGCTCAGGCATCGGCGGAGCCTCCACTGAAGGTTCCTTGCGTGCGAGATTGCTCATTATTCCACCTCACTCACAGCGCCCGAGTCCTGCTCGCTGCGCTGGGTCGCTGTCGGTTCGCCGGCCCGATATTTTTCAAGCACCGTGTTCCGGCGCTCCGCATCGGCGGGCGTCATCCTGCGCGGTCCGGCAAGATCGGCCGGATCGGCGATCATTGCCGCCAGGTTGTTCTGGGTCGCACAGCCGTGATTGGGCGGCAGGCCGTTCGAGGGATCGAAGGCGTAATCCATGCTCCAGTCACCGCAGGCTGTGGGTGTGGCCACATAATGCTTGAAGGAGAGGATCAGGGGCGCACCGCTATCGGCACCCGATGCGCGGTAGGGCGTATAGGAAAGATCGGTTACACCGTTCTCCGCAAGAATGTCGCGAACATCGCTGAGAGCGACTGTCGCCGCACCCGCATTGGGAGAACCGGAGGGCGTCGAAATGGTCAGAGGTCCGTGACCGCGCTGACGGTAGGCCGCAGCGAAATTCTCGATTGCAGCACGATCCGAAGGAGCGAGACCGGGCTGTCCCGCCACCACGCCGACATTCAAGGTCGCCACATCGGCCTCTACGGAGATCGGATGCGTGTAGTTCGCGTCGTGCTGAGCGTTCTCGATGCCGTTGAATCCGGCGCATCCCGCAAGCGCCACGGTCAATGCGAAGACGACGCCCCCGGCGGCGCTTTTTGCTATCGGCTTTGCCATTTCATTCACCCTTCGCATTCTCAATCCACAACGAAGCCGACGGGGCCCTGCAGCGACTTGTCGCCAGGAGTCGCGCCGCGCGCACCGTAGGTCGCGTTCAAACGTCCCATGAGGATCGTGTCCATGTCGCTTGCAGGCGCAAAGCCATCCGTTGGCAGAACGAGATTCTTGCGGGAAGTCGGGTCGACGAGGTAAGGCGTCACGATCACGACCAGTTCCGTTTCGTTCTTCTGGTAGTCGCGGCTGCGGAAGAGTTGCCCGAGAACCGGCATATCCTTTGCGCCAGGCACGCCGTCGATATTCTGGCGCGTGGTGTCCGACAGAAGACCCGCCATGACGAGCGACCCGCCGCTTGGCAGTTCCAGCGTCGTTTCCGCGCGGCGCACCTTAAGGCCCGGCACGGTAACGCCCGTGCTGCTGGAGCCCTGAAGTACGAAGGCGCCGTCCGACGAAAGTTCGCTCACCTCCGTCGAGATCTTCAGGCTGATGCGGCCTTCGCTGAGAACGACCGGCGTGAAGTTCAGCCCGACACCGAACGGCTTGAACTCAAGCTGCACGTTGCCATCCCGGTCGCGCGAGGTCGGTACGGGGAATTCGCCGCCCGCGAGAAACTTCGCGGATTCGCCGGAAATCGCGGTCAGGTTCGGTTCGGCCAATGTGCGCAGAATGCCATCGCGCTCAAGCGCGCGCAGGGCGGCACCGATATCGTCGCCATTATAAGACGTGCCCTCGGTGGAGAGACCGCCGAGCGATTGCCCCTGAACGCTGAAAGCATTCGATGTGGCCAGCCGAAGCGCAAAATCGCCAAAGCTCGCCGCGCTCGAAAGGTCGACGCCAAGCTGCTTGATGACACTGCGCTGCATTTCAGCGACGGTCACCTTGAGCATCACCTGTTCCTTGCCCTCGATGCCAAGCATGTTGAGCACGTTTTCCTTGTCGACGCCGATATAGCGCGCCGCAAGGTCCTGAGCCTTGCTTGCCTCGCTGGCGCTCGAGACCATTCCGGAAAGAACGACATGATCGTTGATCGACTCGACGTCGATGCGGGCAGAAGGGAAATACTGGCGCAGGGAATCGCGAAGACCGCTGAGATCGCGCGCGACGCGTATCTCGAGATTCAGTATCTGCTGACCGTTGTCGTTGAAGAAGAAGGCGTTGGTCTGGCCGACGGCAAGGCCGATCAAATAGGTACGCTTGCTGGTCCGCACCACGGCATCGACGATGGCCGGGTTCGAGACGAGCACGTCACGCGCGGCGACCGGCAACTCAACGATCGCGGCCTTGTTGAGACCGAGCACAATGCTTCGCGATGCCTGGCCCGCTCCACCCTGATCGATTTTCACGAGGCGGGCATCTCCGGCATGCAGCGTGCCGCCAACCGGAGCGAGGGTCAGCGAGATCGCGCAGAGAATCGCGGAAGCCACCCGCAAGGGACGGACAATCCGCGCGGTGCGAACCGCCTTCAATTTGTTCCAAATCCTGTTCATGCCCGCTTCCTCGCCTACTTCACACGCACGGACTGCGTGGTGCCGTAGCGCACGATTTTCACCACCGACCCGCCTGCTTCCTTGACCTGGTCTTCCGTTCCCGCCAGATCGCGATCTCCCATGCTGCGCAGCGAGAGCGAAAGCTGACCGTCGGCCTGCGCGACCGAGACAAGCTCGACCTGCGACGGCGTCAGCTCAAGCGTCGCGGTGCGGCCGACAGCCACCTGCTCGCCCGCCTTCTCGTTGAAGCGCTGATCGATGGCGAGAACGCGGATATTGCGAAGGATGGTCTGCCCCTTCTGAACATCCACGACATCGACGCGATCATTGGGGAGAATGAACCCGCCGGCACTGGTCTCCGGCGTAATAGTTATCGCGGCGGCGCGCATTCCCGGCTCGATCAATGCGGACATGAAACCCGCACCGGAAAGCGTCACCAGCTTTTCCATCGTGACCGGCTCGCCGCTGAGCATCGCCGTGCGGGTGACCGCATCGGTGAACTCCTCTATCGCCGTCGGTTTCTGAGCCCTCGTGACATAGGCCGGGTTGAGCGAAGTTTCAGGCCAGCGCTGCCAGCGCAGGTCCGAGGTGGAAACGCGCTGACCGACATCAAGGTTGTTGACGGCGACGAGGACTTCAGCGGTCGGCTCTTCGACGACCTGCTTGACGGGCTGATCCTTGTCGGAGGATACGAGTCCGCGCGCGAGCAACGCTGCGAGGCCCGCGGCGACGATCGCCAGAACCAGAACTCCAATGCGTGCGGCGTTCACTTGCCCAATCCTTTCGTTTCGCGCCGCCGGCCCAACCGGGCGGCGCTACGTTCAACTCACGCGGCGTGAGCCGCAGCTGCAAACCAGACGGTCTGCGGAAAAATCATCAGCCCGCCGATGGCGAGCGCTACACCGTAGGGAATGCCTTCCTTCGGGTTGTGCAGCCTTGCAATCCAGCCCCTCCGCATCATGAAGAGCGGCAGCGGCATTCGCCTGAAGACCAGAATGAGCAGCGTAAGCACGCCGCCGATGACGGAAGCCCAGAGGAGATAGGGAAGAAGATTGCCCATCCCGGCCCAGAGCGCGGTTGCAGCCACGAACTTCGCATCGCCGCCCCCGATCCAGCCCAGCGCGAACAACGCCATCCCGACCAGCAGCATCAGCAAGCCCGCGGCGACATGAAGGCCGATTTCCTGAAGCGTGAGCCCCAGGAAAGGCACGAGAATCGCGAATGCAGCGGCAAGCGCGATCGTCAGCACGTTCGGGATTGTCATCGTCGTCAAATCCCACAGCGCGCCGAAGATCATGGCGAGCGGAAAGACGGCGAGGAAGAGCATGCTCATAACGGCAGACGCCCGGTTTCCCTCGGGCCGGAATGACCCCGGGCGGGAGGCCCCATGCCTTCCCGCACCATCGGATAGTGGGCAGAGGACCGTAAATTTGGAGTAAATGGAGGTTCAAAATGAGCCGAAATGCCCACGCCTGGGCTGCTTCCCATTGCGGGTCGCCAAAGGAAAAAGCCGCCATGCAATGAATGCATGACGGCTTTCCAGATTGTCTTCCGGCCATAGGCCAGTACGCGGAGATCGGGATCAGGCGAGTTCGCCGGCGATCTCTTCGAACTTGGCGATGATGGCATCGCCCACAGAAGCCACCGCACCGATGATCACAACCGCGATACCGGCAGCGATGAGCGCGTATTCGATCGCGGTCGCGCCCGACTCATTCTTCGCAAAAGTCTTCAGAAACTGGCCCATTGCAAGCCTCCTTCAAGTATTGACTGTCGACAGCACCAACCCTTGCGGACATGCGAGCCGCCGGGCGCCCTTTCGGACTGGTGAGGAGATTAGCCGGGCACCCTTACCCAAACCCTAACGAATACTCTAAAGGATCACTTATCTTTACTCACACTTTCAGTATATTTTATGTATTGGTCCGAACTTCATTGTTTCCAAACAAGATTTTCAGTCTGATTTGATTTAGCTCCGCAAAATCGCGCGGGAAAAAGCCTAAGAGTGAGGTTAATTCCGGGTTAAAGCGTTCTGGAGACTTGCCGCGGAAATGCCGGGAACCCAGCGGGGTGAGAGATTTACGTCTCGACTACTGCAACCACGCCAGTGGCCGCGACCGCAAATTCCTTCAATCCGCCTCACACAACGCTCGAAGCGCCGCCTCATCTGTAACGACGAGACCGGGATAATCGCGCGCCGCAACGCCGCTGCGTACCAGTTCGGCGATGGCACGAGCGACAACTTCCTCCGTCGTGTCGACGCGGGCCGCCAATATCCTGTGCCTCGGGAGACGATCGATGCGCAGGCATTCCACCCCGGTAGCGTCGCGCCGAGGTTCGGCAAGCGCCAGAAGCTCTCTATAGATTCTCTGTACGCCAGTCCCCTCACCCACCTGCCCCTCGCGATCCGGCAGCGAGGAGGACGCCTCACGCGCCCTCAGAAGGCGCGCATACTGGCACAGAAGCGCCCTCGAAACGGATTCTTCCCGTGAAAGGAGTTCCAGAAAGCGGGATTCGCTCAGAACGGCAATGAGGCCATCATCACGGGCAACGGCCATGAGGTCCGTTTCGGACACGCCGAAGACCGCCATTTCGCCGAACTGCCCGCCCGCATCTATATCGGTATAGGCAATCCGCCCGGCGCTCCCGAGATTACGCGCCAGGCGGACAGAGCCTTCGACGACGAAAATAACGCCGTCGAGTTCATCGCCCTGTGCCTGATTGAGAATGATCTCGTTGCGGGAGAGAGAGCGCCACCGGCACTCGACCGCGAGAAGCGCGAGTTCGCGCGGCGTCAACGAAGAGAGAATATGGATGCCCGCGAGAGAACCCGTGTGACTGCCGGTGTGACTGGACGTGACATTCTGTCCGTCTTGCGCCTCGCGTTTCATCGGCCGCTGCTCTCCTTCTTGGTCAGAGGAAGCCTAGGCGAGGTCGTTTAATCCGCCGTTAAATTCTCGGCGCGACCGCTACGGTCAACATATCCTTTACTCCTTGGACCTAGTGTCGAAGCTATCCGGCGCGGGATGCGCCCCTGATTCATGCCACGACCGACGCCAAGGAAGGCAACCAGTAAGATGCTTGCACACCGGACAAGGAAAATGGCCAGACGGCAGATGCTCGGCGCCTTCATGGGCGCGGGATGCGCCGCGCTTATCGCAGGCGCCGCTCAAGCCAGCGACTTCAAGGTGGAACTGAACGAAACAAAGGCTCTCCATCTGGCCAGGCCCGTTTCGACAATCGTCGTCGGCAACCCGCTGATAGCGGATGTGACGGTCGAGGGTTCGAAGCTTGTCTATGTCATGGGCCGGAGTTTCGGGACGACCAACCTCGTTGCAACCGACAGCGAAGGCAATGCCGTTCTCAATCTCGACGTCAGCGTTGTTTCGCAGGGCGACTCCACCGTGACACTCACGCGTGGCCCCAGCGGCCAGCTTTCCTATAACTGCACACCGCGCTGCGAGCGTATTCCCGGCGTCGGCGACAATCCTGACTCATACGATGCCGTCATGAAGCAGGTCACGGGGGCTCTCAGCGCTGGCGCAGGCGTAAATCCCGGAGCGGGCGGGATGCCGCAAACGCCGTCCGAATAGACCACGCCGACCGCGACGGAACAAAAGGCCGCTCCGGAGAGCGGCCTTTTTCGTTCGCGGGGTTACAGATTTTTCTCGTAGCCCTATTGGCTGATACGCAGGTTCGACAACGCCATGGCAATGGAGGTGAACACCTCCGTGAGCTGACTCGTTTGCGTCACATCGAAGTACATCTCCGGCTTTGTGGCGCAGTTTCTCAGCAGATTCGCGTTCCCGTTGATAGTACGGATCGTGTAGATCTTGATTCCCGCGGCCTTGATATTGGTGCAAACAGAACCTGTGCGGGTATCAATCGAGTTTCCCGAGGTCGTCCAGCGGTTCTCCGTATTGTCACCATCCGTCAGAAAGACGATCACCTTGTCCAGATCGTCCGCCGGAGCCGTTGCCTGCGACAGAGGATGCCCCTGGGTCAGCATGTTCCAGCCCCAGGCGAGACCGATCGTCGTGTTGGTGTTGCCGTTGGGGTCGAGTTCGTCGATCTTGTCGTGCAGGTTGCCCCAGTTATCGGTGAGCGCGAGAATCTCGGGTATGTTGCAATTGCTGGAGGCGCCGGGATACTTGGTGCTGTCGCTCGATGTCGGGATCGTGTTCTGGACATCGTAATTCTGGTCGCGGTCGACCACACAGCCCTTCCAGCTGTTTTTGCTCACATTGACCGTCGAAATCGTCTGCCAGAACCAGACGGTGGTCAGCGCCTCATAGCTCCATTTGAGCCAGGACGCATTCTTGTTGCTCTTGCCGACATTGACCTCGGTGTCGAACGGAACGATCGAAACCTTGATATCGCCCGGCACGGCGCCCGAGGTTTCTAGAATATCGAGCAGCATCTCGGATGCAGTCTTCAATGCCGTCATCCGGCCGCCACTCGCCATCGAGCCCGTCACGTCCAGAACGAGCGCAAGTTCGAGCTTCCGCCCTTGCCTGGTCACCTGGGAGGAAGCACCGACATCGAGCGTGTTGATACCGACGATCCCCATCAGCGAGGTTGGCAGTTCCGCCGTGGCGGCCAGGGTAACCGTGTTTCCGTTTTGCAGGACGCTGACCGCGCCAGGCACGCCGAGTTTTTCACCGGGATAGTTCGCGTCGAAATAGGCCTGTGCGATTTCCTCGAGCTGTGCCTGCGTCTTGCCGGTGGCTCCGCCGACGGCAAGCGCCGCCGCATCGAGCGCTGCCTTGAGGCGATTTTCGACGATATAGGCGCGGGAAATATCGACGGCCGCACCGGCGGCTATGACCAGCGGGATGGCGGCAAGCGCGAAAATCATCGCGAAGTTACCGCGGCGATCCGAGAAGAATTTTCGGAGAAAACACTGAATGGGCCTCATGGATGCAGGTCCGCCCTGGAAAGCCGGGGCAGAAAGTCACATCCGCCCGCGGCAGAACTAATGTGCACCCAGCCGTTTTAGGCTCGGGCCGTTAAGAAGGAATGAATCCTCGCGCCTCGCCCAGAGGCCGCAGTTACCTTTTGGTAAGGAGCCGACGCTATCAAGAATACTGCGCCAGAGCGGCGTTTCGGCGCGAGGGCAGCTCGATGAGCAAGCAACAGACAGATCGGACAAACCGCCTGCGTTCTCTTCGCCGGTGCCGGCGTTTTGCGGGCGCCGAGGAAGGTGCGACGGCGGTCGAATTCGCCCTCCTTGGACTTCCTTTCTTTGCGCTTCTCTTTGCGCTGGTGGAAGTCTGCGTGCTCTATTTCGCGACAGCCAATCTCGACAGCGTAGTCGCAGATGCCGGACGACTTATCCGCACAGGCCAGGTTCAGTCCACCGGCATGTCGCAGGCGCAGTTCAAGAATTTCATCTGCGGCGAACTGACGATCATCAGCGATTGCCAGTCGAAGCTTCACGTCGATGTCCGCAATTTCACGTCCTTCGGCAATCTGGCTTATCCATCCTTTATCGACGAGGACGGCAATCTCGTCGAGAACACGGTCTTCCAGCCGGGAACGGCAGGCGACATCGTTCTGGTCAATGTCTATTACAGCTTCGGCATCGTCAGCCCCGGCATGGTCGGACTTTCCAACCTGGCAGGTGGAGGGCGCGTGATTTCCGCCGCTGTCGCGTTTCGCAACGAGCCTTTCGGCTCGATCCTGCCGACAAGCTGAGGCGAGGGCATGAGTAGGACATTGCCTTTTCGGACCAAAGACGAAAGCCGGACGAATTTCTTCCTGCGGCTTCTGCGCGATCCGCACGGCCTCGCCGCAGTCGAGTTCGCGCTCATCTTCCCGCTGATGATCGCCTTTTATCTGGGTGCCGTCGAAACCTCGAACATGCTGACGGCGAACCGCCGGGTAACATCCGTCGCCTACACTGCGGCCGACATCACCGCACAGGCGATCTCGATCAGCGATGCCGACATGACGGATATCTTCGCGGCGAGTTCAGCAATCCTTCGCCCTTTCAGCGTGACGCCTCTGTCGATCCGCGTTTCGAGCGTCGTCGCCAATTCGAGCGGTGTGAACAAGGTCTCGTGGAGCGACGGTTTCCAGACGGCCGGCCTGGCGCAGAACTCGACCGTGACGCTTCCCGCTGGCCTCACCAGTCCGGGCACCAGCGTGATCATGGCCGAAGTTACCTATGAATATTCCTCGCCGATCAGCGACGCGGTCACCGAGACGATCACCTTTACCGACACAGCCTATCTCAAGCCGCGCCGCACCGGCGCCGTCAGCCGCACCAACTGACAGCGCGCCGGGAACGCCCGGCAATCACCCCAGCCCGCCGTTAACCATGATTCGAGCCGATGCTGTAGCAGATTTGCCGCAGTTTCGCCCGACTCAGGGATGAGGCAGTGGCTTGCGCGGAACAGCCCTCAAGGCGAGACGGCGGTTTCCTTGCGCGGGGCCGGGTCACCGGCGCTTAAGTCCATAATTCAAAAGGAAAATCTGGCTGGCGGAGGGAGAGGGATTCGAACCCTCGATACGGTTTCCCGTATACACGCTTTCCAAGCGTGCGCCTTCAGCCACTCGGCCACCCCTCCGGAGCGCCTGCTCAGCAGGCGAACGCGGCGGCACTATACGCAACAAAAGCCCTGAATCAACCGGAGAAAGTCTTCCTAGCTCATTGATACGCCAATCTTCTTCTTACAACTGTGCTTGTTTGGCACACCCGATCCGGCTACCGTTCCGGCGTTCGTTTCTACAACACCGCGTTGGGCTGGGGGGCTCGTACCATGGTCGTTTTCAGGCTGATTGGACTTCTTTTCATCGTCGCCGCCTTGATGGCGCTTGGGTCGGATGCATTGCTCTCGCTCGAAAACGGCGAAGTCACCATGCGTTCGTTCAGCGAGCTTTGGGCGCTGATCCATGAGGGAAGCCGCGACGCTTTCACCAGCTGGGCAGATTCGGGCGCACCCGAAGGCCTCAAGGGGCCGATCGATACGGTAATGGGTTTCCCCGCCTGGGGCGTGCTCGGCGTCATCGGTATCGTGCTTGCGGGCCTGATCGCGCTGCTTCGCCGCGGCGACTGAGACAGGCAGAAAAGCCGAAAGCAAAAGGCCGCTCCGGGGAGGGAGCGGCCTTTTCTTTTTCTGAACCCGGGAAAATGTGCGTCTAGTTCGCGTCCATCTTGAGCGCGGAGATGAAGGCGTCCTGCGGAATCTCGACGCGGCCGAACTGCCGCATCTTCTTCTTGCCTTCCTTCTGCTTCTCCAGAAGCTTCCGCTTTCGCGTGATGTCGCCGCCATAGCACTTCGCGGTCACGTCCTTGCGCATCGCCGAGATCGTCTCGCGCGCGATGACGCGGCCGCCGATTGCCGCCTGGATCGGAATCTTGAAGAGGTGCTTCGGGATCAGTTCCTTCAGCTTCTCGCACATGACGCGGCCGCGCTGCTCGGCGCGTGAGCGATGCACGATGGTTGCGAGCGCATCCACCGGCTCCTCGTTGACGAGGATCGACATCTTTACGAGATCGCCCTGCTCGTATCCCTCGATCTGATAGTCGAAGCTCGCATAGCCGCGGCTCACCGATTTCAGCCGGTCATAGAAGTCGAGCACGACCTCGTTCAGCGGCAGGCGGTAAACGAGCATGGCGCGCGAGCCGGCATAGGTGAGGTCGATCTGCGTTCCGCGCCGGTCCTCGCAGAGTTTCAGCACCGCGCCGAGAAACTCGTCCGGCACGAGGATCGTCGCCTTGATCCAGGGCTCCTTGATATGGTCGATGCGCGTCGGGTCGGGCATGTCGGCGGGGTTGTGCATCTCCTTCACCGAACCATCCACCATGTGAAGCTGATAGATGACCGAAGGCGCCGTCGTGATCAGGTCGATGTTGAATTCGCGTTCGAGGCGCTCGCGCACGATTTCGAGATGAAGGAGACCGAGAAAGCCGCAGCGGAAGCCGAAGCCGAGCGCGGCGGAAGTCTCCATCTCGTATTCGAAGCTCGCATCGTTGAGGCGGAGCTTCCCCATCGCATCGCGCAAATCCTCGAAATCGGCGGCATCGACCGGGAAAAGCCCGCAAAAGACGACCGGCTGCGCGGGCTGGAAGCCGGGAAGCGCGGCGGCGCAGGGCCGCTTTTCCTCGGTCACCGTATCGCCGACGCGCGTATCGGCGACTTCCTTGATCGAGGCCGTGAAGTAGCCGATTTCGCCGGGCGTGAGGCTCGCGACCGCTTCCTTCTTCGGCTTGAAGATGCCGACCTGGTCGATCGTGTAGGTGCCGCCCGTCTTCATCATCTTGACGCGCTGGCCCTTCTTGAGCTCGCCATCGATGACGCGCACGAGCACGACGACGCCGAGATAGGGATCGTACCAGCTGTCGACCAGCATGGCCTTCAGGGGCGCCGCAAGGTCGCCCTTCGGGGCGGGGAGACGATGCACGATCGCTTCCAGCACATCGGGAATGCCGATACCGCTCTTCGCCGAAATCTCGACGGCGTCCGAAGCGTCGAGGCCGATCACATCCTCGATCTGCTCACGCGTGCGCTGCGGATCTGCCGCAGGCAGGTCGATCTTGTTCAGGACGGGCACGATCTCATGGTTCACGTCGAGCGCGTGATAGACGTTCGCCAGCGTCTGCGCCTCCACGCCCTGGCTCGCATCGACGACGAGGAGCGAGCCCTCGCAGGCCGCAAGCGAGCGGTTCACTTCATAGGCGAAGTCCACATGGCCGGGCGTGTCGATCAGGTTCAGCTCATAGGTCTCGCCGTTCTTCGCCTTGTATTCGAGGCGAACGGTCTGGGCCTTGATGGTGATGCCGCGCTCGCGCTCGATATCCATCGAGTCGAGCACCTGCTCTTTCATCTCGCGCACGGTCAGCCCGCCGCAGAGCTGGATCAGGCGGTCGGCAAGGGTCGATTTCCCGTGGTCGATATGGGCGATGATCGAGAAATTGCGGATATGGGAGAGATCGGTCATGGGGCCTACTGGTGCTCGGACGGGCCCATATAGCATTGGCCGGGGTTTAAGCCAATTGGGGCCTTTTCAGGCTCTTTTCAGCCCTGCCAGTCAGCCTTCCGCTTCTCCATCCATGCCTTCACCCCTTCCTTGTAGTCGGGGTGCTTGATCATCTCTTCGAGGAGGCGTTCCGCCTCGGTGACCGCGGTCGCGGCGTCCCGGTGAAGGTCCAGATAAATCTGGCGTTTGGTTTCGCGGAGCGAGCCCGGCGAGACGCCGTCAGCAAGCTTCCGGGCATAGTCCATCACATGAGACATGAGCTCATCGGGCGGCAGCAGCTTGTTGAGAAACCCCATTTCGAGCGCCTCTTCCGAGGTGAAGACGCGGCTCGACAGCAGGATGTCGTTTGCGTGGGTGAGGCCGACGATCCGGGGCAGCACCCAGGAAAGGCCGAACTCCGCCGGGAAGTTGAACCGGCCATGGGCGGCCGTGAACTTCGCGCCGGGCACGCAGAAGCGGAGATCGGCATAGGCCGCAAGCACGAGGCCGACGCCCGCCGCAGCGCCATTGATCGCGGCGATGACCGGCTTCGTCAGCCCGAAGTGATAGGCGAAAGTCGCGTCGAACTCCTTCGCGACACCGTAGCCCGGCTTCGCGATGTCGTCGCTCGTGCCGCTGTCATAGCGGCCCTTCTCCGAATGGCCTTCAAGCGCCGCCATGTCGGCGCCCGCACAGAAAGCCTGCCCCTCCGGGTCGCCCGTTACCACGATCACGCGAACCGCCGGGTCCTTGTCCGCTTCCGCCAGCACCCAGCGATATTCGGTGTGCATGCGCCCCGTCCAGGCGTTGCGCCGCTTCGGGCGCGACAGCATCACCGTCGCGATGCCGTCTTCGAGGCTGTACCGGATGGCCTTCAGTTCCATCTCACTTCCCCGTTTCCTCTAGATAGGACCGGATCACCGAAACGATCTGTTCCGGCTGCTCCGGCAGCATGGCATGGCCTGCATCCGGCAGTTCGACCAATGTCGCACGCTCGCCGAGCCGTTCCTTGAGGTCATGCGCGTTCGCGGGAAGCGCGATGGTGTCTTCCAGCGCCTGCACAACGAGGATCGGCTGGCCTCCCGCTTCCCACCAGTCCTCGACCGGCGTCCGGCGCACGGCGGAGGACTGCATCCGCATGACTTGCGGATACCAGCCGCCACGCCAGACTTCTGGGTTGTTGCCCTTGGCGAAGAAGCCGTAGCGCACGCATTCGATATGTTCTTCCGGCGAGAGGCTTTCATCGAAGCAGCCGATCAGCGCCTCGCGCGCCTTTTCCGGCATTTCGATGAGGCCGCCACAGGCGAGAAGGCCGACATGGGAAACGAGTTCGGGCCTGTCCGCCGCCGTCGTCCGTGCGAGACGATTGCCGAAGGCATGGCCGATCAGCACGACCGGGGCCTTCGCGACAGCCTCGATCACGGCGGCGACGTCCTCGGCGAGATCGTGCAACGTGAGCTTTTCCATCGGCCCTTCGCTGCCGCCGATGCCTCTCGGCTCCGGCAGCGTCACGCGGTAGCCTGCCTCCGCCAGCGCGCTCGCGACTTCATCGAAGTCGCTCCCGGGCCGTCCGAGCGAGGCAATCATGACGAGTTGCCGTCCGTCTTCCGGGCCGATCACGCGGCCTTTCAACGTGACGGCGCGGCCTTCACCATCTTTCCGCGAAATGCTGTAGCTCTCGAAATCCATTCACTCCTCCCGCGAGCAATGGACAGCCTAGCCTCTCAGCGTGCCACCCGTCGCTTTTTCGACCGCCGCCACGATCCGCTTCGACACGGCTTCGATTTCCTCGTCCGTCAGCGTCTTTTCGACGGGCTGAAGCGTCACCTCGATGGCGAGCGACTTCTGTCCCTCGCCAAGCGAGCCGCCTTCGAAGACGTCGAAGAGCGACACGTCGGTGATGAGCTTCTTCTCCGCGCCGCGCGCCGCACGCATGAGCTGATCCGCCGTCACGCTTTCGGCAACGACGAAAGCGAAGTCGCGCCGCAGCGGCTGGAGATCGGACATGTCGAGCGGGGGCTTGGCGCGTGTCGGTTTGCGTTTCGGCTCGGGGATCGCGTCCGGAAAAATCTCGAAGGCGACAATGGGCCCCGCGACATCCATCTCGTCCAGCACGCGCGGATGAAGCTCGCCGAAATAGCCGATGACGTTCTTCGGGCCGAGGCGGAAGACGCCGGAGCGCCCCGGGTGATACCAGGAGGGGGCATCCGCCGCGATCTGGAAGCTCGCGACCGGCGCGCCGAGCGCCGAGAGCAGCGCCACCGCATCGTCCTTCGCGTCCATCGCCTCGACGGGCCCCGCCTTGCCCTGCCAGTGACGGCCGCTCCCAAGCGGCCGCGCCGTACCCCGGCGAAGGCCGGTCGCGGCGAGGACCTGGCCCGAGGGCTCGTCGCTCTCGAACTGCTGGCCCACTTCGAACATCGCGATGTCGGGATTACCCCGCGCCATGTTGCGGCCCGCCGCCGCGATCAGGCCTGCAAGCAGGCTCGGCCGCATATGGCTCATCTCGGCGGAAATGGGATTGGCGAGCTTCAGCGCAGGCGTGGCGTTGCCTCCGCCGAAGAGGTCGGCTTCGCGCTCCGAAATGAAGGACCAGTTGACGGCCTCCACCATGCCTCTCGCGGCAAGCGCGCGGCGCGCCGTGCGTTCGCGGCGCTGGCGAACAGAGAGAACGGGCTTCGCCACCGCGTGAAGGCGCGGCAGGGCAACGGACTTCACTTCCGAAAGCCCGTGCACGCGCACGACTTCTTCCACGAGGTCGGCCGCCCCATCGACATCCGGCCGCCAGGACGGCACGGAAACGGAAAGCTTCGCCCCCGCCTCCGATACGCCGAAGCCGAGCGCGGAGAGGATAGACACGGCTTCCGATTTCGGCAGCGAAAGCCCCGTGAGCTTCTCGATGCGGGCGGGATCGAACTCGATCACCTTCTTCGTGTCGGGCACCTTGCCCGCCACGACGACATTGGACGGCTCGCCGCCGCACATGCCGATGATCATCTTCGTCGCGAGTTCGAGGCCGGGCAGCACGAATTCGGGATCGACGCCGCGCTCGAAGCGGTAGCGCGCATCCGACACGATGCCGGTGTCGCGGCCCGTGCGCGCCGTGCGGTAGGGATCGAAATACGCGCTCTCGACGAAGACGTCGACGGTTTCCTCCGTCGAGCCGCTCGCCTCGCCACCCATCACGCCGCCAAGGCCGAGCACCTTCTCGTCATCGGCAATGACGGTGTAGTGCTCTTCCATCTCATAGGTCTTGCCGTCGAGCGCGAGTAGCGTCTCACCCTTGCGGCCGAGCCGCGCGTGGATGTTTCCCTTCAGCTTCGATGCGTCATAGACGTGCAGCGGGCGCGCGCGGTCGAGAGAGATGAAGTTCGTGATGTCAACCAGCGCATTGATTGGGCGAAGGCCGACCGCCTTCAGATATGTCTGCAGCCATTCGGGCGAAGGGCCGTTCTTCACGCCGCGAATAAGGCGGCCCGCGAAGACGGGGCAGGCATGCGCCGCATCGGCAGGAAAATCGAGTTCGATGCCGATGGGGCTTTCATACTTGCCCTCGACCGGCGAGAGATCGCCCTCGAGAAGACGGCCAAGGCCCGCCGCGGCGAGATCGCGCGCGACGCCGTAGACGCCGAGGCAGTCGGGCCGGTTCGGCGTGATCGCGATCTCGATCACCGGGTCGTTCCGCCCCAGCACTTCCGCCGCGGGCGTGCCCACCGCGAAGTCGCCTTGCAGGTCGATGATGCCGACATGATCGTCGGAGAGTTCGAGCTCACGCTCCGAACACATCATGCCGTTCGACTCGACGCCGCGGATCTTGGTCGGCTTCAGCACCATGCCGTTCACGGGGATCGTCGCGCCGGGCGGTGCGAAGATGCCCGTCATGCCGGCGCGCGCATTCGGCGCGCCGCATACGACCTGCAGCTGCTTCACTTCGCCATCGACAAGCGCCTCGACCTTCAAGACCTGCAGCTTGTCGGCGTCGGGATGGGGCCCGGCTTCCAGCACTTTCGCAACCGAGAAGACGGAAAGCTTCTTCGCCGGGTCTTCCACGCCCTCGACCTCGAGGCCGAGCATGGTCAGCTTCTCGACGATCTCGTCGAGCGTCGCATTGGTTTCGAGCGGATTCTTCAGCCAGGAGAGGGTGAATTTCACGACGAGAGCCCTCCCGCGAGCGTCGGCACGTCGAGCGCCGCGAAGCCGTAGTGACGAAGCCAGCGCAGATCGCTTTCGAAGAAGGCGCGCAGGTCCGGGATGCCGTATTTCAGCATCGCGATGCGGTCGAGGCCCATGCCGAAAGCGAAGCCCTGATATTTCTCGGGATCGATGCCGGACGAGCGCAGCACGTTCGGATGCACCATGCCGCAACCGAGAATTTCCAGCCAGTCGTCGCCCTCGCCGATGCGGATCTCGTTGCCGAGACGCGCGCAGCGCACATCGACTTCCATCGAGGGTTCGGTGAAGGGGAAGAAAGAGGGGCGCATGCGAAGCTCGACGCCGTCCACCTCGAAGAAGGCACGCAGGAATTCTTCCAGCGTCCATTTGAGGTGCCCCAGATGCGTCGTCTCGTCGATGACGAGACCTTCGATCTGGTGGAATTGCGGCGTATGCGTCTGGTCGCTGTCGCAGCGATAGGTGCGGCCGGGGCAGATGAAGCGGAAAGGCGGTTCGCCCGCTTCCATGGTGCGCACCTGCACGGGGCTCGTATGCGTGCGGAGCAGCATGCGCGAACCATCGGCCTTCGGTTCGAAATAGAAGGTGTCGTGCATCTCGCGCGCAGGGTGCCCTTCGGGGAAGTTCAGCGCGCCGAAATTGTAATGGTCGGTCTCGATATCCGGGCCCTGCTCCACGGCGAAGCCCATATCGGCGAAGATCGCGACCACTTCATCCCAGACCTGGGAGAGCGGATGGATGCGGCCCGTCTCCAGCGCCGAAGCGCGGACGGGCAGCGTCACGTCGATCTTCTCGCTCGCAAGCCGCGCATCGAGCGCCGCCTGATGCAGCGCGTCCTTGCGCGCGGCCAGCGCTTCCGTCAGCCGGTCCTTGAGGCCGTTGAGCTTCGGCCCCATCTCCTTGCGCTCCTCGGGCGACATGGCCCCGAGCCCCTTCATCAGCTCGGAGACGCGGCCCTTCTTGCCGAGCGCGGCGACGCGCACGGCTTCGAGCGTGTCCATATCCACCGCATCGGCAATCGCCGCAGTGAATTCCGCTTCGAGTTTTTCGAGATCGGCGCTGTCCGTCATCTTTCCACCGGCTTCTGATCCTGTTCGCGCATGACTATCCGCTCAAATCGCCCGGGCCTGCCTTTCGGCGGGCTCTCGGGCGACATGAGGGAAACGGCGTGCGAACGAAGATATCGACCGGCGATCCGCCTCACCCCCGAGAGCGGCACGCGCATCCTCGCGCGGGCCCCGGGCGGGTGACCGGCTCTGGTGTCGGTTCGGACAGCCCTTACTTCAGGGCAGCCTGCGCCTGGGCGACCAGAGCCTTGAAGGCCTCGGGCTCATGGATGGCGAGATCGGAGAGAACCTTGCGGTCCACCTCGACGCCAGCCTTGGCGAGGCCGTCGATAAATCGCGAATAGGTCAGGCCGTGCTCGCGGACACCGGCGTTGATGCGCTGGATCCACAGGGCGCGGAAATTGCGCTTCCGCGTGCGGCGGTCGCGATAGGCGTACTGGCCGGCCTTCTCCACCGCCTGATTGGCGGTACGGAAGGTATTCTTGCGGCGGCCGTAATAGCCTTTCGCCTTCTTGATGATCTTGCGGTGCCGGGCATGGGCGGTAACGCCCCGTTTGACGCGCGACATGAGACTTCTCCTTGGAATAGCTGGGAGTAGATGGACCTATTTCAGGCCGTAAGGCGCGAAAATCTTCACAATCCGCTTGGTATCCGGCTCGGCGACGAGGGTCGTGCCGCGCAGGTTGCGGATCTGCTTGTTGGTCCGTTTGATCATGCCGTGACGCTTGCCGGTCTGGCCGCGCTTCACCTTGCCCGTGGCGGTGAAGCTGAAACGCTTCTTCACACCACTCTTGGTCTTCAGCTTGGGCATTTTGCTCTCCGTGTTTTGTAGAACCCGCCATTGAAGACCTTGAATTCATTGAAGAATTCTAGAGGTTGCGGGTCCGGGTCTTGGCATTACGGGCGTCCACGGCATGCCCTACAGGCCGGGCCGCCCCGAAGCCGCGGATTTATAAGGGAAAAGCCGGGCTCGTCAAGCGCCGGGCAGGCATTTCAAGCAATGCGCAGGCTTGATGCGCATGAAGAATGCGCATAGGCTATGCAGATGGTAAAGAAAGCGGTCAATCTCTCCATCGACGCGGAGCTCCTCGCAAAGGCGAAGGCGGCGCGTCTGAACCTGTCGGCGCTCCTTGAGGAAGCCCTGTCCGAGCAGGTCCGGGCCGAGCAGGAAAAGCGTTGGCGGCAGGAGAACAAGGCCGCGATCGACGCGGCCAATGGCTTCGCGGAAGAGCATGGCGTCTTCGGCGAGGATTACCGGTCCTTCTGATGGCGGCCCTGGACATCCATGCCAATCCCGAGCCGCGAACGCGGGGCGCGATGCCCTATGTCATCGAACTTCAGGCAAATCTTCTCAGCGATCTGAATACCAGGCTTGTCGCCCCGCTCGCGCCGGCGCGGCTTTACAAGGGCGCGATACCACGCCTCAATCCCGTCATCGACATTGCGGGCGAGCCGCATGTGCTGCTCACGCATCAGATGGCGGCGCTGCCCGCCCGGCTCTTCGCGGCGCCGCCCGTTTCCAATGCGGAAGAGCATCGCTACGAGATCGTCGCCGCTGTCGACTTCCTCGTGACAGGAATCTGAAAGGGAAAAGCATGAGCCGTTTTTTCGGGAAGGTTTGCCAGAACGGCTATGTCGTGCGCGACATCGAAGCCGCACTGAAGCACTGGACGGAAGTCCTCGGCGTCGGCCCCTTCTATTACATCGACCGCGTGAAATGCGACTGGTTCACCTACAGGGGCGAGCCCTCGCCGGTCGAAATGAGCATCGCGCTCGGCAATACCGGCGATCTCCAGATCGAGCTCATCCAGCAGCGCAACGATGCGCCCTCCATGTATATGGATTTCCTCAATTCAGGCCGCGAAGGCCTGCAGCACATGTCCTACTGGACCACCGATTATCAGGCGGCCTATGACCGCGCGCTGGCGGCGGGCTACAAGGTCGGACATGAGGGGCAGATCGGCGGGGAGCAGGGCCGCTTCGTCTATTTCGACACCGAGACCCATCCCGGCACCGTTATCGAGATGTCGGATATTTCCGGCGCGAAGGGGAAGTTCTTCGAGCATATCCGGAATGCCGCCATCGGCTGGGACGGCAAGGACCCGGTGAGGCCCGTGCGTTAGGACACACGGACCTCACCCGCGCTCGGGTCAGCCGCAATAGACGCGCGTAACCTTGCCTTCCTCATCGAGTTCGACATTCAGCCGATCGGGACGGAAGTCCTTCGTCACGGCCTCTCCGGGACGGATCACGCGAATGCTCGCGACCTCCTGACCGGCCTCGAACTCGCCCTTCGCCTCTTCATAGGGCTTGCCGGTCCATACGCCCAGCGCATCGGCCGCGGCCTGGCAACCCGCCGCCGCGCTGTCGTCCGCGCCCGCAATCGTTCCGGCGTCGGCGCCCTCCGCCGCGGCTTCCTCGCCCATGGACATGTCGTTTTCGTCCATATTGCTCTCGGGCATTTCGCTCTGGGGCATGTCGCCTTCGGCGCGATCCGCCGCGCCGGGTTCCGCCGTCATCGGAACGGCATTGTCCACCGCCGGGGCTTCTTCCGCCGTTGCATCGGCGGCCTTGTCCTCTTCGCTCTGGTCGCAGGCCGCAACCGTCACCAGCGCCGCAATCGCCACCGAACCGAGAAGGTGCTTCAGCGAAAAATTCATGTCTCTCTCCCGTTGGTCGTGAACGTCATCCGGCGTTTTCGCCGGACAGAGAAGAGCCCTGCATTCCGGCTTTTCCGTGGCACCGCCGCCATACCCTCAATGCATGCGGGCGGAAGAGGTTCCACGAGGGCCGGTTCGCACCGCCTCTCCCTTTTCCTCTGCCGCCCCGATTTTCGCCCTGCGGAAGGTCAGCCCGCCGAGGTCTTGTCCTCATACATTTCGTCGTAGCCGCGCTGCCAGATGAGCTTCGAGCCATCCTCGCGGCCGAGCATGGCGATGGGGTCCCGGTTGTCGACATGGCCGTAGAGCCCCCGATAGACCGAGTAGCCGCAAAGCTCCTGCAGGCGGCGCGGGAATTTCCGCGCCTCCTCGAGCGGGATGCCGAGCTGCTGGTTCTCCTGCTGACGGATGAAGCCCGCGCAGTAATAGTTCGCGACGGCGAAGCGCCGGTCCTGCGAGCGGTTGGTGCCACCCGCATGCCAGAGACTTCCATGCCAGAAGAGTATGGAACCCGCCGGCATCTCCCCCGGCACCGTATCCATCTCGATGTCGTAGTCCGGCATGCCGCTCGCCTTGTGACTGCCGGGCACGAGCCGCGTCGCGCCGTTTTCTTCCGTGAAGTCGGAAATCGCCCAGACGCAGTTCAGGGTGAAGGGCTGATGCGGCTTCGGCACGGGGATCAATTGATCGTCCGCATGCAGAGGCTGCGCGCCCTGCCCCGGACAGAGCGTGATGGCGCTGACGGACGAAACCTGCAGTTCCGGGTCCAGAACCTTCTCGGCGAAAGGCAGAGCCGCGCCGTGTATCGGAATCTTCCAGAAGGTCGGCCCGTGCGCGAGCAGGTTGTAGATGCGCACCGTGCGCTTGCCCTCGAAGTCCGTATCGCGAAAGCCGATATCCTGCTCGCGCTCGACCCGGAGCAGTTCCTCCCTGATCTCCGCGACGAGGTCCGGCTCGATCGCATTCTCGAAGATCACATAGCCATCGCGTTCGAAGTCCGCATATTTGGCGTCCAGGTCGATCTTTCCATTCGGCATCTCTCCCCCTTTTTCGATTGCCTCTTGGCTGCGGCACGGCTCCTCCCTGCCGCGTCCCCAGACCCTAACTCCGCTTATCTCGCCTGCCAAGTTTTGCGTAGTTTAAATACGCACTATTCCGTCCGGACCGGCCCTTGCGCGGAAAGCTGCCCCGTCTTATAGTGTATATACACTATAAGACGGGGCAGCGGAGAGCAGGAGGCTGAAGATGGCGCATGATCTCGCAACCGGCGGTGAACATCCCGATGTGCTGCGCTGGCGCGGCGAAGCGGAGAGGCAGGAGCGGGTCTCTCTCACCGCTGAGAGCCTCCGCGCGCTGATGCTCGACTGCGGCGCGGACGATTGCGGCTTCGTCGCGGTTGCCGATCCCGCCATTGCCGACCAGCAGGCCTGGATCTCGGCGCTCCTGCCAAACGCACAGACGCTGGTGAGCTTCGTCTGCCGCATAAACCGAGACACGGTCAGGACCTCCGTCCGTTCCGTGGCGAATGAGGAATTCCACCAGACCTATGACGATGTGAATCATGTCGCGCGCCGTGCTGTCCGCCGTCTCGAGGAAATGGGCATCGGCGCCGTGAACCCCGCCGCCGCCTTCCCCATGGAAGCGCAGGCCTATCCCGCCGGCATGCGCGTCATCTCGCACAAGCCCATCGCCGAGGCTGCGGGGCTCGGCAGGATGGGCCTCCACCGCAATGTGATCCATCCGCGTTTCGGCAGCTTCGTCCTGCTCGGCACCATCGTCATCGACCGCACGCTCGATCAGGTTTCCGCCCCGCTCGACTATGCGCCCTGTCTCGACTGCAAGCTCTGTGTCGCCGCCTGCCCGGTCGAGGCCATAGGCATGGACGGCACGTTCAACTTCTCCGCCTGTTACACGCATAACTACCGCGAGTTCATGGGCGGCTTTACCGACTGGGTGCATGAGGTCGTGGAAGCGAAGGACGCCGACGACTACGACGCCCGCGTGCCTCCCGGCGAGAGCGTCTCCATGTGGCAGAGCCTTTCCTTCAAGCCGGGCTACAAGGCGGCCTATTGCCTCAGCGTCTGTCCGGCGGGCTCCGATGTTCTCGGGCCTTACATGGAAGACAAGGTCGAGTATCGCAAACGCATCCTCGATCCGCTGCTCGCAAAGCCCGAGACGGTCTATGTGTTGAAGAATTCCGACGCTGAAGAGAGCGTGCCGAAGCGGCTCAAGACCAAGGAAGTCCGGATCGTCGACTACAATATTCCGTCCGACAACCCCTTCTCCTTCCTCTTCGGCCTCACGCTCACTTTCCAGCGCAGAAAGGCGCGCGGGCTCGATGCAACGCTTGCCCTCACCGTCACCGATCACGGCCCGCTTAACGCAACGCTGCGCGTCCGCAACTCGAAACTCGAAGTGGACTTCAAGGCGCCCGAGAAATGCGATGCCTCGCTCGCGCTCGACTGGCAAACGCTCCACGCGATCTTCCGTGACGATCTTCCGCTCGCCCGCGCCATTGCCGACCGTGGGGCGGTCCTGGAAGGCGACAGGGAAAAGGCCGAAGCGATCCGCAAATGCTTCCCGGTCTACAGGATCGGCTAGCCCATCGCGATCAACTGGTGGAGCGATTTCTTCACCGAAGGCCAGTTCGGTCCAAGCGCGCCCTCGACCTCGTCCTGCGCCTTGCGCCAAAGGGGGAGCGCCTGGGTAAGCTTCCGGCGCCCCGCCCTGGTAAGCCGGAGCCCCAGCGAGCGGCCTTCGCCGCTCGGCGCGGCCTCGATCAATCCTTCGTCTTCCAGCAGCTTCACATTGCGCACGAGGCTCGAGCGTTCGAGCGCCAGCATGTCGGCAAGAGCGGTGAGCGACTTCGCGCTTCCCTCCTCCACCGCGATCAGCAGCGTGAACTGCGTGATCTTGAGACCGACGGGCCTGAGCGCCTTGTCATAGGCCCGCGTCAGCTTGCGCGCCGCCATGCGCGCTCTCAACGCCGCGCAGTTCTCCCGCACTTCCTCTTCGCTGACCGTCTGGCTCATGCCCAACCCGTTTCTCGTGTAGATACACGATAAGAGGAGAAAAACGGCCGCGCAAGCGCGGCCGCTTCCCCGCATCATTCCGCCGCGCTGGTCCCCTGGTTGACCTGCGCCTTTTTCACCGAGGCCTGCACCACGGGGATTTCATGGTCCTCAAGCGGCTTCATCCACTTCTTCCGCTTCAACGCCGCCTCGATATAGGGCGCGAGTTCTTCTCTCTTTCTCACCTCGCGGGCGGCGACCTCCGCCTTGAACTCGGGCATCACTTCCTTCGCGAAGAGTTCGAGCGACTCGCAGATATGCTCATGCTTGTTGCGGCCCGCCTGCTGCATGAAGATCACCTGATCGACACCCGCATCCTGGAAGGCCCTGAGATGCGCGCGCATGTCGTCCGGTGTGCCGATGCCGGTCGCGATCGCTTCGGCGCGCTTCGCCGCATCGATCACTTCCTGCGTGCGGTTGCCGCGCGCCTTGATGTAGTCGCCCCACATGTCGGTGCGGCCGGGCACCGTGTCATGCGCGACGAGTGCGTTCAGCGCATAGCCGAAGAATTCGAAACCCTCATGGCCGCGGCGGATCGCCTCCTCGCGGTCATGATGCAGCGAGAAGTTCGACACCATGGCGATATTCGCGTTCACGCTGTGGCCGATGGGGCGGCATTCCTCCGACTTGATGATGCCGTAATAGATGTCGGACCAGTTCTTCGCCTCTTCCGGATCGACGAAGGAAAAGGCCAGCGCGCCGACACCGAGCGACGCCGCAACGCGGATCGTGTCGCGGTTCGTGCAGGCCATCCACATGGGCGGATGCGGGTGCTGCACCGGCTTCGGCAGCACGTTGCGGCAGGGCATCGAGAAATACTTGCCCTCGAAACCGGGATAGGGATCGAGCACCATCATGTTGGCGATCTGCTCGCCCGCCTCGATCGCCATGGCGCGCTTTTCCTTCGCGGGAATATTGAAGCCGCCCAGTTCGAGCCGCGTCGCGCCCTCGCCGATGCCGAATTCCACGCGTCCGTTCGACATGATGTCGAGTGTCGCGAGGCCCTCCGCCGTGCGCGCGGGATGATTGTAGTTCGGGATCACCTGGCGGATGCCGTGGCCGAGGCGAATGTTCTTCGTCACCGAAGCGGCGGCGGCGAGGAAGACTTCCGGCGCCGAGGAATGCGAATACTCGTCCAGGAAATGATGCTCCACCTCCCAGGCGTGGTCGTAACCGAGCCTGTCGGCCAGCACGATCTGTTCAAGCGCTTCGTGAAACAGCCTGTGTTCGTCGCCCTCGTTCCAGGGCTTCGGCAGTTGCAGCTCGTAGAAGACTCCGAATTTCATGGACCGCTCTCCCCGTTTCCGTTCGACGTCCTCGCTACTCCGGCGGGACGTTCGTTTTTCGATGGGAAGAGTGTAGTCGCCAATGCAGCAGCCCGCGACCTCCGCCGCCGCCCGGCGCCGCCTTCCGTCGCGTCAGCCTCGATTCCTGTCTTTTTTTGCGCGGGCTAGTGGAGGCCGTTCCGCAGGGACCCGTCATGATGATGCTGACGGCGCGCCGCGCGGAGCCCGAGTTCCTTCTCAGCCGCCTGGCGGCGAAGCACGCTTCTCTCCGTTTGGAGGATATGGCGCAGCTCCTCGTCGGAGTGCAACCGCACGTCGATCGGTCCCGTCAGTTCCACGGCGCGCCGCATCACCTCCTGCGATTCGTAGAAGGAGCGCTTGCGCCGCGAGCGGCTCATCAGCCGCCGCCAGATATCTGTAATCGACATTTGCTCACCGGTCATGGTCGCGGACACGCAGTGCCTTCGAGTCCCGGCTTTCCGACCCAATCGCAAAGCGCGTTCAACTGGCGCTTTTTCGGCTACATCATTTCCAAGACTATACCAGACGACGGGACCGCACCAGACGACAACTCACACTATGAAGGCCCGGCAAACCTATGATGACGGCTCCGGCGCGAGCGAGCGGGGATGAAACCGCTCTGGAGAGAAAACACCGCCCTGAACGGCACTTCCGAGCCTTCCTGTAGCTTTGCCGCCATCTTCGATGCACCATTGTGGAGTGGATTTAATGGGGGCAATCAAATGAGGAAGCCACTACATGTGGCCCATCGCGGCGGCGCGGGGCTCTGGCCGGAAAACACGATGGCCGCCTTCATGCGCGCAATCGCCGCGGGCGCGGACGGCATCGAACTCGACGTGCATCTGTCGAAGGACGGCAAGCTTGTCGTGCATCACGACGAAAGCCTGAAACCTTCCATCGCGCGCCGGGCGAACGGCGACTGGCTCACCCGCCCGACGCCGCTCCTGAAGGACCTCACCTTCGAGGAAATGCAGGCCTATGACATCGGCCGCCTCCGTCCCGGCGCGCGTTATGCCGGGCGTTATCCCGATCAGGTTCCCGCCGATGGCGAGCGCATTCCGCTTCTCTCGGACGTCTATCGCCTTGTGAAGGAGAAGGCGAAGCCGGGCTTCCGCCTCTATGTGGAACTCAAGACCGCGCTGCTCGACCTCTCCCAATCGGCAGATCCGGTCGAACTCGCGGATGCCGCCGTCGCCCTCACCCGCGATCACGGGCTCGACGAGACCGTCACCTTCGTTTCCTTCGACTGGCGCGCGCTCGCCCGCGCGAAGGAGAAGGCGCCCCATATTCTCAATGCCTTCACGACGCTGCCCTTCTTCCAGCTCGACCCGGCAGACGCTTCCGCCGCGCGCGACGTGCCGGGCTCGGAAGACGATCTCATCCGCAAGGCGTCGGCCGCCGGCGCGCCCTGGGCGGCGGGCTTCGACTGGCGAAACGAGAAGGGCGCGACTTTCGCCGAACGAATGCTCAAGGCCATAGCCTCGGGCCCGGCGGATGGCTGGTTCTCCTGGCATGGCGACGTGACGCCGGAGACCGCGGCGAAGGCGAAGGAACTAGGCCTTGCCGTCTCCTGCTGGACGGTGGACGAGGAAGCGGAGATGAAACGGCTGGCCGCGCTCGGCGTCGAGGCGATCCTCACCGACCGCCCGGACCGGCTCGCGAAAGCACTTCCCCAATGAGAAAAGGCCCGGTCGCGAAACCGGGCCTTCTTTCCTTCGATATGCGGCGGCCTCAGCGCGGCGCCAGCACCATGATCATCTGACGGCCTTCGAGGCGGGGATAGAGTTCGACCTTCGCGATCTCCTCCACCTGTTCCTTGACCTTGTTCAGGAGCTGCATGCCGAGTTCCTGATGCGCCATCTCGCGTCCGCGGAAGCGAAGCGTGACCTTCACCTTGTCGCCTTCCTCGAAGAAGCGGAGCATGGAGCGCATCTTCACGTCGTAGTCATGCGTGTCGATGTTCGGGCGCATCTTGATTTCCTTGACCTCGACGGTCTTCTGCTTCTTGCGCGCCTCGTTGGCCTTTTTCTGGGCCTGATACTTGTATTTCCCGTAGTCGAGGAGTTTGCACACGGGAGGCTTCGCATTCGGCGATACCTCGACCAGATCCAGCCCGGCCTCTTCGGCCATGCGGATCGCTTCGTCGGTCGGAATGACGCCGCGCTTTTCGCCCTCGGCGTCAATGAGCAACACGGTCGGCTCATCGATCATGTCGTTTATGCGCGGGCCCTCTTTCGTGGGCGGCGCCTGCATCGGTCTGCGAGCTATGAACACTTCTCCTTCTGTCGATCCGGCCGCAATATCGCGCCCGGGAAACGGGAAGATACCGCAAATGACGCCTTCCCGGCGTTTGCGTTCCCTGTCCGCCTCCCGGTGGTGCCCAACCCGGACACCCTCCGGAAAAATCCAGCACAGCTATAGATTTGAAGCCAGCCGCCCGCAAGTCAAGAAAGGGGCGGCTCCTCGGCCCCGAAAGCTCCCGCCGGCGCTCTTTCGTGCCATTGTGGCCTCGGCCACACACAGAAACGCATGAAACGCGTCATCGGGCTGCCTTCGAGGTCATAGATATGGAGGGCGGAGGCCCAGGACAAGCGCCGCACCCTGGCGAGAAAGGCCGAAGCGCTCCGCTTTGCGCCGTCTTCCCAGCAGATATCGGCGATATCTCCCGCGTTCCGGGCCCCTTCCGGCGTCGTCAGCAGAATCAGACGGGCTTTCGGATGCGCCTCGCGGATCGCCCCCAGCGCCTTCCTTGCGGGCCCGTGCCCGCCGCGACCGAGCCAGATCGCAACGATTCTTTCGCCCGGTTCAGCCACGGCGCTTCGCGATGAGCTGCGCATAGATGCCGAGCGTCGTCTCGCACATGACGCCGACCGAATAATGCGCCACGGCGTTCTCATGGCCCCGCGCGCCCATGGCCGCCCGCGCCTCCGGGCCCATCTCGACCGCCTTCTTCATGGCGTCGGCCAGCGCGGCCGCATCGCCGGGCGCAACGCGAAAGCCCGTCTCGCCCTCGATCACGGTTTCCTGCTGCCCGCCCGCATCCGACACGATGACGGGGCGGGACGCGGCCTGCGCCTCCACCGCCGTCCGTCCGAAGGGTTCGGGTTCTATCGACGGCGAGAGCACGACATCGGCCAACGCGTAAGCGGCCGCCATGTCCTCGCCATGCCCGACGAGCCGCACGCGGCCCTGCAAACCCGCCGCCGCGATCGCGCTTTCGAGTTCGCCCTTGTAGCCGTCGCGGCCCTGCGCATCGCCCGCAAGCAGAAGCGTGAAGTCCCGAATGCCGCTTTCCGCGAGACGCCGCGCCGCCTCGATGGAGACGAGCTGTCCCTTCCAGCGTGTCAGGCGCGCTGCATGAACGAAGGCGGTTCCCGATTTCTCGCCGGTGCCCCAGCGCCGCGCCAGCGCCTCGATGCGCGACGGCGTCACGCTCGCATAAGCCTCGATGTCGATGCCGCGCGGCACGGTGAAGATGCGGCCATCCTGCGGCGCATGAACCTTGCGGATATTTCCGGCGGTGTAAGCGGAGTTCGCGATCACGGCGTCGCCGCGCACCATCACCGAATTGTAGAAGACCTTGAGGCGCGGCTTTTCGTGCACGCGCGAATGATAGGTCGTGATGAAGGGCACGTTCGCGCGCCGCGCCGCCGCAAGCGCGCTCCATGCGGGCGCCCGCGAACGCGCATGAACGAGACTGACGCCTTCGCGCTGGATCACGCGCGCCAGACGCTCGACATTGAGCGCCATGATGACGGGGTTCTTCGAGTGAACCGCCATGTCGATATGTTCGGCGCCCGATACCGCAAGTTCCGGCACCATGCGCCCGCCCCGGCTCGCAACGATGGCGCGGCCTCCCGCCCTCACGACCGCGAGCGCCACATCGATCGTTGTGCGCTCCGCGCCGCCCGTTTCGAGCGCGGGCACGACCTGCAGGATCGTCGGGCGCGGCGTGAGATTTTCGAAAGGGTTGGCCAAGCGGGGGAATCCCTGTTGGATGAGCTGAAACGCAAGTCAGAGAAGCACAAGACAATGACCGACAGCCCCTCTCCCCGCAAGCTCGCGCGCCCCGGATATGAAGGCAGCGAAGCCGAGGAACTCGCCTATATGGTCGAGAGGCCGGAGAAGCCTTCCGGTCCCACCGGCCTCACCTGGCTTGGCGGCTTCAAGTCCGACATGACCGGCACCAAGGCATCCGCGCTCGCCGAGTGGGCGAAGGTTTCAAACCGTCATCTTCTGCGCTTCGACTATTACGCGCATGGCGCATCGAGCGGCGATTTCCGCAAGGCAACCATCGGCCGCTGGCTGGACGATGCCTGCGCCGCTATCGGCAAACTCGCCGAAGGGCCGCAGGTGCTGATCGGCTCCAGCATGGGCGGCTGGATGGCGCTTCTCGCGGCGCTCGCAAAGCCCGAACGTGTGAAAGGCCTCGTCCTCATCGCGCCCGCGCCGGACTTCACCGAGGAACTCATGTGGAAGACGTTTTCGAACGAGATTCGGGAAACGCTGACGCGCGACGGCCTCTACCGCGAACCCTCGGATTATGATGACGAGCCTTACGAGATCACGATGAAGCTGATCGAAGAGGGCCGAAATCACCTGATCCTCGGCAAACCGATCCCGCTCACCCGCCCCGTGCGCATCCTTCAGGGCATGAAGGACCCCGACGTGCCGTGGCAGCACGCGATGCGTCTCGTCGAAACGCTGGAAAGCGAAGACGTCACCATCAATCTCTCGAAATCGGGCGATCACCGTCTTTCGACACCGGAAGACATCGCCCGGCTCACGCAGACGCTCGACACGTTGCTGGAAGAGGTCGAGGAATAGCAGCTAACTCTGAGTCTCTTCCTACCCTCCCCTCGGGGAGGGTCGATAATTTGTGAGCGAAGCGAAACAAATTTCGGGGCGGGGGCCGCGTTGCCGCACTCACCTCCATGCGCCGTTTCTTCCGCTCCCCCGCCCCAAACCGCTTTCAGCGGTTTGACCCTCCCCGAGGGGAGGGTGAGACGGAAACGTTAGCATATCGAAATCAGTCCACCTGCGGCAGCATGCGGTCCGCCTTGCGGAAATAGGCGCGCGCATAATCGACGAGTTCCGCATTCGACGGATGGTCGACCGTCTCTATGCCGACGACATGATCCGCCACAGGGCTGTGCTTCTGCTGCAACCGCTTCAGGAAGCCGAGCTTCGCATTGGCCGGGCCGACGATCAGGATTTCGCCCGCGCCAGCGAGTTTCGCCGCTACCTCGTCGAAGAAGGTAGCGTCTTCCGACTCCCGCCAGCTGGCGCGGCCGGTAAACTGCGCGTGTTTGCGCGTCGCCTTGTGCTTCGGCGTCACCTTGTCGGCATTCGCGTCCTCGGCATTGAAGTCGAGAATGCGCGCTTCGTGATGGTCGATCCAGACAACGGCGTGAAAATGCTGGGTCATGGCTGTCCTCCGCTGGGTTATCGCCAATTATAGCGCCGCGCCGCCTAAAACCGCTGCGGCAGAATGGCCTGCGTCAGACAGTCTTCATCAGACAGTCTCCAGCAGCGCCTTCAGCCCCTCCCGATATGTCGGGTAGGAGAGCTCGACGCCCAGTTCCTCATGCATCCGCGCATTGGAGACGCGGCGCGACGCCATGTAGAAGCTCCGCGCCATGGGCGATAGGTCCGCCTCCTCGAAAGGGATTTCGGGCGGCGGCGTCCGGCCGAGAAGCTCCGCCGCATAGGCGACGACTTCGGGCGCGGGCGCGGGTTCATCGTCGCAGACATTGTAGATCGCACCGGGGTTCGGCTTCGCCATCGAGGCTTCCAGCACATTGGCGATGTCCTCGACATGGATGCGCGAGAAGATCTGCCCCTCCTTCACGATGCGCTTCGCCGTGCCGTCGATCACGCCCTTGAGCTGGTTGCGGCCGGGTCCGTAGATCCCCGCGAGACGGAAGATGTGAAGCGGCAGACCGCTTTCCTGCGCGAGCGCCTGCCAGTCGCGTTCTGCGGAAGCGCGCCTGTCGCTCCTCGTCACATTCGGATCGAGCGGCGTCTCCTCGCTCACCCACGCCCCCTGCCGGTCACCATAGACGCCGGTGGTCGAAAGATAGGCCGCCCAGCCGATTTCGGACGCGATCCGCGCCAGCGCGTCGCGATGCGCGGCAAGGACCGGATCGCCCGCCTCCGTTGGCGGCGTCGAGATCAGGAGGTGCGTCGTGCCGCGAAGCGCTCCCTCCGGATCGGCGAGGGGCTCTCCGTCGCCGAAAAGGAAGGGCTCGATGCCCGCCCCTTTCAGCCTCTCCGCCCCTTCCGCCGTGCGGCAGGTGCCAGCCACCTCGAAGCCTTGTGCTTTCAGGCGGCCCGCAAAGACCCGCGCGCTGTAGCCGCAGCCGAAACAGAAGAGCCTTCCCTTGCCGCTCATCTTTTCTTCTTTCTTTCACTTGCAAGAAGGATGCGCCGGGGCGACTCTGTGCGCCATGAAAAACCAGCTCCGCCTTCTGTTTGCTCTGTCACTCCTTCTCGCACCCGCCGCCGCTTCGGCGCAAGAGACGGAGGCCGCGCCTGAAAATTACGAATCCTGCGTCGCGCTTGTCGAAAGCGACGCATCGGCGGCGCTCAATCTGGCGCAATCGCTCATCATGCAGCGTGGCGAGGTCGAAGCGGGCGGAACGCATTGCAAGGCGCTCGCGCTGATGGAGCTCGGCCGTGCGCGTGAAGCCGGAGAAGCCTTCTACGATCTTGCAGAGCGGTTGCTCCGCGCCGACGATGCGCTCCGCTCGGACGTCTATGCGCAGGCGGGCGACGCCTTCGCACTGTCAGGCGACTACAGCATCGCCATCCGCGCCTATGACAATGCGATCGCGCGTATGCCGGAAAGCGCTCCGTTCTATCAGGGCCGCGCCCGCGTCAAGGCGCTTGCCGGCGAATGGGAAGGCGCGCGCGAGGATGCAGCCGAGGCGCTCGCCATCGATCCGAATTTTCCCGCAGCCATGCTGATCCGCGCCGCCGCGAACAGAACGCTCGGCTATCCGCGCGCTGCGCTCGTCGACGCCAATAACGCCGTCGAACTCAATCCGCATAATCTGGATGCGCTGCTCGAACGCGGTCTCGTTCACAAGGCACTAGGCGACAAGGCAAGCGCCTGGGCCGATTGGCAGGCGGCGGTGAAATACGCGAAGGACACGGGCCGCGAAGACGATCCCGCTGCGCTTGCCGCCGCGCATTACCTCAGCCAGTAACACCACTCGCTTCGCACGTCCTCGTCCTCTTCCGTTTCGAGCGCGGCGGGGGCCAGCCCTTTCGTCTCTTCGGGCACGAGACGCCCGAGCGCCCAGACCGCCATGGCGCGCACCAGCGGCGAGGAATCGCCGAGAAGCGCGCGGGCTTCTTCGACAAGCGATAGCTCTTCCGAATTTCCGATGGCGATCAGGACATTCCGCACGAAGCGGTCGCGCCCAATCCGCTTGATGGGCGAGCCCGAGAAGTGTGCGCGGAAGGAAGGATCGTCGAGCTTCGCGAGATCGGCGAGCAGCGGAGCTTTCAGTTCCTCGCGCGCATGGAAGGCTTCTTCCCGCGTCCGGCTCGCGAACTTGTTCCAGGGACAGACCGCCAGGCAATCGTCGCAGCCATAGATGCGATTGCCCATCGGCTCGCGAAATTCGAGCGGGATGTGTCCCTTGTTCTCGATGGTGAGATAGGAAATACAGCGCCGCGCATCGAGTTCGTAAGGCGCGGGGAATGCCTTCGTCGGACAGATATCGAGACAGCGGCGGCATTCGCCGCAGCGATCGTCATGGGGTGCGTCCGCCGCGAAGTCGAGTGTGGTGAAGATCGCGCCGAGGAAGAACCAGGAGCCGAGTTTTCGCGAGACGAGATTCGTGTGCTTGCCCTGCCAGCCGAGCCCGGCTGCTTCCGCGAAGGGCTTTTCCATCACGGGCGCGGTGTCGACAAAGACCTTCACCTCCGCGCCGGAGGTTTCGGCAAGCCATCGCGCCACCTGCTTCAGCCGCTTCTTCACGAGGTCGTGGTAGTCGCGGTTCTGCGCATAGACCGAGATCGCCGCGCGGTCGCGCCTTTCCAACGCTTCGAGCGGGTCGCCTTCCGGCCCGTAATTCATCGCCAGCATGATGACGGATTTTGCGTCCGGCCAGAGCGTCTGAGGGTCGGCGCGGCGTGCCGCCGTTTCCTGCATCCAGCCCATCTGCCCATGGCGTCCGAGGCCGAGCCAGTGCTGCAACCGTTCGGGCAGATCGGCGCGGGCATCGGCGCGCGCAATGCCGATATCGTCGAACCCTGCCTCTTTCGCGCGGAGGATGAGCGCCTCGCGTAAAGCCCTCTTGTCTGCCGTCCGTTCAGAAGTCGAGATTGGCATAGAGTTTCGGCGGCGGCATGCCGGGCACATGGTCGGCGAGGATGCCCCTGAAGGCCGGGCGCGACTTGATGCGCACATACCAGTCCTTCGCGCCCTGATACTGCGCCCAGGGCACGTCGCCTACATAGTCGAGGCAGGAAAGATGCGCGGCGGCCGTAAGATCGGCCAGCGTCATCGTCTCCCCGGCGAGCCAGTTCCGCTCCTCCATCAGGTAGCAGATATAGTCGAGATGGTAGCGCAGATTGTGGAGCGCCGCGCGCACCACCGTCATGTCGGGCGCCCCGCCGCCTTCCGATGCGCCGAGAAAGCGCCGTGTCACCTTTTCGAAGATCAGCCCTTCGGAGACTTCGGCGGCGAACTTCCTGTCGAACCAGTCGACGAGGCGGCGCACTTCCGCACGCTCAGCCGGGTCTTCCGGCAGAAGCTTCACGTCGCCCGAGGTCTCTTCGAGATATTCCGCGATGGGCGTCGCGCCGCAAACGGGCTCGCCCCCATCCTCCACCAGCACGGGCACTTCGCCCGCCGGGTTCAGCATCAGGAATTCGCGCCGCCGCTCCCAGTCGCGCTCCTCCACCAGCTCGAAGTCGAGACCCTTCTCGGCCATGACGAGGCGCACCTTGCGGCAAGCGGGTGAGATCGGCAGATGATAGAGCTGGCGCATGGGGCTCGCGGGGGCTTGGAGGACTTTGTCGTTTCTTTTATTTCGCGTCGGTTTCGGGGGCGGCGCCCGAGGCGAGTTCCTCGATGATCGGGCAGTCGGGCCGTTCGTCGCCGTGGCATTTGCGCATGAGCGTCGAAAGCGTCGCCCGCATGGCGCGCAGGCTTTCGATCTTCTCGTCGATCTCGGCGACATGGTTCGCTGCAATCGCCTTCACGTCGGCGCTGGAGCGTTCCCGGTCGCGGTAGAGCGCGAGGAGGTCGCGGCATTGCGCCACCGTGAAGCCCAGCGAACGCGCGCTCGCGATGAAGCGCAGCGTATGCACGTCCTCGTCCGAATAGGCGCGGTAGCCGTTCGCGCTGCGGTCCGCGCTTTCGATCAGCGCGATGTCCTCGTAATAGCGAATGGTCTTGGCTGGCACGCCGGAGCGGGCCGCCGCCTCTCCGATGTTCATCGCTCTCAGCTCGCGTTGATGCGCTCGAACTGTCCGCTCCGCCGGAAGCGGTAGAGATAGGTCGGCAGCACGATCTCGAGCGCGGTCGGCGTCACGCCGAGGCCCTGCAGCGTGCGTCCTTCCTTTTCCGCCGCCTCGCTCACCACATTGTCGATGCCGAGCAGGCGCACCTGATCGGGCGTCAGCGGCGGGTTCGGCAGGAACTGCGTGAAAAAGGCCATGATCTTCGCCGCGAAGACGGGCAGCGGCAGCAGGATGCGCTTGCGCCCGATATTCCGCAGCAGATCTTCCATCAGCTCACGGAAGGTCTTCTTTTCCGGGCCGCCGAACTCGAAAGTCTTGCGCTCGAAGCCGTGGTTCTCGACGAGACGCACCACGCCTTCGGCCAGATCCTTCACATAGACGGGCTGGAGCTTCATCGTACCGCCGCCGATCAAGGGCAGCGCGGGCGAAAGCCGCGCCATCGCGCCGAAGCGGTTGAAGAAATCGTCTTCCGGGCCGAACACGATGGAAGGCCGCACGATCGTCGCCGCGGGGAAAGCCTGCCGCACCGCCTTCTCGCCCGCCGCCTTCGCGCGGCCATAGTCGGAGGGGCTCTCCTCGTCCGCGCCGATCGCGGAAACATGGACAAGCTTCTTCACGCCCGCTTCCGAGCAGGCGCGCGCAACGCGGCCAGCCCCTTCATGCATCACCGCATCGAAGGTCTGCTTGCCGCTTTCATGGAGCAGGCCGACGAGATTGATGACCGCCACCGCGCCCTTGACCGCCGCGCGCACGGAAGCATCGTCGCGGATATTCGCCTGCACGGGCTCGACCTGGCCGACCACGCCCATGGGCCTGAGATAATGCGCCTCGTTCGGGCGGCGCACCGCAACGCGCACCCGGTAGCCGCGCCGCGCCAGCGCATGAACGATGTGACGCCCGAGAAAGCCCGAACCGCCGAAGACCGTCACCATGCCGCCCACCGGCAGTGCGCTCACCATCATTTCCCGGTCTGCGCTATCCACGCTCATCTCGCCTCGCCTTTCGCTCCTGACGCCCGCCGGGCGCAAGCGCCCCTCGGAACCCCGAATTCGCTCCCTTGATAGCCTATGCGGGCGGCGCGGCAAAGGGCAGCCAAACGCCTCCGCCGCCGCGCTCTTCCATTGACATTGTTGCGGCCCCTATTTAAGCAACTGCGCACGTGCCCAGGTGGCGGAATTGGTAGACGCACCAGCTTCAGGTGCTGGCGCTCGCAAGGGCGTGGAAGTTCGAGTCTTCTCCTGGGCACCATTCCTTTCCCGCGGCGGCCTCCTTTCTCCCCTGGAGAGCCCCGCCGCATAGAAGCCCCCTCGCGGGGCAAAGCGGAGCCCGAACATGGCGGTCACGCTGCACAGGGGCGATCTTCCGGCAGACCTCGACTTCGGCTCGAGCGTCGCGGTCGACACCGAGACGATGGGCCTCAATCCCGAGCGCGACCAGCTCTGCGTGGTCCAGCTTTCGGCGGGCGACGGCAATGCCCATATCGTGCAGCTCGACCGGGGCACCTACAGCGCGCCCAATCTGCGCGCGCTGATGGGCAATCAGGACGTCCTCAAGATCTTCCATTTCGCGCGTTTCGACGTCGCCATGATCCAGCGCTATCTCGGCGTCGTCACCTCGCCCGTCTATTGCACCAAGATCGCCTCGAAACTCGTGCGCACCTATACGGACCGCCACGGCCTCAAGGATCTCGTCAAGGAACTGGCGAATGTCGACCTCTCCAAGCAGCAGCAGAGCTCGGACTGGGGCGCGCGCGACCTCACCGAGGCGCAGCTTGCCTATGCCGCGTCCGACGTTCTCCATCTCCATGAGGTGAAGGCCGTGCTCGACGGCATGCTCGCCCGCGAAGGGCGCATGGAACTTGCCAAGGCCTGCTTCGCCTTCTTGCCGGTGCGCGCCGCGCTCGATCTCGCGGGCTGGCCGGAAGAAGACATCTTCGCGCATTGATCCTGACCCGGCAGGCCCGCCGGTAGCATTAATTGACGCATTATGGCGCTTCCGCGCATACTGACTGCCCGCCCCTGGCGGGCTTTTTCGTGCCCGCGGGGCGGGCGATTCTGGAGCAGTGACGGCATGAGCGAGCGACCCGGCGACGACAGGGCCCGCGCGGGAGAGGCCCGCAGAAGGCCGGCGCCGCAGGCCGCGGGGGCCGCCCCCTTGCGCGGGCGCACCGAGCGCCGCGAAGGCCGCTACAGCCGCTTCGTCTCGCTCATGAAGATCGCGCTGCCGCTCGGCGCCTTCCTGCTTCTTGGCATCATCCTTTTCTATTCGGGCGTCTTCAGCGGCCGCGACAATCTCGATACGGCCTTCCGCGACATCGACAGGCAGCCGACGGATCTGCGCATGGTCAGTCCGCGCGTTGCCGGCGTCACGGGCGACGGCTCCCCTTATGTCGTCACCGCCGACAATGCGACGCAGGACCCCGCCGAGCCCAATTTCGTCACCTTCGACAACATCCAGGCCGATGTGAAGACCAATGGCGAGCAGGACTGGCTTTCGCTGACAGCCTCGCGCGGCCGCTACAATTCCGAAACGCAGATGCTCGACCTCACGCAGAAGATCGATATCTTCACGACCTGGGGCTACGAAATGCATGGAGAGCAGGCCACCGTCGATTTCGACCAGGGCAAGCTCAGAAGCGATTCCGAGGTACAGGGGCATGGGCCCCTCGGTACGCTGCGGGCCGACAGCATGAGTGCCGACCATGCGACGCAGGTGCTGCGTTTCGACGGCAACGTGAAGATGCTGATCCTGCCGGATCAGCCGAGCCAGGGGGTAGAAGAGTGAAAGTGCAGCCAAAAACCGCGTTCGGGGCCGCCGCGGCATCCGCGCTTCTCCTCGCCGGTCTCCTCCTGGGCCATCCCGCTTCCGCGCAGGAAGGCGGCATGCTGGGCGGCTTCCGCAGCGATCCGGGCAAGCCGATCGAGGTCGAGGCCGACGCGCTCGAGGTTCAGGACGACAGCAACACCGCCACCTTCATCGGCAATGTCCGCGTGGTCCAGGGCGATATCCGCATGAAGGCCGACCGGATCACCGTCTTCTATTCGAGCGCGCAGGGCGGCTCGCGCATCGGCAAGATTGCCGCTTCCGGCAATGTCCTTGTCTCCGCCCCCGACAACCAGACCGCCAGCGGCGACTGGGCCAATTATCTGGTCGCCACGCGGCATATTGAAATGGGCAATTCGGTTGTTCTCCGCCAGGGTGAAAACGTGATCCGCGGCTCGCGGCTCACGGTCGACCTCGCCAGCGGCCATGCGAGGGTCAGCGGCAGTGAAAATGGCGGAACCGGGCGGGTAAAGGGCCTGTTCCAGCCCCCCTCGGACCCCTCCGCCGAGTGAAAATCCGAAAGAAGTCTTGGTTAATCCCTTCACTTCATACAATTTTAATGCCAAGTGACGTTTCATGGCATTAACGAAGTGACGGGGACCTGATGACGGGCGAAACGGGGACAATCGGCAGAGACGAAGCCGCCGGGACCGAAGACCGGGAAGGCCCGCGTCTCGTCGCGGACAATCCGGGGCTCTGGGTCGAGAAGATCGGCAAGAGCTTCAAGGGCCGTCCCGTGGTCCGGGGCGTCAGCTTCCATGTCCAGCGCGGCGAGGCGGTCGGCCTGCTCGGCCCCAACGGCGCGGGCAAGACCACCGTCTTCTACATGATTACCGGGCTCATCCCGCCGGATTACGGCACGATCCTGCTCGACGGGCATGATGTGACCGACCTTCCGATGTATCGCCGCGCGCGCCGCGGCGTCGGCTATCTGCCCCAGGAGGCCTCGATCTTTCGCGGCCTCACCGTGGAACAGAATATCCGCGCCGTGCTCGAGGTCGTCGAACCCGACCGCGACCGCCGCGAGGCCGAACTCGACGATCTTCTGGCCGAATTCTCGATCACGCATCTTCGCCGCACGCCCGCCATCGCGCTGTCCGGCGGCGAGCGCCGCCGCGTCGAGATTGCGCGCGCGCTGGCGACGCAGCCTTCCTTCATGCTGCTCGACGAACCCTTTGCGGGCATCGATCCGATCGCCATCGGCGACATCCGCGATCTCGTCGCCCATCTGAAGGATCGCGGCATCGGCGTGCTCATCACCGATCACAATGTGCGCGAGACGCTCGAACTCATCGACCACGCCGTCATCATTCATGACGGCACGGTGCTGATGGAGGGCGAGCCTTCCGACATCGTCGGCAACGAGGATGTCAGGCGGCTTTATCTCGGCGAACGGTTCAGCCTGTAGTGAGTGAGCGTAGGGGGCTGACAGAGGCATGGCACTAGCACCGAGACTCGAGCTTCGCCAGGGGCAATCCCTGGTCATGACGCCTCAGCTCCAGCAGGCCATCAAACTGCTGCAGCTGTCGAATCTCGAACTTGCCGAATATGTCGAACAGGAACTCGAGCGCAATCCGCTGCTCGAAGCCGGCAGCGCCGAGCCCGCCGAACGGGCGGAAGAGCGCGACGCCCATGAGGGCGAACGCGAACAGGTGATCTCGTCGGAAACCTCGCTCTCCCTCAGCGAAGACGGGCCGCTGCCCGGCCGCGACGGCGATCTCGATACGGATTACGACAACGTCTATGCGGATGAGAGCCGCTCCGACGCGCAGAACGATGCCGCCGCGAGCGCGCCGGGCCAGACGTCGTCGGACTGGCAGAACGTGAAGGGCGGCGGCGGCGGAAACGCCGATGGCGATTTCAGCTTCGAGGCGACGCTTACGCGCGAGGCCACGCTTGCCGAACATCTCACCGAACAGATGAACATGGCGCTGAAGACGGCGGGTGACCGCATGATCGGCGCCTATCTGATCGACCAGGTGAACGAGGCGGGCTACATGACCGCCGATACCGCGGAAGTAGCGGAACGTCTCGGCACGGATGTCGAGGATGTGGAAGCGGTGCTGCAGGTGCTGCAGACATTCGAACCCACCGGCATCTGCGCGCGCAACCTCAAGGAGTGCCTCGCGCTGCAGCTTGCCGAGCGCGACCGGCTCGATCCCGCGATGCAGCTCTTTCTCGACAATCTCGAACTTTTCGCGAAGCGCGACTTCGATCAGCTCATGAAGATCACGGGCGCCGACCGCGAGGACATCGCGAGCATGGTAGAGGATATCCGCCTCTGCAATCCCAAGCCCGGTCTCGCCTTTGGCGGCGAGCCCGTCGTGCCCGTCGTGCCGGACGTCTTCGTGCGCGCGCGCGCCGACGGAAGCTGGGCCGTCGAGATCAATTCGGAAACGCTGCCCCGCGTTCTCGTCAACCAGCAATATTACGCCGAGGTGTCGAAGCTTTCGGGCGATGCGAGCGCGAAAGCCTATATCTCCGAGTGTCTCAACAATGCGAACTGGCTCGTGAAGAGCCTCGACCAGCGCGCCCGCACCATCCTCAAGGTCGCGTCCGAGATCGTGCGCCAGCAGGACGCCTTCCTCGTCCACGGCATCCAGCATCTGAAGCCGCTTAATCTGAAGACCATCGCCGAAGCGATCTCGATGCATGAATCGACGGTCAGCCGCGTCACCGCGAACAAGTATGTCGCCACGCCGCGCGGTATCTTCGAGATGAAGTATTTCTTCACCTCCTCCATCGCCTCCTCTTCCGGCGGCGCGGCGCATTCGGCCGAGGCCGTGCGTCACCGGATCAAGGAACTCATCGATGTCGAGCGCCCCGATGCGGTCCTCTCCGACGACAACATCGTCGACATCCTGAAAGGCCAGGGCGTGGATATCGCGCGGCGAACCGTCGCCAAGTACCGGGAAGCGCTCAATATTCCCTCTTCGGTGCAGCGCAGGCGCGAGAAGAAGGCCTATGCCTGAGTCTCGCCGGGGCCCTTTGCAAGACCCCGCCCGCGCCCCATATCCTGTTGAAAGATAAGGCTTTTAACGCTTTCTCAGGCATGCGGTTGACACCCATGATGGGGCCAACTAGTTTCCACGCGCTCAAACGCCCCCGGGGCTTCGAACCCGGCGGTGAGGCGGTGGGTTGGGCCGCCGAGGCGGCATGTACAATGGCAAATTCGGACGCCCCGATTCGACGACCGGGGACGTTATAGGAAGCGCAGCCGTCCCTTGCGGACGGTAGTCAGGCCGAACCGTTCGGCAACCGTCTGTTGTAGCGTAGTGGGCCCAGGAAGGTCTTTCATGCAGGTTCAGGTAAGCGGCCATCATCTCGATGTAGGAGATGCTCTCCGCACCCACGCGACCGAACGGCTCGAAGCCGCGGTCACCAAGTATTTCGACCGTCCCGTGGACGGCACGGTCACCTTCACCAAGGAAGGTCACGAGTTCCGCGCCGATTGCTCGGCGCATCTGAGCTCGGGTCTGCGCGTGAATGCGCAGGGCTCCGCGAACGAGGTCTATGCCTCCTTCGAGGCCGCGCTGGAGCGCCTCGAAAAGCGGCTTCGCCGCTACAAGCGCAGGCTCAAGAACCACAACAATAACAACAAGGCGGAACTGCCTGCCGAGGCCTATCCCTCCTTCGTCATCGAAGCCGGCGACGAACACGAGGAAGTCTCCGAGGATGCGCAGCCCGTCATTATCGCCGAAGGCACGACCGCAATTCCCGTCCTCAGCGTCGGCGATGCCGTGATGCAGATGGACCTGAGCGACGCGCCCTTCATTGTCTTCCGCAATGGCGGCAAGGGCGGCATCAACCTCGTCTATCGCCGCGCCGACGGAAATATCGGCTGGATCGACACGGGCCGCGATGCTCAGAAGGCTTGAAACTCTGAAGGCGAAACCACGGCACCGCGCGGATAGCGCGGCGGCCGGAGAGCCCCGGGCGGAAACACGGAAAGGTTCCGTGCGTCTGGCGGCTTCGCAGAACAGGATTCGGATTATGGAGCTTGAAGATCTGGTGCAGCCGGAGGGTGTCGTTGCCCATCTGAAAGTCACCAGCAAGAAGCAGGCGCTGCAGGAGCTTTCCGAGCGCGCTGCGAAAATTACCGGGCTCTCCGAGCGGGCGATCTTCGAGACGCTGCTCGAGCGCGAGCGCCTTGGCTCCACGGGCGTCGGTCAGGGCATCGCCATTCCGCATGGCAAGCTGCCGGAGATCGACCGTCTCCATGGGCTGTTCGCCCGTCTGGACACGCCGATCGACTTCGAGTCGGTGGACGATCAGCCGGTCGACCTCATCTTCCTTTTGCTCGCGCCGGAAACGGCGGGCGCCGACCATCTGAAGGCGCTTGCCCGCATTTCGCGGCTCCTGCGCAATCCTTCTGTGGTCGAGAAGCTGCGCGCTTCGGAAGATGCATCCGCCCTCTTCGCGATCCTCACCGAGCCCGCCGCCACCAACGCGGCGTGACGACCGGATCGTCTGAAAACAGAAAGCCCCGCGCGGAAATGTGCGGGGCTTTGTCTTTTTGATCTGGCGCTCGAATTGATCCGGCGCTCGAAACTCAGTGCGCGCTGACAGGCTCTAGATCGTACTGGCGCGCGCCTGCGAAGGCCGCGTCGCGATTGTCGAGCACGGCCATGCGCTGGCCGTTCGCGGCATGCACCGCATAGAGGCGCGTATCGGCGGGAACGTCGAGTTCGGAGCCAAGCTCGCTCGCAAGTTCGCCGGCGAGGATCTCGCGCACATAGACGATGTTCGGCATGCCGGCATTCGCGAACATTTCCGGCGTCAGCTTGCGGAAGTCGCTCACGCCCCAGCCGGTCTTCTCGCTGCCTGCCGCGTCGAAATCGGATTCGTTCTGCATCTCACTTGCTCCTTTCCGGCTCTTCCTCCTTCACGAAGCGAAGAGCGCTTTCCGTCGCCCGGGGTTCAGACCGCGTCGCGGGTGACGCGGCGGGACGGATTTGCGGGTTCGCTGCTCTCGATCTCGATGGTACGGACCGTTCGCGACGGTTCCGGCCTTTCGAGATCGATCATCAGGAGCCCGTTCTCGAGCCGCGCCCCTTTCACCTCCATGCCGTCGGCCAGCACGAAAGAACGCTGGAACTGGCGGGCGGCGATGCCGCGGTGGAGATAGGTGCGCTCCTCGTCCTCAAGCTGACGGCCGCGGATGACGAGCTGGTTTTCCTCGACCGTGACCGAAAGCTCGTCACGGGAGAAACCGGCGACAGCGAGCGTGATCCTCAGCGCCTCGCCCTTCTCGCCGCCGAGCTGTTCGACGTTGTAGGGCGGGTATCCGTCCGAGGCCTTGGCGGCTCTTTCGAGCAGCCTTTCCAATCCGTCGAAGCCCAGCAGAAAAGGGCTGTTGAACTGCATCACGCGGGTCATGTCCCAAAGTCCCGTTATCCGAGCGACTTTGCCTTTTGCGGCCCGCCAGGCGGCACCGCTTCCGCAATCATGTGGGTATTCTGCACCGGCGTTGCAAGACAGTGACAAGTGAGGGGGACAAGCGAGGGCGGAGCGGGGCGTAGGCTGTTTTTTCCCATGTTTTTCCAGCGCTTATCGGGCAAAAACCCGCGCCCGGCCTTGAAATGCGCGGCTTACCGGTCAAATTGAACTGGGGGAGGCGGAACGCAAGAAAAGGAAGAAATCGTCATGCTTGAACTCCCACCCCTTCCCTATGGGCAGGACGCCCTGGAGCCGCATATCTCGGAGAAGACGCTGTCGTTCCACTACGGCAAGCATCACAAGGGTTATGTCGACAAGGCGAACTCGATGATCGAGGGGACGGAGCTCGACAAGCTCGGCCTCGTCGAGCTCATCCGCAAGGTCGCGGGCGACAGCTCGAAGAAGGGCCTCTTCAACAATGCCGCGCAGGTCTGGAACCACGACTTCTACTGGCATTCCATGAGCCCGAAGGGCGGCGGCGAGCCGAAAGGCGCGCTCGCGAAGAAGATCGCCGAGGATTTCGGCTCCTTCGACGAATTCAAGAAGACCTTCAAGGATGCGGGCGCGGGCCAGTTCGGCTCGGGCTATTGCTGGCTCGTGCTTTCGGGCGGCAAGCTCAAGGTCTATGGCACGGCGAACGCCGAGACGCCCATCGCCGATACGAAGGACGTGCCGCTGCTCACCACCGACGTCTGGGAGCACACCTATTATCTCGACTACCAGAACCGGCGTCCGGACTATCTCGACGTCTTTCTCGACAAGCTCGTGAACTGGGAATTCGCCTCGGCGAATTTCGAGAAGGCCCTCCAGGCGGCCTGATCCCTCTCAAGCCGTGAGGCGCGGCGGTGCGGCAAAATGCCCACCGCCGCCCCGGCGCGCTCCCGAATCCCGTCCTTTCTCCGCACCTTCCGCTGGCAAAAATGTCACGCGGAAATACCCCTACTTTCTCTATGGAAAGATAGGAGTTGCGGTGTCCAGTTGCGCATGCTACTGCGAGTCATTCTCATGACATTGGGGTCATGATTGGGGCTAGGGGCTGCAGGCAGCTTTCGCATGGATATGACCGCCGCCGACAGGACGATCCGCGTGACGAGGGAGGGCCCGACGCCCGCCATCGACAGCGCCGAACTCTTCGGCGGCGCCCGCGAAATCGTCATCCGCCACGGGGCGGAGCTCTACCGGCTCCGGCTCACCAACAGCAACAAGCTGATCCTGATCAAGTGAGGAGAACCGGCCGCAAGCCGGAATGCACATAACCCGAAGGCAACCGAGCCAGCCAGACCCGCCCGCGAGCGGGGGCCAGCCAGCCAGGAATGCTTCATTCACGCATCACTGGGACTGGCAATGACAAGACTTACGGGACATCGATCCCTCCACACAATCCTCCTCGCGACGGCTTCCGCCTTCGCGCTTTCCACGGCGATCTCCGCCGCCTCCGCGCAGGAAGCGGCCGCCACCGAAGAGCAGCCGGCGCAAGAACAGACCGCCGCTCCGAAGGCGACGCAGCTCGACGCCGTCACCTCCACCGCCACGCGCACACCGACCGCGATCAAGGATGTCGCGGGCACCGTCTCCGTCATCACGGCGGAAGAACTCGAGCGCCGCAACGCGCATCGCATGCAGGACATCGTGCGTTACGAGCCCGGCGTGTCGGTCGGCGACAATTCGAGCCGCGCCGGATCGGGCAACTTCACCATCCGCGGCATCGGCGGCAACCGCGTGCTCGTCCTCGTGGACGGCCTGCCCACTCCCGACTTCCCCGTTACGTCGACCGCATCGGGCAGCTACACGCGCGACTTCGTCGACCTCGAAAGCATGAAGCGGGTCGAGATCATCCGCGGCCCCTCCTCCGCGCTTTACGGCTCGGACGGCCTCGGCGGCACCGTCGCCTATGTCACCAAGGACCCGGCCGACTATCTCGAAGGTCTCGACAAGGACTGGTATGCGAGCATCAAGGGCGCCTATGACAGCGCCGACGAGAGCTTCTCGGAAGCGCTCACCGGCGTGAAGCGCGCGGGCAATGTCGAAATGCTCGGCATCTATACGCGCCGCGACGGCCATGAAGTCGAGCCGAATTCGAACGCGGTCTACAACACGCAGGACTACTCGTCGAACTCCTTCCTCGGAAAGCTCGTCTTCAACGGGCTGTGGGGCAACTCGCTGAAATTCACCGGCCAGTTCGACCAGGACGAAACGGATACCGACCTGCTCACCGATGTGGGCGGCGCGGTTCCCTCGACCTCGCCCTTCTTCTTCTCGACAGTCACCGGTTCCTGGGGCACGGACGATACGCGGCGCACGCTTCTCAGCGCCGCCTATTCGCACAACACGCCCTTCGTCATCGCGGATAATCTCGAAGCCAAGATCTTCTACACGCGGGTCGACCGCACCGAGCATACCGAACAGACGCTCACCGACGGTCTGACCAACTACTACCGCGTGACCGATCTCGAATTCGAGCAGGACATCCTCGGCGCCGACCTGCAGTTCGGTCTTTCCCGCGACTGGTCGGGCGTGGTCCACAACTTCACCTATGGCGGCACGATCGACTACACGAAGACCACCCGTCCGCGCTTCCGCACGGAAACGAACCTCACGACGAATACGAGTTCGTCCTACTTCCCGTTCAACAACGAAACCTTCCCGAACAAGAACTTCCCGGACACGACCACGATCAAGGCCGGCATCTATGTTCAGGACAGCATCGAGGTCGGACGTCTCGGCATCATCCCGGCGCTGCGTTTCGACTATTTCAAGCTGCATCCGGAAGTGGACCAGCTCTTCCTGAACTCGACGGCGGGTGCCATCCCGGTTCACGAGCAGGAAGAGACGGAAGTCTCGCCGAAGCTCGGCCTCACCTATGACGTGACGGACGAATACACGCTGTTCGGCCAGTATGCGCATGGCTTCCGCGCACCGCCCTACGACAATGCGAACTTCGCCTTCTCCAATCCGGGCTATGGCTACGAAATCCTGCCGAACCCGGACCTCAAGCCCGAAACCTCGGACGGTTTCGAGGCGGGTCTGCGCGGCGGCTTCGCCGATGGATCGAGCTTCTCTCTGTCGGGCTTCTACAATCAGTATGAGGACTTCATCGACACCGTGCTCGTCGGCTTCGGCGGCGGCGGCATCATGCAGTTCCAGTACCAGAACCTGTCGGAAGTCACGATCTACGGCGCGGAAGCCAAGGGCGAATACCGCTTCCTGCCGGATTGGGCGCTGCGCGGCAGCTTCGCCTATGCGCGTGGCGAGGATGACCAGACGGGCGCGCCGATCGACTCGGTCGATCCGATGAAGGGCGTTCTCGGCATTGCCTATGAAGGCGAAGTCTGGGGCTCGCAACTCGTCGCAACCCATGGCTGGCGTGACGACCGCAACTCGGCGCCCGGCAACTTCGAAGCGCCGTCCTACACACTGGTCGACTTCATGGCCTATTACGAAGTGTCGGACCGCTTCACGCTGAATGCCGGCATCTTCAACATCTTCGACGAGGAATATTACAACTCGCAGGATGTTGCCGGTCTCGCCGCGGCCAGCCCGATCGTCGGCCGCTTCGCGCAGCCGGGCCGCAATTTCGGCGTCAATGCGACGCTGAAGTTCTGAGGCAGCACATGAGCATGACCACCACCGCAGCCGGACCGATGATGAAAGGCATGAGCGACCGTTCCTCCGCTCTCGCCTGGAACCATCGCGCGCTCGGCAAGCCGGTGGCGGTCTCGCTTCTTCTTCACGCCACTGTCTTCGCGAGTCTTTTCGCCTGGTGGCAGGCGCAAGGCGCGCCTGCGCCGCGCGGACTTCCCGACGGTCTTTCCGTCACTTTCATTGAGCTTTCCGAACCTTCGCCCGCTCCCGCAGCGCCCCAAATAGCCGCGCCGGTCGAGCCGAAGCCGCAAATCGAACCGAAACCCGAACCCGTCATCGAGCGCGTGCCCGAGCCCGCGCCCGTGAAGCCGGAAGCCGTTCTCGAAACGAAGCCGGAGCCCCGCCCCGAGGTGAAGCCGAAGCCCGTGGAAGCCGCGAAGCCCCAGCCCGCAGCCCCGCAGGAAACCGCGCTTCGCCAGACCGCCTCTCTCGCCCCCAGCACGCAGCATGGCACCGGCCAAGCTGCGCCAAAGGGCTTCGAGGAGACGAAGGGCCGGCACACGGACGAGGTTCTCGTCCTCAATCCGCGCTACCGCGACCGGCCTCTTCCGCCGCGCTATCCCGATCGCGCCCGCTCCCTCAACCAGCAGGGCGTGGTGAAGATCCGCATCAAGCTCGATCACAGGGGCGATCCGATGGATGTCGCCGTGTTGTCGAGTTCCGGCTATGCGCTGCTCGATCACGCCGCCATTCGCGCCGCGCGCAAATGGCGTTTCGAGCCGGAAATCCGTAACGGAAGGCCGGTCATCGCCTTCGTTGAAATGCCTGTCGAGTTCGTTCTTACCGATGCCAGATAAAAATCAGCTCTATCCGGGCAGATGAAAGGAAGCACCATGTCTGTCGATTCAACCATCGCCTCCCTCGTGGAACGCCGCGCCGCCATTCTTGCCGCCGAGCCCAATCTGCGCGCGCGCAATCTCGCCGAGAAACTCGGCATCTCGGAAGCCGAGCTCGTCGCGCTCGGCAACGAGAAGTCGGAGGTCACGCGGCTCCGTCCGGAATGGAACGGCATCATCGGCTCGGTCGGCGCGCTCGGTCGCGTCATGGCGCTGACGCGCAACGAATCCGTGGTGCATGAACGCAAGGGCGTCTATGGCGAGCTCGAAGGCGGCGCTCATGTCGGCCTCATCGTCGGCGACGACATCGACCTGCGCATCTTCTTCACCCACTGGAAGTTCGGCTTCGCTGTTGTGGAGAGGATGGAAGACGGGAGCCTGCGCCGCAGCCTGCAGTTCTTCGACGCGCATGGCACGGCGATCCACAAGATCTATCAGACGCCCGAAACCGATGCCGACGCCTTCGATGCGCTGATCGAACGCTTCGCGACCGAGGCAAGCCCCGTCGAGGTCACCGCGCGGCCCGCGCCGAAGAGGGCGCTGCCCGACTCGGAGATCGACGTCGCGGGTTTCCGCGCCGCCTGGGATGCGCTCAAAGACACGCATGAGTTCCACGGCCTCATCAACAAGTTCAAGGTCGAGCGCCTGCAGGGCCTGCGCCTCGCGGGCGAAGGCCGCGCGGCCCGCGTTCCCGCTTCATCGCTCCGCGCGACGCTCGAGGCCGCGAAGTCGGGCGAGGTTCCGATCATGGTCTTTGTCGGCAATCCCGGCATGATCCAGATCCATACCGGCCCGGTCGACAATCTTCAGCCCATGGGCCCCTGGTTCAATGTGATGGACGAGAAGTTCAACCTGCATCTCAGGGAAGACCATATCGACAGCGCCTGGATCGTCTGGAAGCCGACCGAGGACGGTACCGTCACCTCGCTCGAACTCTTCGACAAGGAAGGCACGCTCATCGCAACGCTTTTCGGCAAGCGCAAGCCCGGCGTTCCGGAAGACGAAGCCTGGCGCGCCATCGTCAACGGCCTTCCGGAAAAGGAAGCGGCGTAAGACGCCGCTTTCTTCTGCGATAGCGATCAAGACTGGACGCATGATGAAAAATACAGATGTCATCCCGGCACTCGTTCCCGGGACCCAATCCACGTTTCCACAAGGCGAAAGCCCAATGGGTCCCGGGAATAAATCCCGGGATGACACCTTTATGTGGAGCTGGTGCAGAACTTCTTTCCTCCGGCCCCTGACAGCTCTGACTGCGCTTTTCCTTATCACCTCCCCCGCCCATGCGGAAGAAACCCGCATCGTCAGCGTCGGCGGCTCGACGACCGAAATCGTCTATGCGCTCGGCGCGGAGGCGGAACTCGTCGGCGTCGATGCGACGAGCCTTTACCCCACCGCCGCCGATGCGCTTCCCGATGTCGGCTATGTCCGCCAGCTTTCGGCCGAAGGTCTCCTTTCGCTCAAGCCGACGCTCATTCTCGCGGGCGCGGAGGCCGGGCCCGAAACGGCGCTCACGCAGACCGAATCCGCGGGCGTGAGGATCGTGAAGCTCAAGGAAGGTTACACGCCCGAAGAAGTCGCCGAACATATCGAAACCGTCGGCGCGGCGCTCGGCCGTGAGGAAAAGGCCGCCGGGATTGCGGAGACCTTTCGCGGCGACATCGAAACCGTCCTCGCGGAAGTCTCGAAGGTAAAGAGCCGTCCCCGCGTCCTCTTCATGCTGCAGGCGGGCCGCGGGCCGATGCTCGTTTCCGGCAAGCACACGGCGGCCGACGCGATGATCGCGCTTGCGGGCGGCGTCAATGCCGTCAGCGAATTCAACGGCTACAAGCCCTTCTCACCCGAAGCCGCGACGCTCGCCGCGCCCGACGTCATTCTCATGACCACGGATACGCTTGCCGCGCTTGGCGGCGCGGACAAGGTTCTCTCGCAGTCCGCCCTCGCGCCGACGCCTGCGGCGCAGAATGGCCGCCTCGTTTCGATGGACGCGCTCTATCTCGCGGGCTTCGGGCCGCGTCTTGCCCATGCGATCCACGATCTCGCGGCAAAGCTCCATCCCGAACATGAATTCGCGCCTCTTCCGCCGCGCTCCTGGACGGAAGCCGAATGACCGAGATCGCCGAAAGCGAGGTTCGCGTCTCCCGCGCGATGAAGCGTCCGGCGATCCTCGCCGGTCTTGGCGCGCTGCTAGCCGCGACCTTCATTCTCTCTCTCGTTACGGGCGCGGTGCCGGTGAGCGTCGGCGATGTGCTGCGCTCTCTTTTCGGCTTCGAGGTGGATGGGCAGACCGCCGCCGTCATCCAGATGATCCGGCTGCCGCGCGCGCTTCTCGCCGTTGTCGTTGGCGGCGCGCTGGCGGGCGCGGGTGCGGCCTTTCAGGGCCTCTTCCGCAATCCGCTCGCCGATCCGAGCCTCATCGGCGTTTCGAGCGGCGCGGCCTTCGGCGCGGTATTCGTCATCGTTTTCGGCGGGCTCATCGCCACCGCTATCCCTGCCCTCGCCTCACCCTTCCTTCTTCCCCTCTTCGCCTTCGCGGGCGGCATCGGCGCGACCTTCGCCATTCAGGGTCTCGCGCAATCGCGCGGCCAGGCGGCGACGGCGACACTCCTCCTCGCGGGCATCGCCATCAACGCGCTGACCTGGGCGCTCACCGGCGTCACGATCTATGTCGCGAATGACGCGCAGATCCGCGACTTCACCTTCTGGAGCATGGGAAGCCTCGCGTCGGGCGGCTGGCAGGCGCTCTGGCTCGCGACCGTTCCGATCGCGCTTGCGCTCGGCGTCATTCTCACCCGCGCCCGCGCGCTCGACGCCATGCTGCTCGGCGAGCGCGAGGCGCTTCATCTCGGCGTGCCCGTCCATCGTCTGAAACACATCATCATGATCGCCGCCGCGCTTGCGGTCAGTTCCGCCGTCGCGGTCAGCGGCGTCATCTCCTTTGTCGGCATCGTCGTGCCGCATGTCGTGCGCATGCTCGCCGGTCCCGATCACCGCATCGTGCTGCCGGGCTCGATCCTTGCCGGCGCGACGCTTCTTCTCGCCGCCGACAGTTTCGCACGCATCGTCGTTGCGCCTGCCGAGCTTCCCATCGGTCTCGTCACCGCGGCCATCGGCAGCCCCTTCTTCCTCTGGCTGCTCATGAACAGGAAGAGGTCGCTGTGATCGAGGCGCGCGACATCACGGTCCTTGCGGGCCGCAAGCATCTGCTCGACGGCGCGGGCGCCCGGGTCGTGCCGGGCCGCGTCACCGCGCTCATCGGTCCCAACGGGGCAGGCAAGTCGACGCTCATCTCCGTCCTCGCGGGCGAGCGCCGTCCCGATGCCGGCACTCTCCTTCTCGAAGGCGCGCCCCTCGCCACCTATCCCGGCCGCGCGCTGGCGCAGCGCCGCGCCGTGCTGCTGCAGGACTCCGCGCTCGATTTCGCCTTTACGGCCGAAGAGGTCGTGGAGCTCGGCCGTCTCCCCTTTTCCGGCACGCCCGAACAGATGGACGACGAAGCGGCCATTGCCGCCGCGTGCGGCCTTGCGGGCATCGGCGCCTTCCGTCACCGCTCCTACCAGACGCTTTCGGGCGGCGAGAAGCAGCGCGTCCAGTTCGCGCGCTCCATCGCGCAGATCTGGCGCCGTCCGGGCAAGTCCCAGTCCCTGCCGCGCTACCTGCTGCTCGACGAACCCACTTCCGCGCTCGATCTGCGCCATCAGCGCATGGTGCTCGACATCGCGCGCCGTCTCGCCGGTGACGGGGTCGGCGTTCTCGCCGCCATTCACGATCTCAATCTCGCCATCGCCTATGCGGATGACGTGATCCTGCTGCGCGAGGGCCGCGTGCTCGCCTCCGGGCCCGTCGACGAGGTGATGACGAGTGCCGGTCTTGGCGCCTGTTTCGAGGTCGAGGTGGAAATCCTCACCCGCGAAAACGGCTCGCGCGCCGTTCTCGTCTAGTTATTCCCGTTTCGCATCTCGTCCGGGGATAAGCAGGTCACCTTACGGGCATGAAAAAGCCGGGCGCGGATTGCTCCGTACCCGGCTCTTTTTTCGTTTGTGACGGTTCGATGACGTTCGTGTGACAGTCGGCCTCTTTCAAGGCCGGTTTATCCCCGCTTACTGCCAGCCAGCACGGTCGAAAATGCGCACCGCTTCGGCCTGGTTCTCGCCCAGCGCGCTCGCATTGATCTCGTCTTCCTTGAAGGCGCCGGTGCCCTTCACGGGCGACGTCTTCATCGCGCCCGGCACCGCCGTATATTCATGGTTGCTTTCCGTGAACAGGTTCTGCGCCCAGTCGCTCGTCAGGAACTCCATGAATTTAATGGCGTTTTCGCGGTTCGGCGCATATTTCAGCACGCCCGCGCCGGAGATGTTTACATGCGTGCCGCGGTCGTCCTGGTTCGGAAATATGAGGCCGACCTTCTCCGCCGCGGCCACATCCTCCGCCTTGTCCGAGCCGAGCATCCGGCCCACATAATAGGTGTTCACCAGCGATATCCGGCATTCGCCCGCCGCCACCGCCTCGATATTCGAAGTGTCGTTGCCCTGCGGCGGCCGCGCGAGGTTCGCCACCACGCCCTTCGCCCAGTTTTCTGCGGTTTTCTGGCCCTCATGCTCGATCAGCGAGGCGAGCAGCGAGATGTTGTAGATGTTCGACGAGGAGCGCATGCAGATCTCGCCCTTGTGGGAGGGATCGGCAAGATCGTCATAGGTTTCGAGCTTTTCCGGACGGCCCATTTCCTTGTTGTAGATGATGATCCGCGCGCGCTTCGAAAGACCGAACCAGAGCCCGTCGGGATGGCGAAGATGCGCAGGAATCCTTGTTTCCAGGACTTCCGACTTCACGGGCGAGAAGAGCCCCTTCTCCTCCGCCCGCCACAGCCGGCCGGCATCGACCGTCACCAGAATGTCCGCCGGGCTCTGCTTTCCCTCGCGCTCGATCCGCGCAATGAGTTCGTCGCTCCCCCCTTCGATGAGGTTCACGCGGATGCCCGTCTCCTCGGTGAAGCGGTCATATAGCTTCAGGTCCGTGTCGTAGTGACGGGCGGAGTAGATATTGACCTCCTGCGTCTCGGCCCTCGCGCCGATAGCGGCGGAAAGACCCGTGGCGAGAACGAGGGCGGCGGCGAAGAAACGAAACATGGAGAGACCGTAATTTTCTGATAACGAGTTGCAATCGCAGGGGAAGCCTAACCGGCGGAGCGGCGGCCTGCAAGGCAGGTATGCGAGGCGTTTGGTCGCGTCAGGCCGCGAAGATGAAGGTTCCGCCGGGGTCGAAACGCACTGAAACCAGCTCCCCCACCTTGAATCCGCCGCGTTCGGAAACGCGGGCGCGGAGGGGCTCCAGCGCCGGGAATGTTTCGCTCGCGAGCAGGATCAGCCAGTCGCGCCCCAGAAAACGAATATCTCCGATCCGGAAGGCGTCGTTTTTTCCTTCGGCGAGATTGAGGGTCACGGCTTCGGGCCGCACGATCACCTCGACAAGCGCTCCCTCCTCGAAACTCTCCGCCGGAACGGGGCCATACGCCGTCATCGCCGCCCCCTGATCGATCACGGCAGGAAAGCGCTGCGCTTCGCCGAAAAGCGAGGCCACGAGCGCACTCGCCGGATTTGCATAGAGCTCTTCCGGGATCGCGCATTGAGCAATGCAGCCGCCTTCCATCACGGCGATGCGATCGGCGATTTCCATTGCCTCCACCGGATCATGCGTAACGACAAGCGTAACGACATCGGCAGCCTTCAGCGCGCGCCGTGCCTCCTCGCGTAGCGACCGGCGGAGGGTGATGTCGACACTGGCAAAGGGTTCGTCGAGAAGGACAGCTGCAGGCGAGGGTGCCAGCGCCCTGGCAAGCGCAACGCGTTGTTGCTGTCCGCCCGACAGCGTGTGGGGATAGCGGCTTTCGAAGCCGGCAAGGCCCACCGAAGCGAGGCGGGCCGCGACAATGCTGCGGATTTCCTCTCGCGGTTTGCCCGCAAGGCCGAAAGCGATGTTTTCCGCCACCGTCAAATGTGGAAAAAGCGCATGGTCCTGAAAGACCATGCCGAAAGAACGCCGTTCCGGCGGTACGTTCCGGCCGGGCGCCGCAAGCCGCGCTCCCCCCAGATCGATGCTTCCCTCCTGGAGCGCCTCGAGCCCTGCGGCGAGCCGCAGCAAGGTCGTCTTGCCGCTTCCCGACGGTCCGAGAAGGCACAGAATTTCGCCCGGGCGCGCCTCCAGCGAAACGCCGGACAGCACCCGATGACCGCTATAGCTGTGACCCACGTTCCTGAACGCAAGGGACATCGAGAACACCTTTCGCAGGGGGCTTTTTGCCGCATCACGTGCGAATGCGTAGCAAAATTACTTTGCCGCCCGTCGCGGTATTTGTCACAACAAGCCCATGTCAGTCACGGAAAAAGATCGCCGCCCCGGGGGCTTGCGTCTCGGGGATAGGATAAGGCTGCAGCTCGACTCGGGCTGGACGCTTGCCGCATTGGGCATCGCGCTTGTCCTCCTCGCGCCGTCTCTTACGGTCCTGTGGAGCCTGACTGCACCAGCGAGCGAAAACTGGGCGCATCTGAGGTCGACGGTTCTCCCCGGCTATATTTCCAACACGCTGCAGCTCATGGCACTCGTTGCCGCGATAACCGCAGTGGTCGGCGTCGGCACAGCCTGGCTGACGGTCTCCGCCGAGTTTCCGGGAAGGCACATCTTCAATTGGGCGCTGGTGCTGCCGCTGGCGACGCCTGCCTATATCGTCGCCTATGTCTATACCGACCTCCTCTCCTTTGCAGGGCCGGTGCAGGCAGCTCTTCGCGGCGTAACGGGATGGCAAGTCGGCGACTATCACTTTCCGGCCGTCCGTTCGCTGCCCGGGGCCGCGGTGATGCTCAGCCTCGTTCTCTATCCTTACGTCTATCTGCTGGCGCGAACCTCGTTCGAGCGTCAGTCGGCTGCGCTGTTCGATGCCGCGCGCATTCTCGGCGCAGGGCCCTTGCGCGCCTTTCTTCGCGTTGCCCTGCCCTGCGCGCGTCCCGCAATCGCGGGGGGGCTTGCGCTGGTTTTGATGGAAACGATCTCGGATTTCGGCGTCGTCGACTATTTTGCCGTGCCGACCCTCACTGCGGGAATATTCCGGACATGGTTCAACCTGGGCGACGCGGTTTCCGCTGCGCAGATTGCAGCCTGGCTCTTCATCTTCGCCATAGCGCTCGTATTCATCGAGTTCGCGGGAAGACGCGGAAGGGTAGCCAACCCGCTCGCGCGGGACATGACGGCCGAGCCTCGTAAACTGGGGTGGCTGGCGGGACTTGCAGCGGCTTTCGCATGCGCCCTCCCTATCGTTCTCGGCTTTCTCGTGCCGGTCTCGTTACTCGCGCATTATGCGTTGATCGAGGGCGACCCGATGCTCGGCCGGAACTTCATCGCCTTTGCGAGGAACAGCCTCGTCGTTGCAGTGATTGCAGCAGTTCTCGCCACTGCGTTCGCGCTTCTTCTGGCTTACGGCGAGCGCCTGCATCCGACCCGCTTCAATCGCGTTTCAATAAGGCTCGCCACGCTTGGCTATGCGCTACCCGGGGCGATGATTGCGATCGGCATATTGACGCTTTCTACAGGTATCGATCACGCCCTGGCGGATACGGCGGAAGAGTTCGGCTTCTCTCCCGGTCTCATTCTCACCGGATCGATTGCCGGGCTCGTCTTTGCCTATGTCGCCCGCTTTCTCACCGCCGCCTATAACGCAACGCACAGCGGACTTGAGAAGATTCACCCGACCCTCGATGCCGCCGCCAGGAGTCTCGGCGCGCAGCCCCGCCGCGTTCTCTCGGCGATACATATGCCTCTGCTGCGTGGCGCCCTGGCCAGCGCCGCACTCATCGTTTTCATCGACGTAATGAAGGAGCTGCCGGCAACGCTGCTGCTTCGACCCTTCAATTTCGAAACGCTTGCGACGCGGACCTATCGGCTCGCCTCGGACGAGAAACTCGGCGAAGCAAGCACGGCGGCTCTCATGATCGTGCTGCTGGGTCTTATCCCGACAATCCTTCTCAGCCTGTCCATTTCAAAGAGTGGGGCGCGGGCGGCAATCGTGTCGCCCTACACGGAAAAGTGAGCGCTTTTTCCCCGATTGCCGGTTTCAGTAAAGGCAAAAACGCCAGACTCGGCGGGAAGTTGACGTTATTGTCATTGAAACGTCGAAACTTCGCGCAATTGTCATCACTCTGAATCCTGTATTTTTCGGGGAGCCCATGCGCCCTCTGATTTTCGCTTGTCTTGCAGCTCTGCTTTCCATCGCTCCGGCGCTTGCGGAAGAGAAACCTCAGAACGTCATCGTCGCGCCCGTCGTCAAAGGACGGTTCGTCGACACAGTGGAAGCGCTCGGTACGACCATCGCCAATGAAAGCGTATTCGTGACGGCGAGCGTTTCGGACAAGATCACCGAAATAAATTTCGAAGATGGGCAGGAAGTCGAAGAAGGTGACCTCCTTGCAGCCCTGAAGCGTGACGAACAACGAGCCGCTCTTGCTGCCGCCGAAGCCGTACTCGCCGAGCGGCGGACGGCCTATCAGCGTGCCAGACAACTCGAAAGCCGCCAGTTCACCGCTACTGCGCAGCTTGAGGAACGTCTTGCGGCCCTGCGCGAGGCCGAAGCCAATCGCGATGTAGCAACCGCACGCCTCGCAGACAGGGAAATCCGCGCGCCTTTCGGAGGTATCGTGGGACTTCGGAACATAAGCGTAGGCACCCTGGTAACGCCCGGCAGCGTCATCACGACGCTCGACGACCTCGATCCGATCAAGCTCGATTTCACGGTTCCCGCGGCCTATCTCTCCACAATCCGGCCTGGGCTCGACATCGTGGCGGCGACAGCCGCCCTCCCCGGCACGGAATTTCGAGGCAAGATTCGCAGCGTTTCGAGCAAGGTCGATCCCGTAACACGATCGCTCACTGCGCGCGCCCTGATCGACAATCCCGAGCACCGGCTCAAGCCCGGCCTTCTCATGACGGTCAAGCTTCTTCGCAACCCCCGCGAGGCTCTTATCATTCCGGAAGAGGCTCTTGTGCCGGTTGGCGAACAGAACTTCGTATTCGTCGTGAGCGGGAGCGAACCTTCCAACGCGCTCCGCCAGGAAGTGAGCATCGGAGCCAGACGGCCCGGCGAAGTCGAAGTGCTGAGCGGCCTGCGCGAAGGTGACCGCGTCGTTACGCACGGCACGATGCGGCTTCGCGACGGGCAGCCGCTGCGCATCATGGAAGAACAAACCCCGGGGCGAACGATCGGAAAGCTGATCGACGAAGACACGACCGTGCGCTGAAGAGGCACCTTATGAAGCTCTCGGACATATCAGTCACTCGACCGGTCTTCGCGGCAGTTATCAGCCTTCTTCTGGTGGCCTTCGGACTCGTCGCCTTCGACCGCTTGCCGCTGCGCGAATATCCCGATATCGACCCTCCCATCGTTTCCATCACCACCGACTACCGGGGTGCGGCGGCGGCCGTCATCGAAACCCGCATAACGGAGCCTATCGAAGAGCGGATAGCCGGTATCGAAGGTATTTCCTACATAGAATCCTCAAGCGAAGACGGCCGCTCGCGCATCACCATCGAGTTCAATCCAGGCCGCGATGTCGATGCCGCCGCCAATGACATTCGGGATCGCGTCTCCGGCATCGTCGACGACCTGCCCGTAGAGGCAGACCCCCCGGACATTCGCAAGGAAGATTCGAGCGACGACGTCATCATGTGGCTCAACCTCGTGAGCGACCATATGAGCGTCCTCGAAATGACGGACTACGCCGAACGCTACCTCGTCGACAGATTTTCGACGCTGGACGGTGTCGCACGTGTACGTCTGAGCGGCGAACGCAGCTATGCCATGCGAGTATGGCTTGACCGCAATGCCCTGGCAGCACGGCGCCTCACCGTGGAGGATGTCGAGCGCGCGCTGATCGCGGAGAATGTCGAGCTTCCAGCCGGGAACATCGAATCCGTACAGCGCCAGTTTACCGCGCGCGTTGAACGCAGCTTCCGCACACCCGAGGACTTTCGGGAGCTCGTCCTGGGACAAGGGGATGGCGGCCACCTCATCCGGCTTGGCGATGTCGCACGTGTGGAACGCATGGCAGCCGAAGACAGGACCTTTTTCCGTGGCAACAAGGTGACGATGATCGGCCTCGGCATCATCAAGCAATCGACGGCCAACACGATCACCGTAACCGATGGAGTGAAGGCGGAGGCCGCCCGGCTTGCTCCCTCGCTACCGGAGGGTATGGCTCTCAAACAGAGCTACGACACCAGCGTCTTCATCGAATCCGCGATCAACGAAGTCTACAAGACCCTGGGTATCGCGATCTTCCTTGTCGTCCTTACGATCTTCGTCTTTCTTGGCAGTGCGCGGGCGACGCTGGTACCCGCAGTCACCGTTCCCGTATCCGTCATCGCCACCTTCCTTGTTCTCTTTATACTCGGTTTCTCCGTCAACCTGTTGACCCTGCTCGCTCTTGTTCTGGCGATCGGGCTCGTGGTCGACGACACGATAGTTGTGCTCGAAAATATCTACCGGCGCATGGAAGAAGGGGAAACACCTCTCGTCGCCGCCTTCAACGGCGCAAGGCAAGTCGGGTTCGCCGTTATCGCGACAACCATTGTCCTGATTGCCGTCTTTCTGCCGCTCGCCTTCATTGAAGGGGCCGTTGGCCGGCTTTTCTCCGAGTTCGCAATCACCATGTCGGCGGCGGTCGCCTTCTCCAGCCTTGTCGCTCTCAGTCTGTCGCCCATGCTTTCCTCGAAGGTGCTGAGGCCGACCTCCAATCACACGCGTTTCAATATCGCTGTCGACAAGGCATTCGACAGGACCAGCGCGTGGTACGCCTCCGCGCTTGACAAGAGTCTGCGTCATCCCTTGCCGACCTTCGGAGCGCTGGGCGGGCTCGCAATTCTGGCCTTTGCCCTCTTCACAATTCTTCCGTCCGAATATGCGCCGGAAGAAGACAGGGGCGCCTTCTTCGTCATGGTGAATGCGCCTGAAGGATCCTCCTACAAATATATCGAGACATATATGGACGAAATCGAGGAGCGGATGATGCCGCTCGTCGAAAACGGAGAGATAAGCCGGCTGCTCGTTCGCGCACCCCGCTCATTCGGAGGGGGCGCCAACTTCAATTCAGGTATCGTGATCGCGGTTCTGAGCGACTGGAGCGAAAGGCGTTCCGCCTGGGACATCATGGATGATGTCCGGGTGCGCACATCGGATCTTCCGGGCGTCACCGCTTCACCCATCATGCGGCGCGGCTTCGGCGGAGGCACATCCAAACCCGTCCAGTTCGTAATCGGCGGAGGCACCTATGAGGAACTACGCGAATGGCGCGACATCCTGCTTGCCGCCATCGCGGAAGACAATCCCGGCCTGACCAACATCGATAACGACTACAAGGAAACCAAGCCTCAGCTTCGCGTGGAAATCGACCGCGACAATGCCGGCGATCTCGGTGTGACGGTCAACAATATAGGCAGAACGCTTGAAACAGTGTTCGGCTCGCGCCGGGTGACCACTTTCATAGATGACGGCGAGGAATACGACGTCATCCTCGAAGGCGAGCGCTCCTCGCAGAGGACACCGAGCGACATGAGCAACCTCTTCGTCCGCTCGGAGCGATCGGGCGAGCTCATTCCCCTGGCGAACCTCGTTACGGTCAGCGAGATGGCCGGCCCTTCGAGCCTCAACCGCTATAACCGCGTCCGGGCAATCACCATCGAGGCAGGTTTGGCCAGTGGCTACACGCTGGGTGAAGCGCTCGACTACCTCGAAGAACTAGCAAGAGAAAAACTGCCATCCGGCGTGAGCATCGACTATCGAGGCCAATCACTCGACTTCGTCAAATCAGGTAGCGCGCTCGCTTTCATCTTCGTGCTCGGGATCGTCGTTGTTTTCCTTGTTCTGGCCGCGCAGTTCGAGAGTTTTGTCCATCCGGTCGTCATCATCACTACCGTTCCGCTAGCCATCGCGGGGGGAATGCTTGGCATCTGGCTCACCGGAGGAACGATCAATCTCTACACGCAGATCGGGCTCATCATGCTGATCGGTCTTGCCGCGAAGAACGGCATCCTGATCGTCGAATTCGCGAACCAGCTTCGCGATGAGGGCCGGGAATTTCGCGAAGCGCTGATCGAAGCGGCGGGCATCCGGCTTCGGCCCATTCTGATGACCGCAATCACGACGGTCGCGGGTGCTGTTCCCCTCATCCTCTCCTTCGGGGCGGGAACTGAAACGCGCGCAGCCATCGGCGTCGTCATTTTCTCCGGCGTTATAGCTACAACGGCCTTCACCCTCTTCATCGTGCCCGCGGCCTACCAGTTGCTTGCGCAGCGGACGGGCTCGCCCGGCGATACGAAGCGCCGCCTTGAAAACGAAATGGAGGCGGGATCGCGCCAGTCCCGGCATGCAGCGCCCTTCGAGGGGGCGGAATAGAAGCTCTTCCGCGCCTTGACTTTCGATACCTGCGAACGAGTTCATGACTATGGACTGGCAGGAAACACGACAAAAATGGCTCACCCGGCCGATTTACGGCTGGGCAAAGCGCGCCCTCCCGACCATGTCGGAGACGGAGCAGGAAGCGCTCGAGGCGGGAGACGTCTGGCGGGAGGCCGACCTCTTCACCGGCAATCCCGATTGGCAGCAACTTCTCAACACCCCCAAACCAGAGCTGACGACCGAAGAACAGGCCTTCATGGATGGGCCGGTCGAAGAGCTCTGCAACATGCTCGACGACTGGAAGATCACTTGGGAAGACGGGGACCTGCCTCGAGAGGTGTGGGATTTCATTCGCCAGAACCGTTTCTTCGGCATGATCGTGCCCAAGAAATATGGTGGCCTCGAATTTTCCGCTTTCGCGCACTCTGAAGTTGTCCGCAAGATTTCCAGCCGCTCCGCAACGGCGGCCGTCACCGTGATGGTGCCGAATTCGCTCGGCCCCGGCGAACTGCTCATGCAGTTCGGGACGGACGAGCAACGCGAATACTGGTTACCTCGCCTTGCACGCGGCGAAGAAATTCCCTGCTTCGGATTGACGAGCCCGGAAGCCGGATCGGACGCCGCCTCCATGGTGGATAGCGGCGTTCTCTGCCGCGGCACATGGAAGGGCGAGGAGGTTCTCGGCATCCGCCTTAACTGGCACAAGCGCTACATTACGCTATCGCCGGTGGCGACCGTCCTCGGCCTCGCCTTCAAGTTGCGGGATCCCAATCATCTTCTCGGTAATGAAGAGAATCTGGGCATCACCGTCGCCCTCGTGCCGACGGACCTGCCCGGCGTCACCACGGGGAGACGCCATCTTCCGTGCTTCCAGATGTTCCAGAACGGCCCGACGGAGGGTAAGGACGTCTTCATCCCGCTCGAAAACGTCATCGGCGGCGAAGCGCAGGTCGGTAAGGGCTGGAAGATGCTGATGGCGGCGCTTGCAGCCGGCCGCGGCATTTCGCTCCCCTCGCTGTCGGCCGCGGCGGCCGCCTTTTCCGCCCGTACCACAGGTGCCTATGCCCGCATCCGCGAGCAATTCGGCATTCCCATCGGCAAGTTCGAGGGCGTGCAGGAGCGCATGGGCGCGATCGCGGCGACGGCCTACCAACTCGATGCCGCGCGCAGGCTTACCTGTGCCGGGCTCGATAGCGGCCGGAAGCTCGCCGTCATTTCCGCGATCATGAAGTCCCATGCAACGGACCGCATGCGGCAGGCCGTAAACGATGCGATGGATGTTCACGCCGGCAAGGCGGTGATCGACGGGCCGAACAACTATCTCGGCAATCTCTATCGTGCCGTACCCGTGGGTATTACCGTGGAAGGCGCGAATATCCTCACGCGCAACCTCATCATCTTCGGGCAGGGCACGATCCGCGCCCATCCCTATCTCCTCAAGGAGATGGAAGCGCTCGAAGAAGAAGACCGGGATGCCGCCATCGAGAAATTCGACAAGGCCTTCTGGGCGCATGTCGGGCACGGACTGAAAACGGCGGGCCGCGCTTTCGTGCGCAACTGGTCAGGTGGTCTCATCGCGCCCGCTCCTCGCGCAGGCAAGGCGAGCCGGTACTACCGGCAGCTTTCACGCCGCGCGGCAGGCTTTGCCCTTCTTTCGGACTTCGCCTTGCTGACGCTTGGTGGCGCGTTGAAGCGCAAGGAAATGCTTTCCGCCCGGCTCGGAGACATCCTCTCGGAACTCTATTTCCTTTCTGCCGCATTGAAGCGCTGGGAGGACGAGGGCCGCCAGAAGGAAGACCTCCCTCTGCTCGCCTACTGCATGGAAGCGGGTCTCGCAAACATCGACCGGCGCTTCGCCGAACTTTTTTCCAACCTGCCGAACCGTCTGGTTGCCGGACTTTGCAAGTTCATCATCCAGCCGCTTGGCGCCCATCGTCATGGCCCGAAAGACAGGACAACGATGGAGTGCGCCGAAATCCTCATGTCGCCTTCCGCGACGCGGGACCGCCTTACCGCAGGGCTTCACTGGGGTCATGAGGGTGATGCGGTGGCAAGGCTCGAGCGCGCCTTCAGCCTGTCGGTCCTCACAGAACGGCCCCGCACGGCAATGCAAAAGGCGCGTATTGATGACCCGCAGGCGGCCGTGGCCACGGGTGACATCACTTCCGCCGAAGCAGACCAGATCGCCGAGTACCGAAAGGCTGTTGCCGAAGTCATCGCTGTCGATGATTTTTCCGCGGAGGAGCTCGCGCTGCACCGGGAAAAGGATGACAGCGGCGAAGGGCAGACGGCGCGGGCAGCAAACTTCTGACCATGACAGGAAGAGGTGCAAGCCCGCCGGGTGGCTGATAAGCTCCGAGAAAAGCCGAAACGGCCCCAGAACCCGGTGACGGTGCGACCTTGCCCAGCTCCCCGCAGATATTCGACGACGCAGCAGCCATAGCCGATGCGATTATTTCGCGGGTCGGGCGAAAGATCGTCATGGCCTTGCCTCTCGGTCTTGGCAAGCCGAATCATACCGTCAACGCCCTGGTGCACCGGGCGATGGACGACCCCTCCATATCACTTCAGATTTTCACAGCGCTCTCCCTGGAAGTGCCGCGTCCCTCAAGCGACATCGAGAAGCGCTTCATGGGTCCTGTGCTCGACCGCCTGTTCGAGGGCTATCCCGCACTTACCTATGCAAGCGAACTGCACAAAGGAACCTTGCCGCCGAATATTCAGGTCAACGAGTTCTTCATGCAGGCCGGGCGCTGGCTCGGATCGCCGCGCCAGCAGCAGAACTACATCTCCGCAAACTACACTCATGCCCTGCGCTACGTGCTGGAAACAAACGTCAATGTTGTCGGTCAGCTCGTTGCGCCCGCACCTTCACGGCAGCACTTCAGCCTGAGCTGCAACCCCGACATAACGCTCGACCTTCTGGATGCGAGACGCGCGGGGAAAGCAGACTTCATCTTCGTGGGCGAGACGAATGAAGAGCTGCCCTATATGGGGGGTGATGCTGAAGTCGGCGCTGATGAATTCCAGCTTCTTCTCGACAGCAAGGAGCTGCAGTTTCCGCTCTTTGCGCCGCCGCGTGAGCCCGTCTCACCCGCCGACTATGCGATCGGTCTTCATGTCGCGAGTCTCATCCCCGATGGCGGCACACTACAGATCGGCATCGGATCCATCGGCGACGCCGTGGGCCAGGCGCTGGTGCTGCGCCACAGGGAAAACAATGCCTTTCAGAAACTGGTGATGGCCCTCGACGCGTGGGGCAATGACCGGGGGCCTTTCCGGGAAGGTCTCTACGGCGCGAGCGAAATGCTTGTCGAATGTTTCATCGATCTTATCGAGGCAGGCGTCTTGAAACGCGAGGTGGAGGGCGTTCTCGTTCACGGCGGCTTCTTCCTTGGATCGAGAACTCTCTACAGCCGGCTCAGGAACATGACACCGGAGGAACGGGCTCGCATCTCCATGGTGCCGGTCGCTTTCGTGAATGATCTTCATGGCGAAGAGGAGAAGAAGCGCGCCGCGCGAAAGGATGCGCGCTTCGTCAATACGGCAATGATGGCAACGCTGCTGGGCGCCGTCGTCTCGGACGGGCTCGAGGACGGGCGCGTGGTGAGCGGTGTCGGCGGACAATACAACTTCGTCGCTCAGGCCTTTGCGCTGGAGGATGCCCGCTCCATCATCACGGTTCGTGCGACAAGGAACAAGGACGGCAAGACGATGTCGAACATCGTCTTCTCCTATGGCCATACGACGATCCCTCGTCACCTTCGCGATATCGTGGTCACGGAATACGGCGTTGCCGACCTTCGCGGAAAGACGGACGGCGAGGTCATCGCCGAAATGCTTTCCATTGCCGATTCCCGCTTTCAGGATGAACTTCTTGAACAGGCAAAGAAGACCGGCAAGATCGCTTCGAACTACGAGATCCCCGAGAAGAGGCGGCACAACACGCCCGAGCGGCTTCTGGGTGCACTCGCCGACGCACGAGAGGCGGGGCATCTACCGCTCTTTCCCTTCGGGAGCGACTTCACCGAGGTCGAGGTCTCCCTCATGCCGGCTCTCTCCCGGCTTCGCCATGCAACGCGAAGCGATCTCGCAAAGATGCTCCTGCGCGGCGGCCCCGAGACAGACGAGGCACGGCGCGGCCTTGAACGCATGGCTCTCGCCAAACCCGAGGGCCTCAAGGAGCGGGCTTACCGGCGGATCATTCTCGCCGCCCTCTCCTCCTGACTCTGGCCTCCTGACTCTGGAAATACAGGGATTCTTCGCGAAATGCTCCGGCCACCCTTGATACGGGCGGTGAGCGAACCTTATTTACAGCCGGACTGAGGGTTATGGAGTTTTGCAAGGGGATCAGCCCCGTGTGACTTCCCTGCCGCACTGCACAAAAATATCTTTACGCAGGGAAAACAAAGAGTTCCGGCATTGGATTCCGGCCGGCAGACAACATATATAGCTCCGATATATCGCTTCTATATACCTTCGGCGGAGGCCGGAGTAAGGGCCCCGTTCAATGCAGGTCACGACGCTATGTCTCGGCGCGCTCGTCTTCGGTGACGCGACCGGCTACGAAATCAACAAGATGTTCGAGGATGGTCCCTTCAGCCATTTCCTCGATGCGAGCTATGGGTCGATCTATCCGGCGCTGACACGGTTGACGGATGAAGGCCTCGTGACTTGCAAGGCCGAACCCCAGGAGCGTCGGCCCGACAAGAAAATCTACTCCCTGACGGAAAAAGGCCGGCTGAAGCTCAGAGATGCACTGCAGCAGCCCATTGCCGACGACAAATTTCGTTCGGAGTTCCTATTCACTCTCCTTTTCGCTCACCTGCTGCCGCGTGATCGCGTGCGCGGCATGGTCGATGCGCGCCTTGCTGCGATGAAGAAGAAGCTCGCAGAGCTGGCCCATCCGGACGAAGAGGATACGCCCGGGATGGATTTCGCCCGCCAGTATGGCCACGCCGTCTATTCCGCCTCCATCGACTTCCTTGAGAACAACCGACACCTGATCGAAGAGATCGCAACCGAAGAAGAAGCGCATGTTTGACCGGCTTAAAAACACTGTTGAAAAGGCATCCGGCGGACGCCTTCACCGTTCGCACATGATTGCGATCGGCACTGCGATCGCAATCATACTCTGGTTCGCCACCGGCCTTTTCAATGGCGATGGCAATAACGGTCCGGAGCTGACCGCTGCCGAGCAGGAAGCGGCGAACGCAACGGTAGCGCGGGTCAGGGTTTCCGAATCCGTGGCGACGATGCGACGGGGTTCGATCATCATTCGTGGGCGCACCGAGGCGAAGCGCGCGGTGGAGGTACGTGCCGAAACGCAAGGCACGATCGCCAAGCTGCCTGTCGAGAAGGGGCAGCGCATCTCGGAAGGCGACGTGCTTTGCGAATTGGCACCCAACGCCCGAGGCGCTCAGCTTGCCGAAGCACAAGCATTGGTGAAGCAGCGGCAGCTGGAATATGACGCTTCGCGCCAACTCGCAGAAAAAGGATACCGCGCGCCCACGGTCGCGGCGGGTTCGAAAGCGGCGTATGATGCTGCGCAGGCCCGTCTGAAGCAGATGGAAGTCGAAATGGGGCAGACCAAGATCCGCGCCCCCTTCGACGGCATTTTCGACGAACGCCCGGTTGAAGTCGGCGACTATATGCGCGTAGGCGATGTGTGCGGCCTGGTCGTCGAACTCGATCCGCTCCTCATTGTCGGACAAGTTGCAGAGGATCGCGTGTCGGCGCTTCAGATAGGAGAGGCAGGACGGGCGCGGCTCGTCACCGGCGAGACGGCGGAGGGCCAGATTCGGTTCGTGGCCAAGACCGCCGATCCCGCCACCCGGACCTTCCGCGTGGAACTCGAAGTGCCAAATCCCAATCTTTCGATGCGGTCCGGCGTAACCGCGGAGATCATCGTTCCCGGCAAGGAAGTCCTTGCTCACAAGATTCCGAGCGGCGTCATCTCGCTTGACGACAACGGCGTCATTGGCGTTCGTACCGTCAATTCGGAGAAGAAAGTCGAATTCAGGCGCGTGACGCTTGTCGACGACACCCCGGACGGTCTTTGGGTAACCGGACTGCCGGAAAAAATCACACTTATAACCGTCGGCCAGGATTACGTTCGCGAAGGACAGACGGTCGAAGCCGTACCAGGCAACCAGGTAGGAGCGTCACTGTGAACTCCTTTATCGAAGCCGCTCTCGGTCATTCGCGCACCGTCCTGACTTCGATGGTGCTGCTGGTTGCAGCCGGCATCATCTCCTTCATCTCGATTCCGAAGGAAGCCGATCCGGACATTCCGATTCCGATCTTCTATGTGTCGATCGTCCATCAGGGCATATCACCGGAGGATGCCGAACGGCTCCTCATTCGTCCGATGGAGACCGAGCTTCGCTCGCTCGAAGGCCTTGAGGACATCACGGCTATCGCCTCGCAGGGTCATGCCGGCATTCTTCTGGAATTCGATGTGAACTTCGACAAGGATGCCGCGCTGCAGGATGTGCGCGAAAAGGTAGACCTGGCGCGAGCAAAACTGCCGAGCGATTCCGAGGAGCCCGTCGTGCGCGAGTTCAACGCCGCGCTCTTTCCGGTTCTTATCGTGACCCTTTCAGGCGACGTTCCGGAACGTACGCTCTATACGGCTGCTCGACGCCTGAAAGACGAGATAGAGGCGGTTCCGAGCGTACTTCAGGCGGAGCTTGTAGGCCATCGCGAGGAACTGCTGGAGGTCGTGATCGACCCCGCCAAACTCGAGTCCTACAACGTCTCTCAAAACGAGCTCATCAATGTCGTCTCTCTGAACAACCGGCTGGTTGCCGCAGGCAATATCGATACCGGGCAGGGACGCTTCTCCGTGAAGGTACCCGGTCTCTTCGAAGACCGGGAAGACGTTCTCAACCTGCCGGTCAAGGTTTCGGGAGAAGGCGTTGTAACCTTGTCGGATATTGCCGACATCAGACGAACCTTCAAGGATGCGGACGGCTATGCGCGCTTCAACGGGCACCCGGCTATCGCCATCGAGATCACAAAGCGCATCGGCACGAATATCATCGAAAACAATCAGCAGGTTCGCAAGGTCGTTGCCGAGTACACCGCTGACTGGCCGGAAGCTGTCCATGTGAATTTCACGCTCGATGCCTCTGACTGGATCTATCGCTCCCTCGGCTCTCTCCAATCGTCCATTGCCACGGCGATCGTTCTCGTGATGATCGTTGTGGTTGCCGCTCTTGGCTTGCGCTCGGCGATGCTGGTCGGCATAGCCATTCCGACATCCTTCATGATCGGCTTCTTCTTCCTTGCCTCCGCCGGGTACACCATCAACATGATGGTCATGTTCGGCATGCTTCTGGCTGTCGGCATGCTGGTGGACGGTGCGATCGTCGTGGTCGAGTACGCCGACCGCAAGATGTCGGAAGGGCTCGATCGTCGCGAAGCTTATACGCTTGCCTCGAAGCGTATGTTCTGGCCGGTCGCCTCCTCGACGGCAACTACTCTTGCCGCCTTCCTGCCCATGCTTTTGTGGCCCGGCGTTAGCGGCAAGTTCATGAGTTATCTGCCGATCACGCTTATCGTCGTTCTGTCGGCCTCGCTTCTAACTGCACTGATCTTTGTTCCCGCCATGGGTACGATCTTCGGCAAGGCAGAAACCGAGAATGACGAGGTGCTGAAACAACTCGCCGGGGCGGAAACGGGAGATATCCGGAATCTGTCCGGTCTCACCGGATCCTATGTGCGCCTTCTCGACCGCCTGATACAGTATCCCGGTCGGGTCCTCGCCGTAACGGGCGTCGTTCTTTTCAGTACGATCGTTCTCTTTTCAACGTTCAACAACGGCGTCGAGTTCTTCGTGGATACGGAACCGGAACGCGCCATCGTTCTCGTGAGCGCGCGGGGCAATCTATCCGCCCAGGATACGCTCACGCTTGCCCGCGACGTCGAACAGATCGTACTGGATACCGAGGGCGTAAAGACGGTTTTCACGCGCACCGGTCCCGGTCTCGGCAGCGGCGCTTCAGGCCGAAACGACGTGCCGAAGGACCTCATCGCACAAATGATGATCGAGCTGAAGCCCTATGAGGAAAGGCGCAAGGGCGCGATCATCCTTGAGGAAATTCGCCAGAAGACGAAATCCATTCCCGGCCTGAAGGTGGAATTGCGCAAGCAGGAAGACGGCCCGCCAACAGGCAAGGATATCCAGATCGAGCTGACCTCGACGGACTATCAGAAATTGCTCGAAACGACGGCGATGATCCGTTCGCATCTCGACGATGAGGTTTCCGGCCTAATCGATATCGAGGATGGACGCCCGCTGCCCGGCGTCGAATGGGTCATGACGGTCGACCGCGAGATGGCCGGACGCTTCGGTGCGGATGTCACGTCCGTCGGCGCTGTCATTCAGCTCGTGACCAACGGCATCATGATCGGCGAATACCGGCCCGACGACGCACAGGATGAAGTCGATATTCGGGCACGCTTCCCCGACGATTATCGTGTGATCGATCAACTGGATCAGTTGCGCGTGCAGACGACATCCGGCCTCGTTCCGATCTCCAATTTCGTCCATCGTGAAGCTCAGCCGCAAGTGAGCACCATCGAACGCATCAACGGGTATCGCCGCATCATGATCAAGGCGAATACGGCCATCGATCCAGCAACTGGCGAGAAAATAAATGTGGACGAGAAGGTGCGCGAGATTTCCGAGTGGATTTCTCAGCAGGCTATCGATCCGAGTGTGAGGGTGAAGTTCCGTGGCGCCAATGAGGAACAGGCGGAATCCGCTTCATTCCTCGGCGGCGCGCTGATTGCGGCTCTGTTCCTCATGTTCATCATCCTGCTGACGCAGTTCAACAGCTTCTACCATTCGATCCTCACCCTCTCGACGGTTGTCCTTTCGACTGTCGGCGTGCTGATCGGCATGGTTGTGACGGGACAGGCTTTCTCGGTGATCATGACCGGCACAGGCATCGTCGCGCTTGCCGGTATCGTCGTGAACAACTCCATCGTGCTGATCGATACGTTTCAGCGCCTTCGGGAGGATGCGATGGACGCCGTCGAAGCGGTGCTGCGGACGGCGGGTCAGCGGCTTCGGCCCATCATGCTGACGACGATCACGACGATGCTCGGACTTTTGCCGATGGCGATGCAGATCAATCTCGACTTCGTGACGAGAGAAATCGTCATCGGTGGTCCGGTGTCAGTCTGGTGGGTTCAGTTATCGACCGCAATTATCTTCGGTCTTGGTTTCTCGACCCTGATTACGCTGGTTCTTGTGCCGGTGCTGCTGGCGGCCCCTTCGGTGATCCGGGCCCGACGTGCGGCAAGGCGTACGGGCGACCAGGAATGGGACGGTGCAAGAGACGCCAGGCGAGCCGCCGAATAGGGGGTCAGGCTTCATCCATGACGGGGTTCGAGAGAAGGCCGACGCCTTCAATCTCGACCTCGATCATGTCTCCGTTCTTCATCCACAAAGGCGGCGTACGCGCAAATCCTACACCTGCGGGCGTACCCATCACGAGCACATCGCCCGCCTCGAGCGTCATGCACTGACTAAGCAGCATGATCGTCTCGTCTACAGGAAAGATCATGTCTTGCGTGTTCGCGCTCTGCATGACTGAACCGTTCAGGCGGGATTCGATTTTCAGTCCCGCAGCGCCCGCCGGAAGCTCATCGGCGGAGACGAAGAAGGGACCGAAGGGGCCGGTGGCGTCGAAATTCTTTCCGATCGTCCATTGTGGTGTGCGCCGCTGATAGTCGCGCACGGAGCCATCGTTGAAGCAGGAGTAGCCGGCAACAAAGGAAAGAGCATCGGCTTTCGTTGTATGGCGGGGCACGTGACGTCCGATGATCGCAGCGAGTTCCGCCTCGAAGTCAAGTTGCTCAGAAATCCGTGGACGGATCATATTTGCCCGATGGCCGATCAGCGAGGTGGCGCTTCGCATGAAAAAATTCGGATAGTCGGGTTTCTCACGGCCACCTTCGGCAGCGTGCTCGGCATAGTTCAGGCCAAGGCAGATGATCTTGCCGGGGCGTGGAATGACGGGAAGGAAATCGATATCGCCGAGCGGAAGGCGCGGCGCCGCGGACAGCACCCCGGCAACCGCCGCACGGCCACCATCACCCGCCCGGAGCATTTCGAGCAAGGACGATGGAATGCCGGAAGCCCCCGAAATATCAACAACTTCGTCACCATCGAGGCAGCCGAATTTCTCCCTGCCTTCATGCCGGAACGTCAGCAGCCGCATCGTCTTTCCCCACCGGTTTTGCTTGCGTGAATGGGCGATCTAGGCGCGAAGCCAGCCGCAAGTCAACGCGGCGACCGGGGATAAACAACCCTCACTGTCATCGAAACGTCATCATAACGTCACAAATGGATTCCGCTGGCTTGAGGCCGGCCGAGACTATCCCCGGATCACTCGACGACCGGATTGTAGAGTTCGCCCATGCGGGCTACCGAAATGACGACACGTTCCCCCGGCTGGAGATAACGGCGCGCGCCGCGCTCCTTCGCGATCTGGCGTTCGACGACATGCGAGACGAGCGAACGGTCCCAACCGCCCGCGAGCCAGTCCCAGGCGCCGAGCGCCATGGACGATTTGTCGACGCCCTGGAAGACGGTGCCGTCCGGCGTGCCGGCCAGAATGGCGGTGCGGGCGGGGACGACGCCATCCCGGATCGGCAACCCGACCTTGCGGCCCTCGAAATCCCAAAGCACGTCCTGACGGGCGGCGGACTGGCGGACGAGCTCGTCGAAATCCCAGATCGCTTCGGACTGGCGGGCCGACTGCTTCAGCTCTTCGTTCCGCCAGAGCCGCAATTCGACAGCGGCGGCGAAGACGCGCAGGTTGCGCGGAATCACGAAGAGATTGCCGACGGGCAGGAAGCCCGGCGCGCTCTTGCCGGTGGTGAAACCCTTGCCGGAGGTGACATCGGAGGCATCGATGTTGCGCATGAGTTTGGCGCGGTCTGTGACGTCGTTACAGAGGATGAGGCCGGCTTCCTTCGGCGCCTTGGAAATGTCGAAGGGCGCGAGCGCGACGAAGCAGAGCTCGACTTCGTAGTCGAGCAGCGCGTCACCCGCGGGGATCGAAGCATCGAAAGGCGTCGGCTCGACTTCCTTCGCGAAGAGGAAGGGACCGTCCTCGACGGTCGCTTCTTCCGCATGTTCGGGGAAGTTGGTACCGGCGGCGATGTGCGAGGCGGTGAGGCCAACCGGGAGCCCAAGTTCGGCGCGAGCCAAGGTGACCTTTGCGCCCGCCCCCGCAAGCGCGGCAATCGCGTCATAGCCTTTCGCGTTATAGAGATCGACTGGATCGGACATGCCGAAGGCGGCAGTGAGGTCGATCCCTGTCACCTGCTTTCCCTCGTAGGACGAAACGAGCAGGAGGCGCGTGCCCGCCTTGTCGCGCGCGAAGGTGAGCGCCTCCCCGACGGGTGCGATTTCGACGGTACCGAAGCTGCCGGCATGTGCGGTTCCCGATGCGACGACCGTCATCAGCAGAACTCCGATCCAGCGCAGGAACATCTTTCCTCCATCTTCTTCAGTTCGCGAGCAGGAACACGCCGATGGTGTTCACGATCAGGAGTATGACGCTACCGAAGAGATTCGTATCCACGAGGTAAATCTTCCCGAAGATATTGAACCGGAAGGGCTTGATGCCGTTCACGTCCTTCAGCGCACCGCCATAAAGCGGCATGGAGACGAGCGTCGCATAGAAGCTCGCAATCCAGACATAGTTGAGGATTGCCGCGACCCAGATGTGAACCCGATAATCGGCCGCGCCGGACCAGAGCAGCCAGAGGATGACAAGCGAGACGCCTGTCTGGCTCAGCACCTGCCAGACGACATGAAAGCGCGCATGCGGCGTCCAGAGCGGGTTCGTCGCATGGGTCTTGTTGAAGTCGGCGATAATCGGACCTACGGAGATCATCACTGCAACGACGGTGAAAAGCAGCCGGGGAACGAGAAGCGCGTCGAAAGTCGTTTCCATTGTCTGTTTCCTCAGATGAGACCGGGGTAGGTACCGCCGTCGAGCTGGAGGTTCTGCCCGGAAATGAAGCCTGCCTGCGCACTACAGAGAAAGGCGCAGGCATCGCCGAACTCCGCCGGATCGCCCATACGCCTGGCCGCGATCGATTCCGCGATTTCGGCTCGCGCTTCCTCCATCGATATCTTTTTGAACGCCATGGCGAGCTCGGCCATCTTCTTCTGGCGATCCGTGTCGAAGCGCTCGGGCAGCATGTTGTTGATGGTGACGTTGAAGGGCGCGAAATCCGTTGCGAGGCCCTTGCACATCGCCGTGAGGCCCGAACGCGCCGCCGTGGACAGGCCCATGACCGACCGAGGCGCCTTCACCATGGCCGAGGTGATGTTGACGATCCGGCCGAAGCGCCTTTCCTTCATGCCTTCCATCAACGCCCTGATCATGAAGAGAGGCGCCAGCATGTTGGCGTCCAGCGCGGCGCGCCATTCGGCCTCGCCCCATTGAGCGAAATTGCCGGGAGGCGGACCGTCATTGTTGTTCACGAGGATGTCGGCATCGGGACAGGCGGAGACGAGTTTGTCCCTTCCTTCCTGCGTATTGAGATCGGCCACGACGGGCATGACCGATCCTTTCGCACCGTTCGAGATATCGAAGGCCGCCTTGTCGAGCGCTTCGGCGCTCCGGCCATTGATGACGACATGGACGCCCTCGCGCGCGAGCGCGGCGGCGCAGGCCTTGCCGAGGCCGCGCGAGGAGGCGCAGACGATCGCCTTTTTCCCGTTCAGGCCGAGATCCATGAGAGGTTTCCTTTTCTAGATGGCGTGAGCGGGAAGCGCGAGTGCGGGAAGGCCGAGCAGCAAAGCCTTGCTGCGGAGCAGTTCGCGGGACGCATCTATCGGCGCGCCGAAGCGGCAGGCGATGTGGCCATCGGGCCGGAGAAGCAGGGCGCCTTGGGGCGACAGACCCGTGAGAGCCTCCCAGTCCTCGCTGTCGGCAAAGTCCTCACCCGCGACGAGGCAATGCATGCCCTGCGTGCGGGCGGCGCTTGCCCAGGCGGCGGCGGCAGGACCGGCAAGGAGCGTGAAGCCCGCAGGATCACGCAAGGAGAGAAGCGAGACGGTCTTTCCCCCGCATGAGACCCAGCGATGCGGCAGATGTGCACCGACATCCCAGGAGGGTTCGTAGCGGCTGATGTCGATTTCCGAAGCGGGAACAAGCGGCGGCGCATCGGACAGCGCGGCGGAACAGTAGCGGTAGCCAAGCTGAAGATTGAAGCTGTCGAAATGGGGGCGCTGCGCCTCGATTGCGGCGGGCAGTTCAAGGTTTGCGGCAGGATCGGCGGCAATCGCGCCATAGTGCTCCCCCACGCGGGCGGGATCGGGCCCGTAGAGCACGCCGAAAATGTCGAAGAGTTTCGAGGCGTTCATGAGGCTCTGCTCGCTGTTGGCGATGGCGACCGGGCGGCGTTCGGCCTCATATGTGTCGAGAAGCGCTTCGCCCGCCTCGCCATTGAGAACGGCGGCGAGCTTCCAGGCGAGATTCTGCGCGTCGACCGCGCCCGTGTTCAGACCGAGGCCACCCGTCGGTGGAAAGCGGTGCGCGGCGTCGCCTGCGAGGAAGGCGCGGCCCTTGCGATAGCGTTCCGCGATCTGCGCCGACATGGCCCATGGGCTGATATTGCGAATGGAGAAGGAGACCGGCGCGGCGATGGCCGCCTCGACCAGCGGGCGGCACTTCGCCTCGTCGAAAGTTTCGGGTGCTTCCGCCGCCGGATCGAAAGGATGCATGAGCACCCATGTTCCGGCGCGGTCATAGGCGATCAGAACGCCGCTCGTTCCCGGATCGAAAAGGAAATAGAGGACGCCGGGACGCGCATCGGTGAGCGCGCGCAGATCGGCCTCGAAATGGATCATGATGTAATGCTGAAGCGCCTCCGGCCCCTCCATCGCAATACCGAGCGCTTCACGCAGACGGGAGTTCGCGCCGTCGGCGGCTATGACATAGCTGCATTCGAGCCGCGAGGTTCCGATTTCGCCATGGAGCGTAGCCGTCACTCCGCCAGCATTTTCTTCCAGCCCGGTGCAGGCGACGCCGCGCTCGAAGGAAATGAGCGGTTCGGCGGCGATGGCCTCAAACAGAGCCGCCTCGAAAGCCGGTTGCGGAATATTGGTGAGGGGAAAGGGCGTGTAGGCGAGCGCCGCATCGTCCTGGCGCTCGTAAGGCAGGGCGCCGAATTCCGGACCCGCCAGCCTGCCCATGAAACGGACGAAGCCTGCATCGTTGGCGCCAGCCCCTGCCCGCCTCAAAGCCGCGGCGGAGACGCCGATGCTGTCGCAGATTTCCAGCGTGCGCGGATTTACGGCATGCGCCTTTGGAGCCGTGCCCGGCGAATGGCGGCGATCGACGAGGCGGGACGCCACGCCCTGCCGCGCGAGGAGAAGGGCCGCAAGGCAGCCAACCGGGCCTGCGCCGGCGACGAGAACGGGGTGGCGGGACATGCGCGCTCCATAAATGAGATTACTCTCATAATTGAGATATCTCTCATAAATGACTTTTGTCAAGCCCGTTCCCGCACTATCCTTCGTCCATGAGAGAGAGCGGCGTGCAGCAAGGCTATTTCCAGGGACAGACGGCGGGCGGCAGCAAGCGGGAACGGACCCGCTCGGCGCTGCTCGATGCAACGGTCAGCGTTGTCGCGGCGAAGGGCATGGAAGCCGCGAAGATTCTCGACATCACGGAGACCGCGGGACTCGCGAACGGAACCTTCTACAACTACTTCGAGGACAAGGAATCGATCCTGCGCGAGGCTGCCTACGGCATCGCATTGGCGGTGGGCCGACAGCTCGACGAGGAGATGAGCGGCATCGGGGATGCGGGGCGGCGCGTCGTGACCGCGACGACGCGCTTCATCGAGATCGTCGTGCGCGAGCCCGACTGGGCGCATGTGCTGCTCGGCAGCGCCGAAGTGATGCCCGAAGTGCGGCAGGACATATACCGCTATCTGCGCAGCGACATCGAACTGGGCGTGGAACAGGGCAAGTTCGATGTGGAGGTAACGGCCTTCCTTCTCGATCAGGTGGCTTCGCTGATCGGCGTCTCGATCCGGACGCAGATAAACGCCGGGCAGAACGCCGCGCTCACACGGCAGACCTGCGAGAGCATTCTCCGGCTTCTGGGGATGAGCCCTGCAAAGGCGAGAAAGCTCGCCGCGACGGGATGAAACTCCGTCAGAAGTAGAGCGCGACGTTGAGATTGACCCGGCTCGACCAGTCGCCACCATTGCCACCCGAGGCGAGGGCGCGGGTGAACTCGGGCCCGATATAGGCGTTGTTCCGGCCGAGCGCCCAGTCGAGCGTCACGTAGAGGGGCCCATCGAAATCCATCCCCGCGCCGAGCACGTTCTGCTGGCTGCCCGCATAGCTCTCTTCCGCCTTATCGAGATAGGAGTAGTCGTTGTAGAAGGTGACGGTCTTCAACAGGCCGCCTGTTTCCTCTTCCGTGTCCCAGGCATAGGCGAGCCCCGCGACATAGATCCAGCCGCGCGAGGCGACTTGATAGGGATAGTCGAAGGCACCCATCGTCACATAGCGGCTATCCTGGCCCGGCGGGTTCTCGAGATCGAACTCATAGCGGACGATCTCGGTCTTGAGATTCCACGGACCGCGATCGAAACGCGCATGAAGGGCCTGCGCATTACGCTGGCCATCGCGGCCGGTCGTATCGTTCGGGATGAGACCATATTGAAATGAGGCGCCTGCCTCACCTGTTATGCCCTGGCCGAGGACGAAGCTCCGCGCGGCCCGCAGGTTGAACTGATGCCGCTCGCCGTTCTGCCGCACACCGTCGGAGACGATGTCGTAGGAATAGCGAGCGCTGTCCTCGCTGTCGCCTGCCCAGCTTCCTTCATCGCTCGGGAACCAGGCGGCATCGAAGGTCCAGGGGCCCATGTCGCGGGTGTAGCGGAAGCCGAGATCGTAGTCGTCTTCCAGACCCGCATAGAAGGCGAGCGAGAAGAAGAAGTTGTTGGAGGCGAAAGGCAGGAGGCCGAAAGGCACCTTCTGGATCCCCGCCTGAATCTTCTGCTGCGAGTCGGGCCTGTAGCCGATCCAGGCGTGATGCGGGAAGTGCGTGAGGATGCCGTCATCGCTGTAGTAGTAGAAGCGATACTGCATGGAGCCGTCCCAGCGGCCGGACTCGAAGGAAGCATCGAGCATCACCGTATCGAGACGGATGTTTTCAGAAAGATTGCGGCGCTTGCGGCCCGCTTCCCAGCTCTTGTGATAGATGTTCGCGCGAATGGCACCGCCGACATCGAAGCTCGGCCCGGCTTCCTCCGGCTCGACAGGCTCGACGCCGCTCGCAGGTTCACAAAACGCGTCGCCCGCGGGACAAGTCTCCTCACCCTCTTCCGCGCGCACGGGCAAGGCCGCGAGCGCGCAGCACGCCGCGCCCGCAGCAGCCATCGTAACCGGCTTTCCGAACACTTGGCTTCCCCCTGGCAGATTTATCTTTCTCCAAAATCACCTAGAGGGATGGAAGGCGAGGTCAACAGCAGCTCTCTCACACGAGTCTGAGAGCCCGGCGAAGAAGCGGCATGGCGAGAAGAACCGCCAGAATATCGACCGAAAGAATCGGCAGCGCCGCGAAGGCACCGACCCCGGCGACAAGAAGAGTGGTGAAGGGGAAGGCAAGAAGCACGATCGCCGTTATCCCGCTCAACCGGTGAGCTTGCGGCGCAGAGGCAAGGGCAAAGAGAACCGCGACAAAAAGCACACCGAGCAGGACGGCAACCATCCAGCCATATGAGGTGACGACGGCATAAGGCATCAGCCGCCCCGCCAGCAGCAGCGCCGCCGTCGCAAGCGGAAGGCCGTGCACGATGCCATCGGAGAAGGCGAGGAAGACGCGATTGCCGCGGCTTGCCATGGCGGCCGGGCGCGCCCTCCAGACCGAGAGACCGGAGAGGACGAGGAGGCAGGAGCCGAGACCGAGAACGGAATAGAGAAGTTTCAGCGCGATGCCGCCAAAGTTGCCGTAGTGAAGCGGCGTGACCATCGCATAGATGCGCTTGCCAATGCCTTCGCGGCTCCAGTCGACAATGCCCTCAAGCTGTCCCGTTTCGCCTTGCATGACGACGGCCGGAAAATAAATGAGACGGCCGGGAACAGTTCCATAGACCGTGACGAGGCCGCCCTTACGGCCCCAGCCGTCGAAGACGATCTGTTCCGGTTCGAGATCCGGCATGGCCCGAAGCGCGTTCGCCACGATAAGGCCCGGCGGTACCATCTGCGCCGCCTCGCCCGGCGAGGCGGAAATCGCACCCGACATTGCCTCCGACGCAGCGTCCGTATCACCCCTGAAGGAGAGAAAGGCAGCGGCGAGAAGAAAGACGCCGATAAAGCCGAGGACGCAGCCGGTCAGCGCCATCATGAAATGAAATGGCAATCCCCAGATGCCTGCCGACTTGTGCAGATCCGTCCATTTGAGGCGGACACTGCGCCGCAGCCGCAGCGTGAAGAGTTCGGCCAGCATCTTCCGGTGCAAGAAAACGCCGGAGACCAGCGACAGCAACATGACGAAGCCGAAGAAGCCAACCAGATAGCGCCCCCAGGGCAGGGGCAGCAGCAAATCCGTATGAAGACGATTCAACACTTCGCCAGTGCGGCTTCTCCCATCCCTGACCTGCCCTGCTTCCTCGCCTGTCGCCGCATCGAGGACCAGTTCTCCCCCGCGCGCCTGCAGAGAGATGAGGGGATCGTAGTAGCTTGGCAGGTATATCGAGAAGTTTGCAGGGATCTCGTCCCACCTCGCCTGCGCCTCCGCATAGAGAGTGTCCACCGCCTTCGCGTGATCGGTATAGGCCGGCTGGTAGGTTCCACGTTCCCAAGGACCAAGTTCAATCTCGAAAAGAGCGACGACGCCGGAGAACGAAACCACATAGAGGACGAGACCGAGGAGAAGGCCCGTCCATGAGTGAAGTTCATAAAGCGCCTTCATGCTTCCCTGACGCATCACCCCTCCCCTCCCGACAGAAAGGAAATGGCGGCAAGGCCGAACAGGACGAAGGCGGCAAGCAAGGTCAGGAGATGGGAACGGAGAACCGCGCCGGAAGCAAAGAGCCATAGCGTCATGCCCGTCCAGACAATCGGCCAAAGCACCGTGGCGAGCGCCGCGCGGCCCGCAGGCTCCATCGGCAGCAAGAGCGAAAGCGAGAAGAGCGCGGCGACGGAAAAGAGAAAGCCCGTCAGCAGAGACATCGCGGAGCGGCGGAGACTCAGAACACCGTCCGCTCTTCGTACTTCATCGACGGCGCTCCGCCGCAGTGGCGCCGGTCTCGCCGCCTTGCCGCGTTCTCCAAGGCTGCGCGCGAGAGCAGCGCCGAAGCCTGCCAGCATGATAAAGGCGAGAGAAACAGGGATGCCCGCATCCCAACCCATGCCGCGGCCGGAAAGATAAAAGCCGCTGAGGACAAGCGCGGCAGAGAGGAGATACAGAAGGCGGCAGGTCACATCGCCCACGGAAGGTGCACGAGCGCCAGCAAGCGCGGCAACACCGCCCAGGCTTGCCGCCAGGGCGGCGATCACGAAAATCGGACTGGCAATCGTTTCCATGAGGCCATGGACGAGGGAGAGATTATGTCCCTCCCTCGCCTGTTGGATCAGAATTCCACTTCGAGGCTTACGCCGACAAGCTGGCGCGGCCCGAGCGTCGCGGCGACGGGAACGCCGCCCGCCGTGTCGATATAGGTGTAGTAGCGTTCGTCGAAGAGGTTCTCGGCGAAGACCGTCACCTTCCAGCCATCCATCTTGTAGCCGGCCTGCGCATTCGACACCCAATAGGCATCGACGTCTTCCTGCGGCGCGCCATCGATGCGCGTCATGTAGCTCGATGTGTATTTCGTATCGCCGCCGAAGAAGAAGCCTGTATCGCTCTCGTAGAAGGCGCCAAGGGCAAAGGACCATTCCGGCGCTTCGGGGAAGGACATGCCGGAAAGATTGCCCGTGGACACGCTGCTGAAGTTCTCGAACTCGCTTTGGACATGACCGAGGGAGGCGAAAGTCGAAAGCTCGGGCGTCACCGCGTAGCGGCCTTCGATCTCGAGACCGTAGAGTTCGGAACTTGCAGCATTCACGATGATGCCGGAGGTGAAGTCGAGCGGGTTCTGCAAGATCTCGACCTGCTGATCCTTCCAGTCCGTGTAGAAGGCATTGGCGCTCAGCTGGAGCCGCCGGTCGAAGAACGCGCCCTTGTATGAAACTTCGTAGTTCCAGGTCTCTTCCGGATCATAGGTGAAGGGAGTGCCGGACGAGGTCTGCACACCCGAGCCGCCATTGCGGAAGCCCTGCTGGACGGTGAAGCCGAGCGTATGTTCCGGCGCAAGTTCCTTGATCAACCCGGCCTTGGGCAGGAAGACGGTCTCCTCGAAAGAACTGCGCTGGTTGGTGGTAACGGCGCCATTGCGGGAGAAGAAGTTCGTGCTCTCCTGGTCCGTATAGTCGAGACGGCCGCCCGCCACGACTTTCCAGGTGGGAATGAACTCGTATGTCGCTTCGCCGAACAGGGCGGCGTTGGAGGAATCCGTGCTCGCCCGGCTGACATCGAAATTGCCGAAATAGTTGGGACGAACATAGCCGGAGTTCATTTCCTCGTCGGCGAGATAGATGCCCGCCACGGCCTTCCAGCGGCCCGACTCGTAGTTCACGCGGAATTCCTGCGTGAGGATCGAGCGGTCGTCTCCGCCGCTCAGCACATTGGTTTCACCCGCCGTTCCCTCGTTGATCGAAGGACGCTCCATGTCCGAGCGGGAGAAAGAGGTGAGCGATGTCAGAAGAAGCGACGACGTGAGGTCGTGCTTCACCTCGAAGGAGACATTGTTCACATCCGTCGTACGGGACTCGGCGAAGACGGGCAGGTTGAAATCGCCCCTGTCGGCGTCAAGCGGGAAGCCGAGGACCGGGCCCGCAATGTCGTCCGAATAGGGCGAGTCGTGCGAGAAGGAGTAAGTGAGCAGGGCCGACGTGTCCGGCATACCGTTCGGCAGCAGCAGGAGCTTGCCGCGAATGTGATAATATTCGTTCTCTACAAACTCGTCGTAGCGATCAAAGCCGGTATAGGTCGGGTAGTTGATGTCGTTTTCGCTGATGTTGTATTCGGCGGAGACGCGCATGGCGAGCTGATCCTCGACGAGCGGCGCATTGACCGTGAAGGCCGTGCCGCGCGTATCCATCGTGCCAATGGTCGCCTTGCCCTTTGCTTCCCAATCGAAGGTCGGGTCCTTCGTCTTGACATAGACCGCACCCGCAAGCGCCGCGCGGCCCGTCAGCGTGGACTGGGGACCGCGATAGACCTCGACCTGCTCGACATCCCATAGACCGCGGGCACCACGGCGCGCGCCTATGACGGTCTGCTGCGCACCATCGACATAAAGGCTGGCAAGGGGCGCGCCGCCGGGCGTGAGACCTTCGGAGTTCACACCGCGAATGACGAAACCGGCATCCGGCCAGTCGCCATCCATGACGTTACCCATCATGCGGAAAGCGCCGCGGAAACTCTGGATCTGATGATCGTCGATTTCCTCGGCAGTGACGATGCCGACGCTCGCCGTCGTGTCTTCGAGCGTGGTAGTATTCTTCGCGCCGTAGACGACGAGGGAAGGAAGCGTGGTGGTGCCGCCGACTTCCGCCACGGGGCGGAGCGCAACGACATTGGCGCCCGTGAAATCGTAGGTAAGGCCCGTGCCCGCGAGAAGCGCGGCAAGCGCCTCATTGGGGGTGTAGCTGCCAGAGAGGCCGCCGGTCGAGAGGCCCGCGACTTCATCCGAGGTGAAGAGGATCTGCAGGTTCGCCTGATCGGCAAGCGCGGTGAGCGCCCCATCGAGGCTCTGGGCAGCGATGGAAAGCGAGAGGGGGGCAGCCGCGACGCTTTCAGCCGGTTGAGCCACTGCCCCCAGGGGCGCGAGCCCGCACATCAAAGCCGCAACGGCGACACCCGCCGCCAGACGCTTCAGCCCATTCCTGCCGGAAACCCCAGAATTCATCGAAACCCCCTTCGCTTATCGACACGCAAACACACGCGGGATGCGGCTTTCCGCATCCTGTTACAGAGATGACGAACGGAGAGAGGCGATCTTGCAGGGCGCGCGCGAAAAAAATCGCACGGGGTGCGAAATCAGCTCACGAGCGTGACAAAGGGGAGACGGGTGATGCTGATCGGCAGGATGAGTTCCATGGCGGGCAGCAACTCTTCCGGCCTTTCAAGATCGAAAACGCCCGTTACTTCGAGACGCCGGAGATCGTCCGAGAGGACAAGGATGCGCTCGGGCACGAAGCGGGAGACCTCCTCCACCACGGCGCCGAAGGGACGCCGGTTGAAGATGAGCTTGCCGCGCCGCCAGGCAAGCTCCGAGCCGGCATCGGCGGCGGCGAGGCGGAAGGGGCCCTTGCCCTCGGGCGCGAGGAGCGCCTCGTCCGGCCCGACAATGGCGGAGCGGCCGCCGGGGGCCTCGGCCTCGACCTTGCCGGAGGCGACGGTGAGGCGGGCGGCCATGCCATCCTTGTGGAGGCAGCGAAGCGCGAAGACGGCGCTGGCCGAGCGCGCGGTGCAGCCTTCCGCGACGACGGTGAAGGGATGGGCCGGACCCGGCGCGACCTCGAAGAAAGCCTCTCCGCGATGGAGCGTCACGCGGCGCGCCGAGCCATCGAAGTTCAGGGAGACGGCGCTGCCGGTGTTCAGCCAGAGGCGCGACCCGTCAGGCAGGTCGGCGCGGCGGCGCTCGCCCTTCGCGGTTTCGAGATCGGCATGAGGGGCGAGGAACTCCTGCGCGCCGAGGCCGCCAAGGGCCAGCACGGCGGAAGCAGCAAGGCCGCCCGCGAGGAAGTGGCGACGGGAAAGCGAGAGGCCGCGCCCCGCGCGAAAGGAGCCGGCCGTGGCGGAGCGCGCCCTTTCAAGACGGTGGAGGGTGGCTGCTTCCGTCCGCCCGAGATCCGCCCAGAGGGCTTCCGCCCTGGCGGCTGCCGCCCGATGCATGGGGCTTTCGGCGCGCCAGGCCACGAAGGCATTACGAAGCTCGGGCGAAGGCTCGCCGCCGCTCAGCCGCGCGACCCAATCGAAGGCTTCATCCTCAAGTGCTGCCTGTTTTTCCCGTTCGGAAGACAAAAGCCCCTCACCGTCCATGCCCGAGCCGCCCTGCCCCCAAGGGAGCGGCGGCATCGTACAATATTGTCCGTCAGAGGATAGACGATGCGGGGAGGCAAAGCTTGCAGCGGGCCATGCGCATTTCAGCCTTCGGCATCCATCGCGGCGCGGCAATGCTTCAATCCGCGGGCGAGATATTTCGCGACCATGCTTTCCGAAACGCCAAGCTCCGCGGCGATGCGCGCATGGCTCAACCCGTCGACACGGGCGAGAAGAAGCGCGCGGCGGACATTCGCCGGAAGTTCGGCGAGCGCGGCATCAAGCTGATGAAGGCGCTGGCGGCCCTGAAGCGCGGCCTCGGGCGAGGGAGCCTCGTCGCGAATATCCTCGGTGAGGCCATCGCCAAGGAGCGGCGCGCCAAGACGGCGCTCGCGGCGGAGCAGATCTATCGCGATGTTGGAGGCGACGCGAAAGACATAGGCGCGGGGATTCTCGACCGGGGAAGCGGGGCGGCCGAGCGAGGCAAGGCGCAACCAGGTGTCGTGAACGACCTCGCTGGCGCGGTGCAGGTCGCCCAGGCGGCCCGCGAGCGTGCCGAGCAGGCTGTCGTAATGCTCGTGAAATGCCCCCATCAAGGGCGATGCTTCGTCCCGCGCCATTGCGCCAATCCTGAAACTCGTACCGGCGCAAGGCGCCCCCGGGAGAGAAGACTATTTCAAATGCAACTCACTCGCAAGTGCAGGGACGAGGCAAGGGTTTGCCGGGCATTTTCGGGAGCCTGACCGTCATGCGCGGTTTGACAGGGGCGGCCCGCCTCCCTACTCAAATTGACAAAAGAAATTGAAGGGCGAGGGAGGCCCTGATCCATGAAAAGCCTGTTGATCGCCAATCGCGGCGAGATTGCCGTGCGCATTGCGCGCGCCGGTTCGGAACTCGGCCTGAGAACGGTCGCCATCTTTGCGGAGGACGATGCGCTGTCGCTGCATGTGCGGGCCGCCGACGAGGCGCTGCCGCTGACGGGCACGGGCGCGGCCGCCTATCTCGACATCAAGCAGATCGTCGCCGAGGCCAAAAAGGCGGGATGCGACGCGATCCATCCGGGCTACGGGTTCCTGAGCGAGAATGCGGCTTTCGCCGAAGAATGCGCGAAGGAAGGCATCACCTTTGTCGGCCCCTCGCCCGAGGCGCTGCGCCTCTTCGGCGACAAGGCGAAGGCCCGGGCGCTGGCCGAGAAGGAGGGCGTGCCGCTTTTTCCCGGCACCAACGGCGCGACGAGCCTCGAGGAAGCGCGCACCTTCATGGAGAAGCTTGGGGATGGCGGCGCGGTGATGCTGAAAGCGCTGGCGGGCGGCGGCGGACGCGGCATGCGCGCCGTCACCGACATCAAGGACCTGCCCCAGGCCTATGAACGCTGCCAGTCGGAAGCGAAGGCGGCCTTCGGCAGCGGCGACATTTATGTCGAAAAGCTGGTGCGGCAGGCGCGGCACATCGAAATCCAGATCGTGGGCGACGGCGAACATGTCATCGACCTCGGCGAGCGCGAATGCACGCTGCAGCGGCGGAACCAGAAGGTTGTGGAAATCGCGCCGAGCCCGACCCTCGACAGCGACACGCGCAAGCGCCTGACGGATGCGGCGCGAAAGCTCGCAAGCGCGGCTTCCTACAAGGGGCTTGGCACGTTCGAATTCCTGATCGACATGGAGGCGGCTTCGCCCGAGACGGCCATCGCCTTCATGGAGGCGAATCCGAGGCTGCAGGTCGAGCATACCGTCACGGAAGAAGTGACCGGCGTCGACCTCGTGAAGACGCAGCTGCGGATCGCGGGCGGCGCGACGCTGCCCAATCTCGGCCTCAAGGAAGCGCCTGCGCCCCGCGGCTTCGCGATCCAGCTTCGCGTGAACATGGAGCGGATGGACGAGAAGGGAGAAGCTGTGCCGACGGGCGGCACGCTCACCGCCTTCACGCCGCCTTCGGGGCCCGGCATCCGCGTGGACACGTTCGGCTATTCTGGCTACCGCACGAGCCCGAACTACGATTCGCTGCTCGCGAAGCTCATCGCGCATTCTCCCGCGCCGGACTATGACGCGGCAATCGCCCGGGCACGCCGCGCGCTCAGCGAATTCCAGATCGAGGGCGTGCCGACGAACCTTTCCTTCCTGCAGGCGCTTCTTGCGCGCGAGGATGTGCAGGCGAACAGGGTTCATACGAGCTTCATCGCCGAACATGCGAGCGAACTGGTGAAGACGCATGCGGAACCCGGCCGCTACTTCACCGGCGGGAATGGCGGCGGCGCGGCGCAGGCCGCAAAGCATGTCGAGGGACCGGCGGGCACGACGCCCGTGCCCTCCACCATGCAGGGCAAGGTCATCTCCATAGATGTCGAGGAAGGCGCGAGCGTCGCGAAGGGCCAACAGATCGCCGTTCTCGAAGCGATGAAGATGGAGCATACGATCGCCGCGCCCTTTGGCGGCACGGTGCGCAAGGTCGCGGCCGTTCCCAACGCAACGCTGATGGAAGGCGAGCCGCTGCTCTTTATCGAGGAAGGCGCGGGCGGCGACGCGGCGGCGGTGACGGAAGAGGCGGTCGATCCCGACTATATCCGCCCCGACCTTCAGCACGTCATCGACCGGCACGCGATCGGCCTCGACGAGAACCGGCCGGACGCCGTCGAACGGCGGCGCAAGCGCAACCAGCGCACCGTGCGCGAGAACATTGCGCATCTCTGCGACGAGGGAAGCTTCATCGAATATGGCGCGCTGGCGCTTGCCGCGCAGCGCCGCCGCCGCTCGATGGAAGAGCTGCTGAAGATGAGCCCTGCGGACGGGCTCGTTTCCGGGATCGGCACGGTGAATGCGGATCTATTTGGCGAGGAGAAAGCGCGCGCGCTGGTGATGGGCTACGACTTCACGGTGTTCGCGGGCACGCAGGGCGCGATGAACCACAAGAAGATGGACCGCATGCTCTTCCTCGCGCGGGACCAGAAGCTGCCCATCGTGCTGCTGGCGGAAGGCGGCGGCGGACGGCCGGGCGACACGGACACGGCAGGCGTCGCCGGTCTCGACACGCCGACCTTCCACACTTTCGCGACGCTTTCGGGCAAGGTGCCACTTGTCGGCATGACGGCGGGACGGTGCTTCGCGGGCAATGCGGCGCTGCTCGGCTGCTGCGACGTCATCATCGCGACGGCGGACTCGAACATCGGCATGGGCGGCCCGGCGATGATCGAAGGCGGCGGACTCGGCACTTACGCGCCGGAAGATGTCGGCCCGGCGGAAGTTCACCGCAAGAACGGCGTGATCGACATCTTCGTGAAGGACGAGGAAGAGGCAATCGACGCCTGCAAGAAGTACCTTTCCTATTTCCAGGGACCGACCGAGAACTGGGAGGCGAGCGACCAGCGGCTGCTCCGCCACATGATCCCTGAGAACCGGCTGCGCGCCTATGACATCGACAAGGTGATCGAAGGCGTGGCCGACAAGGGCTCGGTGCTCGAACTCAGGAAGGAATTCGGCATCGGCATCAAGACGGCGCTCATCCGCATGGAAGGGCGGCCGATGGGGCTGATGGCGAACAATCCCTATCACCTCGGCGGCGCCATCGACGCGGAGGCCGCCGACAAGGCCGCGCGCTTCATGCAGCTTTGCGACGCCTTCGGCCTGCCGATCCTGTCGCTTTGCGACACGCCGGGTTTCATGGTCGGGCCGGAAATCGAGAAGGAAGCGCAGGTGCGCCATGTGAGCCGCATGTTCGTGACGGCGGCGAACATGTCCGTGCCGCTTTTCGCGGTGGTCTTACGCAAAGGCTACGGGCTCGGCGCGCAGGCGATGACGGCAGGGAGCTTCCACGCGCCCTTCTTCAACATCTCCTGGCCGACGGGCGAATTCGGCGGCATGGGCCTCGAAGGGGCCGTGCGTCTCGGCTATCGCCGGGAGATGGAGGCGATAGAAGATCCGGAAGAGCGCGACGCCTTCTATCGCAAGATGGTCGACCGCTATTACGAGAACGGGAAGGCGACCAACATGGCGTCCTTCCTCGAAATCGACGCGGTGATCGACCCGGCCGATACACGGCACTGGGTGACGCGGGGGCTGAAATCGCTGCCGCCCATGGAGCAGCGTGCGACGCGGCCCTTTATCGATACTTGGTGAGACGCGAAAGGCCGGATGGAATCGTCTTGCGATCCCATCCGGCTAAAATTCGTCCGGCCCGGGAAACGGCCTAGCTTTCCTTGGCGACTTTGTCGAAGTCCGATGCATCATGACGCTCGGGAAGCTGGCTCGACTTATCGCCCCAGGTGCGATTGACCATGCGTCCACGCTTCACGGCCGGGCGCTCGGCGATCTCTTCCGTCCAGCGATTCACATTCTTGTACTCGTGGACGCTGAGGAACTCGGCCGCCTCATAAAGCAAGCCCTTTGCGAGCGCGCCGTACCAGGGCCAGATCGCCATATCGGCGATGGTGTATTCATCGCCCGCGATGAAACGGCTTTCGGCAAGACGCCGGTCCAGCACGTCGAGTTGACGCTTCACCTCCATAGCGAATCGGTCGATCGCATATTCGATCTTCACGGGCGCATAGGCATAGAAGTGGCCGAAGCCGCCGCCGAGATAAGGCGCAGAGCCCATCTGCCACATGAGCCAGGACCAGCACTCGGCGCGCTTCGTCAGATCCTTCGGCTGGAAAGCGCCACCGAATTTCTCCGAAAGATAAAGCAGGATGGCGCCGCTTTCGAAGATGCGGGTGGGCGGATTGGTGCTGTGGTCCATCAGCGCCGGGATCTTGGAATTCGGGTTGACCGAGACGAAGCCCGAGCCGAACTGATTGCCCTCGCCGATATTGATGAGCCAGGCGTCGTATTCCGCCTCCTTGATGCCGAGCTCCAGAAGTTCTTCCAGCATCACGGTCACCTTGACGCCGTTCGGCGTCGCCAGCGAATAGAGCTGGAAAGGATGCTTGCCGACAGGAAGCTCCTTCTCATGCGTCGGACCGGCGACGGGCCGGTTGATGTTCGAGAAGCGGTTCTCGTTCCTGTCTTTCTCCCAGGTCCAGACCTTTGGCGGCGTGTAGTCGGACATTCTGCGTCTCCCTCATTCGGTTTCGTGTGACCGTTCTTCGGATATCAGCCGGCTTCCTCGGCGACGAAGCCCTTCCAGCCGCGCATATAGGTGACGAAGGCATCGCCGAGGCCTTCATCGCGCAGGTGCTGCTCGGTGACGGGCAGCGCGGGCGAGAGATAGTCGGCATCGGCAAGGACGCGGTTCGGGAAATCATGGCGCAGGATCGCGGCGCGGCCGATGACGGCGAAATCGCAACCGGCATCGATGACGGCGGCCGCATCAGCGCCGCTCATGATCTTGCCCGCGGCGCCGAGACGGACCTGCCCGCGCGGGAGCGAAGTGAAATATTCCATGAGCGGCTTGCCCTGGAATTCCTCTTCCGCCGGTTCCTTGTTCACGTCCCAGAGCGACATGTCGAGGAAGTCGATCTTCGCCTGGCCGAGAAGTTCGGTCGCGACGTCGATCACTTCGGCGAGCTTCAGGCCGAACCGTTCCGGCGAAAGGCGAATGCCGAGCTGGAAGTCCGGCCCGCAGGCGGCGCGGATACCATCCACGATCTCAAATGTGAGACGGGCACGATTTTCGAGCGAGCCGCCATAGGCATCGCTGCGACGATTGGTTTCCGCAGAGAGGAACTGCGCGAGGAGATAGCCATGCGCGCCATGAACCTCGACGCCATCGAAGCCCGCCTTTTCCGCACGCTTCGCGGCGGCGATGAAGGCGTCGCGGGCGGCCTCGACCTCGGCGGTCGTCATGGCGCGTGCGCCTGTATCCGCATCGTCGGACGCGCCGACCACTTCGCCGACCAGTTCCTTTGGCGAGCGGATGCCCGCGTGATGAAGCTGGACGGAAGAGACCGAGCCCCTGGTCTTGATGGCGGCCGCAAGCCGCGTCAGCCCTTCGAGATGGCGATCATCCCAGATGCCGAGCTGGCCCGAAAAGCCCTGTCCGCCGGCCTGCACATGGGCAGCGCAGGTCATGGTGAGGCCGAAGCCGCCTTCGGCGCGCATGGTGAGCCAGCGGAATTCGTCGTCGGAAAGGCGGCCATCCTCATGGCTCTGCAGATTGGTGAGCGGCGCGAGCATGAAGCGGTTTTTCCAGGCAGGGCCGTGGGCGAGGGAAAGCGGCTCCGCGAGCCTGTTCGTATTGATCATTGGAATTCCAGGAGATGAAGTTGAATTCGGATAACCGCCTATATAGGCCCTTGAGAGGCGATCTTCCATCGGGGAGGCCGATCACAAACCGTTGTTCGCCGGAAGGTGGACCGGAATGGCGGGAAACCGCGCGGATGAAATCGGCGCGAGACAAGGCCGGATTCCACGGCACCAGGAAGGAAAATGCGCGGAAGCGGGGTGAGGAACGGCCTCAGCGCTCCGTCAGCGCACGGTCCTTCAGCTTGAGCACGGGCTTCAGCAGATAGGCAAGGACCGTTCTGTCACCGGTGATCACGCTTACTTCCGAAATCATGCCCGGGATGATCGGCAGGTTCGCCTGACGGCCTTCGAGCGCCGCATGGTCGACGCTTACCGTCACGGGGAAGTAGTGCACGCCTTCCTGTGTGACCTGCGTGTCGGCACCGACGCGCTCGACGCGGCCAGGCAGTGCGCCATAGACAGAGAAGTCATAGGCGGTGATGCGGACTTTCGCCTCCTGGCCCGGGTGGATGAAAGCGATGTCGGAAGGGTTCATGCGCGCCTCGATGAAGAGCGTGTCGTCGAGCGGTACGATTTCCATGATGGTGCCGCCGGGCTCGATGACGGCGCCCTGCGTCAATGTCGCGACGCGCTTCACGACGCCGTTCGCGGGCGCACGAACTTCGCGGCGGCCGACGCGGTCGCGATGAGCGACGAGGCGGGCGGAAAGCGCGGCGAGTTCGGCACTCGACTTGCTCAGTTCCTCCCGAGCCTCACTGACGAAGGAGGAGCGGCGCTCGTCAATACGGGAGGCAAGTTCGTCGAGTTCGATTTCGGCGGCGCGGATATCGGCACGCGCCTTTGAGAGCGCCTCATCCGTTTCGGCGAGCATGCGCTCGAGCTTGAGCTTCTCGACGACGGACATCAACCCGTCCCGCACCTGACGGGCGACGAGGCCATGTTCGGCGGCAAGCGAGCGGCGCTTCTCGTCGAGATGGACGATCCGTTCTCTCGCCTCCGCGATGGTCTGGCGAGCCTGCTCTTCCTGCCGCCCAAAAACGGCTACGGCATCGTCGAGGCCCTGAATCTTGCTCCGATAAAGCGCTGTTTCGGCGGCAATCAGGGCCGGTCCCTCCGGCGTATCGGAAAGCTCTTCGGGAAAGGAGAGCGGTTCGCCCGACGCCTCGGCGGAAAGGCGGGAGACCGCAGCCTGCAGGGCACGATAGGTGCTGAGATCCTCGCGATAGGAAGAGAGCGCGCCGGTATTGTCGATCTGGGCGACGACATCGCCTTCCGCCACACGGTCGCCTTCGCGGACGAGGACCTTTCGCAGAATGCCGCCTTCGAGGTTCTGAACGACCTGAATATGGCTCGAAGGAACGACCGAACCTTCGCCATTCGCCGTCACATCGATATGCGCGAAGGCGGCCCAGACGAGCAGGAAGAAGATGAGCCCCGAGATGACGGAGAGCAGGACGATCACCGCGCGCTCCGGCCCCCTGACGGGATCGAGCAGGGCCGATCCGGCATTCATGAGGAAGCGCGCGTTCATTCCTTCACGCCTCCCGTCACGACATTGAGAGGTCCGCGCGGTTCCTTGCCGCTCAGGGCAGCGAGCACCTTGTCGCGCGGACCGTCCATGACGACGCGGCCGCGCTCCAGCACGATAATGCGCGAGACGAGCGGCAGCAGCGCGGGCTTGTGCGTGACGATGACGGTGGTGAGCCCCACGCGTTCGCGCGCGAGGCCCGCGATCACGCGCTGCTCGGTCGTGTTGTCCATCGCGGAAGTCGGTTCATCCAGCAGCAGAACGGGCGGGCGTCCGGCAATCGCGCGGGCGAGCGACACGGCCTGACGCTCGCCGCCGGAAAGCCTCATGCCGCCTTCGCCCACCTGCGTCTGCAGGCCGAGTACGGAGCGCGAAAGAAGCTCATCGAGACCGGCAGCATGAACGACCTCAAGGAGCCGCTCATCGTCGAGGCCAGGATGTGCGGCGAGAATGTTGTCGCGGATCGTGCCGTGAAAAAGTACCGCTTCCTGTCCCGCATAGCCGATGGCGGTGCGGAGAGCGGCGGGATGGATCTGGCGCACATCGACGCCATCGAGCAGCACATGGCCTGCATCCGGCGCGTTGAGATTGAGCGCGAGGCGATGCGCCGTGCTCTTGCCGGAGCCTACACGGCCCAGAATGGCAACGGAGGTGCCCGCCTCCACATGGATGTTGATTCCCTCCAGCGCGACGACAGGCGGAATGTCCTCCGTCAGCGAGGGATAGGAGAAACGCACCTCCCGGAAGGAGAGCGCGCCCTTCGCCCGCACCTTCTGGATTTGGCCGGGCACTTCTTCCACCGGCGCCTGCATGAAGCGGTCGAGCCCCGCGACGGCAAGTTTCGTCTGCTGCCAACGCGCCATGAGGTTGGCGACCTGCGCAAAAGGTGAGACGGCGCGGCCCGACAGGATGACGGCGGCGATGAGTGCGCCCGAGGTAATGTCACCTGCGCCGACAAGGAGTGCGCCGAAAATCACGATGAAGATTGTCACGAAGCTGGCGGCGCCAGCCGTGACGGAGCCCGAGAGGCTCGACCATTGGCGCGACTGGATCGCCGTCTCGGCATTCTGCGCGATCATCGCTTCCCAGTGGCGGCGCGCCCAGGCCTGCGCGTTCACGGCCTTGATCGTGTCTATGCCTGCCATGGTTTCATGCAGGAAGGCAGACTTGTGAGCGGCCTCGCGATGCGCGCGGGAAACGGCGCGGGAAATCGGCTTCTGAAGCAGAAGCCCTGTCCCGACCACCAGCGCGATACCTGCAAGCGGCACGAGAACCAGAACACCGGCGATCCACCAGATGATTGCGAGGAAGATCAGGACGAAGGGGAGATCGCCAAGCCCAACCAGCGTGGCGGAGGTGAAGAAGTCGCGCACCGTTTCGAACTCGCGAACCGTATTCGCAAGCGTGCCCGCGCTTTGCGGCCGCGCCGTGCCGCGCAGAGCGAGAAGCTGGCGGAAGATACGCGCGCCGACGGAAACGTCGAAACGCCGCCCTCCCACATCCACGAGATAACCGCGGATGATGCGCATGAAGACATCGGTGAGGACCACCACGCCAATACCGATGCCGAGCGCCGCGAGGCTTGCCGTCGCATTATTGGGAATGACACGGTCATAGACCGCCATTGTAAAAAGCGAAATCGCGATTGCTGCCAGATTGACGAAGAGGCCTGCGAGGATCGCAAAGCCGTAGAGCCGCTTGTTCGCGAAGAGCGCGCCCTTGAACCAGTCCTTCTCCGGCTCGACATCGAGCAGGTTGCTGCGCTGGTCGAAATAGAAGGCGGGGCGAAGCTGCCAGACGGCCGCGCCGGTTTCGAGTTCATGGTCCGGCACCCAGATGGGCTCGCCCTCGCCCTGCGCCGCCATGAAGCCGGAACTGCGGCGCATGAGAAGTGCGACCGGCCCCTCCACGACGGAGACCGCGAGAGCTGGCATCTCGGTGCGCGTGAGTTCGGAGGCGGGCTTCGCCGCTTCGACCGCGATGATCTCGGCGCGCGAGGCCGCCTCCGCGACATGCGCAGTGTCGAGCCGCCCGCGCTTCAGCGGAAGGCCCGCAAGCATCGCCTCCCGGTTCATGCCCTTGCCGAAATAGCGCAGCGCCGCCTCGAGCGCGGGGAGGTAGTCGGCCTCCCCTGCTTCCGGCGTTTCCTGATGCGCTGTTTCGGCCATGGCGGCTACCTCACGCAACCGCCGGAAGCGTGCCGGTCTCGCTGGCAGGGTCCTGCACGAAGAGCTGCTGTGTGTCGCTGTCGAAGAAGGAGAAAGCTTCGCCGCCTTCTCCACCGGTGTTGCCGCTACCTCCGGCACCGCCATCATCCGAGAGACCCGGGATCTCTCCCGATGTGTCGAGCAGGCTCTCCGCATCCGGGACGTTGCTCATGGACATCATGGAGAAGCCGGACATCTCGTCCCTTCCGGCAACCTCGATATTGACGGTGGCAGTGGCCCCGCCGGCGAGCGTGTAGGTGAAGCTATCGGTTGCCGTCTGCCCGCCACCAAGCGCCTGAATGGAACCGGAGGCGGTCGGGTCATAGGTGATCTCGCCCGTGCCCGCATTATAGGTCAGGCTTGCGCCCATCGCGCTTGTCGCGGAGACGGAGGAAATCGCCGCGCCGTCGCCGTCGTTCTGCAAAAGAACATTCTCGGAGAAGGTATAGGGCGCGTCCTCGTTCACATCCTCTGCGTAGTTCTGGCCATCGCCGCCGATTTCGGCCATCGCCCGTGCCGTGAAATAGGTGTCGTAGATGAGAGAATCGTTCCATTGCTCCGCAGAGTTGCGGATCAGATAGTCCTCATCGGCGCCAAGGCCGTCCAGGACGCTCGGCTGGCCGGATGCCCAGTTGGTATAGGCGCCATCGACCGCGCTTCCGCCGGAGTCGCCGATCCAGAACGTCGTTCCCGCCTCCGGACCTGTCTGCCAGACCCAGTTGCCCTCGGAGGCAAGATCGTTGGCGCCCAGCCAGAGGCGTCCGCCATAGACGGTCGTGGCGAAGTCGTTTTCCTCCGCGCTGGTGATAGTCAGAAGGTAGCTCTCGCCAGGCAAGGCGTTCGCTGCCGCGTCCCGCGCGCCTGTCCAGTAATTCTCGGCACCGACCAGCTGATAGGCATGGCCATTGCCTTCGAAGACCGTCCAGCCGTCGGGCACCGAGCTAATCGTATCGTTCGCCGCCGTAACAAAAGGCACCGTCTGGACAGTAACGTCGAGGGCAGCCGAAGACGCGCTCTCATTGCCTGCACCGTCAATGGCCACCACAGTGAAGCTGTGATCGCCATCCGGCAGTACGCCCGTCGTGAAGGACCATGTACCGCTTCCGTTTACGACAGTTCCGAGCAGCGTTCCGTTGTCATAAACGGCCACAAGCGTCGACGTGGGACGCGTACCCGAAAGCGTTATCGTATTGTCCGACGTAATGCCGTCGCCAGCCGTGCCGGTATCCGTGCTCCAGCCGGTGATCGTCGCGGCCGCGGGAGGCGTCGTATCCACCCAGACGACCTGGATGTTCGACTCCGCGCTCTGGTTGCCCGCGTCATCGACCGCTCTCGCCGTCAGGTAGTGATAGCCTTCCGGCAGGGCGGAGGTCGTCACCGACCAGTCGCCGCTGCCATCCGCCGTGGTGACGGCAACCTGGCTGCCCTGGAAGTAGATGCGGACTACCTCGCCGGCTCCCGCGGTACCTGTCAGTGTCGGTGTGGTGTCCGAGGTCTGGTTAGCCGTGGTGCCGGTGTCATTCGTGAACCCACTGATGACGGGAGCGTCCGGGGCGGTATTGTCGAGCGTGATTGTGCTCGTCGCCGACGAAGACTGGTTGCCCGCGCCATCCACCGCATAGGCGCTGACGGTGATGTTCCCGTTCTCGAGACCGGAAATATTCGCACCCGAAAGCGTCCAGGAGGTTCCGCTCACCGTCGCCGTTCCGTTGACGGTCCCGCCCAGGCTGTCGGTGAATGTGACGTACACCGTACGCGCGCCGCCAACCGCCGTTCCCGACACGTTGAAGTAATTGTCCTCATTTGCGTTCACGACATTGTCGCCAGCAATCGTCCCGGCGATCGAGACGGTTGGCGCGGACGTATCGATATTGATCGGGAAGCTACTGCTCTGACCGCTCAGATTGCCCGCCGCGTCCAGTTGACGTGCCGAGAAGTACTGATACCCGTCGCTCAGCGTTCCCGCGGTGAAGGACCAGTTGCCGTCGCCATCCGCCGTGGTCTCGCCAATATAGCCACCGCCGCGGTAGATCCTGACCGTCGCGTTGGCCTCCGCCGTTCCCGTGAGCGTCGGCGTATTGTCGGAGGTCGTTCCGCTCACCGTTCCCGTGTCGTTGGAGAAGCCGGTAATGGCAGGTGCATCGGGAAGGACGTTGTCGAGGATGATTGTCCTCGTCGCCGTCAGTGACTGGTTGCCCGCGCCATCCACCGCATAGGCGCTGACGGTTATCTCACCGTTCTCAAGGCCCGAAATATCCATGTTGGAGAGCGTCCAGGACGACCCGCTCGGAGCCGCCGTTCCAGTGACCGTGCCGCCCAGGCTGTCGGTGAAGGTGACATGGACAGCAGAGCTTCCCGCCGTGACTGCTCCCGAAACGCTCACATAATTATCCTCGGCACCACTCACAAAATTGTCCGAGGAAATGGGCGCGAAGATAGCAATAGAGGGCGCCACGGTGTCGACCCACACCGTCCGCGTCGCACTTTGCGCGCTCTGGTTGCCCGCCACGTCTACAGCAGCCGCCGTGAAGTAGTGATACCCATCGGACAAGCTGCCGCTCGTAAAGGTCCAGTTGCCGTCGCCATCCGCCGCGACTTGACCGACAAGACCACCACCCCGGTAGATCCGGACCGTGGCGTTCGCCTCAGCCGTACCGCTCAGCGTCGGCGTATTGTCGTTCGTGTGGTTATCCGAGGGGGAGCTGCCGGTATCCTCCGAGATTCCCGTGATCACGGGTACCGCAGGGGGGGTCGTGTCGATAGTCACTTCCAGCACTGCGGAAGGATCGCTCGGCGGATATCCGCCCGGCGCGGTCGCAACCGCGCTAAACTCATAGTCGCCGTCCGGAAGGACCGAGGTCGTGAAGCTCCAGTTCCCGGCGCCATTCGCCGTCACGGTGCCGAGCGAGGCCGCACCCTCGAATATCTCGATGGTGGCATTCGCCACTGAGGTACCGCTGAGCACGAGCTGATTGTCGTTCGTGATGCCGTCCCCGGAGACGCCGGAATCCTCCGTGTAGGAGACGATGACGGGCGTCGCCGTGGCGGGCGGCGGCGCGCTGCTGATCACGATATCGAGCGACGCGGATTCGTCGCTTTCGTTTCCTGCGGCATCGGTCGCACGCGCGGTGAAGCTGTAGCTCGCCTCGGCAAGTTCCGCCGTCGTAAAGCTCCAGGTGCCGGAGCCGTTTGCCATCACCGTGCCGAGAGAGGAACCATTGGCAAAAATTTCGACGGTGCTGTTCGCCTCGGCCGTTCCCGAAAGCGTCGGCGTCGTGTCGCTCGTATAGCCATCGCCCGTGGGCAGGCTGTCGTCGCTGAAGCCAGTAATAACGGGCGCGTTCGGAGCCGCCGTGTCGATGGCAACATTTTGAACGCCGCTATAGGAGCTTTCACGCCCCGCAAGATCGGTCGCCTTCACCGTGATCGAATGGATGCCGTCGGTGAGAGTGCCTGTGGCGAACGACCAGTTTCCGTCCCCATCCGCTATCGCCGTTCCGAGCACCGTGGTACCGTCCCGGATCGTCACGGTCGCATTTGCTTCCGCCGTGCCGGTCAAGGTCGGCGTTGTATCCGCCGTGCGGAAGTCGTCGGCTACGCCGGTGTCGTCCGACAGGCCCGCGATGACCGGCACGGGAGGCGGCGTCAGGTCGACGGTGAATTCGACCGTGTTGCTCTCGCCGCTTTCATTGCCGACATAGTCGAGACCCACGGCGGTGAATTCATGTGAACCTTCCGCCAATGAGGAGACGAGAAGCGTCCAGGTTCCGCCGCTGACGAAAGCTGTCCCGGCCTCAACGCCATTATTGTAGACGACGACCCGTGTCGTGCCCGCGGCGGCGGTGCCCGAGAGCTGCGTCCAGTTGTAGGAACTGACGCCATCGTCCGTCGCCACGCCATTGTCGTTCGTGAGGCCGGTGATTTCCGGCGCACCCGGCGGCGTCGTATCGATGTTGATGGCGACAGTGTCGGTGCGCGCGCCTGTGTTGCCTGCCGCATCGACCGCACTGGCATAGAAGTAGGTGAAGCCATCCGGCATCGTGCCGGTCGTGACCGTCCAGTTTCCATCGCCATCGGCTGTCGTCGTCGCAATGACGCTCGCTCCGACATGGATGTTTATAGTGACGTTCGCTTCGGCTGTGCCGGTGAAGGTGATCGTGTTGTCGGTCGTCTGGTTGTCGGCGTTGCCCGTATCCTCGGACCAGCCGGTAATCACCGGAACGGCGGGCGCCGACCGGTCGACCTCGATATCGATTGCGGCCGTTTCGCCGCTTGTGTTCCCGGCGCCGTCGCGGGCAACCGCCGTGAAGCTGTAGTCGCCGTTGGCGAGCGGCGCGGTGGTGAAAGACCAGGTGCCGCCGCCACCGATATAGGCCGTGCCGAGCTCCACGCCGCCTTCCATGATCACGACGGTCGATCCGGCCTGCCCCGTGCCGGTGAAGGTGATCGTATTGTCGTTCGTCAATCCGTCGCCCGGCGTTCCGCTGTCGTTCGACCATCCGGTGATCGCGGGCATGGCCGGCGCCGTCGTGTCGATACCGATCGTGACGGCGTTGGACCAGCCACTCCGGTTTCCGGCTTCGTCCGTCGCGCGGGCGTCGAAGGACGCATAGCCTTCGCCAAGCTCGTCGGTCGTCGCCGTCCAGTTGCCGTCGCCATCGGCCGTCGTCGTGGCGACGAGCCCGCCACCCCGATAGACCTGTACTGTCGCGCCCGCTTCCGCCGTGCCAGTGAAAGTGATCGTGGTGTCGGAGGTCGTGCCGTCGGCTATGCCGGTATCCTCGGACCAGCCTGTGATGACCGGTGCCGCCGGCGCCACCGTGTCGAGCTCGAAGTCATGCGTCGCGGTCAGCGAGCGATTACCCGCCGCATCCGTGGTATAGGCCTCGATTGTGATCGTGCCCTGCGCCAGAGAGGAAATATCGGTCCCCGCCAGCACCCAGTTACCGACACCATTAATTATCGCCTGTCCCGTGACGGTCGCATCGAGGCTGTCGCGGAAGGTGACCTCGACAAAATGGCCTTCCGTCGCATGACCGGAGACCGTGAGCGCGGCCGCGTCCGAATTGCCGACCAGATCGTCGCCCGAAACGGGATTCGCAATCGTGACGACAGGAGCCGTGGTATCGACAGTTATGGTGACGGTGGCGGAGGCAGCGCCCTGGCTGCCGAAGGGCGCAGTTGCCCGCGCCGTGAACTCATGCGCGCCGGGATCTATTTCGCCGGTATCGAAGCTCCAGGCGCCCGCATCGTCCGCTGTCGCCGTGCCGAGAGACACGCCGTCCATGAAGATCTCGACAGTGGCGTCGGCCACGCTGGTGCCGCTCAGCGAAAGGTTCGTATCGTTGGTCCGGAAGTCCCCGGCCGTGCCTGTGTCTTCGGAGAAGCCCGTTATAACGGGCGCTTCCGTCGGCGGCAGGCTTACCGTCACATCGAGCGCTTCGCTCTCATCCGATGTGTTCCCGGCAGCATCGGTCGCGCGCGCCGTGAAGCTGTACGCGACTTCCGCAAGTTCGCCCGTATCGTAGGTCCAGTTGCCGTCGCCATCCGCCGTCGCGGTGCCGATCTGCGTATCATTGTTATAGATCGTGATTTGCGCGCCGGCTTCTGCGGTGCCGGAGAGCGTGAGCGTCGTGTCGCCGGTGACGCCATCTCCCGGCGTCCCCGTATCGTCGCTAAAGCCTGTAATGACGGGCGCTTCGGGGGCTTGCGTATCGATGGTGACGTCGAGAGGCGCCGTTTCCGCGCTCTCATTACCCGCCGTATCGCGCGATGCCGCCGTGAAGCTGTGGTCACCGTCGTTGAGCTCACCTGTCGAGAAGGTCCAGGTGCCGCCGCTCGCAATAGCCTCGCCGATTTCGACGCCGTTGTCATAAATCACGACACGGAGGACGCCCGCCGGGGCAGTACCGCTCAGCGTAAGATTCGAATCCGAGGTTACGTCGTCGGCCGCGCCCGTATCCTGGGAATAACCCGTGATGGCCGGTACGCCCGGCGCCTCGGTGTCGATCACTACGACATAGGGATCGGAACTGCCGCTCCTGTTCCCCGCATCGTCGGTCGCGCGAGCCGTGAAGCTCGAATAGCCGTCCGCGAGCGTGCCCGTGGTCGCGGTCCAGTTGCCGTCGCCATCCGCAGTCCCCGTGGCAACGACGCTGCCGCCCAGATAGACGTTCACCGTGGCGCCTGCTTCCGCCGTGCCGGTAAAGGTCAGCGTATTGTCATATGTCTGCCGGTCGCCCGGGGTACCCGTATCGTCCGAGAAGCCGGTGATGACCGGAGCCGCCGGAATGACATTGTCGAGCTCGATAACCGTGCTCTCAGTGCCGGACTGGTTGCCCGCCTGGTCGACCGAATAGGCCTCCAGCGTGATGCTGCCATTCTGAAGGCCGGAAATATCGATGCCCGTCGCCGTCCACGCGCCGGTGCCGGAAACGACCGCCTCGGCCGTCGCCGTCGCCCCGGCGCCGTCGGTGAATACAAGATAGACGCGCTGACCACCCGCCGCCGTTCCCGAAACCGAGAGCGAGCCATCTTCGGAAACGTTGACCAAACTGTCCCCGGAGACCGGAGTCGTGATCGTGATGTCGGGGGCCGTGGTGTCGATGACAATCGTGAGTTGTGCGGAGGGGCCTCGATTGCCTGCATCGTCCACCACGCGCACGGTCAGGCTATGCGTCCCCTCCGCAAGGGTACCCGTCGTGAAGCTCCAATTGCCGTCGCCGTCGACATCCGCCATACCGAGAAGCATTGCGCCATCGCGAATTTCGACGGTCGTGTTCGCTTCCGCCGTTCCGAAAAGCGTCGGCATGTCGTCATTGGTGCGGTTGTCGCCCGTGTTTCCGCTATCATCGGAGAAGCCGGTGATGACGGGGGTCTCGGGAAATTCATTGTCGAGCGTCACGGTAGTGTCGACCGTCACGGAGCTGTTGCCCGCCTGGTCGACGGCATAGGCCTCGACAGTGATCGTACCGTTCTGAAGGCCCGAGATGTCGATGCCCGTGAGCGTCCAGTCACCCGTGCCGGATACTGCGGCCTGGCCGGTGACATTCGCTCCAAGACTGTCAGTCAGTGTCACGAAGACGCGCTGCCCGCCTTCCGCAGTGCCGGAGATGACGAGCGTATTGTCCTCGCTGGCGTTCACATAGCCATCGCCGGATATGGGGCCGGTGATCGCGATACCCGGTGCGCTCGTGTCGATTGCAATGTTCAGAGCACCGGAGAGCGCGCTCGGGTTTCCCGCGGCGTCTTCAGCGCGCGCCCTGAAGGGGTGGTTGCCGTCGGCAAGTGCGGCGGTCGTGAAGCTCCAGTCGCCGTTCGCGTCCGCCGTCACGGTCCCAAGGGATGTGACACCGTCGAAGATTTCAACCGTCGCATTCGCAACAGCCGTGCCGGTGAGCGTTACCGTATTGTCGTTGGCGCGAAAGTCGCCTTGCGTACCCGTATCGTCGGAAAAGCCGGTGATCGCGGGTGCAGCGGGCGCGATGCTGTCATGCGTGACGTTCGCCGTCGCGACATTGGACTTATTGCCCGCCATGTCCTCGGCATAGGCCTCGACGGTGATCGTACCCTCGTCGAGCGAGGAAATATCGGCATGCTGCAGGAGCCATCTGCCCGCACCGTCCACGAAGGCGATGCCTTCGACTTCCGCGCCGCTTCCATCCCTGAAGGTCACGAAGACGCGCTGGCCGCCCTGAGCCGTGCCGGAAATCGACACGTCGTCCGCCTCTGCGGCATTGATCCAGCCGTCGCCGGAAACCGGCGTCGCGATTGTGATCCCCGGCGCTTCCGTGTCGATAGCGAGATCGAAAGCCGTGGAAGGTGCACTCTCGTTCCCCGCGGCGTCCTCGGCGCGCGCCGTGAAGGAGTGATCGCCATCGGTAAGCGCTGCGGTAGTGAAGCTCCAGTCACCGTTGAGGTCCGCCGTCGCCGTGCCGAGCAGCGTCGCTCCATCATAGATCGAGACTTCCGCGCCTGCCTCCGCTGTGCCCGTGAGGGTGGGCGTGTCGTCGGCCGTCAAGTCATCGTCCGGATACCCTGTATCGTCGGCATAGCCCGTGATGACGGGCGCATCGGGGGCCACATTGTCGAGCTCGAATGTTTCCGAGGTTGTCGAAGACTGGTTGCCTGCTGCGTCGACAGCATAGGCCTCCACGGTGATCGTACCGTTGTCGAACCCGGAGATGTCCGCGCTCGTCAGCGTCCAGTTTCCATTGCCGTCGACAGCCACGCTGCCCGTAACCGTTGCGCCACTGCCGTCGCGAAAGGTCACGAAGACTTCGCTGCCGCCCGCTGCCGTGCCTGAAACCGTTAGCGCTCCGTCGTCGGCGCTCCCCACGATACCATCCGCCGAAACAGGCGTCGCAATCGTGATGCCGGGAGCAGTCGTATCCACCGTGACGTCGGCCGGCGCCGAAGCCGGGCTCGTTCCACCTTCATTTGCCGCCGTGGCGGTGAAGCGGTGCGGGCCGTCGGCAAGCGCGCCCGTGGTGAAGCTCCAGTCGCCATCGGCATCCGCCGTCACGGAGCCGAGTTCCGTGTCGCCGTCGAAGATCGTGACGGTCGCACCCGCCTCCGCCGTGCCGGTCAGCGTGATCGTGTCGTCGGCCGTGATGCCATCGCCCGAAACGCCCGTATCCTCGGAAAAGGAGGAAATCGAAGGCGCCTCCGGCGCAGGCGTCAGTATATCGTTCGAGCTGTCGAGCGGCGGCGGCAGATTGTCGGCGCTCGGAGTGAAGCCATCATTGCCATCGAAGTCGCCAAACTGATTTTCGCCGGTGCTCCGGTCCGATGTATCCGCCCAGCTGAAGAAGCGCGCAAAGCCCGCGGGCAAGGGCCCGTCGATCCCGACGCCATCGATCGAGGCCGTCTCGGCGAGGAAGTCCGCTCCGAGACCCGCCACGCGGATCGTGCCGCCGGGACCGCTCAAAACAAGCTCGCCGCCCTCCACGTTCAGGTCGTTCACGCCTTCGAGCAGGACGATTTCCACCGTCATGCCTTCGGGGACCGTGAAACTTTCACCCGCCACGATCGTGACGAGTTCCACATCTCCGCCGGCGCTTGTCAGTTGCAGGACGATCTTCATCGGTGGCTACTCCACTTGAACCTGTTGCGCGCGCCCTTTACCGGGCTCTTTCTGGCGGGGGCCATATTTGAAGTCGGCTCAGCGATCTCCGCTGGCGGCGACTGGCGCGAGTTCGCCCATGGCCGCGACCACGCCATAGGCGGAGCGAAGCTTGGCGAAACGCGCATCGAGTTCCGCGCGGCTTGCCGCACGCTCCTCGTTCAGCACGAAGAAGAGATCGAGAAGATCGCGCTGGCCGCCGATGAATTGCGCCTCATAAACACGGACGAGCTCACTCGCCGCGGCCTCCCGGCGCAACAGAACCTGATGCGTGTCGCGAGCGGAGCGGTAGTTCTCAAACGCTTCAAGCACGCCGAGGCGTATCTCGCGGGCAACATCGTGGACGCGGATGGCTGCCGCCTGCTCGCGATAGTTCGCGGCGCTGACATCGTAGAAGTCACGGCCGCCAGTGGCGAAGTCGTAGGTGAGGCGAAGGCCGACATAGTAATCGTCGTCCGGGCCCGAGATACCCTCGATGTTGCGGCCGTTCCGCGCCCTGACCTCGGCATCGAGCCGCGGGAAAAGTCCGGCCTTCGTCGCATCGCGCTCCCCGTCCGCCGCCTCGGCCCGGGCGCGCGCCGCGGCGAGCGCCGGATGACGATTTTCCGCTCCTGCCACTGCTTCCTCCGGCGTCAGTGCGAGAAGGCCCGCAGGCTCGATCGGTGGTTCGAGCCCTTCGGGCTCCGCGCCGATCAGTTCGCGGTAGCGCGTCTCCGCAAGCGCGAGTTCACGTTCCGAGTTGAGGACGAGATAGCGCGCTTCCTCCGTCTGGCTACCGCCAACGACAGTGAGAGAACGCAAGCCCGGGTCCACCTCGGCGCGACGCTCGATCCGGGTTGCGATGTCCCGGGCGCGCGCTTCGTGATCCCTGAGCAGCGCGAGCCGCTGCCTCGCTTCCAGCACCGCGAGATAGGCATAGGCCGCATCGAGCGCCACATCGTTGAGCCTGGATTGCGCTGTGAGGTTTTCAGCTTCTGCATCTGCTTCCGCGGCCGAGACGCGAGAGAGGGTGCGCATGCCATCGAAGATCGGCTGCGTCAGCGTCAGCGAATATTCTTCCGCCGTCATTGTGCGCTCGAAGGTCGGGCGATCTGTCTTTTCCCGCCGCACCGAGCCGTCGATTGAAACTGTCGGAAAATAGCCCGACCGCGCGGAGCCGATTTCCCGCTCCGCCGCTTCGGCTTCGAGCTGTGCCGCCTTCGCGCCCGGGTGCTCGCTCACGGCGAGGCTCATCGCCTCTTCGATAGTGAAAGCCCGTGCCTGAGGTGCCGCCGCGAGCATTGCTCCCAGCGCTACCGCCGCGCCGATGCCGGGAAGCATTTTCCCCCGCCGCATGTCGCGCCGGACATGAATTCCAGTCTTCATCTCGGATTCCCTTTGAGCCGCCCCGCCTGCAAGAGCTGCATCAAAATGGGAATTCCGCCGAGATTCAACGAATTTTACTTATAATAATTAATATAACACCGTAAATTCATTGAACTTATAAGAACAAAATTCTTATGAATATTGTATTCATCTATCAAATCAGGATTATTCATAAAGCGAATAATGAGGCGGTGGCGGCCCGCGCCGGACAAAAGGACAACAAGGTGCAAGATGCAGTTTTTGGAACCCGCTTTTTATGTAATGTGGCCGCAATCTGAGCGAGTCGAGAGGGACAAGCCACGTGAACATCCGTGAACTGGATTTGAACCTGCTGCTCGTATTCAACGCGATCTATGTGGAGCGGAGTATCAGCAAGGCGGCGCGCAAGCTCGGCATGTCCCAGCCCGCCGTCAGCAATGCATTGCGGCGCCTTCGTCATTTCACGGGCGATACTCTCTTCTACAAAGCAGGCACCGGCGTTTCGCCGACGCGCGCCGCCATGACGCTTGCCATACCCGTCAGTCACGCACTCGACACAGTGGAGCGCGGGCTTTCGTCCGTGCGCAGCTTCGATCCGGCGACTTCGACACGCACCTTTCGTATCGGCGTGAACGATCTCATTCACGATGTCCTGGTGCCAGCGCTCGTCGGACTGACGCGGCGTGAAGCGCCGAACATCATGCTCGAATTCGTGCTGCAGGACAGCGAGCGGTCGGCCGAACTTGTGAAGGGCGGCGAAGTCGACCTCGCCCTGCTCCCTCACTTCGCAGTGAGCGATGACCTCGCCTCGCAGAAGGTCTGGGACGAACGCTTCGTCGTCATCATGTCACGCTCACACCCCTATGCGAAGCGCGAGCGGCTGACCGAGGACGATCTGCGCGAGCTCAACTTCGTTGCAACGACTCACGTCAAGCGCCTGCGCAGCTATATCGACGATGTCTTCCGTTCTCATGGCATCGACCGGAAGGTCGCTTGCGCGGTCGCCGACACGCATAATGTCTATCCGCTCGTTTCCATATCGGATCTCGTTGCCGTGGCTGGGCTCATTTTTGTGGAGCGGTTCAATACGGATGGCAGCCTGGTGATCTTCGACACACCTTTTCCCCTCCCGAAGATCGATGTCCATGTCGCCTGGACGAAGGAAGCCAATGCGGATGAAGGTCACAAATGGATTCGCGATCATGTGATTGAGATACTCACGAGCGCTTTCAGGATGCACGACCGCATCAAACCTACCGGCTCCCGCTGAAGCGAGCGTGCCCGCCAGTTTCTGCATATCTTCTGTCAACGCACACGTGCGCAACTATCCCTTGGACACAAGAGACGAGCAGAAGAATGCGGAGTCAGCAGACACATCACTAGCCTCTTAAGACCATAGCTGCATACTAGGGAATCACTAATCTGGCCTCCCCGAGAAGGCCTGGACCATAACCGTGAAAACATTTGACAGATATTATATCGGCGGCGAATGGGTAAAGGCCGGGGCGGGGGCGAGGCAGACGCTTTTCAACCCTGCAACGGACGAGGCTTACGGCGAGGTCGCGCTCGGCACCGCCGACGACGTGGATGCGGGCGTGCGGGCTGCGCATGAGGCTTTCGCTGCCTTTTCCGAAACGACAGTGGCGGAACGGCTGGCGCTTCTGCGGCGCGTGCTCGAGATCTATGAGCGGCGAGCGGACGAGATCGCCGAGGCGATCACGCTCGAAATGGGCGCGCCGAAAACGCTCTCGCGCGAGGCGCAGGTGGCGGCGGGTTCCGGCCATCTCGCGGCGGCGCTCGAGGATTTCGAGATCGAGAGGGCGCTCGGCGAGGACGTGCTTTTGCGGCGCGAGGGGATCGGTGTTTGCGCACTCATCACGCCGTGGAACTGGCCGCTGAACCAGATCGCGGGCAAGGTCGCGCCCGCGCTCGCGGCGGGATGCACGATGGTGCTGAAGGCGAGCGAGCTCACGCCCTTCTCCGCCGTTCTCTTCGCCGAGGTGCTGGAAAAGGCAGGCGTGCCGAAGGGCGTCTTCAACCTGGTGCATGGCGAGGGAAAAACCGTCGGCACCGCGATGGCGACGCATCCCCTTGTCGACATGGTGTCCTTCACGGGCTCGACGGCAGCGGGCATCCAGGTCGCGATCAACGCCGCGCCGACGGTGAAGCGCGTGACGCAGGAACTGGGCGGCAAGTCGCCGAACATTCTGTTGCGCGATGCCGATTTCGGCACCGCCGTGCGGCAGGCGGTCGAGGCCTGCATGGAGAATACCGGCCAGTCCTGCAACGCGCCGACGCGACTTTTCGTGCCCGCCGAGCGGCATGACGAGATCGCCGAACAGGCTGCGGAGATCGCGAAGGCGCTGCGTGTTGGCGACCCTCGGGAGGAGGCGACGGATGTCGGGCCCATCGTGTCGCGCGTCCATCTCGGCCGCGTGCGCAACTATATCGAGATCGGCAGGCAGGAAGGCGCGAGGCTCATGACCGGTGGGGCGGAGCCCGTCGAAGGACTTGCACCCGGCTATTTCGTGAAGCCGACCGTCTTCGCCCATGTGACGCCCGAGATGACCATCGCGCGGGAGGAAATATTCGGGCCGGTGCTTTCAATCCTTTCCTATGGCGAGGAGGAAGAAGCGATCCGCATGGCGAATGACACGCCCTATGGGCTCGCGGCCTATGTCTCGTCCGAAGACCGCGAGCACGCGCTTTCCGTCGCGCGGCGGCTGCGGGCAGGCCAGGTTCACGTCAACATGACGATCCCCGGCGCGGAGGTGCCCTTCGGCGGCTACAAACAGTCCGGCAACGGGCGCGAAGGCGGCATTTTCGGCATCGACGATTTCACCGAGATCAAGGCCATGGCGCTGCCCTGAGCGCCCGGATGGCCAAACAAGGATATGGCGTGGCCCCCGCGCGATCCCGCTTACTATAGGGATGTGAAAAAGAGGGGATATCCGGATGACTGCCAAGCTCGAACTTGCCTATATGCCCGCCGCGACGCAGCTTCGCCTGTTCCGCGCGAAGCAGATTTCGCCGGTCGAGGTGCTGGAGGCGCAGCTCGAGCGCGCCGGAGAGGTCGAGCCGAAGCTCAACGCCTTTGCCTGGAAGTTCTACGACGAGGCGCGCGAGGCGGCACGGAAGGCGGAAGCGCGCTACATGACCGGCGAGGCGCGGCCCCTCGAAGGCGTGACGCTTGCCGTGAAGGACGACACCGACCTCGAAGGCAAGGTGACGGCCTCGGGCTCCAGGCTCTTTCTCGACTATGTGGCGCCCGCCTCGCACCCGATGGTGCAGCGCTATCTCGATGCTGGCGCGATCGTGCATGCAAAGACAACGGTGCCGGAATTCTGCATCTGCACGGTGACGACCTCGCCCCACTGGGGCACGACGCGCAATCCGTGGAACCTCGAATATGGGCCGGGCGGTTCGTCCGGCGGCTCCGGCGCGGCGCTGGCGGCGGGCACGACGACGCTTGCGACGGGAAGCGATTCCGGCGGCTCGATCCGTATTCCGGCCAGCGTGAACGGCGTCTGCGGCTTCAAGGCGCCTTTTGGCCGGTTTCCGACGGTGATGCCCTGGACGCTCTCGCCCAACTCCGTCTACGGCCCGCTGGCCCGGACGATGGACGATCTCGCCCTGATGTACGACATCGGCAACGGGCCCGCCTCCTACGACTACACAGCGCTGCGGAAGAACACGTTGCCAGTGCGGATGCCTTCTGTTGCCGGCATGCGCATCGCCTACAGCCCCGATCTCGGTTTTGCCGAAATCGACCCGGAGGTGCGCGCGAACACGGAGCGCGCGCTGAAGCATTTCGAGGCGCTGGGCGCGAAGGTCGAGGAAGTGGCGCTGAACTGGATCCATGAGAAGGTACAGGACGCGTTTCACGGCACGCTGCTCAACGGCTCCTGGCGGATGTTCTTCGACCAGATCAACGACATGATCACCGATCCGAACGTCGTGTCGGAGCAATATCACGCGCTCTACCGGAAGATGCAGAACCTGCCGGCGAATTCGATGGAGACGGCGGCGATGCTGGTCGGGGAAATGAACATGGAGATCCATGCGATCTTCAGCGCGGGCTTCGATGCCATCGTGTCGCCGACGACGGGACTTCCCTCCGTTCCGGCCGCAATCAACCAGGCTCGCGAAAGCGTGACGATCAACAACAAGGAAATCGACGCGATGACGGGATGGTGCCTCACCCATCCCTTCAACCTGCTCTATCTCTACCCGATCACCATCGCCCAGACCGGCCGCGCCTCGACCAACGTGCCGACCTCGATCCAGATCATCGGCGACCGCTATGAGGACAACACGGTGTTCGCGCTGGCGAGCGCCTATGAGCGCGTGGCCGAGCCGCTCTTCAAGGGCGACGCCTTCCCCGATTTCCGCAGCGAGATCTGAGGCTCAGGCTTCCGCTTCGGTGGGAGCGGCCTGACCTTCCCGTTCGTCCGCGACGAGCGCGGGTGTGACACCCGCGAGCGCCGCGACGACGAGGAAGGCGATGGCGACGGCGAAAGCCATGACGTAGGAGCTTCCGTCTATCGAGAAGCCGATCAGCGCGGGACCAAGGCCCGCGCCCACCGACACCACGATCATCCCCCAGACGGCAAGACGGCCCGTGCGGTCGAGCGCGGCCTGCACGGCCTGAAAGTAGGGCGCGACGATCGCCCAGGCGACGTTCTGGAGGACGATGCCGGCGATGAAGATCGACGTCGAAACCGCCGACAGGGCGAAGAGCGCCACGGGAGCCGTGTAGGCGGCAAGGGCAGCGACGAGCGGCCAGGCACGGCCGTAACGCGAATCCAGAAAGATAACGAGGAGCGTGCCCGGAATGCCGCAAAGGGCGGAGAGGGCGAGCGTCTGAGCGGCAGCGTCCGGCGCGAGGCCGACGAGTTCGCCATAGCGCAGCATATAGCTCCAGAGGCCGACAGCCGCCACATTGAAGAGACCGAAGCCGAGAACGGAGAGGAGTTTCAGGAAGGCGGGGTGATCCGTTCCGGCGGCGGCGGAATATTCCGGCGTCGCGGCGAGCTCCGGACGGAGGGGCGCAGCGCCGCCATTGAGCGCGAGGAGCGGCGTCAGCAGGAGCGAGACGGCCGCCAGCACGAGCAGCACGGCATAGACACTCGCCCCGGCGAGGACGGGGGTCACGTAAGGGATCGCGGCGATATAGACCGCGGCGAGTACGAATTGCAGCATGACGTACATGCCGAAGCCGCGCGCCGCATGTTCATGCCGGCCGATCCAGTTGGTGACCGCGCCGACGAGAAGGCCGATGCCGAGACCTTCAAGCCCGCGGCAGGCGGAAAGAACATACCAGCCATCGGCGAAGATCGAGCCGCCATCGCCCGCAATCGCGAGAAGAAGACCGAGGCGGGCGATGCGGGGCAGCGGCCAGCGCGAAACAAGGAAGAGCGAGAGACAGAGGCCGAGGGTAGCGGCGAGCACGTTCACCGCCGCGACCTCGCCCGCGAGCTGCTCGGTGAGGCCCGCATCCGATATCCATGCGCCGACGAGGCTCGGCAGGATGGAAACGATGATCGCGCCATAGGTGCCGCAGGCCGCCACGAGGAAGAGAACGAGGAGGCCTCCCTCGCCGAACCGTGCACCGCGCTTTCGCCCCGCCATCGCTTTCTCACTCATACCGGCGCCCCTTTTTTCAAAAAACGAAGGGGCGGAGACAAGCGTCCCCGCCCCGACCGGCGCCTGGTACCCCCCAGCCCCCGGAAAACCTCAGCGCGTGCCGAGCTTGCGCAGCGTGCCGACCTCGAACATGTCGTCGGTGACGGAAGACGCCGCATGGAAGTCCGGCCGCTCGTCGTCGTTGAAGACGAGGTCGAGTATGTAACGGCCGACCTGGAAGTCATAGAGCGCCTGACCGAAGCCGAAGCAGGTGGGGACGTCATAGGCGTTCAGGGTCGTCTCTTCCTGATAGCGCCAGAGTTTGTCACGACCGTCATAGATGTCGGTGGCGACGACACGCCAGCTGTCCTCGTCGACATAGAAGACGCGGCGGGCGAAGAGATGCCGGATGCCGGGCTTCAACGTCGCCTCGACGACCCAGACGCGGTGCAGCTCGTAGCGCGTCACATCGCGGTCCGGGAAATAGGAGCCCGTGAGATCGTCGACGCTGTGCTTCGAATTCGCGAATTCGTAGTTGTTGTAGGGAATATAGAGTTCCTGCTTGCCGACGAGCTTCCAGTCGTAGCGATCAAGGCGGCCGTTATACATGTAGAGCTGGTCGGCGGTGCCGAGGCCTTCGTAACCCGAGACCGGGTTGTCGTAGGAGAGCGTCGGCGCGCGGCGAACACGGCGAAGACCCGGGCTGTAGAACCAGGAATTGCGCTCCCCGTTCAACGTCTCGTGAACGAGATAGACTTCGCCGGCGACGCGAGCTGGCGCGACGTAGGAGCTCAGATACTTGAGCTGCACATTGTCGAGCTGCGAGAATTCCGTGCGGTCGGGATTGTAGTAGTTGGAGAGACGAACCTCATCCCATTTGAGCGGCACGAAGCTGCCATTCGCCGCGACCACCGCCGTTGTTCCGACGACACTGCGGGCGACGCCTTCAAAGGCGGTGCGGTGGTTCCAGATGACCTCGGCACCCGACTTCGGCAGGGGGAAGGGAAAGCCGCCTGGCACGGCCGCGACGAGATCGTGCGGACCGTCGTCGACCTTCGCCACGCCGACATTTTCCTTCGTCTTGTCGTAGACACTTTGCGGATAGGCGCAGCTGCGATGCGAGGGATAGACATCCATCCGGTAGTCGCCGTAGCGCTCCAGAAGCGCGATCTGGCCGGCGGCAAGCTTGTCGCGATAGTCGCTGAGATTTTCCTTCGTGATCGAGAAGAGCTTCGCCTCACCCGCGTAAGGGTCGACGTAGTCCTGGCCTCGCACATAGCCCGCGGGCGGCGTCGTGATACCGCCATCCCAAGCCGGGATCGTGCCTTCGTCGTTGCCCGCAGCCTCGGCGCCGAGCGGCGTCAGGCTGCCGCCGAGATCGGCGGCACTTTCCGCCCGGGCCGGGCCGCAGGCAAGCGCGATGCCGCAGACGAGAAAAGCGGCGGTTGCTGAAAATCTGATCGACATCTTCGTTTTCCTTTCGCCTTCCGTTACCTCACAAACCGCCTAGAAGGCGTAGGACACCGTAAAGGTCGCAAAATCGCGATCCGTCGCAAAGTTCGTGTAGCCGCCACCGAAATTGTTGGTGTAGGCGACGCCGAGGCTCCAGGTGGATTGATAGTCGGCGGTGAGGCGCAACGTGATCTGCTTGCGGTTGTCGATATGCGTATCCATGAGCGCATAGTCGAGCGCCGTTCCGGTTATGTCGTAGCGGAAGGCGATGCCGGGATAGAGCACCCAGGGCGTTCCGAAGACGCCCTGATAGCTGCCCGTGACGTCGGCGATGAAACCGACGGCGCTGGTGTCGCCGAAGGTGCCGACAGGTTTCTTGTCGAAATAGGCCCAGGCCATTTCGCCGATCATCGTCATGTCGTCCATGCCGAGCGCGCGGATCGCCGTGCCGAAAAGCGGCGCGGTGGGGCCGGCCGAATAGATGCCGTTGAAGATCACCTGCGTGCGATCGGCAAGGGCGAAGCCTTCATTCTTCGCCGTGCCGGTGAAGCCGACCGGATCGACGAGGAAGGCGTCCGTGGCGGCCGCCGTGAACGGATCTGCGAGCGGAACCGCATAGTCGGGCTGATAGGCGACGTCGAGACCGAAGGAGATTTCCTGCCAGACGAAGCTCGCCGAGGTGCCGAAGAGATCCTGATCCGGCACATAGTTGCGGTAATAGGCCGTCGGGTAGCAACCGAAGACGGGATCGCAGGCGGCATAGGCGCCGACGACCGGCACCTTTTGATGGTAGCGCATGTAGTAAAGGCCGAACTCCGTCTCCAGCGCGTCGCTGAAATAGAGAGCGGAGACGCCCCACTGGCCGGAATTCGAGGGCGTGTCGTCATGCGCGATCGGAATGCCGGTTCCGAGGAGGAACTGCGTCTGCGCGTCGACGCCGGAGGCCACCGGATCGCCGAAGCCGCCAAAGGCCGGGCCGTAGAAAAGACCCTGCGCGCCGGGGCCGACAGCGTCTTCCAGCGAGAAGAAAGTGCCGACCGGGTCGAGCTCCGTCTCGTTCCAGAGAACCTGGTAATAGGCCGAGACGTCGAGATTGGTCACGGGCGCGAAGCGGACCACGGCCATAGGCGCCGGAAGATAGGCCTGCTTGATCTCAGCGCCCGCGCCGCGAAGCTTCGTCACGTCGAAGGCATTGGTCTCGGCGATGCCGCCGCCGTAGAAGATGCTTTCGCCCCAGTTCAGGACCTGATTGCCGAGGCGGAAGTTCACCGGGAGGCCGGCAATGTCGACGTCGCCATAGGCATAGGCGTCGAGGAGACGGGCGCGGCGGCCGACGCGGCTCACCGCGGCGTCGGTCAGATCGGTGCGGCGGGTCGAGTCCCTGTCGGACTGGATCGCATCGAAGAAATAGCTGCCGCGCGCGAAGAAGCCGAAGTCGCCCTGCTTGATTTCAAGTTCCGTGAGACCGGAAAGCGGGGCGGAGAAGACATCCCACTGATCGTAGTTGAGATTGCCGTCGTCGTAGTTGTCGGTCAGGCCGTCATTGGCGCAGCCCTGCGGATTGGTCACGCTGATATACATGCATTTGCGGCCGGAGGTGCGCATGGCCGCCGAGGCCGTGACCGTGGTGTCGATGGAGATATCGGCGTCGCCCAGCTTGTACTGGAGCGCGGAGGCGGGGGACGGCGCCAGCACGGAAGCGGCGAGCGCAAGGCCGGCCGCCAGAAGGGCCCCCGGGAACAATGGAACACGCGTTTGCCCGTAACGATCCGGCATCGAAACCCCCTTTTTTCGGCCCGCTCCCCCCGGAGCGCGCCCCCTTGACCAAGCCGCCTTCCCTCGACGGCACACTCGAAGGCTAGGACGCAGACGCGCAAGCGCGATATGGCCTAGATAGGACAAGACCGTCAGCCGGCCTTGATCCCTTCCCGCGAAAGTTCGTCCGCCGTGTCGAGAATGGCGTCGTGAAGAACGGAAGCGACGAAATCGATCTCGTCCCTTTCCAGCGTGAGCGGCGGCGAGAGCACATTCAGATGAGCGAGCGGCCGGACCAGGAGACCGCGCTTCTGGCAGTGGCGCCAGATGCGCTTGCCGATGCGCACATCGTCGCCGAAGAGTTCCTTACGCTCCTTGTCCTGCACATATTCGACGCACATCATGAAGCGGCGGCCTCGCACATCGCCGACAAGCGGCAGGTCGGCGAGCGGCGCCAGCCTTTCCTCGAAATAGGGACCGATCTCGCGGACGCGTTCGCAGATCCGCTCGCGCTCGATGATCTCGATGTTCTTGAGCGCGGCGGCGCAGGCAACAGCATGTCCGGTATAGGTGAAGCCCGTGTTGAAATAGGTGCCGGGGCGGCTCAGCACCTCATAAATCTCGTCCGACATGATGACGGCGCCGGCGGGAATATAGCCGGAAGTGAGGCCCTTGGCGCAGGTTATGATGTCGGGGACAATGCCGAAATAGTCCTCCGAAGCGAAGATGTGGCCGAGGCGCCCGAAGGCCGTCACCACCTCGTCGGCGACGTAGAGGATGCCGTATTTGCGGCAGATGGCGATCATGCGGGGGTGGTAGTTTTCGGGCGGAACGATGACCCCGCCGGAGCCCTGGATCGGTTCAGCGATGAAACAGGCGACGTTTTCGGCCCCGAGCTCGGCGATCTTCGCCTCGAACTCGGCGGCAAGAATGTCCATGAATTCGGCTTCGGTCGTGCCTTCGGGGCGGCGGTAGAGGCCCGGCGCGCTCAAATGATGGATGAAGGAGGTCTCTGGCTTCCAATCGGTCGAGTAGCCCCGGTCGCTCATGGAGGCGGTGAGATAGGTGCTGCCGTGATAGGCGCGGTCGCGCGTGACGATGTGCTGGCGCGAGGGCTCGCCCTTGCGGATGAAATAGTGATGGATGAGGCGGATAGCGCTGTCCGCCGCGGTGGAGCCACCGGTCGTGAAGAGGACGCGGTTGAGCGAACCCGGCGCGCGTGCGGCAAGCTCCTCGGCGAGCATCGCCATCGGCGCCGAGGTGAGGTCGTCGAAGGGAGAGTAGTAGTCGAGGCGGCGCACCTGCTCGGCGACGGTATCGGCCATCTCGTCGCGGCCATGGCCGATGTTGACGCACCACATGCCGCCTAGACCGTCGAGGAACCTGCGGCCGTCCTCGCCATAGACGTAATTGCCCTTCGCCGAGGCGATGACCGTGCGCTCGGCCGTTTCCATCACGGCCAGGTCCGTGAACGGATGAATATTGTGGCGGCGGTCGGTGCTTTCGACGCTCGCGTGATTGAGATTGCGCTCGGCCAGGCTCACGGGGACTCTCCCTGCATTAACTTACGTCAGGTGAGTTATCCTTAGCCGATCGCCCCCGCCCCATCTGTGGCCTTGGTAGGCTATAGGGCGGCAAGAGACGGGGTGGGCATGGTGGCCGGCCATGCTACACTTCCATGACACAAGTCGAGTGAGAACCGGCCGCAGGGGCATGACGGAAAAGAGCGATACCAAGGGAAGCTTGCCGCTTGGCAATGTGGCCGACTGGAGCCGGAGCCTCGCGGCGAGTTTCGAAGCGGGACGGACGGAGGAATGCGCGTCGCGGCTTGCGGCGGGGCTGACCGCGCTGGTGCCCGATACGCGCATCTATATCGGCCTCTACAAGCGCAACATGCCGCCCGTGATCGTCGATCTCGACGGGCAGGACGAGTGGAACCACGGCTATACGGACGGCAAATATCTGCTCGATCCGACCTATGACCACTTCCTCGCGCGGAAGGAAAGTGTCTGCCTGTCGCCGAAGGAAATCTTCCCGCCGGATTTCCGCAAGAGCGACTACTACATCTCCTATTACCGCCCATACGGCATGGTCGACGAGATCTGCTACCTGCTCTATGTGGAGCCGGAAATCGCGGTCTATGTGTCGCTTATGCGGCTCGCACCCGCGACCGCCTTCACGCCGGCGGAATACAGGCGGCTCGCGGCCGTGCTCGACGCCGTGGAAGGCGCGGCGCGGCGCATCCGCTCGCTGATGCGGGATGGGGGCCAGGATGGCGGACAGAACGACGATAGCTCTTTCCAGCTTCACCAGGTGCTCTCCGCCGCCTATGAACGCTTCGGCGGCGACAGCCTGAGCGAGCGCGAGAAAGAGGTGACGAACCTTCTGCTGAAGGGCCTGCCGCCCAAGGCCGTGGGGCGGATGCTCGGCATCGCGCCCGGCACCGTGCGCAATCACATCAAGCGCATCTATGTGAAGCTCGACGTGCGCTCGCAGGCGGAGCTTCTTGCGCTCTTCTTCGAGACGCTGGACGAGGCCGTGGCGCATCGCGCCGGCTGACCCCTATCCCAAACGGGACATATGGCCGGCCTCCGCCGCCCGCTAGCCTCCGCCGGATCAGACCCCGCGCGAGGGAGGCGCCCCCATGTCCGAAGTCATTGCACATGTCAGCCCGGAAACACTGCCCGCCGAATGGTACTGGAGCGAGGAGGCGTGGCAGGTCGAGCGCCGTGAAATCTGGGCGAAGCACTGGGTGCTGATCGGCCGCGAGGCGCAATTCGCCGCGCCGGGCGACTACATATCGACGGTGCTCGCGGGCTATCCGATCTTCGCGATCAAGGGGAAGGACGGCACGGTGCGCGCCTTCCACAATGCCTGCCGTCACCGCGCCTCGCCGCTGGTGCAGGAATGCGAGGGCCATGTGGACCGGCTCTCCTGCCCCTATCACCGCTGGCTCTACGACTTCGAGGGGCGGCTCAAGGGCGCGCCGACCATGGAGATCGACAAGGACGAATACGGGCTCTTTCCCGTCCACTGCGCCGTGTGGCGCGGGCTCGTCTTCGTGTCGCACGACCCGGCGATGGCCCTCGAAAGCTGGCTCGAAGACATCGCCAAGGCCGCGCTTCGCTATCCGCTGGAAGAGCTGCAGCTTGCGCGCGAGTTCACCATCGAGGCGGATGTGAACTGGAAGACCTATGGCGACAATTATGCCGAGGCCTGGCACATCCCGACGATCCATCCGGGGCTCAATGCCTCGATCGACATGGCGAGCTACAAGATCGCAACCGTCGGCCATACGCTGCAGAGCCATATGGCGGATGCGCGCGACGGCGGCAAGACGGACGGCTTCTGGGTGTGGCGCCTGCCGGGGCTCTTCTTCAACATGTACAATTGGGGCATGAACGTCGCGCAGCTGGAACCGACGGGCCCGCGCTCGATGCGGCTCACCTATCGCTATTTCACGAAGGATCTCGACCCAGCGAAGCAGGAAGAGCGCGATGCGCTGATCGACTGGGCCTATATGGTGGCGAAGGAAGATATCGACATCTGCAAGGCGGTGCAGAAGAATCTGGAAGCAGGCATCTACGACAGGGGGCGCCTGTCCTCCGTTCACGAGAACGGCGTCATCCAGTTCCAGGAACTGGTGGCCTCGGCGCACCGCTGAGGTGCGCCGAGGTTTTCCCGGAAGGTCAGAGCGAAACGCCGCCGCCGACGATGACGACCTGGCCGCTGATGTAGTTCGATTCGGGCGTGCAGAAGAGATAGACGCCGTCGGCGGCTTCTTCGGGTGTGCCCGCACGGCCAATGGGTATCATCTGCTTTTCCATGGCGTCGATGAAGGCGGGCTGGACGCCGACGGCTATCTGCCGGCCTTCGACATCGATGCTCGCACCCGCATCCGTGAGCGGCTGGGTGAGGCGCGTCTTGATGAAACCGAAGGCAACGCAGTTCACGTTCACCTTGTAGCGGCCCCACTCCTTCGACATCGTCTTCGTCATGCCGACGAGACCCGCCTTGGCCGAGGAATAGCTCACCTGGCCGGTGTTGCCGCCGAGGCCCGCGACGGAAGAAATGTTCACGATCTTGCGGAAGACCTCGCGGCCCTCGCCCGCCTCCTTCTTCGCGAAGACGCGGATCGGCTCTGCCGCCGCGCGCAGGATGCGGAAAGGCGCCATGAGATGCACGTCGAGCATCGCCTGGAACTGTTCGTCCGTCATTTTCTGGATGACGTTGTCCCAGGTATAGCCCGCATTGTTGACGATGATGTCGAGACCGTTCCACGTATCGAGGGCAGTCTTGACGAAGCGGTCGCCGAAATCGCTCTCGGTGACGCTGCCGACGCAGGCGATTGCCTCGCCGCCGACCGCGCGGATCGCCTCGACCGTTTCGGCCGCCGGGTCCTTGTCCATGTCGTTGACGACGATGCGCGCACCTTCCGAGGCGAGCTTCAGCGCGAGAGCCCGGCCGATACCGCGGCCCGAGCCGGAGACGAGAGCTACTTTACCTTCGAGTTTGGACAATTTTCCGATCCTTGATTTACTGGAGTGCGACGACGGCGTCGCCCATGAGCTTCACATCGCCCTTCTGGTCCGCGGCGACGAGTTCGAGTCTCGCGCGCTTCTCGCCACCTTCCTCGAAACGTTCGACAAGCTTCGCCGTGCAGGTGATCTCGGAGCCGAGCTGCGTGATGGAGGTGAAGCGGGCGCCGAAGCTTCTGAGCTCCGTCTGCGGCGCAAGCTTCGTGACGAGACGCCCGAGAAAGGCCATCGACAACATGCCGTGAGCGAAGACATCCGGCATGCCTGCGGCTTTCGCGAAATCGATATCGACATGGATCGGGTTGTGATCGCCCGATGCGCCGCAATAGAGGGCCAGCATATGGCGCGTGATGGGGCCGGCGGTCAGGCGGCCGATCTCGGCGCCGGGTGCCGCCGTGGCAAGATCGCTCATGATATTCCTCTGGTTTGTCAGGCGTTGCGGACGACGATGGAGCGGCGGAGATCCGCGACATGAACGCCGTCCTGATTGCGGCATTCGGAATCCATGACGATGAATTCGAGCGCGCCGTTCTTCTTGTCGTAGATGTCGGTGATGCGGGAGGTGAAGGTTATGCTGTCACCCGCGCAGACCGGCGCGTGATAGGCGAAGCTCTGTTCGCCATGCAGCACGCGGCCGAGATCGACCTTCAGGAGATCGAGGAAGTCCATCGGGTCGTCGCGGTCCATCTCCAGACAGAAGAGAAAGGTGGGCGGCGCGGGAAGGGAGGGATAACCCGCAGCCGCCGCGGCCGACTCGTCGGAGTAAACGGGGTCGGCATTGCCCGTCGCCTTGGCGAAGAAGCGCAGGCGGCCCTTTTCCACTTCGGCGGTGACGGGCGCGAATTCATGGCCGATGAAGGAACGATCGATCATGAGACTCACTCCGCGCGCTCATAAAGCGTGACGACGCAGGCGCCGCCGAGACCGAGATTGTGCTGGAGCGCGACGCGTGCGCCCTCGACCTGACGGACGCCCGCCTGACCGCGAAGCTGCCAGGTGAGTTCGGCGCATTGGCCGAGGCCCGTTGCGCCGAGCGGATGCCCCTTGGAGAGAAGGCCGCCCGACGGGTTCGTCACGACCTTGCCGCCATAGGTATTGTCGCCGTCCCAGACGAATTTCTCGGCGCCGCCTTCCGGGCAGAGGCCGAGACCCTCATAGGTGATGACTTCGTTGGTGGTGAAGCAGTCGTGGAGCTCGACAACGTCGACATCTTCAGCGCCCATACCTGCCTGCTCGTAGACGAGGCGGGCCGCTTCCTTCGTCATGTCGGCGCCGACGACGTTGATGAGGCTCTTCTCGGCAAAGGTCGAAGGGTAGTCGGTCGTCATGGCCTGACCGGCGATGACGATGCTCCGATCAAGCCCGTGCTTGCGGGCGAATTCCTCCGAGCAAAGGATCGCCGCCGCCGCGCCGCAGCTCGGCGGGCAGCACTGGAGGCGCGTGAGGTTCAGGAACATCTTCGGCGAGTTCATGACGTCATCGACGGAGACCGGCGTGCGGAAAATGGCGCGCTCATTGTGCTCTGCATGGCGGCTCGCCTTTTCGCGCACCTTGGCGAAAGTCTCCGTCTTCGCGCCGAATTTCTGCTGGTACTCATAGCCCGCGCCGCCGAAGAGACGCAGCGCCATCGGCACTTCGCTCGCGCCCTGGAATGACTCGTCCGCGATCTTAAGAAATTCGCCGAGCGGATTGGGCCGGTCGTTGAAAAGCGTGCCAAGAGCGCCGGGCGTCATCTGCTCGAAGCCGAGCGCGATGGCGCAATCGACGATGCCGGCTTCCACCGCCTGCCGCGCGAGGAAGAGCGCGGAAGAACCGGTGGAGCAGTTGTTGTTCACGTTCACGACGGGAATGCCGGAGAGGCCGACCTTGTAGAGCGCAGCCTGGCCGGAGGTAGAATCGCCATAGACCCAGCCGACATAGGCTTGTTGGACCTTATCGTAATCGATGCCCGCATCCTTGAGCGCAAGGCGCGCCGCCTCCGCTCCCATTTCGTCGTAAGAGGCGCTTGCTCCCGGCTTCACGAAGGGGAGCATTCCGACGCCCGCGACAACCACGCGACTGCCCATCTCGGTCGTTCCTTTCTGACCTTCTCTGGCCTCTGCGGCCACTTTTGCCCAACTAGCTGACGTTCCGGCTTTCGTTTTCCCAATAGGGACGCCGCAAGTCCGTTTTCAGAATCTTGCCCGCCGCCGATTTCGGCAGGGGCTCGTGCCTCACATCCACACTGCGCGGGCACTTGTATCCGGCGATGAGCGCCTTGCAGTGAGGCGCGATCTCGGAAGGTGCGATTTCCCTGCCCGCCTTGGGGACGACGACCGCATGAACGCGCTCGCCCCATTGCGGGTCCGGCACGCCGATGACCGCGCATTCGGCGACGGCGCCGTGCTGCATGATTGCGTTCTCGACTTCGGCGGAGAACACGTTCTCGCCGCCGGAGACGATCATGTCCTTCAAGCGGTCGACGATGTAGAGAAAGCCTTCCTCATCCATGTAGCCGCCATCGCCGGTGAGCACCCAACCGTCGACAAGCGTCGCCGCCGTCTGTTCCGGCTTGTTCCAGTAGCCGAGCATGGTGTTGGGCCCGCGCACGGTGACCTCGCCCACTTCTCCGCGGGGCAGTTCATCCCCATCCGGGCCGACGATACGAAGTTCCACGCAGAGGCCGGCGCGCCCCGCCGAGCGGAGGCGACCGGCATTCGGCCCTTCGAGCACATGCCATTCGGGGCCGAGCAAGGTCGCGATGGGTGCAAGCTCCGTCTGGCCGTAACCCTGCGTGAAGGCGACGCCGGGCAACCGCTCCAGCGCTTCGCGGAGCAGCGCTTCAGGCATGGGCGATGCGCCGTAGAAAAGGCCAGTCCATGAGGAAAGGTCGTGATCGTCGAAGGCCGAGCAATCGAGCAGCATGCGGATCATGGTCGGCACGAGAAGCACGTAGCTCGCGCGGTGCGCTCCCATGAGCTTCAGGAAGGATACCGGTTCGAAGGAGGGCATGAAGACATGCGAGCCGCCATAGATCGACGTCGCCGTCGACATCGCGAAATCGGCCAGATGGAACATCGGCGCCGCATGGAGATAGCGCATATTTGGATTGAAAGCCGACGTGCCCGCACCCACCGACAGAGAGCTCGACCAGAGTGCCTTGTGGGACAGCATGACACCCTTTGGGAAACCCGTCGTGCCGCCCGTGTAGAAGATGCCGGCAAGCTCATCGCCGCCGCGACGCACATCCTCGATAGCAGGATCGGCAACGACCAGCGCTTCATACGAGAGGCATCCTGCCGGCGTGTCGCCATCGCCCATATAGATGATGTGTGCGATCTGCGGACATGCATCGCGCACAGCGAGACCTGCCGCGAGGAACGTGTCGTCAACCAAGAGGAGCGAGGCGCCCGCATCCTCGACCGAATAGACGTGTTCGGCGACGGACCAGCGTGTGTTCATCGGCACGATGACGGCATTTGACCACCAGACCGCAAAGCCAGCTTCGAGGTAACGGTCCGAATTGAGCGCCAGAATAGCGACGCGATCGCCCTTGCCCACACCAAGACCGCGGAGCGCACCCGCAAGACGCGAGACGCGATCCTTCAACTCCGCCCAGCTGCGGGTCCGCGGACCGCAGATGGTCGCAACATTGCCGGGCGTCATGGCCGCGGCGCGGTGAACCGACTGCGTTAGATACACGTTTCGCCTCCCCAGGCAGGGCCGGATGCGGTTTCCTTCCGGCCGGCCATTTTCTACTTTTGAGTAACATAGTTTCCTTGTGGTATATTGTCAAACGCCGGGCAATCCCTATGCTCGGCACTCCCTCATCCAGCGGACATCACATGGCAAAGACGGCAATCGCATCGCCCTGGAAAAACGACGTGGAGCGCAAGCAGGACCGTGCGCTTAAGCGCGAGGCCGTGCTCGCGGCGGCGGCTCATGTTTTCGCGGAAAGAGGCTATCACCGCGCCTCGCTCGACGAGGTGGCGCGGGTACTGAACGTGACGAAGCCCACGCTCTACTATTACTTCAAGAACAAGGAAGCGATGCTCTTCGCCTGTATCGAGCACGGGCTCTATCTACTCGACGCCGCAAGCGAGGATGAAGGCGCTGGAGAGAATGACAACGGCATGGAGCGGCTCATCGCATATCTCAAGCGCTATGCGACGGTGAGCGAAACCGATTTCGGCCGTTGCGCCGCGCGGATCAGCGACAACGAGCTATCGGAGCAGAGCCGGAAGAAGATAAGGCGAATCAAGGGAGTGATCGACCGGAAGATCCGCGATCTCGTGTCGGACGGGATCGCGGATGGATCCATCGCGTCATCGGAACCGAAGGTCACGGCTTTCGCACTGGCCGGCGCGCTCAATTCCATCGGCCACTGGCATGCCGACGGAACGAGCCTGCCCGGCAGCCGGATCGTCGATGAATATATCAACCTATTGGTGAAGGGTCTCGCCCCCCGCGAAAATTGATGCCGCGAGAACGAATGTCACAAACCCAGCACAAATAGCCCCCGACTCCTGCTGCGATGTTCGTCAGTGTTGGCCTGCACCGCTAACTTCCAATATGGAAAGCGCCTTTCAGAGGTAGCTCATACAGAACCACTGATGACATATGCCGCCAGGATCTGGCATTTATTTCGCCCTCCTGGCGCGCAGCGTCAATCGCGCCATCCGGCTCTCGTAGATGAACTGGTCAGCGTTCCCGGAAGACGTTTTCAATAGATAGTTTGCGCAGAGTGCCGTCACCCATATGCTGCGACAAACCAACTCGTTGCCTGCCCCAATAAGATATATTTAAAACATATCTTATTGGGGCAGGCCAGTGAGCTTAGGCCGTGTCGACAAGAAATTGTCTATAGTTCTCAACAACTAGAATTTGTCACTTCATGGTCTCAACGCTGACATCTACCGAGCGCCAAATCGCAATTGCCATTTCCACTCTTGTGTCCATCAGCGGAATCGCACTTGCAGCCGCAGGGCGACATGACCCGCTGGAAATTCATGGATTTATTATTCTGGTGGCAGGACTTCTTTGCGCCGTTGCCGTCATTCACAGCTACTACGAATCGGAGCCAAAGCCCGACCGCTTGCTGAGCTACTATGATCCGCCTATCAAGGCGGGCATTGCCGTGTCTATGGCTTGGGCAGTGTTCGCCATGTTCATCGGCGTGTGGGTGGCATTGCTGCTCGCCTGGCCGGAACTGACATTTGATCAGCCTTGGGCCAGCTTCGGGCGATTGCGGCCGGTTCATACCACAGGCGTCATTTTCGGCTTCGGCGGGAATGCACTCATCGCGACGTCCTTTCACGTCATGCAGCGCACTTCACGCGCGCGTATGCCTGACCAGCTCTCCCCCTGGTTTGTCCTCGCCGGCTACAATCTCTTCTGCATTCTTTCGGTCAGCGGCTACTTCATCGGCATTACCCAGTCGAAAGAGTACGCAGAAGCGGAGTGGTATGCGGATATTTGGCTCGTTATTGTATGGGTGACCTACTTCGTACTTTACATACGAACGATAGCGCGTCGGAAGGAACCGCACATCTATGTAGCCAACTGGTATTTTCTGGCGTTCATCCTCGTCGTCGCGATCCTGCATATCGTCAACAACATCGCCGTTCCGGTCTCGATCGGCCATGCCAAGAGCTACACTGTGTGGGCCGGCGTGCAGGATGCCATGGTGCAGTGGTGGTATGGCCACAATGCCGTTGCCTTCTTTCTGACGGCTGGCTTTCTCGGGATGCTCTACTATTACCTTCCCGTGAGAGCGCAACGCCCGATCTTCTCCTACCGGCTTTCGATCCTCAGCTTCTGGGGCATCACATTCTTCTACATGTGGGCCGGCTCTCACCACTTGCATTACACCGCCTTGCCCCACTGGGTGCAGACGCTAGGCATGACCTTCTCGGTAATGCTTCTGGTGCCGTCATGGGCGTCGGCTGGTAACGCGCTGCTAACACTTAACGGCGCTTGGCACCGCGTGCGTGACGACGCAACGCTTCGTTTCATGATGGTCGCCGCGGTGTTCTACGGATTGTCCACGTTTGAAGGATCGTTCATGGCCATTCGGCCGGTGAACTCGCTCTCACACTACACTGACTGGACGGTTGGGCACGTTCACGCCGGAGCACTCGGATGGGTCGCGCTGATTACCTTCGGTTCCTTTTATACGCTTGTGCCGAGTCTCTGGAAGCGCGAGCGCATGTACTCAGCCGGCCTTGTGGAAGTCCACTTCTGGCTCGCTCTGGCAGGCACGCTCGTTTACGTCTTCGCAATGTGGAACTCCGGCGTCATCCAAGGGCTTATGTGGCGAACATACACAGAGGAAGGAACCCTCGCCTATTCCTTCCTCGACTCGCTTGTGGCGATGCGCCCCTACTATGTTGCCCGGGCATTCGGCGGCATTCTCTTTCTGGCCGGCGCAATCGTGGGCTCCTACAACATCTGGATGACAGTGCGAGCAGTACCCCAAGCTACCGACACCGGCAAAGACACGCCCCAGCCCGAAAAAATTGCGGTCGCGGGAGAATAATGCGATGCCCGAACTCTTCCACCGTAAACTAGAGCGCTCCACCATCGGCTTCGTTCTGGCCATCATAGCCGTCGCAAGCGTGGGCGGAATCGTGGAAATCGCGCCGCTCTTCACCATCGACGAAACGGTCGAGGAAGCCCCCGACATGCGGCTGTATACGCCGCTCGAGCTGGCAGGCCGCAATATCTACATCCGCGAAGGTTGTTACGCATGCCACAGCCAGATGATCCGCACTCTTCGCGACGAAGTCGAACGCTATGGCCCATATTCGCTTGCCGTTGAATCCCGTTATGATCACCCCATGCTGTGGGGCTCGAAAAGAACGGGTCCGGATCTGGCTCGCGTTGGCGACAAATATTCCGATCTTTGGCACGTTTCCCATCTAACAAACCCTCGCGATGTCGTTCCGGACTCGAATATGCCCGCCTATCGATGGCTGGCGCGGAACCCGCTGGAGATGGAAGACCTTCCATTACATCTCGCGGCACAGCGCGCGGTCGGCGTACCCTATACTGACGACATGATCGAAAATGCCGCGAAGGACGCATACGGGCAGGCGACTCCCGATAGCGATGCCGCATCGGGGGTTGCCGAGCGATACGGGGAAGAGACGCAGATTCGAGCTTTCGACGGCGTTGCCACGCGCGTCACGGAAATGGATGCTCTGGTGGCATATCTTCAGATCCTCGGGCGCATGACCGACGCGGCCTTCGAACACACAGCGGCACCCCAGGAGCCGCCAGAACCAGTCAAATGATGAACAAGGAGCTCACGTGATGGAGATCGATCACAATGCTCTCGTTTTCTTTTCCAAAAGCTGGGGCCTTCTCTACTTGGGCGGGTTCGCGGTTTGCGTTGTCGTCTATACCTTCTGGCCTTCTAACAAGAAGCGCTTCGGAAGGGCGAAAGAGAGCATTCTCGACCCGGTGGATAAGCCATGGCAGTAGAAGAACGCGATCCGGTCAGCGGTCGGAAAACAACCGGACATGAATGGAACGGGATAACGGAGTTGGACACTCCCGTTCCGAAGGGTGTTCTAATTTTTCTGATCGTCACCCATGTGTTCGCGGTCCTCTGGTGGTTCCTGATGCCAACATGGCCGCTTGGGACCAGCTATACAAAAGGATTTCTGGGGGTCAATCAACACAGCACCGTTGAAGAAAAGCTCGTGACCGCACAGGCAGGACGCGCTTCCTGGATGAATAGAATTGAAGCCGAGAGCTTCGAGCAGGTTCTGGCCGACCCGCAGCTCATGTCGATTGTCGAGAGCACTGGCCATCGTCTGTTCGGTGACAATTGCGCCGCCTGCCATGGCGTCGACGGAAAGGGCCGCGCGAACTACCCAAACCTGACAGATGACGATTGGTTGTGGGGTGGCTCAGTGGAAACCATCGCCGAGACGATGCGTGTAGGGATCAACACTGAACATCCGGAAAGCCGTTTTGCGCAAATGCCCTCCTTCGGCGTCGACGGAACACTCAACCGCGAAGAGATAAGTAAAGCCGCAACTTACGTCTATTCCCTGAGTCATCCAGAGTTTTCGACGGAAGAGGTCAAGAAAAAGATCGAAAGCGGGAAAGAGGTTTTTCAGGCCAATTGTGCTTTTTGTCATGGCGAGGATGCGCGAGGAAATCAGGAGATTGGCGCACCCAATCTGGCCGACGCGCGTTGGCTCTATGGCGGTGATCTGCAAACCATCGTGGATACTATTCATGGCGGACGGCAGGGGCACATGCCCACTTGGGACGAACGGCTGACAGCGGGAGATATCAAGATACTCGCTCTCTATGTTCACTCGCTGTCGAAGGAAACGCGATGATCCACAGCCAGGTAAAGGCCAGCATCAAGACAAGGCTTTTCATATGGAGCCTCGTTTCAGCGGCACTTTTGCTGTTCTTCGTCGCCAATGCGCACCTCGTATACGTTGCGTACGACTCCCAGCCGGACTGTATTCCGCATCTCAAGGAAGCAGGTAACAACGGGAACTTCAGAGCAGCGAAGTCTGCCTGCTGAGGAGGAAAGACCTATGAACGAAGTCGACAGCTCCTACGGCTTACTGAGCGAGACCTCCAGCATTGCCGAAACAAGAAACAAGAGTCTGCAGAGACATCTTCCCTTCACTATCGGCTTCAAATGGCTCCGCGCGGGGTGGCATGACCTGATCATTCATCCTGGACAAAGTTTGGCTTATGGTTTCGGCGTTTTTCTTATTTCCCTGCTCGTTGTTATGTTGCTGGCTCAGCTCGACCTGGACTACATCCTTTTTCCTGCACTAGCCGGCTTCATGATCGTGGCTCCCATTTTGGCTGTCGGACTTTACGAGAAAAGCCGGACGTTGGAGAGCGGGGAACGCATAACTCTCCGGCGGATGTTCAGAGCCAAACCAAAAGCCGGTGCGCAGATCTATTTTGCCGGCGTGATGCTTTGCCTCCTCATGCTTCTCTGGATGCGCGCCGCCGTTCTTCTCTATGCCCTCTTTTTCGGCGTCAGGCCATTTCCGGGGCTCGATCACATCCTGGAGTTGCTCGTTACGCAGCCACTTGGGTGGTCAATGCTCATTGTGGGCACGGCGATCGGCAGTCTCTTTGCTTCATTCGCTTTTGCGATCAGCGTTTTCTCAATCCCCATGCTGCTTGATCGCTATACCGACGCGATGACGGCCATGGGGACAAGCATGGCGCTTGTCTGGAACAATTTCATTCCAATGGTAGTTTGGGGAATGATCGTCGTTGCTCTTTTCGCAATATGCGTTCTGACAGCGCTAACAGGATTGATTGTTATTTTTCCTCTACTAGGGCACGCCACGTGGCATGCCTACCGAACGGTCGCTAAATCTGAGGGCTAGAAAAACGCATATGAAGTGCATTCTTGTTTGGACCGACAAACGGATTCGCCAAGGAGAACACCATTTGCTGATCACAGAAAGCGATGCAATGACTGTCCTCGCATGGCTGATTCCGATAGCGCTGGTGATGGGTTTGGTCGCCTTGCGGGCATTTATGTGGTCGATAGAAAGCGGCCAATATGACGACATTGCAGGAGCGGCGGAGCGAGTTCTTCTCCATCCACAGGAAGATCATCCGCTGCTGGACGAAGTAGAACGCGGTTCACTCGAGGAATTGAATGATGCTGGAATCAGCAGCAATGAGAAATGATCTTTTCGAAGCTCGCCGCCATGACCGTTAGATTGGAAGTGTCCATGTCTCAAATCATAAAGCATAAGATCGATCCGGTTGGAGCGGCGGCACTCATGTTCGGAGCCGCCGTTATCGTTCCCAGCATCGCCGCCCTTGGAATTAATCTTCTCGCTGTCGCGCACGCTCTCTTTTCCGCCTGAAGCGATAGCCGCACCGATGTCGCGGCGCGGTGCACTCTTATCACCCTAGCATCAGCTTCTTGTTTGTTCCGCTGCACACTGACTAACTTCAGCGAACACTAAGCTCCATATCGAGAGCCGCCTCTTCCGGCTTTCTGTCAACGTACCAGATCATATCTTGGAACTCAGGTGTCGATGAGCAGTCTGTGCTCGGACAACCTCGCAATGACATTCTGGCTGATCCTCTCGCAACGTTCTCCGAGGAAGGGAAACGCGTCCTGTATAGTGGAACTGAAAACCTCATTCAGCTGAACGCGCAACTGACGGCGTGCCCGGTGTAGACGCGTCTTGACCGTCTCTGCCCTGATCCCCAGTGATGCTGCCGTCTCGTCCACAGAACAATCCTGAATGTCCCGAAGGACGAAGACGAGACGAAACGGCTCGGGTAGCTCGTCGACGGCATTCTCTATGAGGGTCCGTATCTGGGTGCGGGCGACCTCGGCTTCGGGATTTTCCATCACATACGTTCCCCGAAACGGAATGACCAGCGAACCGTCCTTCTGTGCAATTTCGACCTCCGCGAGATCCACCGTTTTCTTCCGGCTCCTCAAACGTCCCCGAGCTTCGTTGATCGTGATCCTAGTCAGCCATGTCAGGAGGCTCGAGTCGCCGCGGAACGTCGAGAGCGCCTTGAATGCCTTGAAATAGCTTTCCTGCACGACATCTTCAGCTTCTGAGTCGTCCGACATTATGGCCCGGGCGACACGGAACAAGGGCTGGTTGTATCGCTGCATGATCGCGCCGAACGCGCCGCTCTCCCTCCGGCGCGCATGGGCGAGCAGATCATGCTCCTCCATGTCGGTATAGACGGGTGCGGCTTCCGCTCGGGCAGTCGGCATAGCGTGATCCTCCCAAATAGAGATTAGATGAAAAAGAAGTGCAGAGGTTCCCGGCATCGATCCATTTTGTGCGTCGACCAAAAAGGGGTTTCGGGAACCTTGCCGGCCCTTCTCCGTCAAATGGGCATTCCCATTCCCAAGAGCGAGACAAGACATGCCCCTGCACCCTCTTCTGTCGACGGACGACGCCCCTGCCCTCGAAGCCGGTCCCGGCAAACGCAAATGCTTTGCGCGCCCCGAACGTGTCAGCCGTGAAGAAGCCGAAGCCGCCGTGCGTACGTTGATCAACTGGGCCGGAGACGACCCCTCCCGCGAAGGTCTTGCCGATACACCCGCTCGCGTGGTGCGCGCCTACGAAGAGTGGTTTTCCGGTTACACACAGATGCCGGATGCCATCCTCCAGCGCACTTTTGGCGAAGTCGCCGACTACGACGAAATGATCGTGTTGCGGAATATCCCTTTCGAATCCACCTGCGAACATCACATGGCGCCCATCCGCGGCGTTGCCCATGTCGCCTATCTGCCGAGAGAACGCGTTGTCGGCATCTCGAAGCTCGCACGCCTGGTCGATGCCTATGCACGCCGACTCCAGATACAGGAACGTCTGACGGCCGAAATTGCGGGCACGATAGACAAGGTGCTCAAGCCTCGCGGCGTGGCGGTGGTCATCGAAGCCTATCACGCATGCATGACCTCTCGCGGCGTTCGAAAACATGATGGTTCTCTCGTCACCCGGTCGTTCAAGGGCGCTTACAAGAACGAACTTGCCCGCTGCGAGGTGCTGAACGCCCTGGGTGTTTGACATCACCCGATACGGGAACCTTTTCCGCAATACCCCATCAAATGAATATGCCCGCAACCGGGCAATATTTGTCGGGAGACGAACCATGCTTAAACATACGGCAATTGCCTTCATCTTTTCACTCGTGAGCACGATATCCCTGGCGCAAGAAGCGCCACAGCTGAATGACTCGCAGATCGCGCATATCGCCTATACCGCCGGACAAATCGATGTGTCCGCCGCGAAACTTGCGCTCGAGAAAAGCGAAGACCCGAAAGTGCGTTCCTTCGCCGAGCTGATGGAGAGCGATCATAGTGCCGTCAACGAGGAAGCGCTCGCGCTTGTGAGCCGCCTGAACGTCACGCCGGAGGAAAATGCGGTCAGCTCTTCGCTCGCCAGTCAGGCCCTTGAAGCCGAACAGCGCCTCCGCTCGCTGTCGGGCGGTGAATTCGACCGGGCCTATGTCGAAAACGAAGTCGCCTATCACCAAGCCGTGAACAACGCGCTCAAAAGCGTTCTCATCCCCAATGCGCAGAACAGCGAGCTGAAGTCGCTTCTCGAGACGGGACTTGCCCTGTTTCAGGAGCATCAGAGCCATGCGGAACACCTGCTTCACGAGATGAAGTAACCGTGCGCCTCATTTCCCGTCGAACGATGCTGGCGATATTGGCAGGAGTGTCCTTCACTCCCGCCGTCGCCGCGCGTGCCGACGCACAGCTTCATGTGATCGAGATCGACAAGATGAAATTCGGCGCCGCGCCTGCCGAGATTCATGTCGGAGATACGATTGTCTGGAAGAACATCGATCTCGTGAAACATACCGCGACGGCGCGCGACGGATCGTTCGACATCGATCTTCCGCGCAAGTCGCAGGACAGCATGATCGTCAAGACGCCGGGTACGGTGGAAGTCTATTGCCGCTACCATCCGGGCATGGTCATGACGCTTGTGGTCACGGCGTGACAAGCGCCCTGTCGCCCGGAGGAACAGTCTCCTCCGGGCGAACAATGCTTTCTTGCAGATCAGCAGGCAGCGAGACCGCATTGCAATCCTGCAATGAGGTCGCTCTCCGCTTCCAGGCCGACCGACAACCTCAAGAGCGTTTCCTTTATGCCTGCCCTGCCCCGGGCTTCCTCACCCATATCGGCGTGGGTCATTGTCGCGGGGTGCGAGACGAGGCTTTCGACACCGCCAAGCGATTCCGCGAGCGTGAAGAATTTGACCGCTTCGATGAACCGCCGGACCTTGTCCACGCCGCCTTCAAGCTCGAAGCTCAGCATCGCGCCGAACCCCTTTTGCTGGCGACGCGCGATGCCGTGCGTGTCGTGGCTCTCAAGGCCCGGGTAATAGACTTTCGAAACGGCGGGGTGATCCGCCAGATAGCGCGCAATGGACATGGCGTTCGCCTGCTGCTGACGCATCCGCGGATAGAGCGTTCTCAGGCCCCGCAGCGTCAGCCACGCATCGAAAGGCGCGCCGCAGCTTCCAACGGCATTAGACCAGTATGCCAATTCTTCGGCCTGCCCGGGATCGGCGGCGATCACGGCGCCACCAACAATGTCGGAATGGCCATTCAGATATTTTGTGGTCGAATGGATGGCGAGATCCGCACCGAGTTCTAGCGGACGCTGGCAAGCGGGCGACAGGAAGGTGTTGTCGACGGCAACCTTCGCCTCCGCCTCATGCGCAAGCGCCGCGAGCGCGGCAATGTCAACGACCCGCATCATCGGGTTGCTGGGCGTTTCCACGATCATCAGAGCCGGACGGTCCTCCAGTGCGCGCCCGACTTCGCGCATATCGCCCTGATCGACGAAGCATACCCGAAGCTGACCGAGCCCGGCGCGGGCCTTCAAAAGGCGCATGGTGCCGCCATAGCAATCGTGAGGCGCCAGAACCAGGTCGTTCGGACGGAGACGGCCGACCAGAAGATCGATCGCAGCCATGCCGCTCGAAGTGATGACGGCGCCGGCACCGCCTTCAAGAGCGGCCAGGGCCTTCGCGAGCATGTCGCGGGTGGGATTTCCAGCGCGCCCGTAATCATAGGGGCCCTGCTGCTCATATCCCGCGAAGGCGTAGGTGCTGGATAGATAGAGCGGCGGCACAACGGCGGCGTAGGAAGGATCGCTCGCAACGCCATAGGACGACGCGATCGTTTCCGGTTCGGGACCGCCGGCGTCTCCGTCAGTCATTGAAGAACCGCCCCTCGGTTACTTCGCGAACGATTCCGGCGTGGATACAGAAATCGCCGAACCGTTCGCCCGCCTTGCGTTCGCGCGCATAGCGGCCGATGGCATCGTCCAGCACTTCCAGAATGGCGGGCTCGGCGACATTCTCCCGGATCATCCGGTTCAGGCGCTCGCCGTGAAAACCGCCCCCGAGATAGAGATTGTATTTTCCCGGCGCGCGTCCCGTGAGCGCGATCTCGGCGATGTAGGGCCGCGAGCAACCATTGGGGCAGCCGCTCGTCCTGATTGTTATCGCCTCATCGCCCAGACCATGCCGCGCGACGATCTCCTCGATCTTCGTCAGAAGCTCGGGCAGATAGCGCTCGCTTTCCGCCATGGCAAGGCCGCAGGTCGGCAAGGCAACACAGGCTATGGCATTCTTGCGAAGTGTCGAAATGCCCTTTTCGGACAGGCCATGCGCGTGAAGCAGCGATTCAATGCTTTCCTTTTCGCCCTCCTCCACTCCCGCGATCACGAGGTTCTGGTTCGGCGTCAGACGGAAGGTACCCTTGTGTACGTGTGCAATATCCCGAAAGGCATCGAGCAGACGAAGGGTCAGGCGGCCGCTCTGCACGAAAACGGTTCGGTGATGGCGTCCGTCGGGCGTCGTGTTCCAGCCGAAGCTGTCTCCGTTGGTAGTGAATTCAAACGGGCGCGCTTCCTCAAACGCGGCGCCCATGTTCTTTTCGATCTCGGCCTTGATCCAATCCAGCCCCTTGTCGTCGATCGTGTATTTGAAGCGGGCGTGCAGACGGTCTTTCCGGTCGCCATAGTCGCGCTGAACCGCCATCACCGCATCCGAACAGGCGACGACACGCTCGACGGGCACAAAGCCGATCAGACTTGCAAGGCGCGGATAGGTGTGTGGCGCTTGATCGGTTCGTCCCATGCCGCCGCCGATAACCACGTTGAAGCCTTCGAGGCCGTCGGGGCCGCCAATGGCAATGAAACCGAGATCCTGCGCATAGACATCGATGTCGTTGGACGGTGGAAGCGCAAAGCCGATCTTGAACTTTCGCGGCATATAGGTCCGGCCATAGAAGGGCTCTTCCGGCTCGGACGAGGCGACCCGTTCATCTCCGTACCAGATTTCATGATAGGCGCGCGTCTTGGGGATGACGTGATCGCTTACGCGCTTCGCCATCGCAGCAACTTCGGCGTGAAAGAGCGAACTTTGGGGATCGACGGTGCACATCACGCCGCGGCTGTCGTCGCCGCAAGCGGCAACCGTGTCCAGCAGGGTCTCGTGCAGACCGCGAATGATGGGGCGCAGGCTGTCTTTCAGAACCCAGTGAAACTGAAAGGTCTGCCGCGTCGTCAGCCTCAATGTCTCACTGCCATGCGCGCGCGCAAGCTCATCCATTTTCAGCCATTGCGCTGAAGTGCAGACGCCTCCCGGAAGCCGGACGCGGATCATGAACTGATAGGCCGGTTCGAGCTTCTGCCGCCGCCGTTCGTCTCTCAGATCGCGGTCGTCCTGCTGATAGATTCCGTGAAACTTCATCAGCTTCACGTCGTCCGGCGAGGGAACGGCCCCCGTTATCCTGTCCAGAAGTCCTTCGGCAATCGTACCCCGGAGATAGTCGCTCGCAGCCTTCATCCGCTCGTCGGCGCTCAAGCGGTCGAGAGATTGAGAAAGGTCGTGGCTGCGATCGACGGTGCTTGTGGTCATTGTATTGCCTCAATAGACATCGCGCTGATAGCGGTGATCCGATTGCAGGGAACGGACATAATCTTCGGCGGCATCGCGGCCGCTATGTCCCTCGGAAGCGACGACGTCGATCAGCGCCTGGTGCACATCGGGTGCGAGATTGGCCGCGTCGCCGCACACATAGACATGAGCCCCCTCCTCCAGCCAGGAGAACACCTCGCGGGAGCGCTCCATGAGCCGGTGCTGAACATAGGTTTTTTCGCTGCGATCGCGCGAAAACGCCACATCCATGCGCGTGAGCGTTCCGTCTTTCAGCCAGCCTTGCCATTCCGTCTGATAGAGGAAATCGGTGCGGAAATTTCGCTCGCCGAAGAACAGCCAGCTCCGGCCCGTGGCGCCGCGGGCTTCCCGCTCTTGAAGAAAGGCGCGATAGGGAGCAACGCCCGTGCCCGCGCCAATCATAATCGCGGGAACATCGTCGGCCGGCAGCCGGAAATGGGCGTTGCCCTGGATATAGACGGGCAAGAGGTCGTCGGCTGCGACACGATCTGCAAGCAGGCTGGAGGCAACGCCTCCCCTCGGCTCTCCATGCAACTCGTAGCGCACGGGAGCGACCGTGAGATGAGCTTCGTCCGGCGCGGCAGCAAGGCTCGACGCCAGCGAATAGAGGCGAGGCTGGAGCGGGCGTAGTGCGCTCAACAGCCCTTGCGGCATGACATCGGAAACCGGGAAGCGGCGCACGATGTCGACGATATGATGGGTATGAAGAAAGACGGAACGTTCTCCGGCGCGGTCTTCGTTCTGAAGCGATTTGAGTTCCGCCGAGTTACTCAACATGGCCCAGTAGTCGAGGAAACGGGGTGTCGCGGCCGTTATCTCGAAACGATGCGTCAACGCCTCGCCAAGGGTCGTGTGAGTTCCCTTGAACTCGACGGTTTCTTCGGGGGCGAGCGACAAGGCCTGAAGCAACGTTTCGACGACGGCGGGATCGTTCGACGCAGCAATGCCGAGCGCATCTCCCGGTTCGTAAGCGAGCCCCGAGCCTGCGAGAGAGAACTCGATATGCCGTGTTTCTTTCGTCGATCCCCGGCCGACGATGACAATGTTTTCAAGCACCCTGGCCTGAAACGGATTTTTCTTGCTGTAGCTCGCGGCGGGAGATGCGGCAGGTGTTTCCGGTCGCGCGGTGGAAACGGAAACCGTACTCGCTTCCGCTGCCAGAAATTCGACTATCCTGTCCGTCCAGCTGGCGGCGGGCTCCTCGTAATCGACATCGCAATCGACGCGGGGCTCGATCCTCGTAGCGCCAAGCTCCTCGAAACGGGCATCGAGCCGCTTTCCCGCCTGGCAGTAGAATTCGTAGGTGGAGTCGCCGAGCGCGAGGACCGCAAAGCGGACACCATCGAGTTTCGGCGCCTTGCGGCTTTCCACAAACTCAAAAAATCCCACGGCAGGTTGCGGCGGGTCCCCTTCGCCATATGTGCTGACGATAATCAGGACATCCTCTTCCTGACCGAGTTGCCGAACCTTGTATTCGGCCATGTCGGTCAGTGTGTTCGCGATCCCTTTCGCCTGCAGAGCTTCGGAAAGGGCTCTTGCAAGGTCGGCGGCATTTCCAGTTTCCGTTCCATAGAGGATGGAAAGCTTGCGCGACGATGCCGCCACCGGCTCCGTCGTACCGGTTTGCCTGGACGAAGCGAGGCCCGCCTCCAGTCCCGCGAAGTATCCGCTGAGCCAGCGGGCTTCTTCAGGCCCGATTGTCTGGAGCAATTCCTGAACAAGGCGCGATTGTTCAGGGGTCAGCAACTTTCCCGGGGACTCGGATCGGGTCACGTTGCATCTACCTCAGCAGTTGGCTCCCCCTCCCCCGCGCCTCTGCCCGCTCATTCGGGCAGACCGGGTGCTGTTTTCGTGAAGCACGTTTCGCTGGGCGCAGATGTGCGTGGTTTGCTTTCACAAGACAAACGCATATTGTTTTTGTTTCTAAGCAATTTCTTGAATACCAACGGCGTTCCGCTTCGGAAGCGGAGCCGGATTCAGCCGTTGGACGGCGTATCACCACCGGCATTCGGCCCGTTCTTCAGAAAGCTGTCCGTCAGGCCAATGTTGACTTCATGGCTCTCGAGCATGGCTTTCAAATCCCGATGCAGTTCGTCGCTCCGAACCCGGGGCATCAGTTCCCGCAGCTTTCGCACCACCCATGATTGTCCGCGGTTCAGAAAATGCAGCCGGTCGTGGAGATCGCCGATCGCCATGGCCTTTCCGAAAAACGCACCGCATTTCAGCGACGGCGAACCGCCGGCCTTGCGGATGTGCCGGAAAAGCATGGCGCACCACCGGACTTCATCGTCACGAACGGCCCTCAGCAACGCAAGCTCGTCTTCATTCGCCAGTCCCTTTGCGCTTGCAAGCGCAACGCGCGCACCTGCACGTTCTGCTTCCAGCAATTCATTTAGGGCATCAACTATTTCCTCGCGCGGCGCGAAGCCCATATAGGCGTCATCGGCCTCCGCCGCATAACAGGCCGGGGAAGAAGGTTCATCCGTCATACTGCGATCTCCGCCGCCGCGCGTAGGCCGCTGCGAATGCGCGCCATCACGCCAGGATCGGCCTTTGTCGAATGCACGACATAGGCCGAATACGAGAATTCGGGACTGTCCGGCACAAGCGCGAGGCGGCCCTCCTCCAGATAGGACCGGATAAATCCCTTGCGGAAATAGCCGCTTCCTCCCGTGGCAAGGATATATTCGAGCGCCAGCGGTCCGTAGCTGATCGAGACAACGGGATTCGGCTGGTCGGGAAAGGCGGCCTGATAACTTGCTGCAAACTCCTCTCCCCAGTCGATCCGGACATGGTCTTCCGGAGCGATAGGTTTGTTCGCCGGTGTGGTCCGCACGAAGACGAGCTTCTCCTCGAACAGAAGTTCGGCGATCACGCCAGGCCTGCTCTGCGCGGCATAGATCACCGCAACGTCGAGCGAACCGTCCTGAACCTGTTCCATCAAGCGCTCAGACGTATCGATCTGTGTACTGACGGCAATCTCCGGACACTCCCGACGCATCCATAGCAACCAGTGACGTAGCAGCGGGCTCCACAAGCTGAGCTCAGCCCCGATCGTGACTACCGTATCGCGGCCCGGCGGCAGGGCGACGGCATGGCGCGCGCGGTCCCACACCTGAACGAGCGTGGTGGCGAAACGCAGGAACTGTTCGCCGGCGGGGGTCAACCTCGCGCCTGCCTTGTTGCGCACGAAAACCGGACGGTCGAGCCTATCCTCCAGAACGCGTATGCGCGCGCTTACGGCCGTCTGCGTCAAATTCAGATTGGCCGCGGCGCCGACAAAGCTGCCGGTTTTCACGACTTCCAGGAAGGTCCGCGCGACGTCGATATCCATACGACAACAACTTTCATTTCAACTGTAATTTATATTCATTTGCTTGCTCTTGTTTCGCAAGTGGATAGTTGTACTCCCCCAGCCGCAACACGGATGTTCTATCCGATGGCCCGTCACGATCCAGACATCACTGAGAGATCATCGCTTCCGTGGTACTCGGTGATCTATTGGATCGCGGCTTCTTCTGTCGCAGCCATTTCCGTTCGCGCACTCGTCCGACTCTGCGTCGCAACCGGTGCGATCAGGGCCTCGGATGCGACCCTCACCACCCTGGTCGCCTTGCCCATCGCATTCCTGGTCCTAGTGCTCTTCAGCCCAAAGAGCGCCGCCCCACCCATGAAGAATGATGATTGAAAACTCCAATAACATTCGTTTGTTTGCACTTTGAGGATGAGCCATCTTCCGGGACTAGCACACAAGGAGCTCGCCATGACCATCCAGCTCGGACAGATCGCCCCCGATTTTGAACAAGACAGCACGCACGGCCAAATCAGTTTTCACGACTGGATCGGTTCAAGCTGGGCCGTGCTGTTCAGCCATCCGAAGAATTTTACACCTGTGTGCACCACGGAACTCGGCGAGGTGGCTCGGCTACGCCCCGAATGGGACAAGCGCAATGTGAAGCCAATCGGGCTGTCGGTGGACCCGGTCGAGGCTCATCATAAATGGGAAGAGGACATTGCGGAAACACAAGGTCACTCGCTCGACTTCCCGATGATCGCCGATCCCGACGGGCGCGTGTCGAAGCTCTATGGCATGATCCACCCGGAAACCGACCCGACAGTCACCGTTCGCTCCGTCTTCGTCATCGATCCTTCGCGGAAGGTTCGATTGATACTAACCTATCCCCCCAGCACCGGACGAAACTTCGCGGAGATACTTCGTGCCATAGACAGTCTTCAGCTGACAGACTCACGCAGCATCGCCACGCCAGTGAACTGGGAGCCTGGGCAGTCCGTGGTTATTTCACCGAAACTCTCTGAGGAAGAAGCGGCGAGACAATTCCCACAGGGCTACAAAACCCTGAAACCTTATCTCCGTATGGTCGATCTGCATGCGCAGAAGTAGCCATGCTTCAGCCGTCGGATTTGACGAGGGGGAAAGAAGAGGAGATTGCCGCTACAGGGGAGAGTGGCGATCTCTCCAGCCTGTTTGAGCAAAACAAAGTTTGGGCAGAGCGCAAAACAAGATCTGATCCGAGCTTCTTCAGACGTCTAGTTGGGCAGCAAACCCCACGTTACTTCTGGATCGGGTGCTCTGACAGCCGTGTGCCCGCGACAGAGATTGTCGACATTGATCCCGGAGAAATGTTCGTCCACCGCAATGTCGCAAACCTGGCCAATGCTTCCGATCCAAACTTTTCTGCGGCATTACAGTTCGCCGTCGACGTCCTCCAGGTTCATCACATTATTGTGGTCGGACATTACGGATGCGGCGGCATATCCGCCGCGATGAGCGCCCCGACACATGACGAAATTGACCGCTGGCTCAATCCGGTTCGCAAACTTTATCAGCATCTGTCGCACGGTTTTTCTTCAGATGAGGTTCTGGAGCCGAACATATTGTGCGAACTCAATGTTGTCGCTCAGGTTGAAGCACTCGCGCTCAATCCCATTATAGGCGCTGCCTGGGCACGGCAGGCTGATCTGACTTTACATGGATGGATATACGGAATTGGCGATGGGCTTTTAAGAAGCGTATGTGATCCGGTAACGCCGCTGGGGCGCTCCGATTTAGTGAGTAGTCCGAAAGTGCAGTGAAATGACAGCGCGCTCTTCTAAAGCCGACCTGATCCAAGCCGCGATAGATGCATGTCGGGCCAGCAAGTCACCAAACAGATGGTTAGATTCCCAAGTTGCACGAGCAATTTTTCCCGATCTCGCAGTCATGCAGGAACTCAAGGCGGGCATCTGGCAGAACGCAGATGGATCTCAGATGACAGCGCGCCGATATAGCTCTTCTGTTGCGGCAGCGATGACGCTAGTCCCTTCCGGCTACCGGCTTGAAGACAGCGGATCATATTTCATCGTGGTCGGCGAGTCGGGATCGTCGAGGGGGCGTCACAGGTATTTGGCCATTGGACTCTGCATTGCGGCGCTCCGCTGTCGCTTGGTGAATGAGATCACTGTACCCCTCACGCGAGATAAAGACTTGCGGCCAGCCGTCCACTCCAGAACCTCATTCGGCTAATGTCGAAAACATGGGAGATTTATCCAATGACACCTCGAGCGGCAATTCAGAGAAATTTTCTTCTTCCTCCACTACCTTATGATCGCGATGCACTGTCTCCCCATCTATCCCCAGAAGCGATCGACATTCACTACGGCAGACACCACGCCCGCTACATCGAAACCCTCAATCGCCTTGTTGGAAATCTCAGAACGCCCCCCTCAACACTCGAGGAACTCGTTTGCTTGCCACGCGAGTCGGATACTCCTCTTTTCAACAATGCCGCGCAGGCGTGGAACCATGCATTTTTCTGGGAAAGCATGTCCCCTCAAAGGACCGAACCCGCAGATGAACTGCGGGAAGCCATCTCCCACAGATTCGGAAGTATCGATTCCCTGAAAGAACGATTCATTGCTGAAGGAACTGGGCATTTTGGTTCCGGCTGGGTCTGGCTTGTCTCTCACCAAGGTGATCTTTCGGTAATATCCACGCACGACGCAGACAACCCGATCTCCAACGATGGCGTAACACCCCTATTAGCGTGCGATATCTGGGAACACGCCTATTACATCGACTACCGCCAAGATCGGGCTGCCTGGTTGGCTAAATGGTGGGACCATCTTGCTAATTGGCGCTTTGCCCAAAGGCAGTATGAGGCGTCGCTGGCCAAAGTCTCTGGCTGGAGATTTCCTGGCACCAGCAGCTTCCAATAGGAAGGAACATTCTAAGGCAACAAAAATTACGATCCGCACGCGCCAGTTTCTTAGCTCCCATTTACAACCAGCCAAACTGGGCGGCTCGGCTTTCGTAAATTAGACCGCGCGTCTAATCGCGAACTTTTCCTCTCTTCGGTCGCAACCGCTTAAAATTTGGACCGCGAGTTTCATCAGTAGGTAGCAGAAGACGTCGAAAATCCCTCCGCGGAAGAGAGATATCCGCGAGGGTGTATTTATCCAAAGTCCCGACAAACGAGGACAGTGCCTCGTTCAAGACATTTGCTAACTTACACTTCTTGGTAAGCACACATCGGTTTCCGGTAGCAAAGCATTCCACCAATGCGAAATCCGGTTCTGTTTCCCGAACCACATCTCCAAGGTTGATTTTCTCTGGAGCTATCGCAAGCATGAATCCTCCCGAGCGGCCGCGCACACTCTTCAGGTATCCTGCTCTTGTTAGAATATTCACTACCTTCATCAAGTGCGCTTTTGAGATGTCGTAAACACTCGATGTCTCTTCGATCGTGATCAAACGGTCATTCTCAGCTGCCGCATACATAAGGACACGCAAAGCATAGTCGGAAAGTGTCGTTAAGCGCATGTGTTACCCATTGGATCAAGGTTCACCTCGAAAGATGGCCGGGATAGCGCACTTGAACTGAACCTTTGGTCTTTATTCCTCATGTGGGCGCGTATGCCCCCCCTTTGGATTCCTACGGGTTGGGATGTCGTTGATCCAGCCATCCACCATTATGCCCTCCACCGCAACTCACGCGTAGACGACCGGAGCTATGGGGGCAATAACCCCCCACTGTCATGATAATACGCGCGATTCGAGAATACCCTGGCCGCACATTGACAGCTCCTCGCACAACACAGCTTGTATATTTGAGCGCCATTCTGGCCGTCGCTACAGGGGTCGGCGAGGCCATCCCCCCGCAACATCAATGACACTCTATGCCCTGTCTGCCTTTTTTGGCCTCAGCATTCAGCTTCATTTTTTGTGATCTAGAGCCCGATGCTTTGTACTCCCCAGACGCCAAATGTCGCTCAGACGCGCAACTCGAAAGGTGCGCAACTAAATAACTCCTAGAGCTTCCATCGCCTCGGCAACTCGCACAAAGCCTGCAATATTAGCCCCAAGCACATAATCACCTGGCGAGCCGTACTCTTCTGCGGTCTGCGCACAGAGGTCATGAATGCCAATCATGATCTCCCTCAAGCGTTTCTCCGTTTGCTCAAATGTCCAGCTGTCCCGCGAGGCATTTTGCTGCATCTCAAGCGCCGAGGTGGCGACACCTCCAGCGTTTGCAGCTTTTGCCGGTCCGAATAATATTCCCGCTTCCCGGAACGCAGCTACAGCATCCGGGGTGCACGGCATATTCGCACCTTCTCCGACTGCCACCACGCCATTGCGAACCAAACTTCTTGCGTCTTTTCCAGTTAGCTCGTTCTGCGTGGCGGACGGCATTGCCACTTCGCAGGGCACGTCCCAAATAGTTCCACCGCTGACATAGCGCGACGTACCTTTCTTCACCCTGGCATACTCGGAGATACGCTCTCGACGTTGCTCCTTTATTTCCTTGACCAAATCCAGATCGATACCTTTGTCATCGACGATAAATCCGTTGGAATCAGAACATGCGACAACTTTTCCGCCGAGGCTAAGAATCTTTTCCATTGTATAGATGGCTACGTTGCCAGAACCAGAGACAACAACCCGTTTCCCGCAAAAGTCTGTCTTCTTTGTACTGAGCATACATTCTACAAAAGCCGCCGCACCGTAACCGGTCGCCTCCTTGCGTGCCCTGGATCCTCCGTAGATCAGCCCCTTGCCCGTGAGAACTCCAGCTTCGTAACGGTTGGTGATGCGCTTATACTGGCCAAACATAAAGCCGATCTCGCGAGCACCGACACCGATGTCACCTGCGGGCACGTCGGTGTGCTCTCCCACATGTCTGTGCAGCTCTGTCATGAACGATTGACAGAAGCGCATGATCTCTCCGTCCGAACGGTCTCGGGGATTAAAATCGGAGCCCCCCTTCCCGCCACCGATTGGCAATCCTGTAAGCGCATTCTTGAAGGTTTGTTCAAATCCCAGAAATTTGATGATCCCAAGATTGACGGAGGGATGGAAACGTATGCCTCCCTTATGAGGACCAAGCGCTGAATTGAATTGCACTCTAAATCCGCGGGCGATGTGGTGCCGCCCTTGGTCATCCATCCAGGGAACGCGAAATATGATCTGTCGTTCTGGCTCGCAGATCCGTTCGATCAACGCACTATTCGCATACTGAGGCCGCTTTGCGACTACGCGGCCTATGCTGCCGAGCACCTCCATTACCGCTTGATGAAATTCAAGCTCCCCTGCGTTTCGTCGCAGCACTTCCGTGAAGATGGGTTCGATCTTTTCATCTATTGAAGTCATATTGATGTCTCGTTGCCAACGCAGAAGGGACTATCGGTGGACAGAAATAGGGCTCAGATACCGCTCGCGCGGTAGCAAGCGTTGGATCTCGCTTGTTCTTGCGCTGCATCTAGACGATGCGAATGTGTATGTCCACGTTTCCTCTTGTCGCATGTGAATATGGGCAGATCTTCTGATGCGGCACTTTGACAATCTCCGATTTCTGTTCGGCTTCGAGGCCATCGATCTGGACCTCAAGCTCCACCATAGCTGAGAACCCTCCCTCGGCTCGCGGTCCGATCCCAACGCTTGCTGTTGCTTGTGTACAAGGTCCTAACGAGCGCCCTTGCTCTCCGGCTGCCAGCTTTACCGCACCTTCAAAGCAGGCCGCATAACTGGCCGCAAAGAGCCGCTCGGGATTGGTTTTAGTGTCTCCCTGCCCGTCAAGTTCCCCTCGCGTGGCGAGCGCCGGATCTAGAACGCGCACCTGCTCAGCAGGTGCCTTTCGCTGGGACAGCAGCAGTATACAGACTGCTAGTCGACATAACCTTTGCCGTTATATTTGGCGTTATTTGGTCGTTTCGTCGCAGTGATAAAAGTGTTGTGTCGTCGCGGAAAAACAGTCTCCGTCAGACGATTAAAAGTCTCGACACCATCCTGCTACTTTCGCTCTTTCAGAAATTCGGCAAGAACGATCGCATGATTATGTATTTCATCGCGGGCGGCATATAGCAGTGTTGCACAATCGTTTCCTAATACCTCCTTTAGCCGTTCCACTTCCTCTTCATTGTTCTCAAGCTCTTGTCGGTATTTCTTCTTGAACTCCGTCCATCGCGACGGATCATGTCCAAACCATTTCCGAAGAGATACACTAGGCGCAATCTCCTTGTGCCATAGCGCAATTCCCGCCGCTTCTTTCTTTACTCCGCGTGGCCAAACACGATCGACCAAAACACGCACCCCATCTTGAGGGGATCTCTTTTCGTATATTCTCTTCACCTGAATTTTCATCGACCATCACTCCCTCTGGGGGATATCGGCAAAAATTTTCAGCCGAATGTTAACATGCATCTGATATATTTCTTTAACGTTTTACGTCGACCTCTTGGGTTGAGGCGATCAGATGGCTCGCACAAAGACAGGGACATACTCACTAGCCGCTATGTCGGTGGCTATAGTACCTCTCGTGTGGGCAGGAATGATCGCCGGCGTTTCGGGTCTGGCTACACCTGCGAAGATCATCGCACCGTCTCTCAGTCTACCAATCGCTCTGGAAGTTGGCCGAGTTACCGTCCAAGTCTTTAGTAAGGTTGAATGGATTTCCGCGTTTTTTGGGCTTGTCGATCACCAGTGTTGGTTGGCGTTTTCCTGCTTTCTGTTGGATCGTTCTTGCTGTTGTTGTGGTTCTTCTAATCCTTCAAGCAGTGTGGCTATTGCCCGCTCTCGATGCTCGCGTGAGTGCTGTCATCGCAGGAGTTCCTCAGCAACCGAACATTGCACACGTGCTATATGCTGCAGCTGAAGCAATAAAGGTCGTCGGCTTGCTTGTCGTGGGAGGGACGGCAATTCGGGCATCATAGATGTTCAGGGAAATACCTGATGACACTCGAACAATGCCAAGTTGAGAGCCGGTTTCAGAGTGATAGCGAGTAGAATGTTTTCTGAATCGACGCTACGCAGTTTCAATTCAGTGCATCCTTAGACGTTCGATGGTCACGACGAAAGATAGGAGCGTGCTATGCGATTGACATTGTTCCAAGGAGTGATGGCACTCTTCTTTTGCCAGTCTGCTTTGCTCCGCCCCCGCCCCATGAGGAGCGAGGCGGATTCCCGTAGAGAGTTCACTTCTTCCTCACGTCACACCGATCGCTCGGAGAGTTGGAATGTTCAGCGGCTTGCGAGGCTACTGCACGGATAACCGCTGCGCAGGAGTCAGTGTGCGGACTTAGAATATGCTTCAGTTGGTTTTCATACTTCCCGAGGGCACCGAAAAATTGTTGCGCGTCCATTCCGGCGAGAATGTTATGGATGTGGCAGTATCCAACGAGATTGACGGCATTTCCGCGAATTGCCGCGGCAATTGTGCGTGTTCCACGTGCCACGTTTACGTGGAGCCGGAATGGCTGGAGCGGGTGGGTACCGCCTCAGGTATGGAAGAAGATATTCTCGATTTCGCACCCAACGCACGATCCGAAAGTCGACTTTGCTGTCAGCTTACTATGTCGAAGGAACTTGACGGACTGCGGTTGCGCGTCCCCGACTGGCAACGTTGGAGTTAATCCCATCTGCGCGTTCGGTGCACATTGGATCGACCAACATGTTGAGAGAACAGCTGGTATCTGGCGTGCGGGCTTCGCGCCCAGTCAACAGGACGTGGCAAATTTGCTGCCGCATTTCGACGCTTTCGAGAACAATTTCTTCCTACTTCAATGCCGTTCACCTTATTGGGCGAAACACGAATTGCGATCATGGCGGCTAGATGCTGGGCTGGCAGCCGTTCACACCATCAGGTGAGCTAGCTGGCGCCAAGTCAGACAGTTGGCAGGCTCATCCGCTTCGCGCGTGATCATCTTGGCATCGCTTAGAAAGCAGACGAGTTATTGCAGCTTTGAACAAGATGGTAGATTTGACTTGGACTAAGTTCAAAACAAGGCTTCAAATAGTTTATCTATTATGGGATCCCAGCACGGGCACCATATCCACGCGCGTAATGATGCGCTGGTGATGGGTCGGCGGGACTAGGTGAGTTTGTCGGGAATTTGCACGGAAAATCTTTCCTTGAGCTTTTCTTGAGTTTTCAAGGCCGGCACGAGTTCAGCGTCATGAGGGTTCTTTTTTCGGGCCGCCTTTATTTTCACGATTAGATCCTCAGTTTTGGCCTTTTGCTCCCGCAACTTATCCCAAGCAGGTCTTTCCTCAGGCGTTATTGGCTCTCTGATTTCGACCCTGCCTGTCTTGATGTCGACAATGATGTCATCTGGGTGAGGAATTGGGTCGGGTGCTTCCAAGCCGGTCTCTTCGCAACGCTGTATCTCCTTCTCCCAGAACACCTTGTACTCGATGTTTGTTCTCAAATAGGTATCGTAAAGCGACTTCCTTTCAGTTTGGCCGATGGGAAATCGCGGACCAGCCGCAACCTAGAGGACTTCGCACCAATGAGCGAGGCGAACTTAGCCGATTGAGAACCGCAGATTGTGACTATCTGATTAGTACGCTTGGCGGCAGATCCGCTGGACTTCCGGCGCAAAGGGAGCATCCATGTGCATGCACCGGAGAGCGCAGGCCCCGAGAGACGCCAGTCCGGGGCTTTTTGGGGTGAGAGCGCCTGACTGATGGGCGCCTGATCACAAAGGAGCCCCGAACCATGGCCAATCTGCAAAAGCCATCCAAAATCTCCGCCTCAAAAGCCGACGCTCCGGCAAACGGTAAGCTCGGTCAGATCGTGCGGATGTTTCAGCGCACGAAGGGTGCCACCATCGATGACCTAACCGAAGTCACCGGGTGGCAGGTACATTCCGTATGAGGAGCAATCAGCGGGCAGCTGAGAAAGCTGCCACGGCCTTTCCGTTAGCGCAACGCCGGACCCAACGCGCGGCCTCGTCCATCGCCTGGCGAAGGAGGGAGGTACCCGATGAGCGTCAGTGGCCCCGACTTCAACCATCTCACCATGAAAGAGCTTCGGCTGAGATGGCAGAAGGCCTTCGGCAGCCCCCCGCCCCGCGCAAGCCGCGACCTGCTGGAACTTGGCCTTGGCTGGCATATCCAGAGCAAAGGTCTGGGCGGGCTCGACCGAGCGACGAGAGAGCAGATCACCGACCTCGTCGCTGACCTGCGAGACGGGGACGAAGTCCGGATCCTTTCCGCATCGCCCCGGCCTCACCCCTGGCGTCATGCTGGTCCGGGAGTGGAATGATCGGACCTACCAGGTCCAGGTTCTCGAGGAAGGCTACCTCTATGACCATAAGGTCTGGGGCAGCCTTTCTGAGATCGCGCGCGAGATCACTGGCGCGCGCTGGAACGGACCGAATTTCTTCGGACTCCGGCAGGTAAAGAATGAGGCGGCGTGATGAGCGCACGTAAACTCCGCTGCGCCATCTACGCCCGCAAATCGACCGACGAGGACCTCGACCAGGATTTCAACTCGCTGGAGGCACAGCGGGAGTCCTGCGCAGCCTATCATGAGTCAGACACATGAAGGCTGGGAAGCGCTCGACGTCCGATATGATGATGGCGGATTCTCGGGTGGGAGCCTTGAGCGGCCCGTGCTCAGAGCCGTCATGGCCGACATCGAGAAGGGCCTCATCGATATCGTGGTGGTCTACAAGGTCGACCGGCTCACAAGGTCGCTCGCCGACTTCGCCAAGCTCGTCGAACTATTCGATCGGCAGAAGGTCTCTTTCGTGTCGGTGACCCAGGCCTTCAACACCACCAACTCCATGGGCCGACTCACACTCAATGTCCTCCTATCCTTTGCCCAGTTCGAGCGCGAGGTGACGGCAGAGCGCATCCGGGACAAGTTCCGTGCCTCGAAGGAGAAGGGCATGTGGATGGGTGGCCTGCCACCGCTCGGCTATGACATCGATCATCGCAAGCTCATCATCAATCAGAGCGAGGCCGAACGGGTGCGCCTCATCTTCCAACGCTATCTCGAACTCGGCTCGGTCCACCGCCTCATGAAGGACCTCGAGTCCCAGGGTATTCGCTCAAAGCACTGGGTTACCCAGAAGGGTAACGCCAGAGGAGGCTCAACCTTCACTCGCGGCGCGCTTTATGCGTTGCTCCAGAACCCCGTCTATGTTGGCCGCATCCGCCACAAGGACAAGGTCCATGACGGGCAGCATGAGGCGATCATCGATGACGAGACCTGGGAGGCGGCCCAAAACCTCCTTGCTCGCAACAGACATGAGAGCCGGGCTAAAACAAATGCCAAGTTCCCCTCACTCCTTGCCGGCCTGCTCGTCCATGAGGATGGAACATCCTATCGGCCCCGTCAGGCACGCAAGAAGGGCTGCAATCACCACTATTATGTGCACCCCTCCGGTACATTGCCCGTCCATGAGATCGACAGCCTCGTCGTGAACGAACTGGTCACCTTGCTTGGACGACAGGCAGAGCTCTGCCAAATCATTGGCACGGATGATCCGGCGCAAATGGATGTGGTTGGCGCGAAGGCTCAGTTGACCTCTGCCGAGCTCAAACTCCGCCCGCGCCGGGACATTGTCCTTCAGATGGTCGACAAGGTGACTGTCGGCGAGAAGCAGATCTCGCTCGCCATCAATCGGCTCGGCCTTCAGGGCCTCCTCACCAATGCGCCGGCTTCCACACAAATCGAAGATGGGACAAAGACGCCGCATCTCATCAAGCGGTCTTTCCAACTCAAGCGCTGCGGCAACGGTCGGAAGCTTATTATTGGACAGCAAGAAGCTGGCGACACGCCGCAACCGGATCCCTCGCTCCTCAGAACCATCGCTCGGGCACATGCCTGGTTCGGAGATCTCAAGTCCGGCCTCAGCTACAAGGAGATAGCCTCACGCGATGCAATCGATGAGCGACTGGTCGCGCGCAGCATCCGCCTCGCCTTCCTTGCGCCCGACATAACAAGAGCCATCCTCTGCGGACTGGAGCCCAAGGGTCTCACCTCGGAGCAGCTCGTGCGACTCCCCAGACTCCCGGCAGGTTGGAACGAGCAGCGGAGCCTCCTCGGCTTCGACTGACTGCGCCCACAGCACAGAGTCGCGCCCGCGCGAGAGCGCGGGCGATGTCGTTCCGTGATCCGCCGGAAAAAGGCGCCGATGCAGCGCCGCATCACGCCGCATCACGCCGCATCATTGTGCATCGGAAACCCGGGAAGCGGACCAGTTTGCGCCAGCCTGGAGAAACAGCCCCAGAACTGCGCCCAATCCCGCAACTATCAACGTCTCTGCACACGTCGGCGATGCGGAAATGCGCCGCAAGTCCCCGTGAACGCGGAGAGTTTCCGGAGACGCCCCGGCGGTCGTCGACTTGCTAGGAGAGGATTGGTGGTCGGATGCACAATCGAACCAGAGACCTCTCGGTAGCTCGTGACTACTGCATAGGCGATGAGTCATGAACAAACCTAAGACCTCCCCAGAGCGGTCGGCGGTTCGCAAGCGACTCGTCGGTAGAGTGGTGAGTCATCAGCTAACGGAGGAAAACCTGACGATGCATTTGAGATGCTATTGCGATGCTACTTTTGCTGAAGCGGACCAAATCATCGGTACACAGAGAAATGGCCGCAGCAAGCCTGGGCTTTCCCGCTCTCTGGTCCGCTTGAAGCGCCAAATAGAGAAAAAGCGGCCGCTAACCCTCGGAAACCTTTGAAGGTTTCGGAGGGGAGATATTTTGGCTATAGACCTAAGGGTGTAGTGGTGGAGCCAGACGGAATCGAACCGACGACCTCTTGCATGCCATGCAAGCGCTCTCCCAACTGAGCTATGGCCCCATCCTTGAAAGGCGCGGCTTGGGCCCCGCGCCAACGGTGGCGGAACTTAGGGCGGCTCCCGCGCTCAATCAAGCGAAAGTTGAGGTGCCGCCCGACCTTTTCGATCCGGCCCATTCGTTCACGCCTCGGCGACGACTTGCGTCAGTCGTCGTCGCTGTTCTTGCCGCCACGAACGATGCCCGTGACATCGTCGTCCCCGTCCTCGTCATCCTCGAGGAAGGCGTCATTATCACCGTCATCATCGACGTCGACATCGACATCGTCGATATCGATATCGTCATCCTCGACATCTGAGGCGAATTCATCATCCCGCATCGCGTCGAGCGAGACATTACCCTCGTCATCCTCCGCCACGACACGCTTTGCGGGTTTTTCTTTCGGCTTTTCAGCCGGCTTGGCGCGCTTGGTCTTCGTCCCTGCATCCGGAACGTATTCGTGCTTGCACTTCGGGCACACGACCGGGTTCTTGTTCAGGTCGTAAAACTTTGCGCCGCAGCTCGGGCAATCGCGCTTCGTTCCCAACTCCGGTTTCGACAAGCTTTACTCTCCCCCGCACCAGTTTGCGTCAGGGCCTCACGCCAGCAGGCGCGCGGCAACACGTTCAGAAGGAATTTCCCATTGCCACGTTAAATTGCTCCTGTCAAAACCTATTCGCGCCTCGCGGCGGGGCATAAAAAGGCTCCCTTCGCAGCCGCCGGGAGCCAATCCCTCTTTCCTTCATGCATCGCCGGACGGATCTCAATTGGCCACATCTTCTTCCTCACCTGCCGCCAGCCTCACCGCGGAGCCGTCGCATGGGCTCAACGGGCGGATTCGCGTCCCCGGCGACAAGTCGATTTCGCATCGTGCGCTGATTTTCGGGGCGCTTGCCGTGGGCGAAACCCGGATCAGCGGCCTGCTCGAGGGGGAGGACGTTCTGGCGACCGCAGAGACCATGCGCCGCCTCGGCGCGCATGTGACGCGGCATGAGGACGGCACCTGGTCGGTCTTCGGTGTCGGCGTCGGCGGCCTCAGCGAACCGGCCGAGCCGCTCGATTTCGGCAATTCCGGCACGGGCGCCCGCCTCGTCATGGGGCTTGTCGCAGGCCACCCGATCACCGCCACCTTTATCGGCGATGCCTCGCTGTCGCAGCGTCCCATGGGCCGGGTCATCAACCCGCTCACCGAGATGGGTGCTCATTTTCATGCCCGCGAAGGCGGCAGGATGCCACTCACGCTTACGGGTGCGCGGCAGCCGATGCCCATTACCTACCGTTCGCCGGTTGCCTCGGCGCAGGTGAAGTCCGCCATCCTTCTGGCAGGGCTCAATACGCCCGGCATTACCACCGTGATCGAAGCTACGCCCACGCGAGACCACACCGAGCGTATGCTCAAGGCTTTCGGCGCCCATGTCGCCCTTGAAAGCGGAAAGGATGGCGCTCTCGCCATCAGCCTGACCGGCGAGCCGGAGCTCACACCCTGTCCGATCGCGGTGCCGGGCGATCCCTCGTCCGCGGCCTTTCCGGTGGTGGCGGCACTTCTTACCCCCGGCTCCGAGGTGGTTGTAGAAGGCATCACTCTCAATCCGCACCGGGCCGGGCTCTACACGACACTCATGGAGATGGGTGGCGACATCGAAGTCCTGAACCAGCGGGAAGAGGGCGGCGAACCGGTGGCCGATCTGCGCGTGCGGTCCAGCCGACTCAGGGGCATCGAGGTGCCGCCCGCCCGCGCCGCCTCCATGATCGACGAATATCCCGTCCTCGCCATTGCAGCGGCTTTCGCCGAGGGCACGACGCGCATGAATGGCATCCACGAACTCCGTGTGAAGGAAAGCGACCGCATTGCCGCGACCGCCTCCGGCCTCAGGGCAAACGGCATCAAGGTTCACGAAACCGAAGACAGCATGACGGTAGAGGGCCGTGCAGGCGAGGTTTCCGGCGGCGGCCATGTCGCCACCCATTTGGATCACCGCATCGCCATGTCCTTCCTGGTGATGGGTCTCGCGGCGCAAAAGCCCGTGACGGTGGACGATGCGGCGATGATCGCGACGAGCTTTCCGGATTTCGTCAGGCTCATGCGCAGCCTCGGAGCCAGTTTCGCCGGGCAGGCGCAGTGAGAGCGGGATGAACGGCACCACCGTCATCGCCATCGACGGCCCCGCCGCCTCGGGCAAGGGAACGCTCGCGAGGAAGCTCGCGCAGCATTATGGCTATGCCTATCTGGACACGGGCTCGCTCTATCGCGCCGTCGGTCAGGCCGTCCTCGCAGCCGGCCGGGACCCGAATGACGACGCGGCGGCGCTCGCTGCGGCGGAAAACCTCGATATTTCCCATATTGACGAGAAGGCAATCCGGACCCGGGAAGCCGGCGAGGCAGCTTCCGTCGTCGCGGCAAAGCCTGCCATTCGCGCAGCTATCCTCGATTTTCAGCGAAATTTCGCAGCGACCCCCCCGGGCGGCGAGGAGGGTGCGGTTCTGGACGGGCGGGATATCGGAACGGTGGTGTGCCCGGACGCCCGGGTGAAGATTTTCGTGACCGCGAGCCCGGAGATTCGGGCTCACAGGCGCTGGCTGGAACTCAATAATTCGGGGTTGAGGGTCAGCGAGGCACAAATCCTTGAGGACGTGAGGGAGAGAGACCGGCGGGACGCGGAGCGCGCGGCAAGTCCGATGAAGCCGGCAGCCGACGCATACTTGCTCGACACCTCCGATTTGAGTATAGAGGCGGCGTTCGACGCGGCCGTCGCGATCATAGACAAAGCAATGAGTTAAGTGCGTTTTCGCCTCTGCGGCGAGTGCGCTTTTCGGCGTTGGCGAAGATTGATCGCCCCGGTTGCCCGAACATATGTGCAACCTCTAACCGACACTGCCCAAATCCACATGCTCCCGGGCATACCACGACCTCGGGGGAAGACCGCCGGACCCAACCGTCGGCCGGAATAAAAGCACCGTCAGGAGACTTCACCATTGGCTAACACAGACAGCGCGCTCAATCCGAGCCGCGAAGACTTCGCCGCCCTGCTCGAGCAGTCCTTCATGGACAGCGACATGCAGGAAGGTTCCGTGATCAAGGGAACCGTTGTCGGCATCGAAAACGATCTCGCCATCATCGACGTCGGCCTCAAGACCGAAGGCCGTGTGCCGCTCAAGGAATTCGGCGCCCCCGGCAAGCCCGCCGCGCTCAGCGTGGGTGACACTGTCGAGGTCTATCTCGAGCGTATCGAGAACGCGATGGGCGAAGCCGTGCTGAGTCGCGAAAAGGCCAAGCGCGAGGAAAGCTGGATTCGCCTCGAAGAGGCATTCGAAAAGCAGGAACGTGTCGACGGTCAGATCTTCGGCCGCGTGAAGGGTGGCTTCACGGTCGACCTCGACGGCGCCGTTGCGTTCCTTCCGGGCAGCCAGGTCGACATCCGCCCCGTGCGTGACGTCACTCCGCTCATGAACATTCCGCAGCCCTTCCAGATCCTGAAGATGGACAAGCGCCGCGGCAACATCGTCGTGTCGCGCCGCGCCGTGCTCGAAGAGACCCGCGCCGAACAGCGCCAGGAACTCGTCGAGAACCTCAAGGAAGGTCAGGTGCTCGAGGGCGTCGTCAAGAACATCACCGACTACGGCGCGTTCGTCGATCTCGGCGGTGTGGACGGCCTGCTCCACGTCACGGATATCGCGTGGCGCCGCGTGAACCATCCGACCGAAGTTCTCTCGATCGGCCAGACCGTAAAGGTTCAGGTCATCAAGGTGAACCACGAGACGCAGCGCATCTCGCTGGGCATGAAGCAGCTCGAAGCCGACCCGTGGGAAGGCGTCGAGGCGAAGTACCCGCTCAATGCGCGCTTCAAGGGCCGCGTCACGAACATCACCGATTACGGCGCGTTCGTTGAACTCGAGCCGGGCGTCGAAGGACTCGTCCATGTTTCCGAAATGAGCTGGACGAAGAAGAACGTGCATCCGGGCAAGATCGTTTCCACCTCGCAGGAAGTGGAAGTGATGGTGCTGGAAGTCGATCCGGTAAAGCGCCGCATTTCGCTCGGCCTGAAGCACTGCATGGACAATCCCTGGACCACCTTCGCCGAGCGCTTCCCGCCCGGCACGGTCGTCGAGGGCGAGATCAAGAACATCACCGAGTTCGGTCTCTTCATCGGTCTCGATGCGGATGTGGACGGCATGGTGCATATGTCCGATCTCGACTGGAACCGGTCCGGCGAAGAAGCCATGACCGACTACCAGAAGGGCCAAGTCGTGAAGGCGGTGGTGCTCGACGTCGACACCGAGAAGGAGCGCATCTCGCTCGGCATCAAGCAGCTCGGCGGCGATCCGATGGAATCGCTCGGCGACAACATCCGCAAGGGCGCGGTCGTCACCTGCACGGTGACGGGCGTGACCGAGAACGGCATCGAGGTGACGGTCGGCGAAGACAACATGCCGGCCTTCATCCGCCGCGCTGAACTCGCGCGCGACCGCGGCGACCAGCGTCCCGAGCGCTTCGCCGTCGGCGACAAGGTCGATGCGCGCGTGACGCAGTTCGACCGTACCGCCCGCAAGATCCAGCTCTCGATCAAGGCGCTGGAAATTGCCGAGGAAAAGGAAGCAGTGGCGCAGTACGGCTCGTCGGACTCCGGCGCGTCGCTCGGCGACATCCTCGGTGCGGCCCTCAACAAGGCCAACACCGAAGACAAGTAATGACGGACCGGCGGGAGGGCAGCGCCTTCCCGCCGGTGCCACTGAGGCTTCGATCCCGGCCCCGGAACGGCTCAAAGCCGTTTACGCTCGCAGGAACGCCCTCTAAGCTCCGGGCACCTGTTCGCTCCAGCCGAAGGAGAGCCTCTTGTCTCTCGATGCAGATACGCTAGCGGACAGGCGGCGCCTCAAGCGCCGCCTGTTTCTTTGGCGGGCCGGCGCCATTGCCGCCGTCCTCGCCGCCTTGATCGTCCTTGTCGCGGAAGATGGCTCCCTGCTGCCCGGTGCGCAGATCGCGCGGGTCTCGATTACCGGCATCATCGTCGACGACCGGACGCAACAGGACATGCTCGAGAAGATCGCCAAGGACGACAATGTGAAGGCGGTCATTCTTTCCATCGACAGCCCGGGAGGCACGACCACCGGCGCAGAAGCTCTCTTTGCCTCGGTTCGCCAGGTAGCGGAAGAAAAGCCCGTGGTGGCGGTTCTGGGCACCGTCGCTGCGTCGGGCGGCTATATCGCCGCAATTTCCGCCGATCATATCGTGGCGCGCGGCAACACGATCACAGGCTCCATCGGCGTCCTCTTCCAGTGGACCCAGATCGAGGAACTGCTCGACAGCATCGGCGTCGAAATGAAGGAAGTGAAATCCGCGCCGCTCAAGGCGGAGCCGAATCCCTTCCACAAGACGAGCCCCGAGGCCATCAGGGCAACGCAGGCCATGCTCGACACGTCCTATGCCTGGTTCCTCCGCCTCGTCTCCGAACGCCGGGGCATGGACGAGACCAGAACCAAGGAACTGGGCGACGGACGCGTCTATACCGGCTGGCAAGCGATCGAGAACGGCCTTATCGATCAGGTGGGGGGCGAGGAGGAAGCCCTTGCCTGGCTGGAGAGCGAGCATGGCATTCAGCGGGACCTGCCGGTGAAGGACTGGGAACCCGTCTATCCCGAGCTTGGCATGGCCGGTTTCGCGGGGCAGGCGCTTGGAGAGGCCGCCCTCACGACCATTGAAGGTCTGAGCGGAAAAACACTGCAGACAAAACGACTTACACTTGACGGTCTTACGAGCCTTTGGCAACCTGCCCTCTGATATGGGAAGAGCTTTCGCCGCTTCCGGTGGTGCGCGGAGCCGATCGAGAAGAAGCCGGGGGACGCAAGAACATGATCAGATCGGAGCTCGTCGCCCGCCTCGCTCAAGCCAATCCGCATCTTTACCAGCGTGACGTCGAGCGCATCGTCAGCACGATCTTCGATGAGATCAGCGCGGCGCTTGCCCGCGGAGACCGGGTGGAGTTGCGCGGCTTTGGCGCCTTTTCCGTAAAGAATCGGCCCGCGCGGACGGGCCGCAATCCCCGCACCGGAGAGCCCGTTCACGTTGAGGAAAAATCCGTGCCCTTCTTCAAGACGGGCAAGGAATTGCGCGAACGGCTTAACAATGCCGATATCGCGGACGACAAGCTCATGAATGACGATGGAGACGACGAGAGCGACGATTGAGCCGCGTTCGCCGCTTCACATCCATCCTTTTGTTTGCGTTCCAAACCGGAAGTGCCGCCCCGTGAAACTCCTGCGCTGGATCGTCCTGCCCCCGGTTGTCGTTCTGGTCATGGCGATTGCCATTGCGAACCGGACGCCCGTCACTTTCAGTCTCGATCCATTCGACCCAGCCTCCCCGGCCATTGGGCTCGAAATGCCGCTTTTCCTCATAATTCTTGCTTCCGTACTGGTTGGAATCCTGTTCGGGGGTCTGGGGGCATGGGCTCAGGCGAGGCGGAAAGCGGCCAAATCGAAGGGATCCGCCGCAATGGGCGAGACCCTGCCGGCGCTGCGCGACTGACGCGAGAAATCAGGGCCTTCCGCCGGACGATCTGCTATAACGCCCGCGAAACCGGATCGGAGACCGGAGCAGGTACCCATGACAGTCGAAAACCCCGTTTTCTGCGCACTCGACACGACCGATCTCGGCCGCGCCGAGAAGCTCGCCCGGAGCCTCAAGGGTAGCGTCGGCGGCGCGAAGATCGGCATGGAGTTCTTCAACGCGCATGGGCCGCAAGGTTATCGCGCGGTGGCGGCGGCGGGACTGCCGATCTTTCTGGACCTGAAGCTCCATGACATTCCGAACACCGTCGCCGGCGGCATTCGCGCGATATTGCCGCTGAAGCCAGCCATCGTGAATGTTCATGCTGCGGGGGGAGCGGCCATGATGCGGGCCGCCGCCGATGCGGCAAGGGAAGCAGGCTCCGACCGGCCGCTCGTCATCGGCGTCACCATGCTGACTAGCCTCGATGCCAGCGATCTCGCCGATACCGGTGTCTCTGGAACCCCGGGCGACCACGTCAGACGGCTTGCAGGCCTTGCGGCCTCATCCGGTCTCGACGGTGTGGTTTGCTCCGCACATGAAATCGAAGTGCTGCGGCGCGATCTTGGCAAGGACTTCAAGCTTGTCGTCCCGGGCATCCGGCCTGCAGGCAGCGATATCGCCGACCAGAAGCGCATCATGACGCCGGCAGAGGCGCTTGCGCTCGGCGCCGATATACTCGTTATCGGCCGGCCAATCACCGGTGCTGGCGATCCGCGCGCGGCGGCCGAGGAAATCGGCCGCTCACTCGCGGCATGAACCCGAGATGAGCGTGCGCGTCAAAATCTGCGGGCTGTCCACACCGGAGACGATCGAGGCATCGGTCGCCGCTGGAGCCGATTATCTGGGCTTTGCTTTCATTCCGAAAAGCCCGCGCTACGTATCCTTCGAGACGGCTGGCGCACTCGCCCGCCACGTGCCCTCCTCGGTACTCAAAGTGGCGCTGACGGTCGATGCGGATGACGCAACGCTCGACGCCGCTGTGGCGGCGCTCAAACCCGATATACTGCAGCTCCACGGATCGGAGACGCCCTCACGCCTCAGGGAAATCAAGGCGCGTCACAGCCTGACCATCATGAAGGCCATTGGTATCGCTGAGCCGGAAGACGCTCTGAAGGCTGAAATTTACCGCGATTCCGCCGATTTGTTGCTGTTCGATGCCAAACCACCTAAATCTATGGCGGGTGCCCTTCCGGGCGGCAATGGTCTTGTCTTCGATTGGTCGCTCATCGCCGGTCACCGGCCGGAAACGCCCTGGATGCTTTCGGGCGGCCTCAATGCGGCAAATGTCGCCGAGGCGATCCGGATCACCGGCGCCGAGGCGGTCGATGTGTCGTCAGGTGTCGAGGATGCTCCTGGCCGGAAAAACCCGGAACTGATCGAAGCCTTCATTCGCGCGGCCAAGGCCGCGCGGTGAGGCGAACACGAATGAACGGAAAGTAGCGAGCGTGAGCCTGACGAAAGCAAATTCCCTGCGCGGCGGCCCGGATGAAAGGGGACGCTTCGGCATCTTCGGCGGACGGTTCGTTGCCGAAACGCTCATGCCGCTCGTGCTCGATCTCGACCAGGCCTACAAGGACGCCAAGGCAGACCCCGCCTTTCAAGCCGAAATCGAATACATGCAGCGCGACTATGTGGGTCGCGAAAGCCCGCTCTACTTCGCCGAAAGACTGACCGAACATCTACGTGAGAAGGCCGCCGCTTCCGGCGGCGAGGGCGGCGCAAAGATCTACTTCAAGCGCGACGAGCTCAACCACACGGGCAGCCACAAGATCAACAACTGCCTCGGTCAAATCCTGCTCGCGAAACGCATGGGCAAGACGCGCATCATTGCCGAGACGGGCGCAGGACAGCACGGCGTCGCCACCGCCACGGTTTGTGCACGGTTCGGCCTACCCTGCGTCGTCTATATGGGCACGACCGACATCGAGCGGCAGAAGCCGAACGTGTTCCGCATGAAACTCCTCGGCGCGGAAGTCATTCCGGTTACGTCCGGCACCGGCACGCTGAAAGATGCGATGAACGAGGCGCTGCGCGACTGGGTGACGAATGTCGAGAGCACCTATTACCTTATCGGCACCGTCGCAGGACCCCATCCCTATCCCGCCATGGTTCGCGACTTCCAGTCGGTGATCGGCGAGGAAACGAAACGCCAGATGATGGAGCGCGAAGGCCGTCTTCCCGACAGCGTGGTCGCCTGCATCGGCGGCGGGTCCAATGCGATGGGTCTCTTCCATCCTTTCCTCGACGATCCGTCGGTGAAGATCTATGGCGTCGAAGCTGCCGGACGGGGCATCGAGACGGGCGAACATTGCGCCTCGCTGAAAGGCGGTTCCCCCGGCGTGCTGCATGGTAATCGCACCTATCTGCTGCAGGACGAGGACGGGCAGATCAAGGACGGGCATTCGATTTCCGCTGGCCTCGACTATCCGGGCATCGGCCCCGAGCATGCGTGGCTGCACGAGTCAGGCCGCGCCGAATATGTTTCGGCGACGGACAAGGAGGCGCTCGAGGCCTTCCAGCTCTGCTCGCGCCTCGAAGGCATCATTCCCGCGCTCGAACCTGCGCACGCTCTCGCCTTCGTGACGAAGATCGCTCCCACCCTGCCGCGCGACCACCTCATGGTGATGAACATGTGCGGACGCGGCGACAAGGATGTGTTCGCTGTCGCCGACCATCTGGGAGTGACGCTGTGACAACGAGACTCGACAAGCGATTCGCCCAGCTGAAGCAAATAGGGCGTGCCGGTTTCGTGACCTTCATCACTGCGGGAGATCCCGATTTCGATACGACGCTCGGCATTCTGAAGGGGTTGCCCGGCGCAGGCGCCGACGTAATCGAACTGGGCATGCCCTTTACGGACCCCATGGCGGATGGACCTTCTATCCAGGCCTCTTCCCAGCGCGCGCTTCGCAATGGCGCAAGCATGAAGAAGACGCTGGAACTCGTGCGCCGCTTCCGCGAAAGCGATAACGAAACACCGATCGTTCTGATGGGGTACTACAACCCGATCTATCACATGGGCGTCGAGACCTTTCTCGGCCGCGCCATCGAGGCTGGCGTAGACGGGCTCATCGTGGTGGACCTTCCGCCCGAAGAAGATGATGAGCTTTGCGTGCCTGCGATGAAGGCGGGCCTCAACTTCATCCGCCTTGCGACGCCGACGACCGACGACAAGCGCCTTCCGGCCGTTCTCGCGAACACCTCCGGCTTTGTCTATTACGTCTCGATCACCGGGATCACCGGCTCGGCGAGCCCGCAGGCGCGCAATGTCGAAGCCGCGGTGAAGAGGATCAAGGGACATACCAACCTTCCGGTCGCAGTTGGTTTCGGAATCAAGACGCCGGAACAAGCCGCGGAGATCGCACGCGCCGCCGACGGCGCCGTTGTCGGCTCCGCCATCGTCGATGCGATCGCGAGGGAGATAGGCGACGACGGGAAGGTCAGAAATGGCGCCGTGGAGCGCGTTCTCGAATTTGTGGGCAAGCTCGCAGCCGGCGTTCACGCCGCGCGGGCGGCCGCCGCTGAATAGGGAGTTCAGCCGATGAACTGGATCAACAATGTCGTCCGGCCGAAAATCCAGCGCGTCTTCAACAAGAAGCAGCAGACGCCCGACAATCTGTGGCACAAATGCTCGAATTGCGGGGAGATGATCTTCCATCGCGACCTTGAGGCGGCGATGCGGGTCTGCCCGAGCTGCGACCACCATATGCGCCTCGGCACGAAGGAGCGCTTCGCCTCGCTTTTCGACAATGCCGAATATCAGATCGTGCCCATCGATGCCGTGGCTGTCGATCCGCTGAAATTCCGCGATCAGAAGAAGTATCCCGACCGCCTCAAGGAGGCGCGCTCCAAGACCGGCCGCGACGACTCGGTTACCGTTGCTCACGGACCGCTGGACGGCGTCGAGACCGTGATCGCAATCGAAGACTTCTCCTTCATGGGCGGCTCGCTCGGCATGGCAGCGGGTGAGGCCATCATTCGCGGCGCCGAAACGGCACTTGAGAAGAAGGCGCCCTATATTCTTTTCGCCGCTGCAGGCGGCGCGCGCATGCAGGAAGGCATTCTGTCGCTCATGCAGATGCCTCGCACGACGGTGGCACTGCAGCTTCTGCGCGAGGCAAGCCTCCCCTTTATCGTCGTGCTGACAGACCCGACGACCGGCGGCGTTCTCGCTTCCTATGCAATGCTTGGCGACATCCAGATCGCCGAACCCAAGGCGCTTATCGGTTTCTCCGGCCGCCGCGTCATCGAACAGACCATCCGCGAGAAGCTGCCCGACGACTTCCAGTCCGCGGAGTTCCAGCTCGAACACGGAATGATCGACATGATCGTTCACCGTCACAAGATGAAGGATACGCTGGCGCGCATCATAAGGCTCATGACGCACCGGCCGCGCAGCCCCCGTCAACAGAGCGCCAACGTACCGGCGAAGGTCACCGCACAGACGGCATCGTGAACGACAGTGTTTCCACCAGCGATGTCATTCTCGAAAGGCTGACGAAACTCCATCCGAAGCTGATCGATCTCTCGCTCGACAGGACATGGCGCCTGCTTGCGGCGCTTGGGCACCCCGAGCGTGCACTTCCACCGGTCTTCCACATTGCGGGAACCAACGGCAAGGGCTCCGTTTCCGCCTATCTGCGGGCCGCGCTCGAGGCGGGCGGATATGCCGTTCACAGCTATACATCGCCGCATCTCGTCCGTTTCCACGAGCGCATTCGTCTCGCGGGAAAGAGCGGGAGCGCACCCATTTCCGAGGAGCGCCTCTCCGCCATTCTCGATGAGTGCGAGAAAGCCAATGCGGGGGAGCCCATCACCTTCTTCGAGATCACGACGGCGGCGGCACTGCTCGCCTTTTCCCGCGCGCCAGCCGACGCTCTCATACTCGAGGTCGGCATGGGCGGAAAGCTTGACACGACGAATGTCGTCGACAAGCCGGCCGTCACCGTCATCACGCCTGTCGATCTCGATCATCAGGCGTTTCTCGGCGACACGATCGACCTCATCGCGACGGAAAAAGCGGGCATTCTGAAGCGCGGCGTGCCCGCGGTGATCGGGCCGCAACTGGACGAAGCGCGCGTCGCCATCGAGATTGCCGCCGAGAAAGCTGGTGCACGGCTCTTCATCCATGGGCAGGATTTCACGGCGCATGAAGAGGGTGGCGCACTGATCTATCAGGACGAGGATGGGCTGCTTGACCTGCCTCTGCCGCGTCTTCCTGGTCGCCATCAGATCGACAATGCAGGCGTCGCAATCTGCGCGCTTCGCAAATCGGGCATGCTGCCTCTGGAACGGCAAGCAGTCGCGCGGGCGATGACCGAGGTCGAGTGGCCGGCAAGGTTGCAACGGTTGACGAAAGGACCGCTTTTCGAGGTCATTCCGCAGGGAGCGGAACTCTGGCTCGACGGCGGCCACAATCCGGCGGCGGGGCGTGCGGTCGCGGAAGCCATGGCGGAGCTGGCACAACGCGACAGCGACGGCCACCCCCGCCCGCTGATCCTCGTCAGCGGCATGCTCGACACCAAGGATGCAGGCGGCTTCTTCGCACCGTTCCGCGGACTGGCTTCCCATGTCGAAACAGTGACGATTCCAGGCGCACCGGCGAGCGTTCCGGCAGAGACTCTGGCCAGTGCCGCCTCGCAGGCCGGTCTCGATGCACATGCCGCTCCGTCGCTTGACGAAGCGCTGCAACGCGCATCGCTTGCTGCGGGGCGCGCGACGCCGCGCATACTCATCTGCGGCTCGCTCTACCTCGCGGGGCATGTTCTTTCGGAAAATGGCTGAAAGAAAAAGGCCGGTCACGCGGACCGGCCTTTCCAGAGAATTCCTCTAGCAGATCAGAGCGCGCTGTCGATCCACTCGACGATCTTGCCCTTCGGGAGCGCACCAACCTTGGTCGCCGCAACCTGGCCGTCCTTGAAGATCATCAGGGTCGGAATACCACGCACACCATACTTCGTGGGCACGTTCGGATTTTCGTCGATGTTGATCTTGGCGACGGTGAGCTTGCCGTCATAGTCCTTGGCGATCTCTTCAAGAGCCGGGCCAATTTGCTTGCAAGGGCCGCACCACTCCGCCCAGAAGTCGACCAAGACAGGCCCACTTGCATCGATGACATCGGTCTCGAACGATGCGTCGGTCACTTTGTTAGTCGCCATTATCCTTATCCTTTCTGGCCGCCGTCTCCGTATCGGGACGCGGCACGCGCCAAAGCGCAAAAACGGGTACTGGTTCAGTTCGCTTGAATCTAGGAACGCCCCTCCACGAGGTCAAGGTTGCCCAATCGCCGCAGGTTTCGCCTGTTTCAGTACATTCTCCAGCATTTCCACGGGTAAATCCATGAGGTGCGGGCCGTCGGTCCAGAGCAGGCCGCAGCGAATCACATGATCCGGATAGATCTGCGCGAGAACGGCGCGATATGCGGCCATCTGAACGAGATAGGCTTCGCTGACCTGATCGAGTTCGCCCGGCGGAGGGCGATTCGTCTTGTAGTCGATAATGAAGAGCTCCTTCTCCGTCACGCAGAGGCGGTCGATCTGACCACCGACGAGGAGTGTTCTTCCGCGAAATTCGATGGTGCCGGTGACAGGTACTTCCGCGCGGCTCGACTTCGCAAAGACGGACGAAAAGCGCTCATCGTTTAGCACACGGAAAACAGCGCTATTGATCTCCTCCGCCGCCTCTTGCGAGAGACCGTGAGCGGGCAGCGCGAGGAAGCGGGCCGCCGCGCCGGGGCGCGCCTCGGGAGGAAGGTCGGGCAAGGTCTGCAGCAGGCGGTGAATGAGGCTGCCACGCTTGAAGCGCTTCGAACCGTCTTCGGCGAGAGGCGACAGGACGGCGGGCTCCGCAATATCCTCCGGTGGCAGACGCGACGGGGCGAGCGGGCGCGAGGGCGCTGGCTCTTCGGGTGCGTCCGTCGAAACCCAGGCCGGCAAGGACGGATGATCCGCACCGGCCGCCAGTTCTTCGGCTTTCACCTTGCGGCGCTGCTCGCCCTCGATGCGCCAGACGGTGCGCCCATCCGGAAGCTTCACTTCCTTCGCATCCGGAAGGAGCGCCTTCCGCGCGAGTTCGTACCAGCATTCCTCCGAAGGCGGATTGACCCCGCGATAGCCCGCGATATAGAGCCGGTCGCGCGCGCGCGTCATTGCGACATAGAGAAGACGCCGGTACTCAGCCGCCTGCAATTCACGGCGGAAGGCGCGCGCCGCGGCGCTTACCTCGTCCTCCTCCTTCTTGCGCACCGGCCAGAGCAGAAGTTCGGGTCCATCCTTCTCAAGCGGCGGCAAGGCGAGAAGCGCCGGATCATGCGCACCGCCCGGCGCGGCGCAGGTGTCCGGCATGAAGACGATCTCGGCCTCAAGCCCCTTTGCGCCATGCACCGTCATCACGCGAACTTCGTCGCGGCCCTGATCCATGTCGCGCTTGATCTCCGCCGCCCCGCGCTCCAGCCAGTGGAGGAAAGCCTCGAGCGAGGGCGCGTGGTTGCGTTCGAATTCGAGCGCCAGCGAGAGAAACTCATCGACCGGGTCCGCCGCATCGGGCCCAAGGCGCGCCAGAATGCGGCGGCGGCCTTCCTCGCCCGTCAGCACATGAGCGAAGAACTCGTAAGGCGGCTCGAAATCGGCGCGCGCCAGCAGACGCGACAGAAGCGCTTCGGCCTCCCTGTAGCGCGCATCTTCCGCCGCCTTCTCCCGCAGCGCCCTCCAGAGGGTGCCTTCACGCTTCCACGCAAGATCAAACAATGCCTGCTCGTCGAGACCGACGAGCGGCCCCTTGAGAACGGTTGCCAGCGTCAGGTCGTCTTCCGGCAGCAGCACGAAGCGGCCAAGCGCGATGAGGTCCATCACCGCCATCTGCTCGGTAAGGACCATGCGATCCGCACCGGCGACAGGAACGCCACGCGCCTTCAAGTGCCGCACCATCTCACCGACAAAGGCGTTGCGGCGGCGGACGAGAATGAGGATGTCACCGGGCCGGATCTTGCGCCCCTTGGCGGTGAGTTCCTCCCCGTTCACGAGCCATCCATGGACCGTATCCGCGATGCGCGAGGCGAGGCGCGAGGTCGGCGCTTCACCGGTCATGTAGTCGAGCGGCGCATCCCAGGGGCTCGCTTCTTCGCCCTCTTCCGGCTCTTCCAGCTCCCACAGCTCCACGAGGCCGGCATCGAGATCGCGATGCGCGATATGGGGATCGAGATCGCCGGAGGCAGTCAAGCCGTTGCGGGCTTCTTCCAGCGCGAAGACACGATCAACCGCGCCAAGCACTTCCGGCACGGAGCGGAAGGAGCGCGTGAGCGGCACATAGTCCCAGAGAAGTTCAGCCGCCTTCACGCGCTTCTCGAAATAGCGCTTCATATCGTCGAAGCGCTTAGGGTCCGCGCCCTGGAAGGAAAAGATCGACTGCTTCTCGTCGCCGACGGCAAAGATCGTGCGGACGACATCGCGCGCGCCGCTGCCGGAAAGAAATTCGTCTGCAATGCGCGCGACGACATCCCATTGCTCGGGGCTCGTGTCCTGCGCTTCATCCACCAGAATGTGGTCGATGCCGCCATCGAGCTTGTAGAGCACCCAGGGCGCCATGCTGGATGTCGTCAGCAGCGCGCGCGTCTTCGCGATCAGGTCATCATAGTCGAGCAGCGCGCGGGCCCGCTTCGCCGCCTCGAAGGCATCGAGGATGGCGATGGCAATCGCCATGATCGCTTCGGTCGCCTCGGCGACGCGAATTGCACGCATGCGGCCGACGAGCGAGACGATGCGCGCCTGTTCCTCCTCCAGCGCTTGGGCTGCCGCGGGATTCGCCTCGCCGAGCTTCTTCGTGATGAGTGTCTTGCGCGGCGCCATTTCCTTGGTGAGGAACATAGCGATGTAGTCATCCACATGCTCCGCGCGCGCGGGCTCTGCCAGAAAGGCATGAAGAAGCGCCGCGCGGTCGCCATCCGTTTTCGTGCCGCCTGAGAGAACGTCCGCCACGGCTAGCATCTGCGCTTCCGGGAGCGCGGCAATTTCCGCAAGAATGTCATCTACGCTCACGTCCGGCTCGGCAGAAAGCGCGGCACGCACCGCCTGGCAAATGCCGTCAAGACCGCCGAAACGCTCAAGCATTTTCTGGAAATTGCTTCGCTGTCCCGTGATCTCGCGAAGGAGCTTGCCAAAGGCGAGTTCGTCCACGCGGGAAACGATATGGGCGAGCGCAAGGCCAAGCGGCGTGCCGGGCTCCGCACCCGCGCGAAGAAGCACCGTATCCCGCACCTCTTCCATCAACTCGTCGGCGCTGCGCTCGTCGAGAATCTCGAACTGGGGCGGCACGCCCGCTTCGAGCGGGAAGCGGCCCAGAAGCCGCTCACAAAAGGCGTGAATGGTCTGGATCTTCAGTCCGCCGGGCGTTTCGATGGCGCGGGCGAAGAGCTTTCGTGCGGCCTCGAGCGTATCCTTGCCGGGCTTGCGGCCCTCGATACCTTCAATCTCGGCAGCGAGTTCCGCATCCGGCATCGTCGCCCAGCCGCCGAGACGCTTGTAGAGACGGCCCGCCATCTCGGCCGCCGCCGCCTTGGTGAAGGTGAGACAGAGAATGCGCTGCGGGTCCGTGCCCGCAAGAAGGAGACGCGCAACGCGTGTCGTGAGCGCATGCGTCTTGCCGGAACCTGCATTGGCGGAAACCCAGACCGATGTTTCCGGGTGCGAGGCGCGGCGCTGCGCGTCGTCCGTGCCGCTCGTTTTTCCCGCCGCGCCGCTCATTCCGCATCGTCTCCGGCGGACGACCATTCCTTCACGCGCGCGAGATGATCGTAATCGCCATAGCGGCCCCAGAACATGGGGCGCGGGCGAGACAGATAAGGCGTCTTCACATCTTCATACTGGCGCAGAAGATCGACCAGCCAGCCATAGGTCGCCTCCGCGAGATCGCCGCCTTCATCCGGCACCGCGCGTATTTCGCCCGCCGTTTCACCGCCTGTCAGACGGAGATAGATCATGCGGCCGGCGCGAGCGGAGGGAACGGGCGCGCCCTCTTTCGACTTTTCGCGGAAGCCGCCGCGCGCTGCCATGGCGGCCTCAAGCGGCAATTGCGGCGCGAGGCCTATTTCGACCTGTTTCACGCTTGGGAGCGCGCCCGTCTTGTAGTCGATAATGTCGAGTGTGCCGTCCTCGCGCAGATCGATCCTGTCCGCCTTGCCGACAAGCGTGACGGGATGCGCAAGCGCACCGATCGAGATTTCACCCCTCGCTTCCGCCCAGGCGCGGCGAAGGCCTTCGCGTTCTTCGCGCTCATGCTCCACGATCCAGCGCGCGATGCGCTTGAAACGCGGCCACCAGAAGGCAGCGACGCCCGGACGATCCAGCGCATCAGCGAAAACCTCTTCGCCAATCCGTATGAGTTTCTCGAAGACATCCTCCGGCATCGCGTCCGGGTATGCGTCGACGAAACGCTCCAGCGCTTCATGGATGATGTTGCCGCGTTCGGCGGCGGCTATGTCGGCATCGAGCGGGTCGAGCACGGGAAGACGCAAGATGCGGCGAGCATAGATTGCATAAGGGTCGCGGATCAGCGTTTCGATCTCGGTGACGGAAAGGCGGCGTGGCCTCGCATCGAGCGGCGGCATGGGACGCGGGCGGACGGGATCGAGAATTTTCTCCGGACGGTCGATCTCCTGCGCCCATTTCCACCAGCGCGATGCTTCTCCATTTGCCTCAAGGCCGAGGCCCCCGCGTATGCTTTCGAGACGGAGCCACCAGCGGGAGGCGACCGTGGGCGCGCCCTCGACTTTCAACGCACGGGTGAGGATCGCTTCCGGTGCCGAAGCACCTTCCACAAAATCATGTGCGGCGAGACCGATACGCCGCTCCGGCGGCTCGAGGCCCATGGCGGCGCGCATGGGCCGGTTGAGCCAGGGATCGATATTCGCCTCCGCAGGCCAGGTGCCTTCGTTGAGACCGCCAAGGATCATGCGATCCGCATGCTGCAAGCGCGCCTCGAGCGGGCCCCAGATGAAGAGCCGTGGATGCGCACCCCAGCGCGGGCGCAGAACGCGAGCGGAAGAAAGCTCGTCGAAGAAATAGGCATAGGAACCGGGATCGATCTCGCCGAAGGCGGGCGCCGCTTCCGCAAGCTCGCGGATGAAATCGGATGCTGCTTCGCCCGCCTCGCCCTTCCAGAGGCGGGACGCGCCTTTTTCTTCCGCCGTTTCGGCGAGACGCTCCGCCGCTTCCGCATGAGCGAGAACGAGTGCTGCCGCCTCTCGTCGCGCCGCCATCGCGTCACTTAAGGGCGCTACGCAACGCTCGATCCGCGCGATCAGTTTTTCGAAGCGCTGCAGACGCGCTTCCTTTCGCGAAGCGTCGTCCCCCTCTCGCAGCTCTTCCTTGCGCATCGCCTCGCAGGCGGCGCGAAGGCCCGCAAGCCCCGGAGCCGGGCGCGGCCCGCGAAGCAGCGCCTTCTCAAAGGAACGAAGTTCGGCGCGGAAGGAAGCGGGGTCGCCTCCCGCTGCCGCCAGCGGATGTTTCAGACAGGCAAGCAGCGGGACAGGCGCAAATTCCTCCGCCACCATTTCCGCGACGAGACGAAGAAAGGCGACGGGCGCGGTGTTCCTCAAGGGCTCGCCGCCGGAATCGTTCACCTCGACATTCCAGCGGCGAAGTTCCATCGCAACGCGGCGAGCAAGCTTTCTGTCCGGCGTCACCAGAGCGGCAGTTCTTTCCGGCGTTTCCAGCGCATCGCGCATCATGAGCGCGATGGCCCCTGCCTCATCGCGTTCGCCAGGCGCCTCCATCATGGTGAGCCCGGAAAAACCTTCGGCGGCATGGCCTTTCAATCCGTCGAGACGGGAAAGCCACTTCTCGGTCGTCTCCGCCGGGCGGAGAGCTTCCGACATGATCTTCACACGCATGGTGCCGCGGACCGCATTCTCCGCACCGGGCCATAGCTCGACATCGGCACGCTCCGCGCGAAGATGTGCGAGGAGCTTCTTCAAACCATATTGCGGATGGGAGGCAGTGCCGGGATCGCCGATCGCTTTCCAGCTTTCTTCATCAAGATCGAGATCGAGCCCCGGCAGAACGACGGCGCCAAACGGCAGGTGCGCGACGACGCGCAAGAGCTCCGCTGTCGCAGGGATCGAACCCGTCGAGCCCGCCGCAATGACGAGACCTCGTGGCGGCGCGCTTTCCCACGCGGCGGCCTGCGCGCGCAGCAGATGATTGCGGCGCTCGGCCTGCTCCATATAGCCGAGGCGCGCGAGCTCTTCCGGCCAGCGGGCGGTGAGCACCTGAAGGAAATCCAATGTGATCTGCCAGTGATCCGCGAATTCCTGCGGCACAAGGGACGCAAGCTGCGTCATGTCCGCGCCTTCGGTGAGGACCATGTCGAGGAAGCGCCCGAGATCTGCGGCGAGCCCGAGAGCGCGCACTTCGTCCTCGCCGCCTTCGGCCGCGATCATGCGCGCGAGACGAAGCTGGCGTTCGAGCGCAGGCATGGCAGGAGGCAGATCGAGCGCTGCTGCGCCAAGGCCCGCGGGATCGAGAACGAGTTCTTCCTCATCGACATCGCCCAGCGCGCGGATCGCCGGGAGAACCATCGCCGCGCCGCCGCCCGCGCGGAGAAAGGCGTCGCCCAGCGCACGCACGGCACGGCGCGTGGGCAGGAGGATCGTGGCGTCCGCAAGCTCCGGCGAACCCGCGAAGCGTCCGCCAAGCGAAATATCGGCGACAAGCGCCGAGGCCAGCCGTTCGAGAAACGGCGTGCCGGGCGGCATTGAAAAAAGCGTCAGGGAATCGGCCCTCATGGGCAACATGGTAGCGCGTCGGCGCCTACAAATCCCGCAGGAAGGCTTCCGCTTCGGCGAGATCGTCCGGCGCGCCGACATGCATCCACACGCCCGTCATGCGCTGGCCGAAAAGCGTGCCTTTTTCGATGAGGCGGTCCCAGATCAGATTGGTCGAAAAGGGACCATCCGGCCCCTCCGAGAAGAGGGCAGGCTTGATGACCTGGACGCCCGCGAAGACATGAGGGGCGGTGGAGGAACCCTCGCGGCGCGTGAGCGCGCCGAAGGGGTCCATCGTGAAATCGCCACGGCCGACAAAGCCGATGGTGCGGGCGGCATCCGCGATCATCAACAGCGCATCCATGCGCTCCGGGTCGAAGCCATCGATCAGATTACGCAGGTTGGAGCCGAAGCCTTCCACCCAGACGGAATCGGAGTTGAAGGTGATGATGGGATCATCGCCGAGAAGACCGAGCGCCTTCTTCGTTCCGCCGCCCGTATCCAGCAGCTCAGCACGCTCGTCCGAGATGACGATGCGGGGGCCACCCTTTCGCCGCGCGAGATGCTCTTCCAGCATATTGGCGAAGTGATGGACGTTTACGACCGCCTCCTCGATGCCCGCCTCTTCCAGACGGTCGAGAACATGATCGATGAGCGGGCGGCCGGCGAAGGAGACGAGCGGCTTCGGACGCGTATCCGTCAGGGGACGCATGCGCGTGCCCTTGCCCGCCGCCATGACCATTGCGCGTTTGATCTTCATGAGCGCACCGGAAGATGCCTGTCGAGCCATGCGCGCAAGGGCGCGAGCGCGGGATGCGCGAGGTTGCGCGAGAGATAGTCCATGGTGCGCGGCATATGCGCCATGTATTGCGGCTTGCCGTCGCGCTTCAGGAGGCGCGGCCAGAGACCGATCAGACGAAGCGCGCGCTCCGCACCGAGCACGGCATATGAGGCGCGGAATTCTTCTTCATCGAAGCCTGCGAGTTCACCCTTCGCGCGCGAAACATAGAGCGCGAGCATGGCCTCTTCGCGCTCCACCGGCACATCGCGGCGCGCATCCTGCAGGAAGGAGACGACGTCATAGGCCCGATTGCCGATCAGCGCATCCTGATAATCGATAAGGCCGACACGGGCGGCACCCGAACGGGCGCCGAGCCAGAGCATGTTGGGCGAGTGATAATCGCGCAGGAAAAGCGTTTCCACGCCCGCATCGACATGCGGACGAAGGGATGTCCAGATTGCGTGATATTCCTCGCGCATTTCCGGCGTCGCCTCGCAGCCGAGCACGACCGGAAAATACCAGTCAAGCAGCACGTCGAGCTCCGCACGGAAAACGCTGTCGTCGAAGCGCGGCACTTCATGCGCCGTGCCGTCACCGACGGGAAGCGAGCGCGGCGCGGGTACGGATTGAAGACGCAGCAGCGTTTCGATGCCCGCACGGTAAAGCTCGTCGAGCGGCTCACCCGAAGGCCCCTCGCCCTTCTCGATCAGTGCGCCATAGACGTGATCGCCAAGATCCTCGAGCAGCAGCAAGCCATGCGCGAGATCCTTTGCGATGATTTCCGGCGCGGCGAGACCGAGCGAACGCAGATGCTCGCCGACGGCGACGAAGGGACGAACGTCTTCAGCGAGATGCGCGATGCGGCTATAGGCAGCGCGGCCTTCGATGACAGGCGCGTCGGGACCGGAGGGCCAGTCCATAAGCACGGCGGGGCGGTCATCGAGAGAGAGACGCTCGTAGCGGCGCGAAGAGGCATCGCCCGCAAGCGGACGGCGCTCGGCCTTTTCCCAGCCTGCTTTTTCCAGGAATGCACGGATCGTTTCTTCGCGCGGCTTCAAATCGTCAATCCTTCGAGACGCGCGGCCCAGCTTCCAAAACCTTCAAGGCGCGCGTGACGCATGCCTTCTCTCACGAGAGTGAGGGAGATGTCGAGACGGTCATGCGAGAGGCGGCGCATCTCATTTTCCGCGCGGGAGGGCCATTCGACGAGGACGGCGCCCTCATCCACGGCCTCGGCGAGGCCCAGCTCGCGGAGCTCGGAGGCGTCCTCGATGCGGTAGAGGTCGACATGTGTGATGAGGAGCGCGGGGCTCTCATAGGTCTGGACGAGGGTGAAGGTGGGCGACGGAACGTCGTCGGCAAGGCCGTGCTCCCCGAGGTGCGATTGCACGAGCGCGCGGGCGAGCGTCGTCTTGCCGGCACCAAGATCGCCGCTCAGCAGGATGAGATCGCCGGGTGCGACGAGACGCGCGAGCGCCGCCCCGAGGCGCATGGCCGCCGCCTCGTCGGGGAGCTCGAAATCAAGGATTGCCGCCGCTTTTTCGTCCATCAGGACTTGTAGCGCGGCGGCAATCCTGGCGGCAAGAGCCTTCGATCAGGCGGCCTTGTGCTTCTGATCTTCCGTAACCGGATGAACCAGGCGGAAGGAAATGGCGAGCCTGTTCCACATGTTGATCATGCCGATGGCGACGGTGAGATTGACGAGTTCCTCTTCCGAAAACTCGGCTTTCGCGATCTCGTAGACCTCGTCCGGCACTTCCGTTTCGCTCACCAGCGTGACGGCTTCCGTCCATTCGAGCGCCGCGCGCTCACGCGCCGAATAAAGCGGCGACTCGCGCCAGGCGCTCAAAAGATAAAGCCGCGCCTCGCTTTCACCGAGTTCGCGAGCCTCGCGCGAATGCATTTCGAGGCAGAAGGCGCAGCGGTTTATCTGCGAGGCACGCATCTTCACCAGTTCGAGGAGGGAGCGTTCGAGGCCGCATTGGTCGGTATAGGCCTGAAGGTCGAGAAGGGGCTTGTAGGCGGCGGGGGCAGCCTTGTGAGGGACGAGACGGGGGACGAAATGCGTGCTCATGAGAGGGCTCCTTGGCGGTCGGAAACGGTCGCTTCAGGAGACAAGACGAAGGAGAGGCAGCGCCTGTGACAGGGGCTCTTTTATCCTCACCCCCCGGGGACAAAGGAGCCTCAAAAGAGGCCGACCGTCATCGAAACGTCACAAAACCGTCACATGACCCGCCGGTCAGCGGATGCAGGGGAAAACCGGGGACAAGCCGCCGCCCCTCCCCTTGCCGCCGGTTTCCCGGCGCCCCCTCGCATTCGCCATAATCACACTCCCCACCGGCGGGACAGATCGCCGCGCGGCCCACAAAAAAGTTGACGCTGGCGTCATTTTTTGGCGTGTTAAAAACCGAGGATCATGGACATGAGCGGCCTTGCGCGCGGCTGCGGCCTGCGCGTATGGAGGGAGCCAAATCCCTCAAAAGCGGGTATAAATTGCCCGATTGCGTAGTTTGCCTCCGCATATTTTGCGAGGTGCTGCGGGTGGGGCGGCCAAGGAGGACATCCCGATAGCGGAGACCCCCTCCCCGAACGAGCTTCCGCTCGTTCGACCCTCCCAACTCCTTGGTGGTTTGTCCGCCAAGGCGGACAAATGGGGAGGGTGGCCACAAGTAAATGCATGAGTCATCCGTCTACGGATGAACTTGGCCAGTTGGCTGCTCTCGCGGGACAAGCGAGGGGCAAGGGAGGAAGATGGCGGACGACATTCTCATTATCGGCGCGGGCCAGGCGGCGGCGCAGGCCGTGCAGAGCCTTCGCGCGGAAGGCTTCGAGGGGCCGATCAGACTTTTCGGCGACGAGCCCTACGCGCCCTATCAGCGCCCGCCCTTGAGCAAGAAGTTCCTTGCCGGCGAGATCGGCTATGACCGCGTGGAGCTGAAAAGCCAGGACTTCTACGAGCAGGCCAATGTGGAGACGCATTGGGGCACGCGGGTGACGGAGATCGACCGCAAGAACAAGCGCGTGCTCACCGGCGACGGGCGCGAATTTCCTTACGGCAAGCTCATTCTCGCGACGGGAAGCCGCGTGCGCGAATTGAACGTGCCGGGCTTCGAACTCGAAGGCGTTCACTATCTGCGCAATATCGAGGATGTGAAGTCGATCCAGTCGCATTTCCGGGAAGGCGCGAAGATGGTCGTCGTGGGCGGCGGCTATATCGGCCTCGAGGTCGCGGCCGTGGCGGCGAAGAGGGGCATCGACGTGACCGTTCTCGAAACGGCCGACCGCGTGCTCGCGCGCGTGGTGGACCCCATCGTCTCGCATTTCTACGAGCGCGTTCACCGCGAGGAAGGCGTGAAGATCGAGACGGGCGTGACCGTTTCGGGCTTCGAGGGGAAGGACCGGATCACCGCCGTCACTTCCGGCGAGGGCAGGAGCTATCCCTGCGACTTCGTGGTGGTGGGCATCGGCATCATTCCGAACACGGAGCTTGCGGCGGAAGCGGGCCTCGAGGTTTCGAACGGCATCGTGGTGGACGAGTTCTGCCGTACGTCGGACCCCGATATATGCGCGGCGGGCGACTGCACCAGCCATCCCAACGCGGTTTACGGACACAGGCTCCGCCTCGAAAGCGTTCACAACGCGATCGAGCAGGGAAAGACGGCGGCGGCGACGCTGGCCGGCAAGGAGAAGCCCTATAACCAGGTGCCCTGGTTCTGGTCGGACCAGTACGACCTGAAGCTGCAGATCGTGGGGCTCTCGCAGGGCTATACGGAAGCGGTGGTGCGTGGCGACCCGGAGAACACGCGCAGCTTCGCCGTGTTCTATCTGAAGGACGGCGCGCTTGTGGCGGTGGACGCGGTGAACCGCGCGCCGGAATTCATGATGTCGAAGATGCTGACGCAGAAGAAGGCGACGCTCGACCCTGCACGCATCCGCGACGAGAGCATCAATGTGAAGGAGATCGCGGGCTGAACCCGCGGCATAACGATAACAAGGAAGGGCGCGGAGGCGTTTCAGTTCAATGGCGAAGGTTACCTATATCGAAGACAACGGCACCGAACACACGATCGACGTGCCGAACGGAACGACGCTGATGGAAGCGGCGGTGAAACAGGGCATTCCCGGCATCGACGGCGATTGCGGCGGGGCCTGCGCGTGTGCCACCTGCATGGTCTATGTGCCGGAGGAATGGCTGGGTAAGCTGCCGGAAGTCGAGACGATGGAAGAGACCATGCTCGATTTCTGCGAGCGGCGCGAAGACAATTCGCGGCTCTCCTGCCAGCTCGTCGCGAGCGACGCGCTTGACGGCATCCGCGTGAAGATGCCGGAAAGCCAGCACTAGGGCTTTAGCGCCCTCGCCCCTCGCTCGTCATTGCGAGGAGGCCGTCAGGCCGACGAAGCAATCCAGAAGCGGCAAACTTCACGTTTGCCGCTTTTTGATTCACGCCCGCTTGTATCGCCTCCGGCGATCCCGAGGGCAGGCTCCGACACGGAGGTGCGGAGGAGAAGACTATCCAAATCAGAACAAAAGACCGTGAACCTGCGGAGGTGGTCGCCAACGGATCAACGTCGTATATGCTTGCCGAGAAGCATCATTCCTTGGGGGAGGAGGAAATGGGGTGGGAAGCTTTTCCGCAATCAATTCCAGACTGGATCGAGATTCTCGACGACACCAACACCAAGTTCTTTCTGGGGCTGGCATTTTCCTGGTACGCCATCGAGCGCGTCGTGAGCATCGTCAAGAAGATCCGGAACTACGGCCAGATCCCCTTCCACAAGGGCTATGGCGTAACATCTGCCATGCAATGTTCCATGAACATGGCGATAGCACTCATGATTTCCGTTGCTGTGTTTGAGGCAGTCGTTAACGGGGCCGAATTCACCGGGCGGGCACTGGGTGTGGCGCAAGCGCAGATCGTCGCCGACGCCTATACGCCACTCATCATCACCGCGAGCCTCGCTTCACTATCACTTATCATTTCCGTCTACTGGTCTCTGTTCGTTCGTCACCGAAATCACGAAGCGTTCAAGCTGGACTTTCGCACCAAGCTGGCAAGGTTCAGAACAATGTTGAAGGATCGCGGTGTATCGGACGTGGAGGTGCTGGCCATTCCAGCCTTTTCTCTCGGCTCCACCTTGTTCGTCTGGGTTGGGCCTCATGTTCTCGGCCTGTCTTAGTATTCGCCTCCGCGGAAGCAGGTGAAGCAATCCATCGGACCTCGTCACCCGTAGCAACCCTCCTATGGATTGCCGCGTCGCGGCTGCGCCGCTCCTCGCAATGACGAGGGGGGAAGCGCGGCGGATGACGCGACAGAACTGAAGATGCTGCGCCGCTCATGGACCCCGGCTGTTCCCGGCTTTCGCCGGGACAGGCGCCGGGGTGACACCGAGCTTACGTTTGGAGTTTGCGAGAGACGCCGCGCGCCGCCTAGATCAGCTGCAGCGTGACGGCGGCGAGGAGCGCGTAGCGTCCGAACTTCGCGAGAGCGACGAGGAGGAGGAAGCTCCAGAGCGGTTCGCGCAGGACGCCCGCCGCGACGGTGAGCGGATCGCCGATGAAGGGTGCCCAGCTGAGCAGCAGCGACCAGCGCCCGTAGCGGCCATACCAGCGGGAGGCGCGCTCCAGCGCGGCGGGACCGGCCGGAAACCAGCGGCGGTCGCGAAAATGAAGCGCGGCGCGGCCCAGCGCATAATTCACGAGAGAACCCAGCACATTGCCCATCCCCGCGACGAGGACGAGCGCGAGGGCCGGCTGCTCGCCCGCGAGAAGAAGGCCCACGAGCACGGCTTCTGACTGGGCGGGGAGCAGCGTCGCCGCGACGAAGGCCGCGAGGAACAAGGCTGTATAGGCGGAAAGTCCGGGCACGCATGAACTCCGGCGGGAGGGCTCCGCGGTTCTCCCACGGGCGGCGGCGCGGGAAAAGGGGAAAGACTGAGGGGGATCGCTCCGAAGCGCGCCAGCGGCGAGAGGCCGCAGGGCCTCATCGTGTGAGCGAACTTCGATCCGCGGGTGTGTCATATAAGATGCATTCATGGTACATCTTTGAACGGACATCGTTGGCAGCGGGGCGCGGATGGGTTTAGGATTCGCCGCATCGGCACGGAAGGCGCGGCAGGCGCCCGGCGAGGCCAGAGGCCCGGCAGGAGGAAGCGCGGTGGCACGCATTCCGGCGCGGGAGGCAGAGGGCGGGAAGGCATCGCCGCGCGCAGGCGCGGCGGCGGGAGTTCGCGCGGCCATCGGTCTATCAAGTACGAACAAACGGAACCCCGGGGCCGCCGCCCCGACGGGCGCGCAGGCGCGCGCCGCCATCGCCGCCCCATGACAAGGCGGCTTACAGAGAGGGGAGAGAGATGAGCGATACGAGAAAACTCTGGACGCTGCTCGGCGTGCTTCTCGTCGTTTCCTTCAGCGTGCTGCTCTGGAGCGGGACGCGCATATACGAAGCGGCACCGCCCATGCCCGAACGCGTGGTGGCGGCGGACGGCACGGAAATCTACAGCCGGGCCGAAATCGAGAAGGGGCGGCAGGTCTGGCAATCCATGGGCGGGATGCAGCTCGGCTCGATATGGGGCCATGGCGGCTATGTGGCGCCGGACTGGAGCGCGGACTGGCTCCACCGCGAGGCGATGGCCCTGCTCGACGGCTGGGCGCGGGCGGAAGACGGCGCTCCTTATACGGAGCTCAATGCGGAGCGGCAGGCGGCGCTGCAGGGGCGGCTTCGCCCCCTCATGCGGACCAACACATATGACGCGGAGACGGGAACGATCACGCTGGCCAGCGAGCGGGCGCAGGCGATCCGCGAAGTTTCCGCTCACTACGAAAGCCTTTTCGGCGACGACCCGGCGGCGGCGGAGCTGCGCGAGAACTACGCGATGAAGAACGGCACCGTGCCCGACGCGGAAAACCGGCGCGTGCTTTCGGCCTTCTTCTGGTGGACGGCCTGGGCGGCGGGAACGGAACGCCCGAACGACACCATCACCTATACGAACAACTGGCCGCACGAGCCGCTGATCGGCAACAAGCCGCCGGCCAGCACCTTTCTCTGGTCGGCCTTCAGCGTGACCTTCCTGCTGGCGGGGATCGGCCTTCTCGGCTGGCACTACGCGGTGACGCATGGACGCGAGGAAGCGCCGCCCCGGATGCCGGAATTCGACCCGATGCAGCATGTGAAGGCGACGCCCTCCATGCTCGCGACGGCGAAATATTTCTGGGTGCTGCTCGCGCTGTTTCTCGTGCAGATCCTGTTCGGCGCGATGACGGCGCATTACCAGGTGGAAGGACAGCTCGTCTATGGCTACGAGATGGCCGAGGTGCTGCCCTATTCCATCACGCGGACATGGCACACGCAGCTTGCCGTGCTGTGGATCGCGGTGGCCTGGCTCGGCACGGGGCTCTATATCGGGCCGGCGGTGTCGGGCCATGAGCCGCGCTTCCAGCGGCTCGGCGTCAACTTCCTCTGGGTCTGCCTCCTCGTCATCGTCGTCGGCTCCTTCGCGGGGCAGTGGTTCGCGGTGATGCAGACGCTGGGGCTCGAGAACAATTTCTGGTTCGGACATCAGGGCTGGGAATATGCCGATATGGGCCGCTTCTGGCAGTGGTTCCTGTTCATCGGGCTGATGCTCTGGCTCACGCTTGTGGGCCGCGCGCTCTGGCCGACGCTGACGCAGAAATCCGAGATGCGCTCGATCATCGGGCTGCTGTTCCTCTCCACCGTCGCCATCGGCCTCTTCTTCGCGGCGGCGCTGATGTGGGGCGAGCACACGCATATCTCGATGGTCGAATACTGGCGCTGGTGGCTCGTGCATCTGTGGGTGGAAGGCTTCTTCGAGGTCTTCGCGACCGCGGTGATCGCCTTCCTGTTCACGCGGCTCGGGCTGCTGCAGGCGAAGACGGCGACCGTCGCGGTGCTCTTCGCGACGATCATCTTCATGGCGGGCGGCGTGCTCGGCACGCTGCACCATCTCTACTTCGCAGGCTCGCCGACGCCGGTGCTCGCGCTCGGCGCCAGCTTCTCCGCGCTCGAAGTGGTGCCGCTCGCCTATATCGGCTTCGAGGCCTATCACACCTACCGCCTCGGCGGGGCAACGCCCTGGATGAGGCGCTATCGCTGGCCGGTGATGTTCTTCATCGCGGTCGCGTTCTGGAACCTTGTCGGCGCGGGGCTTTTCGGCTTCCTCATCAACCCGCCGCTCTCGCTCTACTACATGCAGGGACTGAACCTGACGCCGCTGCACGGGCACACGGCGCTCTTCGGCGTCTACGGCATGCTCGGCATCGGGCTCGTGCTCTTCTGCCTGCGCGGCATGAAGCCCGAACTCTCCTGGCATGAGGGCATACTGAAGACGAGCTTCTGGTGCCTGAATATAGGGCTGGCGCTGATGGCGCTGCTCACGTTGCTGCCGCTCGGGACGATGCAGCTTTTCGCCTCGCTCGAACATGGCTATGCCTATGCGCGCTCGGCGGAGTTCATGCAGCAGCCCTTCGTGGACCTGCTGGTGTGGATGCGCGTGCCGGGCGACACGATCTTCTCGATCGGGGCGCTCGCGCTCGTCGTCTTCGTGGCGGGGCTCTGGCTCTTCCCGAAGCGCGAGGACGAAGTGCCGGTGCGCAGCGAGAAGGAGAGCCGCCTCGGCGCCCGCGCGGGCGAGTGAGGCGGAAAGGACGACAGGGAAAGGGCGAGCCGGATGATCGAGTTCTATGCCGAGATCCGGCTCGTCCATATCTGGAGCGTAATCTTCAGCGGCTCGCTCTTCTTCCTGCGGGGGGCGGCGCTTCTGGCGGGCGAAGGGACGGCGCCCGCCCGGATCGCGATGTCGATGCCGGTGAAACTCGCGAGCTATACGATCGACACGGTGCTGCTGACCGCCGCGCTGATGCTGATGACCATCGTGCAGCAATATCCCTTCATCGATCACTGGCTGACCGTGAAGGTCGTGCTGCTCTTCGTCTATGTGGGGCTCGGCATCGCGGCTTTCCGCTTCGCACGGACGAGAGCGGAACGCGCGGGGCTCTGGGCGGCGGCGCTCATCGTCTTCCTCTACATCGTCAGCGTGGCGCGGGCGCATGACCCGGCAGGCATCTTCGCAGGGTGAGAAAATGGACGATCTGACGCTTGCGCGCGTGCTTCACATTCTCGCGCTGGTCCACTGGATCGGCGGCGTCTTCTTCGTGACGGCGGTTGTGCTGCCCTCCGTGCGCCGCCTCGCGCAGGCGGAGAAACGCGCGGCGACTTTCGAGGAGATCGAGGGGCGGTTCGCGCCGCAGGCGAAAATCTCGGTGACGCTGGCGGGGCTGACCGGCTTCTACATGACGTGGAAGCTCGATGCCTGGTACCGCTTCGCGGAAGCGGATTATTGGTGGATGCATGCGATGGTGGCGGTCTGGGCGATCTTCACCGTCGTGCTCTTCGTGGCCGAGCCGCTCTTCCTGCATGACTGGTTCCGCGCCCGGGCCGCGCGCGACCCCGACGGCACTTTCCGCTTCGTGCAACGCGCGCATGCCGTGCTGCTGACGGCGAGCCTCGTCACCATCGCGGGCGCCATGGCCGGCGCCCATGGCTGGTTCGTCTTCTAGAAGCCGGGCGCCGGGCAGCGCGAGGTCAGTCCGCCGCCGTCTTAATCAGCAGCCTGGGCGAACTTGTCCGATACCTGGCTGAGGTCGTGCAGCTTGAAGGGGAGCTGGCGGATACGGGTGCCGGTGGCGGCGAAGATCGCATTCGACACGGCGGCGGAGACGACGGGCGTTGCCGGTTCGCCGAGGCCGCCGATGGGCGCATCGCTATCCACGAAATGGACCTCGATCTCCGGGCATTCGGAGAGATGCAGCATCTCGTAGTCGGTGAAGTTCGTCTGCACGACGGCACCGTTCTCGATGCTGATTTCGCCATAGAGAGCGGCGGTGAGCCCGTAGATGATGCCCGATTCCACCTGCTGTGCGGCGGTGTCCGGATGGACGACGAGGCCGCAATCGACAGCGGCCACCACGCGGTGGATGCGGGGAGAGTCCTCGATCGAGACTTCCGCCACTTCCGCAACGATGGAGCCGAAGCTCTGCTGCACGGCGATACCGTGGTAGTGGCCTTGCGGCAGTTTCTTTCCCCAGCCGGCCTTTTCCGCCGCGAGCTTCAGCACGGCGGCATGACGCGGCTGGTCCTTCAAGAGGGCGAGACGGTATTCAAGCGGATCGACGCTCGCGCGATGCGCAAGCTCATCGAAGAAGCTTTCGGAGAAGAAGGTGTGCTGCGTATGCGCGACGGAGCGCCAGGGCCCGCGCGGAATATGCGTCGGCACCTCGGCATAGCGGATCGACTGGTTCGCGATGCCATAGGGAATATGCGGCGCTTCCTCCGGATCGTCCTTGTAGACGTAGAGATTTTCGTAAGCCGTTGGATAGCCGTCCGGGCCGACGACCGCGCGGATGCGGCTCGTCACCGCCGGGCGGTAGGCATCGTGCTGGATATCGTCCTCACGGGAGTAGACGAGCTTCACAGGCGCATCGACTTCCTTCGCGATGATGGCCGCGAAGTCGATCTCGCTCGGGAAATCGAAGAAACCCTCGCGAAGCGGGATACGGCGGCCGAAACCGCCGCCAAGCAGCATCGGGTGCACGGTGACATTGTCGAAGTCGATGCCGGTGACGTCGGCGATGCGGGCGCGGGTGCCAAGCGGGTCCTGAACGCCGACCCAGACATCGGCCTTGCCGTCGCGAATCCAGACGGTGCAGTTCATCGGCTCCATGCAGGCATGAGCGAGATAGGGCACGCGGTATTCGGCGGAGACGATTTCGGCACCTTGCGTTTCAGGCGCGGAGGAGAAGACGGAGGCGGCATCGCCCACTTCCTTGTCCTCTTCCGTCTCGCGGGAAAGCGCCTCTCCTTGCGCGGCGAAGATCGTTTCCGAGGAGACGTTCACCTTGCCGCCGGCGTCGAACTCGACGTCGAGAGCGGCGGCGGCTTCCTTGGCGCGCCAGTAATTGTCGGCAACGACGGCAACACCGCCCGGAAATTCGACCACCTTCTTCACACCACGGCGCGAAAGCACCTGCGAGGCGTCATAGGAGACGACGGTGGAGCGCGAGACGGGGCCGAGCTTCACCGCGGCATAGAGGAGGCCTTCCGGACGGGCATCGATACCGTATTTCGCGCTGCCATCGACCTTGCCCGGAATGTCGAAGCGGGGGCGAGGCGTGCCGACGATCGTGTATTCGCTGCGCGGTTTGAGCTTCGGCGAGGCGGAGGGCGAATATTCGGCGGCTTCGGCGGCAAGCTCGCCATAGGTGGCGCTCTCGCCCTTCGGCCCCTTGACCATGCTCATCGCGGCGGTGCATTCCGACGGCGAACAGTTCCAGCGCGTAGCGGCGGCCTTCAACAGCATTTCCTTCGCGGCGGCGCCCGTGGTGCGCATGCCGTGCTGGCCGGTGTAGCGCACCGCCATGGAGCCGCCCGTGATCTGCAGGTTCATGAACTTCGCGACCCGGTACCATGCGGCGGCGTTCAGCCCCTTCAGCATCGGGGGCACGCCCTCCCCCGGCACGAAGCGATTGCCGAGCGATTCATTCGCGAAGGCGGACTCGGCAGGCGCCTGTTCGGCGCGCACCAGCGACCAGTCGGCATCGAGTTCCTCGGCCGCCATCATGGCGAGCGCGGTGATCGTGCCCTGCCCCATATCGGCATGGGGCACATAGACGGTGACCGTGTTGTCCGGCGCGATCTTGAGCCAGGTGGTGACGAAGCGTTCGCCGCCAGCCGAGGCGGCGGCATCGGCCTGTGCACGGCGCGAGGGCCCCGACGAGGTGTAGCCGATGAGGAGCGCGCCGCCCGCAACGGCGCCACCGGCGATGAGGAACTGACGGCGGGTGGGTTTTCCGAGTTTCATGTGTCTTTCCTCGCTCAGGCCGATGTGACTTCGCGGATCGCGGCGCGGATGCGCGGATAGGTACCGCAGCGGCAGACATTCGTTATGGCGGCGTCTATATCTTCATCCGTAGGCTGAGGATTTTCGGCAAGGAGCGCCGAAACGGCCATCAGCATGCCCGACTGGCAATAGCCGCATTGAGGAACCTGTTTCGCGACCCAGGCGGCCTGAAGGGCGGAAAGCTCGCCCTCGCCCGCGCCGGAGGAGGCGGCAAGCGCCTCGATGGTGGTGATTTCCGCGCCGTCCACGACCTCGACCGGGGTGACGCAGGTGCGCATCGCGACGCCATCCACATGGACGGTGCAGGCGCCGCAGGCGGCGATGCCGCAGCCGAACTTCGTGCCCGTGAGGCCGAGTTCGTCGCGGATGACCCAGAGAAGCGGCATCTCGGGCTCGACATCGAGCTCGTGGCGCTTTCCGTTGACGGTGAGGGAAATGGGCATGGGCGACCTCTTCTGGCTGGTCCGGCTGGAGGCTCATATGCGGGAACTGACCAAAAGTAACATTTCGGTCATTCGGTCGCCAGCAGGAAATCCCTCCTCACGGCTTCGTGAAGTCAGGCGGCGGGGTTTTCATGACCTGTAAAAGGACTAGTTTCGCTGGAGTGCGAAAGCTTCTTAAAGGAGAGTCCCCATGACATCATTTTCCCGCCTCGCGCCGCTGGCCGCCGGGAGCTGCCTTCTCGGCGCACTTATCGCCGGGCCAGTCCTTGCCGACAATCATGCGCCGCTCGCGACCGCAACCTTCAAGGCGCAGGGCGCCGCCGACATCGGAACGGCGGACCTTGCCGAGGGACCGGACGGCGTCGTCATCCGCGTGAATGTGGAGGGGCTGACCCCGGGCTGGCATGCGATCCATTTCCACGATACGGGCGACTGCTCGGACGAAGGCTTCAAGAAGTCAGGCAGCCATGTGCATCACGACGAGAAGGAGCCGCACGGGCTTCTGAACCCCGAAGGGCCGGACGATGGCGACCTGCCGAACATCCATGCGGCGGAGGACGGCACGGTGAATGCGGAACTCTATTCCGACCGTGTGACGCTGACCGCCACGGAAGCGGACGACCGCGCCTTCCTGCTGGACGAAAACGGATCGGCGCTCGTCATCCATGAAGGGCCTGACGACCACAAGAGCCAGCCGATCGGCGGCGCGGGCGGACGCGTTGCCTGCGCGGTGATCGAGAAGGTGGAGTGACCCCCTACCCGCAAGGGAGAGGCGGTTATCTGTCGAGCTCGGGATAGTGGCGGAAGATGCCGTCACCGAAAGGCTGGCGGCGGGCGCTTTTCAGATAGGCGGCGATCTTCGGGCGTTTCTTCACCGAGGCATGTAGCGACGAGACAAGGGGCCGGCTTTTCAGGAGCCGGCCCATTGCTTTTGGGAAGGCGTATTTGAGACCGTCGACCGTGTGGAAGAGCGAGAGGTCGGCATAGGTGAGCGACCTGCCGACAAGGTGCGGCTTTTCCTTCGTCGCGCCGTTCGCCTCCATCACCGCCTCGAACCAGTCGAGGAATTTCGGGATGCGGTGGCCGCGGAACTCCTCCGCGCGGCGGGCTGCTTCCTTCTTCTGATCCTCGTAATAGAGGCCGACGCCGATCGGATGATGCACGTCATGGGCCTCGGCCACGAAGTCGGTGATGGTGAGCTCGATCTGATGCGTCCAGAGCGCGGCCACTTCGGACTTCGGCGCGAGCCGCAAGCGAGGGCCGAGATAGAAGAGGATCGCCGCGACCTGGCCGACCATCACGCGCCCGTCGCGCAGGAAGGGCGGCGCGAAGGCAGGATGCTTCGTGCCCTCCGCCTCCATGAGCGCCAGCATCTCATCCATGCCGCCCTCGCGCTCGCGGGCGACATCGACGTAAGGCGCGCCCGCCTCTTCGAGCGCGAGGCGGACATATTCGCCCCGGCCGGGAATGCCCGGCCAGTAGAAGAGTTCGTAAGGCTTTCGGCTTTTCGCTGCGGGCATGGGAGGCCTCCTTCCGTTCCACCATCCAAACAGCAATGGGCGGCGGCGGGAAGGGTTCCTGCCCAAACAGGCGATCAGAGCACGGCCTGCCCCAGAGGACTTTCCTGTAAGGCGTCTCGCAATGACGATTGGTGAAGATGCAGTGTTTTCGCCGGGATGACGTTCGCTTTGTGAAAGCGGAAGCCTGACGGATCAGCCCGCTTCCACGCGCGTCGGCGCGGGCGCGGAAGTGACGCCCGCGGCGGGCGGGGCGGCGCGGACCGGGAGATGACAGGTGACGCGGGTGCCGACATCGGGCGCGCTTTCAAGCGTCACCCAGCCGCCATGCAGCTCGACGAAGGAACGCACGAGGCTGAGGCCGAGGCCCGCGCCCCGGCGGCGATCCGAACCGCCATGCGCCTCGAAGCGGTCGAAGACATTGCCCTGAAATTCCGGCTTGATGCCGATGCCCGTATCCTCGACATAGAGCTCGACCGAATTTTCATGCCGTGCGGCGCCGATGACGATGCCGTCGCCGGGGCTCGTGAAGGCGAGCGAGTTGGACAGCAGGTTGATCATGATCTGCTTGATGCGCTTTTCGTCCGCGCGGACGGTGCCGATATCCTTCGGACATTCGACCTTCAACGTCACCTTGTTCTTCTGAGCGGGGCGCTGCGCGAATTCCTCCGCCGCATAGATCACCTCCGAGAGTTCGACATCCGAGAGATCGAGCGTCATGGCGCCCGCCTCGATGACGGCGAGGTCGAGAATGTCGTTCACGACATCGATCAGCGTCTCGGAGGATTCGAGAATGCCCTGCATGTATTCGTGCTGGCGCGGATTGAGAGACCCAAACATTTCCGTCTCGAGAATTTCACCGAAGCCGAGAATATTCGTGAGCGGCGTGCGCAGCTGATAGGAGACGTGGCTGATGAATTCGGATTTCAGCCTGTCCGCCGTTTCGAGCGCGTCGTTGCGATCGCGCAATGCCTGCTCCATGCGCGTCGAATCCGTGACATCCACATAGGTCATGAGGGTCGCGCCATCCGGCAGCGGCACCATCGCATAATCCACCACCGTACCGTCCGGCCGGTCGAGACGGCCCGTCTGCGGCGTGCGCATGCCGGACATGCCGGTGACGCCGTTTCTGAGCGTTTCCCATTCGCGCTCGTCGGACATGAGCGGACGGCAGAGCGCGATCAGCTCGTTCACATGCGGCTCGCCTTCGAGCTTTTCCTCGTCCAGCGCCCAGATCTGCAGGAAGGCGGGATTGAAGAGCTTGAGGCATCCATCGGAGCCGAAGACCGCGACGCCTTCATAGAGATGGTCGATCGTCTCGCGCTGTACGCGGGCGAGCGTGTTGTAGGAACTTTCGAGATTGAGCCGCTCGGTGACGTTTTCATAAAGATAGATGACGCCGCCGAAGGGATGGGCCTGGGCGAGCAGCTTGACGGTGCGCCCGTCGGGCAGATGCCAGAACTCCTCGACCGGCTCCGTCGACGTGTAGATCTCCATGCGGGTCTGCTTCCATGCCTGGAAATTCGCCTGTTCCGGCAGACGGCGGCGCGCGCGCAATTCGTCGAGGATCTCGCTATCGGAGGGGCCGCCGTCGAGCCATTGCGGATCGAGACCCCAAAGCGTCTCATAGGCGCGGTTGCGGAAGGTGAGATGCTTGTCCGGACCGCAGATCGCGACCGCCGTCGTCACGCGGTCGAGGGTCGCGGCATGGCTTTCGATGTGGCGGCGGAGTTCGGCCTCGGCCTCGTCGAGCGCGGAAACGTCGATCGCGATGCCGGCGATGCCGTCGGACAGGCGCTGCTCCACGATGTCGAGCGAACGGCGCTCGCCCGCCATGATGGCGTGGCTGCGCTCGCGGGCGCGGGAGCGGTCGAAAAGGGCGCGGCGGAGCGAGGAGAGAGTTTCCTCGCCGAGAAGTTCGAGACCGCGCGTGACCGCGTCTTCCGGCGAGGCGGCATCGACCGCGCGGGCATAGGCCGCGTTCACCCAGACGAGATCGCCCCGCTCATCGCGGCGCCAGGCCGCGAAGGGGGCCTGCATCAGATGTTCCTCGAAGCGGCCGCGGCTATACTCCGCCTGGCGGAGGCGCTCCTTCAGGCGCGAGACCTCCGCGCGCTCGCCCGTGACGTCGCGCAGCCAGAGAACGGCGAGCGCGCCGGCGGGGCGGCCCTCCGCCTCGAAGGTACGTCCGTCCGTGGACTGAACATGGAGCGAGAAACGCGCGCCGCGCGTGCGCAGGCGCTGGACCGCCGTGTTGAGGCGGCCCGCATTTTCAGGCTCGAGCCGCGTCAGCAGATAGTTGAAATCGAGATCGCCCGACGAAGGATCGACCAGCGTCGCCGTGGAGCCGACGATGCGGGGCCGGGCCTGGAAGGTGCCGGGCGCGGCGCGGAGCGATTCCGGCGTCCAGATGAAGACGGCATCGGGCTCGGCGGCGAGGATCGATTCCGCCGCGTCGAGACGCGCTTCGAGGGCGGCAAGGCTCGTCTCGCGCTCCAGCGCGACGCGGCGCGCGGCGCGGGAGGCGCGAAGGCCCGTGATGGCGGCAAGGAGACCCGCGAAGGCGAGGCCCGCGGCAATGGCGAAGGAGGTGGCGACGGCGGGTTCGGCAGCGGCTTCCGCGGGAAGGCCCAGAACGGCGAGCTGGTCCATGAGGCCGGGTGTGCTTGGCTGTTGCAGCGCTTCCTGCGCGGCGGCGGCGGATGCAAAAAAAGCGGCGCCCAAGGGTAAGGCCAGGGGCAAGGCGACCGCGCCAAGCGCCGGGACAAGACCAGCCCTGCGCCGAAAAACGCCCTTTTTCCGGCTTTCTGCCGCCTTCAACACGCGCACAACCCCTTCCGCCTTGCGCACCGCCCCCTCAAGCGCGAGCGGGCGCAAATCACCGGCCCCGGGGAGATACTACACCACGGGCGAGTCCAAGGTGAAACGGGTTGAACAAAAAGAAGCGCCGCAAACAAAAAGCCCGGCGTTTCCGCCGGGCTTTTATCGGATAAGTCAGTTTCGCTCAGTAGCGGTAGGTGTCGGGCTTGAAGGGGCCTTCGACCGGCACGCCGATATAATCGGACTGCTTCTTGTTCATCTTTTCGAGCTTCACGCCGATCTTTTCGAGATGGAGGCGGGCCACCTTCTCGTCAAGCGACTTCGGCAGCACATAGACCTTCTTCTCGTATTCGCCCGGCTTGGTGTAGAGCTCGATCTGGGCCAGCGTCTGGTTCGTGAAGGAAGCCGACATGACGAAGCTCGGATGACCCGTCGCGCAGCCGAGATTCACGAGGCGGCCCTCGGCGAGCAGGATGATGCGCTTGCCGTCCTGGAACTCGATCTCGTCCACCTGCGGCTTGATGTTGTGCCACTTGTAGTTCTTCAGGCCGCCGACCTGAATCTCGCTGTCGAAGTGGCCGATGTTGCAGACGATGGCGCGGTGCTTCATGTTGCGCATGTGATCGACGGTGATGACGTCCACATTGCCGGTGGTGGTGACGAAGATGTCGCCGCGCGTCACGGCATCGTCCATGGTCGTCACTTCGTAGCCTTCCATCGCGGCCTGAAGCGCGCAGATGGGGTCGATCTCGGTGACGATGACGCGGCAGCCGGCCTGGCGCAGCGAAGCGGCGGAGCCCTTGCCCACGTCGCCGAAGCCGGCGACGACGCCGACCTTGCCCGACATCATCACGTCGGTGGCGCGGCGGATGCCGTCCACGAGCGACTCGCGGCAGCCATAGAGATTGTCGAATTTCGACTTCGTCACGCTGTCATTGACGTTGATCGCCGGCCAGAGCAGCGTGCCCTTCTTCTGCATTTCATAGAGACGGTGGACACCGGTGGTGGTCTCTTCCGTCACACCCTTCACGCTCTTCGCGATCTGGTTGTACCAGCCCGGCTTGTGCTTGAGGCGGCGCTTGATCGCGGCGAAGAGAACTTCCTCTTCCTCATTGCCCGGCTTGTCGAGGAAGGCGGTGTCGCCATCCTCGGCGCGCTTGCCGAGATGGATGAGAAGCGTGGCGTCGCCGCCATCGTCGAGGATCATGTTCGGCGTGCCGCCATCGGCCCATTCGAAGATGCGGTGGGTGTATTCCCAGTATTCCTCGAGGCTCTCGCCCTTCACGGCGAAGACCGGGATGCCGCGCGCGGCGATCGCGGCTGCGGCGTGGTCCTGCGTCGAATAGATGTTGCAGGAGGCCCAGCGGATGTCGGCGCCGAGATCGGCCAGCGTCTCGATGAGCACGGCCGTCTGGATCGTCATGTGGAGGGAGCCCGCGATGCGCGCGCCCTTCAAGGGCTTCTTGGAGCCGTATTCCTCGCGCGTCGCCATGAGGCCCGGCATTTCGGTCTCGGCGATGTCGATTTCCTTGCGGCCCCAGTCGGCAAGGTTGATGTCCTTGACGACGTAATCATGCGTATCGGCTTTTGCGGCTTGGCTCATAAGGCTCTCGCGCTCCTCTCATGCGTTCGGATTGTGAGTTCGGCCACCCGCGAAAGGGGCAGCGGACCGGCGCGCAACGAGGTGCTGCGCCAGCCGGTACTGGCGTCGTGATGGAGGCCTTATAACAAGGCCGGGGCAAAGGGGCAAGGCTGATATAAAGAAATGTTTATATGTTTTTACGGCGGGCCCGGCGAGGCGATCTGGCCCCGCATTTTCCCGGAAATGGCCCCATATTTCTTACCTCCGAGGTCATGGACCCGAGAAAGGCCCTGAGGCAGAAGATGCACGGTGCCCACAGTTCGGAAACGAGACCCATGACAAAGCCGCTTCATCCGCTCGACCTCGCCACGCAGCTGACCCCTTCCGGCGAGGGCCGCCTCACAGGGCGGACCTCCGAGGCCTACTGGAACATGATGGGACCCTTCGGCGGCACCACGGCAGCGACGCTGCTCCGCGCGGCGCTGGAGGCTCCGCAGCGCCTCGGCGACCCCGTGGCGCTCACGGTCAATTTCTGCGCGCCCATCGCGGAAGGCGCGTTCGAGATCGGCCTGACCGAGGCGCGAACCAACCGCTCGACGCAGCACTGGACGATGGTGCTGTCGCAGGAGCATGGCATCGCGGCGACGGCGAGCGCGGTCTTCGCGAAGCGGCGGGAGACCTGGGCGCATCAGCCGGCGGAGCGCCCCGCCCTGCCGCCCGCCGAGACGCTGCCCCGGCTCGAAACGGAAGGGCGGAATGCATGGCTGCAGCGCTACGAGTTCCGATTCGCAGAGGGGCCGATGGTGCTCGATCCGCGCGCCGACAACGACCCGGCAAGCGCCTATTCCGAACTCCATGTTCGCGACCTGCCCGAACGGAAGCTCGATTTCGTGTCGCTTGCGGCGCTGACGGATATATTCTTTGTACGGATATTTCAGGTGCGCGGAAGGCTGGTTCCGGCGGGGACAGTATCGCTCACGAGCTATTTCCATACGGACGCGGCAGGGCTCGAGGCGCAGGGAACGAAACCGCTCACCGGCACGGCGGACTCGAACGTGTTTCGTCAGGGCTTCTTCGACCAGACGGCAAAGCTCTGGGGCGCGGACGGGACGCTTCTCGCGACAACGGTGCAGACAGTCTACTACAAGGAATAGTCAGACGGGGATGGTCAGTCGCGCTCGCCGAAGCCGTCGGCGACAAGCGCGACGAGCGCTTCAAGGGCGGCATCCGCGTCCGGGCCCCTCGTCTCGATGCGGATGCAGCAGCCCGGCGCAGCCGCGAGCATCATCAGGCCCATGATGGAGGTGCCGGGCACCGTCTGACCCTCGCGGGAGACGAAAATCTCCGCGTCGAATTTTTCCGCCGTCTGCACGAATTTCGCGGAAGCGCGGGCATGGAGGCCCCGGTTGTTCACGATCTCGACTTCGCGGACATGAACGTCCGGCTTTTCCTCCGCAGCCCCCACGTCTCAGGCTCCGTCGCCCGCGAGGACACGGCTCGCAATGGAGATATATTTGCGGCCGGATTCCTGCGCCTGATCGACGGCGTCGCTCAAGGTGGCGCTGTCGCGGACACTGGCGAGCTTGATCAGCATGGGCAGGTTCACGCCCGCGATCACCTCGACCCTGGCCTTGTCCATGACGGAGATGGCGAGGTTCGAGGGCGTGCCGCCGAACATATCCGTCAGCAGGATGACGCCATCGCCGCTATCGGCGGCGGCGACGGCCTTGAGGATGTCCTTGCGGCGCTGCTCCATGTCGTCGTCGGGGCCGATGCTGATTGCCGCCACCTGGGGCTGCGGACCGACGACATGCTCCATCGCCGCCACGAACTGCCCGGCCAGCTGACCATGCGTTACGAGTACCAAACCGATCATCAACAGCCCTCAATGCCGCATTGAACGGGAGCGCGCGCCTTCCCTGCGCATGCCGCCGCTTTCGCCCCCGCGAAGGGGCGTATCGTGACCCCAATCGCTCGTATATGACAAGTGTTGCGATGCAACAATCGGCAGTTCACCGGGCAAATCGCACAATATCGAGGCAGAAGCGTCAGGCGCGGGGCCCCAGACGGCCATCGTCGCCCGGAAAACCGCTATCGGGCAGGGTTTCGAGCGCCAGGCGGAGCTTCGCCGCGGCGGTACCGTCGAAGGCATGGAGAGCGATGACGGGCAAAGGGCGGCCCAGAATTTCCTCGAAGCGGGGATCGGGCAGACGCGGCACCTCGTCGCGGGGGACGAGATCGACGATGAGGGCAAGCGGCGCCTCCGAGAGGCTCGGCACGGCAACGAGGCCGAGACCCCTGAGTTCGAGCGTGCCCGCGAGGGGCGCGGGCGCGCGGGCGAGAAGCCCCTCTTCCTCGATATGAAGCACCACCTGATCGTCGGCAACGAGGCGCGTTTCACCGCTCCGGTCCTCGCGGATGAGGCGGAAGGCGAGATCCGACTTGCCCGCGCCGGAGGGTCCGCGCAGAAGCGCCGCGCGCGCGCCGCAGGCGATACAGGTTCCGTGCATGTAGAGGGAGGCTGCGTTCGCCATGTCTATCCGCGCCGCTTCACGATGCTTCGGGGAGTTCGACCGTGAAGCAGGCGCCCCGTACCTCGCCATCCTTCATGCGGTTGCCAGCGACGATCGTGCCGCCATGCGCCTCGACGATCTGGCGCGAAATGGCGAGGCCGAGGCCCGAATGCTCGCCGAAACTGTCCGGCCGGTCGGTGTGGAAACGGTCGAAGATGCGCTCGAAATTTTCCGGCGCGATACCCGGCCCCTCATCCTCCACGCGAATGAAGATGCGCCCGCGTTCACGCGACGCGGAGACGCGCACCGTTCCGCCCTCCGGACTGAAGGAGAGCGCGTTGTCGATGAGGTTGCGCACGACCTGACCGAGCCGCGTATCGAAGCCCTTGACCACCATGCCTTCGCGGCCGGGCGCGCCTGCATCGATATCGAGCTTCACACGGGCCGAGCCTGCGGCACCCGTTTCGTTGAAAAGGTCGCAGACGGTTTCGAGGAGCGTGACGACATTCACGTCTTCGAGTTCGCTGCGCGAGAGTTCCGCATCGAGTCGCGAGGCATTCGAAATGTCCGAGATGAGACGATCGATGCGGCGTACATCCTCCTGGATGATTTCCATCAGGCGGTCCTTCTGCTTCTCGTCCTTTGCGAGACGGAAAGTCTCGATGGCGCTCCTGAGCGAGGTGAGCGGGTTCTTGATCTCATGCGCGACATCGGCGGCGAAACTCTCGATGGCATCGATCCTGTTGTAGAGCGCGTTCGTCATGTCGCGCAGCGCGCCCGAAAGATCGCCGATCTCGTCGCGGCGGCCCGTGAAGTCCGGTATCTGGGCGCGCGCATTCTTGCCGCGCCGCACGATCTCGGCGGCCTGGGCGAGGCGGCGCACCGGCTCGGCGATGGTGCCCGCGAGAAGAACGGAGAGAAGGATCGTCACGCCGAGCGCAACCAGAAAGACCTGCAGGATGGCGACGCGTTCGGCACGGACGATGCGGTCGATGTCGCCGCCGCGTGTGGAAAGCATCAGCACGCCCAGCACCGCGCGATAACGCTGGATCGGCACGGCGACGGAGACGATGAGTTCGCCGCGATCGTTCACGCGTTCCTTGCTCGAGGCCTGCCCCGCGAGCGCCGCCGCCACTTCCTCGTACATGGTGCCGTTCTGGCTGCCCGCTTCGCGGAAGCGTTCGAGATTGCGTCCGGGCAACATGCTGCGGCCCCATTGCAGCAGACGGTCGAGGAGATCGCCTTCATCCGCACCCTCGGGCGGGGGAAGCTCGAAGGCGACGATCTGGCCGGAGGCGGTCAACTGGCGGGAGTCGAGAACAAGCCAACCCTCCTTGCCGTAGAGCCGGGCGCGGGTGCGCGTCGGCAGGACAAGACGGCGCAGGATCGGAGCCGCGGTTTCCGGGTTGATCGGCACATCATCCTCGATTGCCGCACCATCCGCATTGCCGGGCGGCGGCGCGAGGATGACCCCCGCGGCGAGCGGGTCGATGACGGTGGCGCCGGGCGCCGCGGTCGCGCCCTGCGCAATGGCGCCAGCAATGATTTCCGCCTGGGTGAGAAGGCTCTGGCGGCGGGCATCGATGAGGCCTTCGCGGAACTGGTTCAGATAGAGGATGCCGGAGAGGAGCACGAAAAGCGCCGCCACATTGAAGGCGACGATGCGGCGGGTCAGACTCGAGAAACGGCCCCGAGCGAGAAAACCCCGGAAATTCGCGAGAAGACGCGAGAGATCGGCCGGCAGACGCGAAGCGAACCCCCGCAAGCCGGAGCCCCCGCGCCGCGGCGCCGGGCCATGCTCCGCGCCGTCGCGGATCTCCTCCTCGGTGAGGCTCGCCATGTTTTTCCTACCGGCTCGCGCCAGGATCTCTCCTCTTCGATGCAGGGCGCCGCCGCTCAGGCGTCGCGATATCTATAGCCGACGCCATAGAGCGTTTCGATCGCATCGAAACTGTCGTCCACTTCCTTGAATTTCTTGCGCAGCCGCTTGATGTGGCTGTCAATGGTGCGGTCGTCCACATAGACCTGATCGTCATAGGCGGCGTCCATCAGCGAGTCGCGGCTCTTCACATAGCCGGGCCGCTGGGCCAGCGCCTGCAGGATCAGGAATTCCGTGACGGTGAGCACGACCTGCCTGCCATCCCAGGTGCAGGTATGCCGCTCGGGATCGAGCACGAGCTTGCCGCGCTCCATCACCTGATTGGCGGCACCCTCGGCCTGCGCGCCTTCGGCCCGCGGCGCGGCGCGGCGCAGCACCGCCTTGACGCGCTCGACCAGCAGGCGCTGCGAGAAGGGCTTACGGATATAGTCGTCCGCGCCCATCTTGAGGCCGAAAAGCTCGTCGATCTCATCATCCTTGGAGGTGAGGAAGATGACGGGCAGGTCCGACTTCTGACGCAGGCGGCGCAGAAGCTCCATGCCATCCATGCGCGGCATCTTGATATCGAAGACGGCCACATCCGGCGGGTTGGCGGCAAGGCCCGCAAGGGCAGCCGCGCCATCCGTGTAGGTCTGCACGTGATAGCCTTCGGATTCGAGCGCGATGCTCACCGAAGTCAGGATATTCCGGTCGTCGTCGACCAGAGCAATGGTCGGCATTGGCCCCCGTTCCTTCTCGCCCGTCTTCTCGCCCATCTGGCCGCTCTGGCCAGACTGGCCCTTCTGATCCCGGTCGTTCCGGACCTCTTGCATGACATACCCCGCTCTCAGAACGCCGCCCAGCGCGGCATCGAGGCTTAGGGTCGCTTTTGGCCCAAAATGTGGCGGCAGTATAAGCACTTGGGAGGGGCGGCGCCACGGGGAGACAACATAATCAGGGGGCGCGGGAAAAAGCGCCGGAGGAGGCCTGCCCGTTTGACAGTCCGTTTGACAGGGAGGCGCGGGCCCGCCATGAGAGAGGAAAGGCATGGGCGCCCAAAAGCCCCATGCGCATGCAGAACAAGACCGGGGGACATCCATGCTGAAGCGCATTCTGATGGGGGCGGGCGCGCTCATTCTCATTCTCGCGGCGGTGGTGATCGGCCGGACGCTCATGGTCGCGCCGCTGGATCTCGCCCAAGCGGGCAAGGCCGACAGCATCGACGCGGAACGCGCGGCCCAACATCTCGCCGAGGCGGTTCGTTTCGAGACGATTTCCCATCAGCGCGGCGCGAAGGCCGCGGATATCGCGCGTTCGGAGGCAGCCTTCGAGGGCTTCCGCAACTGGATTGACGCGACCTATCCGGCCTTCACCGCGGCCACCTCCCGAGAGATCGTCGGCGGCGCGACGCTTTTCTACACCTGGGAAGGAACGGACGCCTCGCTCGACCCGGTTCTCCTGATGTCTCATATCGACGTGGTTCCCATCGCTCCGGGTACGGAGGAAAAATGGGAGCATGCGCCCTTCGGCGGCGTGATCGCGGACGGCTATGTCTGGGGGCGCGGCACGATCGACAACAAGGGGTCGCTTGTCGCGATGGTGGAAGCGGCGGAGCTGCTTGCCGCGGAAGGTTTCCGCCCGGTGCGCACCGTCATGTTCGCCTTCGGCCATGACGAGGAAATCGGCGGCGGCCAGGGCAACAAGGCCCTGTCGGAACTGCTGCAGGCGCGCGGCATTCGTCTCGCCTGGGTGAAGGACGAAGGCGGCGTGCTGGGCCAGGGCCTGCTGCCCGGCGTGAACGCGCCCGTCGCGATGATCGGCGTGGCGGAAAAGGGCTCGATCTCGCTCGATATCGTCGCCTATTCGAAGGGCGGCCATTCCTCGATGCCCTCGCCCGCGGCGCAGACGGCGATCGGAAGGCTGGCGCGCGCGCTCGACCGCATCGGCAACAGCCCCTTCGAGGCACGCGTGGACGGCGCGACGCGCGGCATGATCGAAAGCCTCGCTCCCGCCGTGCCGTTTCTGCAGCGGATGGTCTATGCCAATCTCTGGCTCTTCGAACCCGTGGTACGCGGCGTGATGGAGGGCAATCCATCGAGCGCGGCGCAGCTTCAGACGACGATCGCGCCAACCATCGTCGAGGGCGGCAACAAGGAAAACGTGCTGCCGCCGGAAGCGCGCGCGGTGGTGAATTTCCGCATCCATCCGCGCGACAATGCGGACAAGGTGATCGAGCATGTGCGCGAGGCGATCGGCGATCCGGAGGTGAGCGTGGAGCCGCTGCCCGGTATCCGCGAGGCCTCCAGCGTTTCCAACATCGAGGGGGAAGGCTTCGAGCTCATCACCCGCGTGATCGGGGAGACCTTTCCCGGCGTCATTTCGGCGCCCTATCTCGTGGTCGGCGGCACGGATTCGCGCCACTATCTGCCCATAACGGACAATGTTTTCCGCTTCATCCCCATCCGCATGGGGCCGGACGACATGGCGCGGTTCCATGGCACCAATGAGCGCGTCTCGGTCGAGAATATGGGCGAGGCGGTCGCCTTTTATGTACGGCTGATGAAGGCGCTGAACGAGCAGGACGCAGCGGAATAGGGACGTCAGCGGCGCTTGCGGAGAGAAAGGAAGCCGCAAGCCCCCCGCAGCTGCCGCAAAAAGCGGCAGGCGGGCTTCGCGGGAGTGCCGCTTCGTTAACCAAAGGCCCGTTTCGGGCAAATAAAACCGGCACTTTTCCCGGACGGGACGAGGCGCTGCGGCGAAAGCGGGGACGCATCGCCGCACCGCTTGCAAGCGGCTCGCAAAGCGGTTGCGCCGCCCAAGGCCGGGAACTATGTTGACGCCGATTTTCCGGGGCGCCGCGGGCCCGTCCAGAAAGGGCGTGGCCCCGCTTTTGCTTCGTTTCAGGCGAAAATTCGCCGCCGGCCAGCGCAATCCTGCAGGAAGCGCGCGACCCATGATAGAGTTCGGCCCCGGCCGCAAGGCGGTCCGGCGGCGGTCAACAACTGGATGAAAGGCCCAGGCGGGCCAACCAAGGACCACGAGGAGAGAAGCGTGAAACAGACCGGGCCCTACATCAGCAAACATGGCGCCGAGAAAAGCGGCTTCAAGAATCTCGCAGCGACGCACTGGAACTACCGTCCGGCGGCGCTCTACGAGGAAGCGATCCGCCGGGGCGAAGGCGAAATCGCCGCCAACGGCCCGCTCGTGGTGAAGACCGGCGTTCACACCGGCCGCTCCGCGAAAGACAAGTTCATCGTCCGCGACGCCTCCACCGAAAAGACCGTCTGGTGGGACAACAACAAGTCGATGACGCCGGAAGCCTTCGACCTCCTCCACGCCGACATGCTGAAACACGCCGAGGGCAAGGAACTCTTCATCCAGGACCTCTTCGGCGGCGCCGATCCGACCCATCGCCTCGCGACCCGCGTCTACACGGAATACGCCTGGCACTCTCTCTTCATCCAGAACCTCCTCATCGAACCGAAGCCGGAAGAACTCGACGACTTCCTGCCGCAGTTCACGATCATCGACCTGCCGAGCTTCGAAGCCGATCCCGAGAAGTACGGCGTGCGCACCGGCACCGTCATCGCCTGCAACTTCGCCAAGCGCATCGTCCTCATCGGCGGCACGTCCTATGCCGGTGAAATCAAGAAGTCCGTCTTCTCGATGCTGAACTACGACCTGCCGGCGAAGCGCGTCATGCCGATGCACTGCTCGGCGAATGTCGGCGAGGAAGGCGACACGGCGATCTTCTTCGGCCTTTCGGGCACCGGCAAGACGACGCTTTCGGCCGTCGCCACGCGCACGCTGATCGGCGACGACGAGCATGGCTGGTCGGAAAACGGCGTCTTCAACTTCGAAGGCGGCTGCTATGCGAAGATGATCAAGCTCTCGGCCGAAGCCGAACCGGAAATCTACGCGACGACGCAGCGCTTCGGCACCGTGCTCGAGAACGTGGTGATGGACGAGGACTCGCGCACGCTCGATCTCGACAGCGCCGCGCTCGCCGAGAATTCCCGCGGCGCCTATCCGCTCTCCTTCATCCCGAATGCGAGCCCCACGGGCCGGGCGCCGCATCCGAAGAACATCATCATGCTGACGGCGGACGCCTTCTCGGTCCTGCCGCCGGTCGCCCGCCTGACGCCTTCCCAGGCGATGTACCACTTCCTCTCCGGTTACACCGCGAAGGTCGCCGGCACGGAAAAGGGCGTGACGGAACCGGAAGCGACCTTCTCGACCTGCTTCGGCGCTCCCTTCATGTCGCGCCACCCGACCGAATACGGCAACCTGCTGCGCGACCTCATCGCCGAACACAAGGTGTCGTGCTGGCTCGTCAACACGGGCTGGACGGGCGGCGTCTACGGCACGGGCTCGCGCATGCCGATCAAGGCGACGCGCGCACTGCTTGCCGCCGCGCTCGACGGATCGCTCAACAATGTCGAATTCCGCACCGATCCGAATTTCGGCTTCGAGGTTCCGGTAAGCGTTCCGGGCGTCGACAATGCGATCCTCAATCCACGCGAAACCTGGGCCGACAAGGCGGCCTATGACGCGCAGGCGCAGAAGCTGGTGAACATGTTCATCGAGAACTTCGCGAAGTTCGAAGCGCATGTGGACCCGGATGTGCGCGCCGCGGCGCCCGCACCCGCCCGCGCCGCCGAATAAGCGGACGCTTCAGACGAAACAGAAAAGCCCGGACGGCAACGTCCGGGCTTTTTCATTGCCCGTCTATTTCGCGGCGACGGCGGGCGCGTCGTGCGGGCGGGAATAACCCGCCTCGCAGGGACGGGCGACGAAATCCTCCATCGTCTTGCCCTTCTCATCCTTGAAGATCGTCTCCGTCACCTTGAGCGCGCGGATGCGCTCGATGCGGAAGGTGCGGAAGTCGCCGCGCAGTTCACACCAGGCGGCGAGCATCCAGAAGGGTCCGAAAAAGGCGAGCCCGAGGGGCCGCACCTCGCGGCGCGTGCGCTCACCCGACAAAGCCTCGTAGTCGATGGCGATAAGGCGCCGCTCACGGATCGCCCGGCGAACCGGCGTGAGATGCCTGCTGTAGCCATCCTGCGGGTCGGTACGGCGGGGGGCGACGGTGAGGCGCGTCGTCTCCGCGATGCGCTCCAGCCTGTCGGGCAGGACGGCACGGATCTTCGCGACGGCGGCATCGGCCGCGCCGGTGAAGGCGGCATCGCCCCAGGCGCGAACCATGCGCGCGCCGAAAACAAGCGCCTCGATCTCGTCTTCGGTGAACATGAGCGGCGGAAGCTCATAGCCCGAGCGCATCATGTAGCCGATCCCCGCCTCGCCCTCGACCGGCACGCGGCTCGCCTGCAGGTCGGCGATGTCGCGATAGACGGTGCGAACCGAGACCTCCATCTCGCGGGCGAGTTCCTGCGCGGTGACCACGCGCTTCGCCCGGCGCAGATATTCGACGATATCGAAGAGGCGGTTGGCGCGGCGCATCGGCTTCTCCCTTTCAAGGAGCGGGACCATGCCACGACACTGCTGACGGCATGTTGTCAGTAGGATGTCAGTATAAGGGAAAACGGTCAACCACGGAGATGAGCCATGATCCGCCTCTACACCTTTCCGGCGAGCCTCAAGGGCACGCCCAATCCGAGCCAGTTCTGCGTGAAACTCGAAGCGGCGCTGCGGCTTGCCGGTGTGCCGCACGAGCTCTGGTACGAGATGGACCCGGCGAAAGCCCCCAAGGGAAAGCTGCCCTTCATCGAGATCGAGGGCGAGCGCATCGGCGATTCAATGCTGATTCTCTACCACCTCAAGGAGAAGCTCGGCGTCGATCTCGACCGCGGCCTCAGCGATATGGAGAGAGCGCAGTCGCACGTCATCGAGCGAATGGTGGAGGAGCGGCTCTACTGGGCGATCGTGCATGGCCGCTGGGCCGACAACTGGGAGAGCGTGAAGAGCCTGTTCTTCACCGGGCTGCCCTTCCCGCTTTCGTTCATCGTGCCGCGGATGGCGCGGCGCGGCATGCTGGCGGCGCTCAGAAGCCAAGGGCTCGGCCGGCACACGAGCGAGGAGATTTACGATCTCGGTGCGAGGGATCTCGCGGCGCTCGCCATGCTGCTCGGCGACAAACCGTTCTTCTTCGGCGAGGCACCGCACCTAGCCGATATCACGGTCTATTCCGCGCTGATCAACATCATCGGACCCGATATCGAAACACCGCTGAAGGAGGCGGCGCTTTCCCACCCGAACCTCGTTCTGCACACAGAGCGGATGGGCGAACTTTATGCCGCAAGGCGCCAGCGCCAGAAAATCACACTTACGCTCGCGGCGTGAACGACGGAACGACAAAGGCCCGGGAGGCATTTCGCCTTCCGGGCCTTTTCGTTACTTTCTTCTGGCGGCCTATTTTTTCTTGCCGCCGCCCTGATTGTGGCTATCGCCCGCATGAGTACCCGTCCATGAAGGCGGATCGGAAGCGGGAAAACTTTCGTCGAGCGTCTCGTCGACGCATTCCTGCTCATGGGCGCGCTTCTTCTCGGCCTCTTCGGCCTTGCGCTCGGCGCGCTTCGCATCCGCCTCTGGCGAGGCTTCGCCGCTCGTCCATGCCGGGGGATCGCTGGAGGGAAAGGACTCCTTTTCCGCCTCCGTGACCTTGTTCTTGCGGTCGGCCTGTTTCTCTTTTCCGTTGCTGGTCAAGGAACGCACCTCCAATTTGTGGAGAAAGAACGGCTCTGGCTCCATTCCGTTCCCACTATATGGATATGGAATTTCACCTTAGCAGGGCAATGCCCCGCAAACACCGAAAAACCACCTTTCAGGCACCCTTCAGTGCGCTTCGTCCCAGTTTTTCGCGGCGCGCGCATCGACATCGAGCGGCACGGAAAGGTGAACCGCGGGAGCGGCGGCCGACGACATGACGCCTGCGACAGTCTCGCAGCTTTTCTTCGCCTCCTTTTCCGGGACCTCGAAGATCAGTTCGTCGTGGACCTGCAGCAACATGCGGGCAGCGAGCTTCGCATCCGTCAGCGCGCGCGGCATGCGGATCATGGCGCGGCGGATGATATCCGCCGCCGAGCCCTGGATCGGCGCATTGATAGCGGCGCGTTCCATGAAGCTTTTCTCCGCCGGGTTCTTCGAATTGATCGCGGGCAGATGGATGCGGCGGCCGAAGATCGTCTCCACATAGCCGTTCTTGTGCGCGAAATCCTTGGTGTTCTCCATATAGTCGCGGATGCCGGGAAAGCGCTTGAAATAGCGGTCGATATATTCGCCTGCCTCGCCGCGCGAAATGCCAAGCTGGTTCGCAAGGCCGAAGGCGGAAATGCCGTAGATGATGCCGAAGTTGATCGCCTTGGCGCGGCGGCGGACCGCCGGGTCCATGCCCTCGATAGGCGTGGAGAACATTTCCGATGCCGTCATCGCATGAATGTCGAGGCCTTCCGCGAAAGCCTTCTTCAACGCCTCGATATCGGCGATGTGCGCGAGGAGACGGAGCTCGATCTGGCTGTAGTCGGCGGAGATGAGAAGATTGCCCTTCTCCGCGACGAAGGCTGAGCGGATCTTGCGCCCATCCTCTGTGCGAACCGGAATGTTCTGGAGGTTCGGTTCGGTGGAAGCAAGGCGGCCGGTTGAAGTCGCCGCAAGCGAATAGGATGTGTGAACGCGGCCCGTTTCAGGATCGATATATTCGGGGAGTGCGTCCGTATAGGTGCTTTTCAGCTTCGAAAGGCCGCGCCAGTCGAGGACGCGCTGCGGCAGGTCGTGACCTTGCGCGGCCAGCATTTCCAGCGTGTCCGCATCGGTCGACCAGGCGCCCGTCTTCGTCTTGCGGCCGCCTTCCAGCCCCTGCTTGTCAAAGAGAATTTCGCCGAGCTGTTTCGGCGAACCGATATTGAAGCGCTCGCCCGCGAGTTCGTAGATCTCTTCCTCGTATTCCGCCATCTTCTGCGCGAAGCCGGAGGAAAGACGCGCGAGCACCGCCTTGTCGACCTTCACGCCGGCGCGCTCCATTTCCGCAAGAACGGAAACGAGCGGACGTTCCAGCATTTCGTAGACGCCGACACGGCGCTCGGCGACGAGGCGCGGTTTCAATATGTGCCAGAGGCGAAGCGTCACATCCGCATCTTCCGCGGCATAGGCGGTGGCGCGGTCGATCGGCACCTGGTCGAAGGTGATCTGCGCCTTGCCCTTGCCCGCGACTTCCGAAAAGGGAATGGGCTTGTGACCCAGATGAAGCTCGGAGAGTTCGTCCATGCCGTGGCCATGCACGCCGGCATCGAGCGCATAGGACATCAGCATGGTGTCGTCATAGCCGCGCAGCTCGATGCCGTGCTGACGGAAGACGATCATGTCGAATTTGAGGTTCTGACCGATCTTCAGGACCGAGCGGTCTTCAAGAAGGGGCTTCAACGCCTTCAATGCATCGCCCAGCGCTATCTGCTGCTGGCCTCCCGCGTCGGCGAAATCGAGCGCATCGCCAGCGCCATGCTGCAGCGGAATGTAGCAGGCCTCGCCCGGCAGAAGCGACATCGACACGCCGACGAGGCGCGCGCGCATGGGGAAGAGGCTGTCCGTTTCCGTGTCGACGGCGAGGAAGCCCTGTTCACGGGCGCGGGCGACCCATTCCTCGAGATCGGGGAGAGCCGTCACCGCGACATAATTGGCATTGGCGAAATCGGCATCGATTCCCTTTGGCGTCGCTCCGGGCATTCCCCCGCGCTCGGTGCGCGAGACGGCCTGCTTTTCCTTTTGCGGCGCCTCGTCGGGATCGGCGGGCGGGTGCGCACCGGTGGCGGGAATCGCATCCACATCGATATTGAAACGCTCGCCGACGCGGCGCGTCAGCGTGTTGAACTCCATGTCCTTGAAGAAGCCGATCAGCGTTTCCGGGTCGGGCTCGCGCACGCCCATCGTCTCGAGCTTCTCCTCGACGGGAACATTCCTGTCGAGTTCCACGAGCCTCTTCGAGATGCGCGCCTGTTCGGCGAATTCGATCAGGTTTTCGCGCCGCTTGTTCTGCTTGATCTCGGTGGCGCGCGAGAGAAGCGTTTCGAGATCGCCATATTCCTCGATGAGCTGCGCGGCGGTCTTGATCCCGATACCGGGAACACCCGGCACGTTGTCGGTGGAATCGCCGGCGAGCGCCTGCACATCGACGACCTTTTCCGGCGGCACGCCGAACTTCTCGATAACCTGGTCGCGCGCGATGCTCTTGAGCTTCATCGTGTCGAGCATGTCGACGCGATCGTTCACGAGCTGCATCAGGTCCTTGTCGGAAGAAACGATGGTGACGCGCGCGCCTGCCTCATGCGCGAGCCGCGAATAAGTGGCGATCAGGTCGTCCGCCTCGAAGCCGGGCTTTTCGATGCAGGGGAGGCCGAAGGCGCGGGTCGCATCGCGCACCAGCGAGAACTGCGGCACGAGATCTTCCGGCGGTTCGACCCGGTTTGCCTTGTATTCGGGATAAATGTCGTTGCGGAAAGTCTTCGAGCCCGCATCGAAAATGACGGCGAGATGGGTCGGCTCGAACTCGTCCTTCGTGTCCTCGATCAGCTTGTAAAGCATGTTGCAGAAGCCCGCGACGGCGCCGACGGGAAGCCCATCGGACTTGCGGGTGAGCGGCGGCAGCGCGTGATAGGCGCGGAAGATGTAGCCCGAGCCGTCGACAAGGAAGAGATGGTCGCCCTTACCGATAGGGCGGCCTTTCTGCTTTTCCGGGGATTTTGCCGCGGATTTCCCCGCCGGTGCCTTATCTCGCGCCTTGCCGCTTGCCACGCGCCTCGCCTTTCTTATCTAAGGGGGGTCTTCTATATTTCTCTCCCCTCTCCGGGGGCCGCCACTATAGCGCGTCCCGGCCCGCGAGAAAGAACCCGCCCGCAGAAGAAAAGAGCCCGTTCATGGCCCATACGCTTGCAGACGACGAGAATGTCTATGTTTCCCGTGTGCCGGGCGAACCGGCCCCCGAGGCCGGGCGCGGTTTCGCCATCGAGGCGCGGAACCTGCGCAAGGTCTATCGGGCGAGCGGCAACCAGCCTGCGAAAGAAGCACTGAAGGGAATCGATCTTGCCATTCCCCGTGGTTCCATCTTCGCGCTTCTCGGCCCCAACGGGGCGGGCAAATCGACCTTCATCAACATTCTCGCGGGCCTTGTCATCAAGACGTCGGGCTCCGCTTCCATCTGGGGCTTCGATATCGATGTGAACCCCAGACAGGCGCGCGCCTCCATCGGCGTGGTGCCGCAGGAACTGAACATCGACCCCTTCTTCACGCCCGCCGAAGTCATGGAAATGCAGGCCGGTCTCTATGGTGTGCCCAAAAGCGAACGCCGCACCATGGAAATCCTGAAAGCCATGGGGCTCGACGACAAGGCGGACGCCTATGCACGAACGCTTTCAGGCGGCATGCGGCGCAGGCTGCTCGTGGCCAAGGCGATGGTTCACAACCCGCCGGTGCTGATCCTCGACGAGCCGACCGCCGGTGTCGACATCGAGCTCCGGCGCCAGCTCTGGGACTATGTGAAGGGATTGCACGCGCGGGGCACAACGATCGTGCTGACGACGCATTATCTGGAAGAAGCCGAAGCGCTCTGCGACACGATCGCGATCATCGACAAGGGCGAAGTCGTCGCCTGCGAGCCAAAGGAGACACTACTTTCGCGCATCAGCGAGAAAAAGCTGATCGTGAAACCTTCATCGCCCGCAACGGCGCTGCCAGCCGCGCTTGAAGGCATGAAGGCTGAACTGCGGGCGGACGGGTCGATCACCGTTCAATACAACCCAGCCGAGACGAGCGCGATGAAGATTCTCGGTGCGCTGAACGCGGAGGGCATGGAGATCGGCGACATCTCCACTGAGGAGTCCGACCTCGAAGACGTTTTCCTGCAACTGACTTCGCGCTGATCACGCCGAGGCGCGCTTCACCAGCTCACCCATCACCATGTCGACTGCGCTTCCACCCGTCGTGAGGGGGAGGAGCACGGCTTCCACCGGCGTAAGCGCCTGGGCGCTGGCAAAGACGGCCGCGCCGTGGAGACGGAGCGGGCGGCGGAGCTGGCAGACGATGCCGAAAAGCTTGGCGACAGCGGCCGCGGATTTTTGCGGCATCTCGTCTTCAAGGGCGCGGCCAGTGAAATCGCGCGCGAAGAGATCGTTGAGCGCCGTTCCCATCAGGCGAACGCGAAAATCCGCAACCCCGAGCGCCGGCGGTACCGCATCGACAAGAAACACCGACGGCAAGTGACTGACGATGTCGGCGGGGCTCACATCGGAACGGGCGGGAAAGGGCCTCCCGGCGCGCTTGCCCTCCCAATAGGCGAGCAGTTCACGCAGGCGCGCATCCTGAAATGCGAGCAGGGGATCGATAAAGAGATCGAAAGGCGCAAGCCGCAATGGCTCCGACATGGAACGCAACACTCTCGGGTCTGGCCCTGTCGGGGCCGCGCTTGTTCCGGGGGCTCCTTCCTATAGGCCAAATCGGGACGAGCGCCAAGGCGCAAGGAATGGTTAGACCGCCGGCTCTCCGGCTTCGAAGGCCGAGAGCGCCTGCCTGAAGCCATGCGGGATCGGCGCCGATCTGTGGGTGGCCTGGTCGGCATTGACCCAGATGATTTCACCCGCCGACCGGAGATCTTCCCGGCCCGCGCCATGAATTTCGAGGAGAAAGGCAAGGCTGGAACGGCCCGGCGGCGCCGTGCGGCAGAAGACCTCGATATCCTCGTCGAAGCGGATCGGCGCGCGGTACTCGACCGTGCTCTTCACCACATGAAAATCGAAGACATTCTCCGGCGTCGTCTGTAGCGAAACGAGTCCCGCCGCACGCAGATACTCCGTGATCGCAACGTCGTAGTAGGTGAGGTAATGCGCGTTGAAGACGACATTCTGGGCATCGATCTCGGAATAGCGGACACGAAGCGGCCATGAAAAGCGAAATTCGGAACGGGCCATGCAGATTTCTCCGGAGCTGGTGTGCAGCGGAAGGTAGGAGGAGATCATTTATTGGTCAATAGACCAAATATGAATTGCCGACGGATTTCGCTCGTGTCATCCTTGGTCACCAGACCAATTAATGGAGGAAGCGATGGGCGTCGAGATCGTGAAAGCATCGGGCGGGCATGTGGCGGAAGCCGCCTCATATATTCCAGGCCTCGTTCGTGCGACCGGACCACTGTCCTACGACTATATTTTCGGCGGGCAACGACTCTACGAACCGTTCATCGCCGCGGCATGGGAAGCGCCGGAAAATTTCTTTTCGCACCAGCAGTCGGCGCTCGCCTATGAGGACGGCACATTTCGTGGCCTGCTGATCTCGCATGACGGGCCCGATCACTACCGGCTGAAAGATGCGGTCTGGCCGATCGCCACAGGCCTCATCGGCAAGCACGGCGTGACTGAGGCCGATATCGGCGGACTTGCGGAACGCGCCGAGATCGCGAGCTTCATGAACCCTCATGTGCCGGAGGACTGCAGCTACATCCTCGTCGTTTCCGTGCCGGAAGCGGCTCGGGGCCGCGGGGCCGGCCGCGCCCTCATCGAACAGGAGATCGAGCGGGCGCGGACGAAAGGCTTCTCCCGTGTGCATCTCGACGTGATGTCGGACAATCCGGCGGTGGGGCTTTACACCGCAATGGGATTCGAGCCGATGGCGGAAACCGTGACGCCCATTCCCTGCCGCAAGCACGGCCTGGCCATGGAGCTGCGGATGATGCTGCGGCTTTAGCCAGCTACTCGCCGCAGACGAGGCGCATGATCGCGCGCGCCGCCTCGCGGGCGCTGAAATCCGCCTCCCCTTTCGGCCCCATATGCGGGCGCGTCATCGACATGCCTTCGATGAGCGCCACGCATTGCCTCGCGCGGCGCGCCCGCACCCGGGGTGACAGGGAGGGATTGAGCGTCTTCACGATGCCGGAGAAGAGGTCGAAGTAAATTTCGTAGTAGCGGGCAAGCGCGGCGGCGATCACTTCGTTGCGTGCGGCGAAGCCCGCGACCTCGATCATGAAAATACCGCAATCACGCCGGTAGGCCTCGTCGTTCAGCAAAAAGTCGAGCGCGCGGTAAAGACGCTCTTCGCCGGAACCATCGGCGCCGAAACGCGCCATGATCTCGTCGCCGTAGCGGCGAACGAAACGCTCCAGCAGCTCGGCGAGAATCACCGCCGGCGTCGCGAAGTAATACTGGACATGGCTGAGCCTGAGGCCCGCCCGCGCGGCGACACCGCGCGCGGAAAAGCCGGCATAGCCTTCTTCCAGCAATAGCGCGGAGGCGGCTTCGAGAATTTCCTCGCGGCGGTTCGCACCCTTCTCCGTGGGCGGCGCGGCGGAGGCGGTTTCTGCATCGGTTTTCATGAGGCGGAGACTACTCCCTCACCGAGTCATTGACAAAGTTGGTCATACGACCAATATCTGACAAATCGAAACAAGGGCGGAGGAGACGGATATGGCAAAGCGCATACTGCTTGCAGGCGGATATGGCGTGGTGGGTGCGCAGGTCGCGGGCCTCCTGAGGAAGCACCACCCGGAGACGGAGATCCTGATCGGCGGGCGCCGGGAAAAGGAAGCGGCCGCGCTTGCCGCGTCGCTTGGGCACGCCGCAGCGGCAATCATGGACGTGACGAGGCCGGAGCCGATGCGCGGGCTCGACGGAATTGACGCGGTCGGCTGCTTCATCCACGAAACGGACGACCATCTGCTTCGCGAGGCGGCGGAGCGCGGCATTCCCTACATGGACATCACGCGCGGACAGGAAGCACAGATGAGGGGTCTAGCCGCGGCGGCCCTTCTTTCCCCTGTCGCGCCCATGCTCTTCACCTCGCACTGGATGGCGGGCGGCCCGGCAATCATCGCGCGGCGCCTTGCGGAGGGCCTTGAAGAGGTCCGGCGCATCGACATGTCGATCCTCTACTACACGGGCGACAAGATGGGCCCCGACTCGGCAAGCGCGGGCGAAGGCATGGCGCGTGGCTTTACGGCTCGCGTTGCAGGCGCCTGGCAGCCTGTGGGCCCCTTGAGCGATGACCGGATGGTGCGTTTCCCGAGCGGGGCGACGCGGCCTGTCTACCGGATGAACATGGGCGATGTGACGACGCTGGCGCTTGCCAATGGCGCGCGGGAGGCGGGCGTGCGCCTCGGTCTCGACAAGGGAAATTCGCTCGGGACGATGCGCCGCCTGATCGCGCTCGGATTGTGGGGCCTTCTGATGAAGCTGCCCGGCATGAGCGCCATCGCAGCGACGAAGCCGGGAACCGGCGCCCCGCATGAGATCGTCATCGAGGTGGACGGCATGGCCGGAGGACGGAAAGTTAGCCGCAGGGCGACGATCGCCGACCCGCTCGGACAATCGCACCTCACTGCCGCTGGCGCGCTTTACGGGCTGGAGCGGATCGCCGGGCTCAGCCCCTCGCCGCTCGGGCCGGGCGCCGCGCTGCCCGAGACAGGCTTCAACATGGCGGGATATGAACGGCTCGCGAGCCTTTACCAAGCCGAGGGCATCGAACTCGGGCTCGAAGGGGGCTAGAAGGCAAGGGACAGTTGTTTGGCGGGCCGCTTTGTTCTACCTTGCGGCCCGCTTCAGCCGGTTCCTTTTTTAAGGGACTTCCCGGCCTCAGGCACCCGTAGCTCAGCTGGATAGAGCGCTGCCCTCCGAAGGCAGAGGTCACACGTTCGAATCGTGTCGGGTGCGCCAATTTTTCAAATAGATACAACTACTTACATGGACTAAAGCATTGAACGCGGCTATAGCAACAGCCTCGCTTCCCCAGACCTTCCCCAAAATATCAATCCATCTGTTTGCTGCTGGCGACGGAAAGACGGCCTAGAAGGCGTCCAAGTAGGATCGCGTGGGCCGAACCACCCAAACAGACGGGTCCGTATCGATAACCCTATCGACGATCGCCCATACAACGGCATCCCACACCGCGCCCTGTTCAGTTGAGCGCTCCATGGCTTGCCGTAGCCTCGTCGGGCTTACCACCGGCCCCTCCAGCTGCCGCCAGACTTCGTACATCTCGTCCCAAATCTTAAACGGCTTGATACGAGGATCAGGCCGCCCGAGAAGGCTGTGGAGAGCGCGCCGCCCACCCGCAAAGATTTTTGTGAGGAGGAAAATTAGAATGACTACCGCATAAATTCCGATAAGCGCCCACGCCGTTCGTTCATAACTAAAGTGGAAGGAAATCCAGACAGCGCCTATTGGCAATATGATCGTCCATACGAATCGTGTCCAGAAAGACTCTCCAAGCTCTTTCCAATCGATTTTCGTCATATTCTCCAAGTTGCCCTGGGCCGCAAAGTATCGATGATGGACGCCCAAAACATCCTTTTTACCCCACATTGAATATTGTTTGATCGCTTCTCCGAAAGCGCAGAGCTCTCGGCTGACAAGCATATCGACAAACATCCAGTCTATGTATGGATGCTGAAGCCATGGTCGCTCGAGATAATTGGCAACCTCTTGCTTCAGATCTTCAGTATGAAACTCTGTGTATTGATCCGATTTAAAACCTTCGTGAAATGCTCGCTTTGGGTCGCGTCGTTCCCAAACAATATGCCGAGCCAATTCAATTTTTTTTGTTTCTTCCTCGTCCGGCTCATCTTCTTCTTTCCAACGGAGTCTCGTGGCAAATTCCGGCGCCCCAGCGAACCAGGCCGAGTGTAAAATTTCCCACGCGATTCCAAGGCGCTCGCACAGAGAACTTTCGTCTTCCCCATTTCGCAGCGACTCGGCAATACACTTTTGCGCAAGGCCACCCATTAGAGAACGAGTTTGCGAATGTGGTCGCCCACTCGGAGGCTGCTGGATTCTGTTATCGATCCATTCAAGAGCGACCAGCTGAGCCTCTCGTTCCGTCAGCGGGTCCACATTCCCTTGTTCCATCGCTTGATCCCCCTCTCAAAGCGAAATGACCTGCGCATTAACTTTCAACCAGTTTGAGCCTGTTGGGCTCGATGATGCAACAGGGCGCCTCGTCATGCTGACGCGGCGCCCTGCCACTTTCTTGAACCCCGCTGGTGCGGGGAAGGATCAGCCACCTGAAGGTATTCTGATCGTCTGAGCGAGCCGGGAGTGACTGTGGTTCTCGCATCCTGACCAAAATCAGTTTTGGTCCATCCCCGCTAATGCGGGGGAAACCTCACAGCCTTCTTTGTCTCCTCGTCTCCTGTTTGCCGCCCCTCGCGTTAGAAGAGCGGCCATCGCAATCCCCCATGGGGAAGATAAACTGGGTAAACCGCCGGGTTGCCTGATCGGCTCGCCGTAGTTGGTTTTCTCTCAATCCCCCATGGGGAAGATAAACGTGTCGCTTGGCCACCTATCCGGCGGCTAGGCCATCGGTCGTCTACTAAGGCACCGTGAGTTACGGAGGCCTCAGTTCGGGCCTGATACATCTTGCCGGTTTGGCGGTGTGTGTCGGCCTTAGTGTGGATATGAACCCCACCGTCCAAGATTCAAGCTGATGGCCTTTCGGCTTTAGGACGGTGTTCAGAAGCGTCCGTTGTTCGCTTGGCTGTCTCGTTTTTGCTGGCGGGTAGCCACGCTAGTTGGCCACCCGCCTGCTGAAGCAAAGATCGGCACCCGTTAGGGTCTTGGACTCTTCGAGCAGGCGCTAGTATCGCTCCTTCGTCAGCTCAAAGAATACCTGTCCTGTTTCCTCCTGCCGCAATCTGCGCAAGGCGGCGCTGCTGCGTTAGGCTGTCGACTGGTTCAATGTTTCGTTTCCTGCGCCTCGAAAACTTTCTTGCTGAGCAGCAAGCGATGCAGGATCGTGGGAAAGTTCGCATCACCAACCTCCTCATAAAGCTGGGTCAAGGCCTGTCTTCGAACGTCTGGATGACACTCGCTAAGGAACCTGATCAGGCGAACATAGTCGTCCGCCGTTTGCGAAAAATCCCTGCGAATGCGGTATATCTCTTCCTTACCGGTGTCTTTGTTTGTAATTGAAAAATCGAACTCCCGCATTGGCGTCTTGTGCGCCTCTTTGAGCATCGCTTTTGTGACAATCGGATCGAAGCCAAGTTGGGACACGATTTCCGCAAGAAGCTCAGAAGCGACACTCAGCGGCAAAGTGCTGACGGCATGCGCAACAAGTGCCTTAAACTCCGGGCATTCGGTGCCCTTGTCCAATGAGACATTGAAGAACTCGACGCCATTAGTCCCACGGTCGACGGCAATAAGTTGGGTATTCATAGCTTGGTTTCCTTTCGATGCGGACGTCACACCGACAACCGATGTGATGCGCCCGTCCGAAAGAAATGAATTCATTGCCTGAAATCCGGAAACGAATCCGGCAAAATATATTTTTCTCTGTTTCCTTGCCTTCACGCACAAAGAAAATCACATAGGTGGGTTTGCCTCGTCGCCTTCTTCGACCAACTGAAGAAGCGCCTTTGCCTCATGTGCGGTGCGTATCGCGGCTATGCGCCGACAGAGATCGCGCGGTTTACATCTCCGCCCCTCCGCCTCGATCTCCGCTTTCACTTCTTCAACACGGCGCACGACGCGCTCAAGCTCACCTAGGCCGTAGTCATCCAGGAGCTGCCGCGCGTCTTCCAGATGAAGAGCCACCATACGAAGCGCCCATGCCATATCCCGCGCCGTCAGTTCGCCGCCGCTGTCACCTAGAAGGATGTGATAGACGGCCGCATAGCGGACCGCCGAGAACATCAAACGACGGTAAAACGATACCGGCAGCGCATCGCCTTCGGGCATCATCGCCCGGAATGCCGATTTGAATGTGCCGATTGCCTCCTCTCCGACTCTATAGATGGGATGAAGTGGCACCTGTTCAACTGAGGCCCATGCGGTTCGCATGGCATTGTGATGCTCGCGCAGATCGTAGAGCGGGAAGTCGACCGCACGGCGCAGCGGATCGGCTGGCGCAATGATAAAATTGAATCTTTGCGCGAAACCATCCACTAATGATTCCGGGCCGACGCAGTCCTTGAAAGTCTCAAGCACGGTTGAGCCGAGGATCGTCAGCGCCGGGTTGTCGATGGAAACGGTATCCATCTTCGTCCGTCGCGATATCTGCTGTCCGTCATAAAGGCGCAGCAGATAGTCGCGCAGCTCGGCCATGTGCGTTTGCTGGTCCAGCGATCTGAGGAACTGCCCGAACTCATCCCTTATCCAGGTCGAATTGTTGTGTGCGGCGAGGTCCTGAACGAATTTCGCGGCCGATGCCGGGTCCGGGAAAAGGTTCTTCTGACCCGCAATATCGAGAACGCGCCGCGTCGCGAAGGTCTTGCCTGCGCCGCTCGGTGCGAGAACGACTGTCCAGAGGCTGGGCTTGACCTTCTGGCCGTGGAGATCGACGAGGCATCCCGCCTCTAGAAGCCGTCCCGATATCAAGGTCATAACCGCCACAAGAGGAAGCTCAAGCGGGATATCGGTCCTCTGCCGGAAGGCCTCCGTCACCACCTCCGCAAAGGAGCCCGGCGGCACGGCGCTTTGACCGCGCCAGGCAGAAGACTGGGTCTTTCGAACGAGCAGCATGGCGCGGATCGTGTCTCGCGCCTCACGGCTGCGGCTTGCGGCCTCGATCATGCTCTCGACACCGGAGAAAGGAAGAGTGAGCTGCCTTGGGCTCTTGCGGTTTAGTTTCATGGCGGGTTCTTGTCTGTCGTGGTTGCGCTTGTCTACGACCTAGGCACCACGCAGCGACAGACAAACCCGATCTTTGGGGGCCCCCCTCATTGACAGTGACAAATCCCAGAAACCGCAAACCGCAGGGGCACTTAGCGCATTAAAGCGACATTGACAGGGCAGTGACAAAAGCCGCTATCGCTCTTCGCCACCGCGCGATCGCGCATTCTCGGCGATCTCGCGCGTTGCCTCGTCGACCACGTCATCGAGCAAGCGTCGGCCCTTGCGAACCGCTTTCTCAAGCCGCGCCGTTCTTACCGGCGCGTTTGACGGCCTGGTCGGCTTCTTCGTTTGTTTTTCGTGCGATGCGGTTTTAAGACGGCGATCCGTCTGGGGATGGCCGGTCTTGTCGCCGCCTCCTGTCTTCCGGCGCTCCGCTATCAACGCCCCCACATCCTTGCGCCGCCGCCGTTTCCTCCGGTTGCGGTCTCCGGCGGCGGTCTTGCGCCCGCGCCGCTCGGCGGATGAGCGCGCGGGTCCAAGATGCTCTTCACCTTCAATCAAGTCTCCGGGCAGGCCTTCAACCTCCAGGCGCCGCTTCCAGGAGCGCATGTCGACCGGCTGGGCCGCGCCTGCTTGTTTCAGGGCTCGTTCGGCCAGATCGCCCCATGCTGCCCGCCACTCTTCGATCATGGCAGGGCCGGTCCTGCGGTCGTCCAGCTCGCGCGCTTTCTCGCCCAAGGCATCGCCTGTGCTGCGGCGGCCGGTGATGACGACATGCGCATGGATATTCCGTTCATCGCCCGCCGCGTCGGGCGCATGGATGACCCAGGCGCAGGCGACCCCGTGCTGTTCATTGAGATGACGGCACCAATCTTCAACCAACGCCGCTGATTGCGCGATTGTCAGCTCATGCGGCACGGCAAGGATAGCGCTGCGGCCTTCGCAGGCATCGCCACGCTTCTCGGCAAGGGACATCGCCTGTCCGAGGCTCTCGGCGTCGCCGTTCCAGCCGGCGATGCCGGATGCGAGAATGTCGTCCGTGCCTTTCTTTCTGTAGTCGTGCGTCGTTGCGATGCGGGGGTCATGGATGCGGCTCCGCAACACATAAGCCATCCTGGCGCAGGCCGTTGCGCCGGTGCCCCGCGAGATTTTTGAGACTCTCAAAAAGCCGATTGCCATTTTCTCTTGCGCCTTCAGGCGGGGTGTCGGGGCTTGCCCTGACCGCTGCGTTCCCCTCGGGGGAATGCGTAATTGCGCCCTTCGGGTATTCCGCTGCCCCGCTTGCCTTCCTCAATCTGGTTCATAGGTCCACGGAAGGCTCACACAAGGAACGGGAGAGACAATCATGATTGGCAAGTCTGTTGAGGGGTGGCACTGGCAGTGGAAAGGAAAATTCCTGCGCCTCTGGTCGCCAAGTGGACGCGTCGCCGCCGTCATCGGCTTCAACCTAAAGCTCGGGTGGATGTGGTCGCTCCCGAAGTCGCTCGGCCACAGGGCGAAGGATGCGGAAACGGCCGTGCGTGAAGTTCTTGATTCCCTTGAAATGGAACCAAGGGTTCGCGCCGAACTACTCTCGATTGCGCTCTACGAGTTTGCGCGCATCGCAAAACTGGAGGCAGAGAATGATGCCGACTTCAGCGCCCCCGAAGGCGATAAAGCCGCAGTCGCCTGAGGAGCGGCGCGCCGCGCTCGAAGCGCGGCGCGCAAAGCTCGATTTGCGCATCCGCGCCCTCGCAAGCGAGGAGCGCGAACGGCGGCGCCGCGAGGATACGCGAGCAAAGATAATTCTAGGTGGGGCGCTTCTCGCCTACTTTCGTAAGGAGCCTATTGCGGCGCGGGCTCTCATGCCGCGGCTCTTGGCGCTGATCGCGGAACGGGATCAGGAACTTTTTACACATGCCACTACACCAATACACATGAGGTCTTCGAAGAACTGCGAGAGCGTTCGTTCATAAACATGGAATGACGGCGATAGCGAAAATGTTAGCCTGGAATCGGAACCGCTTTAGCGAGTGCTATATCTGCCTCCGAAAGGTCAAAAAGCATGCTTACACGCAACTCAATTTGATCACGCAACGCAATTGCACGGCGTTCATGAAGCGTTTTCTCGTGTGGAGTGCGTGCTGCCGACGCGGCATCGTTGGTATCGATCAATTGGTGAACCAGCGCTTCGATCACCTCTCGCTGCTCTGCCGTCGCCGGAGGAATCGGTAGATGCTCTATGAATTGCTTGCCGTGGGAATAATACCCGCCCTGGAAGGAGCTTGTATGCGTCCTGACCATCGCTTCGCTCAGGGGATGATGCAGCACCGCCAGCAGGAAGAAATTGCTTTCCGGCGCGCCGTCGAGCGGACGGACAAGATAATACGGACCGTTGCCGCCGCCGGTCATCATGATGTTGCTCTCGTCGTAAGCGTATCGAGCTTCGAGTGAAAGAATGGGAAGAATGATTTTCGGGCTGTCGAACTTTGTAAGGCTTTGGGAGCGCCCGAACTGGTAGAATTGTCGATCGGCGGCAGCGCCGCCGACGACATCGCGGCGCTCCAGCTCGGCTCTTCGGGCTGTCAGATATGCGAAGCAAATCGGGAAACGTCGCGCCATGTCTGCCGGTTGGATCAACCGGGCCATGGGACGGGCACCATGAACGATCTCATAAGGGAAGATCATCCATGCGTTTGCTTGAGCGCGCGAATAGGAATAGAGCCTGGCATCATGCAGGCAGGGACGGAGAATGCCCCGCTCGATAGGCCAATCCCGCCCATCCCACCGCAGCGTCACTGTAAAGGCCGTCTCGGCCGCCGCACGGAAAATATAGATCGGATCGGCGCTGGTCTGGACGCCGACGAAGATTTCGGCAGCGTCCTTCAACTCGCGGCCGCAGGTCGCCCGGACACGTGCGATCAGCGCGCGCGTGTCGTCGTCCGCAAACTGCCACGGGTCATCCGTCAGCTCGGCCGCTGGCAACACATTCCGGCGGCCGGGCGTCCCGTAGCGCCACGGCTCCAGAGCCTCAACGCGTTCCACCGTAACATCGGCCCTGCCCTGCCGGTCGAGGATCAGCAGGCAGGTGTAATTCGCTGCCTGTCGGCCGAAGACCTGCTGCACACCGAAATGCACGACCTCTTCAAGGACGTGATCGGCCGTCAGGAGACGACGGAGCGCCCGCCCCGACTGAATTGTCATGAACTTGTGCGGTATTATGAAGCCAAGCCGACCATCCGGCCGGACAAGAGACAGGGACCGCTCGATAAACAGCGCATATTTGTCAAAATTGTTCTGCTGTGCCGTCGTGTAGGGTGAGGCGGCGTTCTTGTAGAAAGTGGCCTCTTCCGGGGAATACGCCTGCATGTTTTGGATGCGGATATAGGGCGGATTCCCTACGATCACATCGAACCCGTCCCGTGCCGTTTCGGCGGGGAACTCGTCGGCCCACGAGAACGGGTTGACCTTCTCCATCAACCGGGCCGGCAGCGCACCTCGCGCGGCCGCCCATTCTGCTTGGCTGACGAGGCTGTTCCCCGCTCGCAGCGTTCCTTCTAGCTCCGGCAATGCCGGCGTGCCGGTGCGGACAACGTAATCGCGAAGCGCATCCGCGCTTTCGTCCTCGATCAGCTTCAGGAGAAGGCTAAAGCGGGCAACCTCGACCGCATTGGCATCAATATCCACGCCCCTGACATGTGTCAGAAGGATGCGGCGCTTTTCCTCAAAGGTGAGCCGCCAAAGTCCCGCTCCGGCTTCGTAGATTGCCCGGCCATTATGCGCGGCGCGATCGTTGGCCTGATACCAAGCTAGATAATGGTCGGTCAGGAACTCGAACACTGACAAAAGGAATACGCCGGAGCCGCAGCAAACGTCGGCGACCGTGAAGCCCACCAGATCGGCCGGGGCCTTGCCGGCGAGGCACGGACCAAGCGTGCGTTGCACGATGGCGTCAACGATAAAGCGGGGCGTCGGCACCACGCCGCCGCTTTCCCGAACTTCCGGCTTGCTGGCGATCTCGACTGCGCCGGCGGCGTCCATCGTAATGATCTCGCCCAGGAACTGCTCGTAAATTTCACCGAGAATTTCGGTTTCGACAACAGCGAAGGTGTAGGGACTCTGTGGATAATATAGCTCATGAATGATCTCGCTCAGCACATCATCGCTGATACGGACACCCAGCCGGGCGTCGTCGAGAAGGCGGAACAAGCCGGAATCATAGAAGGCATCCGCCCGCCGCAACTCCGCCAGCAAGGCATTGAAACTGCCGTCACCGGCAGCGAGGCCGCGCAGGGTTTCATAGCGTTCAATGTCGCGGTCTTCGCAGATGCGCAGGAAGACGATCCGCAAAAGGAAAAGCTGCACCGCATAGGTTAACTCTTCCGGCGATAGGCCAGGCGTGTTGCGATGAATGTCCTGCGCCAGCCGTTCGCGCCACGAACGCACCTGGCGCAGGAAGAAATCGTCGAACTGTTCCGCTCCGTGCCGCGTCACATCGACGGAGAAGCGCCGGTCAAAATCACCCGAATATACGGCCGCGCGCGAGAGAAGCGGCCACAGCTCGTCAAAGCGCGCGTCGAACTCGTCGTAGCGCACCAGCAGAATGCGCGCGACATGTGCCTCGTCGGTCCGGTCAGGCTTGGGCTGGCAATCATAGACTGCGAGCTGATGGAAATTTGTCAGGACAGCGATCGGCAGGCTGGCGGAATACCCATAGCGCCGCGTTTGAAATGCAGCATCCTGGTTTCGGTTGATATCGATGCTCGGCTTCTTGGCTTCGACGAACAGTTTGCGCTGGCGGGCAAGCCGAAGTTCATAGTCCGGCTTCTTGGAAAACCGCTCTTCGCCAACCTCAACTGTGGCTTCTTCAATGACTTCCCGCAAGCCAAGCGGCTGCCCGGCCGCATTATACACGTCCCATCCGAACGCCGCGAGTAGTGGCGTGATGAAGTCCGTGCGGGCCTGCGTCTCGTTATATGCGGGCCGCAGATAGTCAGCTTCGTTGCGCCGGAAGCTCTGGACCAACTCGCCGACACGGGCGCGCGCGTCGGCTTTAGGGTCCATGCCGATCATTCAGCATCGTCCTGCGCCGCTTTTCTGGCACCGCGCCGACGCGAGTTCCGGCGATCCCGCATCTTCGTCCAAACGCTTTTCAGCAGCGTGCATTCAGCCGCCGTCAGGCCCATGTGATCGCGCAGGATGATGCGGGCGTTCTCCTCCAGCACGACATCCAGCCGCCCGGCGCGAACCAGCTGATCCACTTCCGCCAGCGGCATCGCGCCGTTCAGCTTCGCCGGCATCAGCAGCCGCTCAGCTTCGGTCGGTTCCAGCTCCAGGACACCGCCACCATAGCTACGACCCTCAATCTCTGCCGAGGCAGCGGTGAGCCAAGTGTAAGTGTTGGCAACAACCCGCTCCGGCTTTGCGCCCTTGCTCTGCAGGCGGTGGATCGTATCCGTGGACGTTGCGCCGGAGGCATTCAGCACCATGCGCGGGAAGTCGTAAATCTGCCGGAAGGCGAAGCCATCGGGCACCCACACGGACGGCACAAGATACCAAGGATCACGGATCGAGCACTTATAGCCCTTATGAAATTCCTTGCGCTCGCCCTCTTCGATGTAGCGGCGGAGTTTGGCCGTCAGTTTACCAGACTGCACATGGCTGATGTTCAACAGGTGAACGCGACCCCCGGCTGCAGCGAGGGATTTCCAGTCGGCTTTACCGATCTGGCTCCCCTTCAATTGCACGGATCTGGAAACGAGGGGCGTCGTGTAGCCATCGAGTCCGAAGTCAGCGACCTGGTCGGCCGATAGCACGAAGAATTCGTTCTTTCCCGTGACCACGCCTACATCAATGCTCGCGTGGGCCGACATGGGCACGGTAATCTCAGCTTCACGCAGCGCCCGCATGAAGGTGATTTGTCGGTTGTCGAGAAAGTATTTCAGCCACTTTTCGCTATCATGGCGAATCGTCTTAGCTTCCGCCCGCTCTAGCAGAGTCGATGGCCTGCTTTCAGTGATGTCAGAAACAGTATTCGCCGCCGTGAGGGCAACCCGGCATGTATTTTTCTCCGACGCAGAGGCCAGAGCTCCATCTGCCAGCAGCAGGACAACTTCCTGTTCGGCGTTTTCAAAGAGCAGCTCATTGCATGCGATCACGTCGATGCGGGTGAAATGATCGGTCAAATAAGACCGAAGCTGCGCCGCATAGGTGACTTGCAGGATTTCCGCTGGCAGCACGAGCGCTAGACGACCGCCCGGCTTCAGGCTCGCCGTCGCCGCGACAACGAAGGGCACCCAGATATTCGTCAGGCGATTAGGGGTTAACCCCTGCTCCCCCATAATCGACATGGCAAGGGTGCGGTGCGGCTCCGGGAACGACTGGTAACGGATGAAGGGCGGATTGCCGATAATCGCATCAAAGGCGGGCTGATCGGACGCCTGCCACCACGCGAAGAAATCGGAGTTTTGAACGATCCTCTCGGCTGACTTGCCAAGCACTGACCGCAGCCGTTCGGTGGCAGACCGGGCTTCAGCAGGGATGATTTCGACGCCGGTAAGAAGACGCGCGATCTTGGCCGGCGTCACGCCTAGCGTCCGCAGGCGGCGCGCAGCTGCTTCGAGAAAAGCGCCATCACCACAACTCGGCTCCAGCACAGCGTCGCTGGCCGACTGGATAGCCCAGCCACAAAGCCATTCAGCGACTCTCGACGAGGTGTAATAACCACCGCGCAGCTTGTCTTCGTCCAAATCGGCAAAGCGACCACGTGAGCCGACGCTTGCGATTATGCGCCGGGCAGTGGTGTTGCGTGATTTGGTCCGCGTGATAGTCATTCTTTCCCCACATGAAGTAGCGGCATGTCGTCCTTCAGGAGGCGGTCAATAGCTTCACGAACTACCCATGCCACGGATACCCGATTTTTCCGGGCAAGCTCGTTAAGCGCGCGGTGCTGCTCTGCCGTAAGACTGACCGACAGGCGATGTGCGGACTTGTCGTCAGGGGTTGAGGCAGAGCTTGGCATGGCGGCCACTCAATTGGATCGATATGCACCAATCTACACCAGAGTGGTGCGCGAAACAACGTGATCCGCCAACTGGGCTCAGTGAGAACGAGGCCATTTCCCACGCTTTTCTCTAAAGTAAGAACATCGCAGACGGGGGGACGAATGCTCAAGAAAATCATCATGATCAAGAACGTCGGTCGCTTCCAGAACTCGGCCGCACCCGGCAACCCGCAGCTTGCCAAGCACACCTTCATCGTTGGGGCGAACGGCTACGGTAAAACGACGCTCTGCGCTGTGCTGCGTTCCCTGCAAACCGGCGATTCGGCCCATGTGCTCGGCCGCAAGACCCTTGGCGCAACCGACACACCGGCGATCGAACTGCTGCTGGAGGACCGGCAGGCTCGCTTTGACGGCACGGCATGGAACGCGACCAAGCCGGAAATCGCCATCTTCGACGGCGTGTTCGTTGGGGAGAACGTGCATTCTGGCGAGGTCGTGGACATCGAGCACAAACGCAATCTCTATCGCGTCATCGTAGGCAACGCCGGTGTGACGCTGGCGGCGCAGGATGCCGACCTAGCGGCCGAGAGCCGAGCCAAGACCAGCGAGATCAGCAAAGCGGGCTTGGCCATTCAACCGCACGTGCCTGCCGGTATGAAGCTGGAAGCGTTCATTGCCCTTCCGGCAACGGCCGATATTGCCTCGCAGATCGAGACGCAAGAACGCAGCGTGGACGCGCTACGGCAGGCAGGGACGCTACGCGCCCGCGCCACCCTATCGGAATTCGCCGTTCCTGCCTTCCCAGAGGACTTCACCGACCTCCTGGCCCGCACCATCGACGACATTGCGCAGGATGCGGAACAAAGATTGTCCGAGCACCTAGCTGCTCGTGGGATGGCCGCCAGCGGCGGCAACTGGATCGCGGACGGCCTCGGCCATGCTGCCGATACCTGCCCCTTCTGTGGGCAGGATATTCAGGGCCTTCCGCTGATTACCGCTTTCCGGGCCGTGTTCAGTGAGCGTTACAAGACGCTGGCTGGGGAAATCGCGGCCATGAAAGTGCGTATCGCGCAGGACATGGATGATGCCACTCTGGCCCGCCTCGGCACCGTCGCGGAGCAGAACAACGGCGGTGTAGAGTTCTGGCAAAAATATTGCGCGATTGAGGCTGTCGCGCTTGCCCTACCGGCGGATGCCGTGGAGGTAATCCGCGCCCTCGCCACGTTGGCAACAGGACTTCTTGACCGAAAAGCAGCGGTGCCGCTCGAATCAATCACGCCGGATGCGGAATTCGCCGCCGCGTATGCCGCCTATTGCGGCGCGGTCGCCGCCATCGAGACTACAAACGTGGCCATCCGCGCGGCCAATACCATCATCACCGATAAGAAGGCAGCTACGGACGCGGGCGACCTCAAGGCCGCCGAGGCCGAACTAACCCGCCTAAAGGCGATCCAGACTCGGCACCGCGCGGACGTGTCCGACCTTTGCGCCGCTCATGCGAAGCTCTCCAGCGAAAAGGACGCTTTCGAAGCGCGCAAGGAGGCCATCAGGAAGCAACTCGACACGCACACAAAGACCGTGGTGAAACCCTACGAGCGGCGCATCAACGACTACCTTGCAGCGTTCAATGCCGGCTTCACTATCACCGAGACCAAGCACGCCTACCCTGGCGGAGTTGCCACATCGAGCTATCAGCTCGTTATCAATGACACGGCCGTTGACCTTGGCGACAGCAAGACGCCGGACGATCGGCCGAGCTTCAAGAACACCCTCAGTGCCGGCGACCGCACCACCCTTGCCCTTGCGTTTTTCCTCGCACACCTGGAGCGCGACCCTGCGGTAGCCGGAAAAATGGTCGTATTCGACGATCCCTTTAACAGCCAAGACGCCTTCCGCCGCCGTCAAACCGTGCACGAGATCATGAGAGTCGCGGGGAAATGCGCCCAGGTGATCGTGCTTTCGCACGATGCCACCTTCCTCAAGCAGGCTTGGGATAAGTCACCTGCCGCCGAGCGTGTTGCGCTTACGATTGCCGATCACCGCGCCCAAGGCTCAAAAATCATGCCGCTGGACCTTGAGCGCGCCTGCCGGGGCCGGACTGCCGCCGACATTGATGATCTGCAAGCCTACCTCATGAGTGGTGCGGGCGGTTTTCTCGATATCATCCGCAAGATGCGCGTCGTCCTCGAAACCCATTGCCGGACGACCTATCCGGGCAGCTTCCTTGCCAGCGATCAGCTGGGCGACATATTGAAGAAGATACGCGAGGGCGGAGATGCCCATCCCGCGCAGGCGCTCTATGATGAGCTGGACCAAATCAACGGCTATACCATCCAGTATCATCACGGGGAGAACATGGCCGACGCCACACCGGATCAGATTGACCCGACCGAGCTAACCGGCTTCACAAGACGCACTTTGCGTATTGTAAATGCGTTGCAGGCATAATCGAACAGGCAACTTGCGCGGTGCACATGAAAGGACAAGAAGTCAGCGGGTTTGATACTGAATTTTAGCGGCCCGATGTGTTGTGCCGCATGTCTGACATTGCTCTGCCGCTATGTCAGAAACTCGTGACTTTCCGACATAACGGTCAGCTCCATCTGAGGCGCGAGCATATCGTTCGACTTCGACGATCAGGGTCAGGCCCTGCCTATATGTGGTGAGGGCCTCCTTCTTGCCGCGCCGATCTTCAAAGGAACATCGGGTTCCTAAGAATAAGACACTTTCCGTCTTCCAATAATTGAGATCCTTCGCTAATCGGAAAGTGATAGGTCGCCCTTTCCTGTTCGGTCAAGGCCCGCCAAGTCATCGCACGTAACTCCATCCGCTCATGCCCAGACAAAAGAGGGAAGTGGTCTTGCTTTAATGAGCAGAGCGCTCCCTCCTTCGCGTCTTTCAATTTCCTGTTGGCGCCAAGGGAAACCAGTTTGAAATGCAGGGCACAAAGAGGAAATTCGATGGAGATGGGATGGTCGGCGATCACGCCTTGTAGATTTTGGAATACGGCCCAGTAGTGGGAAGTTGCCGCCTTTCCTTTGAAAATCAGAATATTCGTGTTTTTGAATGGCCCCAGAATTTTGCGCATGTGCTTGCTCCGTGTTTGCGGGAGAATTCCCGTCACGGGCGAATATGGGTCCGTCTGTTCGTGCCCATGCGGTGATCGCCGTCTTTTTTGACGGAATTTTTGGAAGCATTAATTTTCGATTTCCAACACATGGCGCGACTGGCTTCTGTTCGAGAGAGCGCCGCGCCTTCACGCGGCCCTCTCACATATGGTGCCAATGCCGCTGAGATAGTCGGCGGCACGCTGCGCTTGCGAGGCCGCTGTGAAGATCGCGCGGGTGTCGCCCTTCAGCACCTTCAGCCATGCGCCGATATAGTCGGCATGGTCGGCGCGCGGTTCGGGCGAAAGACCAAGATCCGCACAGATGAACGCAGCGCCGATCTCGGCAACAAGTTCCTCCATCGCATAGTTGGCATCGCCAAACCGATTGCCCTCGAATGAGCGGTCCAAGCGGCTCTGTCCGCCGGTCCAGTGCGTCGCCTCATGAGCAAGGACGGCGTAATAGGCCTCGGCATCGTGGAATGCCTCGAAGCGCGGCATCTGAATAAAGTCTGCCTTGGGGCTGTAAAAGGCCCTGTCGCCGCCGTGCCTGATATCGGCGCCGGTCGCGGCAAAGAAGGCTTCGGCACGCTCGATGCGGGCTTCCGCGTTAAGCGGGAGATCGCGGGCCGGAAGGATGCCGTCCGGCAGGTCCTCGATCTGCTCGGCGTTGAAGACGGTGTAGCTTTTCAGGAAGGGGATCTTCTTCTCGGTCTCCTCGTCGCTTTCGCTGGTCTCTTTGGCGATAAAGACATTGGAATAGACAACCTGGCTGCCTTTCTCACCCTTGCGGACATGCCCGCCCAGGGCTGTAGCCTGCTTGTAGGTCATCCAGATCGGGGCGGTGAAGCCTCGTTCCGCGGCGGCGGCCCAAAGCAGCAAGGTGTTGATCCCGCGATAGGGTTCCCCATTCCCACGAAGCGGCCGGGATATGCCGTTGCCTCCATTCCATGACTTCGACCAGGGGCGGATGCCGGTTTCCAGATCGGCCACGATCTTCGCGGTGATGGATTCGTAGAGCTTTTTCATCTGAAGCCTTCCTTTGGCTATGGGTTGCGCATGCAACCCGACTAGCCACGCGGCAATGAGCGGGGGATTGCGGTCAGGACCGGAAATCCGGAGAAGGCGCGGGCCGGAGCGAAGCGACTACACGGTCTCCGGATTTCCGCGCGGGAACCGCGCTCGGTCTTGACGGCATGGGGGCGTCAGCCCCGCTTCACTTCCTGGGGGATTGGGACAGCGGGCATGACAGAGCCCGCCTGCTCCTCGCTTTCCTACGGAGCGTCCGGTGTCTCAAGCGGCGTGATCGCGCCGCTCGACCGCTTCCGGGGCTTGTGCTTGGAAAGGAGTGTCTGAAGCTCATGGGGGCAGTCGACATCCTTGGCCGCCTCGATCAGGCGCACCAGGCGGCGAACCGCTTTCAGGTCAGCGCCCTCAAGATTGGCGACATGGACAATCGTGCGCCCATGACTTAGCTGCGAGAATGGATGCGCTCGCGATGGCGTCCTTACCCCGCAGCATGAAAGCTTCTCTGCGAGCCAGAAGCGCTTCGCCTGGTCAGCCGAGTATCTCGTGACGGCACGGTCATGGCCACAAGATCCGGAGAATAGGAGCAACATCAAGGCCAGCGCTGGATTGATCGCCGTGTTCAGCGCAACTTCTCTGCCAATATACATCCGATCGACCCACACGGGTCGATCGGATGACAACATCATTTGTCTATCTTTTCCTCTTTCGCATGAGCAAGCCGGTAGATCACCGGAAGAACGATCAGCGTCAGAATGGTGGAGGACAGGATGCCGCCGATTACGACGGTAGCCAGCGGTCTCTGCACCTCTGCTCCGGCGCTGGTCGCCAGGGCCATCGGCACGAAACCCAGCGAGGCGACAAGCGCCGTCATCAGAACCGGCCGAAGGCGGGTGATAGCTCCTTTCCAGATCGCTTCGTCCAGCCGCAGACCTTGAGCCCGCAGATTATTGATGAAGCTGATAATCACGAGACCGTTCAGCACCGCCACGCCGGAAAGAGCAATGAAGCCCACGCCCGCCGAAATCGATAACGGCAGTCCCCTGAGCGCCAATGCCGCAAGTCCGCCCGTCAGCGCAAGCGGCACGCCCGAAAAGACGAGCAGGGAGTCTTTCGCCGTACCCAGGCTTGCGAACAGAAGTGCGAATATCAGCACCAAAGCTGCTGGAACGACAATGCTGAGCCTTTGGGTTGCGGACACCAATTGTTCGAACTGGCCACCCCATTCAAACCAGTAGCCGGGAGGAAGCTTCACTTCGCTCTCCACAGCAGCCTGTGCTTCCTCCACAAAGGATCCGAGATCGCGTTGACGGATATTCGCCGTCACGGTGATCCTTCGCTTTCCGTTCTCCCGGCTGATCTGGTTCGGTCCCGGCGCAAGCGTAATGTCCGCGACCTCCCGCAGCGGAACGATACGCGGCATACCTTCGCCGAACGGAGAATAGATTGCGGGCGTAAATTCCTGATCGGGCTGATGTTCGGGGGGCAGTTGTATCGGAAGTTCTTGCAAGCGTTCTACATCCTGTCTCAAACTTTCCGGAAGCCGCACAATGATAGGCGTGCGCCAATCGCCTTCGTAGAAGGTTCCCGCCCGGGCTCCGCCCATCGCGGCCTGCACCACTTGCTGGACCTCGGCGATGCTCAGACCGAACCGGGCTGCAGCGTCGCGCTTCACCCTGATCGAGAGGACGGGAAGGCCGGACACCTGCTCGACCTGAACGCCCGATGCGCCCTCGATTCCACGCATGACCGCGGCAACCTCATTTGCCGAATCCAGCAACGCTTCCATATCGTCACCGAATATCTTGATGCCGATGTCAGAGCGCACACCAGAAATGAGCTCGTTGAACCGAAGTTCGATAGGTTGGGACACTTCGTAGTTTGAGCCGGGAAGGGCAGCGAGAACCTCATCGATCTCACGAAGAAGCTCTGCCTTCGACTTCGACCTGTCCGGCCATTCGCTGCGGGGCCTGATCATTACATAGGCGTCGGAAATGTTGGGAGGCATCGCATCCGTCGCCACTTCTGCCGTTCCGGTGCGTGCGAAAACCTCCTTCACCTCCGGCATGCCGAGAAGCGCCTTCTCCACTTTCATCTGCATGTCGATCGACTGCGAAAGGCTCGTCCCGGGCACGCGGAGCGCCTGGACGGCAACATCGCCCTCATCAAGGCGTGGAATGAACTCCGTTCCGAACCGTGTCGCCCCCGCCGCCGCAATGACGACGAGAATGCCGGCGGCGACAGCTACCGTCTTCTGCCGACCCAGCGCGAAGGTGAGCGCAGGCTCGTAGCCACGCTGTGCCCAGCGCATGACAGGGCTCTCCTTTTCCTCGACATCGCCGCGCACGAAGATGGCTATGGCCGCCGGAACGAAGGTCAGTGCAAGAACCATAGCGGCAAGAAGCGCGAAAACCACGGTTACGGCCATAGGCGTGAACATTTTACCTTCCACGCCGGTCAAGGTCAGGATGGGCAGATAGACAACGGTAATGATGAACGAACCGAACATGGCCGGCGTCATCACCTCCCGAGTCGCCTCGACGACCACGCTGAAACGGTCCTTGGTGCTCAGCGCGTGTCCGAAGCGCTTGCGCTCCTCCGAGAGACGCCGGAGACAGTTCTCCACGATGATGACTGCGCCGTCGACAATCAGACCGAAGTCTATGGCACCGAGACTCATCAAGTTCGCGCTGATCTTGTACTCGACCATACCCGTGACGGTTATGAGCATAGACAAGGGAATGACTGCCGCTGTGATCAGGGCAGCCCTTATGTTTCTCAACAGAATAAAGAGAACGACAATAACCAGCACTGCGCCTTCAATGAGATTGGTGCGAACTGTCGCCACAGTCTTCTGAACGAGGCTTGTTCGGTCGTAGAGTGCTTCGATGCTTATGCCGTCCGGAAGACTCTTTTTGATTTGTTCAAGCTTCTCTCCAACGGCAACCGCTACATCGCGGCTGTTCTCGCCCATAAGCATGACAGCCGTACCTAGTACGGTTTCCTTGCCGTTATGCGTCGCTGCACCCGTGCGAAGCTCCTTTCCGAACGTCACATCGGCCACATCGTGGATATAGATGGGACGGCCGTTATGCGTACCAAGCAGTACTTCCGAGAACTCCGAGGCCTCCTCAACCTGGCCGGGCAGGCGGATCAGATATTGTTCTCCGTTACGCTCCACATAGCCTGCGCCCACATTGACGTTGTTCGTTTCAAGCGCCGTAATGACGTCGCCGAAGGTAAGGTTGTAAGCTGTCAGGCGATACGGGTCCGGCACGATATGCAGCTGACGTTCGTACCCGCCGATCGCATTTACCTCCACAACGCCCGCCACGGTGCGCAACTGGGGACGAACCACCCAGTCGTGCAGGGCCCGGAGGTCGGAAAGCGTGTAGGAGCTGCCATCGGCCTTCCGGACATTCGGATCGGCCTGCAGGTGATACATGTAGATCTCGCCGAGACCCGTCGCTATCGGGCCCATTGAGGTCTCGACGTCGGACGGAAGATCGCCCGAGACGGCCTGAATGCGTTCGCCGATGAGCTGACGGGCACGGTAGATATCCGTCCCATCCTCGAATACGACCGTGATCTGCGAAAGACCGTAGCGAGATAGTGACCTTGTGTAGTCAAGGCCCGGCAGACCTCCCATCGCCGTTTCCAGCGGAAATGTAACGCGCTGTTCCACCTCGACCGGCGAATAGCCGGGCGCCGAGGTGTTGATCTGGACCTGAACATTGGTGATGTCGGGAACGGCATCGATCGGCAGGCGCAGGAAATTGTAGACGCCGAGGGCCGCGATGAATGCCGCGGTGAGGAGGACGAGCCAGCGATGCTGGACGCAGAAGGAGACGATACGCGCAATCATGACGGCCCCCTCAATGCGAATGGGAGGCGGCGTTCTTGCCGGCCTCCGCCTTGAGGATAAAGGCGTTGCCCGCGACATAGGCATTCCCGGGTTCCAGGCCCCTCACGATCTCCACAACGCTCTCATCGCCGCGGCCGATCTTTACCTGAAGGCGCTCGAACGAACCCTTTTCTTCTCCAGGCACGTAGACGAAGCTCGACGCACCGTCATAGAGAATTGCCTCTCGGCCGACGACGACGCGAGCCGTCGCTTTTTCCTGCTCTACCGAAGCACTGACGAATATGCCCGGCTGAAGGCGTCCGTCGGGGTTGGGTACATACGCGCGCGCGAGGACGCTTTGGGTATCCTGCGCCGCAATAGGCGATACGTAGCCGATGGTGGCGGCAACGAGATCGCCCTCATCTTCCAACCGAAATGTAACGCGCTGTCCCTCGCGCACGAGGCCTGCATCGTGACGATGCACCTGAAGATCGAGCCAGACGGAAGACATGTCGGCCACCACCATCAAGGCGGTTTCCGTATCGGCAAACTGGCCAGGGGCGACGTTGCGTTGAATGATGCGGCCTGCGATTGGCGATCGAAGCGTGTAGGATCGCAGACTCTCATTGCTTTCGACCGATAGCAGGACGTCTCCCTTGGACACCTCGTCTCCGATGCGCCGCTTCACCTCCGTGACGATGCCAGGGAAACGCGGCACGATATGCACGAGCTTCTCGAGGTCTGGACGGATAACGCCGAAAAGGCTCGTTGAAAGCGTAAGCGTTCCTGCTGTGGCCTTGGCAATCTCTATGTCAGTATTCTCAAGCTGACTTGCCGAGAGATTGACATGCCCCTCTTCCTCGGCATGCCCTTCTTCTAAAGCATGATCGTCCTCGTCGTCATGCGCATGATCTGCATCGGCTTCCTCGCCATGCGCATCGTGACCTTCCTCGTCGCCGTCGCCGTGTCCTTCGGTCTCCTGCGCGACTCGCGGGCTTTCATGCCCGGGGTCTGGCTCCGCAAAGGCCGGAGAATAGGCAATGGCCAACGCAAGACTTAAGGCGAATGTGCTGCTGACCAGAAGTTTTCTCTTTGTCGGGTTCATTGCTCATCTCCTTCGGCCGCATCCGCACTGGCGGGAAGGCCGGTCATTATCTCAATCGAAGCGAGGGCATTGACGCAGGCGAGAAGCGCCTGCGTTTCCTGCAGCCGACTTTCGGTGCTTGTTTGCAGGGCGTCGAGAAGTTCGAGAACGCCGAAACGCCCGCCCAGGTAGCCTTCGCGGATGGTCGCGGAGGTCTTCTCCGATGCGGGCACGATGGAGGAGCCGAGCCGTGCCGCCTCCGGGCAGCGGCTTTGGTAGGTCTGATATACCTGCTGCAGGTCTCGCGCGAGTTCCACTCTCGTCTGCTGCGCATCGAGATCGGCCTGCACGATGCGGCGCGAGGCGGCATCGATATTGCCCTGATTGCGGTCGAAGACGGTGAGCGGGATGGAAACGGAAAAGAGCAGCGCGCTTTCATCCGTGCCGGAAAACCGGCGCGCTCCCGCGCCGAGCGTAACGTCGGGCATCGCGTTGGCCTGTTCAAGGTCGAAGGCGGCGCGGCGCGCGCTGATCGTCTTTTGCCCGCCAAGCACCGCAGGGTGACTATCCAGCCGCGCTTCCAGTTCATCGAGTCCCGGAAGCTGGCCGGCGGGAACAGCGAAAGAGCCTTCTGCATGTATTGGGCGATAGACATTTTCCGACCACAGAGCCAGCAAGGCTTGCTGCGCTTTGCGTAGTTCGGCTTCCTTCGCGGTGACCCGGATCTCTGCAAGTTCCAGCGCCAAAAGACCACGGTTCAGATCGGCCTCGGATGACGCGCCACGCTCGAAACGGCGGCGAAGTGCGGGGACAAGAGTGCGGATATTCTCGACGGCCGCTGAAGCCGTTTCCACCTCGCGCTGCGTGGCAATAAGCTCGTTGAACGCGTGCGTCACGGCCTCGCGGAGGGCGCGCTCCACTGCATCCCGTTCGGTCGTCGCGGCCAATTCGGAGAGACGGAACAAACGCTTACGGCTTTCACGCTTGCCGCCCGTTTCGATAAGTTGCGAGACTCCGAGCGTGAGATCCGCCTCGTCCATACCGCTATAAAGACCCGAGCCGAGAACATTTTCGACTTCAAGTCCGAGTTCGGGGTTAGGCAGGAACGAGGCCTGGCGTGCCTCCGCTGCGCGCACCCCTATGGTTTCGGTTGCGATGCGCATCTGCGCGTTCTGCGCAAGTGCGGTGACTATTGCAGCGTCGAGGGTAAGGGAAGGTCCAGCATGCTCCAACGCGCATGCAGGTGCTGTGAGCCCAACCGACAAGCAAGCGCCGGACAGGGCCATCCGCCAACGGCGGAACGAACCATTCATAAATCACCTATCTATGGAAACGTCATGCATTCCCGGCCGGAAATGCGAGTGAGATCAGGCGATCATGAGCTCAGGGGGAGGACCGTCCGGCGAACGGAGGAGACTTTTTGCCACGGCGTCGCCGGGAAACGATACAAGAGCGCACAGTGCGGAGGCTCTCGCAGAGCGAGCACTGGCCACAGTTACATGCTGGAAAGCGTGGCAGAGTTCGCAGTCTTCATCCAGCAGCAGATCGCCACCGGCTTCCCTGTCCAGAATGTCGCCGCCGGCTTCGATCAAATCGCCATAGAGCGGTGAACCCGTGGCACCGACGGATGCGGCACTCAGAAGCAGGCTGACAACTACCAGATGGATCAAGGCGCGAAACATATAGTGGATGTTCTATAAATTGTTACCCATTGCAACTCATTTTTAGAACTACATTCGGTGTCTCGCTGTTGTTTTGAGGACAACAACCTCCCGCTTTTGTCCTAGCCCAGCCGAACCTGCGGGCCAAATTTCGCGCGACACCGGAACTGGCGCCGCTTCGGATCACTAATTGATCGGTGAACCATCTATAATTTTCGGTCTCCGCCCAGCAAAGCCAATATAATTCAGAAGCAATTTCATGTGTCGCCCCGACGAGAGAATGAGCCGAGGAACAATGCCTAGCGGACATATTCTTACAGCTCTGGCCTATATTGGCGCCGCCATCGCGGAAATCGCGGGCTGCTTCGCCTTCTGGGCGTGGCTAAGGCTCGATAAGTCTGTCCTGTGGCTTGTACCTGGATGCGCCTCGCTTGCCCTTTTTGCCTATCTATTGACGCTCGCGGACAGTAGCGCAGCAGGACGGGCCTACGCCGCGTATGGCGGCGTATACATCTCAGCTTCCGTCTTTTGGCTATGGATCATCGAAAAGGTTACGCCGGACCGATGGGATATTGTCGGCATGAGCCTTTGTCTTGCAGGCGGTTCAATCATTCTTTTCGGTCCTCGGCCAGTGTAGAGACGGACCTTCGCGGTTCTCAACTACGGAGACCTAATGAGGGCCAAAGCGCCCGGCTCCTAGCCGGGACCTGGCGCTGCCGTCATGTCGATAGGGGCCGAAGGCCCTAGCACGAGTTCGATCATGGCGCGGCCAATTTCTCGCTCTCCCATGATGACGGAATTCGCACCCAGGCCGACAAGGTGCCCCACTTCGGCATCCGAATGGGCGCGGGCGATAATCTCGATCCCGGGGTTTGCCGCGCGTGCCTGCGTGATGATGCGGGCGGCCTCGAAGGCATTGGGAATCGCGATGACGAGGCGCCGCGCACCGGCGACGTTCGCCGCATCCAGTATTTCCGGCTTTGCAGCATTCCCCGCGATGGTTTCCGCGCCCGTGCCATGTAACTGGCGGATAATCGTGTCACTATCCTCAATAACGAGGAAGGGATAAGACGCTTCCTGCAGGGCTTCGCCGACAATGCTCCCGACGCGACCGTAGCCAATGAGAACGGAGTGATCAGCAAGAAGGGTTTTCGCGGGAATCTTGTCTTTCGTGGCGGCTTCCGGGACCGGCTTCGCAAGCTGTGGCAGGAAGCGAGCGACTTGGGCGTCGATCCGATCGCCGAAACGCTCGATCAGGAAGAAGACCAATGGATTGAATAACATCGAAAGGATGGCGCCCGCGAGGATGAGGTCCTGCGCCCGCTCGGGCAGGACGCCGAGGCCGACGCCGAGCCCAGCGAGAATGAATGAGAACTCGCCGATCTGGGCAAGGCTCGCCGAGATGGTGAGAGCGGTACTCACCGGATGGCGAAATGCCAGCACAATGATGAAGGCCGCGACCGACTTGCCGATCACGATGATGAAGAGCGTAGCGAGAATGGGCAGCGCTTCCGTCCAGAGGTTCGAGGGGTCGAACAACATCCCGACGGAAACGAAAAATAGAACGGCAAAGGCATCACGGAGCGGCAGGGACTCTTCCGCCGCGCGCTGGCTAAGCGCGGACTCACTCATGATCATGCCGGCGAAGAAGGCGCCGAGCGCGAGCGATACGCCGAAAAGCTTGGCTGCGCCGAAAGCCACGCCGAGTGCAATGGCCAGCACCGCGAGACGGAAAAGCTCGCGCGAGCCGGTATGTGCTACGTAGTGAAGCATCCAGGGCACAACCCGGCGTCCAACGATCAGCATGAGACCAATGAACACCGCCACCTTGAGAAAGGTCAGTCCGAGAACGAGGCCGAGGCCGGGAGACGTGACCACCGTTTCCACGGCCTCATCAACAGCGGAGCCCGATGTCTCCAGGGCAGAAGCACCCGCGAAGGCGGGAAGGAGAACGAGGGCGAGGACCATGGCCAAATCCTCGACGATGAGCCAGCCGACGGCGATGCGGCCACGTTCCGTTTCGATCAAGCGACGTTCCTGCAACGCGCGCAACAGCACGACGGTACTAGCGACGGACAAGGCAAGACCGAAGACGGCGCTCGCTCCGAAATCCCATCCGAGAAGAAGCCCGAGACAGGCACCGAGAAGTGTGGCGAAGGCGATCTGCGCGATTGCGCCTGGGATGGCGATGGCCCGGACCGAATTCAGATCCTTCATCGAGAAGTGAAGGCCTACGCCAAACATAAGAAGGATGACACCGATCTCCGCGAGTTCAGGAGCCAGCGACTGATCGGCGACGAAACCGGGTGTGTAGGGGCCGACGAAAATGCCCGCCAAGAGATAACCGACGAGAGGCGGAAGACGAAGACGGTTGGCGATGGCGCCAAAGACGAAAGCAAGGCCGAGGCCTGCGACAAGGGTGGCAATTAGCGGCGTCTCATGCGGCATCAGGTGGGCAAAACCTTGTTGGAGTGAACGGTGCGGTCAATATTCAGGGATGGCGATGCGTAGACAAGCGGGCAAAGTGGATTAATCCGCTGCTGGGGATTTTCAGACGCATTGCAGGCACCGACATCCTCAGCCTGCGTTTCCGGTCTTGCGCGTCTTCCAGAGAGAGAAGCTGGCACCGCCGACCAGAATTACAACCGTCACTCCCAAGGAAATGGCCGCAGGGATTTTCTCCATTCCCAGCAGTTCGGCCGCGATTACCTTGCCGCCGATGAATATTAGGACGAGAGACAGGGCCGTCTGGAGATAAACGAACCGGTGCATCATAGCCGAGAGTGCGAAATAAAGAGCTCTAAGACCGAGAATGGCGAAGATGTTGGACGTATAGACAATGTAAGGATCGGTGGTGATTGCGAAGATCGCCGGGATCGAGTCCACTGCAAATATTACATCGGCGAACTCCACCAATATGAGCGAGAGAAAGAGCGGCGTTGCGAAAATGGGGGGGCAACCGGCAGAAGGCTGGGGCAGGCGTACGAAGAAGCGTTCACCGTGGAGACTATCGGTGACGCGACAGTGACGCCGGATGAATCGCAATACCGGGTTTGCTGCAACATCATATTCCTCATTCTCCGACCGCAACATCTTAAAGCCTGTCCAAATCAGGAACGCGGCAAAGAAGAGAAGAATCCATTCAAACTTGGCAACAACCGCCGTTCCAGCGCCTATCATCAAGCCTCTGAGCAGGATGACGCCGAGGATGCCGTAGACCAGCACCCGGTGCTGATAGGCTCTCGGAATGCCGAAATAGGCGAAGATCGTCGAGATGACGAAGATATTGTCCAGAGCGAGGCTCTTCTCGACAACGAATCCCGTGAGATAGTCGATAGCCGCTTTTTGACCGAGATGCAGCCAGACCCAAAGGGAAAAAGTCAGACCGATCGTTATGTAGAAGGCCGAAAGCGCCAAGCTCTCGCGCACGCCGATCTCATGTGACTTCCGATGCATCACACCGAGATCGAAGACCAAGAGAAGAAAGATGAAGACGAGGAACGCGAGCCAGGTCCAGAGTGGCTTTCCCAGCACATCGAGAAAAAAGACTTCCATTTAAGCCCCAGAGCCATACCGGCGTGGCGGAGTTTCGTACGCTGACCGGCAAAGCGCTCCAGCTTTCCCCCGAAAATTGGAGCAAGAATCCTCAGAAGACATGGATATTGTCGCTCCGCTTTGCAATCCTCCCCGGTGAGCGCCCCTGCGTCATCGGAATCTCGGTCTCCTCCCCTAGTCGTCGAACCGGTCATATGGGATTTGATGGCATGTAAGTTGGAAGCACGCTGGATTAATTCGATGCAAGCGGCGATAATCGTCCGATGAAGAATTTCGGACGCATGTGTCAGGGAATGAAAGCCGCGCGAGCCTGGCTTGACGTACTTCTGTTTGCCGTCATGCTTGCCTTCGTTTCGGCGAGCTGGGCCGGGACGCCTCATACATCGGTCCGGACGGATGCCGCTGATCTCGCAAGGGCTGCGGGACCGGAGGGTGTCACGTCCGCTCTGCCAGCGAGCGATGTCCTGCGAAGCATCGGGACAGATTGTTTTTCCTCGCTTCGTGCATCAAATCCGAAAGGCGACGACGGCTCGCATACGCTGCCTTGCGAATTGGCCGCAATCCCAACGCCCTGTGGCATGGCAGAGGCCATGTCCGTGTCCGGGACGATGCCGCACGAAGAGCGGCAGGACTGGCCTTTCCAGACCGGCCCTCCGGCTGGAGCCTGACCTTCTCCGCGCCTTTTCGCGCGATTTCACCTGTATTTCGATTTAGCGGGCCTATCCAACGGTCCGGCTCAACGGGCATCGCGGCACGAACAGAGCGTTCGCGTCCACATGGTTGCCCGTGCGGAGATTTCCATGAGACTTTCACGGCCGCTCGTCTGGAGCTATGGCGCCATCATCGTGATCGGCGTTCTTCTTGCTCTGCCCAACATTCTCAGTCCTGAACTCAGGGCGAAACTGCCCGGCTGGCTTCCCGACCGACCGGTAACGCTCGGCCTCGACCTCAGAGGCGGATCGCATCTCGTGCTCGAAGTGGATGCGGATGCGCTGATGCGCAACAGGCTGCAAACGATGGAGGCTGATGCGCGGAAGCTACTGCGGGAGAACGACATTTCGGTGACTGGCGTTGCGCGCGGGGATCGCGAAATCCGGATCGCGCTGGTCAAGAGCGATGCGCTGAAGATGGCGAAGGCAGAGCGGACGCTGGCCGAGCTCGTCACGCCCGCCGCGCCGATGCAATTCGGCCAGATGGCGAAGGATATCGACATCGCGGCGGACGACACAGGCGCGATCTCGCTGAGATTGACGGAGGCGGGCATTCGCGACCGCGTGAACGCCGCCATCGAGCAAAGCCTTGAAATCGTACGCCAGCGGGTCGATCAGGTCGGCGTGTCGGAGCCGACGATCCAGCGCGTGGGGCCTGACCGCATTCTCGTGCAATTGCCGGGACTTGAGGACCCTTCGCAATTGCGGGCACTGTTGGGCAGCACAGCGCAACTGAGCTTCCACATGCTGGCTTACGACAAGGTGAGTGGCGGCCGTATCCCGGCGGGCGTGAAGGAAATGCCGGCGGCGGAAGGGCCGGCAACGTATCCGGTGGCGCGGCGCGTGGCGCTCGGCGGCGACCGGCTGACCGATGCAAAGGCCGGCTTCGACCAAAGGACGGGAGAGCCTATCGTCTCGTTCCGCTTCGATACGACCGGCGCGCGGCAATTCGGTGAAATCACGAGGCGCAATGTCGGCAAACCTTTTGCCATCGTACTCGATGGCAAGGTGCTGAGCGCGCCGGTAATCCGGGAACCGATCACCGGGGGGACGGGACAGATCAGCGGCAATTTCACGGTCCAGGACACGGTGGTTCTTTCGGCACTGCTGCGTTCCGGCGCGCTGCCCGCACCGATGACGGTGATTGAGGAGCGCAGTGTCGGCCCCGATCTCGGAAGCGACGCCATCGCCATGGGCATCTACGCGGGTATCGCGGGCTTCGGGCTCGTGGTCGCCTTCATGATCGCGCTTTACGGCGGCTGGGGGTTGATCGCCAATCTGGCGCTCGGGCTCAACATCATTCTGACCTTCGGTGCGCTGAGCCTTCTGGGCGCGACGCTGACGTTGCCGGGGATCGCGGGCATCATTCTCAGCATCGGTATCGCGGTGGACGCGAACATCCTTATCAACGAGCGCATCCGCGAGGAGACAAAGAAAGGAATGAAGGCCTTCGCAGCGCTGGAAACGGGCTTTGCGCGCGCATATTCGACCATCATTGACGCCAATGTGACGACCTTGATCGCCACAGCGCTGCTGTTCTTCCTCGGCTCGGGGCCAGTGCGCGGTTTCGCGATCACCATGATGATCGGCATCGCGATCTCGATGTTTACGGCGGTTGCCGTGGTGCGGCTGATGATGACATGGATCGTGAGGCGGCGGCGGCTGAAGGTGCTCAGGATCGAGCCGCCCGTCCGCTTCTTCCCCGAAAAGACGAGCATCGGCTTCATGAAGGGCCGGTTCGCCGGGATCGGCGTTTCGGTCCTGCTTTCCATCGCCTCCATCGCTCTCTTCATCAAACCGGGACTCAATTACGGAATCGACTTCGAGGGCGGCATCCAGATGGAGGTGCGGACGGAAGCACCGGCCGATCTTGGCGCGATGCGCATTTCGCTCAATGCACTGGGGCTCGGCGAGATGACGCTGCAGGAGTTTGGCGACGACCGCAGCGTGCTCATTCGTGTGCAGCGGCAGGATGGCGGTGAGGAGGTCCAGAACCGAGCCTTGGAAACGCTGCGAGCGGCCGTTTCAGAGGTAGACGAGGGAGCGCGGGTGATGCGGACAGAAGTTGTGGGACCGAAGGTGAGCGGCGAACTCGCCCATGCGGGTGCGCTCGCCGTGTTCTTCGCGAGCCTTGCCATGTTGATCTACATCTGGTGGCGCTTCGAATGGCCCTTCGCGGTGGGCGCCATTGTAACGCTCGTGCTCGACGTGACGAAGACGGTGGGCTTCTTCGCGCTGACGGGGCTCGACTTCAACCTGACCGCCATTGCGGCGCTGCTAACCATCATCGGCTATTCGGTGAACGACAAGGTGGTGGTCTACGACCGGATGCGCGAGAACATGAGACTCTACAAGAAAATGCCACTTCGGGAACTGATCGACCTCAGCATCAACCAGACGATAGGACGCTGCGTCTACACCTCGGCGACGACCTTCCTCGCGATGCTGCCCATGGCGATATGGGGCGGAAGCGCGGTGGAGAGCTTTGCCTGGCCGATGATCTTCGGCATTGTGGTGGCGACGAGTTCGTCCATTTTCATTGCTGCACCGATTCTACTCTTCCTCGGCGACTGGCGGGAGAGACGACAGGCCGGAAAGCGGAGCGCAACGGCGACTGAGGGCGCTTGAATTGGCTGTTCCCTAGCCACGCGGCAATGAACAGAGGATTGCTGTCAGGACCGGCAATCCGGAGAAGGTGCGGGCCGGCATGGAGTGACTACACGGTCTCCGGATTTCCGCGCAAAAGGCGCTCGGTCTTGACGGCATAGGGGGCGTCTGCCCCTCTTCACCTAGAAGACTTCGAGGCCGCGGAAACTGCAGGTCCCGCCAGCACCGCCCTAGGTTGCGGGCTGCCCGATGCGCCAAGTGACGCGGTCATGCTGGTCTGCCGTTTCGGTGACCTGTGCTTTGAAAGGAGCGTCTGCAACTGCGCGGGGCAGTTGATGCCCTTGGCTTTCTCAAGAAGACGTACCAGTCGGCGCACGGCCTTCAAGTTCGCACCTTCAAGATTGGCAATATGAATCATCGTGCGCCCATGACTCAGCTCCGAGAACGGATGTGCGCGTGATGGTGTTCTGACACGACAGCAGGGAAGGTCTTCACTCAACCAGAATCGCTTGGCCCGGTCGAAGTAACCGTCTGGCCGCTCGCTCTTGTTCTTGCGGCGGATGTAACGCGTTGCTGCTTCGTATTCGGCGGGTGTGTAGCCCGCTGCGATGGCATCGTCTTTCGTCAACATGGAGAGCCTCATTCGAGCTGCGCAGGCCGCACCGTGCGGCTGCTTGTCCGTATGTGGTCCCGTTGAATTTCAAGCGAAGCGAATTGGCCGCATTACTCACCGGATGTTCAGTTCATTTTAGGAAGTTCCGGGCGTCGTACCGTGCTCCGGCAAATGAAGTTCTAGAATCTTCGGCTTTCCCATCGCCTAGTTGATAGATGATAGCGGGGGACAACTTATGCGGTTCTGCTTTCCGCTGTCCAATATTGGGTGGTTTCGACCGGATTTATGCCCAATGAAAATGCCATATGGCTATATAGCGGATTCGCCAGCCTTCTGTTCGGTCGCCGCCTTCTAAATCCGCACTTCACTCCCCCGGCAGACCCGGCCACGAACGCATTCATGGCACTCGCGGCATTGCAGGGACAATGGTGGTTGCACCGAACAGCAACGACGCCGTGATGTTGTGGAGCGTCATTGCGCTTTGCGCAGCCGTTTGTGTTGTTTCAATCCTGGTTCTGCTAATCAGGCCCCCGGTTGGCCCGGAGACCCGCCCACTCGTCCGGCTGGCGGACAAAGCTGTTCGCGGACTAGGAAGCCCGGTTGTGATCTTCACGATCGTCATCGTGCTGTGCGTCTGGCTCTTTCGCCGAACGCGCGCGGACGAAGTCGCGGCAATTCTCAGCGCATGGGCTGTGATCGTCGTTCTGCGGCCGGTGGAGTCAGTTCTAGGATTTGTGGACTGGGCGAGTGAACAATGGGGCGTGGACAGGGCCGATCAAGTTATAGGCGCAATAGCCGCCTATCAGTCGCCCGGAATCGTGCTGGTGCGACAGCTCGGCGACAATAGCGTGGCGCGCGGCACACCAATAGTGGTCGCCGACGATAACGGGCCGTGGATGCTGGGCGTCGCTCTGAACTATGTTGGACGTGACGAAGGAAACCTGCTTCGTGTGCTTACCGTGCGGCTGCCGGAAGGCCTCAAGAGCCGCATTAACAAGCTACCGGAGGCAAGGGGCGCGGGTATGGCGCTTACCCTGTCCGCCACGCCGGAGGAACTGGCCGACGTGCCCGCGATCCAATGGATCAATCGTCTGTGCGGCGGCGTCGTCAGCGACACCAATCTCGACTACGTGCTCTTTGAAGTGATGGAAGACGAGGACCTTGCGGAGGGGCGGCTGGTGGAAGCTCGTATCGGCGACCATCACGTCATTTTCCAGATCATCGATGGCCTAACCAGAGAGGAAATCGTCCAGCAGAAGAACACTTACGGCTATGCGCGTGCCAAGGCCTGGAAGATCGGCCGGTGGGATGAGGATGCAGGAAAATTCGTGCCGGTGAAGTGGCTGCCTCGTATCAATGCGCCCGTCTTCCTGCTCGATTCCGACGAACATGCCAACTCTCCCGGCGCGGTCGGGCATTTCCCCAGCACAAGTTTTGGCGTTGGCCTGAATATTTCGGACGCGGTGACGCATAACACCGCGATCCTCGGCATTCTCGGCATTGGTAAGAGCTATCTTTCAATAGAACTTGTCGAGCGAATGGTTGCCGACGGGATTAAGGTGATTTGCCTGGATCTGACCAATCAGTATGTCGAACTACTGCCGGAGTTCATCGACCCTGCTCACGAAGCAGAGTGCCACCAGAAATTAGTGGTCGCAGGACAAGGCGGTGTTCCCAACCAGAATCAGGAACAGGGCGGTAGCCATTTGGCGTTTCGGGCACAGGTCACGGAATAGCTCTGCACTTTCCTCGATCCGGCCGAACAACGGTGGCTGCGTGTCCTCAATCCTGCTCAGTATGAGGTTACTCGGCGGGCAGGTGGTATGTTCAGGGCAACGCAAACATGGCAACGCTTACCCCAACTGAAATCACGGCGATCATATCAGATGCCGCCCTTACGGTGTGCCAGGACCTCGGCATGATCGACCGGGCGCGGGTCTGCCTCGTCTACGAAGAAGCGCACTCCCTCGTCCCCGAATGGAATTCGGTGGTCGCCGACGGCGACAAGGCGGCAACGGCGCGAAGCGCGCGGGCGATCCTGCAAGGACGCAAATACGGCCTCGGCTGCCTGCTTATCACGCAGCGCACAGCCAACGTGACGAAAACCATCCTCAATCAATGCAACACCATCTTCACCATGAGGACGTTCGACGACACGGGAAAGGCATTCCTGTCCAACTACATCGGCAGGGACTATGCCAGTGTGCTTCCCAGTCTCGAAGCTCAGCACGCAGTAGTTTTTGGCAAGGCTTCATCTTGCGAAAACCCGGTCTTAGTGCGACTGAACAATCGTCAAGCCGTCATTGCCGTGTTTCGGGATGCACATCCGATCCGGCCTCTTCCCGTTCCAGAAGCCTAAGACGCTGGAGAAGCCGCCCCTGTGCGGTTGTCTGAATTGAGTGTGACACAGAGCTGTGCTACACAGGCTCAACAGCCAATTTAAGCGTTTGTTATCGCTAGTTTTTTCGACGGTCGAGCGGGTCCTAGTCCCCCAGCCACTTTCCGAGATTTGCCACTGAACCCCGCCCCATCCTTTACCGGACGGCTGAGGCTGCTACACTTCACCCAACTGAAATATAGGGAATCCGGTCGATAGCGCGGCCTGCCTCAGGCGGTTGTTCTGCGCTTCCCGGGTCTGAGCAAAGTGCACCATGAAGGTGACGGCGGCATGTCGGGTCCCGGCGGACCCTCTGCCGCTAATGAGGGCCTGTCGCGGGCTCCATCCGCCGCCAAGGAACCGGCTGCTGAAGGCGAAGCGGCGGGCGCCGCGAGTCTGCGGGGTAAAGAAGGGGGCGCTGCGCGGAAATCGCGCCGTCGCGGTCGCCGTGGCAGGGGGCGCCGCAAGGAAGAAGCCCGAAAGGAGGCGGCAAAGGAGAAGACTTCGCCATCTCCACCGGCGAAGCCGGCGCGCAAGGCGCCGCGGAGCCAGCCCTCCGCAGACAAGCTGTATGCAGCTCTCGATCTTGGCACCAATAATTGCCGCCTCTTGATCGCCCGCCGCGCGCCGGATGGCTTCAAGGTCGTCGATGCCTATTCCCGAATTGTGCGCCTTGGCGAGGGGCTCGCGCTCACGGGATCTTTGAGCGATGCAGCCATGACGCGCGCAATAGAGGCGCTACGGATATGTGCCGACAAGATGTCCCGCCGCGGCGTTTCGCGGTCGCGGACCATCGCAACAGCCGCCTGCAGGACGGCGCTTAACGGTACCGATTTCATCGACCGGGTAAGGCACGAGACAGGCCTTTCGCTGGAGATCGTATCCACGGAAGACGAGGCGCGCCTCGCAGTCGCTGGATGTGCGCCGCTCCTCGACAAGTCCTGCGCATCCGCGCTCGTGTTCGATATCGGCGGAGGCTCCACCGAGCTGATATGGGTTCGGATGGATGGTCCCGATGGTCACCACCCGGCGATTGCCGACTGGATATCGCTACCCTGCGGGGTAGTCACCCTTGCCGAACGGCATGGCGGCGTGGAAGTGCCGCGCGAGGTCTATGCACGGATGGTCGACGAAGTGAGCGGACAGCTCGATCCCTTTCTCGAACGGCTAAGGGCCTCGACAGGCAAGGCGTCTTCCGGCTTCCATCTGCTTGGTACGTCGGGCACTGTCACGACCATCGCCGGCGTGCATCTGGGGCTGAACCGCTACGATCGGACGCGCGTGGACGGTGTCTGGATTTCGCCGACGGATGTGCACGGCGTTACGCAATCTCTCCTCGAGATGGACTATCGAAGCCGCGCCGCTCATCCTTGCGTGGGGCAGGAGCGCGCGGACCTTGTGCTGGCGGGCTGCGCCATATTCGAGGCTATCGCCCGGGCCTGGCCGGCTGACCGGCTGCGCGTCGCCGATCGGGGCCTGCGCGAGGGTATTCTTCTTTCGCTGATGGAGGCGGATGCCGGAAAGCGCAGGCGCCGCCGCAGACGGCGCCGCAGGAAGTCGAATCCGGCGAGCGATAATGGAACGGTGTGAAGATGGCCGGTGACAGGAAGGGCAAGGGCGGAGGCGCCGCCGATGGTGGGGCCCGTTCGCTCAAGGTGAGGGTCAAGACGGCGCGCAAGCGCTCGACATCCTCTACCCGCTGGCTCCAGCGGCAGTTGAATGATCCCTATGTTCATGCCGCAAAGCGAGAGGGGTATCGCTCCCGCGCGGCTTACAAGCTTGCTGAGATCGATGACAAATATCATTTGCTGAAGCCGGGCTCGCGCGTGGTCGATCTTGGCTGCGCACCGGGCGGATGGTGTCAGGTCGCCGTTGCCCGGGCAAAGGCCATCGGAGGGGGAGAGCGCAGCGGCCGCGTCATCGGTCTCGACTATCTGGAAACCGAGTCCGTGCCGGGGGCGACCATCCTCCAGCTCAACTTTCTGGATGAAGGCGCCGACGACAAGGTGAAGGAGCTTCTGGCCGGGGAGGCGGACATTGTCCTTTCCGATATGGCCGCCCCGACCACTGGCCACAAGCAGACGGACCACCTGCGCATCATGCATCTGTGCGAGGTGGCGGCGCAGTTTGCGGTGGAAGTGCTGGCGCCCGGCGGAACCTTTCTTGCCAAGGTCTTGCGGGGCGGAACGGAGAATGAGCTTCTGACGCTCCTGAAGCAGCACTTCAAGACCGTCCGCCATGTCAAACCCAAGGCCAGCCGGGCCGATTCGGCAGAAATGTATGTTCTGGCTCAGGGCTTTAAAGGGCGTTCTGGAAGTGATGGTGAAGCTGCTTCGTGAATATTTCGCAGCCGCGGCATACTGCCCTTTGCATTCCCGCATATAGGTGTTAAAAGCCAGCGCCAACACAGCATAGGGTGGCCGGTCCCCAACGGCCCAGGAGGTTGGCAGTATGATCCGTGAAGCACTGACGTTCGACGACGTTCTCCTGCTCCCAGCCGCTTCCACGGTCCTGCCTACTCAAGCCGACACGCGCACCCGCCTCACTCGAACAATCGATCTGGGTATCCCCATCATGTCCGCCGCCATGGACACGGTGACGGAAGCACGCCTTGCAATCGCCATGGCTCAGGCGGGCGGCATCGGCGTACTCCACCGCAATATGACACCGGAAGCGCAGGCCGAGCAGGTCCGTCAGGTTAAGAAGTTCGAAAGCGGTATGGTGGTGAACCCCGTCACCATCGGTCCCGACGCGATGCTCTCCGAGGCGCTTTCGGAGATGCAGCGCCACGGCATTTCCGGCATTCCCGTGGTCGAGCCCGATTCCGGCAAGCTGGTCGGCATTCTGACCAATCGTGACGTCCGCTTTGCGAGCAATCCGAAAGAGCCTGTCCGCAACCTGATGACGAAGGAAAACCTCATCACGGTCGCCGACGGTGTCAGCCAGGAGGAGGCGAAGCGTCTCCTTCACAAGCACCGTATCGAGAAGCTGCTGGTGGTGGATGATGCCTATCGCTGCGTCGGCCTGATCACGGTTAAGGACATCGAGAAGGCGCAGCTTCACCCGAACGCCGCGAAGGACGAGCAGGGCCGCCTTCGCGTTGCCGCCGCGACGACCGTTGGCGACGAGGGCTATGGCCGCTCCGAGGCGCTCATCGCCGCCGGCGCCGACGTGATTGTGGTGGACACGGCGCATGGTCATTCGGCGCGCGTCGCCGATGCGGTTACGCGCATCAAGAAGCTCTCCAACAAGACGCAGGTGATCGCGGGCAACGTCGCAACTGCCGCCGCCGCCATGTCGCTCATCGACGCCGGCGCGGACGGTATCAAGGTCGGCATAGGCCCGGGTTCCATCTGCACCACGCGCATTGTGGCGGGTGTGGGCGTGCCCCAGCTCACCGCCATCATGGATGTGGTCGAGGCCGCTCGTAAGGCAGATACGCCTGTCATCGCCGATGGCGGCATCAAGTTCTCCGGCGATCTCGCCAAGGCGATCGCCGCAGGCGCGGATTGCGCCATGCTCGGCTCGCTCTTCGCCGGCACGGAGGAAAGCCCGGGCGAGGTCTTCCTCTTTCAGGGCCGTTCCTACAAGGCCTATCGAGGCATGGGGTCGGTGGGCGCGATGGCGGTAGGCTCCGCCGACCGCTACTTCCAGCAGGACGTGAAGGATTCGCTGAAGCTCGTGCCGGAAGGCATTGAAGGCCAGGTACCCTACAAGGGCCCGGTTGGAAACGTCATCCACCAGCTCGTCGGCGGTCTCCGGGCCGCGATGGGCTATACCGGCAATGCGACCGTGAAGGACTTCCAGAAGAACGCCGAATTCGTGCGCATCTCTTCGGCAAGCCTGCGCGAAAGCCATGTCCATGACGTGACGATCACGCGCGAAGCCCCCAATTATCCCGGCGGTGCAAGCTGACTGCCGGCCCGGCACCGGGTGACGTGAAATGACACCCGGCGCACGTCTGCAATCGGCCATCGAAATTCTGGAAGACATCTTTCTGAGCGGCCGCCCGGCAGACCGTATCGTGGAGAACTGGTCGCGGTCGAACCGCTATGCGGGCTCGAAGGACCGTGCCGCGATTTCCGAACTCGTCTACACGGTGCTTCGCCGGCGGGTGGAACTTTCCGCGGCGACAGGTCATGAAGATGCGCGGCTTCTCGCTTTCGCAGCCCTTGCGCTCGTGAACGGGGAGGATATCGCCGCGCTCGCGGATGGTTCGCGCCATGCGCCAGCGCCCCTCTCGGAAGATGAGCGGAAGGCAATTGATGCTGCCGTGCTGCCCGGCGCGGATGCGGCGCCTTGGATCAGGCTCAACTACCCAGAATGGCTTCACTCGGAGTTCGAGGCCGCTTTTGGCAGCGAGCTTGAGCGTGAAATGGCTGCGCTCATGGAGCGTGCCCCGACGGATCTTCGCGTCAATACGCTGAAGACGGATCGCGAAGCGGCCCGTCTCGCGCTGGAAGAGGCGGGGCTCCTCGCCGAGCCTTGCCCCTGGTCTCCCTGGGGCTTGCGTCTCACCTCGCGCGGCAATCTGCCGGGCCTCGCTCTCTATCGCGAAGGTGCCATCGAAATTCAGGACGAGGGCTCGCAGCTTGCCTGTCTGCTCACCGGGGTAAAGCCAGGCGATCAGGTGGTCGATCTCTGCGCGGGAGGCGGCGGCAAGTCGCTCGCCCTCGCGGCCATGATGGAGAACAAGGGGCAAATCTACGCCTGCGATACGGATAGCCGCCGCCTCGCGCCGCTGGAGCCGCGCGCGCAGCGCGCGGGCATACGCAATCTCCAGACGGCCGTGCTGGGTCCCTGGCATCCGGGTGCCGCTGATTCCGATCTCGCGAGCCTCGTCGGCCGCGCGGATTGCATACTTGTGGACGCGCCCTGTAGTGGCACAGGAGCCTGGCGCCGCAGCCCCGATGCACGCTGGCGCCTCGGTCCGGACAACCTTGCGGCTTATCGGGCCGCACAGGAAGAGGTGCTTGCCCGCGCCGCCGGTCTTGTCCGCCCCGGAGGCAGAATCGTCTATGTCACCTGCTCGCTGCTTCCTTGCGAGAACGAAGGGCAGGTCGATGTTTTTCTCGAGAGGCATCCGGATTTCGAGCCTCTTTCCTGGGCCGTGGCCTGGCCGGAAGCCATCCTGCCGCCTCCGGCGCAGCCGGGGCCGGGCCTTCGCCTGGCGCCCGCCTCATCGGGCACCGATGGATTTTTCGTCGCCATTCTCCGGCGGAAAGGCGGCAAATGATGCGCTGCGGTATCGGGCTTGACGGGGTAAGGGAAGGATGGTCTATCGGGATAGTTTCCTTCGACGGGCCAGGATCTATGGCGGCCGTATTTTCCCGAAATTTCTCGCGTTTCGCCCTTATGCCTTTCTGGCTCCTTGTTGCGGCGGCGCTTCTGCCCTTGTCCCCCGCCCACGCGGTGGATGCCCGGTCCGAGCGTGCTTCGCTTAGCCTGACCGAAAAGGGAGTGACGGCCGCGAAGGCAGGGCGTCTTGCGGATGCCCGGCGGCTTCTGGAGGAAGCTATTGTCTCCAACCCCGCCAATGCCCGGGCCTATGCCGAACTCGGTGCAGTCCAGGGGGCGAGCGGCAATCCGAAGCTCGCACGCAAATATTATGTCATCGCATTGTCGATCGACCCCATCTTTCCCTCGGCGTTGAGCGGTCTCGCGCGGCTGAACATCGAGGCCGGAGACAAGGAGGCGGCAAAACTGCTTCTCGACAAGCTCCGCCTCACTTGTCCTGCATGCACCGAGACCCGCGACATCGAACGCGCGCTCGGAGAAGCGGGTATTAGTACAACACCTCCAGTCAATCCCAATCCGTAGACGGAACATGACCGAAGACCGCATTCTCATCATCGATTTTGGCAGCCAGGTCACGCAGCTCATTGCAAGGCGCGTTCGTGAAAGCGGCGTCTATTGCGAGATCGTGCCTTTCAACAAGGTCGAGGAGATGTGGGAGAGCTTCGGTCCGAAAGGTATCATTCTCTCCGGTAGCCCTTTCAGCGTCAGCCGCGAGAACAGCCCCCGCGCGCCGCAATTCGTCTTCGAGGCAGGGCTCCCCGTTCTCGGCATCTGCTATGGCCAGCAGACCATGACGCTCCAGCTCGGCGGCAAGGTCGAAGGCCATGACGAGCGCGAGTTCGGCCGCGCCTCCATCGAAGTCATCGAAGAGACGCCGCTTCTCGAAGGCATCGTGCAGAAGGGCGAAACGGAACCCGTATGGATGAGCCATGGCGACCGCGTCGTCTCCATCGCGCCGGGCTTCAAGGTCGTGGCGCAAAGCCGGGGCGCGCCCTTCGCCGTCATCGCGGATGAGGAACGCCGCTTCTATGGCGTCCAGTTCCACCCGGAAGTCGTGCATACGCCGCGTGGCCGCGACATGCTGTGGAATTTCACGCATCGCATCTGCGGCTGCAAAGGCGACTGGACCATGGCCGCCTTCCGTGAAACCGAGATTGAGAAAGTGCGCGAGCAGGTGGGCAAGGGCAGGGTGATCTGCGGTCTCTCCGGCGGTGTCGACAGCTCGGTTGTCGCCGTGCTGCTTCACGAAGCGATCGGCGACCAGCTTCAATGCGTCTTCGTGGACACCGGCATGATGCGCGCGGGCGAGGCCGAGCAGGTCGTTTCGCTTTTCCGCGATCACTACAACATCCCGCTTGTTTCGGTCGATGCCAGCGACCTTTTCCTGGGCAAGCTCGAAGGCGTGACCGATCCTGAGCAGAAGCGAAAGATCATCGGCGCAACCTTCATCGACGTCTTCGAGGCGGAAGCGAAGAAGGTCGGCGGCGCGGACTTCCTTGCGCAAGGCACGCTCTATCCGGACGTGATCGAAAGCGTCTCCTTCGCGGGCGGTCCGTCGGTCACCATCAAGAGCCACCACAATGTCGGCGGTCTTCCCGAGCGCATGAATATGAAGCTCGTGGAGCCGCTCCGCGAACTCTTCAAGGACGAGGTGCGCGAGCTTGGCCGCGAGCTTGGGCTTCCCGAGCAGTTTGTCGGCCGCCATCCCTTCCCCGGACCGGGCCTCGCGATCCGCGTACCCGGCGAGATCACGCGCGACAGGCTCGAAATCCTGCGCAAGGCGGACACGATCTATCTGGAAGAAATTCGCGCCGCCGGTCTCTATGACCAGATATGGCAGGCCTTCGCAGTGCTGCTTCCCGTCCGCACCGTCGGCGTGATGGGCGATGAACGCACCTACGATTATGTCTGTGCGCTTCGCGCCGTCACCTCGCTCGACGGCATGACGGCCGACTACTATCCGTTCTCCCACGAGTTCCTTGGCCAGGTCTCCACGCGCATCATCAACGAAGTCCGCGGCATCAATCGCGTGGTCTACGACGTGACCTCGAAGCCGCCCGGAACGATCGAGTGGGAGTGAGACGTTCGAAGGAACAGATCAATTTGGATGATTTGACCGAATAAAGAAAGTCGTTGCCCTGAGGGGGCTCCGAAGCGATGCTTGAAACCTCACGGTCGGAGGTTTGACGACGCTCATGGTGCCCACCCGCCTTTCGAGGACGAGATTTAGGCTCGGAACTTCCTATCTGCTGGACAGTTTAAGTCTCGCAAGAGCGCACCGTATCCGGAAGAGATTGCATGGAACGCGCCGCCACAAGATGGCGGTTTTCGCGAACGACCACATTGGGTTGGTGATCAATTTCTTCGGTGTCTACGAAAAAGATCAGCTCAAGTGTCTGTTTGATTTCCTCGCTCCGCTCTCCTCCAGGTTCAAGGCCGGATGTGTGCTCGACATAGGCGCGAATATCGGAAATCACGCCCTCTATTTCTCGGAAATATTCGGTCGTGTCCTGGCATTTGAGCCTCATCCCCACACCTACAAGTTGCTGGAGCTGAATGCCACGTTCAAGAAGAACGTCGAGACCTTGCCGATTGGACTGGGCGCTTCTGGCGAACGCGCCAGGATTGCCGAAAACCCGCTCAATCTCGGGGGGTCGAGAATCTCGGATCGGGATGAAGACGGCATCTCTGTCTTCGATATTGAGGTGCGGCGTCTGGATGATGTTGTTCGCGATGTCGCTTCTGTAGAGATGATAAAATTAGACGTAGAAGGGCGCGAGCTGAACGTCCTGCAAGGCGCATGGGAGACGATAGACAGGCATCAGCCGGTAATAATATTTGAACAACTGAAGGATGAGTTTCGCGAAAACTCGACGCCGGTTATCGATGCGCTGAAGGAAAGAGGGTACAGGTGCTGCTGGATGGAGAAGCGGTTCAACTTTTCCGCTTCGTTTTTGCGGCGTTCCTTGTACGTGTTTGAGGTTCTTTTCGGCCGGGAGTACTTCGTGTTGACGGCGGATCGGATTCCGCCAAGATTTCACTTCATGATTATTGCGATACCGCCGCGCTATGTGGATCAGCTTATGCGCGGCTAGATTGCTCGCATGGCATGGCTGATCGCCCGCCTCGCACCGCTCGCATCAACGACCGCAAACGCAAAATTTTTCTCCTCCTTTCAATATCCGCCCGTCTTCGGCTTTGACATCGGATTTTATGTTGATATCAACATAAAATCCCGAGCGAGATAACTCGCGAAGAGGAGGGCAGAATGGCGCAGAACAAGGTTGTTTCCCGCGAGGAATGACTCGTGGCGCGCAAGGCTCTCGTCGAGAAGGAGAAGGCGGAAAACCCGTCACCATCGGGCGGCTGATCGACAACATGGGGGCCTGCCTGATCGACCGGAAGTTGCAGGTCGTGGCGCCGGGCCAGGAGGGAGAGCTTTGCCTCTTCGGGGCGGGCCTTGCCAGGGGATATCGTGGTCTCCCCGCGCTGACCGGGCAGAACTTTCCTCTGGTTCACATTCCCGGCCAGGGCGCCATTCGCATCTATCGCACCGGAGATCGCGCGAAGTCCGGTCCGGACGGCACCTTCGTCTATCGGGGACGCATGGACAGTCAGTTGAAGTTCAAGGGTTACCGCATTGAGCCCGGCGAGGTTGAAGCCGCCCTGTCCAGCCTGCCTGAGGTGGCCGATGCGTCCGTTGCACTTCTCTCTTCGCCTCATCACTCCGACCGTCTGGTCGCACATGTGGTGATGAAGCCCGATGCTCCTTCGCCCGATCCGGATCATCTGCGCGATGCCGGTATCGACTCGCTGGCGATGGAGAACCTTCTTTTCGCAATTGAGGATGAGTTCGGGATCACGCTCGGTGCCGGCGAGATTGCCGCCATTGCGCCGTCCGGCAACAAGCCTGGCAGGGCAAGTCCTGAACTTCAGTGCATGCCTGCCTTGTCGATGACTTGTCGCCGTTGAAACAATGAAGGGGGGCGAGCCGCCTCAGTTAATCGGCCGTCCTGCCTGGAAAACGCGCTCAATGGCGTCATCGCCCCCAAGGGCGGCGATGTCTTCCAGCGGATTGACCTTTGTCAGCACGATGTCGGCAATAGCACCCGGTGTAAGCGTTCCGATCTCGCCTGCCAGGCCGCAGAGCTTCGGGTTGACCTCATACATGGAGCGCAGAATTTCTGCGGATGTTTCCACTTCGGCGCGGATCGCGAATTCACGCCGTTGCCGCGCCTGACTTTCGCCAATGAGGTCAGTGCCCCATCCAAGAGTCACCCCTGCATCCCGCGCGATTTCCAGCGAGCGGAGACCCGCTTCCAGCACTTTGCTGTTCTTGACGAGGTTCGCTTCGGGAAAGCCCATCTTGCGTCCCAGAAGGTCCATTGCTTCGTAGGTTGAAAGAGTGGGCACCATCACGGCGCCATACCGCGCCATGCAAGCCGCCGCCCCGGCATCGATCATGTTGCCATGCTCGATTGTGTGAACGCCGTTCTCCACGGCCATGATGATCGATTCCGCCGAATAGGCATGCGCCGCCACATAGGTTTGCCGGTGACGCGCTTCTTCGCACGCCGCCGCGATTTCCGCTGCTGTGTATTGTATGGATTCCAGCGGGTCGGCGGGCGACGCCACGCCGCCGGAAACATGTATCTTCAGGAAGTCCGATCCATCGCGCAGATTGTGCCTGGCCGCCTTGCGAACCGCGTCAGGACCATCGGCAACGATGCCGAATGCTGTATGGCGCATTTCGCATGCGCATGTCGGGACGGGACGGGGCCCCGACTCTGCATCGCCATGTCCACCCGTCTGGGTAAGCATGCGGCCTGCGCGAATAATGCGAGGACCTTCTGCCACGCCCGCCTTTATGGCGCGCATCAGCCCTTCGACATCGCCCCCCAGATCGCGAACGGTGGTAAAGCCGCGCCGAAGCGTTTCTTTCGCGAGCTGCGCCATAACGATTCCGAACTCGACTTCGGACCAGCGCTGGAGTTTTGCAAAATCGAGCGTCGCCAGACGGAAATGGACATGCGCGTCGATAAAGCCCGGCAGCATGAAACTTCCCTTGGCGTCTATCTCGACATCGGCGGATGCTTCCTCGCCGATGCTCACGATTTTTCCGGCTTCGGCGACCAGGGGACCATCCTCGATGATTGTCATCTTTCCGACGTCGAGCCGCCGTGCGTTTCTTATGACAAGTCGCATTGTTTTCCTCGGATGATCTGCTGCGTCGCCTGAGCTGTGATATTTGCGCTCATGATAGGGGGAGCGAACGAAATAGGGGAGAGCGAGCAAAACAAAAACGGCAGGGGGTTGCCCTGCCGTTTGCGTTTCTCGTTTCTGAAGCACGTTTTCAGTGCATACCTGCTGCCTTGTCGATGGCATCCTTGTCGCGCACGGCGCCTTTGGCGGCGCTTGTTGCAAAGGCGGCATAGGTCTTGAGTGCGGTGGAGACGGCGCGCTTGCGGGGTTTCTCGGGGCGCCAGCCCTTCTTTTCCTGCTCGGCACGGCGCTCCGCCAGTTCCTCGTCGCTCACCTTCAGGTGAATGCCGCGTCCCGGCACATCGATTTCGATCATGTCGCCTTCGCGCACGAGGCCGATGGCGCCGCCTTCCGCCGCTTCCGGTGAAACATGGCCGATGGAGAGGCCGGAGGTGCCGCCCGAAAAGCGCCCATCGGTGATGAGCGCGCATTTCGCGCCGAGGCCCTTCGACTTGAGGTAGGAGGTCGGGTAGAGCATTTCCTGCATGCCCGGCCCGCCGCGCGGACCTTCATAGCGGATCACGACGACGTCGCCCGCCTTCACCTTGTTGGTGAGGATCGCGCTCACCGCATCGTCCTGACTTTCGAAAACGCGGGCAGGGCCCTCGAATTTCAGAATGCTGTCGTCGACGCCTGCCGTCTTCACCACGCAGCCGTCCAGCGCCACATTGCCGTAGAGAACGGCGAGACCGCCATCTTTCGAGAAGGCATGCTCCACATCGCGGATCACGCCGCCCTCGCGGTCGAGGTCGAGGTTCTCCCATTTGCGGTTCTGGCTGAAAGCCGTCTGTGTCGGTACGCCGCCGGGCGCCGCGAGGAAGAGTTCCTTCGCCATGTCGCTCGCCGTATTGCGCTTGATATCCCACTCGTTGAGTGCGTCGCCAAGCGTTGCCGCATGAACGGTCGGCAATCCGGTATGCAGAAGTCCGCCACGGTCGAGTTCACCGAGGATCGACATGATGCCGCCCGCGCGATGCACATCTTCCATGTGAACATCGGCCTTGGAAGGGGCGACCTTGCAAAGCACCGGAACGCGCCGTGACAGCCGGTCGATATCGGCCATGCCGAAATCGATTTCGCCTTCATGCGCGGCGGCGAGAATGTGCAGCACCGTATTGGTCGAGCCGCCCATGGCGATATCGAGCGACATCGCATTCTCGAAGGCTTCCTTGGTCGCGATGTTGCGCGGAAGGACCGTCTGGTCGTCCTTCTCATAATAGCGCTTGGCAAGATCCACGATACGGCGGCCGGCTTCAAGGAAGAGCGCTTCGCGCGCAGCATGCGTCGCCAGCGTCGATCCATTGCCCGGCAGGCTGAGGCCGAGCGCTTCGGTCAGGCAGTTCATGGAGTTGGCGGTGAACATGCCCGAGCATGAGCCGCAGGTCGGGCAAGCCGAGCGTTCGATGGTTTTCACTTCTTCATCGGAATAGGCATCGTCGGCGGCTGCGACCATCGCGTCCACGAGGTCGAGTGCCTTGGTCTCGTTGCGCAGCACGACCTTGCCGGCTTCCATCGGTCCGCCCGAGACGAAGATAGCTGGAATGTTGAGGCGCATCGCGGCATTCAGCATGCCGGGCGTGATCTTGTCGCAATTGGAAATGCAGACCATCGCGTCCGCGCAATGCGCGTTGACCATGTACTCGACGCTGTCGGCGATGATCTCGCGCGAGGGCAGGGAGTAGAGCATGCCGTCGTGGCCCATGGCGATGCCGTCATCGACAGCGATGGTGTTGAATTCCTTGGCGACGCCGCCCGCCGCCTCGATCTCCCGCGCGACAAGCTGGCCGAGATCCTTCAGATGCACATGCCCAGGCACGAACTGCGTGAAAGAGTTCACCACGGCGATAATCGGCTTACCGAAATCGCCTTCCTTCATGCCCGTGGCCCGCCAGAGGCCGCGTGCGCCGGCCATGTTGCGGCCATGCGTCGTGGTGCGTGAGCGATAGCTGCCCATGATGATCTGGTCCTTTGGTACTCGTGATCCGCTTTCGGGAAACGGGAGAATAGTGACTTGTGCCCGGCGCGTCGAATATCGGCTGGAATCCGGTCATCCGCGACGTGGGACTGTGAGGCTTTTTAGACAAAAGCCTCCTGTGGTCAATAGCTTAGCCATTCAGCGCCTCCGCGGCGTCAGATGCGCCGTCGTCGCGCGACGTTGAAGTTGCAGCAGGAAATTTAGCTGCAACGTCTTTGACTAAACCGATATATGTTGATATCAACGCAATGTCCGGCGGCGCAGCGTGTAGAGGAAGCTCCGATGCAGAACGTCCCCGATGGCAAGAAGATCGTTTCCCGGGAGGAATGGCTCGCCGCGCGCGAAGCTCTCCTCGCCAGGGAGAAGGTCGAGACGCGTCTGCGTGATGAAGTTGCCGCGGCCAGGGCGGCGCTTCCCTGGGTGAAGGTCGAGAAGGACTATGTCTTCGAAACGCCGCAGGGAAAGAAGTCGCTCGCCGAACTCTTCGGCTCGCGCAGTCAGCTCGTCGTCTATCACTTCATGCTGGGGCCGGGCTGGGAAGCGGGATGCCCCGGATGCTCCTTTCTTTGCGATCACCTCGACGGAACCTTACCGCATCTCAACAATCACGACGTGACCCTGGTTGCGGTTTCCCGCGCACCATTGGCGGAAATCGAACGCTACAGAAAGCGCATGGGATGGAGCTTCCCCTGGGTTTCCTCGAACGGCAGTGACTTCAACTACGATTATCGCGTGTCCTTCACGCCTGAGGAATTGGCGAGCGGCAGCGTCTTCTACAACTTCACGGAAACGCCAACGGAAAATGCGAATGACGAGCTGCCCGGCCTCAGCTGCTTTTATCGCAACGAGGCGGGCGAGGTGTTCCATACCTATTCCGTCTATGCGCGTGGACCCGAACCGCTGATCGGAACCTACATGATCCTCGACCTCGCTCCCCTCGGGCGGAACGAGGAGGGGACGATGAACTGGATGCGCCGTCACGACGAGTATGAGGAAAAGCCGTCCGGCGCGTGCTGCGGTTCGGCGGCGGACTAACGAATTTTTTAGTTGAGGAACGAGACATGAGCACACCCAACCGGTTCCGCTGGTACGAATTGATGACGAACGACACTGCCGCCGCTGGCGATTTCTATTCGCATGTTGTCGGCTGGAAGCTCGACCCCATGGGTGAAGGTGCGGATGCCTATACGCGCTTTCTCGTCGGCGATGCCGGAGTGGGGGGCATGATGGCCATTCCAGAGGAAGAGTGCGATCGCGCGAAGCCGGGCTGGATCGGCTATATCGCCGTGGACGACGTCGACGATTACGCAGCGCGCGTGACGCGGGCGGGCGGTGCGGTGTTGCGCGATCCCGCGGACATCCCCGGCATTCTCCGTTTCGCCGTCGTCGCCGATCCGGCAGGCGCGCCATTCGTGATTTTCCGGGGAATGGTGGACGGCGGACTGCCCGAGATCGCGCCGGGCACCCAGGGCACGACCGGCTGGCACGAGCTATATAGCGGTGCCGTTGATGAGGTCTTTCCGTTCTATTCCGGTATCTTCGGCTGGACGAAGGACGAGGCCATGCCGATGGGAGAGCAGGGCGTTTACCAGCTATTCGCGGCAGGCAACGGCGCCGTAGGCGCCATGATGAAGAAGCCCGAGGAAATTCCGGGCCCGGCCTGGAACTTCTACTTCTGCGTCGACGATATCGACGCCGCCATCGCTCGCATCGGTGAGAAGGGCGGCACGATCACGATGGGACCGCATCAGGTGCCCGGCGATGCATGGATCGTGCAGGCGCTCGATCCGCAAGGCTCAGCCTTTTCTCTTGTCGGCGCGCGACCCTGATCAGGCCGCGCGGACGAGAATTTCGCCGATCTGCACCGCGTTCAGCGCCGCGCCCTTGAGGAGCTGGTCGCCCGCGACGAACATCGCGATCGAACGGCCAGTGGGGTCCGAAATGTCCTGCCGGATGCGGCCGACCAGAATGTCGTCCTGTCCGGAGGCGTCCTTCGGCATCGGGAAGTAGTTTTCCGCCAGATCGTCCACGATCTTCACGCCCGGTGCGCCGGAAAGGATTTCGCGCACTTCGGCAGGCGTGATCGGGTTCTCGCATTCGAAGTCGAGCGCTTCGGAGTGCGCGCGCAGCACCGGCACGCGCACGCAGGTCGCGGTCACGCGGATATCCGGATCGGCAAAGATCTTCTTCGTCTCCTTCACCATCTTCAGCTCTTCCTCGTTGTAGCCCGTCTCGGGGTCAACGCTGGAATTGTGGCTGAACACGTTGAAGGGGTAGGGGTGCGGAATGATCTTCTGCTCGAAGGGCTTGCCGTCGAGAAAGGCGCGTGTCGCCTGTTCGAGTTCTTCCATCGCCGCCGCGCCCGCGCCCGATGCCGCCTGATAGGTTGCGGCCACGAGCCGCTTCACGCGGTTCACCTTGTGGATCGGCCAGAGCGGCGTGATCGCGATGATGGTAGAGCAGTTCGGGTTGGCGATGACGCCCTTATGCGCGAGCGCCGCCTCCGGGTTGATCTCCGGGATCACCAGCGGCGTGTCAGGGTCCATGCGGAAGGCCGACGAATTGTCGATCATCACCGCGCCAGCCGCCTTCACCGCATTCACGAACTTCTTCGAGATGCTGCCGCCCGCCGAAAAGAAGGCGATATCGACGCCCTTGAAGCTCTCTTCCGTCAGTTCCTCGACCTTGATGTCCTTGCCCCGGAATTTCATCGTCTTGCCGGCCGAGCGCGCGCTGGCGAGAAGCTTCAGCTCCTTCACCGGGAAGTTGCGTTCCTCAAGGCAGCGGATCATTTCGACGCCCACGGCGCCGGTCGCGCCCGCAATGGCGACGACGGGATTGGCATTCATGTCAGATACTCCGGACGGGGCCCTTCATCCGGGAGCGAGGGCCCGCTATGCGCGGTGGCTATAACAGCGCTGTGAAGCCCTCGCAAGGGGCGCAACGGCGCAGGCGTCACTCCTGCCGGAAGCCCGCCACGATCTCGGAAATGCGCTTGAAGAAATGGAGCCCCTGCCGGATTTCCTCGTCCGACATATGGTCGACGATCCGCTGCACATAGGCCTCGCCGCCCGCGATCATCTTCTTCATATGGGCCTCACCCTTGGCCGTCAGCCGCACGATCTTCTCCCGGCCCGAGCGCGGGTCCTCCACGAGCTGCACCAGTTCCAGCGGCGGCATCGCCATGGCGCGCAGCGCCTTGGTAATGGCCGCGCCCGAAATCTCGAACCAGCTCTCGAGCGAGCGTTCGATGGCCTTTCGGTTCATCTCCCGGCCTTCGCGCCCCTCGGAATGGATGAGCCATAGCATCGCCACCTGATGGCGATTGAGAAGGCCGCCGCGCAGCGCATCCTCCACGCCGATCCCCGCCTGGTAATGGATCGGATAGTAATATTCGAGGAACAGCAGCGCCGCGTCGGGAATGGCCGATGCCCGCCTTGCTCTCGTCTCGCTCTTCTTCTTTGCCGTCACCCTGCCTCCAGAGGACCTGCCTTCCGGCCGGCCCGAATCCGCCTCTGCACCTGCGCATTCTAGGCGCGGCCTTTCCTCGCATCATCGGTTAAACAGTTTACAAAAGAAATAGTTTCTGAAATAAACAATAAGCGCGTTGGAGGCGCGCTTGGATTTCGAGGGAGGATCACATGAAGAATGTCTGGCTTGCTGGCGAGCAGGATGTGGATGCGCTCGTCGCCGCCCTGCCGCGCGGGGATACCATTGCCGCGCCATATGCGCTCTACGACCGTCTCCGGCCTTTCGCCCCCGTCTATGGCTATCGCGACTACCCGCCGGGCACGGTCCCCGAGGCCGACGAGGCGGTCACCGCCTGGGTCCTGCTCGACTACGATCAGGTCTCGGCCGCCGCCCGCGATCATCGCGCCTTTTCCTCGCGTGACCCGCTTCAGGAGCAGTCTTCGGCGCCCACGCTCATGCTCGTGAACCATGACAACCCGGAGCATGACAGGCTGCGCGGCATCGTGAACCTTGCCTTCTCGCGCCGCCGCGTCGAGGAACTGGAACCTCGTGTCCGCGCCGTCGTGGACGATATGGTGGCGGATCTCGGTCCGGGCGATGTCGAGGTGATGGAGGCGCTTGCCTCGCGCATTCCCGCCCGCGTCATGGTGGGACTTCTCGGCCTGCCAGAGGAGATCGTGGAAAAGTTCCGTCACTGGGCGACGGCCTTCATGCTCTCCGCCGATCTGCGCCCCGCGGAACGCGAGGCGAGCAACGCGGAACTCGTCGGCTATTTCATCGAGACCGTGAGCGAGATCGACCGTCAGTTGAAAGCCGGAAAATGCGTGCCGGATTCGCTCATTACCGCGCTTCTGAAGGCGGATGCCGGCGGCGAAAAACTGACGCTCGACGAGGTCATCCGCTTTTGCATCACGCTCGTCGTCGCCGGAGCGGAAACGACGACATTCCTGCTCGGCAATCTCATGCACAATCTCGCGATCATGCCTGAGCTGCGTGCCCGCCTTGCGGATGACCGCTCCTTCGTCGGCGCGTTCATCGACGAGAGCCTGCGTCATGGCGGGCCGCCGCAGCGTCTCTTCCGCATCGCTACGCGCGATGTCGAAATCGGCGGCAAGACGATCAGGGAGGGCGAGTGGGTCGCGCTCTTCTTCGCCGCCGCCAATCACGATCCGGCCATGTTCCCGGAACCGGAGAAGTTCGACATCACGCGGCCGAACCTGAACAAGCAGCTCACATTCGGCGTCGGCATCCATCATTGCCTCGGTTCCGCCCTCGCGCGCATGGAGGGCCGGGCGCTCGTCGAGGCGATCCTCGACCATATGGGGCACGTCTCGCTTGGGTACGAGGCGCCGGTGCCCCAGCGCGCCAGCCTTCTGAACCACGGCTTCGACCGTCTCACCCTTCATTTTCAACCTCGCATGAAGGGAGCAGCCGAATGAACGCGCCCCGGAAAGTCGGAAACCCGGAGATCGAGCGCAACCTCGAAACCACCGAGGCCCTCTTCGCCGCGTTCGGCGCGAAGGACATTCCCGGCATCATGGAATTCCTGCATCCCGAGGTGATCATCGAGTTCTATGGGCCAACCGTCATTCCCTATGCCGGTATCTATCGCGGGCGCGAGAAATGCCGTGGCTTCTTCGAGCGCGTGCTTTCCTCAGTTGAGGTGCACCGCTTCGATGCGGAGGAGTTCATCGCCGAGCGCGACAAGGTGGTCGTCACCGGCCATCTGACCCTCACGGCTCTGCCGACAGGGCGTTCCATCGACTCCGACTTCGTTCATGTCATCACCCTGAAGGACGGCAAATGGCTTCGCTTCCGCGATTTCATGAATACGGCCGTCGCCGTCGCGGCTTTCTCGTGAGCTCCGGAAAGGGTAGTCTCCCGGTCGGGTTATCGACCGGGAAGAAGAGATGCCGAACAAGACAGGACTGACCGTCGTTCTTCTGGCCCTGCTGGCGGCACCGCTGCCGGCAGGCGCCGACGCAATCGGCGACAACAATATCTGCTATTCGAAATTCGCCACCGCCGATTACGAAGGCGCGATCGGCTATTGCACCAGCGCCATCGAGTCCGGCGAACTTTCCGATCCGGACCTGATCGCGGCCTTGATCAATCGCGGCGTCGCCTACAAGTCGACCGGAAAATACGAACTCGCCATCGAGGACTATACGCACGCGCTCCGCATCGCGCCGAAGGATGCGCTGCTCTATCAGAACCGCGCCAATGCGCTGCGCGAGATGGGCGACTATGACGCCGCCCTCGAAGATATCCAGAAGTCGATAGACCTCGATCCGAAAAGCGCCGGCGCCTGGTATGTGCGCGGCGCCATTGCCGAAGGCCGCGGCGATCCCGCCGGCGCCCGCAAATATTTCATGACGGCGCTCAGCCTCGATCCCCAGAACAAGGTCTACAGGGACAAGATTTTGGGGAGGGGATCGAGATGACCGCGCGTCTCGATATCGCGGCCACGGTCGGAGAGGCCTATCGGGGAGCCTGGAACCATCTCGGCGAAATGGTGCGGCTCATCTGGCTTCCAGGCGCTCTTTATTTCTCGCTCTCCGTCGCTGGCGTCTTCATCGATGTCGAGCAGAACCGCGCCCTCGCCGTGGTCATCAACCTGGCTACGCTTTTCCTCTGGCCGATCATCGCCGTTGCCTGGCACCGTTTCATCCTCATGGGCGATGCACCGCCCGGCAAGTTCCACTTCTCTTTCGGCCGCCGCGAGGCGCGTTATCTCATCGTCTCGGTTTTCCTCACGTTGCTCTTTGCGCCGGGCGTCATTCTCAGCGCGACGCCGGCCTTCCTGCCCGCCAACATGACGGCCTCTCTGCTCAGTTTCTTCGGCGTACTGCTGCTCATGGTCGCCATCTATTTCATGGTTCGGCTGACCCTGCTGCTTCCCGCCGTGTCGGTCGGCGACCCGGTGAACCCGCGTCTCGTACTGGAGCGGACGAGGGGAAACTTCTGGCGTCTCGTGGCCGTCTTCGCGGCCATCGTACTGCCCATGTTCGTGATCCTTTTTCTCGTGGGCTCGCTCGTGGGCGGCAATCTCGTGATGAATGTCGCGGCGGTGGCGGTCCTGAGCCTCGTGCTCATCCTCTTTGCCATCGTGAACATCGCGGTTCTCTCCATCGCCTATCGCGAACTCATCGGCCCGCCCGGCACGCAGGCCCCGGATAGCGGCGACTACTGAGCTCTCATTCCGGCTTGTTCCGTGAGACTCCCCCGCTAAAGTAAAAGCGCCGTTCCGGGGAAGGGCGGAGCCGATTTCTTCAGGGGGAAATGATGAGAAAGCTGCCGGTCATTCGTTCCGTGAGCGAAGTCTTCTCGGGTGTCACGCGGCATTACTTCGAGCTTCTTGGGGTCGCGGCTTTTCCGATTCTCGCCACGCTGATCGTGATCATGCTGTCCGGCTTCCTCCTCTGGGATACGGACCTCGCCCGGTGGTATATGACCCTCGCAAGCCAGCCCACGGGAGGGGAACCCCCTTTGCCGCCCTCGGACCCCGGCGCATGGGTGCTGGTCTTCGTATCTGTCGTTCTGATCGGGTTGCTTTTCGCGGCCTGCGCCGTCCGCTGGCATCGTTTCGTTCTCCTCGGTGAGAGACCGGGGGCAGGCGGCGCGCCTCTGGCGATATGGCGCGGAGAAGACGGTCGCTATGTCATCACCATTCTCAAGCTCTCGCTTGTAATGGCTCTCACCATGATCCCGGTGGGAGCGGGGAGCGCTATCGCGGGATACCTGTCGAATGGAGGCGAGGGGACTGGTTTCGGGGCGCTGGGGGCGATCTTGTTCCTGGGAATATTCCTTCTCCTGATGCTGCTGTTCGTGCGGATATCGATTGCGCTGCCGGATGCGGCGCTCGGCGGTCGCGGTTCGGTCCGCGCAACCTTCAGCCGTACCGAGGGGAATAGCTGGCGTCTGCTCGGCTACAATTTTCTCGTGCAGCTCGTTCTCATGGTGATCAGCCTGGTCTATTCGCTGCTGTTGATGCTGGTCATCGCGGCGCTTTTTTCCGACCGCACGGGAACAGGCGCCACCCTGATATCGATCCTCCTGAATATTCCGATCTACCTCTATTCCTCGATGGTGGGCGTCACCATGCTCTCCGTCGCCTATCGCGAGATCGTCGGGCTGCCCGGCGGCCATGAGGGCGAGGCGACCGCGGCGGAACCCTCTCCCGGCCTCTGATTGCGCTTTTGCCCGGATTTTTGTAGGGTCCGCCCATAAGGATCAGCAAAGGCGCTGGGAGGCGCCTAAAGGGTTGTTTTGTAAGCCCTTTTCGCCGCGGCATCCGGCCGCCATCGCAAAGTCCCGCGCGCATTCCCATATATCCGGGGTGGTTTCGCGCGGCTCCTGACAGGGATGATCCGAATGTCCGTACACTCGAAGATCAAGCGTATCACCGTTCCTGAGCTCCGCGCCCGCAAGGGCGGCGAGCCCATCGTCTCGCTGACCGCCTATCACGCGCATACGGCGCGTTATGTGGACCCTTACGTCGACTTCCTGCTCGTGGGCGACAGCCTCGGCATGGTCATGTATGGCATGGAGACGACGCTCGGCGTCACGCTCGACATGATGATCGCGCATGGCGCGGCCGTCGTGCGCGGCACGGAGCGCGCGCTCGTCGTGGTCGACATGCCCTTCGGCTCCTATGAGGAAAGCCCGGAAATCGCTTTCCGCAATGCGGTCCGCGTCATCAAGGAAACGGGCTGCACGGCAGTGAAGATGGAGGGCGGCGCGCGTCTTGCGCCCACCATCCGCTATCTTGTCGATCGCGGCATTCCCGTCATGGCGCATATCGGTCTCACGCCGCAAAGCGTGCAGGTCATGGGCGGTTTCAAGGCGCAGGGCCGTGAAGAGAGCGAATGGGCCGCCATCGAGGCGGATGCGCGCGCCGTGTCGGAGGCGGGCGCTTTCGCCGTTGTCGTTGAGGGCGTGGCCGAGCCGCTGGCCGCCCGCATCACCCGCCAGATCGAAATCCCCACCATCGGCATCGGCGCCTCGGCCGAATGCGACGGTCAGATTCTCGTCCTCGAGGACATGCTGGGCCTCTCGCCCCGGCCGCCGAAGTTCGTCCGCGAGTTCGCTACCCTGGGCGCGCAGATCGCGGGGGCAGCCGAGGCATATGCCCGCGCGGTGCGCGAACGCAGCTTCCCGGCGGTCGAACACACCTACGGCATGAAAAAGGCGAAATAGCTCAATCTCTTGCGGGGCCTTCTGGCCCCGCAACGCTGTTTGCCATTGGCCCTTGGCCGGGCTATTTTACGCGGCCTGCAGGGGGCAGGCGCCGGGCGCTTCCCCTGTGCCCTTGAGCTTTTCTCCGCGGAGTATTCTTGTGACCGATCTCTTTCGCGAAGTCGAAGAAGACCTTCGCCGCGAACAGTTCAGCAAACTTTGGGAAAAATACGGCGCCTGGGTCATTGGCCTGGCCGTTGGCATCGTGGTCCTCACGGCCGCTTTCGTCGGCTGGCGCGCCTGGAACCATTCGCAGCGCGTCGAAGCCTCCGCCGCCTATAGCGCGGTCGTGAAGGAAGTCGCCGACGCCGCGCCGCAGGAGGCCGCCGAGGCCTATGCCGGTCTCGCGGCCGAAATCGGCGGTGGCTACGAGACGCTGGCCCTTCTGCGCGAAGCCGACAGCCGTCTGGCTGCGGGCGAGGGCGATGCGGCGCGCGCCATCTACGAACAGGTGGCCAATGATGGCAGCCTTCCCTCGATCGTTCGCGGCCTCGCTGCCATCAAGGCGGGGCTCCTCGTCGTCGATACGGCAAGCTATGCCGACATGAAGGCGCGCATGGCGCCTTATACGTCCGGCGAATCGGCCTGGCAGGGATATGCGCTGGAGCTCGTCGCTCTTTCGGCCATGAAGGCCGGTGAGTGGCAGGTCGCCGATACAAGCGTGAAGGAAATCATTGCCAATCCCGCGACGCCCTCGGGTCTTCGCGACCGTGCGCATGTGATGCAGGCGCTGATCGCGCCGAACCTGCCGCGCGCCGTCGAAAGCGAAGCTGCCCCCGCGCCGGAAGAGGCGTCCCCGGACGAAGAAACGCAAACGGATACACAGGAAACCCCGGCGGCACCGGCGGAGACGGAGTAATGGCGATGACGACGGAATTCATGTCGGCCGCGGTGCGGAAGAGCGGAACTTTCATGCGTGTGGGGCTGATGGCTTTCGCGCTCGGGTCGGTCGCGGGTTGCGATAGCGTCACCGGCATCTTCACCTCCGATGACAAGACGGTGCTCCCCGGCAAGCGTCTCTCCGTCATGGAGCTTGGCGCGGCCCTCGAGGTCGATCCCGCGCTTGCCGATGAACTCGTCATCCTGCCGCAGCCCTACAACAACCCGGCCTGGCCGCAGCCCGGCGGCGCGCCGGACAATGCGAACTACCATCTGGCCGCGCCCGGTCCGCTCGACCGCGTCTGGTCCGTCAATGCCGGCGCGGGCTCCGGTCGCGTTGCGCAGCTCACGGCTTCGCCCATCGTCGCGGGCGGCCGCGTCTTCGTGCTCGACGCCGAAGCGACCGTTCATTCATTCGATGCGAAGACGGGTAAGCGCATTTGGGAAACCGAGCTCGTCCCCGAAGGCGAGGATGCCGATGAAGGCCGCGGCGGCGGCATTGCCTTCGACGATGGAAAGATTTTCGTCGTCACCGGCTTCGGCACGGCGCATGGGCTCGACGCGCTGAGCGGCGCCGTCGTCTGGACGCAGACCATCGGCGATCCCTTCCGCGCCGCGCCCACCGCCAATGGCGGCCGCGTCTTCGCCATCACGGCGGATAACCAGTCCATCGCCTTCGCGCAGGAAACGGGCGAGGTGCTTTGGCGCCATCGCGGTATCGTCGAGAGCGCGGGGATCCTGAGTTCGCCGAGCCCGGCGGTGGCGGGCTCCGTGGTAATCGCTCCTTATTCCTCCGGCGAGCTCGTTGCGCTGCGCGTCGCCAATGGCACCGCCGTCTGGTCGGACTCGCTCACACGTACCGGCACCGTCACATCGCTCAGCGAGTTGAACGATATCGCTGGCCGCCCCGTCATCGACCGGGATCGCGTCTTCGCCATCAGCCATTCGGGCCGCATGGTCTCCATCGATCTGCGCACCGGCGAGCGCGCCTGGACGCGCGACATCGGCGGCGTGCAGACGCCCTGGGTCGCGGGCGACTTCCTCTTCCTGCTCACCAATTCGCAGGAACTGATCGCCGTCTCCCGTCGCGACGGACGCATTCGCTGGATCACGCCAATGCCCCGTTGGGAAGACCCGGAAGACCGCGAAGACCCCATCGTCTGGTCCGGCCCGGTCCTTGTCAGCGACCGTCTCGTGACCGTTTCCTCGACCGGCGAAGCGGCCTCCGTCTCGCCCTATACGGGCGAAATTCTCGGCCGTATCGACTTGCCGGACGGCGCCTTGATCGCGCCCGTCGTCGCCGACGAAACGCTCTATATTCTGACCGACGATGCGGAACTCATCGCGCTGAAGTAAAAGGCGCGAGCGTCTCGCAACCGGCTGAACCGAAATCGGCATGAGCCGGAGAACGGCATAGGAAAGGCCGGATAAAGTGTCATTCAAGGTCGCCATTGTCGGACGGCCCAATGTCGGCAAGTCCACCCTGTTCAACAGGCTGGTTGGGCGCAAGCTCGCATTGGTGGACGACACGCCGGGCGTCACGCGCGACCGGCGCGAGGGCGACGCGCATCTGGGCGACCTTTCCTTCACCGTCATCGACACGGCGGGGCTGGAGGAAGGCACCGGCGACAGTCTCGAAGCGCGCATGCGCCGCCAGACGGAACTCGCCGTCGCCGAGGCGGATGTCTGCCTTTTCCTCATCGATGCGCGCGCCGGCGTGACCCCGCTCGACAGCCGCTTCTCGCAGATCCTCCGTAAGTCGCCGACGCCCGTCATTCTCGCCGCCAATAAATGCGAGGGCGGTGCGGGTCAGGCGGGCCGCATGGAAGCCTTCGAACTCGGTCTCGGCGCGCCCCTGCCGCTATCGGCCGAACATGGCGAAGGGCTGGGCGACCTTTACGACGCGCTCGCCGAATTCGCGAAAGGGCTGGAGGAGAGCGAAGCCGAGCAGGCGCTCGACGACGCGCTCGCCGAGGAGGCTGAAGCCGCCGAGGGCTTCGATCCCGACGCGCCCTATGAGCCGGATCTCGAGGCGCCGCTCCGCATCGCCATTGTCGGCCGCCCGAATGTCGGTAAGTCGACACTGGTGAACCAGCTTCTCGGTGAAGACCGGATGCTGACCGGGCCCGAGGCGGGCATCACCCGCGACAGCATCGGTATCGAATGGGAATGGCGCGGCCGCCGCGTGAAACTCTGGGATACGGCGGGCATGCGCCGCCGCGCCCGCGTGACCGAGAAGCTCGAAAAGCTCTCCGTCGCCGATACGCTCCGCGCCGTCCGCTTCTCGGAGGTCGCCGTCGTCCTGCTCGACGCGACCCAGACCTTCGAGCGCCAGGACCTGCATATCGCCGACCTCGTGGAGCAGGAAGGGCGCGGCCTCGTCATCGCCGTCAACAAGTGGGACAAGGTGGAAGAGCCGCAGGAGGTCCTCCGTATGCTGAAGGAAGAGCTGGAGCGCCTTCTGCCCCAGATCCGCGGTGTGCCCATCGTCACCTTCTCTGCCTTGACGGGCAGGGGAACCGAGAAGCTCATGCCCGCCATCGAGCGCGTGCACCATCTGTGGAACGCGCGCGTGCCGACAGCCCGGCTCAACCGCTGGCTGGAGGAGGCGACCTCCCGTCACCAGCCGCCCGCCGCCAAGGGCCGCCCCGTGAATCTCAAATACATGTCGCAGGTGAAGTCGCGTCCGCCCACCTTCGCCGTCTTCTCGAGCCGCGCCGACGAGGTCCCCACCTCCTACCGGCGCTATCTCGTGAACGGCCTGCGTGAAACCTTCGAGCTTCCCGGCGTCCCCATTCGCCTCTTCATGCGCAAGGGAAAGAACCCCTACGCAGGCAGGAAGAAGCGCAGCTAGCCGTCCTTCTTGCGCCGCCCTCACCCGCGCGGGCCGTCAGCCTTCCTTTCGGGCCGCGTCGAGCAGCGCCTGCATTGCCCAGCGCCGTATGCGGTCGGCTTCCTTGTCGCCAATCTGCAGCACATCCTTGCAGACGATATTCGCTTCCGTGCCGAAGAGCAGGGCGAGCGCATGCACAAGCGTGCGGCGGGTGGCGTTCTTCATCTCGCCGCGCATCGGGTCGAGCGCGGCTTCGATCAGCGGGACGCGCCGGTTCTGCCGCGGAGGAACGTCCTGCATCCCGCCCAGGCTCGCTTCGAGCGACTTCGCAAGCATCATGCGAAGCTGCGGCTCGTTTTCGCGCACCATCTTCTGCAGCGCATTGTCGGCCATGAGGAGCCGTCTCGCCGGATCGCCGCTTTCTTCCTCCGCGAAGAGAGCTTCGGGGTCCGGCGTCGCCACGTCGAGCGCCGCCTCGATCAGCAACTGGTCCACATTGGGAAAGTAGCGATAGGCTGTTGCCCGCGAGACGAAGGCTTCCTCCGCGATTTCTTCGAGGCTCGGCTTGCGGCCCTGTTGCAGCAGCCGCGAGGCGGCGACGAGAAGATCCTTGCGCGTGCGCCGCTTCTGGTTCTCTCTCCCCCGCATCTCAGTCCTGCGGAAGCTGCTGCATGATGGAAGCGAGATCGATCCACACATTCTCGCGTCCGATATCGCCATTGTCGCGAAACTCGATCACATGCAGCAGGCGGAATTCGAGCGGCCGCCCCCGGCCTTCGAGCCCGAAGGGCCGTCCCGGCGCCTTTCCGCGCCAGACAGACTCGTCCACCAGGAAGTTCTCGCCGTAAAGCCGCTTCCGGCATTCGACCTTGCCGTCGGAAAGATCGCTGAAAAGCGTCTCGTAGAAGCCGCGCGCGCCGTCGCGGCTCCGCGCAGGGCCGCTCGGCCAGCCGACGATGTCGTGCTCGACATCGGGAGCGAGCGTCGCCAGCACGCCCTCCACATCGTCGCGCGCCTCATAGCCGAAATGCTCGTCGATCTTGCTGTCCATCTCTTGCCGGGTGGGCGCCATGATCCTGCCTCGTAGGGAGCCATTCGATACATCAGGCTTTTAATGAGACAAAAATCTCATGTCAAGATGTGCGTATCCACCCTTCATTCGCGCACGCTCATCCCCGTTCGGGCAGATAGGCGGCAATTGCCTGCTGAAATTCGGGGAAATAGCTGGAAATCACGGCAAGGTCGAAGCGCCCGAGGATCGCCTCCTTGGGCTCCCGCTCGAGCAGGAAGCGGAAAGCCGCCTCCACCGCTGTCTCCGGCGTCGCGCCGGAGGCGATGGCCTCGTGGAAGTCCCGCCTCAGGGTGACTTCGTGGCGCGTGGCGCCGTCCTCGTCGCGGATCACGACCCGGAATTGCATCGGGTCGCCGTCGCCGGTTCGGCTGACATCGATCATCTTCGCCTCCGTTTCCGGATGCGTGTGGGCCTCAGGCTTTCACCTTCCGGTACTCCACGATCTCGCCATGCCTCGTGCAGGAGGGAAGGGCGAGTTCGATGAAGAGCGGAACGAGCTCCGCCGGTTTGGTCAGCGTTGTCGGGTCTTCGCCCGGCATCGCCTTCTTGCGCATCGCCGTGCGCGTCGGACCGGGGCTGATCGAATTCACGCGGATCGGGGTTTTCTCCGTCTCCGCCGCCCAGGTTTTCATCATCGCGTCGAGCGCGGCCTTGGTGACCGAATAGCCGCCCCAATAGGGTTTGCACTTCTGTGCCGCGCCGGAGGTCACGAAGATCGCGCGCCCCGCCTCGGAGCGCTTCAGCAGCGGCTCGAAGGAGCGGATCATCCGCCAGTTCGCGGTCACGTTGACGGCAAGCGTCTTGTCCCAGTCCTTCGGTTCCATATGGCTGAGCGGCGTCAGCGTGCCGAGCAGACCCGCATTGCCGACGAACACGTCGAGCTTGCCCCAGCGCTCGAAGATCGTCGCGCCCAGCCGGTCGATGGCCGGCATGTCGGTCAGGTCGAAGGGAACGAGCGTCGCCTTGCCGCCCACCTTGCGGATTTCGTCGTCCACTTCCTCAAGCCCGCCGACGGTGCGCGCCACGAGGATCACATGCGCGCCCTCCGCCGCCATGCCAAGCGCCACCGCGCGCCCGATGCCGCGCGATGCGCCGGTGATGACCGCGATGCGGTCCTGCAAACGTCCCGTCATTCTTGATTCCCGTCAGGCGATTTCGGCGAGAAGAGAGAGCTGCCTCGTCCGCTGTTCGCCGTCGCGGTCGGCCAGCGGCGTCGGATAGTCGCCGGTGAAACAATGATCCGTGAGCTGCGGGTGCTCCACATCGCGATGGTTGAAGCCCATCGCGCGGTAAAGCCCGTCCACGGAAATGAAGGCGAGGCTGTCCACGCCGATATAATCGCGCATGCCTTCGAGGTCGTAATTCGAGGCGAGCAGCTGCTCGCGTTCCGGCGTGTCGATACCGTAGAAATCGGGATGCGTGATGGGCGGGCTTGCCACGCGCAGGTGAACTTCCTTCGCGCCCGCCTCATACATCATCTTCACGATCTTGATGGAGGTCGTGCCGCGCACCACGCTGTCGTCCACGAGGATGATGCGCTTGCCTTCCACGATGGCGCGGTTCGCATTGTGCTTCAGCTTCACACCAAGCTGGCGGATGTGCTGCGTGGGTTCGATAAAGGTGCGGCCCACATAATGGTTGCGGATGATGCCGAGCTCGAAGGGAATGCCGCTCTCCGCCGCATAGCCGATCGCCGCGGGCACGCCCGAGTCCGGCACCGGGATCACGACATCGGCTTCCACCGCGCTTTCCCGCGCCAGTTCCTGGCCGAGCCGCTTGCGCACATTATAGACGCTCTTGCCGCCGACGATGCTGTCCGGCCGCGCGAAATAGATATATTCGAACACGCAAGGGCGAACCTGCTGTTCGGGGAAGGGGCGGATCGACTCGATTGTGATTTCGCCGTTCTCGCGCGTGCAGAGCACGATCTCGCCGGGCTCCACCTCGCGCACGAATTCCGCGCCGATGATGTCGAGCGCCACCGTTTCCGAGGCGAAGATCGGCGCTCCCGCGAGTTTGCCCAGAATGAGCGGACGGATGCCGAGCGGGTCGCGCGCGCCGATGAGCTTCTTGTTGGTCAGCGCCACCAGCGCATAGGCGCCCTGGATCTGCGAAAGCGCATCGACGAAGCGCTCCATCACGCGCGGTTTCCGGCTCCGCGCGACGAGTTGCAGGATCGTTTCCGTGTCCGAGGTGGACTGGAAGATCGCGCCGTCGCGCACGAGCTCGTTCCGCAGCGTGATCGCGTTGGTCAGATTGCCGTTATGCGCCACTGCGAAGCCGCCGCCCCACAGATCGGCGAAAAGCGGCTGCACGTTGCGCAGGATCGTCTCGCCCGTCGTCGAATAGCGCACATGGCCAACCGCCATTTCGCCCTGCAGCCGGTCGATCATCTTGGCGGAGGAGAAGTGATCGCCGACAAGGCCGAGGCGGCGCTCCGAATGGAAGTGCTCGCCGTCATAGGCCACGATGCCCGCCGCTTCCTGCCCGCGATGCTGGAGCGCGTGAAGGCCGAGCGCCGTCAGCGCCGCCGCGTCCGGATGGCCGAACACGCCGAACACGCCGCATTCCTCGCGCAGCTTGTCGTCGTGAAGTTCGTCGTCGGTCAGGCTGAAGGGGGCTTCCGCCGGTTTTCGGGCGGGGGAGGAAAAGGGGAGGTCGAGCTGCATCTGATCGGACATCGCTGGGACTCCTGGAGCGTTTCCAGGCGAAGTGCCTTCTTCAAGAGAGGACGGCGTGGGGCCGTCCGGAAACGCAATAAAACAACGGGCGTCTACTCCCCGGTCGTGTTCTCGAACAGACGATCGAGCCCCCTCCGTTCGGACGGGTTATACCCCGGGCCATTCGCCCTGTCAGCGCCGGAATCGGGCTCCGTCTGCCTTGGCTCCGCAGGCGCCGGCGCGGCCTCTTGACGCGGCGCCGGGGTGCTTTGCCGGGCTGCGGGCGCGCTTTCCTGTCTGGCCGATCCGCTGCCGGGTTCCGGCGCGAGCGAGAAGAGCAGGGCGGCCGTGTTCTCGATCGTCGGTTTCGTCTTGGCGTAGCGTATCCAGTCCGGCTGGTCGTCCGGGTTGGGCACCAGCCAGGCGAAGAAGAGATAGGCAACGGTGACGATCAGCAGCCCCCGCGCCAGTCCGAAAATGAAGCCGAGCGTCCGGTCCAGAAGCTCCGCGCGCTCATGCAGATCCATCAGTCCGCCGGACCAGCGCGCGGTAAGTGCCGCGCACAGCGCATAGGCAACGATGAAAATGCCGACCGCGGCGATGACGGCCGCAAGCCAGGGCGGCGATATCGCGCCGCGCAACACAGGCGTCAGATAGGGAAAGAGCCAGAGCGCTGCAAGGGCGCCCACCACCCAGGCGAGGATCGACAGCACTTCGTTGGTGAAGCCCCTGAGCAGCGCCAGCACGCTCGATACCAGCAGCACGCCAATGACGATGATGTCGAACAGCGTCAAATCACTCTCCCGGAAGCCTGGTTCAAGTCTATCACATATCCCCTGAGCGGCGTCCGTTCGAGCCCTTTTGTCCCGCCGCCGCGAGATGGGCAATGAGACCCGCAAGGTCCGAAATTTCCGTGAATTTGAGCCCGGTTCCGCTGCGGCTCTTGCCCGCTCCCGCGGGCAGGATTGCCCGTGCGAAACCCAGTTTTTCCGCCTCTTTCAGCCGCGCATCCATCTGGCTGACGGGCCTGACCGCCCCTGAAAGGCTGATTTCGCCGAAGATCACGGTATCGCTTGGAAGCGGTGTCCCGGTGATGGAGGAAATGAGCGCTGCGGCCACCGCGAGGTCGGCGGCGGGCTCGTTGATTCGCAGGCCACCCGCGACGTTAAGGTAAACGTCCTGGCCCGCGAGCGAGAGCCCGCAGCGCGCTTCCAGCACCGCCAGCACCATGGAGAGCCGTCCGCTGTCCCAGCCGACGACCGCGCGCCGCGGTGTGCCGAGCGGGCTCTGCGCGGTCAGCGCCTGAATTTCGACAAGCACCGGCCGCGTTCCCTCGATCCCTGCGAAGACGGCGGAACCGCTCGTGCCCCCGTCGCGCTCCCCGAGGAAAAGGGCGGAGGGGTTCGGCACTTCCGCCAGTCCCATCTCGCCCATCTCGAAGACGCCGATCTCGTTCGCCGGGCCGAAGCGATTTTTCACCGCGCGAAGCACGCGGAATTGGTGTCCGCGTTCGCCTTCGAAATAGATGACGGCATCGACCATGTGTTCGACCACGCGCGGACCCGCGATCTGGCCTTCCTTGGTCACATGGCCGACGAGAATGATCGCCGTGTTGTTCTTCTTCGCGAAGCGCACCAGCTCCTGCGCCGAGGCCCGCACCTGGCTGACCGTGCCGGGTGCGCTGTCGAGATTGTCCGCCCACATGGTCTGGATCGAGTCGATGACGACGGCGTCCGGCGCCTTTTGGCCTTCCAGCGTGCCGATGATGTCCTTGAGGTTCGTCTCCGCGCCAAGCTGCACCGGCGCCTCCGCGAGGCCAAGCCTGCGCGCCCGCATTCTCACTTGCGCGATCGCTTCTTCGCCCGAGACATAGACGACCGAATGCCCCTTGTTCGCGAGCGCCGCCATCGCCTGCAGGAGCAGCGTCGATTTGCCGATGCCCGGATCGCCGCCCACGAGAACCGCCGAGCCGGGCACCAGCCCGCCGCCCGTCACGCGGTCGAACTCGCCGACCCCCGTCACATAGCGTGGCGGCTCCGCGCTCTCGCCGCTCATCTCCACGAGCTCGATCCGGCGGCCCTTGCCCTGCAGCGCCTTCGCCGCAGGCCCGGCGCCCACGCCGCCGGCCGTGCCGGCTTCCTCCACGATGGTGTTCCACTCGCCGCAGCTCTCGCAGCGCCCCGCCCAGCGCGGTGTCACCGCGCCGCAGGACTGGCAGACGAAGGTACGGGATTGGCGGGCCATGCAATTGTCTCCACCTCCCCCTTGCGGGGAGGTCGAACGGCGAAGCCGTTCGGGTGGGGGGTTAGGGCTTCAGCACTTCCATCTGGATCGGTCCGTCCGCGCGCCCATGGATGAACTGGTCGACATAGTCGTTGCCGCTATTGTCCACTTCCGCGCGGCTGCCCGCCCAGATGATCTTGCCCTTGTGGATCATCGCCACCTTGTCGGCGATCTTGCGCACGCTCGCCATGTCATGCGTGATCGAGAGCGTCGTCGCGCCGAGATCCTTCACGCTGTCCACGATGAGGTCGTTGATCACGTCCGCCATGATCGGGTCGAGGCCCGTCGTCGGTTCGTCGAAGAAGATGATCTCCGGGTCAGCCGCGATGGCGCGCGCAAGGCCCACGCGCTTCTGCATGCCGCCCGAAAGTTCCGCCGGATAAAGCTCGCCCACTTCCGCGCCGAGCCCCACCTTGGCGAGCTTCTCGATGGCGATGTCCTTCGCCTGTTTGCGCTTCATCTTGCGGCCCTGGATGAGGCCGAAGGCGACATTCTCCCAGACGGGCAGGCTGTCGAACAGCGCCGCGCCCTGGAAGAGCATGCCGAACTTGTGCAACACCTTCTCGCGCTCGCCCGTATCCATCTTCAGCACGTTCTTGCCGTCGACGAAGATCTCGCCGCTGTCGGGACGGATGATGCCGAGCACGCATTTGATCATCACCGACTTGCCGGTGCCCGATCCGCCGATCACGACGAGCGACTCGCCCTTCGGCACGGTCAGGTTGATGCCGTCCAGCACCACCTTGCTTCCGAAGCGCTTGTGGACGTTCCTGAGTTCGATCTTCGCTTCGCTCATATCCGGCCTCAATTCGCAAACAGCAGCGACGTCATCACGTAGTTCGCCGCGAGGATGAGGATCGAGGCGGTCACCACGGCGTTCGTCGTCGCGCGGCCCACGCCTTGCGCGCCGCCCTTCGAGTTGAAGCCGTGGAAGCAGCCCATGATGGCGATGATGAAGCCGAACACCGCCGCCTTGGTCAGGCCCGACATCACGTCGTCGAATTTGAGGAAGTCCGCCGTGTTCTTGATGTAGACGCCGGCATTGAAATCGAGCGATCCGGTGGACACCACGAAGCCGCCCATGATGCCGATGATGTCGGCGATGAAGACGAGGGCAGGGAGCGTGATCACGGCCGCGACCACGCGCGGCACCACGAGATATTTATGCGGGTTGGTCGAAAGCGTCGTCAGCGCGTCGATCTGTTCGGTCACGCGCATCGTGCCGAGCTCCGCCGCGATGGCGGCCGAGACGCGCCCCGCCACCATCAGCCCGCCAAGCACGGGCCCGAGTTCGCGCGTGATGCCGAGCGCGACGATGGTCGCGACGATCGATTCCGAGTTGAGCGAGTTGCCGCCGTAATAGATCTGCAGCGCCAGCGCGCCGCCGGTGAAGAAGGCGGTCAGCGCCACGACCGGCAGCGAGAAATAGCCGATCCGGAGCATCTGCTGCGCGACGAGCCGCCAGAAGAAGGGCGGCCGGAAGATATGGCTCACCGAGAGCCAGATGAAGCGCGTCAGCGCGCCGATTTCGGCGAGCGTGGCCAGCACCACCCGCCCGATGATCGCGAAGACGTTCAAGCCTGCCCCCTGCCTTCCTTTTCCACTGCGTCCCTTTCGGGCCCGGCAATGTAGCGTCGCATGTAGCGCCTGCCCAGTGCCGTCAGGATTTCATAGCCGAGCGTGCCCGCCCGGAGCCCCACATCGTCCACCGTGACGTTGGGGCCGATGAGTTCGGCCATGTCGCCGCGCGTCACCGCGCCTTCCGGCACCTGGCTCACATCGACCGCCACCATGTCCATGGAGACGCGGCCCGCGATGGGGCAGGCCCGGCCCCCAATATGCACCACGCCGCCCGATTCGGGGTTGCCGGAGGAGGAGAGCGCGCGGAAATAGCCATCGGCATAGCCCGCGCCGAGGATCGCCACGCGCTTGCGCCCATTGTCGCCGCTCCATGTGGCGCTATAGCCGACCGTCTCGCCGGGCTCCACCTCGCGAAGCGCGATCACCCGCGCCTCCGCCCGCACGACGGGCCGGAAGGGGTTCGCCCGGCCCGTGAAGGGGTTGCCGCCGTAAAGGCTGACGCCGGGGCGAACGAGCCCGAAGTGATAGTCCGCCCCGAGCCATATGCCGCCGGAATTGGCGAGGCTCGCCACGGCGCCCGGAAAGCGCGGGCGCAGCCGCTCCCAGATCCCGCTGAACCGCGCGAGCTGCAGCGCGTTCCTCGGGTGGCCCTCGTCATCCGCGCAGGCAAGATGGCTCATCACGAGCGAGACCTCGACGCCCCTGGTCAGCGCCTCATCCTGCGCAATCGCGTCGGCATCTGCGGCGCTCATGCCGAGCCGGTTCATGCCCGTGTCGAAATGAAGTGCGGCGGGCAGGGCCCCGGTCACGTCGAGACCCAACTCTCGCCACTCGGCGAGTTCGGCGAGCGAGGCGATCACGGGCCGGAGCCCCGCCTCCGCATAAAGCCCTGCCGTGCCGGGAAAGATGCCGTTCAGCACATGGATGACGGCCTCCGGCAGCACGGCCCTCAGCGCCTTGCCCTCGTTCACATCCGCCACGAAGAAGGTCCGGCAGCCCTCCATCCAGAGCCGCTCCGCGACCGGCCCGAGCCCCAGCCCATAGGCATCCGCCTTCACAACGGCGGAAACCTCCGTTCCGGACGCTTTTTCGCGTAGCAGCGCGTAATTCGCCGCCAGCGCGCCGAGATCGACGGTGAGGATCGCGCCCGCTGCCTTCTCGGCCGTGCTTTCGGATGTCATGGGTCTCGACGTATCGGGCAGGGCGCCTGGCCCTCCGGGCCGCTTGTTCGGGATGGTTTCTCGGGCTCGCGAGCGATCATAGCGGATCGCCCATGAAGGGAAAGTTGAGCCAGATTAAGGAGTTAATACGGCAAAATTGCGTATGCGTCGTCGCCCTCCGCCCCCGGGCCATAGGAACTCATTAAGGTTTTGTTCCCATATTTTGAGGCAGGTCGGGAGAGAGCTGCATGTTTCGGACTTCGCCTGGACATTGGAAGGGGACCCTCGTCCTGTTCCTTCTTGGCGTGGCGGTCATCGCCGCGGCGGGCCCCGCCGCATCCCGCGATGCGGGCCGGGGTGCGGCCGCGGTCGAGTTCGCGCAGGAAGGCCGCCTCTCGCTGAAGAACGGCTGGACCGTCTATCGCGATGCGCTTCTGCCGCCCTCCGAATTCGCTTCCTCCTGCATGCTCCCCGCCGGGCGCGCCGCGGGCGAGCGCATCTCCCTCCCGGACATCTGGGGCCCGGCCCTCACCACGGACGTCACCACCGGCCACGGCGCCGCCACCTATTGCCTCGATCTCGCGCTCCCGGCCACGCCGCAATTCCTCGCCCTCTCGATGGGCACCACGCGCTCCATCTATGCGATCCATGCCGTCTCCTCCGGCCCGGAGGGTCCGCAGGCGATGCTCCTCCACCAGAATGGCGATCCCGCCGCCGCCGCGAACATCGTCGCCGTCAACCCGACGGCGCCCATCATCCCTCTGCCGCACGATCTGCGCAGCTTCCGGCTCGTCGTCCAGCTCGCGAACCATGTCCACAAGCAGGGCGGCATCGTCGATCTGCCCTCCATCGGCTATCTGCAGGAAATGGAGTCGATGGGGCGCCGCGCCAGCGCGCTGCCCACGGCTCTCACGCTGGTTCTCTTTCTCGTCGCCATCGCCGCGCTGGTTGTCGGCCGCTCCACGGATCATCCCGGCGGGCATGTCATCTTCGCCGCGCTGTCCGCCGCCTCCGCGTTCCGCGTCTTCCTCGTCAGCAATCTCATCTGGGATTATCTGCCCGATTTTCCGGAAGCGCGGAAATACGACCTCGAATATCTCTCCCTCTTCCTCATCGCGCCCGCCTACTACGCCTTCATCTGCTATCTCTTCCGCGATGGCCGCGTCCTCTGGATCGACAAGCTGATCTATGCCGTCTCCGCGCTCTTCTGCGGCTTCGCGCTTTTCGTCGCGCCCTTCATGGCGCCGGGCACGATCACGCTTCTGCGCGAGCCCTTTCAGGCGCTCTGGGCGCTCATCGCCATCTCGGTCGGCGGCACGATCCTCCGTGCCCTGATTGTCGAGAAGGCGCCGCGGGGCGATGCGCTTGCGGTGCTTCTCGCCGCGCTCGCCTATCTGGTCTATGAGGTGCTTTCGAGCATGAAGGTCATCGGCAGTTCGATGGAACTGTCGAACCTGCTCGTGGTCTTCGTTACCACGCTGCATATCCGCGCCTTCGTGCTGAATTACCGCCGCGTCGAACGCGAGCGCGACACGCTCCACCGCAATCTCCTCGAAAGCCACAAGGCGCTGGAGGCCCGCGCCGCCGAATTGTCCCGCGCCCTGCTGCTCGCCGAGGAGGCCTCGCAGGCCAAGTCCGAATTCCTCGCCACCATGAGCCACGAACTCAGGACGCCCTTGAACGCCATCATCGGCTTTTCCGAGGCGATGAAGCTGCAATTGTTCGGTCCCCTCGGCAACGGGATATATGCGGACTATGCGAAGGACATCAACGACAGCGGCAGCCACCTTCTCGACCTCGTCAGCGACATTCTCGACATCTCGCGCGTCGAGGCCGGCACGGACGCGCTCTACGAGGAGGAAGTCCGGATCGAGGAAATCGCCGCCCGCGTGCTCGATACGGTGAGGTTGAAGGCGGAGGAGGCGGGCGTCGCTTGCCTCCTCGACGTCCCGGCCGCGCTCCCCGCCGTCATCGCCGACGAGCGCAAGATCCGGCAGATCCTGAACAACCTTGTCGGCAACGCCATCAAGTTCAATGTCGAGGGGGGCGCCGTCACCGTCTCCCTCTCGGCGGATGCGAGGGGCTATGTCATCGCCGTCTCGGACACGGGCATCGGTATTGCCGCGGCGGACATTCCCAAGGCGCTCGCCCGCTTCGGCCAGCTCGAAAACCAGTTCTGCCGCAAATATGGAGGCCTCGGCCTCGGCCTGCCCATCGTGCAGGAACTGACGAAGCAGCATGGCGGCCGCTTCGAAATCGAGAGCGAGCCCGGCCGCGGCACGACGGTTATCGTCACCCTGCCGCCCGAACGCTGCCTCGCCCCCGCGTCCCTCGGCTCCGCCGCCGCAGGCTGAAAACGAGCGGCAATCCACCAATCGCCTTTTGAAATGTCATGCCCCGGCTTGACCCGGGCATCCAGGAGGCGCGCACCCGTCCTCCGAAGCTGCGAAGCAGCGTAGGGGGATCGCGCGCCGCCTCGCTTCGCAAGAAATCTTCTTCGCGCCTCCGCGCCGGAGCCTGCCCTCGGGCCGCGCATCAGCGCGGACCCATGGGCGTGCTTATCCTTGGACCGTGCAAGATGGCGTGAACGGGCATCTCTCACGCGAAGCCGCGAAGACACGAAGTGAGTAACGATATTTCGCTACATGCCCGCCACACCCACAAATGTCATCCCGGCACTTGTTGCCGGGACCCACTCGCCGTGCCCCTTGCCGCAGCATCGGCGTTCGCGCGCCACGCTCCCCATGCCCGTCATCGCGAGCCTCGCTCCGCGAGGCGCTGCGATCCATGGGAAGGCTGCCGCAAACCGTGAGGCCAATGGATTGCTTCGTCGCGCGCCCGCGCTCCTCGCAATGACGATGTTTGTTTCAAGCCCTCACCACACCCACAACTGTCATCCCGGCGACCTGTCCTCCGAAGCTCCGGAGGAGCGAAGTGGAAAAGCCGGGGTGACACTGAGGGGTAGGGCGAAGCAGAAAACTTAAACGTCCTGCCCCTTCACGTTTTGGCGGCACTAGTCTTCTTCTCTGCGATCAATGTCGTTCTATCTGAGAAAACGTAGTCGAAAAACATATGTACTAAGAATATCAGTGTACGGTAAGGTTTGTTGCTCGATCATACTGGGTAGAGGGAGGCAACTGTGGCACCTAGAACGTTTTCAGCCGCGTTCACCAAGATTCGACGTGGCATAAGGGCGAAGTCGAAGAGGGATTTTCTTGTTGATCTGAGGGGGCAGATTGACGACGACGAAGGCATTCAAGAAATTCTGAGAAAGGAGCGCCCCTCCGGTAATCGGTATTATGCTGTGACTTTCGACCGGACTAAGGGTGACAATGATTTTTCATACAGTCATTTTGACCTTCTGCTGGTCACTCTAGATGCGATTGCGGGAGGAAATGGAATCTACAAACCGTCGAGCCAACTAAGGGCTTTGTTGTGGAATGGGTCCAGCAACAATCTGCTCAGCGTGATGAGATACTTTATAAAGCTCAACCCTGAACTAAAGGTCCGCCGAATTTTAGTTCTTCCATTCCCTGTGCCAGCGGTGGGTTACCGTTTGGAACACAAGGTGTACCTACGGTAATCGGTTAGAGAAACCCAATTCTCGTGAAGTGGTGCGCGTGGTCATTTGTTGTTCACTGCCAAGCTAGGTTTGCCCCTCTGCCCGGAGGGTAAGCTCGCATTAGGATCAAACGCTGGCGAGGTTAGGCCAAAAACAAGGCTTTCGAGTTCTTCGGAGGGAATATGAAGTGCCTCAGCAATATCATTCTTGGTAATTCGCTCTTTCCAAAGTTCTCGAAACACAGTTTGCCAAACAAATGAAGACTCGTGGGGCATCGGATCAGGTTCAGCTGTTCTGAAGCCGAGTCTGTTTATTTCGATAAAAAACTTTCTGCTTTGCCACTCGCTTAGTATGCCCAATTTACTCAACCTGTAAGTCAAGGCAGAGAGTGACACTCCCCAACGTTTCTTAGCAGTTCTGATTTGATTGAGAGAGTTGATATGGAGAATCCGTGAACGAACGTCTGCTTCGGGCATCAAAAAACTAGCTGCAAACATGTTTGCTTCGGCTTCTGCATTTTTTTGTTGAGGGCCGCCGTGTCGATGTAGGCAAAGATGACCAAGTTCATGTGCCGCATCAAATCGGCTGTGCTCAGAAGATTTGAATGTATTGAGAAAGACATAAGGGACGTCATCTTTCCAACAGGAAAAGGCATCAACTGAGCGAGTGTTTTCTGAAAGCGAGAATACCCTAACGCCCTTTGCTTCTAGCAATTCAATCATGTTGGTGATTGGTTGTTCTCCCAATCCCCAACGAGACCTCAATCGTCTCGCCGCAATTTGCGGATCACGTTCATGTCCGAAGTCGAGTAAGTCGACTGACGGCAAGTTGAATCTAACTTCGATCCAGTCGGAAATGAGAAAGGCAACGGAAGCTGCGGCCAAAGCAGCATCGCGCTCCTTGGCGGACATGGACTTTAAACTTCGGAAACTGGCGGCATCCCTTTCAACCTCTTCCACATCGGAGCCAAAGAAAAACTCTATGGGAAACGCAAGGGCGTTGGCGAGAGCGGCGATTGTTTCGTCTGTCGGTTCGTTGTCGGTCCTTTCAATCCTAGAAATGGTGACCGAGCTAATCCCTGATATTCGAGCAAGTTCAGTGCTGCTCATGCGCCGCCGTTTGCGGGCTAGCCTAAGGCGGTTACTGTTGAACGCGGGCATCTTATTTTTTGGAGATTATGGGTTTGATCTCAGGCGCAGGTGCTTCATCGTCGAGATCAAGCAAACCTGAGGGACCCAAATCGCCTTCAGCAAGAATGAATATCCGCTCGACAAATTTCGAGAATTGCCCGCCTTTCACATCAAGAGGACGAGACAATTCACAAGTCACTGTATTATTGGGAAAAGCCACAAACACGTACCATGCCTGAGCCCGATCGAACGCGTTGAGTCGCGCAAGATGCTCCTCATGTTCCTTCTCCATCTCTGGGAACAAGAAACCTGTCGAAGCTTCTTTGATGAAAAGCTCTTTGGCGGGCCCAATCGCGGAAATTGCTTTTGGATCGCGCCCCTCAATGCACGCAGAGTCCGCAGTTTGGAACATGATCTTGAGTGAACGCGTCGCGTTGTATGCGGATTCGATGTTGTAATGACTAATAGGTTCGTAGCCTCCCGCCTCGGCGCAAACCTCGCGGAGAGTTCGTACTCCAAAGATGTAGGCTAGTAAGCCTCTGGCAATGCGGGGGTCGAAATCGACGCTGTCGTTTCTCGCAGCGAGCGCCCCCAGAGCAATCCGCACAACGTCGGCCCGCCCAAGGCCGAAGAGTTCTCTGAGGCGCGCTTCGACCTTGTCGGTGTCTTTCAGGATGGTGCATGGCAGCATTGGAAGGCGCCCTTGTTAAAAATCAGAACCTCATTTGAGGGGAAGATTTTTAACAAGTCAAGCAGAATACCCCTCACTCAAACCCCTCCGTATGCACCTGATCGAGGTCCGAGAACCTCGTCACATCCGCCTGGAACTGCAGCTTGACGGTGCCCGTGGGGCCGTGGCGCTGCTTGCCGATGATGCATTCGGCGAGCCCGTGCACGCGCTCCATTTCCTCCTGCCACTGAAGATGTTCGGGCGTGCCCTCCGTCGGCTCGCGCCGCGAGACGTAATATTCCTCGCGGAAGACGAACATGACGACGTCCGCATCCTGCTCGATCGAGCCCGACTCGCGAAGGTCGGCAAGCTGCGGCCGCTTGTCCTCTCGCGCTTCCACCTGACGCGAGAGCTGTGACAGCGCAATCACCGGCACGTTCAATTCCTTCGCCAGCGCCTTGAGGCCGGTCGTGATCTGCGTCACTTCCTGCACGCGGTTGTCGCCGAACTTGCCGGAGCCCGCGAGCAACTGCAGATAGTCGATCACGAGAAGCCCGAGGCCGCGCTGCCGCTTCAGCCGCCGCGCGCGCGCGGCGAGCGTGCCGATGGTGAGGCCGCCCGTATCGTCGATATAGAGCGGAATGCTCTGCAGTTGCTGCGCGGCGTCGACAAGCTGGTGAAACTCGTCCTCATGGATGTTGCCGCGGCGGATGCGCTCCGACGGCACGCCGGACTGTTCGGCGAGCAATCGCGTCGCGAGCTGCTCGGCCGACATTTCGAGCGAGAAGAACCCCACAATGGCGCCGTCCTTCGCCTCGACCGTGCCGTCCGCGTGATGCTCCGCCTTGTAGGCCTTGGCCGCCTGGAAGGCGATGTTGGTCGCGAGCGCCGTCTTGCCCATCGAAGGGCGGCCCGCAAGGATGATGAGGTCGGAAGGTTGAAGCCCGCCGAGGCGGTGGTCGAGGTCGCGCAAGCCCGTCGAGATGCCGGAAAGCCCGCCGTCGCGCTTGTAGGCTTCGGCCGCCATGTCGATGGCGGTTTTCAGCGACTCGTGGAAGCTCTGGAAGCCGCCCTCATATTTGCCCTGTTCGGCAAGCTGGTAGAGCGCCTGTTCCGCTTCGAGGATCTGCGCGCTCGGCGTGTCGTCCACCGGCGCGTCATAGGCGCGGTTGTGAATGTCGGTGCCGACGCGGATGAGTTCGCGGCGGATCGCGAGGTCGTAGATCGTCCGCCCGTATTCCTCCGCATTGATGATCGTCGTCGCCGCGCCCGCGAGCCGCGCGAGATAGGCGGGCCCCCCGATCTCGGCCAGCGCCTCGTCGCGCTCGAAGAAATTCTTCAGCGTCACGGGCGAGGCGAGGTGGCCTCCCGTGATGAGCTTCGCCGCCGCTTCGTAAATTCGTCCGTGTACGGCATCGAAAAAATGAATCGGGTCGAGGAAGCTCGCGACGCGGTCATAGCTCTCATTGTTGACGAGGATCGCGCCCAGGAGCGCCTGTTCCGCATCGATATTGTGCGGCGGCACGCGATAGGCGTCGTGGGTTTCGTCGTCGGGCGAGGGGAAGTAAGCGGCGGTCTGTTCCATGGCGTCATTTGTAAACGAAGCTGCGGATAATTTTCCGCCCCATGCGGAGATTTATCCGCTCACCCACAGCTTAATTTTCCCGCCACTGTGGATAAGTGGGGCGGATTCCGCCATGCCCTTGAAATAGCTGGGCTTTCGCGCGGAATAGCCTGTGGATGGCTTCGATTTTAGCGTGAGTCGCGGGGCGGGGCAGGGTTATCCCGCAAAGGGGGACAAGTCCGCCTTTTGTGACGGTTCGGTGACGTTACGATGACAGTCGGCTGTTCTTGTCCCCGGGGGCGGGGACAACCTTCACTGCTCTTGTCCCCGCAAGTGGGGATAGATCAGTCGCCCGCCATGAGCCGCTGCTGCGGGGTCCGCTCGGCCCCGGCAAGGCGGCGTTCCTCCTCCAGCATGTAGTCGCGGGTCAGCGGCAGCGTGTCGATCTTCTTCGCCAGCTGCATCTGGAAAACGACCATCCCCTCGTTTCTGAAGGATGTTTCGGAGCCCGCCAGGTAGAACTCCCACATGCGGCAGAAGCGTTCGTCATAGATGCGCGCCGCCGTTTCGCGCCTTTCCATGAAGCGCCGCCGCCATTCGCGCAAGGTTTCCGCATAATGGAGGCGCAGGATTTCGACATCCGTCATGAAGAGGCCCGTCCGCTCCACCACGCCGGACATTTCGCTCAGCGCAGGGATATAGCCGCCCGGGAAAATATACTTTGCAATCCATGGGTTAGTGGATCCCGGCCCGTCCAGCCGTCCGATCGTATGGATCAGCGCGACGCCGTCATGGGTGAGGAGATTCATCACCCCGTCGAAATATTCGCGGTAGTGGCCGATGCCCACATGCTCGAACATGCCGACGGAAACGATGCGGTCGAAATTCTCCTTGATCAGACGATAGTCCTGCAGGCGGAACTCGACCTTGTCGGCGAGGCCGCGCTCTTCCGCGCGGCGTTGCGCCACTTTCAGTTGTTCGTGGCTGAGCGTGACGCCCACGACTTCCGCGCCCGTTTCCTCCGCCAGCGTCAGCGCCATGCCGCCCCAGCCGCAGCCGATATCGAGCACGCGCATGCCCGGCTCGATGCCGAGTTTCGCTGCTATATGGCGCTTTTTCGCGTGTTGCGCCTCTTCGAGCGTCATGTCCGGCCGCTGGAAATAGGCGCAGGAATATTGCTTGTCGCGGTCGAGGAAGAGGTCGTAGATGCCGCCGTCGAGGTCGTAGTGATGGGCGACATTCTTCTCCGCCTTGCCCACGGGATTGTGCTGGTCGATCCGCCGCTTCATCCGCCTGAGCGCGCCATAGATTTCGAAGATGGGGCCGGCGAAGTTCCGGCCCAGATTCGAGGTCAGCAGATCGAGAAGCTCGTAGATCGTCGCGGGCTTGTCGATGGTCAGCCTGCCATCCATGAAGGCTTCGCCGAGTTTGAGATAGGGATTGAGCGCGATCTCGGTCGAGACCGTCCTGTCGTGGAAGCGGATGGTCACCGGCTCGCCGGAGCCGTCTCCGAATTCCGTGCGTTTGCCGTCGGCTCCGACAATCGTCAGTGAGCCGCGTTTCACGACTTTCCTGAGAAGCGCGCTGAAAACCATCGAACCCTCCCGTACCGAGGATTGAAATTTCAGGTGCCCCATCCGATCCCGTCGCCTTTGGGGGGATGCGGCGCGGACAAGCTTTCTGGAATGTATCTAAAGTTAATCCTCAAGCCGTTGCAAGAGGAACGCCGCGATGTGGTGCCGGTTCCGAAACAAAAAGGGGCGCCCCGTCGGAGCGCCCCTCTGAATTTCCCTTGCGGGAAAAGAACTTAGGCCTGGGTCTCGCCTTCGTCTTCCGAAGACTCTTCCCCGTCCTGCGGCGCCAGTTCTTCGCTCTCGAAGAACTCGGCCGCCTCTTGTTCCTCGTCCTCGAGCTCCTCGCGCGTCTGCGTCAGGTCTTCGCCTGCCGCCTGGCGCTGTGCCTCTTCCTCGGTGCGCGCCACGTTGATCGAGATCGTGGCGGAAACCTCGGGGTGCAGCACGATACGGATATCGTGAAGGCCAATGGTCTTGATCGGCTTGTCGAGAACGACCTGGTTGCGGGCGGTCGAGAAGCCGCCATTCGTCATGGCGTCCGCGATGTCGCGTGTGCTGACCGAACCGTAGAGAATGCCGGTCTCGCCTGCCTGGCGCAGCACGATGAAAGCCTGACCGTTCACCTTGGCGTGAACCTGTTCGGCTTCCTTCTTGAGTTCGAGGTTGCGGGCTTCAAGCTGCGCGCGCTGCTTCTCGAATTGCTCGAGATTGGCTTTCGTGGCGCGAAGCGCCTTTTTGCGGGGCAGCAGGAAATTCCGCGCGAAGCCGTCCTTCACTTTGACGACATCGCCCATTTGGCCGAGCTTTTCGACCCGTTCCAGAAGTACGACTTGCATCGTTGTCTCTCCTTTCGGGCCTTAGCTGATCACGTAGGGAAGGAGCGAGAGGAAGCGCGCGCGCTTGATGGCGCGGGCGAGCTCACGCTGCTTCTTGGCCGAAACGGCCGTGATGCGCGAAGGAACGATCTTGCCGCGCTCGGAAATATAGCGCTGCAGAAGCTTCACATCCTTGTAGTCGATCTTCGGGGCGTTGGCGCCGGAGAACGGGCAGGTCTTGCGGCGGCGGAAGAAGGGCCGGCGCGCGGGCTGCGGTGCGGTGCTCATTATTCGTCGCCTCCTTCCGAATTGTCGTCGCGGTCGCGGCGCGGGCCACGGTCACGGTCGCCGAAGCGGCTGCCGCGATCCCCGCGATCGCCGAAGCGGTCTCCGCCGCGGCGTTCGCCACGGTCGCCGCGGTTCTGCATCATGGCCGACGGGTCGGTCTCGTGTTCTTCCACACGGATCGTGAGGAAGCGGATGACGTCGTCGCTGATGCCCATCTGGCGTTCCATCTCGGCAACCGCGGCATGCGGCGCATCGATGTTCATGAGCGTGTAGTGACCCTTGCGGTTCTTCTTCACCTTGAACGCAAGGTTGCGAAGACCCCAATATTCGGTCTTGCCGACGCTGCCGCCATTTTCCTTGATGACGGTCGAGTACTGCTCGGTGAGCGCCTCGACCTGCTGCTGCGACACGTCCTGCCGCGCAATGAATACATGCTCGTAAAGAGCCATCGAGCCTTTCCCTTTGTTAACCGGCCCTGGCGCAAAGCCCCCTTTGAGCCCCGGAAAGGCTCGAAAGGACCACCAAAGAAGCGGAGACACCGGAACCCGGACTTTCATCCTGCCGTCCCCGAAGCGGGAGCGGTGTTCCGTTCAGCCTCCAACCAAGGCCTTCAGAAGCGCCGGAATATACGGAAAAGCCGAGGCGAAGCAAGGGGTATCTGGTCTTTCGGGCGGCTTGACTCGGGGTCCGCACAGGGTATCACTTGGCGCCTCCGGGGAGGCGAGTCTCCCGGCGGCGAAAAAGCCCGGAAATCGGCCCTTCTTCAAGGGCTCACGCGGGATAAAGGGAGTGACGATGACGAGGGCCTTGATCTTCCCCGGCCAGGGGTCGCAATCGGTCGGTATGGGCCGGGAACTTGCGGAGGCCTTCGGCGCCGCCCGGGAAGTCTTCGACGAGGTGAATGACGCGCTCGGCCAGAACCTGTCGAAGCTCATGTGGGAAGGCCCCCAGGACGATCTGACGCTGACTGAGAACGCTCAGCCCGCCATCATGGCGGTTAGCCTGGCGGTCACGAGGACGCTTGAAAGGGAAGGGGGCTTCAGCCTCGCGGACAAGGCAGCCTTCGTCGCCGGTCACTCGCTCGGCGAATATTCGGCGCTTGCAGCTGCGGGCGCGCTCAGCATCGCCGATACGGCGAGGCTTCTGAAGCGTCGCGGCCAGGCGATGCAGCGCGCCGTGCCTGTCGGCGAGGGCGCCATGGCGGCTCTTCTCGGCCTCGATTTCGACCAGGCCGCCGAAGTCGCCGCCGAAGCCGCGCAGGGCCCGAACGGAAAAGAGGTCTGCACGGCGGCGAACGACAATGGCGGCGGTCAGGTCGTTGTTTCTGGCGTCAAGGCAGCCGTCGAACGCGCGATCGAGATCGCGAAGACCAAGGGCGCGAAGCGCAGCATGCTGCTTCCCGTAAGCGCACCGTTCCATTGCCCGCTCATGCAGCCCGCCGCCGACGAGATGGCGGAAGCCCTCGGCGCGGTGGAGCTCAAGGCGCCTTCCGTGCCGCTTGTCGCGAATGTCACGGCGTCGAAAGTCGCCGATCCGGCAACGATCCGCGACCTTCTCGTCAAGCAGGTGACAGGGATGGTGCGCTGGCGCGAAAGCGTCCTCTACATGGAAGAGCAGGGCGTAAATTCCTATGTCGAGGTGGGCGCTGGCAAGGCGCTCTCCGGCATGGTGAAGCGTATCGCCAAGGAACCCGAGATAACGGCCGTCGGCACTCCCGCCGATGTTGAAGCCTTTCTGAAATCTGTCTGAACCATAGGAGCCGGCATGTTCGATCTCACAGGCAAGGGCGCGCTGGTAACAGGCGCATCTGGCGGCATAGGTTCCGACATTGCACGCGCGCTGCACGGACAGGGCGCGACGGTCGCGCTTTCCGGTACGCGCAAGGAAGCCCTTGATGCGCTTGCATCCGAGCTGGGCGAACGCACGCATGTCCTGCCCTGCAATCTTTCGGATGCGGCTGCCGTTGATGCGCTGCCAAAGCAGGCCGAAGAGGCGCTCGGCAATCTCGACATTCTCGTGAACAACGCCGGTCTCACGCGCGACAATCTCTTCATGCGCATGAAGGACGAGGAGTGGGATGAGGTGATCCGTGTGAACCTCACCGCCTCCTTCCGCCTCTCTCGCGGCGTCTTGCGCGGCATGATGAAGCGCCGTTGGGGCCGCATCATCGGTATTACCTCCGTCGTGGGCGTCATGGGCAATCCCGGCCAGGGCAACTATGCCGCTTCCAAGGCCGGCATGATCGGCATGACGAAGTCGCTCGCCCAGGAGGTCGCCAGCCGCAACATCACTGCGAACTGTATTGCGCCCGGCTTCATCCGCAGCGCCATGACGGACGCATTGAACGAAGAGCAGCAAGGCCGGATCATGTCCACGATTCCGGCAGGCCGGCTGGGCGAGGCGAAGGAGATCGCCGCCGCCGCGGTCTATCTCGCGAGCGAGGAAGCGGCCTATGTCACCGGGCAGACCTTGCACGTCAATGGCGGCATGGCGATGATCTGACGCATAAGTGCTTGTAAGGGCCTGAAAACCTTAGCGAATTCAGGTGTGTAGAGAGTCGCGTTGCCCGCGCGCGTTTGCTGGTACAGGGCGAAAAAGTGTGTTACCTAAGCCCTCGATTTGGCTTGCGGTTCTGCCTTGAAATGGGCCAGAAGAGGGGCATCCTTTCCACCGAATTCGATCACATCCAGTCCTCGATGCCTTACAGCGAGCAGCGGGATGTGCGAGGCCGGTTAAAACCAAAAGATCTGAGGACTTGAAATGAGTGATATCGCTGAACGCTTGAAGAAGATCGTGGTCGAGCACCTGGGCGTCGACGCGGACAAGGTCACCGAGAATGCGAGCTTCATCGACGACCTGGGCGCCGACAGTCTCGACAACGTCGAGCTGGTGATGGCGTTCGAAGAAGAGTTCGGTGTGGAAATTCCGGACGATGCCGCCGAGAAGATCCTGACCGTCAAGGACGCGATCGAGTTCGTCAAGGCGAACGCCAAATCCTGATACCGGTTTGATCGGCAGGGTCGGGCGCGCGAGCACCCGGCCCTCCGGCATCTTTGCGATCTGTTTCCGGCCATCGGACCGAGGTGGGAGTTATCATCGGCATGAGACGTGTAGTCGTTACGGGTCTGGGGATGGTCTCTCCGCTCGGCTGCGGGGTCGAGACGACTTGGAAGCGTATTCTGAACGGTGAATCGGGCGCCCGGAAGATCGAGAAGTTCGACGTCTCCGATCTTCCCTGCAAGATTGCCATGCCGGTTCCCCGTGAAGGCGAGGGGGCGTTCAATCCGGATGACTGGATGGACCCCAAGGAATCCAAGCGCGTCGACGATTTCATCGTCTATGCCATGTCGGCCGCGACCCAGGCGCTGAACGATGCGGGCTGGAAACCGCAGACCGAAGAAGAGAAGTGCCGAACCGGCACTTTGATCGGATCGGGCATCGGCGGCCTTGAAGGCATTGCCGAGACTGCGCTCACCCTCCAGGAAAAGGGCCCGCGCCGCGTCAGCCCCTTCTTCATCACAGGCCGCCTCATCAATCTCACCTCCGGCTATGTTTCCATCGAGCATGGCCTGAAAGGTCCCAATCATTCGGTTGTGACTGCCTGCTCGACCGGCGCTCACGCTATCGGCGATGCGGCGCGCCTCATCGCGCTTGACGACGCCGACGTCATGGTGGCCGGCGGCGCCGAATCTGCGATCTGCCGCATCGGCATTGCCGGATTCGCAGCCTGCCGCGCCCTTTCGACCGGCTACAACGACACGCCGGAAAAGGCCTCCCGTCCTTATGACAAGGACCGCGACGGCTTCGTCATGGGCGAGGGCGCCGGCATCGTCGTTCTCGAGGAATATGAACACGCAAAAGCGCGCGGCGCGAAGATATATGGCGAAGTGGTCGGCTATGGTCTTTCGGGCGACGCCTATCATGTGACCGCACCGCCGGAAGACGGCGAGGGCGGGTTCCGTTCCATGCAGGCTGCTCTCAAGCGCGCGGGGATTTCTCCTTCCGACCTCGACTATGTGAACGCCCACGGCACGTCGACAATGGCGGACACGATCGAACTCGGTGCCGTAACGCGCCTTCTCGGCAATGCGGTCGAGAAAGTGTCCATGTCCTCCACCAAGTCCTCCATCGGTCATCTGCTCGGTGCCGCTGGCGCGGTGGAAGCTATCTTCTGCCTCCTCGCCATGCGCGACAGCATCCTGCCGCCCACGATCAATCTCGACAATCCTGCGGTCGATACGATGATCGATCTGGTGCCGAACAAGGCGCGCCAGAAGGAAGTGAATTATGCGCTCAGCAATTCCTTCGGCTTCGGCGGTACAAATGCGTCGCTGGTCATGAAAAAGGTCGATGGTTGACGGGCAACGGCGATACCACCGCCGCGCCTGAAGATGATGATAAGGCGCCTCCGGCAGAAGACGGCAGCTTGGCCACTAACACGCAGCCTCGTCGCGGTTTTATTCGCATCGTCTTGATCGCGGCAATTTGCCTGCCCTTGCTCGGTGCTCTCGCTGCCGGCGCCACCTTCCTTTACGGCAAATATCTCTTCGAAGCAGATGGGCCTCACGATCAGGCTAGGATTGTCATGCTCGAGCAGGGGCTCGGCGTCAGGGCAATCGCAAGCCGCCTAGCAAAGTCCGGTGTCATTTCTGGAGAATTTGTCTTTCTTGCCGGTGTCCGCCTCAACCGGGCGGAAGGTGATCTCAAGGCCGGGGAATATGAAATCCCCGCCCACGCAAGCATGTCGTCGATTTTGCGCATCCTTCGGGAAGGCCGATCGATCCTTCACCGCATCACCATCCCCGAAGGGCTGACCAGCGAGCAGATCATGCTTCTGGTTGAGGCAAATCCCGTCCTCGCCGGGGATATGCCGCCGACACCTCCCGAAGGATCGCTCCTGCCCGAGACCTACAGCTTCACCCGCGGCGCCACGCGCAAGGAAATCGTTTCCCAGATGAAAGCCGCCGCCAAAGCGCTGATGGATGAGCTCTGGGACAAGAGAGCCGAGGACCTGCCCTTCGATACAAGGGAGGAGGCCATCACCCTGGCATCCATTGTGGAGAAGGAAACAGGCGTCGCGTCGGAGCGACCCCGCGTTGCTGCAGTCTTCGTCAACCGGCTCAGCAAACCGATGAGGCTCCAGTCCGATCCCACGATCATCTATGGCCTTGTGGGAGGAAAGGGGGCTCTTGGCCGCCCGATCCGCCGGAGTGAATTGGACCGGCATACGCCTTACAATACCTATCTCATCGATGGTTTGCCGCCGACGCCCATTTGCAACCCCGGCCGGGCCTCCATCGAGGCGGTGCTGAATCCGCCCGAAACGGATGAGCTCTACTTTGTGGCCGACGGGACGGGCGGTCACGCCTTCTCGAAGACCCTCAGGGAGCACCAGCAGCGGGTTCGCGAGTGGCGTCAGATTGAACGCCGGCAGGGGCAATAGGATCAGATAGGCAAGCGAAAAGCTCGTTTGCGGCTGGTATAGTTCATTCAAGTTCGAAAGTGATTCCGGGAAAACGCAATGCCGCTCAACAGCATGACAGGATTTGCCCGCGTCGAGGGCATCCACGGTGCCGTGCGTTGGCATTGGGAACTGCGAAGCGTCAACGGCAAGGGGCTTGATGCGAGGCTGCGTCTTCCTCCCGGCATGGACGGGATCGAGCAGCGCCTCCGCACCGAACTCGCTCGCCATCTCAAGCGCGGCAACTGCCAGATCAACCTTGTGCTAGACCGGTCGGAGATGGCCGCGCCGCTGAGGGTCAATCGTGCAGCGCTTGCCGTGGTCATGGAGGCAATCGGCGACATTCAGAAAGTCATGGAGGTGATGCCTCCCAGGCCGGAGGGTATCCTCGCCCTCAAGGGTGTTCTTGAAAATGCCGAAGATGCCGTCGAGGACGAAGATGCCAGAACGGCGCTGGAGGAGGCGCTGGTTTCATCGTTTACCGAGGGCGTGAAGGCGTTGGCGTCCGCGCGAGCCGAGGAAGGCGCGAAGCTCGAGACCGTTCTGACCGGACATGTAAACGAAATCGAGCGTCTGACGCGGAATGCAGAGGGCTGCCCGGCCGCGGCGCCTTCCGCGCTTCAAGCCCGCCTGAAGGAACAGCTGCAGGAAATGCTTGGCGACGGAACCGCGATTCCCGAAGACCGTGTCGCGCAGGAAGCGGCATTGCTGGCGACACGTGCCGATATTCGGGAAGAGATCGACAGATTAATGGCACATGTCGAGCAGGCGCGCGAACTGCTTTCAAGCGGAGAGGCGGTGGGCAGGCGGCTGGACTTTCTGACACAGGAATTCAATCGGGAGGCGAACACGCTCTGCTCCAAGGCCGCAGATGTCATCCTCACGCGGATCGGACTTGACCTGAAAGCCGTGATCGATCAGTTCCGCGAGCAGATTCAGAATGTGGAGTGACGCCGACAGATGACCGGGATCGCCATTCACCGACGCGGATTGATGCTCGTTCTGTCTTCGCCATCCGGCGCGGGCAAGACGACGCTGTCGCGCCGTCTACTCGAAAGCGATTCCGAGATCGAAATGTCCGTTTCCGCCACGACGCGCAGGCCGCGTCCCGGTGAGCAGGACGGCAAGGACTATTTTTTCCTGAGTACGGAAGACTTCGGCATCATGCGTAACCGGGGGGAGTTCCTGGAGCATGCCAAGGTGTTCGGCAATTACTATGGCACCCCGCGAAAGCCGGTCGAGGAGGCTCTGGCGCGTGGGCGGGATGTCCTTTTCGATATCGACTGGCAAGGCACGCAGCAGCTTGATGAGACGGCTCCGGAAGACCTTGTGAAGGTCTTCATCCTGCCGCCTTCGGTTCAGGAGCTTGAAAAACGCCTTATGACCCGGGCGCAGGACTCTGCGGAGGTTGTGGCATCCCGAATGGGTCAGGCGCTGGACGAAATCAGTCATTATCAGGAATATGATTACGTCATCATCAACGAGAATGTGGACAGGACCTTCGAGGATCTGCGCGCGATCCTGGTCGCCGAGCGTCAGCGCCGCCGCCGGCTCATCGGCTTGTCCAACTTCGTGAAACAGTTGCGCGAGGCGCGCTAGGCCGGGGGACAAGATGATCAAGGTGGTGATACTGGCCGGGGGGCTTGGTACGCGCATCTCCGAGGAAAGCCAGCTTCGGCCGAAGCCGATGATCGAAATCGGCGGGCGGCCGATCCTTTGGCACATCATGAAGATCTATACTCATTTCGGGTTCAACGACTTCGTCATCTGCGTCGGTTATCGCGGTTACATGATCAAGGAATACTTCGCCAATTATGTCCTGCACTCGTCGGATGTGACGGTGGACATGGCGAACCACGAGATCACCTATCACCAGAAAGCGAGCGAGCCATGGCGCGTCACGCTGGTCGATACGGGACAGGAAACCATGACCGGAGGGCGCATCAAACGTGTTCGCGATTATCTGGAGCCGGATGAAACCTTCTTCATGACCTATGGTGACGGTGTTGCGAATGTCGATATCGGTGCGTTGCTGGACTTCCACCGGAAGCATGGCAAACAGGCAACGCTGACAAGCGTCATTCCGCCGGGGCGCTACGGCGCGCTTGAACTCGAAGGTAATCAGGTGCGCCGCTTCATCGAGAAGCCGCCGGGGGACAACGCCTGGATCAATGGCGGGTTCTTTGCGCTTCAGCCGGATGTTCTCGATCGTATCGAGGGGGACAAGACGCCTTTCGAGGCCGAACCCCTGATGCAACTTGCCGCCGATGGAGAGTTGATGAGCTTCAAGCATGGCGGCTTCTGGCAGCCGATGGATACGCTGCGGGAAAAGAACTACCTTGAGGAGCTGTGGGCGACCGGCAAAGCGCCCTGGAAGGTCTGGAGGGACTAGTTGGCGATCGACGGTCTCGACAAGGCGTTTTGGAGCGGCAAGCGCGTCCTGCTGACGGGCCATAGCGGCTTCAAGGGGGCGTGGGCCTCGCTCTGGCTCTCTGCGATGGGGGCAGAGGTAACGGGCTTTTCGCTTGCCCCGGAGACCGATCCGAACCTTTTCGAGCTCGCCGACGTTCAAACGGTGGTCCGGTCCCACTTCGGCGACCTGCGTGATGCCGACGCCGTCCGCCAGGTGGTGAGCGAGGCGAGGCCCGAGATCGTTCTTCATATGGCCGCTCAACCTCTCGTGCGGCGCTCCTATGCAGATCCTGTCGGTACCTTCGATGCGAATGTGATGGGTACTGTCCACCTTCTCGACGCATTGCGTCATCAGGAGGAATTGCAGTCCGTTCTCGTCGTGACAACCGACAAAGTGTACGAGAATGCCGAGCAGGGGATTTCCTTCAAGGAGGAGGATCCGCTAGGTGGGCATGATCCCTATGCGGCATCCAAGGCCGCCGCCGAAATCGTGACCTCGTCCTATGCCCGGTCCTTCTTCGAGGGGCGCGGCGTGCGCGTTGCAACGGCGCGCGGCGGCAATGTCATCGGCGGTGGGGATTTCTCCGAAGACAGGCTCGTGCCCGACATCTGGCGCGCATTGAAGGCTGGAAAGCCTCTCATGCTTCGCAATCCCGCTGCCGCGCGGCCGTGGCAGCATGTGCTGGATTGCCTCTGCGGCTACTTCACCTATGCGCGGGGGCTAACCGAGCGCGTTCCGCTCCCCGCCGCTCTGAATTTCGGTCCGCCTCACGATGCGCCGCCGCTGACGGTGGCCGAACTGGCAGATGCGGTACAGTCTGCATTGGGCGCGGAGGGTAAGTGGGAGCCTGCCAACGATCCGGGGCCGCGCGAAATGATGACGCTCGAAATCGATAGCCGAAAGGCGCGAGCCGTTCTTGGATGGCAAGATCAGCTTGCTGGTGCGCCTTGCGTATCCTGGCTTGCCGAGTGGTATCGGTCGCTCAATGCTGGCGAGGATATGCGCGGGCGCACACTTGCTCAGATCGCCGCTTATGAAAATCTCTACCGGGGCGAGGGAGCATGAGCACCCGCTTCGACATATTGCCGGTCTCGCTCGAAGGCGTCGTGGCGCTGAAAAGGAAGCGCATGGGCGACGAGCGAGGATGGCTTGAACGTCTTTTCTGTGCCGAAGAGTTGCGCGGCGCGGGTTGGAAATGGCAGGTCGCGCAGATGAACCGGACTTTCACGGCGCGGAAGGGCACGGTCCGGGGTATGCATTTCCAGCACCCCCCTCATGAGGAGGCCAAGCTCGTCACCTGCCTTGCTGGGGAGGTCTATGATGTTGCGGTCGATCTGCGGCCGGGCTCGCCTACCTATTTGCGCTGGCATGGCGAACGGCTCTCCAATGAAAATGCAACGAGCCTGCTCATTCCTCCGGGCTTCGCCCATGGGTTTCAGACGCTGACAGACAATGTGGAGATGCTCTACGTTCATTCGGCGCCCTTCGCTCCGGATGCGGAAGGCGGCGTCAGGGCGGATGATCCGGCAATCGGCATTGATTGGCCGCTTCCCATAGGTGAGCGTTCGGAACGGGACTTGAACCACCCGCTGCTCGGCGGCTCGAATGATTGAGGTAATGTCGTGAAATGCCGTCATTGCGGATCGCCGCTCGAGAAGACGTTCGTCGATCTCGGTGCCTCGCCGCCTTCCAATGCCTACCTGACACGGGAAGCACTCGGGAAACCGGAGGTCTGGTATCCGCTGCGCGTCCTCGTTTGCACGACTTGCTGGCTCGTCCAGACGGAAGATCATGCGGGCCGAGAAGAACTTTTTGCGCATGATTATGCCTATTTCAGTTCGACCTCTTCTGGCTGGCTTGCGCATTCCAAAGCTTATGTCGAGGCGATGATCGAACGGTTTGGCCTGGATGCTGAGAGCTTGGTGGTCGAAGTTGCCGCGAATGACGGCTACCTGCTTCAATATGTGAAGGCCGCTGGCGTTCCTTGTTATGGCGTGGAGCCAACGGCAAGTACTGCTGCCGCAGCTCGCGAAAAGGGGATCGAGATCGTCGAGCGCTTCTTTGGGGTAGAACTCGCATCGGAGCTAGCCGATGCAGGTAAGCAGGCCGACCTTACGGCTGCCAACAATGTTCTCGCCCATGTGCCGGACATCAACGACTTTGTTTCAGGCTTCGCCCGTTTGCTTAAGCCTGAAGGCGTTTCGACTTTCGAATTCCCGCACCTTCTCAATCTCGTGCGTCAGAACCAGTTCGATACCATCTATCACGAGCACTATTCCTACCTCTCGCTCTCCGCTGTCTCGCGCATTTTCGCGGCGAACGGACTAGCGGTATTTGATGTAGAGGAACTGCCGACACATGGGGGGAGCCTTCGCGTTTACGCGCAGCGGAAAGACACTGGAAAACACCCGCCTAGCGACCGCCTGAGGGCACTGCAGAAAGCGGAAACCGAGGCGGGAATTGAAAGCCTCGCTTTCTATGAGGGGTTCCAGGCGAAGGCAGAGAAGGTGAAGGACGACTTCGTCCGCTTTCTCATTGAAGCCAAACGCAAGGGATTGAAGGTTGGCGCCTACGGGGCTGCGGCCAAGGGCAACACGCTGATGAATTTTGCGGGGATAAGGCCCGATCTCATACCCTATGTCGTGGATCGGGCGGCCGCCAAGCAGGGTAAACATATGCCGGGGAGCCGCATTCCGATCGTCGACGAAGTGCATCTTGAAGCTGACAGGCCGAATATCATCGTGATCTTGCCGTGGAATATTCGCGATGAGGTTATGCGCCAACTCGATCATGCACGAGGCTGGGGAGCCCGGTTTGTGACGGCGGTACCTGAGCTGGTCATCGTCTAGGCTCGGAACTCCTTATGGCTAGGATCACAATTGGCGTGCCTGTTTACAATGGAGCGGCGACGCTTGAACGCAGTCTCGAATCCATCCGCATGCAGACCTATTGTGATTTTGAGGTCATCATTTCAGATAACGCATCCACGGATAATAGCGCCAGTATAGCGCAAGGTTTTGTCGATAAAGACCCAAGATTCAAGCTTGTGCAGCGTGAGGAGAATGTGGGCCCCGTCCCAAATTTCTTTTCTCTTCTAGAGATGGCGCAAACCGAATTATTCATGTGGCGTGCCGATGATGACTGGTCGAACGCTGAATATATCGAGGAGCTGAAGTCTCTCTTCGATGTGAGTAGCCAAGTACGGCTAGCTGGGCCCGAAACGGTGATGGTGCGGCCAGATGGTTCGATCGCAAGCGTTAACAGCTTCTCCGCTCCTGAGCAGTCTTTGCGAGCGTTCAGAGTCGGGCATACGCTCATGAATCTAAGCGCGAGCAGCATATATGGCTTGTGGCACCGCCAGACGCTGGTCGACATCCTAGCTCGGACCCGCGAGAGCTATCCCTATATCTGGGCCTGGGATCACATTGCGATGCTCCCGGTTATTCTTTCCGAAGGGGTGTCAGGGACTAACGCGGCCAAGCTTTACGTTGGGCAGCCCGAGGCTGCCAGATATTCCGCCAAGCAGCCGGCTCGCGTCATGTGGGAGATGCGCAGGGTTTTCCGGAGGGCTTGTTTTGCGGAGCTGCGACGGGTGGACTGGCCTCTTTGGGAAAAGGCTCTTCTTGCTCCTTATCTCCTCAGATACGCGAATGTGCGTGTATACCGGTTCTGGAAGACGCTCCGCCGCCAGCTAAGGCAGTTAAAGGGACAATCAGCTGAATAGTGTCGATTTTCTGATCGATTATCCAACTAGGGCGCGCAGTTCAATTCTGCTACAAATCGTCGCCGAAATGGCCGAATGCGAGAGCCGGACTTAAGGGAAATGCGGATTTTGTTAACCGGAGCATCCGGATTTGTTGGGCGCCACGCATTGACTTCGCTATCCGCTGCAGGCGCTGAAGTGCATGCCGTATCCCGTCAGAGACAGTCCCCGGGACCGTCAGTGCGCTGGTATCTCGCCGATCTCCTCAAACCCGGAATACCCGCCGCAATTGTAGACGAAGTGCGTCCCGACGGTGTCCTTCATCTTGCGTGGACGGTTGAGCACGGCGTCTTCTGGACCGATCCTGCGAATCTGGAATGGAGCGCTGCGACAATATCCCTGGCGGCGGCATCTGCGAGAGCCGGGGTTAAACGGTTTGTCGGAGTAGGGACCTGCTATGAGTATGAATGGCCAGACGACGCGCCTTGCGACGAGAGAGCGACACCTCTCGCTGCGCACACGCTATACGACACGAGCAAGGATGCATGCCGCCGGATAATGGAAGCTCGTTTTGCCGGAACCGAGACTAGCTTTGCCTGGGCTAGACTCTTCTTTTTGTACGGTCCAGCGGAAGGCCCCAATCGTCTCGTTTCATCCATCGCCAGAAATCTGGCTGCCGGAAAGTCCGCCGCATGCTCTCGGGGGCGTGCGGTACGCGATTTCATGGACGTGCGAGACGCTGGTGCTGCTCTTGCCGCGATTGCCTTGGCTGATGTCGAAGGCGCGATCAATGTTGGAACGGGGCAGGGTTATCCGGTTTCCGCTGTCGCTTCTTCACTCGGAGAGCTTGCAGGGCGCCCGGACCTTGTCCGGATCGGCGACCTCCCCGACCGCATCGGTGAACCTCCTTTCATTGTCGCGTCTGTTGAGCGATTGAACAGAGAGGTTGGGTTCGAGACTTCCCGCAGCTTGAAAGAAGGTCTCGCCGACGCACTGGCTTTCTGGAATGCGCAAATCGAAAACGGGAGAAGCCTATGAGCGTTCTGGCTTGCCCTGTTTGCGATTACACAGCGGTATCTCGACTGGATGCTCCCCTCAAGATGCCGGTGCTCATGAACAAAATCTACAGCACCGCTGCCGAAGGGAAAGCGGCGGTGATGGGGCCACTCGAGTTTGTCGCCTGTCCTCGTTGCGGCTTTACCTGGAATGCCGCTTTTGATCCGTCCCTCATTGTCTACGACGAAGAATACGAGAACGACCAGACTTATTCCCCTTCTTTTCGACGTCACATGCAGCAGCGGGCGCAGGACGTCGTCGACTCTGTTTCGGTTGACGAATCTGTTGTCTATCTCGAAGTCGGATGCGGGCAGGGGCGTTTCATCGAGGAAGTGGTCGCCGTTGCCGGAGGACGGCTTGGGTCGGCAGAGGGATTTGATCCTGCTTGGCGAGGAGAAGAGGGGACTGGACCTTCGGGAAGCCGTATACACCGATGTTACTTCGACAAGGATACGGCCTCACGTCTTGAGAAACGGCCTAACGTCGTCGTCTCTCGCCACACCATTGAACATGTTCCAGATCCAATCAGCTTTCTCAGTTCGATAAGAGAGGCGCTCGGATCGGGCTCAACGGCGAGGATGTGGGTGGAGACGCCCTGCGTGGAGTGGATTCTCAAGAACCGGGCAATGCAGGACTTCTTTTATGAGCACTGTTCGCTGTTCACCGCGGGATCTTTGGCATTCGCTCTCGAGCGCTCTGGTTTCCGCTCTCCTCGCATAAGTCGCGTATTTGGGGGGCAGTATCTCTGGGCTGAGGCGGTTGCGTGTCAATCGGTGGAAGTGAGCGAGCCCCAAACCGCCGGCTATGAGCCGCTGGACACGGTTCGTAAGGAGTTTCTCGAGCGGTGGAGAGCGGAGATAGCCGCCGCCGCAGATCAGGGCAGGGTTGCGTTGTGGGGCGCTGGGGCAAAGGGAGTGAGCTTCGCTCTTCTTTCGGATCCCGAACAACGCATGATCGACCATGTGGTAGACGTGAATCCCGTAAAGCAAAGGAAGTATCTTCCCGGTTCGGGGCTTCTTGTTTTGAGCCCAGAAGAAGCCGCCAAAAGAATAGCGAAGACCGTGTTTGTCATGAATCCGAACTATTTGGACGAAATTTCCGCAACAGCTCGCGAGGTTGGCATAAACGCGCGATTGGTGCCGATCGATTGAGGAGATAGCGATGAAACTGGAAATTGATACAGAAGCGAACGCAGTAAAGGTGGACGGCAAAACACTCGATCTATACAGCGACGAGGCATTCAGTGTGTTGTCCGATCTTTGGGTTAGGGTCGGCTGGAATCAGAAGTATTCTTACAGCTTTTCTTGGCTTGGCGTCCCGATCATCCAGTTGCCGGAAGACATGATCCGGTACCAGGAAGCCGTCTGGGAGCTCCAGCCGGACGTCATCGTCGAGACCGGAGTGGCGCATGGTGGCTCGGCTGTCTTTTCCGCAAGCTTGTGTCGCCTGATGGGGAAGGGGCGGGTAATTGCAGTCGATATCGAAATCAGGCCGCACAATCGCAAGCGGATCGAGGAGCATCCTTTTTCAGATCTGATCACTTTGATTGAAGGCTCATCCACGGATGCGTCTGTCGTTGAGAATATCCGTTCCCAGATCAATCCGGGTGAGAAGGTACTTGTGGTTCTCGACTCCGATCACTCTTACAAACACGTGATGGATGAACTGGAAGCTTATTCATCCTTGGTCACTGTGGGATCCTGGATCGTTGCTACCGACGGGCTAATGCAGGATTTGACCGACGCACCTCGGGGGAGAGGCGATTGGGATGTTGACAATCCTGCCAAAGCAGCGCGGGATTTTGCGGCCCAGAATCCGCAATTCAAAATCGAACCGCCCGCATGGCCTTTCAACGAATCGACGCTTTCGAAAAACATTACTCATTGGCCAGATGCTTGGCTGCGCCGCACCGGTTGAGTCCCTTTGAGGCCGGGGCGAACATGCGAGATAGTTCGGTGCTTCACTGCGAAGCATGGGTTTGCATGGAAGACAGAACTTGCAGTTAGAGAAGCGGAGTGCGTTATGCACGGTTCCCGCAAACTCCCTGCTCGGACATCGTGGTGACTTAGTTAACCCCGACGGGCGAAAAATCGACGCTGGGATAGTAGCTGCAATACAGCCTGATCAGCGCCTTATTTTCTTCGGAGAGTGCACGCCCGCGCCCTTGTTGGCCGACATTTAGCCGATCAGTTGCTGGCATTCCATTGCCCAGCGCAATTTTGATCGCCTCTTCGTCAATATCTAGCCGTCCGCAGTGAGCCAATATCTTCTCTACGACACCATTACCGTCTGTTGCCAGTTCCCTATAGTTGACCCAGAGAGCCGAAGGGCAATCCTGCCAGGAAACATAGAAATTTATGTACCAAGGTATGGCCATTTGCACGATGAAGGTCTCCAGATCTTCGTCCGAGAGTTTGATGTGATCTCCGGTGACAAATGCCATCGTGTTGTCCACTGACTCTCGACGCAGATGATCCCGCAGGCTGACAACGCAGTCATGTAAGTCTCGGACAAGGACGACCGGAGCAATCGAAAAGCGGTCGACGATGTCTCGCGTTTTCTCATTGTAACGAACGTGATGCTGGCAAACATAATTGTAACGAGACTTGCGGCAGGCCAAGCTGGAATCCAAATCCTGCTCTGTCCTCCCGTAGTGCGTTACAAGAGACGTTTTGCGAAAGCTGGGTAGCCGACCAATCGCATTTGACAGAAAGGTAGAGCCACTTTTCGGCATGCAGGCGAGCAGAATATGTGTGCGCGGCGCTGCTTTTGATATGACCTCGTGAGCGGCGGCATCGATCACCGTTTTGAGTGCCTGTCCGAGCATCGTCATGTTTATCCTACGGTTTTTTGACACGTATGACACACATGCGACCGAGATTTCCGTCGGCCGATATCTTCCACCTTTTTACGGATTCTTTTCCCTTGTTAAACGAAAAATGCATCCCGAAATGTGTGTTCCGGAATGCATTAATCGATAAAAAAATACAAAGCTTGGATAGTAAATCTCTCTTACGGTTTGAGAACAACCCGTCCCATCACCGTTCCTTTGCGGAGATCGTCCAGAGACTTCGAACCCTCGCCGAGCGGGCGCTCGCTCACCGGGATCGGATCGATCTTGCCAGCCTTAACAAGTTCCATCATCTCATGCGTTTCCGCGAGCGAGCCGACATAGGACCCGCCGATCGAGATGGCGCGCATCGGGAAGAGAGGAATCGGCATGGAGAAGCCGCCGCCAAACAGACCGACCACGATCACCTTTCCGCCCTTGCGCACGACGCTGGTTGCGAACTTGAGCGACGCCTCCGAGCCCACGAAATCGACGGCAGCGGGCACGCCGCCATTCGTGTCGGCAAGCACCTTCTTGATCGCCTCCGGGTCCTTCGGGTTGTAGACCTCGTGAGCTCCGCTGCCCCGCGCTGATTGCAGCTTGTTCTCGTCGACGTCCGCACCGAGCGGGGCTGAGGGAAACAGCGCCTTGGCAAACTGCAGACCCATCATCCCGACGCCGCCGAGACCGACCACCATCACGCGCTCTTCCGGACTGATATCGCCCAATTTCTTCATGGCGCTGTAGGCGGTGAGGCCCGAGCACATATAGGTTGCGGCCAACCCGTCGGCGACGCCCTTGTAGTCGAGCAGATAGCGCGGATGCGGCACGATGACATGTGTGGCATAGCCGCCCGCGACATTGATTCCGAGACTGCGCGGCTTGTTGCAGAGATGTTCGTCGCCGCGGTTGCAGGTGGGGCATTCGCCGCACCCGATCCAGGGATATGCAACGCGATGTGCGCCGATATCCACGCCCTCGGCATCGGGGCCCACAGCCACAACTTCGCCCTCGATCTCGTGACCGAGCGTGAAGGGAAGCTTTCTGCCGGCCCGTACGTCGAGCTGGTTGCCGCCCCCCATGTCGAAATGACCGTCATGGATATGCACGTCGGAGTGGCAGACGCCACAATGGGTCACCTTGAGGAGCACTTCCGTGCCCTTGGGCTCCGGCGTCTCGCTCTCGACGATCTGCAAAGGCTGGCCGTATTCGACGATGGCTTCGGATTTCATGCGTGGAACGCCTCCTGAACGTTACGTTTTTCGGCCGTCTGGCGGCCCGTTTGGCGGACAATGTGGCACGCGTCGGACAAGGCCACAACCTCGGTTGTGTCAGGCGGTGCGCTTGGCCGCAAAGGCACGCGCAAGGGCGCAGAAGGCTTCGATATCGAGCTCCTCCGCCCGCTTCGTAGGGTCGATGTCGGCTTCCTCGAGCAGTGGGAGAGGGTCTCTCCCGAGCGATTTGAGGCTCGCCCTCAGCATTTTTCGCCGCTGGCCGAAGGCGGCGGCGACGACACGTTCAAGCGCACGAGGGTCGGCCTCTGAGAGAGGGGCGTTCCGCGGTAACAACTCGACCACGGACGAGGTCACCGAAGGCGGCGGCGTGAAGGCGCGGCGATCAACATCGAACAGGATACGGGCGCGCGTCCGCCATTGAGCAAGCACGCCGAGCCGTCCATATGCCTTGGTGCCTGGCCTTGCCACGATCCGTTCGGCTACCTCCCGCTGAAACATAAGCGTCAGACTGTCATACCAGGGCGGCCAGGGTTCCGTCTGGAGCCAACCAACGAGGAGTGGAGTGGCGATATTGTAGGGCAGATTCGCGACAATGCGGGCGGGTGCGTTTACAAGCGCAGCCATGTCCGTTGCAAGGGCGTCGCCTTCGATGATCTCAAGCCTGCCCGGATAGGCTGCCGCAATCTCTTCGAGCGCCGAGATACATCGCCGGTCCCTCTCGATTGCCACCACACGCCTCGCTCCGGCATCGAGCAAAGCCCGGGTCAGTCCGCCCGGGCCAGGTCCCACCTCTACAACGTCGTGATTATCCAGCGAGCCGGCAGAACGGGCGATACGCCCCGTCAGATTGAGATCGAGCAGGAAATTCTGTCCGAGAGATTTTTGCGCGGCCAATCCATGCCGGGCAATGACCTCGCGAAGGGGAGGCAGCGATGGACTGGTCATGTGGCCGATGCCCGGTGGCCTGCGATTTCGGCTGCCATTCGGATGGCTTCGATGAGGCTGGCCGGATGCGCCTTCCCCTGTCCGGCAATGTCGAGTGCCGTGCCATGATCCGGCGAGGTGCGCACGATGGGCAAGCCGAGTGTCGTGTTCACGCCTCGCTCGAAATCGATCGTTTTGAGGGGGATGAGCGCCTGATCGTGATACATGCAGAGAACGGTATCGTAGCGCTCTCGGGCTGATGCATGAAAAAGCGTGTCCGCTGGGTACGGCCCCCGGATTTCGGCCGTCTGAACCTTGCTGCTTATCGCCGCTATGGCGGGGGTGATGATTTCTATTTCTTCCCGGCCGAGATGCCCTTCTTCGCCCGCATGGGGGTTGAGAGCGGCAACGGCGATCCTTGGTTTTTCGATACCAAAATCAGTCGACAAGGCGCGGGCTAGGATGATGCCTTGTTCGACGATACTTGCCGTACTGAGTGCCGCGATCGCTGCCTTGAGCGAGAGGTGCACCGTGACCGGTACGACTCTCAGTCCGGGGCAAGACAGCATCATCACCGGGGTAGCGTCGCCACATCGCGCCGCAAGATATTCCGTGTGTCCGGGAACATTGAGCCCGGCTGCGTATAGAACGCTCTTCTGAATCGGATTTGTGACGACGCCGCTCACTCTTCCTTCGAGCGCGAGATCGCTTGCAAGGTCTATTGAAGAAAGCACTGCCTTGGCATTCGCAACAGAAACCTTGCCGGGCCACATGTCCTCTGAAAGCGCAACGGGGAGAACGGGCAACGCCGTGCTGAAGACATCGGCAGCTTCCTCAGGCACGGCAATCTCGGCGACCGGGATGTTGAGACCGAGCGCTTCTGCAGTCTTGCGGTAAAGCTTCGGATCGCCCAAAACCAAAAAGACGGGTTGTGGCTTTTCCTTGCACGCCAACCATGCCTTCAGCGTGATTTCTGGCCCGATGCCTGCTGGTTCGCCCATCGTGAGGGCGATTGGCAGGATAGAGTCGTCAGACAATCGTTTCATGCCGGGTACCCTTCAGGGACCGCATGGAGCAAGGGCATCAGCGGTAGACAACCACCGCGTCGCGCCGCAAGTCGCGGAGATGGCGGCGCCCCATCATGGATAGCTGCTGCTCGTAGAGCGTGTTGTCGATCTGTTGCCGTGTAGGCATTTCGCCTTGCGCGGCCTTGTGGCCGCAGATAACGAGCATTTCCACCCCGTATTCAGAGCGAATGGGGGCCGTCGCCTTGCCGACTGGAACACCTGCAAGGGCCTGTCTCGTCTGCGCAGGCAAGCGCCCTGCTATAACGGTCTCCGCAGGGCTGGACTGGCCGCTGACGTATTTCTTGATCAGTTGCGGGGCTTCCTCGCAGGAAGAAACCTGCGCTCTGAATTCCTCTGCTTCCCGTGCCCGGCGAGCGACTGCAGCCTGATTGGCATCCGGCGTAAGAGGAAGAAGTACTTTCATCAGGGAGTACTGGTCCATCATCGGATCGGCGCCGGTTCCCGTCTGCATTGCTTTCAATTGAACGATATAAAAGCCGGTCAGTGTCCGAATGGGATTGGAAATCATCCCCGGTTGCATCTGCGCAACGACTTCACCGACGGCATCCGGAAGCTGGCTCTTGTGCACCCAGCCGATATCGCCCCCGTTTGCGGCCGACGCCGATTGGCTGAACTGACGTGCAACCGCTTCGAAGGGGGCTCCCTGACGGATTTGCTCGACCAGCCGCTGCGTTCCGGCTGAGATCTCTTCGGCATGCTGCGGATTGTCGAACGTAATGAGGATCTCGGAGACCAGATAACGCGGTTCTCCGGACTCTTCTTCAAGGCGTTTCATGACCTCGTCGACTTCGCCTTCGCCGACGGTAACGAGGGGGCCGAATTGCTGCTGGATTACCCGGTTCCAGGCGATGTCGTTTCTGATTTGGGTTTCGAGCGTGACGCGCGAAACGCCGCCTTCCTCAAGCGCCTTGTTGATCTGCTCCACCGACATATTGGAACGCTGCGCGATACGCTCGAACGCCCGATCCACTTCTTCCTGCTGAACTTCGATATTGAGGCGCTGTGCTTCCTGTCGCTGAAGGTGTTCGTCGACAAGATTGCGCAGAACCTGACCTTTAATTCGCGCGATATTCTCGGGATTGTTCGGGATGCCGGAACTCAGCAGGACGAGCTTGATACGTTGGTCCAGGTCGTAAGAGGAGATGACGTGGTCATTAACGATAGCTGCGATTGCTTGGGAATCTGAAACGCCATCAACGGCACGATCCTGTGCGAGCGCCGGACGGCTCGAGAAGACGGTGAAGGCTATGGCCAGACTGGCTAGCGCTATATTCAAGCTCTGGAGCAGTTTGCGCCCCCCGCGCGGCGAGCCGCTCGCAAATACATCCGCTGATTTCATGGCTTCTTTCTTTTGGACACATCAGGTGTCCGGTCTGCACCAGTTCCGGGGCGACAGAATACTTAAAACAAGGCCCCGATCAACCGACCCGAAGGGCGGAAAAACACCATTTTTCAGGAGCTTGGGCTCGGCCTGGTCTGAAATTACTCGAAGCCGCGCGCGCCGGCCGGGGAACCTGTGCCCAAGGTCTTGAAAGTGACCTGGAACATCACCGAACTGTCAGGCTCGTAGTCGCGATCCCGATAGAACGACTGGCTGAACATGAGCGAGGCGTCCAGACACTCATCCTCATATCCGATGCCGACCCGGTTTGCGACCGTGCGGTGATCGGCGAGATCCTGCCGGGTTTGACCGAAAAGGCGCCAGTATTCGTCCAGTTTCACGACCGATCCGAGATAGACCTCTTCTCGCTCCTGGAATGTCACCGACTGGTCTGCGGCATAGTAGCCATAGCCCAGCTCTGCGCTGACAGGTCCATGGCGCCCAAGGAGATTCACCTCATTCCGCCGAATTTTGAAACGCTCGTCATCAATACGGAAGCGATAGACGGCCAGCAAATTGTTGGACGGTGACACCATGATGCGGCCTACATAGTCCGAGGTTTCATCCCTCAGGCCGGTTTCCGCCGCGACGCTCGTATTCTCTTCCAGCCGGTAACTCTGGCCGAAGAGTGCATTCGCTTGCGCACCGCTGGGCGTATAGACCGAATAGCGCAAACCGACATTGGCGCGCGTGCCTGTTTCCCACCGATCCAGTCCCGCAAACCTGTCTTCGGAAAACAGGTTTGTATCGTCGAATTCGAAGCTCAGGGAGTCTTCGTTCGGAATCTCAACCGTATTCCCTACATTAGGCGAAGATATCAGTTGCACGATGGGTTCGAGAACCTGATGAACCCCTCCCTCCGAACGCGCCAGAGGATAACTCCATTCGGCGCCGATCGTTGGAAGACCGCGGACGATCGTTTGCGGCTCGAAATCGGCACCGGGAACGGCGGTGTTGGGAACGTCTTCGACCGAATAGAAGTCGCCTCTCAGGCTCCCAAAGAACCGATAGACAAAACCGTTCGCAGATGTCTCCCGACGGTCCCATCTCACGGTACTCGAAACGCGCCTCGACTGCGGACCGAGGCTGCGGCCCAGAATCATCGCATTCGCAGAAAAGCTGACATTGCCATCCAGAATCTGATCCGGAAATGCATATTCGTACTGGAGCACTGGTGCGACCCAAGGCGTAGTCGACTCGCTGTCGGTCGCAAGCAGGCCGCGAAAATAATAGGTGTCCGCGGTGAAGCTGTTACGCCCGTCTACATAGGTTGCATTGAGGTTGTTGATGAGGTCCGTGGTTCCCGACAGATCGTATTTTCTGAGATAAGTGTCGTCAGTCGCGAGCTCGGTACGGAAACTCCAGCTCCAGTTCTCGTCGATATCGAATTCACCGTTACCGAACAGGCTGCCCCGGAAATCGTTGTTGCTGGGAGAATTGGCCTGCTGCGTTCTCGGCCAGGTTCCCGTCGCGAAGGCTTTCATTCGCCCGGTCTCGAAACGCTGTCTGTATTCTCCCTGGTAGACGATGTTCTCCTTCGTGGTGAAACGAGGGATCAGCGTCAGATCCTTGTCAGGAGATATTGCCCAGAAATAGGGGACTTCTAGTTGTTGCCCAAGCTCTGTCGAGCTGGCGATTGTAGGTGGGAGGAAACCCGACTGTCGCTTAACGCTGGGGTCTGGATGAGAGAAATAGGGAACGTATAGAACGGGTACGCCGAAGAACTCCATGAAGGCGTCTTCGTATACGATGCGCTTTTCCTGCTTGTTGTGGACGACGCGGAATGCCTTGATTTGCCAGAGAGGAGTGGTCTGACCCTTCTCCTCGCAAATATCGCAAGGGCTATAGACGCCGCGATGAAGCGTGGTGAGATTCCCGCCGCTGCGGACGACACTGTGTCCGGCCAACCGGGAATTGTCGCTCAGAAGCACCCTCAGCGTGTCGATCACGCCATCGCGCATCTCGTTTCTCAGAACGAGTTGATCTGCGAACGCGACATCACCCTGAGGGTCGAGCAGGGCAACATTGCCCTCAGCCGTGACAACACCCGTTGTTTCATCGTAGCTGACCCTATCTGCCAGCAGTACGCGCTCTCCATAGGCAAGTTCCACATTGCCGGAAGCCGTAACCACTCTGGTTGCCTTGTCGTAGCTGAGCTCATCCGCTTGCATGAGCACCTCTCCCGACTCGGGAAAGGAGATGTTGGGGGCGGAGCGTGCATCGTCGCGGATCGCCTGGGCGTTTGCGGTCTTGCCGAACGCATGCGCAGCCAACAGCGCTGCTGTCAGAACAAGGAGGCTGCGTTTGCCACCCACACTCATCCGCTGCCCCTCGCTCACCTGTGCTTAAGTCCCCCGACCGTCCAGAATCGGCCCCATTCGGCCCGATCCTTGTCTTCTAACCGTCTTCGAGGTGAAAGAGAACCGCAAGCCCCAAAAGCATCACCACCACGGACGGGGCCCAGGCAGCCAGAGCCGCGGGGAGAATCCCCGACAGCCCTAGCGCGAGGGACAGGTTGCCCAAAAAATAGACCACGAATCCGGCGAGAATGCCGCCTAGAACCATCTGGAGAAGGCCGCCCATCCGGCTTGTGCGCATGGAAAAGACCGCTGCCAGCAGAACCATCGTACACAGCATAACTGGCGTGGCCAGAAGCTGGTGGAAATAGATCTGGTAACGTCGTGCGGAGAACCCTGCAGCCTCGGCAGTATTGATGAAATGAGGCAATTCCCAGAAGGAAATGCTTTCCTCTCGGGCGAAACTCTCCTCGATCTGACTTTCCGTTAGAGAGGTTTCCTGCCTGTAGCTGTCGAAATGCCTAGGCTGATCGTCAACCATCAAGACCCATACATCCTCAAGCTGCCAGAACCCGGGCTTCAGAGAAGCTGTTGCAGCATCGATGCGCCCAAGGAAGGTATCGCCCTGCCCATATAGAAAAATGGTGACCTCGTCGAGCTTTAGGCCTTTGCCGTCCATGTGCTGGGCATGAACGACGGACTGCCCGTTTGAATCGGCCTGACGGAGCCACAGGCCGTTTGCCGACACGGCTATGAAGCTTGCTCGCTGTTCGAGATACTTCGACTCAAGCTGCCCAAAGCGCGTGGTGAGGGTGGAAGAAACCGGATTGTAGACGGTCACGACGAAAGTTCCGACGGCGAATGCCACGACGAGCGCGGGCATGATGAACTGCCAGACGGAAACGCCTGCTGCCCTCGCAATGATGAGTTCGTTATTCCTGCTGAGACGGAGAAATGCTGCCATTCCACCGAACAGGATTGCGAAAGGGAGCGTTCTTCCGCCAAGTCTCGGAACTTCAAGTAATGCCATGGAAAAGAGGAGACTTACTGTAACCCCCGGCTTGTCCGCGCCCCGCCGCAACAATTCCACCAACTCGATTATGAAAATGAGGGCGAGAAAAATCGAGAACGTGATCAGTGTGACGGCCAGAAACTGCCGCCCGAGATAGCGTGAGAGGGTCCAGGAGAGATTCATGTGCGCACCTTCGGAATTGCCGTCATGAACCTCTGGAGAAGAAGATCGAAGCGGACGCCTGCAAGGATGGCAATACAGATGCCGCAGACCGCAAGAGGCAGGGCATACATGGTTGTGATCAGGTAGGAGGAGGTTGCGGCACCGTTCGCAAGGATAAATCCAAGTATGCGTATCACCAGGGCGAGAATTGCGGCGAATGCCATGCGCGATGCATAGCCGCGCCGGTTGAATGGGGCTGGAAGCAGGGCGGCGAGCGCAATCAGCGTCAACATGGTGGGATAGACACCCTCGACGAGCCTTTCATGCGCGTCGGCCAGAAGCTTCTGGCGGTTGGTCCAGCCATATGTGTCGTCACGGGCAGGATCGATAAGTTCGCTGAAGTATCGCTCGCGGCCCTCATATGTAAAATTGGGTTCGCTATCGATATATTGCGAAAGATCGTAGGTGTACTTGTCGAAGTAGAGAAGCGTGGCGGCGCCCATATCCTTGCCGCCTTCGCGCGATACGCGCTGGATGTTTCCGTTGAACATCACCAGAAGCGGTCCATTGGGACCGTCTACAAGACTCCCGGTCTCAGCCATATAGGTGATCGGTTCTTTCGGATTGCGGCTGTCATGCACAAGTATGCCGTTGGTCGTGCCGTCGGACGAGCGCTCTCGGACATAGACGGTGAGACCTTGGGCCGGGTTTGTGAAGGTTCCTTCCCTTATCATCGCCGTGGCGACGTCGGAGCGGATTTCGTAGAGCCTGCTTTTCAGTTCCCTGAGGCCGGCCGGTGCCACATAGATGCTGAAGATCAGAATGAGGAAGGAAGTGCCCAAAGCTATCGCCATGAACGGTGAGGCGATCGCCGGCCGGCTGATCCCGGCAGAAAACATGACGACTATTTCGCTGTCGCTGATCAGCTTGTGCAGCGTGTAGAGCATTGCGCAAAAAAGCGAGATCGGCAGTACGATCACCAGGGTGCTCGGCAAGGCAAGCGCCGTCAGCTCGAAAAAGGTGAGTAGCGTCTGCCCCTGGGTGATGAGTACGTCGAGCATCCTCAACGCCTGGGTCAGCCAGATGATTCCGGTAAGAACGATGCTCGCGACGATGAAGGGGCCCAGCGCCTGCAGCAAAAGATAATGGGACAGGCTTTTCAGCATTGGCCTCCGGGCTCCCACCGGCTTCCGGGATTGATGCCCGCCGGTTCTCGGGGTGGGCCTGCACCCGCTTCGGGAAGAGGCCTCCGCTACGAGGGACGGCTTTTCCTCCGCAGCAATTCGTTTAGGATACGCGCCTTGTTACCGGGCTGCTCCCGGCAATGGTTATCCTATTTCATGCCCCGGTAAAAGATGCGAGGCAGTCCGTCCTCGCGCGGCAGATCAAATGAGGCCCCTAGATGAATGTGACTTTCGCCGATATTTCGCTCTCGAAGCAGGGGGCTCTCGCCATCCTCGTCACCGAAGGCTCTACGCTGCGCGGCGTGGCGGCAGAACTTGATGCAAAACTCGGTGGGGCGCTCAAACGGGCCATGAAAGCCGCGAGTTTCACCGGAAAGGCTGGTTCGGTTCTCGAAATAGTGGGCCCCCAGGGCGCCAGCGCGAACCGCGTGCTTCTGGCAGGGCTGGGCAAGTCGGGCGACTTGACGGCTGCGAGCCTTGAAAAGGCGGGTGGTGAACTGACCGGGCGTGCGGCGAAGGCAAAAGAGGCTTCGTTGTCGATTGTTCTGGATGGCATTTCGGCACCGAAACTTCCTGCCGCCGACGCGGCGGCTCACGTCGCCTTCGGAGCCAAGCTGCGCTCCTACAGTTTCGACAAGTACAAGACGAAGAAGAAGGACGAGGACAAGAAAGGCAAACTCACGTCGCTAGCCGTTCTGACCCGGGCGCCCGCTACCGCCCGGAAGCAGTACCTTCCTCTCTCCAAGGTGGCCGAGGGCATCTTTCTGACGCGCGACCTGGTCAATGAGCCTGCAAATATCCTCCACCCCGGCGAGTTTGCGAAGCGGGCGAAGGCACTGACGAAGCTCGGCGTGAAGGTGGAGGTGCTCGGCGAAGCACAGATGAAGAAGCTCGGCATGGGGTCTCTTCTCGGTGTCGGGCATGGCTCCGAGCATGAGAGCAAGCTGATCGTCATGCGTTGGATGGGCGGCAAGTCGGGTGAGAAGCCCGTGGCCTTCGTTGGAAAAGGTGTTTGTTTCGACACGGGCGGTATATCGCTCAAGCCGGCTGCAAGCATGGAGGATATGAAAGGCGACATGGGCGGTGCGGCTTGCGTCACCGGTCTTATGCACACTTTGGCAGCGCGCAAGGCGAAGGCAAATGTGATCGGTGTTATCGGCGTGGTTGAAAACATGCCTGACGGCAAGGCGCAGCGCCCCGGCGATATCGTCACATCAATGTCGGGCCAGACAATCGAGGTGATCAATACCGACGCAGAGGGACGGCTCGTCCTCGCGGATGCGCTCTGGTACACGCAAAGCCGCTTCAAGCCGAAGTTCATGATCGACCTGGCGACACTCACCGGTGCGATCATGGTGGCGCTTGGCAAGGAGTATGCGGGTCTCTTCTCCAATGACGACAAGCTGTCCAAGCAGCTCAGCGAGGCGGGAGAAGCCGAAGGAGAGAAGGTTTGGCGCATGCCGATGGGCGATGCCTATGACAAGATGATCGAGTCGCGTTTCGCGGACATGAAGAATGTCGGCGGACGCGATGGCGGATCGATTACAGCGGCCCAATTCCTCCAGCGCTTCGTGAACAAGCTCCCATGGGCACATCTCGATATCGCAGGGACAGCGATGGCATCGCCCCAGACCGCAACCAACCAGAGCTGGGGCTCGGGCTGGGGGGTGCGGCTTCTCAACCGTCTCGTGACGGATCACTACGAAGGTTGAGGCGAGCTTCGTGACAGAGGTCTTGTTCTATCATCTGCAGAACGCACCTCTGGAGCGGGTTTTGCCACAACTTCTGGGGCGTTCGCTGGAGCGTGGCTGGAAGGCTGTTGTCAAAGTAGGGGGAGCTGAACGTCTCGAAGCGATCAATAACAGCTTGTGGACGTTCAGCGATGAGAGTTTCCTGCCGCATGGCACGCGCGACGACGGCCCCTCGGCGCTCATGCCCGTCTATCTCACTGTCGATGACGATAATCCGAACGGTGCAAATGTTCTCTTCCTTGTCGACGGCGCGGAGCCCGCTTCACTGACAGGGTATGAACGGTGTGTACTGATGTTCGATGGCAAGGATGAGGAGGCCGTTGCCGCCGCACGCGAGCAATGGAAGTCTATCAAGGCCGAGGGGCATGAGGCGACCTACTGGCAGCAGAATGCTGAAGGGCGATGGGAAAAAAAGGCCTGAGTCCTATCCGGAAATGGTTCCGTTGCTAATCGTTTTCGAAGATTGCTTTGTAGATCGGCCGGTTTCATCATGCCGCGGCTGATGACGCTGGAGCTAGGGGGCGGGGAAGATGTCTAAAGGAATTCGCATCGCACTGGGCGCTTTGGGGATTTTTCTCGCTGTCGCGGGCGCGGGGTATTACTGGTTCGTGGTTGAAAGCACCATGCCGGCGAACGCTTATTATGAGCTCGACATCGACAAGGTTCGCCGCATGGTAGCGGCCGTTCCCGGCGACAAACCGCAAAAGATTGAGTTTGAGCGCGTTGGGGCATTCAGCTTTCCTGCAACCGCGATCGTCGCCGGTGACAGCTGGCGCGCTAGCGAGATGCCGGTTTTCTCCTATCGGCTCGTTTATCCCGACCGCAGCGTTATCGTCGACACGGCGCTCGACGACAAGCTGGGAGGCGAAAACCTCGTGTCCTTCGATGCGGAAGCCTTCGCGCGCATGGAAAGAGCGATGGGCGCCGCCTCTCTCATTGTCATAACGCATGAACACATGGACCATATCGGTGGCCTCACCGTTCATCCGGACCTTCCCGCGGTGCTTCCGGCGACGCGCCTGACGCAGGAACAGGTCGATCATCCGGAGAGGAGCGTTCCAGCCCGCTTTCCCGAAGGCGCGCTCGATGGTTACGAACCGCTGGTCTATGAACAATACGAGGTGTTGGCACCCGGTGTCGCCGTTATCAAGTCACCCGGTCATTCGCCGGGCAGCCAGATGGTCTATGTGCAGTTGGCCGACGGTTCGGAGGTGCTCTTCATTGGCGACGTTGCCTGGAAATACCGGAACATTCTCGTGCAGCGAGAACGCGCGCGCCTCGTTACGCAGTTTTTTCTCAAGGAAGATCGGAGCGCAGTCTTCGGGCAACTGAAAGCGCTCAAGGATTTGAGCGAGGCGGAGCCCGAGATATCGATCATTCCGGGTCACGATGGCGAGATTGTCGGAAACCTTGTCGAAGCAGGTGTCCTGACGGAAGGTTTCGACGTTGCAGACGCGATAAACTGACGCCGATCGATCAATCTGCCGTCATCGCGTCTTCATAGGCGGCGCTTGCCTCGAGCCAGCGTTCTTCCGCTGCAGCGACGAGTTTCAGTGTATCTGCCCGCTCTTTTGCGGTCGCCGTCATGGCTGCGGGGTCGCTTGCGATCTCGGGCCGTGCGAGTTTCGCATCGAGTTCCTCGACGAGTTTCTGCAGGCGGGCTATTTCCCGCTCCGCTTCCTGTGCCTTCTTTTTGAGCGGCGCCATCTGCTCGCGCCTCTGGGCGGCAAGGCGTCGTGCTTCGCGCTTGTCCACCTGTATGCGCGGCGCTTCGGCAACGATCTCTTCGTCATCTTCCGCGACGAGAGGCTTTACGCGCCTCGCCGGATCGAGCAGCCATTTCCGGTAGTCATTGAGGTCGCCCTCATAGGGCGCAACGGTGCCGTCCGCCACGAGCCACAACCTGTCGGCACAGGTCTCGACGAGGTGGCGGTCGTGGCTGATCAGAATGAACGCCCCGTCATATTCGTTGATCGCCATGACGAGCGCCTCGCGGCTGTCGACATCCAGGTGGTTCGTCGGTTCGTCGAGGATGATCATGTGCGGTTTGTGAAAGGTCGCGATGGCGAACAGCAGACGCGCCTTCTCGCCGCCAGATAACTTCTCGACCTTCGTATCCGCCTTGTCCGCGCCGAATCCGTATGAGCCGGCTCGCGCGCGCACCTGTGCGATCGTCGCGTCGGGCATCAGCTCCCGGAAATGCTCATAAGGTGTCTCGCCCATATTGAGCTCGTCGAGCTGGTGTTGCGCGAAATAGGCGATGCGCAGCTTTTTCGACGCATATTTATGCCCTGCCGTCACGCGCAGCCGGTCGCAGAGCAGCTTGGCGAAAGTGGATTTGCCGTTGCCGTTTGCTCCGAGCAGAGCGATCCGATCGTCCTGGTCGATGCGGAGATCGAGATTTGACAGGACAGGCTTCTCAGGCTCATAGCCAACGCTTGCATGTTCGAGCCGGATGATCGGCGAGGCGAGGGGCTTTTCCGGCGCCGGAAAGTGGAACGGCAGCACGCGCTCTTCCAGTACGTCGGCGATGGGCTGCATCTTGGCAAGCGCCTTCATGCGGCTCTGCGCCTGCCGTGCCTTCGACGCCTTTGCCTTGAAGCGCTCGATGAAGCTTTCCATGTGGCGGCGCGCATCGTCCTGCTTCTTCTTCATCGAGAGCTGAAGCATCAGCTTCTCGCGTCGCGTCCGGTCGAAGCGGTCGTAATTGCCCGTATAAAAAGTGAGCTTTTGGTTCTCGAGATGCAGAATGTTCTGCGCGACATTGTTCAACAGGTCGCGGTCATGGCTGACGATGAGAACCGTGTAGGGATAGTTTCGCAGATAGTCCTCGAGCCAGATCGTGCCTTCGAGGTCGAGATAGTTGGTAGGCTCGTCGAGCAGCAGAAGGTCGGGTTCGGAAAAGAGCACACCGGCCAGAGCCACGCGCATCCGCCAGCCGCCCGAAAAGTCCGAGCACGGCCGCGCCTGCGCCGCCTCGTCGAAGCCGAGGCCGGAGAGAATGGTCGCCGCGCGGGCAGGGGCCGCATGGGCTCCCATATCGGCCAGCCGCGTGTGAATCTCGGCGATCCGGTGCGGGTCGGTTGCCGTCTCGGCCTCCGCCAGCAGGGAAGCCCGTTCCGTATCGGCGGCCAGCACCGTGTCGATCAGCGAGGTCGGCCCGGCAAGCACCTCCTGCCGGACCATGCCCACGCGCCAGCTCTTCGGATAGGAAATGCCGCCGCTTTCCGGGCCGTATTCCCCGGTTATGAGCTTCAGCAGGGTGGATTTGCCGGTGCCGTTGCGGCCAACAAAGCCCGTCCGCTGTCCCGGCGGAATGGCCGCCGTGACCCGGTCGAGGAGGAGACGCCCCTCCATGCGGAAGGTCAGATCGTTGATATGCAACATGATGGGCGGGCTTTTAGCACCACCGGTTGCCCGCGTCACCAAGCCCAGCTATAAACCGCGCCAAATCTTCCACCTGCACAATTTAGGAAAGCTGAGCATGGCCCTCGAACGGACCTTCTCGATCATCAAGCCGGACGCGACCCGGCGGAACATCACCGGCAAGATCATCGACCGCATCGAAAGCGCGGGCCTCCGGGTCATCGCCTCGAAGCGCATCCACATGTCGAAGGCGCAGGCCGAAGGCTTCTACGCGGTCCACAAGGAACGCCCCTTCTTCAACGATCTCGTCTCCTTCATGATTTCGGGCCCGGTTGTGGTTCAGGTTCTCGAAGGCGAGAACGCCATCGCGAAATACCGCGAAGTCATGGGTGCGACGAACCCGGCAAATGCCGATGCCGGCACGATCCGCAAGGACTTCGCCGAGTCGATCGAGGCGAACTCGGTCCACGGCTCCGACGCGCCGGAAACCGCCGCCGAAGAGATCAAGTATTTCTTCAAGGACGAGGAAATCGTCGGCTGATTTCATTAGCCGCTGAATTCGGAAAGCCCCGCTGGAAACGGCGGGGTTTTTTATTGAGGCGAAGGAGCAAACAACGGCGCCGGAACTTCCCCGCCATCGGTGCCGCTCAGCACCACATGCTCGCCCACGACACGTGCCTGACCGTTGACGACGAGCCTGAGCGCCAGCGGATAGAGCCTGTGCTCGGCTTCGAGAATCCGTGCGGCGAGCGTCTCGGCCGTGTCGCCGGGCAGCACGGGCACTGCCGCCTGGGCCACGATCGGCCCTTCATCCATTTCCGGTCGCACGAAATGCACCGTGCAGCCGGTGATCTTCACCCCCGCATCGAGCGCGCGCTGGTGGACGTGCAGTCCCTTGAAGGCGGGCAGCAGGGAAGGGTGGATATTGAGCTGCCGGTCGCGCCACTTTTCCACGAAGCCGTCCGAGAGAATGCGCATGAAGCCTGCATTGCAGACAAGTTCGACCCCGGCTTTGGTCAGCGCATGGTCGAGTTCCGCGTCGAATGTCTCGCGTGTCGAGAATTCCTTGTGGTCGATCACCAGCGTCGGGATGCCCGCCGCTTCCGCGATGGCAAGCCCGGCCGCGCCCGGCCGGTTGGAAATGACGAGAGCGATCTTGCCCCGAAATCCCGGCTCGGCGCAGGCCTCGATCAGCGCCTTGAGGTTCGAGCCCCGGCCCGAAATGAGAACGCCGATCCTCACGCCTTGCTACCCAATGCGCCTTTCACGCTGACGCGGGGTTCACCCGCAGCCGCTTCCGTGAGACGTCCGATATAGTGGACCGTCTCGCCCGCATCGGCGAGAGCGTCCGCGACTTCTAGCGATTGATCCTCGCGCACGACGACCACCATGCCGATGCCGCAGTTGAACGTGCGGCCCATTTCCGCATCGTCCAGGCCGCCAAGTTCCATCAGCCAGCGGAAGACGGGCGGCATTGCCCATGACGCCCCGTCGATCTCGACCGCAACACCCTCCGGCAGCACGCGCGGAATGTTCTCGACGAACCCTCCACCGGTGATGTGCGCCATCGCCTTCACAGCCTCCGTCTCGCGGATCGCGCGCAGCATCGCCTTCACATAGATGCGCGTCGGCGCGAGCAGCGCTTCGCCGATGCTCACCCCGCCGCCATGCGGGAAGGGAGCGGAGTAGGAGAGGCGGTTGTCCTCGACGATCCGGCGGACGAGCGAGTAGCCGTTCGAATGGAAACCGGAGGACTCGAGCCCCAGCAAAACGTCGCCCGGCGCCACGTCGCCCCGGGGCAGAATCTTGTCGCGTTCGACCGCGCCGACCGCGAAGCCCGCAAGGTCGTAGTCGCCCCTGGCGTACATGCCGGGCATTTCCGCCGTCTCGCCGCCGATCAGTGCGCAGCCCGCCTGGCGGCAACCCTCGGCAATGCCAGCCACCACGTCTCGCGCCACATCCACATGGAGCTTGCCCGTCGCGTAGTAGTCGAGGAAGAAAAGCGGCTCCGCGCCCTGCACCACGAGATCGTTGACCGACATGGCCACGAGGTCGATGCCGACCGTGTCGTGAATATCCGCCTCGATGGCAACCTTGAGTTTGGTGCCGACGCCGTCATTGGCCGCCACCAGCACCGGATCCTTGAAGCCGCAGGCCGCGAGGTCGAATAGCCCGCCGAAGCCGCCCAGCGCCGCGTCGGAGCCGGTCCGTTTCGTGGAAGCGGCCAGCGGGCCGATGGCGCGCACCAGTTCGTTTCCGGCGTCTATGTCGACGCCGGCCCCTGCATAGGTGTAGCGGTTCGGACGGTCCTTGGGGGGATTGGGGGCCATGTCGCTCTCTGCGGGACTTGAAGGGGCTGCGGAGCGCACAAATCACCCGAAATCGTCCCCCGGCGCAAGAGAAAGGCGAAAAACCTTGAGGCCTGGCCTTCGCGCCCCTTTCCCGGTGCTATAGTGTGCGGCACGGCGGCCCCGGGAATCGCCGAATGTCGTGACGGATCAAGGGACTATCCATGATTTCTGCCTTCAGGCTTCTGCTGGCGCCATTTTGCGCCCTTGTCTTCGCCGCCATTCTGGTTTCGCCTGCCGCTGCCTCGGACATTTTCAAGGTGCGCGGCGTCCACGTGGACAAGACCGCCGAGAGCGCGACGGCCGCCCGAAGTGCCGCTCAAGCCGAAGGCCAGCGCCTGGCGCTGGTCGCCATGATGAAGAAGCTCACCCTCCCCGAGGATTGGGAATCGCTACCCGAGGTGGATGACGCTACGGCCCAGAATGCCGTTCGGGGCTTTCAGGTTGCCGGCGAGAAGACGAGTTCTACCCGCTACATCGCCGAGATGATCGTGAGCTTCCAGCCGGAAGCGGTGCGCCGCCTCCTGCGCGGGGCCGGAATTCCCTTCGCAGAAACTCAGGCAAGGCCAGCCCTTCTTTTGCCAGTGCTGCGGCGGGGAGGCGAACTAACGCTTTGGGAGGAAAACAATCCCTGGCGTGAGGCCTGGGCCTCGCTGCGCCCCGCAGACGAGCTTGCGCCATTGATCCTCCCCATCGGGGAGATCATGGAGATGAGTGCCGTACCTGCAGAAACCGCGGTCTCGAACAGCGAAGAGGCGAAGGCGGCACTTGACGGTCTTGCAGCAAATTACGGCGCGTCCGAAGTGCTCGTCGCGGAAGCCACGCTGAGCGGTGATGAAGCCTCTGTTCAGGTCAAGGTCACGCGTCATGGCGGCCTCGTTCCGGCGGAGCCCATCAGCGCTTCCTATCAGGCCGAAGGCCGCGACCTCGCCAAGCTGATGCAAGCGGCGGCAGCAGGCACAATGAGCGCCATCGCCGTTCAATGGAAACGTCAGATCATCGTCCGCGACGGCACGCTTTCGACACTGACCGTCCAGGCGGATTTCGCAACCCTTTCCGAGTGGGAGACGATCCGCAAGGGCCTCACCTCGACGCCGCTGGTGCAGGGAATGGAGGTGGCCGGCATAGCGTCGCACGGCGCCGAAATTCGTATCTCGCACAAGGGTTCCGTCGAAATGCTCGCCCTTTCGCTCGCTCAGCAGAACGTCACGCTCGACGACGGAGCGCCCGAAACGATGGACGATACGGGCGCGCCGCCGGACGATGTCGCACTGATGGGGGGCGTGCCCGGCGTGGCGCCGGTGAGATCGGCGCCGCGTTGGTATCTCAGCGTTCGCCAATAGGAATCTCGCCTTCGAAGGAGCCACGATCGCATGAGCATTCAGAGGCAGATAGCCATCTGGGCGGCCGTCATTGCAGTCTTCATTGCGATGCTTTGGCTGCTCAAGGGCATTCTTCTGCCTTTCGTCGCAGGCATGGCGATTGCCTACTTTCTGGATCCGCTTGCGGATAAGCTGGAAAACTATGGTCTGTCGCGTGGCGCCGCGACGGGCGTCATAACCGTGTCCTTCATACTGATCGCCATAGTGCTCGGTATCGTGCTTGTGCCCGTGCTCTATAATCAGCTTGTGGCGCTCGTCGAAGTTGCGCCGACTGTGTTGCAGCGCGGACAGGAATTTTTCCTTCAGGTCGGAGACGGTCGTCTCGGCCGCCTCCTCGGCGTACACGGTCCCGACGTGCAGGACGCCATTTCGAAAAGTCTCGGTGGTTCGTTCGACTGGCTGGTGAACCTCGTCACCTCGCTCGGCTCGCAGGGGCTTCAGCTTGTTGCCCTGGTGTCCCTGATCGTCGTGACGCCCGTGGTCGCCTTCTACATGCTGCTCGATTGGGATCGTATGGTAGAGCGCGTCGATGCCTTGTTACCGCTTGATCACAAGCAGACCATCCGGCAATTGGCGCGTGATATAAACGCAGTTCTGGAAGGATTCGTCCGCGGTCAGGTCATCGTTTGCCTCGTTCTCGGTGTGATCTACGCAGTAGGCCTCAGTCTGGTTGGATTGAAATTCGGACTCATCGTCGGAATTCTTGCCGGCATTATCAGCTTCATTCCCTATCTCGGCACTATCCTGGGATTTGTTGTGGGCGTGGCGCTCGCGCTGTTCCAGTTCTGGCCCGACTATGTGCAGATAGGTCTCGTCGTCGGCGTCTTTGCTGTCGGCCAGTTCATCGAGGGGAACTTCCTCTCGCCGAAACTGGTCGGAGATCGCGTCGGGCTGCATCCTGTTTGGGTCATGTTCGCGATTTTTGCCTTTGCGGCTCTCTTCGGTTTTGTGGGGGCCTTGCTCGCTCTGCCGATCGCTGCCGCATTGGGAGTGCTTGCGCGCTTCGGTATCGCGCAGTACCGGCGTAGCCAGCTCTACCTGGGATCGTCGCCGGGCAGTTCCATTCCGTCGCGCGATAACGACAGCTAGAAATGAACCGTCAGCTCGTTCTCGAACTTGGCCACCGTCCGGCATCGGGCCGGGAGGATTTCCTCGTGGCGCCGTCGAACGAGGCGGCGGTGGCGCTGATCGATTCATGGCCGGAATGGCCGGATCGTATCGTCGCGCTTTCCGGGCCCGAGGGGAGTGGCAAGACACATCTGGCAGAGGTTTGGCGGGCAGCATCGGGCGCATCTTCCATTCAGGCTGGGAACCTTGCGGCGTCCGATATTCCCTCCCTGGTCGGGATGCGGAACCTCATCCTCGAGGATCTCTCATCGCTGGAGGCGGCAGGAGAACGCGCGCTGTTCCACCTGATCAATCTCGTTCGGAGCGAGGGAGCTTCTCTCCTGATCACTTCCAGGGAGCCTGTCGCCCGCCTCCCATTGAAGCTGCCCGACCTCGTTTCGCGGCTGCGTGCCATCCCGCAGGCCGTGTTGGGAGAACCGGACGATGCGCTCCTGGCGGGCATTCTCGTGAAGCTTTTCGACGACCGGCAAATCCGCGTTTCGCCGCAGGTCTTGTCCTATCTCGCCAGCAGGATCGAGCGCTCGATCGCGGCGGCCAGGAGTATCGTGGAAGAGCTCGATCGCGCCTCGCTCTCCGGCAAGCGGCCCGTAACGGTACCTTTGGCGGCGGAAATCCTCGGCCGAGAGTAATTCAACTCAATCGTAAGGCCATAGTCATGACTCAGTCATATGTTTGTCATAATATTCAGCCATAGCAGAGACTTATTCCCGTTTTTGCAGAAGTGATCCCATGACGACCGCCCCGCAGAGCCCGGCCGTAGAAGACGCCTCCGGAGAGCTTTCCCAAGCCCCCGCGCCAAGCGTTGCGACCGTGAGCGCGGATAGTCCGGACCGCTTCATCAATCGGGAACTCTCCTGGCTTGCCTTCAACATGCGGGTGCTGGAAGAGGCGCAGAACAAGAACCACCCGCTGCTTGAGCGTCTTCGCTTTCTTTCGATCTCCGCATCGAATCTCGACGAATTCTACATGGTCCGTGTTGCCGGCCTTCGCGGGCAGGTGAGCGCGGGCGTGACGACGCTGAGCCAGGACGGATGTACTCCGGCTCAGCAGCTTGACCTCGTGAACGCGATGGCGAATGAGCTCATGCGCGAGCAGCAGCGGCAGTGGGTGTCGCTCCGCCATGAGATGCGCGACAACGGCATCGCCGTCCTCGAACCTGAAGAAGTGACGCCGGACGAATTCACCTGGCTCGAAACGCGATTCCTCGAACAGGTCTTCCCCGTGCTGACGCCGCTCGCGATCGACCCGGCGCACCCGTTCCCCTTCATCCCCAATCTGGGCTTCGCGCTGGCGCTCCAGCTTCGCCGTATCTCGGACGGCAAGCTCATGGATGCGTTGCTGCCCGTGCCGACGCAGGTCGAGCGCTTCATCCGTCTTCCCTCGCGCGAGGGTGAAGCGGGCATCCGCTTCGTAAGCCTCGAAAACATGATCGGCCTGTTCCTCGACAGGCTTTTCCCCGGATACAAGGTGATCGGACAGGGCGCCTTCCGCCTGCTGCGCGACAGCGATATCGAAATCGAGGAGGAGGCCGAAGACCTTGTTCGCTATTTCGAAAGTGCCTTGAAGCGCCGCCGCCGCGGCAGCGTCATCCGTCTGAAGATCGAGGCGCGCACGCCGCCTTCGCTTCGCCAGTTCGTGGTGCATGAGCTGGGTGTGACCGAGCGTGAACTCGTCTCCGTGGAAGGCCTGCTCGGCCTTGCTCAAACGAGCCAGCTCATCGTTGACGATCGCCCGGACCTGAAATTCCCGCCCTATAATGCGCGCTTCCCGGAGCGTATTCGCGACCATGGCGGCGATTGCTTCGCGGCAATCCGTTCCAAGGACATCATCGTCCACCACCCTTATGAATCCTTCGACGTCGTGGTGCAGTTCATCCGGCAGGCCGCTGCCGATCCGGATGTTGTGGCCATCAAGCAGACGCTTTATCGGACCTCGAAGGACAGCCCCATCGTTCAGGCGCTGATCGAGGCGGCGGAGGCCGGCAAGTCGGTGACGGCGCTGGTCGAGCTCAAGGCCCGTTTCGATGAGGCGGCGAACATCGTCTGGGCGCGCAATCTCGAGCGTGCGGGCGTGCAGGTCGTGTTCGGCTTCATCGAACTCAAGACGCATGCGAAGATTTCGCTCGTCGTGCGCCGCGAAGGCGGCCACCTGCGTTCATATGTGCATTTCGGCACAGGCAACTATCACGCGGTCACGGCGAAGATTTACACCGACTGCTCGATGTTCACCTGCGATCCGCGCCTCGCGCATGATGCGGCACAGGTCTTCAACTACATTACCGGCTATGCCGAGCCTAAGGATCTCGAACTTCTCGCGATCTCGCCGATCAACATGCGCTCGCGATTGATCGCCGACATCCATGCCGAGATGGAGCACGCCAAGGCGGGCCGACCGGCGGCAATCTGGGCGAAGATGAACTCTCTGGTGGACGCCCAGATCATCGATACGCTTTACAAGGCGAGCCAGGCCGGTGTGCAAATTCATCTCGTTGTGCGCGGCATCTGCTGTCTGCGTCCCGGCGTACCGGGCCTTTCCGACAACATCAGAGTGAAAAGTATTATCGGCCGCTTCCTCGAGCATTCCCGCATCGTCTGCTTCGGGAATGGCTATGGCTTGCCGAACGACAAGGCAAAGGTCTATATCGGCTCTGCCGACTGGATGCCCCGCAATCTGGACCGCCGGGTCGAGATTCTCGTTCCGATCCTGAACCCCACGGTCCATGACCAGGTTCTCGATCAGATCATGGTTGCCAATTTGAAGGACAACCAGCAGAGTTACGAACTGCAGCCGGACGGCAAGTATACGCGGATCGGGGTGCGCGAGGGCGATGAGCCGTTTAACGCCCATACCTATTTCATGAATAATGCGAGCCTCTCCGGGCGTGGCACCTCTCTCAAGAAGAACATCCCCCCCAAGTTCGACATCAAGTCGGCCTGAATCTATCTTGCGGCAAACAGCGGAGGTTGAGCTGTGAGCCGTGGGAAGGCCGGAGGCCGTTTCGGCATCGTCGATCTTGGATCGAACTCGGTGCGCCTCGTCGTCTATGCAGGCGTCGAGCGGAATCCCGTGCTTGTCTTCAACGAAAAGGTCATGGCGGGTCTTGGCCGTTCCCTTGCCTCGACGGGCCGTCTCGACCCCAAGGGTATCGAGCGCGCGCTGGATGCGCTGCGGCGCTTCATGGCGCTGCGCGAACAGATCGGCGTGCCCAATCTCGTCGTCGCCGCGACGGCGGCCGTGCGCGACGCGGAGGACGGTGCCGATTTTCTGGAGCGCGCCGAAAGCATATGCGGCTTCAAGATCATGCTGCTTTCGGGCCTCGACGAAGCGCGTATATCCGCTCAGGGCGTCCTGTCCGGCATTCCAACAGCGGAGGGCCTGGTCGGCGATCTGGGTGGCGGAAGTCTGGAGCTGGTGCCGGTCGCCAACGGCAAGCCGGGCGAGGGGGCAACCCTTCCTCTCGGGCCGCTTCGCCTGATGGACCTTTCTCATGGCAGTCTCGCGGAGGCGGAAGCCTTCGTCGAGCGCGCCTTCGGCGAACAGAAATGGCTGAAGAACTATGAAGGCAAGCCGATCTATGCCGTGGGCGGCGTCTGGCGAAATCTTGCGCGTATTCATATGGCGCAACGCAATTATCCGATTCATGTTCTGCACCAGTATGTAATCCCGGCTCGCGATGCCGCGGATATCTCGCGAGTGATCGAGAAGCTGGGACCGAAATCGCTGGCGCAAATACCGGACGTGTCGGAGCGCCGTGTGGAAGCGCTTCCCTTCGGCGCGCTGGTGCTCGACAAATTGATCTCCGCTTCCAGGGCGAAGGAAATCGTCATATCGGCCTATGGCCTTCGGGAAGGGTTGCTATTCGAACGGCTCGACAAGAAGGAGCAGCAGAAGGATCCGCTGATCGAGGGCTGCCGTGATCTCGCCGGGCGCCTGGCGCGCTTTCCGCAGCATGGCAATGAGTTCTTCAAATGGACGGCGCCGCTCTTTGCCGATGACGTTCTCGGCGAGACGGCGGAAGAGTCGAGGCTTCGCCATGCCGCCTGTATTCTCGCCGATATCGGCTGGTATGTGCATCCGGACTACCGGGCGCATCACGCCATGACGCAGATCCTGCTCGCACCTTTTTCCGGGATCGACCATCAGGGCAGGCTCTATCTTGCCCGTGTCGGTTATCACCGCCATGAGGGCAGGGGCGAGCCGGAAATGCTCGGCAATCTCTCGGCCTATATTCCTGAGCGCGACAACGAGCGCGCGCTGATCCTCGGCCTCGCGCTGCGCCTTGCCTTCACGCTCTCCGGGGCCACGATGGGTATGCTTCCGAAGACGCGCTTCGATATCGGCAAGAATTCTCTCACCCTCGTCGTACCCAAGAAGTACGAAGCACTTGTGGGAGAGATCGTTGCGAAGCGTCTCGCGGCGCTTGCGAAGGCACTTGGCCGCAAGAGCGACATCAAGGTCGGAAAATAGAAGCGGCTACTTCTTTCCTGTCTCGATCAGCACGATGCGCTTGCCCTTTGCGCCGATGGCGAGTTCGCCACGCTTGAGCCTGAGGGCGTCCTCTCCGAAAAGTTCGCGGCGCCAGCCCTTCATCGCGGGTACGTCCGCCTCCGTGTGGGCGGCGATGAGTTCGAGGTCGCTGACATTGGCGACGAGCTTCTGCGCCACGTCATGCTCCTCGCATTTCTGCTTGAGTAAAACCTTCAGGAGCTCCACCAGCGGTCCGATCCCGGCGGGCAGGGGCTCCGGCCCCTCGACGACAGGAATGTCTTCCTCGTTCATGCCGAGGCCGCGCTCGACGGCTTCCATCAAGCTCGCTGCGGAGCGGCTGTTCGAGAAGCCTTTGGGTACGGCCCGAAGCGCGTCGAGGTCGCTCACGCTCTTGGGAAGCTGGGTCGCGATTTCGTAGAGCGCATCATCCTTCATGATGCGCGAGCGCGGCATATCGCGCTCCTGCGCCTGCCTTTCGCGCCAAGCGGCGACCTCGACGAGCACGGCGAGCCCGCGCCGCCCCCGGAAGCGCATCTTCAGCCGCTTCCATGCGTTCTCGGGCCGCATGGCATAGGTCTCGGGGTCCTGGAGGACCGCCATCTCCTCGGCTACCCAGTGCGAGCGCTTGGTCTGTGTGAGGCGCTTTGCCAGCACTTCGTAAATCGTACGCAGATAGGTGACGTCCGCCATCGCGTATTGGAGCTGCTTTTCGGAAAGCGGCCGGCGCGACCAGTCGGTGAAGCGGGAGGACTTGTCGACGCTGCCCCCCGTAAGCTTGCGGACCAGCGTTTCATAGCCGACAGAGTCGCCGAAGCCGCAGACCATCGCTGCCACCTGCGTGTCGAACAGCGGGTCCGGGATCGCGTCCCCCTCGTGATAGAAGATTTCGATGTCCTGCCGCGCCGCGTGGAAGACCTTCACGACCTTCCGGTTCTTCATCAGAGCATAGAAGGGGGCGAGGTCGATATCCGGCGCCAGAGGGTCGATGATGATTTCGTCCCTGGGCCCCGCAAGCTGGATCAGGCACAGAACCGGCCAGAATGTCGAATCCCGCATGAACTCGGTATCGACGGTGACAAAGCCGGCGTCGGAAAGCCGGTCACAGGCGGCCTTCAGGGCCTCGTTCGTCGTAATGATTTCCATGCGCCGCTCTATAGCCGATCCTGATTGCGCTGTCCTGCCAGAGATATGGAACAGGATGGGCCTCCCGCCCTTGACAAGAGCCGCCGATCCATGCGCTTTTCCCCCGTCGCCGGGTATATCGTTAGTTATCTCGTGCCGATTCGTGCTTGAATCTCAAGGCTTTATGACAATGAGCAGTTTCCGCAGCCACACCTGTGGCGAGCTTCGCAAATCGCATGTGGGCGAGACCGTCCGTCTATCGGGCTGGGTCCACCGCAAGCGCGACCATGGCGGCCTCCTTTTCATCGACCTGCGCGACAATTACGGGCTGACCCAGCTCGTGTTCGACCCGGACCGGGCAGAGGCTTTCGGCCTCGCTGAAAAGGTCCGGTCGGAATTCGTCGTATCGATCGAAGGCAAGGTCGTCGCCCGCTCAGCGGAAACCGTGAACCCGAACCTGCCTACCGGGGATATCGAAATCGCCGTCGCCTCGATGGAGGTGCTTTCGGAAGCCCAGGATCTGCCGCTGCCCGTCTTCGGCGAGCCCGACTATCCCGAAGACATCCGCCTGACTTATCGCTTCCTCGACCTGCGCCGCGAGACTCTGCACCGGAACATCCTGCTCCGCTCGAAGATCATCGCATCGGTGCGCCGCCGGATGACGGAGGCGGGCTTCAACGAATTCCAGACGCCGATCCTGACCGCTTCGAGCCCGGAAGGCGCGCGCGACTTCCTCGTGCCCTCGCGCATGCATCCCGGCAAGTTCTATGCGCTGCCGCAGGCGCCGCAGCAGTTCAAGCAGCTCATCATGGTGGCGGGTTTCGACCGCTACTTCCAGATCGCGCCCTGCTTCCGCGACGAGGATGCCCGCGCCGACCGCTCGCCCGGCGAATTCTATCAGCTCGATGTCGAGATGAGCTTCGTCACGCAGGACGACGTCTTCGCCGCCATCGAACCCGTGCTGCATGGGCTTTTCGAGGAATTCGCGGGCGATAGGAAAGTTTCGCCTTATCCCTTCACGCGTATCCCCTACGCCGAAGCGATGCGCAAATACGGCTCCGACAAGCCAGACCTGCGCAACCCGATCGAGATGCAGAACGTGACGGAGCAGTTCCGCGGCTCCGGCTTCAAGGTCTTCTCCGGCATGATCGAGAAGGACTCGAAAGTCGAGGTCTGGGCGATCCCGGCGCCGGGCGGCGGCAACCGCGCCTTCTGCGACCGCATGAATTCCTGGGCGCAAGGCGAGGGACAGCCCGGCCTTGGCTACATCTTCTTCCGCGAAGAGGGCGGCGCGCTGGAAGGCGCGGGGCCCGTCGCGAAGAATATCGGCCCGGAACGCACCGAAGCGATCCGCACGCAGCTTGGGCTCGCGGCAGGAGACGCTGTCTTCTTCGTCGCCGGACAGCCTGCGAAGTTCGCGAGCTTTGCCGGACAGGCGCGCACGCGCGTCGGTACGGAGCTTGGCCTTGTCGAAGAGGGCGTCTTCAAGTTCTGCTGGATCGTCGACTTCCCGATGTATGAGTGGAACGAGGACGAGAAGAAGATCGACTTCTCGCACAATCCGTTTTCGATGCCGAACTACCCGCTCGACAAGTTCCTCCAGCTCGACAAGGCCGATGCGGACGAGATCCTCGGTATAACCGCCTTCCAGTACGACATCGTCTGCAATGGCGTGGAGCTTTCCTCCGGCGCCGTGCGTAACCACAAGCCGGATGTCATGTACAAGGCCTTCGAGATCGCGGGCTATGACAAGTCCGTGGTCGAGACGAAGTTCGGCGGCATGCTGAACGCCTTCAAATATGGCGCGCCTCCGCATGGCGGTCTCGCGCCCGGCATCGACCGCATGGTGATGCTGCTCGCGGGCGTGGAAAACCTCCGCGAGGTGACCATGTTCCCGATGAACCAGCAGGCGCAGGATCTGCTGATGCAGGCGCCTTCGGAAGTCGAACCGAAGCAGTTGAAAGAACTGCATATTCGCGTCGTGCCCCCGCTCGAGAAGAAGAAGGACGGCTGAGGCTATTCGGCGCAGCCCCCTGCGGGGACTACCTTGCCGCCTTCGCTCCTGCCACTATGTCCCTGTGGATGGGGCAGAAAGCGGAGGTATAGATGCAGCCGAAGCGAATCTGGATCGTCGTGACGGATGGCGGCATGTGCCGGTTTCTCGCCAGCGAGAAGCGGAATGCCGATCCCGCGATTGCCATGCCGGATCTCAACATGCCTAACCCGCCGACGCGGGAGCAAGGCACCGACAAACCCGGGCGCACCTTCGAAAGTATCGGCAATCGCCGTTCCGCATATGAGCCCCCGGCCGACTGGCACGAGCAGGCGAAACGCGACTTCGCCCGGGAGATTGCGGGGCTTCTCAAGGAGAAGTCGCGCAATGGGGATTTCGACAAGCTGATCCTCGTCGCGCCGCCGGAAATGCTGGGCAACCTGCGCCCGCTTCTCTCTCCCGAGACGAAGGAAAAGCTGCTCGGCGAGGTGAACAAGGACTATACCCAGCTCACCCCGCGCGAGATCAAGGAACAGCTTTCGGAAAGCTATAACGTCTGAAAGCCGCGTCTATTGCGCCTCGGACGAATGCGGCGTCTCCTCGTCGAAGACGGGGATCGCCAACGCGTCCACCGGAATAATGACGCCGTTGGACGCCTCGATCGCATCGCCGGAAACATTGGCGCCGAACTTCTCGCTGCCGTAATGGATCGGCGTCCGCGTGCCGTCGATCCTCACCTTGCCGCGCTGGAGCGTCGTCGCATCAGTCACCTTGCCCTCAAGCTGCGCCGGCGTCAGGCGGCCGCTCACGATGCTGTAGAGAAGCAGGGCGCGTGCATTCTCCTTGTTGCTGGGATTGTCGCCTGCGAGCAGATCGTCGATGCCGCCGGGCTGGTTCGCAAGCGCTTCGTCGGTGGGCGCGAAGACCGTGATGTTGCCCTCCGTGTAGCGGAACTTCAGCTCGTTCGCTTCGATGATCTTCGTCAGCGTCGAGAATTGCGGATTGCCTTTCAGTGTCTCGTAGACATTGGCGGCGAAAGCAGGCGCGGCGCCCATGGCGCACATCGCGAGGGCCGCAAGAAAAATTCCGGTTCTTTTCATCGTTCTGCCTTTCGAATTGCTGGTCGCCTCAAAAAGCCCCAAGCGGTGAGTCTCTAGGCCCGGATTTTGACCGGATTGCGACAGAGCCTAGCCGTCTTCCTTGCCTCCCTTTTCCTGGCTGAAACGGAAATAGAGGTTTGCCAACGGGCTTGCCGATATGCCGTGCAGGAAGATCGACAGCAGGACCGTCAGCGAAACGATCGAGATGAGGCGTTCGGGCGTCTCTCCGGGCAGCTGCTGCATGACGATCAGCAGATAGAGGACGGAGGCGATACCGCGCGGACCAAACCAGGCCAGAAGCCCGGTCGTGCCGGGCCCCAGGCCGGCGCCGATGAGGGAGAGGGTGACCGGCACCATCCTGACCGCCGTCAGGCTGAGCAGGGCGTAGAAAAGGGCGCTGAGATCCCAGAGCGGCGCGCCGACCGGCAGGATCAGGGCGCCGAAAAGCAGGAAAAGCGCCGAGGTGAGGATGCTTGCCTCCGCTTCGGCGAATTCCTCCAGCCGCTGCGCGGGGCGGTCCCTGTGCAGCGTAAGGGGCATCATGAGACCGGCGACGAAGGCGGCGATAAAGCCGTTTCCTGCCACGGCCTCCGCGCCCGCATAGGCGATGATGGCGAGCGCTGGCGCGGATAGCCGCTGAAAGAGCGGCGTCATCTCATGGGCGCGAACGGCATGGCGGATCAACCAGCCGCCGCCATAGCCGATGACGATGCCTGCAAGGGGGCCGAGTATGAGATGGCCGGCAAGCGTCGCCGCCGCTCCTGATGTAGCCGCTTCCCCGGCCGCGATGCCAAGCACAATGAGGATCGGTGGCAGCACCAGCCCGTCATTGAGCCCGCTCTCGACATTGAGCGTCTGGGAGATGCGCTCGGGCATCTTCTCATTGGCGATGGCGCTTTGGGCGAGCGCCGCGTCTGTGGGCGCCAGGATGAGGGCCATCAGCGCCAGCGCCCACCATGTTTCATCCGGAAATATGGCCCAGGCGACCCCGAAACCGAACAGGGCGGCACCCGGCAGCCCGATGAGCAGCATTCGGGCGGGAAGGCGATCGTCCTTCCGGAGATGGGAAGGGTTGATCCGCGCCGCATCCGTGAAGAGCAGAATCGCGAGCCCGAACTCGGCCAGAAGACGCATGGCTTCGTTAACGATTTCGTTCTCGGCGGCGCCCGCGCTGCTTCCGAAGCCGAGAAACGCGAGCAGGGCACCCGCCGCGGTAAAAACCATGGGCGCGGTGACATGGCGTCCGATGCGGCCGCCCGAGACAAGCCCATAGGCGATAATGAGCACTGCGACCGCGACGAGGGCTTCATAGGCGTTCACGGGAAATTTCCCCTCCGGATATGCCGCAAAAGTCTAGGTCCGCCGCGGCGGCGGCTCAAATCCGGGATTCTCGGGCGGTCATCCAAATCCCGGAGGAAACCTGTGGTTAAGCATCGCAGGGTTAAATCGCTGGATGGTATCTCGGTCTCCGGGCCGGGCTTCACCCGATGGAATGTCCGAATGAACGCTTCCAGAGCTGAATTCATGCCGGCGCCGTCCGGCGAGATCGACCTGCCGCAACATCTTGTGGGAGCGTTCGCCAGCGCCTTTTCCGTCGGGGCCTGGACCTGTGACCTTGGCGAGGGCGTGCTCGATCTCCTTTCGCCTGTACTCGACTTTCGCAATGTTCCCCGCCGGCTCTATCCCTGCCGGGCGGACCGCTCGCCTTCCATGAAGCAGCTTCATGGCTGGCTGGAAACCTGCGCGCCCGGCGATGCTTTCACCATCAGCTTCACTTTCCGCGACGATCCCGTGGCTGTGCGCATTTTCTGTACGGAGCGGCAGGGAGATCTCATTCGCGGCCTCGTGCAGGACTGCAGCTCTGGCAGTTTGAACGAGGAAAACGATCTGCGGTTCCGCATGGCGCTGATGGGCGCCGCGCATGGCATCGCGCTTGTCGGCATTGACGGTGAATGGCTGCAGATGAACGAGGCGCTCTGCCGCATGCTTGGATACACGGCGGAGGAGCTGCGCGCGCGCACCTTTCAGGACATCACCTGGCCGGACGACCTCGAAGCCGATCTCGACCTGATGCATGAGTGCATCGAAGGCAAGCGCGACGGCTATCAGATGGAGAAGCGCTACATCCGCAAGGATGGCGAGATCATCTGGGGCTATCTCGCTGTCGCCATTCTGCGCGCGGAGAACGGTGAGCCGCTCTACTTCATCTCCCAGATTCAGGACATCACCGCGCAGAAGCAGGCGGAAGCCGAGATCGTGGCGGCGCGCGACGACGCGAAGCGCGCAAGCGAGGCCAAGAGTGCTTTTCTCGCTTCCATGAGCCATGAAATCCGCACGCCCATGACCGGCGTGATGGGCATGCTCGACATGCTGCAGGAGACGGAAGTCTCGGGCGACCAGCTCGAACTGATCCGCACCGCGCGATCCTCCGCCGAGATGCTGCTGTCGATCATCAATGACGTGCTGGACATGGCGAAGCTCGAAGCCGGCAAGGTGGAGATCGCGAGCCGTGACTTTCACGCCGAAACGCTGCTGCGTACCGTTTGCGACATGATGGCCTCGCGTGCCGAAAGCAAGGGGCTGAATTTCAACGCCGTGCTGCCGCTGTCGACGCGCACCTGGCTGAAGGGCGATCCGGACCGCATCTCGCAGATCCTGTTCAATCTGCTCGGCAATGCCGTGAAGTTCACCGAGCAGGGCGACGTGACGCTCACCGCCGAAACGCGGCAGGCCGCCAGCGGCCTCGATCTCGTGCTTCGCGTGGCCGATACGGGCCGCGGCATTCCCGCCGACAAGATCGACAGCATCTTCCGCGAGTTCGAGCGGATCGAGGATAGCAAGTCGAGCCGCATCGAGGGCACGGGGCTTGGCCTTGCCATCGTGCAGCGTCTTGTCGACGCCATGAATGGGGGCATTGCCGTCGAAAGCATCGAGGGCAAGGGCTCGCTCTTTACCGTGACGCTGCCGCTCGTTGCGGGCGCCGGCGTTGTGGAGGCAAAGGGGCCGCCGCCCGCGGAGCCGAAGGCCGCGCCCGCGCCTGCTGCGCCGGTGCCCGCACCCGTGGAGGCGACGCCGGATGCACCGCTTTCGGTGCTCGTCGTCGAGGACAATCCGGTGAACCGCAAGGTGATCGGCTCCGTGCTCTCGATTGCGGGTATCGAGCCCGTCTATACCTTTGACGGTGCGGCGGCGCTGGAGGCCGTGAAGGAACGGGAATTCGACGTCATCTTCATGGATGTAATGATGCCGGTGATGGACGGATTGACCGCAACCCGCAAGCTGCGGGAGATGGGGTTCAAGGCGCCGATCCTTGGCCTCACCGCCAATGCGATGGCGCATCACCGGGAAGCCTGCCTCGAAGCGGGTATGGACGACCACATCGCAAAGCCCTTCCGCCCGGCAGATATTCTCGGTGCATTGAAGGCGCATGGCGTCACACGGGAACACGGATAGCTCCGCAAGGCACGGGCCTTCGGAGTTGTGCATGGAGTGCGGCCTTCAAGGGAAGGTTGCGCGGAGCGGCGACGACGCCGCCAATGATTTTATTTGATAGGCGGGGTGCGTCCTCCTCCGACGCTCCGCGCACCGACTGTTACGATTCCTCCACCTCATGAACCGCTTCCGGCTTTTATCGGCCGGGGCGATCCGCGGGCCGTATTACCCGCCAACCTCCTGAAATCGCCCGGGACGCGGGACTGTTCCCCACGCCGCAGGATCGGTTCCCTCTCCACGCATTCGGCCAGTCCGGACGCGCCCTTCGGTGGAGCGAGATCGGATCAATATGGGTACGGAGGAAGAGAGGGGGATAAGTTTATTTCTAAAGAGCAGAGTAACGCATTTAGATTATCCGATACTTGCAATCAGGCCGATGATGCCCGATGCCGCGAGATTTCCGGCGGCTCCTTCACATATGTTCCGTATGGACTGAAAGTGAGTCTTCATTTTTTTCTCGTCACCCGCACTGTCCTCAATAGCGTTTAACTCAGCCTCAACTGGTTTCTGCAAATTCTGTGGCAAGGCCGGAACAGCGTCTCGTATTTGTTGCACATACTTTTTTACGTCTCGTGCGAAAAAGGTGCTGTTAGAAGTGTTGGCTGTTACCGTGGAAGCGCCAGAGACATTCCCAAAGTTTCCGATATTTTGAGCATAGATGTTTTGGGTGACTGACGCGGCCTCCAGCTTGTCTTCCTTAGAAAAACCTATTCCCTCTCCCAGAACACCCGCTTTTTCCAAATCCACCGCCCAGTCGAGTATGGTATTCTTAACCGCATTTATAATTCCTACTAGCGCAGTTCTCTCTATGAACCCGCGAATTTCAAAATTCATATCCATGTTGCTACGAAGAATTTTTAGAAGTTCGTTGTTGTAGCTAACCGTCAATTTCCCATCGGACTGGAAGATAGCTTCTACTTCATCGATGGTTTCTGTTAGCCGTGCCGTATGGCACAAATCATACAGAAGTGGATCATCGATAAGAATTGGACACCAACCATTGTACGGATTCCAAAATCTTGGAATCACGTTTATCTGCCGGTACTGAGGGATGTCATTGTTGGCTACACCGACGTAACCTTCTGACTCTCGAATGAGCCATTTCTCAAAATCGGCCAAATCGAGTTTTCGCGCCGCTAAACGTGCCTTGCGAACAATGGTTGTTGCCGACACGTTTTCGTCGATAATGTTTTGCTGAATCTCACGAATTATCGATTTGGTTATAGCTTTCCCTCGTCGTCAAGAGTGTTTGGGGGGCACTTGAGCGTCGCTCAGCTACAGCCGCTGGTCCCGCCGCATGTATCGCATTTCAGGCAGGTGCCGTTGCGGACCATGGTGAAGTTGCCGCATTCGCTGCAGGCTTCGCCTTCATAGCCCTTCATGCGCGCTTCGACGACACGCGACATGCCCGCGCCGCCGGAAGACGATCCGCCTCCGGATGAAACGGTGCCCACGGCGATCGCGCTCATGGCCTCGGCATTGCCTGAGCGCATCAGCGCGCCGGCGGCCATGACCTCGGCCTTCACCGTCTGCTCGCGCACCGCGGGCGCGGCAACAGCTTCCGCCGTGTCGGCGCGGGCTTCGGCCGCCGCGCCGCCGCGCACGAGATAGAGGTTTCCCATCTGCGCCATGCGTGTATAGCCGGGGCTGACCACGGAGGCGGCGGGGAGTGCAGGCGCCTTGCCTTCATCGGCGCCGTCGCCCATCGCGTCGAAGGCGAGTTCCTTCGGATCGACATGGCCGAGATCGGAACGGCCGAGATAGGAGACGGCGAGTTCGCGGAACACATAGTCGAGGATAGAAGTCGCGTTCTTGATGCGGTCGTTACCCTGGACGAGGCCCGCGGGCTCGAAGCGCGTGAAGGTGAAGGCCTCCACATATTCTTCCAGCGGCACGCCATATTGCAGGCCGAGAGAGACGGCGATGGCGAAGTTGTTCATCAGCGAGCGGAAGGCGGCGCCCTCCTTGTGCATGTCGATGAAGATCTCGCCGATCTTGCCGTCATCATATTCGCCGGTGCGCAGATAGACCTTGTGGCCGCCGACCAGCGCCTTCTGCGTATAGCCCTTGCGGCGGTCGGGCAGGCGGTCGCGCGTCTTCTCGGACGCGACCACGCGCTCGGCAAGTTCCATCGCGGCGCGCTGGGCAACGACGCGGGCGCGTTCCTGCGCGGGCTGCGCGACCAGCGTCTCGACGGCGTTTTCCTCTTCCTCCTCCTCGATATCGTCTTCGAGAAGCTGCGCATTGAGAGGCTGCGAGAGCTTGGAGCCGTCGCGATAAAGCGCATTCGCCTTGAGGCCGAGCTTCCAGGAGAGCATATAGCTCTCCTTGCAATCCTCGACGCTTGCGGCATTCGGCATGTTGATCGTCTTCGAGATCGCACCCGAGATGAAGGGCTGCGCCGCCGCCATCATGCGGATATGGCTCTCGACGGAGAGGTAGCGCTTGCCGATGCGGCCGCAGGGGTTCGCGCAGTCGAAAACGGGCAGGTGCTCGTCCTTCAGGCCCGGCGCGCCCTCAAGCGTCATGGCGCCGCAGACATGGAGGTTCGCCGCCTCGATTTCCTGTTTCGTGAAGCCGAGCGCCGCCAGCATGTCGAAATCGAGATCGTCCATCGCGTCGGCGTCGAGGCCGAGCGTATCGGTGCAGAACTCCTCGCCGAGCTGCCACTTGTTGAAGACGAAGCGGATGTCGAAGGCGGTGGCGAGCGCCTTTTCCACCTCGTTGATCTTCTCCGGCGTGAAGCCGAGTTCCATCAGCCGTTGATGGTTCACGCCCGGCGCATTGGCGAGCGTGCCGTGGCCGACGGCATAGGCCACGATTTCCTCGATCGCGCGATCGGCATAACCGAGCGTGCGCAGCGCCTGCGGCACGGCGCGGTTGATGATCTTGAAATAGCCGCCGCCCGCGAGCTTCTTGAACTTCACCAGTGCGAAGTCGGGCTCGATGCCGGTCGTGTCGCAATCCATGACGAGGCCGATCGTGCCGGTGGGCGCGATGACGGTCGCCTGTGCGTTGCGGTAGCCATAGCGCTCGCCCATGGAGACGGCGAGGTCCCAGGAGGCGCGGGCGTGATCGATGAGGTCCGCCTGCGGACAGGAGGCCGCATCGAGCGCTACGGGATAGACATTGATGCCTTCATAGCCGCCATTGAGCCCATGCGCCGCGCGCGCATGGTTGCGCATGACGCGCAACATGTGCTCGCGGTTCTCCTCGAAGCCGGGGAAGGGGCCGAGCTCCTTGGCCATCTGCGCCGAGGTTGCATAGGAGACGCCCGTCATGACGGCGCTGATGGCGCCGGTGAGCGCGCGCGCCTCGCGCGAGTCATAACCGAGGCCGCAGGACATCAGCAGGCCGCCGATATTGGCGAAGCCGAGGCCGAGCGTGCGGAAGCGGTAGCTGCGCTCCGCGATCTCGCGGCTCGGGAACTGCGCCATCAGCACCGAGATTTCGAGAACGATGGTCCAGAGCTTCACCGCATGTTCGAAGGCCTCCACGTCGAAGCGGCCATCGGCTTCGCGGAACTGCAACAGGTTCAGCGAGGCAAGGTTGCAGGCCGTGTCGTCGAGGAACATGTATTCCGAGCACGGATTGCTGGCACGGATGGGCCCCGAGGCCGGGCAGGTGTGCCAGTCGTTGATTGTGGTGTGATACTGGATGCCGGGATCGGCGCTCGCCCAGGCGGCATGGCCGATCTGGTCCCAGAGTTCGCGCGCGGCGAGCTGCTTCGTCGTCTTGCCGGTGAGACGGCTTTTCAGCGACCAGTCCTCGTCCTGTTCGACGGCACGCAGGAAATCGTCGGTCACGCGCACCGTGTTGTTCGAGTTCTGCCCGGAGACGGTCAGATAGGCTTCCGAGTCCCAGTCCGTGTCGTAGACGCGGAAGTCGATCTCCGTGTAGCCCTGCTTCGCGAACTGGATCACGCGCTGGACATAGTTCTCCGGCACATGCGCCTTGCGCGCGGCGAGAATCTCGCGCTTCAGCGCCGGGTTTTTCTTCGGGTCAAAGCAGTCGCCCTCCGCGCCTTCGCAGTTCACGCAGGCGCGCATGATGGCGTTGAGATGCTTCTGGTTGATCTTCGAGCCGGTGACGAGGGCGGCAACCTTCTGCTCCTCGGTCACCTTCCAGTTGATGAAGTCCTCGACGTCGGGATGGTCGATATCGACGATGACCATCTTGGCGGCGCGGCGCGTCGTGCCGCCGGACTTGATCGCGCCCGCCGCGCGGTCGCCGATCTTGAGGAAGCTCATAAGGCCGGAGGACTTGCCGCCACCGGAAAGGGATTCGTTCTCACCCCGGAGGTCGGAGAAGTTCGAGCCCGTGCCCGAACCGTATTTGAAGAGGCGCGCCTCACGCACCCAGAGATCCATGATGCCGTTCTCGTTCACGAGATCGTCGGCGACGCTCTGGATGAAGCAGGCATGGGGCTGCGGATATTCATAGGCCGTCGCCGTTCGCGCCGTCTCGCCGGTCGCCGGGTCCGTGCGCCAGTGGCCCTGCGCGGGACCGTCGATGCCATAGGCCCAGTGGAGGCCGGTGTTGAACCATTGCGGGGAGTTGGGCGCCGCGATCTGAGCCGCGAGCATGAAGCGATGCTCGTCATAGAAGGCGAGGGCGTCGGCTTCGCTATCGAAATAGCCGCCCTTCCAGCCCCAATAGGTCCAGGTGCCGGCCAGCCGGTCGAAGACCTGCCTCGCGTCGCGCTCCGGGCCGAAGCGGTCTTCCTCGCGCAGCGCCGCCATTGCGTCGTGATCGGGAACATGCCGCCAGAGGAATTCGGGCACGCCTTCTTCCGGCACCGCCTTCAGCACCGCGGCGACACCCGCCTTGCGGAAATATTTCTGGGCGAGCACATCGCAGGCGACCTGGCTCCAGTCGGCCGGGACGTTGATGTCCTGCAGGTTGAAGACCACCGAACCGTCCGGATTGCGGATCTCGCTCGCCGTCGTCCTGAACTCGATACCTTCGTAAGGCGACTGACCTTCGACGGTGAAACAACGCTGGATACGCATCTGGCCCCCGGATTCTCGCTCGGTAATCTGTGTCTCGGAGGAGGAGGGGGCCGCCTTTTAAGCCGCGCCGCACAGGCTTCAGGGCGCACTTTCCCGTTGCGCCGAGCCGCTCTGGAGTCCAACCGCCAAGTGGTTGACTTCATTCGGCTTTCGTCGCCCGGCCGGTTTTCTCTGTCCGATGTCCGCCTGTCTCTCCTGCCTCGTCCCCTGAGGGAGATCAAATCCTAGGGAGGATAGGCGGCAGGCGTCAAGCCAAAGACGCAAGATGTAGATATGGCGGGCATCCGTGACACGAAATGCGGTGGGGGCCCACGCCGAATCGAGGTGTTAACAGGGTGGAAACCTCCGGTCTGCTATCACTCCTCCAAAGGCTTGAAACCCAGGACAGGTGGAGAAGCGGCGTGGGCGAGGTGAGTACGGCCTTCGGCAAGGAGCTGAAGTCGCTGAAAATCCTGATGGTCGAGGACAATGGCAGCATGAGGCTGCTGTTGCGGACCATGCTCCACAGCTTCGGCATCAGCGATATCCTTCAGGCGCGTGACGGCACGGACGGCCTTGTGGAGCTGCAGCTTCACGATGTCGACCTGATCATCACGGACTGGGAAATGCAGCCCATGAACGGGCGCGAATTCATCACGAAGGTCCGTGCGGTGGGCAACGAGCCCATCTGCTTCACCCCCATCATCGTCCTCACGGGTCATGCCTCGCGAGGCCTGCTGACCGAGGCTTTCGAGATCGGCGCGACCCATCTCCTCGTGAAGCCCGTGACGCCGGCAAGCCTTCTGCACCGCATCGAATGGGTGCTTCACGACGACCGGCAGTTCGAGCGGGCAGGCGGCATCTACCGGCAGCCCATGCTCATCCATGAGCGCGAGGGGCTGCGTCGCAAGAAGGCCGCCGCACAAACGACCTGGTCGCTCGAATAGGCCGCCTCAAGGCTGGACCCGCCCCCTTCTCGGTGCCATATTCGGCCCGCTTTCCGCCCCGCTCGGGCCGGAATCGCGGTTATGATGGGTGCAGCTTTTCGCGCCGCTCGCTTTCTCGATGGGACCGTTTCATGGGCTTGTTTTCCGAAATCTTCATCTGGTGGCAGGGCCAGACCATGGGCACCCGCTTCCACACCTGGCGCAAGGGCAGGCTGGTCGGCGAGGACGGGCAGGGCAACCGCTACTATGAGTCGAAGGACGGTGAGGCCATTGGCGGCTATCAGCGCCGCTGGGTCATCTATAACGGCCTTGCGGAGGCGTCCCGCGTGCCGCCCGAATGGCATGGCTGGCTCCACCACACGGTGGACACGCCGCCCAACGCCGAGGACTACAAGCCCCGCGAGTGGCAGAAGCCGCATATGCCGAACCTGACCGGCACGCCGCAGGCCTACCGCCCGGCGGGCAGCCTGCACAAGGGTTCGCACCGGCCGCAGGCGACGGGCGACTATCAGGCCTGGCGCCCCGAATAGGCAGCTGCCGCATCATCCGATCCAAGGTCAATCCGGGGACGTCCATGCAAAGCAATCTCGTTGAAACGCTGATCGGCACGCTCGTCGTCGCGGTCGCCGCCGTCTTCCTCTTCTACGGCTACACGACCTCCGGCATGCGTTCTTCCTCCGGCTATCACGTGGACGCAGCCTTCAGTTCCGTCGACGGGCTCGCGACCGGCGCGGATGTCCGCCTCTCCGGCATCAAGATCGGCACGGTGGTGAAGCAGTCGCTCGATCCCGAGACCTATCAGGCAGTGGTCACCCTCGACATCGCGCCCGACGTGAAGCTGCCCGACGACAGCAGCGCCAAGATCACGAGCGAGGGCCTGCTCGGCGGCTCCTACATTTCGGTGACGCCGGGCGGCAGCGAGGAACTGCTCGCCGATGGCGGCGAGATCATGTTCACGCAGGGCTCGGTCGATCTCATGAGCCTTATCGGCCAGGCGGTCTTCTCCGCGTCGGATAGCGGCGACAAATAAGCCCCCTTTTCGGGAGAGCGCCGATGCGCATCCTTACCTCTTCGGCAGCCGGTCTCGCCTTCGCGCTTCTAGGCGTGGGGCCCGCGCTCGCGGAGAAATACCCGGTTGCCGTCTTCAGCGGTCTCGACAAGATCACCGCGCATGTGACGGAGTTCGAGGCGAAGGTGGGAGAGCCGGCGGCCTTCGGCGCGCTGCAGGTGCTGGTGCAGGCCTGCGACAAGGCGCCGCCCGAGGAGACGCCGCGCACCGCCGCCTATGTCGAGATCCGCCAGATGGAGCGCAGCGGCGCGACCGCGGCGGATCCGCAGGCGGGAACGGAAGTCCGGCCCGCGCCGATCTTCTCGGGATGGATGTTTGCCGAAAGCCCGGGTCTCAACGCGCTCGAGCACCCCGTCTACGACATCTGGGTGACGGACTGCAAAACCTCGTCGGGCGAAGCGTCGAGCGGCAGCGAATAGAAATCCGCTTCCGCGGATGTCGCCTCGAAAAGCTTCACGCGATACTCGTCCCGCGAAATCTCGATCGCGCCGAACTGTTCGAGATGCGAGGTCACGAACTGCGTGTCGAGCAGCGTATATCCGCCCCGGATGAGCCGGGCCACCAGATAGACGAGCGCCACCTTGCTTGCGTCCGTCGCGCGGCTGAACATGCTCTCGCCGAAAAAAGCCGCTCCGAGCGACACGCCGTAAAGCCCGCCCGCAAGTCTGTCGCCCTGCCAGCATTCGACCGAATGCGCGCGGCCGCGCTCATGAAGCTCGCAATAGAGATCGAGAATCCGGTCATTGATCCAGGTGCCGTCGCGGTTCGGCGCCGCTTCCGCGCAGCCGAGCATCGTCTCCCGGAAGGCGGTGTCGATGCGCACGTCGAAGGGATGCCGGCGAATAGTACGCCTGAGGCGTTTGGGAATGTGGAAGCCGTCCAGAGGCAGGATGCCGCGCGCTTCCGGATCGATCCAGTAGAGCTGTGGATCGTCGCGCGATTCCGCCATCGGAAACACGCCATACGCATAGGCGCGAAGCAGCACTTCGGCGTCGATCTCGCTCATCTCGTTTCCGCAAACGTCCTGGCCGTCGCAGTTGTTCCCGCGGAATCTAGCCGAGCCCGCAAGCAAGCGATACCGTTTACACGGAGAGGGCCGGGCATTCCGCCACGGATCAGCCCTGCTGCTTCTTCAGGAAGTCTTCCAGCCAGTGGATGTGGTACTCGCCGTTGATGAAATCCGGCTCGTTCACCAGCTCTTGGAAGAGCGGGATCGTGGTCTTGATCCCGTCGATCACGAACTCATGCAGCGTGCGGCGCAGCCGCATCATGCATTCGTTGCGGTTGCGCCCGCTCACCACCAGCTTGCCGATCAGGCTGTCGTAATAGGGCGGAATGCGATAGCCCGAATAGACCGCGCTGTCGACGCGCACGCCAAGGCCGCCCGGCGTATGGAAATCCTTGATGGTGCCTGGCGAGGGCGCGAAGGTCTTGGCGTCTTCCGCGTTGATGCGGCACTCGATGGCATGCCCGTTGAACTGCACGTCTTCCTGACGGAAGCTCATCTCCATGCCCGCCGCGATGCGGATCTGCTCGCGCACGAGGTCGATGCCGGTGACGGCTTCCGTGATCGGATGTTCGACCTGCAGGCGTGTGTTCATTTCGATGAAGAAGAACTGACCGTCTTCATAGAGAAATTCGACCGTGCCGACGCCGAGATAGCCGAGGCCCTTGATGGCGCGCGAAACGATGCCGCCGATTTCCTCGCGCTGCTGCGCGTTGAGCGCGGGCGAGGGGCATTCCTCCAGCACCTTCTGGTGGCGGCGCTGCAGTGAACAGTCGCGCTCGCCGAGATGCGCCACGTTGCCGTGCGCGTCGGCGATCACCTGCACCTCGATATGGCGCGGCTGGCCGAGATACTTCTCCATGTAGAGCGAGTCGTCGCCGAAGGCGGCCTTCGCTTCCGCGCGCGCCGTCGACAGGGCGGAGGAAAGCTCGCCCTTGGAGCGCGCGACCTTCATGCCGCGGCCGCCGCCGCCCGCCGCCGCCTTCACGAGCACGGGATAGCCCGTCTCTTCGGCGACCTTGTAGGCTTCCTCGTCGGTGCGGATCGCGCCGTCCGACCCTGGCACCACGGGGATGCCGAGTTCCTTGGCGGTGATCTTCGCCTGGATCTTGTCGCCCATGACGCGGATATGTTCCGCGGTCGGGCCGATGAAGGTGATGCCGTGGGCATGCAGGATGTCGGCGAACTTCGCATTCTCGGACAGGAAGCCATAGCCGGGATGAACCGCATCCGCGCCCGTGATCTCGCAGGCCGAGATGATCGCGGGAATGTTCAGATAGCTCTCGCTGGCGGGCGCGGGACCGATGCACACGCTTTCATTCGCGAGGCGGACATGCATCGCATCCGCATCCGCCGTCGAATGAACCGCGACCGTCTTGATGCCCATTTCGCGGCAGGCGCGATGGACGCGCAGCGCGATTTCGCCGCGATTTGCAATGAGAACCTTTTCGAACATTGGGGCCCGCCCGTCCCTTACTCGATCACGAAGAGCGGTTCGCCGAACTCGACCGGCTGCCCGTCATCCACCAGCACGGCGGTGAGCTTGCCGGAGCGCGGCGCCGGAATGTGGTTCATCGTCTTCATCGCTTCGATGATGAGGACGGTCTGGCCTTCGCTGACCTGCGTGCCCGGCTGGGCGAAGACGGCCGCGCCCGGCTCCGGCGCGAGATAGGCCGTGCCGACCATCGGCGAACTGACGGCGCCGGGATGGGAGGCCGCCTCGGCTGCGGTGGCGGCTGCGGGCGCCGCCGCCGGCGCATGCGCCACGGGGGCCGGAGCCGCCACATGCGCGATCGCCTGAGCTACCTGCCGCGCGACGCGCAGCTTCAGCCCGTCCGTTTCGATCTCGATTTCGCTGAGGTCCGTCTCCGTGAGGAGGGCGGCGAGTTGCCGGATCAGTTCCTGGTCGACGCCTGCTTTGCTCATCTCGCTCTTCTTGCTTTCCTGTTTACTCGCGGACTTGCCGTTCCCTTTGCTCCTCGGAGCGCTTCCGGGCGGCGTGGGTTTCGATGCCAAGACGGTATCCTCTAGAGTTTGCTCTTCACGGCTTCGAGCGCGAGATCGTAGCCGATCGTGCCGAGACCGCAGATGACGCCGGTGGCGACGGATGAAATGGTCGAATGGTGGCGGAAGCTCTCGCGCTTGTAGACATTCGAGATGTGAACTTCGATCACCGGAATGTCGAGCGCCGCGAGCGCATCGTGGATCGCGATGGAGGTGTGCGAATAGGCGCCCGCATTGAGGATCACGCCGCATGCGCCTTCGCGCGCTTCGTGAATCCAGTCGACGAGTTCGCCTTCATGGTTCGACTGGCGGCAATCGGCGGTAAGCCCGAGCGCCTTTGCCTTGGCGCGCACCTGTTTCTCGATATCGGCAAGCGTCGTGCGGCCATAGATTTCCGGCTCCCGCTGGCCGAGCAGGTTCAGGTTCGGCCCGTTCAGCACGAAGACCGGCTTCGCGGATGATTTCTGGGCCGACGCTCTGGTGCTGGATTTGGCCATCGGGTCGAGGACTTCCGTCTCGGTCGTTGGGGCGCGTGTGAACTCTTGGGAGAAGCTATCGGGCGGCAAAAGGGCGAAAATGTGGTCCCCCGGCCGCTTCCGCCCCCCGAATCTCGGCCTTCTTTATACGCAACTCCCTCCGCCTGTAAAAGCCTTGTCGGGCCAAGGCCTTGGACCTGCCGTAAGGGGAGGGGGACCGGGCGGGATATTGCCCATGGGCCTCCTTGAACTCGGGGGCCCCCTAACCCATTATCCGGCCAGTGCGGAGGCGTTAAGGAAGACATGAAGCTCACGGTGAATGGCGAGGAACGCGAGGTGACGGGTCCGATGACGGTGCTCGGCCTGATCGAGAGCTTCGGACTTGTCCCGCAAAAGATCGCGGTCGAACGCAATCTCGAGATCGTGCCCCGCTCGGCCTATGCGGAAGTCGCGCTCGGAGAGGGCGACCGCATCGAAATCGTGAATTTCGTCGGCGGCGGCTGACAGGAGCTTTTCCAGGCGAAATGCCGTGTCGAAATCCGGCGCTGCGGTTCGCCGTCCGGAAAAGCGACCAGAAACGGAGTGAACAAAGTGACGGAAGCGGCAGCGCGCGTGGCGGAACAGGCGGCAGGCGAGGACGAATTCATCGTCGCGGGCCGCAAGCTCAAGTCGCGCCTCATCGTCGGCACGGGCAAGTATAAGGACCTCGCGCAGAACGCGGCGGCCGTGGAGGCCGCGGGCGCGGAGATCGTCACCGTCGCCGTGCGCCGCGTGAATGTCACCAATCCGAACGAGCCCATGCTCGTCGACTATATCGACCCCAAGAAGGTCATCTACCTGCCGAACACGGCCGGTTGCTACACGGCGGAAGACGCCGTGCGCACGCTCCGCCTCGCGCGCGAAGCCGGCGGCTGGAACCTCGTGAAGCTCGAAGTGCTGGGCGACCAGAAGACGCTTTACCCCGACATGATCGAAACGCTGCGCGCCGCCGAAGCCCTGCTGAAGGACGGCTTCGAGGTCATGGTCTATTGCACCGACGATCCGATCATGGCGAAGAAGCTCGAAGACATGGGCTGCTGCGCGATCATGCCGCTGGCCGCGCCCATCGGCTCGGGCCTCGGCATCCAGAATCCGATCAACATCCGCCTCATCGTCGAGCAGTCGAAAGTGCCGGTGCTGGTCGATGCGGGCGTCGGTACGGCATCCGACGCCGCCGTCGCGATGGAGCTCGGCGTCGATGGCGTGCTGATGAACACGGCGATTGCGGAAGCCAAAGACCCGATCAGGATGGCCCGCGCGATGAAACTCGCTGTCGAGGCCGGGCGTCTCGCTTACCTCGCCGGCCGCATGCCGAAGAAGAAATACGCCGACCCCTCATCGCCCATGGGCGGGCTGATCTGAGGCTGGGCCCTTACTTTATTTCTCCACCCGCACTCACCAGCACCTTCCCGTGCCGTCCGCCCGTCTGTGCCCGGATCAATGCCTCGCGGATATCCTCGATCGGATAGACGCTATCGACGGGCGCATGGATCGCGCCCTTCAGCATCTCATCGCCGAGTTCCGCATAGATGGTGCGGATTTCCTCGGTGCTGCGCCGCGCCATGAAGCGGCCGAGCATGAAGCCCGTGAAAGTCATGCCCCGGAAGACGACATCGGCGACCGAGACGGCGGGCGCTTCGCCCGTCATGCTGCCATAGGTGCAGATCTTGCCCTCGTCGCGCAGGCATGCCGCGATCCGCGCCGTCGCCGCGCCCGACACGGCGTCGAGCCCGAGCGGAATCTCCGCAGCCCCCGTCGCCTCGCGCACGCGGTCGGCAAGGTCCGGTCCGTCGGTGAGGCAGATATCGGCGCCGAGCGCCTTCAACTCGGGAAACACATCCTCGCGCCGCGTGACGTTCACCGTGCGGATGCCCTTTGCCTTCGCCAGCGTGATGACGAGGCGGCCCACGGCGGAGTTGGCGACATTCTGGATCAGCCAGTCGCCGCGCTTGAGCGGCACGAGGTCCGAAAGCATCAGCAGTGCCGTGGGCGGGTTGATGCGCAGCATCGCCGCCTGGCGAAGATCTAGGCCCGCCGGAATAGGCACCGCGTCTTCCGCCTTCACACGCCGCCGCGCCGCCCAGTTCTCGCGTTGGAGATTGATGACGAGATCGCCCCCTTTCACATGGGTGACGCCGTCGCCCACGGCGGCGACGCGGCCCACGCATTCCGCGCCCGGCGTCGCCGGCAGGGGCGGGCGGATACGGTAGTTCCCCCGGCAGAAGCCGATATCGGCCGGATTGATCGGAAAGGCGATGACGTCGAAGACGACTTCGCCTGCGGAAGGCGCGCCCACATCCGGCGCATCGACGCACCGCGCCACATCTTCGGGCACGCCATAGGCGTCGAGCACGATCTTTTTCATCTCTCCCCCCGCGCAGTGTGGAAGCGCCGTCAGCTTCCGCGCGCTTCCTTCACCATCTGGTCGAGCCGTTCCTCGTCTGCCGCGCCCGGATACATGACGCCGCCGACGATGAAGGCGGGCGTGCCGTCCACATTGAGCTGTTCGGCAAGCCGGTAGGTGCGGCTCACCTGATCCTGGATCGCGGGATCGGCCATGTCTTTCTTCAGTTTCCCGACATCGAGACCGAGCTCCTCCGCGATCTTCGCGATCGCATCGCTGTCGAGCCCGCCCTTGTGCTCGTAGAGTGCGCGGTGCATCTCCATGTAGCGGCCCTGCCGCTTCGCCGCGATGGCGGCCTTCGCCGCTTCGAGCGAGGTCGGCCCGAGGATCGGAAATTCCTTCAGGATGAGGCGGATATTGCCGTCCGCCTCCACGAAATCCATCAGCGGCTCGAAGCTGCGCTTGCAGTATCCGCACTGGTAGTCGAAGAACTCGACGATGGTGACGTCGCCCTTCGGATTGCCGGCGACATAATCGTCCGGGTCCTCGTAGATCGCCTTGCGGTTCTTCTCCACCGCGGCCTGCGTCTCGGCGAGCTTCGCTTCCTCGTGCCGCCGCTCGAGTTCGTCGAACGCCTTCACCAGCACTTCCGGATTCTCGACCAGATAGTCATGGATGATCTGTTCGATTTCCCGCTTCTGCTTCGTGTCGAATGTCTGCGCGGCGGCGGGCGCGGCCCAGAGCAGTGGGAAAAGCGCAAGCGCGGCGAGCGCCCTGATCGACGGGGAAACGGGCAGGCGGAAAAATCTGGTCATGAGGCTCTTCGTCTGGAGGATAGGGAAAGGCGAGTGCGGTCAGCCGCGCTGGGGCGGCTGCTGAATGGCGATGTCCTGCGCGCGCAGCCATTCGGGGCTGCCCTGCTTGAGAAGCTTCATGGCGCGTGTGGCGTGGCCCTTCGCCTCGCCGACGGCGCCGAGCGCATCGTAATATTGCGCGGCCGAAAGCTCCGCCATGCCGATGTCGTTGAGCTGCCCATAGGCGATCGAGAGCTGGTAATAGCCGAAGGCCTGCTCGCCGCTCTTGGTCGCGATCTGCAGGTGCTCGATGGCCTCGTTGGTCGAGCCCGTGCCTTCGCGCGCCAGCAGCGCCCGGCCGAGCCCGAGGTGAAGCTGCTCGTCGGAGGGCTTCAGTTCGACGGACTTGCGATAGGCCGCAATCGCGTCCTCGACCTTGCCGCTTTCGAAATAGATCTGCCCCTTCACTTCCCAGACATAGGGATTGTCCGGGTCGCGCTTCAGCAGCGGTTCGAGCTCCGCCAGCGCCTTGTCGAGCTGTCCCGTGCGGTGATAGGCGACGGCGCGCGCATAAAGCGCATAATCGCTGGTGTCGGACGGCGGATAGCGGTTGAAGGTCACGCCCGGTTCGTCGAGGAAGCCGTGCAGCTTCGCCTGAACCATCTTGAACTGGTGGATGCGTTCGGGCGAATCCGGCTTGTCGAAATAGGGCGAAGCCGTCACCCGCGCCTCGAGCGCCGCCAGGCGTTCGCCGGACATGGGGTGCGAGCGCGCATAGGGGTCTTGCCGGTTCGCCGAGAGCAGTTCCTGGTCGCGCATCGAGCCGAAAAGGTCGAGCATCCCCCTGCCTGATTGGCCGGAGCGCTGCAGGAAGGTGGCGCCCGCCTGGTCGGCGCTTGCTTCCTGTTCGCGCGTGAAGGCGAGAAGGCTGCGCTGCGCGATGTGCTGGCTGCCCATGATGAGCGCCATGCCCGCATCGCCTTGCCCGGCGGCGATGGCGCCGACGCCGAGGATCATCGAGGCGATCACCGGCATGCTCATGCTCTCGAATTCCTCGCGCCGCTTGACGAGATGGCCGCCCGACATATGGCCCGTTTCGTGAGCGATGACGCCGATCAGTTCGGACGGCGTGTCGACGATGGTGATGAGCCCCGTATGGACGAACATCTGCTGGCCGCCCGCCACGAAGGCGTTGAGGTTCCGGTCGTTCACGAGATGGATCTTCACCGCCCTGGGGTCGATGCCCGCCGCCTGGAAGATCGGGTCGGAATATTCCCGCAGCATCGCTTCCGTCTCGGCATCGCTGATGATCGAGATGCGGCCCTGCGCCGCCGCGGGCAGAGCCGCATGGAACGCGAGCGCGGTGGCGATGGCCAGGGCGCCGAGGGCGCGGACGCTGCCTTTGAGGCAGGCTTTCAGGATTGGCATGTCTCGTTAAACCCGTTTACTCGAAGCCCCGAGGCTCCTCCAAGTCCTTCCGTGGAGCCTTGCCGCTCCACTTTTCCTTCCCCAGCGGCCCTTTTCGCGTCACTCTCGCCATTCTCGCGTTCCCGAGGGGGGCCTCGCCGAAATCAGCGCTGCGTTGACGTTATGGGCTTCTCGCGACTAAACGGTAGGGGCGGGCCCTGACCCCGTCAATCTCGCGGACTGCCCCAGCGCGTCATGCGGAACGCATCATACAGGAAACGGCGCTGACCGCTGAATCCGGCGCCGAATAGGTCGATATGTCGAACATCAGGAGAAGCGCCGGAATGTGGTTAAATTATGAGGGTCGCAAGGGCCGCATGGGGGTGACGCTCGCCGCATGCGCCATGATTCTGGGGCTTTCCGCCTGCGCGGATGAAGGCCCCCGCGATCCGATCGGCATTACGGCGGTCAGCCACGGCGTCGAAACGGGTGCGGAGCGCCGCGCGCGCCTCACAAGCGCCGGTCAGGCGCGTGCCGACTCGCGCGACCCTTGGTTTGCGGGCGCCGCCATCGCGGATGAGCCCTCGGCCGCGCTTCTCGCGCGCCAGGTGCTGGAGCAGGGCGGCAATGCCGCCGATGCCGCCGCCGCCACCTATTTCGGCCTCGCTGTCACCTATCCCGCGGCGGCTGGCCTCGGCGGAGGCGGCGTCTGCCTCGTCCATGAAGCAGGCAAGAAGACTGTCGATACCGTTTCCTTCCTGACGCGCAATCCCGCCGGGGGTGGCGCCATCGCCGTGCCCGGAAATGTGCGCGGCTTCGCGCTCATTCATGCGCGTTATGGCAAGCTGCCCTGGGGCTCGCTCGTCGCCCCGGCGGAACGCCTCGCCGCAACCGGAACGCCGGTCAGCCGCGCCACGGCCCGCCACCTTGCCGCCTCCGCACCTCTCATCGAGGCATCGCCGGAGCTGAAGAAGATTTTCTCGAACGATCGTGGCGAAATCGCAGGCGAACTCGACATCGTCACGCGGATCAATCTCGCGGCCACGCTCGCCCAGATACGCAGTCAGGGCGTTGGCGGCTTCTATTCCGGCGCGACCGCCCAGCGTCTCATCGAGGCCTCCGCGAAGGTTGGCGGCGCGCTTTCCGCGGAAGACCTGCGCAACTACCGCCCGGATGTCGTGCCGGCGCAGTCCTTCGATAGCGGCACCTCGCGCGTCTGGCTTCCTTCTGGTTCGCTCGGCGCGGGGGCCTTCGCAGCGGCGCTCTGGCCGAACGCCCAAAATGCCGGTCCCGCCGAACTCGCCGAAGCCGCGCGCCGCACGGCGCTGCAGCTTGGCGCACCGGCGGATATCGAGCGCGATTTCGGCTCCACCGCCTTCGCCGCGATTGACGGCAGGGGCGGCGCGGTCGCCTGCGCCGTCACCATGAATGGCGCTTTCGGCGCGCGTGAGGTCGCGGAGGGAACGGGCGTGGTGCTTGCCGCAAGCCCGTCGAGCCCGGTGGCGGGACTTGCTTCGGCCTTCCTCGCGCCGGTGATCGTCACCGGAGAGAGCGGCGAATTTGTCCGTGTCAGCGGCGCTGGCGCGGGCGCGCCGAAGGGTGCGGCGGCCATCCAGCATGTTGCCCGCAATGCGCAATCGATCGAAGCCGCCGAGGCCGCGCTTGAAGCCGGCCCGGCCGATATTCAGTCCTCCGCGAATGCGATTGTCTGTCCGGACGGTCTTGCCTCGGGCTCCTGCGGTTTCGCCATCAATCCGCGCGGCAACGGCATGGCCGTCACGGGTATTGCCGCAGGCGGCTGAGTGCTTCGCGAAGACAAACGAAAAGGCCCGGAGGAAACTCCGGGCCTTTCTTTTGTTCGTTCCTTGCCGAAGCTCAGCGCCGCTGCCACCAGCCGCGCCGCGAGGGACCGGACGGCTTCTTTTCTTCCCTGATGTCGCCAAGCATCGGCACGTCGTCGGCGGCAGCCTCGGCCATCTCGATGACCTGTTCTGCTTCTTCCGGCGCAGTCTCTTCCGCTTCCGGTTCTTCGGTCTCTCCGGGGGCTTCCGCCGTCTCGCCGTCTTCTTCGGCTTCCTCGGCGGCTTCTTCCTCGGCTAGCTCTTCCTTCGCCTCGGCCTCCGCTTCCAGCAGTTCGGACGGCTCGTCATAGGCGCCCTCGATCGCGGCTTCCGCGTCCCAGGTCTCCTCGTCGTCCTCGCTCTGGTCCTCCGCTTCGAGCACGGAGCGCGAATAGGAGAGAAGAACGGGTGCCTCGCCGGTAGCCAGCGGATCGACCTCGTCTTCGAGCGACAGGTCTTCGCCATCGCTTCCTTCGGCGCTCAGTTCATCTTCCTGACGGCGGCGATTGCGCCGGCCGCCGCGGCGGCCGCGACGGCGGCGCTTGCGCGGCTGGCCGTCTTCGCCAATCTCGCTCTCGCCCTTGTTGTCATCGTTTTGTTCCGCTTCGGCACTGGTGGCCTCGGCTTCTTCGGCGGCTGCTTCGCCTTCCGGTTCATCCTCGCTGCCGGTGGCTTCGCGCTGTGCATCGCCTTCGCTGCCGGGGCGGCGCTTGCGACGGCGGCGCTTGCGGCGGCGCTGGCCGTCGCCTTTGTCCTCGCCTGCATCCGAGGCGGTTTCTTCGGTCTCGTCCTCGTCGGAAGTCTCCTCCACGACGGGCTCTTCCTCTTCCTCGGCGTAGCCGCTTTCGACGTTGATCGCGCCCTGCGCCGGCCTTGTGCGGGTGAGCGCGCGCGCTTCCGCCGTCTCGATCTTGTGTTCGGATCCGGCAAGAGTGGCGTCTGCCTCGATATAGACGGAGGTGCCGTAGCGCTCCTCGACATCGAGCAGGTTGGCCCGCTTCTGGTTCAGAATGTAGATCGCGACTTCCGCGGGCACCTTCACCGTGAAGGCGGCGGCGCGTCCCTTGATCGCTTCCGCCTCGACGCCGCGCAGCACATGCAGCGCCATCGACTCGACGGAGCGCACGAGGCCCGTGCCGGAGCAATGCGGGCAGATGACGGTCGAGCCTTCGAGCACGCCCGAACGCATGCGCTGGCGCGACATCTCCAGAAGGCCGAAGTGGCTGATCCGGCCCACCTGGATGCGTGCGCGATCCGTCTTCAGGCAGTCCTTGAGCTTGCGCTCGACGGCGCGGTTGTTGCGGTTCTCGTCCATGTCGATGAAATCGATCACGATGAGGCCCGCAAGGTCGCGCAGACGCATCTGCCGCGCGATTTCTTCCGCCGCTTCGAGGTTCGTCTTGAGCGCGGTCTGCTCGATGTTGCGCTCCTTCGTGGAGCGGCCCGAGTTCACGTCGATGGAGACCAGCGCTTCCGTCGGATTGATGACGACATAACCACCCGATTTCAGCGTGACGGTCGGATTCAGCATAGCATCGAGCTGCTGTTCCACCTGGAACTTCTGGAAGAGCGGCTGCTTTTCCTTGTAGGGCTGAACATTCTTCGCATGGCTCGGCATGAGCATGCGCATGAAGTTCTTCGCCTCCTTGTAGCCCTCGTCACCCTCGATCTGGATACTGTCGATATCCTTGTCGTAGAGATCGCGGATCGAGCGCTTGATCAGGCTGCCTTCCTCGTAGACGAGGGTGGGCGCGGTGGATTTCAGCGTGAGTTCGCGCACGCTTTCCCACATGCGCAGCAGATATTCGTAATCGCGCTTGATCTCGGCCTTGGTGCGCTTCGCGCCCGCCGTGCGGATGATGAGGCCCATGCCTTCCGGCACGTCGAAGGACTCCGCGATGCCCTTGAGCTTCTTGCGGTCGGCCGCGACCGTGATCTTGCGCGAAATACCGCCGCCGCGCGCCGTGTTCGGCATCAGCACGCAATAGCGGCCGGCGAGCGAGAGGTAAGTGGTGAGCGCCGCCCCCTTGTTGCCGCGCTCTTCCTTCACGACCTGCACCAGGATGATCTGGCGCCGCTTGATGACTTCCTGGATCTTGTAGGAGCGGTAATTGATGCGCTGCTTGCGCGGTGCCGCTTCCTCCATCGCATCTTCCGCGCCGACGCTCTCGACCGTCTCGTCGGACTGGACGGTATCCGTCTCGCCCTTGTCGGCGCTTGCGGTCTGTTCGTCGCCGTTTTCCTCGGCGCCGTCCTCGCCCGCCTCGTCGGCCTTCGCCTCGGCGGCTTTCGCCGTTTCCGCGGCTTCTTCTTCGTCTTCTTCCTCTTCCTCGCGGCGCGCCTCGTCGGCCTGCTGCTTCAGCAGGGCTTCGCGATCCGCGACGGGGATCTGGTAGTAGTCAGGATGAATTTCGCTGAAGGCGAGGAAGCCATGCCGGTTGCCGCCATATTCGACGAACGCCGCCTGAAGCGAGGGCTCCACGCGCGTAACCTTGGCAAGATAGATGTTTCCTCGAAGCTGTTTTCTGTTTTCTGACTCGAAATCGAACTCTTCAACGCGATTGCCGTTTACGACCACCACCCGGGTTTCTTCGGGGTGGGCCGCATCGATCAGCATTTTCTTTCCCATATGGAACGTCTCCGTGGCGCAATCCGGCGCGTGACGGCCGTCGCATGAAGATGCGTGCCGGGGTCCGCGCGGGTGCGCCGCTTGTTTGGGTCCTTGCCGCCGCGCCGGTACCATTGAGGTGAACCGCGGCGGATCCGGACTGGGTCTGGAATGAAAGCAGTGAATGGGCGGGGACACCGCGCGCTGCCGGACGCGCAACCGCTCCGGAACCGTTCACGGGAAAGTCCCGCGGGATCGGCCGGTCGGCATGCTGTCTGACTGCGTCGTGCATCTCTACCTTTGGTGCACCCATCAAGACGCCGGGTGCCGGCGGGCTCCCCTCTGCCGGACATGCCGGCGGGGCGAGCGTGTAACTTTCGAATGCGCGCTTTGGCGGTCACCGGGCGACGCCCGATCGGGGACAACGCCTTTCCTGGAAATCGCCGGGCCCGCGCGGTCCGCTACCGGTATCGCCCTTGAGGGGTGTCGCGCCGGCGCGCTACGGGATGCCCGAATTCATGAAACCGCCAGGAACCGGAGGTCCGTGCGGGGAGCCGGAAACCCTTCCAGGGATTCTTGTCCGGCAACGTGCGTTTTTACCTTTTGCCGCTCTGATTTGGCAAGCGGCACGGTCAAGGCCCGGTTGGCCCCTTTGTTTGTCCCGTTATTAACCATTCTACCCGTTGAAACTTCGTAAATTTTTGGCGGGGTAACCATTTCTAGAGTAATCTCGGCCTATTACTGATTTGGGTGCTTCGTTTGGCACCCGATTACCGCCTCCGCTAAGTAACGGCGGGCGTCGCAGGGGTGAAATTCCCGTCAGGGCGGGCAGGTTGCCCGCTTCCAGTGGCGTTCTCCCGGACCTCGGGCCGGGCCGTTCTGAACCGCGGGGAGTATGGGCGGATCGGGCAGGTCGCTAGGGGAAGAAGGCGGAAATGGGCTTTCACCGGAAGATTGAGCGGGGAGTGATGGCAGGCTTCGGCCTTGTTGCCGTCCTGTGCCTGCTCGTCGGCTTCGCCTCTTCGCCGGCCCGGGCGGACGATCTTGCCGAGCTTCTGGAGCGCGAGCTTCGGGAAGCCTCCATCCAGCAGGATGCCGCGATCCAGCAGGAAAACGACGCGCTCTCGACCGGCGCGCTCGACGAGGGCGGGGCCGTTCCGCTTGCCCCTTCCTCGGCCGCGCCCGCGCAGGGCGGGCCCGCCGTCACCTCGATCCGCATCGGCGACCACGGCAGCCAGACCCGCTTCGTCATGGAAATCTCCGGCGATGCGCCCGCCGATTATCGCGTCTTCACGCTTTCCGATCCCTTCCGCGTCGTCATCGACGTGAAAGGCGTTCCCTTCCGGCTCGTCGAGGAACCGGTCGACAAGCACAAGGGCTTCGTCTCCGGCTATCGCTATGGCCGCTTCGAGGCGGATACCTATCGCGTCGTGCTCGATGCCGAACTGCCGGTCGAGATTTCGCGCGACTTCGTGCTCGATCCCCAGTCGGGCTTCGGGCGCCGCATCGTGCTCGACCTCGCGCCGACCGATCTTGCGAGCTTCAACGCGAAATCGGGCCTGCCGGAAAGCGCGCGGCCTGCCGCTCCGGCCGCCGAAATTGCCGCCGTTCCCGTCAGCCCGCCCGCCGAGCGCCTCGAGCGCCGCCGTGTCGTCGTCATCGATGCGGGCCATGGCGGCGTCGATCCCGGTACGCATGGGCGCTCCGGCGTTCAGGAAAAGGATGTCGTGCTGGCCTTCGCGAAGAAGTTTGCCGAGGAGCTTCGTTCCACCGGCCGTTATGACGTGCATCTGACCCGCGACAGCGACATCTTCATCCCGCTGCGCGAGCGCGTGGCGATTGCCCGCCGCCACAAGGCCGATCTCTTCATCTCCGTTCATGCCGACGCGATCCAGAAGCCGAATGTGCGCGGCATGTCCATCTACACGCTTTCCGAAACGGCCTCCGACAAGGAAGCCGCGGCGCTTGCGCGCAAGGAAAACCAGTCCGACCTCATCGCGGGCCTCGACCTGCAGGGCGAGAGCCCTGAAGTCACCGGCATCCTGATCGACCTCGCCCAGCGCGAAACCAAGAACTATTCCTCCCGTTTCGCGCGGACGGTCGTCGATTATGCGAGCCAGAAGACGCGCACCCTCGACCCCCCGCATCGTTTCGCCGGCTTCGTGGTGCTGAAGGCGCCGGACGTGCCCTCGGTCCTCATCGAACTCGGCTTCCTGACCAATCCCGAGGATGAAAAACAGCTCGTCTCGCCCACATGGCGCGCCACCATGGCGAAGACGCTCTCGCGCTCCGTCGACCGCTATTTCGGCGATCGCCTGGCCGAAGGCCCCAACTGAAAAGCCCGAAGGTCCGAACTGAGCGCCGAACTCGCCATTTCGTAATCCGGCCGCAACGCTTTCTTGGTAAATACACACATTATATGTACGCAAGGGAGCGCGCCGGTCGTTTCGCCGCCGCGACCGTGCCATAATTCGCTTCTAGCTACTGATCCGGGGCGGGGATGTTGATCGAGTGGGGGCAGGACGCCCGATGCTGAGAGTTCTTTCTATCGTTGCGGCCGTCTGCCTGGTGCTTCTCTTCGGCGGGCTGATGGCGGGCGGCTACATGGTCTGGCGCCTCAATCAGGATCTGCCGGACTACACCAGGCTCGCCAATTACGAACCGCCGGTCATGACCCGCGTCCATGGCGGCGACGGCGAACTCATCGGCGAATTCGCCCGCGAGCGCCGCCTTTATGTGCCGATAAGCGCCATTCCGCCCCGTGTCGTCGATGCCTTCCTCGCGGCCGAGGACAAGAATTTCTATTCCCATGGTGGCGTCGATGCGATGGGCATCGTCCGCGCCGTATTCGACAACGTCGTGAACGTCATGCAGGACCGCCGCCTCGTCGGCGCCTCCACGATCACGCAGCAGGTCGCCAAGAACTTCCTGCTTTCCTCCGATGTCACGCTCGACCGCAAGCTGAAAGAGGCGCTCATCGCGATCCGCCTCGAACAGGCCTTCTCGAAGGATCAGATACTCGAACTCTATCTGAACGAGATCTATCTCGGCATCGGCTCCTACGGTGTCGCCGCCGCCGCGCTCAACTATTTCGGCAAGCCGCTCGACGAACTCTCCGTCGCCGAGGCCGCCTATCTCGCCACGCTTCCCAAGGGCCCGAACAACTACCATCCCTATCGCTACCGCGAACGCGCGCTCGCGCGGCGCAACTGGGTCATCTCCCGCATGGAGGAGGAAGGCTTCATCACCGCCTATGAAGCGGCCGAAGCCCGGGGCACCGATCTCGAAGTCTCGCTTCGCCGCCGCGGCGTGCAGATCCGCGACGCTTCCTATTTCGTGGAGCAGGTCCGTCGCGAACTCCTCGACATGTATGGCGAGGAAAAGCTCTACGAAGGCGGCCTTTCCGTCCGCACCACGATCGACACGAAGCTGCAGGAAACGGTCTCGCGCGAACTGCGCGAAGGGCTGATCGCCTATGACCGGCGTCATGGCTGGCGCGGCCCCGTGAGCCATCTGGAGCCCGGCCAGAACTGGCAGGAGGCGCTTTCCGCCTTGTCCGTTCCCGCCGATCTCGAACCCTGGACGCTCGCCGCCGTGCTCGATGTGAGGACGGATGGCGTGACCGTCGGCCTTCGCCCGCAGCGCCTCGGCGATGGCAGCTTCTCGAAGGAAATCGAGAAGGCGGAAATTCCCTTCTCCGAGATGACCTGGGCGCGCGAAAACGTGAACCGCATCCATCTCGGGCCGGAAGTGAAATCGCCTTCCGATGTCGTCTCTGTGGGCGATGTCGTCTGGGTCGCGCCCGTTTTCGAGGATGAGAAGAAAGACCCCGTCCACTATGCGCTGATGCAGGTGCCTGCGGTGAATGGCGCCGCCGTCGCCATGGACCCGCATACCGGCCGCGTCCTCGCCATGCAGGGCGGTTTCAGCTTCGGCCTGTCGGAGTTCAACCGCGCGGTGCAGGCGCTCCGCCAGCCCGGCTCCGCCTTCAAGCCCTTCGTCTATGCCGCGGCCCTCGACAAGGGCTTCACACCCGCAAGCCTCGTTCTCGATGCGCCCTTCGTGCTCGATCAGGGCGGCGATCTCGGCCTCTGGAAGCCGGAAAACTACGAGAAGAATTTCAACGGCCCGTCCACGCTCCGCTTCGGCATCGAGCATTCGCGCAACCTGATGACGGTGCGCCTCGCGCAATATGTCGGCCCGCAGACCGTCTCGAACTATGCGCGCCGCTTCGGCATCACCGACGACATGCCGCCCGTGCTCTCCATGGCGCTGGGCGCGGGCGAGACCACGCTCATGCGCCTCGTCGGCGCCTATGGCATTCTCGACAATGGCGGCAAGCGCGTGACGCCGACGCTGATCGACCGCGTGCAGGACCGCTTCGGCCGCACGATCTACCGCAAGGACGACCGCGACTGCCCGGCCTGCAACGAAAGCTGGGAAGAGGCGAAGGAGCGGGCAGGGAATGGCGAGGTCGCGCCGCCCGTGCTGCCGGATAATCGCGAGCAGGTCGAAAACCCGCAAACCGCCTATCAGATGGTCTCCATGCTCGAAGGCGTCGTCCAGCGCGGCACGGGCTCCGCCGCGCGCAAGGTCGGTGTGCCGCTCGCGGGCAAGACCGGCACCACCAACGACAATCGCGATGCCTGGTTCGTCGGCTTCTCGCCAAATCTCGTCGCCGGCGTCTTTGTCGGCTTCGACGAGCCGCTGCCGCTCGGCCGCGCCGAAACGGGCGGACGCGCCGCCGCGCCGATCTTCGCCGGCATCATGATGGATGCGGTGGGCGGCAAGCCCGCCATTCCCTTCCGCGTTCCGCCCGGCATCACGCTGGTGAAGGTGAACGCGAAGACGGGCCAGCTCGCCAATGGCGAGGGGTCGGGCATCATCCTCGAGGCCTTCAAGGAAGGCACGGAGCCGCGCTTCGAATCTTCCGCGCCCGCCGTCGGCCTCTTCGGCAATGTGCCGGACCCGTCCGATACCTATGACGCGGGCACCGGCCCGGAGGCCCCGCCGCAGGGCGCCGTGCTCGATGGCGGCGCGCCGCTTGCGCCGGAGGATTATGACGGCATGACGCCCCCCGCGAATGGCGATGCGCCCGGCGCGGGCGCCGCCCCCCTGGACAGCCCCTTCGGCCGTCCGGGTGCGGATGGTATCGCGCGTGGAACCATTCCCGAAGGCGGCGTACCGACGGAAGAAATTCCCGGCGCCGGCGGCAGCGAGCCCGACCGCCCCTCCGGCGGCCCCTCCGGCGGATATTCGTCAGACGGCGGCGGAAATATCGACTCCGGCACCGGCGGCCTCTACTAGGACAGAACCTTTCTACCCACCCTCCCCTCGGAGAGGGTCGGGCGAGCGAAGCTCGTTCGGGGCGGGGGCGCGGTCGTGCTATTCCTTCTTCCGACACCCTTGAGTCTCCGGAGCCCGCCATTTCATCCTCCCCGACCTATGACGCGATCATCCTCGGCGCGGGCGGCGCAGGTCTCTTCTGCGCGCTGACGGCGGGCAGGCGCGGCCGCCGCGTCCTCGTCATCGATCATGCGAAGAAGCCCGGCGAGAAGATCCGCATCTCCGGCGGCGGGCGCTGCAACTTCACCAACATCCACACCACGCCGAAGAACTTCCTTTCGGACAATCCGCGCTTCTGCATTTCGGCGCTTGCCGGTTTCAGGCCCGCTGACTTCATCGCCATGGTCGATGCATATGGCATCGCCTGGCACGAAAAGACGCTTGGGCAATTGTTCTGCGACGGCTCCTCGCAGCAGATCATCGACATGCTGCTCGGTGAATGTGAGAAGGGCGGTGTGACTATCAGCCTCGAAACGGAAGTGAAATCCGTATTGAGAGGAGAGGGCAACTTTACCGTCGAAACCTCGAAGGGCCGCTTCGAGGCCGCCTCGCTCGTCGTCGCGACGGGCGGCAAGTCGATCCCCAAGATGGGCGCGACGGGTCTGGGTTACGACATCGCGCGCCAGTTCGGGCTTGGCTTGGTTCCGCCGCGTCCCGCGCTCGTGCCTTTCACCTTCGGGCCGGAGCTTCGCGAGAAGCTCGAAGGGCTTTCCGGCGTCTCGGTCGATGCCGAAGTCGCCTGCGGAAAGACGCGCTTTTCCGAGGCGCTCCTCTTCACGCATCGCGGTCTCTCCGGCCCCGCCATCCTCCAGATCTCGTCCTACTGGAAAGAGGGCGACGAGATCGTGGTGAACCTGTGTCCCGGCCGCGACGTCTTCGCCGAGCTGCGCGAGGCGCGCACGGCCCAGCCGAAACAGGAAGTGGAAACGGCGCTCTCGCGCCTCCTGCCGAAAAGCCTTGCCGAACGTCTCTGCGAAATGACGGAGGTCACCGGCCGCCTCGCGGACCTCTCCGACAAGCGCCTCCGTGCGCTTGGCGAGCAGGTAAATAGCTGGCGCGTCAAACCTCAAGGGACGGAGGGTTTCCGCACGGCGGAAGTCACCGCCGGCGGCGTCGATACGCACGGCCTCTCATCGAAAACGATGGAAGCCCGCGACGTCCCCGGCCTCTACTTCATCGGCGAAGTCGTCGACGTCACCGGCCACCTCGGCGGCTTCAACTTCCAATGGGCCTGGGCATCGGGCTTTGCAGCAGGCAACGCCCTCCGAAGCGGCTCCGCCGCGTAGGAGGGGCAACGCCCTCTATTTTAAAATGTCATTGCCGGGCTTGACCCGGCAATCCAGTAGGCGCGTAAGCGCCGTCCTCCAAAGACTTTCACAGAGCGATAAACTCTCTAAATCCAAACACACCCACAGGTGTCACCCCGGTGACCCGTCCTCCGAAGCTCCGCAGGAGCGAAGGTGGAAAGCCGGGACCCACCCTGCCTTCGCCGAAGTGAAGCTCCGGCTTCGCGCAGGCAGGTCGCAGCGGCTCTTGCCGCAGCAAAGGACGTTATCTTCTGCCTCGCCTCAACCCGTCATTGCGACCGCGAGGCGAAGCCGAAGCGGGAGGCAATCCAGAGCCGCACACTCACGAGCCATCCGCTCTGGATTGCTTCGTCGGCTTTGCAAGCCTCCTCGCAATGACGTGGCTAGCGGAATGACGCCTTGTAATTAGCCGTTTCCAGAATGAGCTTGCTTTCAAGGGGTGGCGCGATTTCGAACGCTTTTGGTGCCCGTGCGAAGTCGTAGAGCCGGAAGATGCGGAAGGCGTCCTGCCGCTCCTCCGAGAACAGCTTTTCATTGCTGGAGATGTAGAACGGCGTCTGTTCGCCGCCTGCCGTTGTCTTGACTTCGAGAAAGCGCTCCCTGCCTCCTTCCGTGAAGGACAAGATGTCGTATCCGGCGCCGTCGCCATCTTCCTGCGCCACCCAGCGTACCCTGCGGGCGAGATCGTCTCGTCCGGCTCCCTGAAGTCGCGCTCGTTCCGAATGAAATACGCGTTCCTCGCCGAGCTTGCCAAGCTGCCGGTTGCGTTCGTCGCGTAGCGCCGGGTCGAACTTCCGCACCAGTCGTGCAAGATGCGGGTTTGAATCCTCAGGCCGCTCGATCTTCGTCGGAGCTTCGCCGATGAAAAGCGCTCCTTGTTCGGAAAGAGTGGTGGCCTTTGGAAGGAGGAAATCCACACCCTTGGTCCGGTTTTGGAGAAAGCGTTCCACGCCTCCGAGCAGAGCTCGCTGGAAATTCTGCATCGGCTTGTAACCGATGATCCACGGCTCTCCGAGCGTTTGAAGCACGGCGCTGATATTCTGGTGCTTGAACTCGATGGAGCCTTTGGAGCGCCCGGTCAGGTCTTGAAGCGCAGCGTTACGACGCGCCTTCACATAGGGTTCGCCATTCAGTTCCATGTCGAGCATCGCGAAATAGTCGGCGACGATCAGGTCGATCTCCTGATCGCTCCAGTCTTCGCCGGTTCTCGCGCCGTCGCTCATCTATCCCCCGCAGAATCTAGAGCCAGGGTAGGGGGACCAGAATGCTCCATACAATAGGGACTAGACGTCTAGGCGGCCCCTTTCCCTTTACACATCCCCCCATCCCCCCTATTTTCCGCGCCAGCGAACGGGCCGAATCCGGGCCCGGCACACGTAGATACCGAGAAGAGTTCACGCCATGCGCGCCGAGACGCAGACCGTCGCCGACGAAATCAAGCAGTCGCTCGCACTGCTGAGGAGGCATCTTTGACTGGGATGCCGCAATCCGACGCTTCGATGAACTGACGGCGAAAGCCGAAGATCCCGACTTCTGGAACGATCCCGAGAAGGCGCAAGGCCTGATGCGCGAGCGCACGCGCCTCGAAGAGGCGATCGGCCGCTACCGCAAGCTTGAAGCCGCGCTTGCCGACAATCTCGAACTGATCGAGATGGGCGAGGCGGAAGGCGATGAAGGCATCGTCGCCGAAGCCGAGGCCGCGCTGAAGGCCGCGCGCGACGAAGCCGCCGAAGCCGAGATCGAGACGCTCCTCTCCGGCGAGGCCGACGCCAACGACACCTATGTTGAAGTTCATGCCGGCGCGGGCGGCACGGAAAGCCAGGACTGGGCGCAGATGCTGCTGCGCATGTATACGCGCTGGGCGGAGCGCAAGGGCTACAAGGTCGAGCTCGTCGAGCGCCATGACGGCGAAGAGGCGGGCATCAAGTCGGCCACCCTTCTCGTGAAGGGCCACAATGCCTATGGCTGGCTGAAGACGGAGTCGGGCGTCCACCGGCTCGTCCGCATCTCGCCCTACGACAGCGCCGCGCGCCGCCACACGAGCTTCTCCTCCGTCTGGGTCTATCCCGTGGTCGATGATCGCATCGACATCCAGATCAACGAGAGCGACTGCCGCGTCGATACCTATCGCGCGTCGGGCGCCGGCGGTCAGCACATCAACAAGACGGACAGCGCGGTGCGCATCACGCATATTCCGACGGGCATCGTCGTCGCCTGTCAGAACGAGCGCTCGCAGCACAAGAACCGCGCCGCCGCCTGGGACATGCTGCGCGCGCGCCTCTACGAGATGGAGCTGCAGAAGCGCGAGGAGGCCGCCGCGGCGCAAGAGGCGGGCAAGAGCGACATCGGCTGGGGCCACCAGATCCGCTCCTATGTGCTGCAGCCCTATCAGATGGTGAAGGACCTGCGCACCGGCGTCGAAAGCCCGGACCCCTCCAAGGTGCTCGACGGCGATCTCGATCCCTTCATGGCCGCGGCGCTCGCCGCCCGAGTCCACGGCACGGCCGAGCCCGTCGAGGATATCGATTAGGGCAGCGCGCTCTTCATTCTCATCCCACCCGCCCCCAGGGGCGGGTCGAAATTCGCGGACGCGAATTTCGGGGCGGGGGAGGATTACTTTTTTCTCTCCATCACCCGGGGAAATCGCTCCGCACAGCAACGCGCTCCGGATGCGTCTCTCCGTTCGGGGCCGGGACATGGTTAGCGGCCAGTCCAGTTCCGGCACATTTTTGAGCACAGGGAAATGCACTCTTCCCGGTGCGGGATTGCATCATCCGAGACTTCCCGAGACTTTGATGAGGGCAGGGTGTTTGTCCCCGGTGGCGGGGATAACCGTGTCTTATGTGACGTTTTCGTGACATTTCGATGACAACCGTTCGGGCGGTGCGCAACAACCGCAGCTTTCCGCCGTTCCCGCCAATCGTCACGGTCACGTAACGAAAAAGGCCGGAGACATGCGCCTCCGGCCATTCTTCCCCTCGAATTTTCTCGCGCTTACTGCGCGGCGGGCCGCTTGACGACCACGCCCCCGTCATTCACCACGACCGGGCTGTCATTGCCGGCGGTGGGGCGGGAGCTGGAGCCGAGGCCCGTGCCGGTGCTGACCGGCGCCGCTGCGGGCTTCGGAGTGGGCGCGGTGCGCGCGGTCGAGGCCGATTGCTGGCTGATCGGGTCGTCGGAGTGGCGGCAGGCGCCCTCGAAGAACGCGCCCGTTTCGACGGCCAGCGCCTCGTGGAGAATGTCGCCTTCCACATGGCAGGTCGAGGCGAGCTGCACGCGCCGCCCGCGGATCGTGCCGACGACGCGGCCGCGGATCACGATGTCCTCCGCCACGATTTCGCCTGTGATCGAGGCCTTCTCGCCGATTGTCAGCGACTGGCTGCGAATATCGCCTTCGACGGTACCATCGACCTGGATGTCGCCGGTCGCCGTCAGGTTGCCATGCACCACGAGGTCGTTCGAGATGATCGACGGCGCGGTGCGCACATTGGGCCGCCGACCGCCCGACGGGGCGCTGACGGGAGCCGCCGCGGCCGGAGCCGCCGCCTTGGAGTCGGTGTCTTTATCCTTGCTTCGCGAAAACATAATGCCCTGCCTCGATAAACTTGGAGGGGTTGCGAACGATACCGTCGAACCAGACCTCATAGTGAAGATGGGGTCCGCTGCTGCGTCCAGAGGACCCGACTTTGCCTAGGACCTCACGGAATGCAATTTCCTGGCCAGCCTTGACCGAGATCTTGCCAAGATGACCGTAGCGCGTGCGGAATCCGTTGCCATGGTCGATTTCGATCACCCGGCCATAGCCGCCTTTCCAGCCGGCATAGGTCACCTTTCCGCTGGCGGGAGCGTAGATCGGAGCGCCGTAATAGGCCGCCATGTCCTCGCCGGAATGGAAGGCCATCCTTCCGTTGAAAGGGTCGCGGCGCGAGCCGAAGCTGCTCGTCTTGCGATAACTGACCAGCGGCGAGGCAAGAGGCATTCCGGCAATGGATTCCTCGAGATCGGCCATTTTCTTGAGATTCTGGCTTACCCGGAAAAGCTGCTTCGCGAAGCCGCTCTCGTCGCCGCCGCCGGCAAGGGCGTCCGTATCGGCGAGATCGATGAAGGGGCCGCCCTGGGCTTCGGTGCCATCGCCGGCTGTCCGCTCCAGCATCTCCTCGGGGTCGACGACCTTCGTCATGCTGATGATCGATTTGAGCTCCCGGACGCGGCGGTCGGTCACTTCCTCGACATTGTTGATCAGGCTCTGCTGTGCCGTATCGATCTGGGCAAGCCTTGTATCAATCAGGGAAACGACCGCATTGTCGTCCTCGCCGCTTCCGGCAAGCCCAGCGAAATCAATGCCTTCGCCAATATCTATGACAAATGGCTCGAGGTCTTCCGCGCGTTCCGGCCGCGCCGTCGTGTGGACGATATCCGGCCCTTCCGAGGCGCCGTCGACGCGCATGAGGACTGTGTTGCCCTCGCTCGCGGTTTCGTTCTGGCCGGACAGCGTGGCGGCGTAGCGGCGGCGCATCGTGTCGAGCTGAGAGCTCGCCGTCTGCCGCTGGCTCATCAGCGCGGCAAGCTGCTTGTGCTTTTCTTCGAGCTGCCGGGTCGTCGCTAGGAAGCGCTCTTCGGTGATCACAAGCTGACCGTTGAGCTCGTCATAGGCCGACTGAAGCTGCGCCAGCCGCTCTTCATAGCCGCCCTGCATCTTGATGTAGCGGCGATCCTTCGCGGCGATGATCTGTTCCTTGAAGACGACATTTACCGAGGCGAATGCGATCCAGCTCAGGAACACGAACGCAATCGCCGCGAACGCGGTCTGCGTCAGCGGCGACAGCGAAATGAATTGCACATGGCCGTGGCTGCGGATGTAGATCTGCCGCTCCACGTACATATGCCGCAGAAAACTGCGGAATTTATCGGCCCAGCTATGCCGTTGGTGCATGCCCCTCAATGCCCCATGACCCCCATCTTTGTATGCCTATTCCACCCCAATTTGGCACAGGCTGACAACATACGCGTGTAGAGTTTTGATGTTAATGGTTAATTTGGATTCACCATATCGCAGAAAGTGCCTCCGGCATGGAGGTGCCTTCACCCGGCCAGCGGCTCGTAGAAGCCGGGCTCTAGTCCGGCGGCGCGTCTCGCGGCCTCATTGAAGGGGGGCTTGAGAGCGCCCCGGAAGTGCCGCTTCACCAGCTCGTGGAAGACCTGCTGCGAGGCAAGGCCGCGTTCCTTGCACAGATGAGTGAACCAGCGCGTGCCCGCACCAACATGGCCCTGTTCCTCCGTATAGATCGTATCGAGGATGGAGGCGCTCCGCTCGTCGCCAGCGGATTTCAGCCGCTCGATCATCCCCGGCGTAACATCGAGCCCGCGTGCTTCCAGAACCATCGGCACGACGGCCAGCCGGGCGAGGAGGTCGTGTCCGGTTTCTTCCGCCGCCTGCCATAGTCCATCATGCGCGGGCAGGTCGCCGTACCGCGCGCCGAAATCCGCCAGCCGTTCCTCAAGCATCGTGAAATGCCGCGCCTCGTCGTCGCCGACGCCGATCCAGTCGTCGAAGAAGGCGCGTGGGAGCTTCTCGGACTGAAAACGGCCGGCGATGTCGAAGGCCAGATCGATCGCATTGAGTTCGATATGCGCCAGGGAATGCAGCAGGGCGACGCGGCCCCGCTCGCCCTTGAAGCTCCGGCGCGGCATGTCGCGCGGCAGGAGCAGTTCCGGCTTCTCCGGCCGGTTTGGCCGGTCGGGCATTTCCACCGCGCCATCGGCTTCCAGTTCGCCTGCGCGCCAGCGGGTGGCGACCTCGCGTGCAAGGGCCGCCTTGCCGCGCGCATCGCCGCACAGAAGAACGTCTTGCGCGGCGCACGCCAGGGAAGCCTTGCCGGTCATGGGGCTCAAAGATCCTTCGCCGCCGCCAGCACTTCCTCGGCATGTCCGTTCACTTTGACCTTCGGCCAGACCCGGCGAATGACGCCCTTTTCGTCGATCAGGAAAGTCGTGCGGTTGATCCCCATGAACTTGCGGCCATAGAGACTTTTCTCGGCCCAAACACCATACGCCTCGAGCATCTTGCCTTCCTCATCGGAGAGCAGCCGGACGGTCAGGTTGTGTTTGTCGCGGAACTTGCAGTGCTTCTCGATGGAGTCTTTCGAGATGCCGAGAACCACGGTATTCGCGGCGTCGAACTTCTTCTTGAGCGCGCTGAAGGCGATGCCTTCGGTCGTGCAGCCGGGCGTGTCGTCCTTGGGGTAGAAATAGAGAACGGCCTTCTTGCCCGCGAGAGACTTCAGCGAAACGGTGGAGCCGTCATCGGCGGGAAGGGAAAAGGCAGGCGCCTTGCTGCCGGCCGATGGCAGCGCGTCACCCGCCGCATTTGTCTTTGCCTTTGGGGAGGGCTTGGCCGCCGCGGGCTTCTTCGCGGCGGTCTTTGCCGCTGCCGCCGGTTTCGTCTTTGTCGCCACCTTCGTGCCCTTTGGGGGTGCAGCCTTCGCCATGTCCCTGCCTCCTTGTGATCCTTACGCGCCGCCAGCCTGAGCGGTGAAGCGAATATGGTCTTTCGTTTCCAACCTGGCCAGAGGGTTAAGGCTTTATCCTGAAAGAGACGAGGGGGCAGGCAAAAATGCAGACTTCTCCAAGGGGAGACGATAAAACCTCCCTGACTCGCTTTCGCCTCATTTGTGCGGTTTCCATGGCACGGCAAGCGAGAGGAGCAGCAGCCTTTCTTGATCCGTCGAAGTAGTAAGATTTTGCTGGAAGTGGTTGGAGTAGCCGTAGCGGTGACGGCAACGCTCCTTGCCGTCCTTGCCTGGCAGCTCTCCTCGGGGCCCCTGTCCCTTTCCCTTCTCAACCAGATGATCGAGGACGCGGCCGCTCCTTCGCTTCAAGGCGGCGAGCTGGCAATCGAGGACACAGTTCTCATCTGGTCGGCGGAAGACAGGGAGCTGTCGCTGAGGCTTCGGGATGTGCGCCTCACCGGCGCGGACGGTAACGAGGTCGCCCGGGTACCCGAACTTGCTTTCGAACTCAGTTTGCCCGCGCTCCTTCGCGGTACCCTTGCACCGAGCGCCGTCGATCTCTTCGGCGTGAGGGCTACGGTGCTACGTCGCCCTGGTACGGGTATCACGCTTGCGCTGGCCGGGGCGGAGAGCAGTGAACCGGAGTCGGAAGAGGGCTCCCTGATTGGTCCCATGCTCGAAGCGCTCGTCTCGGATGGCGACCGTTCGTCGCCGCTCGGCTATCTGAGGCGTCTCGGCATCCGCAACGCCGATCTTCGCTTTGTGGACGAGGTGAATGGTCTCAACTTCGATGCACCGGAAGCCAACCTCGTTATCTACAGGGGCGATGGAGGGCTTGCCGGGGTTCTTCATGCAAAGTTCGCCATCGGCGATACCCTGGCCACACTTGAGATGAACGGGGAGCTGCCGACTGGCGCTGACGAGGCGAATATCGAGGCGCGCGTCGCCGATCTCGTTCCGGCTGCCCTGGCGCAAACGGCGCCTTCGCTTTCCGATTATGGAATCTTCGATGCGCCGCTCTTCGCAGACGGTGAACTGCGTATTGGCCGCGATGGTGCAGTTCGCTCCGGGCATCTTTCCATTCGAGCAGGTGCCGGGGAAATCGATCTTCCGGCGCCTTGGGAAACCTCGATCCCGCTGGAAGAGGCTGAAGGAGACATCACGATCGATGGGCTCCTGCAGCGGATAAAGGTCGAAAGGCTCGCCGTGAAAGCCGGGCTGCATGAGGCGTCGTTGTCCGGCACGCTCGATTATCGCGTCAGGAAGGGGCTCGATATTTCTTCTATCCGCACCGATCTCGAAGTGGACGGGTTTCACACGGAAGTCCCCGGCTTCTTCGTTGGCCCGGTTGACCTCGAAAAGGCGGTCCTGAAGGCCGATATCGATTTCGATGCGCTTAGTGCGGATATCGACGAGCTGTTCGTTGGCGCGGGCGGGGGCGGTATCCGGCTCTCCGGCAAGGTCGCGAACGCCAAACGCTCGCCGATGGTGAAGATAAGGGGCGAGATAGAGCCCATGCCCTTCGAGGCGTTGAAGGCGATATGGCCGCTGCCTCTTGCCAAGGGTGCGCGCGAATGGGTCGGCAAGAATCTTCTCGGCGGAACGGTCGATAGCGGCTCCTTCGATATCGATCTTGCGCCCGGCGCGATCGCCGATGCGGCCGATCACGTGCCGCTGCCGGAGGAAAGCCTCCGCTTCGAATTCGTGGCGACGGGGCAGACAATGCGCTACCTCGGCGATCTGCCGCCCATGGAGAACCTTCAGGGGAGAGGCCGGGTTTTCGGGGATCGTTTCGATGCCTGGATATCGTCCGCAGTCATTCGACAGGAAAACAAGGGCGATGTCTTCATAAGTGATGGCCATTTCTACAATGACGAACTGAGCAGGAAAGGTGCGCCGGGACATATTTCGTTCAAGGCCACGGGTGCAACCTCGGATGTTCTCGGCGTGCTCGATCACGACCCTCTTCACTTCATCAGCGACTTCGGCATCGCCCCGTCCAAGGTTGGCGGACAGGGCACGCTCGATGCCAGGATTTCCCTTCCGCTCATCAAGCATGTGCAGATGGATCAGGTTGAGTTTTCGGGCACGGCGCATATCGAGAATGCGTCTATCGCCGATTTGCGGGAAAACCTTTCCCTGACCGGCGGCACACTCGACATGACAGTGAACAGGGCCGGGCTCACGGCGTCTGGCCCGATCGTTCTCAACGATGCAGTCCGCGTGGACCTTGAATGGAAAGAGGATTTCAGACCTGAAGTGACCCCCGGCTCGGTTTATCGCCTGCGGGGTGAAGTAGACGATACCGCGCTTGCGGCCATCGGATTGAAGCTCGACGCGTTCGTGACCGGACCTGCGGTTGTCGACGCGACGATCATGGGTAACGGCAGCAATGTGGATCGCGCCTCCGTACGGGCGGATTTGACCAATGCCGTGGCAAAACTTGACGATGCGGCATGGCGAAAGGAACCGGGTGTTCCGGCCCTTGCGGCGTTCGACGTTTCTCTGCGGGAGGACGGCGGCTACCGGCTCTCCGATTTCTCCCTGACGGGCGAGGGAATAAGTGCCGCAGGCGATTTCACGATCGGAGCGGGCGGACGTCTCGTCGCGGCGGACTTTCCCTCGGTCAGGCTCGGCCCCGATAATGATTTCAGCTTCAGGGCCGGTCCCGCCGAGAACGCGGCACTCGAAATGGTCGTGCTCGGCCTGCGCTTCGATGCGCGCGGTGTTCTTGGCAATCTCTTCTCGGGCGGTGACAAGGAACAGGCGGCGTCAACCGGTCCGGAAGAAGAAGGCGCGGCAGCGCCTCTCCTCGATGACGTGGATATCGTCGACCCGTTGCGGCGGTCTTCATTCCGCGCCGATATCGGCAAGGCCATCGGAAATCACGGAACAAGCTTCACCGGCGTTCGTGTAAGCATGGTCGAAATCGACAATGCCCTCTGGTCGCTCGATGTGGCGGCGACAGCGGCTGACGGCAAGCCGCTGAAGCTTTCCGTTGCGCCGGATGACAAGGGCGTGCGTCGTCTCGAGATGACATCGGACGACGCGGGCACAATTTTCAGCGCTCTCGATTTCACGAGAAGTGTCAGGGGCGGAAAGCTCAGCGTAAGCGGTACCTATGACGATACGGCCGAGGGATCTCCTCTTGCGGGCTCGCTTGCGATCGACGATTTCCGCATCGTGGATGCGCCGGTGCTGGCGAATATCCTCACTCTCGGGTCGTTTACAGGCATAAGCGATACGCTACGCGGCGATGGCATTCTGTTCACCAGCCTCGACGCGCCCTTCACGATGACGCAAAGCCGCATACGCCTGAAGGAAGGGCGCATGTCCGGTCCGGCAATCGGCCTCACAATGGAAGGGCAGATCGATCGCGCGAGCGACAGCATCGACATGGAGGGAACGCTGGTGCCCGCCTATACGATCAACTCATTCCTCGGGCAGGTTCCGGTTCTAGGTCCGATCATTGTGGGCAGAGAAGGCGAGGGCATTTTCGCGATCACCTACAGCGTTCGCGGCCAGACCGACGACCCCACGGTCGTTGTGAATCCGCTTTCCGCCATAGCGCCGGGTTTTCTTCGCCGAATCTTCGAGTTCGACGAAAACATGCCTCCGGAGTCCCAAAGCCCGGCAGCGAAAAGCGAAACGAACCCTCATTCCGAGGCCGCCCCAGCGGCTCCGGAAGCTGCGGAAACTATGGAAATCCCTGACGGTGGCGATCAGGCCGTGCCTGCTGCACCGCAAAATTAGGCTCCCTAAGCAAATTTGGATTGCGGAGTTCAACTCCGCAGATATGATTTGACCCAACGGCATTGATCTCAGCTTTGGGAGGAGGGAGAGCATGTCCACAAATCAGAAGATGACGACGGATGCAGCCTATGAGGCTGTGGCGCCGGACGACTTTCCGGCGATGATGGATGTCGACCGCTACGGCAACCGTTCGACCGCTTTCGACAAGATCATTTCGGCGACCCACGATCACTTCTGGGACCCGCTGGACAGCAAGTACATCGACTACTCGCAGCCCTGGGATCTCGACAATGAGCTCCTCATGCCGGCCGACTTCAACATGGAACTGAAGACGGCGGTTTCCGATAAGCTGGACGAGAAGCAGAAAATCTATCTCGTGAACGAGAGCGTGCGCTGGACCATGTCGTCCATCCTGCATGGCGAGCAGGGCGCGCTCGCACTTTCGGCGAGCCTCTGCCACATCCTGAAGGATCCGGGCGCTCAGGAATACGCTGCAAACCAGACGCGCGAGGAAGCGCGCCATGTGACGGGCTTCGCGAAATATGTTCAGGCGCGCTGGGGCAAGCCCAAACCCTGCGGCGTGGTGCTCGAAAAACTTCTCTGCGAGATCGTGGCTACGCCGCTCGTCTGGAAGAAGCTTGTCGGCATGCAGATGATCGTCGAGGGCCTCGCCATGGGTACCTTCGCGACCTTCTATGCAAAGACAAACGATCCGCTGCTGCGCCGCCTGATGCAACTCGTGATGACCGACGAAGCCTTCCATCACAAGTTCGGCAAGATATGGGCCGATCGCACGGTACCGAACCTGCCGGAAGCCGAACGCGATCTGATCGAGGACTGGGCGCTCGAGGTCTTCATGACGCTGATGCGCAATTCCACCGGCCCCGAGCAGAAGAAGGAAATCTACGAGCGCATCGGTCTCGACTGGCGCTGGGTGCAGGGGGCGCTTGCGGAAGCCTTGACCGACAGGAACATGCGCAAGGAATTGCAGGAATCGACCAACGTCTTCCGGGTTCTCATCAAGACGCTGGTCAAGGCGGGCATCATAACCAACCGCACCGCGCCCATGTATGCCGCCTATGTCGACATGGCTGAACTTTACGGCGAAGGCGATCGCATGGTTGGAGACGACATTGCCGAAGAGGGGATTAAATATCTCCAGCAGCTCAACGGTGCAGGTGGCGACGCCGCAATCTTTGCGCTGAGCGCAACGACTGCCGCCGAGTAGATATGAGAACAAGCGGCAGCCAATAGCCGCGGAACGCCAAACAAGAAGAAGAAAAAAGAGAAGAATAAGGGAGCGTTCAGGAACAGGCCCTCTCCGGAAACGGGGAGGGCCTGATTTCCTTATGCTTTCGGCTTCAGAAGAACGTGCTTCTTCTTGCCCACTGAAAGCTTGATGACGCCTTCGGCCGCGAGAGAGCTACCGGTCAGCGCGGCCTTCTCGTCACCGATCTGCGCGTCGTTGACGCGCACGGCACCACCCTTGATCTGGCGGCGCGCATCGCTGGTGGAAGAACAAAGCCCCGCCTGCACGAGCGCGGTCAACAAGCCCAACCCCGCTTCAAGGGAGCCAGCCTCGATCTCAACCGTTGGCATATCTGCGCTGATCGCACCTTCCTCGAACGCGGTGCGAGCCGCATTCGCCGCCTTCTCGGCTTCTTCGCGCCCGTGCAACATCGCGGTCGCTTCAGTTGCCAGAACCTTCTTCGCCTCATTGATTTCCGCACCTTCGAGCTTTTCGAGTCGGGCTATCTCGTCGAGCGGCAATTCCGTAAAGAGTTTCAGGAAGCGGCCGACATCGGCGTCTTCCGTGTTTCTCCAGTACTGCCAGTAGTCATAGGGCGAAAGCATTTCCGCGTTGAGCCAGACGGCGCCATTCGCCGTCTTGCCCATCTTGGCACCGGAGGATGTCGTCAGAAGGGGACTGGTGAGGCCGAACAGCGTTACCCCATCCACGCGACGGCCGAGTTCTATCCCGTTGACGATATTGCCCCACTGGTCCGATCCGCCCATCTGCAGCGAGCAGCCATATTTCCTGTTCAGCTCCACGAAGTCGTAGGCCTGCAGGATCATGTAGTTGAATTCGAGGAAGGAGAGGTTCTGCTCGCGTTCGAGCCGGATCTTTACGCTCTCGAAGGAGAGCATCCGGTTCACCGAGAAGTGGCGTCCATAGTCCCGAAGAAAATCGATGTAACGCAGATCGTCCAGCCAATCGCGATTATTGACCATGATGGCGTCAGTTCGGCCTTCGCCGAAGGTCAGGAACCTGGCGAAGACTTTCTTGATACCCGCGAGGTTCTCGTCGATCTTCTCGTCGGTCAGCAGCGGGCGCGCATCGTCGCGGAAGCTCGGATCGCCAATACGGGTCGTGCCGCCGCCCATCAGCGCGATCGGTTTGTGCCCTGTTTTCTGCAGCCAGCGCAGCAGCATGATCTGGACAAGGCTGCCCGCGTGGAGGCTCGGCGCGGTTGCGTCGAAGCCGATATACCCGGTCAGCATCTTCTCCACGGCGTCGGCATCGATGGCATCGGCATCGGAAAGCTGGTGGATGAAGCCGCGCGCTTGCAGTTCGCGCAGGAAATCGGATTTGAAGCTGGACATCTCGGGCGCTCGGGGTTTCGGATAGGCTTGAAAGCGCGGCTGGTGTATCACGCTTTCGTCGGGGGAAAAACGGATAAAGACCCATGATTCGTGCACTTGGGCTCATGAGCGGCACCTCTCTGGACGGCATCGATGCCGCGATCGTCGAGACCGACGGCGAAGGCGTCGTGCGCGCGGGCCCATCGCTTTCCGTGCCGTACAAGCCGGAAGAACGCAAGCTCCTGAGCATGGCGCTGGAGGCTGCGAAGAGCTGGGAACCGGATGAAATCATGCCGGAGGAGGTCGCCGAGGCCGAGCGGCATTTCACGCTAGCCAATGCGATCGCCGTGCGGGCCTTGCTGGCCGATGCTGAGCTGAAACCCGCGAATATCTCGGTAATCGGCTTTCACGGCCAGACCGTCCTCCATCAGCCCGAACGCCGCCGCACGGTTCAGATCGGTCTCGGCGATGTGCTGGCGCGGCTCACAGGTATCGACGTCATAAGCGACTTTCGCAGCGCGGATGTGGCGGCAGGCGGGCAGGGCGCGCCGTTGGTGCCTCTCTATCATCAGGCGCTGGCCCGGAGCGCCGGAGTGAAGGAGCCCATTGCCATCATCAATATCGGCGGCGTCGGCAACATCACCTGGGTGGGAACGGACGGTTCGCTCATCGCCTTCGACACAGGCCCCGGTAATGCGCTGATCGACGACTGGGCGCTCGCACATACCGGAGAACCGCTGGACCGCGATGGAACATTGGCCCTTTCAGGGGAAGTGGATATCGAAGTGCTCGAAAAGCTGATGGTGCATGCATTCTTCGATGCCCCTCCGCCAAAATCGCTGGATCGCTTTTCCTTCTCCGCCGAGGCGGTTGCGCATCTTTCGCCTGCAGATGGCGCAGCCACGCTCACCGCCTTTACCGTCGAGGCCATTGCGCGCGGTCTTGCGCATGTACCCGGCGTGCCCTCGCGTTTCGTTGTTTGCGGCGGCGGCCGGCGCAATCCCGTGCTCATGTCGATGTTGAGCAAGCGCCTGCAGGGAGGAGTCCTCCCGGCGGAAGATCTCGGCTGGAAAGGCGACGACGTGGAAGCGGAGGCTTTCGGTTATCTCGCGGTGAGGGCCCTGCGCGGATTGCCTCTGAGCCTTCCCGGTACGACCGGCGTGCCGGAACCGATGCCCGGCGGTAAACTCCACCGGGCCGGTTTCGGAAAAAGAGACTAGGCTCTCAGCCCTTCTCGGGCCCCTCGGCGAGGCGCTTGTCGAGATAGGCGCCGACCGTGGCGAGCAGCGGTTCCAGCTTGTTCTCGAAGAAATGGTTCGCTCCGTCCACGGTCGCGTGCTCGATAGTGATACCCTTCTGGGTCTTGAGCCGCTCGACCAGCTTCAGCACGTCGGCCTGGGGCGCGACCTGGTCGATCCCGCCATTGATGATGATGCCGGAGGACGGGCAGGGCGCGAGGAAGGAGAAATCGTACATGTTCGCGGGCGGGGCAACCGAGATGAAACCCTCGATCTCGGGCCGGCGCATCAAGACCTGCATGGCGATCCAGGCGCCGAAAGAGAAGCCGCCGATCCAGCATTGGGATGCATCGGAATTCTGGGACTGAAGCCAGTCCAGTGCCGCCGCCGCGTCCGAGAGCTCGCCAATGCCCGAGTCGAAGCTGCCTTGCGAGCGTCCAACCCCCCGGAAATTGAAGCGAAGAACGGAAAAACCTCGGTTCACAAACGCCTGGAAGAGCGCATAGGTGACCGGATTGTTCATCGTCCCGCCGAATTGCGGGTGAGGATGGAGGACAAGGGCGACGGGCGAATTGGCCTTCTTGCTATGGTGATAGCGGCCTTCGATGCGGCCCGCCGGGCCATTGAAAATCACTTCGGGCATGTCTGGGTCTGTCTCGAGCTACGCGGTGTCGGGGGCCACGGTGCATTTCCCAGTATTGATCTCGGGAAAATTGTCCGCAGCAAAGCGCCTAAACCTCTGGAAAATCCGTCGCGAGGTGCTAAATAGTTGACTGTGGCGCTCGGAGATCATATGGCCTAGCGCCAGGCCTTGGGACACCGGTTTCCTTTCCGCTGACCGCGATCGATGGAAGGCGGGGCGGACGGTGGCTTGGGGCGCACGTTCTTAACACAGGCAATGGCCGGTTGTGCAAGCTTTTGACCGCCATTGCCCCTGTCATGAAGGAGCAGGTCGTGAAGCTCACCACGAAGGGACGCTATGCGGTGATGGCGATGGCCGATCTCGCCCGCCATTCGAGCGGCAGCCCCGTTGCGCTCGCCGAGATTGCCGACCGTCAGGAGATTTCGCTCTCCTATCTGGAGCAGCTTTTTGCGAAGCTCCGCCGGGGCGATCTCGTCAAGAGCGTCCGCGGTCCAGGCGGCGGTTATCTTCTGTCGCGTGATGCGGACGATATTCGCATTTCCGACGTTATTCTGGCCGTCGACGAACCGATCAAGGCGACCCGTTGCGAGCTGGGCTCGCCGAAGGGTTGCATGCCGTCGGCCGGCCGTTGCATCACGCATGACCTGTGGGAAGGCCTTAGCCACCACATCCAGCTCTATCTCGGCTCGGTTTCCCTTGGCGATGTGATCAATGGCCGGATTGCTGGCCGACTGTCTTTCGAAGGCCGGCCGGCCGCCACCGCCATGGCTGCGAACGCCGCTGACTGAAACGTCTTGAAGCCCCGTAAGAATGCAGAGGCGATGACCATCAAGCGCGCCTATATGGACCATAACGCCACCACACCGCTCCGCCCCGAGGCGCGTGCGGCCGTGATCGAGGCGTTGGATGTCCTCGGTAACCCGTCTTCGGTACATACCGAGGGCAGGGCGGCGCGCGCTCTGGTGGAGCGGGCGCGGCGCGACCTCGCTTCGCTTGCCGGCGCAAGGCCTGCGGAGATCGTTTTCACGAGCGGTGGCACCGAGGCAGCTGCGATGGCCATTCATGCCGCAAGGGCCGCTCTGGGCGTGAAGAGGCTGATCGTTTCCGCGGTAGAGCACGATGCCGTGCTCTCTTCGGCCGAAGCGAGCGGTCTTCCCGTTTCCTTGCTGCCGGTCGACGGCGAAGGCCGCGCCGACATGGCTGTTCTTGAGGCGATGCTTGCTGCCTCTGGCGGTCCCGCGCTCGTCGCGCTGATGCATGCGAATAATGAGACCGGTGTTCTCCAGGCGGTTGCGGAGGCTTCGGCGCTTGCTCATGCCGCAGGCTCATATCTCCTTTGCGATGCGGTTCAGGCCGCAGGGAAGGTCACTCTCGATTTCGATGCACTTGGCGCCGACATGATGATGCTTGGCGGCCACAAGATCGGAGCGCCGATGGGTGTGGGCGCGCTTGTTGTGCGCACCGGTCTTCCCTTCGCGGCTCGAAGCGTTGGCGGCGGACAGGAAGCGCGCCGCCGCGCCGGGAGCGAGAATGTGTCTGGAATTGCCGGTTTCGGCGCCGCCGCAGGCGCGAGCATGAATGGGCTGGGTGCTCTTTCCTCGTTGCGCGACGATCTGGAAGCGGGGATCGCGAGGCGCGCTCCCGATGCGGTTTTCTTTGGCGCTGGCGCGGAGCGTTTGCCCAATACCAGTTATCTTTCGGCACCGGGGATGGATGCCGAAACCCTGCTGATGTCGCTCGACCTGGACGGCATTGCCGTGAGTGCGGGCGCGGCTTGTTCCTCGGGCAAGATTGGCAGGCCGCGCGTTCTCGACGCGATGGGAATACCGGATGAATTGTCGCGTGGAGCCATCCGCGTGAGCCTCGGCTGGACAAGCGAGAAGGCGGATGTGGATCGCTTCGTGGAAAGCTGGTTGCGCGTTTACGAGCGCGCCCGCGCCAGGACGGCGAACATGAATACAGGCGTAACCGCGGGCGGCACACGAGAAGTGCCGCTGGCGGCAGTGGAGAGTTGACATGGCTGCGGTGAAGGAAACCGTCGAGACGGTTCGTGAAGCGGAGAAGTACAAGTATGGCTTCTTTACGGACATCGAGTCTGAAAAGGCTCCGCTTGGTCTGACTGAAGACACGGTTCGCTTCATATCGGCCAAGAAAGACGAACCCGAATGGCTGCTTCAGTGGCGTCTGGATGCTTACCGCCGCTGGCTGACGATGACGGAGCCGACCTGGGCGAAGGTCAGTTATCCGCCGATCGATTTTCAGGATGCCTACTATTATGCGGCGCCGAAGCAGAAGGTGCAGCCGAAGAGCCTGGACGAAGTGGACCCCAAGCTCCTCGAAACATATGAAAAACTCGGTATCCCGCTTACCGAGCAGAAGATGCTTGCGGGCGTGGCGGTCGACGCCGTCTTCGACAGTGTTTCGGTCGTCACGACCTTCAAGGAGAAACTTGCGGAGGCAGGCGTCATTTTCTGCCCGATGTCGGAGGCGGTGAAGAACCACCCCGAACTCGTGAAGAAGTATCTCGGCTCGGTGGTGCCGACTTCGGACAACTTCTATGCCACTTTGAACTCGGCGGTCTTTTCGGAGGGGTCCTTCGTCTACATCCCGGAGGGTGTTCGCTGCCCGATGGAGCTTTCGACCTATTTCCGTATCAACGAAAAGCAGACCGGCCAGTTCGAGCGCACGCTCATCATCGCGGACAAGGGCTCTTATGTGAGCTACCTCGAAGGCTGCACGGCGCCTCAGCGCGACGAGAACCAACTGCATGCCGCCGTGGTGGAACTGGTCGCGCTCGAAGACGCCGAGATCAAATATTCGACCGTCCAGAACTGGTTCCCCGGCGACGAGGAAGGCAAGGGCGGTGTCTATAATTTTGTGACGAAGCGCGGCGACTGCCGCGGAGCGAACTCGAAGATTTCCTGGACGCAGGTCGAAACCGGCTCCGCGATCACATGGAAATATCCGAGCTGCATCCTGCGTGGCGACAATTCGCGCGGCGAATTCTACTCGATCGCGATTTCGAACGGCCACCAGCAGGTGGATAGCGGAACCAAGATGATCCATCTCGGCCGCAACACGACGAGCCGCATCATCTCGAAGGGCATTTCCGCAGGGCAGTCGTCCAACACCTATCGCGGGCTTGTCAGCGTTCACCGCAAGGCGGAGAACGTGCGCAACTTCACGCAGTGCGACAGCCTGCTGATCGGCGACCGGTGCTCGGCGCATACCGTGCCTTATATCGAGACCAAAAATCCGAGTGCGATCCTCGAACACGAGGCGACGACGTCGAAGATCAGTGAGGATCAGCTCTTCTACTGCATGCAGCGTGGTATTGGCGAGGAAGAGGCGGTGGCGCTCATCGTCAACGGGTTCTGCCGCGACGTGCTGCAACAGCTGCCGATGGAATTTGCCGTCGAGGCCCAGAAGCTCGTCGGCATCAGCCTTGAAGGCAGCGTCGGCTGACGTTCAGAAAGAAAGATTGTGACTATGCTTGAGATCAAGAACCTGCACGTGACCGTTGATGGCAAGGAAATCCTGAAGGGGATCGACCTGAATATCGGTGCCGGGGAAGTGCACGCAATCATGGGTCCGAACGGGTCCGGCAAGTCGACGCTTTCCTATGTCCTTGCCGGTCGTGAAGGCTACGAGATCACGGAAGGTTCGATCCGGTTCAAGGGCAAGGACCTGCTGGAAATGGGCGTGGACGAACGCGCTGCTGCCGGTGTCTTTCTTGCGTTCCAGTACCCGTTGGAAATTCCCGGTGTCACCACGATGACCTTCCTGAAGACGGCGCTCAATGCACAACGCAAGGCGCGCGGCGAGGAAGAGCTGGACGCCGTTCGGTTTCTCAAGCTGGTGCGTGAGAAGTCGAAGCCGCTCAACATCACCGACGACATGCTGAAGCGCGCGCTGAATGTCGGTTATTCCGGCGGTGAGAAGAAGCGGGCCGAGGTTCTGCAGATGTCGCTGCTGGAGCCGTCGCTCGCGGTGCTGGATGAGACCGACTCGGGACTCGACATCGACGCATTGAAAACGGTGGCCGAAGGTGTGAACGCGCTCCGCTCGCCTGAGCGCGCCATGGTCGTCATCACCCATTACCAGCGGCTTCTCGACTATATCGTTCCGGATGTTGTCCATGTGCTTTCCGGCGGACGTATTGTGAAGACGGGCGGCAAGGAACTCGCGCAGGAGCTCGAGAAGTCCGGCTATGCCAAATACGGCGCGAACGCGGCGTGAGCAGTGTCATGAGCGAAATGGCAAAAAATCTGTTCGTTGAGGCTTACGAAGGCACGAGAGAGTTCTTGCCTGGTGCAGGCGGCTGGCTTTCCCGCCGTCGCGAAGCAGCGATTAGGGATTTCACGGAGGCGGGCCTTCCGCACCGGCGCCTCGAAGACTGGAAATATACAGACCTCAGGCAGGTTCTGGAGAAGGCGAGCTTTGAGCCCGCACCTGCGCATGAAGGCGCGGTCGTGCTGCCCGAGTCCCGCTCTGCTTCAGCTTTTGCGGCGATGGACCGGCATGTCCTCGTCTTTGTGAATGGACGTTACCGCGCCGATCTCTCCCAGGCGACGAGACTTCCCAAGGGCGCCGAGATTCACGCGCTGGCCGATGTGCTGCACGAACAGTGGGCAAAAGATCTCGTTGAGCGCCGTTTCGACGATGCACGGCAGGCTGAGAACGTGGTCGATCTCAACACGGCGCTGATGAGCGATGGAGCCTGCCTGCGTATCCGCAAGGGAGTGAAGCTCGACAAGCCGCTTCATCTGCTTTTCTTCGCAGCGGATGCAGGTGCCTCTCATACGCGCAATCTCGTTCTGCTCGAAAACGAAGCGGAGGCGACAATCCTTGAGACGCATGTCGGCGAAGTAGCCTCCTTCGCGGATATTGTAACGGATGTCGCACTTGCCGACGGTGCGAAGCTCAATCACGTCAAGCTGCAGGACGAAGCAAGCGATGCCGTCCATCTCGCGACAATGCGCACACGGCTGGGGGCGGAAGCGAAGCTTTCGAGCTTTACGCTGACGCTTGGTTGCGGTGTATCGCGCGGCCAGAATTTCGTTCTCTTTTCGGGCGAGGGTGCGGAAGCGAATATCGACGGCGCTTATGCGCTGAAGGACAAGCAGCACTCAGATCAGTTCTGTGTGATCGATCACGCCGTTCCGTCCTGCAACAGCCACACCCTCTTCAAGGGCGTTCTGGACGGTGAATCGGAAGGCGTGTTCCAGGGCAAGGTCATCGTGCGCCCACATGCCCAGAAGACCGATGGCCGCCAGATGACACACGCATTGCTCCTGTCGCGCGACGCATCGATGAATGCCAAGCCCGAGCTCGAGATTTACGCCGATGACGTGCAGTGCGCTCACGGCTCGACGATAGGAGAGCTTTCGAAGGACGCACTTTTCTATCTGCAGTCGCGTGGCATACCGCAGGCGGAAGCGCGCCGTCTCCTTGTCCTCGCATTTCTCGATGAGGCGCTGGATCTGGCGCCCCACGATGAGGCAAGGGAAGCTCTCAGGCGGCTTGTATCGGATTGGTTTGCGGAGGCAGGCATATGAACGGACCGGCTTTTGCAGGCGTCGGCTATGATGTGGACCGAATTCGCAAGGATTTCCCGATCCTGTCGAGCACGGTATATGGCAAGCCGCTGGTCTATCTGGACAACGCGGCTTCGGCGCAGAAGCCGCAGGCGGTGATTGATACGATCACGGATGCTTATGCGAAGGAGTATTCGAACGTCCATCGCGGGATGCACTATCTTTCGAACATCGCGACGGAGAAGTTCGAGCAGGCGAGAGAGACCGCGCGCGGATTCCTGAATGCGGCGTCCAGCGACGAGATCGTTTTCACCTCCGGAGCGACAGATGCGATCAATCTGGTCGCATCCTCATTTGCGGAGCCGAGGATCGAGCCCGGCGACGAAATCATCCTTTCGATACTGGAGCATCATTCGAATATCGTTCCCTGGCATTTTCTTCGGGAGCGCCATGGAGCGGTCCTGAAATTCGTGCCCGTTACGGATGCAGGCGATCTCGATGTGGAGGCTTATCAAAAGCTCTTTACGTCGCGCACGAAAATGGTCGCGCTGACCCAGATGTCGAACGCTCTGGGCACGATCACGCCAATAAGGGAGATGATAAAGATCGCCCACGAGCGCGACGTTCCCGTTCTCGTGGATGGATGTCAGGGCGTCGTGCATATGCCCACAGATGTGCGCGATATGGATTGCGATTTCCTTGTATGTTCGGGGCACAAGCTCTACGGCCCGACAGGCATTGGTCTCCTGTATGCAAAATCAGAACATCTGAAAGCCATGCGGCCATATCGCGGCGGCGGCGAGATGATCCGCGAAGTTTCCCCCGACAAGGTGACCTATGCCGCACCGCCCCATCGTTTCGAAGCGGGGACGCCGGCGATCGTGCAGGCCATTGGTCTTGGCGCCGCTCTTTCCTATATCCAGTCTGTGGGACGCGACAGTATTGCAGCCCACGAAACGGCATTGAGAGACTATGCGACGCGCCGCCTTTCGGAGATCAACAGTCTCCGCATTATCGGAACCACGAAGAACAAGGGCAGTATCGTTTCATTCGTGATGGAAAATGCGCACCCCCACGACATTGCAACCGTTATAGACAGGGCGGGCGTCGCGGTAAGAGCGGGGCATCACTGTGCGCAACCCGTGATGGAGCGCTTCGGCGTCGGCGCTACGACGCGAGCCTCATTCGGAATGTACAACACGCTTGAGGAAGTGGATCGGCTTGCCGATGCGCTGATCGACAGCAAGAAATTCTTTGGGTAAGGACTGCGGCATGTCCGAAGAGGCAAATATGGCTGAAGCGGAAGAGAGGACGGAAAGTGCAAAGAACGCATCTGCGCCTGTGTCCGCTATTCCGCCGGAGGAGCTGGAGCAGCTTACCGATGACATCATTGCCGCGTTGAAGACTGTATACGATCCGGAAATTCCGGTTGATATCTACGAGCTCGGTCTCATCTACAAGGTGGATATCTCGGATGATCGCGATGTGGTCGTTGACATGACTCTGACAGCACCGGGCTGTCCGGTGGCCGGCACGATGCCCGTGATGGTCGAGGATGCGATCCGTACCGTCGAGGGTATCGCGGATGTGCATGTGAACATGACCTTCGATCCGCCCTGGGATCCAAGTCGAATGTCCGATGAAGCGCGCGTTGCGCTCAACATGTATTGAAGGTGCGGGAAATGGCGAGACCCATACCGAAAGCGATAACTCTGACCGAATCCGCAGCCGAGCGCATGAAGGAAATCATGGCGGCCTCAGGCGGCAAATATATCGGTGTGCGCATTGGCGTGAAAAATGGCGGCTGCGCCGGCATGGAATATACGATGGAATATGCCGAGGAGCAGAAACCGCTGGATGAAGTCGTGGAGGATCGTGGCGTGAAGATCCTGATCGATCCCAAGGCCATTCTGTTTCTCCTTGGAACCGAGATGGACTACGCGACCGAGAAATTCTCATCCGGTTTCCGCTTCAACAATCCAAACCAGACGGATGCTTGCGGTTGCGGAGAAAGCGTGTCGATCACGCCGGCTTCGGTTTAAGGTTCGGGGCCGTCAGTGATGGGCCGTCCGGGCACGAAAAGTCTGCGCGAAAGAAAACCGCGCGCCCCGGAATTTGAAGCGCGCGGTCATGCCTTATGTTCTTCTTTTCATAGCTCTGATGTTTCTTGCCCTGCTGGCGAGCAGTTTCATGGGCTGACGAAAATCAGTTGCCCTTGAACTGGGCAGGCCGCTTCTCAAGGAAGGCACGCACCCCCTCCTTGAAGTCTTCGCCATACCCTGCCGTCCGCTGAAGCTGACGTTCGAGATTGAGCTGCTCCTCATAGGTGTTGTCGGTGCTTTCCCAGTAAAGCTGGCGGATCATGCCGAGAGTCTTCGTCGGACCAGCGGCGAGGTCCTTTGCGAGGTTCCTGGCCTCCTCAAGCAGCTTTTCGTCGTCATAGACGCGGTTCACGAGACCCCATTCGAGCGCCGTTTCCGCTGGAAGCTTCTCGCCCAGCAGTGAGAGTTCCATCGCCCGCGCCTTGCCAACGAGGCGCGGCAGAATCCAGGTCGAACCGCCGTCGGGCACGAGGCCGATGCGACGGAAGGCCTGCAGGAAGTAGGAGGAGCGGGCGCAGAGCACGAGATCGCCCATCAGGGCGAAGCTCATGCCGACACCGGCAGCCGGGCCATTCACGGCCGTCACGAAGGGCATCTGCAGGTTGCGCAGACGGCGGAGGAAGGGATGATACATGGTCTCGAGTGCCGAGCCCGCATCGGGCCGCGCACCGGAGTTGTCGCCGCGTCCCTGGAGGTTGGCGCCGGTGCAGAAACCGCGTCCTTCGCCTGTCATGACGAGGCAGCGGATACCGTTCTTCGGGTCTTCCACCGCGTCCATGGCCTGCATCAGGCCGCCAAGCATCTCCGGCGACACCGCATTCATCACCTCGGGGTGATTGAGCGTAAGTGTTCCCACTGCGCCGTCGATGTCGAGCTTCACTCTCTCGAATTCCATGGTCTTCTCCCTGTTGTCTCTGTTTCGGTTCGGATTGGTTGTCAGGCCGTGAACTCGGGTTCCTTCTTGGTGAGAAACGCCTTCACGCCCGCGCTGAAATTTGGATGGTCGCCAAGCATGCCCTGAACATCGCGTTCGTAATCGAGCTGCCCTGAATAATCATTGTTGCCTGCTGCGTCGATTGCCTTGCGGATTTCGCCAAAGGCATTGGTCGGCCCCTTGGCAAGCTTGCCTGCAACGGCGCGCGCCTCGGTCATGAGCGCTTCATCCTCGACACACTTCCAGATAAGGCCCCATTCCGCGGCGGTTTCCGCAGGCAGCTTGTCGCCAAGAAGCGCAAGGCCCAATGCGCGTGCGCGGCCAACGAGCCGTGGCAGATGCCAGGTGCAGCCGAGATCGGGGATAAGGCCTAGTCTCGGCCCGAAGACCTGAACGAAGGAAGCGCTTTTGGCGGCGATCACGATATCGGCTGCAAGCGCAAGGCCGACACCGCCGCCCGCAGTCACGCCGTTAACCGCCGCCACGATCGGTTTCTGCAATGCGTAGAGCTCACGCATCATGGGATTGAACCCTACGGTCATGCCGTGAGCGACGCCCTGACCGATGCTCATTCCTTGCTGCCGCTGGCCCTGTGCGGCGAGGTCGGCTCCCGCGCAGAATCCGCGACCAGCACCGGTAATGAGAAGTACCCGTGCCTTGTCGTCCCGAGACACCTCGGCAACCGCCTCGCGCATATCCGCGATGAGCTGTGTGTTGATGCTGTTGAGCACGTCGGGGCGGTTGAGGGTGAGCAGGGCGATGCCGTCTTCGACGGCGAGAGTGAGCGTTTCCATGGGCCTGTCCGGTGGTTGTTCTGGTTGCGGGCAGCTTAGAGCATGGGCGGCGCCTCCGCCGCCGGATTCGCGCCGAAAATAACCCTGAGTCCGGATATGCGAAAGGCCGCCCCGAAGTGCTCGAGCGCGGCCTAGCGTTACGTTGCGTCAAAGTTGGCGATCTGCTGAACGACCCGGTCCGGACGGGTCAGCCGGCCTGGGCTTTTGCCAATTGGTCCGGTGCGAACTCGGTGATCACGCGATTGCGCCCTGCGCGCTTTGCTTCGTAGAGGCAGGCGTCGGCCCGCTCGATGAGCGAGGCTGCGGCATCGCCCGGCTTGAGCTGCGCGATGCCCATCGACATCGTGACGCGGCCGAGCGACTCGCCTGTCGAGCGCTTCACCAGTTCGCGGGCGTGCACCGTCTCGCGGACACCGTTCGCCACGGCCTCCGCAGATGCAATCTCGGTAGCAGGCATGATCACCGCGAATTCCTCGCCACCATAGCGGGCAACGAAGTGGCCGGCGAGTGCTCCGGATTTGAGGCAGCTTGCGACGAGGCGAAGAACCTGGTCGCCGGTGCGATGACCGAATGTGTCGTTGAATTTCTTGAAGTGATCGATATCGCCGATTGCAAGGCAAAGAGGTTTGCCGCTCTTGCTTGCCTTGTCCAGTTCGCGCGCCAGCGCCTCGTCGAATGCCTTGCGATTGTTCACGCCGGTCAGGCCGTCCGTCCGGGCCTCGGTATGCGCCTTTTCCAGGTTCTGCTGAAGCTCGTTCAGTTCCTTCTTTGTCGCCTGCAGATGTTCTTCGAGTTCCGTGCTGCGCTGTTCCATCTTGCGCGAAGCATTCACGATCGCCTCTACCGCCTTGCGTACGTCGCTGGCGGACGACTGACTGGTCAGACCTTCGCTCGCCTCGCGCACGGTGGTGCCGAGGGCCGTCGAGTTGCCGACTGATTCTTCGATGATTTTCAGAATCTGGTCTAGTTCCGTGTTCAGCCTTGCGCCGGTGTTGAGCGTCACGTCGGCAAGTTTGCCTTCGGTAAGATATTTCTTCTGCAGTGAGACAGTCGTGTCGAGATCGATCGGAAGCGCGCTCGCGATGCGGCCATCGATTTCCTGGTTGAGTTCGGGAACACGGCCGGATGCATAACGGAACCAGACCGAGTAGTTGTCAGGCGCTGGCGGTATTCCATGCTGCGCCATGAGCCGGAGCGCTCGCTCGCTCCACTCGGTTGCGAATTCGATATCTTCCACCTGCATCACAAGTAAGATCCCCGCCAGGCTCCGTTGTAGAGCCGATCGCCATTTCTGAACTGCAACCTAGGGCCGTTGGGTTACCTCGGCGTAAATTCGGGAGAAAATGGCGGTTTTTCATGCGCCCCCGGAAATGCCCGGCAGGCAATGGGAAGGGGGGCTCTCAAAGGCGGCTCTATTATGTATATTTCACGAAAATCAAGGGATCCGGGCCGGCTTGTCCGGCCCTTGGCGGGCCGTTTCAGAGGCGGCTTCTGACGAACATAATCATGCGGCAGCTCCCCGGCATGGCCGCAGACGAGGAGGATACAAATGAGCTTGGCGGAGCAGACCACCCATGAAGCGGATTCGGCGACCATTTCGTCCTCGATCCGCGCAATTCTCGACAGGCAGAAGGCGGCCCATATCGCCGAAGGCCCGGCCAGTGCCGAGCGCCGCATTGACTGGATCGACAGGGCCATAGCCATTCTGGTCGACAATCAGAAGGATATTGTCGAGGCGCTTGCTTCCGACTTCGGGCATCGCAGCCACGAACAATCCCTGCTGACCGACGTTATGGGCTCCATAGGGCCGCTCAAGCATGCGAAGAAGCACCTGCGCCAGTGGATGAAGCCCGAGAAGCGGAAGGTGCAGTTCCCGCTTGGTCTGCTTGGTGCAAAGGCCCGCGTCGAGTATCAGCCCCTCGGCACCGTGGGCATCATCAGCCCGTGGAATTTTCCGATCAATCTTACCTGGACGCCGCTTGCAGGTGTTTTTGCTGCCGGTAACCGCGCGATGATCAAGCCGTCGGAGTTCACGCCGGCGACCTCGGAGCTGATGGCGCGCCTTCTGCGTCAGGCTTACGACGAAACGGAAGTCGCAGTCGTAACGGGTGGTGCGGCGGTCGGCGAAGCGTTCAGCCGTCAGCCGTTCGATCATCTTCTCTTCACGGGCGCTACCTCCATTGCCTATCGCGTCATGCGCGCGGCTGCGGAGAACCTGGTACCTTTGACGCTGGAACTGGGTGGAAAATCGCCGGTGATTGTTTCCAAGTCCTCGAAGATCGATGATGCGGCGGCGCGCATCATGAACGGCAAGGTCTTGAATGCCGGTCAGATCTGCCTGGCGCCGGACTACGTCTTCGTGCCGGAAGGCAAGGTAGAAGAGTTTGTCGCCGAAGCGACAAGGTCGGTGACGAAGATGCTGCCGACCATGAAGGACAATCCGGACTACACCTCGATCATCAACCAGCGTCACTACGATCGCCTGAACTCCTATCTGGACGATGCGAGAAGCAAGGGCGCGAAAATCGTCGAGATCAATCCGGCCAATGAGGATTTCAGCCAGCAGCAGGCCCACAAGATTCCGCCTACGCTGGTGCTGAATCCGACCGACGACATGAAGATCATGCAGGACGAAATTTTCGGCCCGCTACTTCCGGTCAAGACCTACAAGGACCTGGACGAGGCCGTTGGCTATGTGAATGCTCATGCGCGCCCGCTCGGCCTCTACTATTTCGGTGAGGACGAACAGGAAGAACGAAAGGTGCTCGACCGTACGACCTCGGGCGGTGTGACCGTCAACGACGTCATCATGCATGTGTCGATGGAAGATCTGCCTTTCGGTGGTGTGGGCCCGTCCGGCATGGGCGCCTATCACGGCATCGACGGTTTCAAGACCTTCAGCCACGCCAAGGCCGTCTATACGCAGTCAAAGGCAAAGATGGTCGCCGAGATGTTCCGCCCGCCCTATGGCGCGAAAACGCGCAAGCTGCTTGCGGCGCAGATCAAGAAGTAAGAGAGCTTGGTCCAATGAGAAAGGCGGCTCTTTCGAGCCGCCTTTTTTATTGATCGTGACCGCTGGAAAAAGAGCTCAGGCGTCTTCCGTTTCCGTTTCGAGCTCGTCGTCGGATTCCTTCGCAGCCCGCTTTGGCAGTTTTACAGGCCGGAGAATGAAAGCAGGAACGTGATCGCCGAGGCCGACCACAGGCCGATCGTCGTCCTTGTCCCGCCCGCGGCTCCGGCGGCCCTGCTTTTCATCGGCCTTGTTTGCCTCGGGCTCCCGGCTTTCCTGCTTGGGAGAGGTCTCTGCCTTCTCCGTGGAGGCCGCTTCGTTCGTCTCTTCGCGCGCGGCCTTGTTTCTGCTGCGCCCGCCGCGGCGTGAACGGCTGCGGCGTTCCTCTTTCTGATCTTCCTCGCCATCGGCTACAGCTTCGGTAACCTCGGCTTCGGCCAATGCCACCGGAGTTTCTTCCGGCGGGACAGGATTGCCGATCAGCTTTTCGATGGCGGCGAGATACTTGCTGTCCTCGCGCGTGGCGAAGGTATAGGCAGTTCCGCTCTTGCCCGCGCGGCCCGTGCGGCCGATGCGGTGCACATAGTCTTCGGCGTGGCTCGGCACGTCATAATTGAAGACATGGCTGACATCGGGGATATCGAGTCCGCGCGCGGCAACGTCGCTGGCGACAAGAAGGCGAATCTCGCCTTTGCGGAAACCATCCAGTGTTTTCGTTCGCACCGACTGATCGAGGTCGCCGTGAATGGCGCCTGCCGAAAGCCCGCTCTTGCGCAGCGCGCGTTCGAGGCTCGCTACATCGCGCTTGCGATTGCAGAAGATGATCGCGTTCTTGACGTTCTCGCGTTCGATGATTTCTTCGAGCTTGTCGTGCTTCCCGTCGCGGCTCGTCTTCACGAGGACCTGACGGATCGTGGCGTTTGTCGAGGAGGCGCGGGCGACTTCGATGCGCTCGGGATTGTGAAGGAAGGTGTCCGTGAGGCGCTGGATTTCCGGCGGCATCGTCGCGGAGAAGAAAAGCGTCTGCCGCGTGAAGGGCAGCTTCTTGCAGATTTCCTCGATGTCCGGGATAAAGCCCATATCGAGCATGCGGTCGGCTTCGTCGATCACCAGAATCTGCACCCCCGTCAGCAGCACCTTGCCGCGCGAGCAGTGGTCGAGCAGCCGCCCCGGCGTCGCGATCAGGACGTCGACGCCGCGGTCGAGCTTCTTGTCCTGGTCGCCGAAAGAAACGCCGCCGATGAGCAAGGCCATCGAAAGCTTGTTGTATTTGCCATAGGTCTCGAAATTCTCGGCAACCTGTGCGGCAAGTTCGCGAGTTGGCTCCAGGATGAGCGAGCGGGGCATTCGCGCTCGGGCCCTTCCGCGCGACAGCTTGTCGATCATCGGCAAGGTGAAGGAAGCGGTCTTGCCCGTGCCGGTCTGAGCGATACCGAGAACATCGCGTCCGGCAAGAACATGGGGAATTGCCTGAGCCTGAATAGGCGTGGGCTCAGTGTAGCCGGTTTCGGCTACAGCTTTCAGTACCTCTGGCGCGAGGCCGAGTTCGTCGAATTTCATTCAGGAAGCCCTGTACACCGTTAATGAAGCTGCCCGTGGCGGCCCACTTTCAAGGGCCCGTGGACGAAGCCTGCCGAACGGGTTCGGAAGGGAAGGGCAGCAAGCGCGCGTTTTCCGCGGTCGCGCGACTCCGCTAAACATGCGCCGGACCATAGGCATAATCGACAATTTGTCAACAGATCCCGGCCGCGACCATTTCCCCCGCGAGGCGGGCAGCCACTCGGCAGGTGCCGCAGTATGCTGAAGACGGCTCACATGGTGGCGATTTCGCACCGGACCCGGACCTCTCCCTGCGGTACCTTGTTTTATTGGCGTTAAGCCTTTCGAGGCATCTTCGAACCTGAGTTTATGCATATCTTCGGAGGAAGATGTCCGAGGAGCGACAGAACGGAGTTCTGGCCAGGAGCCAGCAAACCGGAAAGGCAAGACGTCCCTACCGGCGGGGAAAGCTGTCTCAAATCAACCGCTTCATGGGGCGTCTGCCCACCATGGCCGCCGCGCTCCTTCTGACGGGCTTTGCTGTCGTTCTGGCCATCCTGTTCAACTGGATTCTCGGCAAATTGGGGCTGATCGGCTTCGATCGGCGAATCCTGCTGGCTTCCGTAATCGTTACGGTGCTGGTCGGCTTTCCCATCATCGTTTATGCGCTGCTCATTATCAGGGAGTTGAATTCCTCCCGTCGCACGCTTCGCCAGATGACGGAACGGCTGGCCTGGGCGCTCGACAACGCCGAGCGTGCCAACGAAGCGAAATCACACTTCCTGGCGAATATGAGTCATGAATTGCGGACGCCGTTGAACGCAATTATCGGCTTTTCCGACATTCTCCGAAACGAACGCTTCGGCGCCGTCGGGGATCCTCGCTACCGGGAATACGCTGCCGACATCAACGACAGTGGTGTCCATTTACTGGGCATCATCAACGATATTCTCGATCTCGCGAAAATTGACTCCGGCCATGCCAGCACCTCTAGCGAAACGGAATTCGAGGTGGCCGCCGTTCTCGAAAGTGCGGAGCGCATGGTTCGTTTGCTGGCGGAGCGCGGGAAGGTCGACTTTGTCGTTCAGCGGCCAGACTTCGACATTCGTCTCGTCGGCGTCGAACGGATGGTTCGGCAGATTTTGGTGAACGTGCTTTCGAACGCAGTGAAATTCACCGAACCCGGCGGTGCCGTCTACCTGGTCACGTCCTTGAGAAATAGCGGCGCATTGGTCGTTTCCGTGACGGATACGGGGATTGGCATGACGCATGAAGAGATCAAGGTCGCGCTGACGCCTTTCGGGCAGACGGAAAGCGCGCTTTCCCGCAAGCATCAGGGTACGGGCCTCGGCCTTCCCCTCGCAAAGGCAATGATGGAGCTTCACGGAGGACGCCTGCTGGTCCGAAGCGCTCCCGGAAAAGGCACGAGCATCATTCTCATTTTCCCGCCGGAACGGGTCAGGGCCGCAGGCGGGGAGAAGGCAATCTCGCAGGTTCCCTGAAGCCTCCTCGTAGCATCAAATGTCTCGTAGCATCAGATGTCGAGGTCGTGCGCGAAGGCCGCGTGCTCCTGAATGAACTGGAAGCGGAGCTCTGCCTTGTTGCCCATGAGCCGTTCGATCGTGCCGCTCGTTTCCTTTATCTCGTTCTCGGGCACGACCACTCGCATCAGCGTTCGCTTGCCGCGCGCCATGGTGGTTTCCTTCAGCTGTGCCGGCATCATCTCGCCCAGCCCCTTGAAGCGGCTGATTTCGACCTTGCCCTTGCCGCTGAACTCCTTTTTCAGGAGTTCGTCCTTGTGTGCATCGTCTCGCGCATAAAGCGTCTTTCCGCCCTGCGTCAGCTTGTAGAGCGGCGGCACCGCCATATAGAGATGTCCGTTCGCAATGAGCTTCGGCATCTCCCTGTAGAAGAAGGTTATGAGCAGCGAAGCGATATGGGCGCCGTCGACATCGGCGTCCGTCATGATGATGACCTTGTCGTAACGCAGGTCCTCGTCGCGGTAGTGCGAGCCGGAGCGAACGCCCAGCGCCTGCATCAGGTCCGAAATCTGCTGGCTCTGCGCCAGCTTTGCGCCGCTGGCGCTTGCCACGTTCAGTATCTTGCCACGAAGTGGAAGGATGGCCTGACTCGCACGGTCCCGGGCCTGCTTCGCCGACCCGCCGGCGCTGTCGCCCTCAACGAGAAAAATCTCCGAGCCTTCCGCGGCCGATTGGCTGCAATCGGCCAGCTTGCCGGGAAGCCTCAGTTTGCGTGTCGCGGTCTTTCGCGCCACGTCTTTCTCCTGACGCCGCCGGAGGCGTTCATCAGCCCGATCGATCACCCATTCGAGAAGCTTGTTTGCCTGTTGTGGAGCGGCGGTAAGCCAGTGATCGAAATGGTCGCCGATCGCCTTTTCGACGAGCTTCTGCGCATCGGCACTGGCGAGCTTTTCCTTCGTCTGGCCCTGGAATTCCGGTTCACGAATGAAAACGGAAAGCATTGCGCCCGCCGTGCCCAGAACGTCGTCGGCCTGAATTTGCGATGCCTTCTTGTTGCCGATCAGATCTCCGTAGGCCTTGAGACCCTTGGTAAGCGCCGCGCGAAGCCCCGCTTCATGCGTTCCGCCCTCTGGCGTCGGCACGGTGTTGCAGTAGGAGTTGATGAAACCGTCGCCGCCGCCAAACCAGGAAATCGCCCATTCGACCGAGCCGTGGCTTCCTGCCCGCGAGACCTTGCCCGAAAAAGGATCGGCCGTGACGGTGTCGTAGCCTTCGATGGATACCCGAAGATAGTCGACGATGCCGCCGGGAAAATGCAGGACGTCGCTTGCTGGTGTGTCGTCCTTTTCGCCGATGAGAGAAGGCGCGCAGGACCAGCGAATTTCGACGCCGCCGAAAAGATAAGCCTTGGAACGCGCCATCTTGTAGAGGCGCTTGGGAATGAAATGGGCGCCCTTGCCGAAAATGTCGGCATCGGGGTGAAAAGTGATCTTCGTGCCGCGCCGGTTCTGGATGCGCCCCTTGTTCTCGAGCTTGGTCTTCGGATGACCGCGCTCGTAAGCCTGCGTGTAGAGCGTCTGGTCGCGCGCGACTTCCACCTCGAAACGGTCGGACAGCGCATTGACCACCGATATGCCAACGCCGTGCAGGCCGCCCGATGTCTCATAGGCTTTGCCGCCGAACTTGCCGCCTGAATGCAGGGTCGTAAGGATGACTTCGAGCGCGGATTTGTTCTTGAACTTGGGATGCGGGTCCACCGGAATGCCGCGTCCATTGTCGGCGACGGTAAGGCTGCCATCCTCCGAAAGCGTCACCTCGATCCAGTTCGCATGGCCGGCAACGGCCTCGTCCATGGAGTTGTCTAGAACTTCGGCGAAGAGGTGATGAAGCGCCTTCTCGTCCGTGCCGCCGATATACATGCCGGGACGCCGGCGCACCGGCTCGAGCCCCTCCAGAACTTCGATATCCTTGGCCGAGTAGCTTTCGCCTTTTCCGCTCTCGCCCCTGGACGCAGCCTTGCGTTCCTTCGGCGCGGCCTTGGGCGTGCCGGCAGAGGTGGAAAAGAGATCGTCGGTATCGTTGGATTTGCTCGTCTTGCGGGCGGCCATGAACTCGGAACTTCGTGAAGGAGAATCACCCGGATTGTAGGGCGGGGCGGCGGGAGCGCCAATCGGCTGCTTCTCTCGTGCGGGATTTGCGCTTGGGGCTGGATATGCCACATTTGGCCTCGCTTGTCGTGCCGGAGGGGGTAAATCGAATGACTGTGGATATCGGATCGCCGCTAGCGCTGCCTTGTGGCGCCACGCTGAAGAACCGCCTTGCCAAGGGCGCGATGACCGAGGGGCTCGGCGATCCTCTCAACCGCGCAACGGAGGGCCATGTGCGCCTCTACAAGCGCTGGGCCGAAGGGGGTGCAGGCATGTTGCTTACGGGCAATGTGCAGGTCGACCGGCGTTATCTCGAACGCCCGGGCAATGTCGCGATCGACGGCCCGCAATCGAACGAGGCGATTGCCGCGCTACGCGCCTATGCCCGCGCGGGAACGGAGAACGGCACCCACCTCTGGATGCAGATATCCCACGCTGGAAGGCAGACGCCAGCATCGGTCAACAAGGAGCCGGTTGGCCCCTCGGACAAGGCGCTCGAAATGCCAGGCAGCCAGTTCGGCAAGCCACGGCCCCTCACCGGCGCCGAGATCGAGGATGTCATCCGCCGTTTCGCGCATGCTGCAACGATCGCCCGGGATACCGGCTTCACCGGTGTGCAGATTCATGGCGCCCATGGCTATCTCATTTCCGAGTTCCTTTCGCCCGACGTGAACACCCGTACCGACGAATGGGGTGGCTCGCTGGAGAACCGGGCGCGCCTCCTGCTTGAAACAGTCCGCGCGGTACGTCGCGCGGTTGGCGATGATTTCCCCGTTTCGGTGAAGCTCAATTCGGCTGATTTCCAGCGTGGCGGATTCAGCCATGAAGACGCGATCCGCGTCGCCGCCTGGCTCGACGCGGAAAAGCTTGATCTGCTGGAAATCTCGGGCGGCACTTACGAACAACCGCGCCTCGTTGGCCTCGACGACATGACGCTTCATCCCGAAAAGGCCGAAGTGCGGCGCGAGAGCACCATCGCCCGTGAGGCCTATTTCCTCGAATATGCGAAGGATATTCGAGCGGCGGTAAAGATGCCTCTGATGGTTACGGGCGGCTTCCGCACGGTGGCCGGCATGAACGCCGCTTTGGCGAGCGGAACGATGGACCTCGTGGGGATCGCGCGTCCGCTCTGTGTCGACCCCGCTATCCCCGCGAAGCTTCTGTCCGGCGCGGCCGCAGAAACGCCGGCTTATGAAAAAACGCTTAGGCTTGGGCCAGGCATTCTGGGGCCTCACAGTCCGATCAACATGCTCAAGGCGCTCAACGGTTGGGGTCAGCAGGGCTGGTTCTGCCTCCAGATTCTGCGCATGGGTGAGGGCAAAAACCCCGATCCGAAGATGGGCGTTTTCACCGCATTTCGTAACTACGCGAAGAACGAAGCCCGCGCCGCCGCTGCAATGAAGCGCTGAAGGCGGGTGGAGAGTATGGAGCGGATCGAAGGGCACAGCATCGGTTTCGGCCGGCGTCAGGTCTTGGGCTGGATTCTGGGGCCTGCGCTCCTGTTGCTGACATTCGTTCTTCCAGCGCCCGAGGGGTTGAACGAACTCGGCTGGAGAACGGCCGGCGTGGCCGCGTTGATGGCGGTCTGGTGGATATGCGAGCCGATCCCCATTCCGGCTACTTCGCTTTTGCCGATGGTGCTTTTCCCGCTTCTCGGTATCGTGGAGATACGTGGCGCCGCAGCGCCTTACGCTCATCCGATCATCTATCTCTTTTTCGGCGGCTTCCTCATCGCTCTGGCGATGGAGCGATGGAATCTTCACCGGCGCATCGCGCTCGGTCTTGTCGGGATCATGGGAACACAGCCATCACGAATTGTCGGCGGCTTCATGGTCGCTGCGGCTTTCCTCAGCATGTGGGTAAGCAACACGGCAACGGCGCTCATGATGCTGCCGATCGCGCTGTCCGTCACCGCGCTGCTGGAGACCCAGGCGCGAACGGAGGAAGACAAGGCGCATGCCGCCACTTTCACGCTCGTTCTCCTGCTTGCCGTCGCTTACAGCTCTACGATTGGCGGGCTTGGTACGCTGATCGGCACGCCGCCAAATGCTCTTCTCGCTGCGTTTCTTGGCCAGACCTATGGCGTCCAAATCGGATTCGGTGAGTGGATGCTGATCGGTGTGCCTACGGTGATGATCGGTGTACCGCTTGCCTGGTTCCTCATGACGCGGGTGATCTTCCACCTGAAAGGCATGGAAATACCGGGTGCTTCGGAAGCCATCGCCTATGAGCGCGGAAAACTCGGACCTCTTTCGTCGTCTGAAACCAAGGTTGCTGTGATCTTTGCCCTGACCGCTCTGGGGTGGGTAACCCAGCCGCTGCTGGCAGGATTCCTTCCCTTCATCTCTGACACGGGCATTGCGCTACTCGGTGGGCTGCTTCTTTTCATCACGCCGGTCGACCTCCGCAAAGGCGAATTCCTCATGAACTGGGAGACCGCGAAGCGGGCGCCCTGGGACGTCTTCCTTCTCTTTGGCGGTGGCTTGAGCCTCGCCAGCATGATCGAGAAGCATGGCGTGGCGGAGTGGATCGGCACACTCTTCGCTGGGGCCGAGGCAATTCCTCTCTTGTTGCTCGTCGCACTTGTCTGCGCTCTGATCCTGATGCTTACCGAACTCACCAGCAACACCGCCACGGCCGCGACTTTCCTCCCCGTGATCGCGGCTGTCGCTATTTCCGTCGGCGAGCATCCCTTGCTGCTTCTCGTGCCGGCAGCCATGGCTGCGAACTGCGCCTTCATGCTTCCGGTGGGAACGCCGCCAAACGCCATTGTCTTTGGTAGCGGACGGATAGCTCTGCCCGAGATGGCGAAGGCGGGCATCTGGCTCAATGTGACGTTTGTTTTCCTGATCGTTGCGATGGTCTACGCGCTCGGGCCACTCGTCTTCGGTATCGAGTTTGGCGTTCTGCCGGACTGGGCGGTAAATCCTCCGGCATCCTGAATGCGTTCAAGCATGAAAGCCACCCGTTCCTCGATCGTCGATCTTGGTAGTTCGGCGAGGCGGTATCCCGTCTCCTCATAGGCGGCACGCATGGCGTCGCAGGTGGCGGCAGCTTCGGCGAAGTCCTGCTTCCGTTCATCGTCCTGCCGAAATATTTCCTGCCACGCAGGTGCGATGTAAACGGTTTCGTTGTAGCGGTAGTTTTCGACAGCTTGCTGCAACCATGAGGGGACCGGAGCTCCAATAAGCCGGCTATAGCCGATGAGATCGGGCAGCCCCCGGTCGAAGAAGACCGGGCCGGTGAAATCCGCCATCTGCTGATAGGTTTGGAGGGCGTCCTCGAACATGAGGCGCCGGAAGGCAATGCGGTCTCCGTCATGCGTCGCAGTGCCGCCGCGGAGCCGTTGCTCCTGGATGATGCGCCTCCCGGCTTCTTCCACGGCGAGAAATCCGCTGGCAGCCAGCGCCTTGACCAGGGTCGTCTTGCCTGCCCCCGGTCCGCCGGTGATGACGATAAAATTCTGCTTGTCGTTCATTCTGATATTCCCTGAAGGCAGCGGATATGGTTCACGCAGCAGTGTGCCGCGCTTCGCCTTGTCTGCATCGTGGTTCGGATAACGGGACTGGGAAGAAGGGGGAGGGTATACAACCGGCGCAACCCCGCTCAGACGGAAGCCCCGGTTTCCTGTCGGGCGTTCCTTGCGGGGTTGCTTATGGAAGTGCTGCTCGCACTCGCCCGCGCTGAAGAGCCGGGCCTGTCTCCATTGCCTTTTTGCCTGTGCGCTCAATCAGCGCGGCCTGGGCGTCAGTCTGTCTTCGCGCTTTTCCCTTGGCCTATAAGATTTGCTGACCGGCCGCGCCTGTGAACTGCATCAGGTCTTGGCTATGTGTCTCAATTGCCTTTCTTTCAGAGAAAGGCCTGCGTCGGTGGAGCCATCTTCTTAAACCTCCTCCTTCGTTAGACATGAAAATGCTACGCCCGAAATTGCGAAAGCGTCAACTGGAATAGGCATTTCCGTAATACGCCAAATGTCAGCAATGTTGACCGGTCAAAAATAATCCGCAGGCAGATGAATGGGGGGAGCTATGACGGGCGGAGTGGGGATTGCTTGACGGAACTTGAGGCGGCGGTCAATCTCCGCGCCGTTGGAAATGGAGTTCGAGGGGAGGAAAGAGGGGATGTGGCTTCGTCAGATTGCGCTGGTTGCGCACGAGCTTGAGCCGGTGGTTGATCGGCTGGAAAAGGTCTTCGGTTTGAGGGTCGCCTATAGGGACCCAGAGGTCGGCATTTTCGGTCTGGTCAATGCTGTCATACCTGTCGGCGGAGAGTTTCTGGAGGTCGTCCAGCCCGTGAAGGAGGATGCTTCCGCGCTGCGCTACCTCCATCGCCGTGGCGGCGACGCTGGTTATATGCTCATCTTCGAAGTCGGGGACGCAAAGGCGCATCGCGAACGAGTGCTGGGTCTCGGCGCGCGCCAGATTGCGGCAATGGACAAACGCTATGTCTTTACGCATTTCCACCCGGCTGATTTTGGCGGTGTGTTGACGTCGATCGATAGCGTAGGGGATGTCGACGATTGGCTCGATCCGGACAGTGACTGGCCGCCCGCTGGTTCCGATTGGCGCCACGCAAAAAGCTCCAACGCAACATCCATTCTCGGCGCGACGGTGCAGACGAAAGCGCCTGCGGCGCTCGCCGCCCGTTGGGGGGAGCTGCTCGACGTTCGGGTGGAGGGGGGTAGGTTTGGCCCGGAATTGCGGCTGGCTCGCGGCTTCGTTCGTTTCGTCGAACCGGTCGACGAGGACGGCACCGGTGTTGTCGGTCTCGATATCGCACTGGCCGATCCCAAGGTGGCACTTGCCGAAGCGGAGAAGCTCGGCCTTCCCGTCAGCGGTGACGCGGTGGACATTTGCGGTGTGCGGTTCGATTTGCGAAAGGAATGAAACAGACGACATGACGAAACAAAAACATTGAAAGCTAGCTTTGCCGCTTCTTGAGGGTTGCTTCGTAGCCTTCTAGAAATGCTCGTCTTTGGGGACAGTCCTTCATGATCGCTAACTGTAAAACTGTATACAGCGACCAGCACTCTTCATCGACCTTGGCATGAGGGAAGATGCCCTCTTTAAAGATGCTGCTGCGGAACTTGAAAAGCCGGTACACCTCTTCGTTGACCAGGTTCGAGTTCAGTTCTTGTGTGAAAAATCTTCGTCTCTTTTGTCCATTATCTCCGCCTCCCGGAAAAGCATGGACTATCGCTTCGAAAGCCAACCACATCAGGATGAACCGCTCATGGGCGTAAGGTTGCACGAATGCCTTGTCGAGCAAGATTGAGGCTTCTTCCGGGATATCGTTCAGTTCTGCCTTCTCTACCGGAGGATTTTCGAAGAGGTTGATCGACTGGTTGTCGAAGGGTGAGGCGTATCCGAGATCGGAGTAAGCACCGGAGTCAGTATCCTCCTCCGAGAAATGACTTGCGAAGACGAGTTCGCGTGCCGCAGGAACGCCGAATATCAGCCTAATGGCATTCGCAGCGGCAATGCTGTTTGAGTATTGCTCGCCCCTCTCTTCGGCGCTCACAAATCCGAGGGTCACCTTCAGGTGGTTGCTTCCAGCCGGGATTCGGACTCCGTACGAGGCTGACATGCATTGATCTGATTGGTAGTACCGAAGCCATCGAATTCGTTCAGTGGTGTCGTCCGGAGGAATTGCTTGGGCAACGTCGACATTGCTGAAGTTGTTAGTGGACAGGAACTCTCTGATCTTCGACAGGTCCTTCTGTTGTAGCGACGAACTCCACATCGTCTCCTCGAAGTATCGAAGGCCAAGAGGCTTCCACTCGTCGATTATTCGCTTTCTGTAATTGGTCATTCGGACGCCTCCTTTTTGGTCCGACAGAGGCAGCAAATTTAAGATCAGAAAGTGTTGTCCGCAAAAGCCGGAAAGGCGGTGCTTTAGGAAGCAGTTCGCCTTGCTCTTCAAAGCAAAAAGGCCGGAGCTTTTGCTCCGGCCCTTCGCTTCGGTCCGCAGTCTGACGGATCAGACCGAGTAGTACATGTCGAACTCGACCGGGTGCGGCGTCATTTCGTAACGCAGGCATTCTTCCCACTTGAGTTCGAGGTAACCGTCGATCTGCTCGTCGGTGAAGACACCACCCTTCGTGAGGAACTTACGATCCGCATCGACGGCCGTCAGGGCTTCGCGCAGGCTGCCTGAAACGGTCGGGATTTCCTTCAGCTCCTCAGGCGGCAGGTCGTAGAGGTTCTTGTCCATCGGCCCGCCCGGATCGATCTTGTTCTCGATGCCGTCGAGACCAGCCATCATCATCGCGGCGAAGGCAAGATAGGGGTTCGCTGTCGGATCGGGGAAGCGGATTTCGATACGCTTCGACTTCGGCGACGTGCCATGCGGGATACGGCAGGAGGCGGAGCGGTTGCGCGCCGAATAGGCGAGAAGCACCGGCGCTTCATAGCCGGGGACTAGACGCTTGTAGCTGTTCGTCGACGGGTTGGTGAAGGCGTTGAGCGCCTTGGCGTGCTTCAGGATACCGCCGATGTACCAGAGGCATTCCTGGCTGAGGTCGGCGTACTTGTTGCCGGCGAAAAGCGGCTTGCCGTCCTTCCAGATCGACTGGTGGCAGTGCATGCCCGAGCCGTTGTCGCCGAAGACCGGCTTCGGCATGAAGGTTGCCGTCTTGCCGAATGCATGCGCCACGTTGTGGATCACATACTTGTAGATTTGCATGTGGTCGGCAGCCGTGGTGAGCGTCTGGAATTTCGTACCGAGCTCGTGCTGCGCAGCCGCCACTTCGTGGTGGTGCTTTTCGATATGAACGCCCATCTCTTGCATGACCGTCAGCATTTCGCCGCGGAGGTCCTGGCAGCTGTCGATCGGGTTGGCGGGGAAGTAGCCGCCCTTCGTGCGCGGACGGTGGCCGAGATTGCCCGTTTCATAGGCCGTGTCGGAGTTCGTCGGAAGCTCGACGGAGTCGAGCTCGAAGCCCGTCTTGTAGGGGTTCGCGGAGAACTTCACATCGTCGAAGATGAAGAATTCCGCTTCCGGGCCGAAGACGATCGTGTCCCCAATACCGGTCGACTTGAGATAGGCCTCGGCGAGCTTGGCGGTACCGCGCGGGTCGCGGGCATAGGGTTCGCCCGTGGACGGTTCCAGAACGTCGCAGAAGACGGCGAGCGTCGTCTGCGCATAGAACGGATCGATCGTCGCCGTCGCTGTGTCGGGCAGCAGAACCATGTCCGACTCGTTGATCGCCTTCCAGCCGGCAATCGAGGAGCCGTCGAACATCGTACCTTCGGCCCAGAAGTCGTCATCGCAGAAGCCGATATCGAAGGTGACGTGCTGCATCTTGCCGCGCGGATCGGTGAAGCGCAGGTCGACGTACTTGACGTCCTTCTCCTTGATGACGTCCTGAATAGATTTGCCAGCCATTTGGTCCTCTTTTCCCTGTTGTCCTTTAGGGGTTCGTTCGGATGGGCTTGCGCCCAGCATTGAAGTTTCGATTTTGGGTCCGCGCCTGTTGGCGCCGTGCGTGCCTTTCGGGCTGCCGCGCGCCGGACCCTCGAAGGTCGTCTTATTTGATGGTCGTCAACTAAGCCCCCTAGATTGCCTCGGCGCCGGTTTCGCCCGTGCGGATGCGGATCGAGTCTTCGATATTGGAAATGAAAATCTTGCCGTCGCCGATGCGGCCCGTGCGCGCGGCCTGCTGGATCGCTTCCACGGCCTTGGCGACCATGTCATCGTTCAGCACGACCTCGATCTTCACCTTCGGCAGGAAATCGACGACATATTCCGCGCCACGATAAAGCTCCGTGTGACCCTTCTGGCGCCCGAAGCCTTTGGCTTCCGTCACAGTGATGCCCTGGAGTCCCACTTCCTGCAGCGCTTCTTTCACTTCGTCGAGCTTGAACGGTTTGATGATCGCCTCGATCTTTTTCATTTCTGACTTCCTTAATCACGGGGCTCGCCGCCCGCATCCACGTGTTTGTTGAATAGCACGGCCCGTGCCAACCTTGTGCGGGAGGAAAAGCTCTTTGAATCCAGTGGCTTGCGTCTTTCGGTTCAGCAGGATGCCCTCAGTTTGGGCAGCTTTGTTGCCCACAATATAGGCAGATTGGACAAAATAAAGGCACTGCTTTAACCAAAACGCCGTGGGAGGTCCTGCGGGGTCCCGGAAGCGCTATTTGAGCGGAGATTGACAGTCTCCGCCATGCCCGCGACAACGCCGCCAGACGAATCCTGTGGAAAAGGCGAGGGTGTTCTGCATGCGGCCGGCGAACAAGGTCTATTCGGCTCTGGGCACGACGATCTTCACGGTCATGTCCGCGCTCGCCACGGAGCACGGTGCGATCAATCTCGGCCAGGGCTTCCCGGACGACGAGGGGCCGGACGATGTTCGCGCCGCCGCCGCGAAGGCGCTTCTCGACGGGCCGAACCAGTATCCGCCCATGATGGGTCTCCCCGCGCTCCGCCAAGCCGTCGCTGCCGCTAACAAGCGTTTCTACGGTCTCGACGTCGACTGGCAGAAGGAAGTCATGGTGACCTCGGGCGCCACCGAAGCCCTGCATGACTGCCTCATGGCACTGCTCAATCCAGGCGACGAGGCGATCATCTTCGAGCCCGCCTATGACAGCTACCGCCCGGTGATCGAGGCGGCGGGCGCGAAGGTCGTCGCCGTACCGCTCGAGCCGCCTCACTGGTCGCTCCCGATGGAAGAGCTCGAAGCCGCCTTCTCGGACAGGACCAAGCTCGTCCTCGTCAACACGCCGATGAACCCCATCGGCAAGGTCTTCACGAAGGACGAACTCGGCCGCATCGCTGCGCTGATGGAGCGCCACGACGCCTATGCCGTCTGCGACGAGGTCTATGAGCATCTCGTTTTCTCGGGTCACAAACACGTGCCGCTGATGACGCTGCCCGGTATGCGGGAGCGCTGCCTGCGCATCGGTTCGGCCGGCAAGACCTTCTCGCTGACCGGCTGGAAGATCGGTTATGTCACCGGCCCCGCGCATCTGATGGAGGTGGTCGCGAAGACCCACCAGTTCGTCACCTTCACCACGCCGCCGGGACTCCAGTCCGCGGTCGCCTATGGTCTCGGTAAGGACGACGATTATTTCGCAGGCCTCGCGTCCTCGCTCGAAGCGAAGCGCGACTTGCTGGCAAAGGGCTTGAAGGAGGCGGGCTTCGACGTGCTTCCCGCCGACGGTACCTATTTCATCTCCGCCGACTTCCGTCCTCTCGGGTTCACCGGCACCGACGACGAGTTCTGCCGCGAGATCACGATGAAGGCGAAGGTCGCCGCCATTCCGCTCTCCGCCTTCTATTCCTCGCCGGATGCGCCGCGCCACCTCGCGCGCTTCTGCTTCTGCAAACAGGACGCGATCCTCGAGGAAGCGAGCGCGCGTCTGAAGGCCTTTACGCGGGGTGGGGCTGCGTGACGCTCTCTGCCGCCCGACGCTCCGCGCAGTCAGGCAAGGCCGAATGGCTTGTCGTCTTCCTGCACGGCTATGGTTCGCATGGCGCGGATCTCATGTCCTTCGCGGACTACTGGCAGTCCTCCATGGAGAACGTGGCCTTCGTCGCGCCGGATGGGCCGGAGGCCACGAAGGATGGCGGCTTCCAGTGGATCGGCAAGCGCCCCGCGGGCGACCCGCGTCTCTATGACGATGCGGTCGCCGTCGCGCCGCCAGTGCATGACTTCATCGACGCGGAGCTTGCGCGCGAAAATCTCGACGCCTCTCGTCTCGCGCTTGTCGGCTTCAGCCAGGGCACGGTGATGGCGCTGCATCTCGGTCTGCGCCGTGCCGTCGCCCCCGCTGCGGTGCTCGGCTATTCCGGTGGTCTTGTCGGTGCGGACAGGCTTGCTGCGGAGATCACCTCGAAGCCACCGGTGATGCTCGTTCATGGCGAGCAGGATGAACTCGCGCCCCTCTACGGCATGATGGCGTCGGTAAAGGCGCTGACCGAAGCAGGCGTCGCCTGCCAGGGTTTGCCGCTTCCCGGCCTCGGTCATGCAGTCGATGCGAACGCGCTTGTCTATGGTGCACGCTTTCTTCTCTCTGCCTTCGCCTATCGAGAGAAGCACGGCGCCTGACGCAGCGGCGCCGGGCTGCCTCAAGGCCCGCTGGACAGGCCGGATGCAACCGCTATTCTTCCCGGCAAATGGTTAGCGCCGCGAACTAATAAGTATCAGGGAGACTTCCGATGTCCGACATCAAAATCGACGACCGTATGCCCGTGCTGGTGGGCTGCGGCCAGCTCGTCCAGAAGGAAAAGGATGTCGAGAAGGCGAAGTCGCCAATGCATCTCATGGCGGATGCGGCGGAAGCCGCCGCCGCAGACACCGGACTCGGCAAGAAACTCTGGGATGTCGTGGATAACGTCACCACCGTCCGCTTCATCACCGACAGTCCTGACTCGGCGAAGCTCCCCTTTGGCCGTTATCCGAATTCGGCCAAGACGCTGGCCAACATGATCGGCGCGAACCCCTCCAGGACCTGCTACGGCCCGACCGGCGGCAACACGCCCCAGCTCCTCGTGAACCACACCGCGGAACTCATCGCCAATGGCGAGACGGATGTCGCGCTCGTTGCCGGTTCGGAATGTTTCGGCACCATGATGCGCGCGCTGGGGCAGGGCAAGGTGCTTCCCTGGCATGACGAGAACCCGGGCGGTGAGCGTATCGATATCGGCATCGAGAAACTCGGCGTCACCGAAGTCGAAAAGCGCCACAAGCTGCAGTTCCCGGTGAACATCTACCCGATGTTCGAGAATGCTATTCGCGGCGCTGCGGGGCGCAGCGTGAAGGATCACCAGCTTGCCATCGGCAAGCTCATGGCGCCATTCACGGAAGTTGCGGCGAAGCACCCGCAGGCCTGGTTCCCGATCGCCCGCACGGCGGAGGAAATCGCGACGCCGACGGATGACAACCGCTATGTCGGTTTTCCGTACACGAAGTATATGAATGCCATCATGCAGGTCGATCAGGCTGCCGCCGTGGTCATGATGTCGGTGAAGAAGGCGCGCGAACTCGGTGTGCCTCAGTCAAAATGGGTCTTCCTGCATGGCTGCGCCGATGCGAACGATCTTTGGTACCCCACTGAGCGCGTGAACTATCACTCCTCGCCGGCCATTCGCATGATGGGCAAGAAGGCATTCGCCATGTCCGGCTGGTCGATTGATCAGATCGACTATTTCGATCTCTATTCCTGCTTCCCTTCCGCCGTTCAGATCGGCCGCAACGAACTGGGCATTGCCGAGGACGACCCGCGCGCGCTCACCGTGACCGGCGGCCTTCCTTACTTCGGTGGTGCCGGTAACAACTATGTCATGCACTCGATCGCCACCATGATCGAGAAGCTTCGCGCCAAGCCGGGCACCAAGGGTCTCGTTACCTCGAATGGCTGGTACGTGACGAAGCATGGTCTCGGCCTTTATTCGACTACGCCCCGGGAAGGAAAATGGGAGCGCGAGAACCCGTCCACCTACCAGGCCGAGATAGACGCGGAGAAACATCCGAAGGTCGAGGAAAAGCCGAATGGCAAGGCGAAGATCGAAACCTACACCGTCGTGCATGGCCGTGGCGGCGCGGAGTTCGCCATCGTCTTCGGCCGCATGGCCGATACCGACGCGCGTTTTGTCGCCCACACGCCGAACGACCCGGCGACGCTTGCCGACATGGTCGAGCGTGAGCAACTGGGCCGGTCCGGAACCGTTCAATCCTTCGCCGACGGCAGCGTCAACATCTTCACGCCTGAATAGAGAAAGTCATTGCCGGGCCGGACCGAAAAGGTCCGTGACCCGGCAACCCAGAAGCGTCTCTGACGTGTCTGAAAAACGCCCTCTCACCAGAGCCAGGTTTCCGGATCGGGCACAGGCTTGCCGTCCATAGCCATCATGAAGCCCTTGATGGTGCGGATCAGGAACCAGACGATCGTCGCAAGCGCAAGAAGGAAACCGATGCCGATCACGGCCGTGAGTGCGCTGATCACCGCGAAAAGAAGGCCAATCCAGAAGGTACGGATCAGAAACGTGTAATGCGAGGCGGGCGTGGCCCCTGCCTCCCCACGTTTCAGATAGGCGACGATCACGCCCGCAATAGCGGTAATGCCTACGACAAGGCTTATGAAATAGAGAATGTAGACGAGCTTCGGTCCGTCCATTTCATTGACCGGCTGTGTCACCGGCGGTTGCGTCTCGGTCATGGAATGCCTCCTCCTCGAGAATCACCGTAACAAGGCTAACGGCTCGGGCAGGGCGTGACCATCCGCCTTGCATTCGTCCTCGCCCTCGCAGACAAACGGCCATCTGGTCATTCCGTTTCGGGAGAGAGATTCCATGCCTGTCATCTACATGATCCGTCACGGTGAAGCCGCTGCAGGCTGGGACGCCGATGCCGATCCCGGTCTGTCCGAAAAGGGCAGGGCGCAGGCCGAAGCTGTGGCCCGCGAAATCGAGCGGCGGGTGGGACGGAAGCTGCCGATCCTCTCATCGCCGCTGCGCCGCTGCCGCGAAACGGCCATGCCGCTATCGAGAGCATGGGAATGCGAGCCAGTGATTGAGACTCGTGTAGCCGAGGTTCCGTCGCCGATCGAGGATCTCGAGGCGCGTGGCGTTTGGCTGCGGCGTCTAATGACGGGCACCTGGGCGGAAGCGGTCGCGGGAGAGGGCAATGGCGGGCACACCGGACACAAGGTCGATCTCCTCGCCTGGCGCCAGTCGGTGATCGATGTGCTGACCGGCCTTAGGGAGGATACGGTCGTCTTTTCCCATTTCATCGCGATCAACGTCGCGGCCGGAGCGGCGATGGAGGATAACCGCCTTGTCACGTTCCGCCCGGACAATTGTTCGGTCACCGTTTTCGAGGCGAAAGGTTCTTCTCTCTCCCTCGTCGAAAAGGGCCGTGAGGCGGAAACCAAGGTGAATTGACGTCTACGGGAAATCGCCAATTCCCCGCCGCAATCGCGTGGCTATAGTGACGGCCATGACAGACGCGACCGATTCTACCGAGCTTCTTACCGTCGAAGAGATGGGCCGTGCCGATGCGCTCACCATTGAGCGCGGCACGGCGGGCATCCTGCTGATGGAGAATGCGGGCCGGGCGGTCGCCGATGCGATTGTCGCCCGCTTCCCTCAAGGCCCGGTTTCCGTTCTCTGCGGCCCCGGCAACAATGGCGGCGACGGCTTTGTCGTCGCCCGCCTTCTGGCCGAGTGGGGTTGGCCGGTCACGCTTTTCCTGTTGGGTCCTCGCGACAAATTGAAGGGCAATGCTGCCGAGGCCGCGGACCGCTGGCCGGGGGCCGTTCACCCGCTTGGCGCCGATGCGGGAAAGGGCGCATCCCTTGTTGTGGATGCAATCTTCGGCGCCGGGCTTGCGCGCGATGTGGATGGCCTTCCTGCTGACGTAATCCGCCGTATCGGCGAGACAGGTACGCCGGTCGTCGCCATCGACATGCCGACGGGCATAGACGGCAACACGGGAAAGGTGAGGGGTGCCGCCTTCAATGCCGCGCTTACCGTCACTTTTTTCCGCCCAAAGCCGGGCCACCTGCTCTTGCCCGGCCGTCTTCATTGCGGCGAGCTTCTCGTGCGCGACATCGGCATCGACGGGCGGGTCCTTGATGAGATCGCGCCGCGTAGTTTCGTCAACGATCCGCCTCTCTGGTCGTCCGTGTTTCCGCGGCCGCGCCTCGACAGCCACAAATACACGCGCGGCCATGCCGTCGTGGTCTCCGGGGATGCCGCGCATACCGGCGCGGCGCGCCTCGCCGCCCGGGGTGCTCTCCGGGCAGGCGCGGGGCTCGTCACCTTGGCCTCGCCCCCATCGGCAATGCTGGTCAATGCCGCGCATCTCACCGCGATCATGCTGACGCCCTTCGAAGGCGCCGATGCCTTGACGAAGATTCTGGAAGACAAGCGCAAGAACGCACTTCTCATCGGGCCGGGCGCGGGGATCGGCTGGGAGACCCGGGACAATGTCCTTGCAGCGCTTCTTTCCGGCGCTGCGATGGTTCTCGATGCCGATGCGCTGACCTCCTTTGCGGAGATTCCCCGCGATCTTTTCGTCGCCATCAAAGGGTACTTCGCCGGTCCCGTCGTCATGACACCTCATGAAGGGGAATTCGCGCGCCTGTTCCCTGCGCTCGCTGCGGGAGGGGCGGACAAGCTGGAGCGGGCGCGCCTTGCCGCGGCGGAAGCCGCGGCCATTGTGATCCTCAAGGGGCCCGACACGGTCATTGCCTCGCCAGATGGACGCGCCGCCGTCACGCGCAATGCAGGGCCGGAGCTTGCCACGGCGGGGTCGGGTGACGTGCTGGGCGGCATCGTTCTGGGGCTTCTGGCGCAAGGGATGCCGCCTTTCGAGGCCGCTTGCGCCGCCGTCTGGCTCCATGGCGAGGCTGGCGACTGTTTCGGTCCCGGCCTCATTTCCGAGGACCTGCCCGAAATGCTTCCCGCCGTCCTTAGGGATCTCCTGCGGCATATCTGAGAGCGGTTCGCCGTTCCGCGGCTTTTGCTGGCAATCGCCTTATGCCCTTGATATAGAGTGCGCCAAATCAGGGACAGGCTGGCTTAAACAGGCTTCGCCAGAGCCCTTCTTGCGGGCGTGGCGGAATTGGTAGACGCGCTGGATTTAGGTTCCAGTGCCGCAAGGCGTGGGGGTTCGAGTCCCTCCGCCCGCACCAGGCCGGAAGCCCGGCTGACGGAATGGCCGAAAAAGAACGGATTGGATGATGCAGGTCACGGTTACGAACGCGGACGGTTTGAAGCGCGAATTGAAGATTCAGGTCCCCGCGCAGGATCTGGAAGCGAAGCTTGGCGCCAAGCTCGATGAGATGAAGGGCCAGGTGCGCCTCAAAGGCTTCCGCCCCGGCAAGGTGCCGGTCAGCCACCTGCGCAAGACCTTCGGCAAGCAGGTCATGGGCGAGGTCATCCAGGAAACCGTCGGCGAAACCAGCCAGAAGGCGATCCAGGACGAGTCCCTGCGCCCGGCCTTTCAGCCTTCAATTGATCTGGAGGGTGAAATCCAGGACGTGATCGACGGCAAGGCGGACCTCACCTACAAGATGAGCTTCGAGGTGATCCCGGCCTTCGAACTTGCCGACTTTTCGAAGATGTCGCTCGAACGCCTCACGGCCGAGGTGAAGGAGGAGGATGTCGAGGAGTCGCTCAAGCGTCTGGCAGAAAACCAGAAGAATTTCGAGCCGCGCGAAGAAGGCGCCAAGGCGGAAGAGGGCGACCTGCTGACGCTCGATTTCGTCGGCAAGATCGACGGCGAAGCCTTTGAGGGCGGTTCGGCCGAGGACGCCAATCTCGAGATCGGCTCTGGCCGCTTCATTCCCGGCTTCGAGGAACAGCTCATCGGCGCCAAGGCTGGCGACGATGTCGAGGTGAAGGTCACCTTCCCCGAGGAGTACGGCGCCGAACATCTCGCCGGCAAGGATGCCGTCTTCGAGGTCAAGGTCAAGGAAGTGAAGGCTCCTGCCGAAGTGAAGCTCGACGACGAGCTGGCCAAGCGTTTCGGCTTCGACAGCCTGGAGAAGCTGCGCGAAGCGCTCGCCGAACAGATCAAGGGCGAATACGCCCGCATGTCCCGCATGCACCTCAAGCGCGCCATGCTCGACAAGCTGGACGAACTGCATGACTTCGAACTGCCACCCTCCATGGTCGAACAGGAGTTCAACCAGATCTGGCATCAGTTCGAGCATGAGCTTCAGCATCAGAATAAGACGGTTGCCGATCTCGATGAGCCGGAAGAGGAAGTGCGTGGCGAGTATCGCAAGATCGCCGAGCGCCGCGTCCGTCTTGGGCTTCTGCTGGCGGAAGTCGGCGAGAAGAACAGCATCACCGTCACCGATCAGGAGCTCAATCAGGCGCTGGCCGAGCGGGCACGCCAGTTCCCCGGCCAGGAGCGCCAACTCTATCAGTACTTCCAGCAGAACCCGCAGGCGGTGCAGGAACTGCGCGCTCCGATCTTCGAGGACAAGGTTGTCGATTTCATCGCCGAGCTGGCCGATGTAAGCGACAAGCCGGTCAGCCGTGACGAGCTCTTCGCCGATCCCGATGCCGACGAACACGAGCATCACCACCACGATCATGATCACGACCATGACCATGATCACGGGGAAGAGAAGCCGGCAAAGAAGAAGGCTGCGCCGAAGAAGGCCGCCGCCAAGAAGGACGAGGACGGCGAGAAGAAGCCCGCCGCCAAGAAGGCGCCCGCGAAGAAAAAGAAGGAAGACTGAGCGGCGCCTCGGTGAGACGTTCGAAGGCCCGAACCTCGGTTCGGGCCTTTTTCTTTCCGCATTATTGAATTGCGGCGTAAATGCGACGGCTTTCTTGAGGTTTCGTTAGTAAAAATTTCTCTCCGAAGAAGAAAAACCTGTTGCGCGGACTCGGCGATACCTATATCCCCGCGCATCACAAGACGCACAACGCACGTGCCGCTGGCCCATCGCAGGTTTATGCAACGACGGAAAGCGTCCTTTTTGGATCACGCCGGACTCTGAAAGAGCCGGGTCTGAAAAAGGGTGTTTACGATGTTCGCTTCCGAGCAGGGCCGCCGTGCCCGTTCGCGCATCTCCATGAAATCCGCCGCCAAGTCGGTCCCGGCCACAAAGCCGGTTGCGCCGGGCAAGCAGCCTGCGCGCCGCAAGCCGCGTCTGCGTCTGGTGCCCAAGGCTGCCGAGCTTCCGCTGGAGCGCGGCGGCCTGCCGCCCAAGATCGCGCGCTATCTCGCCGCCGCCGAGCTTCCTTCCCCTTGCCTTGTGGTCGATGTGGATATCGTCGCCCATAACTTCGAGGAACTTGCCCGCTCGCTCCCGCAGGCGCGCATCTTCTATGCCGTGAAGGCGAACCCCGCCGACGAGATTGTCTCTCGCCTGGCGCGCCTAGGCTCGTCTTTCGACACCGCCAGCATGGGCGAGATCGACCTCTGCCTGAGCCACGGCGTCTCCGCGGATCGCCTCTCCTTTGGTAACACCATCAAGAAGGAGCGCGATATCGCCGAGGCCTATGCCAAGGGCGTGCGCATGTATGCCTTCGACAGCGCCGCCGAACTCGACAAGATCGCGCGCGTTGCGCCGGGGTCGAGGGTCTATTGCCGCGTGCTCATGGAATGCGAAGGCGCCGAGTGGCCGCTCTCGCGCAAGTTCGGCTGCGAACCCGACATGGCGGCGGACCTTCTCGTTCGCGCGAAGGAACTCGGCCTCGATGCCTATGGCGTGTCATTCCATGTCGGTTCCCAGCAGACGGATCTTTCGCAATACGACAAGGCTCTGGCGCTCTCACTCTCGCTCTTCCGCGAACTTGAGGCACGCGGTGTGAACCTCCGCATGGTCAACATGGGCGGTGGCTTCCCCTCGCGCTATCGCACGGACGTCCCCTCGATTGCTGCATACGGTGAAGCGATCCGCGAGGCGCTGGTTCGTCACTTCGGCGATCGTCAGCCGGAAGTCATCGTTGAGCCGGGCCGCGGTGTTGTCGGCGATGCCGGCGTCATCCAGGCGGAAGTCGTTCTCGTCTCGGAAAAGGGCAGCGACGACACGCGACGATGGGTCTATCTCGATGCCGGCAAATTCCACGGCCTCGCGGAGACCATGGACGAAGCCATCCGCTACCGCCTCCTGACCTCGCGCGACGGCGGCGAGACCTCGCCTGTCGTTCTTGCCGGGCCGACCTGCGACAGCGCCGACATTCTCTACGAGAAGACGGACTATCGTCTGCCAGTCTCGCTTCAGGCGGGTGACAAGGTGTGGATCCTCGCCACGGGCGCCTACACGACGACCTATTCGGCCGTCGCGTTCAATGGCTTCCCGCCGCTGGCGAGCGTTTGCATCTGAGGCCCGTTAGGCTGGCTCACACACACATAATGAAGGAAGGAACGGCCGGGCGCGCCTGCCGCTGCCGCCGTCTCCTTGTATGGAAACGGACATGAAGATCGTAACTGAATCTGGTTCACACACGCCTGCCGTCGAGAAGCTGGTGGCTGAAGCCTTCGGCCCGGACCGCTTCGCGAAGACCGTCTACAGGCTTCGCGACGGCGTGGAGCACGACGCCTCGCTTGCCCTGGTCGCTCTCGACAAGGGCGAGGTCGTCGGCACGCTTCGCTTCTGGCCGATCGAGATTGAAGGCGGGGTCCAGGCGCTCCTGCTGGGGCCGCTGGTCACCTCGCCTGATCGCCAGGACGAGGGTATCGGCAGCCGGCTCATGAAGGCCGGTCTTGCGCGGGCAGCGGAGCAGGGACACAGGATCGTGGTGCTTGTTGGCGACGAGCCCTATTACCGCCGTTTTGGATTTACCCGTGCGCTTGCCCGGAGGCTGGAACTGCCGGGCTGGGTGGACGAAACCCGTTTCCTAGCCCGAGAGCTCGTTTCGGGCGCCCTTGCGGGCGTTTCGGGCATGATCGGACGTCCGGGCGAGGCAGTTCCGGTATCGGCAAGGGTAAAACAGGCTGCCTGACCCTGCGGCAAAAGACCCGGCGCAGCGAGGGGGCGAAATCTGCCATTCCAGCCCCTATATTGGTTGCGCTAGTGTTCTGAACTGTCCATTTACCGAATCGGCCTAAACACGGCGGATGTCCAGATTCATGCGCTTGCATGGGTATGCGACGCTTGCGCCCTTTGCCGGGCGGCAGCGCTCCCTGCTAAAACGCCTGAAACATCCGACGCTCAGGAGAGACAATGAAAGACCCCATCGAAACCTACATGAACCTCGTGCCGATGGTGGTCGAGCAGACCAACCGTGGTGAGCGGGCCTATGACATTTTCTCGCGCCTGCTGAAGGAGCACATCATCTTCGTCGCCGGCCCAATCGAAGACGGCATGGCGATGCTTGTGACGGCGCAGCTTCTCTTTCTCGAAGCCGAGAATCCGAAGAAGGAAATCTCGATGTACATCAACTCGCCGGGCGGGGTGGTGACGTCGGGTCTGGCGATCTACGACACCATGCAGCACATCCGTCCGCCGGTCGCGACCGTCTGCATGGGGCAGGCCGCTTCCATGGGCTCTCTTCTTCTTGCCGCCGGTGAAAAGGGTATGCGCCACGCGCTGCCGAACGCCCGCATCATGGTCCACCAACCTTCTGGCGGATTCCAGGGGCAGGCCACGGACATCGAAATTCACGCGCGCGAAACGATTGCGATTCGTGAACGCCTGAACAACATCTATGTGAAGCATACGGGTCAGAGCCTGAAGGCTGTCGAAGACGCTCTGGAGCGCGACAACTTCATGAGCCCCGAGCGTGCCAAGGAGTTCGGCATCGTCGACCATGTCGGCGTCGAACGGCCGGCGGCGCCCAGCGATAGCGCCAAAAAGGGCTGATTTGACTTCACTTTGCACGTATCCGGCGAGGCGGCATGCCCGGTAAACAGGCTCCGTTTGCACAAGAAACGAGCCTGAAAAATGCGTGATTCCGTTATTTTCAGCAGGGTTCTGGCGCAATTGAGGGGTAATGAAATGTTGATCCCTCGCCGAATAACATGCTCGTATGGAGCTAAGGTGACAGGTTGAGTCATCCGTTTATCTCGTCCGGGCGTACTGAAACGGATGGCTTGATCGGTTGCTGCAAGGCAGGCACGGTTGGTGCATTGGCTGGACGTACCGGTCAGGGCCTGCAGGTTACTAAGGAGTTTTTATGAGCAAGGTGAGCGGCGGCGACTCCAAGAACACGCTCTACTGTTCTTTCTGCGGCAAAAGCCAGCATGAAGTCAGGAAGCTGATCGCGGGACCGACCGTCTTTATCTGCGACGAGTGCGTCGAACTCTGCATGGATATCATCCGCGAGGAGAACAAGAGCTCGCTGGTGAAGTCGCGTGACGGTGTTCCTTCGCCGCAGGAGATCTGCGCTGTGCTGGACGATTACGTTATCGGCCAGAAGCATGCAAAGCGTGTTCTCTCGGTTGCTGTTCACAACCACTACAAGCGTCTCAACCACGCTTCGAAGAACAACGATGTCGAGCTTGCGAAGTCGAACATCCTGCTGATCGGTCCGACGGGTTGCGGCAAGACGCTTCTCGCCCAGACGCTCGCGCGCATCCTGGATGTGCCGTTCACCATGGCGGATGCGACGACGCTGACCGAAGCCGGTTACGTCGGTGAAGACGTCGAGAACATCATCCTCAAGCTGCTGCAGGCGGCCGACTACAACGTCGAACGCGCGCAGCGCGGCATCGTCTATATCGACGAAGTCGACAAGATCAGCCGCAAGTCTGACAATCCTTCGATCACGCGTGACGTGTCGGGCGAGGGCGTCCAGCAGGCGCTGCTGAAGATCATGGAAGGAACGGTTGCTTCCGTACCGCCGCAGGGAGGCCGCAAGCATCCCCAGCAGGAATTCCTGCAGGTCGACACGACGAATATCCTTTTCATCTGTGGCGGCGCGTTCGCCGGGCTCGAAAAGATCATCGGTCAGCGCGGCAAGGGCGCAGGTATCGGATTCAGCGCCAAGGTCGAGGCGGTCGAGGATCGCCGGACGGGCGATGTCCTGAAGGATCTCGAGCCGGAGGACCTGCTCAAGTTCGGCCTCATTCCCGAGTTCGTCGGCCGTATGCCGGTTCTGGCGACGCTTGAGGATCTCGACGAGGAGGCGCTGGTCACCATTCTGACCCAGCCCAAGAATGCGCTCGTGAAGCAGTATGAGCGTCTCTTCGAGATGGAGAATGTGAAGCTCACTTTCTCGGATGAGGCGCTTCGCGCGGTTGCCCGCAAGGCGATCGAGCGCAAGACCGGCGCCCGTGGCCTTCGGTCGATCCTGGAGTCGATCCTGCTCGACACGATGTTCGATCTTCCGACGCTCGAAGGCGTCGAGGAAGTCGTCATCAGCGCCGAGGTCGTCGAGGGCAAGGCGCGGCCGCTCTATATCTATGCCGAGCGGCAGGGCGATATCGGCACGGGAGCGTGACCGGAAAGACCTGAAAATCGGGCTTTTTCGAAATTTGTGGATGGCCTTGAAAGCATGTGCTTTCAGGGCCATTTTCATTTTAACCAGTAGGCCCACCCAGGCCGCGAGCCGGGGTTCCGCAGGGTAACCCCGCAGCCTTCTCGTCCAAAGCAGCGCCGAAAGAGGCGCGGCAAGCCCGAATCCCGTTATTCTGGTGGACGACCGGCAGATCAGCATTCGTTCAGAATCGGATGTTAGGCTGATGCTTCGCTGCGGGCGGCAGATATTAGTAAGGCAGGTAGCAGACCATGACCGACAACGAACAGAGCAACAAGCCTCCAGCCGGCGATGCGGGCAAGGACGGGACGCTCGTCCTCCCTGTGCTCCCGCTGCGCGACATCGTGGTCTTCCCGCACATGATCGTGCCGCTCTTCGTCGGGCGCGAGAAATCCGTGAGGGCCCTCGAAAACGTGATGCAGGACGACAAGCAGATTCTGCTCGTCGCCCAGAAGAACGCAGCAGACGATAATCCGTCAGCTGACGAAATTTACGAAGTGGGCACGGTAGGCTCCGTGCTTCAGCTTCTCAAGCTTCCCGATAACACCGTCAAGGTGCTGGTCGAAGGCGTGCGCCGGGCGCGCGTGAAGAAGTTCACGCCGAATGACGAGTTCTTCGAAGCGGAGATCGAAGTCGTCGAGGAAAAGGATGATGACGGCGAGCAGCTCGAAGGGCTGTCGCGTTCCGTCGTCTCGCAGTTCGAAGGCTATGTGAAGCTCAACAAGAAGGTGCCGCCGGAAGTTCTCGGCTCCATCGGTCAGATCGACGATCCGGCGAAGTTGGCCGACACCATCGCGAGCCATATCAACATCAAGATTCCCGAGAAGCAGGAGCTTCTCGAAATGCCGTCCGTCACCGAACGGCTGGAGCGTGTCTATTCGCTGATGGAAGGCGAAATCAGCGTGCTCCAGGTCGAAAAGCGCATCCGTTCGCGCGTGAAGCGCCAGATGGAGAAGACGCAGCGCGAGTACTATCTGAACGAGCAGCTCAAGGCCATTCAGAAGGAACTTGGCGACGGCGACGAAGGCAAGGACGAGATGCGCGAGCTCGAAGAGCGCATCCAGAAGACCAAGCTTTCGAAGGAAGCGCATGAAAAGGCCATGGCGGAGCTGAAAAAGCTCAAGCAGATGAGCCCCATGTCGGCCGAAGCGACGGTCGTGCGGAACTATCTCGACTGGCTGCTCTCCGTTCCCTGGAAGAAGAAGAGCCGCGTGAAGAAGGATCTCCTGAACGCCCAGGAAATTCTCGACAAGGAGCATTACGGTCTCGAGAAGGTCAAGGAGCGCATCCTCGAATACCTCGCCGTGCAGAGCCGTTCCAACAAGCTCAAGGGGCCGATCCTGTGCCTCGTCGGTCCACCCGGCGTCGGCAAGACGTCGCTTGGAAAGTCGATCGCGCGTGCGACCGGCCGCGACTTCGTGCGCATGTCGCTTGGCGGCGTGCGTGACGAGGCGGAGATCCGTGGTCACCGCCGCACCTATATCGGCTCGATGCCCGGCAAGGTCATCCAGTCGATGAAGAAGGTGAAGCACACGAACCCACTCTTCCTGCTCGACGAGATCGACAAGATGGGTGCGGATTTCCGTGGCGATCCCTCTGCGGCATTGCTCGAGGTGCTCGATCCCGAGCAGAACAATGCGTTCGCCGACCACTATCTCGAAGTCGACTACGACCTCTCCGACGTCATGTTTGTGACGACGGCCAATACGCTCAACATCCCCGAGCCGTTGATGGACCGTATGGAGATCATTCGCATCGCAGGCTACACCGAGGATGAAAAGGTCGAGATCTCCCGCCGCCATCTCATCGCGAAGGCGGTCGAGGCTCACGGTCTGAGAAAGGGCGAGTGGTCGATCGACGATGAGGCGCTGCGTCATCTCATTCGCGTCTATACGCGCGAGGCCGGTGTCCGCAATCTCGAGCGCGAGCTGAATAATCTTGCCCGCAAGGCCGTGAAGGAAATTCTCACGACCCCTGGCAAGAAGTCGATCGCGCTCACCAAGGAGAACATCGCGGATTATGCCGGCGTCCCGAAGTATCGCTACGGCGAGGCCGAGGGCGAAGACCAGGTCGGCATCGTGACGGGTCTTGCCTGGACGGAAGTCGGCGGCGAGTTGCTCACCATCGAAGGCGTCATGATGCCCGGCAAGGGCCGCATGACGGTCACGGGCAACCTGCGCGATGTCATGAAGGAGTCGATCTCGGCAGCGAGCTCTTATGTCCGCTCCCGTGCGACCCGCTTCGGCATCGAGCCGCCGCTCTTCGACCGGCGCGACATCCACGTCCACGTGCCGGAAGGCGCGACCCCGAAGGATGGTCCCTCGGCGGGCACGGCCATGACCACGGCCATCGTCTCGGTGATGACTGGCATCCCCGTCCGCAAGGATGTGGCGATGACGGGCGAGATGACGCTCCGCGGGCGCGTCCTGCCCATCGGCGGCTTGAAGGAGAAGCTCCTCGCGGCGCTGCGTGGCGGCATCAAGAAGGTGTTGATCCCGCAGGACAACGCCAAGGATCTGGCCGATATTCCGGATAACGTGAAGAACGCTCTGGAGATCGTGCCGGTGAACACCATCGACGAGGTCCTCAAGAATGCGTTGACTCGCATGCCGGACCCCATCGAATGGGATGAGGAGGCCTGGCTCGCCGAACAGGCGGGAAAGCGCTCTTCGGACGCCTCGGAGCAGATTATGGCGCATTAATCGCCTGAATCGGCCCGTTTAAGGTCAAAATGATGAAAACGGGAGCCTGTGGGCTCCCGTTTCTCATTTGGGGAATTCCCGGTTTTCCGCAGAAATCCTGCGATTTTGCTTTGACCCCCTTCTTGGCCGACGGGTAGACTCCCGAGTCTCAGGGGAATCCTCAGATTCCCGCCATCGCATGTGGAGGGGCCTCACGTGAACAAGAACGATCTCATCGCAGAAGTGGCCGAACGGAGCGGTCTGTCCAAGGCCGACACCACCAAGGCTGTCGACTATGTGTTCGACATCATCACGGAATCGCTGAAGAAGGGCGAGGAGGTCCGGCTGGTAGGCTTCGGCACGTTCAACGTGTCGAACCGTGCGGCAACAGAGGGCCGCAATCCGCGTACCGGTGAAACCATCCAGATTCCGGCTTCGAAGCAGCCGAAGTTCAAGGCTGGCAAGGGCCTCAAGGACGCCGTTAACAGCTGATCCTTCGGCTCGGCGGAAATCAAAGGGCCGGCCGCCCGTGAGGGCGAGCCGGTCTTTTGCCGTTCGGAGGCTCGCTCAACCGACCTTTTCGTGGCTCTCCTCCTGCACCTCGCCGGAAGGATCTTCCACGGCCGGTTCGTCGGCGGCGCGCGGGTCCAGTTCGGTTGGCAACGGCTGCACCTGAGCCACGGGCACGGCGACGAAGTCGGCCCGCTGTTCTTCGGAAAGGGCAGCCGTGAAGGCGATGCGGTAGAGCGTGAAGCCGGCAAACACGATGTGAATGGCTGCTGTTACGACGAAGATCGAAGCCATGCCGAAGCTCGACACCCCGATGGAAGCCGCTGTCGGGCCGATGATCGAACCGACGGAGAAAACGATGAGCATGCCGCCCGAAATGGCGACGAAGCTCTCGCTCTGCCCGTGATCGTTCATATGGGCGACCACCACGGAATAAAGCGTCAGCCCGAAAACGCCGAACAGGAATCCTGCCGCGAGCACCGCAGGCATGCTTCCGCTCATGCCTGCAAGCGCCAGGGCAATCTCGCCGGCCGCGGCCCCGAGGCTGAGAGCCAGGATGACGCGGCGCCGGTCCATTCGGTCGGAAATGCGCCCGATCGGCCATTGCGCCACGGCGCCGCCAATGATCGCGGCGGCCATGAAGATCGAGACGCCGGCCGTGTCGAGGCCGCTGTCGCTCGCATAAAGCGGAGCGAGCGTCCAGAAGGGCGCGTTTGCGAGCCCGACCACAAAGGAACCCACAAGTCCCACCGGTGAGAGCGAGTAGAGCGCCCATATGTCGATCCGCGTACTCTGGATCGGCATGGGTTGAACCGAGGTCGTCATCGCGACAGGCACGAGCGCAAGCGAAGTCAGGATCGAGACCACCGCGAAAAGCACGAAGCCCGCTGGATTGGCGGCGTTGAGGAGCAGTTGCCCCACGGTGAGCGCGGAAAGGTTCACGATCAGATAGGCGGAGAAGAGGCGGCCGCGTGTCTCGTTCGTGGACTGCTCGTTGAGCCAGCTTTCGATCACCATGTAGAGCCCCGCGAAGCAGAACCCCGTCAGAACGCGCATCAGCGACCACACAAAGGGATCGGCAGATAGCGCATGAATGAGGGGGGCGGCGGAGGCGAGGCCGCAAAAGGTCGCGAAGCTTCGGATATGGCCCGCTCGGCGCACGACATAAGGCGTGGCGATGCAGCCGAGCAGGAAGCCCGCGAAATAGACGGAACCGATGATGCCGACGGTCGCCGTCGCAAATCCATCGACGCCGGCACGAATCGGTATGAGTGTGCCGAGCATCCCGTTGCCGACGAGCAGGATCGCGGTGGCGAGCAGCAGCGAAAAGACAGGCGCGATCGTGCGGGACAAGGCAAATTCCGGCGGTCGTGGCGTGGTGCGGCTCGCCCCCAGTTTGCGGGTTTGGCATGGGAATGCAATGGCCGCATTGGGCCGTTCTTGCACTTCCAATTGCAATCGGCAGGGGCATCCGATAGGAGTTTCGCCGCGCATGCATAAGGCTTTGTGTGCGGGCGGTTAGCTCAGTTGGTAGAGCATCTCGTTTACACCGAGAGGGTCGGCAGTTCGAGCCTGTCACCGCCCACCATCCCTTTTGCGGCTTCCGGATGAAGGCTCCATGGCCCGGCCGGTTTCGCGTTCAAATCGGCAAATGCATTTAGCGCAGAAACCCGCCTTGACAGGGCGGGTACCTTGGCTTACGAGACGCCCACCTTTCGGGCGGCTTCGCCGTCGGCAAGGGGGTGTAGCTCAGTTGGTTAGAGCGCCGGCCTGTCACGCCGGAGGCCGCGGGTTCGAGTCCCGTCACTCCCGCCACTTTCTCCAAATCGCCGGCTTCGACGCGCTCTGCGACTCCGCTTCGTCGTACTTTGCATGCATTGTTCGGAGCTGTTCGCAAAGGCCGGAAAATCAACGGCTTTTTGCTCCCGCAAAGCGGCTGCCGGTCTTTGATTTTGCGGATGCGAGGTCTATACTGCGCGCCGAATTGGGAGGCCGCTTACGGGTGATTTAGGGAACCCGATTCGCATCGGCTGTGCGAAGTTAGAGGCAGTCCCGGCCGGGTTCGATCCGGTACCTTGTGAGGACAATTCGATGGAAGACCTGCTGCTCGAGTACCTGCCCATTCTGATCTTCATGGGCCTGTCTCTCGTTGTGGGTCTTGCGCTCCTCATCGCGCCCTTCATCATCGCTCCCAGCAAGCCCGATCCGGAAAAGCTCGCGGCCTATGAATGCGGCTTCGATGCCTTCGATGACGCGCGTATGAAATTCGACGTGAAGTATTACCTCGTCGCGATCCTCTTCATCATTTTCGACCTTGAAGTCGCGTTCCTGTTTCCCTGGGCCGTCGCCCTTGGCGACATCGGTCTTTTCGGCTTCTGGTCCATGATCGTCTTCCTTGGTGTGCTGACGATCGGCTTCACCTATGAGTGGCGGAAGGGTGCCCTGGAATGGGAGTGACGAACCCCGACAAAGTGATCTCCAACACGCCCGGCGTGGTCGAGCGGGAAGTTTCTGTGCCGGCCTGGCAGGATGATGCCTTCTTCCGTCAGGCCTCCGACCAGCTCGCGGACAAGGGCTTTGTGCTCACGACCGTGGATGACCTCATCAACTGGTCGCGCACCGGTTCGCTCATGTGGATGACCTTCGGTCTCGCCTGTTGCGCCGTCGAGATGATGCAGACGTCGATGCCGCGCTACGATGCGGAACGCTTCGGCGTCGCGCCGCGCGCGAGTCCGCGCCAGTCCGACGTGATGATCGTGGCCGGTACGCTCACGAACAAGATGGCGCCCGCGCTGCGCAAGGTCTATGACCAGATGCCCGAGCCTCGCTATGTGATCTCCATGGGGTCATGTGCGAATGGCGGCGGCTACTACCACTATTCCTATTCCGTGGTGCGCGGCTGCGACCGGATCGTTCCGGTCGATGTCTATGTTCCCGGATGTCCCCCCACAGCCGAGGCCCTTCTCTACGGCATCCTCGCGCTTCAGAAGAAAATCCGCCGGACGGGAACGCTCGACCGCTGATTTCGACGACAGGGTGTGTGGCTTCCTGCCGGTTCCGCACGCCTCAAACGAACTTCGAGACCGCACCTATGGACGAAAGTCTTGCAGAACTAGGCGAACACATTCTCGGCTCGCTCGAGGATTCCGTGCTCGATTTTCACGTCGCTTTCGGCGAACTCACGATCTTGGCTCAGGCCCAGTCGATCGCTCGGGTGCTGAAATTCCTGCGTGACGATCCGGCCTGCCGTTTCTCGACGCTGATCGACATCACTGGCGTCGACTATCCGGAGCGCGCCCAGCGCTTCGACGTCGTTTATCATCTTCTGTCGATGTATCAGAATCAGCGCATTCGGGTGACGGTTCGCACCGACGAAGATACGGCGGTGCCGAGTGTCGTCCCTGTCTTCTCCGCGGCCAACTGGTACGAGCGCGAGACGTTCGACATGTATGGCGTGCTCTTCTCGGACCATCCGGACCTGCGCCGCATTCTCACGGATTATGGCTTCAACGGCTATCCGTTGCGGAAGGATTTCCCGCTGACGGGCTATGTGGAAGTGCGCTACGACGACGACGAAAAGCGTGTCGTCTACGAGCCGGTAAAGCTGGTGCAGGAATTCCGCAGCTTCGATTTCATGAGCCCCTGGGAGGGAGCGGAATATCTGCTTCCCGGTGACGAGAAGGCGGAGGGTTGAGGCAATGGCCGAGCAGGAACTCCGCAACTACCATCTGAATTTCGGCCCGCAGCATCCGGCGGCCCACGGCGTTCTGCGCCTCGTGCTGGAGCTCGACGGCGAAGTCGTCGAGCGCGTGGACCCGCATATCGGTCTTCTCCACCGCGGCACCGAGAAGCTGATCGAATACAAGACCTACCTTCAGGCGACGCCTTACTTCGACCGCCTCGACTATGTGGCGCCGATGAATCAGGAGCACGCCTTCGTGCTCGCAGCAGAGAAGCTGCTCGGTCTCGAAGTGCCGCGCCGCGGCCAGTTCATCCGCGTCCTCTATTCCGAGATTGGCCGCATTCTCGCGCACATGCTCAATGTGACCACGCAGGCAATGGACGTCGGCGCGCTGACGCCGCCGCTCTGGGGCTTCGAGGAGCGCGAGAAGCTCATGATCTTCTATGAGCGGGCGTCGGGCGCGCGCATGCACGCCAACTATTTCCGTGTCGGCGGCGTGCACCGCGATCTGCCGCCGAAGCTGCTCGAGGATATCTACAATTTCTGCGATCCCTGCGCTCAGGTGCTGGATGATCTCGAAGGTCTTCTCACCGAGAACCGCATCTTCAAGCAGCGCAATGTCGATATCGGCGTCGTCAGTCAGGAAGAAGCGCTGGATTGGGGCTTCTCCGGCGTGATGGTGCGCGGCTCCGGCATGGCCTGGGACCTGCGCCGGTCGCAGCCCTATGAGGTCTATTCCGAGCTCGACTTCGACATTCCCGTCGGCAAGAACGGCGATTGCTACGACCGCTATCTGATCCGCATGGAAGAGATGCGCCAGTCGCTGCGCATCATGAAGCAGTGCATTGAAATGATGCCTGGCGGTCCCGTGCGTTCCGATGATGGCAAGATCGTGCCGCCTTCTCGCGCCGAGATGAAGCGGTCGATGGAAGCGCTCATCCATCACTTCAAGCTTTACACCGAAGGCTACCATGTGCCCGAGGGCGAGGTGTATGCCGCGGTTGAAGCCCCCAAGGGCGAGTTCGGCGTCTTCCTCGTCTCCGATGGCGGCAACAAACCCTACAAGTGCAAGATCCGCGCGCCGGGATATGCCCATCTGCAGGCGATGGATCATCTCTGCAAGGGCCACATGCTGGCCGACGTGGCTGCCATTCTCGGCTCCATCGATATCGTGTTCGGAGAGGTGGACCGATGAGCGTCAGGCGTCTCGATCCCAATCAGCCCGAGAGCTTCGCCTTCACGGCGGAGAACGTCGAATGGGCGAAAAAGCAGATCGCGAAATATCCGGAAGGCAAGCAGGCCTCGGCGATCATTCCGCTGCTCTGGCGCGCTCAGGAACAGCATGACGGCTGGCTTCCCGAGCCCGCGATCCGCTATGTCGCCGAAATGCTCGGTATGGATTATATCCGCGCGCTCGAAGTTGCGACCTTCTACACCATGTTCAATCTCTCGCCGGTCGGCGAGCATTTCGTGCAGCTTTGCGGCACGACGCCGTGCTGGCTGCGCGGCGCGGACGAGTTGAAGGAAGTCTGCCGCAAGCATATCGGCCCCGAGGGCAAGGTGAGCGCGGACGGCAAGTTCTCCTGGATGGAAGTCGAATGCCTTGGCGCCTGCGTCAACGCGCCGATGGTCCAGATCAATGCCGACTTCTTCGAGGATCTCGATGCCTCGTCCTTCGAGCGCGTCTTGAACGATCTGCGCGAGGGCAGGGACGTGAAGCCCGGCCCTCAGAACGAGCGTCATGCATCCGAACCGGCTGGCGGCCTCACGAGCCTGACCACGGTTGGCGAGCCGCAGACGGGCGGGAGTAACTGATGCTGGAAGACAAGGACCGCATATTCACGAACCTTTACGGCTTCCATGACTGGCGTCTCGAAGCCGCGAAGAAGCGTGGTGACTGGGACGGCACGGCGGCGATCATCGCCAAGGGCCGCGACTGGATTCTCGACGAGATGAAGAAGTCGGGTCTGCGCGGCCGTGGTGGCGCAGGCTTCCCGACCGGCCTCAAATGGTCCTTCATGCCGAAGGAGTCCGATGGCCGCCCGCATTACCTCGTGGTGAACGCGGACGAGTCCGAGCCCGGCACCTGCAAGGATCGCGACATCATGCGTCACGATCCGCAGAAGCTCATCGAAGGCTGCCTTATCGCCTCCTTCGCGATGGGTGCGCATGCCTGCTACATCTATGTGCGCGGCGAATTCATCCGCGAGCGCGAGCAGCTCCAGGCTGCTGTGGACGAGGCATACGAAGCCGGTCTCCTGGGGCCGAACGCGGCGGGCTCCGGCTGGGACTTCGATCTCTACGTTCATCACGGCGCAGGCGCCTATATCTGCGGCGAAGAAACCGCCCTCCTCGAAAGCCTCGAGGGCAAGAAGGGCATGCCGCGCCTCAAGCCGCCTTTCCCGGCGAATGTCGGTCTCTATGGTGCACCGACCACGGTGAACAATGTGGAGTCGATTGCGGTCGCCCCGACCATCCTGCGTCGCGGCGCGGACTGGTTCGCCGGTCTCGGCCGTCCGAACAACACCGGCACCAAGCTCTTCTGCATCTCGGGCCATGTGAACAAGCCCTGCAATGTCGAAGAGGAAATGGGCATTCCGCTCCGCGAGCTTCTCGAAAAGCATGCGGGCGGCGTGCGCGGCGGCTGGGACAATCTTCTCGCGGTGATCCCCGGCGGTTCTTCCGTGCCGCTCCTTCCGAAGTCGATCTGCGACGACGTGCTGATGGATTTCGACTCGCTGAAGGCCGTTCAGTCCGGCCTCGGCACCGCGGCCGTCATCGTCATGGACAAGTCGACCGACGTCATCAAGGCAATCGCGCGCCTCTCCGCTTTCTACAAGCATGAGAGCTGTGGCCAGTGTACGCCCTGCCGCGAAGGCACGGGCTGGATGTGGCGCGTGATGGAGCGTCTCGTCGCGGGCGAGGCGGAGGTCGAGGAAATCGACATGCTGCTCGACGTCACGAAGCGCGTCGAAGGTCACACGATCTGCGCGCTAGGCGACGCGGCGGCCTGGCCGGTTCAGGGTCTCATCCGCCATTTCCGGGGAACGATCGAAGAGCGCATCGCGTCGAAACGCGGCGGCGCGGCAAGGGCGGCGGAGTAGGTCATGCCGAAACTCACAGTCGATGGCATTGAGGTCGAGGTCGAAAACGGCGCCACGCTGTTGCAGGCCTGCGAAGAGGCGGGCGCTGAAATCCCGCGCTTCTGCTATCACGAGCGGCTGTCCATCGCGGGCAACTGCCGCATGTGCCTTGTCGAGGTCGAGAAATCGCCCAAGCCTGTCGCGTCCTGCGCCATGCCGGCAGCGGATGGCATGGTCGTCCACACGAAGACCGAGCAGGTAAAGCGCGCACGCGAAGGCGTGATGGAGTTCCTCCTCATCAACCACCCGCTCGATTGCCCGATCTGCGATCAGGGCGGCGAATGCGACCTTCAGGACCAGTCGATGGCCTATGGCGTCGACGGCTCGCGCTTCCACGAGAACAAGCGCGCCGTCGAAGAGAAATACATGGGTCCCCTCGTGAAGACGGTGATGACGCGCTGCATTCATTGCACGCGCTGCATCCGCTTCTCGCAGGAAGTCGCCGGCGTGCCGGAGCTCGGCGCCATCGGCCGCGGCGAGGACATGGAGATCACAACCTATCTCGAGCACGCTCTCACCTCCGAGCTCTCGGCGAATGTCGTCGATCTCTGCCCGGTCGGCGCGCTCACCTTCCGCCCCTTCGCCTATACGGCGCGTCCCTGGGAATTGCGGAAGACCGAGTCCATCGACGTCATGGACGCCGTCGGCTCGAATATCCGCGTCGATGCGCGCGGGGCCGAAGTCATGCGCATTCTTCCGCGTCTCAATGACGACGTGAACGAGGAGTGGATTTCGGACAAGACGCGTTTCGTCTGGGATGGGCTGAAGACTCAGCGCCTCGACACGCCCTATGTCCGCGTGAATGGCCGCCTCCAGCCCGCTACCTGGGACGAAGCTTTCGCCGCCATTGCTGCGCGCCTGAAGGACGCGGATGGCAGGCGCATCGCCGCTATCGCGGGCGACCTCGCCTGCGCCGAAAGCATGAAGGCGCTGAAGGATTTTTATGCCTCCCTCGGCTCGCCCAACATCGACTGCCGCCAGGACGGCGCGAAGCTCGATGCGTCGAGCCGTGGCGCCTATCTCTTCAACACGACCATCGCAGGCATCGAGCAGGCGGACGCAATCCTCCTCGTCGGTACCGATCCGCGCAAGGAAGCGCCCATCGTCAATGCGCGCATCCTGAAGCGCGCGAAGCAGGGCGGCCTGAAAGTGGGCGTCATTGGTCCGCGCACCGATCTCACCTATGACTACGACTATATCGGCGCCGGTCCGCAGTCCCTGAAGGATCTCGGCTCCTTCGGCGATGTGCTGAAGGACGCCTCGCATCCGATGATCGTGGTCGGGCAGGGCGCGCTCTCCCGCAAGGACGGCGCCGCCGTTCTCGCCGAAGCGCTGAGCCTTGCCAAGTCCATCGGCGCCATCTCCGGCGAGTGGAACGGCTTCAATGTGCTGCACACCGCTGCCGCCCGCGTCGCCGGTCTCGATCTCGGCCTCGTGCCGGGCGAGGGCGGCCGCGATGTCGAGGGCATCCTCGAAGGTGCCTCCGGCGGCGAGATTGACGTCGTGCACCTGCTTGGTGCGGACGAAATCGACATGAACCGTCTGGGCAAGGCTTTCGTGATTTATCAGGGCACGCATGGCGATGCCGGCGCGCACCGTGCGGACGTGATCCTGCCTGGCGCCGCCTATACGGAGAAGGATGCGACCTGGGTGAACACCGAGGGGCGCGTGCAGCTCGGCCGCCGCGCCGTCTTCCCGCCGGGCTCCGCCCGCGAGGACTGGGCGATCCTGCGGGCACTTTCCGGCGTTCTCGGCAAGACGCTTCCTTACGACGACCTCGCGGCTGTCCGCGCGGCGATGGAGGCCGACGCTCCGCACTTCGCGATGACGGACATCGTGACGCCCGCATCGGAAATGCCGTCGCTGCCGGGAGGCGCACTTGATGACGCGCCCTTCGAAACGCCGGTGCGCGATTTCTTCATGACCAATCCGATCGCGCGCGCAAGCGCCGTCATGGCCGAATGTTCGGCCGGGCGGGCGGCGGCAGCGCGCATTCAGGCCGCGGAGTGACGGGGCAGAGGGGCAATGACTGATATTCTCGTCGCATATGGCATACCGCTCGCGATCATCGTTGCGCAGTCGCTTGCGCTGATCGTCGCGATCCTGCTCGTCACGGCCTATGTGCTGCTTGCCGACCGCAAGATCTGGGCGGCCGTGCAGCTTCGCCGCGGTCCGAATGTTGTGGGCGCCTTTGGCCTCCTTCAATCTTTCGCGGATTTGCTGAAATTCGTCTTCAAGGAAGTCGTTGTTCCCGCCGGATCGAACAAGGGCGTCTTCCTGATCGCGCCGCTCGTCACAGTCACGCTCGCGCTTTCCGGCTGGGCCGTCATTCCGCTCGACGCGAAGATGGTCATCTCCGACATCAATGTCGGCATCCTTTATATCTTCGCGATCTCGTCGCTCGGCGTTTACGGCGTCATCATGGCGGGCTGGGCGTCGAACTCGAAATATCCGTTTCTGTCCGCTCTGCGCGCCGCGGCTCAGATGGTTTCCTACGAAGTCTCCATCGGCTTCGTCATCGTCTGCGTGTTGATGACGGCGGGAACACTCAATCTTTCGGAGATCGTCGAGTCCCAGAAGACCATCTGGTATGTGATCCCGCATCTGCCGATGTTCGTGATCTTCTTCGTCTCGGCGCTTGCGGAAACGAACCGTCCGCCTTTCGACCTCGTGGAGGCGGAATCGGAACTCGTCGCGGGCTTCATGGTGGAATATTCCTCCACCACCTACATGATGTTCATGCTGGGCGAGTACGTCTCGATCCTGCTCATGTGCGCCATGACGACGATCCTCTTTCTTGGCGGCTGGCTGCCGCCGGTCGACATCGCGCCTTTCAACTGGATCCCCGGCGTCGTCTGGTTCCTGATCAAGGTCTTCGCGGTCTTCTTCATGTTCGCGATGGTCAAGGCCTTCGTGCCGCGCTACCGCTACGACCAGCTGATGCGCCTCGGCTGGAAGGTCTTCCTCCCGATTTCGCTCTTCTGGGTCGTGCTGACCGCGGGCGTTCTCGTCGGCTTCGATCTCGTGTAAGGGGCAGGGGACAATGAACGCTTACAAGGGAAAGGACTGAGATTATGGCCTGGCTGGATCAGTCGGTGCGGTCTCTCTTCCTCGCCGAATTCGTTTCGAGCTTCTTCCTCGCCATGCGGTATTTCTTCAAGCCGAAGGCGACGTTGAACTATCCCTTCGAGAAGGGGCCGCTCTCTCCGCGCTTCCGCGGCGAGCATGCGCTTCGCCGTTATCCGAATGGCGAAGAGCGCTGCATCGCCTGCAAGCTCTGCGAGGCGATCTGCCCTGCGCTCGCCATCACCATCGAGGCGGGTCCCCGCCGCAATGACGGCACGCGCCGCACCACGCGCTACGATATCGATATGACGAAGTGCATCTATTGCGGCCTCTGCCAGGAGGCCTGCCCTGTGGATGCAATCGTCGAAGGCCCGAACTTCGAATTCGCGACCGAAACGCGCGAAGAACTGATGTACGACAAGAACCGGCTGCTCGCGAATGGCGACCGCTGGGAACGCGAGATCGCGACGAATATCGCGCTCGACGCGCCATACCGCTGAACGACGGGTCGAGGGACTCCAGATGATTGCCACCGCCATCGCGTTTTATCTCTTCGCTGCGATTACAGTCGCTGCGGGTTTCATGGTGATCGCGGCGCGCAATCCCGTGCACTCCGTGCTGTTTCTTATCCTCGCCTTCTTCAATGCGGCGGCGCTTTTCGTGCTCATGGGGGCGGAGTTCCTCGCCCTCATTCTCGTCATCGTCTATGTCGGCGCCGTGGCCGTGCTTTTCCTCTTCGTCGTGATGATGCTCGATGTCGATTTTTCAGAGCTGCGCCAGGGCTTCCTGCAATACCTGCCGGTGGGCGCGCTGGTCGGCATTATCCTGCTGATCGAACTGCTGCTCGTCGTCGGAGCCTGGGTCATCTCGCCGGAAGCGGCTGGCATCGCCGCTGCTCCGGCGCCTGCGATAGCGGACGTGGACAACACTCGGGCTCTCGGCCAGATCATCTATACGAAATACGTCTATCTGTTCCAGGCGGCGGGCCTCATCCTGCTCGTCGCCATGATCGGCGCGATCGTGCTCGCCCTCCGTCACAAGCCGAATGTGAAGCGGCAGGTGATTGCGAACCAGGTGGCTCGCAAGCGCGAAGATGCGGTCGAACTGAAGAAGGTCGAGCCCGGGCAGGGGCTCTGAGAATTCCCGGTGCGCGCGGTTCCCGCCGTGCGGCCAAACGAATGTAAGGGGACTGGCTTCCGAGCGGCGGCGCAAGGGAGCAGGAGAAAATGATGGCAATCGGCCTCGCACACTATCTCACCGTGGCGGCGATCCTGTTCACGCTGGGCATCTTCGGCATCTTCCTGAACAGGAAGAATGTGATCGTCATTCTCATGTCGATCGAGTTGATGCTGCTCGCCGTGAACATCAATCTGGTTGCCTTCTCCACTCACATGGGCGATCTCGTCGGGCAGGTTTTTGCCCTCTTCGTGCTGACGGTGGCCGCCGGCGAGGCGGCAATCGGTCTCGCCATTCTGGTCGTCTACTTCCGCAACCGCGGCTCCATCGCGGTTGAAGACATCAACATGATGAAGGGGTAAGGGGGCATGTACTCTGCAATCGTCTTCCTGCCTCTGATCGGTTTTCTGATCGCCGGCATTTTCGGCCGCTGGATCGGCGCTCGCGCCGCGCAGATCGTCACGTCGGGCCTCCTCGTCGTTTCCGCCCTGCTGTCCATTGCGGCGCTCGTTTCCGTCGGTCTCGAGGGTGAAACCGCGCGCGTCCAGGTTCTCACATGGATCGACTCCGGCGGCTTCGAGGCCGACTGGCGGCTGAGGGTCGATACGCTTACCGCGGTCATGCTGGTCGTCGTGACCTCCGTCTCAGCGCTCGTGCACATCTATTCGATAGGCTATATGAGCCACGATCCGCATCAGCCGCGCTTCTTCGCCTATCTCTCGCTCTTCACCTTCGCCATGCTCATGCTGGTGACGGCGGATAATTTCGTTCAGCTCTTCTTTGGCTGGGAAGGTGTGGGCCTTGCGTCCTATCTGCTGATCGGTTTCTGGTATCAGCGTCCCAGCGCCAATGCGGCGGCGATCAAGGCCTTCGTTGTGAACCGCGTCGGCGACTTTGGCCTCATTCTCGGCATCGCCACGCTCTTCCTCACCATCGGCTCGGTCGACTTCGACACCGTCTTCGCCGCCATTCCGGAAATTGCGGACAAGAGCTTCAATTTCCTCGGTTACGACGTGCCGATCGTGACGACCGCCTGTCTGCTGCTCTTCATGGGCGCCATGGGCAAATCGGCGCAGTTCCTGCTCCACACCTGGCTGCCGGACGCGATGGAAGGTCCGACGCCGGTCTCCGCCCTCATTCATGCCGCGACCATGGTCACCGCGGGCGTGTTCCTCGTTGCACGCCTGTCGCCGGTCTTCGAGTTCTCGCCCTATGCGCTGACGGTCGTCACGGTGGTCGGCGCCATCACGGCCTTCTTTGCCGCGACGGTCGGTCTCGTTCAGAACGATATCAAGCGCGTCATCGCCTATTCGACCTGCTCGCAGCTCGGCTACATGTTCGTGGCGCTCGGCGTCGGCGCCTATGAAGTGGCGATGTTCCACCTCTTCACCCATGCCTTCTTCAAGGCGCTCCTCTTCCTCGGCTCGGGCTCGGTCATCCATGCCATGAGCGACGAGCAGGACATGCGCAAGATGGGCGGTCTGTACAAGATGATCCCCGTCACATGGGTGATGATGGTGATCGGTACGCTCGCGCTCACCGGTTTCCCGTTCACCGCCGGTTACTACTCCAAGGATGCGATCATCGAAGCGGCCTTCGCCGGTCACAACCCGGCGCATATGTTCGCCTTCACGCTGACGGTTATCGCCGCGCTGCTCACCTCCTTCTATTCTTGGCGTCTGATTTTCATGACGTTCCACGGACAGAGCCGCGCCTCGAACGAGACGCTCTCCCACGTGCACGAGTCGCCGCTCGTCATGCTCATCCCCCTTGTCGTTCTCGCGGTTGGCGCCATTGGCGCGGGCATGGTTTTCGCGCCGCTCTTCATCGGCCATGCCTATGAGCAATTCTGGCTGGAGGCGATCTATCGCGGCGCCGAAAACCACATCATGCACGAATTCCACAACGTGCCTGCTTGGGTGCCTTACCTGCCCACGCTCATGATGATCGTCGGCTTCGCCGTCTCCTGGCTCTTCTATATCGCGCGGCCGGACATGCCGAAGCAGCTCGCGAAGACGCATGAGCCGCTCTACAAGTTCCTGCTCAACAAGTGGTACTTCGACGAGCTCTACGACTTCATCTTCGTCCGCCCCGCTTTCTGGCTCGGCAGGGTGCTCTGGAAGCAGGGTGACGGCCGCATCATCGATGGCCTTGGACCGGACGGCGTCTCCGCACGCGTGCTCGATATCACGCGCGGCGTCGTGCGCCTCCAGAGCGGCTATCTCTATCACTACGCCTTCGCGATGCTGCTCGGCGTGGCGGGTCTTGTGACCTGGTTCATGGTCGGGGGAACGCACTGATGACCGACGGCAACATTCTCTCGCTCATCACCTTCCTGCCGCTGGTCGGCGCGCTCATCATCCTGGTGACGCGCGGCGACGAGGCGTCGGTCGCGCGCAATGCTCGCTATGTCGCTCTCTGGACGACCTCGATCACCTTCTTCGTCTCCCTCTACATCTGGTGGAAGTTCGACCCCACCACGGCGGACTTCCAGTTCGTGCAGGAGACGCAGTGGCTCGGCGGCGCCATCAACTACCACATGGGCGTCGACGGTATTTCGATGCTTTTCGTCATCCTCACAACCTTCCTGATGCCGGCCTGCATCCTCGCAAGCTGGACCTCCATCGAGAAGCGCGTGAAGGAATACATGATCGCCTTCCTCGTGCTGGAAACGCTGATGATCGGCGTTTTCTGCGCGCTCGATCTCGTGCTCTTCTACCTCTTCTTCGAGGCAGGCCTCATCCCGATGTTCCTCATCATCGGCGTCTGGGGCGGCGCGCGGCGCATCTATGCGAGCTTCAAGTTCTTCCTCTACACCTTTGCGGGCTCCGTGCTCATGCTCCTCGCCATCATGGCGATGTACTGGGAGGCGGGCACGACCAGCATCCCGGTCCTTCTCGCGCATGATTTCCCGGTGGACATGCAGTTCTGGCTCTGGCTCGCCTTCTTCGCCTCCTTCGCGGTGAAGATGCCGATGTGGCCGGTCCATACCTGGCTGCCGGACGCTCACGTCGAAGCGCCGACGGCGGGCTCGGTCATCCTCGCCGGCATCCTGCTGAAGATGGGCGGTTATGGCTTCCTCCGTTTCTCGCTGCCGATGTTCCCGGTTGCCTCGGCGGATCTTGCCTGGCTCGTGTTCGGCATGAGCGTCATCGCCATCGTCTACACCTCGCTCGTGGCGCTGGTGCAGGAGGACATGAAGAAGCTCATCGCCTATTCGTCGGTCGCTCACATGGGCTTCGTCACCATGGGCATTTTCGCCGCCACCCATCAGGGCGTGCAGGGTGGTATCTTCCAGATGCTCTCTCACGGCTGGGTGTCGGGCGCGCTCTTCCTTTGCGTCGGCGTCATCTATGATCGCATGCACACGCGTGAGATCGCGGCCTATGGCGGCCTCGTGAACCGTATGCCGCTTTATGCGGTCGCCTTCATGGTCTTCACCATGGCGAATGTCGGCCTGCCGGGCACCAGCGGTTTCGTCGGCGAGTTCCTCACGATCGTCGGCACCTTCCAGGTCAACACCTGGGTTGCCGCCATCGCCGCGACGGGCGTCATCCTTGCCGCCGGTTATGCGCTCTATCTCTATCGCCGCATCGCATTCGGCGCGATCGAGAAGGACACGCTCAAGTCGATCATGGACCTGAACCGCCGCGAAATGATCACCCTCGCGCCGCTTCTCGCCACCACGATTTTCTTCGGTGTCTATCCGGCTCCGATCATGCATGTGACGGAAGTGTCGGTGGACAATCTCGTCACGAACTACCAGGCCGCCGTCGAGGCGCATCGCCTCGCGGGCGATACGGGGTTTCTGACCCAGGTCGCCAGCCTCTTCACCGGTCGCTAGGTCTCGGGAACGAAAGAACATGGAACAAGCAGTGACCCACGTCCCGGACTTCCTGCCCGCCCTGCCTGAAATCTTCATGGCGGCGGGCGCCATGGCGCTTCTCATGTGGGGTGTCTTCCGCAAGTGCGACGCGCGCGAAACGGGTATCGGCGCCATTGGCCTTCTCGTGCTTGTCGGCGCGCTGCTCGTGATCGAGCCCAACGCGGCCGTGCAGACCTTCGGCGGCATGTTCGTGGTCGACGGCTTCACGAAGTTCATGAAGCTGCTCATTCTTCTCGCCGCCATCGCCGCCATCATCATGTCATTCGGCTATATCCGCCGCGAGAAGATGGATCGCTTCGAGTTCCCCGTACTCATCGTCCTTGCGACGCTCGGCATGTTCATGATGGTCTCGGCGAACGGGCTCATCGCGCTCTATATGGGCCTTGAGCTGCAGAGCCTGTCGCTCTATGTCATCGCGGCCATCAATCGCGACAATGCGCGCGCCACGGAAGCGGGCCTCAAATATTTCGTTCTCGGCGCTCTTGCCTCCGGCATGCTGCTTTACGGCGCCTCGCTCGTTTACGGCTTCACCGGCAGCGTCGAATTCACGGCAATTGCAGGCGTCCTCGCCGCCGAGGGCATGAACATCGGCGTCATCTTCGGCATCGTCTTCGTGCTTGCTGGCCTTGCCTTCAAGATTTCAGCCGTCCCCTTCCATATGTGGACGCCGGACGTCTACGAAGGCGCGCCGACGCCGGTCACGGCCTTCTTCGGCGGCGCGCCAAAGGTCGCCGCCATGGCGCTCATCCTGCGTATTCTGTTCGGCGCCTTCCCCTCGATGGAAGATCAGTGGCAGCAGATCATCGTCTTCATCTCCATCGCCTCGATGGTGCTGGGCGCCTTCGCCGCCATCGGCCAGACCAACATCAAGCGCCTCATGGCCTACAGCTCGATCTCGCATATGGGCTTCGCGCTTGTCGGTCTTGCCGCCGGAACGCCGGAAGGCGTCCGCGGCGTGCTGATCTATCTCGTCATCTATGTGGTGATGAATGTCGGCGTCTTCTGCTGCATTCTCGCGATGAACCGCAAGGAGGGCTACGTCGAGTCGATCTCTGATCTCGCGGGCCTTTCGCGCAATCAGCCCATGATGGCCTTCCTCTTCGCCATGCTCATGTTCTCGCTGGCGGGCGTGCCGCCCCTCGCGGGCTTCTTCGGCAAGTTCTATGTCTTCCTCGCCGCCATCGAGGCCGGCCTCTATCCGCTCGCCGTCATCGGCGTGCTGTCGAGCGTCGTCGGCGCCTTCTACTATCTGCGCGTCGTGAAGGTGATGTATTTCGACGAGCCGGCCGAGCCCTTCGAGCAGCCCATGCCCGGCGAGCTCGCGGCCATTCTCGGTGTCTCCAGCGTCTTCACGCTTTTCTTCTTCGTCTATCCGGCGCCGCTCATCATCGGTGCGCAGGCGGCCGTCGGCGCGCTCCTGCCTTAAAGCATGACCGCCGACATCCGCCGCTTCGACGCTATCGACAGCACCAACGAAGAGGCGCGCCGCCTCGGCGATGCCGGGCAGGAGGGTCCGGTCTGGATCGTTGCCGCGCGGCAGACGGCCGGCCGCGGCCGCCGGGGCCGGGCATGGGAAAGCCCTACCGGCAATTTCATGGGCACGCTTTATCTCACGCCCCGCTGCGGCCCGCGCGAGGCGGGGGAGCTTTCCTTCGTCGCCGCGCTCGCCGTGCATGACGCTGTGGCCTCGCTGCTGCCGCCGCCGCTCCGCCCCGCGCTCCGCCTAAAATGGCCGAACGATCTTCTTCATGAGCGCGCCAAGCTCGCGGGCATCCTGCTTGAAAGCTCGGGCGTTGCGGGCGCGGAGGTCGCCTGGGTCGCCATCGGCATGGGTGTGAACCTCGCGGTCCATCCGGAAGGCCTTGAATATCCCGCCACCTCGCTGGCCGCCATCGGCGTCCCCGGCGTCACGCCGGATGATGCGCTCAAGGCGCTCGATGCCTCCTTCGAGCACTGGCTGGCTGTCTGGCGCGGCGTACAGGGCTTCGCCGCCATTCGCGAGGCCTGGCTCAAGCGCGCGGAGGGGATCGGCGGTTCCATAACCGTGCGCCTCTCTGCCGGCAATATCGCGGGTACCTTCGAGGGCCTCGCCCCCGATGGCGGCCTCCAGCTCCGCCTGCCCGATGGCCGCCTGGAACTCGTCTCCGCCGGGGATGTGTTCTTTGGGCCGCCCGTGCAATAATTGCAGAACATGAGTATCTCTGAGTCCCCCAGCGCCGCCGCGCCCCGTGCCGCAACACCGGGCGATGAACTCGTCTTCCTCCCGCTTGGCGGGTCCGGCGAGATCGGCATGAACCTTAACCTCTATGGCTACGGCCCGGAGGATGACCGCCGCTGGATCATCGTCGACCTCGGCGTGACTTTCGGCGACGATCGCACGCCCGGCGTCGATCTCATCATGCCGGACCCCGTCTTCATCGAGGAGCGGCGCGACGAGCTTCTCGGCATCGTCCTCACTCACGCGCATGAAGATCATATCGGCGCCGTCGCGCATATCTGGCCGCGCCTGCGCTGCCCTGTCTATGCCACGCCTTTCACCGCGGCCATGGTGCGCGGCAAGCTCATCGAGGCCGGCATCGAGGCCGAAGTGCCCATGCACATCATTCCCCTCGGCCACCGCTTCGATCTCGGCCCCTTCGACATCGAACTCGTGACGCTCACGCACTCGATCCTCGAACCCAATGCCCTGGCGATCCGGACGCCGCTCGGCCTCGTCCTTCATACGGGCGACTGGAAGATCGATCCCGATCCCGTTATCGGCGGCGATATCGACGAGGCGCGCCTCCGCGCCATCGGCGATGAAGGCGTGCGCGCCATCGTCTGCGACAGCACCAATGTCTTCTCGCCCGGCACCTCCGGTTCCGAGGCCGATGTCGCGGCGAGCCTTGTCGAACTCCTGAAGAACTGCGAGGGCAGGGTAGCGGTCACGACCTTCGCGTCGAATGTCGCCCGCCTCGAAAGCATCATCCGCGCGGGCGATGCCTGCGGCCGTCACCCCGTTCTCGTCGGCCGCGCCATGCATCGCGTCGTCGCCGCCGCGCGTGAGGCAGGCTATCTGACCGACCTTCCGCGCATCGTCTCCGAGGACGATGCAGGCTATCTCCCGCGCGACAAGGTGCTCTTCGTCTGCACCGGCAGCCAGGGCGAGCCGCGCGCCGCGCTTGCCCGCATCGCGGAGGACAGTCACCCCCATCTCGTTCTGGAAAAGGGCGACACTGTCGTCTTCTCCTCCCGCGTCATCCCGGGCAACGAAACCTCGATCTTCGACCTGCAGAACCTTCTTGCCGAGCGAGGCATCCGCGTCATCACGGAGAAAGACCACTTCGTCCATGTTTCCGGTCATCCGTGCAGGGATGAACTCGCCACCATGTATCAATGGATCAGACCGGAAGTCTCGGTCCCGGTTCATGGCGAGGCCCGCCATCTGGCGGAACATGCAGCCCTCGCGCGCGAGCTTCAGGTGCCCGAACAGGTGGTGGTGCGAAACGGGCTGATGGTCCGCCTCGCGCCGGGCCCCGCCGAGGTCGTGGATGAGGCGCCCTCGGGCCGCATCTATCTCGATGGCGATGTGCTGACGGATCAGGATGAGGGTGCCGTGCAGGAGCGCCGCCGCCTTGCCTTTGCGGGCTCCGTTTTCGTCTCCGTCGTGCTGGACGGCAAGGGCGAGGTTCGGGGCGATCCCCAGGTCCGTCTCATGGGCCTGCCGGAGGAGGATTCCTTCGGCGTCCCCTTCGAGGACAGGGCGCTCGATGCAGTGGACGATGCGCTGGACCGGCTCCCCGCCAAGCGCCGCAAGGACGACGATGCCGTAGCGGAATTCTTGCGTCGCGCCGTGCGCGGCGCGCTGCGCCGCGAATGGGGCAAGAAACCCCAGGTAGCCGTGGCTGTTATCCGCATATAGCCATTTTCGAGATACTCGAAAATGGCAAGCGCGACTGCGCGCCGCGCCTTATGGCGCGTAAGCCAAGCGCGCGTATGCGCGCGCCGGCGCTTGAGGCCTAACAAAAAAGTTACCCGCATCTAGCTCCCTTGCCCGCACCTCTGATCCGGCCTAAACATGAAGCCAGCAGAATTCTGAAACCGCTCTAAACCACGGGATAAACCATGCTCGGACCGCTCAATCACGTCGCCATCGCCGTTCCGGACATCAAGGCGGCCGCGGAGACCTACCGCAAGAAATTCAATGCGAAGGTCTCGGAAGCCGTGCCGCAGCCGGACCACGGCGTGACCACCGTCTTCGTCGATCTCGGCAACACCAAGATCGAACTGCTGGAGCCGCTCGGCGAAGACTCGCCCATCGCCGGTTTCCTCGCCAAGAATCCGAAGGGTGGCATTCATCACATCTGCATCGAGGTGGAAGACATCGACGCCGCCTGCGAGAAGATGAACAGCGAAGGTGTCACCATCACGGGCACCGGCAAGCCGAAGATCGGCGCGCATGGCAAGCCCGTTGTCTTCCTTCACCCGAAGGATCTGAACGGCACGCTCGTCGAACTCGAGCAGGCCTGAGGCGCGCGGCCGCATGGATCCTATAGCCGGCATCGCTATTTATTTCGTTCTCTGGTGGGTCACGCTTTTTGCCGTGCTGCCCTGGGGCGTTCGCTCCCAGCACGAGACGGATAGCGTGATCCCCGGCACGGAGCGGGGCGCCCCCGTCGCGCCTGCGCTCTGGAAGAAGGCGCTCGCCACGACGCTCATCGCGGGCGTCCTCTGGCTCTTCGTCGCCTGGATCTACATCTACCAGCCGATCTCCTTCGACGACATTCCCTTCATGCCGGACCTCAGCGCCGAATACTGAGGGCGCTTCCGCGACAAGTCTCTCCGTCTGGATTCACCCTCCCCCTGTGGGAGGGTCAAACGGGCGCAGCCCGTTTGGGGAGGGGTAAGCGGGGAAAACGGGAGGCGAGTCATTTGCCGGTGGGGGAGACCCCCTCCCCGAAATGCGCTGCGCTTCGCTGGCACATTTCGACCCTCCCACAGGGGGAGGGTGGTCCTCAAACGAACTTCGGTCCTGGCGGCCCCGCCTTCGGGACAAAAAAGCCAAAAAAAAGCAAGGTCAGCTTTCGCTGCCTTGCTCGGTAGTGTTCCCTCGTGTCGCGCCTCCGCGATCCTTTCCGGATCGTCGAAGTCAGCGTTCCCTCCCTAAACTTGGGCTGCGCTTGTGCGCTTTTCCCTTTTTGTGGAAGGGACTATAGCCACCCTGCGGCGAGGTGTCACGCCCCTTTTTGCCCTTCGGGAAATTTTTGCAGCATTATGAGTCGCGGCGCGAAACTTCCGGTCTGCCTCGCATCTCCGAATGGCATTTCATTGCAGGGCGAGTTTCACCATGAAGGCGAGCGCGATGATCGAGACGGCCCAGTTGAGGTCCTGCGCCCGGCCGGAGACGAGTTTGATCGCCGCATAGGAAATCACGCCGAGCCCGATCCCGCTGGCGATCGAATAGGTGAAGGGAATGGCAAGCGCGGTGATGAGCGCGGGTGCCGTCTCCGTCACATCGCCCCATTCGAGATGGGCAAGGCTTCGCGCCATCAGGCAGGCGATGAAGACGAGGGCAGGGGCCGTCGCATAGAGAGGTACCGTCTCGGCGAGCGGCGCGAGAACGAGGCTCGCGATGAACAGAAGACCGGCTGTCACTGCCATCAGCCCCGTTCGTCCACCGGCCTCTACCCCCGCCGCGCTCTCTATGTAGCTGGTGGTGGAGGAGGTGCCGAGCGCCGCACCGATGATCGTCGCCGAGGAGTCGGCCACCATCGCCTTGCGCAGCCGGGGGAGTTTCCCCTCCGCATCCGCCATGCCCGCATGTTGCCCGACGCTGAGCAGCGTTCCCGTCGTGTCGAGCACATCGACCAGCAGGAACACGAAGACGATAGTCACGAACCCGGCGCTGATCGCGCCCGCAAGGTCCATCTCGAAGAATGTCGGCGCAAGGGAAGGGAGCGCCGCGGCAATGCCGTGAAGCGGTTGCAGTCCGAGGATCACGGCCACCGCCGTCACGCCGAGGATCGTTGCCATGATCGCGCCGGGCAGGCGCCTGTGCTGTGCGGCGACAAGCACGATGAAACCCGCCATGGCGAGCAGCGTTCCCGGCACCGCAAGATTGCCGAGCGTCACGAGCGTCACGGGATGGTCCGCGACGACGCCCGCATTTTCGAGCCCGATCAGCGCGAGAAAGAAACCGATGCCCGCGCCGATCCCGTATTTGAGCGAGCGGGGAATGGAATTCACGAGCTTCTCGCGCAAGGGAGAGAGTGACATGAGCAGGAACAGCACGCCTGAAAGAAACACGCCGCCAAGCGCAAGCCGCCAGTCGCCGCCGAATTGCGGCACCACCGTATAGGCGAAATAGGCGTTGAGCCCCATGCCCGGCGCGAGCGCTACGGGATAGTTCGCATAGAGCCCCATGATGAGAGAGCCTGCCGCCGCTGCAAGGCAGGTCGCGACGAACACCGCGCCAAAATCCATCCCCGCCTTCGACAGGATCGCCGGATTGACGAAAATGATATAGGCCATCGTCAGATAGGTGGTCAGCCCGGCGACGATCTCGGTACGGACGGTCGTCCCATGCGCCTTCAGCGCGAAGAGGCGTTCGAGGAGGTCTTTACTTGTCTCGCTCATGTTCTTCGATCCTCGCTCAACACACAGGTGTCATCCCGGCACTTGTTGCCGGGACCCAATCCACATCTCGTCATGCTGCAAGGATGATTGGGTCCTGGGAATGAATTCCAGGATGACATCCTTATCTGCCGCGATGATCTGCCCCAACCTTGATGTGCTTCGGTGTATGCTCCCCGCAACAATTCCTTAAAGCCGATGAGGGCAGGATGGAAGCATGATGAAGCGCCCCGGCATTTTCGCGAGCCTCTGTCTCGCCTCCCTGCTTTCCGGCCCGGCCCATGCCGAGGAACTGGCTGGCGCCGCCGCCCCGCGCATCGTCGAAATCTCGGAGGCCGACTGCCGCCACATCGCGCCTTATCTGCCGGGCGGGGCGGACTATGTGCCGGGCGTTGCCGCGGATGGCAGCGCCGTTGCCCCCGCCGATGTCGATGGCGGCTATGGCTACGGCCATTGGCCCGTCTATGAATTCTACGTGACGGTCTTCCCCTCGACCGGCCTCAGCCCCTCCTTCGGCGCCAAGGCCGAGGTCCCCGTTGCCCTTGTCCGCGTCGACAGCCGCACCGGCCGCACGACCATTGACGGGCAGGATGTCTCCGGCGTCGATCATGCGCTGGCCGAAGCCTGTGCAAGATTGCATCAGGTCGGCCCGAAATAGCCTCGCAGCCTGCCGGAAACCGCCGCTTTCGTTGACAGCCTCTGCCGCCGCCCGCACCCTGAAAACGGGTAAGGGCAAGATATGGGCTGATGATGTCTCGCTGGCGCAAGGCCGCGTTCCTTTTCGTTTGTGTCTCGTTCGCCATCTTCGATCTGGGTAGCGTCGCTCAGGCGCAGGATGCGCGCTGGCGCATCACCAAGGAGCGTTGGAGCGCATCCGACGAAAAGGCCTGGCAGGATTTCGTCGCCGCCCTCGGCGCCGCCGATTGCTGGACCTTCGATGAATGCATCAAGAGCCCGGCCAACCCCTATCGCCATACGGACCCGAAGACGCGCTTCTATGTCGATTGCGCCGACATGCCCTATGTCCTTCGCGCCTATTTTGCCTGGAAGAATGGGCTGCCCTTCGCATGGCAATCGGCGATGCAGTCCTCGGACGGTCCCGGCGGCGACATCCGCTATTCCTCCTACGGAAATGTCATCGTCGCGCGCGACAGCGTTCCGCGCACCGCATCCGGTGTGAATGCGATCCCCATCCTGCACAATCTCGTGAATGTCGTCTCGACCGCCATGTTCCGGCGTCACTCGATGCATGACGATCCGGTGATGTTTTCGGACACCTATTCGCCGCGTCTCGACCGTGAGGCGATTGTCCCCGGCACCATCACCTATGATGTGAACGGTCACGCCTCGCTCGTCTGGCGCGTCGAGTCCGGCGGGCGCATTCTCATCTTTTCGTCGCATCCCGACCATTCGCTGAGCCGCAGCCATCTCGGCAAGGAGTTCCTTCGTACCGGTCCGGAGCTCGGCTCGATCTTCCAGAAGTTCCGCCCCATCGAGGTTGTCGGTGCGAAGCGCGCCGCGAATGGCGCGCTTGTCGGCGGCTCCATCGTCGCCGCCTCGAATGCAGACATCCCGGATTTTTCGCTCGAGCAGTATCAGGGCAATCCGCCCGGCGATCCGCATCGCTGGCGCACGGCCTCATGGATGTGGAATGGCGAGAACCTCGACTTCTACACCTATCTCCGCTCGCGCCTTTCCGCGGGCGAACTCGAATACAAGCCCGTCGACGAATTGCGCGCGATGATGCAGTCGCTCTGCTTCGATCTGCGCTCGCGCAAGCAGGCGGTGGAAATCTCGCTCGGCCGCGGCATCCAGAACATGGACCCGCCGCATCGCCTGCCGGACAACATCTACGGTACGCATGGCGTCTGGGAGCTTTACTCGACGCCCTCGCGCGACGCCCGCCTCAAGACCGGCTTCAGGGAGATGTACGACCTCGTCGTCGAATTCGTGAAGATGGACATGGTCGATGCCCCGCGCCTCGATTATGACGGCGACGATCTGCCCGGCGACCTTCTTGCCGCGTATTGGGAGCAGAATGCGGCCTGCGACATCTCCTATGTGAATTCCGCCGGCCGCACGGTGGAACTCTCCATCGACATGATCGTGGACCGTCTCTACGACCTCTCCTTCGACCCCTATCAATGCGTCGAGCGGCGCTGGGGCGCGAAAGGCGAGGAGGCCGCCACCTGCCGCGACGGGGCGGAGAAGACCCGCTGGTACGAGGCCCAGCGTTATCTCCGCAATCAGATCGACCGCACCTATGACGTCGATATGGGCTACACCGTCGAGGACCTCGAAAGGGGCCCCTGGGGCCTCAGGACGGGCAGGGGCGTGGAAGAAGGCCCCGAGGTCGATATCCGGGCCTGGCTTGAAGGTTTCCGCTCCCGGCAGACCGCGAGCGGCGAGATTGCGAATCCGCCCGTGACCCCCTAAAACGAAGCCTTGTTTTTCAAGCTCCGGCAGGCCCCTCCGGGCCCGCCTCGCGCCGCCCGCGAACCCTCCGGCCGGCCGCTTTCAGGGTCACCATGCGCCTTTCCAGATACTTCCTGCCCACCCTCCGGGAAAACCCCGCCGAAGCCCAGATCGTCTCCCACCGGCTGATGCTGCGGGCGGGCCTCGTCCGCCAGACCGCCGCCGGCATCTATGCCTGGCTGCCGCTCGGCCTCGCCGTGCTCCGCAACATCGAAAAGGTGGTTCGCGAGGAGCAGGCGCGCGCGGGCGCGATCGAGCTTCTCATGCCGACGCTCCAGTCCGCCGATCTCTGGCGCCAGTCCGGCCGCTACGACGCCTATGGCCCCGAGATGCTCCGCATCAAGGACCGCCACGAGCGCGATATGCTCTACGGCCCCACCAACGAGGAAATGATCACCGACATCTTCAAGGGCGCGGTGAAGTCCTATCGCGACCTGCCGCGCAACCTCTATCACATCCAGTGGAAGTTCCGGGACGAGATCCGCCCCCGCTTCGGCGTCATGCGCGGCCGCGAATTCCTCATGAAGGACGGCTACTCCTTCGATCTCGATGTCGAGGGCGCCCGCCGCGCCTATCGCAAGATGTTCGTCGCCTATCTGCGCACCTTCGACCGTCTCGGCCTGCGCGCCATCCCCATGGCCGCCGACACCGGCCCCATTGGCGGCGACATGAGCCACGAATTCATCATCCTCGCCGAAACCGGGGAGAGCGCCGTCTTCTGCCACCGCGATCTCGTGGACATGCCCGTCCCCGGCGACGACATCGACTATGAGGGCGATCTCGAACCCGTCATCGCCGCGCGCACGGAGCTTTATGCCGCGACCGACGAGAAGCATGACGAAGCGAAGTTCGAGGCGGAAGTCCCCGCCGACAAGCGCCTCTCCGCCCGCGGCATCGAGGTCGGACACATCTTCTTCTTCGGCACGAAATATTCGCAGTCCATGGGCTGCGTCGTGCAGGGGCCGGACGGCAAGGATGTGGCCCTCCAGATGGGCTCCTACGGCATCGGCGTGTCCCGTCTCGTCGGCGCCATCATCGAGGCGAGCCACGACGACAATGGCATCGTCTGGCCGGATGCCGTCGCGCCCTTCAAGGTCGGTCTCGTGAATTTGAAGAGCGGCGATGCCGAAACCGATGCCGCCTGCGACGCGCTTTATGCGAAGCTCGAAGCGGCGGGCATCTCCGTCCTTTATGACGACACGGACGAGCGCGCGGGCGCGAAGTTTTCGAACATGGACCTCATCGGTCTGCCCTGGCAGCTCGTCGTCGGCCCGCGCGGCCTCAAGTCCGGCACGGTCGAGCTGAAGCGCCGCGCCACCGGCGAAAAGGAAGAACTCTCGCCCGAAGCCGCGCTCGAGAAGATCGCTGGAAACTGAACGGCACCGGAAGTTGAAAAGAGACAACCGTATGTAATCGGCGAGACTCTCCATCGAGATCACCCTCCCCCTGTGGGAGGGTCTAAAAATCCGTCAGGATTTTTAGGGGAGGGGTAAGCGATGAATCGAGGAGGAGCCATATGCCGTACACGGAGAACCCCTCCCCGAAATTTACTTCGCTGGCGCTCGCAAATTTCGACCCTCCCACAGGGGGAGGTGTTGCCTCCAAATCGATATGGCGACAACACAGGACGGAATATGACTGACGTCGCTTACCCTCGGGAAAAAACCACAGGCCGCGCCCGCGCCTTCGGTGCCTTCGAATGGCTGCTTGCCATGCGCTATCTGCGCTCGCGCCGCCGCGAGGGCATCGTCTCCGTCATCGCCGCCATCTCCTTCGCGGGCATCATGCTCGGCGTCGCCACCCTCATCATCGTCATGTCGGTGATGAACGGTTTCCGCACCGAGCTTCTCTCCCGCATCCTCGGTCTCAACGGCCACATGTTCGTGCAGGGCGTCGGGGCCAATATCGTGAACTACGACGAGGTCGCCGCGCGCATCCGCGGCACCGATGGCGTGACGAGCGTCATCCCGCTGGTCGACGGTCAGGTCATGGTGCAAAGCGCGCGAACCGCGAGCGGTGCTCTCGTCCGCGGCATGCGCGAGGCGGACCTCAAGGGTCTCTCCCTTGTTTCCGGCAATGTCGTCGTCGGTTCGCTCGACGGGCTGGACGAGGGCGGCGTTGCCATCGGCTCGCGCCTTGCGGCAAATCTGGGCCTCACCGTCGGCGACAATATCACGCTCCTTTCGCCCAGGGGCGCGATCACGCCCTTCGGCACCGCGCCCAAGGTCGGCGCCTTTCCCATCAAGGCGATCTTCGAACTCGGCATGTCGGAATATGATGCGAGCTTCGTCTTCATGTCGCTCGACGAGGCGCGCGCCTTCTTCCGCACCTATGAAGGCGTGAGCGCGCTCGAGATACGCATCGAAAATCCCGACCGCGTGAACGCCTATGTGCAGCCTGTCGCCGTCGCCGCCGGTCCGTGCTGCGCCGTGGTGACATGGCAGCAGCGAAACGAGAGCTTCTTCTCCGCGCTTCAGGTCGAGCGCAACGTGATGTTCCTCATCCTCACGCTCATCCTCATCGTCGCCTCGCTCAACATCATCTCCGGCCTCATCATGCTGGTGAAGGACAAGGGCAGGGACATCGCGGTGCTGCGCACCATGGGCGCGACGCGCGGCGCCGTCATGCGCGCCTTCTTCATTTCCGGCGCTTCCATCGGCGTTGTCGGCACCTTCGCCGGTTTCCTGCTCGGCCTCGTCTTCTGTCTCAATATCGAGACGCTGCGCCAGTGGCTCTCCGATCTGTCGGGTACGGAGCTTTTCTCGCCGGAGGTCTATTTCCTGAGCCACATGCCGGCCGAGGTCGATGCGGGCGAGGTCACGGCCGTCGTCCTCATGGCGCTCTTCCTTTCCTTCGCGGCCACGCTTTATCCCGCATGGCGCGCCGCCTCGCTCGATCCGGTGGAGGCGCTCCGCTATGAATGACGCGCCGGTCCTTTCCCTTCGCGGCATCACCCGTACCTTCAGGCAGGGCGATGCTGAATTGCGCATCTTCGCGGGCGCGGATCTCGATGTCTGGAAGGGCCAGGTCGTCGCGCTTGTCGGCCCGTCCGGTTCCGGCAAGTCCTCCCTCCTCCACATCGCGGGCCTTCTCGAAGCGCCGAACGAGGGCGAGGTCTGGATCGGCGGCATCGAGGCCGTCGGCCTCAACGACACGCGGCGCACGGCCATTCGCCGCGCCGATCTCGGCTTCGTCTATCAGTTCCACAATCTCCTGCCCGAATTCACGGCGGTGGAGAATGTCATCCTGCCGCAGATGATCGCGGGGATAGGAAAGCGCGAGGCGCGCGGTTTCGCCATGGACCTTCTCGGCCGCATGGGCCTTGCCGAGCGTGCGGAGCATCGCCCGGCGGAGCTTTCCGGCGGCGAGCAGCAGCGCGTCGCCATTGCCCGCGCTCTCGCCAACCGTCCGCATGTCCTGCTGGCCGACGAGCCCACCGGCAATCTCGACCCCAAGACCTCCCGCCACGTCTTCAACGAACTCCTGAAGATCTGCCGCTCGGAAGGCGTCGCCGCCCTCGTCGCGACGCATAATCTCGACCTCGCCAGCCACATGGACCGCGTCGTCCTCCTCCATGAGGGCAAGCTCCACGAAGGCACGGACATCGCCGCCGCCTACCAGAGTCTCTAGGAGCGACGTTTCGCAGGCCCTCCATCGGGACAACCCTCCCCCTGTGGGAGGGTCTAAAAATCCGTCAGGATTTTTAGGGGAGGGGTAGGCTTGAGTCTCCACCTGCTGGAAGGTCTATTCTGGAGCCCGATCAGGAGGCCACCCATGAAGAACCCGCTCACCCGCCGCTCTTTCGTCCTCTCCGCGCTGGCTGTTGCCATGCTCGCCGCCACCGGGCTCCCCGCTCATGCGGCGGGTGAAACCCTCGAGGTCTACAAGACGCCCTGGTGCGGCTGCTGCACCGCCTGGGTGGACCATATGCGGGACGCGGGCTTTGCCGTCCGGGTCACGGAGATGGAAGACCTCGCGCCCCTCAAGGCGCGCCACGGCGTCACGGACGATCTCGCCTCCTGCCACACCGGCCTCATCGGCGGCTATGTCGTGGAAGGCCACGTCCCGGCGGCGGATGTCGCGCGTCTCCTCAAGGAGCGTCCGGAGGCGACGGGCCTCGCCGTCCCCGGAATGCCCGTTGGCTCACCCGGCATGGAGATGGGCAGCGAGCAGGACCCTTATGAGGTCGTCCTCTTCGGCCCGGGCACCCGCGAAACCTTCGCCCGCTACTGATCCGCGGTTTCACTCCCGACCTTTGTCATCCCGGCGACCTGTCCTCCCAAGCTCCGGAGGAGCGAAGGGGGAAAGCCGGGATCCATGGGCGTGCGCCGGCCTCACTCGCCGGATTGGATCAAAAACTTATCCCCAAGCCGCTTGACAGAAGAGAACAAACAAGAAACATTAGCTACAGGAACATTTAGTGAACAAGGGGGCGGCAAATGCGCGGGCTGATGAAAACGGTAGGCAATTCGGGCAATGGCTGGGTGCAGGACGTGGCGGCGCTCCTCTCCGTCGGCGCCTTCATCTATGTCGCGGCCACCTGGGTCACCATCGCCGAAGCCCTTGTGGGCTGACATTCACTTCTTCTCCCCCTTGAGGGGGGGGGAGAAAGCGAAATCGGCGCTTGGGCGAGCTTGCGAAGCTCAAGTGCCTGATTTCGCAAGTGGGGGTGGGCCGGAAGTTCTCCACAAGTTTGATGGCCCGGAAGGGTCGCGGGGCTGCCTCTGCGGATGACTCCGCGGGCGTGCCGCCCGACAATGGGCCATGGCCGACTCTATGCCCCAGTTCATCCATCTCCGTCTTCATTCCGCCTATTCGCTGCTTGAAGGCGCGATCCGCATCAAGGATCTGCCCAGGCTCTGCAAGGCGGAGGGAATGCCCGCCCTCGCGCTGACGGACACGGCGAACCTCTTCGGCGCGCTGGAGTTCTCCGAGACCATGGCGAAGGAGGGCATCCAGCCGATCACCGGCTGCACGATCCCCGTCCGCCTCGATGCGCCGGATGAGCCCTCGCGCGGACCCGTCCGCCGCGAGCCCAATGGCACGCTCGTCTTCCTCGTGAAGGACGAGCAGGGCTACGAGAACCTGATGAAGCTCTCCAGCAAGGCCTTCCTGGAGCCGGAGGCGGGCGAGGTGGCGCAGGTCCCGCTGGAGCGTGTGGCTGAATATGGCGCGGGCCTCATCTGCCTCACCGGCGGCCCGGATGGCATCGTCAACAAGCTGATAGAGCAGGGCCAGAAGGACGCCGCCGAGGCGCTTCTCCTGAAGCTGAAGGAGATTTTCGGCGACCGCCTCTATGTCGAGCTCCAGCGCCACGACACGGAGCGCGAGCGCATCGCCGAAGGCCCGCTGGTTGATCTCGCCTACAAGCACGAGTTGCCGCTCGTCGCGACCAACGAGCCCTTCTTCACGAAGGAAGACGAATACGAGGCGCATGACGCGCTCATCTGCATCGCCGAGGGCGCCTATGTCGTGCAGGCGGATCGCCGCCGCCTGACGCCGCAACACCGCTTCAAGAGCCAGGCGGAGATGCTCGCTCTATTCTCGGACCTGCCGGAGGCGACGGCGAACACCATCGAGATCGCGCGCCGCTGCGCCTATCGTCCGCGCACCCGCAAGCCCATCCTGCCGAAATTCGCCGCTGGCACTTCCGAGGCGGACGAGCTGCGCCGTCAGGCCCATGAGGGCCTCACCTTGCGCCTCGCCTCGCAGGAGGCCGTCGCCCCGGAGGAGGAATACCGTCAGCGTCTCGACTTCGAGCTCGACGTCATCATCAAGATGGACTTCCCGGGCTACTTCCTCATCGTTGCGGACTTCATCAAATGGGCGAAGGCGCATGACATTCCCGTGGGGCCGGGCCGTGGTTCGGGCGCGGGCTCGGTCGTCGCCTGGGCGCTCACCATCACCGACCTCGATCCGCTGCGCTTCGGCCTCCTTTTCGAACGCTTCCTGAACCCCGAACGCGTATCGATGCCCGACTTCGATATCGACTTCTGTCAGGACCGCCGCGACGAGGTCATCCGCTACGTGCAGGGCCGCTACGGCTACGAGCAGGTCGCGCAGATCATCACCTTCGGTAAGCTGCAGGCCCGCGCCGTGCTGCGCGATGTCGGCCGCGTGTTGCAGATGCCCTATGGCCAGGTCGACCGTCTCTGCAAGATGGTGCCGAACAACCCGGCCAATCCGGTCACGCTTGCACAGGCCATCGACGGCGAGCCGCGCCTTCAGGAAGAGCAGCGTAACGACGAGACCGTCGCGAAGCTTCTGGAGATCGGCGGCCGCCTCGAAGGACTCTACCGCCATGCCTCGACCCATGCCGCAGGCGTGGTGATCGGCGACCGCCCGCTCGACGAGTTGGTGCCGCTCTACCGCGATCCGCGCTCCGATATGCCGGTCACCCAGTTCAACATGAAGTGGGTGGAGCCCGCGGGTCTCGTGAAGTTCGACTTCCTGGGCCTGAAGACCCTCACTGTGCTGGAGCGCGCGGTAAAGCTCATCGCCCGCCGCGGCATCGAGATCGACCTCCTGCACCTGCCGCTGCAGGACGAGAAGACCTTCGAGATGCTGGGGCGGGGCGAGACGGTCGGCGTGTTCCAGCTTGAAAGTTCGGGCATGCGCGACGTGCTGCGCAAGCTGGAGGCGGACCGCTTCGAGGACATCATCGCCCTCGTGGCCCTCTACCGTCCGGGCCCGATGGACAACATCCCCTCCTATGTCCGGCGCAAGCACGGGCAGGAGCAGCCGGACTATCTTCATCCATTGCTTGAACCTGTGCTGAAGGAGACGCATGGCGTCATCATCTATCAGGAGCAGGTGATGCAGATCGCGCAGATCCTGTCGGGCTACTCGCTTGGCGAAGCCGACCTTCTGCGCCGCGCCATGGGCAAGAAGATCAAGGCCGAGATGGAGGCGCAGAAGGAGCGCTTCGTCACCGGCGCCGTGGCGAAGGGCATCGACAAGACCCACGCCGCCAACATCTTCGAACTCGTCGACAAGTTCGCCGGTTACGGCTTCAACAAGTCGCACGCGGCGGCCTATGCGCTCGTCGCCTACCAGACGGCCTGGCTGAAGGCGAACCATCCGGTCGAGTTCCTTGCCGCCTCCATGAGCCTCGATCTCAACAACACCGACAAGCTTGGCATCTTCAAGCAGGAGGCGGAGCGCCTCGGCATCAAGGTGTCGCCGCCCTGCGTGAACCGGTCGGAGGCACTGTTCGGCGTGGAGGATGGCGAGATCCTTTATGCCCTTGCGGCGGTCAAGAATGTCGGCCGGCAGGCAATGGAGCATCTGGTTGAAGAACGCCGTGCAAATGGCCCGTTCCGCGACCTTTTCGATTTTGCGAGCCGCATCAGTCCGCGCCTCATCAACAAGCGCACCTTCGAAAACCTCGCCCGCGCGGGCGCCTTCGATGCGTTGAATCCGAACCGCGCGCAGGTGCTCGCCTCCGCCGATCTCCTGCTCGGCACGGCAAATGCCGCCGCGCAGGAGCGTGAGAGCAAGCAGGATAGCCTCTTCGGTGGCGATGCGGGCGTCGAGGCGGCGAGGCCGGCTCTTCCCGCGGTCGAGTCCTGGCTGCCGATGCAGCGCCTCACCGAGGAGTTCAATGCCGTCGGTTTCTACCTCTCCGGCCATCCGCTGGATGATTACCTGACCGATCTGAAGCGCGCTGGCGTCGTCACCTTTGCGGAGCTGCTGAAGCGCAACAGCACTGCCGAGAAGGTTGCGGGCACCGTCACCTCCCGTCAGGAGCGAAAATCCAAGAAGGGCAATCCCTTCGCCTTTCTGGGGTTGTCCGATCCCACGGGCCAGTTCGAGCTGGTCGTCTTCTCCGAGACCCTCAATCAGGCGCGCCAGCTCATGGAGCCGGGCAATGCCGTCGTTGTCGGCGTCGAGATCGAGCGCACGGGCGAGGAGGTGAAGCTCCGCGCCCAGTCCGTTCGCAGCGTGGATGATGTCGTGAAGGACACGGGCGCGGGCCTCAAGGTCTTCGTCGAGGAGAAGGAGAGTCTGGAGGCGGTGAAATCCCGTCTGGCCGAGAAGGGCAAGGGGCTCGTCTCCCTCGTCCTCATGTGCGGCGGGGGCAGGGAGGTCGAACTCCGTCTCAAGGATCGCTACAAGGTTACCCCGCAGATTCGCGGCGCGATAAAGTCGGTCCCCGGCGTGGTCGAGGTCCGCGATATTTGACGGTTTGATGACATTACGATGACAGTCGGCCGGACTTGTCCCCGGTTCTCCGTCTAATCGGCTGTTTTGCTTGCGTTTTCGCTGTTTTGCGCCTATAGAGGCGCCATTCCACACGCGGGGTTCGGCTCACCCACCTTCCTTTTCATAGGGAAAACATAGGGTTAGTCGGTCCGGTGCGACATCTGTCGTTCACTCCCCGCGGAGGTTCAACCGGAAAAAGGAGCAAAGTGCGATGGCACTTCCCGAATTCTCTATGCGTCAGCTGCTGGAAGCCGGCGTTCACTTCGGCCACCAGACCCACCGCTGGAATCCGAAGATGGAGCCCTTCCTCTTCGGCGACCGAAACAACATTCATATCATTGACTTGGCGCAGACTGTTCCGCTTCTGCATCAGGCTCTTCTTGCCGTTCGCGATGCCGTCGCAGGCGGTGGCCGCGTGCTTTTCGTCGGCACCAAGCGCCAGGCGTCGGACCCCGTCGCCGCGGCCGCTCGCCAGTGCGCCCAGTACTACATCAACCACCGCTGGCTCGGTGGCATGCTGACCAACTGGAAGACGATTTCGAACTCGATCCGTCGCCTCCGTCAGCTCGATGAGATGCTCGCCGGTGAAGCTAAGGGTTTGACGAAGAAGGAAGTTCTGAACCTGACCCGCGAGCGCGACAAGCTTGAGCGCGCCATCGGCGGTATCAAGGACATGGGCGGTCTGCCGGACCTCATCTTCGTGATCGACACCAACAAGGAGGAGATCGCGATTCAGGAAGCCCGCAAGCTCGGCATTCCGGTTGTCGCCATTCTCGATTCCAACTCGAATCCGGACGGCATCGCCTATCCGGTTCCTGGCAACGACGATGCGGCTCGCGCCATAAGCCTTTATTGCGACTTGGTTTCTCGCGCCGTGATCGACGGTATTTCGCAGAGCCAGATCGGTGCGGGCGTCGATGTCGGTGCGGCGGCCGAGCCCGTTGCCGAGGAAATCCCGGCGGCGGCGGAAGCCCAGTAATTTGCCTTTCGGACAGGGCCCGGCACGTCCGGGCCCTTTCAGGCTTTTGAAGTCCCTGGCGATGCATGCCGGGGCGACAGAAAATCGAGGACAAAATGGCTGAGATCACCGCGAGCATGGTGAAGGAACTGCGCGAGAAAACCGGCGCAGGCATGATGGACTGCAAGTCCGCGCTCAACGAATCCGGCGGCGACATGGAAGCGGCGGTCGACTGGCTCCGCACGAAGGGTCTTGCCAAGGCCGCAAAAAAGGCCGGCCGCGTGGCCGCCGAAGGCCTGATCGGCGTGGTCGCCAGCGGCAATGCCGGTGCGGTCGTCGAGGTAAACTCCGAGACCGACTTCGTCGCCCGTAACGAGCAGTTCCAGAAGATGGTTTCCGACATTGCGTCGGTCGCGCTCGCGAATGAAGGTGACTTCGACAAGCTCGTCGCGGCGGATTATCCGGGCGCTTCCAAGTCCGTGAAGGACTACGTAACGGAAATGGTCGGCACCATCGGCGAGAACATGAATGTCCGCCGTGCGGGCTATATCTCGGTATCCGAGGGCGCCGTTGCCGCCTATGTGCACAACCAGGTCGTTCCCGGTCTCGGCAAGATCGGTGTTCTCGTAGGGCTCGAGTCCGCTGGTGACAAGACGAAGCTCGAGGAACTCGGCCGCCAGATCGCGATGCACATTGCCGCAACGAACCCTCTGGCTACCCGCAAGGAAGAGCTGGATCCGGCGGTCGTGGAACGCGAGCGCAATGTGCTCATTGCGGAAGCGAAGGAGTCGGGCCGTCCCGACAACATCATCGAGAAGATGGTGGAAGGCCGTATCCGCAAGTTCTTCGAGGAAGTCGTGCTCCTCTCGCAGGCATTCGTCGTCAACCCGGACGATACCGTCGAGAAGGCCGTCAAGGCGGCCGAAGCCGATATCGGCGCCCCGATCAATGTCGTCGGGTTCGTTCGTTTCGCCCTGGGCGAGGGGATCGAGAAGGAAGAGTCGGATTTTGCTGCGGAAGTGGCGGCTGCGCGCGGCTGACGCGGTCTTCTTGCTACTGAAATGACGCCCCCTTCGCCAGATGGCGTCGGGGGCGTTATTGTCTCGGTTGTCTTCCGGGATTCGGTCCCGGACCCCGGATATCGGCTGGCCCGCGGGCTGACCGTCATGGAATGAGTAAGATGCCGCAAAAACCTCTCTATGCCCGTGTCCTCCTGAAGGTTTCCGGCGAAGCCTTGATGGGCGCCGGGCAATACGGGATCGACATCGATACGGTCGATCGCATCGCCAGGGACATCAAGCAGGCTATCGAAAAAGGGGTGCAGGTCTGCCTGGTGATCGGCGGCGGCAATATCTTTCGGGGATTGTCGGGCGCGGCCAAGGGGATGGAGCGTGCCAGTGCCGACTACATGGGCATGCTCGCGACCGTTATGAACGCTCTTGCCATGCAAACCGCGCTGGAGGCGATTGGCGTTCCCACGCGAGTGCAATCGGCAATTCCGATGATGACGGTCTGCGAACCATACATCCGCAGGCGGGCAGTCCGGCACATGGAAAAGGGCCGCGTCGTCATTTTCGCTGCGGGCACCGGCAATCCCTTCTTCACGACCGACACGGCCGCTGCATTACGTGCCGTTGAGATGGGGTGCGACGCCCTGTTGAAGGGAACGCAGGTCGACGGAGTCTATTCGGCAGACCCCCACAAGGTGACCGATGCGGAGCGTTACGACAGGCTGACCTACATGGATGTCTTGTCGCGAGACCTGAAGGTCATGGATGCATCGGCCATTGCGCTCGCACGTGAGAATGGCATTCCCATCATCGTATATTCGATCGACGAACCGGGCGGTTTCGCCGACGTTCTGACCGGTGCCGGACGGTGCACGGTCATTTCGGATGCTGCCTGAGACGCAGGAAAAAGAAGGACAGAAAATGGCAGACGACAGTTTCGACATCGATGATACCGAACGCCGGATGCGTGGTGCGCTGACATCCCTGAAGCAGGAATTTGCGGGGCTGCGGACTGGTCGCGCGACAGCGAGCCTGCTCGATCCGATCGTCGTGGAAGCCTATGGCCAGACCATGCCCATCAATCAGGTGGGGACTGTCGGCGTACCGGAACCTCGTATGCTCACGGTTCAGGTTTGGGACAAGGGCATGGTGTCTGCGGTCGAAAAGGCGATCCGTAATTCGGGTTTGGGTTTGAACCCGAACGTCGACGGAACCTTGCTGCGCTTGCCCATCCCGGAACTCAACCAGGAGCGCCGCACCGAACTTACGAAGATTGCTTCGAAATATACCGAACAGGCGCGTATCGCCGTTCGCAACGTCCGGCGCGATGCAATGGACGAACTCAAGCGCCTCGAAAAAGACTCACAGATGAGTCAAGACGACCACAAGACGTGGGCTGACAAGGTTCAGAAGCTGACGGACAAGATAATCGGTGAAATCGACGCCGCGCTCGCCCACAAGGAAGCGGAAATCATGCAGGTATAGGCTGAGGGTTTCGGCTTACGGTTTACCGCATATTTGAAAGCAAAGGATGATGACCCTCTCTTCCGGCCAGACAATGAGCGATGCTGCGCCTGGAAGGCCTCCGCGGCACGTCGCGATCATTATGGATGGCAACGGACGCTGGGCAGCGAAACGTCATCTGCCTCGTGCGGCCGGACACCGTCAGGGCGTTGAAGCCGTGCGTGTCATCGTGCGCGCTGCGGGTGAACTTGGGATCGAGTATCTAACCCTTTATGGTTTCAGTTCGGAAAACTGGAAGAGGCCGGCCGATGAGGTAAATGACCTCATGGGGTTGCTTCGCCTCTATATCCGCAGGGATCTCGCTGAGCTTCATCAGAACGGCGTCCGTATCCGCATCATTGGAGAAAGGGATCATCTCGAGGCAGACATTGTCGCCTTGATCGAGGAAGCCGAAGCGCTGACGCGGAATAACGCTCGTCTTCAACTCGTGATCGCGTTCAATTATGGCGGTCAGAATGAGATCGCCTCGGCCGTCCGCAAGATTGCGCGTGAGGTGAAGGCCGGGCGTATCGAGCCGGACGAAATTACGCCGGATACGGTGGCGAGGTTTCTCGATACCGCCGGTGTGCCCGACCCAGATCTCATCATCCGGACAAGCGGCGAGAAGCGTCTTTCCAATTTCCTGATCTGGCAGAGCGCCTATTCGGAACTTGTTTTCTCGGAAGCCCTTTGGCCGGATTTCACGCCGGATCGGTTACGCGAAGCGATTGCCGAGTATGACCGGCGGGAACGCCGCTTCGGCGGGCGCAGCGCTTCTGGAGCTTAGAGAAATGGCGGCAGCTCAGGAGAGCGGGGAACAGGTCAAGGCGTCTTCGCGCGCAAGTGATTTGGGAGTACGTATCGTTTCGGCGCTCGTGCTGGCGCCCGTTGCACTAGCGGCGGTCTGGTTCGGCGGCTGGATATTCTCGCTGCTGCTGGCGGTGGCGGCGGTTCTAATGTCGGTCGAGACGGCTCGTCTCGTCTTCGGAAGTGGCCGATTTGCTGATTTTGCGCCCCTTGCAGCCACGGCGCTGCTCGCCGTCCTTCTCGCTTCGATGGGTTTGTCGGCGGCGGCTATCGCCCTGGCAGCCGCAGGCGTCGCCTTTTCGCTGGCTGCGCGAAGCTGGAAGGGCGAGCCGCTTTGGCCTGCGCTCATCGCCTATCCATATGTCATGCTGCCACTGATCGCGCTGATCTGGATGCGTGGCGACCAAGCTTATGGGCTTATCGTCATTTTATGGTTGCTCGCGACCGTATGGGCCATCGACATATGCGCCTATTTCGCGGGCCGGTTTATTGGTGGACCGAAACTGGCGCCACGCATCTCGCCGAAAAAGACCTGGGCCGGTCTGATCGGAGGAATTGCAGGTGCGGTCGTCGTGTCTCTCGGATTCTCGTTCTGGCTGGGCGAGGGAACGCCGGCCATTCTGGCAATCATCGCCGTCTGCCTGACCGTGCTTGAGCAGGCGGGCGATTTTGCGGAATCCGCACTCAAACGGCGCGCCGGGGTGAAGGATTCCGGCACGCTCATTCCTGGACATGGCGGCATTCTCGACCGTGTCGATGGTTTGATTGCGGTCATTCTGGGAGCCGCTCTTCTCGGCATCATCCACAATCCGGCCCAGCCTGCCGCAGGAGTTATGATTTGGCCCTGAGTTTGGAAGCGCAGAACGAACGGAACGTTGCCGCGCCTTTTACAGGCGCGAAGAGGGTAACGGTTCTGGGGTCTACCGGGTCGATAGGCTGCTCGACGCTGGATCTCATCTCCCGTCACCGGGAACAATTCGAACTCGTGGCCTTGACGGCTCATCGGAACGTCGAGGGGCTTATCGAACAGGCAAGGGAGCTCAATCCGCGCCTCGCGGTCATTGCCGATGAAGGCCAGTATGAGCGACTCAAATCCGCCCTCGCCGGCAGCGGCATTGAAGTCGCGGCTGGCGCTCGAGCTGTCGTGGATGCGGCGAGACGCCCGTCGGACTGGGTGATGGCGGGGATCGTGGGGGCCGCCGGGCTTGCTCCGACATTGGCCGCAGTTGAGCGCGGTGCCTGCGTCGCTCTCGCCAACAAGGAATGTCTCGTTTCCGCCGGTCCGCTTTTTCTTGCGGAGGTGGAAAGGGCAGGGGCGACCTTGCTGCCGGTCGACTCGGAGCACAATGCCATCTTTCAGGTTCTGGAACATGACAGGCTCGATACGGTGGACAAGATCATCCTCACGGCATCCGGAGGCCCCTTCAGGACCTGGACGACTGAGGAAATGGCGAGGGCCACGCCGGCACAGGCAGTAGCCCATCCTCGCTGGGAAATGGGGGCGAAGATCTCGGTCGACTCGGCCACCTTGATGAACAAGGGGCTGGAACTTATAGAGGCTCACTATCTGTTCCCGGTCGGCGACAAGCGCCTGGATGTCATCATTCACCCGGAATCCATCGTGCACAGTATGGTTGCCTATGTGGATGGCTCGGTACTTGCCCAGCTTGGCTCTCCGGACATGCGAACGCCAATTTCATATGCATTGGCCTGGCCGCAAAGGATGACAACCCCGGCAACGCGGCTGGATCTTGCCCAGATTGCTCAATTAACCTTCCAAGCTCCTGATTCTAATAGGTTTCCTGCCTTGAACCTCGCTCGCGAGGCTTTGCGTGCCGGGGGCGGGGCGCCCACCGTGCTCAACGCGGCCAATGAGGTGGCTGTGGCGGCCTTCCTGGCCGGAAAGATCGGGTTTCTGGATATCGTTGCTGCGTCGCAATCGGCTCTCGATACGGGGGAGGGCATCGCGACCGAGCCGGCGGACCTGGAATCGGTTTACGAAATCGACCGAATTGCGAGGATTCGCGCTGAGGAATGGGTGCAAAATCGTGCGCGGTGACGTAGTCTTTGAGCCGTTCGCGCCCGGTAAATCGGGGTCGGCCGAGGCGCACCGAACGATGGGGGAAGTGTTCCGGGAGCCGTCAGGGCACCGGAAGTGCTTTATGTGTGGGATAGCAGCTTGAACGCTATGGATTTGCTTGCGGGTATTGGCGGCTTCGGAGAATCGATCTGGGGCTACCTTATTCCCTTCCTGTTCGTTTTGACCGTCGTGGTCTTTTTCCACGAGCTCGGCCATTTCGCCGTTGCGCGCTGGTGCGGTGTGAAGGTCGACGTGTTTTCCATCGGCTTTGGCCGGGAGGTTTTCGGCTGGAACGACAAGCATGGAACCCGCTGGAAGCTGAGTTGGATTCCTCTCGGCGGTTACGTGAAGTTTGCAGGTGACGAAAACGCCGCGAGCGTACCGGACAGGGAGCGCCTCTCCCATATCCCGCTGGAAGAGCGGGCGGGCCTTTTCCACTTCAAGCCGCTGTCGCAGCGCGCCGCTGTGGTCGCGGCGGGACCGGCGGCAAATTTCATTCTGGCGATCCTCATTTTTGCCGGCATTTTTACCTTTGTCGGGCGGACAGTTGCTACGCCGGTTGCGGACGAGGTCACACCGAACAGCGCGGCCGCCCTGGCGGGTTTTGTCGCCGGTGACCGCATCGTGGCGATCGACGGGTCACCGATTGCAAGTTTTGAGGAGATGCAGCGCGTCGTATCCACCAGTGGTGGAGAGGAGCTTGTCTTCGAAGTGATGCGGGGAGATGAGCGCGTCGCGCTTAATGCTACCCCTCAGGTTCAGGAAATCACCGATCGTTTTGGTAATGTGCACCGCATTCCGATGCTCGGCATCGTGCGAAAGGTAGACAGCGCGAATATTGAAATCGTTCGCAGCGATCCTTTCACGGCAGTGTGGCTGGGGGTCAAGGAAACCTGGTTCGTGACCGAGCGGACGCTGAGCTACATCGGTGGCATATTCGCGGGAACGGAAGATGCAGATCAGTTGGGGGGACCGTTGCGCATCGCGCAAGTCTCCGGTCAGGTCGCAACAATCGGCTTCGCAGCCCTGATCAGCATGACCGCAATGCTCTCGGTCAGCATTGGTCTTCTCAATCTCTTTCCGGTGCCAATGCTCGATGGGGGGCATCTGCTCTACTATGCGGTGGAGGCCGTGAGAGGGCGCCCCCTGGGCGAACAGGCGCAGGAATACGGTTTCAGAATCGGCCTTGCGCTGGTCATGATGTTGATGATCTTCGCTACATGGAATGACCTTGTTCATCTGCAGGTCTTTTCCTTTCTGAGTGATTTGTTCAGTTGATCGCCGGATGCGCGATTGGGGTGCAACGGTAAGGAATGGTTCGTGCGCTCGGCTTCGATGGATCGTGCGGCGTGAGAGATTAGGGGACGGAATGGGGCAGCTTGCCAATTGGTTGACCTTCACGGCGCGTGTCGCGGTTATTCCGCGGACATGCGCATTGGCGTTGGCGTTCGCTTTCGCGGGAATGGCCGCGACGAGCGTATCGAATCCTGCCCTGGCGCAAGAACAAACCGTCGTCACGGAAGTGGTCGTGCGTGGCAATCAGCGCATTGAAGCGGAGACCGTCCGTTCTTACACGATGATCAAGCCGGGCATGGGGTACAGCCCGGAACTGGCCGACCAGTCGCTGAAGCAACTTTTCGCTACGGGGCTTTTTGCGGATATCACGATGCGCCTCGAAGGGACGGCGCTGGTGGTTTCCGTGGTGGAAAACCCGATCATCAATCGTGTCGCGTTCGAGGGTAACAGCGCGATCAAGGAAGAGGACCTTCAAAAGGAGGTCCAGCTTCAGCCGCGGGTCATTTATACGCGTGCGAAGGTGCAGTCCGATGTGACGCGTATGATCGAGCTCTACCGCCGTGGCGGCCGTTTCTCGGCGACGATTGAACCCAAGGTCATCCAGCTCCCTCAAAACCGCGTCGATCTCGTCTACGAAATCAGCGAAGGTCCCAAGACCAAGATCGCCTCCATCAACTTCATCGGCAACAAGGAATTCAGCGACGGCACGCTGCGGGAGGTCATCTCGACTAGCGAATCCGCCTGGTGGAAATTCCTCTCTTCGTCCGACAGCTACGATCCCGACCGGCTGACCTATGACCGCGAATTGCTGCGGCGCTATTATCTGCAGAGGGGATATGCGGACTTCCGCGTCGTCTCGGCAGTGGCCGACCTCAGTCGCGACGACTCCGCCTTCCATATCACCTTCACGGTAGATGAAGGGGAGGTCTATCAGTTTGGCGACATCAAGGTGGTTACCGAACTGGACAAGCTCAACCAGGAGGAGCTTGAAGCTCTGCTTCTACCCAAATCGGGCGAAACCTACGATGCGGGGCTCATCGACAAGACAATTGACGAGTTGACCTATGCTGCCGGCACGCAGGGATATGCCTTTGCCGAAGTGCGTCCTCGTATCAAGCGCCGCAAGGACGAGCGCGTGATCGATCTGACTTTCCAGATCACCGAAGGCCCGAGGGTCTACGTCGAAAGGATCAACATCACGGGCAATTCGCGCACGCTCGACAAGGTTATCCGCCGTCAGATGCGCATGTCCGAGGGCGATGCCTTCAACAAGGTCTTGCTCGACAAGTCCGAAAAGAACATCCGCGCCCTTCAATACTTCAGCAAGGTTGAAGTGACGCAGAACCCCGGCTCTGCACCGGACAAGACCGTTCTTGGAGTGGATGTTCAGGAGCAGTCTACCGGTTCGCTCTCCCTGAGCGCAGGCTTTTCGACGCTGGATAACGCTGTCGCGGGTATTCAGCTCTCGGAACGAAATTTCCTTGGTCGCGGACTTCAGCTCAGCACGGCTCTTTCGATTTCAAAGCGCCGCCAGCTGATCGAGTTCCACTACACCGACCCCTACTTCCTGGACAGGGATCTCGTTGGCGGTATCGACCTCTTCGGCAGCGAAACGGACTACCAAAACGAGTCGTCCTTCAATTCGCGTTCTCAGGGTTTCGGTTTCCGTTTCGGCTTCCCGCTTTCGGAGAAGAGCCGGCTGCTGACGCGCTACCAGTTCCGTTTCGATGAGATCTTCGACGTCGATCCGCGGGCATCGCTTGCGGTCAAGGCTGCCGAAGGTCAGGAGTACCGCTCGATCATCGGTTACGATTATTACTACGATAACCGGAACGATCCGGTTGAACCGACAGGTGGCTGGGACTTCCTGTTCACTCAGAATTTCGCGGGGCTGGGCGGCACCGTTCGCTTCATCTCGAATGAAGTGCTGGCTCGCTACTATTTCCCGCTTTCCGACGATTTCCTGACGAGCTGGCGTCTTGACGGCGGCTATGTGCAGGGGCTGGGCGACGATGTCCCGCTGAACGACCACTTCTTCAAGGGCGGTAACACAATTCGTGGCTTCGCGAGAGGCGGTGTCGGTCCGCGCGATATTACGTCTCCCAATAAGGACGCCGTCGGTGCGCTGGCCTATGTGTTCGGCACAGCGGAGCTTTCCTTCCCCAACGGGCTTCCTGAAGCTTTGGGCATCAAGACCTCCGTATTCGCCGATGGTGGCTATATCGGTTTGACCGACTACGATCAGACGCTCTATCCGGGTATTGTCGACGACTTCGCCCCGCGTGCTTCGGTGGGTGTGAGCCTTTACTGGCAGTCGCCATTCGGCCCCATCCGGCTGGATTTCGCGCAGGTGCTTCTCGATGAACCTTATGACGAGAAGGAAGCCTTCCGGTTCAGCGCCGGTACATCGTTCTAATCGCCGTTCGGGGGATGGCGGTCCACCAAGAGATCAGAGGGACGTTCGGAAAATGAAGTACATGTTGAGTTGCAAGCGTGTTGCGGTAGCCGCCGCTTTTGCTTTGGCCGCCTATCTGCCTTTGACCCTGGCGCCTGCCATGGCGGTGGGGCCCGCGGTTGTCCTCATTGTCGACACGGAAGCCGTTTTCTCTCAGTCGAAGGTTGGACAAAGCATCCGCAGTCAGTTTGAGGACCAGGCCAAGAAGCTCCGTGCTGAAGGCAAGAAGACGGACGATGCGCTGCAGGCCGATGCAAAGAAGCTCACGGAAGAGCGCGCTCTGCTGTCGCAGGAAGACCTGAAGAAGAAGGTGGAAGCATTGCAGAAGCGCGAGGCTGAGTTCCGTCAGTCGATGCAGCAGAAGAGTCAGGCTCTGCAGCTTGGTCTGCAGCGGGCCAATGCAAAGGTCGAGGCTGCGCTTCGTCCAATCTTCGCACAGGTTCTGAAGGAAAAAGGTGGTACGGTGTTGTTCGATCAGTCGGTGGTGCTGGCGGGTGGCGCTGACCTCGATATTTCCGCTGAAGTTCTGAAGAGGCTCAACGAACAGATGGCCACTGTAGAGGTTAAGCCAGTTTCGCTCGAGGAACTTCAGGCCGAGGCTGCACAGTAATCAATCGGGAGGCGCGCCGTCCGGCCGCCTGAATGCGACGGCCATGGCAGACAATCGCTTTTTCTCGGCAAGGGGTCCTTTGTCGCTGGGTGAGATTGCCCTGAAGATCGGGGCCAATCTTGCCGAAGGCGTCGATGAGACCCTGACTGTGGAGGGGGTCGCGCCTCTAGATTTGGCCGGACCTCGAGATCTGAGTTTTCTCGATAACCCGAAATATGCAGCAGCTTTCGAGAGAACGCGGGCGGGTGCCTGCATCGTTCATCCGCGATTGGCCAACCGCGCTCCGGAAGGGCTTATGCTTGTCCTCTCGGAACAGCCTTATCGGGCCTATGCTCTGGCGGCTCAGATGTTTCATCCGGAGGAAGCGATAGGTGGGGACACTTACGGCGAGAAGGGTGTCATCCATGCCGGTTCCATCGTTCATCCTTCGGCCAGCCTTGGTGACGACGTAACGATAGAGCCTGGAGCCGTTATTGGCGCCGGCGTCGAGATTGGACGTGGAACCATAATCGGCGCAAATGCTTCCGTGGCCAAAGGATGCACCATCGGAAAGAACTGTTTCATAGGCCCCAATGTCACGGTGAGCCATGCTCATATCGGGGACAGGGTGATCCTGCATCCAGGTGTCCGCATCGGTCAGGATGGGTTCGGTTTTGCCATGGGGCTGCCTCGGCATGAGAAGGTGCCGCAGCTCGGCCGGGTTATTGTTCAGGACGATGTCGAGATCGGGGCTAACTCCACAATAGACCGCGGCGCCGGTCCGGATACGGTTGTGGGCGAGGGGACCAAGATTGATAATCTGGTACAGATCGGCCACAACGTAGAAATCGGTCGTGGCTGCATTATTGTCGCCCAGACCGGTGTAGCCGGCAGTGCGAAGCTGGGAGACTTTGTCGTATTGGCGGCTCAGGTCGGTGTTACGGGCCATCTGACGATAAATTCGGGCGCGCAGATCGCTGCGAGAGGCGCGGTAGTGCATGATGTACCCCCTGGGCAGCAATATGGCGGCGTGCCGGCAAAACCGATAGCCGAATGGCGGCGTGAAGTCGTTGAGCTGCGTAAACTGGGCCGCCGGAAGAAACAGACCGGCGACTCCGACGAATAAGCGATGGATTGAGCAGTCTTGGAAGGAAGAGGAAATGAGCGAGGCTGAGATATCGGAAACACTCGGCACTGCCGATATCAACAGGGTTCTGGAACTGCTTCCCCATCGCTATCCGATGCTCATGATCGACCGGATCATCGAAATGAAGGGTGACGAGTCGGGCATCGGCATCAAGAATGTGACGAATAACGAGCCGTTCTTTCAGGGCCACTTTCCCGGTCATCCTGTCATGCCCGGAGTCCTGATTGTGGAGGCAATGGCGCAGACGGCCGGCGCGCTCGTCATCAACCATCTTGGTACGTCAGGAAGCAACCAGCTCGTTTATTTCATGACGGTTGATCGCGCCCGTTTTCGCAAACCCGTTGTTCCGGGAGACGTGCTGCATGTTCATGTCACCAAATTACAGAGCCGCGGAAATGTCTGGAAATATCATGGTGAAGGACGAGTAGACGGTAAACTCGTCGCCGAGTGCGATCTCGGGGCGATGATTGCGGGCCAGGCTGGGAAATGACGGAGATTCACCCGACAGCTCTTGTCGACCCCAAGGCAGATGTGGCACCCAGCGCCAAGGTTGGGCCCTACTGCGTTGTGGGGCCGAATGTGGTTTTGGGAGAAGGCGTGGTTCTTCATTCGCACGTCGTTGTCGAGGGGCGTACCAGCGTCGGCGCGCGTACCGAGATTTACCCTTTTGCCTCCATCGGTCACCAGCCGCAGGATCTGAAATACAAGGGTGAGCCGAGCACGCTTGAGATCGGAACGGATAATCTGATCCGCGAGCATGTCACGATGAATCCGGGAACGGAAGGTGGCGGCATGGTGACCCGGGTGGGAAATCATTGCGCTTTTCTCACCGCCTCGCATGTAGGCCACGACTCCATTGTCGGAAATCATGTCGTCTTCTCGAATAACGTCATGCTCGCCGGCCACTGCAAGATTGACGACTATGTTATTTTCGGTGGCGGTGCTGCTCTTCATCAGTTCGGCCGGGTGGGCAAGCACGCCTTTATCGGCGGCATGAGCGCGGTGGAGAATGATGTGATCCCATACGGGCTCGTCATCGGGAATCGCGCTCACCTCGTGGGATTGAATCTCGTGGGTTTGCGGCGCCGCGGTTTTACGCGCGATCAGATGCAGTCCATGCGCGAAGCTTACAACCTTCTTTTTGCGGAAGGCGGGACCTTGCGCGATCGGGTTGAGTCCGTCGCAGGCAGGTTCGCCGGCAAACCGGAAGTCATGGAGATTGTTGACTTCATTCGCGCGGAAGCGGATCGGGCGATATGTATGCCGCGGTCCGGTACGGCCTGAGCGAAAATTCGATGAGCACAGCGGCTCATTCCCCGAAGCTCGCCATCGTCGCAGGTGGTGGCCCCTTGCCCCTCGCAATAGCGAAGGCTGCAGAAGCGCAGGGACGGGAGATATTCCTCATCGGGATCGAAGGCGCAGCAGCCAGAGAGATCGAGAACTTTCCCCATGCCTGGATACGCATCGGGGCGATGGGAGAGTTCCTGAATATTCTCAAGCGAGAGGGCTGCAAGGAAATTGTTCTGATAGGCGGCATCAAACGCCCGGATCTGAGCAAGCTCGGCCTGGATATGACCGCGATCAAGCTGCTGCCGAGAGTTGCCGCGTGGATGAAGGCAGGCGATGATGGCCTGCTGCGGGGATTAGCCGATTTTCTCGAAAAGGATCATGGTTTCAAATTACGTGGAGCGCATGAGATCGCGGATAGCCTGTTGGCGCCGGAAGGAATTCTGACGACGAGAACGCCGTCCAATCAGGATGAAGAAGACATTGAGACCGCCGCCCGTGCCACCTTGGCCATCGGTGCCCTGGATATCGGCCAGGGGGCGGTCGCTTGCCGCAAGATTGTACTTGCGCTTGAGGCTGTCGAGGGGACCGACGAAATGCTGAGGCGTGTCGCTGGATTACCCGAAAGCATAAGGGGGGGGACCGAGAAGCGAGAAGGCGTGCTTGTGAAACTCACGAAACCAGGTCAGGAGCGGCGTCTCGATTTGCCGACGATAGGTGTGGAGACTGTCGAGCGTGCAGCGTTAGCCGGACTGGCTGGTATTGCCGTTGAAGCAAATGGTGCCTTGATCGCGGATATTGAAGCTGTCGTCCGTGCGGCGAACGCGAGAGGGATGTTTGTCATCGGTCTCGCCCCATCCCGCATCGAGAGCTTGGGGCATTGATGGAACAGGTGCGCCCGCGTCACGTCATGCTCGTCGCGGGGGAAACCTCAGGTGATGCTCTTGGCGGCGAGCTGATGGCCGCCATGAAGAACATTGCCGACTTCCCGATTGTCTTCTCCGGCGTCGGCGGCGAAGCGATGGAGCAGCAAGGGCTGTCGTCGATTTTTCCCATGACGGATATCGCCGTGATGGGACCGCGCGAGATCATTCCTCGTCTGCCTCTTATTTTCCGCCGGATATGGCAAACGGTGCGTCATGCGACTGAGGTCCGCCCCGATATCGTGGTCGTGATCGATAGTCCAGAATTCACCCATATGGTGGCGAAGCGTATCGCGCGGCGAACTCCTGAAATTCCTATCGTGGACTATGTGCTGCCCAGCGTCTGGGCGTGGCGGCAGGGACGCGCCAGGGCCATGAGAAAATACATACGCCGCGTGCTGGCGCTCCTGCCTTTCGAACCCGCCTTTCTGCGTAGCGTGGGGGTCGATTGCGTTTATGTCGGACATCCTGCCATTCATCGAGTGCCGGAAAAGGGTGCGGGTGACCGTTTTCGTCAGGCACATGGGATTGATGGAACCCAGCCGCTTCTACTCGTCCTGCCGGGAAGTCGGTTAAATGAAGTGAAGCATCTGCTACCGATCTTCGGCGAGGTTGTCCGGAAATTGGTTGGGGAAGTGCCGGACTTGCGCGTCGTGCTGCCGACGGTCCCTCACGTGAGACAATTGGTCGAGCAGGCAATCGCCGACTGGCCCGTAGGTGTGATCCTGGTACACGACGAAATGGAAAAACGGGCGGCCTTCGGTGCAGCGACGGCGGCGCTTGCCGCCTCGGGCACCGTGGCGCTGGAACTCGGCCTCGCACGCGTTCCCATGGTCATAGCCTATCGCGCGGAGGCTTTGGTTGGATGGTTCGCGCTCAGTGTCTTGAAGATCCCATCAGTCGTCCTTGTGAACCTCATACTCGACAGACCCTCCGTGCGGGAATACCTCCAGAGTCGCTGTACTGCGGAAGACCTCGCCGAAGGATTGCAGGTGCTTTTGAAGGAGACTGCCGAGAGGCGCCGTGCGCTTGCCGATCTTGACGAACTTCGTGCACGAATGGATGTGGACGGGGAACAGCCCAGCTACCGGGCTGCAAAGGCGGTCCTGGAGCTTCTCTGAAGGGCAAAAAAGGGCGCTCCTGTGGGAGCGCCCTCTGATTTTTTGCGTTCGCGGAGAGTTATTTCCGCTTGCCGATGTCGACATAATCGCGCCGCGCGGCGCCGGTGTAGAGCTGACGAGGACGGCCGATGCGCTGGCCCGGATCTTCGATCATCTCGTTCCACTGCGCGACCCAGCCGACCGTGCGCGCGAGAGCGAAGAGAACCGTGAACATGGTGGTCGGGAAACCCATCGCCTTGAGCGTGATGCCCGAATAGAAGTCGATGTTCGGGTAGAGCTTCTTCTCGATGAAGTATTCGTCGTTGAGAGCGATCTTCTCGAGTTCCAGCGCCACATCCAGAAGCGGATCGTCCTTGATGCCTAGAACCTTGAGAACCTCATGGCAGGTCTGCTGCATCACCCGCGCGCGGGGGTCGTAGTTTTTGTAAACGCGGTGTCCAAAGCCCATCAGGCGGAAGGGATCGTTCTTGTCCTTCGCGCGCTTGATGAATTCCGGAATGCGGTCGACCGTCCCGATTTCCTGAAGCATGTTGAGCGCCGCTTCGTTTGCGCCTCCGTGGGCAGGCCCCCAGAGACAGGCAATGCCGGCGGCAATACAGGCAAAGGGGTTTGCGCCCGACGAACCCGCGAGGCGAACCGTCGACGTCGATGCGTTCTGCTCATGGTCAGCATGAAGAATGAAGATCCGATCCATGGCGCGGGCAAGGATCGGATCCACCTTGTATTCCTCCGCGGGAACGGAGAAGCACATGTGCAGGAAGTTCTCGGCGTAGTCGAGGCTGTTCTTGGGATAGACCACGGGCTGACCGACCGAATACTTGTATGCCATGGCGGCGATGGTCGGAATCTTCGCGATCAGTCGGCGGCTCGCGATCATGCGCTGAAGCGGATCGTTGATGTCCGTCGAGTCGTGATAGAAGGCGGAAAGAGCTCCGACCATGCCGCACATGATCGCCATTGGATGCGCATCGCGACGGAAGCCGCGAAGGAAGAACTGCATCTGCTCATGCACCATTGTGTGCATGGTTATGGCGCGTTCGAACTCGCGATACTCTTCGGAAGTCGGAAGTTCGCCATTGAGCAGCAGATAGCACGTTTCGATGAAGTTGCCATTCTCCGCAAGCTGATCGATCGGATAGCCCCGATAGAGCAGGGTGCCTTCCTCGCCATCGATATAGGTGATATCGGACTCGCAGCTTGCTGTGGACGTGAAGCCCGGATCGTAGGTGAAGACGCCGCTCTTGCCGTAGAGGGCAGAGATGTCGACAACGCTGGGTCCGAGAGAGCCGCCATAGACCGGCAACTCGTAGGATTTTCCATCCACCGTAAGGGTCGCGTTCGACTTCGCGCCGGCTTTGGTTCCGTATTCTGTCATGCCTGCCTACCTGTCCTGTTTGGCTGGCCGGTGAGCCGCTGGCGAGCGGCAAAGCCGGGCAGTTTCGTTAAACATCATTATTTTCGCGGCACTTCCGGCACACGGCCAGTCATGCAGCCTGATCCTTTATCCGTCCAAGCGTTTCTTCACGTCCCAGCGTTGCCAGAACGTCGAAAATGGGAGGAGATACCGTACTGCCTGTCACGGCGGCACGCAGTGGCTGCGCGACCTTGCCGAGTTTCAGGTTTTCTTCCTCTGCGAAAGCGCGAACGGTCGCTTCGATGTCCTCAAGCGCCCAGTCGTGGCGTTTTTCGAGGCGTTGCGCGAGACGGGTCAGAAGCGCCCGTGTTTCTCCTGTCAAAAGCTGATTTGCTTTCTCATCGCAGGTCAGCGGCCGGCGAGCCAGAAGAAATGCGGCGCCGCGGCCGAGCTCCACAAGTGTTTTGGCGCGCTCTTTGAGGCCGGGCATGAGCGCGAGCAACTTGGCTCGGAATGTTTCGTCCGTCTGCCAGCCTTCCAGCCGAGTCATCAGTGCGATCGTGTCGTCCACGAGACGCTCATTGTCCGTTTCACGAATATAGTGCCCGTTGAGATTTTCGAGCTTCGCGAAATCGAAACGCGCGGGTGATCTGCCAATACTTTCGAGGTTGAACCACTCGATGGCCTGTTCAGTCGAGAAAATTTCGTCGTCCCCGTGGCTCCATCCGAGACGCACAAGATAGTTGCGCATGGCTTCAGGCAGATAGCCCATGTCACGATAGGCCTCGGCACCGAGCGCGCCATGTCGTTTCGAGAGTTTTGCGCCGTCTGGCCCGTGAATGAGCGGAACATGCGCGAATTCGGGGATGTCCCATCCCAGAGCGGCATAAATCTGACTCTGGCGCCCGGCATTCGTCAGATGATCGTCGCCTCGAATGATGTGGGTTATCCCCATGTCGTGATCGTCCACAACAACCGAAAGATTGTAGGTCGGTGTGCCGTCACTTCGCAGGATGATGAGATCGTCGAGTTGCTCGTTAGGAAAACGGACATCGCCCATCACGTGATCTCGCACAACGGTCTCGCCCTCATCAGGCGAACGGAAGCGCACGACAGGTTTTATCCCGGGAGGAGCCTCGGAGGGATCGCGATCGCGCCAGCGGCCGTCATAGCGAACCGGTCGCCCCTCGGCACGCGCCTTTTCACGCATTTCCTCAAGTTCAGCCTGGCTCGCATAGCAGTGGTAGGCATTGCCGCTTTGCAGAAGTTGATGGGCGACTTCCACATGACGGGCGGCGCGGGAAGCCTGATAGATCGGATCCTCGTCCCACTCGAGGCCGAGCCACTTCAGTCCCTCGAAGATCGCAGCTATGGCGCTCTGGGTGGAGCGCTCTCTATCGGTGTCCTCGATACGAAGGAGGAAGCGCCCCCCGTGATGGCGGGCGAACAGCCAGTTGAACAGCGCCGTACGGGCCCCGCCGATATGCAGGTAGCCAGTGGGGGACGGTGCGAAACGGGTGATAATTGTCTTGTGTTCCGTCATGATCTCCTGCGATCCGGCTCCGCAGCCGCGCGGGTAGGCAATTCGAATGAATGTTGGCAAGCTTTGATCCAGATTATGGCGATCAAGCCTAGTGGATCAGCTGCGGGGCAGGGATTTCTAGCACATTGCGGCAACGCAGCGTAAGCCCGAAATGTTGGCCGCTAGGGTCTCGAAAAACTGTTTGATGTATTGGGGTTAGCGGGAAGTCCTGAGGGGTTTTGACGGCTCCGGCAATCCGGGTAGGGGACGGCGTGACGATTGCGGGAGATCGAGGCCATCGGTCGGCGGCAGGGAGATGGACGGCCGGGCTGTGCGAGGCCGTGGCGGTCGGCATTTTATGGATTCGGCACGCCTACACCGCTGACAGCGACCGCCTGTTCCTCTGGATACCTGTGCTTCTGGGGGGCGGCGTAGCGGCCTATTTCGGCCTTCCCTTTGAGCCGCCTGTGTGGAGTGCGGTGGCCCTGTTGCTACCGGTCGCATGGGGCGCATGGCGCCTAAGACAAAAGCCGGTTCTGGCTCCGATCTCCGTGATGATCCTTTGCGTGGTGACGGGATTTGGGGCTGCCGTTCTTCGATCTTACATGGTGGCTGCCCCAGTGCTCGAGCGGCCTATGGGCGGGGTCCTTGTGGCGAGAGTCGTTTCGGTCGAGGTAACTGAAACCGGCTCGCTATCCGCCGTTCTCGAGCCCAGTTCGTTTGGGTATCTCGCCCAGTCGGCGCTTCCAGACAGGGTGAGGCTCAATATCCGATTACGCGAGGCGGTACTGAGGCCGGGAGCGGTTGTTTCCCTCCGGGCGCGGCTCATGCCTCCCCCAGAGCCTGTGCTGCCCTATGGCTTCGATTTTGCCAGGCAAGCCTGGTTCTCCTCCCTGGGGGCAGTGGGTTTCGCCTATACAGTTCCCGAAGAAATTTCTCCGCCATCGGGCTTTGGTCAGCGTCTTGCCAAGCTGCGGATGGCCATTGGAGACCGCATCCGCTCGAGCATCGGCGGGACCGCAGGGGCCGTCGCGGCCGCCCTGATCACGGGCGAAAGGGCCAGCATTCCCGACAGCATATCCGCCGACCTGAGGGCGGCAGGCATCTATCATGTGCTTTCCATTTCAGGGCTTCACATGGTGCTTTTTGCGGGCTCGCTTTTCTGGGTCGTTCGCGCAGCGCTCGTGCTGATACCGGGACTGGCGTTGAGATACCCGGTAAAGAAATGGGCCGCCTTCATCGCGATATTCGGTGCGACATTCTACCTGACGATTTCGGGCGCGGCGGTCGCCACGCAGCGCGCCTGGATCATGATCTGCCTCATGTTCCTTGCCATTCTGCTCGACCGTCCGGCGCTCAGCATGAGGAACGTCATGCTCGCTGCGACCGTCATCTTGCTGTGGCGTCCGGAGAGCCTGATCGGGGCAAGTTTCCAGATGTCTTTTGCCGCGGTTATTGCACTCATCGCATTCTACGAAAGCGAGCCTGTAAGAAACTGGACATCGAGACCCCGCAGCTCAGGCATCGAAGCCATCATTTCCCGCTCTTTCACCTACATTCTGGGCATCGCCCTGACCAGCATCGTTGCGGGCACGGCGACAGGTGTAATCGCCGCCTTCCATTTCAATCGGATCGCCGTTTACGGGCTTGCCGGTAACATGGCCGCCATGCCGCTCGTCGGTATCGTAGTCATGCCGATGGCTTTGCTCTCGCTCCTGCTCATGCCTTTCGGACTCGACGGACCGGCGCTGTGGGCCATGGGGCAGGGCGTCGACGGTATGCTTGCAATTGCCCATGAGGTCGCCGCTTGGCGAGGCGCCGACAGAATGGTTCCTACCGCGCCAATGTCTGCGTTGGTGCTGGCGGTCTTCGGCTCCTTGTGGCTGACGCTCTGGCGAGCGAACTGGCGATATGCGGGCATTCTACCGATCGCCGCCGGATTGATGCTGTGGGACAGCGGACCGAAGCCCGACATATTGATAGACCGGGATGCGGCGCTCTTCGCGGTACGTCAGTCAAACGATGAAATCGTGCTTACATCGTCTCGTCCCTCATATACCGCGGAGCAATGGCTGAGATATGAGGGGGACGGAAGAACAGCGCGAGACGCGGCGCGTTCTCCCTCAATGAAGTGCGACGGACGCGGATGTGTTTATCGCGAGGAAGAGCGCCCCGTCATCGCTTTCCCGGAAACACTGGGTGCGGTCGTCGAGGATTGCGAACGGGCCGACATCCTCATCGCATCGGTGCCGGTTCCGCGCGGGATTCGCAACGAGTGCGCGGCAGAATTGTTGCTCGACTATTTCCATTTCTGGCGGAATGGCGCGACGGCAATAACCCTTGACGGAAAGAGGCAGCCCGAAATTCTCACCGCAAGACAGATGCGCGGAGAGCGGCCATGGGTGCAGCGATCGGGGGAGCGTCAGTAGCGGCGCAGGAGCCCGACCAGCTTGCCCTGAACCTTGACGCGGTCCGGACCGAAGATGCGGGTTTCGTAGGCTGGATTTGCGGCCTCGAGCGCGATCGAGTCGCCCTTTTTGCGAAGCCGCTTCAGTGTCGCTTCGTAGCCGTCGACGAGAGCAACGACGATATCTCCGCTGTTCGCCGTGTCGCAGCGCTGAATGAGCACGGTGTCGCCATCGAGTATGCCCGCCTCGATCATCGAGTCGCCCTTTACCTCCAGCGCATAATGCTCGCCTGAGCCCAGCAGGCTGAGTGGCACGCTTACCTGATGGCTTTCTTCCTGAAGAGCTTCGATGGGTGTTCCCGCAGCGATGCGTCCCATGACGGACAGAGTCATGGTGTCGCCTGTCTCACGTGCGGGGGCGAGGTCTCTGCTTGCCGGCCTCGCCTGGGCGCCACCTTCGATGACGCTGGGCGAGAAGCCCTTGCCACGGGAAATGGCGAGGCTTGGCGAAGCTGCTTCGGGGAGCTTGAGAATTTCGAGAGCGCGGGCCCGATGGGGCAGGCGACGGATGAAACCACGCTCTTCGAGGGCCGTAATAAGCCGGTGAATACCGGATTTGGAGCGGAGGTCGAGGGCCTCTTTCATCTCGTCGAAGCTCGGAGAAACGCCGCCTTCCTTGATACGCTCGTGGATGAACATCAGCAGTTCATGTTGCTTGCGCGTCAGCATAGGCCCTAGCCCCTCCGTCTGCTTCGGGGCCTTTCGACCCTCGGAACAAAACAAAAACGTTCGCAGCCGTTCTAGTTTAGTTCTCCTGCATGTGTCAAGCGCAATTGTGGATAAGTCAGAGGCGCAAAGGCAGAACGCTGACAATGCCGCCAGCCTGAACTGCTTCGGCTCCCGGGGCGCGGATGATGAGGCATCCGGCATCTGCGAGGACGGAAAGCATTGAGCTGTCCTGAATATCGAAAGGGGTTGCGACGGGGAGTTCGCCTGGAACGTGATCGAACCCGGCGCGAACATAGTCTTCGCGCCTGTCATTGGCCGGCATGTCGCGACCGAGCCTCGCAACCGTCGTATGCAGCGCGCTGTCTCCGCCTTGCATGCGACGGATTGCAGGTTGCAGAAAGAGCGTACCGCAGACGAGAGCCGAGACAGGATTGCCGGGGAGGCCAAGCATTGGGATGTCGCCCAGCGCGCCATACATCAGTGGCTTACCCGGCCGCATCGCAATCTTCCAGAAATCGATCTCGAGACCGAGCGGCGCGAGTGCTTCCTGCACGAGATCGTGATCGCCGACGGAAGCGCCGCCAAGCGTCACCAGCATGTCGGCCTCTCTAGCACGTTCCGCGGCCTCGCGAATGGCGCCAACTCGGTCGGGTGCGATGCCAAGATCAAGCGGTGTGCCGCCCGCCTCGACGATGAGTGCAGCGATCCCGTCATTGTTGGCGGAGATGATCTGGTTCGGACCGGGTTCCGTTCCCGGCGGCACGAGTTCATCGCCCGTCGAGAAGAAGGCGATAACGGGCCGCTTGTGAACGCTGAGCGTCGCGAGATTCATGGCAGCGGCAAAGGCGATGTCCGCGGAGGAAAGCGTGCGGCCGGCAGGCATACCGGCATCGCCGGTGCGGAAATCGAGTCCGCATGCGCGAACATGCCGTCCCGGTTTTGCAGTTTCCTTGACGATGACATCCTTGCCGTCGCGCTCTGTGTCTTCCTGGATGACGATCGCATCCGCACCGCGTGGAAGCGCAGCGCCTGTGAAGATGCGAACGGCCTCGCCTTTGTTGAGTTGTTCGGAATAGAAGCCGCCCGCTTGTGCTTCGCCGACCACTCTCAGGCGAACGGGAACGGAGGAAACATCTTCCGCTCTCACTGCGTAGCCGTCCATCGCGGATAGATCGGCAGGTGGTTGTGTGCGGCGCGCGATGGCTTCTTCCGCGAGCACGCGGTCAAGAGCTTCGGCCAGGGGAACATGCTCGACAGGTGTCGTATGCAGCGTGGCGAGAATGCGCGCACGCGCTTCTTCGACAGGAAGAAGAGGTTGTTTCGACATCTCTTACTTCGCCTTGTAGGCGCCCGACTTGCCGCCCGACTTCTGTGTGAGGCGGATATCGCCGATTACCATTCCGCGGTCGACGGCCTTGGCCATGTCGTAAAGCGTAAGACAGGCGACGCTGACCGCAGTAAGCGCTTCCATCTCGACGCCGGTCTGACCCGATACTTTCACAGTCGCCTCGACATCGACGGCATTTGTTTTCCTGTCGGGGCGAAGCTCAACTTCAACCCTGGAAATGGCGAGAGGATGGCAGAGCGGAACGAGATCGGACGTTTTCTTGGCCGCCATGATCCCTGCAAGGCGCGCGACTTCGAGCGCATTTCCCTTCTTGAGGCCGTCATCCAGGATGAGTTTCAGCGTCGCCGCTTTCATCGTGACGCGTCCCTTTGCCGTCGCGATGCGCGAAGTGACGGGCTTCTCCGACACGTCCACCATACGGGCCGCGCCTTTATCGTCCAGATGCGTCAGCTTCTTTCCGGCCAAGGGTTCATGCCTCTCAGGAGGTGGCGGCCTTATGAATGGCCTTGAGTTTCGCGAAGAGATCGGCCGCGCCTTCGAGGGGAAGACAGCTCGGCCCGTCGCACAATGCCTTGTCCGGCTCCGGATGAAATTCCAGGAAGACGCCATTGGCGCCCGCAGCGACGGATGCTTTCGCGATGACGGAAACGCCGGAGCGGCGGCCACCCGTCGATGCGCCTTGCGTGCGCGGATCGGCGCCTGGAAGCTGCACGGCATGAGTTGCGTCGATGGTGACGGGTGCGCCGAGCTTCTTCATTTCGTCGAAGGCAAGCATGTCGACGATCAGATTGTTGTAGCCGAAGGACGTTCCGCGCTCGCAGAGGATCGTCATGTCCGGCGCGGCAGCTTCCGCGATCTTGGAAAGAATGTTGCGGCAATCCCAGGGTGCGAGGAACTGGCCTTTCTTTACATGAAGAAGACCACCTGCCTTCTGCGTCGCGCGCGCCGTGGCAACGACCAGGTCCGTCTGGCGGCAGAGGAAGGCCGGTATCTGAACGAGATCGGCAACGGCAGCAATCGGCTCCGCCTGTTCGACCTCATGAATGTCGGTACAGATCGGAACATTGAAGCGCTGCTTCACTTCAGCGAGCATCGCAAGACCGTCCTTCAGCCCTGGACCGCGATAGCTCTTGATCGAGGAGCGATTGGCCTTGTCGAAACTGGCCTTGAAGACGAAGGGAAGCTGCAGGCCGTCGAGCACGGATTTCAGGTGTGCGGCCGTGGAGAGCGTCAGATCCAGGTCTTCAAGCACATTGAGGCCGGCGATGCAGAGCAGCGGCTCGCCGTCACCGATGGCCATGTTCCATTTGGGTAGCTTGAGGACGGTCATGATCTGTCGTCACTTTCCTTGTTGGCAGTCTCAATCAGAGATCCTTGCGCATGAAACAGCGCCGTTCCAGCAGCAGTCCCATATCGCTTTCGTGATAATGAGCGAGAAGGAGGGCCGGCGTCCACTCGCGCCGCTCAAGCTCGCGAAACCCGCATGAAGCATAGAAGGGAGCGTTCCATGGCAGGTCGCGGAAAGTCGAAAGAGTTACGGCCGGATAACCCTTGTCGTTCGACCAGCCGCAGACGGACTCGACGAGCCTGCGGCCGAGACGCTTGCGGCCATGAGCGGGGTGTACGGACAATTCATAGATATGCATCGCGCGGTCAAGCGGCGCGGAAAGAATGAAGCCGACAGGTGTGTCGTCATCCGTTGCGACGAAGACGGCGCCCGTGCGGGCTGCAGCTTGGATGAATTCGATATCGGTCGGCTCGTGGGCTGCGATTTCGGGAAGGCCCGCCTCCGAAAAAAGTGCACCGGCGGCTTGCTCGATAGCGGCGAAATGAGGCAAATCGCTCGGCTCGGCGGGACGGATATTATGGGTCATTATGGGCATCCAGACTGGCGACCGTCATTGAAACGTCATCAAACCGTTACATTCAGCTCACTTATCCCCGGCAGCGAGGATAAGGATGCCGGCCAGCGGCGGGATGGAGAAAACTTGTCCCCGGTTTACGGGCCGCCGCTGGATTCTCATATCCGGTTCAGTCGGAACCTGCCAGCAACGCGCGCGTCGCCGCCTCCACATCCTGCTGCCGCATCAGGCTCTCGCCCACGAGGAATATCCGTACACCGACTTTCGACAGCCGCTCCAGGTCGGCATGGGTAAAGATGCCGCTCTCGCCGACGATGAGCCGCTCTTTCGGGACGAGGGGCGCGAGCCGCTCCGTCGTCGCAAGCGTCGTCTCGAACGTCTTGAGGTTCCGGTTGTTGATGCCGAGCAGGGGGCTCTTGAGGGCGAGAGCCCGTTCAAGCTCCTCTTCGTCATGAACCTCGACCAGCACGTCCATCTTCCAGCCGAAGGCGGCTTCTTCCAGTTCCTGCGCCTGCGCGTCCGACACGGCGGCCATGATGATCAGGATGGCGTCCGCGCCCATCGCGCGTGCTTCGGCCACCTGGTAGGGGTCGTACATGAAGTCCTTCCGGATGACAGGAAGCGACGTCGCGGCGCGCGCGGCGGTGAGATAGTCCGGTGCACCCTGGAAAGAGGGGGCGTCCGTCAGGACGGAAAGACAGGTGGCGCCGCCCGCCTCATAGGCGCGCGCAAGGGCCGGCGGGTCGAAATCCGCGCGGATGAGACCCTTGGAGGGGCTCGCTTTCTTGATCTCGGCGATGAGCGCATAGCCGCCCGCATCGACGCGGGGGCGGAGAGCGGAGGCGAAGCCCCGCACGGGCGATGCTGCGCGGGCCGCTTCCTCCACGGAGGCAAGCGGATGCGACCGTTTGGCGGAGGCAATCTCCTCGAGCTTGTAGGCGCCGATCTTTTCGAGAATGTCAGACATCGGATTTCCCGTTCGAGACCGCGACAAGCTTCGCGAGCGTTTCCTTCGCGCTGCCGCTGTCGACGATATTCGCGGCAGCCGCGACGCCTTCCTTCAGGTTCGATGCCTTGCCGGAGACGATCAGCGCGGCTGCGGCATTCAGGAGCACGATGTCGCGATAGGCGCCAGCTTCGCCATCGAAGAGGCGGCGGATAGCGGCTGCGTTCTCCGCAGGGTTTCCGCCCTTGAGTTCCTCTATGGAGGCGCGGCGAAGACCGGCTTCCTCCGGCGTTACCTCGAAGACGCGGATCTTGCCATTCTTCAATTCCGCGACCGTGGAGGGACCCGTGGTCGTGATCTCGTCCATGCCGTCCGAGCCGTGAACGACCCAGGCGCTGTCGGAGCCGAGATTGCGAAGGACTTCCGCAAAGGGCTCGACCCAGGAAGCGGCGAAGACACCGAGAAGCTGGCGCTTCACGAGGGCGGGATTGGAAAGCGGCCCAAGCATGTTGAAAACGGTCTTGATGCCGAGATCGGCGCGGACCGGCGCCACATGCTTCATCGCGGAATGATGCGCCTGCGCGAACATGAAGCCGATGCCGGCCTTCTCGATGCAGCGCGCGATGGTGGCCGGATCGATATCGAGATTGACGCCGAGCTCCTGCAGCGCATCCGCCGTGCCGGAAAGCGATGAGGCCTTGCGGTTGCCATGCTTCGCGATGGGAACGCCCGCGGCCGCGACGACGATGGCCGTGGCCGTCGAGATGTTCCAGGTGCCGATGCCGTCGCCACCGGTGCCGACAATGTCGATGGCATCGGCGGGCGCAGTCACCTTAAGCGCACGCTCACGCATGACGGTTGCGCCTGCCGTGATTTCCTCGACGGTTTCGCCGCGGACGCGGAGCCCCATCAGGAAGGCCGCGATCTGAGCGGGCGTCGCTTCGCCGGACATGACGGTTTCGAAGGCGGCGCGCGCCGTGGCAGCGTCGAGCGGCTGGCCCTCGGCGAGCCGCGCGATGATGGTCTTGAAGTCGGTCATTGCCCCCGCGTTTCCCTCAGGCCAGTTCGCGCGTGTTCATGCCCGCAAGCTGCAGGAAATTGCGCAGGATGTCATGCCCGTGTTCGGACGCGATACTCTCCGGGTGGAACTGCACGCCATGAATGGGCAGCTCCTTGTGCTGCATGCCCATGATGATGCCGTCATTGGTCCAGGCCGTGATTTCGAGGCAGTCCGGCAGGCTCTCGCGCTCGACGATGAGCGAGTGATAGCGGGTCGCCTCGATGGGGCTCGGAAGGTACTGGAAGAGGCCTTTGCCGCCGTGATGGATGGCGCTCATCTTGCCATGCATGAGCGAGGGCGCGCGCACGACCTTGCCGCCGAAGGACTGGCCGATGGCCTGATGCCCGAGGCAGACGCCGAGAAGCGGGATGCGGTGCGCCGCGGCGGCCTGAATGAGATCGAGGCAGATGCCCGCCTTGTCGGGATCGCAGGGGCCGGGCGATAGGACGATGGCCCGGGGCCGTGTCGATAGCGCCTCGTTGACCGTGATCTTGTCGTTCCGGTGGACGCGCGCTTCCGCCCCCAGCTCGCCCAGGAAATGGACGAGGTTGTAGGTGAAACTGTCATAGTTATCGATGAGCAGCAGCATCCGGCGGAACCCTGAAAAACGGCAGCCGGAGGGCCGCCGCGTGGGCTTCTATATAGGCTTCCGGGCCCTGCCGGGGCAAGGCTTGGCGCCTCGCCCCAACCTTTCCCGCGATTCGAAGGTTTCTTGCCCGCTGGTGCGCCGGACCGGCGACCCCCTCCGTGAGCAGGCGCCTTATTCCCTGGGGTGTGTGAATGACGCGTAATGAATAGAAAATTCGTTTACCATGCGTGAACCATGGAAACGCAGGATTGGAACATTCCTGCCTGAAGGTTTGAGGCGCACAAGGCGAAACGCGGTCACGGGCCGGGTAAAGGGGGAGGGGTACCCATGAGATTTGGCAAATCGATAGCCGCGGCGGTCTGCGCCACTTCTTTCCTCATGTCAGGCGAGGCACGGGCGGTCGATTTCGAATACTCCCCCTTCGCCCAGCCGAACCTGGCCCAGATAGGCGTTACCGAACTGCTCCATCAGACGGTCGACGGCAGCGGCTTCGGGATCGCGGTGATGGATGGCGAGGCGGATATTTCGCATTTCGACCTCACAGGCAAAAGCTGGTCATTCGCTCTCTATCCCGGTGACTACGATATTCCCGACCTTCACGGCACGCATGTGGCGGGGACGGCGGCCGCTTCGGCAAACGATGACGGAATCGCGGGCGTGGCGCCGGGTGCGCGCGTCTACGGATACCCGCTCTTCGACGATTACGGTTGGGTGGCCTATGACGAAGGAAAGAAGGCGCTCAACCACATCCACCTGATCAACGCCCTGGGCGGGAAGGTGGTCGCAGTCAACATGAGCTACGGACAGACCACGCCGGGCGACGTCTTTTCGCGGGGCGAACTTGCGATGCTGGACAATTACCGGAACGAGCTCGTGCTCGTGCGGGCGGCGGGCAACGACGGTATCCGTATCAAACGGGAATATTACCCCGGCAAGCCCTATCAGCTCGGCAGTTTGCTGATCGTCGGCAGCGTCGATTCCAACAACCAGATTTCGAGCTTCTCCAACCGTGCCGGCAATAGCTGCATTGCGAAGACGAAGACCTGCAAGCTGAACCAGAAGGTTCGGTACTACTTCATCGTCGCGCCGGGAGAGGACATTCTGTCCGATATACCGGGTAACGATGTCGACTGGTCTTCGGGGACCTCGATGGCCGCGCCGCACGTTACGGGCGCAGCCGCGCTCGTTGCGCAGCACGCAGCCAACAAGAATGTCTCACTCACCCCTACCCAGATCGCGCAAATCATCAAGCAATCCGCGACCGATCTCGGCACGCCGGGGATCGACACCGTTTATGGATGGGGGCTGCTCAATGTGCCCGCAGCGCTGTCGCCGATAGGGCCAACGTCGCTCGCCACGACGAAAAAGGTCTCGGCCGGCTCCACCAAGACGCAGACGACATCGCTCCTCGGTAGCTGGTCCTTTTCCCGCATGGGCGTTTCGGGGGCGTCGCTGCTTTCCGACATGGTGGTCTTCGATTCCTTTGGACGCCCCTTCGAGGCGAACACGAACGCTTTCCTCGACGGACGGCGGAATGCGCTTTCCGAGCGCGGAATGGAGGCTCTCGGCCTTGTGTCGCAATGGAAGACGGCCGATTTCGACAATGGCGACCGGGCGGTGTTCGCCTGGCGCGCGACCGGCATGGACGGCGAAACCTCCTCCGCGCTGCGCATGGTGACAGGCGGGACTGAACTGAGCATCGGTGTCGGCGCGCCGGAGCTTTTCCTGGCCGACGTGCCTTCGGAAAACCGGGCTGCCGCGCCGCAGCGCTTTTCGCAGATCATGTTTTCATCCCTCGGCGAGGCGGGCGAACTCTTCAGCTCGTCGGTATCGCTCGGGATGGGCACGAAACTCACAGATCGCCTGAGCGGCAATGTCTTTGCGATCACCGAAACGGCGGTGGAAGAGGACAGGGTGGGGCTGGCCGTGATCGATCCTCGCGAACAGGATGAATCCGAAGCCGATTTCGCGGCGATCGGCCTTTCCTACAGCCTGACCAAGGACTGGTCGGTGGGCGCGTCATACGCGGTTCTGCGCGAGCGCGGTTCGGTTGCGGGCATGGTGTCCGAAGGGGCGCTTTCGCTCGGCGATGAGGCCTTGACCGAATTTCGGGGGCTCAACGTGTCGGGTGCTTTCGACGAAACCTGGTCCATGGCCGCCTTCTACACGCGCGCGACCATCAACAGCTCCGGAACGGGAGCCTCGCTTTTCGACCCCGCGAGGGACTGGGGCGGGGATCACTATGGGTTGATGCTGGATGCGAGGAACCTCGTCGACGAGGGAAGCCTGCTGCGCTTCTCGCTGGTGAAGCCGCTGCAGATCACCAGCGGCACGCTTTCGCTGCGTGTGCCCGTTAGCCGCGAATTCGACGGCACGGTGAACTATGTGAACCGGAGCGTGGCATTCGACAGCAGCGCGATGCCGCTGGAGGCAGGCGTGACCTATCTTGCGGAGACGGGCTACGGCACCTTCGGGCTCATGCTCGATCTCGTGGATACGAATGTGAACGGCGCGGGCGAGAGCGGCCTGTCCGTTGGCGCGGGCTTCTCTTTCGCTTTCTGAGCGGGAAGCCCTACTGCCGCTTTCCGGCCTGCGAGGCGTAGCGCACAGCTTCCTCGGCCGCGCGGAAGAGGGCCTTGGCCTTGTTGACGCTCTCCTGATGTTCGCTTTCGGGGCTGGAGTCCGCGACCACGCCGCCGCCTGCCTGCACATACATTGTGCCATCCTTCACGATGGCGGTGCGTAGCACGATGCAGGTGTCCATCTCGCCCGCGGCCGAGAAATAGCCGACGCAGCCTGCATAGGGGCCGCGCTTTTCGAGCTCGAGCTCGTCGATGATCTCCATCGCACGGACCTTTGGCGCGCCGGAGACCGTGCCCGCGGGGAAGCCCGCGACGAGCGCCGAGATGGCGTCATAGGCGGGATCGAGTTCGCCCTCGACATTCGAGACGATGTGAATGAGGTGCGACGTGTACTGCAGCGCGAAACGCTCCGTCGCCTCGACGGTGCCGATCTTCGAAACGCGGCCGACATCGTTGCGCCCGAGATCGAGCAGCATCAGATGTTCCGCGCGCTCCTTCGGATCGGAGAGAAGCTCCTCCGCGATGGCTTCATCTTCCGCCTTGTTCCTGCCGCGATGGCGCGTGCCGGCGATGGGCCGGATCGTTACCCTGTTGTTCCGGACACGGACGAGAATTTCCGGGCTGGAACCGACGATGGAGAAATTCTCGAAATTGAGGAAATAGAGAAAGGGGGAGGGGTTGATGCGGCGAAGCGCGCGGTAAAGCGCGAAGGGCGGCAGCTCGAAGGGCGTCTCGAAACGCTGCGAGAGCACGACCTGGAAGATATCGCCGGCGGCGATGTATTCCTTCGCGCGCGCCACCATGCCGTAATAGGTGTCGCGGGGCGTATTCGACTTCGGTTCCTCCAGCGCGGCGATATCGGCCTGTTGCGCGCCATGGGGAAGCGAGCGGTCAAAATCGGCGATGACGTCCGAAAGGCGCTCGCTCGCTCGCGCATGGGCGGCGCGGGCGCTGACGCCCGCTTCCGGGCGCACCGGCGTGACGATGGTGACTTCGTCCTTCACCGAGTCGAAGACGGCGATGACGGTCGGGCGGATGAAGATGCCGTCCGGAAGGCCGAGCGCATCGGGATTCTGGTTTGGCAGGTGCTCCATCAGGCGCACCATGTCGTAGCTCATATAACCGAAGACGCCCGCGGCCATTGGCGGCAGCTCCTCGGGCAGGTCGATGCGGCTTTCCTCGATGAAGGCGCGAAGGCTCTTGAGGGCGCCGTCCGCACAGGGCTCGAAAGCATCGTCGTCGAAACGGGCCTTGCGGTTTATTTCCGCCTTGTCGCCCATCGTGCGCCAGATCGCGTCCGGCTTCAGGCCGATGATCGAATAGCGATTGCGGCTGTCGCCGCCCTCAACGGATTCGAGAAGGAAGCTGTTTGGCTTTCCTTCAGCGATCTTGAGCATGGCGGAAACGGGCGTATCGAGATCGGCGACGAGACGCGTGTAGACGACCTGCGCCTTGCCCGCGTCATACGCGGCTTCGAAGGAGGCGAATTCGGGCAGGATCATTGCGCGACATCCGCTCCCGTGACCTGAGCGATGAGCCCTGTATTCACTTCGACGCCGATTTCCCTCTGGTAGCCGGTGACGAAGATCTGAAGCATGTCGGCCTGGATCGAATCCCGCACATTGGCGGCAATCTCCCGATAGCGCGAGGAGTCCTTTGCGAGATCGGGCTCGCGGACTTCCTTTACCTGCATGAGAAGCAGGCTGTCGCCGACGCCCACGGGGCCCCAGGTGAAGCCGCCTTCCGGCGTCGCGAACAGCTTGGTGACGGCTGTGCGCGAGAAAGTGTCGTTACGTGAATTGCGGCCGATGCCGGGGGTGGCGAGCACGCTGCGGCCATACTCGCCTGCGATCTTCTCGAAGCTCTCGCCCGCATTGCCGCGCTCGGCGAGCTTTTCCGCCAGCGCCTGAAGTTCGGCCGTGCGCCTGGTTTCCTTCCAGAGGTCGAGAACACGCTCGCGCACATCGTCGAGCGGCTGCACCTCGGCCGGGGTCACGGCATCGACCTGAACCCAGTAGTAACCCTGCCGCGATGTCGCCAGCGGCGGGATCTGCTCTCCCACGCCGTTCGCATAGGCGGTTTCGAGAAGGTTAGGCAAATCCTCCGGCATTTCCACGTCGGCGCCCTGGCGCGTCTTGCCGTCTTCGGTCACGCCGTCGATCTCGCGCAGCGTCAGATTGTAGCGCGCCGCGATGTCGGCGAGCGTCTCGCCGCCCGCCCGTGCATCCTCGATGTTGTTCTGGATGTCGTAGATCTGCTCCTGCGCCAGTTCGAGTTCGATCTTGCGGCGCAGATCGTCCTTCACCTCTTCATAGGTGCTGGGCTTCGCGGGCGAAATCTCGCCGACATGGAAGATCGACCAGCCAAGCGGCCCCTTGACCGGCTCGCTCCATGAATTGCTCTCGACCGAGAAGGCAGCCTCGGCAAGGTCCGGCGAGAGCATCTCGGCGCGCGAAACCGTGCCGAGCTCGATGTCCTCCATCGTGAGGCCGAGCTCCGTCACGATCTCTTCGGTCGCGGTGCCGCTGCGCAGCTTTGCAAGCGCGTCCTTCGCGGCTTCCTCGGAACCGAAGGTGACCTGTTCGACCTCGCGGCGTTCCGGAACGTCATATTCGCCGCGCCGCTGCTCATAGGCCGCCTGCAGGTCTTCGTCCGAGATGGTCATGGTCTGGGTAATGTCTTCGGGCTCCAGAACCATGAAGCTGATATCGCGCGTCTCGGGCAGGGTGAAGGCCGAAGCACCGGCTTGATAGAAGGTGCTGAGCGTTTCCTCATCCGGCTCGGCTATGTCGCCGACGAGCGAAGGCGGCAGGATGATGTAACCGGCGACGCGGGTTTCGTCCTGGAAGCGGGCGACGACATCGACGATCGACTCCGGCGCGGCGACGCCCGCCGAGATGGCGTCCACAAGCTGTTCGCGCACCATGCCCTTGCGGCGCTGCTCGATGAAGCGCTCCTCGGAGATGCCGTTGGCGCGAAGCGTCTGGCGGAAGATCTCGCGGTCGAAGCGGCCGAAGGCACCCTGAAGGTTCTCATCGGTCATGATGTCGAGAGCGACCGCCTCGTCGCCCACGGCGAGCCCGATTTCCTTCGCGGCGGCATCGAGCGTCGCCACGCTGACGAGACGCGACAGGGCCGAACGGTCCACGCCGAAGGCGCGCGCCTGCTCGAGCGTGATCGGCTGGCCGATCCGCTGGGAGAAACGGTCGACCTCAACCCGGAACTCGCGGTCGAATGTCGGCAGGTCGATTTCCTCGTCCCCCACCTGGGCGACGGTATCCCCGCCGAAGCCGGTGAAAATGTCGGCGATGCCCCAGACGGCGAAGGCGACGACGAGCACGCCGATGATGGCCTTCCCGAGAAAACCTGAGGCTGCGCTGCGCATTGAATCGAGCATGGGACGTCTTTCTTAAAGGTATTGCGTTGTCGGGCGCCCGGCATGCCGCCCACCCCTCCCCGCGAGAGGGCGGCATGATAGGTGCGGGGGCAGGGGGCCGCAAGCGGATCGGACGGGCTTCCGGCTTGATTTCCTTACGAAAACCGGGGGACGCCGCCGCCCGCCTTCAAGGCATGGTCTGGAAGACGGGCGGAGCGCCGAGCCGGACATAGGCGTCGATCCCGGCCAGCGTGATCGCAACGAGAAGCCACATCGCTGCGAAGGCGACGCCGCCCCAGAGAAGCAGGGCGAAGACCGGGCCGAGCATGTGGCGCTCCTCGTCGCGAACGATGGCGAGGAGGAGCGCGGGAAGCGCGGCCTCGAGCGCCGGCAGGAAGATGGCGAGCCCATGCAGCAGGTCCTCGGGCGGCACGGTCTGCAGGGCGGTGACGGTGAATGCGGCCATGGCGGCAATGACACCCGAGGAGCGGGCATTGCGGACGGGCCAGGACGCGGCGGCGGCAAGCATGAGCAATCTCCTTCTCTCTCCGGGATGCGAAGAGCGACCAAGTATTCGATGAGTATTTCCATCACCCGGCGGGAGGCATGACTTTCCCGTTCGCTCCCTCGCGTTCGGAGAGGGAGCGTCATGCCGGATGCGAGTTCCGGGTTTGGCTGGTTGTCAGCGGCGCTTCGGCGGCGGTGGGCCGCGGCTTTCCCGCAAAGGGGCAGCCGAGACCGCCTTGAGGCGGCTTACGTGAGCGGCGGACAGAAACAAGTATTCGTGGGACATGACGGACTCCTGGTACGCGAGGGTTTCGCGATGACCGGAGTTCCCCAAAACACAAGAGCCCCGATCTGGTGGATGGGGCTCTCAAGTGTCGATCTGGCAGGCTTTAATCAGTGCGCGCGCAAGCGACCCGGCCCCGAAGGCGAGTAGTCCCAACCGAAGGTCTTTTCGACCGATTGATATCGAAGGTGTGCCATGGCACGGAAGCTACACCCGACTCGTTTACTTGCCAAATGAATAGTCATGGAAATGAGAATTTCGAAGTGACTGTGTTCTATTTCACTCAGGTGTAATTCACCCATGCGCGGCGGGCTTGTTGGCGGGTGGGGAGCGTTCTGCTAAAGACGCGCAGCACAGTCAGTCAGATGACTGACGAGAGAGCATTCAGCGGAGTGAAAAAGATGGCGGCACGCGTGAAGGCGCTGGTGGCGGGTAACTGGAAGATGAACGGCGTGAAGGCCTCGAAGAAGGAAGTGGCGGCGCTGGCGAAGAAACTTGCCGCCGCGAAGAAGAAGCCTGCCTGCGACGTGCTCGTCTGTCCGCCGGCGACGCTGATCTCGACGCTGAAGGAAGCTGCGAAGGGCAGCCGGATCGCAATCGGCGGCCAGGACTGTCACGCGAAGGAAAGCGGCGCGCATACGGGCGACATCGCAGCCGAGATGCTCAAGGATGCGGGCGCCGCTTACGTGATCGTCGGTCACTCGGAGCGCCGTGCCGATCACGGCGAGACGGATGCAGCGGTGAGGGCGAAGGCGGAGGCGGCGCACCGTGCCGGGCTTACCGCTATCGTCTGCGTTGGCGAGACGGAGGCCGAGCGCGATGCGGGCCAGACGCTGAAGGTGATCAGGGGGCAGCTCAAGGGCTCGATGCCCGACGGCGCCACGGCCAAGACGACCGTCATCGCCTATGAGCCCGTCTGGGCCATCGGCACCGGCCGCACGCCGACGCCGGACGATGTGGCGAAAGTTCATGGCGCGATTCGCAAGGGGCTCGAAGCCCGCTTCGGTGGGGAAGGCGCGAAAATGCGCATTCTCTATGGCGGCTCCGTGAAGCCCTCGAATGCGGCCGAACTCATGGCTGTGCCGAATGTGAACGGTGCGCTGGTCGGCGGGGCGAGCCTCAAGGCAGAGGATTTCTGGGGAATCATTTCCGCCTATCTCTGAGCCTTTCCTGGCCACTTGCCAGAGCGGGCTTCCGCTGCCACAAAGGCCGTGCGGGGGACGTCCAATCAATGGTGAGAACCATGGATGCGCTTGCGCCGTTTCACGCCGATGAAAGCCGTAGTTTCTCCGACTACTGGCAAAGCCTGCCGAGGCACGGCCGCATCGTGCCCGACAGGAAGGATTTCGATCCGCTGGCCATAAGGCAGCTCATGCCGATGACGGTGATGGTCGAATATGATGGCCTGGAGACAGCCACCTTCCGCTTCGCCGGTTCCAAGCTGGTCGAAATTCTTGGCTTCGATCCCACGAAGAAAAAATATCTCGACCTTCTGGAAGAGCAGGCGCTTGGCGGGTTCATGGCGGCTAGCGAGCCGCTCATCACCATCCCCTGCGGCGGAAGCTTCCCCATTACCGTGCAGGCGGCGACGGGCTACACGCTGAAATGCGAAGCCCTGGACCTGCCGCTCTATAACGAGAAGGCTGGAAGCTGGATCGTTCTCGCATTGATCAGCGTGGTCGAGATTTCGGGCATGCACGGGAAAGACGATTTCCGGATTCTCGAAATCGGAAAGGGGCGCTGGATCGACCTCGGCGCGGGGATTCCCGAATCCTGACCTCGCCTTTCTGAGGTATGATTCCCGCCCTGAGCAATTGAGTGGCGGCGGGGCGCATGGACACAGCTGAAAGCATCTTTATCGGCGCGGGAGAACGCCCGCAGAATCTTCTTCTCAAATATGCGAACCGTCACGGGCTGATCGCGGGGGCGACGGGCACCGGCAAGACGGTTACGCTGCAGATCCTCGCCGAGGGGCTCTCGCGGGCTGGCGTGCCGGTCTTTCTTGCCGATGTGAAGGGCGACCTTGCGGGCCTCTCCCAGGCCGGAACGCCGAACCCCAAATTCGCGGACCGCGCGGCGAAGATCGGCCTTGGCGATATCGGCTATGCGCCATCGCCGGTCGTCTTCTGGGATCTCTTCGGCGAACAGGGGCATCCGGTCCGGACCACGGTTTCGGAGATGGGGCCGCTGCTTCTGTCGCGGCTGCTCGATCTTTCCGAAGCGCAGGAAGGCGTGCTCTCCGTCGTCTTTCAGATCGCGGACGACGAGGGGTGGCTGCTGCTCGACCTCGACGATCTGCAATCGCTGCTTGCCTTCGCGGCGGAGAATGCGAGGGAGATCGGCGCACGCTATGGCAATGTCTCGGGCGCGTCTGTCGGTGCGATTCAACGCAAGCTGCTGACGCTGCGCCAGCAGGGCGGCGAGCACTTCTTCGGAGAACCGGCGCTCGAACTCCCGGAACTCATGCGCACCACATGGGACGGGCGGGGCTGCGTGAACGTGCTCGCGGCGGACAGGCTCATGGAGACGCCGCAGCTTTATGCGACTTTCCTGCTCTGGCTGCTGTCGGAACTCTTCGAGGAACTGCCGGAGGTGGGCGATCCGGACAAACCGAAACTCGTCTTCTTCTTCGATGAGGCACATCTCCTCTTCAACGACGCGCCGAAGGCGCTGGTGGACCGCATCGAAAGCGTGGTGCGGCTCATCCGTTCCAAGGGTGTCGGCATTTACTTCGTGACGCAGAACCCCATCGACCTGCCGGATCGTGTCCTGGGTCAGCTTGGCAACCGGGTCCAGCATGCGCTGCGTGCCTTCACGCCGCGCGATCAGAAGGCGGTGAAATCGGCGGCGGAGACTTTCAGGGCAAACCCGGCCTTCGATGTGAGCACGGTTATTACGGAACTCGGCGTGGGCGAGGCGCTGGTTTCGCCGCTGGAGGCAAAAGGTGTGCCCGGCATGGTTGAACGGACGCTGATCCGGCCGCCTTCATCGAGGCTCGGCCCGATAACGCCGGATGAGCGCCTCGAAGTGATTGGGAAGAGCCCGGTGGGAAGTCGCTACGACAAGCCGGTCGACCGTGAATCCGCGCATGAGATTCTCGGCCGGCGGGCGGAGGAGGCGGCGCGGAATGCAGCCCGTGCCGGTAATGAGAAGGGAGCGGCAAAGCGCGGGCCAAGGGCGAGCAACCGGCAGACGGCAACGGAAGCCTTTACCAAGAGCGTGGTACGGAGCATCGGCTATGCCATAGGCCGGGCCGTCGTCCGCGGCGTGCTGGGTTCGATCTCGAAGGGACGGTGAGAGGAGAAAAAGCGCTGAAAACGGCCATGCATGGCCATCCCGGAGACAATCCTTGTAAAATTCAACATCAGCCTCTATATAGGTGTCATCGAATTTTACCGGTTCGGCTGCTCTCCCCGCTCGTGATCGAGCGCCGGACCTGTCTATCCCGATCCTAACTAAAGTTTGATCCTCCGGCGCAAAAGCGCTGGCGGCATTTACTCACGTCATAAGGAATGCCTCACATGGCAAACGGCACAGTCAAGTGGTTCAACTCCCAGAAGGGCTTCGGCTTCATTCAGCCGGAGAGCGGCGGCAAGGACGTCTTCGTCCATATTTCCGCGGTTGAACGCGCCGGCATGCGCGGTCTCGACGAAGGTCAGGCGATTGCCTACGACCTCGAGACCGACCAGCGCAGCGGCAAGGTCTCGGCAGCGAATCTTCGCGCTGCCTGAACCAACGGCTTGGGGAAGGGGCGCTTCGGCGCCCCTTTTCTTTTTTCAGAGAGATAAAATGGCACGCAAGAAACCCATGGACGGCGAGTTCATCGCGTTCAATGTCGTCTATGAGGACGGTTCGCTGAGTTCGAACCGGAAAGTGCCGACAGCGATTCTCGACGGGCTGGCCGACACCGCCAATGCGAAGGCGAGCATCGAAGCCCAGGACCGCGACATCGCCGGAAAGTCCGGCCGGCCGCGCGGGCGCATCAAATCCATCGAACGCGTGAAGCGGAAGTAGGATATGGCTTTCAAACCGAACTACGGACAAGAACGCGCGGAACGCAACCGCTCCAAGGCGGCCAAGGCGCAGAAAAAATTGCAGGAACGCGAAGAGAAAGCGGCACTCCGCAAGGAAGTCCGGCGCGAAGAAGACCTGGAACCCGGCGATACGACGAACGGCTGAACCATGCAGAAACACAAATACGAAATCGGCGAAACCGTGGAATTCGTGGCGGGCGGCTCCTACCCGCCCAAGGCGCGCGGGCAGTACACCGTGGTGCGGCAGCTTCCCTCCGAGGGTGACGGCTACCAGTACCGGATCAAGAGCCTCGCGGATGGCCATGAACGCATGGTCCGCGAAGGCCAGCTCGGTTAACCGGAAGCCGGAAAACAGGCTCCCGCGGCCTCAATGCGGTTCCTGACGCAAGGAGCTTGCGGAGGGGCTGGAAACGGGACGCTTCATGGGGTACAACGCGCCGCGACCGGCCCGGCCGTCCCCGCGACGGCCTTGGCTCTTTTCTCGTTCAAATCCCCGATCCGGGCGGCCCGAGGTCTCATGGCGACCATCATTCTGATCATTCACCTGATGCTCGCGGTCGCGCTTGTCGCGACCGTTCTGTTGCAGCGTTCCGAAGGCGGCGCGCTTGGCATCGGCGGCGGTGGCGACGGTTTCATGAGCGGCAGGGGCGCGGGTAACGCGCTAACCCGCGCGACGGCGATTCTCGCGGCGCTCTTCATGACGACAAGCCTCGCCCTCGGCATCATCGCGACCCATGGTGGCTCGGCTGACAGCGTTCTCGACAGCGTGACGCTGCCCGGCGAGATGGAAGATGCAGGCGATGTGGCCGTTCCGGCGCCAATCGGCTCGGATTTCTCGATGCCCGAAGTGCCGCCCGCGGGAGAGGCCGACGCCATCCCGCCGACGGCACCCGCCGAGGCGCCTTCCGGCAGCGAGAGCACGGACACAGCGCCCGAACCCGCCGAACCCAGCGTCCCGCGCGCTCAATAACGAGATTTCCCGGCTGAGCCCGGCCCGAAAGGCCGCTTTCCGCCGGGTGGACTATTTTTGCCCGGAGCTGCAATTGCCGCTTCGAATCGTTCTGCTTGGTGTAATCTAGGGGCCCATGACGCGGTACATTTTCATCACCGGCGGCGTGGTTTCCTCCCTCGGTAAAGGTCTTGCCTCTGCGGCGCTCGGCGCGCTGCTTCAGGCGCGTGGCTATTCCGTGCGGCTTCGGAAGCTCGACCCGTATCTCAACGTGGACCCGGGGACCATGTCCCCGATCCAGCATGGCGAAGTCTATGTGACCGATGACGGGGCGGAGACCGACCTCGACCTCGGCCATTACGAGCGCTTCACGGGCGTGCCGGCGAGCCGGGCCGACAACATCACCACCGGCCGCATCTATCAGGAGATCATCGCGCGGGAACGCCGCGGCGACTACCTCGGCGGCACCGTGCAGGTGATCCCGCATGTGACCGACGCCATCAAGGAATTCGTGCTCTCGGGCAACCAGGGCGTGGATTTCGTTCTTTGCGAGATCGGCGGCACGGTGGGCGACATCGAGGGCCTGCCTTTCTTCGAGGCGATCCGCCAGCTCGGCAACGAACTCGACCGCGGCCAGACCTGCTATATCCACCTGACGCTGATGCCCTTCATTCCTTCTGCGGGCGAGATGAAGACGAAGCCGACGCAGCACTCCGTGAAGGAGCTGCGCTCCATCGGCATTCAGCCCGACGTGCTGATGTGCCGTTGCGACCGGCCGATTCCGAAAGACGAGCGGCGCAAGATCGCGCTCTTCTGCAACGTCCGCGAAAGCGCCGTGATCCAGGCGATGGATGTCGACACGATCTATGACGTGCCGAACGCCTATCACCGCGAGGGGCTGGACGACGAGGTGCTGGCCGTCTTCGGCATCAAGGATGCGGAGACGCCTAATCTCGCGAGCTGGCAGAACATCACGCACAACATCCGCGAGCCGGAAGGCGACGTGACGATTGCCATCGTCGGCAAGTACACGGGCCTCAAGGACGCCTACAAGTCGCTCACCGAAGCGCTCGTTCATGGCGGCATCGCGAACAAGGTGCGCGTGAACGTGAAATGGGTGGAGTCGGAGATCTTCGATACGGAAGACACCGCCTATTATCTTGAAGATGTGAACGGCATTCTGGTGCCGGGCGGCTTCGGCGAGCGCGGCAGCCAGGGCAAGATCCGCGCGGCCGAATTTGCGCGGACGCGGAACGTGCCTTATTTCGGTATCTGCTTCGGCATGCAGATGGCGGTGATCGAAGCCTTGCGGAATATCGGGGGCCTGACGGGCGCAAGCTCGACGGAGTTCGGCCCGACCAACGAGCCGGTCGTCGGCCTGATGACCGAATGGATGCGCGAGAACGAACTCGTGAAGCGCGCGGCGAATGGCGATCTCGGCGGCACGATGCGCCTTGGCGCATATGAAGCCGTGCTGAAAGAGGGAAGCCGCGTCGCACAGATCTACGGCTCGACGCGGATCAGCGAGCGGCATCGCCATCGCTACGAAGTGAACATGACCTACAGGGACCAGATCGAGAAGGCGGGGCTCGTCATGTCGGGCGTCTCGCCGGATGGACTGCTGCCCGAGATCGTGGAGATCCCCGAGCATCCCTGGTTCATCGGCGTGCAGTATCACCCGGAACTGAAGTCAAAGCCCTTCGATCCGCATCCGCTGTTCCGCTCCTTCGTGGAAGCGGCGGTCGAGCAGAGCCGGCTGGTCTGACGGGACAGGGCAGGCGGCTTATGCCGTCTGCTTTTCGCCCCCGATCGACGCCGAGACCTCGGCCAGCAATTCGGCGCTGCCGAACTGGGCGGCATCGGCATCCGTCTTTCCGAGGGCGAATTCCGGCGGCACGACCTCCGGGCCCTGACCGGCGGGCAGCGGCGGCGTGTAATAGCCGAGCGCATAGCTTCCCATCGAATAGCCGATCAGCGCCTGCAACTCGGGCGAAAGCGTCTTCGCGATTTCCGGCGGGCAGGAGAGATACTGGTTCTCTTCCTGGCGGAGCCAGCCGAGCGTGTAGGTGATGTTGATGCCGATGCGGTCGCCATTCGACACATTCGCACCGCCACCATGGAAGACGCCGCCGGAATATATGAGCACCGATCCGGCGCTCATCTCGGCATAGCCTATCTCTTCATCCGAGGGCTGATAATCGTCCGGCCAGTCGAGGCTGCCGGGACAGACCTGCGTCGCGCCGTTTTCCTTCGTGAAGTCGGTTATGGCCCAGATCGTGTTGAACTGCGGCTCGAGACCCTTGAGATAGGTGCCCCAGGCCCAGCGGTCGCGATGGATCTGTTGCTTGGGCTGGCCGGGACGAATGCGGATCACCTGCGTGAGATGAAGCTGGATGCGTTCGCAGAAAGGCGTGAGAAAGGCATTCGCCGCATCGACAATCGCCTTGTGTCCGACCATGCCGCGGCAAGCCTCGGAACGGGCGACGAGAGCGCCTGTGCGCGTCGTCATGCGGCCGGTGAAGTCGTCGCGGCCGGGCTCGGTGGCATCGATATAGGGCATGGTCTCTGCGAGAACCTGCGAGACTTCGGCGGGGCTGAGCACATCCTTCAGAATGAGCGCACCGTCGCGCTTGAGCACGGAGAGGATTTCATCCGTGCTTGCCGTTGCGGGCAGGGTTTCTAGTTTCGGCATGTCATCCTCCCTTTGGGCGCCGCTTTTCCGGCCGGGGCAGGAGCGGGCGCAGCATGGCTTCGAGCTGGGTTTTCTGGCGTTGTTCCGGCCACTCCTCGCGCTCCAGCGTGGCGCGTATGCAGAAGCCGTCGATAATCGAGATGATAGCGTCGCCGGTCATTGCGGGGTCGATGCCGGGGCTCAGTCTGCCTTCGGCTTGCTGGCGGCGAATGATCGCGGCGAGCCCGTCGCGGAATTCGTCGTAATAGGCCTTGTTGATGCGGGAAAGGGCGGGATCGCCGACGGCACGGCCGAAGAAGCTCATCCAGACGCGCCAGTCGCGCAAGGAGTCCTCGTCGAGAGGCAGGATGAGGCTGGCGAGCTCCACGAGATCGTCCGGCCTGTCGGGGCTCCTGAGCATGAAAAGAATGTTCTGCGCGACATGATCGAGCGCGGCGAGGAGCACCGCGTCCTTGTCCTCGAAATAATGCGTGATCGTGCCCGTGGTCGCATTGGCCGCGCGGGCGACGTCGACGAGCCTCGTATTGTCGATGCCCTGTTCGCCGATCACCGAAATGGCGGCTCTGGCAATGTCTCTACGGCGCTGATCATGGTCGATCTTTTTTGGCATAATGGTGATTATATAAAAAACAGGGTAAAGTGCAACCAGGAAAACGCGTGGGACAAGAGCGACGAAACATCGTGAGAAGCGAGGAAGAAAATGCGCAGATTGATGAAGTGGCTCGCCTATGCGCTTGCTTCGGTTTTCGCTGCCATGACGGCTCTTGCTGTGATCGGGCTGATATTTTTCGACCCGCCGCTGGATTCCGGCCCTTTGCACCAAAGCCTTCTCGATGCGGGAGAAACGGTGACGCCGTTCAATGATGTTTTGCCCGATGGTCGCGGGGACACCATTTGCCATCTCGGTCCATATGACAGGCCGTCCGAGGCCCTACGGCGATATACCGGCGAACGCCGCTCAGGCTTTTCCTATTTGCCCTTCGATCAGATCATGGGGGAGGAGCAAAACGGTCTCGCATTGATCGATCACGAGATTAAAACCGTTCTGATCTACGCACTGGACATGACATTTGTTGAGCCACCAGAGACGGTGAACAGAATAGTCGGGCCGCGATGCCTGAAGAGGGACGAAGCTCACTTCATGGTGCAGCACATAGAGGCGAGAAACGGCTCCTATAAGCAGCTCGTGTTTGTAGCCGCCGACTAGGCGGTTGGCCGGCCGGAGGGGCCGCCACTCGGTGAGAATGCTAGTCCGCCAGATGACGCATATTGATGAGCTTCAGTCCGCGAAGTTCGGCCGGCGCTTTTCCAGATTGGCCATGATGGCTTCCTTCTGATGCGCGCCGCCGATGAGCTTGTCCTGCTCGACGGATTCCGCAAGGAGGATGGAAGCGGCATCACCATCCGGTGCGTCATTGAGGATGCGCTTGGCCGCCCGGATCGCCGAGGGGCTCTTGTCGGCGATTTCGCGCGCCGTGGCGAGCGCGTCGGCGAGCGGATCGTCGCAGATGCGGGTGGCGAAGCCGTAGGCAAGCGCCTCGTCGGCCTCGAAAATGCGGCCCGTATAGGTGAGGTCGCGGATGACGTCCTCCCGCGCGAGGCCGCGCATGAGATACATGCCGGCCATGTCGGGCACGAGGCCCCATTTGATTTCCATGACCGAGAAGCGCGTGCCGGGGGCGACGAAACGCATATCGGCACCGAGCGCGACCTGAAAGCCGCCGCCGAAAGCGACGCCGTGAACGGCGGCGATGACGGGCACGGGCACGTCGCGCCAGACGAGAGCGGCATATTGCGCGCGATTGGCGACGCCGTGAGTGCGCTGTTCGAGACGGCCGGTGACTTCGGACTTGTTGGCGTCACGCTCGCCGCTCGCCATGCGCCCGAAATTGCCCATGTCGAGACCGGCGCAGAAGGCTCGGCCTTCGCCGGAGATGACGACCGCACGGACGGATTTATCGGATTTCAGCTTCTCGCCGGTTTCAAGCAGGGCCATAAACATTGCATCGTCGAGCGCGTTCATCTTGTCGGTGCGAACGAGCCTTACATCGGCAACGCCCTCGGTGATCGTGGTCTTGATACGCTCTTCCATGTGCCTGTCTCCCCGGATCTCGCGTTTTCGTTGCATGAGTCATAACGCGACGGCGGGGGAAGACAAGGGCGCACGCGAACGGATGACTGTCGGGAAATGAACCGGCTGGCAAAGACGTAGCGTCGCGCTCCCCTTTCGAACGGGGTTCGCGGATGCCGTTCGGCAGTGAAGGGGAGCCTATTCGAAGCTCGTCGCCACTTCTCCAAGGCCCTGGTCGAAGCGGCAGACGAATTCATCGCCCGCAGCCACGGGAAGGACGCGAATGAAGGAGCCGGTGAGGATTGTGTCGCCCGGTTGAAACGAGGTGCCGAATTCGCCGAGCTTGTTGGCGAGCCAGGCGACGGCTGTCACAGGATTGCCGAGCACGGCGGATGCCTCGCCTTCGAGTTCCTTGTTACCGTTCCTGTAAAGCGCGCCCTGCACCCGGCGTATGTCGATCTGGTCGAGCCGCCGCGGATTGGCGCCGAGAACCACCGCACCGCAAAAGGCGAGATCGGCGATATTGTCGATGACGCTCAATCCCGGTTCGCGCTGGACGCGGAAGTCGACGATTTCGATTGCGGGGAGAACAAAATCCGTCGCGCGGATGACATCGACCGGGAGCACGCCGGGCCCCTTCAGTGGCTCCTTCATCACGAAGGCGATTTCCATTTCGATCATCGGCGCGAAGAAGCGCGACATCGGGATGGGGGTGGATTCAGGAAGGAAGAAGTCGTCAGTGACGGCGCTGAAATCGGGCTCGGTGGTGCCTGAAAATTCCTGCATCGGCTTGGAGGTGAGGCCGACCTTGTATCCCTTCACCTTTCCGCCCGCTGCAACCTTGCGCGCGATGAAAGCTTGCTGAATGCGGTAGGCATCCTCGACTTCAATGCCGGGCCAGGTCTTCGTGGGCAGCGGCATGGGTGTCCGGCTGCGATAGGTGTCGAAAAGCGCATCCACAACCTTTCCGCGCGTGGCTTGATCGAGCATGCTACTTCTCCTTCTGCGTGGCGGCTTTCACGGCCTCAAGGTCGCTGCGCGCGGCCATGGACAGCGCGTTGATATCGGTGGTGGTGGAAATCATCCGGAAGCCTTGCTCGATGCGCAGCGGCGCAACCTTCGCATTCGAGAGAACGGCGGTCGCAATATTCGCGCTGCGCGCCGCGGCCGAGACCTTTGCGATTGCCGCGTCGAAAGCCGGCTTGCCGTCATTGTCGCCCGGCGGCAGGCCGAGCGCGATCGACAGGTCGAACGGCCCGACGAACAGCGCATCGACGCCCGGCACGGCAGCGATTTCTTCCACATGGGCAAGCGCCTCCGGCGTCTCGATCATGGGGATCACGGCGATGCGGTCATTCGCCTCCATGAAATATCCCGGCCCATCCCTCATGCCGACGCGCACCGGGCCGAAGCTGCGACGGCCCTTTGGCGGGTAGAGACAGGCATCGACGGCACGCTTCGCGTCATCGGGTGTCTGGATCATCGGGATGACGATGCCGAGCGCGCCAGCATCGAGCGCCCGGCCGATGATGCCGGGATCGTTCCAGGGGACACGAACGATGGGGACGGCCGAGGTAGTGTCGACGGCGCGGATCATGTTGAGCGCCGTTTCGTAGTCCATGCAGCCATGCTGCATATCGACAAGCACCCAGTCGAAGCCCGCGCGGCCCAAGGCCTCCGCCGTCAGCGGCTCCGGGATCATGCACCAGGCGCCGAGCGTCACCTCGTCTTTCGCCCAGCGCGCCTTGAGCGACGTCGCCATGATGCTCCTCCCTCGTTTTGGCGGCCACCGAGGGCCGATGAATACTGAGTGGCATCATAAATGAGGGAAGTCAATAATTGGCGCGTTGTGCGTCAGTGTTTTCTGTTGCGCGCAGGCCGGGCCGGCGTGGCGGGTTCCGCCGGCGCAACCCGCAGCCCTTCGATCGACAGGGCGAGCTTCGCGCGCAGCCCCTTGAGGAAAGCCTGCTTCGTGATCTGTCCGTTCAGCCAGCCGATAAGGCCGACATAGTAGATGCCGAACAAGGCCTCTCCGACGAGGACGAGATCGATCCCGGTGCGGATTTTCTCTCGCGAGCGTGAGCTGGCAATGATATCGCCGATACCGCCATAGATGATGCGCATCAGCGCGCGGACGTCCTCGCGCCGGTCCGGGTTTGCGAGAATGGTGATCTCCCGGATGAGCGCGCGCGCGAGCGGCAGATCGCGATTGTGATAGGTGACCATGGCTCCGAAAACCTGCATGAGCTGATCGACCAGGGGCGCTTCCGGAGAAACCTTCCGGAATGCAGTCTGCGATGTTTCGATCATCTCATCCTTGAAAACCATGATGAGGAGATCTTCCTTGGTTTTCGCGTAGAGGAAGAGGGTACCTGTTCCGATATCGGCGCGCTCGGCGATTTCCTGTGTTGTCGTGTCGCTGAAGCCCTTGGCGGCAAACAGGTCCCGCGCCGATGCAAGGATGCGATCCAGCTTTTCCTGCTTGTTACGCTCGCGGCGGCCGACGGACGGTACCTTCTCCGCTCCGCCTTTCGCCGCTCGCTTCCCGACCGCCTGTTTCACGCCGACCTGCTCTTTCCCGCGAATCCGTAAGAAATTCCGATAGGGCAACAACTTGGCCGATCGTCCCGCATTGTCAATTGCGCCCTTCGCTTCCGCAGCATGCATCTCGCTTGACTCCCGGAGTAAAACTGAGTGTAGTCATAAATGAACTGAATCACAAAACGGCACGTCAGGGAGGCGCTGCCGAAAAAGGGAGGGAGCGGCGCCATGGCTGCACGGACAGGCGAGCAATTTCTGAAAGGCCTGAGGGGAAAACGCGAGATATGGCTCGGTGCCGAAAAGGTGACGGATATCGTCGACCATCCGGCCTTCGCCGGGGCGGCGCGCGGCCTCGCTGGGTTGTTCGACCTTCAGCATCAGCATGCCGATGATTGCCTCATGCCCGATCCGGAAACGGGCGAGCAGATCAATGCGAGCCACATGATCCCGCGCTCGAAGGACGACATCCTGCGGCGCCACAAGGCGCTGCAGCGCCACGCCGAATATACGGTCGGCGTCATGGGCCGCTCGCCCGATTATATGAACGTGACCTATGCGGGCTTTGCGGGCCGCGCGGACGAATGGGGCGCGAACGGAAACGAAGAGGGTGCAGAGAACCTCGTCAACTATCAGAAGTTCCTGCGCCGCAACGACATCTCCCTCACTCATACCATCATTCATCCGACGATCGACAAGGCGGGCGGTGATTTCGTGGGGCCGCCGAACGAGGTACCGCTGCACAAGGTCGGCGAAACGGAGCACGGTATCATCGTGCGAGGCGCCCGTGTGCTGGCGACGCTCGCGCCCTTCGCCGATGAACTTGCGGTATATCCGGCCCATCCCGTCCGGCCGGATGCACATGACTACGCACTCGCCTTCTGCATCCCGATGGATACGCCGGGTCTCAAGTTCATCTGCCGCGACAGCTGCTCGGGCACGCTGAACGTCCACGACCATCCGCTGTCCTCGCGTTTCGATGAGCAGGATGCCTTTGCGATTTTCGACGATGTCGAGGTACCGCGCGATCGCATCCACATCAATTGCAATGTAGAGGTCTACAACCAGGTCATGTCCACGGGCTGGTTCCCCAACGTCATGCAACAGACCATGATCCGTGCCCAGACGAAGCTCGAATTCGCCTGGGGTGTCGCAACCCGCATGACGGAAGCGGTTGGCGGTCTGCAGCCACCATCGATCCAGATGCTCGGCGAACTCTGGAGCTATGGCGAATTCGCCCGCTCCTGCATTCAGATGGCGGAAGAGAACGCCTATGAATTCGGCAACGGCGTCTGGTTCCCGCATGGCGCGCCGATGACGGCGCTGAAGTCGATGCTGCCGACCTGGTTCCCCCGCGTGAACGAGATCATCCGACTCCTCGGCTCGCATAACCTGCTTGCCGCGCCGACAGAAGCACAGCTCGCAAACCCGGAACTGCGCCCGCTGATCGATCGCTACATGCATGGCGCCAACGGGATCGACGCCGAAACCCGCGCGCGGCTTTTCCGCCTTGCCTGGGACTTTACGGGTAGCGCCCTTGGCAGCCGCGGCGAACAGTATGAACGCTTCTACCTCGCCTCCGGCGCGCGCAACCAGCAGGTGGCCCACATGATTGCCGACAGGTCGAGAGCCGACCGGCTTGTCGACCGCTTCCTGAAGGAAGAGACAGTCCTCGCGCCGGAACTCAAGCTCGCGGAGGCCGTGTGATGAGCGGCAACAGGGTGAAGGTTGCAGGCGTCGAAGTTTCGACCGATCACTGGATCGGCGGCAAACGCGTCGCCTCGCAGGAGAAATTTGCCAATTTCTCGCCGGTCGACGGGTCGCATCTTGCCGATGTTTCGGCAGGCGGCCAGGCCGAGGCGGATGCTGCTGTGGCGGCGGCGCGGAAGGCCTTTCCCGCCTGGGCGGCGCTCGGGCCGAAAGGGCGGCTTCCCTATCTCAAGAAGTTCGCCGAAGGCATCAAGGCGCGGGTGAACGAGCTTGCCGCGGTCGAGACCATGGACAACGGCTCGCTCCTCATGGGCAACGTCCATCGTGTCGTGCCGCGTGCGGCGCAAAATATCGAGTTCTTCGCCGACTGGGCCATGACGCTCGATGGGCATGTCATCGAGTCGCCAGAGGTCGTGAACCATGTCAAATACGATCCGGCAGGCGTCGCGGTTCTCATCACACCGTGGAACGCGCCCTTGATGCTGACCACATGGAAGGTCGGCCCCGCGCTCGCGGCGGGCAACACGGTCGTCGTCAAGCCGCCGGAATGGGCGCCGCTCACATGTTCGCTCATGGCCGACATCGCGCATGAGGCAGGTCTGCCGCCGGGCGTGCTCAACGTCGTCCAGGGCATTGGCGAAGTCGCGGGCGATGCGCTCGTGAACCATCCCGATGTCGACCGCATCAGCTTCACCGGCTCGACCGACACGGCAAAGATCATCGGCCGTGCGGCGGCAAGCTCCATCACGCCGCTGAGCGCGGAACTCGGAGGCAAATCGCCCTTCATCGTTTGCGCCGATGCCGATCTCGAAGCGGCGGCGCAAACGGTCGCCGGGCAATACATGAATGCGGGTCAGGTCTGCCTTGCCGGTACTCGCATCATGGTCGAGAAGAAGATCGAAGAGGAGTTCCTCGAAAAAGTGCGCGGCGCCGCAAGCCACATGACTGTCGGAGATCCGCGCGACAAGGATACGCGCGTAGGGCCGCTCATTCACAGGGAGCACTTCGAGCGCGTAGCCGGTTTCGTCGAGCGGGCAAAGGCGGATGGCGCGGTGTCGCTCTGGGGCGGGGGACGCTCCAATTTCGGTGAGCTCTATTTCGAGCCGACGCTTTTCGCCCATGTCACGCCCGAACTCGAGATCGCCCAGCGCGAGGTCTTCGGGCCGGTTCTCACATGGCAGAGCTTCTCGTCCGACGACGAGGTGGTCGAGCTTGCCAACAACACGCGCTACGGGCTTGCGGGCACCTTGTTCAGCAGGAGCGAGAAACGCGCATTGGACATCGCCTCGCGTGTCACGGCGGGAACCGTGTGGGTCAATTGCTTCTTCGTCCGCGATCTGGCGGCGCCCTTTGGCGGTGCGAAGGATTCGGGGCTTGGCCGTGAGGGCGGCACCTGGAGCTTCGACTTCTACACGGACATCAAGAACATATCGATCCGCAAGGGATCGTTCGCCTGAGGGAGGAAATCATGGCGGCAGAAGTCACGGAACTGGGCTATGTCACGCTCGGCGTAAGCAATCTTGCTGCGTGGGAGGAATATGCTTCGCAGGTTCTGGCCCTTGAGGTCCGGCCGGGCGAGGATGAAAAAACCCGCTATCTGCGGATGGACTACTGGCACCACAGGATCAAACTCGTCGAGAATCCGGCGGACGATCTTCTCGCCATGGGGCTGCGCCTCGCGGGTGTGCTGGAGTTCCGCGAAATGGCGGACCGCCTCAAGGCCGCGGGAGTAGATGTCAGGATCGGCAGTGTGGAGGAAGCCGAAGCCCGGCATGTGCTCGAGGTCATGTTCGTGACGGACCCGAACGGCTTTGCCATCGAGCTCTTCCATGGCCCGCTCGTCCAGTACGATCTTCCCTTCCATCCGGGAAGAAGGATGCATGGCGGCTTCAAGACGGCGGGCGGCGGCTTCGGCCACATGATGCTGAACCGGCGCGCCGGTTTCGAGGAGCTGCATGCTTTTTACTCGCTGCTCGGAATGCGGGGCGGTGTCGAATACAAGATCGCGATTCCCGGTATGCCGGAGAAGGTCGAGCTGATGTTTCTTCACTGCAATACAAGGCAGCACACTCTCGCTTTCGGCGAACCTTCGGAGAAGACGATCAATCACCTGATGTTCGAAGTGGAGCGGCTTGAGGATGTCGGGCTTACACATGACCTCGTGCGCCTGGCGCAACTGCCCCTGATCATCGAACCGGGCAGTCACTCCAACGATCACAACTTCTCCTTCTATTTCAAGAATCCCTCAGGGTTCATGAACGAGATCGGATGGGGCGGCCGGGCTCCGACAGGTCAGTCGGAATATTACCAGCGCGACGCCTATGGCCATTCGCCGATATTCGAGAACATGAAGGGATTCATGGTGCCGGCCTGAAGGTCCGTACCGGGATAATAAGGGGAGAAAAAATAAATGTCCGTTCTGGAAGGCCCGCGCGAGGAATGGCGGCGAATCCTGCATCAGGGAACGCCGGTCTGGGTGAAGCCCGAAGATGGCGGCAAGCTTCGTCTCGGCGATGGAAGGCTGGTGGAGGAAGCGAACGCAACCTATCTGCCACCTTGCGATCCGACCAAGATCATTTGTATCCATCTGAACTACGACTCGCGGCGCGTCGAGTTCAAGGCACCGCCGCTCGTCACGCCGACTTACTTCCAGAAGCCGCTGACGACGCTGAATTCGCATCGTGGTTTTCTGAACCGTCCTGCGGATTGCCAGTATCTCAACTATGAAGGCGAAATCGCGGCCATCGTCGGCAAGCCGATGCGGAATGTGGCACCCGAAGATGTCTGGGACCATCTCGCGGGCTTCGCCCCGGCAAACGATGTCGGCGCGCAAGATTTCCGCGACACGGACGCGGGCTCCATGTTGCGCGTGAAAGGGCAGGATGGGTTCTGTCCGGTCGGCCCCGGCATCGTGCGGGGCGTCGATATCCGCAAGGAAAGCGTGCGCACCTATATCAATGGCAAGGTTGTGCAGGACGGACCGGTCAGCGAGATGACCTTCCCGATCGACTACATCTTCGCCGACCTGTCGCGCCACATCACGTTCCTGCCGGGCGATATCGTGCTGACGGGCACGCCCGCGAATTCGAGGCCCATGAATATCGGGGATGTCGTCGAGGTCGAGGTGACGGGTGTCGGACGGATCTCGAACACCGTGCAGGAAGCGCCGGCGCCAGCCCACAAGGTCGGTCATCAGCCGACCGACAGCGATGCGGTTCGCCGCGTGGCGCTGGGCCAGTTCTAGCACGGAAACCCGGTCACGCTGACGGGTTGCCCTAACGTCACGCGCGACATTGTCTGCCGCGCGTGCGCTTTCTGACGTGCGTTCGCCAAAACCGGAAAATCCTGTGCTATAGGCTGTGCCATGTAACGCGCGGAAATTTCGCCGCGCGACGGCAAGAGGAGAGGCGCAAGCCGGAGAGACATGGCAGAGGCAGTACCGGGCAGGGCGGAAGCGATTGCCGCGAAGGTCGAGGATTTCGTGCGCAACGTGGTGGCGCCTTATGAACGCGATCCGCGTTGCACCGCTCACGGGCCGACCGAAGAACTCGTCGCCGAACTGCGCGCAAAGGCGCGTGAGGCTGGTGTGATGACGCCGCATATTCAGGCGGACGGCAGCCATCTCACTCAGCGCGAGACGGCGCTGGTTTTGAGGAAGAGCGGTCTCTCGCCCCTCGGACCCGTGGCCTGCAACACGGGCGCGCCGGACGAAGGCAACATGTACCTCCTCGGCAAGATCGGCAGCCCGGAAATCAGGGAGCGTTTCCTGAAGCAGCTCGTCTCGGGCGAGGCGCGGTCCGCCTTCTTCATGACGGAACCGGCAAGCGAGGGCGGCGCAGGGTCCGATCCATCGATGATGAAGACGACCTGCCACAGGGATGGCAATCACTGGGTCATCAATGGCCGCAAGGCATTCATCACCGGCGCGGAGGGCGCGAAGGTCGGCATTGTCATGGCAAAGAGCGACGAGGGCGCCTGCATGTTCCTCGTGGATCTGCCGCATCCCTCGATCCGCATCGAGCGCGTGCTGGACACTATCGACAATTCCATGCCCGGCGGACATGCCGTCGTCATGATCGACAATCTGCGCCTCCCGGCGGATCAGATGCTTGGGGAGAGCGGGGAGGGCTTCAAATATGCGCAGATCAGGCTCAGTCCCGCACGGCTTTCTCATTGCATGCGGTGGCTCGGCTGTTGCACGCGCGCGAACGAGATAGCGACGGATTATGCGAACCGCCGCCAGGCGTTCGGCAAGCCGCTGATCGATCATGAGGGCGTCGGTTTCATGCTGGCGGAGAATCTGATCGATCTGAAACAGGCCGAACTCATGATCGATTGGTGCGCCGATGTCCTCGATACGGGCTCGCTCGGAACCGCAGAGAGTTCCATGACCAAGGTGGCGGTTTCCGAGGCCTTGATGCGGATCGCCGACCGGTGCGTGCAGGTCATGGGCGGCACGGGCGTTTCGGGAGACACGATCGTCGAACAGATATTCCGCGAGGTACGGGCTTTCCGCATCTATGACGGTCCGACCGAAGTCCACAAATGGTCGCTCGCGAAGAAGATCAAGCGCGACTGGGCGGGCAAGTCGCACTGACCGCGGCCCCGACTTGCGGCGTCAATGCGGAAACATGACCTCGATCAGCCGCTCCGCCTGCGCGACCAAACGATCGACCGTGTAGACCTGCGGCTTGGTGAGGCGCAGATGGACGAGCTCCTGCGAGACCGCGAGGAGCATCCTGACCGCGAGCTCCGGGTCGGGGTTCGCGAAGTTCGATGAATTGACGCCCGCTTCCCGGAGGGCCGCTGCAAGATACTCCTGGGTGAGATCGCGGGCCTGTTCGAGGCGTTCGTAAAGTTCCGGCGGGCCGCCATGGCTCGGCATCAGCAACATGCGCCAGGTGGCGGGGGAGGCGTCCACCGCCTCCAGAACGCCGGCGACCCCCGCGCCATAGCGCGACTGCCCTTTCCTTGGCGGGCGTTTGCCGGCCTCCGCGAAGTCCCGAGCGGCGCGCGCATATTCGCGGTCGACCATCGCGACGAGGAGCCCCGGGAGGTTGCCGAATTGCTGATAGATGAGGGTGCGCGTGATCCCGCAGGCCTCGGCCACGCGGTCCAGTGTAACGGCATGAAATCCCTCGGCATTCGCAATGTCCCGCGCGGCATCCATGATCTGCTCGCGCCGCTTCTCGACGCTCATCCGGCGGCGCGGCGGTCCCTGATTTTTGGCGGCGGAGGAATTCATGCTTGCTCCCAATGTGCTCCCAAGTATAACTTACAAAATATAACTTATGAATCGTAAGTTTTGGAGGAGAGGATGGAAAGTCTGGCAGCCCTTGAGGCGCGGGTAGCGGCTCAGCGAGAGCGCTTGCCCCAGATGTATGGCAAGGTCGACTTCTCGATCACGCCGGAACGCTTTGCGGGTGAGCTTGACGACAGGAGCATGCAGCTCAACGAGGGCGACCGCGCCGCGCGGGAGCGCCTTCTCTCCAATCCTGAAACGGTTGCGCGTGCGCGCGCCTATACGATGCTGGGCGACGCCACTGCGGATGCCTATGCGGCGCTGATGCCCCAATACGGGTTTCGTCCGCTCGTCTCCATGCTGACGGAGGCCTGCGACAAAGGCGTGGAGAACGTGCCCGACGCACCGCCGGAACTTGTGGCCTTCATCCGCGAGATGGAAGCGACGCCCGACTGGATTGACATGAGCCTGATCGAAGAAGGCGCAAGGGTGAGCCGCAATCCGACTGCGAACCTCGCGCCCTTCGTCGTGCGTGGCGCATTCGTCGCGACCTTTCTCAACAAGTATTCAGCCTTGCCGATGGCGCTGACGGGCACGCTCTCTCATGAGACGGCGGTTCGCCGCATCAAGGAGACAGCGAGCTTCTTCACTACGACCTCGCTTCCCGGCGCTCTCAACCGCTTCGGTACGGGCTTCAAGGCGGCGGCGATGGTGCGCCTCATGCACTCCATGGTGCGGTTCAACATTCTTCGAAGCGGGCGCACATGGGACGTGAACACTTTCGGCATTCCCGTGCCGCAGGTGGACCAGATGCCGGCGGGAACGATTGCCGTGTTCCTGCTCGCGTTCAAGCTGATCCGCGAAGGCCGCACCGAGTTCACGCCTGCCGAACGCGCTTTCGTGGAGTTCAACCGCTATCGCTGCTGGCTGCTCGGGCTACCGGAAGAGCTGCTGCCGACCACGCCCCAGGGCATTTATGAGGCGATGGTCGTCTATTCCGGAACACTCAGGGACGGCTATGACGACGAGACCTGCGGAGCGCTGGTGCGCGCGACGATGGCGGCCTATTTCCCGTCGGAGAAGTCGTTGAAAAGCCGGATATTCAATGCGCTGGAACGCGCCTTCGCACGCGTCTACTTCAATCGCGCCTTCCTGCGCGGTGACAAGACGGGCAAGGCGAAGATGATGGGTGTCGAACTTCGGCCCTATGACATGCCGCTTTTCATCGCGCTCGGCCTTTTCATCTTCGGCCGCGAAAAGCTCTATTCGCTGGCGCTGCGCATTCCGGGGCTGCGTGAAGCCACGGACAGACGGCTCATCCGAAAGATCGACAAGCTGCTAATCGAATATGGTCACGCGGAGTACACCACGGACGCCTCGAAATATCACGACGAGACGATCCGGCAGCACGCCAAGGCAGCCTGAGGATCAGGCGGCGACGGGGAAAATGAAATTCGATTTCGCGCGCCGTCAGCCCCGCCCGCGATAGGATGCAACGCCTTGATCGGGTGCCCAGACGCCTGCGGGAAGCTTGCCCTTCTGCCAGAAGACGTCGATCGGGATGCCGCCGCGCGGATACCAGTAGCCGCCGATCCTGATCCATTTCGGGGCGAGCAGGGAAGCGAGACGTTTGCCTATCGCAACGGTGCAGTCCTCGTGGAAGGCGCCGTGATTGCGGAAGGACTGGAGATAGAGCTTCAGCGACTTGGATTCGACCAGCCACTTGCCCGGAACGTAGTCGATAACGAGATGCGCGAAATCGGGCTGGCCGGTTACCGGACAGATCGAGGTGAATTCAGGCACGGTGAAGCGCGCGACATAATTCGTGTCCGCATGAGGATTTGGCACGCGTTCGAGTTTTGCTTCCTCGGGCGAGGCTGGAACGGGCGTCGCCGTTCCAAGCTGCGTGAGATTCCCTGCGTTGGCCTTCTTCGGTGACTTCGCCATCTCTGACCTTCCCTTAATCGGCACCCGGTCCGTCATAAACGCAGCCTTCGCGGCAGGAGGCGCGATGGACCTCGACGCGGGCGATTTCCGGCAGCGGTTTTTCAAGCTCGCGCCAGATCCACGCGGCGATATGTTCGAGCGTCGGAAGTTCGAGCCCTTCGACCTCATTCAGGAGATGGTGGTCGAGCTTCTCCCGCACGGCCATGACCTCACGCTCCAGATCCTCGAAATGGCGAACGAGGCCGGTCGCAGCGGCAGGCTTTCCCGCGAGCCAGACGACGACGCGGAACGAATGCCCGTGCATCCGGCGATTGGGATGGCCTTCTTCCGCATAGGGAAGGAAATGGGCCGCATCGAAAAAGAACTCTTTGTAGATTCGCATCAGGGGATACCGATCAACTTGTGCGTCTGGAGGCTGAGCCGCCATTTGGGGTGAGCAAGGCAATATGCAGTTGCCGCGCGTGTATTCTCCTCCGCTTCCGCGCCGTCCATCGGCTGCAGGTAAAAGTGCCGGAAGTCCAGGTCCTCGAAGCGTTCCGGCTGTGCCTTTTGCTGCGGGTAGACGAGCTTCAGTTCGTCGCCCCGGGTCTGCTTGAGTTCCGCATCTGCCTTGGGGCTAACGCAAATCCAGTCGATGCCATCAGGCGCTGCGATGGTGCCATTGGTCTCGACCGCGATTTCGAAACCTTTGGCATGAAGCGCGGCAATAAGCGCCGCGTCCAATTGCAGCAAAGGTTCGCCGCCGGTGCAGACGACGAACCGGTCATGGGCCGCGCCGCTCGCCCAAGTTTCTTCTACCGCATTCGCCAGGGCTTCGGCAGTTGCGAATTTGCCGCCGCCTTCGCCATCCGTACCCACGAAATCCGTGTCGCAGAAGGTGCATACGGCGCCGGCGCGATCCTGCTCGCGCCCCGTCCATAGATTGCAGCCGGAAAAACGGCAGAAAACGGCTGGACGTCCAGCGTTCGCGCCTTCTCCCTGCAACGTGTAGAAGAGTTCCTTCACCGAATACATGGGCTAGGCCTCGCCCGAGACATAGGCGTTATAGCCCTTCGCGCGCAACTCGCAGGCCGGGCAGGCGCCGCAGCCATAGCCCCATTCATGTCGTCTGGAGCGATCGCCGCGATAGCAGCTATGGCTCTCTTCGATGATGAGGTCCACGAGCGCCTTGCCGCCGAGATCCTCGGCAAGTTTCCACGTGGCGGCCTTGTCGATCCGCATGAGCGGAGTTTCGAGAGAAAAGGATTTGTCCATGCCAAGCGATATGGCCTGCTCCAGCGCCTTCAATGTGTCGGCCCGGCAATCGGGATAGCCGGAGTAATCCGTTTCGCACATGCCGCCGACAAGGACGGTTGCACCGCGCCGGTAGCCGAGCGCTGCCGCATAGGTAAAGAAGAGGAGGTTGCGCCCCGGCACGAAGGTGGTCGGCAGTCCGTTCTCGCCCATTTCGATTTCGACATCGCGGGTGAGGGCGGTCTCGCTGATGCGGCCAAGTTCGGCGAGAGAAAGCATGTGATCCGCGCCGAGCTTCGCCCCCCATTCGGGGTAAAGGGCGGCGAGGTGACTGCGGAGAGTTTCCCGGCACTGAAGTTCGACCGCATGGGCCTGACCGTAATCGAAGCCGACCGTCTCCACCTCCTCGTAGCGGGCAAGCGCCCAGGCGAGGCAGACCGTCGAGTCCTGCCCGCCAGAGAAGAGCACGAGTGCCTTGCTTTTCGCCGTCTTTGTCATCGTCTGGAAGCTCCGTCGGGGGTGTTGAACAGGAGCCGCCCCGCGCCGTCAAGCGGACAAAGAAAAACCCCGGAAAGCACTGGCTTTCCGGGACCTTGCCGTCTTGTTTCAGACCTTGTCAGAACGAGTAGGAAACGCTCGCCATGACGAAATCGCGGTCATGGTTGGGGTTGTCGAAACCCGCACCGAAGATGTTGGTGTAGCTCACGCTTCCCTTCCAGGTGCTCTGATAGTCGGCCGTGAGCCCGAGCGATATCTGCTTCATGCCTTCGAGATAGTTGGCCGTGTTCGGGCCGGGCGAATTGCCCTGCACGTCGTGACGCCAGGAAATGCTGGGCGTCAGCGTGACGGCGGTACCGAAGGCATTGTTGTAGGTGGGCGCAAAGACCACGCGGTAGCCGTAGGAAACGTCATCGGCATATTCCGCATTTGTCACGCCGCCCGTGAGAAGGCCTGCGGCAAAGGGATTGCGGATGGCGCCCTCGGGGCCGACACGGTTGAGCGGATACTTGCTGGCATCCGGCACATAGACGAAGCCCGCATTGAAGACGAGCGTAGCGATGTCGGCGCGCAGGAAGGCCGGAATGGGATCGCTGGTGCCCCAGAGCTTCACAGTACCGATCTGACCCTGCAGGGCATCGAGTTCGATCATGTGAACCGTGTCCTGGTTCGGACCCGTGGCCGGAAGCGAGCTGACATTGCCGGGCGAACCGAGGAGGCCGCCGGAAGCGCCGGTACCGTCGAGCTGCGAGGCGTTCTGCTCGAGATCGGAAACGCCGAACGGCATGTCGGGGGAGAAAGCGAGTTCACCCGAAACGGCCGTGCCTTCGACAGTGGTGGCAAAGCTGGCGCCAAGCGTTTCGATCGTCGGGAAGCTGTAGAAATACTTCAGCTGACCGGCGGCATAGGCAAAGGCGGCTGCATTGAGAGGATCGCCGAAGCTGCCGCAGGCCGGACCCACGACAATGGCTTGCACCACCGCACAAGCGCTTGCCAGATCGTCCGGGCCCGTCGTGAATCCGAGATAGGGCAGGCGGCTGGTATAGCGAACGCCGTAGAAGCCGAAATCGACGCCATCGCCGAGATCTTCCGCATAGTAGCGCACTGCGACGCCGAACTGGTCGGTCTCGCTCTCGATCCGGTCCTTCGTCCGCTGCACCGTAACCGGAACGAGCGGATTGGGCGGGAATGTGCCGGGCGGATTGGCGAGATCGGGATTGTCGATCACCGCATTCAGGAGACCGGGCAGCGAACCGCGGCCAGTGATGTCGTCGTTCGAGAAGAACGAACCGGCCGGGTCGAGTTCTGTATACTCATAGGCGAACTGCCAGAAAGCTTCGACCGAGAGGTTCGGCGTGATCGTCGTCGAGGCGAAGATCATCGGCATCGGCGTCAGCGCGTCCTTGAGCTCTGCGCCAGGGGTGCGGATGCGCGTGACATCAAGCGCCTGAAAGGCATTGATGCCGCCTTGAATGAAGAGGCTTTCGCCCCAGTTCAGGACCTGCTTGCCGAAGCGGACCGTCGTGTAGTGACCGTCAATGTCCCAGTTGCCATAGACGAAGGCGTCCAGAATGTCGGCATCGTAGTCGAGCTGATCCTTGGCTTCCGGGCTCAGATCGCGGAACTCGAGGTCGTTCTCTTTATAGACGTGGTCGTAGAACGCGGTCGGGCGGAGGAAGAAACCATAGTTCTCCCAGGTACCCTGAATGTCCATCGTCGCCTTGATGGTCTTGTTGACGAAGTCCCACTGACCGTAGTTGAGATTGCCGTTATCCGAGTTGATGCTCGTGCCGCGACCGTCGCCGTTCAGGCAGCCGCCATTGACCGTATTGTACTTGGTGCAATCGCGAGCGCTGGCACGAAGCGTGACACCAGCGGTAACCGTGGTGTCGATGCTGAGGTTCATTTCGCCGAACTGGTAAGATGCGGCGTGAGCGCCCCCGGAAAAAAGAAACGCAGAAGCGAAGGCTGCCGCTGCGTAAAGCGCTGCGCCGGAGCGACTCCTGTCTCCGTTCGCCTGTTCATTCGTGACAGGCGAACTTCCTGCCGATACTATCATTTTGCAGTTTCCTCCCGCTTGGATGGATTCTTGTCTGCCCCTGAGACTGGTGGCGGATATGGGAAGTAGCGGCCGGCTCCGCCGGAACCGGCCACAAGTTGGTGAGGGATGCTGACCTTTTGCGAGGGATCGAGGAGGGAGTTCGCCTTAGGTCAATCATTGTTGTTAAAAAAAGTTATAGGTGAAAAACACCTAATAGCAGTTGACTTATCTTGAAACGGCATGCGTATCAAGTGCCGGGTCTGCTGACGGGGGAGGAAGCGGATTGAATACGAAGGAACTGTTGCTCAGTGTCCTCATGGGAGGGCCTGCGACGGGCTACGACATCAAAAAAACAATGGAGAACGAAGTCTCCACGTTGCTCGATGTGAGCCTCTCGAATCTTTATCCCGCTCTGAACGAGCTTGCCGCGGAGGGGCTGGTTACCTACCGGAAAGTTGAGCAGGACAGCCGTCCGAACAAGAAGGTCTATGAGTTGACCGAGGCAGGGCGAGCCGCCTGTCTGAAAGCCCTGATGTCCGGCGATGCGCGGCATCGGCTCCGTTCGGAATTCATCTTCATCCTGAGCTTCGCGCCGTTCCTGCCTCGATGGCGGGTCAAGGAACTGCTCGATCACCGGCTTGCGGACACAAATGAAACCTTGCGCGATCTGGACCGGCGCGAGGCCGAAGAGACTCTGCAAGAGGGACAGAAGTTCTGCATCGGCTTCGGCAGGGCGATGATGGAAGCGCAACGCGACTACATCCTGAAGCATGGGGCCGAGCTGTTGAGCAGCTGTCCTGAGGATGTTCCTCTGGCGATGGTATCGCACGGCTGATTCAGACAGCCGCGATTTCACTGCAATTAAAATGGACGCCCGGGCTGGCACGGCCCGGGCGTCCAGGCAGACGCGGTACTGCGGACCGCGTCAGAAGGTCAGTTCGAGACCGACCTTTACGAACCGGCCAAAACCAACCTGCTGCTCGATCGGATTGAGGACCTGGACGGCAAGTGTTGCGTCCGCGCCGATCGGGAAGCCGGCGGTGTCGGCCGGGAAATACCGCTGGTCGAGGAGGTTATAACCGGCGGCTTTGAGGGTCACGCCGGGCATGAATTCCCAGGACGCGAGCAGATCGAAAGTCACATAACCGGATGGAGCAAAATCCGTCGCGGGATCGGTGACGCGGGTCGTGGCCTTCTGAAGTGTCGTCACGAGTTCGATGTCGAGCCCATGCGTGGGTTCGACATAGTTGAGGCCGAGCACCACGTTGAGCGGCAGTGCGCCGTTGAAGTTCGTCTCCGGTGCGCCAGGCGCCGCCTGTTGTGTTCCGCGCATGTGTGACGCCGAAAAGTTCGCACGCCAGTTCGGGCTGAACTGTACGGCCCCGGATGCTTCCACACCCCAGACATTCACGCTCGACAGGTTGTCATAGGTGAGATCTGTCGCGGACCCGGCAACCGACACGAAGTTCTGAATGAAATCCGTATAGTCAGCCTGAAAATAATTCAGTGAGAAAAAGCCGCGGGAGAAAGCGCCGCGCAGGCCCGCTTCATAGCTTTTCACGGACTCCGGCCGCAGGTTGGGATTTGGTACGAGTGCGAAAAAGGGAAGGCTGTTCAGGGATTGATACAGTTGCTGGGCGGTCGGCATCTTGAAGCCTTCGGCATAGCTCGCATAGACGGAGTAGGGTCCCCAGACGTCCAGAATGCTGCCGAACTTGAACTGAAGGTCCGACTCCTCTTTTTCCCGCGGCTCCGCGCCGGGCACGATTTGATAGTTCGCATCCGGATGAGGCGTGATCTTGTAGTAGGAGTTGCGCAGCCCCGGAACGAGCGTCAGCCGGTCGTCGAACAGAGAGATTTCATCCTGCAGATAGACGTCGGCCCGCGTTGTGTCGGCATTGGCGAAGTTGAAGCCGCCTGCCACTGCGACAGTCGTTGTGTTGGTGGTGAGATTGTTGGTGATGTCGATCCGTTCATATTCGGTTTCGACATAATCGCCGTCGAAGCCGTAGGTGAGCGTGTTCGATATCCCGCCGATGCTGACGCTCGATCCGAACTGAATATCCGCCTCGTAGAAGGTTTCGGAATATTTGAGGCTGTCGAGCCGTTGTTCGAGATCGCCCGAGGGCAGAAGTGTCCGCCTGCGATCGCCGGTGCGGTCGACGTTCTGCGGCGACCAGGTAAGTTGCCAATCGAGAGTATCGAGCCAGACGGCGCCGACATCCCATTGCTGGTCGAGAGAGACACGCCAGCGTTCGACATCCTGACGTCTGCGATAACCCGTCTGGACATAGGTTGCGGTAGTTTCGTTGGCGGCATTCTGATCGACATCGGTCCGGCGCGTGTAATACTCGCCCGTGAGACGGAACTGGTTTCCTTCAGACGGCGACCACACGAATTTTGTCAGCACATTGTTCGAAGCGATGTCCTGCGGATCGAGTTCATTACAGGGTGTGGCGAGGGGGTCGCGGGGACAGACCGGGTTGCCCGGGGTCGATTCATTGCGTGCGGTCCTCAATTCCGGTTCGTTCGCGTCCCGCCGCGTGACGGTGAGAAGCGCTTCAACGGCGTTGGGTGCTTCGCTGAGGCGAAAGGCGCCGGTGACCGACTCGACATAGGCATTGTCGAGCGAGCTATAGGATGCCGAAGCCGAACCCGCGACCATGTCGTCCGGGCTCCTGAAATAGTCGGCAGGATCCTTCGTGACGAAATTGACCACACCGCCAAGACCGTCGGAGCCCCAGAGAACGGAAGAGGGGCCACGGACGATTTCCACGGCTTTCATGTTGCTCGTGTCGACGATGTCGCGCGTATTGTCGGTGATGCCCTCGATGGTGCGCGAACCGTCCACGATCACCTGCGTGCGGTTGCCGCCCACGCCTCGGATCTGTATGCCGCCGGCACTGTCGAAAGGATCCGCAGCGCTGACCTGTCGCGATACGGAAATGCCGGGCTCGTAACGGAAGAGCTCCTTGACTGTGTTGTCCATTCGGCGGTCGAGCTGCTCCGCCGTGATGCGCGAGACATTTCCCGGTGTTTCAAGAAGCGAGCGCGCCGCGCGATTTGCCGTCACCGTGACTGGCGAGAAGACATAGGCGTTTGCGGATTCCTCCTCGACGTCCTTCTCGTTACCGCCGGACGTCGATGAGGCTTCGCTTTCTTTTTCGCTGGATGTCTCCTGGGCGTAAGCGCTGCCGCCGAGGGCTGCGAATGTGAGAGCAAGAGCTGTGGCTGTGCCGGCGATAAGGCCAGGTGTGAAACGTCTGGAAATGGTGCTGGATGACATGGAACGCCCCCCGGGTTCGGTCGTGTGACTGGACGCCACCGGACAAGAAAATCCGGCGGCCGGGTTTGCGGTTCGGCGTGCCATTCGAAACGCGCGGGCGACTCATATTGCAATTGAAAGTCATTCGCAATATTAAAATGAGAACCAATCTCAACAAAATCGTGGCATGTTGCGCCGCGCCCGCATTCTCATGCGGAGCGAGACACAAGAAGAATCGAGGAAGCAGTGATGAGACGAGTTGCCGGCCGCGCGCATTATCTTGAATGGAAGCGGATCGCAGTCGCGATAGGCGTCGCATTTGGTGCATTGCTGTTCACAGGCGATGACAGCAGCGCTGCGGAAAGCCTCTATCACGTGCAGGCTTCGCAAGGGCCGGCTTATCCCTCTGTCTCCATCGGCCGCGACCCGCTTTATGGGCGAGGCTTCGAACATTTTCCCTGGGTGAATCCGGATGCACCCAAAGGGTGCCGGATGACGGAAGCTGCCCGCGGCTCCTTCGACAGTCTCAACACCTGGATCGTGAAGGGACGCTCACCCACGCCCATCCATGGGGCGCTTTATGATGGACTGCTTGTCGCGTCTCCCGATGAAGACATGGTTTCCTATGGCTTGATCGCGAACCGCGTTGAGGTCTTCGAGGAGGGGCGCCGGGTCGTCTTCCATATCGATCCGCGGGCGGTCTTTCATGATGGCGAACCCATTGAGGCATCCGACGTCATCTTCTCGGCAAAGACACTTCTCGAGAGTGGGCGGCCTTTCTATCAACTCATGTTGCGCGATCTTGAGGTGTCGGCGCTCGACGACAAGACGGTCGAACTCAGGATTCCGGAAGAAATGGAGCCGACGGTAATCCTCGAGTTCGGCGAAATACCAGTCATCCCGGAACACTATTGGCGTGACCGCGATTTCGCTGCCACCACACTCGAACCCTTTCTCGGCAATGGTCCTTACCGTTTTGCGCGCGTAGACGCAGGCCGCCGCCTCATTCTGGAGCGCGTGGATGACTACTGGGCAAAGGACCTGCCGGTGAACAAGGGAAGGTTCAATTTCGATGAGCTTGCCTTCGAATATTTCTTCGACGAGACCGGCGCTTTTCAGGCGTTTCTCGCAGGCGACATCGACAAGTTCGTCGACATGAGCGCGCAGCGCTGGGAGACCATGTACGATACGCCCGCTGTGCGCGAAGGGCGGATAAAGCGTTTCACGGTTGAATCGTGGTGGCCCCTGGGGATGAACGGCTTCTTTTTCAATCTTCGTGAGGATCGCTTCTCGGATATCCGTGTTCGCAAGGCGCTGGCGCTTCTGTTCGATTTCGAGTGGCCGAACGAGAATGTGTTCCATGGCGCGTATCGCCGCACTCGCAGCTACTTTCAGAATTCGGAATTCGCCGCGGACTCGCCGCCGACCGAGCAGGAGAAGTCACTGATGGAGCCTTGGCGCAACGAATTGCCGCCGGAGGCGTTCGAGATGGCCTGGTCGCCGCCCGAAACCGACGGCAGCGGCAGGGATCGCGAGAATTTCCGCCAGGCGCTGGACCTCTTCGCTGAAGCTGGATGGCAATACCGCGATGGAAAACTTCGCAACGAGGCCGGCGAGGTGTTCCGGTTCCGTATTCTCACGAACAGCCAGTCGCAGGAGGCCGTGCTGATGCCGTTTTTCAACAACGCGAAGCGCGCGGGCATCGACGCCGGCCTCGAAGTCATCGACAACGCAGCTTATGAAGCTCGGCTGAAAGAGAGGCGTTTCGACATCGCCTACCGGTTCTACATACCGCCGGTCATTCCGGGGGAGGAGCAACTCCGGATGTGGGGATCGGGCGAGGCGGATGTGTCTCGCCAGGGGGAGGACAATCTGATCGGGCTCGAAAATCCCATGGTCGACAGTTTCGCCCGCAAGCTTGCCGATGCCCGCACGCTGGACGAGAAGCGCCTTTACGCGCGCCTTCTCGATCGGTCTCTGCAGTGGGGCTTCTACGCCATTCCCTCCTTCTACGATCCTTACGCCATGGGGCGGGTGGCCTATTGGGACCGCTTCGCCATGCCCGAAAAACGCCCGAAAAGCGGGATCGGAGACGAAAGCTGGTGGTGCAAGGCGGCCGGACAGTAGGGAGGGCCCCGGGGCAGAAAATGACCGCTCTCGACCGGAAAAGGGACGACTAGCCTCTTTCGCCCGCCACGCCACTCCGCTATGAAACCGCCACCGGGCCTTGCGCCCGGTCTGCCACATCAATTCAAACAAGAGACGGGACGACATGGCCGCCATCATCGACATCATCGGTCGCGAAATTCTGGACAGCCGGGGCAATCCGACGGTCGAGGTGGACGTGCTGCTGGAGGATGGGGCGCTTGGCCGTGCCGGCGTGCCTTCAGGCGCCTCGACAGGCGCGCATGAGGCTGTGGAACTCCGCGATGGTGGCTCGCGCTACAAGGGCAAGGGCGTGCTCAACGCCGTTAGCGCGGTGAACGGCGAGATCTTCGATGCCATCGGCGGCATGGACGCCTCCGAGCAAATCCAGATCGACCGCGCGCTGATCGCTCTCGACGGCACGGACAACAAGTCCCGCCTCGGCGCGAACGCGATCCTTGGCGTGTCGCTCGCTGTCGCGAAGGCGCAGGCCGCATCGCTCGGTCAGCCGCTCTTTCGCTATGTCGGCGGTCCCGCCGCTCGCGTCCTTCCCGTACCGATGATGAATATCGTGAATGGCGGCGAACACGCCGACAATCCGATCGACATTCAGGAATTCATGATCATGCCGGTGGCGGCGGACTCGATCGCCGATGCGGTGCGCATGGGCTCGGAAGTCTTCCACACGCTGAAGGGCGAGTTGAAGGCCGCCGGCCACAACACGAATGTGGGCGATGAAGGCGGCTTCGCGCCGAACCTCGCTTCGACGGAAGAAGCCATCGGCTTCATCATGAAGGCGATCGAAAAAGCGGGCTACAAGCCGGGCGACGACATCTATCTCGCGCTCGACGCGGCCTCGACCGAGTTCTTCAAGGGTGGCGTCTACGACCTCAAGGGCGAAGGCAAGAAGCTCGATGCGGGCGGCATGGTTGACTACTGGGCGGATCTCGTCGGCAAGTACCCGATCATTTCCATCGAGGACGGCATGGCCGAAGACGATTGGGAGGGCTGGAAGGCTCTTACCGACCGGATCGGTGGCAAGGTGCAACTCGTCGGCGACGATCTCTTCGTGACGAACAAGCGCCGCCTCGCGGATGGTATTGCGAAGGGCGTCGCGAATTCGATCCTCGTGAAGGTGAACCAGATCGGCTCGCTGACCGAGACGCTCGAGAGTGTCGAGATGGCGCACAAGGCGAGCTACACCGCCGTCATGTCGCATCGCTCCGGCGAAACGGAGGACGCCACCATTGCCGACCTCGCGGTCGCAACGAACTGCGGCCAGATCAAGACGGGATCTCTCGCGCGTTCGGACCGGCTCGCGAAATACAACCAGCTCATCCGTATCGAGGAAGCGCTGGGACCGTCGGCGGAGTATGCCGGCCGGAGCATTCTGAAGGTCTGAGTCCGGCACCGTTCCGGAATTTCGCGAATCTCGCTTGACCGTTGGAATCGCTATGTGATTCCCTGTTGCCCATGGACAGTTATGCGGTGATTCGAACTTCGGAACCTCTTCGCCTCAGACAGGCATTGATCCCGTTCGTCTGCATCGTCGTGCTAGGCTATTTCGCCTATCACGCTGTCTATGGCCGCCACGGGTTCATATCCTGGCTCGATATCCAGAACCGCATTGACATGCTGGAGCATCAGCTTTCCGAAGTGGAAGGAAAGCGCGAACAGCTTGACCGGCAGGTGGCGCTTCTTCGTCCGGAAAGTCTCGATCCGGATCTTCTCGATGAGCGCGCCCGCGCGGCCCTCGGCTATGGCGGGCCGAACGAGGTCGTCATATTTCTGGAGCCGCAGCCCGGCCGGATGCAGACACCCCGCTAAGGGACGGCTTTGCCCCAGCGGCACTTAACTGGAATCCAGTTAATTTCGGGTTTTGTCATTGAAACCAAATATTTATGGGCCACTTCTAAAGTGTGGCGCGGGTGGCGAATTGTGCCACTATCTTTGCGCATGTCTTCAATTTCCGGCGTCGAGGCCCACTGAATGGCGTCCAAAGCATCTTCCGGCAAGGCGGGAAAACCCGCCCCCAAGCAGGCTCAGAAGAAGCCGGCGAGAAAGTCCGACAGCGGACCCGAGCCGCTCTCGAAAGATGAGGAACTGCAGGCCTATCGAGACATGCTGCTGATCCGCCGTTTCGAGGAAAAGGCGGGCCAGATGTACGGCATGGGGCTCATTGGCGGCTTCTGCCATCTCTATATCGGGCAGGAAGCGGTCGTCGTCGGCATGCAGGGCGCGATTGAAGAGGGCGATCAGGTCATCACCGGCTATCGCGACCATGGACACATGCTCGCGACCGGCATGGACCCGAAAGGCGTGATGGCCGAACTGACCGGACGTTCGGGCGGATATTCCAAAGGCAAGGGCGGCTCGATGCACATGTTCAGCATCGAGAAGGCTTTCTACGGTGGCCATGGCATCGTCGGTGCGCAGGTGCCCCTCGGCACGGGTCTCGCCTTCGCGAACAAGTACCGGGAAAACGGGCAGGTCTGTCTCACCTATTTCGGAGACGGCGCGGCGAACCAGGGCCAGGTCTATGAGAGCTTCAACATGGCGGAGCTCTGGCAGTTGCCAGTCGTCTATGTGATCGAGAACAACCAGTACGCGATGGGAACGAGCGTCGCGCGCGCGAGTGCGCAGACCAATCTCGCCAAACGCGGTGTCAGCTTCAACATTCCCGGCGAACAGGTCGACGGCATGGATGTGCGCGCCGTGCGTGAGGCGGGCAAGCGCGCTGTCGAATGGTGCCGTGCGGGCAAGGGCCCCTACATCCTCGAAATGATGACTTATCGCTATCGCGGGCACTCCATGTCCGACCCGGCGAAATATCGTGCGAAGGAAGAAGTGAACAAGATGCGCGCGGAGCACGACCCGATCGAACAGGTGCGCCTGCGTCTCATCGAGTCGAAGTCGCTTTCCGAAGAAGATCTCAAGCAGATCGACAAGGAGATCAAGGCGATCGTCAACGAGGCGGCCGAATTCGCGCAATCGAGTGAAGAGCCGGATGCGTCCGAGCTCTGGACCGACGTACTCGCCGAAGTGGAGGCGTGACGCTCATGTCGATCAAGGTTCTCATGCCCGCGCTCTCGCCCACCATGGAAGAGGGTACGCTCGCCAAATGGCACGTGAAAGTGGGCGACAAGGTCGAAGCCGGCGATGTCATTGCCGAGATCGAAACCGACAAGGCGACGATGGAGGTCGAAGCGGCCGACGAGGGCACGGTGGCCGAGATCGTCGTCGATGAAGGCACTGAAAATGTGAAGGTCAACGAGATCATCGCGCTTCTCGCAGGAGATGACGAGGATGTCTCGGACGTGAAATCGGAAGCGCCGAAGCAGAAAGCGGAAAAGAAGGAAGCCCCCAAGACGGAAGCGGGTCAGGGCGAGAAGACGAGCCGGGAAAGCGGCGAGAAGGCAAAGAAGGAAGCCAGCGAGCCCAAGGTCGAAGTGAAAAGCGATCCGGATATTCCCGAAGGTACCGAATATGAATCGCAGACCGTGCGCGAAGCGCTGCGCGATGCAATGGCCGAGGAAATGCGGCGCGACGAGCGCGTCTTCGTCATGGGAGAAGAGGTCGCGCAATACGAAGGCGCCTACAAGGTGACGCAAGGCTTGCTCGCGGAATTCGGAGACAAGCGCGTCGTCGATACGCCGATCACGGAACACGGCTTTGCCGGTCTCGGCGTCGGTGCGGCGATGGCCGGGCTCCGCCCCATCGTGGAGTTCATGACCTTCAACTTCGCCATGCAGGCGATGGACCAGATCATCAATTCCGCCGCGAAGACGCGTTACATGTCGGGCGGGCAGATGTCCTGCCCCATCGTTTTCCGCGGCCCGAACGGTCCAGCCGCGCGCGTAGCCGCACAGCACAGTCAGGATTACTCTTCCTGGTACGCCCATATTCCAGGTCTCATCGTGATCGCGCCTTATTCGGCGGCCGATGCGAAGGGGCTGCTCAAGGCGGCAATCCGCGATCCGAACCCGGTCGTCTTCCTCGAGAACGAAGTGCTCTACGGCAAGAGCTTCGACGTGCCGAAGCTCGATGACCACGTGCTGCCCATTGGCAAGGCGCGGGTGATGAAGGAGGGCGCCGACGTGACGCTCGTCTCCCACAGTCACGGAATTACATATTGCCTGGAGGCGATGGCGAAGCTCGAGGAGGAAGGGATCGACGTCGAACTCATCGACCTCCGCACCATTCGTCCACTCGACATGGACACGGTGATTGCGTCGGTGAAAAAGACCAATCGTCTGGTGACGGTTGAGGAAACCTGGCCGGTCTGTGGTATCGGCGCGGAACTTGCGGCGGAAGTGCAGGCTAAGGCCTTTGACTATCTCGACGCCCCGATCCTCCGGGTCGCACAGAAGAACGTGCCCATGCCTTACGCGGCAAACCTTGAAAAGCTTGCGCTCCCGAGCGCCGAAGAAGTGGTAGAGGCGGTGAAAGCCGTCTGCTACCGCTGAGGAGGCGCCGATGCCGACACCGGTTTTGATGCCCGCTCTTTCGCCGACCATGGAGGAAGGCACACTTGCAAAGTGGCACGTGAAGAAGGGCGACACGGTCAGCGCGGGCGATGTCATCGCGGAGATCGAAACGGACAAGGCGACCATGGAAGTGGAAGCCGTGGACGAGGGAAGGATCGCCCGCATTCTCGTTGAGGAGGGAACCGAAGGCGTCCCGGTGAACAAGCCTATCGCGCTTCTTCTGGAAGAGGGCGAGGACGAAGCTGCGCTTGAAGGTTACGACCCGTCGGGGAATGCACCTGCGGGTGCATCCTTAAATGGAGGGGGCGGCAAGAGCGAAAGGGACCAGGCGGAGGAGAGGAAGCCGGAGCCGGAGAACGCTGCGTCTGGAAAATCGGAGAGGAAGCCTGCCGTAGACCCCGGTGGCAAGGCGCCTCCGGCACCGGAAATCAGTAAAGGCGAGCGTGTCTTCGCGTCGCCGCTCGCGCGCCGCATCGCCGCGCAGCAGGGGATCGACCTCACCGCAATTTCCGGTTCAGGGCCGCGCGGCCGTATCGTGAAGGCGGACCTGGAAGGCGCCCCGAAGGGTGCGACGAAGAAGGAAGCGCCTCCTGCAGCGGGCGCTGCCGGGCCTGCGCCGAGCGTCGATCCGCGCGCCTTCTACGACAAGGACTCCTACGAGGAAGTGCCGCTCGACGGCATGCGCAAGACCATCGCGCGCCGCCTTACGCAGTCGATGCAGGAGATCCCGCATTTTTATCTCACCATCGACTGCGAACTGGATGAACTTCTCGTCGCGCGAAAGAAACTGAATGAGGAAGCGGGCGAGGGCGTGAAGCTTTCGGTGAACGACTTCCTGATCCGCGCTGCGGCACTGGCGCTGATGAAGGTGCCGGACGCGAATGTCAGCTTCGCGGGTAACGCGCTGCTGAAGCACAAGTCCGCCGATATCGGCATCGCAGTCGCGCTCGACGGTGGCCTCATCACGCCGATCATTCGCGGCGCGCAAAAGAAGGGGCTTGCCGAGATTTCGGAAGAGGCGAAGTCCCTGGCAGCTCGTGCACGTGACAAGAAACTGAAGCCTGCGGAATATGAAGGCGGCAGCTTCTCGATCTCCAATCTTGGTATGTTCGGCATCAAGCATTTCACGGGCGTCATCAATCCGCCCCAGGCGGCAATCCTCGCCGTTGGCAAGGGTGAAGAACGGCCCGTCGTGAAGAACGGCAAGCTTGACGTCGCCAATGTGATGACGGTCACCATGTCCTGCGACCACCGCGCCATCGACGGTGCTTTGGGCGCGCGCTTCCTCGAAGCCTTCAAGTCCTTCGTGGAATACCCCGCAAGGATGCTTCTCTGATGGCGGATAGTTACGACATCGTGGTGATCGGTTCGGGCCCCGGCGGCTATGTCGCTGCTATCCGGGCTTCGCAGCTCGGCCTCAAGACCGCGATCGTCGAGCGCGATGCGCTGGGCGGCATCTGCCTCAACTGGGGCTGCATTCCAACAAAGGCGCTGCTTCGTTCGGCGGAAGTCTACGAAACGCTCCATCGTCTCGATGAGTTTGGCCTGAAGGCGGAGAAGATCGGCTACGACGCCGAAACGGTCGTGAAGCGAAGCCGCAACGTCGCCGGTCAGCTTTCGAACGGCGTTCAGTTCCTCATGAAGAAGAACAAGATCGACGTCATCGAGGGAAGCGGCAGTCTTGCAGGCAATGGCAAGATTTCCATCGAGGCGAAGGATGGAAAGAAGCGCGACCTCGAGGCGAAGAACATCATTCTCGCGACAGGTGCGAGAGCGCGCGTGATCGAGGGGCTGGAGCCGGACGGCAAGGTGATCTGGACCTATCGCGAAGCGATGGTACCGGAGACGATCCCGAAATCGCTCATCGTCGTCGGTTCAGGCGCTATCGGCATTGAGTTCGCAAGTTTCTATCGGGCCTTCGGTTCGGAGGTGACGGTCGTGGAAGTTCTCGACCGTATCCTTCCGGTCGAGGACGAGGAAATCTCGAAGGAGGCAGCACGAGCCTTCAAGAAGCGCGGTATCCGCATTCTCACCGGAGCAAAAATCGGCAAGACGGAAGTTTCCGGCAATGGCGCGAAAATGAGCGTCACCGTGAACGGAAAGGCGGAAAAGCTCGAAGCCGAGAAGGTCATCTCCGCGGTCGGAATCGTCGGTAATGTCGAGAATATCGGCCTCGAAAAGGCAGGCGTGAAGGTCGAGAAAAACCATGTCGTGGTCAACGAGTGGCTGGAGACGGGCGTGAAGGGAATCTACGCCATTGGCGATCTGGCGGGCCCGCCCTGGCTCGCGCACAAGGCCAGCCATGAAGGTATTCTGGCTGCGGAGCGAATTGCCGGCGTCAAGAGTCTCCACCCGATTGATCCCCGCCGCATTCCCGGTTGCACCTATTCAACGCCACAGATAGCGAGCGTCGGACTGACGGAAGCCAGGGCGAAGGAGCAGGGATATGAGGTCAAGGTCGGCAAGTTTCCTTTCCGCGCGAACGGAAAAGCCATTGCCCTCGGAGAGACGGAAGGTTTCGTGAAGACCGTCTTCGATACAAAAAGCGGGGAACTTCTGGGTGCACATATGATCGGCGCGGAGGTTACGGAACTCATCCAAGGCTACGGCGTTGCAATGACACTGGAAACGACGGAAGCCGAACTCATGCAGACCGTCTTCCCTCATCCCACGCTGTCGGAAATGATGGGTGAGGCGGTACTGGACGCATATGGGCGTGTCCTGCACACCTGATGCCGGGTGAAGCTTCCGCTTGACGGGTGTGGCGTGGCGCTGCACTCCTATTGGTCATGTTGGAAATCTTCTTGCAGCCCGAGAACTGGGCCAGCCTCGCAACGCTGACGATCCTGGAAATTGTTCTGGGCGTCGACAATCTCATTTTCCTGTCGATCCTCGCCGCCCGGTTGCCGAAACATCAGCAGAAACTCGGCCGCCAGTTGGGGCTCGGTGCCGCGGTTGTAACGCGACTTTTGCTTCTCGCTTCTGCAGCATGGATTGTCACGCTCACTCATCCCGTATTCGATTTTGGATCGTATGAGATTTCGTGGCGCGACCTTCTTTTACTGGCCGGCGGTCTGTTCCTCATGGCGAAAGCGACCGTGGAGATCCATCATGCTGTGGAAGGGGAAGCGCGCAAGGTAGACGGCAAGGAAGTTCTGGCCGCCGGATTGATGGGCGTGGTCGTCCAGATCGCGATTATCGATATCGTCTTCTCCTTCGACACGGTCATGACGGCTGTTGGCATGTCGGATCATTTCCCGATCATGGCAGCGGCCGTGATCGCTGCCGTGATCGTCATGATTTTCGCGGCGGAACCCGTCAGCGCCTTCGTCGAGAAGCATCCCACGGTGAAGATGCTGGCGCTCAGCTTCCTCATCCTGATTGGCGTTGCGCTTGTCGCCGACGGCCTGCACTTCCACATTCCAAAAGGCTATCTCTATTTTGCGGTCGCCTTCTCGATTGTGGTCGAGATGCTGAACCTCTGGGCAAGAAAGAATCGGACGGCGGGCGCGAGAGGCAGATAGCGCCAGAAACGGGGGGAGAGTTTGGGAAACGGTTCGGCCTCGGAGCCGAAGAACGCTGTCATCGTTCTTCTGGACAGTCTCAATCGGCACATGCTGGGCGCTTACGGCGGTGCCGAGTTCGCAACGCCGAACCTTGATCGTTTTGCTGCCCGCGCGACGTGCTTCACCCGTCATTTTACGGGGTCGCTTCCGTGCATGCCCGCCCGCCACGATATTCTTTGCGGCGCTCTTGATTTTCTGTGGCGACCTTGGGGTTCGGTAGAGATCTGGGAAGATGCGATTACCTATGAGCTGCGCAAGAAAGGCGTGGTGACGCAGCTTATTTCCGATCACCCCCATCTCTTTGAAACGGGCGGAGAGAACTATCACGTGGACTTCACCGCCTGGGATTATCAGCGCGGCCACGAGGGAGACCCCTGGAAGACGCGGCCCGATCCGAGCTGGGCGGGTGCGCCGAATTTCATGCGCAAACATATGCCCTATGACGACTCGCGCGGCTACTTCCGGGGCGAGCATGATTTTCCCGGTCCTCGCACGATGGGCGCTGCTGCCCGGTGGATTGCGGAGAACGCAGGGCAGCATGAGCGCTTCATGCTCTTTGTCGACGAATTCGATCCCCACGAACCCTTCGATACGCCGGAGCCCTACGCGTCCATGTACGATCCGGACTGGCAGGGACCTCATCTCATTTGGCCTCCCTACATTCAGGGCGGTATCGAGAAGGGCGTAATCGACGAGCGTCAGGCGCGTCAGATCAGGGCGAGCTATGGCGGCAAGCTCACCATGATCGATAAATGGTTCGGCAAGCTGCTCGACGAAATCGACAGTAAAGATCTCTGGAGGGATACGCTCGTCATCCTCTGCACGGATCACGGCCACTATCTCGGCGAGAAAGACATATGGGGCAAACCCGGTGTGCCGGTCTACGAACCTCTCGGTCATATTCCGCTGATGATCGCGCATCCGGGTGTTGCGCCCGGCACATGCGATGCGCTGACGACGAGCGTCGACCTCTTCGCGACGCTCGCCGATATATTCGGTGTCGAGGCGCGCCAGCGCACACATGGCCGCTCCCTGCTGCCGCTCATGCGCGGTGAGACTTCATCTGTACGCGACTGGCTGCTGACCGGCGTCTGGGGACGTGAAGTCCACTATATCGACGGCCGCTACAAATATGCGCGCGGGCCCGCGGGCGACAATGCGCCGTTGAGCATGATGTCGAACCGCTGGTCCACCATGCCGACGCATTTTCTGCAACGCGAACAGGAATTACCCTTGCCGGACGAACGGGCGTTCCTTGACCGCATGCCGGGAAGCCGCGTGCCCGTGATCCACCAGAAGTGGCAGAAGGGGGATATGTTGCCCTACTGGGCGCTTACGCGTTTCTCCGGTCATCATCTTTACGATCTCCGCGACGATCCCGCGGAGGAAAACAACATGGCCGGCAGTCCGGTTGAGAAAGAACTGGCGGCAAGGCTTCGGGCGGCACTCATCGAAATCGAGGCGCCTGAAAGCCAGTTCGAGCGTCTCGGCCTCGCTCCACCTGAATAATGTTTGATTAACGCCAGCGGCATAATCTCCTGGTCGGAGGAGTGGCAATGGCAATGCAGCATAATCCGCACTCGCTTGATGGCGGCATCGACTACACGGTCGTTGAGGTGAACGAGCCGGCACATCCTTATAGCCGCCGGTTGCTTGCCTATTGGCGCGAGAGGTTGCGGGCCGATGGCCCCATGCTTCGCAGCGACTTCAATCCGCTTGATCTGCCGCAGCTCATGGGCGGGATGTTCGTGGTCGAACCCGTGGACGGCGGATCGGACATGCGTTATCGCCTGGTAGGTAGCGAAAACGAGCGGCGATTGGGCCGCAAGTTCACCGGCGAACTCTTCTCGCAGTGTTACTCGCAGGAAATGGCAGCGGAACAGATCGCGTTCCACAACCGGATCATGCAATCGGAAAAACCCGCATTTCTGCAGGGAAATTTTCTCGGCCTCGATCTGGAACATGTGCGGTACGAGGCGGCCTATTTCCCTGTCCGCGTGGATGAGCGCGATCTTCAGGTGATAGGCGGGCTCTACGACATGGCGGACGGCAAGGCCGAATAGGCCCGGAAAACTGCCGGATTTGCTTGAATCGGGCCAAGCGGCTATCCATGTGCTCTCGGTAAAGGTACTTCGGGTTCATGGTTACGATCGTAGACACGCTGAAGCCGGGCGCGGTGAAGCCCCGGCATCCCGAAAAGGCGAAGCGCCCGGATACGCCGGTTCTGCGCAAGCCCGATTGGATCCGCGTCAAGGCGCCGGGTTCTCCCGTTTATGTCGAGACGAAGCAGGTCGTTCGCGAAAATAATCTCGTGACGGTCTGCGAGGAAGCGGGTTGCCCGAACATCGGCGAATGCTGGACCAAGAAGCACGCCACCATGATGATCATGGGCGACACCTGCACGCGCGCCTGTTCCTTCTGCAATGTGAAGACGGGTCTGCCCGCGCCTCTCGACGGGGAAGAGCCGGAGAATGTGGCGAACGCGGTCGCGAAGCTTGGTCTTCGTCATGTTGTCATTACCTCCGTCGACCGGGACGATCTCGCCGATGGAGGCGCAGAGCATTTCGTTCAGGTGATCGAGGCGATCCGCCGGCGTTCACCCGGCACGACCATCGAAATCCTGACGCCCGACTTCCTTCGAAAGGAAGGCGCGCTGGAAAAAGTCGTCGCGGCAAAGCCCGACGTTTTCAATCACAATCTGGAAACGGTTCCACGCCTCTATCTCGGCATCCGTCCGGGAGCGCGCTATTTTCATTCCTTGCGCCTGCTGCAGCGGGTGAAGGAGCTCGATCCGACGATCTTTACCAAGTCTGGCATCATGGTCGGTCTCGGGGAGTCCAGGGAAGAGGTCTTGCAGGTCATGGACGATATGCGGTCTGCCTCGATCGACTTCCTGACGATCGGGCAGTATCTGCAGCCCACCCGCAAACACGCGGCGATCGATCGCTTCGTCACGCCCGAAGAGTTCAACTCCTATGAGCGCATTGCCCGCACCAAGGGTTTCCTTCTGGTTTCGGCAAGCCCTCTGACGCGCTCTTCCTATCACGCTGACGAGGACTTTGCCCGTCTGCGTGAAGCAAGGAACGCGGCGGCGGCAGGGCGCTGACGGAAATTCTCATGACGGCGCACGAGCAAACCCGCGACGTACCTTACACGGCGGACGATATGTTCTCGCTCGTCGCCGCGATAGATCGTTACCCGGATTTTCTGCCCTGGTGCAGCGGCGCGCGCATCCGCCGCCGTGAAAGGGAAGGCGATAGGGAGATACTGCTGGCGGACCTGATCGTCTCGTACAAGGTTTTCCGCGAGCAGTTTACAAGCCGGGTCACACTCAATCCCGGGGAACGTCTGATAGATGTAGGTTATGTGCAAGGGCCATTCAGCTATCTGCACAACAAGTGGCAGTTCGAAGCATTGCCGGCAGGCGGCTCCCGCATCCACTTCTTCATCGACTTCGAGTTCAGAAGCAATACGTTGCAGAAGATGATGAATGCGATGTTCGCGAAGGCTTTTGCAAAGATGATGCAGGCTTTCGTGGATCGCGCAGATGAGCTTTACGGCAGCTCGCGCGCAGCGCCGTCCTTCGAGCCCGGAAACCCGGTCACCACAGCCGAGTGATCATATCATTCGCCGCACCAGATTGAGCGCGGCCTCGATGCTCTTCAGGCGGATTTCTTCACGTCCGATATCCCCAAAGAGTTGCATCTCGTGGAGGATGCTACGTCCCTGGCGGGCAGCGCCGAGATGGACGAGGCCAACGGGTTTCATTGGAGTGCCCCCGCCGGGTCCGGCAATTCCGGTCACGGAAACCGCGATGTGAGCGCGGGAGTGTTTCAATGCGCCCTCCGCCATCGCACGGGCGACGGGTTCCGAAACCGCGCCGAAATCGGCGATGAGGTCGCCTGGAACGCCGAGCATGTCGCGTTTGGCTTCATTCGAGTAGACAACGAAGCCTCGCTCGATGACATCCGAGGACCCGGCGATGTCCGTCAGCAGCCCAGCGATCAATCCGCCCGTGCAGCTTTCCGCCGTGACGATCTTCAGTTTCGCTTCCCGTGCGTCGGCAAGCGTGAGTTCTGCAAGGTGGATGAGGCGCCGCGGAAAAATGCTCATGTCAAAATCAACCAGATAGCGTCCAGGAGAACGAAGGAGAGGATTGCGAACAAGGCCGCGATCATGTCGTCGATCATCACGCCGAAACCGCCCTTGAAGCGGCGCTCCACCGCGCTTATCGGCCAAGGCTTCAGAATATCGAAAAAGCGGAAGAGGAAGAACCCGGCGGTCCAGCCGGCGATGGTCATGGGTAGCGCCGCCAGGACAAGAAAGATCGCCGCCACTTCATCGATCACAACCTCTGGTGCGTCGTCCTTCTCTGCAGCTCGGCAGAACAGTCCGGCTGACCAGGTGCCGCCCATGAATGCGGCGAGGGAACAGAAGAGCAAAGCCCACGAACCGCCGGCCCATCCAACAAGGATTGCGAAAGGAAGAGCGAACAAGGTGCCCCAGGTCCCCGGAGCGGGACGAATGAGCCCGGCGCCGAACCATGTCGCAGCGAGCGCGGCTGGATGAAAAAACGGCAGGGAAGGGGGGAGCGGTGTCAGTCGAGCCATTGGCGGTTTACCGGAACAAGAGTGTCGCAAGCGCTTGCGCGGCGATGCCCTCGCCGCGCCCTGTAAAGCCGAGACCTTCCGTCGTCGTCGCCTTCACGCTGACGCGCGCCATATCCGCGCCGATGATTTCGGCAATGCGTTGGCGCATGGCAAGGACATGAGGCCCGATCTTCGGCCGTTCGCAGATCAGCGTGAGGTCGATGTTGGATATCTGCGCGCCTGCCTCGCGCGCAAGTTCGACGGCATGCGCGAGGAAGATGTCTGACGACGCTCCCTTCCACTTCGGATCGCTTGGCGGAAAGTGCTGGCCGATATCGCCCGCCCCGATCGCGCCCAGTACGGCATCGGTGATCGCATGAAGGCCGGCATCGGCATCCGAATGGCCGACGAGTCCTTGTTCATGCGGCACCTTGACGCCGCATAACCAGACATGGTCGCCAGGGCCGAAGCGATGAACATCGAAGCCCGTTCCGGTCCTCACATCCAGGGTGCTCGTCAATATCCGCTCCGCCCGCTTGAGATCTTCTGCGCTGGTGATCTTGATGTTGTCTTCATCGCCCTCGAGCATCGCCATCTCGACTCCTGCCGCCGAGGCCACGGCGACGTCGTCGGTATAGTCTTGCCCCGAGGCTTGCCTATGCGCCTCCAGAATGGTCTTGAACCGGAATGCCTGGGGTGTTTGCGCGCGCCAGAGGCCGCTTCGGTCGAGCGTCTCGCCTGTGCGCCCTTCCGGTGTCGCGCGGCGAAGCGTATCCGTGACGGCAATTGCCGCGAGCACGCCTTCATGAACCGAGAGCGCCGAAATGCATTCCGAGATGAGCTGCGCTGATACGAGCGGGCGGGCTCCATCATGGATGAGGACATAGTCCGGAGCGGCAGCGGACAGTGTCTCGAGTCCAGCCCTTACGGAGGCCTGCCGGGTCGCGCCGCCGGTGCAGGCAGGCAGCAGTTTGGGCAGGCCGGCAGCAGCGATTTCGAACGCTTCCCGGTCGTCTTCATGAATAACGGTCAGCACACTCGAAATCTGCGGATGGCTGGAGAAAGCCATCAGGGTCCGGCGAAGCACGGGCTCCCCGGCAAGCTGTCGGTATTGCTTGGGAGCGCCCGGCCCCGCGCGGCTGCCGCGGCCGGCCGCCACAATCAGCGCGGCGACATTCATGTTTGCTCGTTTCGCACCCTGATTGGTCAGAGGCAAGCGATTTGGCTTGCTGAAACTTTAGGCAAACGCTAAATTGGACAAAATTTGTGCAAATCTAGCTGGTGCCCAAAGTTTGACCATCCTGATCGGCCCTCATTCACTCCGCAATCCCGTGCTTCTGGCCCCCATGGCGGGAGTTACGGATCTTCCGTTTCGCCGGGCCGCCCACGCGCTCGGAGCAGGGCTCGTTGTATCGGAAATGGTCGCGAGCGACGAACTTGTAAGGGCGAGGCCGGATGTGGTCAGGCGGGCGGCGGGAGCAGGCGAGTTTACGCCTCTTTCGATCCAGCTTGCCGGCCGTGAAGCACGCTGGATGGCGGAAGGGGCGCGTGTAGCGCAATCCGCCGGCGCCGACATCATCGATATCAACATGGGTTGCCCGGCCAAGCAGGTGACGTCCGGTTTGTCCGGCTCCGCCCTGATGCGTGACCTCGATCATGCGGAAAGCCTGATTCATGCGACGGTCGGCGCCGCCTCGGTCCCCGTAACGCTGAAGATGCGCACCGGCTGGGACGAGACCAGCCGCAACGCGCCTGAGCTTGCCCAACGGGCTGAAGCCGCGGGCGTGAAGATGGTAACGGTTCATGGCCGTACCCGCTGCCAGTTCTACAAGGGCAGGGCGGACTGGAATTTCATATCCGAAGTCAAAAAGGCGGTCTCCATTCCCGTCATTGCAAACGGCGATGTCACCACGGAAGAAGACGCGCGATCGATCCTCGATGCTTCCGGGGCGGATGGGGTGATGATCGGGAGAGGCGCGCAAGGACGGCCCTGGTTTCTCGCCCAGGTCGCGCATTTTCTCCGGACCGGCGAAAAGCTTCCCGCTCCCTCCTGGAAAAGGCAGGGCGAGATCGTCACCGCCCACTACCGCGACATGCTCGAACTCTATGGCGAGGGGCTTGGTGTACGCGTCGCCCGCAAGCACCTCGTCTGGTACCTGGAGGAGGCTTCGCGGCGCTTTCCCGAGCAGGCGATGGAAACGAAACGCGCCGTCGTTCGCATGAGCGAACCGGGAGAAGTGCTGGCGGCGATTGCGGCTTTCTACCAACGGGCGGACGACGAGGCCGAGCCCGCGGATTCAACTACGGACAGGGAAGCAGCGTGATGTCTCAGGTTGTTCGCGCCTTCGGCCCCGGCGGTCCGCCGGAAGCGAATGTGATCCTCAAGTCGATGCCGCATCCGGTGATCCTCGTCGATCGCGACATGCGCATAGAATATGTCAACGACAGTGCGCAGGAGTTCTTCGCTGCGAGCTCGGCCATGCTGCTCGGCCACCCGCTCAGCGATATCGTTGCGTTCGGAAGCCCGGTGATCGCGCTTATCGATCAGGTATTCGAACGCGGTGTTTCCGTGAACGAATACGGCGTCGAGATCGGCACGCCCCGCATCGGCGACCGTCAGGTCGATATTCAGGTGACGCCGCTTACCGAATATCCCGGTCATGTGCTTCTGCTGCTGCAGGTCCGCACGATGGCGCAGAAGATGGACCGTCAGCTGACCCATCGTGGCGCCGCCCGCTCTGTAACGGGCATGGCTGCTATCCTCGCTCATGAAATCAAGAACCCCTTGTCCGGCATTCGCGGAGCCGCTCAGCTCCTCGAAATTTCCGGCTCCCCCGAAGACAAGACGCTGACGCGCCTCATCTGCGAGGAGACGGACCGCATCTGCAAGCTCGTCGACCGTATGGAAGTGTTCTCAGACGAACGCCCGGTGCCGCGAGAGCCCGTGAATATTCACCTTGTGCTCGGCCACGTGAAACAACTCGCGGCAACGGGCTTTGCGAAGAATATTCGCATCGTCGAGGAGTACGATCCCTCTCTGCCGCCCGTTCTCGGCGACAAGGATCAGCTCATCCAAGTCTTTCTGAATCTCGTGAAGAATGCAGCGGAAGCCATTGGCGGGTCCGATGGCGAAATCGTCCTGACGACCGCGTACAGGCCCGGTGTGCGCCTTTCGATGCCCGGTAGCCGCGACCGCGTGAGCCTTCCGCTCGAGATCTGCGTGATCGACGACGGGCCCGGCGTTCCTGACGATCTGATGGAGCATCTCTTCGATCCCTTCGTCACGACGAAATCTTCCGGCACGGGACTGGGGCTTGCGCTCGTCGCCAAGATCATCGGCGACCACGGCGGCATCATCGAATGCGAAAGCTTGCCGAGACGGACGATATTCAGGGTGTTGCTGCCCATGCATACGGGCGCAACCGTTGCCAACGACGAAAACGCGCACTGACAGGAGAGGCCACATGCCCAGCGGCACCATTCTTCTCGCGGATGACGATGCGGCGATCCGGACCGTGCTCAACCAGGCGCTGGGAAGGGTCGGATACGAGGTGCGCTCGACCGGTAACGCAGCCACTCTGTGGCGCTGGGTAAGTCAGGGCGAGGGCGATCTCATCATCACCGACGTCGTGATGCCGGACGAAAATGCCTTCGATCTCATACCGCGCATCAAGCGCGCCCGTCCGGAACTCCCCATTGTCGTCATGAGCGCGCAGAACACGCTCAAGACCGCCATCACAGCGGCCGAGCGCGGCGCGTATGAGTATCTGCCAAAGCCTTTCGATCTGAACGAACTGATCCGCGTTGTCGATCGCGCCATGACGACGCCGCGCGAACCTGCGATTGCGAGACAGCAACCGGAGGAAGACGAAAAGATTCCGCTCATCGGCCGCTCGCCGGCCATGCAGGATATCTACCGTGTTCTGGCGCGGCTCATGCAGACGGATTTGACCGTCATGATTTCGGGAGAGTCGGGAACCGGCAAGGAGCTTGTCGCGCGCGCCCTTCACGACTACGGACGCCGGCGCAACGGTCCTTTCGTCGCGGTCAACATGGCCGCGATCCCGCGCGAGCTTATCGAAAGCGAACTTTTCGGTCATGAGAAGGGCGCCTTCACAGGCGCAAGCCAGCGCGCGACGGGCCGCTTCGAGCAGGCCGAGGGCGGTACCCTTTTCCTCGATGAAATAGGTGACATGCCGATGGAGGCACAGACGCGCCTTTTGCGCGTCCTTCAGCAAGGTGAATACACGACGGTTGGCGGTCGAACGCCGATCAAGACGGATGTGCGCATCGTGGCAGCGACGAACCGCGACCTGCGCCAGCTCATAAACCAGGGCCTGTTTCGAGAAGACCTGTTCTTCCGGTTGAACGTCGTGCCGATCCGTCTGCCGCCGCTGCGCGAACGCACGGAGGATATTCCCGACCTCATCCGTCATTTCCTCGGGCAGGCCGAAGACGAAGGACTGCCGCCCAAGACCATCGATGCCGAGGGCATGGAGCTTCTCAAGCGCTACCGCTGGCCGGGCAATGTCCGCGAGCTTGAAAACCTCGTGCGCCGTCTCGCCGCGCTCTACACCGAGGAGACGATCGGCTCGGCAATCCTCGAATCGGAACTGGCGGAACCTGATTTCGGCAAACCCGCCGAACAGGCGGCAGTCGACGAACCGCTGTCTTCATCCGTGGAACGCACGCTGAACCGGATCTTCGCCGCGCATGGCGAAGACCTTCCGCCACCGGGCCTCTACGACCGTTTGCTGAAAGAGGTGGAAAGGCCCCTCTTCAGCATGAGTCTTGCGGCGACCCGGGGAAACCAGATCAAGGCCGCGCATCTGCTGGGTATCAACCGGAATACGCTCAGAAAGAAGATTCGCGAACTCGATATCCAGGTCATCCGCGGCCTGAAATGACCGGCATCGAGGTTAACGCCGTTCCCGCCCGTCTATGACACTGATGTAAACCGGCAACATTGTTGTTGAACGGTATCGTTTGCCGATACAGAATGCAGCCCTGCCGCAGAGGGAGCGTGGCGCATCGGGCACAGCACGGATGCATCTCGGGTTAAAAGCCCAGGCAATCTCCTGCGCCGCCACGCAGGAACAGGCATGGTACCGACAGATCAGGCACATGACGCCGGGCAGGACCGGGCGGGAAGCTGGGAGGGACGGCTCTGGCAGCTGGTAAACCGCCGCCGCTTCTCCACCACCTTCTCGATAGGTCTTGTGGTCACGGCGATCTGCCTTGGCTCCTTCACCTATATGCTGCTCACGGGGCTCACGCCCTTTGAGCCCACGCGGCCGGTTCTGATCTCCCTTCTTCTGGCGAATCTGGCCGTTGTCCTTGTCCTCTTCGCCCTCATTTTCTGGCGTCTGATCCGGGTTATCCTTGCCCGCGTCAGCGGGACCGCCGGCGCGAAGCTGCATGCGCGTCTGGTGACGATGTTCGCGGTCGTCGCCGTGATGCCCGCGATTATCGTTGCCGTGTTTGCCGCTGTAACGCTCAATCGCGGCCTTGATACATGGTTCGGCGAACGCGCCCAGCTGATCATCTCGAACGCGGAAACGGTCGCCGAAGCCTATCTGAATGAGCATCGGCAGGTGCTTCGCGGAGATACGCTCGCGATGGCAACGGATATCGATCGCGAGGCGTCGCTGATACTTGCCGATCCTGCCTATTTCCATCGTCTGCTGACCGGGCAGATGCGCCTTCGGTCGCTACACGGTGCCTATATCATTCGTTCGGACGGCCGCATCCTTGCCAAGGCGGGCGGTAGCGTCGAAGTGGGCATGCCCGCAGCCACCTATTTCGATACGGCGAGGTCGGATGATGTCGCCCTTTTTGTCGTTGAGGATCACAACCAGATCCGCGCCCTGGTGGCATTGCCCTCGCTCGACAACACCTATCTCTATGTCGCTCGTTTCGTGGATGCACAGGTACTGGAACATCTTGCGGAAACGCGAGCCGCGGTTACCGAATATGAAAGCCTCGAGACCAGGCGCAATCAATTCCAGATCACCTTCGCACTCATTTACGTGACGGTTGCGCTCATCACCCTGCTGGCGGCCATCTGGCTCGGTCTCTGGGCCGCGAACAGGATCGTGGATCCGATATCGCGGCTCGTCAGGGCGGCCGAGCGTGTCAGTGTCGGCGATCTTCGCGCGCGCGTGCCCGTAAGCGGTACCGGCGATGAACTCGATATGCTGACGGGCGCCTTCAACAGGATGACGAGCCAGCTCGAAAGTCAGCGTAACGATCTCATCGAGGCGAACCACCAGTTGGACGAACGTCGCCAGTTCACGGAGGCGGTGCTGTCGGGTGTCAGCGCCGGCGTGTTGGGCCTCGACAATGAAGGCCGCGTGACCCATGCGAACCGCGCGGCGCTCCGTTTCTTCCGGCTCACCGAAGCGAACCTGCTCGGTCGCTGTGTGGCAACGGCGATTCCTGAAATGGCATCGGCGGTCGCCGACGCACGCGCTCATCCCGACCGGACGGCACAGGCGCAGGTCATCATTCCGGAGGGAGGGCAGGACCGCACTCTGAATGTCCGCGTTACACGTGAGATGACGGATTCCGGCCAGGGCGGTTTTGTGCTGACATTCGACGACATCACTGAGCTTGTTCGCGCGCAGCGGACCTCCGCATGGGCGGATGTCGCGCGCCGTATCGCTCATGAAATCAAGAATCCGCTGACGCCGATCCAGCTTTCTGCGGAGCGCCTGCGCCGCAAATACGGCAAGGAGATCGCGTCCGATCCCGAGATATTCGAGCAATGCACGCAGACGATCATACGTCAGGTAGGCGACATCGGACGTATGGTCGACGAGTTCTCGTCATTCGCTCGCATGCCGTCTGCATCGATGAAGGCGCTCGATCTCAATGAGATACTGCGGCAGGCGGTATTCCTGCAGCGTATCGGCCATCCCGAAATCGAATATGGAATTGAGCTCCCGGATGGGGAGACGGTCATTGAATGCGACGGACGGCTCGTCAGCCAGGCGCTCACGAATATTCTGAAGAATGCTGCCGAGGCAATCCGGGGGCACGATGAGGAAGAAGAAGACGAAGAAGCGGCAAGAGAGAAACAGCAGGGCAAGATCGGCCGTATTCACGTCACCATCGTTCAGGACGAAAACAATGTCACCGTCGTCGTCACGGACTCTGGCTGTGGACTTCCCGACAACAACAGGTCGAGGCTGACCGAGCCCTACATAACGACCCATGCGAAGGGCACGGGGCTAGGTCTTGCGATAGTGAACAAGGTCATGGAAGACCACGGTGGAGAACTCGTCCTTGAAGATGCGCCGGCTGGCGAGGGGTGGGAGAGCGGTGCGAGAGTACGGCTCGTCTTCCCGCGCCGGCGTTCCACCGAAGACAAGGGAAAAGAGAAGAAAGCCCGAAGCGCGGGCAGCGCTGCGGGCGATCTAACCGAAGAGGCGGTTAATGGCGTCTGATATTCTGATAGTCGATGATGAAGCCGATATTCGTGAGTTGATATCGGGCATCCTGAACGATGAAGGCTACGATACGCGCAGCGCGGGCGATAGCGACAAGGCGCTGGCCGCGATAGAGGCGCGTCGTCCCGGACTCGTCATTCTCGATATCTGGCTCCAGGGTAGCAGGCTCGACGGCCTTGAGCTGCTGGATATCATCCGCGAGCGCCATCCCGATCTCCCGGTCGTGATTATCAGCGGCCACGGCAATATCGAGACGGCCGTCTCCGCGATCAAGCAGGGTGCCTATGATTTCATCGAAAAGCCTTTCAAGGCCGACAGGTTGATCCTCGTCGTGCAGCGAGCCATCGAGGCGTTCAAGCTGCGCCGTGAGAACAACGAACTGCGCGTGAAGGTTGGCGACGACACGACCCTTGTCGGTGCATCTCCAGCCATTGCGCAGGTTCGCCAAACGGTGGAAAAGGTGGCGCCGACTAACAGCCGGGTTCTGATCAGCGGTCCGGCCGGATCGGGGAAGGAAGTTGTTGCGCGCCTTCTGCATGCGCGCTCGCGCCGCTCCAATCATGCATTCGTTGCGCTGAATGCCGCCAATATGGCGCCTGAACGGATGGAAGCCGAGCTCTTCGGTACGGAGGAAAGTGCGGCCGGGCCGCGCAAGGTCGGCGTCTTCGAGCAGGCCCATGGCGGTACGCTTTTCCTCGACGAAGTTTCCGAGATGCCGCTTGAAACGCAAAGCAAGATCCTTCGCGTTCTGGTCGACCAGACATTCGAACGCGTAGGGGGCGGCGCGCGCGTGAAAGTCGATGTTCGCGTGGTGTCTTCCTCGAGCCGCGATCTTCTGGAAGAGATTGCGAAGGGCCGGTTCCGCGAAGACCTCTATCATCGCCTGAATGTGGTTCCGATCGCGGTGCCGCCATTGGCCACGCGGCGCGAGGACATTCCCCTTCTGGTCGAGCATTTCATGGGACAGATATCGAACGCGACCGGCCTTCCGGTTCGCCGCGTTTCGGACGACGCGATGGCTGCCCTGCAGGCGCATGATTGGCCGGGCAATGTCCGGCAGTTGAGAAACAATATCGAGCGTTTGCTGATCCTTTCCTCTGGAGATCCCAGCGCGATTGTGACGGCGGACATGCTGCCGGCCGAGGTCGGCGCCTCGGCGCAGATGACGGTGAACGGCGCGGGCGGAGAACACATCATGGCTCTTCCGCTTCGCGAGGCGCGTGAGACCTTCGAGCGCGAATATCTAATGGCGCAGATCAGCCGTTTCGGCGGCAACATCTCTCGCACGGCGGCCTTCATCGGCATGGAGCGTTCCGCGCTGCACCGGAAGCTCAAATCGCTCGGTGTCGCGGCTGCAAACCGTCCGGACGTTCCGGCCTGATCCATCTGAAATGCGGCGAAACGGGAACCCCCGATCATGAAGGTAATTGTCTGCGGAGCCGGTCAGGTCGGATTCGGCATTGCCCGCCAGTTGGCCTCCGAGCAGAACGACGTCACGGTGATCGATCAATCGCCGCAGCTCGTTCACCAGATTTCGGATACGCTCGACGTGCGCGCAATCGTGGGTCATGGCGCCCATCCGGATGTTCTGGAGCGCGCGGGGGCCGCCTCGGCGGACATGCTCATCGCCGTTACCTTCCATGACGAAGTGAACATGATCGCCTGTCAGGTGGCGCATTCCGTCTTCAAGGTGCCGACGAAGATCGCGCGTATCCGCTCCCAGAGCTACTTGCAGCCGGGCTTTCAGGATCTCTTCTCGCAGGATCATCTGCCGATCGACGTCATCATCTCGCCCGAACTCGAGGTCGGGAAGGCCGTGCTTCGCCGTCTCGCCGTGCCGGGCGCTTTCGACATTCTGAACTTCGCGGATGGCAAGGTAAGCGTCGTCGGTGTCACGCTCGAAGAAGATTGCCCCATCGTCAACACGCCGCTGCGCCAGCTGACCGACCTTTTTCCCGACCTCAAGTCGCGTGTCGTCGGCATCGTGCGCAATGGTGAACTTTTCGTGCCGCAGAGCGACGATCCCATGCTTGTCGGCGACGAAGCCTATTTCGCTGCGGATGTGCGCGATGTTCGCCGCACTCTCGGTATCTTCGGTCACGAGGAAACGGCGGCGCGCCGTATCATCATCGTAGGCGCGGGCAATATCGGCCTTCATGTTGCCCGCGAGCTGGAGACCAACCATCCCGGCACCCGCGTCAAGCTCATCGAGAATGACCGGGAAAAGGCGGTTCAGGCCGCGGACAAACTCAAGCGGTCGATCGTGCTTCACGGCGACGGCCTCGATCCCGAGCTTCTTCAGGAAGCGGGCATCGCGGAGACGGAAACCCTCGTCACGCTCACGAACAACGATCAGGCCAATATTCTTTCCTGCGTCGTCGCCAAGCGTGAAGGGTGTCAGCGCACCATGGCGCTCATCAACAACAACACCTACGCGCCTCTGATGCGTGCGCTCGGAATCGATGCCTTCATCAATCCGCGCGGCGCAACCGTGTCGACCGTCCTGCAGCATGTCCGCCGGGGCCGTATTCGCGGCCTGCAATCGGTACATGACGGCGCCGCCGAAGTGATCGAGGCCGAAGCCCTGGAAACCTCGACGCTGGTTGGAAAGCCGCTCCGCGAAGTGAACCTGCCCGATGGAATTCTCGTCGGCGCGGTCATCCGCGACGAGGAGGTCATCATCCCGCGTGGCGGTACGGAAATCGAAGCCGGCGATCGTGTCGTCCTGTTTGCGCGTTCCGATCAGGTGAAGAAGGTGGAACAGATGTTCCGCGTCAGCCTCGAATTCTTCTGAGGCATCGGGACGGTAGGGAGCAGGTCGCCTTGTCACGCATTGCCTATGTCAACGGCCGCTACCTCCAGCATGCGGAGGCGGGCGTTCATATCGAGGATCGCGGCTATCAGTTCGCCGATGGCGTTTATGAGGTTTGCGGCGTCCGCGACGGTAAACTGATGGACGAGATGCTTCATCTGGAGCGCCTTCAGCGCTCCTTGTGCGAGCTGCGCATTGGCATGCCGGTGCCGCTACCCGCGTTGAGGCACATCCTTCGTGAAACGATCCGGCAGAACCGGATTTCGAACGGAATGGTCTATTTCCAGGTGACGCGCGGCGTTGCTCCGCGCGACCACCCGTTTCCGAAGGGTGCGCGTCCTTCCCTTGTGGTAACGGCCAAACGCCTGAACGAGGCGCGGATCGCCGCTGCGGTCGCCAGCGGCGTCGAGGTGATCACCTTGCCGGATCAGCGTTGGGCGCGCCGGGATATCAAATCGATTGCGCTGCTGCCGAATATTCTCGCGAAGCAGGCCGCTCGCGAGGCAGGTGCCTATGAGGCCTGGCTGGTGGATGCGGATGGTTTCGTCACGGAGGGTTCCTCGACCAATGCCTGGATCGTGGACAGGGAAGGTCGGCTCGTAACGCGGCCTTCCGGTCCCGACATCCTGAATGGCATCACTCGGCGCGTCCTGCTGGAGGCCGCCCGTTGCGAGGGAATCGAGGTTATTGAGCGGCCTTTCACGCCAGAAGAGGCAAAATCGGCCCGTGAGGCCTTCATAAGCGCCTCATCGGCCATAATTATCCCTGTGATCCGCATTGATGGCCAACCCGTAGGCAATGCGGTGCCGGGCTCGACGACGCTTCGTTTGCGTGAGGCCTATTCCCGCGTCGGCGAACTGTCCTGAGGCCTTTTTCATCCCGTTGGGGGGTGAAAACCGGTGCCGATCACGCCGATTTGCATGTGCGAATTCAATTTCGCACTTGCAGCATGGTTTGAAAAAACCGACTGTATCTTGTGATAGCCGCAGCCCGCCTGTCTGTCAGTACCACTTGGCCGGGGCAGGTGTGTGCCAAGAAAAAAGCCGGACCCGTCGCGGCATGTGTCCGGCCCCACTCAAACTCGATAAATGGGGCCTACCCATGAATGAGAAGACCCATAACCTTCAGGATACGTTCCTGAACCACGTTCGGAAGAACAAGACGAACCTCACCATCTTTCTGGTAAATGGCGTCAAGCTTCAGGGCGTGGTCACCTGGTTTGACAACTTCTGTGTGTTGTTGCGCCGGGACGGCCATTCGCAGCTCGTGTATAAGCATGCGATATCGACCATCATGCCGGCCCAGCCTGTTCAGCTTTTCGAAGCGGATACAAATGGTGATGAGGGCTGACCGGACCTCCACCGCGAGACCTGATTGAGCGAAGAGACCGAGGATAGCAAGACGACCCGCAATCGCGGAGAGAAGGGCTTTCAGGTAAACCCGAAAGAGCCGACGAGAGCCTTTGTGCTCGTGCCATTGCTGAAGTCGGCCGAGCAGCAGGCAAGGCGCGAGGGGCTTTCCACCCGTTCTCCGGAGTCGCGGCTTGAAGAGGCGGTGGGGCTGGCCGCCGCCATCTCCCTGAATGTCGTCGGCTCCGCCGTTGTCCCGCTTGCGACACCGCGCCCCGCGACTCTGCTGGGCGAGGGCAAGGTCGAGGAACTCAAGGGCCAGCTTGCCGAGCTCAGGGTGGAACTCGTCGTGGTAGACGGCCCCCTGGGCCCTGGCCAGCAGCGCAATCTGGAACGTGCCTGGAAGGTCAAGGTGCTGGACCGCACCGGCCTCATCCTGGAAATCTTCGGCGAGCGCGCCCGAACGCGCGAAGGCACGCTGCAGGTCGAACTCGCGCATCTGAACTATCAGAAGAGCCGCCTCGTGCGCAGCTGGACGCACCTTGAGCGCCAGCGCGGTGGCTTCGGCTTTCTCGGCGGTCCGGGTGAAACCCAGATCGAGGCCGACCGCCGCATGATCCAGGAACGCATCACCAAGATCGAGCGCCAGCTCGAAACGGTGAAGCGCACGCGCCAGCTCCACCGCAAGACGCGCCGCGACGCGCCTTATCCCGTCGTCGCGCTGGTGGGCTACACGAATGCCGGCAAGTCGACGCTCTTCAACCGCCTGACGGAAGCGGGCGTCTTCGCCGAGAACCTGCTGTTCGCGACGCTCGACCCGACAATGCGCGGTCTGATGCTGCCGAGCGGCCGGAAGATCATCCTCTCCGACACGGTGGGTTTCATCTCCGATCTGCCGACGCATCTGGTCGCTGCCTTCCGCGCCACGCTCGAAGAGGTGCTCGAGGCGGAAGTCATTCTTCATGTGCGCGACGCCGCGCATGAGGAAACGGAAATCCAGAAGCGCGATGTCGAGGATGTACTCGCCTCGCTGGGCGTCACGAAGGAATCGGCGGAAGAGAATAATCAGCATGTTGTCGACGTGTTGAACAAGATCGACCTGCTCGAAGGCGAGGCGCATGACGCCGCGGTCAATCTTTCGGCGCGAGAACCGCTCACGGTTGCCGTCTCCGCGTTGACGGGCGAGGGAACCTGGGAACTCCTTGCCCTGATCGACCGCCTCATCGTCGATGAAGAACGGCACGTCCATTTCGACCTGCCCTCGAATGAGGGCGAGGCCATCGCCTGGCTTCACGCCAATGCGCATGTCCGCAAGCGGGAGGACGGAGAAGACGGTATCGTCCACCTGGATATCGGTTTGACGCCTCTTGTGGCTGGGCGCTTCGAAAAGCGTTTCCCGGATCTCTCCCGCCGCCTCGGCGAGGCAGCCGCCCACGCGGCCGAATGACCATGGACGCTCTCGCGGAAACGGTCGCCGCGCTCATGAAGGAAGCAGCGGCGAAAATCGTGATGCCGCGCTTTCGCGCGCTTGCCGCTCATGAGATCGAGGAGAAATCTCCCGCCGATCTCGTCACCATTGCGGATCGCGAGGCGGAGCTCTGGCTTTCGCCCCGCCTTGAACAACTTGTCGCCGGGTCGCGCGTTCTTGGCGAGGAAGCCGCCGCCGCGGACCCAGCCTTGCTCTCGCATCTCCATGACGATACGCCGCTATGGACCGTCGATCCGGTGGACGGCACCGGAAATTTTGCGGCCGGCCGGAAAACATTCGGCCTCATGATCTCGCTCGTTGAACAGGGGGAGACGCGAAGAGCCTGGATATATCTGCCTGTCGAACAAGAGCTCGCCGTCGCCGAGCAAGGTGGTGGCGCTTTGTGGGTTGATGCATCGGGCGCGCACCGTCTTGAGGCCGGCTGTCCTGCAGCCGCCCCCGCCTCGCAGCATGCGAGCTTCTACACCCGCTTCATGCCCGAAGACTGGAAGAAGGGCATCGAAACCTATGCCGCGAATGTCGGCTCCACCTCGGCTTTCCTCTGCTCGGCGGTCGACTACACGAATGTCGCGCGCGGTCGGCACGATTTCATCACCTATCACCGCATGCTCCCCTGGGACCATGCGCCGGGTTCGCTCATCCTTCGCGAGGCGGGCGGTGTCGTCAGGAATCTTGAAACGGACGAGGACTACGCGCCGAGAACCCTCGAAGGGCCGCATCTCGTAGCGCGCGATGAGGAAAGCTGGGAGCGGGTGGCTTCGGCGATCCGTGAAGGAAGGGGCGGCTAGCCCTTTCGCTCCTCGCGCTTTGCTTCGTTCCAGAACGCGTCCATCTCTTCGAGCGTCGAATCTTCCGGCCGTTTTCCCGCGGCGGCGAGTTTCTCTTCGATCCGTCCGAACCGGCGCCGGAACTTTGCGTTCGCGCGCCGAAGCGCCGCTTCGGGATCGACATTGAGGTGACGCGCGAGATTGGCATAGACGAAGAGCAGGTCTCCCATCTCGTCTTCAAGCCGGTCTGCATCGCCGCCCTTCGCGAGTTCGGCGGAAAGCTCCAGCATCTCTTCGTTGAGCTTGTCGATGACCTGCGATGTGTCCGGCCAGTCGAAGCCGACCCGGGCGGCGCGGTTCTGCAGCTTGATTGCGCGCACGAGGGCGGGCAGGGAGAGCGGCACGTCGTCGAGAATGCTTGCCTGCTTCGCGCCCTTTGCGGCCTTTTCCTCCGCCTTGATTTCCTCCCAGCGTCCCTTGACCGATCCCGCGCTTCGCTGCTCCTCGTCGCCGAAGACATGCGGATGCCGCCGGATCATCTTTTCGCAGATTGCGCGCACGACATCCGAAAAGTCGAACAGTCCTTCTTCCTTCGCCATTTGCGCATGGAAGACGACCTGCAGCAGAAGGTCTCCGAGCTCGTCCTTGAGGTCGTCCATGTCGCCGCGCTCGATGGCATCGGCAACCTCATAGGCTTCTTCAATCGTGTAGGGAGCGATGCTGGCGAAGTCCTGTTTGACATCCCAGGGACAACCGTCCTGCGGATCGCGAAGCCGCGCCATGATGTCGAGAAGCGCTTCGATCCCGCCTTTATCGCTCAAGGATTTGCTCCCTCATTCCGCGGGTCTGTCGGCGACACCGCTCGATGTGCCGACCTGCGTCACCGCGGCGGCGGCGTCACTTGCGTGATGAGGCGCATGCTCGCCGTCCCGCTCCCGGATGCGCTGGCGCAGTTCTTCCTGCGCGCCGCGGTCGAGCGGAAACCGCCACATGACGATGGCGGCCGCCAGCATCACGATCGAGGGCAGGGTGACATACATCGCCATGAACTGATTGAGCGTCTCGGGCGTGTTCGTGCCGCCCGGTGTGAACTGGATCAGATCGAGCAGCGGGTAGGTGATGCCGACCGCAAGCGCCGCGCCCACTTTCGCCGTCATGCTCAACAGCGAGTAATAAAGGCCGGTCCGGCGCTGTCCCGTTTCCAGGTAGTCGGTGTCGATCACATCCGCCATGATCGAGCGCAGCAGGAAGGAGCCCGCGCCATAGGCGACGCCGTAGAGCGAATTGCCGATGAAAAGCCACCAGAATTCCCCGCGCGGAAAGAACACGACCAGCGGCAGCGTCACCGCGCCATAGACCATGGCAATGGCGAGCGTCTTGTGCTTCCCCGCCCAGTGGCTCATGCGAATCCAGGCCGGAATGCCGACGAAGCCCGCGATGAAATAGACGAGCAGAAGAAGGCTCGCCGATTTCGGCAGCTGCATCACATAGGAAGCAAAGAAAATATACAGAGAGCCGGTGATCGCCGGCGCGATGTTCACCAGCAGGTCGGCGACCAGAACGCGCTGCAGCAGGCGGTTCTTCGCGATGATCGCCCAGGCCCTCTTCCAGGGGATCTGCTGGTGCGGCTTGCTCGGGAATTCAGGCGTCAGCCATACAGCCAGCCCGATGGTCACAGGCAGGAGGATGATGATGAACCATCCCATTGCCGCGACCTTTGCGGGGCCCGCGGCGGCCGCGTCGGACACCTGCTCGATCACCGCGGGCAGCGCCAGCACCGTGAACATGCCGAAGATCAGCAGGAATTCGCGCATGCCCTGAATGGTCGAGCGCTCATCGTAATCCTCGGAGAGTTCCGCGCCCCAGGACATGTGCGAGATCGTGATGAGCGTCCAGCCGATATAGAGAATGAACATCCAGCCCGCGAGATACACCCACGTCACAGGTGGAGAAGGCATGAAGAGCATATAGGCCGAAACGATGAGGATCGGCGCCGAAATCACGATCCAGTGCCGCCTGCGCCCCCAGCGGCTGGGGAAGCGATCCGACACCATGCCGAGAACCGGATCGGTGAAAACGTCCCAGAAACGCGCCAGCATGAACACGGTGCCGACCACCGAAAGGCTGAGGCCCATATCGTGCCCGTAGAAGGGCGGCAGGTAGACGACGATCGGAAGTCCGAGGGCCGAGATGGGGATCGATGGCAGCCCGAAGGCGCCGATTTGAAGACGTGTTACGCGACGTTGGTGCACTCGTTTCCCCCAGACCCTGTATGGCGGCAGCTTGCGCTCTCCGGCGAGGGGTGTCCCTGTCGTGGCGCATTTATTGATTATTTGTCAGTGCCGCTAAGGAAACCGATTGCGCTCCGCTTGTCCATGGGTTTCGCAGGGTCGGCGGGCCTTTTCCGCAATACGGAACATACAGTCAGGCGAAATTCTCGTCCGCCACGAAGGGGTTCGTCCGCCGTTCCACGCCGAAGGTCGAAAGCGGTCCATGTCCGGGCACGAAGGTCACGTCATCGCCGAGCGGCCATAGCCGTTCCCGTATGGAGCTGACCAGCGCGTTGTGATCGCCGCGCGGAAAATCGGTCCGGCCGACCGACCCCTGGAACAGCACATCGCCCACAATGGCGAGGCGCGAGGCCTCATGGAAGAAAACGACATGTCCCGGCGTATGCCCGGGGCAATGCCGGACATCGAAGGTGAGCCCGGCAAACTCCACCTTGTCGCCATCCTTCAGCCAGCGGTCCGGACGAAAGGCGCCGAAGGCACCGAAGCCGTATTTGGCGGCCTGGTCGGGCAGTGCCTCGATGAGAAAGAGGTCGTCTTCATGCGGCCCCTCGATGGGGATACCGAGTTCCCGGGCGAGGTCTCCTGCGGCCGAGGCATGGTCGAGATGACCATGCGTCAGCAGGATCTTCTCGATTGTGACCCCCAGTTCCGCGGCAGCTTGCTTGATACGGTCGAGATCTCCGCCGGGATCGCTGACCGCTCCGCGCATGTTGTCGTCGTTCCAGAGCAGCGTGCAGTTCTGCTGGAAGGGCGTGACGGGAAGAATAGCGGCCTTGAGAGCCATGACCGGAAAACCTTTGTCTTGTGAATTGCGATGCCGGAAAGGTAGGGGCTCGCCCTTCGCTTGTCGACCTTGGCGGTCCCGCCGAGGGGGTGCTTTTGCAGGGGCGCCTTTGATCGGCGTCAATGTTCGAGGCACTCCACCGGTTAACCTGAAGTCAAAAGGCATTCCATCTCTCTTGGGAATGAGCAAGCTCTCATGGCGGATTATCGGGTTGCACACGAACATCGCCGTTCTCATCAGCCCGCACTGACTGAGGCGATAAAGGCCCATTGCGAAGCTTTGCCCTCGCCCGAGGCAGCGGAAGCCTTTGGCCGCTTCTTCGCCCGGTTCGGCGATGCGAAGGTCGTGCTGCTCGGTGAAGCGACGCATGGCACTGCCGAGTTCTATGAAGCGCGCGCGGCGATCACGCGCCAGCTTGTCCGTCATCACGGCTTCAACATCGTCGCTGTTGAAGCCGACTGGCCGGATGCATCGCATATCGATCGCTATGTGCGCCATCATGCGGCCCGGCCGGGGCGCGGTCCGGCTTTCTCCCGCTTTCCGGTATGGATGTGGCGAAACAACCAGTTGCTTGTCTTTGCCGATTGGCTGCGCGCCCATAACGAAACATTGCCGCCCGGCGCCCGCGCATCCTTCAATGGCCTCGATGTCTATAGTCTGGGTGAGTCGATCCACGCGGTCCTGAACTACCTTGAAAAGGTCGATCCGGACGCGGCGCGCATGGCGCGCCATCGGTATGGCTGCCTGACGCCCTGGCAGGAAGAACCGGCGGAATATGGCCGCGCCGTGCTTCACCGTGCGATCGACCCTTGCGAGGATGAGGCCGTGGCGCAGTTGAGGGAGCTGCTCGCGCACCGGCTGGACTACATTCGCGCGGATGGCGAAGCCTGGTTCGACGCGGCCCAGAATGCGCGCATCGTCAAGGCGGCCGAGCAATATTACCGCATCATGTATCGCGGATCGGTCGACTCGTGGAACCTGCGCGACCGGCACATGTTCGACACGCTTCAATCCTTGCTCGATGCGCGCGGACCGGATGCGCGAGCCGTCGTCTGGGCGCACAACTCGCATATCGGAAACGCGGCCGCCACCTCGATGGGTTGGCATGGGGAATTCAATATCGGCGAATTGTGCCGCAAGGCCTTTGGCGGCGATGCGGTCGCCATCGGGTTCGGCACGGACAGGGGCCGTGTCGCCGCCGCAAGCGACTGGGGCGGGCCGATGGAGTTCAAGGAGATTATCCCGGCACGAACCGACAGCTATGAATTTGCGTTCCGCAAGACGGGCATCTCGCGTTCGCTGACGGATTGGCGCGGCGCGGACAAGTCCGTTCTGGCGGAGGCACTGCGCGAACCGATGCTTGAGCGGGCTATCGGCGTCATCTACCGCCCCGAGACCGAATTTCTCAGTCATTACTTCGAAGCCGTTCTTGCCGAACAATTCGACGCCTATGTCTGGTTCGAGGAAACCAGCCCCGTGGATCCCCTTCCGGCCGGGCGCCCGCACGGAGCGGCTGATACTTATCCATTTGGACTCTGATCATGGACTGGATGACAGGACAGACCGCGGTTGAGATCGGCCCTCTGAAGCTGAAGGGATTTCTCGGTCTGCCCAAGGATCCGCAGGGCCTCGTCATCTTCGCGCATGGCAGCGGTAGCGGAAGGCTCAGTCCGCGCAACAATCGCGTTGCCTTCGCCTTGCGCGAGGCGGGATTTGCAACGCTTCTGCTCGATCTTCTCTCGCCGGTGGAGGAGGGCGACAGGAGGAACGTCTTTGACATCGAGTTGCTGGCGAGCCGGCTGCTCGAAGCAACCGGCTGGGCGGCAGCCCGGCCCGATACGCAGAAGCTGCAGGTCGGTTATTTCGGCGCAAGCACCGGCGGCGGCGCGGCGCTCGTCGCTGCGGCCCGGGCGGGCGGGCGCGTTGCGGCAGTGGTCTCTCGCGGCGGGAGACCCGATCTTGCGGGAGACGCGCTTGAAGATGTGCTTGCACCCGTTCTTCTCATCGTTGGCGAACTCGATATTCCCGTCATCGGAATGAACCGTCGCGCTCTCGCCCGGCTGCACGCGCCGAAGGAGATGGTGATCGTCCCCGGTGCCGGTCACCTTTTCGAAGAGCCCGGTACGCTCGACAAGGTGATGGAGCACGCGACGCGATGGTTCGAAACTTATCTGCCGCGCCATCCGGAGGCATGACATGGTCGTTTTCAGGAGCGCGCAGCCGGAACGTCTCTTCGAGGATCGCCACGACGCCGGCAGACGGCTCGCCGTTGCGCTGAAGCAATATGCGGAGGAGCATCCGATTGTGCTCGCGCTTCCGCGCGGAGGCGTGCCCGTCGCCTTCGAGGTCGCCAAGGCGCTTCGATGCGATCTCGATCTTCTCTTCGTCCGCAAGATCGGAGCGCCCGGCCAGGCGGAGCTCGGCATCGGCGCCGTTGTCGACGGTCTCCATCCCCAACTCGTCATGAATGAAAGACTGGCGGCACTGACAGGCGCGAGCCCGGACTATGTCGAAGAGGAAATGAAGCGGGAACTCGCGGAGATCGACCGGCGCCGTCTTGCCTACAAGGGAGGGACGCCTCCGCTGGAAATCACGGGACGTACAGTCATCGTCGTCGACGACGGCATCGCGACCGGCGGTACGGTAAAAGCCGCCCTTGCTGGCATTCGCCGCTCCGCTCCGGCCCGTCTCGTGCTTGCGGTTCCCGTTGCGCCGCAAGAGACGATTGAAGAGATGAAGTCACTTGCCGACGAGGTTGTCTGTCTTGCCATGCCCGAACCCTTTCAGGCGGTCGGCCTCCACTACATCGATTTCACGCAAACGCGCGACGCGGAAGTGATCGGCTTGATGGATCGTTCGCGCGAATGGAAAACCGCGTGACAGATCCGGATTTATGACCTGGATCAAGGCGGCGGCCGGAGACAAGACGCATTCTTCAAACTCTCGGGAGCTTGATTTTCACGCAGAGGAGGAGCGTCATGAACATGAAAAGCGCCACGGCATTTTCGGCCGTCTTTCCTTTCCTTCGTCGTGTGAGCCAAAAAGAAGCGGATGAGAGAGCGAAAGTTCGCCCGATACTCCTGCCCTTGTGGGTTGCATCGGGCATAGCCAGCTCCGCCTTCCTGTTTTCTCTCTATGGTGACGATGGAAGCGTCTTGCCGGCTCTGGTTTTCCTGACGGTTTGCCCTCTCCTGGTTGCGGCTATTCTCCTCATGGAGGGCGAAGATATTCACTCGGATTCCTGATCTCTCCGTATCGGCGGAGTGATCGTCATGCTCACGATCGATCCTGGAAAGGTTTGTCGCATCGTCGCGACGGCGCGCGCCCTCGATACCGGTAGGCCGGAAATTTCTTCGGAGTATCCAGCGCGCTGGGAACTTCTGAAAATAATTCGCACACTGAGTGAAAATGAGCAGGTCGAACTGGTTGCCCTCTGCTGGATCGGCCGGGGAACCTATGCGCCGGAAGAGTGGGAGGAAGTTGTTTCCGAGGCTTGCGCCGCGCATAGCGAGCGGACGGCCGAATATCTCGCCGGATTGCCCCTTCTCGCCGATTGTCTTGAAGAGGGACTGGCCCGGTTCGGGCAGGGGTGCAGCGGTTTCGAAGGCGGAAATTTGTGATGCTTTGCCCCTCAAGAGGAATAATGGACATCTCCCCGATCTTGATTTAACAGCTTTAGCGGTGTTAATTTAAATTATAAAACCACTGTTTTCCGGGGCCCTGATGGAGAGGCGATTCGACCCGCCATTTGGCGAGGCGGAGAATGCGGCCCTTTTCCGGCTGCTGATCTCCACTGCCGTGGACGGCATAATGGTCATCGACGGTCGGGGAACCGTTCGGCTTTTCAACAATGCCTGCGAACGTCTTTTCGGATACGAGCCCGGCGAGGTTCTCGGCCGCAATGTCAGCATGCTGATGCCGGCGCCCTATCGCGAAGAGCATGACGGTTATCTCGAAGCCTATCGGACCACGGGCATACGCAAGATCATCGGCATTGGTCGCGAGGTTACCGCGCGGCGGAAGGATGGCTCCATCTTCCCCATCTATCTGTCGGTGGGCGAGGGGGTGTTCGAGAACGAACCCGTCTTTGTCGGCATCGTCCACGACATGAGCGAGCGTCATGCGGCGCTGAAGCAGCTTCAGGAATTGCAGGCCGAACTCATCCATGTCTCGCGCCTGAACGAGATGGGGCACATGTCGTCGGCGTTTGCCCATGAACTCAATCAGCCTCTCGCGGCGATCGTGAACTATCTGCGTGCCGCTCAGCGGACCGTCGCCTCCGTCGAAGACGAGACCGTCATCCGCGCAAGGGAGATGATGGACAAGGCTGCGGAACAGGCCAGCCGGGCAGGGCAGATCATCAAGCGGCTTCGCGAATTCACGGAAAAGCGCGATACGAGCCGCGCGGAAGAATCGCTGAACCGCATCGTCGAAGAGGCGATCGCGCTCGCGCTTGTCGGTTCGGCCCCCATGAACATGAAGGTGGAAAAGAACCTCGCCGCGGATCTGCCCGGCATCTCCATGGACCGCATCCAGATTCAGCAGGTCGTGCTCAATCTCGTGCGAAATGCTGTCGAGGCGATGGAAGATGTGCCGGTCCGGCATTTGACTGTGACGACGCGACTGACAGGCGAGGGCGATGTACTGGCGAGCTTCAGGGATACGGGGCAGGGCCTGTCCGAGGAAGTCGTCCGGCGGATCTTCGAACCCTTCGTGACCACCAAGGAAAACGGCATGGGCATCGGTCTTTCCATCTGCCGCTCCATTATGGAGGCCCATGGTGGCCGCCTCTGGATGACGCCCGCGCCTGAAGGCGGCGCCGAGTTTCACTTCACCTTGCCAGCAACCGCTCCCAGGGACTGATGAAATCCAGCGACAAGATTCATGTCGTCGATGACGACGAAGCCGTGCGCTCTTCCCTCCGCATGCTACTTGAATCGGCGGGCTTCGATGTCGCGGCCTATGCTTCTGCGGCGGATTTTCTCGAAAGCTATAAATCCGGTCTCTCGGGATGTGTGGTCGCGGATGTCCGCATGCCGGACATGGACGGGATCCAGCTCCAGGAGGAACTGGCCCAGCGTCATGCGGGCCTTCCATTCATTGCGATGACCGGGCATGGCGATGTGCCGCTCGCGGTGCGCGCGATGAAGGCCGGCGCCGTCGATTTCATCGAAAAACCCTTCGAGGCGGATGATCTCATCTCGGCCGTCGAACGGGCGTTGGCGCTCGGGCGAAACCGCGCGGAAGGCTCCGGGTCAGCCGAGGCGGCTGCGCTCGTCGCGAGCCTCACATCGCGCGAAAGGCAGGTCCTCGAGCATCTGGTGGCGGGTCATTCGAACAAGGTCATCGCTCATGAGCTCGACATCTCTCCGCGCACGGTCGAGGTCCACCGGGCCCACCTCATGGAAAAACTGAAGGTGCGCAGCGTGGCCGAGGCAGTCCGCCTGGCGCTCGCGGCCGAGGTTGCTCCGGCGGAGAAGAAAAAGGGGTAGGGGGAACACCGTAGAAATACGGATATGAAGCTCCCTGTGACATTGGTATTTTCGCCTTGCGGCATGTGACAGTTTTTTTTGCCGTATCTTGGATGATTTGCCATGCGTCCGTCCGCGCTTCTTTCTCCAACCATCTATGTCGTCGACGACGACGAAGCCGTGCGCGAATCCATGCGTTTTCTGCTGGAATCGTATGGCATGACGGTGCGCGACTTTCCGGATGCACGCGCCTTCATCGATGCGGAAAAGCCCATCGAGCACCTTTATGGCCGCAATTGCTGTCTTCTGCTCGATCTTCACATGCCCGGTATGAGCGGTGCCGACCTGCTGGAGCATATGCAGGCCGCCGGTCACACGATACCGGCAATTGTTCTCACCGGTCGTTCGAGCCCTCCGATGCGCGAACGTATCGAACGCGCCGGTGCCCTTGGCCTGCTCGAAAAGCCCGCCGAAGAACATGATCTCACGCGTGAGATTTCGCGCGCGCTTGCTGTCGGCGCCGCCTGATCGCGAATTCCGCCGGTCCGGATTCAAGACATAAGTGTTTTTCCTGAATGTTCGGCCGGACCTTCGCGTGACATCGTTTAACCATTCCAGAGAACCGCGGAACCGGCGCGGTCCAGAGGGAAGGGGAACGAAATGTCGATCAATATAGACCGCCTCGAAACCGTCACCGCGCGCCACCTCCCGTCATTCGGCGCCGGGCTTGTCTTCTCTGGGGCGGCCGGGCGTTCCGTCACTCGCGAAGAGACCCGCCATCGGGAAGCAGAGTCGTCGTCCGGATTTCCGGCTATCGGCGTAGCCCTCGAATTCGGAAGAAACCAGATCGTCTTCACCGATGGCGATCCCGCGCATTTCTTCTACAAGGTGACGAGCGGTGCCGTGCGCCTCTGCAAGCTCTTTCCGGATGGCCGCCGCCAGGTCGCCGGGTTCTGTTTCCCCGGCGAATATTTCGGGCTGGCATGGCAGAGCGATGAATACGCGCTGACGGCGGAAGCAGCGAGCGACAGCACGGTGATGCGTTTCCGCCAGAGCTGCCTCGAAGATATCGAGCGTTCTCCCGGCGCGCGTTCGCAGCTCGTTTCGCTCCTTTGCGGCGAGCTCTCGCTGATGCAGAACCATCTCCTGATGCTTGGCCGTCAGACGGTCCGCGAGCGTGTTGCTTCCTTCCTGCTCATGATGCTGGACAGGCAGAGGCTCACCGCGAGGGACGGCGCGGTCATGGACCTTCATATGGGTCGCCAGGACATCGCCGATTATCTCGGGCTCACCATTGAAACTGTCTGCAGAACCATCAGCGATCTGAAGCGCGCCCGGGTGATTGCCGTACCGGGCCCCCGCGAGATCGTCATATCGAACCTCCGCGCGCTTCGTGCGCTGGCGGATGGAGAAGAATAACAATCCGGCTGCGGATCACCGCCGCCGGAGCCGCCGTTTGTCCTTCCCGAACCCGGCGGCCAATTGGGAGGAAGTCGCGCCCCCGGACTTCCTCCCATTCTTTTTTCGGTTCACGAGGATCGCCTGAACGCTTCAATTGCACGCTTCAATCGCGAGAGAGGGCGCACAACGGGTTCCGCTGACGCCCCCGATCATCCCGCATGAAATTCGCCGATAATATATATTATGAAGAATAATATATCGGCCAAATCTTCGAAAACCGGCGCAATTCCGGAATTTTGCGGTTCAGCCCCCTCGTAACGCGATCTTACGGTCGTCCAATTCCGCCACATATTGGGTAATTCGATGATGCATCGAACGCATCTCGCTTTCGTTGGTTCTCCTTCCGACGGGCTCTGGGGGCTCGAAGTCTGGAGGAATTCATGACGCGCTTCAGGAACAATCTTCTCGCCGGCGCGGCGAGCCTCGCTCTCGTTGCGGCTCCGCTGGCCGCGTCGCCGGCCAATGCCGCCGATGTGCTGGGCGGCGCCACGGGATCGGTCTCGGGCGCGGCTTCCGGCGCTGTCGACGCCGCCGGCTCCACTGCCGGAAAGACGCTTGGCGGTTCCGCCGGCGCTGCCACGGACGCCGGTCTCGGCGCCGGAGCGAATGGCGCCTCGGCGGATGTGAATACCTCGGGCGCAGGCTCTGTCGAAGGCAACGGTCTCTCGACTGGCGCCAAGGGTGGCGTTTCCGTTTCCGGTGAAGCCGAGGCTCCGAGCCCCGGCAAGATCGAAAACAGCGTCCAGGGCGCGGCTGAAGCCTCGCGCGACAAGGCGGAATCCATGACGGGTGCCGTCAAGTCGACGGCCGCTTCTGCTGTCGGCACGGTCAAGGATAAGGCCGGTGAAGTCGGCGGCACGGCTGGCTCTGCCGTTTCCGGCACCGTTGAAGGCGCTGCTGGCGCGGCTTCCGGTCTTGGCGCAGAAGGCAAAGGTGCCGTCGATGCCGATACGGATGCTTCGATCGGTGATGGCGCTGCCCTTCGCGGCAATACCGTCACCAAGGACCTCACCGTCGCCCAGAATGCAGGCGGCAGCATCGGCATCGACCCGGTGACGAATTCGGCGGACAAGGCGGCGTCGCAGGCGGCGTCCACTCCGGACCCGGTCAGGAAGCTCACCGAGATGGGCTATACGGATATCGAGCCCATGAAGGCGGATGCGCAGGCTGGCGGCGAACTCGCGTTCAATGCGACCAACGCCGAAGGCGAAGACGTGATGGTCGTTGTGGATGCGCGCACCGGCGCGGTCGTGAGCGAGCAGCCGGCCGATACGGCGATGTGATTGCCCTTCCCGCTTTCCGTATACGGAAATAGCTTGAGATGGTGGATTAAGAACGGTGTGGAATGCCAGTCATTCCGCACCGTTTTCGTTGAAGCGAGATATGAGGTTCGGATTTCCGCGATTTTCGTTGAACGCCACCGGGTTCCGTTCGTTTCGCAGGCAGACGGGCTCGGGGCGCGTGCAATTGAATTCGGAGGAAACCTCATGACCAACCGTAACTACAGCCCCGGATACAGAAAGACGCTTTTCGCCAGCGCCATGGCTTTGGCCGTTTCTCCGCTTGTTGCCGGAAGCGCCCTCGCCCAGGCCGATAAGGGCGAGAATGTGAACGAGAGAACGGAAGCATCGTCGTCGGCTATTGGTGCCGCGGGCGGCAGCGCGGCGGAACGCGTAAGGGGAAACGCTCCTGACAGCGTCGAGGATCGCGGCTACAGCAACGTCGAGCCTGCGGCCCATGTCCATGCCTCTGGCGGCGAACTCGCTTTCAATGCCGTGGACCCGAACGGGAACCCGGTGCTGCTGGTCGTTGACCGTTCCACCGGCCGCGTCATCCGCGAAAAGGAAATGCGCACGCTGCCCGTGCCGTCGAAGAACCAGTAAGAGGCTTCGCGGGATTTCCCGGTTCCTGGGGAGCGAAAACCGCCCTTGCGCGTTCTTGCCATAAGTCCACAACCGAAGGAGGACAAGGTAATGACGAAGATCGGAAACAGGTTTCTCGCAAGCGTCGCCGGTGCTGCGCTTATGCTCGCTCCTGTGGGTGCGATGGCGGACACTGCCGTCATCACCGGCACGCAGACGGTTCCCGCCGGAACCCACTACGATCCTGCTACCGGCGCCGTGACAACGACGACGGTGACCACGACGACGATTATCGGTCAACGCGCCGATATCGCCGATCCCATCGCCTGGCTTGAAAGCAAAGGCTATTCCAATGTCGAGCAGGTTGCCGGCGTAACGGAGTTCGACCAGATGGCTTTCCATGCCGCGGACGGCATGGGACAGCCGGTCGAGATCGTGATGGACAAGCAGACCGGCGAAGTCGTGCGCGAAACCAATCTTCGCAAGGTCGATACGCCCTCGAAGCAGTAATTCCTTTCACATGAGACGAACCGGGGCGCGTCGGTCTGGCGCGCCCCGTTTTCGTGAAGCGCCTTGGAATGGCCTCTTAATGGGCAATTTCGTGGTCGGGTGAACGGATCTCTTCTGCCTTCGTTGATTGGGTAAGGCCGCTTGATGAAAGAACGAGCGTCCCGATCCAGAAAAACAGGAGGACAAGAGATGACTGATTTCAGGAAAACGCTCCTCGCCGGTGCCGCGGGCCTCGCCCTGATGGCGGGCCCCGCCCTTGCCGAAGGCACCTATGGTGAGGAACCCGCCGCACGCGACATGCAGACGGAAGGTGCCGTCGAGATGGAAGGCGCCACGGGCATGGATTCCAGCGCCGCGGCCACCGATGCGACGGCGCAGCTCGAGGCGCTCGGCTACACCGATGTCGAGCCGGTCGAGGCCCAGGGCGATGCCGCCGTGGAAGGCGAAGGCTACTACACCGCGACCAACCCGGACGGCAATCGCGTGACGATCCAGTTCGACGAGGAGGCCGGTACGGTCATCGGCGAACAGCCGGCCGAGTAAGATCCGGCCGCCGCTTATATCGCGGAGACAAATCGGGGCGCGTCCTTCGGGATGCGCCCCGTTCTCTTTTTCGCCCGGTTAAAGATCGAACTCGATCTGCATGCCGTCGAAAGCCGGGCGAACGCTCTCGGGCAATCGCGCGGCCAGTTCGTTGTAGTCGAGATCGACATGCATGTTGGTCAGCACGCCCTGGGCCGCGCCCGCGCGCTTCAGCCACTCCAGCGCCATGTCCACATGCGCATGCGTCGGATGCGGCGTATAGCGAAGCGCATCCACGATCCAGCAATCGATCCCGTTGAGTAGCGCGAAACTCTCGTCCGGAATGCCGACGGCATCCGCCGAATAGGCGAACGGACCGAAGCGGAAGCCGAGCGAACGGATATTGCCGTGATCTTGGTCGAAAGGCACCGCCGTGATCGTGCCGCCCGGTCCTTCGACATGGATGGGATGTCCGGGCTTCTCGATCAGGTGATCGTTGAGGATCGCGGGATAGCCGGAGCCCGGCTTCTCGCGAAAACAATAGCCGAAGCGCGTCAGCAGCGTCTCGCTCGTCGGCGCATCCATCCAGCAGTCGACGCGCCTGCGTTTGTTGATCGCAAGCATGCGCAGGTCGTCGATCCCGTGGCACTGATCCGCATGATCATGCGTGAAAAGCACCGCGTCGACCCACCCGGTCTTCGCGTCGATCAGCTGGTCGCGCATGTCGGGCGAGGTGTCGACCAGCACCACCGTCTTCTCGGTCGGGTCCTTGTCCCATTGTTCGACGAGCAGCGAGCAGCGCCGCCGCCGGTTCTTCGGCTCGCTCGGGTCGCATGCGCCCCAGAAAGGCCCGCCAATGCCGGGTCTTGGAACGCCGCCGGATGAACCGCATCCAAGGATCGTCGCGCGCAGCTTCATGACCGGAGCACGGCCTCCGGCGGCACGCGGCTGAAGAGCCGGAGAAAATTCGCGGTTGTCGTTTCGGCAAGTTCGGCCATGCTCACGCCCTTCACCTCGGCGAGTTTCGCCGCCGTATGAACCACGAAGCTCGGCTCGTTGCGCTTGCCGCGCTTCGGCACCGGCGCGAGGTAAGGCGCATCCGTTTCCACGAGCAGCCGCTCCATCGGCACCTTCGCCGCCGTTTCGCGCAGTTCCACCGCATTCTTGAACGTCAGGATGCCGGACAGCGAGATGTAAAGCCCGAGTTCGACAGCCTTTTCAGCAAGTTGCGGCCCGGAGCTGAAGCAATGAAGGAGACCGGGGAAAGCCCCCTTCCCCATTTCCTCACCCAGAATCTGAGCCATGTCCTCGTCCGCGTCGCGCGTATGCACGATAAGCGGCAGCCCCGTCTCGCGCGCCGCCGCGATATGCGCGCGGAAATTCCGCTGCTGCGCCTCGCGCGGGGCATGCTCGTAGTAATAGTCCAGCCCCGTCTCGCCGATGCCGACGACCTTCGGATGCTTCGCAAGTTCCACGAGCTTCGCCGTGTCGATTTCCGGCTCGCTCTCCGCCTCGTGCGGGTGAATGCCGACCGAACAGAAGACATGAGGGAAACGCTCCGCCACCGCCCTCACCTTGTCGAACTCGCTCACCTTGGTCGAGATCGTCACCATCAGTCCGACACCGGCGCCATGCGCGCGAGCCACCACCTCGTCGACCTCCGGTCCGAAATCCGGAAAGTCGAGATGGCAATGGCTGTCCACGAGCACGGGCAAACTCACGACGTCTCTGCCTCCGGTTCCACGAAACGCGGGAAAACGCCCTGCGGCGCGGGCAGCGGCGTCCCGGGCTTCAGCGCGCCCGCGGGCCCGAGCCTGTCGAAGCCGCGCTCGTCTTCCCCAAGCGCCAGCTGATCGAGCATCTTCGCCGAGGAATCCGGCACCACCGGCTGCACCAGGATCGCGATATGCCGGATCGTCTCCGCCAGCACATAGAGCACGGTCGCCATGCGCGCCGGGTCCGTCTTCTTCAGCGCCCAGGGCGCCTGCTCGTCGATATAGCGGTTGGCGTCGCCGCAGACGGACCAGATCGCCTCCAGCCCCTTGTGGAAGAGTTGCGCGTCGAACTCCGCGCGCACCCGCTCGAGAAGCCCATGCGCCGCGCCGAGCAGCGCCTTGTCAGCTTCCGTGAAGTCGCCATGCTCGGGAACAGCGCCGCCGCAATTCTTCGCGATCATCGAAAGCGAGCGCTGCGCAAGATTGCCGAGATCGTTTGCGAGATCGCCATTCGTCCGGTGGACGATCGCCTTGTGCGAAAAATCGCCGTCATTGCCGAACGGCACTTCCCTCAAAAGGAAATAGCGCGACGCGTCGAGCCCATAGGTCGAGACGAGATGATCCGGCGCGATCACATTGCCGAGCGACTTCGACATCTTCTGCCCTTCGACCGTCCACCAGCCATGGGCGAAAACGCGCTTTGGCGGCTCGAGGCCCGCGGCGAGCAGAAAGGCCGGCCAGTAGACGGCGTGGAAGCGCAGGATGTCCTTGCCGATCATGTGCAGATCCGCCGGCCAGAAGCGCTTGTAGGCATCCGCGCCCTGATCGGGATAGCCGACCGCCGTCATGTAGTTCGTCAGCGCGTCGAGCCACACATACATGACGTGTTTCTCGTCGCCCGGCACCGGAATGCCCCAGTCGAATGTCGTCCGGCTGATCGAAAGGTCGTGCAGCCCGCCTTTCACGAAACTCACCACTTCGTTCCGCCGCGCCACGGGCGCGATGAAATCGGGATTGGCCTCGTAGAATTTGAGAAGCGGTTCCGCCCAGGCCGACAGCTTGAAGAAGTAGGAAGGCTCCTCCACCCATTCGACCTCGGCGCCGGTCGGCGCGATCTTCTTGCCGTTCGGCCCGGCGGTCAGCTCGTCCTCGCCGTAAAAGGCTTCGTCGCGCACGGCGTACCAGCCCGAATAGGACCCGAGATAGATGTTCCCGCTCGCTTCCAGCTTCTTCCAGAGATCCTGGCAGGCGGCTGCGTGGCGCGGCTCGGTCGTGCGGATGAACTGGTCGTTCGAATAGTTCATCGTCTGGCAGAGGTCGCGGAAGTTCTGGGACACACGGTCGGTGAAGTCCTGCGGCGTCACGCCCTTTGCCGCCGCCGCCTTCTCCACCTTCTGCCCGTGCTCGTCGGTGCCGGTGAGAAACATCACGTCATAGCCATCCAGCCGCTTGAAACGCGCCAGCACATCGCAGGCAAGCGTCGTATAGGCGTGGCCGATATGGGGCACGTCGTTCACGTAATAGATGGGCGTCGTAACGTAGAAGGCTTTCTGGGCACTCATTCTGCTTTTGACCGGCTTTTCTATCTCATTCATATCCGTCCCACCCTCCCCTGGGGGAGGGTCGAAAAATTCAAGCGGCGCGAGAATTTTTCGGGGCGGGGGACGATGCGCCGCCTGCTTGCCTAACTAACGGCGCGTTCGCTCGCGACTGCCTCAAGCATCGAAAAGACGTTCAGAATCACGAGCTTGCGGTCCGTGTTCAGCGCCTCTCCGCGGGCGGTCATTTGGCTGATCTTTTCCCATACCTCGACCCAGCGATCAAGGCTGCCCCCGGCCGCGAGCCGCCGCATCGCGGCCCCCTCGCCCTCGACGATGTCCGGGCCGGAATCGAGCTCCGCCCCTGCCCGCACCAGCCTTTGCAGCCAGTGTGTGAGAAGTTCGATCATCGTCTCATAGGTATCGTCCGCCCCGCGCTTGCCCGCCTTGTCGGCAAAGGCATGGAGTGCCGCAATGTCGATGCGCGGCAGTTGAACGAGCAGCGAGGCGAGTTCCCTGTAGAGCGAGAGCCCGCCGCTGCCTGCAATGGAGAGCGCGCGGCCCACGCTTCCCTCCGCGAGATGCGCAAGCTGCAGCCGCTCGCCCTCCGGCGTCAGCGTCACCTTCTTGCGCGTCCCCGCCACCTGCGCTTCCGCCGCCTGTTCCGCAGCGGCGATCATCGTGGCGATCTCCTCCGGGGCGAGCGGCGTCATCCTCAGCGTCCGGCAGCGTGAGCGGATCGTCGGCAGCAGCCGCCCCGGCTGGTGAGAAAGCACCAGAAACAGCCCGTTCGGCGGCGGTTCTTCAAGTGCTTTCAGAAGTGCGTTCGCCGCATTGGCGTTCATCTCGTCGGCGCTGTCGATCACGACCACGCGCCACGCGCCGCGCTCGCCCGCCGTCAGTCCGAAGAAGTGCCCGATGCGCCTCACCTCGTCCACGGTGATGACGGTCTTGAGCTTCTTGTTCTTGTCGTCCCAAGGCCGCCGCACGGTGATGAGGTTCGGGTGGCTCCCCGCCGCCACCTGGTGGAAGACGGAGGAGTCTTCCGGCACGGAAAGATCGGTCGCGCCTGCGGCCCTCGCCTTTTCCGGCGTCCCGTAGTGGAGAACGAACCGCGCCATGCGATAGGCAAGCGTCGCCTTGCCGATCCCCTTCGGCCCCGTCAGCAGCCAGGCATGCTGCATCCGTCCGCTCATGAAGGCATCGAAAAGGGCCTGCTCGGCCTCTGCCTGCCCCTTGAAACCGGCCACTTCCCGGGGATGCGGGTAGTCGCCCAGCCGGTCGCTTTCGGGAATCTCGCTCTCGCTCATGCCTCTTGGTAGCACGGGGCCCCCCGCCCGTCATGCTGCCCGCTGCAATTGTCACAGACCTGATACAGAGCTGTCGTATCGCCGTCATTGCCCGCTGTTAGACCGGCTTTATCGAACAAGACCGGATTTCGTTCGGTTTTGCCGTCCAACAGCGGGGCCTCATGCTCGATCTCGACAAAGTAACCGTCCGCTATGCCAATCGCGTGACCGCGCTGGAGGAGGCGACGGCCAGCTTCCCCAAGAGGCGGTTCATCGTCCTGCTCGGTCCCTCCGGCGCGGGCAAGTCCACCCTTCTTCGCTGCCTGAACGGGCTCGTCCGGCCGAGTTCGGGCGAGGTCCGCTCGGCGGAAGCCGGAAACATCATGTCGAGCCGCACTGTCCTGCGCCGCCATCGCCGCCGCACCGGCATGATCTTCCAGCAGCATCATCTGATTGGCCGTCTCACCGCGCTCCAGAACGTGCTGATGGGCCGCCTCTCCTTCCACGGCACTTTCCGCTCGCTTCTCCCGCTGCCGAGAGCGGACCGCATCCTCGCTCTCGAAGCGCTGGACCGCGTCGGCCTCGCCGACCGGGCGCTCCACCGGGCGGACCAGCTCTCCGGCGGTCAGCAGCAGCGCGTTGGCATCGCCCGCGCCCTGGCCCAGCGGCCTCACGTAATCCTGGCGGATGAGCCCGTCGCCTCGCTCGATCCCGCCACCGCCGACAAGGTGCTCGCCCTTCTTCACCGCATCTGCCGCGAAGACGGCATCACCGCCGTCGTCAGCCTCCATCAGGTCGAACTCGCCCGCCGCTATGGCGACGGGATCTATGGCCTCGCGGGCGGGCGCATCGTTTTCGATGGCGAGGCGGACAAGCTCGACGCCGCCGCTCTCGACCGCATCTACGGCCCCCTTTCCACCGCTCCAGTCCAACCCGGCCAGATTCACGCAGAGGAAGAACCAACGCCTCTGAAGATGGCCAAAACAGCCTGAGGACAGTCGAATGACCTTTCTTCTGAACCGCCGATCCCTGATCGCTTCCTTCGTCGCGGCCGCCGCCGCCTTCTCGCCCTTCGCCGCTTCCGCGGGCGAGGCGAACCCGGACACGCTCCGCGTCGCCCTGCTCCCGGATGAGAACGCCGCGACCATCATTCAGAACGCGCAGCCCCTGAAGACCTATCTCTCCGACAAGCTCGGCAGGAAAATCGAGATCGTCGTCACCACCGACTACTCCTCCATGATTGAGGCCATGCGCTTCGGCCGTATCGAGATCGGCTATTTCGGTCCCTTCTCCTACGTCCTCGCCAAGTCGAAGGCTCCGGAAATCGAAGCCTTCGCCGTCGGCGTCGAAAAGGGCAAGCCGACCTACAACTCCGTCCTCATCGCCAACAAGGAAGGCCCGGTCAAAACCGTCGCCGACATCAAGGGCAAGTCCTTCGGCTTCGGCGACCAGGCCTCGACCTCAAGCCACCTCGCGCCGCGCGCCTATCTCGTGAAGCAGGGCCTCGTCGGCGGTACGGATTACGAGCCCGTGCATCTCGGCACGCATGACGCCGTCGCCCGCGCCGTTCAGGCCGGTCAGATCCCGGCTGGCGCCCTTTCCGAACCGATCCTCCGCTCCCTCATCGAACGCGGCATGATCGACCCGGCGAAGATCACGGAGCTCGGCCTCTCCGCACCGATCCCGAACTATCCCATCGCCATGCAGGGCAGCCTCGCGCCGGAACTGAAGGAAAAGATCCGCGACGCCTTCCTTGGCATCGAGGATGAGGAAATTCTCGCCGCCTTCCGCGTCGAAGGTTTCGAGCCGGCGGATGACAGCTCCTACGACGTCCTCCGCGAGACCGCGCAGCTTCTCAATCTCGAACTCGCGCAGATGAACTGAGATGAGCCAGTCGCAAACCTATGCGACCATTCTGGCCGAAGAGCGTCGCGGTGGCTTTCGCCACGCGGCGCTCGCGGGCCTGGTCGCCCTCGTCTGCATAGCGTCGCTCTGGATCACCGGTTTCTTCGATAGCCGGCGCTTCATCGAGGGCATCCCCGCCCTCGCACAGCTTGCTTCTGAAATGGTGCCGCCGGACTTCTCGCGCTGGCAGGCCTGGTTGAAGCCGCTACTCGACACGCTCGCCATGTCGGTTGCGGGAACGGCGCTCGCCGTTCTGCTCTCGCTTCCGCTGGCAATCGTCGCCGCGCCCAACACCTCGCCCAACGCCGCGCTCTGCCAGTTGGCGCGCACGCTTCTTGCGCTGCTGCGCTCGATCCCGGAGATCATTCTCGGCGTCATCTTCGTCGCCGCGGTCGGCTTCGGCGCGCTGCCGGGTGTTCTCGCCCTCGCGCTTCATTCGGTGGGCATGGTCGCGAAGTTCTATGCCGAAGCCATCGAGCATGTAGACTCGAAGCCGCTGGAAGCAGCGCGCGCAGCAGGCGCAACGCCGCTGCAGGTCATCGTCCATGTCGTGCTGCCGCAGGTCTTTCCGCAGCTCGCCGATATCACGCTCTATCGCTGGGAGTATCACTTCCGCGCCTCCGCCGTGCTCGGCATCGTCGGCGCGGGCGGCATCGGCTTCGAGCTCATGGCCGCCCTCCGTCTCATCGCCTACGACCAGGTTTCGGCGATCCTGCTTTCGATCCTCGCCTGCGTCGTCGTCGTGGACTGGCTTGGTTCCCGTCTCCGCAAGGCCCTCAAGTAAGAGAAGAAACGAATGAACAGAAAAAAGGTGGTCGTCACCAATCGCGTCTTTCCCGAAACGCGCTCCCTTCTCGAAGCCCACGCGACGACGGTCGTGAACGAAGGCGAGGCGCCCTGGCCGGCCGACAGGCTGCTCGATCATTGCCGCGATGCTTTCGGCCTCATGGCTTTCATGACGGATAGGATCGACGAAGCCTTCATCGCCGCCTGTCCCGATCTTCGTGTCGTCGGCGCGGCCCTCAAGGGTTACGACAATATCGACGTCGATGCCTGCACGCGCGCAGGCGTCACCGTAACCATCGTTCCGGACCTTCTCACCGTGTCGACGGCCGAACTCGCCATCGGTCTGATGCTCTCGCTCGGCCGCAACATTCTATCGGGCGACACGGCGATCAGGAAGGATGGCTTCGCCGGTTGGCGGCCCGCGCTTTATGGCGCCGGCCTCGATGGTGCGACAGTCGGCATTCTGGGCTTCGGCCTTGTCGGTCAGGCGATTGCCGAGCGCCTGCAGCCCTTCCGTTGCCGCATTCTCGCGGCTGACATGGCAAAGCGTTCTTCCGCTGCCTTTCCTTTCGTAACCTTCGCGGAAATGGACCGCGTCATCGCCGAGGCCGACTGGCTCGTCCTCGCCTTGCCGCTGACCTCGGACACGCAGCATCTGATCGGCCGCTCTGCCTTGGCGCGCATGAAGCCCGGTGCGCGCATCGTGAATCCCGCGCGCGGCTCCCTCGTGGATGAAGTCGCGATTGCCGACGCCCTCGCCGCGGGACATATCGCGGGCTATGCGGCGGATGTCTTCGAATGCGAGGACTGGGCGCGCGAAGACAGGCCTCGTGAAATCGAACCTCGCCTCCTTGCCGATGGTGCGCGCACCGTGCTCACGCCCCATATCGGTTCCGCCGTTGTCGATGTCCGCCGCGACATCGAACTCTCCGCTGCGCGGAGCATCGTGGACGTACTTGCCGGACGTCCCCCGGCCTACGCCGTGAATGCGCCCGCCGATACCCTTCTGGAAGTCATCGAAGATGCTGAACCTGCTCCATACAAGAACATTTCTGGCGGTCGTTGATGCGGGCGGCTTCCGCGCCGCATCCCGCATCCTGGACATCGCGCCTTCGACGATCCTCGATCATGTCGGCCAGCTTGAAGCGGAGCTCGGCACGTCTCTTATTGTCCGGCGGCGCGGTTCCGTTCAGCCAACGCCGCAGGGTTCGGCTTTCCTTCCGCTCGCCCGTGCGCTCGTCGCAACGGCCGAGCAGGCGCGCGCCGTTGTGGCGGGCGGTCCCTTGCGTCTTGCTGCCTCCAGCAATATCGGCACCTACATGCTGCAATCGCCGCTTGCCGATTTCCGCCGCAGCGAGGGAACGGATGTCGATATCTGGATCGGCAGCAACCCCGCCGTCTTCGACCGCCTCAATCAGGGTGCGGCGGATCTCGCCATCGTCGAATGCTGGCAGCCCTCGGAAGATTTCGAGGCGCATGGCTGGCGGCGTGAGAAGCTCGTCGTCATCGTCGCGCCGTGGCATCGCTTTGCTGCGCGCGAAAATGTTCGCGCGGAAGAACTTCTCGGTGAAAGGTTGCTTGGCGGCGAGCGCGGCACGGGCACGGGCACGCTTCTGCGGCAGAGGCTCGGCTCTCTCGTCTCCCGGCTGACGACCGTCGACGGTTTCGGCAACACGGAAGCGGTCAAGCGCGCGGTGCGTGCTGGTGTCGGTATCTCGCTCGTGATGGCGTCATCCGTAATGGATGAGGTTGCGGCGGGCACACTCGTGGCTCTGCCCCTCGCGGATGCTGAACTTGTGAAGGAAACGAAGATACTGCTTCGGCGCGACATGCCGAAGGGGTCGGCGGCCCGCCGCTTTCTCGATCGGACGCGGGAGACTGCTTCTATCAGCGCGCCGTGCTGAGCCCGTCGTCGCGCGTCTGTGCGATCCGCTTGTCGTCCGGCCGCTTCACGGCGGCGGCGAGCACGTTCACCTGGGCGTTCAGATCCTCGGCAAGCGGGTCTATCCGCTCGTCATTAACCGCAACCTCGTAATAGAGGTGGTTGCCGGTCGCGAGCCCCGTCATGCCGACATAGCCGATCACATCGCCCTTCTTCACGCCCACGCCCGGGCGGATGCCCGGCGCGAAGCCGGAGAGATGCGCGTAATAGGTTTCGACATTCTCGGAATGCTTGATCGTGATGAGTTTGCCGTAATTGCCGCGCCACTGCGCCATGTCGACAATGCCGTCTTCAGTCGCATAGACCGGCGTGCCCTTAGGCGCCGCATAGTCGACGCCCTTGTGAAAACGCTTGTCCTTTAACACCGGATGGACGCGCCACCCGAAACCAGAGGTCATCCGCGCCTTGCTGACGTCGAGCGGATCGCCGAAATGGAGCGGCCTGCCCGGATAGGTCGCGGGCGCCTGTTCAGGACGCACCAGCGGCACGATGCCCTTCGCGATCACGAGATCGGCTGAAGAGGCCTGGGCCGGAAATGTGGGGATAAGAAGGAAGGAAAGAGCGAGCAGAACGAGGAGGGAGAACGACGCGCGAAAAGGAGTGAGGTGTCGTCGTTTCATCGGCGATCCTGGTTCTCTGCTGTGGCCGGCGCGGCCGCCGGGGTTTCTTCCATCTGAAAAATTGACCGGACTTCTATAGTCGATGCCACCCGTCCGGGCAAACGGCTTTAACCATGGATAAGTCCGGTTTTTATGACGTTTCGATGACGTTCGTGTAACGGTCGGGGCTCAGGGAGCCAGTCTTGTCCCCACCTCGGCCCATATTGCAGCCGCCACTTCCGCCTCGTTTTTCCCCGCATCGATCACCGCGCAGCGCCCCGGTTCCGCCCTGGCAATATCGAGAAATGCACGCCTAAGTGTTTGATGGAACTCGATTTCCATCTTCTCGTAGCGGTCCTCGGCTGCCTCCGGCTGATTGCCCTCTCCGCGTTTACCTGCCCTCGCCAGTCCCGCTTCCACGGGCAGGTCCAGCATGAGCGTCAGCGCGGGCATGTCCCCCCCGATCACGATTTCGGAAAGCTTTTCAATAACTTGCAGGTCGAGCCCCTGCGCGGCTCCTTGGTAGACGCGCGTTGAGTCGATGAAACGATCGCAGATCACCCATTCGCCGCGCTCCAGTGCAGGCCGGATCGTCCGGCTGAGGTGATCCTCGCGCGCTGCGAAGATCAACAGGGCCTCGGTTCTGGGCGTCCAGCGGTCGGCATCGCCATCAACAATCAGCTTACGGATTAATTCCGCACCTGGCGCGCCGCCGGGCTCCCGCGTGATCGTCACGCGATGTCCCTTCTCCTCGAGTTTCGCTGCGAGAAGCCGCGCCTGTGTGGACTTGCCCGCGCCCTCGCCGCCTTCGAGCGTGATGAAGCGTTCGCGCGGCACCGGCTCAGCTGCCGAGTATCATGTGCTTGAGCGAGTCCATGGCGCGGCCAAAAATGCCCTGCCGCTCTACATCTCCGCCTGCGACGAGCGGAAACTCGCGCACCGGCATTTCCGGTGCTTCAACGCGCAGCGTACCGATCCGCTGCCCGGCCGCGACTGGCGCTGCGATTGGCGTGTCGTAGACGAGCGTCACCTTCATTTCCTTGCGCTGCTCGGGCGACATGATCAGGTCGATATCTGTCTTGCTGACGAGGGGCACCTCATCGTAGGTGCCTTGCCAAACCGGCGCATTGTCGACAGGAGTGCCAGCGGCAAAAAGCTTGTAGTGCTTGAAGGAACGGAACCCCCAGTCGAGCAGGCGCACGCTTTCATCCGCTCGGGCCTTCTCGCTCGGCAGTCCATTGAGCACGAGAATGAGGCGCTGATCCTTGCGTTTTGCGGATGCGACAAGGCCGTAGCCCGAGGCTTCGGTGTGGCCGGTCTTCAATCCGTCCACGGACGGATCGAGATAAAGCGCAGGGTTTCTGTTGCCCTGCTTTATGCCATTCCAGGTGAAGTCCGTTTCCTTGAAGATCGGGTAATATTCAGGGAAATCGGAGATGAGGTGGCGCGCAAGCACCGCCAGATCATGAGCCGTCATCAGGTGATCGGGGTTGGGCCAGCCGGTGGAGTTCATGAAATGGGAATTGGTAAGTCCCAGCTCTTTGCCCCGCTCTGTCATCGCCTCCGCAAAGGCGGACTCAGATCCAGAAAGTGCCTCCGCCGTTGCGATGCACGCGTCGTTACCGGACTGCACGATGATACCGCGGATGATTGCATGCACAGGCACCGTGGAATTGAGTTCAGCGAACATGGTCGACGAGCCCGAAGCTGCGCCACCTGCGCGCCAGGCGTGCTCGCTGATCTTGAATTCATCGTCCATCTCGACGCTGCCGTCCCTCAGCGCGTTGAAGAGCATTTCCAGCGTCATGAGCTTGCTCATGCTCGCGGGATGCATCTGTTCGTCGGCGTTCTTGCCCCAGAGGATCGTTCCGGTTTCGTAGTCCATCAGGACGGCGTATTCGGCCTGTGTATCGAATGCTTCCGCATGGCGCGGCGCGGCGACCAGAAGGCACCACAAGGCAATAATGAAAACGCTCAAATAGGTCGGATGCTTCATTGATCTCACTTCTGGTTCTCGTCGATTCCGTGGGAACCGGCATCAATCGACGACAATTCGGGCACCTTTGTGACCGTGCGCGATGACATTCTGCAGCGAGCTGTCCGCGGCGGGGACATCGCTTAGCGGACCGACGCGTACCCGGTAATAAGGCGTTCCGTCGATCATGGTCGTCTGAATTTCAACACGCCCGACACCCGCGAGCGCCTGCCTCACGGCTTCGGCATTCTGAAGGTTCTGGAACGAACCCGCCTGCACATAGATGTTGCCCGGACCCGTCACTGGAACCTGCTCGACCGTCGCCGGACTGCGTGCAGCCGGTTGATCCGGAATGGGGGCCATGGTCGCGGCGGGCGCGGCCGGAATGTTTGCTGCTGCCGCAGGCGCGGGCAATGCGGTTGTCGAGACTGAAGCGACGGCGGTCACAGGGGCAGTGCCTGCAACCCGGCGCTCATCCTCCGGAGTGACGACGGGAGGCGCGACGAAGGTCTCCGCTACGCCGCGCCCGTCGCCTATTCCTCCTTCGAGTGGCGCTCGCCCGACATACTGAACACGAACCTTGGCTGTGCCCTTCTGCTTGAATCCGAGTATCTCGGCCGCCTTCTTGGACATGTCTATTTCACGTCCGGCCGCAAAGGGACCGCGGTCATTGACGCGGACGACGATGGATTTGCCATTCTCGAGATTGGTTACGCGGGCGAGCACCGGCATGGGCAGTGTCGGATGCGCAGCGGAAATCGCATTCTCGTCGAAGATTTCGCCGTTCGCCGTTCGCTTGCCGTGAAACTGCGGGCCGTACCAGGAAGCAATGCCAGTGGCGTCGTACTTCTCATTTTCCGCCGGGTAGTACCAAATGCCATTGATCTGGTAAGGGTTGCCGACCTTGTAGATGCCGCCACCCTGCTTCAATGGTGTCGATGTTCGGGGTGTGCTGGTCGTGCCGCATGCGGCCAGGCTGAGAGCGAGCGGCAAGATCGCAGCCAAAAGCACGGCGCGCGGCCTCGCATAGCCGCGGCGAACCGTTTCTCTGGGTCTAATAGGCATCGGAAAACCCCGTCCGAGGACTTGGCTGCCGGATGCGGCAGCGAATCACCCCGCGAACACAATGAAATCCTTATAATCAGCCACGCCCGCAGCGGCAAGGAGCGGCGCGAACGGCTGATGTTGCGGCACCGCGGGATTGATCCCATCATGCGGCGATAGAAATACCTCTTTCAAGAGAACTGGATTGCCGTGAACGCTGCACTTCCGCCAACCGCCAATGGCTCCCTTACCGAACAACTGGCCGAACTGATCAGAGCAAAGCCTGTTACGCCTTCCGATCTGGAGGCCGCGGCGCTCTTCACGCTGGATGCTGTCGCAAACAGTCTTGCGGGGCGTCATTCGGCCCCCGGTCAGATCCTCCTGGAGTGGTGGCGCGCCTCCGCATCCAATGCGAGCCCCGACCCGGGACGGGAAGCGTTTCTGATGGGCGCGCTATGCCACATTCTGGAAACTGACGATCTTCACAGGGAGTCCGTCGTCCATCCCGGTTGCGTGGTGGTTCCCGCGGCCTGGGCGCTCGCTCGAAAACGGGGCGCGGGCGGCCAGCAACTTCTCACGGCAATTCTTCACGGCTTCGAGGCGGCAACGCGAGTCGGCATGGCCGTGGGGCCGGAGCATTACAGAATATGGCACAACACGGCGACCTGCGGCCCTTTCGGTTCTGCAATGGCGGCAGCGTCATTGCTCGGCCTCGACAAGGCCCAGACTGTTCATGCGCTTGGCAACGCGGGAAGCCTGTCGTCGGGGCTTTGGCAGTTCCTCGAAACCGGTGCCATGACGAAGCACCTGCATGCCGGGCATGCGGCTGAAGCCGGTATAAGGGCGGCAGAACTCGCTGCCTTCGGATTTACCGGTCCTCCTGCCATTCTCGAAGGTGAAAAGGGTTTCTTCCGGGCGGCATGCCCGGACGCAGATCCGGCCGCCGTGATGCGAAACCCCGACGCGGATTGGCAGCTCACGCGAACCTCGATCAAACCTTGGCCGTCCTGCCGCCACACCCATCCGACCATTGATGCAGCGGAAGAACTGAGAGCCCGGTTGATCGCGGCCGGAAGAAAGCCGGAGGATATCGCCGAGGTTGAGGTCGAGACATACCGGGCGGCGATCGACGTTTGCGACCGCCCGCGCGCGACGAGCGATTATGAGGCGAAGTTCTCTCTCCAGCACACCGCTGCCGCGGCGCTTCTTCTGCCGCAAGTCGATTTTGCAGCCTTCGGTCCCGAAGCGCGCGAGCTATGCGCGGAACTCGCGCTGAAAGTGAAAGCAGAAGCCGTTGAACCATGGGCCTCTGCCTATCCCGGTTCATGGGGAGGCTGCGTAAGCATCAGATTGAAGGACGGCTATCAGGACAAGGCGAAAAGAGTGAACGCGAAGGGCGATCCCGAGGCGCCGCTCAGCCGTGACGAGATGATCGCGAAGGCGGACATGTTGCTCCGGCACGGAAATGTGCCGGACCCCGCTTCCATCATAGAAGCGATCCTCAACCTGCCTTCGGAAGAAGCTCTGCCCCGGTTGGACTTTGCCTGAGTCCTGTCGGGGCCTGAGTCCTATCCGGCGTTTTCCAGCATCGGCTTGATGAAGCTCAAATAGGCCTGACCGAAGAAGCCGATCAGGAATGGCAGCCATATCCAGGCTGTCCGCCAGCGAAGTTTCATTTTCTTCTTTTCTTCGGGGGCGGAGGATGTGCTGGCTGCGACAGCCGCGGCTCCGGCCGAAGGGGCCGGTTCGGTTGCAGGTGCCGGAGCAGGCTGAGCAGCGGCTGAAGCCTCTTCCAGGGCCAGCGCCCGGGAAGTCTTACGCTCCTGAATGAACTGATAGACCATAAAAATGCCGAGCAGCATGATGATGCTCAGCGGAATCCACGGCGACGTCAAATCAACCGGCACAACGACACTCCCCCCAAAACAACTCCCGCGGCATTTCTGCCGTCTTTTGTGCCATTTTGGCAAGCTCTGCCGACACTTGCAAAAGAGAATTCACGTTAACCATACGGATTTCGGCGAAGTACTCTTTCGTGCCGTAGAAAAGGCACACCATTTCAAGCAGAACTTGAAGAAACGCGGGATCAGGGCTGCAGGGGAAAGGCGCCAATGAGGCGCGGCTCACGCAGTTCTGCAGGTTTGTGCGCGCCGCCTCCGAAAACGAGCTTGATAAATTGACCGGAGGCTCGCTTCCCTCCGATGTCCAGACGTCCGACAGAAACGAGCCACCCCTCATCGTAGAGGGTTTGCGCGGGAAGGTAACGGCCCTGAGTTCCCTTGGAGGTCGAAGACATCAATAGCGAGAGTACGGCGTCGGCTTCCACCTCCTCCGTGAGGCATGCGAAGACGAAATAGTCGCCCCCGGACGCACCAGGCACAACTGCGTTGGAACGTAGCCACTCCAGAAGCGAGGCATGATCCGTCATGCGGGTCGGCAGGTCATCGGGGACGACCTCTGCAGGAACATAATGAAGCTCGGATTCCGGAGATGCGGGGAAGACGGGAGCTGCCTTCGCGCTCTCAATCAGGATACCCGAGGGATAGATGGCATATTCGGCGACAATCCCCGCCGTAGCACGGCGCCCTAGACCATCCATGAAGATGAGCGTGAAGTCGCCGCGCATCTTCGCGGGCTCCACCTCGATGAGGGCGGATTCGAGCATCGCAATACTTGCGACGGCAAAACCTTTATAGGAGAGCGTTCCGAACATGGTGAGACCGGACAGCGCTTCCTCCGTCATGAAAACCGGCAGGGTTTCATCCGGCTCTTCGCCGCGAAGAACGGTTGCAACTTGTCCGACAACAAGCGTCATGTCTGGCGGCAGCTGATCGAGCCCCAGGACTTCCACGGAAGTTTTCTCGGCTCGAGCTGGCTCGGCAGCAGCCACGCAGAAAGCAACGATGATCGACAGGAACCATTTGAACCGCATTTAGCCAGCCTCCCCTACACTGCCGGAATTTTCTGCGACGGCACTGGAGATGCTGCATTGGGCACCTTCTCACCGCCTGAAATTTTCTTGGAAACCTTTCCCTTCAGCAGCTTGCCAACATAGTCGGAGACTTTTTCCTTGCCGGCTTCGTAGACCTTCTCGGCGGCGGAACTCATCATCTCGCTACCCGCAGCACCAGGATCCGCCGCGATTTTCTCGAAGCTCTTGGCCGCTTCATCGAGTCTTTTGCCTGCAGCTTCTGAAATACCGCCGACAACACCTTTGGCCTCGCCCGAACCGTCCGCGCCGGTTGCGGCTTTGGCACTGTCACCGAGGAAGTTCTTTATCGGATCGCCTATGGCGTCCTTGGCACCTTCCTTGACGCTTTCGGCCGTGCTCTTGCCGATCTCTCGTCCGACTTTCTTGCCGATCACGCGGCCCTTCTTGTCTCCTACCGCTTCACCGACCTTCCCTGCACCATCGGTAAGGAAGCCGACCACCTGTTTTTCAAGCGTATCGCGATTACTCTTCCCGCCGGCATTCTGGGTTAGAGAGCCAAGGGAACTACCGACCTTGTCGGTGACCTTGTCGCCAATGAAGCCACCGATCTTGTCCGTACCTGTGTCGATCAGCATGCCGATCAAGGCGTCCTTCTGGTTACCGGTCGACCCAAGGTTCTCGCCATAGGAGTCGGCAAGCTCATAGGCCTTCTGCAGACCTTCGCCCCATGTCTTGACGGGTCCTTTGCCATACTCCGCGAGATAGTCCGCAGTCTGACTTCCGACCCATTTCACAGCCTCGAGTCCAGCCTCGATATTTTCAATGTCGTTCGCTCGCGCCGTTTCGTCATCGATGAACGCCTGGCGGACATCGGCCAGCTGGGTCAGCTGATCCTTGCGGTCCTTGATCTTGAGCTCATTGAGTTTGCTCACCTGCTCAGGCGTGAACTCGTCGGCTATGTTGCCGATCTCGCGAACCGGTAGCGCGGTTTCGGGGTCGATAATCTCCCATCTTCCCTTGTCCTTGCCGCCAACCAGGTTCGGCGGCACGATCTTGCCTATGACATTGCCCTTTTCATCCACGACGATGCGATCACCGCGCACTGTGAGCTGAGTGCCAGAAGGCTCTTTCGGTCCGCTGCCGGTCGAGGTGCCGTCACCGGGTGACAACTTGGCCGGCGGATTGTCCGAACCCGGGAGAGGCGGCACGCCCTTCCCTCCGGGGCTGACATCGCTTCCGGCTGGGCCGGGAACGACGGCTGCTCCACCTGCCGCACCACCGTTGCCGCCGGAACCGCTACTAGCGCCGGGTCCGCCGGGGGGCGGCGATCCTGCGGAGTCCTTTCCTCCACCACCGGGAATGGGGGGAGAGGCCGGCTTGCCGCCACCGCTATCGCTAGCCTTGCCGTCGTTTCCGCCGCCGCCAACTGGTCCGGAACTCGGAGGGAGAACCGCCGAGCCGCCGTCTCCACCTGATGAATCGCTGCCACCGGAGCTTCCAGCTCCCCCTCCGGAGGCAGGATTGGAGGATTGCCCGCTGCCCGAATTGCCGCCGGAAGAAGACCCGACCGGCGGTTTGGCGGCCACGGCCGTGTTTTCGCCACCGCCCGAGGACACGATATTGCCGGCGAGTTTGATTTCGTCGTCCGTCCGGTCATAGACGACAGTAACGGTGCCTGCCATCTCACTGGCTGTGGCAGGAGGAACGCCCAGCGACGACAATATTCTGGCCTCGCCATCCGCGATGACGCGGGTTTCCGCGCGGCTGAGCGCCGTCGCAAAGGCCGCATCGTCGCACATGCAAGTGCGCGCATATTCCTGCTTGAAGGCCCGGGCGAGATCCGTTGCCCCGGAACTTTGCAGGCTGTCGAGGGTGGATGCGAGTGGGCCTGAATTCGATCTCAACATTGCTTCGAGTTGCGCAATCTGATCCGAAGGAAGACCTTCGGCACGCGCCTGCTTGATAAGCATATCGACGAGTTGATCGCCGCTGAACCCGGTTCCCAGCGCAACGTCGAGCCCCATCTCCTTGAAGAGCGCGGCAAGTTCTTCATCGGAAAGCGAACCGAAATCGCTCCAAGAATTGACCTCCTCTGCAAGCGAAGCTGCAACAGGCGGCATCCTGGATGCACTGGAGAGAGGCGATGCCGATTTGAGTATTTGTTGCTGCTGGATTTGCTGCTGGATACCCGTAGGCGGTTTTGGCGGAGTTGAGGGAGGCCGAGGGCTGGGGCCATGCCCGTGCCCATATGGCGCGCCAAAAGCAGAACCGACAGCAAAGAACGCCGCAAAAAACATCCCGGCGAAAAAGGAGTATCGGATTTCCATCTGCTTCCCCGAAGTTGCTTCGTCAAAACCAGCCGACTTCCTTCAGTTACTAAAAGTGACGGGGCATTTGCGAGAACGCATATGGCCTATGTCTTTAGTGATATGCCCTCCGAACTATGACTAATGCGGAATTGCGCCCGCTGTTACAGCGTCCATAAAGAGTAAGCGGTGATTGCCGGATTCGGCCGGACGCCGCCGACAATAGCCGTATGGGGGACCTTTCCGATGTACCAGACCGTTCTGAAAGTCAGCGCTGGCGTTTTTGCGGGCTTGACCATGGCCGCTGGCGTTTCTTTCGCCGCGCCTTATCACTCCGAGGCGACGCAGAGCGTCATCGGACCGAGGCTGCAGCTTCTTCAGCAGCAGCAGCGTAATGAAGTGCTGCGCGGATTCTTCGACAGGCTCAATCTTCGTCGCGCGGGTAAGGGAAACTTCGGTGTGAGCGCGATCGGAGATACGGGTTTGTCCGCAGGCGATGCAGCCCTCACGAACGCGCTGAGTGTTTGGGCATCGGCCAACTACAATAACGCCGAAAACAGCTTTCCCTCGATTGCTTACGATGCCGATACCTTTGGATTTTCTCTCGGCCTCGACTATGCCGCGAGCGAAACGGTGAATATCGGTGCGTTCCTCTCCTATGCGAACACCGACACGGAAACGCCTTTCAATGGCGGCGGCTCGGACACCGACGCATACACCGTTGGTCCCTATGTTTCGGTCATGTTGAACGAGATATTCACGGTCGACGCCAGCGTCGGCTACACCTTCAGCGAGATCGAAAATCGTTCGGTTGTCGGCCTGGTCACGGTCACCGGCGATCAGGATGCGGAAACCTGGTTTGCTTCGGCAAATATCTCCGCGACCAAATGGTTCGAGAACAATATCGGTCTCACCGGTCGGCTCGGATACAGCTATTCCGATAGCGACAATGAAGCTTATGTCGACAGCACGGGTACGCCTGTTGCCGCCACGGAGTCGCAGCTGGGGCAGCTGCAGGTCGCGGCCCGCGTCAGCTACTACACCGAAAACGTGCTGCCTTATATCGGTCTGACCTACGTCAACGATATCGAGAGCGAGCGCGTAATCGCGGCGCCCCTTCCCTCCGACGATGATGACGAGTTCATCGCCAATGCAGGCGCAACCTTCTTCGGCGAAGGACCGCTCTCTGGCGGCATCGACGTCAGTTACAATTTTGGCCGTGACGATACCGACGGCTTCGGTATCGGTGCGAATGTCAGCTACCGCTTCTGAGGTATATGCAGAAGAATAAGGAAGGCCCGCCAAGTGCGGGCCTTTTTTATGCTTTTCGTCGCAGAGACAGGAAGAGGAAAAGCAGCGCTATCGGAAGAACGGCAAGGCTGCCGTAATGCTCCGGCGGGTGATGCCCGGAAACGGAAGCCTTTAGCAGCCATCCATCGAGCGCCATCAAACCTCGCTCCAGGATCAGCAAGAGAAGAAAGAGCGGAACCAGAGTGCGGTATCTGAGGCCTACGACAAGTTGAGCCAGCCCGTGGGGAATCTGCATGGCTCCCATCCAGGCGAAAAGGGCGATGATGGTTTCGCGCCTCTCGCTTAGGTCCATACCGGCGATTACGCCTGCTCCACCATCGGGCAGGAGGAAGTGTATCCCGCCAGCTACGACATTGAGCACTGCCGCCAGTATCAGGAACCAGGCGGAAACTGTCGCACCCTTGTATTCGGCGTTCGTGCTTTCAGGCAGCATTTTTCCTTCCCCCCTTTTGAAAGCGCTGGACATTCTTCAGGTCATCTAGCGGTTCAGAAATTCAATGATGCGCTCGACAAGAATTTCAGGCGCATCCTCCTGAATGAAATGGTTCGCGTGATCAATGACGAGATGCTCTTGGCCCTTTGCCCCCGGTATCGATGCCTGGGCGCGCTTGTCCCAATCCTGTGAGACAGGGTCGAGCGCGCCGAAGATCGTAAGGAAAGGCTTGTCGAACTTTTTGAGTTTCTCCCAGGCCTTCCGGTTTAGGGGCGCGCCTGGATTGTCCGGTTGCACGGCTATAAGTACCGGAAATTGAATGATCCCGGCCTCATATTCGGGCGACGGAAACGGTGCCAGGTAAGCGTTCTTCTCCTCTTCGCTCAACTGATGAGACATTCCTGGCTGCAGCATTTCCCAGGGAAATTCTTTTGCCTCCCGCATCATGCCGACCCACATCCTCATGAAATCGCTCTCTCCCTCTCCGAGAGGCAGGCCGGTGTTCGAAGCAATCACGCGCGCGAAGCGTTCCGGAAATTCCGAGACGAGATAAAGCCCTATCGTCCCTCCCCAGTCCTGACAGAAGAGCGTGATGTCTTTCAGGTCATTTGCGATGAGCCATTTCGACATCCAGTCGTAATGCCGTGCGAGAGTGTAATCCTGCTTGGCTGCGGGTTTGTCGGAGCGCCCACATCCGACCAGGTCCACCGCAATGATGCGTCGTCCCGATTTCGCGAGGGCTGGTACCATTTTCCTGTAGAGAAAAGACCATGTTGGGTTTCCGTGCATGAGCAGGATGGGCGCCGCATCGGAGGGACCCTGTTCTATGTGGTGGATACGAATTGGCGTTCCATCATCATCCTTGACTTCCGTGTAATGCGGTTCGAAGGGAAAATCCGGGAGACTGACAAAGCGGTCGTCTGGCGTTCGAAGGACTTTCAATTCTCTCTCCTGCTTCTTGAACTGGTTCATGCCGCCGAAAGAAGAATCGCGATTTGCCCGAGCGCGGCGGCAAGCGCCAGTATGAGAGGCACCCAAATCATGGGGCTCAGATAGGTTCGGATCATGGGTTGCGTCGGAAAGGAAAATGTTTCGGCCATCGCAGCGAATTTGAAGTCATGTGCCGGCAGGAAACGCGGATCGATGATGAGTTCCATCATGTCGCGACGGCTGCGATAGCGCATGAAGCCGATGATATTCCAGCCGGGATCCGGATGCGTGTGCCACGCATCGACATATCCCCCAACTTTTCTCGCAGCTATAGCGGGATGCCCCCCGCGCGCCAAAAGCGCTCGCATGAATACGCTTGTATAGCGATTGAGAAGCACGGCACCGGAGGTGGAAACACCGGTTCGAGGATCGGGCGCTTCCCGCACTGTCTTCACGAGATTGAGCATCACGAATTCCCGGCCGTCATCTTCTTCCAGAAATTTGCGCACGGCCGATATGTCGTTGCGTTCGCCGCCGCCATCCTCTTGAAGCCGGGCGAGATAGCGTTCGATCTCGGCCGGCTTCAGGGGGCCGCGCCAGTTGCGATACCAAGCCAGAAAAATCAGGGTCAGGAAAAGCGCTATCCCCCAGGTCCAGAATCCGGACGCATTGAGCAAAGACATTTTTGTCACCGCCTTGAATGCCGATTGACATTAATTGACATGCAAAATGTCAAAATATCAAGAAGGCAAATCGGTGCGATGCCGGTTGTCTCCCCGATAAGGGAACCGCAGTTTTGAGCGGAAGATGGGGAAATGGCGGATGGGGTGGGATTCGAACCCACGGTGGGCGTGAACCCACGCCGGTTTTCAAGACCGGTGCCTTAAACCACTCGGCCACCCATCCAGATCCTTGGTTAGCGCCTGAAGGATCGTTTCTCAATATGGAATCGGCACAGCCGCCTTCGGCTTTATTGCCCGATCTTGAATGTCGCGCTGGCCTTCGCGACCACTTCACCGCGCTCGTTGCGGAGTTCGCCGTCAGCAAAGGCGATCGATTTGCCGCGATGCCGAACCCAACCCTCTCCGATAAGCGTCCCTTTGTCTGCCCGCCCAAGGAAGCTTGTCTTGAGTTCAAGGGTTACCTGCGGCGTCCCTGGAACCTCATGCGTCAGTCGTACCGCATGCCCGCACAGCCCGTCCAGCATGGCAGAAAGAAAGCCGCCGAAGATCCGGCCGCCTCGGTTGACGAAGCCCTCTCCCGCCTCGAAAGAGGCGCGTATATAGCCTCGCTGCGGGTCTTTCTCGAGAATTTTCTTGCCAAGCGTCGTGGCGGCAGGCGATTCCCAGTCGGGATCCAGCGCGGGATTTTCCGCCGCGTCATTCATTGCAGGCACCTCTGGATGAGTTCGCCAAAACCCTCGCTAGCCGAACACATCGAGAGGCCGGTCTGGGATAGGCGGATAAAATCTCCGCCTATCTTTTACAGATCACGAAGAGGCGGGAAAAGGAGGTGCGAAGGTCTTTTTGAATTCTTCCTTGCAGGCGGCGTGCTCTACCGACAGCAGTTCATGTCCCTTCTTCGAGCAGGCCTTGTCCGCGCGATATTCGGCGACGCCCTTGTTGGTGCAGCCGCGCAGATCGGGATCGTAAAGGAAAATGCAAACCATCGGGATGTAGCGCTCTTCGCAGGGAAGCTCGCTGATATACTTCTTTTCTTCGGCGGAACGCCGACCCCACCAGGCGGCCGTGGCTTGGGGATTTCCAGACTTTTCGGAATCGATGCACTCGGGCACACCCTGAGCCTTGGCTTCGCCAACATCCCCCAGGGTGAATCCAATAACGGCAAGACCGATGATTAGACAAAATTGGATTAGAAGTTTCATTAGGCGTCCTCCCACTCTACCCCCCAACTAGTAATTCTTTTTTACGAGATTGCCATATCTGGTTCAATCCGCAAGGGGTGTGAGAAGAAAGAAACCGGGTCCACGCACACGGAGGACCCGGTCGGTTTGCTTTAGGCGGAAGCTGCAGCCGAGGGACGCGCCTTCATGCGCTCGAACCAGGCGCCGATATTCTTGAGTTCCGGATTGAGCGGCTGGCCGACCTGGGCACCGAAATCGAGGAACCCGAAAAGCAGAATATCTGCAAGCGTCATGCGTTTTCCTGCAAGGTAGTCTTTGCCTGAAAGCATTTTGTCCAGCCAGCCCAGCTTGTCCTGGGCAATCGCCTTCAGACCATCGGCCGCCTCTGGAAGGCAGCGCATCCGATCTTTGAAAAGAGGCAGCCCCTCCGAAAAACGGAAGCCATTCGCGAGCGGCTCACACACATTGAGGTCTACCCGGCGCGTCCACATACGTGTCTCGGCGCGCTCTTCGGGAGTCGTACCAATCAAGGATCCGCCCGGAAATTTCTCGTCCAGATACTCGCAAATGGCCGTGATCTCCGCGAGGTAGCTGCCGTCGTCGAGCTCAAGCGCCGGAAGCTGACCCGCGGGATTTTTCGCAAGGTAGGCTTCTTTGCGGTTCTCGGCCTGCATGATGTCAACCTCGACGAAAGGTAGTTCGATACCTTTCTCCTGCATGAACATCTTGACGACCCGCGGGTTCGGCCCGATCGAATTATAGAACTTCATTCTGATGTCTCCCTGTGATCCGGTTCCTTGAAATAGCCGGTATGGGTTCATGATTAGCCGAATGAGCCGCGGCACGCCACTTTCCCTCCTGGGGCGCAGCTGTCCTTATGTCTTGGCGCAGGTCCATTCCGTGTTTATCTAGGCTCAACCCGGCGACAGACCGGACAGGGAGGCAAAACAAATGGACGGGAACCAGGCGGCTGGCCGCGAAACATCCAGCGGGGGTCTTTTTTATGGCTGGATCGTCGTTGGCGCGGTCTTCGTGGTCATGACGGTGACGGCAGGCCTCGGTTTCTACAATTTGTCTGTCTATCTCAAGGCGTTCATCGCCGAACGCGGTTTCTCCGTGTCGGCTACGTCGGGTGCGACTGCCTGCTTCTTTGTCGCCTCCGGTTTTGCTGGCCTTGGCGTCGCGTCGCTTATCGAGAGATATGACCCGCGATGGGTCATCAGTGCCGGTGCTCTATTGAGCGCCCTGGCAACACTGGGGGCCGGTTACGTAGACGAGCTTTGGCAACTTTATGCCTTTTATATCCTTTTCGGTGTTGGCTATGCCGGCGCAGCCCTCATACCGGGAACAACGCTCGTAGCGCGCTGGTTCGTACGGCGTCGATCCATCGCGCTTTCGGTAGCTTCCACGGGTCTCTCCTTCGGAGGAATACTGCTGACCCCCGTTGCTGCCGCGATGATAGAGGAGATGGGCCTCGGCGGCGCATCGCCGTGGCTTGCGTCTATCTTTGTGCTGGGAGTTGTACCTGTCTCCTGGCTTTTAATCCGTCCCTCACCCCATGCCTTGGGCCTTGGCCCCGACGGCGACCCGATCATCCGCGATGAAAGTGGAGCACCCCTGCCCGTCGATGGAATCGATTTCGACAACGCCGTCAGGAGTCGTTTTTTCGTCTTTACGACCCTTGCCTTCATATTTGCAATGATGGCTCAGGTTGGAGTGATCGCACATCTGTTTCGGCTCGTCGCAACCCGGAGTGAAAGCAACGATACCGCAGCTCTTGCCGTCGCCGTCATGGCAACGGCAAGTATCGTTGGGCGGCTCCTAGGTGGATGGGGCCTTGCCTATATGTCGTCCAGATTGTTCGTGCAGGCTCTCACGCTGGTTCAGGGAGCGGCTCTCGTCCTTTACTCGCTGATCGACAGCGGCTTCGCCCTTATCGCGACGACGATCCTGTTCGGCGTAACGGTTGGAAACCTTTTGATGATGCAGCCGCTGCTGATCGCCGAAGCATTTGGACTCAAGGCCTATGGGCGCATCTATTCATTCAACCAGCTTTTCATGACTCTCGGAGTCGCGACAGGACCGGCCGCTATAGGCTTTCTTTATGAATGGCTCGGAGGATATGACGTTGCATTCCTCGTCATGGCGGCTGCTTCGGGGCTTGCTTTTCTGCTCATTATTTTGGGTGGTCCCGTCCGTGCACTGATCGAAGGAAAATCAAATGCGTGATTTTGGCCCGGATATCGTTCTGAATAATCCCGCTTTCATCCATGATACGGCGATAATCTACGGCAAAGTCTTCATCGACGAGGGAGCATCGCTCTGGCCCTATGTCGTTATACGAAGTGAGATGCATGAGGTCCGCATTGGAAAGCGAACCAACATCCAGGACTTCGTGATGATTCATGTAGGAAACAACACACCCACAATCATCGGCGACAACTGTTCGATCACCCATCATGTGACGGTCCACGGCGCGGAGATCGGGGACAATTGTCTCATCGGAATAAACGCGACGGTGATGGACGGAGCAAAGATCGGGGCAAACTCGATAATCGCCGGACATTCCATCGTTACGGAAGGCACCATAGTTCCGGAGAATTCGATTGTGGCAGGTTCACCGGCAAAGGTGATCAAGAGCAGGAACAATCGGATCGCCAATGCCATGAATGCACGTTTCTACTACGAAAATGCCCTTGCCTATTCGCGCGGCGATCACCGGGTGACGGAGAGGGACAGCTTCCGGAAGGCAATGGAGGAGGAAATGAAGGCTCTTGCGGCCGACGCCTAAATTCCTCTTGGGAGCTCTGACCGAAAGCGCTATTTAGGTCAGAATTGATATTCGACCATCGGAGCCTGAAAAATGGACACTGGCCCGGCGCCAGAAAGCCCGCGTGCGGAGGCGCGCGGCAGGATCTTTTACGGCTGGTACATTGTCGGCGCGGTGTTCGTCATCCATACCGTGTCCTGCGGTCTGATTTTCTACAATCTCTCGATTTTTCTTAAGGCTTTTGTTGCCGAAGGCGGGTTCACCGTCTCCGCTACATCCAATGCCACCGCCCTATTCTTCATCTCCTCAGGTTTCGCAGGCCTTATGGTCGGGTGGATGCTCGATCGTTTTGATCCTCGCTGGGTTGTGACTTTTGGCGCTTTTCTATCCGCAGGTGTACTTGCAAGCGCCGGTCATGTCGGTGAGCTCTGGCAACTCTATGCCTTCTACATTCTTTTCGGCATCGGCAATGCTGCCGTTGCCGTCATCCCGGGCATGACGATTGTCGCTCGTTGGTTCACTCGCCAGAGATCAAAGGCTATCGCCTATGCATCAACGGGGCTGTCGCTAGGCGGTATTGTCTTCACACCTCTATCTGCCACGCTTGTCGAACGCTACGGGCTTGGCGAAGCGGCTTACTGGCTGGCACTCATTCTCGTTCTCGGGGTTGTGCCTGTCGCGCTGGTCATGCTTCGCAAGAGCCCTGAAGCGATCGGACTGTCGCCGGACGGCGATCCACCACAGCGTCAGGCGGACGGAAGCCTTATGCCGCCCGATGGCGTTGGCTTCAGCGAAGCGATCCGAAGCCGCTTTTTCATACTCTGCACTGGAGCTTTTGTTTTCTCGATGATGGCGCAGGTTGGCTCCCTCGCGCATCAGTTTCGCCTCGTGGCGACGCGCACGGGTGATGACCATGTGGCTGCGCTTGCTGTATCGATCATGGCGGCGTCGAGCATTGCCGGACGTCTCGTTGGCGGATCGCTTCTCTCGCGTATCGCATCGAAGAACTACCTCTATGCGATCTATGTGCTGCAGGGGATTTCCTTCTGCGCCTTTGCCTTCGCGGATGGGATGGTTGCCCTGTTCATCGTCTCTGCCATGTTCGGCGCAACGGTCGGCAATATGCAGATGATGCAGCCACTGATCATGGCCGAAGCCTTCGGCTTGAAGGCCTATGCGCGCATTCTCTCGTTGGCTCAAATGATTACGACTTGTGCCAATGCCGCAGGCCCCGCCCTGCTCGGCTTCCTTTATGCAACGGCAGGGGGATATCAGACCGCCTATCTGGCGATCACCTTGTCTTCGGTTCTGGGCTTTGTCTGCCTTTATGCGGCCGGCCCCGTGCGCGCTGTTCTGGATGCGCAGGAAAAGACCCTACTCCACTGAAATGCTTCATGGATTTCACGTAGCGTCACCGCTAGACTGCGCCCGCTTTCCACTTACACCTCACGGACTGTCATGAAACTGCCATCGAACTTTTACAAACCTCTCTCGATCGGTGCTCCGGACCCTTACCGGGAACTCCCGGTGCGGCTTGAACGGATGATCCATTTTTTCCCCGGTCACAACGAGAAGGTCCGTTCGCGCGTCGGCGACATGATTCCGCAAGTGGATGTGCTGCTTGGAAACCTTGAGGACGCCATTCCGGCCGACCAGAAAGAGGCCGCACGCAAGGGCGTGATCGAGGTCGGCAAGGCGCATGACTTCGGCTCAACGGGATTCTGGGTCCGGATCAACCCGCTGAACAGCCCCTGGATACTCGACGAGGTGATGGAGTTGGTGGCCGAGATCGGCGACAAGCTCGACGTCATCATGCTGCCCAAGGTCGAAGGGGCCTGGGACATCCACTATCTGGACCAGCTCCTCGCCCAGCTTGAAGCGAAGCATGGCGTGAAAAAGCCCCTCCTCATTCACGCGATCCTCGAGACGGCGCAGGGCGTGAAGAATGTGGAGGAAATCGCCGCAGCCTCTCCCCGCATGCACGGCATGAGCCTCGGGCCCGCGGACCTCGCGGCGTCGCGCAAGATGAAGACGACGCGTGTCGGCGGCGGACATCCCTTCTACCGGGTGCTCGAAGACCCGAAGGAAGACGGTAGTCCGCGCATCGCCGCGCAGCAGGACCTTTGGCACTACACCTTCGCGAAGATGGTGGATGCCTGCGTCGCCAATGGCATAAGCCCCTTCTACGGCCCCTTTGGCGACATCCAGGATCTCGACGCCTGCGAACAGCAGTTCCGCAATGCCTTCCTTATGGGCTGTGTCGGCGCCTGGTCGCTGCATCCCAACCAGATCGCGATTGCCAAGCGCGTCTTCAGCCCGGACGCAGATGAGGTGATCTTTGCAAAGAAGATCCTCGAAGCCATGCCGGACGGCACCGGCGTCGCCATGATCGATGGCAAGATGCAGGACGACGCCACCTGGAAACAGGCAAAGGTGATCGTGGACCTGGCGAGGAAGGTTGCGGAAAAGGATCCCGACCTCGCCAAGGCCTACGGTTTCTAGCGCTTTGTCAGGAGAGCGTGGCGAGAGCCTCCGCACGGAACGGCATGAGCTGATCGAAAGCGCCTGTATGGACCTTGTGCGCCCATGCGGGATCGACGAGTAGCGCCCGGCCGACGCCGACAAGGTCGAACTCGCCCTTCTCCAGTCGTTCCAGCAACTCATCGATACCGGTCGCCTCGGAGCTTTCGCCCGCGAAGGAGGCGATGAATTCGCCCGACAGGCTGACGCTACCCACTGTGATGCTCGGCTTGCCGGTGAGCTTCTTCGTCCAGCCCGCAAGGTTGAGGTCCGAGCCTTCAAACTCCGGCTCCCAGAAGCGGCGCTGCGAGCAGTGGAAGGCATCGACACCGGCATCCGAGAGCGGCTTGAGGAAAGCGCCAAGCTCTTCCGGCGTCTGCGCGAGCTTCACCGTATAGTCCTGTTGCTTCCACTGGGAGAAGCGAAGAATAAGCGGATAATCTTTGCCCGCGTGGCGGCGGATGGATTCGATGATCTCGACGGCAAACCGTGTGCGGCCGACAAGGTCGCCACCATATTTGTCCTCGCGCTCATTGGTGCCAGCCCAAAAGAACTGGTCGATGAGATAGCCATGAGCGCCGTGGATTTCGACGCCGTCGAAACCGACTTCCCGTGCGTCGGCAGCTGCCTGTCCGAAAGCCTCGATGGTCTGCTTGATCTCCTCGCGGGTCATGGGTTCCGAACGCTTCTTGCCGGGTACGGCAAGGCCGGAGGGGCCATGGCTCGGCAGATGCGAATTGGTCGACTTGGCGGGATTGCGGGTCATGCCTGTGTGCCAGAGCTGCGGCATGATCTTGCCACCGGCGTCATGGACTTCGTCCACGACACGCTTCCAGCCTTTCAGGGCCTCTTCGCCCCAGAACTGCGGGACATTCGGATCGCTGGTCGCGACCGGCGTGTTGACCGTGGTGCCTTCGGTGATGATGAGCCCGCATTCGGCCTCGGCACGGCGGCGGTAATAGGCGGCCACATCGGCTCCGGGAACGCCGCCAGGGGACTTGGAGCGCGTCATGGGCGCCATGACGACGCGATTGGGCAACTCAAGCCCGTTGAGTATAAAGGGCTCGAACAAGGGGGCCACCGAGCGGCTCATAAGCTTCTCCTTGGTATGGGAAAAATTGCGATAGGCGCCATATTGGGTATTTGTTCCCGAATGGCAATGCCGAGGCGCAACCCCCTGTCGTGGCAAGGGTTTTACCCTCCCCGCCTAACTGTTAGAATTGCGTGTTTCTGGAGAAGCGAAAGCTGGCCATGCAAGTGAACCGGGAAGCCAAGTTCAGGATAGGACAAGTGGTGCGCCACCGTTTCTATCCCTTCCGCGGCGTAATTTTCGACGTCGATCCGACCTTCAACAACACCGAGGAATGGTGGCAGTCCATTCCCGAAGAGGTGCGCCCGCGCAAGGACCAGCCCTACTATCACCTGCTGGCAGAGAACTCGGATACGGAATATGTGGCCTATGTATCCGAGCAGAATCTGCTGCCCGACGAGTCGGGTGAGCCTGTGAGGCACCCCCAGGTGCAAGAGCTGTTCGGTCCCCTTAAAGACGGTTTCTACGCTGTTCGGGCGAAATCCGCGCACTGAATTTCCGGCGAAACCGTGCTAGGAGATGCTGCCGCGAAGCGTGGCGGTGCGAGGCCTTTAGGGGGCGGAAGATTGCGGCGGGACCGGCGAACCTATCTTATCCGAAGCATTATGGATGGCTGGAACAGGTTCTACGTGAACCGTTTCATCGCTCCCGCTTTCGACTCTCTCGGTCCCGGGATCGATGTATCCAGTCCGAAGAATATCGAAATCTGGGGAGGCGGCATTACCGCTGGAAGCCACCTCCATCTTCATGCGTCACGCGGCAGTCTTGTGCGATTGGCAACCTGGCGCACTGGCGAACGCGAGGGACGCATAGCTATCGGGGATTGCGTCCTGATCAGTCCCGGCACGCATATCGTCGCATCCGAAGAGATAATCATTGGTAGCGACACTATGATTGCAAGCAATTGCTATATCTCGGACTCGGACTGGCACGATACCTACGACCGCACAGCGGAGCTGGACAAACACCGCCCCATAAGGATCGGCGAGAACGTCTGGCTGGGCGTGCGAGTCATCGTCGGCAAGGGCGTGACCATCGGCGAAAACAGCATCATCGGCGCGGGGTCTGTGGTGACCCGGAATATACCGGCCAATTGCATTGCCGCAGGTAACCCGGCACGCGTAGTGCGCGAGCTCGATACGACGCGTGACTTCAAACGCCGGTCCACGCTTTTCAGGAACCCGGAAAAGCTCGAGCAGGATATGGACAATCTGATGCGCTATCTCCTGCGCGAGAACACAACTCTCGGATGGCTCCGGAGCGTGTTCTCGCCCTCAGGAACGGATTGAATCGTCAGGACTTGGGTGCGGGAATGGCGGCAATGGCCTTCGATACGCCGTCAAGCTTCACCGGCACATTCACATCGCCCTTGCCCACAAGACGGAAGAGCACCTTCATTTCGGAGCCGTTCTTGATCGCGTTCAGACGTTCCGGAGTCAGCAGGATCTCCGTCTGACAGCCGCCGGGAAGGCAATACATGAACTGCTGGCTGAACTTCTCCTTACCGTCCACGTCCCAGCCAATACCGTTGGGCAGGAAGGTGCCAAGCGGCGTGATGGCAAACATGAAGAGGTCCAGCTTGCCATCTTCGTCGACATCCTTGGAGCTGTAGCCAATGCCGACATAGGCGATGCGCTGTTTTTCCTCGCCGATACGTACATCGACAAAGGCATGGCATTGTTCCGCTCCCGCCTCGTTTTTCTCGCAGCGGGTGCTCCAGGTGCCGAAACTTTCAATCTTGTCATTGGCTCCCGCTGCCGCTCCGGCCGTCTGGGCAACGGCCGGGGAGAAACCCGCGCCGACAATGAAGGCCGCGGCGGCGACGCCGGAAAGCAAGCGTCGAAATAGCATAGTTGAGATCCTTTCAGGACTGAGCGTTCATTCGAGCCTTGCCGTCGCGCCAGACAAGGCAACGATGGCAGTCTGTACTGAGCGCTACCCTCGCATTTCGGCATAAAGAAGGCACAGGGAATCTTTGAAGAATCGCCCCAATTCCTGAATTCTGCAGACATTAACCAATTACGGACGGGGTCATGAAGCGAAGCGCCCATGTGAGCAAGCTCCTTGTCTGGAGGAGCCACATGTCCCGCAGCCTGGCCGCGGGACTTTTCTGTATCGCAGCCTCCCTGTTCCTGCCGAATGCCGCCTTTGCCGGGCACGCCATTGCGATGCATGGCGAGCCGCTCTATCCGGCCGATTTCCGGCATTTCGACTATGTGAACCCCGAAGCACCTAAAGGCGGTTCTATCGTATTCGGTGCGACCGGCAGCTTCGACAGCCTCAATCCGTTCATCGTTCGCGGAACATCGGCGATCGGTTTACGCGAGCACGTCTTCGAGAGCTTGCTGGCGCGAGGCTATGACGAGCCCTTCACGCTTTACGGTCTGCTGGCGGAATCCGTGGATATGCCGGACGACCGCAGTTCGATCACATTCACACTCAATCCGAAGGCGCGCTTCTCAAACGGGATGCCTGTCACCGTCGACGATGTGATCTTTTCGCTCGAAACATTGAGGGACAAGGGGCGGCCAAACTACAAGACCTATTATTCCAAGGTGTCGAAGGTGGAGAAGCTCGGCCCGCGAACATTCCGCTTCATCTTCGATGCGGATGGAGACCGGGAAATTCCCCTCATCATGGGTCTCATGCCGATAATCCCGAAGCATGTTTATGGTGCGCGCGACTTCGGCAGTGCGGGTTTTGAAACTCCGGTCGGAAGCGGTCCCTATCTCGTCGACAAGATCGAACCGGGCTCGAGCATTACCTATCGCCGCGACCCGAACTACTGGGGAGCGGAGCTGCCAGTGAATATCGGACAGAACAATATCGACCGGCTTACCTATGAATATTTCCGCGATGCCAATGCCTCCTTCGAGGCCTTCAAGACCGGCATCTATCATGCCCGCCCCGAGGACGATCCGGGCCGCTGGACGACCGGTTACGAGTTTCCTGCCCTTCGTGACGGACGAGTGCGCAAGGAAGTTTTCGAAAGCGGCATGCCCTCCGGCATGTATGCACTGGTCTTCAACACGCGGCGGCCCGCCCTCGCCGACCGGCGCGTCCGCGAAGCCCTGATCCAGCTTTTCAATTTCGCCTGGGTGAACCGTAATCTTTATTACGACGCCTATGTTCGCACACAGAGTTTCTTCGACGGTTCGGAACTTGGTTCACAAGGGCGTGAGGCAAGCAGAAAAGAGAGGGAACTGCTGGCGCCCTTTCCCAACGCCGTGACGCCGGAAATCATGGCGCATGGCTGGCAGGCCCCGAAAGGCGACCCGACCGGGCAAGACCGTGAAAATCGCGTTCGCGCCGTCTCCATGCTCAAGCAAGCGGGATATGAAATCCGGAACGGCAGGATGACCAATCTGAAGACGGGCAAACCGCTCGCCTTCGAGATACTCGTGGCAACACCTGCCGAAGAGCGGCTCGCCCTCACCTATTCCAGAATGGTGAAGCGTGTCGGCGTGGAAGCGACGGTGCGCAACGTCGATCCAAGCCAGTATCAGGAACGGCGAAACAACTACCAGTACGATACGATCTTCAACAGCTGGTTTTCTTCGCTTTCACCCGGCAACGAGCAAAGCTTCTACTGGGGATCGGAAGCGGCACGCATGCCCGGAACACGCAACTACATGGGCGTTACCGAGCCGGCGGTGGATGCGATGATCGCGGCTATGTTGGAGGCCCGCACAAGGGAGGACTTCATTGCCGCTGTGCGGGCGATGGATCGCGTGTTGCTTTCCGGTGCCTACATGATTCCGCTCTTCCATCAGCCCGAGCAATGGCTCGCGCTCTGGCAGAAGGTCAAGACGCCGGAAAAAACATCTCTCCATGGCTATCGCAGCGGCACATGGTGGATCGAAGAAAAATAGATCGCACAAACTGCGGATCAAGAGCCGGAAAAAGAAAGTCCTCGTTCCATTGTCATCACAGAACTTTCCCTGTTTTCTAGCGTTTGTCGATCCAGCTCGTCGTCTGAAGGCTGGGGCACTGTGGGGCGTATAGTCAGACGTCGGGCCTACCTGCGTTTCAGGGAGGACCCGAATGAAAAGACGTTTCTCAGCCCCCGCCTTTGCGGCGGCAACGCTTGCAGGCATCGTTGCAGTCACGCCAGCAGCATGGTCTGCCGGATACGCGGTGCGCGAACAATCCGCCGAAGCTCAAGGCATGGCCTATGCAGGCATTTCGGCAGGCACCAGAAACATCAGCTCCATCTTCTACAACCCTGCAACACTGGCGCTCCACAGCGGGGTAAACGTGACCGGCGAATTCGCCTGGATCATGCCCGATGTAGAACTGACCAATGCCCAGGCGACCACGATCTACGGCACGCCGATCAGTGGCGGCAGCGGCGGCAATCTCGCCCATCAGGCATTCGTGCCTGCCTTCTACGGCTCATGGCAGATTGCGCCAGACTGGCATCTCGGCTTTTCCTTCAACGCACCCTTTGGCTTCACGACCTCCTCCGAAGATCCCGACTGGATCGGCCGCTACCATGCGCTCGGCTCGCGGCTGAGGACCTATAACGCCGAGCCGATGGTCGCCTGGCAGGTGTCGCCCGGCGTTGCCATCGGCGGCGGCATTCAGGTGCAATATACCGACGCGCGTCTTACCAGCGCCATCGACCTTGGCACGGTGGGAACGATCGAGGGGGCGCCGGGTGGCATTCCCGGCAGCTCAGCGCAGGAAGGCTTCGCCGCCATCGAAGGCGACGACTGGTCATACGGCTATTCGCTAGGCATCCTGCTAACGCCAGCGCCAAGCACGAGGATCGGCGTCGGCTACCGCTCCGCCATGGATATCGACCTCGAAGGCGACGCTAATTTCGCACTCAGCGCTTATGGCCAGCTTCTCTCCACGCTTTCCGGCGCGCTGGTGCCGACGGGCGGCAGCGCCTCGGTCACGACACCGGAAATGGTGACGCTCGGCATCAAACAGGACCTCGCCCCGCAATGGACGCTGGCTGCGGAACTCGCATGGACACGCTGGAGCCGTTTCGACCAGCTTGTCGTGGATTTCGACAACCCGGCGCAGCCCAGCGAAGTGACGCTGGAAGAATGGGAAGACAGTGTCTTCCTGGCGCTGGGCCTCACCTACCGGCCGACCGACAAGCTGCGCCTGCGCACCGGCGTCGCCTTCGATGAAGGCGTTGTGCCGAGCGCCGACCGGCGTACACCCCGCATCCCGGATTCGGATCGCTACTGGCTTTCCTTCGGCGCGGGCTACGATCTCACCGAGAGCATGACGATCGACGCGGCCTACACGCATATCTTTTCGCCGGATGCTCACATGAACCAGCAGGTGGCGGATACGGGCAATGCGGCAAGGGGCAACCTCTCCGGCAGGTTCCAGTCCTCGGCCGATATCGTCAATGCGAGCCTCAGCATGAAGTTCTGATGCATGGGCGTCTTCTCCTGCTATCCTTTGGAAAAAAGGAGTCGGGGAGGATGCCCATGAAGGACCGGATCGGGGAATGGCGGCTGCGCCTGAAGCTGCCGCTTGTTGCCGCGCCCATGTTTCTGATTTCGGGGCCCGAGCTTGTGCTCGCAGCCTGCCGGGAAGGCGTTATCGGCAGTTTTCCCACCCCGAATGCGCGGACCGTGGCCGACCTCGACCAGTGGCTCGACCGGATAACTTCCGGCCTCACGGAAAGGGACGCGCCCTGGGCGGCGAATGTCGTGGTCCATCGTTCGAATGCCCGGCTCGACGAGGACCTCGACCTCATCATCCGCTACAAGGCGCCTCTCGTCATCACCGCGCTTGGAAGTCCTCGCGCCATCGTTGAGCGTGTGCACAGCTATGGCGGCAAGGTCTTTGCCGATGTGAATTCCGTGGCGTTCGCAAGAAAGGCTGCCGATGCGGGCGTGGACGGCCTCGTGCTCGTGGCGGCCGGCGCAGGGGGCCATACCGGCAACATGACGGGCTTTTCCTTCGTTCCCGCCGTGCGCGAATTCTTCGACGGTCCGCTGATCCTCGGCGGCGGTATCACCGATGGCGCGGGCATTCGCGCGGCGGAGGTGCTCGGCGCCGATCTCGCCTATATGGGAACACGCTTCATCGCCTGCGAGGAAAGTCTCGCACCGCCCGCCTATCGCGACATGCTCGTTTCGTCGACCGTGGACGATCTCATCCTTACCCGCGCGATAACCGGCGTCGCCGCAAACTGGCTGAAGCCGAGCATTGCCAATGCAGGCATGAACCTCGACGCGATGGAGAAGAACCCGGATATCGACTTCACCGATCCGCAATCCGGCGCGAAACGCTGGGCGCAGGTCTGGTCTGCCGGGCACGGCGTCGGCCTGATCGACCGAACGGAGCCTGCGGCAAGCCTTATCGCAAGACTGAAAGAAGAATACGAGGCGGCGAGAAAAAGATAGGCGCGGTCACGCAACGCTTTGGGAGGAGCAAGCGCATGATCCTGGCATCGAAGGAAGATATTACGAAGCACACAGCCGCCGGCTGGTGGGGCAAGGAGACGATAAGCAGTCGCTTCCGCGCAAATGCGGCGGGGACACCCGATCGTACCGCCGTCGCCGATCCGCCGAACCGCGAGCAAATCGACGGCCGCCCGCCGAAGCGTCTCACCTATCGTGAGCTGGAAGCGGAGGCGGATCGCATAGCCACCGCTTTCCTCGATGCAGGCCTGGCGAAGGATGACGTGATAGCGGTGCAGCTACCGAACACGGTCGATCTCGTTGCCGTCTATCTCGGTGCGTGGCGGGCCGGGCTGATCGTGACACCCTTCCCTGTCCAATGGCGTGCACATGAGATCGGCGATGTTCTCGAATTTGTTGGCGCAAAAGCCGCGGTCACGGCGCGTCAGATTCGCGGGCATGACCATGGCGCGATGTTCGAAGCGTTGAGGAACAAACTTTCCGGCCCGGCGGCCTTGTTCGTCATGGACGAAAATGTCTGGCCTGACGCAGACAACAAAAAGCTGAATGCGCTGCCCGATGCGGACGCCAATGATGCAGCGACGATCTGCTGGACGTCGGGAACGGAAGCGCGGCCAAAGGGCGTGCCGCGCAGTCACAATCACTGGATGATCGCTGGCATTGCCTGCGCCGATGCCGCGCGACTGCAGGCGGGAGATGCAGTGCTGAACCCCTTCCCGCTCGTGAACATGGCGGCGATCGGCGGATGCTTCATGCCCTGGCTCCTGACCGGCGGCACACTGGTCCAGCATCATCCGTTCGACCTTCCTGTCTTCCTGAAGCAACTCGTGGGCGAGAGGATCGCCTATACGGTGGCGCCGCCCGCCGTACTCACCATGCTTCTGAAGGAAGAAAAGCTGATGGCGAGCCTCGATTTCTCCGCGGTACGCAGTATCGGCTCCGGCTCGGCGCCCCTCTCACCCTGGATGGTGAAGACCTGGCAGAAACAATACGGACTCCCGGTCGTTAACATCTTCGGCTCGAACGAAGGCACCTGCCTCATCTCCGGCGCGGACGATGTACCCGACCCGGAAGAGCGTGCGCAGTTCTTCCCACGCTTCGGGGTACAAGGCTTCGACTGGCCCGCAAGAATCGCAACGGCAGTCGAGACAAAGCTGATCGACCTGCAGACCGGCGAGGAAATTTCGGAGCCAGGCAAGCCCGGCGAGTTGCTCATCAGAGGGGCGACTGTCTTCGCCGGGTATTTCCGGGCAGGCGACGGCGGCGGACCGCGGGAAGCGATAGATGAAGACGGCTTCTTCCATACGGGCGATGTTTTCGAAATTGCGGGCCCTGAGAACCGCTACTACCGCTTCGTTGAGCGCGCGAAGGACATCATCATTCGCGGCGGCATGAACATCTCGCCGGGCGAAATCGACGGGCTCCTGGCGGGCCTGCCGAAAATCAGGGAGGTGGCCGTCGTCGGCTATGCGGACCCGGTAATGGGAGAGCGTATCTGCGCCGTGGCGGTCCCCGCCGAGGGGGAAAGCGTGACGCTGGAAGAGATCAGATCGCATTTGCAGCGGAGCGACATCGCAGCCTACAAGCTGCCGGAGCGGCTTGAATTCGCGGACGCCCTGCCTCGCAACCCGCTCGGCAAGGTGCTCCGGCGTGAACTGAAGGCCATGATCGGCGAGTGATCAGCGCGCTTCGATATTGAAGATCGATTCAAGGCTCGTCAGGTTCATGCCGTGCTTCACATAGTTGTACGGCGTGACATTGACCGACTTGATGAGCGCACGCTCGATCTCGGTTCCGATACTGCCGTCGGCGGCAGGCACCATGTCGAAATCGATGACGTTGATGCAGGCGGGGTCCTGCTCGAAGGATCGAACCGCCGTCAGCGCGCGCTCGATGGAGCAGCCGGTAGCGGCCCAGCCTAGAACCAGCCGGTTGATCCCCTCATGCGCAGTGATGAGCATGGTGTGCCAGCCGGGCTCGGTCAGCAGCTTCTTCACGGCGGAAACCGACCGCTCGAGCGCCTCGGAGAAAACCTCGCCGCCATCGAGCATCCTCGCTCCTGGCTCTCCGGCCATATCGAAATGATAAGCCATGCGCGCCGCCAGTTCGGCGCGGCTTTTCACCTCGCCAAACGAGCCGCCGTGAATTTCAACCAGATCGCCAACGTCTTCGAGCGCAGGCGCCTTGCCTTCCTGCGCCGACAGAACGTATTCGGCGGTCTGGAGCGTTCTGGGAACACCTGAGCAGACGGCCCGGTCGAGGGTAACGTGTGACAGCGCCTCACCGGCTGCCTTCGCCTGCTCCTGCCCGAGCGGAGTCAGGGGAACGACCTTCGGATCGCCCCCTGCAGCCCTGATTTCCGGTCCGAAATAGTCCACATGGCCGTGGCGCATCAGATAGATGCGCCTGCGGCCTGTCGTGCCGGGAAGTGCGGTCAAATCGCTTCGGCCTTCTTCAGCCCTTCGACGTCACCATCCGAGAAGCCCCAGTCCTTGAGCGCGCTTTCGGTGTGCTCTCCAATCACGGGTGCCGGACCCTGGATCTTCGACTCCGTGCGCGAGAAGCGCGGCGCGATATTCGGCTGGGCGACACCATCGATTTCGACGATCGTTTGGCGCGCCTTGTTGTGCGGGTGATTGATCGCTTCCTTGATGGAGAGGACCGGCGCGAAGCAGATGTCCGTGCCTTCCATGATCTCGCACCACTCGTCGCGCGTCTTGGTCTTGAAGACCTCTTCGATCTTCTTCTTCATTTCCGGCCACTTGGCGCGGTCCATCTGCGCGTCCCAAAGGCTGTCCGTGAGACCCGCCTTCTCGCGCAGGATCGCGTAGAACTGCGGCTCAATGGAACCGATGGAAATCCACTTGCCATCCTTCGTTTCGTAGGTGTCGTAGAAGTGCGCGCCACCATCGAGCATGTTCGTGCCATGCGGTTCCTGCCACATGCCGGAAGCCGTGAAGCCATAGAACATCGCCATGAGCGAGGTTGCGCCATCCGTCATGGCGGCATCGACGACCTGGCCCTTGCCGCTACGCTGCGCCTCGACAAGCGCGGCGAGCATGCCCATGGCGAGATAGAGAGCGCCACCACCGAAATCGCCAACCAGGTTCAGCGGCGGAACGGGCTTCTCGCCCGGACGGCCGATGGCGTGCAGCGCACCGGTCAGCGAGATGTAGTTGATGTCATGTCCCGCGGCGGAAGCGAGAGGGCCGGTCTGGCCCCAGCCGGTCATGCGGCCATAAACGAGCTTGGGATTGCGCTTCAAGCAGACATCCGGGCCAAGGCCGAGGCGCTCCATCACGCCGGGACGGAAACCTTCCTGCAGGATATCCGCCTTTTCGATGAGCTTCAGACAGGCCTCGACCGATTCAGGCTTCTTGAGATCGAGCGCAACCGAACGGCGGCCGCGTGAGCCGATGTCGAACTTGGAGCCGCCCTTAGCGCCCTTGCGGTCGATGCGGATGATGTCCGCGCCCATGTCGGAAAGCAGCATGGCGCAGAAGGGGCCCGGACCGATGCCTGCGAATTCGACGATCTTGATGCCACTGAGGGGTCCGCTTCCCATACCTTCGCTCCCGTTAAGTCAGCCATTACATGGCGTTGCTGTTTGTTGGCTGATTTGTACAGGCTGGCGGCTGGCACGTAAACGCAGTTGGGCGCCTTCCTGATCTGACGCAGCGTCGCGCTTGCGCCCGGAACTGGCCGCCCGTACAAACCGGGGCATGGTCATGCCCGCCCCCTCCATTGCTCGCGGATATTCCGGCGAGCCCTGTCCCGATAGCTTCAACATCGCGCGCTACTGCCTGGCGCGCGGCGCAGCCGAGACGCCGGACAAGACGGCGCTCATCGTGGTGGCCAACGCCGATGCGCCGCTTGCCGAAGCCGAATGCTGGACATACGGCGAGCTCGATCAGGCGGTGCGGCGGGTCGCGGCGGGGCTCCTTGCCGAAGGTTTCCGGCCAGGCGAGCGGATAATGATCCGTATGCCGAATACATCCGAATATGCGCTGTTGTTTTTTGGCGCTTTGGCTGCAGGCATCGTGCCCCTGCCCTCGTCCTCGCAACTCACGCCAGCCGAAGCCGAATTCCTGCTCTCGGATTCCGCGTCCAGCGCCGTCGCTCTCGCGCCCGGCATGGTTGTAGCCGCCGAGGGTGTTCGCATCTTCGATGCCGAAGCCATCGCGGCGCTCCGCTCACATGAACCCCTGACGGACTATGCGGCAACAGGCGCAAACGATCCGGCTTTTCTGGTTTATACCTCCGGCACAAGCGGACGGCCCAAGGGCGTTCTCCACGCGCATCGAAGCGCATGGGGACGCAAGCCCATGTATCGCGGATGGTACGGCATGGAGAAGGGCGACGTCATGCTCCATGCAGGTGCTTTCAACTGGACCTATACGCTTGGCGTCGGTCTCACCGACCCATGGGCGAACGGCGCGACGACCGTTCTCTACAACGGCGAGAAGGACGTGCAGGTCTGGCCAAAGCTGATGGAGAAAACGGGAGCGACGCTTTTTGCCGCCGTGCCGACGCTCTATCGCCAGATCCTGAAATATTGCGATCTCGATGCGCATGACCTTTCCGCGCTACGCCACGGATTGACGGCTGGCGAAGCACTTTCGCCAGCCCTGCTCTCTCACTGGCGCGAGGCGACCGGCAAAGAACTCTATGAGGCTCTCGGCATGAGCGAATGCTCGACCTACGTCTCGACCGGACCGGACATGGAGATAAGGGCTGGCAGCCCCGGCAAGCCGCAGCTGGGCCGCTGTGTAGCCGCGCTGCCTGTCGATGGCGGTTCGGAGCCGCTACCTCCTGGCGAGACCGGGCTGCTTGCCGTTCACCGCTCCGATCCAGGGCTCATGCTCGGCTACTGGCGGAGGCCGGATGAGGAGGCAGAAGTTTATCGCGGAGAGTGGTTCGTTGGTGGCGACCTCGCCAGCTTCGATGCCGATGGATACATGTGGTACCACGGCCGCGCCGACGACCTGATGAATGCGATGGGCTATCGCGTATCGCCGCAGGAAGTCGAAGCAGCACTGACCGGCCACCCCGATATCCAGGAAGTGGCCGTCACCGAGCTTCACGTGCGTGAAGATGTGACCGTGATTGCCGCTTTCGTCGTGCCGAAGGAAGCAAGTGAGCCTGACGCAGCCTCCATACTCAAATGGGCGGCGGACAGGCTCGCAGCCTATAAATGTCCGCGTGAAGTTGTTTTCGTGGAGAGCCTGCCCCGCACGGCGAATGGCAAGGTGATGCGCCGCGCTCTCGCGAAAAGATAGTTCAGAGCTACGGAAGCGCGGGTGCCTTGTCCGCCTCAATTGTAGCCGCATTCGCATCGGGCGTCGCTTCGGCGGCGAAGCTGACTTCCACCTGCCGAACGCGATCGATCAACGCCACCGTCGCGGAGACGGGGTTCGCATCAAGCGCCCATACGCAGATGAAGAAGCCGGCGACCACACCGACCAGAAAATTGGACATGACCGTCCGGGACCTCCTTGCCCCTCAAAGTCGCGCCGAATCAGCAGGACTAGGGTGCGGAGGGAGAAGATAAAAAACAAGCAAAATCAATAGCTTGTATCAAATCGGGACGTCAGGGTTAACGAGATGCGACGCTCGCATGCATTTCGAGAACGTCGGCCGAGGGTGCTCTTCCGGCGATGCTCACTACGAGGATTGCAGCGCCCGCAAGAATGAAACCCGGCAGGATCTCGTAGACATCGAACAGGCCGCCCGTAAGTTGCTTCCACACGATAACAGTCACAGCGCCGACGATCATGCCGGCCAGCGCTCCGTTCCTCGTCATACGCCGCCAGAAGAGCGAGAAGAGAACCACCGGGCCGAAGGCAGCACCGAAGCCGGCCCAGGCATAGGCGACGAGCGAAAGCACGGTGCTTTCCCGGTCGAGCGCGAGAAGGAAAGCCACAATGGAGATGGCGGCGACCGAAAGGCGCCCTACCCTGAGGAGTTCCTTTGCTTCCGCCTGCGGACGAAGAAGCCGCTTCCAGAAATCCTCGGCGATGACGCTTGATGAGACGAGAAGCTGCGACGACACGGTGCTCATGATCGCGGCCAGAACGGCTGCCAGAAGAATGCCCGCGATCCAGGGGTTGAATAACGCCTGTGAGAGAGCGAGGAACACGGTCTCCGGATTATCGAGCGGATGATCGGCGAAGTAGCCGATACCGACGAAGCCGGTCGCCAGCGCGCCATAAAGCGCGAGAACCATCCAGGTCATCCCGATCATCTGCGCTTGCGGCATATCGTGCTCGTCTCGAAGCGCCATGAAACGGGCAAGGATGTGCGGTTGTCCGAAATAGCCGAGTCCCCACGCCATGAGCGAAACCGCTCCGATCAGCGTGATGTCGTGAAAGGCGTCGAACACGCCGGATTGTGCTGCCGATCCAACGGTATCGAGCGTTTCCTGCCATCCGCCCATCGAGGAAATCGCAATGGCGGGCACGATGAGCAGTGCGAGGAACATCATGATGCCCTGCACGGTATCGGTCCAACAGACGCCAAGAAAGCCGCCGATCGCCGTATAGGACAGGATGCTCGCAGCACCGATGATGAGTGCCACGCGATAGTCGAGCGAGAAGACTTGCTCGAAGAGGATGGCACCGGAGACGAGCCCGGCTGATGTGTAGATCGTGAAGAAGATGAGGGTGACAAAGGCGCTGACGACGCGGAGCACACGGCTACGATCCGCGAAGCGGTTCTCGAAATAGTCGGGCATGGTCAGCGCATCGCCTGCAAGCTCGGTATAGCGGCGAAGGCGGCGCGCCACGAAGTGCCAGTTGAGGAGCGCTCCGGCTACGAGACCGACCGCGATCCATATCTGATTGAGGCCAGAGGCATAGATCGCACCAGGAAGCCCCAGCATCAGCCATCCGCTCATATCGGATGCGCCCGCGGAAAGCGCAGTGACGGCGCCACCAAGCTGCCGACCTCCGAGAATGTAGTCCTTGAGATTTGATGTGTATCGATATGCCGCTATGCCGAGGCCAAGCATGGCAAGCAGGTAGATCGCAATGACGGTTCCAGAGATAACCGTCATCTGGATGCCCGAAACCACGAAAAAACCGAGACGAGAATAGCGAACACCGGAAGTGCAAGAAGAATGCAGGTGCCCGTCGTCACCCCATCGATCATGAGTCCCCCCATCGGGCCTACATGACCGGCGGCCCTCCCTCCTGAGTTAGCCAGTATGCGGTGGGCTTGGCAACCGACTGCGGCCGGGGCTCCGGCAGGACGCCGATGCTCCGGTGATAGTTGCTGTATTGGCCTTTGTGTCCCAAGGCCGGGTTGACCCGATAGTCGCGTTCGATCTGATGGTGCGCCGCCACGAGCTTTCCACCAAAGCCGAAAGCGGCCTCGGTCGGGTCCAGACCATAGGTCCAGACGCACGAGAGAAAGCCAACAATGAAACCGCCTAGCAATTTTCCCACGACGGATTCCTTTCGGTTTTACCGTTCGCGACATATGGAAAAATTACCGCGTTTATAGTTAACGAAGTGTTACGAGCATTTTACCAGGGCGATCAAAGCGATTGTCCGTCATCGACCGTAAAGAGGGCACCTGTAATGAACCGGCCATGATCGGAGGCCAGGAGGAGAAGCGTACCGTCCAGATCCTCCTCGATACCGAGGCGCCGCCGCGGCCAGCTTTTGATCTGCCTCTGCCCGCCTTCGGTAGAGAACCACTCGGAATTGAGCTCGGTCTCGATAAAGCCCGGACACATGGCGTTTACATTGATCTGGTGACGCGCCCACTCCTTGCCGAGCGACCTCGTCATCATCGCCACAGCCGCCTTCGTCATGCAGTAGATGGTGAGGCCCGGCAGCACTGAATGGGCGCCGATGGAAGCAATGTTGATGATGCGGCCGCCCTGCCCGCGCGCGATCATCGACCGGCCCGCGGCCTGCGCCATAAAGAAGGCGCCGCGCACATTCGTGTCGAACATGGTGTCGAAGCCTTCAGGCGTTACATCCGCCGGAAGCGCCTGCACGTTCATGCCTGCATTGTTGACGAGGATATCGAGCGGACCGATGGCCTCCTCCGTCGCGGCCACGCAGTCCGAGATGCTTTGCGTGTCGGTGACATCCAACGCGACGGGAAAAGCCGTACCACCCATCGCCTCGATTTCCGTCTTGAGTGTCGCAAGGCGTTCGACACGACGGCCCGTGATCGCGACCCTCGCTCCGGCCTTTGCCAGAATCAGCGAGAAACGACGCCCGAGACCGCTTGTGGCACCGGTAACGAGCGCCACCTTGCCGGTCAGGTCATAGCTCGGCAGCCTGATTTCCGTCGCGTCGACCATGAATTATCACCTCTTATCCGTTTGATTTTGCGCAATTTTTCACGTCGGCGGCATCCTAGAAACCCGTCCGCATCCGTCAAGCGGCAGCGTGGCTTGCCCATCGCCGGTGCCCGGCCCACAATCGGGGCCAATCGACATTTGGCAAGGAGGCCCGCAATGCAGCTCGACGTCGTCTCCGATACCGTCTGCCCCTGGTGCTATATCGGCAAGAAGCGGCTCGATCAGGCGCTGGTCATGCATGGCGGCGAAGGCATCACACTCGCCTGGCGGCCCTTCCAGCTCGACGCCTCGATCCCCGCGGAGGGGGTAGACCGCAAAGCCTACATGGAAAAGAAGTTCGGCGCGGAGCGCGCAAAAGAGGTCGGTAATACGATTCGCGAGTTTGGCGAGGCGGTTGGTATCGACTTTCGCTTCGACAGGATTGAGCGTTCCCCGAACACCTTGGACAGCCATCGTCTGATCCGCTGGGCGGGTACGGCCGGATGCCAAAACGAAATGGTCGACATTCTCTTTCGCCGCTACTTCGAAGACGGCGAAGACATCGGATCGCACGGGGTCCTTCTGGATGCTGCGAATGAGGCCGGAATGGACGCAGACATCGTGCGTGACCTTCTTTCGAAGGATGCCGACAAGGAGCTGATCCGTCAGGAGGACGCGTTGGCACGGCAAATGGGGATTCAGGGCGTCCCAAGCTTTGTCATAAATTCGCAGTGGGTAATGGTCGGCGCGCAGGAACCGGAAATGCTTGTCCGGATGTTCAACAAGCTTTTGGCCAAGGAGGCGGAGGCCGCCGCCGCGCAATAATTCTTCGCCAATTCTGGGGGGAACGGAATGTCCAGTCTTTCGCCGCTCGGCCGGAATCTCATCCTGCTGGGGATGATCCTTTTTATGCTTGGGCTGCTTACCGGATTTGTCTCAGGCACCTTTGCCAATCCGCGCATGGGCCTATCCGCACATCTCGAAGGTCTCATGAATGGCACTTTTCTAGCGGTGCTTGGTCTTTTCTGGCATCACCTCGCTCTTTCGCGGACCGTCTCTCTCTTCGCGTTCTGGATGGTCGTCTATGCTGCCTTTGCGAATTGGCTCGGTGTTCTCCTCGGCGGCATCTGGGGCGCGGGCGCATCGATGATGCCGATTGCGGCAAAGGGGCTGATGGGCAACAGCTTCCAGGAAGGTGTCATCGCGTTTTTGCTGATTTCGATCTCTGGTGCGATGGTAATCGGTGTGGCACTGGTCATTTGGGGACTGTGGCGCATGAGAGCACCGGCCTGATCTTCAGCGTGTAACCGGTCCTTCATCCGCAAGACCCCGGCGTTCGTGAGTTGCGGATGAAGGACGGAAGCGCAGACGGCTACCTCTTGGAAGGTTGCAGCTTCGGCTCTTCTTTCGGAGGCGTCGTGTAGAATGCCTGATTACGGATTTCATCCGGCACTTCGCAATTCTTGTCGTATTGCATTTCGTGAACTGCCTGGAACTTGCCTTTCAGCAGAGCAAACTCCTCCTCACGGTTCTTCGTAAATGCGGTTCCGACAAGGAGAGGCATTGAGACGAGCAGGAAGCCCGCAACAAAAGCCTTGTCCATCTCCGCGTTCTCTTCCTGAAGGTCGCCGATCTCCTTTGCCTCGGCGATAAGCTTTTGCCGTTCTTCGGCAAGCTCATCACATGAGTAGTCGGAGTATTCTTTGGGACTCACATAGCTCCCGCGAATTTCGCTGGTACTTGGTGTGCAACTGGCCAACGCAAGGCTCACGGCGCAGGCCATGATAATTCTGATCTTCAACGATGCCCCCTTTGTTTAACTAAGGGGATGATTATGATCGATTGGAATCATCCGGCAACAGACAATTGTCACCTTCTATGCCGCCTTCGCCTGATCGGCGAGTTTGGCGAGCGTTGACATCAGGCGGTGGGTTCCCTTCAGGCGCTCTTCCGGCGTCTCCCAGTCGCGCTTGAAGACAAGCTTGTGGTCTGGCCGAAGCTTTGCGTTTCCTCGTTCATCGTTGATGAGTTCGACCAGAGCGCCAGGATTGGGGAACGTGTTCTCACGCAGCGTGAGGACAACCCCCTTCGGGCCTGCCTCGATCTTTTCGACATTAGCCGTGCGGCATAGACCTTTGATCTCGACGATCTTGAGCAGGAACTCGACTTCCTGCGGCAACCTGCCAAACCTGTCGATGAGTTCGGCGGCGAAGCCGTCGATCTCCGGGCGCGTCTCGACATCCGAAAGGCGCCGGTAAAGGGCCATGCGCGCATCGAGGTCCGGAACATAGCTTTCGGGAATGAGGACCGGTGTGCCGACATTGATCTGCGGCGACCAATGACCGTTCTCCTCCTCACCCGAACCGCGCATAGAGGCGACGGCTTCTTCCAGCATCTCCTGATAGAGCTCATAGCCGACTTCGCGAATGTGACCGGATTGCTCGTCACCAAGAAGATTGCCGGCGCCGCGAATATCGAGATCGTGGCTCGCGAGCGAAAACCCGGCGCCAAGAGAGTCGAGCGATTGCAATACACGCAGGCGACGCTCGGCACCGGGCGTCAATGTACGGTGCTGCGGCACCGTGAGATAGGCGTAGGCGCGCGCCTTGGAACGCCCAACGCGCCCGCGCAACTGATAAAGCTGCGCCAAGCCGAACATGTCGGCGCGATGAACGACAAGCGTATTCGCGGTCGGAATATCAAGACCGGATTCGACGATGGTCGTGGAAACAAGAACGTCGAATTTTCCATCGTAGAAAGCAGTCATCTTGTCTTCGATTTCGCCCGCCGCCATCTGACCGTGAGCCGAGATGAACTTCACTTCCGGAACATATTGGCGAAGGAACTCCTCCGCATCGGCAAGATCGGCAATGCGCGGCACGACATAGAAACTCTGCCCCCCTCGATAGTGCTCGCGGAGAAGTGCTTCGCGCACCACAACGGGATCGAACGGCGAAACATAGGTGCGGACTGCAAGGCGGTCGACCGGCGGGGTCGCGATGATCGATAGCTCGCGCACTCCGGAAAGGGCGAGCTGTAGCGTGCGGGGAATAGGAGTTGCCGTCAGTGTCAGCACATGAACTTCGGCCCGGAATTTCTTCAACTGCTCCTTGTGAACGACGCCGAAGTGCTGCTCCTCGTCCACAATGACCAGACCAAGGTTGCGGAACTTGACCTGCTTGCCGAGCAACGCATGTGTACCGATAACGATATCGATGTCGCCGCTTGCCAGCCCCTCCCGAGTCTCGGACATTTCCTTCGGGCTGACGAGGCGCGACATCTGCCGGATCTTGACCGGCAGACCGTTGAAACGCTCCGAAAATGTTTTGAAGTGCTGACGGGCAAGAAGCGTCGTCGGCACGATAACGGCAACCTGATAGCCCGCCATGGCGGCGACGAAAGCCGTACGCAGCGCCACTTCGGTCTTGCCGAAACCGACGTCTCCACAGACGAGCCGATCCATCGGTCTTCCGCGAGCCAGGTCTTCGAGAACGGATTCGATTGCCTGCAACTGGTCGTCCGTTTCGGTAAACGGGAAGCGCGCGCAGAACTCGTCGTAGGAGCCCGCTTGCGGCTCCATCTTGGGAGCTGTCTTCAATTCCCGTGCAGCCGCGATGCGAATGAGTTCGCCCGCCATCTCGCGGATGCGTTCCTTCAAGCGCGCCTTGCGCGCCTGCCATCCTGTTCCGCCCAGCCTGTCTAGTTGCGCATCGCTCTCGTCCGCACCATAGCGGGAGAGGAGTTCGATGTTCTCGACCGGCAGATAGAGTTTGTCGCCTCCGTGATAAACGAGCAGAAGGCAATCATGCGGCGCACCCATGACGTCGATCGACTGCAGCCGCTCGAAACGTCCGATGCCGTGATCGACATGCACAACGAGATCGCCAGGACTGAGGCTCGATGCCTCGGTAAGGAAGTTCTCCGCCCGTTTCTTGCGGCGCTGGCGAATGAGCCGGTCGCCGAGAACATCCTGCTCGCTGATGACGGCCAGCTCATCGGTCTCGAAACCAGCCTCGATACCGAGAACAATTAGTGAAACTGTATTCTTGTTAACGCTGTTAACTTCACTCCAACTGTCGGCAATGAGAACATTTCCGATACCGTGATCGCCGAGTACATGTTGTAGCCGATCGCGAGAGCCTTCACTCCAGCTCGCAATTGCGATGCGCTTGCCTGAGCGGCGAAGGCCGGTGATGTGCCCGCCAAGGGCTTCGAATATATTGACTCCCTCCTGCGCACGCTCGGGTGCAAAGCTGCGGCCCTGTCGGCCTCCCAGATTGGCACCTGCACCTTCAGGCACGCTGAAGGGCGTGAAAGAACGCAAAGCGCGACCACTCGTAAGCTCCCCCCACTCTTCACCCGTGAGGTAAAGAGCGTCGGGCGGCAGGGGTTTGTAGCTTGGAGCATCGCTGGCGAGCTTGGCATCCCGCCCCGTCTTTCGTGCCTCCGCGCGAGCTTCGTAATAGTCCTGGATCAGTTCGAGCCGCGCTTCCCTCGCCTCTTCCACCTGCGCATCGAGCGTGATCAAAGCACCCGGCGCATAGTCGAAGATGGTTTCAAGCCGCTCGTGGAACAGCGGAAGCCAGTGCTCCATACCCGCATGTTTGCGACCCTCACTCACCGCTTCGTAAAGAGGGTCGCCATCGTTGACTGCGCCGAGCCGGGTGACATAGGCCGCGCGGAACCGGCGGATCGTTTCCTTGTCGAGATGGATTTCGCTGGCCGGCACGAGCTCCAGGCCGTTGAGTTGGCCGACGGTACGCTGTGTCGCGGCATCGAACGTACGGATGGCGTCCAGCGTGTCGCCAAACATGTCGAGGCGCACGGGAAGTTCGAAGCCCGACGGATAGATATCGACGATGCCGCCGCGTACCGCGAATTCGCCGGGCTCCCGCACCGTGCCGGTGCGGTTGTAGCCGTTGGAGGCGAGATAGGAAGTCAGGTTATCGAGATCGATCCTGTTGCCGACTCGCGCGGACCACGCGGATGTCTTCACCATCTCTCGCGCGGGTACCCGCTGAAGCATGGCATTGACCGTTGCAATCACGACGAGCGGCTTCTCGCCCTGCCCCTCGCTGCGGATGGCAAGGCGGGACAGCGCCGCCATGCGCCGCGCGCTCACATCCGCATGAGGCGAGACACGGTCGTAAGGCAGGCAATCCCAAGCGGGAATGGTCTCGATCTCCAGATCGGGAGCAAAGAATGAAATGGCCTCGGCAAGCGCACTCATGCGCGCATCGTCGCGCGCCACGTGAACAACGGCGGAACCCGAATCCGCGAATGTCTGCCGCGCCATGTCGGCAAGCGCCATGGCGTCAAACCCCTCCGGCACTTCGCCAAGGGTGAGGCGTCCGGGCGCCGATACGATCTTCGCGAGGTTCTTCAACGAAATGCCGGCCCGGCTAGCGTTGCCAGAGCGGTCCCTTCATGTGCTGGAATGTACGGATACGGGCAAGCAGCGCCGTATCGTGTTGGGGGGGCGTGTTTTCGCGCCCGGTGATCCAGTTGTAAAGTGACGTATCCTCGACTTCGAGCAGGCTCTCCAACTGGTCGATTTCTTCGTCCGGGAGTGAATCCAGCGCCTGATCGGCGAAATGGCCGAGGATCAGGTCCATTTCCTTGATCCCCCTGTGCCAGGCGCGGAAGCGGAGCCGCCGCAGGCGGGCTTCCCGGTCGATAGGGCTGTTTTCGGCCCCTTTATCGCTCATGTCTTTCTCCTTTGCACTCGGTCGGGATATAGCCTCTGAAGGGTCATATGTCATTAGAATGGCCCTATGATTCCCCCGAACCGCCGGTTGGGCTATGCGGCCTGAAATCCTCTTTCCCCTATTTTCTCCGGCGCGTTCGCTGCCAGGCATAGGACCGCGCCTTGAAAAGCTGGTGGAGAAGCTGGCGGGCCCCAAGGTCATCGACCTCCTTTGGCACCTGCCTTCCGGTCTCATTGACCGGCGAAGCCGCCCGAAAATCGCAGAAGTCCGCGACGGAGAAATCGCGACCATCGAGGTGACGGTCGGCCTGCACATTCCGCCTCGCACGAAGCGGCTCCCCTACAGGGTGCACGTTTTCGACGAGACGGGAGAAATGCAGATCGTCTTCTTCAGCCCCCGGGGGGACTACATCGCGAAGACGATGCCGGAAGGCGAAAAACGAATAGTCTCTGGCCGGGTCGACTTCTATCAGGGGTCGCCGCAGATGACCCATCCCGATCACATCCTTCCGCTGAGGGAATTAAACAACCTGCCACTGCTTGAGGCGGTCTATCCCCTAACGGCCGGCCTCCCGATGAAGTCCGTTCAAAAGGCGGTGCGCGGCGCGCTTCCGCTCGTTCCCGACCTGCCCGAGTGGCAGAATGCCGCCTGGTTGAAGGCTCAGGGGTGGGAGGCCTGGAAGCCCTCCTTGCTGAAGGCGCATGCTCCTCAATCCTCCCATGACGTCGATCCCGCGTCGCCCGCCCGCGCCAGACTTGCTTATGACGAGTTACTCGCGAATCAGCTTGCTCTGGGCCTGGTCCGGCTGAGAATGAAGAAGCTGCCCGGCCGTTCGATAATTGGCTCGGGCCAGCTTCGCAGCAAGGTGGTGGACGCCCTCCCCTTCGCGCTCACCGGCGCGCAGCTCCGTTCACTGACGGAAATCGACGCCGACATGAAGAGCGACTATCGCATGCTTCGGCTGCTCCAGGGCGATGTCGGCAGCGGCAAGACCGTCGTAGCACTCCTTGCCATGTTGACAGCAGTCGAGGCCGGCTTTCAGGCAGCGCTGATGGCCCCAACGGAAATTCTCGCACGCCAGCATTTTGCGACACTCAAGCCGCTATGCGAGGCGGCCGGTGTCGACATCGAGCTGTTGACGGGAAGAGAAAAAGGAAAGCGTCGCGAGGAAATATTGAGTGCAGCAGCGACGAGTAAGGTGAAAATTCTCGTCGGTACTCACGCACTGTTTCAGAGCGACGTCGCATTTAAGGCTCTCGCCGTCGCGGTCGTGGATGAGCAGCATCGCTTCGGTGTTCACCAGCGGCTCATGCTCACATCCAAAGGCGGACCGGGAACCGACGTTCTTGTGATGACCGCTACGCCTATCCCCAGAACCCTGACGCTTACCGCCTATGGCGATATGGATGTCTCGAAGCTTGACGAGAAGCCGCCCGGAAGGAAACCGGTGGACACGCGTGCCCTGCCGCTGGACCGGTTGGAGGAGGTGGTATCGAGCCTCCATCGCGCGCTGGAGCGCGGTGCCCAGGTTTACTGGGTTTGCCCCCTTGTCGAAGAATCCGATGAAGTGGACGCTGCCGCCGCAGAGCAGCGTTATGAGCATCTACGCTTGATCTTCGGCGCCAAGGTCGGTCTCGTTCACGGCCGCATGAAAGCGTTGGACAAGGATGCAGTCATGGCGCGTTTCGAAAGTGGCGAGATCCGAATACTGGTCGCAACCACCGTCATCGAAGTGGGGGTCAATGTACCCTCGGCGACGGTGATGATCATCGAACACGCTGAGCGTTTCGGACTTGCGCAACTTCATCAGTTAAGGGGACGCGTGGGCCGCGGTGGAGAAAAATCGAGCTGCCTGCTTCTCTATCATGCACCGCTCGGCGAAACGGCTGCCGCACGGATAAAAATTATGCGGGAAACGGAAGATGGATTCAGAATAGCGGAAGAAGATCTTCGTTTGCGCGGTGCAGGCGAATTGCTTGGAACACGGCAGAGTGGCCTTCCTGTCTTCCGGCTGGCTGACCTTGAGGAGCACAAAGAGCTATTGGCTGCGGCCCATGACGATGCGCGCATGATCATCGACCGTGACCCGGAGCTCGAAAGTGATCGCGGCAAGGCCTTGCGAATACTGCTCTATATGTTCGAACGTGACGAAGCCATACGTTACCTGAGGTCAGGCTGACCTCGGATTCGAAACCGGAACCGTTTCCCCAGTTTCAGCTTGGACACGCCGGGGCGGCTCGACGAGCCCCGCGGAGATGATCAGCTTCGCACCTTCTTCGATCGTCATGTCGAGGATTTGCACGTCCTGTTTAGGTACGAAAAGCAGAAAGCCGGAAGTAGGATTTGGGGTTGTCGGCAGAAAAACGCTGATGAGCTCGTGCCCCGCCTTGTCGACGATCTCGCCTTTTGTCTGCGTCGTGATGAAAACGATGCAGAAAAGCCCCTTTCTTGGATATTCGATGAGCCCCACCTCGCGGAAGGAGGCCGCAGACTGCGAAATGACTGTCTCGAATATCTGCTTCAGCGCGCCATATATGCTGCGGACCACCGGCATGCGCGCAACGAGCCGCTCACCGAAGTTCAGGACGGTCCGGCCAAAGAAGTTCGCCGTCAATGCGCCAAGCAGCGTCAGCAGCACAAACGCTATCAGTAGTCCCAGGCCCGGAATATCGAAAGGCAGGTAGTTGTCAGGCTGATACTGCTGGGGAATAAGCGGCGTGAACCAGGTATCGACGAGGTCGATGAACCAGCGGACGATCCAGATCGTCAGTCCGATCGGTGCCGCCACCACCAAACCCGTCAGAAAGTAATTGCGCAGGCGGGTCATGAAGCCAGGGTTCCGCCCCGGCAGAATCAATTGCGGTTCACCCCCCGGGGTGGAACTTCCACTTTCCTGATCGCTCATTTAGCCGGCCGCATCCTCTCCGGGGTTTCGCCGGGCGCCGCCTTGACGCCGGGGCGCGCTGGCCTCCAGCACCCCATTCATCTTCATAGCATTGCGGGGCTTCCCTGTCAGGCGCATGCGTTTCATCATGCTCCGATAGACACTAGCGAGGGCCCGGTAAGAGCCCGAAAGATCGATATTCAGGGAGAGTTTGGCATGGCCAATGCGCAGCCAGGAACGAAAGTCCGGCTCCTGCCGGAAGATGAGTACACCCACACGCCGGATGCCGCCTCGAACTACAACGAGAGCATGTATTTCAACATGTTCGATCCTGAGAGCAAGATCGGCGGATGGTTCCGCCTCGGCAACAGGCCGAATGAAGGTCATGCCGAGATGTCGGTCTGTCTCTACCTGCCCGGCGGGCGCGTCGCCTTCATGTATGGCAAGCCGAAAATTCCGGACAACAAGGAAATGAATGCCGGCGGAATGAAGATCGAGGTCATCGAGCCCTTCAAGCGCCTGCGCCTGACCTATTCCGGCAAGGTGGTGGTGCTGGCCAACCCATTCGACATGGCCGATCCGGCCAAAGCCTTCAAGGAAAATCCGGTCGTTCCGTGCGAAGTCGAGCTCAACTACGAAGGTGTTTCACCGATGTTCGGTGGAGAGACCGTGAAAGAAGACGGCTCGCCACTCGATCTGGACCCCGAGAAATCTTTCGCCAAGGCCCATTACGAGCAGCATGTGGCCGCCAAGGGTTGCTTCCGCGTCGGCGAGGAAAGATTCGACGTCAACGGATTTGGTCTGCGTGACAAGAGCTGGGGACCGCGTTACTGGCAGGCAATTCACTGGTATCGCTGGTTGCCGATGAATTTCGGTCGTGACTTCGGGATGATGATCTCCATCGTGACAAATGACGAGGGCAAGCAGCGTCAGGGCGGCATGGTGCTGAAGGACGGCAAGTACGACCTCATCAAATCCTGCACCATCGACAGCGAGTGGGATGAAAATTGGTATCAGACCGCGCTCCGCGCTCATGTCGAGACCGAAAGCGGCGCGACCTACGAGGTCGAGGGCAAGGTACTCTCCCTCATTCCGCTCCGGAACAGGCGCCAGTCGCCCGACGGTGAGGAACTCAACACGCGTATAACCGAAGGTATGACCGAATACCGCTGTAACGGTATGACGGGTTACGGCCTTTCCGAATATCTGGACCAGATCGTGGACGGTCGCCCGGTGGGGGCGGGAAACTGAAATGAGCGGAGAAACGAACCCGGTCGCGGCCGCACTTGGCGAGGTCGTGAAGAAACACATGAAAGGCGCATCGGGCATTACCGGTCTCAAGCGCCTTTCCGGGGGGGCCAGCCAGGAAACCTGGGCATTCGACGCAACGACCGACGGGGAATCCATACCCCTGATCCTCAGGCGCGCGCCTGGCGGCACACGTCCGCCAAGCGAGACCGCCGTCGGTCTTTCAACCGAGGCAAAGCTGATCGAACTTGCCGGCCGTGCGGGCGTTCCGGTTCCCACCGTTCGATACGTGCTGCAGCAGGAAGATGGCATCGGCGACGGTTTCATCATGAATCGGATCGCTGGCGAAACCATCGCACGCAAGATTCTCCGCGATGACGAGTTTGCAGACGCCAGGCCTAAACTTGCCCGTCAATGCGGAGAGATACTCGCAAAACTACACAGCATAAGCCGGGATACCTTGCCGCCGCTTCGCCTGTCCCCCGCAGAATCCGAAATTGCTCAATACCGCAACATTCTGAGAGCACATGGACATCCGCACCCTGTGTTCGAACTCGCCCTGAAATGGCTGACGGATAACGCACCGCCAGCCACCACGGCTCATACGCTCGTACACGGAGATTTCAGGAACGGAAACCTGATGATCGGTCCCGATGGTATCAGGGCGGTGCTCGATTGGGAGATCGCTCACATCGGTGACCCGATGGAGGATCTTGGCTGGATCTGCGTGAATTCCTGGCGTTTCGGAAATATCGACCAACCCGTGGGTGGTTTCGGGACGCGCGAAGACATGTTCGCGGGCTACCAAGCCGCAGGCGGTGCAAAGGTCGATCCTGAGCGCGTCAAATACTGGGAAGTGCTTGGCACCATGAAGTGGGGCATCATGTGCACCATCATGGTCACGGCATTCAAGACGGGAGCTGACCGGTCTGTAGAACGCGCGGCCATCGGCCGCCGCTCATCCGAAACGGAAATCGATCTGCTGCGCCTTCTGGCGCCGCGACAGTGAGGTGTAGGAGATGCAAGATCAGCCGACAGCCATAGAACTCGTCGAAGCGGTTGCGGACTTCATACGAAATCATGCCATGCCCCAACTTCAGGGGCATGCCGCGTTTCACGCGCGCGTCGCAGCTAATGCGCTGGATATCGTGAAGCGCGAACTCGAAGTTGCGCCCACCGCAAATGCCGAAGAAATATCACGCCTTAAAGAGCTGCTTGGGCGTGAAGGCAATCTGGAGGAGCTCAATCTTGAATTGTGCAACCGCATTCGGGATGGGCAGATCGCGCTGGGTGATCCTCAGTTGAAGGATCACTTGTGGAAAACGACGCTCACCAAGCTCGCCATAGATCAGCCAAATTACTCCGGCTACCGCCGCGCAATTTCGGAAAGTTGAAGACACTCGCGCCTGAAAATTGGAAAACCTGTAAGGCAATGAAAACAAAGGTTTTTTCTCTAAAAGTGACGATTTGGTAAGTGTTCCAGGGCATGCTTGGAGCGCTTGTTTATAACTGTCCGGCGTCACTGCGTTTTCTGGGAAGCTATCTGTGGATTATCGCGAGACCGACATAGAAAGCATACCGTCGCGTCATCCGGTCTGCGCATTTCGCAACCATTGGATCAATCTTCGCGGCAGCGGAGGAATCCCTCTCCGAAATCAGATCAACCCGGCCGAAATAGCCAGTATCCTGCCATGGATGCTGGTTCTGGAAACATTGCATACGCGCGATGAACCGGACTTTCGATACCGTCTTGCCGGTACCGGATGCACAGAGCTCTTTGGCATCGACTACACCGGTAAGATGCTTGGAGAAAACCTGACCCCTGAGGGGACCGAGATACGAAAAAGGGAGTTCGCCCGGGTTATGAAAACCGAAGCGCCGGTTTTCTCGACGACAAACCTGCCCATCAAGGCAAAGGATTTCATTACCGTGCACCGCGGGGTCTTTCCGGTCTCCCTGAATGGCGAAAACACGGATCAGATCTTCGTGGTCATCGCCCCGGTCGCAACGGAATGTGCAATTCGCTTTCCACTACCCACCTAGTTTTCCAACGCCTCTTTAAGCACAGGCTCGTAACGCTTCAGCCGCGCGGCGTATATACGGGTCATTTCCCGGACATCGAGTTTCTTTAAATTCAGAGAGCCATCATCTTCCTGCGAAAGCAGGTTGCTCGCGATGAGACTGTTCGATTCCTCGGAGTAATGCGTTCCGTCATAGGTATTCTCGACATCGGTCGTCATGGCGGAAGGAACACCGTAATCCTTGAAACGATCGAATCTGGTCGAGGCAAGATGAATGGCTTCGATGTAGTCCTTCAGCCACCCCCTCTCTGAATAGGCTTTGATCGCCCACGCGGAAATAGGAGGCACATAACCGACCAACTCGGCGTTCGGGAATATTTCTTGCATATCGTCATAGAAGGAAACGCGCTGCGTTCCGGTAAACCGGCCCGCAAAAATATCGCGAATGGGAACCGCTGGATCGTAGTCGGGTGAACCCGGTGCCACGCGGCAGGTGAATCTTTCGTCGTAGATTCGATCGAGAGGGGACGTCCCAAAAAGCGTTTGCCAGGACATGAACAAGGCGTCGAGCGAAAGATAGGCGAGATGGGGCCACTTCGGAGCCTGCCCCTCGCGAACAAACTCGGGAATATCCGTTCCGCCAATACGTTCGCGAAAGGCAGCTCCCGGCACTCCCATGATAACCAAACGGGGGGAAAATCCCGTGTTCCGCAAGTAGCGAGCATAAGCCAAGGCCTCCTCCGCCTTTCCCGCTGAAAAGGCGAAGTTGAAACAACGATATCCCTCGATCTTCTGCTCCGGCAGAAGCGTCACACGGCTATCGCCGAAAATCACACAATCATACTCCCCCTGGCGAGAGAGAAAGAGGTTCGCCTTGCTGAGCCTTTCGTTGAAGGCGTAATTCACATTCCCGACCTTGTTGCCGCCGAAATACCAGAGCGGATCGACGGCAGCGTTGAAAGCAAATACGGTGAGCGCACAGACAATGACGGTCGCTGTGAGCGTCACGAGATAGGCCGGTGCGTACTTGCTCATCGTCATGGGTCAGAACTGGAAGTAGAGGAATTCACTGATGCGCTGAAGGCTGAGGAAAGATGTCGCTGCCGCCAGCCCCACTGCGATCGCGACGGGCTTGCTCGGCCGCCAGAGAAAGAGACGCTGGAAACGGGTATGATCGACCGGCAAAAGCAGAGGGTCTTCGCGCCGATCCGCCCACTTGTAATTGAAGGCAGGTCGCACCATTGCAAGCCACTGCTGCGTATTCGGCCAGAACCACACGATCCCCATCCAGAAGATGAGCCAGCCGATGTCTTCCATCACACGGGTCATGTTGCCGAAATCAGGAACGGCGACGAGACCGCGATAGATCGCCATCGCTGTATCGAGATCGGCAGCCCGGAAAAGAACCCATGCGAGGGCCACGCAGAGGAAGGTCAGCGTGCGCGCGAAGAAACGCGACCACCACTTGTTGATACGCGGGATTGGCAGCGCACTCCAGCCGTGGTTCAGAATGAGCATGAGGCCGTGCGCAGCGCCCCAGAGCATGAAGGTCCATGCCGGACCGTGCCACAAGCCGCCAAGCGCCATGGTGATGAAGAGGTTGAGGTAGCGGCGGATCTTGCCGCGCCGGTTTCCGCCTAGCGAAATGTAGAGATAGTCGCGCAGGAAGCGCGATAACGTCATATGCCAGCGGCGCCAGAAGTCGCTGATGTTGAGCGCCTGATAGGGAGAATGGAAATTGAGCGGCAGCTTGATACCGAAGATACGCGCCGCGCCTATCGCCATATCCGAATAGCCGGAGAAGTCGAAATAGAGCTGGAAGGTATAGGCGAGCATGCCCTCCCATGCCTGGAAGAAACTGATATCCCCGCCATTGGCTGCATGGTTGAAGACGGGCGTCGCCACCAGCGCCACATTGTCCGCAAGGACGACCTTCTTGAAGAGACCGATGAAGAAGATCGTGAGGCCGATCATCACGTTCATGCGATCGAAGGCAAAACCACGTTTCAGCTTTGTTTGAGAGAATATCTCCTTGTGATGAACGATGGGACCCGCGATGAGCTGGGGAAAGAACATCACGAAGAAGCAGTATTCCAGAAAGGAGTGAGGCTCGACATCGCCGCGCCGCGCATCCACCAGATAAGCGATCTTCTGAAAGGTGAAGAAGGAAATGGCGAGCGGCAGGATGATGTGCTGAAGCGGAATGGACGTGTCGAGCACTGCATTAGACGTGCCGATCAGGAAGTCCGTGTATTTGAAGTAGCCGAGAGAAGCGAGGTCGACCGTCACGCCGAAAGCGGTCAGCGGCGTGGCCCAGCCGCCGCGGGGCTTCGTCCGTTCGACCAGAATTGCCTGCGCCATCAGAAAGTTGAAGACCGCCAGACCGATCAACAGCGGCAGGTAAACAGGATTCCACCAGCCATAGAAGAACAGCGAAGCCAGAACCAGAAAGCCAAGACTGGCCTCACGCCCCAGCCTCGCCCGGATGACAAAGCAAAGCAGCGCTGTGAGCGGCAGAAAACAGAAGAGAAAGACAGGCGAGTTGAAGAGCACTTGGCGAGACGAGCTCCAGCCCCGAATGGGGAAAGACCGAACGGAATCGGGCGGTCGCCCGCCTTCGGAGAAGGGATGTTAGGGAGAACCAAGGCATAAAAAAGGCCGGGAGCTTGTCCCGGCCTTCGTGTCGTTCTTTTCGGCAATCAGGCGCCATGAGCCCCGATGATCGTCACCGAGCAGACATTCTGGGAGGGGGCGCCGCCCAGATTGTGGGTCATGCCGATTTTCGGGTTGGGGAGCTGCCGCTCGCCTGCCCTGCCCTGAAGCTGGAGATACATTTCGTATGCCATGCGCAGGCCCGACGCGCCGATCGGATGGCCGAAGCATTTGAGACCACCATCGATCTGGCACGGAACCTTGCCGTCCGCATCGTAGAAGCCGTCCATGACGTCCTTCACCGCGCCGCCTTCGGGCGAAATGAAGAGATCTTCCATGGTCACGAGCTCGGTGATGGAGAAGCAGTCATGCACTTCCATCATGCTGACCTGCTCGCGCGGATTGTCGATGCCGGCTTCCTTGTAGGCCTTTTTGGCCGCAATGCGGGCCGTATGGAAGTAGCTCCCGTCCCAGCTGTTGTGCTGGCTTTCAAGGCCGTTCGAGACGGAAAGCTGCATGGCCTTCACGGTCACGATGTCCTTCTTGCCCATGGCCTTGGCGATTTCCGGCGTGGTCACGATGGCCGCCGCCGCACCGTCCGACACGCCGCAGCAGTCGAAAAGGCCGAGCGGTTCGGCGATCATCGGGGCTCCCATGACCTGCTCCTCGGTCACCTCGTTGCGAAGATGAGCCTTGGGGTTCTTGGCGCCGTTCGCGTGGCTCTTTACCGAGACATGCGCGATGGCACGCTTCAGGTCGTCCTTGTTCACGCCATGCTTGGCCCGATAGGCCGAGGCAAGCTGCGCGAAGTTGCCCGGCGCGGACCCCGAGGGTGACCACTGCGGGTTGAGCGTACCCATATTGCCGACCGGCAGGCCGCCATAGCCAGTGTCCTTGAGCTTCTCGACGCCAAGCGCGAGGGCGATATCCGCGGCGCCTGAGGCGACCGCATAAACCGCACCGCGCAGGGCTTCCGAGCCCGAAGCGCAGAAATTCTCGACGCGGGTCACCGCAATGTTCGGCAGGCGCAGCGCGAGAGAGAGCGGCGTGCCGCCCTTGCCCGTGCCGATTTCGTCGATATGCGTGGAGAACCACGCCGCGTCGATCTGCGTCGGCTCCACGCCCGCATCCTGCATCGCCTCCAGATAGGCCTCGACCATCAGCTCTTCGGGGCCAGCGTCCCAGCGCTCACCGAACTTCGAGCAACCCATGCCGAGGATCGCGACCTTGTCCTTGATACCTGTCGCCATATCCGTTTCTCCCTATTCGGCCGCCTGGCCCGTTTGTGATTTTGCTTCGCTCGACACGACGGGAACCGCCTTCCAGAAGTAGCGGCGGAAACCGCGCTTGTCGTCGAATTCCTTGATCCGGAAAACGAGCTTCACTTCCATGCCGGAATCGACCGTGCCGGGTTCCACATCCGTGAAATCCATCATGATCCGGCCGCCCTCGTCGAACACGACCATGCCGTAATGGTTCGGCGGGTTCATGCTGAAGGAAAGGAAGTCCGCCGACCAGGACAGTATCTTCGCCTTCTTCTCGGCGAACTTGTAAGGCTCCTGCGTGTCGACCGTGTGGTTGTTCGGGTTCACCGAGATCCGTGAACGCGGGAACTGAACGACACCGGTTTCCGTGCAGCGGCCGCCCACGAGCCCCATGAGCATGTCCTCGTTGCGGTAGAGCGTGGTGAGCGCAGTCTTCTTGTCCTGCTCCGCGCGCATGCCCTTTTCCCACTCGACCAGACCATTGAAGGTGAGGAACTTCATGTAGTTCGTCTCTTCGGCCCGGTTCTGTAGCGAACCGGTGATGCCGCGCTTGCTCGCCTGGCTGGCGATCTTGTCCGTCACCTCGAAGACGAGCGCATCGCAGCCGCCGCCGAAATGGAGAACCAGCACCTTGTCGCCGGGCTTCGCCTCGGTCTGCAGGGTGTGGACCAGCATGACGAGCGAATGCGCCGCACCCGTCTCGCCGCAATTCGCCGCCAGCGTGTCGCGCGCCGTTTCAGGGTCGATGCCCGAGCGCTTCGCGAGCTGCTGAACGAACTTCATCCCGAATGTGCACGGAAGGATGAAATGCTTGATGTCTCCTGCGCTTACGCCAGATTTCTCAAGCGCAGCCTTCACGGCCTTCGGGACGATCTTCGAAAAACCTTCGTCGCGAATCCAGCGCTCTTCCCAGTTGTAGTCGAACTCTTCCGTATCGCCGCGGAAATGGTCCACGAAGTCGACCGTCAGGCTCGCCCCGCCGAGATAACTGGCAATCACGTTGTCGGTACCAACGGAAACAGCGGCAGCGCCGTCTCCGAAATCGAGTTCCTGTGCCGTCACAGCCTTGGTTTTGCGGTGGTCCGAGGCCAGAACAAGCGCATTCTTCGCCTCACCTGCCTTCACGGCCGAGAGGGCCTGCATCAGCGCCGAGGTGCCGGCGCGCTGCGTCGAAGCGACGTCCACCGCGCGGACATGGCTTTCCAGCGTGAGCGCCGCGGAGATGATGCCGCTATTCAGGCGATCCTTGAAGGGCATGGTCGTGGAGCCGAAGTAGAGCGCGTCCACATGGCTCCGGTCATCATCGGGCCCGAGGAGATCGCGGGCGGCCTCGACCGCCATCGTCACGGAATCCTCATCCCAATTCGCCATCGAGCGCTCGCCCTTTCCCTTGCCGAGAAAGTTGGGCGCTACCCAGGCATTCGCCTGAGCGATCGATTTCCGTTGAAGCCTGAGGCGCGGGATATATCCGCCATAGGCGGTGAGTCCCACCGTTTGCTGGGCCATTCGTCTCCCCTTCTGAACCGACTGGTTATTGTTGGCCGGAGTTTACCGGCGATGCGGGGCGGCTCACAACCACCACAATGGGCGGCCTCAAAGGCTCAATCGGCCGCTGCGTCAACCTTCAGCTTTCCACCACGAAACAGGCGATCTTGCGCTGCTCAAGCGCCTTGCAGGCCGATTTGGCCTCCGCAATCTCGCCGAACGCCCCCGCCTGCAGGCGATAGAAGATGCCCTTGTCGCCGAGGTCCGCTCTCTGGATTTGCGGAACTTCGCTACCTAGAACACCGGACGCATCGCCTGAAATCTCGCTCCACGCCTTTTTTGCCAAAGCTTCTTCCCGGAATGCACCAAGCTGGATCCGGTAGCGAGCTGCCGCCTCCAGGGTCCGGTGTGAGTTGCCCGCAGCCAACTCTTGCGGCTTGTCAGGCGAGGCCGCTTCGGTCGGACGAAGCGATCCGGTTACGAGTTCGCCCGGGGGCGGCGATGCGTCTGCGGAAGAGGACGATCCATCTTCAGTAGTCGGGAAACGCGTAGCTGTCGTCCGCCAGCCGCCGAGGCTCGCAACTCGAATGATGTGCCCGCCTTCATTGCCTGAAGAGGCGGCCTGGAACGGTGCAAGCATTGAGGGAACAACGCGCGCTTCGCTTCTTGCCCCCTCATTGACGCGCGCATTCTCGGAAAGCATGGGTGACAGAGCCTTGAGCTTCGTTTCGGCCAGATCGAATTCGGGGTCGAGAGCCAGCGCCAGCCTGAGATCTTCGGACGCCTCGTCGATCTTGCCTTGCTGTTCGAGCGAAAGCGCGCGTCCGAAAAGGGGCAACCTGCGTTCCCTGCCCTTCATATGATCGATCGCCGCGCTGTAATGCCGAATTGCCCGGGAGTGATCGCCTCTGCGTCGCTCCAGATTGGCAAGGTTGTGATAGGCCGCGGCATAACCGGGATCGAGACGAAGGGCCTCGAGATAGTCGCGTTCTGCAGCACTTTCCTGGCCCGTATTCGCCAGCGCGATACCCCGGTTGTAATAAGCCTTGGGCAGAACCTTGGCAGGTAGCGCTCCGCTCTCTATTGCCTTCGTGTAATCGCCGATCGCTGCTTCCCGCTGTCCCATTTTCTGGAAGGCGACGCCGCGATGGTGCCAGGCAAGAGCCGTTTCTTCGACGGAAAGCCCTCCGCTACCCAACGCCTTCGAAAATTGCGAAACCGCCCTGTCATAGACGCCGCGCTCCACCGCTTCCACACCACTCTTCATGAAAGCGGTCGCTTCCGCCTTTGCATCGTCAGCGCGAACCGGCAATGGCATTAGAATTATGCAAAGCCCTGCCAACGCCGTTACCAGCGCAAGCGATGCGCGCCGGGCGCGATGGCGCCGGAATTCTCCAGCTTCGAACAGACGCCGCATCTGCTGGCTCTCCCTCGAAAGGCGACAGCGATTAATCACAGCAGAAATTTACCACGACGGGCCGATGCAACATCTCCGAAACCGGAGTTGTTAAATCAAATCAAATACTTAGTGAGTAGTAGGTATTCCGCGGCTGCGCCTCAAACAGGCGAATCGCGATTATTCGACCGTAACCGATTTTGCGAGATTTCGGGGCTGGTCAACGTCGGTGCCCTTGGAAACGGCGGTGTGATAGGCGAGGAGCTGAACCGGAATCGCGTTGACGATCGGAGCAATCAGGGGGTCGACGGCAGGCACTTCCACTCTGGCCCAAAGCCCGTCTCCCGCACGCGCAATCCCCTCCTTGTCGGCAATCAGAACAACATGCCCGCCTCGCGCGATCACTTCCTGCATATTCGAGATCGTCTTCTCGAAAAGGGAGTCCACGGGCGAGATCACGACGACCGGCACTTCTTCGTCGATGAGTGCGATCGGACCATGCTTGAGTTCTCCAGCCGCATATCCCTCGGCATGGATGTATGAAATTTCTTTGAGCTTCAATGCGCCTTCCAGTGCGATCGGATAGTTATGCCCGCGTCCGAGATAAAGCACGTCCCGCGCCTTGGCGATCTCGGCGCTGAGGGTCTGAATGGCGTTGTCCTGATTGAGAGCCTCGGCAACATGGCGGGGCACTTCGAGAAGCGTACGGACAATGCGGCCCTCTTCTCCTTTTGCAATCGTGCCGCGCGCAAGCCCCATGCGTACAGCAAGAACTGCCAGAGTGGTAAGTTGACAGGTAAATGCCTTGGTCGAGGCAACACCGATTTCGGGGCCCGCATATGTTGGCATGATCGCATCGGAGGCGCGCGCGATGGACGATTCCGTCACATTCACGATTGAAATGACTTTCTGCCCTTCTGCCTTGCAATATTGAAGCGCGGCAAGGGTGTCTGCCGTCTCACCTGATTGGGAGATGAAGATCGCGAGCCCGCCTTCCGGCAAGGCCGCTTCGCGATAACGGAACTCCGACGCGATATCGACCTCCGCCGACACGCGGGCATATTTTTCGAACCAGTATTTGGCAACGAGACCGGCGTAGAAAGCCGTCCCGCATGCGATGATCGTAACCTTGGGCACTGAGGCCAGATCGACGGGAAGCGCAATGTTCCGCAACGTATCGTTCAGCGGGTCGATATACTCGGACAGAGTATGGCCGATAACCTCGGGCTGCTCGAAAATCTCTTTCGCCATGAAGTGGCGATGGTTTCCCTTGTCCACCAGCGCCGCCGAGACGTCGGTGATCTTGATTGGCCGCTTCACTTCATGGCCATTCGCATCGCGGATCACGGCGCTATCGCGCGTAATTTCGACGCGATCTCCTTCCTCCAGAAATGCGACCCGGTTGGTCATGGGCGCGAGAGCGAAAGCATCCGATCCGAGATACATCGAATTCACGCCATATCCGACGGCGAGCGGGCTGCCGCGGCGGGCGCCAATCATCAGGTTGTCCTCGCCGCGAAAGATGATGCCGAGCGCGAATGCGCCCTCCAACTCGGAAATGGCGGTGGCGACAGCCTTTCTCGGGTCCATGCCCTGATCGAGATAGTATGTGACGAGATGAGCGATCACTTCGCTGTCCGTTTCGGTCGCAAAGACCGCCCCATGGGCCGAAAGCCGCTCTCGAAGTTCGCGGAAATTCTCGATGATACCGTTGTGAACGATAGCCACCCGATCGGTCGCATGCGGATGGGCGTTCCTTTCGATCGGGGCGCCATGCGTCGCCCATCGCGTATGTCCGATGCCGATGGTCCCGTCGAGCGGCGATGCTTCGAGTGCCTTTTCGAGGTTGAAAAGCTTCCCCTCGGCACGCCGGCGCTCGATATCGCCATGCGTGAGTGTCGCAATGCCGGCGCTGTCATATCCTCGATATTCAAGCCGCTTCAGCGCCTCGAGGATAACAGGAGCAACGGGTTCCGTTCCGATGATACCGACAATACCGCACATGATCAGTCGCCTGAGGATGCCTTCTTGATGTCTTCGTTCCTGGCGCGGAAAGCTGCCGCCCAGCCCGCCTTCTCGATCTGGCGGCCGCGCGCCACCGCGAGCGCATCCGCGCTCACATCTTTCGTAACAACGCTTCCCGAGCCGAGATAGGCGCCATCGCCGATCTTGACCGGCGCCACGAGCGAGGAGTTCGAGCCGACGAATGCGCCTGCGCCGATATCGGTGAAGAACTTGTTATAGCCGTCGTAGTTGCAGGTGATTGTGCCTGCGCCGATATTGGCGCCCGCGCCGACGCGTGCATCGCCGATATAGGAAAGGTGGTTGATCTTGGCCCCCTCTTCGACCTTTGCCTTCTTCGTCTCCACGAAATTGCCGATCCGCGCCTTCCGGCCGATTTCAGACCCGGGCCGGATCCGCGCGAAGGGGCCGATCTCCGCACCTTCCGCAATCTTCGCGCCTTCGAGATGCGAGAACGCCTTGATCGTGACTGCGTCCTCGATGTCGCAGCCAGGGCCGAACACCACGTTCTGGCCGACGGTCACGTCGCGTCCGAATTTCGTGTCGAAACTCAGATAGACAGTGTCCGGGTCGAGAAATGTGACACCCTCCGCCATCGCTTCACGGCGCATGCGCTGCTGCAGGGATGCCTCCGCGGCGGCGAGATCCGCCCGGCTGTTCACGCCTTGAATGTCGGCCTCCGGACAGGTGACACAGACGCAGTCGATACCCGCGTCGCGGCCAAGGGACACCACATCGGTCAGATAGTATTCGCCCTGCGCGTTCTCGTTGGAGAGCCCTTCCAGCAGCTTTCCGAAATGTGCTGCGGGAACGGCCATAGGGCCGCCGAAACAAAGCTTGGTCCGCCGCTCCTCCTCGTTCGCATCCTTGTGCTCGACGATCCGGCGAACCTTGTCATCATCAAGCAAAATACGGCCATAGCCCGTGGGGTCAGCCGCCTCGAAACCGAGAATGACGATACTGCCGCTCATGCGGCAAGTTTCGACCATGTCCGCGAGCGTCCCGGCACGCACAAGCGGCGTGTCTCCGAAGACGACCAGAACGACACCCTCGCCACCCCGCAGCTCCGGCAAGGCCGTCCGTGCCGCGTCTCCTGTCCCGAGCTGGCTCTTCTGTACGACGACGGCCAGATCGTCCCGCTGATTGCGCGCATAGTTCGCGACTTGATCCATGTCGGGCCCGACGACAAGCACCGTCCTGGCCGAACCGTCGAACCTTGTGTTTGCAAGCACATGGCCGAGCATCGGACGGCCCGCAATCTCATGCAGAACCTTCGGCAGGCGCGACTTCATGCGGGTGCCTTTTCCCGCCGCCAGAATGACGGTGCTGAGGGCGGTGGACGTCATGGCCTCGAAATGTCTCCTTATGCCGCTTGGTAGTGCGACAAGAATTTGCCTCTCCGGCGCCTTAGCCGGAAATAAATTTATATTTCGCTATGTTGCCCTGATTCATTCAGGAACAGGTTAAGGAAATCAGCGCTCGCGCTCGCCGAGGCGCCTTTCCCAGGCAAGGGCATGACTCACGATCCGGTCGAGATCGTCATGCGCCGGCGTCCATCCGAGTGTCGCCTTGACCCTGCCGGGATCGGAAACGATGGAAGCGGGATCGCCGGGACGCCGCGCCGCTTGTCTGACCTCGAAGGAATGTCCCGCGGCTCTCTCGACAGCCGCAAGCACTTCGCGAACCGAGAATCCATGACCGTAGCCGCAATTGGCGACCAGGCTTGCCCCCCCCTTGCGCAAATAATGGAGAGCCGCCGTATGCGCCGCCGCAAGATCGCTCACGTGGATATAGTCTCGGATGCAGGTTCCGTCTGGCGTTGGATAATCCTCCCCGAAGATCTCGATATAGGGCCGCCGGCCAAGCGCCGTCTCGCAGGCAACCTTGATGAGGTGGGTCGCATTCAGCGTGGACTGTCCCACACGGCCTTCGGGATCGGCTCCGGCGACGTTGAAGTAGCGCAAGGCGGCATACGTGACCGGATGGGCGGCCGCGACATCCTCAAGCATCCACTCCGTCATGAATTTCGAGCGGCCATAAGGCGACATCGGCTTCAGCGCCGCTTCCTCGGTCGCGGGCGATACCTCCAGCATGCCGTAAACGGCCGCAGTGGATGAAAAGATGAAATGCTTCACTCCCCCCGCGACGCAACGCTCAATAAGCGTCCGGGATTTGGCGGTGTTGTTCAGGTAATATTTCAGAGGATCGCTGACGGACTCGGGAACGACGACCGAACCAGCGAAATGGATTACCGCTTCGACCGCATGATCGTGGAGAATACGGTCGACGAGTTCCTTATCCGCGATATCCCCGATATGAAGCGTTGCGGCACGCTGGACCGCCCAGTCGAACCCGGTTGAAAGATTGTCGAGAACGACGACCTCCTCCCCCGCACTGAGAAGGTCGATGACGGCGTGGCTACCGATATAGCCAGCGCCGCCGGTTACCAGGATGCTCATGGCTCACCTTGCCTGAAACTCGGATCAGGCCCGGTTATACCTTGAATTTCGTCTCCACATAGTTGACGAGCATCTGAACGGACTCCTCGACAGAGAGCCTTGAGGTATCGATCGCCAGTTCAGGTGTCTCGGGGGCCTCATAGGGAGCCGAAATGCCGGTGAAATCCTTGATTTCGCCCGCACGAGCCTTCTTGTAGAGCCCCTTCGGATCGCGCGCCTCGCAGGTAGCGACGTCCGCCTGGACATAGATTTCATGGAAATCCTTGCCCGACGCCTCTCGCGCACGGTCGCGATCCGACCTGTAAGGCGAGATGAACGAGGTGATGACGATCATGCCCGCCCGGGCAAAGAGCGCGGCAACCTCGCCGACACGGCGGATATTCTCGGCTCGATCTTCCGGTGAGAAGCTGAGATTGGCGTTGAGCCCGTGACGGACATTATCCCCGTCCAGTACGTAGACGTTATATCCCTTGTCGAAGAGCTTCTGTTCGAGCGCGACGGCGACCGTCGACTTGCCCGCGCCGGAGAGGCCGGTAAACCAGAGGACACCGCCCTTGTGGCCATTGCGGAAGATACGCTGCTCTGCGGTAACGCCATGTTCGACGCGGGTAATGTTGGTCGAGCGTGCCGTGATGAGACCGCGCTGGTCGGCATAGCCTTCCATCGAAACGATACCGCCGCCGGCGATGTCGTACTTATCGATAAGCACGAAACGTCCGGTCTTCGGCGCATCGGAAAACTCGTCGAGCGCAAGCATGCGGCGCGACCGGATGACAACCTCCGCGACCTGATTGCGCTCAACCTGATTCGACGAACTGTTCGAGAGATCGCTCGTGTCGATGATGCTTTCGATGGACTGAATCGTGACCGGCGCCTCGAGCGTACCGAGCTTTATTCGGTAGCTCTTGCCTTTGGTCATCGGCTCCTGACCAAGCCAGAAGATCCGGGCACGGAACACGTCCGTCTCGATGGGAGCGTTCTCGACATGGCTGATAAGCTCGCCACGCTCGACGAAAATCTGCTCATCGAGTGTGATGCCAACAGATTGACCGGCAATGCCCTCCGTGGGCGGCTGATGGCCAGGCACCGTCGACCAGTACTCGATCGACTTGATTTTTGCCGTCTTGTTCGAGGGAGAAAATACGATCTCGTCACCGACGGAGAAACGCCCTTCTTCGATACGGCCGGCGATGATGCGGCGATGATCGAACTTGTAGACATCCTGCACGGGGAAACGAAGCGGACGGTCAACCGGCGACGCGTTCGGCATGAAGCTGTCGAGCGCCTTGACGATCGTCGGCCCCTTGTACCAGGGCGTCTTGTCGGACTCGGTGACGATGTTATCGCCCTGACGGGCCGAGACGGGAATGACGAAAGTAGGCGTCACGCCGATCGACCCGAGATAGTCGCGATATTCCTGCTCGATCAGGTCGAACTGGTCCTTCTCGTAATTGATCAGGTCCATCTTGTTGACGGCAACGGCGACCTGACGGATTCCGAGAAGGTGAAGGAGATAGCCGTGGCGGCGAGATTGCTCGCGCACGCCTTCGGCAGCATCGATGATCAGCAGCGCCGCATCGGACTGCGCCGCGCCGGTGATCATGTTCTTGAGGAACTCCTTGTGACCGGGGGCGTCGATGATGGTGTAGTCGCGCGCATCGGTCTTGAACCAGATCTGGCTCGTGTCGATGGTGATGCCTTGATCGCGCTCCGCCTGCAGGGCATCCATGAGAAAGGCCCATTCGAACGGTACGCCGCGGCGCTCGCACATGGCCTTGATCGACTCATATTTGCCGTCAGGCAGCGATCCGGTGTCATGGAACATACGACCGACGAGAGTGGACTTTCCGTGGTCCACATGACCGACAATGACGATGCGCAGCAGATCGCGCGACGAGGCAGGGTTGTGGTTCACGGCGGCGAGCTTCACTTTGGCTTCGGATGCTTCGGGCATGGTGCGAACTCCTTACAGATAGCCGTCGGCCCGAAGACGCTCGAAGGCATCTTCCGACTCGTGGTCCATGGCGCGGCCGGAACGCTCGGAGATTTTCGTCGTCCGCAATTCCTCGATGATGTCCTCAATGGTCGTTGCGCTGCTGGCCACCGGGAAGGTGATGTCCTTGTCGCCGAGCGAACGGTAGCGCTTGCCATCCTTCGCAAAATAAAGCGGGATCGTCGGGATCTGCTCACGAAGCGTGTAGAGCCAAATATCGATCTCCGTCCAATGCAAAAGCGGATGCACGCGAATGTGGGTACCCGGAGGGAAATCCGTCTTGAACTGGTCCCAGAATTCCGGCGGCTGATCCTTGAAGTCCCACTGCCCTGTCGCGCCACGCGGGCTGAACACGCGTTCCTTGGCGCGGGTTGCTTCTTCGTCGCGGCGGATGCCGGCGAAGAGCGCGTTGAACTTGTGCTTCTCGATGGCCTTTTTCAGACCAGCGGTCTTGCGGGCAGCCGAGCGCGCGGCCGGCGGCAGCGTATCGTCAACCTCCTTGATCGGCGGGCAGAGTTCGCGAATGAAGTTGAGGTTCCATTCCGCTGCATAGCGATCCCGGAACTCGTACATCTCCGGAAATTTCTTTTCCGTGTCGACATGCATCACCGGGAACGGCACGTGACCGAAAAAGGCCTTTCGCGCGAGCCAGATCATGACGTTGGAGTCCTTCCCCAACGACCAGAGCATCGCGATGTTCTCGATCCTGTTGAATGCTTCGCGGAAAATGAAAATGCTCTGGCTTTCGAGCTGATCGAGACGATCCATGACTGCCTTCCTGCCCGGCGGCACCGGCGCCGCCACACAAAACACATGAAAAATCCGGGGTTAGAAAACTAACCCCGTCACGGCTTGTGATTTAATCTCCCATTCGATGCATTGCAAGCAGGAACTAGCCAAAAATGGCGACGATCCGATCGAAATAGGAACGAAAATCTAGCGCCGACCAAACCCCTTTCGCACACCGGAAGGCTTATCGCAACGGGCGGCGGGAATGTGCTTCTCGGCGGCGCGGCGAACCGGCCGCAGCCGGACCACGGAGGGTTCAAGGCGGCCATTTCGGCTGATGTTCTTTCCGTCCAGCTTGAGCATGAGCTGATCCAGGCGGCTTCGCATCTCGCGTTCGGCAAGTGCCTGCTCCAATTCCCGCTGGTTCCTGCGGCTGCTGGCCTGCAGCGCCGTCAGAACCACCACCAGAAAGATCAGACCGCCAATCGAAATCTGGGTCTCCAGGGAGAGATTCCCGAGGAGTTCAGCAAGCGACATATTGTTCCCCATCCAAATCGTTCAGCGCGGCTAGCGCGCGCCCTTCGCGGACTCTATGCAGAATCCGGGCCTCCGCCAGTGCATTGGCGCATCAACGTCAGGGAAAGAAAAAGCAAGGACGTCGCGACTGTTTTGAGGGCAATTGACCATGTTTTGTGCAGAGTTCCGCGAGTTTTTATGGCCACGGCCGCGAATGACCGGCTTCCTCCGAGGTATCTGCTTGTGTATGTAGGCCACAACCGAAATCGAAGACGACCGGACGGACGCAGATATGGACGACGCCATCGACAGCCTGATCGCCGGATACCGCGCCTTCCGGAAGGGCCAGTATCGCCAGAATGAAGAGAGATATCAGTCACTTGCGGCGAAACGGCAGCAACCAAAGGCACTGATCATCGCCTGCTGCGACAGCCGCACGGACCCCGCGATGGTCTTCCAGTCAGACCCCGGCGAGCTCTTCGTCGTGCGCAACGTGGCGAACCTCGTGCCGCCATACGAACCCGACAGCCACTACCACGGCACCAGCGCGGCGCTGGAATTCGGCGTAAAATCCCTGCAGATCAAGGACGTGATCGTGATGGGACATGCCGGCTGCGGCGGCATCGAAGCACTCTATGAAGGCGCGAAAGGCAAGCCCACCCCCGGCGACTTCCTGCCCAACTGGATCTCCCTGGCGAAGGACGTCGCGGAGCAAGTCGTTGAAAAACATGGAGATATCGAGCGTCCCGCCGCTCTGCGCCTGATGGAGCAGCAGGCGGTCGTCGCCTCGCTCGACCGGCTGCGGACTTTCCCCTTCATCGCCGAGCGCGAGGATAAAGGCGAGCTCAAGCTTCACGGCTGGTTCTACGGCATCGGCACCGGAATTCTCTCGGTCTACGATCCGGACACGGGCCGTTTCGTCGACGTCACCGAGTGACCGTCACTCAAATGTCATCGAAACGTCACATTCGGACGGATTGTCCCCGCGACCGGGGATAAGACCTGGCCGCCCATCCGCGCGACGGGAACGAGATATCCTCAGGAGCAGGCAGCCGGCGCTTCACCGCTGACATAGTCGCGGAAGACCCAGCCGCTCGTGCCGTCCTGCCGCTTCACCTCACGCCAATATTCCGTCCGGTCCCGGCCGAGAAGCGCAACCTCCTCGCATGACTTGAGGACGGCGACGATCTTGCCCGAATTGTCGGGCTTCGACCGGACATAGACGCTTCCGGTCGCGAAATGCGGAGCTGCGGAGGAAGAAATATTGTCCCCCTGCTCTTCCGCGGGCACCTCGGATGAGGCAGAGGCCAGCCCGGCAGGTTCCGAGGCGGCCGCTTCGGTCGAAACGACAGAGACCGCTTCCGGCTCGGCGGAAGATACTCCGGACAAGGATGAAACGTCCGGAACGGTTTCCATTTTCTCCGCGCTTGCGGGAGCGGCTTCGGATTCGGACATCTCGGCCAGGGGCTCGTTGCCGGAGGTGAAGGAAGCCTGTTGCAACATGGCCGGCGCTTCCCTTCCAGGCGCTCGCGAGACCAGATCCGCGACCACCGGCCCGGATGCCTGTGTTTCCGGCGCTGCAGGCAATATCGTATTGCCGCGATCGGCCACCGCCGCCACGCTTCGAACCTCCGCGGGAACCGCCGGCGCAGAAGCGGCGCGCGCCGCAATGGCTGCCGCCTTTTCCGCTTCGACGCTCGCCACCGCTATTTCTTCACGCGGCGGACCGAAATCGATGACGAAAGAAGCCGCCAGCAACAATCCGAACAGGACCCCGCCGCCAACCCAGGCGAGTCTCCTGGTCGAGATCATGGTCCATGGAATTTCGGGTTCGGAGTAATCGGCACGCTCGATCGTCTCATGCACTTCCTCGCCTAGACGCGACAGAGGCCGCTCTACATCGACATCGAGATATTTTGCATAGGCGCGCGTGAAGCCGACCGTCTGCGGCAAGGCAGGCAGGAGCTCGAACTGTCCCGCCTCTATGGCCTGCAGATAAATGGGCCTGATGCGGATTGCGTCCGCTATGTCCTTCAGCGTGAGTCCCGCCTTCTGACGGGCATCGCGAAGGGCATTGCCGATTTCTTCTTTGTGTCCTGTCATCCGGGAAGTCCCGCCGTTCCGACATTCGCAAGGAAGGCTAGCTTCACAGGGTTAACAAGTGTGTACGATTTTGTCCCCCTTTGAGTTGTTTCACACCCGGATTGGCGCGCGGCTGTCTCCCTTGCGCGACAATTGGAAGCTCCTTGAAGGGGCCCGGGAGTTTTGACAAAAGCCCCGGGCAGGCTAAGCTCTCCTTCATGCGGTACCAGAGTGAACGCCAGTTTCTGACGCCAGGTACGTTGCTCGCGGGAGATTAGCCCCGGGCCGACGACGCCTTTGTGCGCGCGACGTCCGGGGATCATCCTCAATCCAAATTTCCAGATCATCCGCCGGCAGGCCCGAAGGGCCTTGCCGTCTAGAGGATTTCCGCGATGTCTATTCGAGACAACGGCGCGACGCGCCTGCGTTCACTTCACCCGGTCCCGGCAAACGGGAACGGCCGCCCCCTTCTGGGGCTTCACGATTATGGAAGGCTGGAGGTCGCCGCTTTCCAGGAACTCGACATGCTGAGCCCGATGAGGCCCCGCCTCGCCAGGCTCCTGTCCGAGGCGCGCGTGGTGCCCTCGCCGGAAATTCCGGCGAATGTGATCACGCTCGGCACCACCGTGCGCTACCGCGTGGACGGCGACCGCATGGAGCGGCGCCTACTCACGCTTGGCCGCGAACATGTGCCGAGTGGCCAGTATGTGAGCGTTCTGACGCCTGTCGGCCTTGCCCTGCTGGGCCGCACGCCCGGTGAAACGGTGGAGGCCGAAACCTTCAACGGCGACATATTGCGTATCGTGATTTCCATGCTGGAGCATCAGCCGGAAGCGGAAGCCCGCGCTCGAAGCTTCGGCGGATATGACGACGGACCGGAGGCAGCGTGATGGCCATGAACGCTGAAGCCGTGGCAATTGAGCAGGATCTGCCTCCGATCGTCGTTGCGGAGGAACAGTTCGATGAACTTTCCTCCGTCGCCGAGAGGCTCGTGGACGCCATTCCCGAGGTCGGACTCTTTCTCGAACGGGAGCTCGACCGCGCGAAGCTGATGCCGCTCGCGCGGATGCCACATGATGTCGTGACGATCGGCTCGACCGTCTCCTTCATCTTCGGCATGACCGGGCGGGCGGAACGTCTCAAACTCGTCTGGCCGGAAGGCAACATCGCCGATCACGGTCTGGTGTCGCTGGCATCGCCGGTCGGCGTCGCGTTGCTCGGCATGAAGGCCGGAGAGACGATCTCGTGGAGCACGCGCTATGGCGATATCCGCTCACTGAAGGTGCTGGGAGTGGAACGCGAGCGGTAAGGACAAGACGGGCGCGGCGAACAAGGCCGCGCCCGTTTTCATGCCGTCCTGTAAGGCTCGGGCGAAGCCTCGGGATATTGAGGCAGCCCGTCATCGAGCGCGATCCAGGGAATGCGCGAGGTGACCCAGATGTGCATCTCCGGATGGAGCGCCGAAGGCTTGTCGAAGGTTGCGAGCGGAAATGCCAGCCGCTCGCCATCCGCAGGTTCGATCGTCACGCGCGTGCCGCAGCGCGGACAGAAGTGCCGCTTCAGCCGTGGCGACGACTGCCAATATGACGTTTCGCCCACGACCGTGACGGCGGATTTCGGAAAGCTCGCCTGCACGATGAAGGGAGAGGCCATCGCCTTCTGGCAGATGCGGCAATGACAGATGCGAACCCCAATAGGCGGCGCTTCCACACGGAAGCGCACCGCACCGCAGGCGCAGCCGCCTTCGTAAGGAGGCGACAGATTGTCCGGATGAGCGGACATGAGACCTCCCCTTGCCTGCTACATCTTCATGCGCATGTGGCCGAGATAATCCACCTTGCCGAGCGGGACGCCCCTGAGGCGGAGGAGATCGTAGGCCGTGGTGACATGGAAATAGAAATTCGGGAAGGAGAAGGAGAGCAGGAAATTCTCCACCGTGAAGGGAAGCTGATGCTTTCCGAGATGGAAGACGATGTCCTTGCCGGCGCAGCCATTCACCGCTTCGGGCGAGACATTCCGGAGCTTCTCCTGCGCTTCCTCGACCACACGCTGCAAATCGCTGTAGCTCCAGGTGCCGGGGTCTTGCGGCGGACGGAATTCGCCCTGCCGGATGCCTTCGATGGCGCCCGCCGAGTGATGAGCGATGGACGCGATCTGGAAGCTGAAGGGAAGCATGTCGCCAGCCAGGCGCGACTTCACGACCTCGTCGGGGTCGGTGGCTTCCTTCTCGCAGAATTCGAGGCCCTTCCTGAGAAAGCCCGAAGCGCCGCCAAGCGCCTGCAGGTAATTGGGGACGGTAAGGTCATAGAGCGAAATCGTCATCTTCTCTCCTTGCGCCGCGCCGGCGGCGCCTTTCGTGTCAATGTCGGGATGCTCCACCCGGCGGGGCGGAACCGCAAGCCCTTCCATGTGTTGGTGCCGGAAGACTTCGCGACTTGCGCTGAACAAAGCTGAACAAGGAGAAGATGCTTGCTGCCGCTGCACAAGCAGACGGGCATGTCGGTGAGCGGCCTGGCCCTCCAGTATGCTTATTCCTAGCCCTTCGGGACCAGCTTGCCGCCATCGCCTTGCGCCGGTAGTCTGCGGGACTTTTTACTGGCCGAAAACCGTTCCATGACCGACATGCCTTTTCGCGGCTACGCCTTCATCATCGGCGCGATGAAATGCGGAACCACGACACTTCACACCCTGCTGGATCAGCATCCAGCCATTACCGTGCCGCAGGAAAAGGAACCAAACTTTTTTCAGAATGCGGAAGAGACGAATGCCGAGGTTTACGAAGCCATCTTCCCCGATCTAGACAAGACGCGTCACGTCTGGACGCTGGATGGATCGACGAGCTACAGCAAAACGAAACGCTGGCCCAATCCGCCGAAGCGGATCGCGGAGCTGCCTGGCGAAAAACGCATCATCTATCTGATGCGCGATCCCGTGGCCCGGATCGAAAGCCACATCGCGCACAGCGTTTCGCGCGGCCGCTGGCTGGAGAAATACAGTGTCGCACTTTTGAAGGAAACTTCCTCTTATGCGCGGCAGATCGGGGCCTATGAGGCGGCCGGCCTGCTGAACGACATGATGCTGATCGATTTCGACGAGCTCTGCCGCGAGCCCGTCGCCGTTGCGGCACGCGTGTTCGAATTTCTCGGCCTCGATATTCCAGATATCGTTCCTGTGCCGCCGCAGAATACGCGCCGGACCCAGCAACGCTTCATGCCGGAAGAGGACGCCACGCGCTGGCGCAAACGCCTCAACCAGGAAATGCGCACTCTCGTGGAGAAGTACGGTTTCGAAGCCGAATGGACCCGGCCATATCTGGAAGACGCTCCACAGCCCAAAAGGCCCCGCCGGAAACCCCGATAAAGGTGTAGCGCTTGCTTCGCCCGTGGGGCGCCGATAGGCTCGCGCAAAAATTTATCCTTTGGAGACAACGAAATGGCGGGGACGCGCCTTTACCTCCATATAGGCGTCGGCAAATGCGGATCGAGTTCGATTCAGACGGCGCTTACCCGATCACCCGCCGTTGGAGATGTCGCGACTTATGCGAAAATCGCCAGAGATGGCAGCATCAAAGTTCGCCCTTCGGCGTCGCGCGAGACCGGCTACACGGCGTCGATCAATGTCGATACGGTCGATCCGGGCATCCTTCCCGCCATCAGCACCAATCTCGGCGCCGCGATCGAGCGCGCCGGCCCGCTCATTCTCTCCTATGAAGGCTGGCACAATCGCGTGGACATGTTCCGCAAACATCGCCTGCTGGAGGGCTGCGGCCCGGTCACGGTCATCTATTACGTTCGCGCACCGGTCGGTTACGTCAACTCCGCCTGGTGGCAGTGGGGCGTGTGGAAAGGCTGGACCATCGAAAAGGCGATGACACGCTTCACCAATCACGCTCGATACGGATTGCATGCACGTGCATGGGCCGAACTTCCCGAGGTCGAGCGCGTCATCTGCCGTCCGGTCGCGGGCGATGTCGTCCCCGATTTCTTTTCCCTGTTCGGCGTGAACCCGCCCGAGATGGAAAAGACGAATGTAACGCTGCCCGGCGGCGTTCTTCGCCTCATGCAGCGCAACCCGGACCTCTGGAAATCGCATCGCCTGAATTTTCTGCTGGGCGATGCCTTTACCTCCCGTGAGCCCGCACCCTGGGTGCTCGCGCCCGACCAGATAGGCCGCACATCGAGGAGACCCGCGAGAGCACCGAAATGCTGCAGGAGTTCATGGATCCCGATGCGTGGTCGAAGATCAGGGATGACGCTCTGTGGTGGGATGCGAACGCCTATGCGGGAAAAAGAGCGGAAAATCCCTATGAGGGAGAAGTGGCGAATGCGGACACCATCGCCGCGGACCTTCTGAAGCATATCGCGGGCAGCAGCCGCTAGCCGAAAGCGGCACGAGACCCTTTCCCGATCCGGCGGACCGGATAAAGGCAAACTTTTGAAGTTCGTGCCCTGATCCCTTCCCATATCCATTGCCGCCGTCTGCCTTTCGCGGATAGTGTTGCCTGGCATGCTTGTCGAAACCCGGAAAAACGTCGTCATCGTGCCTTACAGAAAGGCCTGGATCGGCGGTCCCGACATCGCCGCGATACCGGAGCACGGGCGCATCACAAGGGCCGGAATACCGGCCGACGAGTTCCGTCCCATTCGGACAGAGCCCGCGCCGCTTGCCGGACACTGGCTCTATGGCGGGCCGCTGAAAGTTCATTTCAGCCACGTCATCATGGACAGCATCATTCGTCTTTGGGCGTTCGATCCGGCGCGCCATGACGGTGTGCTCTTTCCCTATCTGCCTCAACCGCCAAAGGACATTCCGGAGTGGTTCTTGGAGATCGCCGCGCTGTTCGGCGTCGAACGCCATCAGGTCCGCGTGATCCGAAGCCCCATCGCGGCGGAGAGTGTCGATTTCGCCGAGCCCGGCGAGCGGCCGCGCGAGAACCCCTCGGGCTGGTATCTGCGCTTCCTCGACGCCCTGCCGCTGCGCCACGAATCTGAAACCCCGCGCCATGTCTATCTCGGCCGCGTGGAGCGCACGTTTCTGGGCGCGGGTCCGCAGAGCATCGAGGCGCAACTGAGCGGGAACAACGAAGCCGGTTTCTTTCTCGATGCGATCGGCTCCGTCCGCAGACACAATGACGCAGCGTCGCGATGCCGGGCCCGGGCCTTCTTCCTGCTGCTTGCCGCGTTGGCGAGCTTCATTCTGGCGATTTCGCTGCTGCCGCTGCACAAGCAGCCGGGCATGGCGGTGAGCGGCCTGGCCCTCCAGCATCCTTACTCCTAGCCCTTCGGGGTCAGCTTGCCGCCATCGCCTTGCGCCGGTAGTCTGCGGGACTTTTTATCCACCGGACGAACTTCTCGATGACCGAAACGCAATTTCGCGGCTACGCCTTCATCATCGGCGCGATGAAATGCGGAACCACGACCCTTCATGCCCTTCTGGAACAGCACCCGGCTGTTACGGTTTCAAAGAAGAAGGAGCCGGATTTTTTTCAGAAAGCCACTGCGACGAACGCTGAAGATTATGAGGCGATCTTTCCCGAGCTGGACAAGACGAGGCACATCTGGACGCTGGACGGATCGACAAGCTACAGCAAGACGAAACGCTGGCCCAATCCGCCGAAGCGCATCGCGGAGCTGCCCGGCGAGAAGCGCATCATCTATCTAATGCGCGATCCCGTAGCCCGGATCGAAAGCCATATCGCGCACAGCATTTCGCGCGGACGCTGGAAAAAGGGCTACGACACGAAAATTCTGGAGGATGCCTCCTCCTATGCGCATCAGATTGCATCCTATGAGGCGGCCGGCCTGCTGAAAGACATGATGCTGATCGATTTCGACGAGCTCTGCCGCGAGCCCATCGCCGTGGCAACGCGCGTATTCGGATTCCTGGATCTCGATGTTCCGGATCTGACGCCCATGCCGCCCCAGAATACGCGCCGGACCCAGCAACGCTTCATGACGGAAGAGGACGCCGCCACTTGGCGCAAGATCCTGCGGGACGACATCGCCGTGCTTGTGAAACAATATGAATTCGAGGCGGACTGGACGAAGCCTTATCTGGCGGACGAGTGACGACGCAGCCCGCACCTGCCGAAAGGAAAGGTGGTGAGCCCTGATGGGATCGAACCATCGACCTACTGATTAAAAGTCAGCCGCTCTACCGCTGAGCTAAGGGCCCGCCGAAAACGGGCGGAACTGGCGCCGCCCCGGAAAGGTGGCCGGAACTTACGGGCGCTTCCGCGCGGGGTCAACCGGCTTTCGACCGGCAAAAACGGAGGATTCAGCCTCTCAGAGCGGATCTATATCGCCTGCTGCCTGAGCGGACTTGAAGTCGCGGCGGAAGGCTTCGAAACGGCCCTCGGCGATGGCGGCGCGCATGCCTGCCATGAGCTGCTGGTAGTAGTGGATGTTGATCCAGCTCACCAGCATGGAGCCCAGCATCTCTTCCGACTTCACAAGATGATGGAGATAGGCGCGGGAATAATCGCGCGCGGCAGGACAGGAGCTTTCCTCGTCGAGCGGGCGCGGGTCCGCCGCGTGACGCGCGTTCTTCAGGTTCACCTTTCCGCGCCGCGTGAAGGCAAGGCCGTGGCGGCCGTTCCGCGTCGGCATCACGCAATCGAACATGTCGATGCCGAGCGCGACGGATTCCACGAGATCGTCCGGCGTGCCGACGCCCATGAGATAGCGGGGCCTGTCTTCAGGTAGCGAAGGCGTCGTGAAATCGAGGACGCGCAGCATCTCCGCCTGCCCCTCGCCGACCGCGAGACCGCCGACCGCATAGCCGTCGAAGCCGATCTCGCGAAGGCCCGCGACAGAGAGCTTGCGGAGCGGCTCATAAGTGCTGCCCTGCACGATGCCGAAAAGCGCCATGCCTTCCTTTCGATGCGGCTGGGCAACGAAGGCATCCTTCGAGCGCTGCGCCCAGCGGAGCGACATCTCCATGGAGACGCGCGCTTCCTCCTCCGTCGCAGGAAACGGCGTGCATTCGTCGAGCTGCATCTGGATGTCGGAATCGAGCAGGCACTGGATTTCTATGCTGCGCTCGGGCGAGAGCATGTGGCGAGAGCCGTCGATATGCGACTGGAAGGTGACGCCCTCCTCCGTCATCTTGCGGAGCTTGGAGAGCGACATGACCTGGAAGCCGCCGCTATCGGTCAATATCGGATGCGGCCAGTTCATGAAGGTGTGGAGACCGCCAAGCGCCGCGACCTGCTCCGCGCCGGGGCGGAGCATCAAGTGATAGGTGTTGCCGAGAACGATGTCGGCGCCCGCCTCGCGCACCTGCTCGGGATACATGGCCTTGACCGTCGCCGCCGTGCCGACGGGCATGAAGGCGGGTGTGCGGATCTCGCCCCGCGGTGTCGAGATGACGCCGGTGCGGGCGCGGCCGTCCGTGGCGTTGAGGCTGAAGGAAAACGCGCTCACTTCTTAGCCCCGTAAATCAAACAGGCGTCGCCATAGGAATAGAAGCGGTATTTCGCAGCGACGGCATGCGCATAGGCGCGCTTCATCTCATCCGTCGAGCGGAGCGCGGAGACGAGCATGAAAAGCGTCGAACGCGGCAGATGAAAATTGGTCATCAGAATGTCCGTGGCGCGGAAGTGGTAACCCGGCGTGATGAAGATATCCGTTTCCTTCGCGAAGGGATGTACCACACCTTTGGCGTCCGCGGCGCTTTCGAGAAGGCGGAGAGAGGTGGTGCCGACGGCGATGATGCGCCCGCCCCTCGCCCGCGCCTCGTTGATCGCGGCGGCTTCCTCTTCCGAAATCTCGCCCCATTCGGCATGCATCCGGTGCTCTTCCGTGTCCTCCGCCGTGACGGGGAGGAAGGTACCCGCGCCGACATGAAGCGTGAGGCGGACCGTGCCGACGCCGCGCGCGGCGAGCGCGTCCATGAGCTCCGGCGTGAAATGAAGGCCCGCCGTGGGCGCGGCGACGGCGCCGGGCTCGGCGGCGTAGAGGGTCTGGTAGTCGGCGAGGTCTTCCTCGTCGGTCGCGCGCTTCCGCGCGATATAGGGCGGCAGCGGCATTTCGCCCGCGGCAGCGATCGCGGCATCGAGCGCGGGGCCGGACGCGGAAAAGCGCAGGCCCGCCTCGCCACCTTCCGCCTTCTCCTCGACCGTGGCGGAAAGCCCGCCGGGGAAGAAAATTTCCTCTCCGAGATTGAGCTTCTTCGCCGGGCGGAGAAAGGCCCGCCATTCCGAGGCGCCAACGCGGCGATGAAGCATGACTTCGATTTTCGCCGAGGCCTCGCCTCTCGTGCGCGTGCCGAAGAGGCGCGCCGGGATCACCTTCGTATCGTTGAAAACGAGAAGATCGCCAGGCGCGAGAAAGGACGGCAGGTCGCGGACGATACGGTCTTCTAGCGCGTTTTCCTCAGGGCCGATGACGAGCAGCCGCGCTGCATCGCGCGGGCGCGCCGGCCGGAGCGCGATCAGCTCCTCCGGCAGCTCGAAATCGAAATCGGAAACGCGCATTTGATTTTTTGCCCAACTACAACGTCATTGCGAGCGCAAGCGAAGCAATCCAGGGGCGGCAAGCACTGAACCTGCGGCCCTGGATTGCTTCGTCGCGTAGCCTGTCCTCGGGCCGCGCGCAAGCGCGGACCCGTGGGCTCCTCGCAATGACGAGGTTGAATATCAGGCCGCGTCGGCGGCGACGCGCATCTTCACGATGCGGTCGGGCTCGCGCACGGGCTCGCCGCGCTTGATCTTGTCCACGGCGTCCATGCCCGAGATGACCTTGCCCCAAACCGTGTATTGCCGGTCGAGGAAGGTCGCGTCGCCGAAGACGATGAAGAACTGGCTGTCGGCGCTGTTCGGGTCCTGCGTGCGGGCCATGGAGCAGACGCCGCGCACATGGGGCTCGGCGGAGAACTCGGCCGGGAGCTTCTTGCCCGAGCCGCCCGCGCCTGTGCCCGTCGGGTCGCCGCCCTGGGCCATGAAGCCGTCGATGACGCGGTGGAAGGCAACGCCGTCATAGAAGCCTTCGCGCGCGAGTTCCTTGATCCGCGCGACATGCTTCGGCGCGAGGTCGGGCCGCATCTCGATCACGACTTCCCCATGCGGGATTTCCATGATGAGCGTGTTTTCGGGATCCTTGATATCGGTCATGTGTCTCTCGATTCCGTGTTAGTTCGCGTCCGCCGCGACCTGCATCTTGACGATCTTGTCCGGGTTCGACGGGGGCTCGCCTGGCGTGATGTTGTCGACATATTCCATGCCCTCCACCACGCGGCCGAACAGCGTGTAGTTCTCGTCGAGGAAGCTCGCATCGTCGAAGCAGATGAAGAACTGGCTGTTCGCGCTGTCGGGGTCCGACGAACGCGCCATGCCGACCGCGCCACGCGTGAAGCTCTCCTTGTCGGTGAACTCGGCTTCGACATCCGGCTTGAAGGAGCCGCCCATGCCCGTGCCCGTGGGATCGCCGGTCTGGGCCATGAAGCCCGGAATGACGCGATGGAAGACGATGCCGTCATAGAAGCCTTCGCGCGTCAGCTCCTTGATGCGCTCGGCATGCTTCGGCGCGATCTCCGGCAGGAGCTCGATGACCACGCGGCCATCCTTGAGGTCGAGATAGATCGTGTTTTCCGGGTCGAGCGCGAAGGCCTTACCCGAAAGCCCGGCAAGGGCGAAAAGGGCGACGAAAGCCGCCATCAGTCCACGCATGAGATACTCCTGTCAGTTGCGGCCCCCATGCCGCTTACTTTTTTGCCGCGACGGCGGCGAGCACCTTCGTCTTCACCGATGGCGGAACGAAGGGCGTGATGTCGCCGCCCATGGACGCGATCTGGCGGACCAGCGTCGAGGAAATGAACTGCGTCTCCGGCGAGGCGGCGAGAAACACCGTCTCGACATGCGGATTCATGACGCGGTTCATGCCGACCATCTGCGTCTCGTATTCGAAATCGACCGCGCCGCGCAATCCGCGAATGATGACATTGGCACCGTGATCGTCCGCCGCATTGACGACGAGGCCGGAAAAGGAGGCGGTCGAAATCTTCGAGCCGACTTCCTTTGCGATCGGCCCTGCCTCCGCCTCGATCAGCGCGAAACGCTCCTCCAGCGAGATGAGCGGCTGCTTGGTGGCGTTGACGCCGATGGCGACCACGAGATGATCGACGAGCTTCAATGCCCGGCGGATCACATCGAGATGGCCGTTGGTCATCGGATCGAAAGTGCCGGGATAGAGACCGACGCGCGCCATGCCCTCTCCTATTCTTCTTCCGAGCCGTTTTCGCCCGTCTCCTCGACGCGCTCGACGGAAACGACGCGCTCGTCGGGCGCCGTGCGGAAAATGGTGACGCCCTGCGTGGCGCGGCCCGCGGCGCGGACATCGTCCACCGGGCAACGGATCAACTGGCCGGCATCCGTCACCAGCATGATCTGATCCTGAACCTCGACCGGGAAGGAAGCTATCAGCTTGCCGTTTCTCGGCGTAACGGCCATGGCGATGATGCCCTTGCCGCCGCGGCCGGACGTCCGGTAGTCGTAGGACGAGGAGCGCTTGCCGAAACCCCGTTCGCTGACGGTGAGGACGAATTGCTCCTTCGCGCCAAGCTCCGTATAGCGCTCGGTCGAAAGCGTGAGCTCGTCTCCCGCCTCCTCCTCGCCATCCTCCGGTTCGGCGACTTCCACATCCGGCTCGTCGGCCTCGCCCGACGCGGCCCGGCGCATGGCGGCAGCCTGCTTCAGATAGGCGCGCGCTTCCGCCGGAGTGACGTCGACATGGCGCATGATGCTCATGCCGATCAACGTGTCGCCCTCGCCCAGGCGGATGCCGCGAACGCCCGTGGAACTGCGGCCCGAGAAGACGCGCACTTCCGTCACGGGGAAACGCACGCAACGACCGTCAGCAGTGGTCAGCAGAACATCGTCATCCTCGGTGCATATCTGCACGCCGATGATCGAGTCTCCCGCATCGTCGCCCTCGAACTTCATCGCGATCTTGCCATTGCGGTTGATCTGTACGAAGTCGGAGAGCTTGTTGCGGCGGACATTGCCGCTCTTCGTCGCGAACATGACGTGGAGGCTGTCCCAGCTCTCCTCGTCTTCCGGCAGCGGCATGACGGTGGTGATGTATTCGCCCTGCTGAAGCGGCAGGATGTTGATCATCGCCTTGCCGCGCGCCTGGGGCGTCGATTGCGGCAGACGCCAGACCTTCAGCTTGTAGACCATGCCGATCGAGGAGAAGAAGAGCATGGGCGTATGCGTGTTCGCCACGAAAAGACGGGTGACGAAATCCTCGTCCTTGGTCGACATGCCGGAGCGGCCCTTCCCGCCACGGCGCTGCGCACGGTAGGTCGAGAGCGGCACGCGCTTGATGTAGCCCTGATGGCTCACCGTGACGACCATGTCCTCGCGCTGGATCAGGTCCTCGTCCTCGAACTCGCCCTCCGCTTCCGTGATTTCCGTGCGACGCGGCGTCGCGAACTCGTTCTTAACGGCAGTGAGCTCCTCGCGCATGATCTGCAGTACGCGGTCGCGCGAGCGAAGAATGTCGAGATAGTCCTCGATCTTCTCGCCGAGACCCTTCAACTCGTCGCCGATTTCGTCGCGGCCAAGCGCGGTAAGACGCTGGAGACGGAGATCGAGGATCGCCCTTGCCTGCTCTTCCGACATGCGGATCGTGCCGTCATCCGCGAGGCGGTGGCGCGGATCATCGATCAGCGCAATGAGCGGCGCGATATCGGCGGCGGGCCAGTCACGAGACATCAAGGCCTCACGCGCGGCAGACGGATCGGGCGCGGTGCGGATGAGCTTGATCACTTCGTCGATATTCGCGACGGCAATGGCAAGACCGACCAGCACGTGCGCGCGGTCGCGCGCCTTGGCGAGCTCGAACTTCGTGCGCCGCGAAATCACTTCCTCGCGGAAGCGGACGAAGATTTCGAGGAACTGCTTCAGGTTCATCAGCTCCGGCCGCCCGTGATCGAGCGCAAGCATGTTGCAGCCGAAACTCGTCTGCAGCGGCGAGTAGCGATAGAGCTGGTTCAGGACGACATCGGGAACGGCGTCGCGGCGGAGTTCGACCACGACACGCATACCATTGCGGTCGGATTCGTCGCGCAGATCGCCGATGCCTTCGATACGTTTTTCGCGCACGAGTTCGGCGATCTTCTCGACCATCGACGCCTTGTTCACCTGATAGGGAATTTCGGTGATGATGAGAGCCTGGCGATCCTTGCGCACTTCCTCGATATCGACGCGGCCGCGCACCACGACCGAGCCGCGGCCCGTGTGATAGGCCGAACGCGCGCCCTGACGGCCGAGCATGATGCCGCCTGTCGGGAAATCCGGAGCGGGCACATATTCGATGAGTTCGTCGATGGTGATGGAGGGATTGTCGATCAGCGCAATGCAGGCATCCACCACTTCGCCGAGATTATGCGGCGGGATGTTAGTCGCCATGCCGACGGCGATGCCGTTAGCGCCATTCACGAGAAGGTTCGGGATCTCGGCCGGAAGGACGACAGGCTCCCTTTCGGTGCCGTCGTAATTGTCCTTGAAGTCGATCGTGTTCTTGTCGATGTCCTTCAGCAGCGAATGCGCGGACTTCGCCATGCGAACTTCGGTGTAACGCATCGCGGCCGGCGGATCGCCGTCGACCGAGCCGAAATTGCCCTGCCCGTCGAGCAGCGGCAGGCGCATGGAGAAATCCTGCGCCATGCGCACCAGCGCGTCATAGATCGACTGGTCGCCATGCGGGTGATACTTACCGATGACGTCGCCGACCACGCGCGCGGACTTGCGATAGGGCTTGTTCCAGTCGTAACCATTCTCGTTCATCGAGAAGAGAATGCGGCGATGGACGGGCTTCAAGCCGTCCCGCGCATCGGGCAGCGCTCGGCTCACGATCACGCTCATCGCGTAATCGAGATAGGAGCTGCGCATCTCCTCTTCGATGGAAATGGGCGCGACGTCGCGCTCCGGCGGCGGGCCGCCAGCCGAAGAACCGCCCGGCCCCTCGGGGGGCAGATCGCCCGAGCCGTTCAGGCCGTCGCCCATGCCGGTATCGTCGCCCGGGCCCGGCTCATCACCCGGAATGTCGCTGTCTTGCGTGTCCGACAAGTCTTTTTCTGGCTGTTGCGGAACGCTGCCGCCACGGCTTCGAGAGCCCGGCGCGCATCGCCCTGAAGGAACGAAAAAGAGGCCATCCGGCAGGCGCCGAATCCCTCTCGTTTACTGCCCGCGAGATTACCATTCCCGCCCCGTCACGGCAACTTCAAACGCTCTTTGCCTGTGCCTGTAACACGCTGAAATATAAGCAAAAATTCGGGCTGAAAGATTGCTTTCAGAACGCCCTGGCGGCACCCCCTTCATTCCACGCGAAAGAGGATCGCGGTGGCGTCGTCATGACGCTTGAAACGGGGCCAGGAAAGGCAGTCCGGATCGTCCACAGCCTCGATCTGGCGGATCTCGGCAAGGATCGATCTGAGCCCGCCCATCTCCGCGCGACGCACCAGCGTTGCCGGATCGAGACGGTGATAGTCGAAGACGATGGAGCCAAACCCATCGCTGAAGAGAAGACCTGTCACCGGACGCAGGAGCGGAATTTCCCAGTGGCGCATATGCGCGGCGGCTTCCGGATCGATGCCGAGAATCCAGTAGCCATCGGCCGTGTTCTGGCGGCGGCGATTGTCCTGGAGGTACTCCATGACGGCCGCATTCTCGAAAGGACGCTCGCCGGGTGCCAGCGCCTCGATCAACTCGGCCGTGCGGCTCATAGCGCGAACCTCGCGCGAAGTGTGCTTCACGCCATAGACATGCGCCTCCTCGCTCTCGTCCTCAAGCAGGATGAGGCCGCAATCGGCGAAGTTGCCGCAGACGAGTTTTGCTTCGCCTGCATGCCCCTTCCCAACATGAATGAGCGCCATCGCCGCGCTCGGCCATTCGTGGCGGCCATTCGGATCGCGGAGCTTCTGCTGCGCGAAGCGGAGCGAGAGCGTTTCCATGGTGAAGCGGACGAGACTCTGAAGGTCTGAACCGTAACGCGCGGCGTTCGCCTCGAAGAGCCTGCTCGCCTCGTTGGCGAGCCAGTGCGCGCCTGTCTCGCTGCCGATGAGCGGCCCGTCGGCGACATCCGTCGCGCCGTCGATCACCCAGGCGTGGGCGCCGGAATGACCGAAGGCATCTTCATTGGCCTTTTCGGAACCGGGGTCCGTCAGCGTTTCGAGAATCGTCAACATCACGCCAGCCTACACAGGGGCCTGCGCCGAAAAAATGACGATGGGGAAGAATTGAGGACGTGGATGGCCCGCCCGTATTGAAGCCAAGGAGGGCGGGTCATGACGATTGTCGTGGAAGCGATCAGAACGGAATTTCGTCGTCGAGGTCCTGGGAGAAGCTGCCGCGGGAGGAGCCGCCGCCACCGCCGCCGAAATCGTCCGAGCCGCTGTAATCGCCGCCACCCGAGGAACCGCCGCCCGAACGGCCATCCAGCATGGTGAGGGTCGAGTTGAAGCCCTGCAGCACGACTTCCGTCGAATAGCGCTCCTGGCCGGACTGATCGGTCCACTTGCGCGTCTGGAGCGCGCCTTCGATATAGACCTTGGCGCCCTTCTTCAGATACTGCTCGATGACCTTGCAGAGGCCTTCGTTGAAGACAACGACGCGGTGCCACTCGGTCTTCTCGCGGCGCTCGCCCGTGTTCTTGTCGCGCCAGCTTTCCGACGTCGCGATGCGCAGATTGGCAATGGGGCGCCCGTCCTGCGTGCGGCGGATTTCCGGGTCGGCGCCCAGATTGCCGATCAGGATGACCTTGTTGACGCTGCCTGCCATGATTTTCTCGCCTCGCGCTGGAATTTGTCTCTGCGCCGGACCCTAGCCGCCGCAGCAGCCCCAAGCCAGCACCTCAGTCAAAAAAGCTGTGGATCAAACAATGAATGAGATAGCGCCAAACAACAGGCCTAAGCCCACAACCATCATCGCTCCAAACTGCAAAGTCTGGTGCGCAAGCGCTATGCGCAAGTCTTCCCTGGTGACGAGGTCGGAAATGATCATGTCTCGTGCAAGCCTGGCATGTTCATCGGCGAGCTGTTTCGAAGAGCCAGCCGACTGAAGCCTCTCTGAACAACCCAATGTATCAAAACTCAGTCCCATCTGTCCCCGCCTCTCGAAACGCCCGTTTGTTCTTATTATGTTCTCACAACACAAAAACTGCGGCAAGATATTTCCATAGCGTATGATTCTTTCATCTAGCCGCTTCCTGACCCTTGAAGCCGCCCCCGCCGCCCTACATACATGAAGCCTGAGACCAAGCCTCAATCTCCTGTACCCGATGACGCGCGCCGCCGACACGGCCGACCGCGCCCGTAAGAGTTCCGGCCTATGAGCACCTCCTCGAAGAAGCAAGCTGCCGACACACAGAACCGCTTCATCCGCGTCATCGGCGCGCGCGAGCACAATCTGCGCAACGTGAGCGTGGAGCTGCCGCGCGACGAGCTGATCGTGATTACCGGGCTGTCGGGCTCCGGCAAGTCGTCGCTCGCCTTCGACACGATCTATGCCGAGGGGCAGCGGCGCTATGTGGAAAGCCTGTCGGCCTATGCGCGGCAGTTCCTCGAAATGATGCAGAAGCCGGATGTCGACCAGATCGACGGCCTCTCGCCTGCCATCTCGATCGAACAGAAGACGACCTCGCGCAATCCGCGCTCGACGGTCGGCACCGTCACCGAAATCTACGATTACATGCGTCTGCTCTGGGCGCGCATCGGCGTGCCCTATTCGCCCGCGACGGGACTTCCTATCGAGAGCCAGACCGTGACGCAGATGGTCGACCGCGTGATGGCATTGCCGGAAGGCACGCGGCTCTATCTCATGGCGCCGATCATTCGCGGCCGCAAGGGCGAATACCGCAAGGAATTCGCGGAACTGCAGAAGAAAGGCTTCCAGCGCGTGAAGGTGGACGGCACCTTCTACGAGATTGCCGATGTGCCCGCGCTCAACAAGAAGCTCAAGCACGATATCGACGTGGTGGTCGACCGTATCGTCGTGCGCGACGATCTGGGCAACAGGCTGGCGGACAGTTTCGAGATTGCGCTCGACCTCGCCGATGGCATCGCCGTGATCGAGATGGCCGATGCCCCAAAAGACAAAGAGAAGGGCAAGGACGCCGAGCGCATCATCTTTTCCTCGCGCTTCGCCTGCCCCGTTTCGGGCTTCACCATCGACGAAATCGAGCCGAGGCTCTTCTCGTTCAACAATCCGTTCGGCGCATGCCCCGCCTGCGACGGCCTCGGCACGCAGTTCTACATGGACCCTGACCTCGTCGTGCCGGACCCCGGCCTGTCGCTGAAGAAGGGCGCGATCGCGCCCTGGTCGCGCTCGACCTCGCCCTACTACACGCAGACGCTTCAGGCGCTGGCGAAACAATACAAGTTCTCGATGACCGCGCCCTGGTCGCAACTGCCGGAGGAAGCGCAGAACGTCATCCTTTACGGCTCCGGCGAAGAAGTCGTGACCTTCGCCTATGACGACGGCATGCGCTCCTACAAGACGAAGAAGCCCTTCGAGGGCGTGATCCCGAACCTCGAGCGGCGCTGGCGCGAAACGGACAGCGCCTGGGCACGCGAGGAGATCGAGCGCTATCAGGGCATCACCGATTGCGAGGATTGCGGCGGCTACCGCCTGAAGCCCGAAGCGCTGGCGGTTAAGATCGCCGGACTTCATGTCGGCCAGGTTTCGCAGATGTCGATCCGAGAGGCGGATGCCTGGTTCCGCGATCTCAACCAGCACCTCACCGCCAAGCAGAACGAGATTGCCGGGCGCGTCCTGAAGGAAATCCGCGAGCGGCTGCACTTCCTCAACAATGTCGGCCTCGACTACCTGACGCTTTCGCGCAACTCCGGCACGCTGTCCGGCGGCGAGAGCCAGCGCATCCGGCTTGCCTCGCAGATCGGTTCGGGTCTGACCGGCGTTCTCTATGTGCTGGACGAGCCCTCCATCGGTCTTCACCAGCGCGACAATGACCGCCTGCTCGAAACGCTGAAACGCCTGCGCGATCTCGGCAATACGGTGATCGTGGTCGAGCATGACGAGGATGCGATCCGCACGGCTGACCATGTCGTTGACATGGGACCCGGCGCCGGCGTTCACGGCGGCCGCGTGGTGGCCGAAGGCAAGCCCGAAGACATCATGGGCAACCCCGAGAGCCTTACGGGGCAATATCTCACCGGTTTCCTGCAGGTGCCTGTGCCCGACGAACGGCGCCAGGGCAACGGCAAGTGGATCAAGATCACCGGCGCGAAGGAGAACAACCTGAAGGATGTGACGGCGGAAATTCCGCTCGGCACCTTCACCTGCGTGACGGGCGTGTCGGGCGGCGGCAAGTCCACCCTGCTGATCGAGACGATCTACAAGGCGGTGGCGCGCCGCCTCAACAACTCGCGCGAGCATCCCGGCGCCTTCGACGAGATCTTCGGCCTCGAACATCTCGACAAGATCATAGACATCGATCAGTCGCCGATCGGGCGCACGCCGCGCTCGAACCCCGCGACCTATACCGGCGCCTTCACCTTCATCCGCGACTGGTTCGCCGAACTGCCGGAGGCCCGCGCGCGCGGCTACAAGCCCGGCCGTTTCTCCTTCAACGTGAAGGGCGGGCGCTGCGAAGTCTGTCAGGGCGACGGCGTCATCAAGATCGAGATGCACTTCCTGCCCGACGTCTATGTGGAATGCGACGCATGTCACGGGCATCGCTACAACCGCGAAACGCTGGAAGTGAAGTTCAAGGACAAGTCGATCGCCGATGTGCTGGAGATGACGGTCGACGAGGCCGCATCTTTCTTCAAGGCCGTGCCCGCCGTGCGCGACAAGATGGAAGTGCTGCAGCGCGTGGGCCTCGGCTATATCAAGGTCGGCCAGCAGGCCACGACGCTTTCTGGCGGCGAGGCACAGCGCGTGAAACTCGCCAAGGAATTGTCGAAGCGGGCGACCGGACGCACGATCTACATTCTGGACGAGCCGACGACCGGCCTGCATTTCCACGACGTCGCGAAACTGCTCGAAGTGCTGCACGAACTCGTGGACAGCGGCAACACGGTGGTGGTGATCGAGCACAATCTCGAAGTCATCAAGACGGCCGACTGGATCATCGATCTCGGTCCGGAAGGCGGCGATGGCGGCGGCGAGATCGTCGCCTCGGGTACGCCTGAGGAGGTGGCGGCCGAACCGCGCTCCTATACCGGCCAGTACCTGAAGACGCTGTTCAAGCGCAGGCCCGGCCAGAGCGGCGGCGGGACGAAGCCGAAAAGGGCCAGCGCGGCGGCAAAGAGCAACACGAAGGCGACCAGGGCCGCGCCGAAGAAGAAGACCGGCAGCCCGAAAGCGAACACCAGGGCCAAAAAGAAGACCTGAGGCCCACGCAGGCGTTTCCGCCCCGGCTCAAACTATCTATAAAAGCCCCGTGATTTCAGGCTGGTGAATTCAGGAGCGGGGTCGATATGCCGGGGGGATCCTTCAATCGGCGAGAATTTCTGAAGCTGTTCGGCGCGACCGCCGGCTGCTTCGTGGCGACCGCCGCCGCAGTGCCTTTCGTACCGCGCCTCGGCACCGCCCGCGCGGCCCCCGGCGCCTTCCATTTCCCGCAGGGCCTCGCCTCCGCCGATCCTCAACCCGATGCTGTCATGCTCTGGACCCGCGTCGAGGCAATCGATCCCGGCGCGGCCTTGCCAAATGGCGATGTCGATCTCTATGTGCAGGTCGCGAACGATCTCGCTTTTGAAGAAGTCGTGGTCGAGCAGGCCGTGCGTGCAAGCGCGGCGTCCGACCATACGGTTCGCGTCTTCGTGCAGAACCTGAGACCCGACCGGGTTTACTACTACCGCTTCTATGCGGGCGGCGACCAGTCGCCCTATCCCGGCCGCACGCGCACCGCGCCCCTGCCCGGCGCGAAACGCAAGGTGCGTTTCGCCAGCGTTTCCTGCCAGAGCTATGAGGCCGGATATTACGGCGCTCTCCGCCGTATGACGAATGACGACATTGAAGCGCCGGCGGAGGAGCAGATCGACTTCGTGCTGCATCTGGGCGACTTCATCTATGAGCGCACCGGCGATGTGCCGGAGGATCGTAGCGTCGCAAGGCTCGTCGGGCCTTTGCCCGACGGAAGCGAGCCCTGGGAGCCGGACGGCACACATGACTGGTGGCGCAAGGGCGGCCAGGCCGCGGTGACGCTTGCCGACTACCGGCATCTCTACAAGACCTATCTCACCGACCCGGACCTGCAGGCGGCGCGCGCGCGCTTTCCTTTCGTGCATACATGGGACGACCATGAATTCACGAACGATGCATGGCAGAGCTATGCGAGCTATTTTGCGAATGGCGAACCGGCGCAGAAGCGCAAGGTGGCCGCGAACCGCGCCTGGTTCGAATTCATTCCCGCGGTTCTTTCGAATGCGCCGCGATTTCACGACATTGCCGCACCCGCCCATGACTTCCAGAACAGAAATGTCGACGACACGCCGATGGGCGCATATGACGACGACTTCCTGTTCGAAGGCGACAATGCGCGAGCGCTTTCAACTCTGACCATCTATCGCACGCTTCGCTGGGGATCGATGCTCGATCTCGTGGTGACGGACCTGCGCAGCTACCGAAGCCCGCCCGTTATCGACGAAAATATCGATGCCCTGATCGAGGGAGCGCCGGTCCCTCCGGTGCGCGTGGTCAAATTGCTCGATGCCGGACGAACGGCGAATGAGGGCAATCCGCCGGTCACCATCTCTTATGGCGATCGCGAGATCGAAAATCCGCGCAAGGACGCACCGCCGGGCACGCATTTGGGCGGCCCGCAGAAGACCTGGTTCAAGGAGGTGATGAAAGCCTCCACGGCGACATGGCGCGTATGGGCAAACAGCTGCCCGGCCTTGCAGGTGAGGCTCGACTTTTCGCGGATACCATTTGCGGGACTTGAGGATGGCTATGCCGCCACCGATGCATGGCAGGGTTATCCGGGAGAGCTTAAAGAACTCATGGCTTTCCTGAAGGATGAAAGAATCGGCAATGTGATATCGGTCGCGGGCGATCACCACGCCTTTGCAGCAGGCCGTCTACCTGTCGATCCGGACGCGGAAACGCTCTTCTGCCCCGCCGTCGAATTCATGACGGCGGCTATCAGCTCTTCCTCTATGTATTCGATGGCGGATCGGGCGACGCGCGACAATGGCTTCTTCCATCGTGCCGTGGCGCTGCAGGATGAAAATGGAACACAGGCCAACTGGAATAATACGCTGGTGAACGGTCTGCGCGCAGGCATTCTCGTCAACTACACCAGCTCCGACTACCTCTTCGATCTTGTGCGCAACGAGCGCGCAAGTCCGGGGCTCGATTACATCGACTCCGATGCTCACGGCTACACACTCGTATCACTGGACGAGGAGAAGGCCGAAGCCGTGCTGGTGAATGTCGGCGATGTGCAGATAGACGCCGGACCGGGCGGATCGAAGGTGAGATGCAAGGCCCACTTCACCGTTAAGCCGTGGACCGGTGGCGAAGAGCCTGTGCTCGAAGGACCGCTCTTCGAGGGCGTGCCGCCCTACCCCTGGAACAGGGAGAAGAAGGCTGGATAGGCCCCTGCCGGTTTGACGGATGGGCGTCACCCGCTAAGCTTCTCGCCAACGGAATTGGGGCGAGGAGATCGAGATGAGCTTTTCCGACTACGCATCGCATGATGGGCTGAGCCTTGCCGAACTCGTAAGCAAGGGCGAGGTCAAGGCAAGCGAGCTTGCGGAAGAAGCGATCGGCCGGATCGAGAAACACAATCCGGCACTCAATGCCGTCATCCTGAAGCTCTACGATCTCGGCCGCGAAATGGCGAAGCAACCGGTGGACGGCCCTTTCAAGGGCGTGCCCTTCCTGCTGAAGGACGCCTTCGGCGATATCGCAGGATATCCAACGCGGCTTGCGTCGCGCTTTCGCGCTGAAACGCCCGCGAAGGAAGACGCCGTTCTCGCCAAACGCTTCAAGGCATCGGGCGTCACCATTCTGGGCAAGACGAATGTGCCGGAATTCACGCTGCTACCGACGACGGAGTCGAACCTTTATGGCGCCGCGCATAATCCCTGGAACCTCAATCACTCGACGGGCGGATCGTCGGGCGGCGCGGCCGCGGCCGTGGCCGCCGGCATCGTGCCGCTCGCTCACGCAAATGACAGCGGCGGCTCGATCCGCATTCCCGCTTCGAGCTGCGGGCTGGTCGGCCTGAAGCCCACTCGCGCAAGGACTTCCCTCGGACCCGACTATGGCGATGTGCTGAGCGGGCTCTGCCACGAACATGTGGTGACACGCACGGTACGCGACTGCGCGGCCATGCTCGACTGTATCCATGGCAATGAACCTGGCGATCCCTATGTCGCCCCGGCGGTGAAGGAAGGTTTCCTGGAGCAAACGAAAAAGAATCCGGGAAAGCTCCGCATTGCCTTTTCAAAGACAAATCCGGCTGGGGCAAAACTTCACCCCGATTGTGTGAAGGGTGTGGAGTCTGTGGCGAAGCAGCTCGCCGATCTCGGACATGAAGTGACGGAGGCCATGCCCCCGCTTAGCCCTGACGAACCGGGTAATCTCTTCCTGCCGCTCTGGGCGGCCTGGCTGTCCTCCGAAATCGAACTTGAAACGGCGCGGCGCGGGCGCGGGCCGAAGGAGGACGAACTGGAGCCGCTGACGCGCGGGCTCTGGGAAGTCGGCAAGACGGTAAGCGCCGCGCAATATCTCCTGCTGGTGAAGGAAGCGCAGGGCCTCACGCGCCGCGTCGCGGGTTTCATGCAGAACCACGATGTATGGCTGACGCCGACGCTCGCCTCACCGCCCATTCCGCTGGGCCTCATCAACGTGAATGAGCCAGACCCCATCGCGGCTTTCGCGCCTGCCGTGGACTATGTGCCCTTCACGCCGATCCAGAACCTGACGGGCCAGCCCGCGATCTCGCTGCCGCTTTGCATGTCAGGAGACGGACTGCCTATCGGCATGATGTTCTCCGCGCGCTTCGGCGAAGAGGCGATGCTCTTCCGGCTTGCGGCGCAGCTTGAAGAAGCCATGCCCTGGAAGGAGCGGCATCCGGCGATATGGAACTGAGAAACGTCAACACGGCCAAGGGAGGATGGGAATGGCTTTTGCGGAATATGCGGATTATGACGGCCTCGGCCTTGCTGAACTTGTAAAGAAGGGCGAGGTGACGCCGCTCGAACTCGCGGATGCGGCGATCGAGCGCGCGGAACGGCATAACGGCACGTTGAACGCCATTGTCTACGAGGCTTATGACGAAGCCCGCGAAGCCGCGAAAGGCAAACTCCCGGATGGTCCCTTCAAGGGCGTTCCCTTCCTCATCAAGGATCTCGGCACGGAAGTGAAAGGCTGGCCGCGCACAAGCGGCAGCAAGTTCGTCGCCAACGTCGTGGACGACCATGACAGCCTGCTGGTGCGGCGCTACCGGGAAGCTGGCACCGTTCTCTTCGGCAAGACGAACACACCGGAATACGGCATCACCGGCACAACGGAATCGCGCCTGCTTGGGCCGTGCCGCAACCCGTGGAACCCGAAACACATTTCAGGCGGTTCTTCCGGCGGCGCGGCTTCGGCTGTCGGCGCGGGCATCCTGCCGCTCGCGCATGCATCGGACGGGCTCGGCTCCATCCGCATTCCCGCCGCCTGCTGCGGCCTTGTCGGCATGAAGGTGACGCGCGACCGCAACCCGCAGGGGCCGGATGACTTCGACCGCGCCATTGGCTTCAGCGTCGATCATGTGGTGAGCCGCACGGTGCGCGACAGCGCGGCGATGCTAGACGCGACGGGCTATCCCGAACCCGCCTCGCCCTACGCGCCCCCGCCGAAAGAGCGGCCCTACATGGAGGAAATCACCAAGAGCCCCGGAAAGCTGAAGATCGCCTGGTCCTCCGAGACGCCGGGCGGCAAGCCCATCGACCCGGAAATCCAGTCGGCGCTCGAAAAGACGGCGGAGCTTCTCGGCAAGCTCGGCCATGAGGTGACACCACGCGGCCTCGGCATCGATTATCGCGCGCTCTATCGTGCGCAAGGCGCGGTGTCGGGCTCGAACTTCGCGGCGGGCATGATGCGCCGGATCGAGATGATGGGCCGCGAGCCGGAAGAGCATGAACTGGAGCCGCTGACCTGGGCAGGCTTCAAGAATGGCAGCCGTCTCACCGGCGCGCAGGCCATGTGGGGCTGGCAGCAGCTTCGGCTTATGAACCGGCAGGTGCTGTCGCTCTTCGACGATGTGGACGTCTATCTCTCGCCCGTCATGGGCAAGCTTCCGCCCGAAATCGGCTTCCTCGGCCCAGACCAGGAACCGCGCGAGCTGAACAAGCGGCAGGGCCAGGTTTTCCCCTATACGCCGCCCTTCAACTTCACCGGCCAGCCCTCGCTCTCGCTGCCGCTCTGGCAGTCCGAAAGCGGGCTTCCCATCGGCATGATGTTCACCGGACGCTATGCCGACGAGGCCACGCTTTTCCGCCTCGCCGCCCAGCTCGAAAAGGAATTGCCCTGGGCCGGGCGGAAACCGAAGGTGTGGAACTAGGAGTCGGCTAAGCCCCTGTACCAACGAACATTTCCAATCTTTGGTACGGCTCGTCCACAGCTTTTATGACGTAGTGCGTTGACAACGCCCCCCTCTTGGGAACCTACTGCTCATACTTGCTTGCATGACGAGCAAGCGCCGATTCTCTGCAGCCAAAGTTAACGAACAGCCACGCCGCCACCGGCGTGATTGCCGGTGTTTGGACTGCCGCCGCAAGTCAGCAGAAATCTGGGAGATCAGAAGCCGTACTTTCAAGCAATCCGCTGAAGGTATTGGGCGGCTTTGGCTAGTTATGTTACCGGCATTGCTGTTGCTCTCGGGCGCAACCTCTTTCCTCGCTGCCAAACTTGGCCCCACTTGGGCTTGGATCGTTTCCGCGATACAAAGCGTCCCATGACGAAGGACATCGCACCCGTACACGTGATCGGCGCCGGCATGGCGGGCTCCGAGGCCGCATGGCAGCTTGCTGAGGCAGGCTGCCCCGTGGTGCTGCACGAGATGCGGCCGCTGGTGAAGACGGACGCCCACCATACGGAGGGCTTTGCCGAGCTCGTCTGTTCCAACTCCTTCCGCTCGGACGATCACGAGCTGAACGCTGTCGGCCTTCTCCATGAAGAGATGCGGCGCGCAGGCTCGCTCATGATGGAGGCGGCGGAGGTCGCGCGCGTGCCCGCAGGCGGCGCGCTCGCCGTCGACCGCGACATCTTCTCGAACTACGTCACGGAGAAGCTGACCGCCCATCCGCTGGTGACGGTGGAACGCGGCGAGATCGCGGGACTTCCGCCCGCGGAATGGGACAAGGTCATCATCGCGACCGGCCCTCTCACCTCCGACGCGCTGGGCAAGGCAATCAGCGAGATCACCGGCGCGGACGAACTCGCCTTTTTCGACGCGATCGCCCCCATCATCTATCGCGACAGCATCGACATGTCGGTGTGCTGGTTCCAGTCGCGCTACGACAAGGAAAGCGAAGGCGCGACAGGGCCTGCGGGCGCGGGCAAGGACTACATCAACTGCCCGATGACGCGAGAGCAATATGAAGGCTTCGTTGCGGCGCTTCTCGAAGGTGGCAAGACCGAATTCAAGGAGTGGGAAAAGTCGACGCCCTATTTCGACGGCTGCCTGCCCATCGAGGTGATGGCGGAACGCGGGGCCGAGACGCTGCGCTTCGGGCCGATGAAGCCTGTTGGCCTCACCAATCCGCATCAACCGGACGTGAAGCCCTATGCCGTGGTGCAGCTCCGCCAGGACAATGCGCTTGGCACGCTCTACAACATGGTCGGCTTCCAGACGAAGCTGAAACATGGCGAGCAGACGCGCATCTTCCGCACCATTCCGGGGCTGGAGAAGGCAGAGTTCGCGCGGCTGGGCGGTCTGCACCGCAACACCTTCATCAACAGTCCGAACCTGCTCGACGGAATCATGCGGCTGAAGAACGAGCCGCGCCTGCGCTTCGCAGGACAGATCACCGGCGTCGAAGGTTATGTCGAAAGCGGCGCGATGGGCATTCTCGCGGGCCGCTTCGCCGCCGCCGAACGGCTTGCACTGGCTGTCGTGCCGCCGCCGCGCACGACGGCGCTCGGCGCCCTGCTCGCCCACATAACGGGCGATGCGAACGCGGCGACCTTCCAGCCGATGAACGTGAATTTCGGCCTCTTCCCAGAGCCCGAAGTGCCGCGCGACGAAAACGGCAAGCGTCCTCGCGGCAAGGCGAAAGCTCCCGCCCGCAAGCGCGCCTATACCTCGCGCGCGCTGCGCGACCTCGATGCATGGCTCCAGCCCCGCGCCGAAGCCGCGGAGTAGTCAGATCGATTTCCTGATGCTGCGGCCCATGAGCCGGAGCTGACGCCGGAAGGCGGGCACTTCGACCGGCATTTTGAACGGATCGAAGCCCGGCGCCGTCATGATGTCGAGGTAGCGGTCGCAGAGCGAGGCCGGAAGCAGCGCGGGAAGAATAGCCGCGTCATATTTCGCAGCGCGAGCAGAAGCGAGATGCGCGCGGGCATGCCCGGCAACATCCGCAATGGCGCCACGCAGTTCCTCATTCGCATTGCCTGCCAGAACATCATGCGGATCGACATTCCGGGCGAGCAGGATATCGGCGGGAAGCATGAGCCTGCCCTGCGATGCGTGAAGCGGCAGCGCGCGCAGAAGGCCAGTCAGCGCATAGGCGATACCGGCATGGCGGATCGCCTCGCTTACCTCCTCCGCCTTCGCCTTGTCGAGGGCCTGGGCCGCAAGGGACATCACCGCGCTGGAGGTTGCCTCCGCATAGGCCTCGAGCGCACCAATATCCTCGAATACATCCTCCGAGAGATCGCGCTCGCGGGCATCCGCGAGTTTCGACAATTCATCGAGCGGAAAAGCATCCGCTTCGTAGAGCGCAACGGCGGCGGCATGTCCACGCGTCTCGCCTTTCGGCAGGGCCTCCAGCGTCTCCCGCCACCACTGCAGGCGGATGTGCCCCATCATCGGTTCCGTGACCGTTTCGGCGACGCGGGCGATTTCCAGGTTGTAGGCGTATAGCGCGATCAAGGCAGGACGTTTTCCGGCGGGAGCGAAGAGGAGCGTCAGAAAGCGGTCATGATCATGCGCCCGCACCTCATCGAGGCAGATGCGCATGCTCTCGCTCAAACCGTTCGCCTTGCCGTCCTTCGCCATGACGTCTTACCTAAAACGAACGGGGCCGCCATCAAGGCGGCCCCGCTGCAATTTCCTCGGCGAGGAAATCAGTAGATGTTCTGCGCCGACACCATGGCGAAAAGCATGGGGATCGACAGCAGCGTGTTGGTCCGCGAGAAAAGCATCGCCGTACGCGCGGCGGCGGGCTTCTGTTCGGCCGGAGCGTCCACGATGCCGAGCGCGATCTTCTGGTTCGGCCAGATCACGAACCAGACGTTGAACCACATGATCGTGCCGAGCCACATGCCGATACCGATGGCGATGTTCTTCGGGTTCGCGAAGCCCTCGCTCGCTCCGAGCGTCAGCGCCTCGATGAGGTAGAAGTTCATCGCGGCCAGGATCAGACCGGTGACGATGGTCGCCATCGCACCCCAGCGGAACCAGAACAGCGCAGCAGGCGCGATGACCTTGCTGACCGCCGGCTTCTGATCGTCGGGAATGTTGGGCATGTTCGGGATCTGAACGAAGTTGAAGTACCAGAGCAGGCCGATCCACATCACGCCGCTGATGACATGGAGCCAGCGGAAGATGAACGCCCAGAAGGCGTGGCCGAGAGACGCGCCGTCCCAGCCATTGAAGTTGAGATACATCAGCAGCAGGATCGCTGCGAGAACGAAACCGGCGATCACCGTGTTCCGCAAGGAAGTCAGAATTGTTGCCATGGAGTCCTCCCCTCTGAATGCCAATCGCCGCATCAGCGGCCAGTAGGGATGGCAAGACGCGCCCCCAAAGCCCCGGGATGGCATGCCTCATCATCGTGCGACTCAATGTCGCCTTCTGCGGAAAAGCTAGGATTTTCCGGAAAGAAAGCCAAGCCCGGCAAAGCCCTACTCAGACTACGGCAATGAATGCCGCAGCGACTCGCCGGTTTTCCGAGAGCATGAGGTTGTAGGTGCGGCATGCGGCGCCCGTCGCCATGACATCCGGGAAGATCGCTTGCGACTCAAGCCTGCGGCGCGCATCGGCAGGCAAACGAAGCGTGGTCTCGCCCGAACCGATGATCACGAAGTCAAAATGGCCGATAGCCTCAATGATGGGCGCGAGAGAAACCGGTGTGATTTCCTCGACCGATTTCGGCATCCAGGGATAAAGACCGAGCGGCGTTACGATCACCGAGCCTTCGAACCGCTGCTCCGCAAGGCGGAATCCGCCATCGCCATAGGCATCCACGGCCGGCTGCCCCTTGAAGCGCGGTTTCGTGCTCATGCCAGGTCAGGCCTTGCCGGACGCCTTTTCCTTCGCAACGCCGCTGAGACCGCCTGTCGTCGTATCGCGAGTCACGCCAACGGCAAGCAGCACGGGGCCCGCGATGAAGATCGAGGAATAGGTGCCGATGAAGATGCCGAAGATCATGGCGAAGGTGAAACCGCGAATGACCTCGCCGCCGAAGATGAAGAGAGCAAGCAGCGCGAGAAGCGTCGTTCCCGAGGTCATCACCGTGCGGGAGAGAGTCTGGTTGACCGACAGGTCGACCAGCTCCGCGAGGTCCATCTTCTTGTACTTGCGCAGGTTCTCGCGAACACGATCGAAGACGATCACGGTGTCGTTCATCGAATAGCCGACGATGGTCAGGAGGGCTGCGATCGATTGCAGATTGAATTCCATTCCGAGCAGGCTGAACAGCGCGAGCGTCGCCATCACGTCATGCACAAGGGCGATCACCGAACCGAGGCTGAACTGCCATTCAAAGCGGAACCAGATATAGATCAGCATCAGCGCAACGGAGACGACAATGGCGAGAACGCCATCCTGCACCAGTTCGCCGCTCACTTGGGGGCCGACAACTTCGACGCGCCTGTACTCGACACCGTCGCCAAGCACGCTCTTGATCTGCGATACGACGGCCTGAGACGCCTTGTCCGCGTCTTCGCCCTTGGGAGACTGAACGCGGATCAGAACATCGTCCGGCTGGCCGAATTGCTGAATCTGGACTTCGCCGAGGCCAAGCCCGCCAAGATCGCTGCGGATCTGCCCGATATCGGCCGGCCCCTCGGTCGAGATCTCGACCAGGATACCGCCCTCGAAATCGATGCCGAAGTTGAGCCCGCGCGTGAAGAGCAGCACGACAGCTGCAATCATGACGAAGAGCGAAAAACCGACCGCAACATAGCGCCAACGTGTGAAGCGGATCTTCGTATCGTCGGGGATGAGCTTCAGATGTCTCATGGTGTCATTTTCTCCCGGCGATCACAGAGTAATGGTCTTGGGCCGGCGGCGGCGCAGCCAGACCGAAACCATATAGCGATTGACAGTGAAGGCCGTGAAGACCGAGGTGACGATGCCAATGGCAAGCGTGACCGCAAAACCGCGCACCGGCCCCGAACCCATCTGGAACAGGATCGCCGCCGAAATGAGCGTCGTGATATTCGCGTCCAGAATGGAGGAAAGCGCGCGGTTATATCCCGCCTCTATGGCGGGGATCGGACCTTTCCCCGCGGCGACTTCTTCTCTTATTCGCTCATAGATCAGCACATTCGCATCCACCGCCATGCCGATGGTCAGCACGATGCCCGCAATGCCAGGGAGCGTCAGCGTCGCCTGCAGCACGGACAGAACGGCGAAAATCATTGCGATATTCAGGATCAGCGCGATGTTCGCCAGGACACCGAAGAAGCCATAGCTTGCGATCATGAAGGCAACGACGGCAATCGAGCCGATGATGGCAGCAACCTCGCCCGCCCGAATGGAGTCCGCGCCGAGACCCGGACCGACCGTCCGCTCCTCAAGAACGGTGATCGCGACGGGTAGCGCACCCGAACGCAACAGGATCGCGAGGTTGTTCGCCTCCTGCACGGTGAAGTTACCGCTGATCTGTCCCTGTCCGCCCATGATCGGCTCGCGGATCACGGGCGCGCTGATCACCTCGTTGTCGAGCACGATGGCGAACGGCCGCCCAACATTGTCCCTCGTGACTTCGCCGAACTGGCGCGCACCGGTCGAGTCGAACTTGAAGTTCACGACGGGCTGCCCATTCTGCTGATCGAAGCCAGGCTGCGCATCGGTAAGACGGTCACCGCCGACCATGATGCGGCGTTCGACCAGCACGGGGGCCTTGGGCTCGTCGGCGGTATAAAGCAACTCGGTTCCGGCAGGCACAGTTCGCGTCGCAAGCGCCTGCTGACCGGACATGGAATTGCTGACGAGCCGGAAGTTCATCTTTGCCGTCTTGCCGAGCAGCGCCTTCAGCTGGCGCGGGTCATCGAGGCCAGGCACCTGAACAAGAATGCGATCCACACCCTGCTGCTGGATGACGGGTTCGGTCGTGCCCAGTTCGTCGATACGGCGGCGGACGATCTCGATGGATTGTTGCACGGCAGATTGCACGCGGGCGCGCTTCGCCGCTTCGCTCAGACCGATCGAAACGGTCTGTCCTTCGACGTCGATGAGCAGGTCGCGCTCGGGCAAGGCCGAGAACTGGTTGCCGGCGACGACAGAAGACAGTCCGTCTATCGCCTCTCTTGCCCTTTCGGCGTCCGCGGCATTGGTGATGTTGACCACCACCTGACCGTTGTGAATGCCGAGCCCCGTATAGGGAATGCTCTCATCGCGCAGTTCGCTGCGTACCTCGTTCACAAGATCCTGCAGGCGTTCGCGCACGAGTGCATCGGTTTCGAGACCGAGCAGCAGATAGGAACCGCCCCGAAGATCGAGCCCGAGATTGATCTGCTGGTTCGGCAGCCAGTCCGGCACGTCGTTGAGCTGCGACTTGGGAATGAAGTTCGGCGCCGTGTAGACAAGCCCCGCGATGCAGAGCACGTAGATAAGAACGATCTTCCAGCGGTCAAAGTGCAGCATGGCGGATTGCCCCCTCCCGGGCGGCTAAGTCGTTCGTCTCAGGACGGGGTATTCGTATTGGCAGGCACAGGCTCGGACTTCGAGCGCACCTCGCTCAGCGTTCCCTTGACCACGCGAACGCGGACATTCTCCGCGATTTCGACTGTGATTTCCGTTTCGTCCACCTTGGTGACCTTGCCGATGAGGCCGCCAGAGGTGACTACCGTGTCGCCCCGCCGGACATTGGCGACCATTTCGCGATGTTCCTTCACCCGGCGCTGCTGCGGACGCAGCACGAGGAAGTACATGATCGCAAAAAGCGCGATAAACGGAAAAAGCTGGATCAGAAATTCCGAAGCGCCGCCGCCTCCACCCATCGAAGTCTCCTGTTATGGCCGTTTGCACGGCGGAACCACTTGCGCGAAGAGGCCGCCTCAGACTGATTTGCGCCGGACTATACCGGCCAGCCGGGCATTTGCAAACAAGGCCGCCCGCCTGACGTGGACGCAGCTAAGTTTTGGGATATACAGGGATTTCCAGAGCCGCCCGTCGGCTCACCTCAAGCCGGCATGCCCATTTGCGAGTACCGCCCGATGACCAGTTCCGCGGAAACCTCCGACCTTCTGAAGCGCATCGCGGAAGCCCTGGAACGGCTCTCCCCGCCCCCCTTGGCTTCCATATCTCTGGAACAGGCGGACGCCTTCGTCTGGAACGCCGAGGCAGGCTGGCTCGATCCCGTGACCGAGGTCGCCCGGGTCGACCTGTCGCTCATCAAGGGTATCGACCGGGTTCGCGACATCCTGCTCGACAATACGCGCCGCTTCGCGAAGGGACTGCCGGCCAACAATGCGCTGCTGTGGGGTGCGCGCGGCATGGGCAAGAGCTCCATGGTGAAGGCCGCACATGCGGCCGTGAATGCCGAAGCCCCTGGAAGCCTCATCCTCATCGAAATCCACCGCGAGGACATCGAAACCCTTCCCCGCCTGATGTCGCAACTGCGAGCCCAGGAACGCCGGGCGATCATCTTCTGCGACGATCTTTCCTTCGATCACGACGATACGAGCTACAAGTCGCTAAAGGCTGTGCTGGAGGGCGGTATCGAAGGTCGCCCGAAAAACGTCATCTTCTACGCGACGTCCAACCGCCGCCATCTGATGCCTCGCGACATGATGGAGAACGAGCGCTCGACCGCCATCAATCCCTCGGAAGCGGTTGAGGAGAAGGTTTCGCTTTCGGACCGGTTCGGTCTCTGGCTCGGCTTTCACAATTGCAGCCAGTCAGACTACCTCGATATGATCGACGGCTATGTGAAGCATTACGGGCTGAAGATCGATGAGGAGACGCTGAAAGCGGAGGCCATCGAATGGGCCGCGACGCGCGGCTCTCGCTCGGGGCGCGTCGCCTGGCAGTTCATCCAGGATCTCGCCGGACGGCTCGGGCAGACGCTCGGCTAACGGCCAATCACGGTCTGCGGGTCGATTGCCTTGGCACCCTGGCGGACCTCGAAATGGACTTGCGGGGTCACGACGCTGCCGGTGTTTCCAGCCAGCGAAATAGTCTGCCCGCGAACCACCGTGTCGCCCCGCTTTACCAGCAGCTTGCTGTTATGGGCATAGGCCGTCATCCAGCCGTTGTCGTGACGGACCAGCAGCAGGTTGCCATAGCCCTTGAGTTCATTGCCTGAATAGGCGACCACGCCGCTCTGGGCCGCCCTCACAGGAGTCCCCGTTTCCGCAGCGATGTTGATGCCGTCATTGTGCAATCCATTCGCTTTCGGACCATATGTGGAGAGGATTTTCCCTTCGACCGGCCACATGAAACTTCCCGTCGCGGCTGGCGGAGAAGGCAATGGCTCCTTGGAGACTGTCGCATTGGTTGCCGTGCGCACTGGCGCGCCACCCGCCGGGCGCGCCAGCGGTACGGGCCCTCCCGTCGCAGAGGCAACGGAGGGGCTGGCTGAAGGAGAGGAAGTCCTTGCCGGTTCCCGGCCCGGCACTTGCAGCTTCTGACCGACCTTGATCGTGTAGGGCGGCGGAATTCGGTTCATGCTGGTGAGGGAGGTGACGTCCACATTGTAGAGACGCGAAATGCTGTAGGCCGTTTCGCCGCGCTCAACGACGTGAAACCGTCCGGCGGGAATCTTCAGCCGCTGACCCACCTCTATCCGATAGGGCGGACGAAGCCCGTTCGCATCGATTACCGAGCGAAGGGGAACATCATGTGCGCGCGCTATGCTGTAAACGGTGTCGCCGCGCCTGACGACATAGGTTCCTCCGGGAGATACCGTATCTATCGGACGCGAAAGCGGCGTACCGCTCGGAGCCCGTCGCGCTCCTTGCTGTTCGTCCCACCATGGCCGGTCGCCGCTTCCGCCGCCGCAGGCCGAGACGAAGCCGAACAAAACCAGCGCAACCGCCAGCCTCATCCCGCCCCGCATCCGATCGCGCCGCGCCATCCGCTCCCTCCGCGTCCCGGCTCCCGCTCAGGACTCCTTTGCCACACCTTCCACAAGCGGCACGAAACGCACCGGCAGAAGTTCCTCGCGTTTCACACCATCCCCCGTCCGTTCGATCCGTACAAGCTTCTGCTCGCCCCGGCCACCCGAAATGGCAACGGGAACAACCATCAATCCGCCTTCCTTCAACTGATCGACGAGAGTCTGAGGCACTGCGGGGGCGGCCGCCGTGACGATGATTCGGTCGAATGGCGCCTGTTGCGGCCATCCCTTCGCACCATCGCCGACCTTTGCCGTAATGTTGTGAAGGCGAAGGTCCTCGAAGCGTTTCAAGGCATCGTTGAGAAGCGTCCGGTACCGCTCGATCGTATAGACGCGCCGGCAAAGCTTCGCGAGAACGGCTGCCTGATAGCCGGACCCCGTGCCGACCTCCAGCACCTTCATCCGTTCACCGACGCGGAGCTGCTCGGTCATGTAGGCGACGATATAGGGCTGGCTGATTGTCTGCCCGCACTCGATAGGCAGCGCATGATCCTCGTAGGCCTGCTTTCGAAAGCTGCCCGGTATGAACTTTTCGCGCGGCGCGCGTTCAATCGCCGAGAGCACGCGATTGTCGCGGATCCCCTGGCGCCTCAGCCCCATGATGAGTTCGATCTTCTCGTGCCCGATTTCGTCCATGGGCGTGTCTTCGTTCATGGGCGCGGCAATCAGGGCTTTCGGCGCTTCACCGGACCCTCGAGCGAGCCGAGCGCCGCGCTGAGGGCCTTTGATGTTCGCTGATGGGTGAGATCCATGTGAAGCGGCGTAATCGAGATGCGACCTTCATAAATTGCCCGCAGATCCGTTCCCTGCGGCGGGTTGCTGAGGATGCGTTCGAAGCCAAGCCAGTAATAGGGATTGTTGCGCGCGTCGATCCGCTCTTCGACGCGAACAAGCGACTGATCGCGCTTGCCTTGCCGGGTGACCTCGATGCCCGTAACCGAACCGGGCACGACATCCGGAAAATTGATGTTGATGAGTATCTCTTCGGGCCATCCGGCAGCGATGAGCTTTTTCAGAATGTCGGGGGCGAAATGCTCCGCCGTCGCCCATTTGGCCTTGGACTGGCCTGAAAAGCCGAAAGCCTGGCTGAGCGCTATGGATGGGATGCCGAGCTGCGTGCCTTCCATCGCGGCGGCAATCGTTCCCGAATAGGTCACGTCGTCCGCGATATTCTGCCCCCGGTTGACGCCGGAGAGAACGAGATCCGGTTCATCCTCCTTCATGATGTGCCGGACTGCCATCAGAACGCAGTCGGAGGGCGTGCCGCGCACCGCATAGCGCTTCGCGTTCATCTTGCGAACGCGCAGGGGATTTGCGAGCGAAAGCGAATGAGCGGAGCCGCTTTGCTCTTCTTCCGGAGCCACGACCCAGACATCCTTGCTGAGCTTGCGCGCGATCTTCTCCAGCACCTTGAGGCCCGGCGCGTGAATGCCGTCGTCATTGGTGACGAGAATGCGAAGCTGGCCCGTGCTGCTCTTGCCCTTAGCCATGTGGCGCAATGACCTCCAGCCCGCCCATATAAGGCTTCAGCACATCCGGAACGGCGATGGAGCCGTCTTCCTGCTGATAGTTTTCCATCACGGCGATGAGCGTCCGCCCGACCGCGAGCCCTGAACCGTTCAGCGTATGCACGAAGCGCGTATTCTTCTCGCCCTTCGGCCGGTAACGCGCATTCATGCGCCGTGCCTGGAAATCGCCGCAGACGGAGCAGGAGGAAATCTCGCGATAGGCCTTCTGGCCCGGCAGCCAGACCTCGATGTCATAGGTCTTGCGCGAGGCGAAGCCCATGTCGCCGGTCGAAAGCGTCATCACCCGGTAGTGAAGGTCGAGGCGCTTCAGCACTTCCTCGGCGCAGGCGACCATCCGCTCATGCTCGGCAAGCGAGGCTTCCGGTGTCGTTATCGAGACGAGTTCGACTTTCGAGAACTGATGCTGCCGGATCATGCCGCGCGTATCGCGGCCTGCCGCGCCCGCTTCCGCGCGGAAACAGGCGGTGTAGGCCGTGAAGCGCCTGGGCAGCTCTTCCTCGGAAAGGATGCTCTCGCGCACAAGGTTTGTCAGCGGCACTTCGGCGGTCGGGATCAGCCAGTATTTCTCCTGATCGTCACGCGCCTCGCCCTTGAAGGTCGCGAACTGATCGTCAGCGAACTTCGGCAACTGGGCCGTTCCGAACATGGCGTCGTCGCGCACCATGAGCGGCGGCATGACTTCCTCATAACCGAACTCCGATGTGTGGAGGTCGACCATGAAATTGCCGATGGCCCGCTCGAGCCGGGCAAGCGGCCCCTTCAGCACCGTGAAGCGGGCGCCGGAGAGCTTCGCCGCCGTCTCGAAGTCCATCAGGCCAAGCGCCTCACCGAGGTCGAAATGCTCCTTCGCCTCGAAATTCATCCCACGCGCGCTGCCATGGGTGTGATGCACCACATTGGCACTCTCGTCGGGACCGACCGGCACTTCATCGAGCGGGATATTCGGGATAGAGGCGAGCGCGGCCTGAAGCTCGGCATTCACCGTCCGTTCCTCCTCCTCACCGGCCTGAATGCGGCTCTTGAGGGAAGAGACCTCGTCCATCAGTTTCTGCGCGAGTTCCTCGTCCTTCTTCGCCTTCGCCTGACCGATCTGCTTTGAAGCGTCGTTACGGGCCTGCTGCATTTCCTGCAGCGAGGTGATGATCTTGCGACGCCGATCATCGATTTCCAGAAGACGGCCAGATTGAGGATCGAGCCCACGCTTCGCGAGCCCCGCATCGAACCCTTGAGCGTCGTCGCGAATAGCCTTGATGTCGAACATGACACCCCGAAGGTGAATGAGATTTTCCGGAACGCCGGAGCGTGAAGAACAGCCGAATCAGCCGCAAATCGCCCCACCCGCTTGTTGCGCACTGTATACGCGTAAGGGCCGGAAGCGTCCAGACAAGGCCCGAAAAGCCTCAGCTTTCGGTTTGCTCCTCGGCATCCTCGGCTTCGGCCTCGGCGTGTTTCTTCTCGGTCCAGGAGACGGCAAAGATCGAAAGCTCATAAAGGAGGAGCGTCGGCACCCCGAGTGCGATCTGGCTGAAGAAGTCGGGCGGGGTGAGGAAAGCCGCCACCGCGAAGATGATGACGATGGCAAAACGCCGGCCCTTTTTGAGCTGAGCCGAATTCACGATCCCCGCCCGGGCGAGCAGCGTCAGGATGACCGGAAGCTGAAAGCATATCCCGAAAGCGAGAATGAAGGCCGTTACGAGGTTGAGATACTCGCTGACCCGGGGCAGCAACTCGATGGTTGCCTCCCCGGCCCCGCCAGTCTGCTGCATGCTCATGAAAAAATTGAGCGTAATCGGCAACGCCGCGAAATAGACCAGTGCGGCACCGGAAAGAAACAGGATCGGCGTGGCAATGAGATAGGGGATGAAGGCACCCCGCTCATGCTTGTAGAGGCCCGGCGCAACGAACATGTAGACCTGCGCCGCGATGATGGGGAAGGCGATGAAGATCGCCCCGAACATCGAGAGCTTGAGTTGCGTCAGGAAGAACTCCTGCGGCGCCGTATAGATGAGATGGGCGCCACCCTCGGATGCGACAATCCGGTTATAGGGCTCGACAAGCAGATTGAAGATGTCCTTGGCGAAAAAGAAGCAGATGCCGAAGCCGACAGCGAAAGCCAGCAGGACCTTGATGAGCCGGGAACGCAGCTCGATCAGATGATCGAGCAGCGGTGCCCGCGAAGCTTCGATTTCATCTTCGGGATTTGGGTCGGCGGAAGAGGCGCTCATTCACCTTCCCGCTTCGTCTGAGCGCCCTGACCTGCCGATGGAGGCGCCTCGTGACCGAAAGCCTCCACAGCCTCCGCCTCGCGGATTGAGTCCGCAATGCCGTCCGAAAGTCCGCTGGTATCCAGAGGTGCGGCCCGCTCCTCCTCCGCCTTCGCCGCGGACGCGACCGCCGCTTCGGCACCCGCGCCACCGCCGCCGATCTTCACCGGTTTGTCTATTTCGCGCTGAAGGGCGCGCATGGGCTCGGCCACCTGGCCCTTGAGAGCGGACACCTCCTTGCGGAGTTCGTCGAGCTCGGACTCCCGCGCCAGATCCTCGAACGAGCTCTGGAATTCGCGTGCCATGGCCCTGACCTTGGCAACATATTGCCCAGCCGTGCGCATCATCCGCGGCAGGTCCTTCGGACCCACGAAGACGATGGCTATGACCACAAGGGCCAGAAGTTCCGACCATCCGATATCGAACATTTGAGGTCCTGAAACGCCTCTGCCCGGCACCTCACGCGAGATGCCTCATGCGCGGCCGGTCCCAGACTGTCAGCCGTGGGAGGCCTTGTTCTTCTCCGAGCTTTCCTCGCGGGCGACGGTCGCATCGATCGTCTTGGGCTCGGGCTGCGCCGACTTGACCTCGTCTTCGTCGGAAAGCCCCTTCTTGAAGCTGCGGATACCCTTAGCGACATCGCCCATCATGTCCGAAATCTTGCCTCTGCCGAACAGCAGCACGATCAGGACGAGGACAATCAGAATTTGTGTCCAACCCGGCATTTCTGTCTCCAATGGCGGGTGAACCCCACCTTGCTCGAAGTTAAAGCACTGTCGACTGCCAATATGGGCATTCCGAGCCCAAATTGCGACACCAAACCCGCGCATCGCAGCGGCAGAGGCATCAAATCGGTATATTAACCACGCACCATAACTATCTGAAAGAAGGTCAAATTAGGCCGTGGCTTCAGGTGGTGCATTAAGACCGCAATCAGTCCTCGTCGCCTTTTTCCTGCGCCAGATGATCGTCAAGCGCGGCGCCGTATTCCTCTGCGCCCTCATCATCGAACTCACCATCGCCCTCGCCGCCCGTGTCGGACGGTGTCGGAATGTCGAAACCGGGAGGCAGCCTTCCATCGAGAAGACCGGCAGCCTTGAGCTCGTCGAGCCCGGGCAGATCCCCGACATTCTCAAGGCCGAAATGGATGAGAAAATCTTCAGTGGTGCCATAGGTTACCGGGCGGCCCGGCGTCCTCTTGCGCCCCCTGAGACGGACCCAGCCGGTCTCCATAAGCACATCGAGCGTCCCCTTGGACACCGACACGCCCCGGATCTCCTCGATCTCAGCCCTGGTGACGGGTTGGTGGTAGGCGATGATGGCAAGCGTTTCCATCGCCGCGCGGGACAGGCGCTTCTGCTCGACGGCCTCCCGCTCCATGAGAAAGGAAAGGTCGTCCGCCGTCCGGAACATCCACTTGTTCGCGATACGAACGAGATTTACGCCCCGGCTTTCATAAGTTTTCTGAAGATCTTCGATGACAGCCCCCACATCCGCGCCCTCCGGCAGGCGCGCCGCAAGGCTGTCGATGTCGAGCGGTTCGGCCGCCGCGAAAAGCAACGCCTCCGCCATCCGCATCAGCTGAGCATGCTCGGTCGCATTGACGGGAAATTTGACGACATTCTCCGCCGCCTCTTCCTCGGCGTCGCCCGCCTCCGGTGCGTCTTCCTCACCGGCGATGTCGCCCTCCGGCGTCTCTTCGCCGTTCTGCTCCGGTTCCTGCTCGTCGGCTGCCATTTCGATGTCGCTTTCGGCTTCGCTCAGGGTCGTCTCGTCGGTCATTCTTCGTGGTTCTCTGAGGTGCCTTCCGGTCCGGATGGCGGTTGGTCGGGGGTTGGCTCGCGCCGCCGGACAAAGACGGGGCCGAAGGCGCCGGACTGCCGGATCTCCATCAGCCCGTCCTTGGCCAGAACCAGCGCCGCGCTCAGCGTGCTGGCAATGGCCGAACGGCGAAGCGCGGGGCTCATTTCCTCAAGCGGCAGGTAGCTGTCAATCCGGCCCCAGTCGAACATCATGCCCATCATGCGTTCGAGCCTGTGCCGCGCCGCCTCGATCGCCATGATCGGCAAGCGCTTGGGTTCCCACTTGGTGTCATGCCCCTTGAGGCGCTGATCCGAATAGGCCTTCAGCAGGTCGAAAAGCGTTCCCTGATACTGGCTTGTCTTGATGAGGCGAATACCCTCGGGCGCGCCGCGCCGGAAGACATGCATTCCCATCCGGCATTGCCTGTTGAATATCTCCTGCGACACCTTGCGCATCGCTTCCAGACGCTGCAGCTGGAAAGCAAGGCGTGCCGCCATTTCGGCGCCGGAGGGTCCTTCCTCTTCCTCGGGAGGCGGCAGGAGAAGCTTCGACTTGAGAAAGGCGAGCCAGGACGCCATGACGAGATAGTCGGCGGCAAGATCCAGCTCCATGCGGCGTGCTTGCGTAATGAAGTCGAGATATTGCTCGGCGAGCTTCAGGATCGAAATCTTCGTGAGATCGACCTTCTGGTTGCGCGCAAGCGTCAGCAGCACGTCGAGCGGCCCTTCAAAGCCGTCAAGATCGACGATCAGCGTATTTTCATCGGCCTCTGTTGGGCCTCTCGGCGGTCCTTCCTCGAAAGACGCAGCAGTATCCGCGCCGGCAGCCTGATCGGGCTGCGCGCCGCCATCTGCGTCGCTTTGAGGAGGCGCCTCGGTCATGACTGCCTGCTACATCCGGTCCAGATTTTTGAGTTCCCCTTACCCCTTAGCCGATCCTGCCTGGCGGCCAAAGGGCGAATGGCCTTTATACCCTTCACCCCCCGGCGCGGGTACCCCGTTTCTTGGCTTATCCCCAGCGATCTTCGCCCGAAAGACCCATGATTTCGGCGAATTCCGCCAGAGCCGAATCGATATCGAGGGGCTGCGAAGGCTGTGTAAGCAGGGCGAGCGCTGCATCCGAGCGAGCAAGCCCATGGCCTGAGAGCATACCCGCCTCTTCCGCCACAGCCTCCATTTCGGCCATGTCGCCATTGCAATGGAGGACGATATCGCAACCGGCCCGAAGCGCGGCACCGGTTCTCACCCCAATCCCTCCCTTGAGCGCTTTCATGGAGATGTCGTCCGACATTAACAGCCCTTCGAAGCCGATGCGTTTCCTTATCGTCTCCCGGATAACGGTCGCAGACGTGGTGGCCGGGCTCTCAGGATCGAGCGCCGTATAAACCGCATGGGCGGTCATCGCGAGAGGCAGGGAGCGAAGCGCGCGAAAAGGAGCGAAGTCTGCTGCTTCAAACTCCGATAGCGGTACATCGATCACAGGCAGAATCTCATGGCTGTCTGCGCCTGCGCGGCCATGCCCCGGCATGTGCTTGACGACCGGCAGCACGCCGCTCGCAAGCAGCCCTTCGGCAACCATGCCGCCAAGCGCCGCGACTGACGCGGGATTGCCTGAATAGGCGCGGTCGCCGATCACATCATGCGCGCCCGGTACGGGAACATCGAGCACGGGCAGACAATCGGCATTGATGCCGGCGTCAGTGAGTTCCGACGCCATCAGCCTTGCACCGAGATGGGCCGCGCGCAGTCCCTTCCCTTCATCCCTCTCGAATAGCTCGCCATAGCGGCGCGCGGCCGGCCAGGCGCGCCAATGCGGCGGGCGCAGGCGCTGCACCCTGCCGCCTTCCTGATCGATCAGAATGGGAGCGTCATACCCCACGGCCTCGCGAAGCGAAGCGGTCAGCCGCCGAAGCTGTTCCGGATTGTCCGCATTTCGCGAGAAAAGAATGAAGCCCCAGGGACGCGCTTCCCGAAAGAAGCGTTTTTCCCTGTCATTCAGTTCGCGGCCTTTGCATCCATAGATCGCCGAAGCGAAACTCACTTCTGCCTCACGAGGCAGCCTTGGCCCCTCGCTTCAAGACTGGCGCAAAGCCCGTCCGCCGCAGCCTTGTCCATGTAGCCGGCACGCAGGCGGAAATAGATACCCTTGTCGCCGAGATCCGCGCGCTGAATGTCGACGGAGCGCGAACCGAGAAGCTCCGGATACTTGCCTTGAAGTTTCTTGAAGGCGTCACGAGCGGACGGCTCGTCCCGGAAAGCCGCGAGTTGAACCACGTAGTCGCCAGACGATGCGGAAGCAGCTGTCGCGGGCGGCGGCGCTTCCTCGACCTGAGCTGGCGCGGGTGCCTCCTGCATGACGGGTGCTTCCTCGACGGGAGCGGGTTGCTCAGCGGCCTGGCCGGAGGGCGGCACCTCGTCCAGCGGAGCACTTTCGATCCCGCCCGTTTCAAGCGCCTGCGCCATACGGTCGAGCGCTTGCTGATCCTGCGGTGCAGGGATGGCGGCGTTGTCGATGGCCAAAGGTTCTTCGGCGGGAGGCAGCAATTGCTCCCCCTCGCTGGCTTCAGGAGTCCCTTCGCCTGCGATGCGGTTGTAGACCCCGGCATCCTGATGCGGAAACTTCTTGCCGCCCGGATTTTCGGGAAGTTCCTTCGCGGGCTCGCCATCGGCGCGCAGCACGGGCGGCGCCCCGTTCGGTCCCTGCTGAGACCCCTGACGATAGGCAAGGAAAACAACGCCGGCGAACACGACGAGCAGCGCGATCACGCTCAGCATCATCAGGCTCCGGCGCCGGCCGCCCGTGCCCTCTTCGTCGTCATAGCGTTCATATTCCTCGATGTCGGGATCGATGTCGTATTCCGGCTCCTCATCCCAGCCGTCATCCCTGTTCGACATCAGCGCATCTCCTCGATCGGTTCCACCCCCAGAATCCCAAGACCGGCGGCAATGACATGTGCCGTGGCGCGAATCAGCGCAAGTCTCGCAAGCGTAGCATCCCTGTCCTCGGGCAGGATGAAACGGAGCGACGGCTCGTCCTTGCCCTTGTTCCAGAGCGCATGGAAAGCGGAAGCGAGATCATAGAGATAGAAGGCGATGCGGTGCGGTTCATGTGCAAGCGCCGCTTGCTCGACCTGCCGCGGGAAGGCTGCCATGAGGCGGATGAGCGCCATTTCAGCCTCGTCCGAGAGGCGTACGAGCGGCGCGTTCGCCAGGGCTCCATCCGAGAGATCGTAACCGCCCTCCTCCGCCGCCTTGCGCAGGACGGAGTGAATGCGCGCATGCGCGTATTGAACGTAGAAGACGGGATTGTCGCGCGATTGCTCCATCACCTTGGCGAAGTCGAAATCGAGCGGTGCGTCGTTCTTGCGTGTCAGCATCATGAAGCGGACGACATCCTTGCCGACCTCGTCCACCACGTCGCGCAGCGTGACGAAATCGCCTGCTCGCTTCGACATGCGCACGGGCTCTCCGTTCCGGAAAAGGCGAACGAGCTGACATACCTTCACGTCGAATTCGGCTTCTCCGCCGGTGACACCGGCGATGGCTGCCTTCATGCGCTTGATATAGCCCGAATGGTCGGCGCCCCAGACGTCGATCATCGTGCGATAGCCGCGCTCGAACTTGTCGAGATGATAGGCGATGTCCGGAGCGAAATAGGTCCAGCTTCCATCGGACTTCTTCAGCGCGCGGTCGGTGTCGTCTCCAAACTCCGTCGAGCGGAAAAGCGTCTGGGGACGGGCCTCCCAATCATCCGGAACCTCACCCTTCGGCGGCTCCAGCGTGCCGATATAAATGAGCCCCTTCTCTTCGAGCTTCTTCAACGTCCGCTCGACGGCTCCGGATCTGTGAAGGGAAAGCTCGGAGAAAAAGACCTCATGCGTGATACCGAGCACAGCCAGATCGCCACGGATGAGTTCCATCATCGCTTCGACGGCAGTCTCTCGCGCGATCCGCAGCGCCTCTTCTTCATCCTTTTCCAGAAGGTCCTTGTCGTAGGTGGCGGCCAGCGCTTCGCCGACGGGTTTCAGATAATCGCCGGGATAAAGCCCTTCGGGAATCTCGCCGATGTCGTGCCCCAGCGCTTCGCGGTATCGCAGGAAGGCGCTGCGGGCGAGAACCTCGATCTGGCCGCCTGCATCGTTGATGTAATATTCGCGGCAAACTCTGTAACCGACCTTCTCGAGAAGGTTTGCCAGCGCATCGCCGAATACCGCACCGCGCACATGCCCGACATGCATCGGCCCTGTCGGGTTGGCGGAGACATATTCCACGTTGACCGCTTCGTCCTTACCAAGATCGCTGGCTCCGTATGAAGGCCCCGCTCGCAAAACATCCGGCAGGCGCGCCACCCAGAACGCAGGGTCCAGACGAAGATTGATGAAGCCGGGGCCGGCAACGGAAACCTCCGTTACCGCCTCTTCCGTCGCGAGCCGCGCGGCAAGCATTTCTGCAAGATCGCGCGGTTTGCTCCCCGCCGGTTTCGCCAGCACCATCGCCGCATTGGTCGACAGATCGCCATGCGAGGGATCGCGCGGCGGCTCGACGGCAACACGTGTGTAGTCCAGGCCCGGAGGCAGCGCCCCCTCCTGCACCAGGGCAGCAAGGGCTGCCTCCACCCGTTGTTCGAAAAACCGGAAAATATTCATTACCGCCGCCGCTTATGTCCTTGACCGGGAACCCTTTCCCGGCGGCGCGCACTCTAGCCGCCGTCCCCCCTCGTTTCCAGTCCCGGAATGGCGCTTCACCCCGTCAGGACCGAGGGTCATGGAGATCGAAAAGGCGCTGATGCTCCTCGATTGCGAACTTGTCCGTCATACCAGCGATAAAATCGCAGACCCGTCTGGCTGTCTTTACGCCTTCCGGCCCATCGCAGCCCTGCTGCCATTCGGGCGGAAGCTGGTCTGGCGAGCGGTGCAGAAGGGAGAAGAGTTCGCGCACGATGCGTTGCGCCTTGCCCATAGACCGGTTGACCCGATAGTGCCGGTACATGCGCTGAAAGAGGAAGGCCTTGAGGGCCGCGTTGTTCTCCGTCATTTCAGGCGTGAAGGCGGCAATGGGCCTGTCGAGCGCCCTTATCTCGGCGGCGGAGGCGGGCTTCGCTGCTTCCAGCCGGCGCTTCGTTTCGGAAAGCAGGTCCGAAATCATGACGCCGATGAGCTCGCGCACCGCCTCATGCGTCACACGCGGCTCCTCCAGCCCCGGATAGCGGTCCATCACGCGGCTGAAAACCTCACCCACAAGCGGAAGCGCCATGAGGTCATCGATGGAAAAGAGCCCCGCCCTGAGACCATCGTCGATGTCATGATTGTTATAGGCGATGTCGTCCGCGAGCGCGGCAACCTGCGCTTCCGGCCCTGCAAAGCTGCCGAGTTCAAGGTCCTGCGTCTCGGCATATTCGACGATGGCGCGGGGCAGATCCTCTGTGCTTCGGCCCGGCCCGATCAGCGGCCCATTGTGCTTCACAAGGCCTTCAAGCGTTTCCCAGGTGAGGTTCAACCCGTCGAAACGGGCATAGCGCTGCTCGAGTTTCGTAACGATGCGAAGCGTCTGCGCATTATGATCGAAGCCGCCGAAGTCCTTCATGCATGCATCGAGCGCCGTTTCACCCGCATGGCCGAAGGGCGTGTGGCCGAGGTCGTGAGCGAGCGCGAGCGTTTCGGCGAGATCTTCGTCGAGACCCAGCACACGCGCGATGGAGCGCGCGATCTGAGACACTTCGAGCGAATGGGAAAGCCGCGTCCGGTAATTGTCGCCCTCGTGATAGACAAAAACCTGCGTCTTGTATTTGAGACGGCGGAAGGCGCCCGAATGGATGATCCTGTCCCTGTCCCGCTGAAAGGGCGTTCGCGTGGCGCTTTCCTCTTCCTCGAAAAGGCGGCCTCGGCTCTCCGCGGCCCTGGTGGCGTAGGAAGCAGTCGCGGCGGGATTGGCGATAGGCACGAAAACCCTCGATTCCATATGGTGTTAGCCAGTTACCGGTTTGAAAACCGGACCTCAAGCGCTTACATATTTGCTAGGATAAATTCAGTATCGTTGAAAGCCGAAAGAACCAAATCCGACGGCAGCCTTGGAATCGACATGACGGACAGCGCGACCATCGAGCCTGCAGCGACAGAAACCCCGGTCACCCTCACGGAACGGGCAGCCAAGCAGATTGCCAAAATCCTTGAGGGAGAGGACAAGGGCACCGTTTTGCGCGTGTCCGTGCAGGGCGGCGGCTGCTCCGGTTTCCAGTATGGATTCACGCTGGACGACACGAAGACGGATGACGACCTCGTGATCGAAAGGAACGGCGTGAGGGTGCTGATCGATTCCGTTTCGGTTTCCTATCTTGCGGGATCGGAAATCGACTATGTGGACGAACTGATCGGCTCTTCCTTCAAGATCAACAATCCGAACGCGACCGCGTCCTGCGGCTGCGGCACCTCCTTCTCCATCTGAGCCGCGAGCGACCTCCGCATCGGCACGAAGGCAATTCGAATTTCGCGCTCTCACTTCAACGCGTATTCTCACGCCTCGTAATCGATTCCCCGTCTGCCGGATTCATTCCCGATGCTGACGGGAAGCAGGAATGCAAAAGCCGGCAGGCAAAAGCTGAGGAACCGCGATGAAGATTGCCAGCTTCAACGTCAACTCGATCAAGGCACGTCTCGGGAACCTCACCGACTGGCTGAAGGAGGCGGAACCCGACGTGGTCTGCCTGCAGGAACTGAAATGCGTGGACGACGCCTTTCCGCGCGGAGAGATCGAAGACCTCGGCTATAACGTCGCGACGCACGGACAGAAGACCTATAACGGCGTCGCCATTCTGTCGAAACATCCGCTGGATGACGTGACGCGCGGCCTGCCCGGCGACGACAGCGACGAGCAGGCGCGTTATATCGAAGCCGTGATCCCCGCAGGCAAGACCGTGCTGCGCGTCGCTTCCATCTATCTGCCGAATGGCAATCCGGTCGACACCGACAAGTTCGAATACAAGTTGAAGTGGATGGATCGGCTGATCGACCATGCGGGAAAGCTCCTCTCCTACGAGGAACCTCTGGCGCTGGCGGGCGACTACAATGTCATCCCGACCGCCGACGACGTGCATGACCCGAAGGCCTGGGAAGACGACGCGCTCTTCAGGCCGGAAACGCGCTCAAAGTTCCGTGAGCTGATCAATCTCGGACTGACGGACGCCTTCCGCGCCTGCCACCGCGAGGCGCATCGCTATACCTTCTGGGACTATCAGGGCGGCGCCTGGCAGAAGGACAACGGCATCCGCATCGACCACATCCTGCTTTCTCCGCAGGCCGCGGACAGGCTGAAAGCAAGCGATATCGACCGCAATATCAGGGGCCGCGAAAAGCCTTCGGACCATGTTCCGATCTGGGTGGAACTCGACTTCGACTGAGTGAATTATCCCCGGCACCGGGGATAAACAGCAGCCACCGTCATCGAAACGTCACCATAACGTCACAAAACGGCGCGATATCCCCGGCAGAAAATCTGCCCCCGGTTTCAGACAGCGACGCCTGCCTCCGGCGACGCCCGCAGGCGCTCCGCGTCGCGCATGGGCGGCGCGCCGAAGAGCCTGCTGTACTCACGGCTGAACTGGGAAGGGCTGTCATAGCCGACGAGATGTGCCGCCGTCGCGGCATCGACCGCCTGCGCCATGATCAGGCGGCGGGCCTCCTGAAGCCGGATCTGCTTCTGGTACTGAAGCGGGCTCATGGCCGTCACCGCCTTGAAATGTTCGTGTAAGGACGAAGGGCTCATGCGCGCTTCCGCGGCGACGGTCTCGATGCGGAAGGGGCGCGCATAGTTCTGCTTGATCCAGCAGATGGCCCGGTTCACCTGATTGAACTTGCTGTCGGCCAGCGCGATCTGGCGAAGCCGCGCCGCCTGCTCGCCCCTGAGAAGACGGTAATGGATTTCGCGCTCGATGAGCGGCGCGAGGACCGGCGCATCCTCGGGATGTTCGAGAAGACGCAGCAGACGGATCGCCGCATCGAGCAGCGCATCGTCGAGGGCGCTCATGATGATCGCCGAGCCCGGCGCTTCGCCGGGCTTCGTATCGCCGTCCATGTCGAGGATCAGAGATGCGAGCGCGGCCGGATCGAGGTCGAGCCGCATACCGAGATAAGGCCTTTCCGGGCTTGCCTCCATGACGCAGCCGACCACGGGCAGATCCGCCGAGACGAGCAGATAGTTCGACGGCTCGTAGCCATAGATGCGCTCCCCGAGGATCATCCGCTTGCGGCCCTGCGCGGCGATGCAGAGCGCCGGCTGCTGGAGGGCGTGCATGGGCTCGGTCGGATTGGTCACGCGGGCAAGATGCAGCCTCGGCAGTGCCGTGGGACCCGCGCCTTCCATCGGCGCGTATCGATCAATCAGGGAAGCGAGTTCGGAAAGCCTGTCCATCGCCCTGAACCCTCCGGATATGTGTAAAATCAGCGAGTTGTCGCCTCGCCGGCAGCCATAAATATATGGGTCCCAAGTCCTGCCGTCCCGCCCGGACGCCCATTTCCGGAGGATCGTGCAAGAACTGCCGAGTTACGGTCTACCGCCGCGCCCCTGGGGAGGAGCAATATCATCCTCAAGAGCGGTCCCGGCCCCGGAGAAGCGAGACTTCACGACCTCCGAGGTAATTCAGATCGCGCCCCGAACAGCCCACAATCGGCAGGCCGCCCTGCCCCGTTTAACGCGCCGCACCAAGGCGCGTCAGCCTTTCCCTCACCGTTGCGAGGTGAACAGATGACCGAACTGACGAATATCGCCTTTATCCGTGCCCTGCCCGGCAAGTCGCTGGACCTTGGAAGAGAGCTTTGCGCGCTCGTGACCCCGACGCGCGAGGAAGAAGGCTGCATCGGCTACGAGGTCCACCAGTCGGGCGACGATCCCGACATCTGGTTTCTCTACGAGAACTGGCGCTCGGCCGAAGACATGGAAGCCCATTTCGACACGCCGCATTTCACGGCCTTCAGCGAGCGTGCCGAAAGGCTCGTCGAGGGCGACCTGACGCTGCACCGTTTCATGCGCTATTCGGACGTGAAGGTGATCGAGGCGCGGGGCTGCGCGGCGTGAGGCCTAGCCGCCGAACACCTCGCCCATCGGCGTGACGCGGAGGCCCTTGCGAAGCCGCGTGAAAGGGAGCTTCGCCAGGTCGGCCGTGTTGGGCCCCGGACTCTCGACGACGAGAACCTCGCTCGACATGGGTCCGAAATCGGCCCGGAAATGGACAGAGCTCTTCACGACGAGAATCCCGAGATCGCGCGGATCGAGCCCCGTATGCCTGATCATCTCCTTGTCGGCGCACTGGCCCTTGCGCGATGCGACGACTACCTGAACGCCATTACTCCGCAGGCGGACGGTCGTTCCGAGCGACATGCGCGAACCGCCATAAAAGGGACCGGTTGCGAGGAACTCCCCATTGGTCACGCGCATCACCTCGAACTCGCCTTCGAGCGGACGCTCTTCGGGCGCACCGCCCGTCTTCGCGCCGAGCGCGAGCGAGACAGTCGCGCCCTCGCCCGCTTCCGCCGCGCGCGCCGCGCTTTCCGGATCGAAGAGAACGGCGAGACAGGCATTCTGCGCATCCTGCGCGATGAGTTCCGCGAGAATGCCGATGGTGTCGCCATTGCCGCCCGCGCCCGGATTGTCCTGCGTATCGGCCAGAACGATTGGGCCCTTGCCGGGCGATGAATGCTCGATTGCATGAGCAACGGCATCGCGCGCGGACCATAGCTTCTCGCGGAAATCGGGCTCCGCCTCGCGGGCGGCATCTGCGATGCGCTGCGCGGCTTCAGCCGCGGCGGCTTCCGTATCGGCATAGGCGACGACTACGGGCCCGCATTCGGGGATGTCGACGGGCGGGAAGCCCGTTGTGAAGGAGAGGCTGCTGACGCGGCCATTGCCCGTGACGCGGCCTTCCGTTTCGGCGACAAAGCCATAGAGATGCGCGGCGGGCTCGATCAGCGTGCATTGCGCGGTAAGCGGGATCAGATAGTTGAGACGGCGCATCGCCTTCGCCTGACGCTGGCCGGATTTCACAAGATGGAAAAGATGTTCCGCGGCGCGCGCACCCGTCTCCGCCATGTCGACATGCGGATAGGTGCGGTAGGCGATGAGCGCATCGGCATGGGCAACCATGCGCTCCGTCACATTGGCATGAAGGTCGAGCGAGGCGACGAGCGGCACGTCCCTGCCGATCGCCTTGCGGACACGGGCGAGGATCTCGCCTTCGCCATCGTCGAAATTCTCCGTCACCATCGCACCGTGCAGATCGAGATAGACCGCATCGACGCTGCCCGCCGCCTTCAACTCCTCGAGCATCATAGCCATGATGCGCTCGAAGGCATCTTCGGTGACATGGGCCGAGGGCGTCGCCGAACACCAGACGAGCGGCAGCAGCGTGTTGCCCGGCGCGGCGGCGTCGATAAATCCTGCAATGGGGACGTTCATACCCTGAAAGGCGGAAAGAAGCCCCTCGCCCCGCTGCAGCGCGGGCCAGGAATCCGCCTGTTCGAAAGCGGCGTAGTCCGCCTTTGTCGGCGCGAAGGTGTTGGTCTCGTGCTGGAAACCACCAACGGCGATACGCATTGAGAAATCACTTTCTATTCGTCATATCCCTTGATCGCGGGCTCCCCCGATGATGCAGGGCCTGTCCCGAAACTCAAGTGCCGGGATCACCGGGACCCAATCCACCTCTCCGGCAAGAACGGCGGCCAATGGGTCCCGGGAATAAATCCCGGGATGACATCTTTGGTTTTGGTGAAGGACGTAGCAAACTCGCGGTCAACGAAATCAGAAGAAACAACCGGGAGGACCACCATGATCAAGCTCACCTTCTGCCTGACGCGGCTACCGAGCCTGACGGTTGAGGAGTTCCAGGACTACTGGTGGAACAAGCATGCGCCGCTGGTGAAGAGCCATCGCGAAGCGTTGCGCATAGCGCGTTATGTGCAGCTTCACTCCTTCGAGGCTTCGCTGTCGGACGGTATTCGCGAGGCGCGCGGCGGGGGCCTCGACAAGGCCCCGGCGATCTATGACGGCGTGGCGCAGCTCTGGTGGGAGAGCATGGAAGACCTTGCCGCCGCGACGACGACGCCAGAGGGCGTGGAAGCAGGCCGACAGCTCTATGAAGACGAGAAGAAGTTCATCGATTTCACCCGCTCTCCGCTCTGGTTCGGCGAGGAAAAGGTCGTGTTTGGATAGGACTTACGTCCCGCCATGGGAGGCGACCCAGGTGTCGGCCATTTCCAGGGCCTTCTCCTTCTCGCCGGGCTTCATCCAGCCTTCGTATTTTTCCATGAGTTCGTCGGCCGCCGCCCTCTGCGCTTGATCGCCGAAACGATTGGCGAGCATGAGATAGCCCCAGCCATCGATCCGGTCCTTGGCGACGCCCTCGCCTTCCATGTGAATGCGGCCAAGCTCGGCAAAGGCGGGCGCATAGCGCTTCTTCGCGGCGAGGAGAAGCCAGCGCAGGCTTTCCGTGCGGTCGACCGGCGTGCCCCAGCCATTCCTGTGCATCAGGGAAATGTAGTATTGCGCGTCGGCCCGCTGAGCGAGCGAGGCCGCCTCGAAACTCTTCAGCGCCTGCGCGTAATTGCGCTTGAGCCCGATCCTCTCATTGCCTTCGAGATATATCTCGCCAAGCCGCACGGCGGCGGCAGGCTGCCCGCCGCGCGCGGCGATGAGCAGATATTCATAGGCCTGCGCTTCGGACTTCGACACGCCGCCGACACCCTTGTCGTAGAGATTGGCGAGAATCCACGCAGCCCCCGTATGTCCGCCTTTCGCCGCCTCCTTCCACTCGGTGACGGCGCTTTCCATGTCGCCCGCCTGCTGCGCGGCCACGCCCCGGTCATAGGCGGCTCTCGCTTCATAGGACGGCTCCGCGAAGACGGCGCCCGTCACGGCCAGATTGAGGCCGAAAGCAGCGGCGAGGACGGCAAGGCTCTTGCGGACGGTCATGAGTTCTCCTGAAGCACCTGACAAGCATCGGAGCCATTCTGACAGAACGGCCCCGAAACTCATATTAAATGGCGAAATATGGTGAAGCTGTGGCCTCAAATATCGGCATAGACGTGCTTTTCCGCCTTTGCGCCGGGATGAGTGACGGCGCCTTTGCGAGCCGGGCCGACGAGCTGGGCATATTTCCAGAGCGCGCCGGACGCGTAATCCGTCTCTCGCGGCTTCCACGCCGCACGACGCTTTTCGAGTGTGGCCGCATCGACCTCCAGTTCGATGGTGCCCGCCTCGGCGTCGATCTCGATGATGTCGCCATTCTCGATCAGCGCAATGGGCCCGCCGACGGCCGCCTCCGGCCCGACATGACCTATGCAGAAGCCGCGCGTGGCGCCCGAGAAGCGGCCATCCGTGATGAGCGCGACCTTGTCGCCCATGCCCTGCCCGTATAGCGCGGCGGTGGTAGCGAGCATCTCGCGCATGCCGGGGCCGCCCTTGGGACCCTCATAGCGGATGACGAGAACCTCGCCCTCCTTGTAGTTGCGCTTCTCCACCGCGGCGAAGGCATCCTCCTCGCAGTCGAAGCAACGGGCGGGCCCGCGGAACCTCAGCTTTTCCTTCGCCATGCCAGCCACCTTGACGATGGCGCCATCCGGCGCGAGCGATCCCTGCAGGCCTACCACACCGCCCGTCGGCGAGAGCGGGTTCGTCACGGGACGGACGATCTTCTGCTCGGTGTTGAAGGTGACATCCTTCAGATTGTCGGCGAGCGACTGGCCGGTGACGGTCAGGCAATCGCCATGCAGATAGCCGCCATCGAGCAGCGTCTTCAGCACGAGCGAGACGCCGCCGACCTCGAAGAGGTCCTTCGCGACATACTGGCCGCCGGGCTTCAGGTCCGCGATATAGGGCGTCTTCTTGAATATTTCAGCAACCTCCATGAGGTCGAAATCGATGCCGACCTCATGCGCGATGGCGGGAAGATGCAGCCCGCCATTCGTCGAGCCGCCCGTCGCGGCGACAATGACGGCAGCGTTTTCGAGCGCCTTGCGCGTGACGATGTCGCGCGGACGGATATTGTTCGCAAGGAGATGCATGACGGCGCGGCCGGAGGCTTCCGCATATTCGTCGCGGCTCTCATAAGGCGCAGGCGCGCCGGCCGAGCCCGGCAGCGCAAGGCCCATCGCTTCGGAAACGCAGGCCATGGTGTTCGCCGTGTATTGCCCGCCGCAGGCACCGGCGGAGGGACAGGCGACGCATTCGAGCGCGTGCAGTTCCTCATCGTCGAGATTGCCTGCCGAATGCTGGCCGACCGCCTCGAAGACGTCCTGCACCGTGACGTCCTTGCCCTTGAAATGGCCCGGCAGGATCGACCCGCCATACATGAAGACGGAAGGGACGTTGAGGCGCACCATCGACATCATCATGCCCGGCAGCGACTTGTCGCAGCCAGCAAGGCCGACCAGCGCATCGTAGCAATGGCCGCGCATGGTGAGCTCGACGGAATCCGCGATGAGGTCGCGGCTCGCGAGCGAGGACTTCATGCCCTGATGCCCCATGGCGATGCCGTCCGTTACCGTAATGGTGCAGAATTCGCGCGGCGTGCCGCCGCTCTGCGAAACGCCCTTCTTCACCGATTGCGCCTGACGCATGAGCGCGATGTTGCAGGGAGCGGCCTCGTTCCAGCAGGTCGCGACGCCAACGAAGGGCTGCGCGATTTCCTCTTCGCTGAGGCCCATCGCGTAATAGTAGGAACGATGCGGCGCGCGCTCCGGCCCGACCGAAACATGACGGCTGGGCAGTTTCGACTTGTCGAATGTCTTTGCGTTCATGCACTTACGCCCGCCGGGCAGGCGGCTCCTGCTGGTCGATGAAGATGGCGGGATACTAGGCGGAGTGGCGAAGGCGATAAAGTCCTGCCGGTTCGCTATGATTTTCTGCGCACCGCGTTGCGAGGGCGAGTTGACCCGGCGGCACGGGCGGGGGAAGATTCCGCCCAACCGGAACCCAAGAATCGAAATCATCGACAAAATCCGGAAACAGGGAGAATTCAGCCATGAAAGCCGCCGTTCTGCGCGAGGTGGGCAAGCCGCTCACCATCGAGAATGTCCAGATCAACAAGCCGGGACCCCACGAGGTGCTGATCCGCACTGCCGCGGCCGGCGTCTGCCACTCGGACCTTCACTTCGTCGAGGGCTCCTACCCCTACCCGCTGCCCGCCGTTCTCGGCCATGAAAGTGCCGGCATCGTCGAACAGGTGGGCTCGGAAGTGCGCACGGTGAAACCGGGCGATCACGTCATCACCTGTCTTTCCGCCTTTTGCGGCCATTGCGAACACTGCCTGACGGGGCACATGTCGCGCTGCGTCAGCCCGGAAACGAAGCGCGAGGCGGGCGAAGAGCCGCGGCTCGGCGAAGCGCCCGGCGCGATGAACCAGTTCCTCAATCTCTCGTCCTTCGCGGAGCAGATGCTGATCCACGAACATGCCTGCGTGGCGATCCGCAAGGACATGCCGCTCGACCGCGCGGCGCTGATCGGCTGTTCGGTGACGACGGGCGTCGGCGCGGTGATCCACACCTCGCAGGTGCGACCCGGCGAGACCGTTGCCGTGATCGGCTGCGGCGGCGTCGGCCTTGCCTGCATCAACGGCGCGGCCATCGCGGGCGCGGGCCGCATCATCGCCGTCGACATGCAGGGCTCCAAGCTCAACCTCGCCAAGGAATTCGGCGCGACCGACGTCGTGAACCCCAAGGACGGCGACCCCGTGCAGCAGGTGCTCGAACTCACGGGCGGCGGCGTGCATCACTCCTTCGAGGCCATCGGCCTCAAGGCGACGACGGAACAGGCCTTCCGCATGCTCGGCCGCGGCGGCACGGCGAACGTGATCGGCATGATCCCGGTCGGCGTGAACATCGAACTGCACGGCGCGGACTTCCTCGGCGAAAAGCGCATTCAGGGCTCGATCATGGGCTCGAACCGCTTCCCCGTGGACATGCCCCGCTTCGTGGACTTCTACATGTCCGGCAAGCTGAAGCTCGACGAGATGATCGCGCGGCGCATCAAGCTCGAACAGGTGAACGAGGCATTCGACGAATTGAAGCGCGGCGAACTCGCCCGCTCGGTGATCGTGTTCGACGCCTGACGGCCCGGCGCGGCGGAAAAGGAAAAGGCGGCCCCCGTGGCCGCCTTTTTTCGTTTACGGATGTGTGACCCAAGATGAAGGAACGCTTCGGCAGGGCCCGCGTTCAATGGAACGGAAAAGGAGCCGCTCCATGAACGAAACGCTGGTTTTCACCGATCCGCTCAGCCTGATCATCCTTGTGATCGCGCTGATCGTGCTGCTGCCGGTTCTGATCTGGCTTGGCATCACGGTGCTGTGGATCGCGGTCGGGCTTTTCGCAGGCGTCTTCGTCTATTTCTTCCTGCTCTACCTTTTCGGCATACCGCTCCTCGCCGCGGCGGGCGGCATCGCCGTCGCGCTCATGATCTGGGCGGCATTGCTCAGGGGGTGAGGCTCAGGCTGCCCCTTCGAGCCGCTTGAGCGCATCGACGAATTTCGCGATCGCGGCTTCCGCATCGGCCTTGCGCTCGCGCTGCTCTTCGACGACATGTTCCGGCGCACCGGCGAGGAACTTCGCATTGCCGAGCTTCGCGTCGATCTTCTTCACCTCGCCTTCGAGCTTGTCGAGCTCCTTGCGAAGACGCGCCGTTTCGGCCTTGAGGTCGATGACGTCGGCAAGCGGCAGGATGAGCGTCGCCTCGTCGAGAACGAGCTGCACCGCGCCATGCGGAATATCGGCCGCGATCTCGACGCTCGACAAACGCGCGAGCCGGTCGATCAGGCTGCGGTGACGTTCGAGACGCGCGAGGCTCTCGGCACTCGCATCCTTGATGAGAAGCGCGATCTTCGCACCGGCCGGCACGTTCATCTCGGCGCGGACGGAGCGCACTTCCGAAATGAAACGGATGACCCAGTCCATCTCCGCATCCGCTTCCCGGTCGCCAAGACCGATGCGCGCGGGCCAGGGCGCGGTGACGAGCATCGTGTCGCGCTTCGGACCCTTCTCGCCCGTGCGCTGCCAGAGCTCTTCGGTGACGAAGGGCATGAAGGGATGGAGCATGAGCAGGATGCGGTCGAGCGTCCATGCGGCGGTCGTGCGGGTTTCCGCCTTCGCTTCCTCGTTTTCGCCCATCAGGAGCGGCTTGATGAATTCGAGATACCAGTCGCAGAAGACATTCCAGACGAAGCGATAGGCCGCGTTCGCCGCGTCGTTGAAGCGATAGGCCTCGATGGCTTCCGTGATCTCGGCGGAGGTGCGCTCGGCCTCGCCCGCGATCCACTTGTTGACGGTCTGCTTCACCTTCGCCGGATCGAAACCCTCGACGCGCACGCATTCGTTCATCTCGCAGAAGCGCGCCGCGTTCCAGAGCTTGGTGCCGAAATTGCGGTAGCCCTCGACGCGGGCAGTCGCGAGCTTGATGTCGCGGCCCTGCGCTGCCATTGCGGCAAGCGTGAAGCGGAGCGCGTCCGCGCCATATTCGTCGATGAGCTGCAGGGGATCGATCACGTTCCCCTTCGTCTTCGACATTTTCTGGCCCTTCTCGTCGCGGACAAGGGCATGGATATAGACGGTGTGGAACGGCACTTCGTTCATGAAGTGCAGGCCCATCATCATCATGCGGGCGACCCAGAAGAAGATGATGTCGAAACCGGTGACGAGAACGTCGGTCTTGTAGTAGCGCTGAAGCTCCGGCGTCTTGTTCGGCCAGCCAAGCGTCGAAAACGGCCAGAGACCAGACGAGAACCATGTGTCGAGCACGTCTTCGTCGCGCGTGAGTTCAACGGCTTTGCCGTAATGCTTCTGCGCAAGCTCGGCTGCTTCCTCGTCGCTATAGGCAACGAAGACTTCGCCGTCCGGCCCATACCAGGCGGGAATGCGGTGACCCCACCAGAGCTGGCGCGAGATGCACCAGGGCTGGATGTTGCGCATCCATTCGAAATAGGTCTTTTCCCAGTTCTTCGGCACGAAGACGGTTTCGCCGCGCTCCACCGCGTCGATGGCGGGCTTCGCGAGCGTCGCCGCATCGACATACCACTGGTCGGTGAGATAGGGCTCGATCACGACCATCTTGGACTTCTCGTCGTGGGGAACCATGACCACCTTGTCCTCGATGCGGTCGAGAAGGCCGAGCGCCTCGATGTCCTCGACAATCTTCGCGCGCGCCTTGAACCTGTCCATGCCGCGATAAGGCTCCGGCACGTCGTTGTTGAGCTTGCCGTCTGCCGTCAGGATGTTGATCTGCTCAAGACCCTGACGCTTGCCGACCTCGAAGTCGTTGAAGTCATGCGCGGGCGTGATCTTCACCGCGCCGGAGCCCTGCTCGGGATCGGCGTGTTCGTCGGCGACGATGGGGATGCGGCGGCCGACAAGCGGCAGTTCCACGAACTTGCCGATGAGCGGCTTGTAGCGCTCGTCTTCCGGGTTCACGGCCACGCCGGTATCGCCCAGCATGGTCTCGGGGCGCGTCGTCGCGACGACGATATAGTCGCGCGTCTCGCTGCCCGCGGGGTTTCCTTCCTCGTCGAAGAGCGGCCACTCATAGGTGACGCCGTCCGCGAGCGGATAGCGGAAGTGCCAGAAGTGGCCCTTCACCTCGATATTCTCGACTTCGAGATCGGAGATCGCGGTCTGAAGCTCCGGGTGCCAGTTCACGAGGCGCTTGTCGCGATAGATGAGGCCCTCGCGGTAAAGCTCCACGAAGACCTTGAGCACGGCCTTCGACAGGCCGTCATCCAGCGTGAAGCGCTCGCGGCTCCAGTCACAGGAGGCGCCGAGGCGGCGGAGCTGGCCGATGATGGTGCCTCCGCTCTCGCCCTTCCACTTCCAGACGCGGTCGATGAAGGCGTCGCGGCCCATGTCGCGGCGGCCCATATTGCCTTCGGCTTCGAGCTGGCGCTCGACGATCATCTGCGTCGCGATGCCGGCATGGTCGAGACCCGGCTGCCAGAGCACATCCTTTCCGCGCATACGCTCGAAACGGATCAGCACGTCCTGCAGCGTATTGTTGAGCGCATGACCCATATGCAGGCTGCCGGTGACGTTGGGCGGCGGAATGACGATGCAATAAGGCTGGGCGCCCTCTTCTACCCGTCCGCCCGCTCCGGCCCGGAAAGCGCCGCTTTCCTCCCAGAGTTCATAGAGCCGGGCTTCGGCTTCCTGCGGGTTGAAGGTCTTGTCGAGCATCGGGGGTCACATCCATCGGATTGGCGTGGAATTGAGCGCAAAAAAGGGCGGCGCGGGCCTGTGTTACACAGGCAGCGCCACCCTATCAAGCATCTGGAACTGGTCAGCAGGGGCCGTAAAGGCCCCGGGATAGCGGCAGCGTCAGCGTTTGCGCCGCGCTACCCGCTCGATTTCCTCGGCGACCAGCCGTTCGACCAGCGCCGGGAGGTTCTCGTCGAGCCACTCCTTGAGCATCGGACGGAGCATGTCGGCCACGATGTCCTCCAGCGTGCGCCCTCCATTGGAGCTGGAGAGCGAATTCGCCAGAGCGCCGAAGGCCGCGGAGGCGGCGGATTCGGCATCGCGAGACAGGAGCGTGGATTGATCGGCACTCATGACGGGCTCCTCAACTTCTGTGTTGGCGGCTTCGTCCACAGCTTCGGGCTGGGGCGCGATGCCCGCGGCAAGGGCGGGCGCGACGTCCGGTTCGGGCGCGGGTTCGGGCACAGGCTCGTAAACGGGCTCCGGCTCCGGAAGGGGCTCGGGTTCGGGTTCCGGCTCGGCAAACTGGATATCGTCGGCGGCGAGTTCCGGTTCCGGGGCGGGCTCCGGCATATAGGTGGGCGCGGCGGGCTCGGGTTCCGGCGCGGGCTCCTCGAAAGCGGCTTCTTCAGGCAGCGCTTCCGTCAGCTCCAGAATGTCGTCTTCTTCCCCGGCGACGGCTTCCTCGATGACTTCCTCGACGACGGGTTCCGGCTCGGGCGCCGGAGGCGGCGGCGGCGCGGCTTCGGCGGATTCCTGCGGCGTCTCTTCCGAGCCGCTGTCCTCCGAAATGATCCGCCGAATGGAGGCGAGAATCTCCTCCATCGTCGGTTCCTGCGCCTGGCCTTGATTGCTCATAACTAACGCCCTGCTCGCCCGTGTTTCGGCTGGTCCTGTCCAAGAAATAACAAGAGAACCTTAGGAGAAGTTGAACGAATTTGCCAACTTCCCCTTAATTTCCCGGTAACACTTCGAGCGGAAGCGCCTTTGCGGCGACGCGATTACTCGTCTCCGGCGGTGCCGAAGCCGATCCACTTGTCGCGAACCTCGTCGTAATTCACGGCAGGATCGTAATAATCGACCGGAAGCTGAAGCGCCTGCGCTGTCAAAAGGCCCATCGCGGCGAGAAGCCCGTATTCGGCGACCGCAAGATCGCGCTCGGCGCTGACGAGCGACACACGTGCATTCAGATATTCTTGCTCGGCATTCAACACGTCGAGTGTGGTGCGCGCGCCCACTTCCGATTCCTGCCGCACGCCTTCGAGCGCGATCTGGCTGGCATTCACCTGCTCGCCCGTCGACAGGATGCTCGCACGGGAAGCGCGAAGCGTATCCCAGGCGTTGCGGACCGCCTCATCCACTTCGCGCATGGCGGCGGAAACCTGGAGCCTGCTCTGATTGTGCAGCTCCTTGGCCTCGCGCACCTGGGAATATTCCGCGCCGCCCTGATAAAGCGGGATGGTGAGAACGCCGACGATCGAGCTTTCCTCCGCATCCCGGACGGTGAGGGAGGGATCGCGCCCGTACTGGTACTGCGCCTGAATGTCGACGGTGGGCAGCAGCGCACCCTTGGCGACGGAGATCGCCTCGCGATTCGCCCGTTCGGCAAAACGCGCGGCCTGCAGCGAAGGATTGTTCTGCTCGGCCATGGCCCGGGCCGCTTCCTCGCTCTCGGGAAGGCCCGCGACGGCAGGCGGCTTTTCGAGCGTACCCGGCATCTGGCCCACAACACGCTCATAAAAGGCGCGGCTCGCGGTGAGCTGGGCCTCGGCGGCCGTGAGGTTCGACTTTGCAAGCGAGAGACGCGCTTCCGCCTGCGCCGTATCCGTGCGCGTCAACTCGCCGACACGGAAACGGTCGGTCGTCGCCTCGAGCTGGCGCTTGAGAACATCGACGTTGTTCCTGTTGAGCTCGACGACGCTCTGATCGCGGATGACGTTCATATAGGCCTGGACGGCATTGAAAAGCGTCGACTGCTCGACGCTCCTGAGCGACTCGCGCCCGGCCAGCACGCCGAACTCGGCCTGGTCGGTCGCATTCACCGTGCGGCCGCCCGCAAAGACGTTCTGGCTGAGCGTCACGGAACCCGAATAGGGCTCGATATCGCCTTCGGCGGTGGCGCCGGTGTTGAGCGTCGTCTCGGTATGGGTGGCGCCGTAGGTGCCCTGCGCCTGCACGGTGGGCCGCCAGCCGGAAAGCGCCTGCGGGACGCCTTCATCCGTTGCGCGGAGCTGGGCGCGCTGCGCCTGCAGCGTCGGATTGGTCTGGTAGGCGGCGGACAGGGCGTCGATGAGGCTTTCGGCCGAGGCGGGCGTGACGGCGAGAAGGCCCGTAAGCGCGGTGGTGCCGAGAGCAAGGGACAGGATACGGGTCAGGGACGTGGTTCTGGATCGTTTCATTCTCGTTACTTCTCCGCAAAGAGGCGGCTTCGTCCCTCAACGCATCCGCAGGTGAACCTCAAGACCGGCAGGCTAAATGTAGGAAAAGAGAAATGCTATTCCCAGATCGAGAAGTATTTTCCGTGAATAGATGCAATCTGCCAGCAATCGTCAGAAAACGAAGCTTTCCACCGGTTCGAAGCCCGGAAGAAAGCGGATATTCGCATCGAAAGCGTCCCGCCCGCTGAAGGAACCGCCGGAGCGGACATAGAGTCGCGCCCGGCCCGAAACGCCATCGCCGAGCACGCAGACAAGGCGTCCATCCTCGCGAAGCTGCTTCTGCAATGATTCCGGAACCGAACTGACCATGCCGTTGATGAAGATGACGTCGTAGGGCGCCTGCTTGGCATAGCCTTCGGGAAGCGGGCCGGAGACCACCACCGCATTGTCGACGCCGAGGTCGGAAAGGGTCGCGCCGGCCTGGGCGGCAAGATCTTCGTCGCATTCGAGCGCCACGACGGTGCCCGCGAGACGAGACAGCACGGCTGTCGAATAGCCGGTGCCGCAACCGACATCGAGAACGAGATCGCCGGAGCCGATTTCGGCGAGCTGGGCAAGACGGGCGAAGACACGCGGCTCCATGAGGAAGCGCGGCGTCTTGCCGTCGGCGATCTTCACATCCTCGTCCATATAGGCGATGCCCTGACGCGAGCCGGGAACGAATCTCTCACGGGGCACGGAAGACATGGCCTCGATCACCCGTCCATCGGTCACGGAGTTCACGCGGACCTGGCTCTCGACCATGTTGAGACGGGCGGCGGCGAAGTCGGTCATGATCTGTCCCAGAGGCTCGGGCGGCGCGAGGCGGCCCACTGAAAGGCGATTTGTCCGCGTTTATACTGGCCCCGGCCCTCAAACTCAATTCGCGGAATGTCGCGGAGACTGGCCGGCGGGTTAAGGGAGCCGTAATCCCTCGGGGCGTATTGGTCGTTGTACCCGGGCCGGGGAATTGCTATACCCCGCCCGCCCTCGAGATGCGGCTCCCAAGCCCGACCACCGGGCGGAAATCGCGAGGGAATGGCCACGTGGCGGAGTGGTGACGCAGCGGACTGCAAATCCGTATACCCCGGTTCGATTCCGGGCGTGGCCTCCAATCACCTCAATGAATGAAACAGGGAACGAAACAGGCGACCCCGCCTGCCGGGCGGAGAGCTATGCCTGAAAGCCGGATGCGGTCGGGAAAGCCTGCCGCGCCGGCCGGAACGGCATGCGCAGGAGCCGCTGCCGCGCCCCGCCCCGCTCCTCCACCGCCAGGATCGCGCCCCACAGGGTACCCAGAAGCAGATAGAAGTGACGCCAGTTGTCGATGTCGATGATGACGGCTTCAGCAATGTGGCCGACAAAGGCCGCATAGACGACGATCAGGATTCCCTGTTCCGGGTTGTCGAGCGCGATGGCGCGCCACCCCCTGACGAGCGTGAGAAGCATCAAGCCGATAAAGGCGAAACCCGACAGAAAGCCGCCCGCCACGAGCACATGCAGATAGACATTGTGCGTATCGAGGCGATTGATCATCGCCCATTGCGCGGGACCGAGGCCGAGCGGCTTTTCAAGCGTCATGGCGAAGGCGCGGGCCTGACTTTCGAAACGGCCATGTTCGGGGTCGGTGTCATAGCTCTGCGTGAGCGATGCACGCTGTTCGAAAAGGTCCGCGACCTGGGGGCTGGAAAGCGCGAAACCCACCACGCCGATCATCACCAGCACCGATAGCGCGCCGAAGGCGATGAGCCGCATCGTCTGCAGGTAGGATTTGGAGGTGGAAAGCGTCAGGACGAAGAAGACGAGACCGGCAAGCAGCAGATTGCCCCAGGCGCCGCGCGAAAAACTGAGGAAGAGGGCAAGCACGAGAATGCCGAGCGGCACCACCATCCAGAGCGAGCGGAGCGACTGCGCCGTGCTGAGCTTCCAGCCGAGAAAGATGACGGGCGCGACGAGAAACGGGCCGAAGACGTTCGGATCGTTGAAGGTGCCCCTGGCGCGGCCATATTCGGTGAACATCTCCGCGCCGGGCACGAGCGCGAAATAGCCCGCAATGCCGAATAGCGCGGCGAGCGTCGCCGCCGCCGTATAGGCCCAGAATATCTGATGAAGGCGCCGCCCCGGATCCGCATAGACCCAGGATGCGAAGAAGAGGAACGTGCCGACGAGATAGACGGATGTCATGAGCGCGGGCCGCACCCGCTCCATATAGAGCGCATCCATTGCGCCGATGCCGAAGCCCGCGATGACGAGGCCCCAGAGCGCGGCGGGCCAGCCGAGACGGCGGGGGAAGCGGAGTCCGAAAAGGAAGACGATCGCGACCGTTCCCGCCATCAGCAGATCATAGGGCGTCGGGTTGTCCTGCGTCTGATCCGAGCGAACATAGAAGCTCGTCAATATGACGGCGACGACAAGCCATTCGGCAAGCGACACGGCGAAGGGACGCCCCGGAAGGCCCTGCCGCCTGTCGCCCGTATCGATCTGCCAGCCGTCCATGTTCAGCGTTCCGCGCCCGTGAGGCCCGCCCGGGCCGCAGCAGCCGCGCGCCCTGCCCGCGCCTCTTCCTTGCGTTGTTCGCGCGTATCGAGAAGGCGGGCATAAAACCCGTCGACGGATTCGACCATGCGCGAGACGGAGAAGAACTCGCGGACCCGCGCGCGAAGCGAAGCGGCGTCGGCCTCGGCGGAGGATGGATCGGAAAGCATGCGCGACATCGCGCCCGCAAGCGCAGGCGCATCGCCCGGCGGCACGAGACGCGAACTGAGCGGACCGAAAATTTCCGGCACGCCGCCGACCTTCGTCGCGATGAGGGGCTTGCCCGCGCCCCCGGCTTCGAGCGCCACATAAGGCAGGGATTCGTTCCAGGACGGCATGACGACCATGCGGGCAAGCGAGAAGGCCTCACGCGCAGGCATCGCACCCATGAATTCGATCCGCGCCTTGCCTGCCTTTTCGGAAGCCATCCGCTCCAAAGCAGCCCTGTCCGGCCCCGCGCCGACGATCCGGACACTGACGGGTTGCAGAAGCAGGGAGGCGGCTTCGATCAGCGTGGAGACGCCCTTCAACATGCGAAGTTCGCCGATGAAGAGGAAATCCGCTGCATCCTTCGCCGTGACGACGGGCTCGAACTCCGCATCCGAAAGCCCGTTATGAATGACGACTGTGGGCGCTGCGGGTTTGCCGACTTTCACGCGATAGGCATTGCGGCTGAAATCGGATTCGAAGATGAGACCATCCGTGCGCTGGCGCATCAGCCGCTCGGCGCCGAGATAGACCATGCCTTCGAGACTGGTAGCCCCATAGTGAAGGGAGCCACCGTGAGGCGTGTAGACGCGGATCGCGTCCGGCGCACCGGCCGACAGCCGCGCCAGCATGCCGCCCTTCGCGCCGTGACCGTGAACGATGTCGGGCTTGAGCCATGCGATGAGGCGAGAGACTTCCCGGATGTTCGAAATATCGCCAAGCCCGGGAAGACGGGACATGGAAACGACGTGAAGACCGAGGCCGCATTGGCTGCCGAGCTTCGCGAGCGCGGCGGCGGCGCGTTCGTCCGGCGCTTCGGCGCAGATCACACCGACGGCGATGCCCGCTTCCTGCTGACCGGCAACGAGATCGCGCACATGACGGAAAAGCCCGCCCATCGGCAGGCGCATGACATGCACCACACGGCGCACGGAGCGGCTGCCCGCGGCGGCGGCCATCAGAAGTAACGCTCCCGCACGAGGATCGTGTCGCCGGGCATCACCGGCGCCGTGCTGTCGACGCCGAGTTCGACGATCCGGTCACCGCGATTGCGCGTGATCTTGATCCGGTCCTCATCAGCGCGATAGGTGAAACCGCCCGCAATGGCGACGGCGCTCTGAACGGTCATGCCGTTCACATAAGGGTACTGACCTGCTCTCTGCACCTCGCCGAGGATGAAGAAGGGCCGGAACTCCATGACCTGAACGCTGACATTGGGGTTGCGAAGAAGGGTGCGGCTCAGCTCCGCGGCGACGACCTCCTCGAATTCGTCGGTCGTATATCCGCGTGCGGGGATCGGCGGCATGAGCGGCATGGAAACCGCGCCTGTGCTGTCCACGGAGAAGTCGCCGCTCAAATCCGGCTGACCGAAGACGACGATGCGCAGCTTGTCGCCCGTGTCGAGACGATAAGCTTCGTTCTCCGTCGAAACCGGGCGCTCGGCGATGACGCCCCGTTCGGCGCAGCCTGCGACCGCGGCGAGAACCGCCATCAGGACAAGGGCGAGACGGAACTTCATGACCTAAACTCTCCGGAGGGACTTGCTTCGTCCCGGAGATTAGGGCCGGAAGGGTTAATTTTTTCGCAATCCCCACCCCCTCGCGGCGTGTGAACGGATTGAAAAAGCGAGCAAAACCCTGCCGTCGGGACAGCTCGTTAAGTCTTCCGTTACCTAAAGGCCGTCTACTGCGGAACGACGCTGGACGCAGTGTCACCGCGCGGCCGGACTGCCCCTTCCGCGCGGCGTTACATCCAGAGCGGAACGCATGACCGATATCCATACGAACTCCGTCGTGACCTTTGGCGACCGCCGGCGCAACCCGCCCGAAACGGGAACGGCAGGCGATATTTCGCCCTGGGAAGTGCTGCGCGGCGTATGGGCGCGCAAGGAGATCATCCTCTGCGCCTTTGCGGGCTTCATGGCGGTCGCGGTCTTCTGGCTGGCTACGGCGACACCGACATACACGGTCGAAACGCGCGTCATGCTCGCGCCGCGCGCGGGCGAGATATCGACCTTCGACAATGAAAACTCGCCGATGCTGCCGGACGCCCAGACCTTGCAGACGGAAATCCAGGTGCTGACCTCGCGCCCGCTCGTCGCCCGGCTCATCACCGATCTCGGCCTCGCCTCCAATCCGGAATTCAACCCGGCGCTCCGCTCGCCGGGCCTCATGGGACGCATTCTCCTCGCCTTCGGAATAGGCGACCGCACGCCCGCGACCGACATCGAGGAAATTACCGATGTCGTATTGTCGCGGCTCGAGGTCTACCAGAAGACCAATTCGCGCGTGATCGCGATTGTCTTCACCTCGGTCGATCCGCGCATGGCGGCGATCGTGCCGAACCGCCTGGCCGAACTCTATATCGAACAGCAGATCGAGCAGCGCACCGGCGTGACCAGCGAGGCGACGAAATGGCTCGCCGAACAGATCGAGGAACTGCGCGTCAAGGTTCAGAAATCCGAGGCGGCGGTGGAGGCCTTCCGCACCCAGTCGGGCCTCTTCCTGACCGACGGCTCGACCGTGCCGCAGCAGCAGCTCACACAGCTGAACAGCCAGCTCTCGAGCGCGGAAGCCGACCGCGCGGCGGCGCAGGCCAAACTTTCCAATGTGCGTGAGCTCCTCGCTTCGGGCAACGCCGTGAACTCGGCCGCCGAAGTGCTTCAGTCGCCGCTGATCCAGAACCTCCGCCAGCAGGAAGTGGCCCTGCGCGCACAGATTGCGCAGATGTCGGAAACGATGCTGCCCACGCATCCGCGGCTGCAGGAAGAACAGGCGAACCTCGCCGATCTGGAACGCCAGATCGAGAAGGAGGTCATGAAGGTCATCGAGGCGCTTGAGAACGAGGCCCGCGTGGCCAATGCCCGCGTCAACTCGCTTCGCGCCAGCCTGACCCGGCTGCAGCGCCGGATGGGCCAGCTCAATCAGGACGAAGTGAAGCTGCGGGCCCTGCAGCGCGACGCGGACTCGAACCGCGCCCTGCTCGAATCCTTCCTGCTTCGCTATCAGCAGGCAAACGCCCGCGCCGAAGCCGACGCGCAGGCGGCGAACGCCCGCATCGTCTCGCGCGCGCAACAGCCGGTGGAGCCGACATTCCCGCGCATGTCGTCCGCTCTGACCTTCGCAACGCTGGCCGGCGTCATCTTCGCCTTCCTCGTGACATTCCTCATCGAGGTCTTCGCCCGCGGCTTCCGCACCGGCGAACAGGCGGAGCGCACGACAGGCATGCCGTTCCTCGGGCTCGTGCCGGAGGTCGAGCCGCGTCGCGGCGCGCCCTCGCCCTCCGACGATATTCTGCGCGACCCTTCCGGCCCCTATACGGAGGCGATCCGCGCCCTTCAGGGACATGTCCTGCTTGCCCGCGTCGGCGACCGGCGCGCGCGCACAGTGCTCGTGACCTCGGCTCTCGAAGGCGAAGGCAAGACCGAAACGGCGGCGAGCCTCGCACGCGTCTTCGCGCTGGGCGGCTATCGCACCATCGTCGTGGATGCCGATCTCAGAGATGCGTCGATGCACGAGGCGTTCAATGTCATGCGCCGGCCGGGCCTCGCCGATCTTCTGATGAGCCGTGCGGCCTTCCATCACGTGATCCGCAAGGATTCCATGAGCCCCGCCCATGTCATGCAGGCGGGAACGCCGATCGCCAATCCAACGGCCGCACTTGCCTCCTCGCAGATGCTCTGGGTACTGAACGCCCTGCAGCAGACCTATGATTACGTCATCATCGACTCGCCCGCGGCGCTTTCAGCCGCGGATGCGCAGGTGCTGGCGAAGGCCGCGGATGTGACCGTGCTCGTGGTGAAATGGTCGGCGACGGGGCGCCGCATCGTCGCTCGCGCCCTGAAGCTTCTCTCCGCCGCGAGCAGCCGCCGTGTCGGCATCCTGCTGACACGGGTGAACCTGCGCCGCTATCGCCGCTATGGCGACGAGGCGCTGCGGGAATATCCCGCCCAGCCCGCGCACAGAAAAGCATCGGCGCGCTGAGCGCGCCGCCCGCGAACTCCCTCAATTGGCGATTGCGGCCTGTCTGCGCCCGAAGAGCAGCGCAATCGCCTTGTGGCGGTCGCCGACCAGGCGCTTCAACCCGTCATAGACGGGCCGCAGCACGTCATAGGCCGCGACCTTCACGCCATCCCACAGGGGACGCTCGCCCGCGTCGGCCTGCGGCATGCCGAGCTTCCTCAGCATCGCATTGACATAGGACAGCTTCACGAGGCGCTGCGACTCGACCGTGTGCCAGGTGATCGAGAAGGAGACGGAAACCTCGCCGCCATTCTGCACCCAATGCGGGGCGAAGATCGGCACGAAGATGCCTTCACCCGGCGCGATATGCTGCTGATCCGCCCGCGCCTCGAACTCGTCGCGGTAAGGCAGGTTGCGATGCTTGCCCGGATAAAGCTCCGAATTTTCGGCGCTGACGACCATGCGGTCGCGATGGTCGAAGAGCGACATGCGCTTCTGCCCACGAACCTGAAGCAGGAAATTGAGCTCGGGGTCCGAGTGAAACGGCGTCACATTGCCGGGCGAGGTCACGAAGATGAAAGCCTGGCGCATGAGCGCGCCGCCCATGAGGCCACCCGTCTGCTCGGCTACCTGATCGAGGCAGGCATCGAGCAATTCCTTGTATTCGGGATCGCTTTCGACGTTCTTGAGAACCATCCATGACTTTGCCTGCTCGATCCGGCGGACCGTTTCTTCCGGCGTGAGACCGTTCGACGGAGTGAGGGACGGATCCTGGTTCGGCGCGACCGGCCCGTTGAACTCCACCTGATCGGCGGGGAGCGAGGCGGCAAGCCGTGCAAGACGGTCGAGAGCAAACAGCGGATGACCGTCGAGCCGGTGCGACACCCGGAAGGTCGAACGCGGCATGGGCTCCGTGACGCTGCCTTTCGTGACTTCAATCAGCCTGTTCATGTCGTGCTCCTTGCAGACGATCGTAAAGAACGCGGAGTTTGGCGCGGGCGGTGGCTTCCATGTGCTTTGCGGATGCGACCCAGACGGCCAGCGGCGCACTGAAGCGATGGCCGGTGGTGACGAGCATGCTGCTCATCATGCGCCGCTCCGCCCAGATATGGTCGATCATCGGATGACCGGGGACCGCGCAGGAGTCGACCCAATCGACCCTTTCATCGCGCAGGAAGGCACCGATGGCCCTGAGCATCAGGAGCGTACCGGGCGAATAGCGCGAATAGTCCTCGTCAAAAGCGATCTTGAAGGTGAAAACGCCGCGCCCGGAGCGGAAACTCGTCAGCATGGCGAGCGGCTTGCCGTCGAGCAGAAGTTCGCAGCAGTGAAGCGTTCCGTCCCGGCGGGCAGCGCGGCAAATCTCTTCGAACCAGACGCGCTCGTTCGGGCGCACCTTCATCGCCGTGCCGCGCTGGCCTTTCCAGCCCCGCGCCTCGAGCGCAAGAAAAGCCGCCGTCCATTCATCCGGATTGTCGCCACCATCATGCGTGCGGAACTCGAGCGGACCGCGCTCCGCCAGGCGATTCCAGAGCCGGTTGAATTCCTTGCGCTTCTTCTTGCGGATATGCGTCGAGAGATAGGATTCCTCGTCAAGCTCGGAGCTGAGAAACGCACGCTCGTGTCTGTCCGTCTCGCGGAAGGAAATTCCGTCTGCCTGCATGACCTCGCGCAGGGCCTTGCCAAAAGCCCCTTCCGCCTCGAAGAGCGGAAACTCGACGAGAGCCGCGCCTCGCGCATTCGCGAAAGACAGGAAGCGGCGCAGCGCCTGCTGCTCATAGCCCTGCCGCATCAGCGGCGTGCCGATGAAACTGTGGATGTGCTGCCAGACGCGCCAGACAGGAAAAGGCGCGCCGTAATGGCCGCGCGAGACGAGATAAGGCACGAGGCCGATGAGAATCCGGCGCCCGGCACCGCCGGCCTCGCTCCACAAAAGCGCAACCCGCACATCGCCCTTGTTCTGGAGATGCTCCATCGCAGCCGAGAGCGTCGTCGCCTCGAACTGGACATTGCGATCGGTGGCGGAGGCAGCAAGCGCATCGATTTCAGCGCGGAACGGCATCAGCGCATCCGCGCTTTCGAGAACCACCACATCGGCGCTGGGCGGCCGGCCATGCAGATAGCGCGCGGCATGGCTCAGCACCTCGACGGAGGGTGCGTCCTCTCCCATGCTCTTCTTTCCGGCGCCCTGCCAGAGTGGATATTGCCCGAGACCGGTCATGCAGCCCTCATAGCGGTAAGCGTGCGCCGGACGGGACCGGCGAGAACGAAAGCGGTGATGCCGAGGCGCCGCTGAACGATGACGGCGAGCCATAGCGTCGACGTGACGATGGAAATCGCGGTCGCGGCCGCCGCGCCCATCAGCCCGAAGGAAGGCACGAGGACGAAGTTCAACGCGAGATTGGCGACAGCCGCGATGCCATAGGTCCAGGCGACGGCATTCTGATTGCCCGTCATGTTGAGGAGATATTCGGTGGAGCCGGTTGCCGCGCGCGCGAGAAAACCCGCCATCAGCAACCAGAGCAGCGGATAGCCGGCATCGAAGTTGTCGCCGAAGAGACCGAGAGCGAATTCCCCGCCGAGAAGCAGAACGATACCCGCGGCAAGCGTCGGCCAGAACGTCCACTGCGTCGTGCCATGCACGAATGACTGCAACTCGTCATGCTTGCCCGCGCCGTAAAGCTCCGCGAATTTCGGCACGGCAAGCGCAGCTACAGAGAACTGGATGAAGGCCATGAGGTTCGCGATGCGCGTTGCCGCGAAATAGATGCCGATCTCGTCGGGATCGACGAAATAGCCGAGCAGCACGATGTCCGTGTTGGTGAGCAGCAGGAAGAGCCCCTCGACGAGAACGAGCGGCGCGGAAATCGCGACCCAGTGCCTGACATGATAGACGGGTCTGGCATCCGGCACCTCACGCGACACGCGGCGCGCAAGAAGGAAGCGCTGTGCGAACATGGTGAGGAAGGTCGCCGCAAGCGCGCCGATGGTGACTTCGAGGCCGGTTGCGCTGCCCGTGAAGAAGAGAATGCCGCCCGCGACGATCACGATGAGCAGCGGACGAACGATATAGTTCGGGACATAGGCGAGATTGACCCAGCCGAAGGCGCGGGCCGCACCTTCCTGCCAGTCCATCAGCGCGAAACCGGGCACGCAGAGAAGCGCAACCGCGAGCGGCCAGAGATAATAGCTTTCGATATGACCGCTCACCGCCCAGAGAAGCAGAAGCCCCGCCCCTGCGGCTGCCGCGCCCAGCGCGGCCACGATGCCGAAAGAAGCCTTCAGGACGCCGGACAACCGGCGCCACTTTTCTTTCGTCCTGTATTCGGGGATGAACCTGAGGACCGACGTACCGAAGCCCATCGGCGCGACGATACCGAGCACGACAACCCAGACCCAGACATAGGCGAAGATGCCGTATTCGAATGCGCCCATCCACCGCGCAAGCAGCACCTGGCTGATGAGCGCGATGGCGGCGCCCGCGATGCGGATGCCCATGACGAAGGCCGCGCCTCGAACGACGCCCGCAAGATGGGCATCGCCGAGCCTGGCGGCGATCTTTTGCCCGGCGCGCCTGAGGCGCGGCGGGAGCCGGTCCGGATTCATGACGCTAGCCCTCAGGCCCGGGTGGTGAGTGCCGCGGCGAAAACGCCCTTCGCCGCGCGCAGCCGGGTGAAACCCTGCCAAAGTACCGGCGTCTGCTTGATGAATCGTTTAGCTTCGAGATAGGCGACGCGGGGGCCGAGGTTGAACCAGCCGACAAGATTGGACGGCTCGACATAGTCGAAAAGCGGAATTTCGATTTCGCACCACTGGTCCTTGTAGCCCTCGTCGCCGATCGTGAAGTCGAAACCGGTCTTGCCGGTTTCCGTCGCGCGCGCCATGAGCTCCATGAGCAGGATCATGCCGGGGCCGAAACGCGAGGCTTCGGCCTTCTCGTCGTAACTCGCGAGCACATAGTGATAGCGGCCGCCATGATTGAGACCCCAGGCGGTCGCGGCAACCGTGTCGCCGACCGCCAGATGATTGACCTCGACCAGCCCCTCCGCATCCTCGCCGGTCGTCACCTCGCGGTAGAATTCGCGATAGCCCGGCTTCTCGAAGAGATTGGCCACGCCCATGCGGGCGAAGGTGACGGCCTTCTGTTCCATGAGAATGTCGAGCGAGCGCAGCTTGCTCTCCGCGTCTTCCGGCGAAACCAGCGACACCGCGCCGAGTTCTTCCGTCTTGCGGCGCTTCTGCTTGTCGCGCTTCTTGCTGCCGGAGGAGCGCTTCTCGCCGTAATAAGAGGTCCAGTCTTCCTTGAGCATCGTCATGTGCGCCGAGGACGCATTCCGGCGGAGGCCGCCAAGCGTCATCATCGGGTTCGCCTGCTCGCCAACGCGCTCCGGCATGCGGCTCAGCGTGACGATGTGATGCGTGGGAAGCGTGTCGCGAATGTCGGCCCAAAGCGCGGGGAACTGGGCGGGAGAAACGTAACGCGGGAAGTCGCGCGAAAGCAGCGGCGCGTTGTAGTCGCTCAGGTCGCCGCCGAGCCAGGAGAGCTTGTGACAGAAAACCCCGTTCTCGATACCGAGCGGAAGAATGAACAGCGCCCCGCCTTCATTGTCCCATCCGACGACAATGGCGGGCTTCACACCCTGCTTCGTCCCGATATGACGCTGCCAGGCCGAAACCCATCCATAGGTCTGAAAAGGCGTGCAATCCCCGGACTTTTCGAGCGCCTGCCAGACGGACTTAAGCGGCTCGATCTCCTCGTGAACGGAGAGGAGAACTTCCGGGCGGCCGCTGGGCACACCAAAAATGGCGGATTTCCGCGAATTCCCGGCTTTAAAACCCGCCGGAAGGGCAGTCATGTCTTCGAACTTGCTGGTCAGCGGCGTCATTGGGGGCCTCGCCTTGCTGTCTTGTTTCGTACCGGGCGGACATCCGTTCGTTTCCCGAATCTGGACGTCCTGCCCTGTCTCGAACCGGTCGTTGCAAGGCGTGTGCTAGTCGTACCGCGTTAACCTTTCTCCCGGAGAATGCGGGCGATGAACGAGACTGCCCGCATATCCGCAAGCACGGGCCCGTCGCTGATGGGACGAACGCTGCTTGCTCTCCACGCGAGCGGCGCCTGCCGCCTCGCGCCGAAGTCGCTGGCGGGCATCGGCGTCATCTTCATGCTGCACCGGGTGCGCGAAGATGACGGCGCGGCATTCGCGCCAAACCGCATTCTCGAAATCACGCCTTCCTTCCTCGAAGAGACGATCCGGACCGTTCGCGAACTCGGCTATGAGTGCATGTCGCTCGACGAGGCGGTGAACCGTCTGGAGGCCGGAGAACATGGCAAACGCTTCGCCGTCTTCACGCTGGATGACGGGTACAAGGACAACCTGACCGACGCCCTGCCCGTTTTCGAACGCAACGGCGTGCCCTTCACGGTCTATCTGACGACCGGCCTGCCCGACGGTCATGCGGAAATATGGTGGGTGGCGCTGGAACGGGCGATTGCCGCCGCCGTCGCCATCCGCGTGAAACTCCCGGCAGGCGGCGAGATCACCATGTTCACGCGCGACGCCGCCGAGAAGAATGCCGCCTGGAACAGGATCTACTGGGCGCTGCGCGCTCTGCCCGAACATGAGATGCGCGCCGAAGTGCGTCGGCTTGCCCTGCTTCACGGCATAGATATGGGCGCGCTTACCCGAGAACTTGCGATGACATGGGACGAGGTGCGCACCCTCGCCGCCCATCCGCTGGCGAGCGTCGAAGCGCACACGGCCGATCATTTCGCCCAGGCGGGACTGTCCGCCGCGGAAGCGCGCAGCGATATCGAGCGCGGGCTTGCGCGAATGGAGACGGAGCTCGGCTACAGGCCCCGCCACTTCTCCTATCCCTATGGCGATCCCGGCTCGGCGGGAGAACGGGATTTCACCCTCGCGGGTGCGCTTGGCTTCCGGTCGGCCACGACGACGCGCAAGGGACTGATCCAGCCTTCGCATGCGAAGCGGCTGACGAGCCTTCCGCGTCTCTCGCTCAATGGAGATTTCCAGGACCGGCGGATGCTGGAGGCGCTGCTGAGCGGCCTTCCCTTCGCGCTCGCAAAGCCCGTCCGCTCCCTCGGAATCGACTGAGCCCTAGTCGCTATTCGCGCCGCCCTGCTTGCGCTGCTGCCGCCGCCCCCACCAGACCTCGAAGCGCCTGCGCCAGCGTCTTACCGGGTGGAGATCGACCGAAAGGACGAGTACGCCGAGCGGCAACATCCAGAAGCCGACAACCGGCAGGAATCCCACCGTGCCACCCAGAATCAGCAGGATGCCGATAACGATCCGCAGGATCGGGGGGCCGGGGATCCGCATTCTCTTGTCGCCGAATCGCACCGCCGCCATGAAATGCCGTTCTCCGAGAAAAAGCCGCGGCGCGACGCGCCGAACCGTTTCGGCAGATAGGACCGAAAGGTGGCGATAGCAAGACATTTGGGCTGGCATGGCGCCAATGTCTTTGCTATACGCACCGCTCATCGGCGCCGCGCGCGAAGCGGAGCCGACCTGCTCCCCGGTAGCTCAGTGGTAGAGCAACCGGCTGTTAACCGGTTGGTCGCTGGTTCGAATCCGGCCCGGGGAGCCATTCTCCTTCTCCATTACTGCCATGCCGCACGGCCCGCGAGACGCGCCGCGGCCTCTCCGCGTCACCAGCACGCAGGACAATTGTTAGTCGATGTGCTAAGTTTGTGACTTCCGGAACAATTTGGCGCACCAAAGACATGGCTGTCAGTCATACCGCTTCATTCGACAACACTTTCATCGCGCTTGCCGACCCCACGCGGCGCAGCGTGATCGAGATGCTGACCGCGGGCCCCAGAAGCGTTACCGAACTCGCCCGAAGCTTCACGATCGCCCTGCCAACATTCATGGCCCATCTGCGCATCCTCGAACGCGCCGGCCTCGTAAAGACGAGGAAAGCCGGCCGCGTGAGGACTTGCACGCTTGATGCCTCGAAGCTGACGGCGGCCGAAGCCTGGATGAACAGGCAAAGGCAACTCTGGGAGACAAGGCTCGACCAGATGGATGCCTATGTGAAGCAATTGCATGAGGAGGAGAAGAAGCCCGGGCGGAAATGACGGGCTGCAGGGTCGCTTCGTGAACCGCGAAGCTTTCGGCCCCGTAACAAGACGGCAATGAGGGGATGAGCCGAGGGCGCTTTCCTGCTTATACTTGTTTGGGGACAGAGGATGGAGGAGTCGAACCGCATGCAGCAGCAGGCAGTGGTGACCCAACCGGAAGCCTTCGCCGTGACGCCGGAGAACGTGTCTTCCATCGGCGGCATTCCAAGTCTGGCGCGAATCGTCTTCCGCGCCCTCGCCAGGGTCCGCCACGGTTCCATGACGGTGACCCTGCCGGACGGCCGCCGCCTGATCTTTCGCGGAACGGAGCCGGGCGAACATGCCGAACTCGTGATCCGCGATTTCGGCCTCACGAGACGTTTCTTTTCGGGCGGCGATCTCGGTGCCGCTGAGGCCTTTCTCGACGGCATGTGGGACAGCCCCAATGTCACCGCCTTCCTGCAATTCTTCCTGCGCAACAAGGAAGCCCTTCAGGACCGCCTGAACGGCATGCCTCTCGTCCGGCTCATCTCCCGCATCGGACACATGATGCGCCGCAACTCGAGGAGCGGTTCAAGGCGCAACATCGAATATCACTACGATCTGGGAAACAGCTTCTATACGCGCTGGCTCGATCCGACGATGACCTATTCATCGGCATTGTTTGCGCATCCGGGTCAGGAACTCTCCGAGGCGCAGATCAACAAGTACCGCTCGCTTGCGGAACAGATCGACCTGAGGCCGGAACATCACCTGCTCGAAATCGGAAGCGGCTGGGGCGGCTTCGCCGAATATGCCGCCAGCGAAATCGGCTGCCGCGTGACAGGTATCACCATCTCGAAGGAGCAGCTCGCCTTCGCACGCGAACGCATGGAGAAGAAGCAGCTCTCGCACAAGGTCGATATCCGCTACCAGGACTATCGCGACGTGGACGAGAAGTTCGATAGGGTAGCGTCCATCGAAATGTTCGAGGCGGTAGGCGAAGAATACTGGCCAACCTATTTCCGGAAAGTGCGTGATTGCCTCAAACCCGGCGGCAAGGCGGGATTGCAGATCATCACCATCGCCGACCGTTCCTTCGACACCTATCGCCGCCGCGCCGACTTCATTCAACGCTACATTTTTCCCGGCGGCATGCTCCCCTCACCAACCGCACTTCGCCAGCAGGTAGCGCAGGCAGGCCTCGCCTGGGCGGGCAATCTCGAATTCGGCCTCGACTATGCCGAGACGCTGAAGCAATGGCGCGAGCGCTTTCGCGCCGCCTGGCCGGACATCCGCACGCAGGGCTTCGACGAGCGCTTCCGCCGCATGTGGGAATACTACCTCTCCTATTGCGAGGCGGGTTTCCGCGCCGGAAACATCGACGTCACGCAGGTGACGCTCGCCCGGCCATAGCCGCAACCGCGCACCGCTGCTAAGCTTCGCCTCCCACCTGCAGCGGAGCTCTTTATGGAATCCCGTCTCGTCCCGACGCCGCGCAGCCTTGCCGACGTCGAACTTCAATCGCGCGACACGATCGGCCAGGGCTGGGGGAAGATCGAGCGCTTCGTCTTCCGCCATCGCCGCCATGACGGCGAATGGTCCGAAGAGGTCACGCGCGACGTCTACACGATTGGCGAGGCGGTGAATGTGCTGCCCTACGATCCGAAGCTCGATGCCGTGCTGCTGATCGAGCAGTTCCGCGCCTGCGGGCTCGCCTGGGGCGAAGCGACCTGGTTGTTCGAAGTCGTGGCGGGAATGCGCGGTGAGGAGGAGACGCCGGAAGAAGTCGCGCGCCGCGAGGCCATCGAAGAGGCCGAATGCCGGCTGACCGCCCTTCACCCCGTCTCGACCGTGTGGTCGTCGCCCGGCGGCTATGGCGAGCGGACCTATCTCTTCGTCGGCATTGCATCGCTCGAGGGCGTGGGCGGCATTCACGGGCTGGCCCATGAGCATGAGGACATTCGCGCCGTGGTGGTGCCACTTGCCGAAGCCCATGCCGCAACTCAGGATGGGCGCATCCGCGATGCCAAAACAACCCTTCTCATTCAATGGCTTATGCTGAACAAGTCACAACTCGCATGAATGCCAACTATTCGTTCTAACGCCTTGAACCGGAGACATCCCCTCCGTATGTTCCAGTGCAACCTGCCTCAAAAACAGATAACGAAACCGATCCCATGGACATCAAGAACGGCCTCGTCGACGCAATCGGCAATACCCCCATGCTACGCCTGCGGCGGGCATCGGAAGAAACCGGCTGCGAGATTCTCGGCAAGGCCGAATTCCTGAACCCCGGCCAATCGGTGAAGGACCGGGCCGCGCTCTACATCATCAAGGATGCGATGAAGCGCGGCACGCTGAAGCCCGGCGGCGTCATCGTGGAAGGCACGGCCGGCAATACCGGCATCGGGCTCGCCCTTGTCGGCAATGCGCTGGGCTTCCGCTCGGTGATCGTGATCCCCGAGACGCAAAGCCAGGAAAAGAAGGACATGCTACGGCTATGCGGCGCGGAACTGATCGAGGTTCCGGCCGTGCCCTACAAGGACCCGAACAACTACGTGAAATATTCCGGCCGCCTCGCGGAGGAACTCGCGGCCAAGGAGCCGAACGGCGCGATCTGGGCAAACCAGTTCGACAATGTCGCCAACCGGCAGGCGCATATCGAGACGACGGGCCCCGAAATCTGGGCACAGACGGACGGCAAGGTGGACGGCTTCATCTGCGCCGTCGGCACGGGCGGAACGCTTGCCGGCACGGGCATGGCGCTCAAGGAGCGCAACAAGAACGTGCAGATCGGCCTGGCGGACCCTATGGGCGCCGCGCTCTATCACTATTACAAGGATGGCGAATTGAAGGCCGAGGGCACCTCCATCACCGAGGGCATCGGACAAGGCCGCATAACGGCCAATCTCGTAGACGCGCCGATCGACCATCCTTTCCAGATACCGGATGAGGAGGCGCTGCCGATCGTCTTCGACCTTTTGAAGGAAGAGGGCCTCTGCCTCGGCGGCTCCAGCGGCATCAATATCGCCGGCGCGATCCGCCTCGCAAAGGAAATGGGGCCCGGTCACACGATCGTCACCGTGCTTTGCGATTACGGTACGCGCTATCAGAGCAAGCTCTTCAATCCGGCGTTCCTGAAGGAAAAGAACCTGCCCGCGCCGGACTGGCTCTAGGAAGACGAAGATGGACGAGGCCGCCTCCCCGCTGGTCACTACGGAATGGCTCGAAAGGCATCTCGACGCGCCGGATGTGCGTGTGGTCGATGCCTCGTGGTACCTGCCACAGATGCAGCGCAATGCGCGCGCGGAATATGAGCGCGAGCATATTCCGGGTGCCGTCTTTTTCGACATCGACGAAATCTGCGACCTCGATAGTCCCTACCCGCACATGCTGCCCAGCCCGGAGAAATTCTCCTCGCGCGTTCGCAACATGGGGCTTGGCGATGGCAACTGCGTGATCGTCTATGACGGCGCGGGGCTTTTCAGCGCCGCGCGCGTCTGGTGGATGTTCCGCGTCATGGGCCATGAGGACGTTGCCGTTCTGGACGGCGGATTGAAGAAGTGGAAAGCGGAGGGGCGCCCCGTGGACGACATGCGCCCGCGCGCATCCGCGCGGCATTTCACGGCGAGGCGCAACACCGGCCTCATCCGTGACCGGGAAGCGATGCTCCACAATATCGATACCTGCGCCGAGCAGGTTCTCGACGCACGCAGCCCCGGACGCTTCAACGGCACCGAACCGGAACCGCGGCAGGGCCTGCGCGGCGGGCACATCCCCGGCAGTCTCAACATTCCGGCAAGCAAGCTGGTCGCCGAAGACGGCACGATGAAGAAGCCCGGCGAACTGCGCGCGATATTCGAGGAGGCGGGCGTCGATATTTCTCGCCCGGCCGTAACGACATGCGGCTCTGGCGTGACGGCCTCCATCCTCGCGCTAGGCCTAGCCGTACTCGGCAAGCCGCAGGTTCCCGTCTATGATGGATCATGGGCGGAATGGGCCGCGACACCCGAGATGCCCGTCGAAGTCTGACCAGGTAGCAGGCGGGAAGATGGGGAAAAAGCACAAGACGGTCGTGACCCATCTCGAAATGATGGCGCCGCCGCGCCTACCGCCCTGCCCGCGGCCTCCCGGAAAATATGCGCTGATGCGCGCGGAAAACCCGCCTGTCCATTTCTACCGCTATCTCTACGACGCGGTAGGCCGCGACTATGTCTGGGTGAACCGGAAGCGGCTGTCCGACGCCGCGCTTGCGCAAATCGTCCAGCACCCGGATGTCGAAATCTATGTGCTCTATTCGAATGGCGTTCCCGCCGGATATTTCGAGCTCGACTTCCGCGCCCTTCCGCGCGCCGAACTCTCCTTTCTCGGTCTGATGCCGGAGCATGTGGGCTCGGGTCTCGGCAGCTTCATGCTGCGCGAGGCAATCAAAATGGCATGGTCGCGCAAGACGACGCGGCTCATCGTCCAGACATGCACACTGGACCATCCGCGCGCATTACCGATGTATCAGCGCATGGGGTTCACACCCTATGCGCAGGAAGAGGCGGAACTGGAAGAGATAGACTGAACACCCGCGCTCAATGAGCGAGGATCTGCGCGAGAAAATCCTTCGTGCGCGCGTTCTTCGGCGAATTGAAGAATTCCTCGGGCGGCGCTTCCTCGATGATCTCGCCCGCATCCATGAAGACGACGCGGTTTGCGACTTCGCGCGCGAAACCCATCTCATGCGTTACGCAGAGCATGGTCATGCCTTCCTGTGCAAGCTCCACCATGACGTCGAGCACTTCCTTGATCATTTCCGGGTCGAGCGCGGAAGTCGGCTCGTCGAACAGCATGATCTTCGGGTTCATGCAAAGCGCTCGGGCGATGGCGACGCGCTGCTGCTGACCGCCCGAGAGCTGACCGGGATATTTCATCGCCTGTTCGGGAATGCGAACGCGCTCCAGGAAATTCATCGCGAGATCGCGCGCTTCCGCTTCCGGCATCTTGCGCACCCAGATCGGCGCAAGCGTACAGTTTTCCAGCACCGTCATATGCGGAAAGAGGTTGAACTGCTGGAAGACCATGCCGACCTCCCGGCGCACCTCGTCAATGCGCTTCAGGTCTTCGGTAAGCTCGATCCCATCGATGACGATACGGCCCTCGTCATGCGGTTCCAGCCGGTTGATGCAGCGGATGAGTGTCGACTTGCCGGAACCCGACGGCCCGGCGATGACAATGCGCTCGCCCTCATTCACCTTGAGATCGATGTCCTTGAGCACATGAAAGTCGTCGAACCATTTGTTCACGCCCGTCATCTCGATCATCACCTTGTCGGAGACGGTCATTTTCTTCGGCGTGTTTCCCCCGGACATGACTTTGCTCCTAGCGCTCGCGCGACGTGTTGAGGCGGCGTTCCATGAAGTTCGAATATTGCGACATCCCGAAGCAGAAGACCCAGTAGACCAGCGCCGCGAAGATATAGGCGGTGAGCGCGCCCTGCGGCACTGTCCATGAGGGATCGCTGAGCTGCGCGCGGACCTGACCCAGCAGGTCGAAGATGCCGACAATCAGCACCAGTGTCGTATCCTTGAAAAGGCCGATGAAGGTGTTGACGATGCCGGGAATGACATGGCGAAGCGCCTGCGGCAGAACGACAAGGCCCATCGCCTGCCAATAGGTGAGCCCCGTGGCCCGCGCCGCCTCGTATTGCCCGGCGGGGATCGCCTGCAAGCCGCCGCGCACAACCTCCGCCATATAGGCCGACGAGAAAAGCGCCACGCCCACAAGACAGCGCAGCAGATTATCCGGGCTCATGCCCTCCGGCAGGAAGAGCGGCAGCATGACGCTCGCCATGAAAAGTACGGTGATGAGCGGTACACCGCGCCAGAATTCGATGAAGACGATACAGACCGTCCGGATAGCAGGCATGGACGAGCGGCGGCCCAGCGCCAGCACGATGCCGAGCGGCAGCGAGACGACGATACCCGTCAGAGCAACGACGAGCGTTACGAGAAGCCCTCCCCACTCGCTCGTCGGTACGGGGCGCAGGCCCGGCCTGTCGCCCGCGAGCAGGACGAGCGCAATGAGCGGATAGATGACGAGCAGAAAGATCAGGTTGAACCGTTTGGCGGGCGCCGAGGGAATGAGCGCGGGCACGATCGCCGCGAAGCCGAGCGCGAAGACGACATTCACGCGCCAGATTTCATCCTCGGGATAGCGGCCATAGATGAACTGGCCGAGATTTGCCCAGACGAGGGGCCAGCAGGCCCCCTTGTCCGGTCCGAGGCACACCTCGCGCGTGGTGCCGGTCCAGACAGCGCTGAAGATCGTGAAATCGAGAAACGGCGGAACGGCAAGCCAGAGCAGCCAGAGGCAGAAAAGCGTGAGCGCGGTATTGCCCACGCTTGAAAAGAGATTGCGCCTTGCCCAATCGACCGGGGAGATACGCGAACGCATCGGCGGACGGGGACGGCCTGTCACGTCTTCCATCGCCATCTCTCAACGCTCCTTGAGCGCGATACGCGCATTGTACCAGTTCATCGCCAGCGAGGTGAGAAGACTGAGCGTGAGATAGACGGCCATGGTGATCGCGATGACCTCGATCGCCTGCCCGGTCTGGTTGAGCACGGTACCCGCAAAAACGGCGACAAGATCGGGGTAGGCAATAGCGACCGCGAGTGAGGAATTCTTCGTTAGATTGAGGATCTGGCTCGTGAGCGGCGGAATGATGAGACGCAGCGCCTGCGGAATGATGACGAGGCGAAGCGTCGTTCCCTCCTTGAGCCCCAACGAGGCCGCGGCCTCGCGCTGGCCCTTGCCCACCGAAAGAATGCCCGCGCGGACAATTTCGCCGATGAAGGCGGCGGTGTAGAGGGTGAGACCGAGAACAAGCGCGACGAATTCCGGCAGGAGGCGCATGCCGCCCGTGTAGTCGAAAGCACCCTTCTCCGCGAATTCCAGATGGAACGGAGCCCCGGCGACAAGCCATGCGAGAGCTGGCAGTATAACGACAAGCGCCGCGAAGACCCGCCAGGCCGGGAAAAGCTGCCCTGTATCGCGCTGCCTTTTCCTGGCCCAGAAAATGAGGGCTATGCCTCCTGCGATGGCCAGAACGAATGCCGCCAGGAAGGCAATGAGACCTGAATCGAAGACGGGCGCCGGAAGAATGAGTCCGCGATTGTTGAGCAAAATGCCCGGCAGCGGATTGAGGCTTTCGTCAGGCCCCGGCAGCGGGCGCAAGACTGCGAAATACCAGAAGAAGAGATGCAACAGCAGCGGGATGTTGCGCATTACCTCGACATAGGCGGCGGCGAGCTTCGCGATCAGCCAGTTGTTCGAAAGGCGCAAAACGCCGATGAGAAAACCAAGCAATGTGGCGAAGACGATACCGATGACGGCGACGATCAGGGTATTGAGCAACCCGACGAAAAAGGCCCGGGCATAGCTCGACTGCTCGCTATAGGGGATCAGCGTCTGGATGATACCGAAGCCCGCCGTATTGTCGAGAAAGCCAAAGCCCGAGGAAATGTTGAGGCGTTCGAGATTCTCCTGCGCCGTCGCGGCGAAGAACCAGACCGTTACGATGACGGCGATCAGCACCGCTGTCTGATAGACAAAGGAACGGACGCGCGGATTGTTCCAGCCAAGCGGCGCGGCACTGCGCGCGCGATGATCCTTGTGCCCCTGCCCCATGCTCATGCGCGCCTACCGGACCGGCGGCGCATATTGAACACCGCCCTCCGTCCAAAGTGCATTGAGCCCGCGCTTGATGCCGAGCGGCGTTTCTGTGCCGACATTGCGCTCGAACATCTCGCCGTAGTTGCCAACGGCGCGGATCGCATGGACGGCCCAGTCGGGCGAGAGCCCGACAGCCTCGCCATAGGCGCCTTCCCGGCCCAGAAGACGCTTCACCCTCGGATTGTCGCTTTCGAGCATCTCGTCGAGATTGCCGGAAGTAACGCCGAGCTCCTCGGCATTGAGAAGAGCATTCAATGTCCAGCGTGCGACATCTTCCCATTGAGGATCGCCTTGCCGGACCGCAGGCCCGAGCGGCTCTTTCGAGATGATGTCGTCGAGAACCTTGTTCGCGTCCGGATCCGTCAGTTTCAGCCGCTGTGCATAAAGACCCGAAGCGTCGGTCGTATAGGCATCGCACCGTCCCCTGTCGTAGGCCACGATGGCCTCATCGTTCTTCTCGAAGGAAAGAACCTTGTAGGAAAGGCCACGGCTGCGGAAGTAATCGGCGAGATTGAGTTCCGTCGTCGTTCCCGTCTCAGTGCAGATCGTACCGCCGGCAAGGTCTTTCGCCGTCTCGATTCCTGCATTCTTTCGCACCATGAAGGACTGGCCGTCATAATAGGTGACGCCCACAAAATCAAAGCCGAGCTGCGTATCGCGCGACATGGTCCACGTCGTGTTGCGCGAGAGAATGTCGATCTCCCCGGATTGAAGTGCGGTGAATCGATCCTTCGCGGAAAGCGGCCTGAACCGGACCTTGGACGGATCGTGGAAAATCGCCGCAGCCAGTGCCCGGCAGAAATCCGCATCTATGCCCGACCAATTGCCTCGCTCGTCGGGGCTCGAGAAGCCGGGGAGTCCCTGGCTGACCCCGCACTGCAGGAAACCCCTGTTGCGGACACGCCGGAGCGTCTCGCCCGCCGAGGCGCGCGCCTCTCCGTCGCCGGATGCCACGACACCCCTTGTGTCGCCGCCAATCAGCGACAGGGGATCGTAAGGCAGGAAGAAATAAAGCCCGCCAACACCGATCAGAATTCCCACGATGAGGGCGACCAGGGGATTCTTCATCGTTATGTCTTCTGGGCGGTACATTTGTCCTTGCCGGGCAGGGTCATGATTCTGTCAGACTACCCGCCAGACCCGGCAGCGCAAACCCCCGAGGCGCGGTTCACGGATTTTTGCTTCGCCTCCGGTTTTACCCTTAAATGCCTTGGCAAAACTCCGACAACGAGCCGCGGAACGAATGACGAAGAAAAAACAGGACACGCTGGTCGTAACGGCAGGCCGCAACCCGGAGGCCAATTTCGGCATCGTCAATCCGCCTGTTTATCATGCTTCGACCGTGCTTTACCCGACGCTTGAAGCGGTGAAGACGCGTTCGCAACCCGTCACTTATGGCCGCAGGGGCACACCGACGACATTTGCCCTGCAGGACGCGATTGCCGAACTCGAAGGCGGCTACAAATCGGCGTTGACCTCTTCGGGGCTTTCGGCGGTGACGACCGCCCTCCTCGCTTTCCTGAAAGCGGGAGATCACCTCTTGATGGTCGACAGCGTCTATCAGCCGTCGCGCCATTTCTGCGACAGCGTACTCAAGCGCTACGGGATCGACGTCGAATACTACGATCCCCTCATTGGCGCAGGAATCGAGAAGCTGGTGCGGCCGGAAACGAAGGTGATCTTCACCGAGTCTCCCGGCTCGGTCACATTCGAGGTACAGGACATTCCGGCCATTGCCGAAGTGGCCCATCGCCATGGGGCCCGGGTTCTGCTCGACAACACCTGGGCTTCACCGCTCTATTTCAAGCCGTTCGAGCATGGCGTGGACGTTTCCATCCAGGCGGTCACGAAATATCTGTGCGGGCATTCTGACGTCATGATGGGATCGATCACGACAACGGAAGAAGCATGGCGCGAGATGCTGGATACGCATGGCGCAATCGGCCAATGCGCCGCGCCGGACGACGTCTATCTCGTTCTGCGCGGCATCCGCACGCTCTCGACTCGCCTTGAGCGCCACATGAAGACGGGCATTGCGCTCGCCGAATGGCTTGGCAAACGGCCCGAAGTCACCCGCGTACTTCATCCCGCGCTGCCGGGCTGTCCGGGCCATGAGATATGGAAACGGGATTTCACGGGCGCTTGCGGCCTCTTTTCCATCGAGCTTGAACCCTGCCAGGAAAAAGCGCTCGCCGCCTTTCTCGACGGCCTCGAACTCTTCGGCATGGGATATTCATGGGGTGGCTTCGAAAGCCTCGTCATTCCGCAATATCCGAAGAAAATGAGAACCGCGACGGAGTGGACGGCCGACGGACAGATCCTGCGGTTCCATGCGGGACTTGAAGATATCGACGATCTCATCGCCGACCTTGAAACTGGATTTGAGCGCCTTAATGCAGCTGACAGCTGAGAGAGCTTGATATGCGAATTGCAATTCTTTTCGCGGCTCTACTGACAGTCTCGGGGACGGGACGCGCGATGGCCTGCGAACCCGTCTCGATCTATGCGGCCGTCAGCACGACAGACGCGGTACGCGATATCGCCGAAGCTTTCACAGCGGAATCGGGGTGCGAGGTCACAACGGTCTTCGCCAGCTCCTCCACCCTCGCAAAGCAGATCGAAGCAGGCGCGCCTGCCTCCATCTTCCTTTCCGCCAATGAAAGCTGGATGGAAGAACTTGCTGCCAAAGGCCTCACGCTGCAGAACACGCGCAGCGACCTTCTGTCGAACGAGCTCGTCCTGATAACAACGAAAGGCGAACCGTTCGACTTCCGGTTCAGTGAAGGGGCCGATCTTGCAGCAGCACTTGAAGGCCAGCGCCTCGCCCTTGCCAATCCGGACGGCGTGCCCGCGGGCATTTATGCGAAGCAGGCATTGACCGCCATGAACCTTTGGGACGGCATAAAGAAGAATGTCGTCTTTGCCGATGATGTTCGGGCGGCACTGGCATGGGTCGCGCGTGGCGAAGCGCGCGCCGGCATCGTTTATCGTACCGATGCCCGTATCACGCCCGATGTAGAGGTCGTCGCGGCCGTGCCGGCCGCGACGCATGATCAGGTGAACTATCCCGTGTCGCTCATCGCCGGGCGGGAGAATCCGACAGCGCGTGATTTCCTTGCCTATCTGAAGGGCCAGTCAAGTGCGCGCATCTTTGCAAGATACGGCTTCGCGCCGCTCGAAGCGCCGATCAACTGACGCATGCAGGATACGCTGCTCACCCCGGCCGAGGCGGAAGCGCTCTGGCTTTCCTTCAAGACCGGAGCCGTGGGCGCACTGATCAGCCTGCCGTTCGGCCTGTTGACGGCATGGGCCCTGTCTCGAAAGACCTTTCCAGGCAAGTTCGCCCTCGATCTTCTCGTGCATATGCCGCTTGTTATGCCACCTGTCGTGACGGGCTATCTGTTGCTACTCGCATTCGGCAGTCGCGGCCCCGTCGGCGCCTGGCTTGAGGAAAATCTCGGCATCACCCTCGCCTTCAACTGGAAGGGCGCGGCGCTCGCCGCCGCCATCATGGGATTTCCGCTGCTTGTGCGTGCGCTGCGGCTTTCCTTCGATGCGGTAGACCGCAAGCTCGAACAGGCGGCACGCACGCTCGGCGCTTCCCCCTGGGATGTCTTCCGGAGCGTGACGCTACCAATCATCATGCCTGGACTGATCACCGGCCTCCTCCTTGCCTTCGCGCGCGGGCTCGGCGAATTCGGCGCGACCATCACCTTCGTCGCGAATATCCCCGGCGAAACGCAGACATTGCCGATCGCGCTTTACAGCGCGCTGCAATCGCCCGGCGGTGAAATACGTGCATTGCGCCTGCTCATCCTTTCCATCGTCCTCGCGCTTGGCGCGCTTGCCGCTTCCGAGATTTTCGCCGCACGGATGCGACGCCGCATCTTCGGCCCGGAGAAGGAAGGCCGGACATGACGACCCTTTCGGTCAAGCTCGCGCGGCGAGCGGGTGCCTTCTCGCTCGATGTCGGCTTCGAGGCACCGCCCGGCGTGACCGGCATCATAGGCCGCTCGGGCGCGGGCAAGACCATGACGTTGCAGGCTATCGCGGGGCTGAGCCATCCCGACAGCGGTCACATATCGCTTGGCGGCGAAATCTTTCTCGATACGGAAAGAAACATCTTCGTGCCTCCGGAGAAGAGGCATATCGGCTATGTTTTCCAGGAAGCGCGCCTCTTCCCGCACCTCACCGTCATGCGAAATCTCGAATACGGGTTGCGGCGCCGCGGCCCCGAAACACCCATCCCTCACGATGAAGTAATCGGCCTTCTGGGTCTGAGGCACCTGCTGGATCGTCAGCCCCACGGGCTTTCGGGCGGCGAGGCGCAGCGCGTCGCAATCGGCCGCGCGCTTCTTTCCGCCCCTCGCCTCCTCCTCATGGACGAACCCCTGGCCAGCCTCGATATCGGCCGTCGCCGCGAAATCATGCCGTTTCTCGAAGCGTTGCATGAAAGGCTCGCGCTTCCGATCGTTTTCGTCAGCCACAACATGGAAGAGGTCGTACGTCTCGCCGACCGGGTCGTCGTCGTCGAAAGAGGACGTGTCGTTGCCAGCGGCGGCGTCACCGACGTGCTGAACCGGATCGACATCCAGAACCTCATTCTTGGTGAAGCGGACGATGACAGCATAGGCACGATCCTCGATATGCGGATCGAAACCCATGACGACGACGAAAGCCTGACGGAACTCTCCGGCGCAGGTTTCCGTCTCTTCGTTCCGCGCCTTCCCCGGCCGCAAGGCGCCCCTGTGCGCCTTCGTCTCCGTGCACGCGATGTCACCATCGCCACGGAAGCGCCCCGCGGACTGAGCGTGCAGAATGTCATCGAAGGAGAGATCGAGACGCTCGATAAGGCGGGCAAGAGCGATGTCGATGTGGGCATCCGCACGCGCGAGGGAGGAGCGACAATCCGCGCGCTGGTGACAAGCCGCGCCGCGCGCCTCCTCAAACTCGAAACCGGCATGCCGGTCTGGGCATTGATCAAGACGGTTGCGATCGCCGGAAGCACTGGCAGCCGCCAAACGGCGGAATCGGACTAGAACTCGGTTCAGGAAACAGGGAGAGGACCATGCCCACGAAGGAAGTAAAAAGCGAGATCACCGGCAAGGTCTGGAAGATCGAGACGAAACCGGGCGATCACGTGGAGGAGGAAGATCCCATCCTGATCCTCGAATCCATGAAGATGGAGATTCCGGTTTCCGCTCCCGCCGATTGCCGTGTCGTCGAAATTCTCGTTGCCGAGGAGGACGCGGTAGCGGAAGGCCAGGTCGTCGCGATAGTCGAACTCGACTAATCTTCGCCGAAGATGCGCCTGAGATAGGAATTCAGGAATTTTCCTTCCGGATCGAGCCTGCGTCGCACCTTCCGGAATTCCTCCCACTTCGGATAGAGGGACTCGAAATCCGCCGCGCCAAGCGTGTGCAGCTTGCCCCAATGCGGGCGTCCCTCGTAGCGGCGAAAGATCGCTTCGACGCCAGCGAAGAGCTCTTCATATGGCTGCTTGTGGTACTGGTGCACCGAAATCGTGACGCTGTCGCGATTATAGAACGGGCTGAGCCAGGCATCGTCCGCCGCCACATAGCGGAACTCGAGCGGGAACAGGAAATTGATCCCGCATTTGCGCATGTACTCGCCAACTTCACGAATACAGTCCGGCCCTCTTTCCGCCGGCACGGCATATTCCATCTCGTTGAAACGTACATTGCGGTCGCTTGGGAAGGCGTCATGAGACCAGCGTACCTTCCCGCCTTCCTCCCCGCCTCCCGAATAGCGCGAACCGCTGGCCGAGGTGAGAAACCGCTGCAAGGGACCGCGCAGAAACGGCAGGTAACGCGAGACCTCGCAGGCACGCATCATCGTCTTGTCGCTTGCGGCAATCTCACCGTCTGGCCGGCGGCGTCGCGGGCGGGCTTCCTTGTCCGTTTCCCTCAGGAATTTGACCAGCGCCTGATCGGCAAAAGGAAACCAGAAGAACTCGAAATGCCGCTCGCTGTCGCGTAGTTCCGGCGCGCGGGAAAGCACCTCATCAATAGGCATCCGCCCTCCCGTCTCTTCCAGGGCGTAGACAGGACGGCATTTCATCGTGATCTCGGTCATTACCCCGAGCGTGCCGAGGCTCACCCGTCCGGCATCGAACACATCGGTGTTTTCCGCACGGTTGCAGGTCAGTATTTCGCCGTTCGCTGTCGCCAGACGAAAGCCCTCAACCGCCGCCGAGACGGAGCCGAGCGTACCTCCCGTCCCGTGCGTTCCGGTGCCAACGGCTCCAGCCAGCGCCTGACGGTCGATATCGCCCTGATTGATGAGCGCGAGCCCTCGCTCGAAGAGTTCAGGGCCGAGATCGCGAATGGTCGTTCCCGCCTTTATACGCGCGACCTGCTTCTCCTCGTCATGATCCACCACGCCCCTCAGCGCCCACATCGTCATGATGGTGCCGCCGGTTTCGACAAGCGGCGTGAAGGAATGTCCCCGCCCGGCCACGCGAATGGGAGCCAATCCGTTCTTCACGGCTTCCGCCACCTCCTCCTCCGTGGAAGGAGCGGCCAAGGCCTTCGGCCAGGCCTTTACCCATCCCGACCAGTTGGACCAGACATCCGTCATGCTGCCTCCGCTAAACTGTTCTGCGAATGATAGCGAATGCGCCGCATCCATGCGCGTGAAAACAAAAAGACCCCGGCTATCCACCGGGGCCTCCTTGCCTGAAAATCGGAGGGCTCGTCAGGGAGAAACAGCTTCGCCGCCAGTCAGCGACTTGGCCGTCACGCTCATCTCCGCCGCGCTTTCCTCACGCGTCATCGGTTTGAAGGCGCGCACCATTTTCGTCGCTTCCTTGATTTCGGCAGGCTCCATCTTGGCGGAGAGGTTTTCCAGCGCTTCGGTAGCGAATTTCGGAAATCCGCCTTCTATGGCGAGCTGGTAGTACATATAGGCTTTTACCCGGTCTGCCTCGACCCCGGCGCCATCCTCATACATGACGCCGATATTGTACTGCGCGCTGGGATGCCCTTGCCTGGCGGCGGCTTCATACCATTTGGCGGCCTTGGAAAGATCCTGCGGCACGCCCCAGCCCTTGTCGAACAAGGTTCCGAGATCTTCCTGCGCGCGTGCATCTCCCCATTCCGCGCCCATCGTGTAGTACTTCACGGCCTTCGCGATATCGCGTTCGACGACCGTGGCGTCGAAATAGGCTTCGGCAAGCTGAAAGGCAGCTCCGGCGTCCTTCTTTTCCTCGACGGCGCGCTCCCACTCGGCAAGCGCCTGCTCGTAGAAACCGCGCTGATAGAGATCCTGCCCCGATGCCTCGTTGGGTGCGCCTTCGATGGATGGGTCGGGCTTCGTCGGATCAGCAAGAACGCCCGCTCCGGCGGCGCCGATGCTCATTGAAAAGATCAGCCCGGCGAGCACAATCAGCACCGCCAGCCCGGCGGGCTTCGCAGGGTTTTCCATTACTCGCGAAACGATCGCGCCATTCTTGCGGTACATCTTCAATCCTCCCTGTTTTCCGAACCCCGCCCGACGCCAGGCGGAAAACTTCCTGCCATCTGCAATGATCCGCATGCCATCTCCCGGCCTCAAGTTACAGCTTGGTCAGGTGTCCTGACTCTCGACGATATGGAGAAATAAGGCAGTATCTTGGCACTGCGACGCCTTTCCGGCGTTGGTGAGCAGACTAGCTTGCTTCCTCGAACAACCTCTCAGCCCTCGGAAAGACAAACAATGGCGGCAAAAGACAGCTCACCTATTGTCGAAGGCGTGCGGATTTCCCATCCGGACAGGGTTCTCTATCCCGATCAGGGCATCACCAAGCTCGAACTCGCACGCTATCTCGAACAGGCGGCCGAATGGATGCTGCCTCACATCGAGAATCGGCTGGTGAGTCTCGTCCGTTGTCCGGAAGGCAGGCAGAAGAAATGCTTCTTCCAGCGCCATGCAGGCGCGGGGCTCGGCGGCGGCTTCCATGAGCTTGAGGTGAAAGGCGCCAAGGAACGCGAGAACTATCTCTACATCAAGGATGCGAGGGGCCTTGTCTCCGGCGCGCAGATGGGTGTCCTCGAATTCCACATCTGGGGTTCGCGGGTAGATGACATCGAACGTCCGGACCGCCTGGTGTTCGATCTCGATCCGGATGAGGACATACCCTTCGAGCGGGTAAAAAGCGCCGCATGCGAGGTCCGCGACGTACTCGACGAACTCGGTCTCGAGAGTTTTCCCATGCTCACCGGCGGCAAGGGTATTCACGTGGTCGCGCCGCTCATCCGCCGCCACGAATGGCCGATAGTGAAGGCTTTCGCGGCGGCAGTCGCCAATCGCATGGCCGAACATGATCCGGAACGCTACGTGGCGAAGATGAGCAAGGCCGCACGCAAGGGCCGCATATTCATCGACTATCTGCGCAATGACCGTACTTCGACCGCGATTGCGCCCTATTCGCCCCGCGCCCGGGTGGGGGCTCCCGTGGCCTGGCCCGTTTCCTGGGATGAACTCTCGAAGGTGGGAGCCGCGAACGAAGTCACGGTCTCCAGGGCTTTCAGGTCCCCCCGGTCCGATCCGTGGCAGAGCTATTGGAAGCTCCGGCAGTCACTGAAGGCCCCGGCGCTGCGCGCTCTCGATATCGAGCAATGATGGCCGCAATGGCGATCCCGGCAGGACTCGAACCTGCAACCCTCGGCTTAGAAGGCCGATGCTCTATCCGGTTGAGCTACGGGACCGGAAACCGGCCTTAATGTGTCCAGAGCCCCTGACGGCCGAACTTGAAATTGTCGGCATAGGCCTTGATCAAACGCCGCTGGGTTTTCGGCTCGAAAACCTGATGCTCGATGCCATGCTTCTCTGCATAGGCAACCGCTTCCTCCTTGGAGTCGAAGCGGAGGGTCACCTGCGCTCTCATATCGCCCGAGCTGGTCCAGCCCATGAGCGGCTCGACCTTGCGTGCACTACCCGGCTCGAAATCGAGCACCCATTTCCGGGTCTTAGCCCGGCCGGATTGCATGGCGGTCTTGGCGGGTTTGTAGATGCGGGCGCGTGCCAATTCTGATCCCTCGAAACTCTTGCCCCACAGGCAGGGCGACCGTCGCGAAACCTTGTTCTTATCGCCCCAAAAGCGACGAATTTGCAAGCGATAACAAGACCATCGCCGGAACCCCGGCGACTCGCGATCAAGCCTGAACCAGCCCTTCCGAGACGAAGGAGACCCCGATGAGCCTCTCGCCCCTCTATCTCGACCGCGACACCGCCGCTTCCCGGCTCTCTGCCCGGGGGTTCAACCGGCTCGACATCGAATGCGTACTCGACCTCACGGGTCCGGTCCTGCGCCAGGGCGCTCATGTCTGGTCGGCCGCCGCAGTTGAGCGCCTTGCCGCCCGGGCCTGGTGGCTCGCCCCGAGCGAAGCCGGCCTTTCCATGCCTGAAGCCGCCTGATCCGGCGCGCATGTCGCCAGACGTTGGCAGGCGGTCCCGGCCGGGATCGCCTGTTTGTTTCCTGCATCCTCTGAAGTGATTGGTCGGGGCGGAGAGATTCGAACTCCCGACCCTCTGCTCCCAAAGCAGATGCGCTACCAGGCTGCGCTACGCCCCGACTTCGCCTTGCAAATACACCCGTTGAGGCGGCTACTCAATCCTTCGCCTTGTGGCGGGGCATGAGTTTGAAAACGCCACTGGCCTTCATGACCGCACGGCTACCGACATGTAGCTCGGCCTCGCAAAAGGCGACCGACCTCGTTGCCCTCGTCACACGCGCCGTCCCTTCCAGCCAGTCGCCCGGCCGCGCGGAAGCGAGAAAATCCGAGTTCATGCGGATCGTCAGAGCGGCCGTCTGCGTTTCGCGCCACACGGCGGTTCCGAGAAGGCCATCTGCAAAGGCCATCAGCATGCCGCCATGCGTGATGCCGTGAGAATTGCAATGGCGCTTTTTCACGCGCACGCCATGCGCAAATCCATCAGGCGTGACCTTATGGTAGAAAGGGCCGTTATGGCTCGTATATGGCCCTCGGGTCGTCGAAAGGACGAATCCTTCCGGTGGATTGTCGTCGTCTTCTTCTTCGCTCATCACGCCAGGTTCGGTGAAAAATGGATATGCACCACCGGACGGCGGCTCTCCGTCCTATAGCACGCGGCATTGATTGGATGAACCGGGCTCAGTTGCCCGATGCGGCGTCTTCCTGCATCTCAGCCACCATGAGCCCCTTGGGGCCCTCGCCGAAACGCACCCTGACTTCCTGCCCCGGCGTAAGATCGCGAATGCCGAATCGCCGAAGCGTTTCCATGTGCACGAATATGTCCGGCGTACCCTCGCCGCGTGTCACAAAGCCGTAGCCCCTGGCCCGGTTGAACCACTTCACCGTCACTGTTTCGAAATCGCCGATTGGCACGACCTGACCGGCGGCCGAACGGTTTGCCGCCCGCGCGCCTGCGGCCGCAGGCTTAACTGCGGTCGTGTCGTCCACATCCAGAACCTTGATGGCCTGATTTCCCTTGGGCCGGCGAACGGCCTCGCAGGTGACGGTCGCGCCTTCCTCAAGCCCCTCTCGCCCTGCCTGTTTCAGGCAGGATAGATGCACGAGAACATCGTCCCGCCCATCGTCGGGAATGATGAAGCCATAGCCTTTGACCGCATCGAACCATTTGACGACGCCCGTGACTTCGAAAGACACGTCCACGGAATCCGCCGCACTTTCCAAACGCTCTTCCATCCCCACCACGATCAACATCCGGACAGTCAATAAAGGTCAGGCCTCAGTATTGGCCGAACCGGAATTTCTTGATGGCCCGTGGTTCCTCCCCCAAGGCCCCCTCTTTATTATGTCAACTATAACAGCGTTGCCTGAGCATTGAAAGCTGTCAGGAAAGTCTGATTTTTCGCCCGGAATTTCCGGTCTTTCTTGCCCTGCCCGCAACCGCATTGCATATTGAAGCACATCCTCAGGGGTTCCGGCGCATCGGCCGACCGTTGTTTTTTGTCGGTCGCGCTTCGAGCAGCCCCGGCATAACGACCGGGCAACCGGCGCCCCGCCCTGGCCAATCACGCCACATGTCCGCAGGGAGAAAATGACAAAGGCCGTAGGGTTACTGGTTGCGTTGTTTGCGCTCTGGCTGGCTCTGTCCGGCTATTTCAAGCCGTTCCTGCTCTCGCTCGGCATTCTCTCCTGCATCTTCACGGTATATCTGGCCTCGCGCATGAAGCTGCTCGATGACGAGGCGGTTCCGCTGCAGTTGCGCCTCTCTCTGCCGCTCTACTGGAGTTGGCTTGGAGGCGAAATCTTCAAATCCGCAGTTGCCGTTTCCAAGGTCATCCTGTCGCGCGACATGCAGCTCAGCCAGCAATTGATCGCGGTGCCAAGCCCTCTGAAGACAGACATGGGCCATGTGATTTTCGCAAACTCGATAACCCTGACACCCGGCACGGTCACGGTCGAGGCCGTTCAGGGCAAGTTTCTGGTTCACGCCCTTACGGAAGAGGCTTCCGCCGCCGAAGGCTTTCAGGAAATAGCCCGGCGCGTGGCGGCGGTGGAGACACGCTGAGATGGTCATGTTCCTTGCGATAACGGCGGCACTTTTCGTCGCCGTACTCCTGGTGCTCGTTCGTCTTTTCGGCGGGCCGACACTCTACGATCGCGTACTGGCGGTGAACACGTTCGGTACCTTGACCGTACTCATCCTGAGTTCGCTTGGCTTTGTGACGGAAAGGCCCGACTTCCTCGATATCGCCATGCTCTATGCGCTGATCAATTTCGTCAGCACCATCGCGATCCTCAAGTTCTTCCGCTACCGCACCTTCGGACGAACGACGGATTCGCGGGAGGAAGCATGATGGATCAACACCTCCTCGATCTTGCGCTCGATATCGCCAGCGCGATCACTTTCACGGTCGGTGGAGCCTTCGTCCTCATTGGAGCTTTCGGTCTCGTTCGCCTCCCCGACGTGTGGTCGCGCATTCATGCCGCAGGCGTCATCGACACGGTCGGGGCAGAGCTGATTTTGCTCGGCATGATGTTCCAGACCGGCCTCACGCAAACGACGCTGAAACTTGCGTTGATCGGCCTCTTTCTTTTTGTCACCGGTCCGACCGCGACGCATGCGGTGGCAAACGCTTCCTTTGTGGCCGGTCTGCGGCCCGTTCGCCTGCGGCGTAACGAAACCGCCGATGTTCTCGGAGAGCAACCGCGGAAGGAGATGCAGCCGTGACGGCGAATGTCATTGGAATAGCCATCATCGACATATTGCTGTTCACCTTTCTCGTGATCACGGCAATTGCCATTGTACGCGTTCGCAATCTCTTCGCCGTAGCGATGCTTGCGGGTGTCTTCAGCCTGCTTTCGGCCGGCCTCTTCGTCACTCTCGACGCCATGGATGTCGCCTTCACCGAGGCTGCGGTCGGCGCCGGTATTTCGACCGTATTGATGCTCGGAACGCTGGCCCTCACGGTCAGAGAGGAAAAACCCCCGTCGCATTCGGTGTTTCCTCCTCTCCTCGTCTGCCTGGTCACCGGCGCCGCCCTGATATACGGCACCCTCGATATGCCGCCCTTCGGCGCCGCCGACAACCCGATCCAGACTCACGTCGCTCCCGAGTATTTGCAGCGAACCCCGGAGGAGATCGGCATTCCCAATGTCGTCGCCGCCGTTCTCGCCAGCTATCGCGGCTTCGATACGATGGGAGAGGTTTTCGTCGTCTTTGCCGCCCTGGTCGGCGTACTGCTGCTTCTGGGCGCATCTCATCCCAAACGGGATGACGATGTGGCGGACAGGGAAAAGGAGTAACCGCATGGAACACCACTCCATTCTCCGCGTCGTATCGAAGCTCCTCATTCCTCCGATGCTGGTTTTCGCGCTCTACGTTCAGTTCCACGGCGAATACAGCCCCGGCGGCGGGTTTCAGGCGGGCGTGGTCTTCGCCGCCGCGTTCATCCTCTACTCGCTCGTTCACGGCATAGATGCGCTCATCAAGATCGTGCCGCCTCGCGCCTTGCATGTCTTTTCGGCCGTCGGCGCACTGATCTTTGCCGGAACGGGCGTCGTGACCATGTTGCTCGGCGAACCCTTCCTCGGCTATTACGCGCTCGCTGAAAATCCGGTACATGCGCAGGAGTGGGGCATCGTCATCGTGGAGTTCGGCGTGGGCATGACCGTCGCTTCCGTCATGCTTTCGCTCTTCATCGCCTTCGCGAGCCACAATCCGCGACTCGACGACAAGGATTGGTAATGTCCGAGCTGGGTTTCGATCTCCAATTTGTCGTGAGCCACTACAACTACTGGATGTTCGTCATCCTGATGATGACGGGCCTCTACATCACCGTGAGCCGGGGAAACCTCATCAAGAAGGTCGTCGGTCTGAACATATTTCAGACTGCTGTCTTCATGCTCTACATCTCGATGGGCAAGATCACGGGCGGCACGGCGCCTGTCCTCATCGACGAGCCGGACATACTTTATTCCAACCCGCTTCCCCACGTTCTCATCCTGACGGCCATCGTCGTCGGGATCGCGACGACGGCTCTGGCCCTCGCCCTCGCCGTCCGGATCCGCGAAACCTATGGAACGGTCGAAGAAGATGAAATCGCCGAGATAGAACAGAAAATGGATGTGGACGTCAGCGTCACGCGAGGAGCTTCCGGTCGATGATGGCGCTGATTGTATCGAACCTGCCTGCGCTTCAGGTCGCGCTGCCGATCATTGCCGCGCCGTTCTGCCTTATCCTCGGGCGCGGAGCGTGGGCATGGGCCTTGGCCACCATCGTCTCCTTCGCGACGTTCGCCATTTCCCTCGCGCTGTTCGCGTCGGTCTATGACGGCTCCATCATCTCCTATCATATGGGCGGCTGGGCGCCGCCGATCGGGATCGAATACCGCGTCGACATCGTCAATGCCTTCGTCCTGCTGATCGTTTCCGGCATCGCCGCCCTCGTGCTGCCCTACGCCTACAGAAGCGTCGCCGACGAAATTCCCGCGGACCGTCAACCCATTTTCTACACGGCCTTTCTGCTCTGCGTGGCGGGGCTTCTGGGGGTGACGATCACAGGCGACGCCTTCAACGTATTCGTCTTCCTGGAAATATCGTCGCTTTCCACCTATGCGCTCGTCGCATCGGGCGCATGGCGCAACAAACGCGCCCTCACAGCTTCTTACAATTACCTGATCATGGGAACGGTCGGCGCGACCTTCTTCGTGATCGGTATCGGCATGCTCTACATGATCACGGGCACGCTCAACATGGCCGACCTCGCCGTGAGGATCGCCGATCACGGAGACAGCAGCACGCTGCATATGGGCTTCGTCTTCATTCTCATCGGCATCGGCCTGAAGCTCGCCATGTTTCCGCTCCATCTATGGCTTCCGAATGCCTACAGCTTCGCCCCTTCGGCGGTGACGGCATTTCTGGCGGCGACGGCAACCAAGGTCGCCGTCTACGTGATGTTGCGCTTCATGTTCACGGTGCTCGGATTTGATTTCGAGTTTCAGGCGGATACGCTGAAACTCGTCGTGTTTCCTCTCGCCGTGGCTGCGATGTTTGCCGCTTCGCTCGTCGCCATCTTCCAAGACGACCTGAAGCGCATGCTCGCCTATTCGAGCATTGCCCAGATTGGCTACATCCTCCTCGGACTTGCATTCCTGACGCATACGGGTCTGCTCGCGAGCATTGTGCATCTCTTCAATCACGCCGTGACCAAAGGCGCGCTCTTCATGGTTGCCGGTTGCTTCGTCCTGTCCACGGGAACGAGCTCGATCTCCAGCCTGCGCGGCGTCGGCCGCGACATGCCCTGGACGGCGGCGGCTTTCGTTGCCGGCGGCTTCAGCCTGATAGGCCTGCCGCTCACCGTCGGTTTCATCAGCAAATGGTATCTGGTACAGGCCGCGCTGGAACTCGGCTGGTGGCCGGTCGCGCTTCTCATCATGGCCTCGTCGCTTCTCGCGATCATCTATGTCTGGCGTGTTGTCGAGGCGGTTTATCTGCAGCCCGCGCCCGAAGGAATAACTCGCAAGGAAGCGCCACTGTCGATGCTCGTCCCGGCCTGGATTCTTGTCGGCCTTTCCATCTGGTTCGGTGTTAGCGCCTCGCTCACCACGACCGCCGCGAGCCGGGCCGCCGATGCGCTGATCGGCCAGTCGCAAATTCTCTGGCAGGAGTAAGGCGCAATGACCGACGCGAACGCCCTCCTCCTGGCCCTTGCAATTCCGACTATGACGATGTTCCTCATCGCGGCCTCGGGCAGCCGTCCGAACATTCGCGACGGCATCAGCGTTGCGGCTTCGGTCGCCACCTTCGCGGTCGTCCTGCGCCTGCTCGAGTCCGTCATGGACGGCGCCCGGCCTTCCGTAACGCTCATCGAGGTCATGCCGGGCCTGGTGATCAACTTCGCGATAGAGCCCCTGGGCATGCTCTTCGCGACAGTCGCTTCCGGTCTGTGGATCGTTACCGCCATCTATTCGATAGGCTACATGCGAGGAGCGCATGAAAAGAAGCAGACGCGCTTCTATATCTGCTTCGCCCTCGCCATTGCCTCCGCCCTTGCAATTGCCTTCTCGGGCAACCTCTTCACGCTCTTCATCTTCTATGAAGTGCTGACCATTTCGACCTATCCGCTCGTCGCTCACAAGGAGACGCCGGAAGCACGCGCAGGCGCGCGCGTCTATCTCGGCATCTTGATGACGACATCTATCCTCTTCCTGCTGGTCGCGGTGATCTGGACCTGGAACATCGCGGGCACGATGGAATTCCGCGCCGGCGGCATTCTCGAAGGCAAGATCGATCCGGCTTATGCGCCTTTCCTTCTCGCTCTCTTCGCCTTCGGCATTGGCAAGGCGGCTCTGATGCCTTTCCATCGCTGGCTTCCCGCGGCGATGGTGGCCCCGACGCCCGTCAGCGCGCTCCTTCATGCTGTGGCCGTGGTGAAGGCGGGCGTCTTCACCATGCTGAAGGTCGGAACCTACATCTTCGGCGTTGGCTTCCTGAGCAAGACGGGGGCATCCGATTGGCTCATGTGGATCGCCGCCGCATCCATCCTCATTGCTTCAATCGTCGCGCTCACAAAGGACGACCTGAAGGCGCGGCTCGCCTATTCGACGGTCAGCCAGCTCTCCTACATCACGCTCGGCATGGCTCTCGCCAATCAGATGGGCGTTATCGGCGGCTCGATGCATATCGTGACGCACGCTGTAGGCAAGATCACTCTTTTCATGTGTGCGGGCGCAATCTATGTCGCCGCTCACAAGACGAAGGTAAGCGAGCTGGACGGGCTCGGCCGCAAGATGCCCGTGACATTCATATGTTTCACCATCGCCGCGCTCAGCATCATCGGGCTCCCTCCTTTCGCCGGTGCCTGGAGCAAGTGGTATCTGTTGCTCGCTGCCGCCGACGAAGGTCAAATGGTGATGATCGTGGTTCTGATGTTGAGCTCCCTTCTCAATGTCGCCTATCTGCTCTCGATTTCGGGACGTGCGTTCTTCGCACCGGCAAGAGACAGGATGGCCCATTCGCTGGGCGCCGCCGCGGCACCGTCGAAAGGCATCGAGGAAGCGCCACTTTTCTGCCTGATCCCGATCTGCCTGACGGCCCTTGGCTGCGTCGTGGTGTTCTTCGCCGTTGGCGGCCTCTATGAATATCTGCTCAGTATTCCGATCCTGCCGGAGGCCGCGCCATGAGTAGCTCGACCCGCCTTATCCTGGCGCTCGCGGTCCTCTGCGCGGGGCTCGCCGCTGCGGACCTCTTCCATCACAGGCACAGTTACTTTCCGCTCGAGGCGCGTACCGGGTTCTACGCGGTTTTCGGGCTGTTCATGGGCGTGGTCCTGTTGATCGCCGCGAAGGCCGCCGGTGCTCTTCTGAGGCGCAACGAGAACTATTACGCGCCGCACTCGGTTGAAGCGGAAGCCCATCCCGAAGCGGATCTCGGCCGGGAGAGCGCCGATGCCTGAGCTTCTCACACCCGCAACAGTCTATGTTCTTGCCGCGGTCCTGCTGCCTTTCGTTCCAAGAGGCATGTTGCGGCAGCTCGTGCCCGTTCTCGTCCCCCTTGCCGGCATCGCCATCTTCTGGCCGCTCCAGCCGGGCACCTATGGCACCTTCAATGTCATGGGGATGCATATCGGGCTGATGCGGATCGACGATCTTTCACGCATCTTCGGCCTTATCTTCTCGGTCGCGGCATTCCTCTCGGCCATCTATGCATGGCATGTTCGAGACACCATCCAGCAGGTCGCGGGCCTTCTCTATGCGGGCTCTGCTATCGGCGCGGTCTTTGCTGCCGATCTCGTCGCCCTCTTCGTTTTCTGGGAAGGCACGGCCATCGCGTCCGTCTTCCTCATCTGGGCCCGCCGCACCGAAGGTGCCTTCGCCACCGGCATGCGCTATCTCATCATCCAGGTGGGATCGGGCGTCATTCTCATGGCAGGTGTCGTCCTGCTCTACCTCGATACCGGTTCCGTCGCCTTCTCGCGCATGCAGCTCGATAGTCTTGCCGCATGGGCGATCTTCATCGCCTTCGGCATCAAATGCGCCTTTCCTCTGCTGCATAACTGGATGCATGACGCCTATCCTGCCGCGACCGTATCGGGAACGGTGATCCTCTCCGTCTTCACGACCAAGCTGGCCGTCTATGCGCTGCTGCGCGGCTTCGCGGGAACGGAACTGCTGATCTATATCGGCGCGACGATGGCGCTCTTTCCGGTTTTCTTCGCTCTCGCCGAGAACGACCTGCGCCGCGTGCTGACCTATTCGCTGAACAGCCAGCTCGGATTCATGGTCGTCGGGGCGGGCATCGGCACCCCCTTGGCCATCAATGGCAGCATCGCTCACGCGGTCTGCAGCGTTCTCTATCAGGCGCTCCTCTTCATGAGCATCGGTGCGGTTCTCCATCGGACCGGCACCGCGCGCGCGACGGCGCTGGGCGGTCTCTATCGCACAATGCCGCTAACGATGATTTTCTGCCTGGTTGGCGGCGCATCCATTGCCGCCTTCCCCTTCCTGTCGGGATTTGTCTCGAAATCCCTGATCCTCAGCGCGAGCGGCTACGAGAAACATCTCTATGTCTGGCTCGCCCTGCTTCTCGCCTCGGCGGGCGCCTTTCTTCACACGGGGTTGCGGCTTCCATGGCTCGCTTTCTTCGGCCCCGACAGCGGCAAGCGGCCGAAAGAAGCGCCTGTTCACATGCATCTCGCAATGGGGCTCACTGCACTTCTCTGCATCGGCATCGGCGTCTTCCCGGCCGTTCTCTATGGCCTCCTGCCGAACGATGTCGCCTATGAGCCCTACACCGTTTCCCACATTCTCTCGCAGTTGCAGCTCCTTGCTTTCGTTGCGCTCGCTTTCGCCCTTTCGGTCAAGCTCGGCTTCTTTCCGCAGGCGGCGCGCGGCCTGCTGCTGGATACCGACTGGATCTATCGTCGCCCGCTCTCGGCGATACTCGGGGGTATGCGCTACCTTGTAAGCGGATCATGGCGCTTCGCGGCGCGCGTCACCACAAGCCGCGTGGACAGATTTATCGCCGGTGTCTATCGCGCCCACGGACCGCAAGGCCCTCTTGCGCGAACATGGCCAACGGGGTCCATGGTTTTGTGGATCGCCGTTCTGCTGGGTATGACGCTGGTTCTTACCTACATATAATGAAGCTCGATCTGCGCGCGACGCGCCGGAAGCCTAACCAAGAAGGAGACGCGCCCCATGGAAATGTCAGGCGAATACAGGATTCCGGCACCGCGCGAGGAGGTCTGGGCCGCGCTCAACGACCCGGAAGTGCTGCAGAAGTCGATCCCCGGCGCCGAATCCGTGAACAAGATTGCCGATGACGAGTTCGAGGCCGTCGCCAAGGCGAAAGTCGGCCCCGTCAGCGCCCGCTTCAGGGGCAAGGTGAAGCTCACCGATATCGATCCGCCCAACGGCTACACGATCTCCGGTGAAGGCAATGGCGGGGCCGCAGGTTTCGCCAAGGGTTCGGCCAGAGTGACGCTCACCGAGGCAGAGGGCGGAACGCTCCTCGCCTACACGGTGAATGCCCAGGTGGGCGGCAAGCTCGCCCAGATCGGCCAGCGCTTCATCGATTCAACGGCCTCCCGCATGTCTCAGGAGTTTTTCGACAATTTCTCCCAGCTTACCGGCGGAAGCCGTGTCGAGGCTGCGGGCGCGGAAATACCCGAGATCGTCGACGAGATGGAACACGGCATTCCGACCAAGTCGCCCGATTACGACAGCATCTCGCCCACCGGCGTTCCTCTGGTTCCGGACGAAGAAGCCGGCATGAGCCTGTCGCCTTGGGTTTGGGCGCCCCTGCTGATAATCGCTCTCATCTTGCTCGTCTGGTTCATCGGCTTTTGACGACTCTTCCCGGCCTCGCGCTTGACGGCGGAAAGCCGAGGGCGGAGACTCCTCAAAACGCTGCGGAAACCCAATTCCGCCGAGGCTCAGCTATTTCAGGGAGGTAAGTCGCATGCCCGTTGTCTCCATGACGGTCAACGGCAAGCCCGCAAGCGCCGATGTCGAGGCGCGTACGCTGCTTGTCCATTTCATTCGGGAACAGCTCGGCCTCACCGGGACACATGTCGGCTGCGACACCAGCCAATGCGGCGCCTGCGTCGTTCATGTGGATGGCAGTGCCGTGAAATCCTGCACCATGCTCGCCGCTCAGGCCGAAGGTGCCGAGGTCCTGACCATCGAAGGCCTGGCGAAGAACGGCGAGCTGCATCCCGTTCAGGCCGCCTTTCGCGAACATCACGGCCTGCAATGCGGCTTCTGCACGCCGGGCATGATCATGACTGCGATAGACATGATCCGCCGAAACCCGAGCCTCGATGAAGAAACAGTACGCGAGGAGCTTGAAGGCAATATCTGCCGCTGCACGGGGTACCACAACATCGTGAAGGCGATCCTCGCCGCATCGCAGGAGATGCGCTGACGCAAGCAAGCGAGAAATCTAACCGGGAGGAGGATATCTCATGTCGGACGCAGCATCGGGTGAAGGCATCGGACAACCTGTCCGCCGCAAGGAGGACTACCGCTTCATCACCGGCAACGGCCACTACACCGACGACATCAACCGCCCGCGCCAGACCTATGCATATTTCCTCCGTTCGCCGCATGCTCATGCGCGGATCAAATCGATAGACACTTCAGCCGCCGAAGGAGCGCCGGGCGTCGTTGCCATCTTCACCGGCAAGCATGTCGCAAATGACGGGCTCGGCGGCCTGATCTGCGGCTGGACCGTCACCTCGAAGGATGGCTCTCCGATGAAAGTCGGTCCTCATCCGATCCTCGCCCTCGATACGGTCCGCTACGTCGGCGACCACGTCGCCATGGTCGTCGCCGAAACGCTTGCCGACGCTCGCGCCGCGGCAGAGCTGATCGAGGTCGACTACGAGGCGCTGCCGGCCGCCGTTTCGCTCTCCTCCTGTCAGGATGGCAAGGCGCCACAGGTTCACGCGGAAGCGCCTCGCAACACCTGTTTCGAATGGGAACTGGGCAACAGGGCGGAAACGGATGCGGCCTTCGCGAAGGCAGACCGCGTCGTGAAACTCGACCTCAAGAATAATCGCCTCATTCCCAATGCGATGGAACCGCGCGCCGCCATCGGCGAGTTCGACAAGGGCACCGGCATCTACACGCTCCACACCACGAGCCAGAATCCGCATGTCGCGCGCCTCGTTCTCTCCGCCTTCGTCGGCGTCGCGCCGGAACACAAGCTCCGCGTCATCGCGCCGGATGTCGGCGGAGGCTTCGGGTCCAAGATTTTCATCTATGCCGAAGAAACGGCATGCGTCTGGGCCGCGGCCAAAGTGGGCCGCCCCATCAAATGGACGGCGGACCGCTCGGAAGCCTTCCTTTCGGACGCGCATGGCCGCGACCATCTCAGTCACGCCGAACTCGCGCTCGACAAGGACGGCAGGTTCCTCGGCCTGCGCGTGAAGACGATCGCCAATCTTGGCGCCTATCTCTCGACCTTCTCAGCCGCCGTGCCGACCTATCTCTACGGCACGCTGCTGTCGGGCCAATACGATCTTCCCGCCATCCATGTCGAGGTCGACGGCGTCTATACGCATACCGCGCCCGTCGATGCCTATCGCGGCGCGGGCCGGCCCGAAGCGACCTATCTCATCGAACGCATCGTCGAGACGGCCGCGCGCGAAACCGGCATCGATCCGGCCGAAATTCGCCGCCGGAACTACGTAAAGACGTTCCCTCACCAGACGCCCGTCATCATGAATTACGACGCGGGCGACTACGCTGCCTCGCTCGATGCCGCCATGAAGGCCATTGACTATGAAGGCTTCCCGGCCCGCAAGTCGGAAGCGGCGCGGCGCGGAATGCTCCGCGGCATCGGCTTTTCGTCCTATATCGAAGCCTGCGGCCTGGCGCCATCCGCCGCTGTCGGCTCGCTCGGTGCGGGCGTCGGCCTTTGGGAGAGCGCCGAAGTCCGGGTCAACCCGACCGGCAATATCGAAGTCCTCACCGGCTCGCATAGCCACGGCCAGGGCCACGAGACGACCTTCGCCCAGCTCGTCGCCTCCCGCCTCGGCGTCCCCCTCGCAAATGTCGAGATCGTGCATGGCGACACCGACAAGGTGCAGTTCGGCATGGGCACTTATGGTTCGCGTTCCGGCGCCGTCGGCATGAGCGCCATCGCGAAGGCGCTCGACAAGATCGAGGCGAAGGCAAAGAAGATTGCGGCGCACCTGATGGAAGCCGCTGTCGAGGACATCGTCTTCGAGAACGGTGTCTTCACCGTGCAGGGCACGGACAAGTCGCTGGCATGGGCGGAACTTTCGCTCGCCGCCTACACCGCGCACGGCTTCCCTTCCGCCGATATCGAGCCCGGCCTCAAGGAGGGCGCCTTCTACGACCCGACGAATTTCACCTTCCCTGCGGGCTGTCACATCTGCGAAGTCGAGATCGACCCCGATACCGGCATCGTGAAGATTGCGAAATTCGTCGCGGTGGACGACTTCGGCACCGTCATCAACCCGATGATCGTCGAGGGCCAGGTTCATGGCGGCATCGCGCAGGGTATCGGTCAGGCGCTTCTCGAACACGGCGTCTATGACGCCGATTCCGGGCAGCTCGTCACCGGCTCCTACATGGATTATTGCATGCCCCGTGCGGACGACCTGCCGAGCTTCACGCTGGGGTTCACGAAGACCGAATGCCCGTCCAATCCGCTTGGCATGAAAGGTTGCGGCGAAGCAGGCGCTATCGCCTCGCCCCCTGCGGTCATAAATGCCGTCACCGATGCTCTCGGCATTCGCGAAATCGAAATGCCCGCAACGCCCGCGCGCATCTGGGAAGCGGCACAAGCCGCGACCTCCCGCGCCGCCGCCGAATAGGGCCAAATAGAGGAAGAGTCTCATGTACCAGTTCAACTACGAGCGCCCGAAGACACTCGCGGACGCCGAGGCCCTTCTCGGCAAGGCGGACGATCCGAAAATCCTGGCGGGCGGCCAGACGCTGATCCCCACGCTGAAGCAGCGCCTCGCCATGCCGAGCGACGTGATCGACATCGGCGGCATCAAGGACCTCGATTTCATTCGCGCCGAAGGCGATGCCATCATGATCGGCGCGGCGACGCGCCATGCAACGGTTGCGCAATCGGCAGACGTGAAAAAGCATAACCCAGCTCTCGCCGCGCTCGCGGGCGGCATTGGCGATCCCGCCGTCCGGCACATGGGAACGATTGGCGGCTCCATAGCGAACAACGACCCGGCCGCTGACTATCCCGCCGCCTGTCTCGGTCTGGATGCGAAGATCCACACCACCAAGCGCCTCATCGAGGCGGACGAGTTCTTCAAGGGCATGTTCGAGACCGCCCTGCAGGACGGCGAGATCATAAAGGAAGTGACATTCCCGCATCCCGAAAAAGCCGCCTACATGAAATTCCGCAATCCCGCCTCGCGTTACGCGATGGTCGGCGTCTTCGTCTCCAGGGGCCCCTGGGGCGTTCGCGTCGCTGTCACCGGCGCGGGCCAGAACGGCGTCTTCCGCGTCAACGACATGGAAGAGGCGCTATCGAAGAACTGGTCGCCGGAAGCGGTCGCGGGCATCAAGGTGCCGGCTACAGGCCTCAACAGCGATCTTCACGGCAGCGCCGAATACCGCGCCCACCTCGTCACCGTGATGGCGAAGCGCGCTGTTGCGGCTGCCGGATAACCCTTTAGTGAGGCCCTCCGGCCCGGATTGAGTTCATGAGTCTGCCATCCAATATCGACGAAACGGTCGAGCTTCTTGCGCGCGGCAACTATGTCGCCGACCGCTCTCTTGCCACCGTCATCTTCCTCGCCCTGAAAATGGGCCGCCCGCTCCTTCTTGAAGGCGAAGCGGGCGTCGGCAAGACGGAGATCGCGAAGGTGCTGGCCGATGCGCTCGGCCGCCGTTTGATCCGCCTCCAATGCTACGAAGGCCTCGATACGGGCGCCGCCGTCTATGAGTGGAACTATCAGGCGCAGATGATCGAAATCCGGCTGGCGGAGGCTGAGGGAGTCGAGGACCGCACCGAACTCGGCAAGGATGTCTTCTCCGAACGCTTTCTCATCCGCCGTCCGATCCTGCAGGCGCTCGAACCCGCGGTCGAAGGCCCACCCGTCCTGCTGATCGACGAACTCGACCGCACGGACGAGCCCTTCGAGGCATATCTTCTGGAGGTGCTGTCCGACTTTCAGGTAAGCGTCCCCGAAATCGGTACCATCAAGGCCGAACATCCGCCCATCGTCATCGTCACGTCGAACCGCACGCGCGAAATCCACGATGCACTAAAGCGCCGATGCCTCTATCACTGGGTCGACTATCCGGATGCGGAACGCGAACTCGCGATCCTGAAACTGAAAGCGCCGCGCGCGCCGGAGAAACTCTCTCGCGACATCGTCGCCTTCGTGCAAAAGCTGCGGGGCCTCGACCTCTACAAGAACCCCGGCATTGCCGAAACGATCGACTGGGCGGAGGCGCTCACCGCGCTCGACGCCGTCTCCCTCGACCGGCAATCCGTCAACGATACGCTGGGCGCTCTCCTGAAATATCAGGACGACATTGCCCGCGTCGCGGGCAGCGAGGCCGCGCGCATCCTGGAAGAGATCCGGATGGCCACGGCGGCGGAATGACATGGAAGCCTCCGCGGGCCGCCTCTCCGAAAACATCCTGCATTTCGCGCGCGTGCTGCGCCGCGCCGGGCTCCGCGTTGGTCCCCGCCAGGTGCTGGATGCGGTCGAGGCCGTCGAAGCCGCGGGTATAGGCACCCGCGAGGATTTCTATTGGACGCTCCACGCAACGCTCGTGAAGCGCCACGACGAAGACCAGATATTCGCCCAAGCCTTTCACGTCTTCTGGCGCAACCCGAAGCTTCTCGACAAGATGATGTCGCTGATGCTGCCGGAGGTCGAAACGCCGCCCGGCGCCACGGAAGAGGAACGGAGCCGCCGTCTCGCCGAAGCGCTCTTCGGTGAAGAGAGCCGGACCCTCGAGGAAGAGCCTGAAATCGAAATCGACCGCAGCGAAACCTTCTCGAAGGAAGAGCTTCTGCGCACAAGAGACTTCGAGAAGATGTCGGTCGCCGAACTTGCCGAGGCCAAATCCGCCATCGCCCGCCTCCGCCTCGCGCTCGATGAAACCCGCACGAGACGCACCCGGCCGGCGGTGCGCGGTCATCTGGTCGATATGCGCTCGACGCTCCGCGCGACGCTGCGCTCAGGCGGCGTCATTCCCCTGAAACGCCGCGACTATCGCCGCCGCCGTCCGCCGCTTGTCGTCCTGTGCGACATCTCCGGCTCCATGTCTGTCTATGCCCGCATCTTTCTCCACTTCCTCCACGCCCTCACCAACGACCGCGACCGTGTGCATGTCTTTTTGTTCGGCACCCGCCTCACCAATGTGACGCGCGAGCTCAAGCATCGCGATGTGGACGAGGCGCTCGCCCGCGTTGCCGCCCGCGTCGAGGACTGGGACGGCGGCACGCGCATCGGCGAGACGCTTCGCCGCTTCAATGTGGATTGGGCCCGCCGTGTGCTGGGCCAGGGCGCAACCGTCATCCTGGTGACGGACGGTCTCGACCGGGATGCCGGCGAAGGTCTCGCCCCGGAGGTCGCCCGGCTCCACCGCAGCGCCCGCCGCGTCATCTGGCTGAACCCGCTTCTCCGCTACGAACGCTTCGAGCCCAAAGCACTGGGAGTGAAGGCGATCCTTCCCCATGTGGACGAGTTCCGCCCGGTCCACAACATCGCCTCCCTTGCCTCTCTGGTCGAAGCATTGTCCGATCCCCATATCGGCAGGAAGCCCGAAACAAGGGAGGCCGCATGACCGACGTCCTGAGCCACGACAATGTGCTGGAGGAAGCCGCCCGCTGGCAGGCCGAAGGCCGCAAGGTGGCGCTCGCCACCGTCATCGAGACCTGGGGTTCCGCCCCGCGCCCCGTCGGCAGCCAGCTCGCCATTCGCGACGACGCGACTTTCGTCGGCTCCGTCTCCGGCGGCTGCATCGAGGGCGATGTCGTCACCCGCGCGCTCGACACGCTCGAAACCGGCAAACCGGAAGTCCTCGAATATGGCGTCACCGACGCGATGGCCTGGGAAGTCGGTCTTGCCTGCGGCGGCCGCATCCGGGTCATGGTCGAGCCGGTAAAGAGCTGAAATGGACGCGGAGATTCTCCAGCAACTTGTTCGCGCCCGCGCTGAAAAGCGTGCCGTCGTGCTCGCAACAAGGTTAACAGACGGAATCCAGAAACTTGTTTATCCACCTGATAAACAAGAAAAAAACTGGTTAACTGAAGCTGTTTCTCAGGTTCTTTCGAGTGATCGGGGCGCCATCTTTCAGGGGCCGGACGGCGAGTGGTTCCTCAACCCCTTCAACCCGCCTCTCCGCCTCATCCTTGTCGGCGCCGTCCATATCGCACAGCCGCTTTCGCAGATGGGCCGCCTCGCGGGCTATGACGTGACGGTGGTCGACCCCCGCACCTCCTTCGCTTCGCCGGAGCGCTTCCCCGACATGCGCCTCCTCACCGCCTGGCCGGACGAGGCCATGGCCACCCTCGCCCCCGATGCGCGCACCGCCGTCGTCACCCTCACCCACGACCCGAAGCTCGACGATCCGGCGCTTGAGGCAGCACTCCGCAGCCCCGCCTTCTATATCGGCGCTTTGGGCTCGAGGAAGACCCATGCCTCGCGCATTGCCCGGCTCACGGATGCGGGGTTCACGGAACACGAGATCGCCCGCATCCATGGCCCCGTCGGCCTTGCCATCGGCGCCAGAAGCCCGGCCGAAATCGCTATCTCCATCATGGCCGAAATCACGGAGACGCTTTGCAAATGATCTTTGGCGATATGAGCCCCGATGAGGCTGAGGGCGCCATCCTCGCCCATTCGCAGAAGGTGGGCGGCGAAACCTTCAAGAAGGGCCGCGTCCTGAACCGTGCGGACATCGCCGCCCTCAAGGAAGCCGGTATCGGCCACATCGTTGCCGCCCGCCTCGAAGAAACCGACGTGCCGGAGGATGAAGCGGCGGGCGCCCTTGCCGCCGCGCTGGCTGGTTTCTCCGTCCGCTCTTCCGCCCCCTTCACCGGCCGCGCCAACCTCTTTGCCGAAGCCGCGGGTGTCGTCGAAATCGACCCGGAACGCATAAACGCCATCAACCGCATCGGCGAGGCGCTCACCGTCGCCACCCTGGCCCCCTTCGAAACCGTGGCCGAGCGTCAGATGCTCGCGACGGTGAAGGTGATCCCCTTTGCCGTCCCCCGCGCCGATCTCGAAAAGGCGCTCGCCATTGCGCGCGACGGTGCGGCCCCGGTGACCCTCCGGCGCTTCGAACCGCATCGCGTCGGCCTCGTCGCGACCCAGCTTCCCTCCACGAAGGAAACCGTCCTGGAGAAGAGCCGCGCGATCCTCGATGCCCGCCTCGCCTCCATGGGAAGCAGCATCGCCCGCGAAATCCGCGCGCCTCATACAGCCCGGGGCGTCGCGGATGCCGTAAAGGCGCTCGTAAAGGAAGGCCTCTCGCCCATCCTCGTCTTCGGCGCCTCGGCCACGGTCGACCGGCGCGACGTGGTCCCCGCTGGCATCGTGCTGGCGGGTGGCGATGTCCTCCATTTCGGCATGCCCGTCGATCCCGGCAATCTCCTGCTTCTCGCCCGCCATGGCGAGACGCCGGTCATCGGCCTGCCCGGCTGCGCCCGCTCGCCCAAGCTCAACGGCTTCGACTGGGTGCTCGCGCGCCTTCTCGCCGGGCTCGAGGTCACGCCGCAGGACATCATGGGGATGGGCCTCGGCGGCTTGCTGAAGGAAATCCCGACACGTCCGCAGCCCCGCGAGGGTGCCGCCGCGCCCGGCGCCCGCGCGCGCATCGCCGTCCTTGTCCTCGCGGCCGGACGGTCGAGCCGCATGCAGGGTCCGAACAAGCTGCTGATGCCCTTGGGCGGCAAGCCGATGGTCGCTCATGTCGTGGAAGCTGCAGTGGAAAGCAGCGCCGGTCCGGTCATCGTCGTCACCGGGAATGCGGAACAGGAGGTTCGCGCCGCCCTCGCAGGCAGCGCCGTCACCTTCGTCCACAACCCGGACTATGCCGAGGGCCTTTCGACCTCGCTCCGCGCGGGCCTCACCGCACTGCCGGAAGATGCGGACGGCGTTCTCGTCTGCCTCGGTGACATGCCCGATATCCGCGCGAACCATCTCGACAAGCTTATCGCCGCCTTCGATCCGGAAGAAGGCCGCACCATCTGCGTGCCGACCGTCGCGGGCAAGCGCGGCAATCCCGTGCTCTGGGGCAGCGAATGGTTCGCCGCAATGATGGAAGTGAAAGGCGACACCGGCGCGAAACACCTGATCGGCGAGAATGCCGATGCCGTCTGCGAAGTCCCGATGTCCGATGATGCCGCCCTCACCGACATAGACACCCAGGCGGAGCTTGAAGCGCGGCGGAATAACCAACCCATCTAAAGATCGTCATTGCGAGGAGCGCGTAAGCGCGACGAAGCAATCCAGGGGCAGCAAGCTCGGAATATGCCGCCCTGGATTGCTTCGCTCCCTGACGGTCGCTCGCAATGACGATGTCTATGTTTGAGAACTCAAGTCACAGCTCGAAGAACGTCCCGCTCCTTGGACCAAGCAACAGATTGGTTCCATCCCGCTTCGCCTCGCCAAGCTCGAACACCGTCCCGCCTGCGCCATCCGGTAGCGCGTAACTCGCAGCTTCCGCGCCGAGGTTGAAAACGCAGAGCAGTTTTTCTCCCTCCGCCTCACGCGTGAAGGCGAGCACCTTGCCTTCCGTATCGAGAAAGCGGATATCGCCGAGCTTCAGCGCCGGATGCGCCTTGCGGAGCGCCACAACCCGCTTCGCATGCACGAATACCGAGCCGGGCCCTCCTTGCACATCCGCCGCCCGAACCTTGTGATAGTCGGGAATGGGCAGCCAGGGCGTCCCGCTCGTAAAGCCCGCGCCTTCCGCCCCGCTCTCCCAGGGCATCGGCGTCCGGCAGCCGTCGCGCCCCTTCACCCACGGGAAATAGAGGTCGCCCACCGGGTCCTTTATGTCCTTCCGGTCGAGGTCCACCTCCGGCAACCCCAGTTCCTCACCCTGATACATCAGCACCGTACCCTTGAGCGCGACGAGGATCGTGAGCGCGAGCTTCGCCAGCGCGTCGTCGCCCTGCCCACCGCCCCAGCGCGTCACCGGCCGCACGATGTCATGGTTCGAAAAGGTCACGCAGGGAAAGAGATCGACAAGCGGCGCCAGCAGATCCTCGTAATATTCGCGGAAGACCGGCGGCTCGAAACTCCAGTCCTCGAGGAAGTGGAACGTATAGCCCGTATGCAGCCGCTCGAGCCCGCCCGCATAAAGCCCGAGCATTTCCTGCCGCTCCGAGAACTCGCCGAAGGCGAGCCGCTCGTCATATTCCTCCATCACCGCGCGCACGCGTTTCATCGCCCATTCGTTCTCGGGCATGTTCGCGTCATGGATATGCTGCTGCAGCCGCGGCGCATGCGCCCAGTCCATGAATGTGCGCTTCTCCATAGGCAGCGGCGGATTGTCGGTGAGCCTGGCGTCATGCAGATAGGCATTTGCCACATCGAGCCGGAAGCCGTCCACGCCCCGGTCGAGCCAGAAGCGCAGCACGTTCATACAGGCCTCGACGACTTCCTCATTGTGGAAGTTGAGCTTCGGCTGGCTCTTCAGGAATTTGTGGTGGTAGTACTGCCGCCTGACAGGGTTCCACGACCAGGCCGGCCCGCCGAATGCCGAGAGCCAGTTGTTCGGCACTGTCCCGTCTTCCTTGGCGTCCGCCCAGACATACCAATCCGATTTCGCGTTATCCGCGGAAAGCTGGCTCTCCTGAAACCATTGATGCTGCTCGGATGTATGCGCCAGCACCTGGTCCACGATGAGCTTCATGCCCCGCTTGTGCGTCTCTTTCACCAGCCGGTCGAAATCCGCAAGCGTCCCCATCTCCGGCGCGACGTCGCAATAGTCGGAAACGTCATAGCCGAAATCCTTGTTCGGCGAGGGATAGAAGGGCGACAGCCATATCGCATCCGCGCCGAGCCCCGCCACATGGTCGAGCTTCTTCTCGATGCCCTTGAGATCGCCGATCCCGTCCCCGTTGGTGTCGCAAAAACTGCGCGGATAGATCTGATAGACCACCGCACCCTTCCACCACTCGGCCTTGCTCCCCACGTTCCGTCCCCTGCTTGTTCTTGACCTTGCGTCCGAGGCAACACAGTCTCACGGCCACACAACAACTGACAACTCGATTTGGCGGGGGAAAACATGGCGCGCAGCATCCTGATAACCGACATCGCTCACTTCGTCGGCGGCCCCTCCGCCCGCGCGCTGCTGGCCGAGGGCGCGCATGTCTATGGCGTCGATGCGAGCTTTGGCGATACCGCCGCTCGCGCCGCCTTCGAGGAAAAGGTGCCGGGCGTCCGGGCCCTCGCGACGCAGGACCCGGCCGAGGCCGTCGCGGCCGTTATCGAGGCCGAGGGCAGCCTCGACGTGCTCGTCAACAACGACGCCTGGCCCGCCGTGCGTGGCCCAGTGGACGAGGCAACCGACAAGGACCTTCACGAAACCTTCGAGGCCCTCGTCTTCAAATCCTTCGCGATGACGCGCGCCGCCGTGCCGCAGATGAAACGGCAGAAGGCAGGCAAGATCCTCTTCCTCTCCTCCGCTGCCCCGCTGAACGGCATCCCGAACTACAGCATCTATGCCGCCGCCCGCGGCGCCGCGAACTCCCTCGCCCTCACGCTGGCGAAGGAACTCGCTTCCCACAATATTCAGGTGAATGCACTCGCCTTCAATTTCATCGAGAGCCCGGACTACTTCCCGGCCTCGCTCCTCGAAGATCCGAAATCGCGCGAAAAAATCCTGGGCAACATTCCGCTCCGCCGCCTTGGCAAGCCGGAGGAAGCCGCCGCCATCGTCGCCTTCCTCGCCGGGCCGACATCGGATTTCATCACCGGCCAGCTGATCCCCGTCGCGGGCGGCTGGGCTACGGCGCGCTAATTCAACCCCTCTTTAATTCAACATCGCAATCGGCGCGAGCGTGCGCCCGATCTCGTCATGGATCACGAGATCGGCAATCTGGTCGAGCTCCGTCGGCTCGCGATTGAGAATGACGAGCAGCGCCCCGTTCCTCTTCGCCAGAATGGGAAAGCCCGCAGCCGGATAGACCTGCAGCGAAGAGCCGATAGCGATGAAGAGGTCGCAGCCGAGCGTGGCCTCATGCGCACGGTTCATTTCCTCTTCCGGCATCGCCTGCCCGAAGGAAATGGTGGCGGATTTCACGATGCCTCCGCATGAGGGACAATCGGGCGCGGCAAGCGATGCCTGATATTGCTCGCGCACCCAGTCAAGCTCGTAGCGCGCGCTGCAATCGAGGCACTTCGCGTAAGTTCCATTGCCGTGCAGTTCGATGATCTTCGCCGCCGGCACGCCCGATAGCTGATGCAGATTGTCGATATTCTGCGTGATGACGTGGCTCACCTTCCCCTCGTCCACCAGCTTCGCAATCGCCATATGCCCCTTGTTCGGCTCCGCCTTCACAATGGTCTTGTCGATCTCGAATTTCCGCCGCCAGGCTTCCGCGCGTGTTTCGGCGCTCGCCAGATAGTCCTGAAAGTCGATAGGTGCCATCTTGGTCCACAAGCCGCCCGGGCTGCGGAAATCGGGAATGCCCGATTCCGTGCTGATCCCCGCGCCGGTAAAGATCACCACGCGGTGTGCATCCTCGATTGCCCGCTTCAATTCACTCGACATGGCGTTCCCGTCTCTTTGACCTTCTCTGCGTCATGGTGAATCATGCGGCAAAAGCCGCATACATCAAGGACATCCCATGAAATACCTGCACACAATGGTGCGCGTCAGCGATCTCGACAAATCGCTCGACTTCTACTGCAACAAGCTGGGCCTGGAAAATCTCGGCCGCTTCGACATCGAGGAAGGCCGTTTCAGCCTCGTCTTCCTCGCCGCACCGGGCCAGAAGGAAGCCCAGGTGGAACTCACCTGGAACTGGGACCCCGAGGAACTTGGCGAAGGCCGCAATTTCGGCCACCTCGCCTATCAGGTGGAAGACATCTACGAAACCTGCGACCGGCTGATGAAGGCCGGCGTCACCATCAACCGTCCGCCCCGCGACGGGCGCATGGCCTTCGTGCGCTCCCCCGACAACGTCTCCATAGAACTGCTGCAGGCTGGCGCGCCCCTACCCGCGAAGGAGCCCTGGGCCTCCATGCCGAACACGGGACACTGGTAGGTCTCCATGCTAGACTTCATGGCATGATGAGAACGCTGCTTCACACGGCCGTTCTGGGCCTCGGCCTCCTCTCCGCTTCCGTCGCGGCGGCGGATGAGGTCGACGCCATGCATCCGGGCCTGGACGGATTTCGTCCCGGGGTCGGCAATGAACTGGACTCCCGCTGGGAGCCTTACGTGCAGCAGCGCAATCAGAATGCCCACTACAACAGGCTTTCCCCCGAATGGGGCCATTACGATCAGCGCGATCCCGGCCTCGATCCGGTCGAATGCCGCGAAAAGCTCACCGGGGATTCGGATAGCGCCGTTCGTTTCGGCTATGCCGAATGCTATGACCATGAAGGCAAGACCTACATTGTCCCTGGCGGCGGCTCTCCCGGCAGCTTCGGCGCTTACTGAGCCCGGCTTTCCCGCACCCGCCTTTCCCGCGCCCGCCTTCTCGCAATTGTGTGTTTCGGCGTGAAGATTAATGACGGAAGGACCGTGGATTTCCTTCCGTAATAGCCTCGCGTTAACCGGCAGCGATGTATTTCTTCCCCCTCTTGACCGGAAAATCTTGTTGCCGCAGAGAATAAATCGCCAATCCGGCCGGAACTTCGGGGGAATTTCTATGCCTATACCTGTAATGAAACGGCTGGATGCACCCGTCGAACCTTCCGGCGCACTTTTCTCCGATCTTCTCGAAAGCAGCGGCTATCCGGTTCTGGTCCTCGATTCCGCCCTCCGCGTTCATCATGCCAATGAGGAGGCCCGCAGCCTCTTCAAGGCCGAAGGCCCCGCCCGCTCCGGTCAGGACGGTGAATTCCATTCCCTTGGAGAATATTGCGGCGATGCCGCCTCCTGGCTTTGCGAGATCGTGGCGAAGGCGGTGGACGAAGGCACCTCGCTGAAGCGCAAGGACATCTCCATCGGCGGTGACGCCTATTCGCTCTCGCTCCACCGGGGCGAGGCCGCATGGATATTGCGGCTAAGGCCCGTCACCCGCGAACTCTCGCTCGAATATCAGGCGAAGCGCTACCGAACCCATCGCGACATTCTTCTGGGCGCCATGGACGGCATCGAAGGCAGCATCGTCATTGTGGATGCGGGCGGCCGTATCCGTTTCATGAACCGCTTCACGCGAAAGCATGTCGGCGACCTGATGAGGGATGCGGACATCGCGAGCTGGCCCGAGGCGGCCGGTTTCTATCGGGAAGACGGCGTCACCTTGCTCGAGGGGCCTTACCGCATCTTCCCGAGGGCTCTCGAAGGAAAGACGGTCATCGATCAGCCGATCGTGATCCGGAACGAGATCACAGGCGAAGCGATCCGGGCCCGTGCCTCCGCCACGCCGGTCTTCGACGAGAAAGGCCGGGTCGTCAGCGCGATAGGCTGGTTCCATCGAGTCGGCGTCTTCGAGCCGCCGCTCACCGCGTCGAACGTCACGAAACTCGATGACAAGCGAGAATAAGGGGAAGTGGTACGCCCTAGGGGAGTCGAACCCCTCTTTCCAGAATGAAAATCTGGCGTCCTAACCGATAGACGAAGGGCGCACACAAGGCCGCGAAACGGCCCGGCGGGAAAGCCCGCCACGAGCGCGCCTTATAAGGGTCGCCGCGCCCTCTGGCAACCCCGGATTTGAGGCCCGGTCCGCCGAAATCTGCGGTTTTTTGCGTCGCCCCGAAGGGTGACTTCCGGAACCGGAATTCGTTAGACTTATTCTCCAGAACTAAGTTCGCCGGGGAATCCCTTGAACCAGCAGCCCGCCCAGGCAGACCGCTTGCCCGACGGTGTATTGATTGCCCCGTTGCAGCTTCACGAGGACGAGCGCGGTTGTCTGGCAGAAATATACCGGCGCTCCTGGCCCACGGTCATTTCGCCGGTGCAGTGGAATGCCGTCCATAGTCGCCCGGGGACACTGCGCGGTTTTCACCTTCACGTCAGACACTCCGACTATCTGGTCACCATATCGGGGCGAATGCTTCTGGCCCTCCGGGATGTTCGGCCCGAATCACCCACCCATGAACTCTCCGCGGTTCTCGATCTGAGGGGTGACCGGCCGGTCGGCGTCACCATCCCTCCCGGGGTCGGGCACGCCTTCTATTTTCCGGAACCATCTTTCCTCATCTACTCGGTCGACGAATACTGGTCACCGCTGGATGAACTCGGCTGCCACTGGAGCGATGACGCGCTGCAACTTCCCTGGTCCGTCGAAGATCCCGTCCTCTCGCCGCGAGACAGGGAAGCCGGAAGCTACGAACAAATGGTCGAGGAATTTCTCCGGCAAACCCGGATGAGCGGAGATGCCCCTCACCCTCAAATGGGCGCAACCAAAGGATGAGCGCCGGAGAGCCACGTATCGGCCTTGTCGGCGTAGGCGATTGGGGACGCCATATTCTCCGCGATCTCCGCGATCTCGGCGCGCAGGTCGAGGCCGTAGCGAGGTCCGATGCCTCGATCGCGCGGGCGAGCGCCGGTGGCGCGGCATCCATCGTCGGTTCGGTATCGGATCTCTCCATTGACTGCGACGGGTATGTAGTTGCTTCTCCAACGACGTCTCACCTCGATGCCGTCGAAGCGCTTCTTCCACGCGGAAAGCCGATCTTTGTCGAGAAGCCTCTTTCTCAAGACATCGGACGTATCCGCCATTTGCCTGCGGAAGCATCACGTCTTGTCTTCACCATGCACAAGTGGCGATACCATCCCGGCATCTGCGAACTCGCGCGCATTGCCTCCGAAGAGGAGTTCGGTCCTCCTCTCGGTCTGCGAACATTCAGGATGGGGTGGGAAAACCACCACAAGGATGTGAACTCGATATGGACGTTGCTGCCGCACGACATGTCGATCGCACTGCATGTTCTGGGTGAAGTGCCCTCCATCCTGAGTGCAATGCCCGATCCGACGATCTCGGGTCCCCATGGCGTCATTGTCCGCGCAAGCACGTCAAGTGGAACGCCTGTCGTGATCGAGGTTTCCGCCGGCAAGCCGAACAAACATCGATCGATTGTTCTCGCTTGCCGGGATGCCGCTTGCGAGCTCGACGACGCAAATTATGGCCGGATCGTCATCCGCCCCCGCGGCACCCTTCAGAGCGGTGATTTCGAGGAGCGGCTCGTCGCCGACGACATGCCATTACGTGCGGAATTGGAAGCCTTTCTTCGGCATCTCGCAGGCGGGCCGCCTCCATATTCAAGTCTGGCCGACGAAACGGCGATCGTTGCCGCGATCCAGGAAAGCATCGATCTCGCCTTTGGTTGATATATGCGCTTCACCGTCCTGATCCCCACCTTCAACAATGGCGACCTGATCAGATCCGCCATCAGGAGCGTTTTGCGCCAGACCCGGAAGGATTTCGAACTTCTCGTCGTCTCCGACGGCGCGCCTGCGCGAACGCACAGGGCTGTCGAGCATTTTGCGAAGTTGGATTCCCGGGTCAGGCTCCTGAAATACAAGAAGGGGCAGCGGCATGGCGAACTTTCCCGGCACGATGCCTTGACGCAGGCGACGGGTGAAGCTGTCTGCTATCTGAGCGACGACGACTTCTGGTTCCCGGATCATCTTGCCGTGATGGAGCGTTTGCTGCGAAAGGCGGACTTCGCGCACACGCGGCATACTTCGCTCATAGGCCCGCATCACGTCATGGGCTTCGCGGGCGGGCTGAACGATCCGGAAACGCGACGCGCCATGATGGAAACGAAGACCAACATATTCGGCCTGTCCTTTGCCGGGCATCGCATGGACGCTTACAAGAACCTGCCCGAGGGGTGGAGACCCGCGCCGGACGATATCTGGACCGACCTCAATATGTGGCGGAAATGGCTTTCGGCTCCGGACATGCGCTATGGTTCGTCGCCCCTTGCAACAGGGCTGAATCTCCCTGCCACGTGGCGCAAGAAGATGACGCCTGAGGCGAGAATCGCCGAACAGAAGATGTGGTACGAGATTTTCGGAGATCCGTTTCTGATCGAGGCGCTGAGGATATCGCTCCCCAAAACGAACGACGCAATACTCATGGCTTCGGTTGCTGCCAGGGCCAACAAGTTGCGCCGCCAGAAGCCTCCCCTGAAAAAGGCTCTTCGTCAGCTGATCGCCGCACTTCGCTGATCGGCGCTGCCTAGGGCGTGGCGTCTCGGGTCGGAACGGCATCCTCGATCGTGAACTGAACGTCCCGCCGTCCCTGCCATTCGTCGGAGCTGAGCCGCCCGGCGACGTGCAGAAGCCCCGCCCCCTTGTCCATCAGCAGCGCTCCTAGCGGAGATTCCGCAGCCCTGAAGGCAATGCCTTTCAGCCGCCCGCCATCCTCGCCTGCGAGGATCACCCGCACATGCGCCTTGCCCACGATGTCGGCCCTGACCACACGCACCGAAGGCACAGCAAATCTCGGTTCTGCGTTCCCCGCGCCATAGGGGCCCGCCTGCTGGAGAAGCTCGTAGAGCTCTCGCGTCGCCCCCCGCGCCGCAATGGCGCCGTCGAGCTTCAGCGCCCGCGCTTCGGAAGCCGCGCTGACATCGTCCGCGATGCGCTTCGAGAGAAACGCCTCGAAATCCTCGAGCTTCTCCTCGCGCAGCGTGAGCCCCGCCGCCATGGCATGCCCGCCGCCATTGACGAGAAGCCCCGCTTCGAGCGCCGCCGTCACCGCGCGGCCGAGATCGACACCTGTGAGCGAGCGGCCCGACCCTTTTCCTTCGCCCTTCTCGTCAAGCGCGATGACGAAGCTCGGACGCTCGAAACGGTCCTTGAGGCGGCTCGCAACGATGCCGATCACACCCGGATGCCACCCCTTGCCCGCCGCAACGATGAGCGGCGGCAGCGTGTTCGCTCTCCGCGCGGAGAGATTTTCCTCCACCCGCTGAATTGCCTCTTCCAGCACCCTCGCCTCGATTGCCTGCCGCTCGGAATTCATCGTGTCGAGTTCTTCCGCGATGGCGCGCGCCTCCACCGCGTCTTCGGTCGTCAGCAGCCGGGCCCCGAGGTCGGCCCGCCCCACGCGCCCGCCCGCATTCACTCGCGGTCCGAGCAGAAAGCCGCAATGATAGGGTGCCGGCGTACCGTTCATTCTCGCGACATCGGCAAGCGCGGCGAGCCCCTTGTTCTGCCGCCGTTGCATCACGCGAAGCCCCTGCGCGACGAAGGCCCGGTTGAGCCCCGTCAGCGGCACCACATCGCAGACCGTGCCGAGCGCCACGAGATCGAGCCATTGCATCAGGTCCGGTTCGTCGCGGTTCGAGTACCAGCCTGCCTCGCGAAGCGCCCGGTTGAGCGCCACCACGAAAAGGAAGGTCACGCCAACCGCCGCAAGCTGGCCGAGTCCGCTCGTATCGTCCATCCGGTTCGGATTGACGAGCGCGAAAGCGGGAGGCAAGGCAGGTTCTGCCTGATGGTGATCGACGACGATGGAGGGAAGTCCGTAATCCGCGGCGCTGCCCAGCGCCTTGTGCGCCATGGTTCCGCAATCGACCGTGATGACGAGATCGATGCCCTCATCTTTCAGTCTCTTGAGCGCGGGCGCATTGGGCCCGTATCCCTCGCGAATGCGATCGGGAATATAAATTCGCAGGTCGCTCCCCGCCGCCTTGAAGAAACGGTAAAGAAGCGCACTCGACGTTGCTCCGTCCACGTCGTAATCGCCGAAGACCGCTACCCTCTCCCCCTCCATGATGGCGGCCGCAATGCGTGCCGCCGCCTTCTCCATATCGGCAATTTCGTGCGGATGGGGCATTAGCGAGCGCAGGGAAGGTGCGAGATAGGCCGCGCAGTCCTCCGGCGCCACGCCCCGCCCCGCCAGCACGCGCGCAACGATCTCGGGCAAGCCCTCGCGCTGCGCGATGGCGAGCGCAAGCCGCTCGTCGGCAAGGCGGCTCGTCCAGGCGCGCCCCGTCGCCGAGCGTTCGACGCCTAGGAAATGCCTGTTTGCGAGCGCCATGTCCGAATCCATTGCCGCTCCCGGAGAATCGTTTCCCGAGGAACCGTTCATGCAGGAAAGCATACCCCCCTCGCCTCGCGAGGGGGCGAACCGGAGCGATCCGACCGGTTACTTGAACTTGTCGAGGAAGGCGTGGAACGACTTCAGGCGCCGCACCGTGCCCGTCGCCGAGCGCATGACGATGGTATGCGTCGTCACGCCGCCGCGCACATGATGGATGCCGTCGAGAAGCCAGCCATCGGTCACGCCCGTCGCCGCGAAGATCACGTCGCCGGACGCCATTTCGGTGTGGTCGAACTTCTTGTTGAAGTCCTTCACGCCCATCTTGGCCGCGCGCGCCTTCTGCTCTTCGCTCGACGTCACCAGACGGCCCTGCATCTGTCCGCCGATGCAGCGAAGCGCCGCCGCCGCGAGCACGCCTTCCGGCGCACCGCCCACGCCCATATAGATATCGACGCCCGTCTCCGGGTCCGTCGTCGCGATCACGCCCGCAATGTCGCCGTCCGTGATGAGCGTCACCCGCGCACCCGCCTCGCGCACCGCGCGGATCAGGTCGGCATGGCGCGGCCGGTCGAGAATGCAGGCCGTGATTTCCGACACATCGACCTTCTTCGCCTTCGCCAGAGCCTTGATGTTGTCGGCGGGCTTCGCGTCGAGATCGATGATGCCTTCGGGATAGCCGCCGCCGATCGCGATCTTGTCCATATAGGTGTCGGGCGCATTGAGCAGCGTGCCGCCTTGCGCCGCCGCCAGAACGGCCATGGCGTTCGGCATGGCCTTCGCGGTCAGCGTCGTGCCTTCCAGCGGGTCGAGCGCGATATCGACCTTCGGCCCGGCGCCCGTGCCCACCTTCTCGCCGATATAGAGCATCGGCGCCTCGTCGCGTTCGCCCTCGCCGATCACCACCGTGCCGTCGATGTCGAGCACGTTGAGTTCCTTGCGCATCGCGTCGACAGCGGCCTGGTCCGCCGACTTCTCGTCGCCGCGTCCCACCCAGAAGGACGAACAGACGGCGGCGCGTTCCGTCACGCGTCCCATCTCCAGCGCCAGCATGCGGTTCAGGCCAGCCTTCTTCGCAACCATCTCAGTTCCCCATTCCCAGGCCCGTTTCCCCGGGCGTCATGTTAGCCGGCGGCTCAGCGGAGCTCGCCATCCTCGATCCGGATCACCAGCGGCGTTCCCGCCACGTCTTCATGTTCTGCGAGCAGGGCCCTCGCGCGGGCCATCGTGCTTTCGTCGGTTTCATGCGTCACGAAGACGACCGGCAGCCTGCCGCTCTCGTCGCCCTTGCCGCCGCGCTGTACGATCCGTTCGATGGAAATCGACGCCTCGGCGAGCGCGCGCGTGATCGCGGCCATGCTGCCCGCCCGGTCCACCGCGCGAAGCCGCAGGTAGAACGAGCTCTTGTGCGTATCCATGAGCGGCGTCGCGGGCGCCTTCAGTTTCGTCGCAGGCACGATGAAGGGCGGCACGATGAGCCCGCGCGCAATATCCACGATGTCGGAGAGAACAGCCGACGCCGTCGGCCCCTCGCCCGCGCCGCGCCCCTCGAGCACGAGATGTCCCACCCGGTCACCATCCACGGCCACCGCGTTATAGACGCCCGAGACCGCCGCAAGCGGCGTCCCTTCGGGCACCAGTGCTGGATGCACGCGCTGCACGATGCCCTTGTCGCTCTTCTCCGCAATGGCGAGCAGCTTCACCTTGAAGCCGAAATCCTTTGCGAAGGCGATGTCCGTCGCGCTGATCTTCTCGATGCCCTCGACATGCACATTGGCGAAGTCCACTTCTGTGCCGAAGGCGAGGCTCGCCAGGATCGCGAGCTTGTGCGCCGCGTCGATCCCGCCCACGTCGAATGTCGGGTCCGCTTCCGCATAGCCGAGCGCCTGCGCATCCTTCAGCACATCGGCGAAGTCGCGCCCCGTCGTCTCCATCTCGGTCAGGATGTAGTTGCACGTCCCGTTGAGAATGCCGTGAATGCTGCGGATCTCGTTGCCCGCCAGCGCCTCGCGCATCGTCTTCACGATGGGGATACCGCCGGCCACCGCCGCCTCGTAGTTGAGCGCCACGCCCGCGCCTTCCGCGAGCCTCGCCAGCGCCGTGCCGTGATGCGCGATCAGCGCCTTGTTCGCGGTCGCGACATGCTTTCCCGCCTTGAGCGCCGCTTCCAGCAGCTCGCGCGCGATGCCTTCCGAGCCGCCGATGAGCTCGACCACGAGGTCGATGTCGTCCGCCGAAGCGAGCGCCATCGGGTCGTCTTCCCAGCGCACGCCGGAAAGGTCGATGCCGCGATCCTTGGTCCTGTCGCGCGCCGAAACGGCGACGAGTTCGAGCGGCCGCCCGCACGCCGCCGCGAGATGCTCGCCGCGACCGGCCAAAATCTTGACGACGCCCGCCCCAACCGTGCCGAGGCCGGCAATGCCGATGCGTAGGGAATTGCTCACGTCCGCCCCGCTCCGCTCGTCTGCTTCGCGCTCGGATGGGGAACCACGCTCGCGCTTATGCCGAGCCGGTCTTCATATTCCGCGATGATCTGGTCGGCGTTCTGCATCAGCCGCTTCACATTGCGCGCCGCTTGCCGGATGCGCTGCTCGTTTTCGACGAGACCGATGCGCACATGCCCGTCGCCATATTCGCCGAAGCCGATGCCCGGCGCGACGGCCACATCCGCCTTCTCCAGCAGCAGCGTCGCAAAGCCCATGGAGCCCAGATGCCTGAACTTCTCGGGGATCGGCGACCACGCGAACATGCTCGCGGGCGGGCTCGGAATGTCCCATCCCGCGCGCGCCATGCTGTCCACCAGCACGTCGCGGCGATGCTTGTAGGTTGCCCGGATTTCCGCGACGCAATCCTGCGGCCCGTTCAGCGCCGCCGTCGCCGCCACCTGGATCGGCGTGAAGGCGCCATAGTCGAGATAGGATTTCACGCGGCCAAGCGCATTGATGAGCCGCTCATTGCCAACGGCAAAGCCCATGCGCCAGCCGGGCATGGAGAAGGTCTTGGAAAGCGAGGTGAACTCGACCGTCCGCTCCTTCGCTCCCGGCACCTGCAGGATCGAGGGCGGCGGATTGCCGTCGAAATAGATTTCCGAATAGGCAAGATCCGAAATCACGAAGAGATCGTGCTTCGCGGCAAAGGCGATCACCTCGCGGTAGAAGTCGAGATCGGCCACCTGCGCCGTCGGGTTCGACGGATAGGAAACGATTAGCGCCGTCGGCTTCGGCACGCTGTGGCGCACGCCGCGCTCCAGCATGTCGAAGAAGCCCGTCTCGCTCTCGAAGGGAACGGAGCGGATGACGGCGCCCGAAATGATGAAGCCGAAGGCATGGATCGGATAGCTCGGGTTCGGACAAAGGATCACATCGCCCGGCGCGGTGATCGCCTGGGCAAGGTTCGCAAGCCCCTCTTTCGAGCCCAGCGTCGCGATCACTTCCGTCTCCGGATTGAGCTTCACGCCGAAGCGCCGCTCGTAATAGGCCGCCTGTGCCTTGCGCAGGCCGGGAATGCCGCGCGACGAGGAATAGCGATGCGTCTTCGGGTCGCGAACGGCCTCGACGAGCTTCTCCACGATATGCGGCGGCGTCGGCATGTCGGGATTGCCCATGCCGAAATCGATGATGTCCTTGCCCTCGGCGCGCGCCTTGGCCTTGAGCTTGTTCACGCTCTCGAAAACGTAGGGAGGCAGACGCTTTATGCGGTGGAACTCTTCGCTCATGGCCAAATCCTGGAGGACGCGATACGCCGTCAGCGGCCCCGATTCGGACCCGCAGCCGTTCACGGCGTCTTATAACGCCAAAGGGTGGGTCGGGCCATGCGAAAACGGCCCCGGATGGCGGATTATGAGTCTGCCCTCATGGCCGATTTATGGCGGAAAGCCGGGCCTCTCCCCGCCCCGCCGCGCGCGCCCGCTCAGGGCTGCCCGATCACCGGCTTCACGGTCACATGCCGCGTCGGCGCCGCCGTCACTTCCGGTCCGGTGTCCTCGGCCGGTTCGGCCGCCGCGCCGTCCTCGGTCATGACCTCGGGCTCTTCCTCCGGCTCCTTGGCGGCCGTCTGCACTTCCTGCTGCGGCAGCACCTTGGAATAGTCGCTATGGCCGCCCCGCTCGCCCGGCATCGGAATGACCGGCGCGCTCTCGTAGAGCGACTGCTTGTCCACCCCCTCGGGCACATCCTCCAGCGCAGGCACGGGCGTGGGCCGCGAGACGGAGGGCGCGGGCGCTGGCGCTTCCGTGCCGCCGCGCAGCACCTGGTCGCTGTGGAGCGCGTTTTGACGGTCGGCCGCAAGCCCCTTGGCGATCTCCTTGCGCTCCTCGAGCGGCGTCGCCGCGGGCAGCGCCTGCGGCACGTCGCGCAGATCGGGGAAGGCCGCATCCGCGGGCGCCTGCGAGGGAGTGCCGCCATAGGCCGCATCCGGCTTCGCGTCGTCCGACAGCGCCGAACAGCCGCCCGCGAGCCCGGCCATGATCAGCGCCGCAGCAATTCCGCACCCGCGGGCCGCTGCGGCAACCCTGTTCACACCCCGGCTCATCGCCATCTCCGGCATCGTCTCACTCCTGCTGCTCAGGCTTTTGCGCCTGTTTCCTGTCCCTGTTTCCGCGTCATCGGGCGGACATGATCAAGCGTATAGTATACGCTTGTGACGATAAACTGTTGATCGCCGGGCCGCGCCCGCAGGGCGGCGGATGCGCCCGAAATCCATAGAGAGCCCTCAGGGAAGCGTTTATGAGCCTCAAGGACACGACCGGCGAAAAGGAAGCCGTGCCCGCGAAGGAAAAACCCGCCAGGCCGAAGAAGCAGCGCCGGAAACCCGCGGCGGCAAAGGCTTCCGGAACGTCCGCCAGGGCCGCGAAAGCGGAGGCTGCCCCCGCTCCCGAAAAGCCCGCTGCCGGAAAAGAACACGGTGCGAAGCCGCAACCTGCCGCTTCCGCCAATACGCGCGAATATGTGATGCCCGATCTCGGCCGTCTCGCGATCAACCTCATGCATGCGGCGAACCTCGGGCAGAAGGCCGCCCGCCAGCTCATGCGCAACGACGATTCGTCCTCCGAGGCGAGCCACGCCCTGCAGGATCTCCAGCGCGTCGGCCGGACACTGATGGATGTCGCCGCGAGCTACATGCGCAATCCGGCGAAGATCGTCGAGGCGCAGACCGCGCTATGGGAAGGCTATGTCGGCCTCGCCTCCAATCTGACGCGCCGCCTGCTCGGCGAGGACGTACCGCCCGTCGCCGCGCCCAGCCGCTCGGACAAGCGCTTCCGCGATCCCGACTGGCACGAAAACCTGATCTTCGATCTGATGAAGCAGTCCTACCTGCTCACCAGCAAATGGATGACCGACCGCGTGAAGCTCGCCGAAGGCGTCGATCAGCACACGCGCGAAAAGGCGGATTTCTACGTCCGCCAGATGGCGAACGCCTTCTCGCCCTCGAATTTCCTCTTCACCAATCCGGAAATCCTGCGCACCACGCTGGCGACCAATGGCGAGAACCTCGTCTCCGGCATGGAGCACCTGCTGGAAGATATCGAGCGCGGCCACGGCCACATCCAGATCCAGCAGACGGATATGTCCGCCTTCCGCCTCGGCGAGAATATCGCCACGACGCCCGGCAAGGTCATCTACCAGAACGACCTGATGCAGTTGATCCAGTACGAGCCGACGACCGAAAAGGTCTACAAGCGCCCGCTCGTCATCTTCCCGCCCTGGATCAACAAGTACTACATCCTCGATCTCGCGCCCGATAAGTCGCTCGTGAAATGGTGCCTCGACAAGGGCTACACCGTCTTCGTCGCAAGCTGGGTGAACCCGGATGCGCGCCTCGCATTGAAGACCTTCGAGGACTACATGACCGAGGGCGTCTATGCCGCGCTCGATGCGGTCGAGAAGGCGACCGGCGAGAAGGAAGTGAACGCCGTCGGCTATTGCATCGGCGGCACGCTGCTCGCCTGCTCTCTCGCCCATATGGCGCAGCGCGGCGACGAGCGCATCAAGTCCGCGACCTTCCTCGTCACCCAGGTGGACTTCACGGAAGCCGGCGAACTCAAGGTCTTCATCGACGAGGAACAGATCGCCGACATCGAAAAGCAGATGCACGAGAAAGGCGGCTATCTGAAGGGGTCCACCATGGCCACCACCTTCAACATGCTGCGCTCGAACGACCTCATCTGGAACTACGTGGTCAATAACTACCTGCTCGGCCGCGAGCCCATGCCCTTCGACATCCTGTTCTGGAATTCGGATGCGACGCGGCTCCCCTCCGCCATGCATGTCTTCTATCTGCGCGAGTGTTATCTGGAGAACAAGCTCGCCGAAGGCCGCATGGTCTTGGGCGGCGAGACGCTCGATCTCGGCAAGGTGAGGGTCCCGGTCTACCTCCAGTCGAGCCGCGAGGACCACATCTCGCCCTACAATTCCGTCTACAAGGCGACGAAACTCTTCGGCGGCCCGGTACGCTTCATCTGCGCCGGCTCCGGCCACATCGCCGGCGTCATCAACCCGCCCTCGGCGGGCAAGTACAATCACTGGCTGAACGACGACCTGCCGCCCACGCCCGACGAATGGTTCAAGGGCGCAACCGACCACAAGGGCTCGTGGTGGCCCGACTGGGAAGAATGGCTCTCCGCAAAATCGGGAGACATGGTCCCCGCCCGCGTCCCCGGCAGCGGCAAGCTCAAGGTGCTCGAAGATGCACCGGGGTCGTACGTGCTGGTGAAGAGCGAGGATTGAGACGCACGGCACCCCAACACCTCTCCTCCCACCCGCCCTTGGGGGCGGGGCGAAAAATTCGAGCGGACACGCGAAGAATTTTTCGGGGCGGGGAATGTCGCGGACAATCCAAGCCCGCACACCGTCATGGCCCGGCTCGTCCGGGCCATCCACGTCTTACTTTTTCGTCATTGCGAGCGAAGCGAAGCAATCCAGAAGCCGCGAAGCGGCGTCCCCTTCGCAAGACTCGACGTCGACCCCGCGCCTAAGCAGCTCTCGGCTCGATGCTCTTCAACTCGCGTTCGATTTCCCGCCGCCGCTCCATTAGTTCGTAGTCGGATTGAAGCCCGAGAAAAAATCCTTCCGACATACCGAAATAGCGCGCGAGCCGGAGGTCCGTATCCGCCGTCATCGCCCACTTGCCGAGCACGATTTCGTTGATCCGGCGCGGCGGTACATGCACGGCGCGCGCGAGCGCGTTCTGGCTGAGTCCCATCGGCTTCAGGAACTCCTCCAGCAGGATTTTTCCCGGATGAGGATTGGACAAAAGCTTTCGTCTGACAGCGGATGATTTTGGCATGACTCAAAGCTCCTCGCCGCCAAGCATACTCCACCCTCCCCCTGTGGGAGGGTCGAAAAATTCGAGCGTAGCGAGAAGTTTTCGGGGAGGGGTAAGCGAGGAAACCCGGCGCATAATCGGTCACGCGCCATTCACCGATAGCGGAGTCCCCCCCAAACGGCTTGCAGCCGTTTGACCCTCCCACAGGGGGAGGGTGGCAGAGCGCAAACCGCTTCGCCGAAAAGGGCTCTCGGCTTCCTGCCCGTAAAGGGCTAGCGTGCCATTCACCGCCATCCTGCGGTCCCGCCGGAGCCCACCTTGACCCTCACCGTCACTCTCGCCGTCCTCGCTTCCGCCCTGCTGCACGCAAGCTGGAATGCGCTCGTGAAAACTGGCGCCGACCGGCTGATGATGATGGGCTGGATCGCGGCGGCGACAGGCCTCGTCGCGCTGCCCTTTCTCTTCGTGATGCCGGTGCCGCCGCTCGATGTGTGGAAGATCCTCTGCCTCTCCTTCGCGCTCCACGCGGGCTACAAGCTCTTCCTCGTGCAGGGCTATCACTATGGCGATTTCGGCCAGGTCTATCCGCTGTCGCGAGGGCTCGCCCCCGCCATCGTCACCGTTGTGGGCGCGCTCTGGCTCGGCGAAATCCTCCCCACCCTCGCCTTTGTCGGCGTCGGCCTCATCGCGCTCGGCATTGTCAGCCTCGCCTTCCGCCGCACGAATGGCGCGGGCCTCCCGAACGATCCGCGCGCCTTGGCCTACGCCTTCGGCACCTCGCTCTTCATCGCCGCCTACACGCTGAATGACGGCCTTGGCGGGCGCATCGCGGAAAGCCCGCATGTCTATGTCATCTGGCTTTTCGCGGGCGATGGGCTGATCTTCTTCCTGATCGTGCTCTGGCGGCGCGGCCGCGCCTTCCTCAAACCCCAGCGCGCCATGGCCTATGGCTTTGCGGGCGGCGTCATGTCCGTCGCCGCCTACTGGCTGGTGATCTGGGCGATGACGCTGGCGTCGCTCGGCCCCGTCGCCGCGCTGCGCGAGACGAGCGTCGTCTTCGCGGCCTTGATCTCCGGCCTCATCATGAAGGAAGGACTCGGCTGGCGCGCGGTCGCCGCCGCCTGCGTCGTCGCCTGCGGCGTCATTTTGCTGAAGGTTTAGCTGGGCTGGCGGACAGAACGTCTACCGCAAATCAAAAAAACAAATGTCATCCCGGCGAAAGCCGGGACCCATTGGTTCCCTCAGCAAGCGTGGTTTTGCTTCCGAGTTTGCTGAGCGGCATGCATTTTTCTTTCACTTGCTGCGGCAAGTTGAATTGCGAGTGGGTCCCGGCTTTCGCCGGGATGACACTTTAGGGGAATTGGAGGCTGTGCCTCACCCTCCCGCGCCGCAGGCGCAACAATCTTCCTTCTCTGCGGCCCTGCGCCTCTGCGTGATCCCTTAAAGATTCACGCCCAGCCCCTCATCCGCGCCAATCATGATGTTGAGGCACTGCACCGCCTGCCCCGACGCGCCCTTGCCGAGATTGTCGAGCAGCGCCGCGAGCCGCACCTGCTTCGTCTTCTCGTTGCCGAAGACGAAGAGCTTGAGTTCGTTCGTGCCGTTGAGCTGCTCCGGGTCGAGTTTGGTCATCGCCGCGCTTTCCTCGAGCGGCGCGACCGAGACGAAGCGCTGCCCCTCGTAACAGCCCGTCAGCGCCTCATGCACGCGCGCGACCGCAGGCGCGGATGGCAGCGCCCAGAGCTGCAGCGGCACCTCCACGATCATCCCCTGCGCATAGCGCCCGACATTCGGCGCAAAGAGCGGCGGGTTCGCGAGCCCCATATTCTTCTGCATTTCCGGCACATGCTTGTGCGCGAGCGACAGCGCGTAGGCGCGGAACGCCTCCAGCGTGTAGTTCGGCGCCGCCTCGTCCTCGAACTCGGCGATCATCTGCTTGCCGCCGCCCGAATAACCCGACACGGCGTTCACCGTGAGCGGCCAGCCCTCCGGCATCAGCCCCGCCATGACGAGCGGCCGCACAAGCGCGATCGCGCCGGTCGGATAGCAGCCCGGATTGGTGACGCGCATCGCGCCGGCGATTTCCTGTGTCTGCTCGGACGACATCTCCGGAAAGCCATAGACCCAGCCCTCCGCCACGCGATGCGCCGTCGACGCGTCGATGACCCGCGTCGTCTTGTTCGCGATCAGCGACACGGCCTCCTTCGCCGCATCGTCCGGCAGGCAGAGGATGACGATATCGGCCTCGTTCAGCGCTTCCTTCCGCGCGGCGGCGTCCTTGCGCTTCTCCTCGCCCAGCGAAATGAAGTCGAGATCGTCGCGCCCGTTCAGCCGCGCGCGGATCTGCAAGCCCGTCGTGCCAACTTCGCCGTCGATGAAAACCTTCGTGGTCATTTCGAACCTCAATAAAAACGAAAAAGGCGCCTCGTTTCCACGAAGCGCCTTTCCGATGAACCCTTGCGAGGGATCAGCGCTTCGAGAACTGGAAGCTGCGGCGGGCCTTCGCCTTGCCGTACTTCTTGCGTTCGACCGTGCGGCTGTCGCGCGTCAGGAAGCCTTCCTTCTTGAGCGCGCCGCGAAGCGCGGGCTCGAAATAGGTCAGCGCCTTCGAAAGGCCGTGACGGATCGCGCCCGCCTGGCCCGAGAGCCCGCCGCCCGTCACCGTCGCGGTGATGTCGTACTGGTTCTCGCGCGCGGTCACGACCAGCGGCTGGTTGAGGATCATGCGCAGAACGGGGCGCGCGAAATAGCGCTCCAGTTCCCGGCCATTGATGCTGATGCGGCCGGAGCCCGGCTTGATCCAGACGCGGGCAACGGCGTCCTTGCGCTTGCCGGTCGCATAGGCGCGGCCGAACTTGTCGAGCTTGGGCTCGGCAGGCGCGGCGTTCGCTTCCGGCGCGGCGCCCGTGCCTTCCATCGCACCCTTCAGGTCTTCGAGCGTGGTTGTTTCGGACATGACTATGCGATCCTGACGTTCTTGCGGTTCTGGGCGGCGAAGTCGACCTTCTCCGGCTGCTGCGCCTCATGCGGATGCTCCGCACCGCCATAGATGTGCAGATGCGTCATCTGCTGGCGGCCGAGCGGCCCGCGCGGGATCATGCGCTTCACCGCGAGTTCGAGAACGCGCTCCGGGAAACGGCCTTCGAGAATGCGCTTCGGGCTCGTCTCCTTGATGCCGCCGGGATGGCCCGTGTGGCGGTAATAGCGCTTGTCGTCATATTTCTTGCCGGTGAACTGCACCTTCCCGGCGTTGACGACGATGACATGATCTCCGCAATCCATGTGGGGCGTGTAGGTCGGCTTGTGCTTCCCGCGCAGGCGGTTCGCGACGAAAGACGCGAGACGGCCAACGACGACGCCTTCGGCGTCGATCACGATCCACTTCTTCTCGATTTCGGAGGCTTTCGCGGAATAGGTCTTCATGGCGAAAATCCCGGGCATCAGAAAACAGTAGGGGCCGCGTCGTGCGGCCCGGTTCGGCGCTGCTTCTAGGGCCTCGCACGCGCCCTGTCAACAACATTGAACCGGGAGGCGTCCCGAAAAGTGCTTTATTCGCGGGCTTTTATGAATGGGGTATCTGAATACCTCACCTATCCCCGGGGCGGTATCGAATAGGTGCAGCTCGCATGGGCGACGGGCCCGGAAAGCCCCTCCTGGGTGAGCTCCACCGCCCCCACCGCCAGCACCCGGCCAAGCTTCATCAGCCGCGCCTTCGCCAGAATATCGGCCTGTTCCGGCCGCCGCATGAAGTCGATATGGAGGCTCGTGGTGACGGCGAGCGCCACCGGCCCGATATGCGCAAGCACCGCCGCATACATCGCATAATCGGCGAGCGCCATCATGGCGGGGCCCGAAATCGTGCCGCCGGGCCTCAGATTCCGCTCCGAAAATCCGAGCCTGAGCGTCGCGAAGCCCGGCCCCACGGCCTCGATCCGCGTCGTGTCGGCACCCATCCGCATCTGCGGAAACTCGTGCTCCATGAAGGCTTCGAGTTCCTCCACGCTCATCACCGGCTGCACTTCGGCCATCTCGCCCCTCCCGAATAATGTTTTGCCGCTTTTACCTCATGGTCCGCAGCGGTAAAACGCGCATCTTGCGGGAAGGGAGGACCGTCCATGACGACATTGCGCACGCAACGGCTGATCTTGCGGCCCTGGACGGACGATGATTTTGCCCCCTTCGCCGCCATGTCGGCGGACCCGCGCGTCATGGAAACCCTGATGGGTCCCGTTCCCCGCGAGACAAGCGACGCCATAGCCACGCGCCTCAAATCGCAGATCGACCGGGATGGCTTCGGCTTCTGGGCGATGGAGCTGCCGGGCACCACCCCCTTCATCGGCTTCACCGGCATTCGCGTGGTCGATTTCGCGGCCCCCTTCGTGCCGCCGCCGCCCGCCCGCATCGTCGAAATCGGCTGGCGTCTTGCCCATGAACATTGGGGCAAGGGCTATGCGACGGAGGCCGCCCGCGCCGCGCTCGATTACGGCTTCGGCCCTCTCGCCCTGCCGGAAATCGTCGCCCTCACGGCGGAAACCAACACCCGCTCGCAAGCCGTCATGGCCCGCCTCGGCATGACGCATGACGAGGCGGAAGACTTCGACCACCCGAATGTCGAGGACGGCCACCGCCTGAAGCGGCATGTGCTCTACCGCATCCGGCCATAGCCCCAACAAAAAGTGTCATCCCGGCACTTGTTGCCGGGCCCCAATCCACTTCTCGGCAAAACGAGAGGCCAATGGATCCCGGGAATAAATCCCGGGATGACATCCTTCTTTTGCTTGCGGAATGTGGCACCTGACTCCAACCCTCCCGCCCGCTATGCTCTCCAAAACAAAAGAACAAAGAGAAAGGGAGCGCGCCATGAGCCAGCCAGCGAAAGAGCCCGCCGAAAAAGCGGCCCCCGCCGCGCCCGTCCTCCTTCGCGAGGATGCGAACGGCGTCACGACCCTCACGCTGAACCGCCCGAAGCAGCGCAACAGCCTCTCCGAAGAGCTGATGATCGTCCTCACCCGCGAGATAGAGGCCGTCGGCAATGACGCCTCCATCCGCGCCGTCGTCCTCGCTGGCGCCGGTCCCGGCTTTTGCGCCGGTCATGACCTGAAGGAACTCACCGCTGCCCGTTCGAGCGAGGATCGTGGCCGCGCCTTCTTCCAGAACACGATGAAACTCTGCAGCACGCTCATGCAGGCGATCGTCAATTGCCCGAAGCCCGTCATCGCCCGTGTGCATGGCATCGCCACGGCGGCAGGCTGCCAGCTCGTTGCAAGCTGCGATCTTGCCGTCGCCGCGGAGGAAGCGAAGTTCGCCACCCCCGGCGTCAATATCGGCCTCTTCTGCTCGACGCCCATGGTCGCCCTCTCGCGCAATGTCACGCGCAAGCACGCGATGGAAATGCTGCTGACGGGCGAGATGATCTCCGCCGCCCGCGCCGCGGAAATGGGCCTCGTGAACCGTGTCGTCCCTGCTGAGGAACTCGATGCCACCGTCGCGCATTTCGCAGACATCATTGCGTCGAAATCCGCGCTTACGGTTTCAATCGGCAAGAAGGCCTTTTACGAGCAGCTCGAAAAGCCGCTCGCCGATGCATACGACTATGCGAGCGAGGTGATGGTGAAGAACATGCTCGCCCGCGACGCGGAAGAAGGCATCGGCGCCTTCATCGAAAAGCGCGAACCGAAATGGGAAGACAGATGAGCATTTCCCCAAACGTAAATGAAGTCGAGCCCGGCGATGTCGAGCACATCCTGAAGAACACGAAACTGATCGCCCTTGTCGGCGCGAGCGCGAACCCCGCCCGCGACAGCCATGAAGTCATGCGCTTCCTGCAGGGCAAGGGTTACCGCGTGATCCCGGTCAATCCCGGCCTTGCGGGCAAGGAACTGAACGGCGAGAAAGTCTATGCGTCACTTGGCGACATTCCCGAGAAAGTCGATATGGTAGACGTTTTCCGCAATTCCGAAGCGGCGGGCCCCGTCGCCGACGAAGCCGTCGAGGCGGGCGCGAAATTCGTCTGGATGCAACTGGGCGTCGTGAACGAGGAAGCCGCAAAGCGCGCCCGCGCCGCGGGGCTGCGCGTCGTCATGAACCGCTGCCCGAAGATCGAAATGCCGAGACTGGGGATGTAGGCTTTCTTTTTGCCACCGCCGATACCACAACATTCAGTGTCATCCCGGCGAAAGCCGGGAACCATCGGCGGCGCGGCACCCAGCAAGTAATCAGTTGAAATCCCGACCCGCCGACAGGCACATGGACCCCGGCTTCCGCCGGGGTGACAAGAAAACACAAGAGAGGCAAACATGACCGACCGTAAATTCGATACCCTCGCCGTCCATGCCGGTGCGCAGCCGGACCCGACGACCGGCGCCCGCGCGACACCCATCTATCAGACGACCTCCTTCGTCTTCGACGATGTCGATCATGCTGCCTCGCTTTTCGGCCTCCAGGCTTTCGGCAACATCTACACCCGCATCACCAACCCGACGACCGCCGTTCTGGAAGAGCGCGTCGCCGCGCTTGAAGGCGGCACGGCCGCACTCGCCGTCGCTTCCGGCCATGCCGCGCAGATGCTCACCTTCCACACCATGCTTGAACCGGGCGACCACTTCGTCGCCGTGAAGCAGCTTTACGGCGGCTCCATCAACCAGTTCGGCCACTCCTTCAAGAAGTTCGGCTGGGAAGTCGACTGGGCGGACGCGACCGACCCGGCGAGCATCAAGGCCGCCATCGGGCCGAAGACCAAAGCCGTCTTCATCGAGAGCATCGCGAACCCCGGCGGCCTCGTCACCGACATCGAAGCCATAGCCAAGGTCGCGCATGATGCGGGCATCCCCCTCATCGTCGACAACACCCTCGCCTCGCCTTATCTCTGCCGCCCGTTCGAGCACGGCGCCGACATCGTCCTCCATTCCGCGACGAAGTTCCTCGGCGGCCACGGCAATTCCATGGGCGGCATCATCGTCGATGGTGGCAAGTTCGACTGGTCGAAGGACGGCAAGTACCCGACGCTTTCGGAGCCCTGCGCCTCCTATAACGGCCTCAAGATCCACGAGACCTTCGGCCCCATCGCCTTCGCCATCGCCTGCCGCGTGCTGGGCCTGCGCGATCTCGGGCCCGCCATCTCGCCCTTCAATGCCTTCATGATCCTCACCGGCATCGAGACGCTGCCGCTCCGCATGCAGCGTCATTGCGACAATGCGCTGAAGGTCGCGAAATTCCTGAAGGGTCACCCCAAGGTTTCCTGGGTTTCCTATTCGGGCCTCGAAGACAACCCTTCGAATGCGCTGATGAAGAAATATTCGCCCAAGGGCGGCGGCGCCCTCCTCACCTTCGGCCTCAAGGACGGCTACGAGGCCGGTGTGAAGCTGGTCGGCAAGGTCGAACTGCTCAGCCATCTCGCCAATCTCGGCGATACGCGCAGCCTCATCATCCACCCGGCCTCGACGACCCATCGTCAGCTCACGGATGAACAGAAGACCTCCGCCGGTGCAGGCCCGGACGTCGTCCGCCTCTCCATCGGCATCGAAGACGCCGACGACATCATCGCCGACCTCGACCAGGCCCTGAAGGCGTAAGGCAAAAAGAAAACTGCGGAAAACCTCCTCCCCCCCCTTGAGGGGGAGGAAGAAAAATCGGCGCCGGATGCGAAAGCGTCCGGCGCCTGATTTTTCAGGTGGGGGGTGAGCCAATTTCCTGCCTTCACCACACCACTCAGTGTCATCCCGGCGAAAGCCGGGACCCACTCGCAATTCAACTTGCCGCAGCGGTCGATGTTCCAAAAAGCAAAACAAACACGTCATTGCCGGGCTTGACCCGGCAATCCAGAAGGCGCGGAACGCGCCGTCCCTCTTCGCAAGACTCTGCTGAGCGGAAGAAGCCCCAGTCCCTCACACTGGATGCCCGGCCTCATTGAAACACAAAGGAGAGCCCGGGCATGACGAACTGATTGATAGATGAAATCTTCTCTGCGGCTCTGCGCGAATCCCGCCCGCCCTACTTCGCCAGCCTGTGCGCATGCCACACGGCAACGCCGAACACGATCATCGCGCCGCCCTGATGCGCCGCGCCAAGCGGGATCGGCACCACCCATAGAAGCGTCCAGATGCCGAGCGCGGCCTGCGCGACGACCGCCGCGAAAAGGAGGTTCGCCGTCCCCGCCGCTTCCGTCTTGCGCGCGCGCCATGCATGCCAGGCCGTCACCGCCAGCAGCAGATAGGCCATGATCCGGTGCTGGAACTGCACGGTCAGGTGGCTCTCGAAGAAATTGTGCCAGACAGGCTTCATCGCGAGGAGCCCGTCCGGAATGAACGCGCCCGCCATAAGCGGCCATGTGTTGTAGATGAAGCCCGCGCGGATGCCCGCCACGAAGGCGCCGAGGATCGTCTGCAGGAAGATCAATGCGATCAGCGCAAGCGCCGCCTTCGCAAGTCCGGTGAGGAAGCGCGAGCTCTTGCCATACCACAGATCGAGCGCCGTCCAGATCAGCGCGCCGAAGATGATCGTCGCAAGGCCGAGATGAGCGGCGAGCCGGTACTGGCTCACCTCCGTCCGGTCGACGAGCCCGCTCATCACCATCCACCAGCCGAGCACGCCCTGCATGCCGCCCAGCACGAAAAGGAAGATGAGCCGCGGCACCATCGAGCGTTCGACGCGCCCCGTCACCGCAAACCAGATGAAGGGCACGAGAAAGGCAACGCCGATCAGCCGGCCGAGAAAGCGGTGGCCCCATTCCCACCAGTAGATCGTCTTGAACTCATCGAGCGACATGCCCTTGTTGATGAGCTGGTATTGCGGGATCTGGCGGTAGAGGTCGAACTCCTCCTGCCAGTGCTCCTCGCTCATCGGCGGGATGGCGCCGGTGACGGGCTTCCACTCGGTGATCGACAGGCCGCTTTCGGTGAGCCTTGTCAGCCCGCCCACCACGACCATGATGAAGACGAGTGCCGCCACGCCGAAGAGCCACCAGGCAATCGCCTGCCGGTTCCGGTCGGCCGTCTCGACCGCGTTGATACGTGGAAGAACGCTCATGGCTGAAACACTTACCCCGCCCGCCGCGCCAAGCCTAGCCGCCTTTGCTTGCGACAGGTCGCCGCGCTCACAGCATCGCGCAGCAAAGCTGCTTTGCGCAAATCTCCCGGATGCCTTATGGAGGGCCATCCCGAAACGAAGACGACCGGAGACGGCCCATGCGCCTCGGCATCCGCACCCGCAAGCTCATCGGCACGATGGTGCTCCTGACCTTTCTGGTGCTCTATTCGTTTCTGATCATGACGATCGCGGTGAGCGGGCACCTGCCGGAGAACGGGCTGGTCCAGTTCCTGTATTACATCACCGCTGGTGTGATTTGGGCGTTTCCCGCCAAATATCTCATCGTCTGGATGGTCCGTCCCGACGAAGCGTAGAACCCGCTGGCGTTCCGGGTAAGGAAACGCGCAGGTTTCTTTTGTGACGTTATGATGACGTTTCGATGACAGTCGCCTGTCGCGAAGCCGTCTTTATCCCCGCCTCGCCTCAGCCGAAGCGGCCGGTCACGATCTTGTTCAGCGCGAAGATCACGAGCAGAAAAATAACGACCGGAAGAACCTGGCCAATCATCGGGGTGGCTCCCTAAGCTACGGACGACCTTGCCCCTTTCGGGGCGGGAATGGTCGGAGCGGCGGGATTCGAACCCACGACCCCTTGTCCCCCAGACAAGTGCGCTACCGGGCTGCGCTACGCTCCGACGAACCGGTAATCCGGAAAGGGAGAATCCCTTCCGGAGGCGCGGAATATAGACGCGACCGCGCATCGCGGCAACGGCCCAAACCCGCATTTTTCAAGGAATTTTCGGATTTTCGAGGGGGGCCTCAGCTCTCCTCGTCCTCGCTCTCCCACAAGGTCTCGTCGATCTCGTCCTTGAGCGAGATGAGATCCTCGAGAAGCGCCTCCAGCCGTTTGCGCCCGCTCGCGCTGACAGGCTTTCCGGGGATTTCCCGCTCCTCCTGCTCGCCGCGCTCCACGGCTTCGCGCGCAAGCTCGGCCAGCGATGTGTCGACCGTACCGCGCCCCGTTTCCGCGACGAACTTGATGCCCTGCTCGCGAAAGACCTTCTGGACGCCCTTGATGGTGTAGCCGTCATTATAGAGGAGCGTGCGCACCCCCCTAAGCAGGTCCACATCCTCCGGCCGGTAATAACGTCGCCCGCCGCCGCGCTTCAGCGGCCTGATCTGGTTGAACTTGCTTTCCCAGAAACGCAGGACGTGCTGCGGCACATCGAGCTCGCTCGCAACCTCGCTGATGGTCCGAAAGGCGTCGGGTGACTTTTGCACAGACAAATGAGGCCCCTGCTGGTCTTCTTCAATCCGGTTTGCGAAGACGGATCTGCTCAAGGGCGGTTCCTCGAGAGCTTATTCGGCGGCCGCCGACCGGCCGGCAAGAGCGCCATTGATACGTTCCTTGAGAACATGGCTCGGCCGGAAAACAAGCACCCGCCGCGGTTTGATCGGCACTTCTTCACCCGTCTTCGGATTGCGCCCCATCCGCCCGCCCTTCTTGCGGACCGAGAACGAACCGAACGAAGAAAGCTTCACCGTGTCGCCCTTGGCGAGGCTGTCGGCAATCTCGGCCAGCACAAGCTCGACGAGTTCCGCTGACTCGTTCCGCGACAGACCGACTTCCTGATAGACCGCCTCGCTCAGATGCGCGCGCGTGACTGTTTCCCCCATGGCCTCCACCTCTGAAGTTTCGTTGTGAAGCCTATTGCCCACCCGGAAACCCGTCAATATCAAAGGGATGGCCGTTTTCCCTGATATGCGAGATTCAGGATATCGCCTAATTTTTCGGGGCACTACGCGCCGTTCGGCGCAGCCTTTCACTTAAAATCTGAAAAGCAGCGAACCCCAGGTAAAGCCGCCGCCCATCGCCTCCAGCAACACCAGATCGCCGCGCTTGATTCGTCCGTCCTTCACAGCCGCATCGAGCGCCAGCGGCACGGATGCGGCCGACGTGTTGCCATGCTCGCCAACCGTCATCACCACCTTTTCCGGCGGCAGGCCGATTCTCTTCGCCGTGCCGTCGAGAATACGCTTGTTGGCCTGATGCGGCACAAACCAGTCGATGTCTTCCGCCGTGAGCCCTGTGGCTTCCAGCGATTCCTTGATGGCCTCGGCAATGTTCACTACGGCATGGCGGAATACCTCTCGCCCCTCCATGCGCACATGCCCGGTCGACTGTGTGGAGGAAGGCCCCCCGTCCACATAGAGCTTTTCCTTGTAGCGTCCGTCCGAATGGAGGTGGGCGGTCAGGACACCGCGATCGGAATTTGTCCCCTCCCCGGGTTCTCCCTTTACAACCACGGCGCCCGCGCCGTCGCCGAACAGCACGCAGGTCGTACGATCGGTCCAGTCGAGAAGCCGGGAAAAGGTCTCGGCGCCGATCACCAGCGCGGTCTTCGACTGTCCCGTCTTGATGAAGGTATCGGCCACCGTCATCGCATAGACGAAGCCCGAACAGACGGCTTGAATATCGAAGGCCGCGCCGTGATAGAGGCCGAGCTCGGCCTGAACCGTGGTCGCCGTCGCGGGAAAGGTATTATCCGGCGTCGTCGTGGCCAGAATGATGGTGTCGATTTCCTGAACGTCGATCCCGGCATCCGCAATAGCATTGCGCGCGGCGGCAAGCGCGAGATGTGACGTGAGTTCGCCATCGGCCGCAATATGCCGGCTGTGAATGCCGGTCCGTTCGACGATCCATTCATCGGTCGTATCGACGACTTTCGAAAGATCGTCATTGGTGACGATGCGGGCCGGCAGATAGCTGCCGACACCGGCTACAACAGTTCGAATAACACTCACGACAGGGCTGCCTCGGATTCCGCGATTTCGTTGTTATGTGTGCGGCGGGCGTTCTCTATGCCGCTCAGGCGGTCGAGATCCGTCACGATCTTGCTGACGAGATCGGCCGAGGCGACATCCACCGCCACATCGATCGCGGCGGCAAAGCCTACCGCGTCGGTTCCGCCATGGCTTTTCACCACAAGGCCGTTTAGCCCAAGAAAGACAGCGCCGTTGGAAGCGCGCGGATCGATCTTTGTCGCGAGCGCCTTGAAGGCCCCGCGCGCGAAAAGATAACCAATCTTGGACATGATCGAACTCTGCATAGCGCCGCGAAGATAGCCGACGATCAGGCGCGCCGTACCCTCCGCGGTCTTGAGCGCTATGTTCCCCGTGTAGCCGTCGGTCACGACGACATCGACGGTACCTTTCGAAATGTCGTCGCCTTCCACGAAACCGTGGAAGCGGATCGGAAGGTGCGCCTCGCGCAGCATTTGTGCGGCGGCCTTCACCTCCTCGGTCCCCTTGACCTCTTCCTCACCGATATTGAGAAGGCCAACCGTCGGCTGCTCGACGTTGAAGATCACGCGCGCGAATGCTTCGCCCATCGCCGCGAATTGAACGAGCTGGTAAGCATCGGCACCAACCGTCGCTCCCAGGTCGAGCGCCACGCTTTCACCGCGCGCCGTCGGCCAGAGTGCCGCGAGCGCCGGACGTTCCACATTCGGAATGGTCTTCAGGATCACCTTGGCCATCGCCATGAGGGCGCCGGTATTTCCCGCGGAAACAGCAGCCTGCGCGCGACCGGTCTTCACCGCATCGATTGCCATCCACATGCTGCTGGTCTTCCGACCCCGGCGTAGCGCCTGGCTCGGTTTGTCGTCCATCGAGACCGAGACTTCCGTGTGAACGATCTCGCTCGCCTGCGCCACGCGCGGATGCTTTTCGAGCAGCGGGCGGATTTTCTCCTCGTCGCCGAAGATGACGAACCGCACGTCCGGATGACGAATGGACGCGACTTCGGCACCGCCAATGACCGTCTCCGGCCCGTGGTCGCCGCCCATCCCGTCCAGCGCTATCGTCAGTCCTTGCGTCACCCGGCTACCCCCGTTCCTGTCCGGCGCCCATTCTCAAATCACGAATGCGCGCCCCGAAGATACAGCCTCGCGAGTACCAGACAATAGCCGCAAGCCCCATCGAATCGCGCCAACTCAATAATTTTTCTTGAGTTTTTCCAGCGCAGCAAAGGGATTTGGCTTGCTTTCCGGAGCGTCAGCCGGTTCTTCCACATCTGTCTGAAAGGCGGCGCCCGGCTTGCGGGGATAGGGGTCGAGAGCAAGCGCCAGCCGCTCCGCCACCGCCTCACCTATTTCGACGCCATTGCCGGCCATCGGCTCGGGAGCATCTTCTGCCTCGACATCGATCTGGATTTCGCGCTCGTTCGAAATCTCGGCAACTTCAGGTTCGATCATGTGCTCGGGCAGATAGCGCTGCTTGAAACTCTCCTCGATCGATTGGTGAACGGGCTCGAGTGTGACGACGCAGGTCTGAACGACCTCCGCCTTGAAACTCGCCTCCACCGTCAGGCCCGCCTTTCGATAAGGCCGGACTTTGGCCGACCCGGAAAGCGAAACCACTTCCGGGATGCCGAAGCGGCGCGCGAGCTCCTTTCGCGCAACTTCGTCGGCCACGAAGGAGATCTCCTTCCCGTTCGGCGGAACATCGGTCGCGGCAACAAAGAGCCTGAAATCCTGTTTCGGTGAAGGCCCCATCACGAAGCCTCCTCGACTTCCGTCTTGCCGGGTTGCGTGAAAACCACTCGTCCCAGCAGGATGTCTTCCACCGGCTGTGCGGCAAGGCCCATTTCCGCCTGACGGACATAGGCGGCAAGCCTCGCCGCATGGTCGCCGGCCATCGCCGTGTCGGGCAGGATGTTCCGGCGAAGCGCCGCCTCCAGCTTGTCCCCCTCATCTGCCAGCGCCTCGTCATAGGCCTGCATGCGGCCATAAAAGGACTGGGCAAGAGCCTTGATCTTCTTGCCGACCGAAAGGTCTCCAACCCCCATTTCCCGGAGTGTCTGATCCATATCGTCGAAAAGCACATCGAAGAGCTTCTGGCCAAGTTCCTTGCCGGCCTGGCCACCCGACCTCAGACGCCGCAACGCGAGATGCACATGCAGGGCGACCATCTCGAATCGGCCTTCCGACGTGTCGGGAACCCCCATCTCGGTATAAAAGACGGGGCTGCGCGCCTGCGTCACCAGCAGCCCGTAAAGGACATATGGTGTATCGTCGTCACGGGAACGGCCAAAAATCCTTTTCCATATCATGGCTTCACTCCAGCCTCGGGTGGTAGGTTTTGGCCCAGATCGCACATGCCGATTGAATTTACCCCGCGACAAGGGTAGGTCAACGGCAGACCTTTCAGGCTCCAGGAGGCCTCTACCATGAATTCGTTCCGACTGCGCCGCCCTGCCCGTGTCGCTTTGACAGCCGTCTGTCTGGCACTCGGTTCGGTCGCCATGTCGGCCTGTTCGCCTCTTGTGGAAGAGCGAGGCTACATTTTCGATCCGGCGGATCTCGACAAGCTTCAGGCCGGTTCGTCCAAGGAGCAGGTTCGCAGCGTTATGGGCTCCCCCTCGACGGTTTCCACGGTTGACGGCGAAGCCTGGTACTACATTTCGAGCAAGTTCGAAACCGTCGCCTTCTATGAGCCAAAGGAGATCGAGCGCACTGTTGCTGCGGTCTATTTCGACAAGACGGACGTCGTCCAGCAGGTCGCCTATTATGGCCTTGAAGACGGCCAGATCGTGAACTTCGTAGACCGCAAGACGCCTACGCGCGGCAAGGAGCTCACCGTCCTCGGACAGCTCTTCGGCAATCTCGGCCGTTTCAACAATCAGAGTACAGGCATCCCGTCGGTCGGCACAGGCAACCCGACGAACCGCCGGTAGTCACCGCTTCGCTCTGCGGTCTTCAGCTTTCGCTGCGTGCGGCGTGAGCGAGGAGGTCGCATTCGACGTCGCGCAGCACCGCGTTAGCCACGCTGCCGATAAGCACCCTCTTGAGGCCCGCCTGGCCGCGCGTTCCTAGCACCACCAGCGAAGGATTAAGACGCGCAACCGCGGATTTGATTACGCCAACGGCGTCCCCCTCCTCGACGATCACATCCGACGCCAATCGGGAGAGGCCCTCTTCTCTCAGCATATGCGTCAGTGCCTTGTGGGCATCGTCTGCAACGGACTCGACATATTCCTCGATCTTGTTTCGCTCCACATCGGCATACCTCATGAGACCATCGGCCAGCGGCAGGAAGGCGTGAACGACCGCCAGCTGGCTGCAACCGAGAAAACCTGTCCGATGGGCGAACTTCAGCGCATCGATCGAATGCTGCGACATGTCGACGGCAGCCAAGGCCTTCCGATAGGGAACATCCGCGTCGAGATTGACCATCAGGACCGGTCTCCCGGAATTACGAATGACGCGCTCCACAGTCGTCCCGACAAAAACATCGCGCAAGAGTTGTCGGCGGTGAGCCCCCATGACGAGCAGGTCCGGATTGATCTCATCCGCGAGCTTGACGATCGCCACCGATGCAAGACCGCGCCAGATATCGATCTCGGGAGCCTCAATGCCGAGACGCGCCGCTATCGGCTTCGCGCTCGCCTCGATGATATCGGCAGCCCGCGCCACCTCGTCTTCGACAAGCGACAGTGGTTGATCATCATCGACAACATGTACGATCCGGACTTTCGCGCCATAGGCCGCCGCAAGCGCCATCCCCCTTGCAAGCGCCTTGTCCGACCGTCCCGAGAGGTCGGTCGCGATGAGTATGCTCTCGATACCCGGGAGAACCGTCTTTTCCGCCTCGGCCGGCATCGTCACCTCCTCAAACCGCCTTCGATTTCCTGCTCAGCTCGCGCGGGATGCAGGAAAAGCCGTTCCATGGCACGTTCGGCCGCATCCGCGAATGGGCTGAGAACGATGTCCGTGCCCTTCTTTCGAAGCATTGCGACATCGCTCTCGCTCCGGCCGATAGCTGCAATCTGACCGGCATATCCGCGCGAGCGCAAGGCCTCTACAAGCGTAATACGAGGGTCTTCATGGGTAAGACCTATTTCATGCGGGGGGACCGCGATAACGACATACCTCGTTCCATCGACAGGGAGCGTCTCGCACATCTCGGGATCGAGAAGATCGCCATAAATCACCGTCGCCCCACTTCCTTTCCATTGCCTTATGACATCGGGATCGAAATCCACGCCAAGGACCTTGAAGCCTGCGTCCGAAAAGCGGGTGTAGAGCGCCCTGCCGTATCGTCCCAACCCCACGAGCAAAACATCGAAGGGGGCGTCGAAATCCCCACCCGCATATTTCTCTTCCCTATGCGCAACCCTGCGTTCGAAGATGCCGAGAAAGCGCTCGATCCGGGCATAAAGTTGCTGCGAATAGAGGATCATGTAGGTCGACAGGCCAATCGTGATGATGCCGACAAGTGTCACCAGCCCGACCGACTCCTCGTTGACATGTCCCAGCGTCAAGCCCATTGCAATGAATATCAGCGAGAACTCGCTTATCTGCGCGACCGTCAACCCCGCCAGAAAGCCGGTGCGTTTCCTGTATCCCATCACGCCCATGATGATCATGACGATGAGAGGATTTCCGACCAGCACGAAAAGCGAGAGCACCAAAGCATCGCCGACGGCAGCCCCCACGACCCTCAAATCCAGATGGGCGCCAAGCGATATGAAAAAGAAGACCAGCAGAAAATCGCGAAGGCTGGTCAGGCGCGAGGCAATAGCCTCCCGATAAGGCGTCGTGGCAAGCGCCACGCCGGCAATAAGTCCGCCGAGTTCCTTGCTGAAGCCGAGATAGTCGCCGAGCGCGGCGAAAGCCGTAGCGAGACCAAGCGCGAAAACGATCAGGAGCTCGGGAGCCCGCGCCATATTCTGAAGGAGCGGGTTGGCGAGCTTGGACACAATCCCCCAAATGAGAAGCAAGGGAACCGCACCGGCCGCAAGGCCCAGCAACGCTCCGCCCAAACCGCCATCCGATGTCGCTTCCGCGGTCAATGCCGACATCACGGCCATCGCAAGCACCACGGCCAGATCCTGCACGATCAGGAATCCCAATGCGATCCGGCCATGGAGCGCGTCGAGTTCGCGTTTGTCCGATAGCAGCTTGACGATGATGATGGTGCTCGAAAAGGTGAGCGCCACGGCGACATAAAGGCTTGTCAGGACGTCCAGGCCTAGCCCGAGACAGATCAGAAAACCAACGATGGACGTGAAGGCGATCTGCCCCAGCCCCGTATTGAGCGCCACCGCTCCCAACGTCCGGACAAGATTGAGGTCGAGTTTGAGGCCGACCAGGAACAATAGAAGCGCGACGCCGAGCTCCGACAGAAGCTGAAGGTGATCCGTGGATTGCACAATGTCGAAACCGGCCGGGCCCGCGAGCATTCCAACGATAATGAAGCTCACGATCATTGGCTGATGCAGCCGCACGCCAATGAGGCCAACCACCGAGGCAAGGATCAGAAGAGCCGCAACTTCGTAAAAGACGGATATTTCCAGCACGCCCTTGTTTCCCTCTATCACCGGTATGCAAGTTTTTCGTCAAACAATGATGAGGTCAATTGGACGAATGTCGCAGATGATCTCTAAAACAAAAGCCCCGCGGATCGCTCCGCGGGGCTTCTTCATTTGAAAGGCTGCCGCCCTTACGAGTGCGCAAGCACCGCAAGAAGCAGAAGCGCCACGATGTTCGTGATCTTGATCATCGGGTTGACGGCAGGGCCAGCCGTATCCTTGTAGGGATCGCCAACGGTATCGCCCGTGACGGCTGCCTTGTGGGCTTCCGAGCCCTTGCCGCCATAGTTGCCGTCTTCGATGTACTTCTTCGCGTTGTCCCACGCACCGCCACCGGACGTCATCGAGATGGCGACGAAGAGACCCGTAACGATGACGCCGAGCAGCATCGCGCCGACCGCCGAGAAGGCAGCCGACTTGTCCGCGATCGCGAGTACCGCGAAGTAGAGAACGATCGGCGAAAGCACCGGCAGAAGCGACGGGATGATCATTTCCTTGATCGCCGCCTTGGTCAGCATGTCGACCGCCCGCGCATAGTCAGGCTTCGACGTACCGGCCATGATGCCCGGATCGGCCTTGAACTGACGGCGCACTTCCTCGACGACGGCACCGCCTGCGCGGCCCACCGCCATCATGCCCATCGAACCGAAGAGGTAAGGCAGAAGGCCGCCAATGAAGAGGCCGATCACCACATACGGGTTCGAAAGCGAGAAGTTCGGGCTCACACCGGCGAAATAGCCATAGGTATCGGCGTTCGCGGCAAAGAAGGTCAGGTCTTCCGTGTAGGCAGCGAAGAGAACAAGCGCGCCGAGGCCCGCCGAACCGATCGCATAGCCCTTGGTGACCGCCTTCGTCGTGTTGCCCACGGCGTCGAGCGCGTCAGTGGTCTTGCGGACGTCGGCCGGCAGATCGGCCATTTCCGCGATGCCGCCCGCATTGTCCGTCACCGGACCGAAGGCGTCGAGCGCGACCACCATGCCTGCGAGTGCGAGCATCGTCGTCACCGCGATAGCGATGCCGAAGAGACCGGCAAGGCTGTAGGTAACGAGAATGCCGACCACGATGGTGAGGGCCGGCAGCGCCGTCGCTTCCATCGAAACCGCGAGACCCTGGATGACGTTCGTGCCGTGGCCCGTAACGGACGAGGCGGCAACCGACTTCACCGGGCGGAAGTTCACGCCCGTGTAGTACTCCGTGATCCAGATGATGAGACCGGTGACAGCAAGGCCGACCACGCCGCAGTAGTAGAGCGTCATGCCGGTGAAGCTGATCGCGCCCACCGTGTAGGTGGCGTCAAGCCCGATCACCCAGTCGGTGACGAAGTAGAGCACCACGAGCGAAAGCACCGCGGAAGCGATGAAGCCCTTGTAGAGCGCGCCCATGATGTTGTTGCTCTTGCCGAGGCGGACGAAGAACGTGCCGATGATCGAGGTCACGATACAGGCCGCACCGATCGCCAGCGGATAGGTCATCATCGAGGAGACGCCCTCGCCCACGAAGAAGATCGAGGCAAGAACCATCGTCGCGACGACGGTCACCGCATAGGTTTCGAAAAGGTCGGCCGCCATGCCGGCGCAGTCGCCGACATTGTCGCCCACATTGTCGGCGATCGTCGCCGGGTTGCGGGGATCGTCTTCCGGAATGCCCGCTTCGACCTTGCCGACGAGATCGCCGCCGACATCCGCACCCTTGGTGAAGATGCCGCCGCCGAGACGCGCGAAGATCGAGATGAGCGAGGCGCCGAAGCCGAGCGCGACAAGCGCGTCGATAACTTCACGCGAACCCGGTTCGTAGCCGAGATGAACGGTCAGCACCGCGTAGTAGACCGCAACGGCGAGAAGCGCGAGGCCCGCAACCAGCATGCCCGTAACCGCGCCCGACTTGAACGCGACGCTGAGGCCCGCGGCGAGGCTTGAGCTCGCGGCCTGAGTCGTGCGCACATTCGCCCGCACCGAAACCAGCATGCCGATATAGCCAGCCGCACCCGAAAGCGTCGCGCCGACGAGGAAGCCGACGGCGACCTTGAGGGTCAGCAGATACCAGACCACGGCGAAAATCACCGCGCCTACGATGGCGATGGTCGTGTATTGACGCGCGAGATAGGCGCTGGCGCCCTCCTGGATCGCTGCCGCGATCTCCTGCATGCGCGCATTGCCCGCGTCCAGCTTCAGCACCGAGCGCACAGCCCAGATACCGTAGAGGACCGCAAGCACGCCGCAGCCGATAATAGCCCACAAAGCAGTGCTCATTGTTTTGTCCTTAGGTTTCCTTGAAAGGATGACCGGCGGGATTTGCCACTCTGTCCTTCCGGCACTTGGACACCGGAAGTCCTCCCCCCTGCCGAATGCAGAAATCGCGCGGAAAGATGCCAAATTGGCCCCCGGAAAGCAACCGGCAGCCCCAACCGCTCCGGGGCTAAAAGTGGCGATATCCCAATTGTTTGAGCGGGATTGACCGGCCGGAACCATCCACAAGGGTCACCCCTTCGCCTGCCCCGGAGATGCAGCCGATTTTCGTTACGGCCACCGCGCTTTCCGTGGCTGCCGCCTTCACTTGTCCGGCCATTGCCGCAGGCGCGGTGAACAGGATTTCGTAGTCGTCACCGCCACCGGCAACGAACGAAAAAAGGCTGGAATCCCTCTCTATCGCCCGTTTGGCGGCATCCGACAGGGGCAGCCTGTCGCGTTCGATTCGCGCCCCTTTGCCAGAGGCATCGCAGATATGCCCGAGATCGGCCAGAAGGCCATCCGATACGTCGAGCGCCGCGGAAGCGATTCCGCAAAGCCTTGGCCCCAGGGTGGATCGGGGGTCGGGCTCTCGGTATCGCCGGATCAGATAGTCTGCGTCCTCCGGGCCGAGCCCCGTCAGCTTGCCCCTGAGCAATTCAAGGCCGAGCGCCGCATCGCCGAGCGCCCCCGAAACATAAACGTCGTCTCCCTCCAGCGCGCCCCCGCGAGGCAGCATGGCTCCGGCGGAGACTTCACCGATGGCGGTCAGCGAAAGCGTGAGAGGGCCGGTCGTGCGCACCGTGTCGCCGCCCCACAGGGCGAGGCCATAGCGCCGCTGGTCTTCGAATAGCGCCCCAGCGAAACGCCGGATCCAGCCGAGACTTGTCTCGTCGGCCCAGGCCGTGACCAGAAGATAGCCTTTGGGGATGGCGCCCTTTGCCGCAAGATCCGAGAGGTTCACCCGAAGCAGCTTGCGCGCCACGCTTTCGGGCGGATCGTCAGGGAGGAAATGAACTCCGGCGACGATGGCATCCACGGTAAGAACCGTTTCGCACCCCTCGCCCGCTCGATAGAGCGCTGCATCGTCCTTCAGCGCAAAGGCGCCGGGCGCGTCTGCTGCAAGAGGCGCAAAGACCTCTTCGATCAGTGTGAACTCGTCCGGGCGCTTGCCCTCAGCCTTGTCCGCCGGAGCCATGTTCTGCTCCCGCCCCGCCCCTGATCTCGCGCCCGAGCCGGTCGAGCACAGCATTCACAACGCCCGGCTCGTCTCCCTCGAAAAAGGCGTGCGCAATGTCCACATACTCGTTGATGACGACCTTGAGCGGTACGTCCTTGCAGCGTCGAAGCTCATAGGCACCGCAACGAAGAACCGCACGCAGGGTTGAATCGATCCGCGCCAGCGTCCAGCCCTTGGCGAGGGCAGCATTCACCTGCCGGTCCAGTTCGCGCTGCTCGCGCACAACGCCGCGCACGATATCCTCGAAATGGGCTGCATCCGCAGCCTCGATATCGACACCTTCGATATCCTTGCCCAGGCGGTATTCGACAAACTCCTCGATGACATCGTCGAGCGGCGTCGCAGCGACATCCATCTGGTAGAGCGCCTGCACCGCTCCCAACCGGGCGGCAGAACGCGCCTTCGGATCGAGGCCGCCGCCGGATTCGGGCTTCACTGGAACTGCCATCGTCTTCAAAGAACCTCGAACGGCATCAAGCGCCGAAACTACGTTTGAGTTCGATCATGTCGAGACAAGCATTGGCGGCGCCGCCGCCCTTGTTCTTCTCGTTCACCCGGGCACGCGCCCAGGCCTGCTTCTCGTTTTCGACCGTCTGGACACCGTTACCAAGTGCAAGCGAACGCTCCACGGAAAGATCCATGAGCGCGCGGGCTGACTCGTTCGACACGATGTCATAATGCGTGGTCTCGCCGCGAATGACGCAACCGAGCGTGACGAAACCATCGATCTTCTTCGTGAATGCTCCATGCGCCATTGCGTCGAGCGCATATTTCACCGCAGCCGGTATTTCCAGCACACCGGGAACGGAGACACGCTGCCAGGTCGCTCCGCGTGCTTCGATCGCCTCGATGGCGCCCTTGGCAAGCTCATCCGCCAATTCCTCGTAGAAGCGAGCCTCGATAATGAGGATGTGGGCTTCGGTCGTCACGACGTCGTCTCCTTTGCGCGCGTCTTGGCGCCCTTTGTCAGCGGGCGCTGTCCGACCACCTTCAGCCCGTAGCCTTCGAGTCCGACGATACTCCGGTCCGTGTCGGAGAGAAGGACCATGTCATGAATGCCGAGGTCGAGCAAAATCTGCGCGCCGACGCCATATTCGCGCAGACGGCGCGGCATTCCCTGTTCGCCTCCCTCCCCCTTGCGAAGCAGCATGTCCGAAACGACGGTAGCCGTCGTATCGCGAATGAGCACGATGACGCCCCGCCCTTCCTCCGAAATGATCCGCATGGATTCCTTCAGAATGTCGGAACGGGGCCCCGTCGCACCGAGAATATCATCGAAGACATTCATCGCATGCACGCGCACGAGTACGGGCTCGGGGCCGGAAATGTCGCCCTTCACCAGCGCGATATGCTCGGCATATTCGACGGTGTTGAGATAGACCATCATCTTGAACTCGCCGCCATAGGCACTGTCGAGTTCGGTTTCGATGGCGCGATGGATGAAGTTGTCGTAGCGCCTGCGATAGGCGATAAGATCCGCGATGGTCGCGATCTTGAGCCCGTGAAGCTGCGCAAACTGCACGAGATCGGGAAGCCGCGCCATCGTGCCGTCGTCATTCATGATCTCGCAGATGACGCCAGCAGGATATAGGCCCGCAAGCCGGGCGATATCGACCGCCGCTTCCGTGTGTCCGGCGCGAACGAGAACGCCGCCGTCTCGCGCGACGAGCGGAAAGACATGTCCCGGCGACACGATGTCCGTCGCGCCTTTCGTCGGGTCGATGGCAACAGAAACCGTATGCGCGCGGTCATGCGCCGAAATGCCTGTCGAAATACCCTCGCGCGCTTCGATGGAAACCGTAAAGGCCGTCTGGTGACGCGACTGGTTCGTGGACGACATGAGCTGCAGGTTGAGCTGCTTGGCGCGATCACCCGTCAGCGAAAGACAGATCAGTCCGCGGCCATACTTCGCCATGAAGTTGACGGCCTCCGGCGTACACATCTGAGCCGGAATGACGAGATCGCCCTCGTTCTCGCGCTCTTCGGCGTCGACGAGAATGAACATCTTGCCGTTGCGCGCGTCCTCGATGACGTCCTCGATCGGGGAAAGGTATTCCTTGTACACGGATATCAGTCCTTCTGAACCAGCCGCGCGACATAGCGGGCCAGCATGTCGATTTCAAGATTAACGGGATCGCCCGCTTTCGCCAGTCCCCAGGTCGTGACCTGCTGCGTATGCGGGATGATGTTGACGCCGAAGCGCGTTCCCCCAGCGTTTCCGCCGGGTTTCGGGTCTTCCACCTCGTTGACGGTGAGCGAGGTGCCGTTCAGCGTGACCGAACCTTTGGGCGCTATGAACCGGCCAAGCCCCTCCGGCGCCTCGAAGGTGAAGCGCAGGGAGTCTCCTTCCGGCCTTATGTCAACGATCCGGCCTACCCCGTCCACATGCCCGCTGACGATATGTCCTCCGAGTTCGTCACCCGCCTTCAGCGCGCGTTCGAGATTGATCTTCGTGCCTTCTTTCCATGTACCGAGCGTGGTGCAGTCGAGCGACTCCTGCGACACGTCGACGGCAAACCAGTTACCGCCAGCATCGCTACCCTTCTCCACGACGGTCAGGCAACAGCCGGCGCAGGCGATCGACGCACCGAGATCGATGCCCGCGGGATCGTAGGCTGTCTCGATGACAAAGCGCGTGTCACCACGCTTTTCGACGGAACGGATGCGCCCCACATCGGTGATGATGCCCGTAAACATTCTCACCCTCCGCGAACGAAACTTGCGACCGTGTCGCCACCGACGGATGCGGTCTCGCGAAGTACGAAGCCGGGTGCATCGCCGAGCTTCTTGACACCCAGGGCCGCGATGGCCGGATAACCGTCTCCGCCGATCACCTTCGCCGCCTGGAACCATTCGATCCGATCAACCAGATGCTCGCGCATGAGCGATGCGCCGAGACGCGCCCCACCCTCCACGAGCACCCGCGTCAGCCCATGTTTGGCGAGTATTTCCATCGCGGCGCGCATGTTCATGAGACCGCCATCGCCGGGCTCGACGTCGATCAGCGTGACGCCGCATTCCTCGAAGGCCGCACGGCGATGTTCGTCGCCGCCCGGCAGCGTCAGAACCCATACAGGAACCTTCTTCGCATCGCGCACCAGCTTGGAGGTCAGCGGCAGACGAAGCCGTCCATCCGCGACGATGCGGACGGGCGAGTGGCCCTCGAGCCCGGGCAGCCGGCAAGTAAGTTCGGGATCGTCCACGATGGCCGTTGCGCTGCCGACGAGAATTGCGTCATGCGTTGCCCGAAGCAGATGTCCCCGCTTCCGCGCGGCCTCTCCCGTGATCCATTGGCTGTGCCCGTCATGCGTTGCCGTTCGCCCGTCAAGCGAACTCGCGATCTTCAGCGTCACCAGCGGGCGGCGCTCGGACATGGTGAGAAAGAAGCCTTCATTGAGGTAGTAGGCATCTGCAGCACAGACATTTTCCGTCACCTCTATGCCCTTCGCCTGCAGCATGGCAAAGCCACGCCCAGCTACTTCGGGGTTGGGATCGGTTATGGTGCCAACCACACGCGCAATGCCCGCCTCTATCAGAGCCGTGGCGCAAGGACCCGTCTTGCCCTGATGAGCACAGGGCTCAAGGCTCACATAGGCAGTCGCGCCCCTGGCGAGTGGACCGGCGCGGCGAAGCGCCTCCGTCTCGGCATGCGGCCTTCCGCCCGGCTGGGTCCAGCCGCGACCGACGACGCGTGGCGAGCCGTCTTCCTCACGCACGATCACGCAGCCGACAGCGGGGTTCGGCGCAACCTGCCCCAGCCCTCGCTCGGCGAGCGTCAATGCCACTTTCATGAAACGAATATCCTGGGGCCGAACCATTTCCATCCCTGCCGGCGGGCTCTCCCGCGATGCCTTTCCGGGCTCGCGGCTGGCGGCCCGAAGGATCAGCGGTCCTCGTCTTCCTCGCGCATCGCCCCTTCGAAGGGCCCGCTGAGCTCGCCCAGAAACTCCTCGAAATCCTTCGCCTCGCGGAAGTTCCGGTAGACCGAGGCGAAACGGACATAGGCAACGGCATCGAGAGAACTCAGGCCCTCCATGACCAGCTTGCCTACCATGGCCGAGGGTATCTCGCTCTCGCCCATGCTTTCGAGACGCCGCACGATACCGCTCACCATACGCTCAATGCGCTCCTGCTCAACCGGGCGTTTGCGCATGGCGACTTGCACGGAACGCATGAGTTTGTCCCGGTCGAAAGGAACCCTGCGTCCGCTGGATTTGATGATGGTCAGCTCGCGCAGCTGTACGCGCTCGAAGGTGGTGAACCGGCCGCCGCAGGCGGTGCAAAAGCGCCGCCTGCGGATGGCCGTATTGTCTTCGGTGGGACGCGAGTCCTTCACCTGCGTGTCTTCGTTACCGCAATATGGACAACGCATCCGCTGCCAGCCCCCTCACTGCTTAACCCGTCCTGTCGCGGAACGGATTACTTCGGCCCACCATAGATCGGAAAACGGCGGCAGAGCTCGATCACGCGATCTCGCACCGCGGCTTCCACATCGCCATTCTTTTCATCGCCATTCTTGGCGAGCCCGTCCAGCACTTCGGTGATGAGCTTGCCGATCTGCGCGAACTCTGCAACGCCGAAGCCGCGCGTCGTGCCCGCAGGCGTACCGAGCCTTACGCCGGACGTGACCATCGGCTTTTCGGGATCGAAGGGAATGCCGTTCTTGTTGCAGGTGATATGCGCGCGCTCAAGCGCCGCTTCAGCAATCTTGCCGGTCAGGCTCTTCGGACGGAGATCCACCAGCATCAGGTGCGTATCCGTGCCGCCCGAGACGATCGCGAGGCCCGCATCGGCCAGCGTCGAGGCAAGCGTACGCGCATTGTCCACGATCGACTTCGCATAGGTCTTGAAGTCGGGACGCAACGCCTCGCCGAAGGCAACCGCCTTGCCCGCGATGACATGCATGAGCGGGCCGCCCTGAATGCCCGGGAAGATCGCCGAGTTGATCTTCTTTCCGATTTCCTCGTTGTTCGAGAGGATCATGCCGCCCCGCGGACCGCGCAATGTCTTGTGCGTCGTCGTCGTAACGATATCGGCATAAGGCAGCGGGCTTGGATGCGCCCCGCCGGCCACGAGGCCGGCAAAATGCGCCATATCGACCATCAGCAGCGCGCCCACGCTGTCGGCGATCTCGCGGAACGCCTTGAAGTCGATCACACGCGGATAGGCCGAGCCGCCCGCAATGATCATCTTCGGCTTGTGCTCTTTCGCGAGGCTAGCGACCTCGTCGAGATCGATCAGATGATCCTGCTGCCGGACGCCGTACTGAACGGCGTTGAACCATTTGCCCGACTGATTGGGCGCCGCGCCATGCGTCAGGTGGCCGCCCGCCGCCAGGCTCATGCCCATGATCGTATCGCCGGGCTTCAGCAGCGCCATCATCACGCCCTGATTGGCCTGCGAACCCGAATTCGGCTGCACGTTTGCATAAGAGCAATCGAAGAGCTTCTTTGCGCGGGCAATCGCCAGTTCCTCGGCGATATCGACGAACTCGCAACCGCCGTAGTACCGCTTTCCCGGATAACCCTCGGCGTACTTGTTGGTCATGATCGACCCCTGCGCTTCCAGAACGGCGCGGGAGACGATGTTTTCGGAAGCGATCAGTTCGATCTGGGTTTGCTGACGGTCGAGTTCGCGCTTGATCGCGTCGAGGATTTCGGGGTCGCTCTCCGCGAGCCCGTCCGTGAAGAAACCGGCGAAAGTGCCTCGCCCGGCGGCGGCATCGCTCAAAGACATAAATCTACCTTTTCGTTTCGGTTCGAATTCTTCCGGGGCCGCGAACCGGCAAGTCGCAACGCGTGGCGCGCGCCATGGCCACCCTGGGCGGCCGCCCGGTTTCGATCCGCGCGTGATACCACATCTCGTCAGCGGCCGCCAATTGGCCACAAATATTTGCTGAAAATCGGGTGCGTCTGTCCGTCCGGGGTTCTTGCCGGAATGCAGGGTGAAACGGACGCAATCGCCGACGGGTCAAGCAAATATGTGTGAGTATAGTTTAACCGAGACTAGAAACCGAAAGTTTACTTGCGAATCCAAGTTGTTTAGCTGCAGGTCAGGTTGGCAAACCATGGATTCACCTTGTTTTGCCAAGGTTAAGACGGGTCTCCACCAAGATGATAATCTTGATGTCCTTGTCTAGACTCGATATACCGCTTTGGAAAAGAGCACTTTTGCACCCGCATCTGCGGAAGAATCACCCCCTGCAAGGCAAGTTCTCGTAATGAATGAGACAAAATCTTCTGCTTCCGCGGATACGACGGAAATTCTCCGGCTGGCGACCGAAATCGTGGCGGCCTATGTCAGTAACAACGCGATGTCCGCAGCCGAACTTCCAGGAATGATCCGCACCGTTCATTCGACGCTGAGCAATCTCGAACAGAATTCACCCGATCGGGAGACCGATCTGACACCCGCCGTACCGGTCAAGAAGTCGGTAACCGCCGACTACATCGTTTGTCTGGAGGATGGCAAGAAGCTGAAAATGCTGAAGCGCTATTTGCGCTCGCAATACGGCATGACGCCCGAGGAATACAGGGCGCGCTGGGGACTGCCCCACGACTATCCGATGGTCGCCCCCAATTACGCCGCTCAGCGCTCCAAGCTTGCCAAGCAAATCGGGCTTGGGCGCGTCGGCGCCGCCACCCCGGGCAAACCCCGAAAGAAGAAATAGGATCAGACGACGATCCCACCGCCGGAAGATTCAGGTGGTGTCTTCTTTTCCGGTTCCTGCCCTTCCTTTTCCTTCTTCTCGAGCATGTAGCGCAGCTTTCGTACCGCTATACGCTCCAGCTCATGCTGCGCGGCAGTCGATGGGCCGACCACCGAGACTTCAAGTCCCGTTGCAACGTCGACAGCCGTCACTTTGACGCTGCCGCCGACAGGCATGTATTCGAAGATTACCTCGCGGCCTTCGCCGCTTCCGTTCCCCCCGCTCCCGGGGTTATTGCCCGCTCGATCAGGCGGCACGTCGAATCTTGTGGCGCGTCCAGACCTGGTCCAGCGCCTTCACCAGATCGCGCATCATGTCGTCTGTGTGAACCGGACAAGGTGTGAAGCGCAGCCGCTCCGTGCCCCTGGGGACGGTCGGATAATTGATCGGCTGGACGTAGATGTCGAAGTCGGACAGCAATTCGTCGCTTACCTGCTTGCAGACGACGGGGTCGCCCACCATCACCGGCACGATATGGCTCTCGCACCACATCACGGGAAGCCCCGCATCGGCCATCATCCGGCGCAACGTCCCGGCGCGCTCCTGATGGGCCTCGCGCTCTACATTGCTCGACTTCAGGTGCCTCACGGCGGCAAGCACGCCCGCGACGAGCACAGGCGCAAGCGACGTCGAAAAGATGAAGCCGGGCGCATAGGAACGCACCACATCGACGAGGTCCGCTGAGGCCGCAACATAGCCGCCCATGACGCCGAAGCCTTTGGCCAGCGTTCCCTCGATGATATCGACCTTGTCGAGCACGCCGTCACGTTCGGCGATACCGCCGCCCCTGGGGCCGTAAAGCCCCACGGCATGAACCTCGTCCAGATAGGTCAATGCCCCATATTTGCGGGCGAGATCGCAGATCGCTCCGATAGGGGCAATATCTCCATCCATGGAATAGACGGATTCGAAAGCCACGATCTTCGGCTGGTCGGGATCGAGTTCGCTGAGCAATTCTTCCAGATGTGCGAGATCATTGTGCCGCCAGAGGCGCTTCGGACCGCGCCCGCGGCGAATGCCCTCGATCATCGAGGCATGGTTCATTTCGTCCGAAATGATGACGCAATCGCCGAGAATACGCGCCAGCGTCGAAAGCGTCGCGTCATTCGCCGCATAGCCGGATGTGAACAGAAGCGCCGCTTCCTTGCCATGCAGGTCGGCGAGTTCGCGTTCCAGTTCGACATGGTAGTGCGTGGTACCGGAGATGTTCCTTGTACCTCCCGAACCCGCGCCCACCTCGTCGATCGCGCGATGCATCGCTTCGATCACGGCAGGATGCTGGCCCATGCCCAGATAGTCGTTGGAGCACCAGACGACGATATCCTTGGTCCCCTCCGGCGTGTGGAAGGTCGCCCGCGGAAACGAGCCCCGGTGCCGCACGATGTCGGCGAAGACGCGATAGCGCCCCTCATCCTTTACAGCGCGCAGCGCCTCGCTGAGTTTCCGCTCGTAGTCCATGGCGTTCCTGTCCTCGCCGCCGGCTCGAAACCGGCTCGCCTGTTTTCGTGTGATTCTAGCACAGCTTAGCCCGCCTCCCCAGCCTCACCAGCCGCGAATTGTCGCAGAACATATACATGGGTATGACGCGGGCTTCTAGGAACCCCAAAGGCCGAGATCACTCAGAACGGTTCTCAACAGAACCGGCTCGTCGGTCATGATGCCATCAACGCCGATCTCGACGAGGCGCCGCATCTCGGCTTCGTCGTCGATCGTCCAGACATGAACCTGCAACCCGAGTTCGTGAGCACGCTCGACAAGTGCGTGATCCACCAGCCGGATTCCGTATTGCTCGGTTGGAATCTGCGCGCATCCCTCCACGAACCCGCCAAGCAGGCCCGCCGCTGGTCCCGCCCAGCTGGAAAAACGGAGCCGGGCCGTCGAAAGCGGCCCCATGCCGGTGCAGAGCTTCGGCCCCAATGCGTCTCGAATACCCGCCGTGCGCCGCCCGGAAAAGGAATTCACACAGACGCGCTCCACCGCCCTCGCATCCTTGAGGAGCTTTATCAGCGGTTCCGCCGCGTTGTCGCGTTTGGGATCTATGTTGATCCTCAACTCGGGCCAGGCCGCAAGAAGGTCGGCCATCAGGGGAATAGGCTCCGTCCCTGCAATCCTCGCCTTGCGGACCTCTGCATAGTCCATCTCGGCAACAACGCCCTTCATGTCCGTGACGCGGTCGAGCATGTCGTCGTGAAAAGCGAGCAGAACCCCATCCCGCGTCGCATGGACATCCGTCTCGATATAGCGATAGCCGAGATCGACCGCGCCCTGAAAGGCGGGCATCGTGTTTTCGGGCCAGGCGCCCGCACCGCCACGATGCGCGAAGGCGAGAAGCCCGTCGAATTCGAGATAGGGGAATTTTGCCGGGCGCATCCGCCTCGCCTGCCGCTCTGAATTTCAGTTGTCGAGCGCGCTCGTATTCACGCTTCCGTCGCGATCATACACGTCGTCGCGGAAATTCACGACACCGTCGGCCTCGGCCCAGGCCGTCAGATAGGCAAGATAGATCGGGATGGGAACCGCAAGCGACACATTGCGGTAATGACCGGCATCGACCATCCCCTCGACGCGCTCCTCATTCCAGCTCGCATCGTCTCCCGCCATGATCCACGCAACGAGCCCGCGCACATCGCGCACACGCACGCAGCCCGAGCTGAAGTTGCGTTCCTGCCGCCCGAACAGCGTCTTGGTCGGCGTATCGTGCAGGAAGATCGCGTCGTTGTTGGGGAAATTGATCTTGAGAGAGCCGAGCGAATTCCATGGGCCGGGATCCTGCCGGAGGTAATAGGCCTCGTTCACACGCGGGTTCGACCAGTCGATACTAGCCGGGTTCAGCTCGCGGATATTGTCGCCCCAGCCCTGCAGAACGCGAATGCCCTGCCGCTGCAGATAGGAAGGATTGCTCCTTATCTTCGGCAGCATGTCCGCCATGGCGATGGATTTCGGCACGTACCAATAGGGATTGAAGGTAATCGACGTCACCTGGCTCGTAATCTCGGGCGTCTGCCGCGTCTGCTTGCCGACAATCACACGCTCGTTGAATTCGACGGCCCCATCGTTGACCGCCTCCACTTCCTGTCCCGCGATATTCACGAAGATGTAGCGGCGTTCGAGTTTCGGCATCAGCGCGGAAAGACGCCGCAGGTTGATCTCGAGCTGACGGATGCGCGTGTGGACCGGGACGTTCATCGCGGCGATCGTGCGGCGGCCGACAATTCCGTCGGGCTCAAGCCCGTTTCGTGCCTGATAGCGCTTCACGGCTTCCATCACCGCTTCGTCATAGAGATAGGCATCGCCCGGCGAGGCCTGCATGTCGCCTGTCGCCATGAGCCGCTCGCGCACCTGCGCCACACGCAGGTCTCGAACGCCGAGTTCAAGCCGTTCGCCGGCCGCCACGCGCTTCCAGCCGCCCCAGGCTGCGATACCGCGATAGTGCTCGATGGCGGCCGAAAGCTGCTCGATGGACCTTTCGCTCAATGTGGGCGTCGCGTTGCGCTGCAAGGGCACTTCAACGGCGCTCTGTCCTTCGAGGGGCGTCGCGCTCGCCGCCCACGGATCGACCCAATGGGTCTCCTCTGCGCCATAGGAGGTCGTCTCGGCCCGGACAGGTCCCGCCAGCAGAGAAAGAGCCGCGAGCCCTGCCGTCAGGGAGATCGCAAAAGCCAAAAATGAGAACGCCTTCTTCACGCAGCCCCGCAGCAATCGGCCGGATGTCTTTCCGGCAACCCCATATGCACCCGGTTTACCATTTCGGGACACCAAGCGCATCTCGCCAAAGCTATGCCTGCAGATTGCCATGAAACCTGTCGCATTCGGGGTCAGTATCCGGTTCTCTGCCCCGGTTCGGAGCAGAGTTCCCGTCTCGAGTGATGGAAATGCAACTAGCGTGCTGCCCGCGTCAGGTCACCCCCCGGCTCAAGGAGCGGGGAAACGGCGAAAGCCCGCGTCCTGGGGGAGACGCAGGCCTGGCCGTCGCGCATGGTTAACGCGCCTCAGAGGCGGAAGCGGATCTGGTCGGTCCAGAAGCGTTCGAGCTTGTAGAGCGTGGCATTCGCCTGCCGCAGCTCCTCGCTCGTGATGTCGCCGACTTCGGTCAGCATCGCGCAATGCTTGTTGTAGACCTCATCGATCGCCGCGCAGATCGCACGCCCCTTCTCCGTCAGCCGCACGCGTACCGAGCGGCGGTCCGAGCGCGAACGCTGATGATGGATGTACCCGGCTTCGACGAGCTTCTTCAGATTGTAGGATACGTTCGAGCCAAGATAGTGGCCGCGCGTCCGAAGTTCGCCGGCGGTCATTTCCGAGTCGCCGATATTGAAAAGGAGAAGCGCCTGGACGCTGTTGATCTCCGACACGCGGATGCGGTCAAGCTCGTCCTTGATGACGTCGAGAAGCCGCCTGTGGAGCCGTTCCACATAAGTCAGCGTCTCCAGATAGGCCAGCTTGCGGCCGGGATCCTTCTGATCCACGACGGCGGGTTCGCTCTTCAGGTTGGTCATAGCCATGGGGTGCCCCCAAAAACCTCACGCAAATAAAGACTTGTGCCGCACTTCCTGTGCTGCAACGCGTCACAATAGGCGTGAGGCTCCTAACGAGGCATTAAGCCATCCTGAGCCGACACCGAAGCGAACCCATTATGATTAAGGCTATATTTCTCCGCGGATCAGCTTGATGACGCCTGAAAAATCGAGGCTGTCCTCGCCCGCCGCCTCCATGAGCGCATAAAGTTGCGCCGCCTGCGCGCCGAGCGGGATCGGCGTTCGAGCCGTTTTGGACGCATCTTGTGCGAGGCGGAGATCCTTCAGCATCATCGCGGCCGTGAAGCCCGGCTGGTAGTTCCTGTTCGCCGGAGAGGTCGGCACCGGTCCCGGCACCGGGCAATAGGAAGTCATCGACCAGCACTGGCCGGACGCCGTGGACGAGATGTCGAAAAGCGTCTGCGCGTCGAGGCCGAGCTTCTCGCCGAGCACAAAGGCTTCCGACACGCCGATCATCGAAATGCCGAGGATCATGTTGTTGCAGACCTTGGCGACCTGCCCGTTCCCGGCCGCACCCGCATGGAAAATATTCTTGCCCATCTTCTCGAGGATAGGCTTCGCCTTGGCGAAGGCTTCGTCCGTTCCGCCAACCATGAAGGTGAGCGTACCGGCTTCCGCGCCGCCAACACCGCCCGAAACCGGCGCGTCGAGCATCATCATGCCGGCCTTTTCCGCCGCCGCGATCGTCTCACGCGCGGAAGGAATATCGATCGTCGAGCTGTCGATGAAGACGGTGCCCTTGCGTGCCGCGGCGATGAGGCCATCATCGCCGAGATAGACCGAGCGCACATGCTCGCCCGCGGGCAGCATCGTCACCACGAAATCGGCCTCGCTGGCAGCCTCCTTCGCGCTCGCTGCCTTCTTCGCACCGGCTTCGACCAGCGCCGCCACCGACGCGGGCGCAAGGTCGAAGACCTTCAGCTCATGCCCCGCCTTCACGAGGTTCTTTGCCATCGGCCCGCCCATATTGCCGAGCCCGATAAATCCGATCGCCGCCATATGAGCCTTCTCCGTCTTTTCTAGTCGAACGTCAGTTCGCTCGCGCCGAGCGGCGCGAAATAGCTGTCCACATCACCCGCCTTCATCTCGGCAAGCGCCGCGGGTTTCCACTTCGGCGCCTGGTCCTTGTCGATCACCACGGCGCGCACGCCTTCGTAGAAATCGTGTCCCTTGATGAAACCGTTGATGAGGCGGAACTCGAGTTTCATGCACTCCTCGAAATCGAGCTTCGCGCCCTCGCGCACCTGCCGGAAGGCGACAAGCGTCGAGGTCGGCGATTTCGTTTCGATGGTCTCCGCCGTCTTCACCGCCCATTCCCCGCCATCGGCGCGCAGCGAAGAGAGGATTTCGGAAACCGATCCCTTCGAGAAATGCTTCGAGATATCGTCCTGCATCGCGGCAAGCGGCGCCGGGCCTTCTTCTTCGGCCACTTCCTTCAGCGCCTCGTGCAGCGGCGCCCCGCCCGCGATCCTGTCCTTCAGCGTCTCGAGCCGCTCGGAAGGCACATAGCTATCCGCAATTCCGGCATAAATCGCATCGGCCGCCTTCAGCCGCGCGCCGGTAAGCGCAAGATACATGCCCGTCTCGCCCGGCGCGCGCGGCAGGAAGAAGGTACCGCCCACATCCGGGAAGAGGCCGATCCCCGTCTCCGGCATCGCAAAGGTCAGCCGCTCGGTCGCCACGCGGTGCGATCCGTGTACGGATAGCCCAACGCCACCCCCCATATTGATACCGTCCATCAGCGCGATGAAGGGCTTCGGATAGCGCTTGATATAGGTGTTGAGCCGGTATTCCTCGCGCCAGAAGGCGAGCGCCGAGGGGTCGCCCGCGCGGCCCCAGTCATGCAGCGCGCGAATGTCACCGCCCGCGCAGAAGGCCTTTTCTTCTGCCCCTTCGATGATGACGCACTGGACGCTCTCATCCGCCGCCCATTCCTTCAGCTTCGGATGGATCAGCCGAACCATCGCGAGCGTCAGCGCATTGAGCGCCTTGGGCCGGTTGAGCGTGATGACGCCCGCAACGCCGCGCTTCTCGAACAGAACTTCCGCTTCCTCGCTCATCGCTCTTCTTCTCTCAACCCTTCAGCAATTCTCGCGCAATGATGACGCGCATGATCTCGTTCGTCCCCTCGAGAATCTGGTGCACGCGCGCATCGCGCAGATGCCGCTCCAGCGGAAAATCCTTGAGATAGCCATAGCCGCCGTGAATCTGCAGTGCCTCGTTGATGACGCGGAAGCCTGCATCCGTCGCAAAGCGCTTGGCCATCGCCGCCTGCATGGTCGCGTCCGGCGCCTTCGCATCCACCTTTGTTGCCGCGTTGTAGATCATCAGCCGCGCCGCCTGCAGCTCCGTCGCCATGTCGGCTAGCTTGAACTGCAGTGCCTGAAAATCGGCGAGCTTGCGGCCGAACTGTTCGCGCTCGCCGAGATAGGCCTTGGCCCGCTTGAGCGCGGCTTCCGCCGTGCCGAGAGAGCATGCGCCGATATTGATGCGCCCGCCATCGAGACCGGACATTGCGATCTTGAAGCCCTCGCCCTCCGCGCCGATCCGGTTTGCGACAGGCACGCGCGCATCCTCGAAGATCACCTGCGCCGTCGGCTGGCTGTTCCAGCCCATCTTCCGCTCCGGCGCACCGAAGGAAACGCCCGGCGTATCCTTGTCGATCACGAGGCAGGAAACGCCCTTCGGTCCCGCCTCGCCCGTGCGCACCATGCAGACGTAAATGTCGGATGTGCCCGCACCCGAGATGAAGGCCTTGCCGCCATTCAGCACATAGTGATCGCCGTCCTTCACGGCCTTCGTCTTGAGCGAGGCCGCGTCCGACCCGCTTGAGGGTTCGGTCAGGCAGTAGCTCGCGATGAGTTCCATGGGCGTGAGCTTCGGCAGCCATTTCTGCCGCTGCTCTTCCGTGCCGAAACTGTCGATCATCCAGGACGCCATGTTGTGGATCGACAGGAATGCCGCCGTAGATGTGCAGCCCTCCGACAGCGCCTCGAAAATGAGCGCCGCGTCGATGCGGCTAAGCGCCGAGCCGCCCACATCCTCGCGCACATAGATACCGGCAAAGCCCAGTTCCGCCGCCTTGCGCAGCTTGTCCACGGGAAAGAAGGAGTCGCGGTCCCAATCCGCTGCATGGGGCGCAAGTTCCCCCGCCGCGAAGTTCCGCGCCACATCCTGGAATGCCTGCTGCTCTTCCGTGAGCTCGAACCGCATCTTTGAGCCTCCCATATGCCCGTCAGGGCTTTTCTGCGGTGATACTGGCCGCCCCTGACCCTGTCAACGAAACCGCCCTTCCCTGAAAAGCCTGACGCTGCGGCAATGCGCCCGCACCGCGGTGAAGCGCCAGATTGCGCCCCTCTCCCCTGGTGGAGTATGAGTTTCGCCATGATGAAAAAGAACCCCGCTCCCTCCTTTCCCGCGACGCGCATGCGCCGCAACCGCAAGAGCGACTGGTCGCGCCGCCTCGTCGCCGAGAATGCCCTTTCGGCGAACGATCTTCTCTGGCCGCTCTTTCTGGTGGAAGGCGAAGGAAAGCGCGAAGCCGTGCCCACCATGCCGGGCGTGGACCGGCTGAGCGTGGACGAAGCCGTTGCCGCCGCGCAGGAAGCAGCCGCTTATGGCATTCCGGTTGTCGCGCTCTTTCCCTACACCGCCGCCGAGAACCGAGATCCCACAGGCTCCCTCGCACATGACGCGGCCAATCTCGTCTGCCGCGCCACCCGCGCGATCAAGAAGGCCGTGCCGAATATCGGCGTTCTCTGCGATGTCGCGCTCGATCCCTATACAAGCCATGGCCATGACGGGCTGATGAGCGGCGACGTCATCCTGAACGACGAAACGGTCGAGGCGCTGGTGAAGCAGGCGCTCGTCCAGGTCGAAGCCGGCTGCGACATCATCGCCCCCTCCGACATGATGGACGGCCGCATCGGCGCGATCCGCGACGCGCTCGAAGCAGCGGGCCACACGAACACGCAGATCATGTCCTATGCGGCAAAATATGCATCGGCCTTCTATGGGCCGTTCCGTGACGCCATTGGTTCCTCCGGCGCCCTGAAGGGTGACAAGCGCACCTATCAGATGGACCCGTCGAATGGCGACGAGGCGCTGCGCGAAGTCGCGCTCGACATCGCCGAAGGCGCGGACATGGTCATGGTGAAACCCGGCCTTCCCTATCTCGACATCGTGCGGCGCGTGAAGGACGAGTTCGGCATGCCGACCTTTGCCTATCAGGTCTCGGGCGAATACTCGATGATCGCCGGCGCTATCGAGCGCGGCTGGTTCGACCGCAACCGCGTGATCCTCGAAAGCCTCACTTCCTTCAAGCGCGCGGGCGCCGATGGCGTGCTTACCTACTTCGCGCTCGAAGTCGCTAAGCTCCTGAAGGCAGGCTAGAGCGTTTCCAGGTGAAGTGGAGACCGGTTCACCGTTCGGAAACGCGATAAAATAAGAATTTGAAGTCGTTCATCTGATTCCGAGGATCGATGAACGACTTCAAGCGCCCAATCCGGCGAGCCGAAGTGACGCCTCGCCGTGAAGCGCGGCGAGCCCACCGGCCCTCTCGGTCAGTTCCGCCAGATCGGACACGAGATGCTTGCGTCTCGTCGCCGCCTTCCTGTCGCCCAGCTTCCCGAACATGAGTTCGTAACGGCCGGGAAAATCTGCGGCAAAGTCCAGATAAGCTTCGCGCACCGCCTTTGCGCTCGATGCGCCCTCGACATCCTCGATCAGCATGTCGAATCCTTCCAGCGCGACCGCGCCCAGAAGCTCGTCGAGATTGGAAAAATGTCTGTAGGGCGCCGCTTCGGATACGCCCGCGCGCCGCGCAGCCTCCCTCATGGTCAATGCGTGCCGCCCTCGAATATCGATCAGCGTCGCGGCCGCCTCCATCAGCCCCTGTTTCAGGTCGCCATGATGGTAGCCCGTCTTCTGTCCCCGCATCCGCGCGCGCATTGCCCGTCACTCCACCGGCGTTCCCGCTTTGTCTCGATAATTTACATGTTATCGCCGTTAACATTTACGTCAACCTTAATTTGAGAACGCTCCGTGAACGGATCAATTCGTTTTGCCTCAGAAACAAATTTCGGAAATTATGAAACGAACTCTTCGTGCATCCCGTCGATCCGCACGATCGTATCGGTGATGAAGCCGTTGAAGCCCGTCTGCATTCCTATGGAATAGGCGCCCATCAAACCGAATTCGATCCAGTCGCCCTCCCGGATATTTTCGGGAAGATAGAAGGGAAGTTTCAGCACATCGAGACTGTCGCAGGTTGGCCCGAAGACACGGAACGGACGCAATGGCCCTTCCACGTTTCCTTGCTTGCGGATCGCTCGAACGGGCGGATCGAGATCGCCATCCCTGATTTCCGACAGGCACCCGTAGATTCCGTCATTGATGTAGAGATCGTCGCCCTTCCTGAGATGGACCTGCGTCAGCACCGAGCATCCCTCGGCGACGAGCGCCCGCCCCGGCTCGCCGAGAAGCGGCATTCCGGCCCACAACTTCTCCTTCGCATCCGCGATCGTGTCGAAATAGCTCTGCAGCGGCGGCACGTCCTGCTTGTAGCTCGCCGGGAACCCGCCTCCCACATCGAGATATTCGAGTGCGACGCCTGCCTTGTCCGCAACCTTTCTCGCCATCTCCATCGCCACACGGAAGGCCGCCGGGTCGAGGCACTGACTCCCGACGTGAAAGGCAAGCGCCGTCCGGCAGCCATGCCCCTGCGCTCGTTTCAGAAGCTCCGCCGCGTCGTCGGGCGCGGCGCCAAACTTCGCAGAAAGATCGTAGACGGCTTTGCCCTTCGGCGTCGCGATCCGTACTTCGACGGTGATATCGGTCCCCGCTATCGCGACGAGCTTTTCGAGTTCGTCTGGATGGTCGACCACGTAATCCTTGATGCCATAGACATCGGCTGCCGCTTCGAGAGCCCCGCGTCCCTTCACCGGATGGTTGAAATAGCAATGCGCCTCGGGAAGCTGCTCCGTCACCTTGGCAATCTCGGAAATCGACGCCGTATCGAAATGCTCGATCCCGCCTTCGTTGAGCGCCTTCAGCACATAGGGATGCGGATTGCATTTCACCGCATAGAGAACGGTTCCCGGAAAGCCTTCGACAAAGGTTCTCGCCCGCTCCTTCAACAGGTCGGGAAAGATGCAGAAGACGGGATAGGATGGATCGAGCCGCCGGATCACATCCCCGACCGATGCGAAACGAAGCTGCCGCCCGGAACTCGTCATGCCTTGTTCAACCTTGCAATAAGGCTTGAAGTATCCCAGCGCTTGCCGCCCATCGCCTGAACCTCCGAATAGAACTGGTCGACCAGCGCCGTCACGGGCAGATGCGCGCCGTTCCGCCTTGCCTCGTCGAGGCAGATGGAAAGATCCTTGCGCATCCAGTCGACGGCAAAGCCGAAATCGAACTTGCCCTCTATCATCGTCTTGTAACGGTTTTCCATCTGCCAGCTCTGCGCCGCGCCTTTCGAGATCGTTTCGATCACGGCTTCGGCGTCGAGCCCCGCCTGTTTCGCGAAGTGCAGGCCTTCCGCAAGCCCCTCAACGAGACCGGCGATGCAGATCTGGTTCACCATCTTGGTAAGTTGCCCCGCGCCCGAGGGGCCGATCAGTTTTGCCATCCGCGCATAGGCATCGATAACGGGTTTGGCCTTGGCAAAGGCGTTCTCCTCACCACCAGCCATGACGGTCAGCACGCCATTCTCCGCGCCCGCCTGCCCGCCTGAAATCGGCGCATCGATGAATGCAATCCCGCGCGCCTTCGCATCGGCGTGGAGCTCGCGTGCGACGGCGGCGGATGCCGTCGTGTGGTCGACGAAGATCGCGCCCTCCCTCATCCCGTGAAAGGCGCCGTGCCCGCCCACCGTTACCTCGCGCAGATCGTCGTCATTACCTACGCAGGCGAACACGAACTCCGCTCCCGCGGCGGCCTCGCGCGGCGTCGCCGCGGCTGCGCCGCCATGGCTTTTCACCCAGGCTTCCGCCTTCGCGCCCGTGCGGTTGTAGACGGTAACCTCGTGTCCGGCTTTCTTGAGATGTCCCGCCATCGGAAATCCCATAACGCCAAGCCCGATAAATGCGACCTTGCTCACCTGCGGTCTCCTCGTTTCGCTTCCTCGTCGCCTTATCTAACAGGCTGCCAGCTACAAGCGCAAAAAAGGCTCCCGCGCATCGCGCGGAAGCCTTTGCCTGATGCCTGCGAAACTTACTCGATCCGCCCTTCGGCCGCGATATGTCCCGAGCGGCAGAGCTGCGAGGACTGCCATGTGCATGGCGCGTAGTAGAGCCGCACGATGTCGCCCTCGCGCGTCATGTCGTAGCAGTCCCGCGTGCCATACTGGATGGCCTTGGAGCTATGGCACCAGCGGTTACCCTCGATCCACCAGGTTCCCTCGCCGGATTCTTCGCGCGTCGTCGCGCTGCCGCTGCCCCGATGATAGGTCTGGAAGAAATAATGCTTGAGGTCGACATCCGTCGTTCCGTCCGGATGCAGCTGGATGGTCGTCTCCACGTAGCGGCTGCTTCCCTGGATGTCGATGCGGCCCATCTCCAGCACGAATGTCTTGCCCGTCATCTGCGCGCGTATCTGGCCTGCGGTAAGGGAATCGCCCTTCTTGTTGAGTATCGTCTCCTGCGCGTCGCCGCCCGCGCCACCGGCCGTGCCGCCTTCCGTTCCCCCGCCGGTAGTCGCGGGCTGCTCCACGGGCTCGGGCGTCGGCTCGGGAATTTCTTCCGGAGGCGGCATCGGCTTCGCCGACTTGCGCACCGCCGTTTCCTTCTTCGGCTCCGGCGGCTTCGGCGGCACGGGCTTCACCTCCGGCTTGGGTTCCTCGATGGGTTTCGGCGGCGCTGCATAGCGCTCATTGGCGGATCCCGCCGCAAGCTGGAAGGTCACGGACTCGCCGCCACCCGGCCCCGGTCCTCCGAATATGCCGCCGAAGGTCAGCAGGAAGGAGAGAAACAGCAGCCCATGCAGCGCAATCGACGCGATCAGAAAGTTCCGCAGGCGAAACTCGCGCGGCTGCATCTCCTCCGCCGTGGCGCCTGCAACGCTCATTGCCCCCGCTCCGTCAGGATCGTCACCTGCTCGACGCCGGCTTCCCTCAACCCTTCCATGAGCTGCAGCACGGCTTCCGCGGGCGCATCGGCATCGGCCTTGATCGCGACGCGCTTCGTATTTGTGTCTTTCAGATGCTTCTCCACCATCACGCCGGAAAGCTTCGCATCCATCACCCTGTCGCCGAGCCAGACGAACCCGTCCGCCTCGACGATCAGCGTCGTCGGCACCTCCTGCTCGCGATCGTTGAGCATGCCCTCGGGCAGCGACACGGCGACATCCTCTGCGGGCTTCATCGTTCCTGCGAGCAGGAAGAAGATCAGCAGCAGAAACACCACGTTGATGAGCGGCACCAGCGTTTCGAATTGCCTGCGCGGCGGCTCTTCGTCGAATTCGATCATTTCGCGATCTTCTCCACGCGTGCCGTGCCGACATTCTTCGCGCCGGACTCCCGCGCCGCCTCGATGGCGGAAACGAGCGCCTGCGTGCGCGAGCCCTTCTCGGCGAGGATGGTGACGGTGATGTCCTTGCGTTCGCCGATTGCCGCCTTCAGCCCTTCGGAGAGCGCCGCGCGTTCCACGGGCTCGCCATCGATGGCGATGCTTCCGTCGCCGTTCAGCCAGATCTCGACCACGCGCGCATCCTTCGGCAGTTCGTCCGCGCTCGGCGCGGGCGTCACCACCGACAGCGACTGCTCCTGCAGGAACGATGTCGTCAGCATGAAGAAGATGAGCAGCAGGAACACCACGTCGATCAGCGGCGTCAGGCTGGCCATCCCTCTCTTGCGGATGGGTTCCTCGAACATGCTCAGCACTCCCGCCGGTCCGCTATTGCGCCGCCCTGGATTGTGCCGCTCCCGGCCTTACATGCAGCGCCGCGATCACGCGAGACGAGGCATCGCGCATCGACAACCGCACCTGGTCGATCTTGCCCTCGAGAAGATTGAGCGCCGTGATCGCCGGCAGGGCCACGATGAGACCGACCGCCGTGGTCAGAAGCGCCACCCAGATACCGCCCGAAAGCAGCGCCGGATCGACCTGCGTTCCCGCCGCCTCCAGGCTCTGGAAGGCGTTGATCATGCCGATCACCGTGCCGAGCAGGCCGAGCAGCGGCGAGATATTGCCGATCACTTCGAGCCAGCGCAGATAGCGCTGCAGCGCGCCGATCTCCATGGTCCCCACGCGCTGGATTTCCGCAGCCACGTCCTCGTCGCGAAGGTCGCCGCGCATCTTCGCCTTGACGCCCGCCGCCATCGCCCTGGCGAGCGGCGTCTTTTGCTTCTTGAGAATGTCGAGCGCCCCGCCAAGATCGCCGCGCTCCACCTTGTCCACCGCGGGATCGACGAAACCGCGCTTGGAAAGTCCCGCACTCCAGAACTGCACGATCTTCAACAGGATGATCGCGACCGCGATGACGGAAAGCACCAGCAGGATCGCGACGATCGGGCCCCCCTTGTCGATCAGCGAACCGATCGAATACCAGACATCCCCGCTCCCGCCCTGGGCGATGATATCGGCGGCGCCGTTCGCGGCGCCCTCGGCTCCGTTTGCCGCCGTACCCTCCGCCGCACCCGCTGCGGAATCCACGCTTGTCGCTTCTTCAGGCATACGCTTGCTCCTCCCGGGGACGCGTCCCCAACCCCCAATCCGATCCGGCTTTCCGTTTGTCCGGGGCCTCCTCCCCCGCTATTAACGGGTGACCACCGGAGGAATTTTTAGTAAACTTCGTTTACGAAATCATCGCCGCGCCGGAACGTCAAGCGCCTCGACGAAAAACCACGCGTCATTTTTTGTCTTGAGCGAAATTGCGCGGCGGCTCCGTCTTGATACTGTCACTTTGCGTGTTTTTTCGTGACGCAACGGGACTGAGGGGCATGACAAGAAAAAGAATCGCCGCCGAAGCGGTACCGCTGGAAGACGATGCGAACGACATCTTCGCGCCGGAGAATTTCCTGCGCGCGATCACCGATGTCGGCGAGATGCTCGCCATGATCTACGACCGGCGTACCGGTCTCACGCGCAACCAGACGCGCATCGTCATCGAACTTCTCGAACGCGACGGCCAGACCCAGACGGAACTGGCGAACGCCCTTTCGATCCACAAGGTTTCCGTCGGCATCTATGTCGGCGAACTGGAGGATATGGGCCTTGTCGAGCGGCGCACGCACCCGACCGACGGCCGCGCGAAATGCATCTACCTGACGCCCCTGCTCCATGCGAACAAGCATATCGGCCAGCATCACTACGAACGCATCCATGCCGCCGCGATCGACGGCATCGAACGGGACGACTACCTTACGATGCTGAAAAGCCTGCGCCGGATGCGCGATAATCTCACCGCGCTCGACGCAGCGGAAAATTCCGGCAAAAAGACCTAGCCGACAGGCGGCAGGAAGTTGTAGCCGCCGCGGTGATAGAGCAGCGGCCGCCCATCCTCGACATAGTCGAACTTGAGCACACGGCCGACCATGATCACGTGGTCGCCCGCATCGTGCCGCGCATCGATCTCGCACTCGAAATGCGCCAGCGCTTCCTTCAGCGCCGGAATGCCGCTTTCGCCTTCCACAACCTCGATGCCCTCCAGGCTGTGTCCGCCCTTCCGGGCGAGCCGCGACGACATCTCGCTGTGCTCTTCGCGGAGCACGTTCACCGTGAAATGCGTCGCCTTGCCGAAGACGTCCAGCGTGTCCGACCCCTTGTCGAGGCACCAGAGCACCAGCGGCGGGTCGAGCGAGACGGACGAGAAGGAATTGACCGTGATCCCGATCGGTTCCTTGCCTCCCTCCCGCGTCGTCACGACAGCGACGCCGGTCGTGAAGCAGCCGAGCGCATTGCGGAACTTGCGCACATCGTGGGCCCCGCCCTTGGTCACCGTCTCGGCCGTCATCTGGTCTGAAACTCCCTGCAGCGCGCCCCCGGGGCTCCGCCTTGTAACGCTTCGTTAATCCTGCTTGCCCCGGTTTAAGCCAGCCGCGCACCGCCACGCAACACCATCCCGCGCAAATCCGCAGATTTTCGCGCAAAACGTCTTGGTTAAACCGGCTGTTAAGAGGCGCCCCGCAAGAATGCCCGCAGAGATGGGGCGGTCTCGCTGCCGATGGTCGGGAGCCGCAGTTTAAACTGCAGGAAAGTAGCTGGGCAGATGCGGCTGATTGTTGGCATTTTGGTAGTCGTTCTGAGTGTCTTTGGCGGCTATGCCGCCATGGGCGCGCATCTCGAGGTGCTCTGGCAGCCTTTCGAAGGCGTCATCATTCTCGGCGCCGCGATCGGCGCCTTCGTGATCGCCAATCCGCCCGCGGTTCTGAAGGGCATGGGTGGCGTTTTCGGCACCTTGTTCCGGGGCCCCCGCTACGACAAGGCCGCCTATCTGGAACTGCTCGGCCTTCAATACACGCTTTTCAAGCTCGCCAAGAGCAAGGGCAATCTCGCGCTCGAAGCGCATGTCGAAAATCCCCGCGAAAGCACGATCTTCGGCCAGTTCCCGAAATTCTCCGCCGACCACCACGCGGTCGAGTTCATGTGCGACTACCTGCGCATGATCACGCTGGGCACCGAGAACGCACATGAACTCGAAGCCCTGATGGACGAGGAACTCGAAACCCATCATCAGGAGCGCGAGCGCATCGTCGGCGCCGTGCAGGCACTCGCCGACGGCACGCCCGCTCTCGGCATCGTCGCGGCCGTGCTCGGCGTCATCAAGACCATGGGCTCGATCGACCAGCCGCCGGAAGTTCTCGGCCATCTCATCGGCGGCGCTCTCGTCGGCACCTTCCTCGGCGTCTTCGTCGCCTATGGCTTCTTCGCGCCCATGGCCCAGTCGCTGCGCAACATCTACGAGGCCGAGTCGAAATATTATCTGTCGATGAAGGCTGGCCTCCTCGCCCATATGGCCGGTTATGCGCCTGCCGTCTCCATCGAATTCGCCCGCAAGGCGCTCATGTCGGAAGTCCGTCCCACCTTCACCGAAGTGGAACAGTCGACCGCCTCCCTGCAGCCCGCAGGCTGAGCCCTTCGGCAGAAAGCGCATAACGCATCATGGCGTCGAACGAACAGCCCATCATTCTCAAGAAGGTCAAGAAGGTCGTCCACGGCCATCACGGCGGCGCGTGGAAGATCGCCTATGCCGACTTCGTGACCGCCATGATGGCCTTCTTCCTGCTGATGTGGCTGATCAGCATGACGACGCCGGAACAGAAGCAGGGCCTCGCCGATTATTTTGCGCCGTCGAATGTCAGCCGCTCGACAAGCGGCGCGGGCGGCATCATGGGCGGCACCGCCTTCGACGAGACGGGCGCGCGTATGCCCGGCACCAAGCCGCAGGTCGTCATGACCATCTCGACCCCCGCCCAGCCGAAGAGTCCCGAACTCGCGGAGAAGGAAGCCAAGCGCGCGGCCGAGATGAACGAGTTGATGCAGCAGAAGTCGATGCGCGACGCAAAGAACTTCCAGAGCGCCGCGGAAAGCATCCGTCAGGCAATGCGGGAGAACCCCGACCTCGCCGAACTGTCGCGCAATCTCATCATCGACGAAACACCCGAAGGCCTGCGCATTCAGATCGTCGATCAGGACGGCCGCTCCATGTTCCCCTCGGGCAATGTCGAACCTTACGAGCGCACGCGCCGTCTGCTTGAGGAAGTGGCGAAGATTCTCGTGCGCCTGCCCAACCGCATCAGCATCTCCGGCCACACCGATGCGAATCCCGTCTCCGGCCGGCCCGGCTATTCCAATTGGGAACTCACATCGGACCGCGCGAACGCGACGCGCCGCATTCTGGAAAGCGCGGGCCTTTCCAACGACCGCATCTATCAGGTCGTCGGCAAGGCGGATTCGGAACCGCTCTTCCCGGAAGACCCCTATATGGCCGCAAATCGCCGCCTTTCCGTGGTTCTTCTGCGCGAAGCGCCGGTCACGCCTCCCGGCTTCAGCCCCTGATCCGGGGCGGGAGTCTCCTTCGCTCCGCTTGCTTTCCCTTTTTCCAGCCCTTATGTGAATAGGGCCGTTTTTCTGAACGACGGGAAAAAGATGAGCGAAAGCAACAATGTAGCTCCCACGGGCCTTTCCGCTTCGGAAAGTTTCAACTGGCCTGCCGGCGCCTTCGACGGCGTCATCATGGCTCGTTGCCTCGCCTTTCTCGCGGACCTGCTGGTCGTCTGCATCCTGATCGTCCTTGCTTCGGCTCTGTTCGGCGTTCTGGGCATTCTGACCTTCGGCCTTCTCTGGCCCGGCGCCGCCCTGTCGCCGCTCGTTGCCCTTGCCTATTTCACATTCACGTTGGGCGGGCGGCATTCGGCCACGCCCGGCATGCGCTGGCAGGGAATCGAACTGCGCGCCTGGAACGGGAACCGGCCGGGCTACCTTCAGGCCCTTCTCCAGACGATTCTCTTCTATGTCACCGTGACGGTCGGCACATTTCTCGTCCTCGTCGTGCCCTTCTTCAACGAACGCCGCCGCTGTCTCCACGACTATCTTTGCGGTACTGTCTTCGTCCGTAGCAGCTCAGTCTGAACCGGGGCCAATTTCGCTAGACACGAGTTCCACTACCAAGCACGAAAGCCGTGAACGGCATTGTGCTCACTAGAGCGTTTTCAGCAAAAGGGTGTCCTTTCAAATGAACGGCGCGCTTTTGCGGTTCGAGAACGCGACCAAACAAGGACTTTAAAGGCGTTGACCGTGTCTTTGAAACGGTGAACGCCTTTAATATGGATGCGCGCATGGAGATAGATTTCGTCTGGCAGATGTGGGTGACCTACGGCTTCATTCTGGCCGCGGTCATCCTCTTCAGCATGGAACGTCTCTCGCTCGAGGTCTCGGCCCTCGCGATCCTCAGTGCGCTGCTGCTCTTCTTCTATTTTTTCCCCGTGCCCGGCGATGAAGGGCGAAACCTTCTCGGACCGACCGCGCTTCTTGCCGGTTTCGCCAATCCCGCGCTTCTTGCCGTCCTCGCGCTGCTCGTTGTCGGCCAGGGCATGTTCCAGACAGGCGCGCTCGATGCGCCCGCGCGCTACGTCGCCGATCTCGGCTCGACGCGGCCCGGCCTCACCATCTTCTTCACTTTCCTTCTCGTCGCCGTCATCAGCGCCTTTCTGAACAATACGCCCGTCGCGGTGATGTTCATTCCCGTGCTCGCGACGCTCGCCGGGCGCTTCGGCCAGCGCGCGCCGAAGGTCATGATGACGTTGAGCTATGTCTCGATCCTCGGCGGCATGACCACCCTCATCGGCTCCTCGACGAACCTTCTCGCCGCGGGCGTCGTGCTCACCTCGCATCTGCCGCCCATCGGCATTTTCGACTTCGTGGTGCCCGGCCTCTTCCTCGCCGGTATCGGCTTCCTTTATTCCACGCTCGTCGTGCCGCATCTCGTGCCGGATCGCGGCGGCCCCACCATCGAACTGCAGGGCAGCGATGCGGGTGGCGGCAAGCAATATATCGCCCAGCTCGAAATCACCGCCGGTCACCCGCTTCTCGGCGTGAGCTCGAAGGCAGGCCTCTTTCCGCCGCTGCGCGACATGACGGTCCGCATGATCCAGCGCGGCGAACATCCCATTCTGCCGCCCTTCGAGGACGTGACGCTCTCCGCTGGCGATGTCGTCATCGTCGCCGCCACGCGCCAGACGCTCACCGAAGCCTTGAAGTCCGGCTCGCGCATCTTCGAAGGCATGCTTGAGGAACGCTTCGCCGAAGGCGTGGAAACGAATGGCGGTCCGGCAAAGCCCGGCGGCGAGCTCATCCTCGCTGAAACCGTGGTCGCGCCCGGCTCTCGCATGATCGGCCAGACCATCGAGCAGATCGCCTTCCGCCATCAGACCGGCTGCATCGTGCTCGGCGTCCAGCGCCGCAGCCGCATGATCCGCACCCTGTTGAACGACATCCGCCTCGAGGCGGGCGACGTCCTTCTCGTTCTCGGCAAAGCGTCCCGGATTCAGGATCTCCGTCAAAATCGCGACGTGCTGTTGCTCGAATGGTCGGCGACCGAACTGCCGGACCCGAAGCTCGCCCATCGCGCGCTCGCGATCTTCGGCGTCATGGTCGCGACGGTCCTCACCGGCATCTTGCCCATCGAGATCGCCGCAATCGGCGGCGCGCTCGCGATCATCGCCTTCGGTGTCCTCAATATCCGTCAGGCCGCCCGCGCCATCGACCGGCGCATCTTCCTGATGGTCGGCGCCATGCTCGGCGTCGCCACCGCGCTTGAAGTCACGGGCGGCGCGCAGGCCATCGCCATTGCATCCGTCGATATGTTCCAGGGTTATGGCGTGGCGGTCATGCTATCGGCCTTCTTCTTCGCCATTGCCGTCACCACCAACGTGCTGACGAATAACGCGACAGCCGTTCTTTTCACCCCCATCGCCATCAGCACCGCAACGCAGCTTGGCGTCGATCCGATGATCTTCGTCTACGCCGTCATCTTTGCGGCGAACTGCTCCTTCGCCACGCCGATGGGTTACCAGACGAATCTCCTGGTTATGGGTCCCGGCCATTACGAATTCCGCGATTTCGTCCGGGCGGGAACGCCTCTCGTCATTCTGCTCTGGTTGGCCTATTCTTTCTTCGCGCCCTGGTACTATGGCCTCTGAGGGCGCCGAGAAAACCAGCGCGAGAAGGCAGTGACGGACCAGTCCCGCATAAGGTTCCCGCAGTTCTACATCACCTCGCCGCAGCCCTGCCCTTATCTGGAAGGCCGCTACGAGAAGAAGGTGTTTACCCACCTCCTCGGCGACGAGCCCGTCTCGCTCAACAACACGCTTACCCAGGCCGGCTTCCGCCGCAGCCAGAACATCGCCTATCGGCCGGCCTGCGAGGATTGTCAGGCCTGCATTTCCGTCCGTGTTGTGGTGAACGAGTTCCGGCCGGGCCGCACCTTCCGCCGCATTCTCGCGCGCAACGAGGATCTGCGCGGCCATTCGCGCGCCGCCACCGCGACGGACGAGCAATATGGCCTGTTGCGGCGCTATCTCGATGCGCGCCATGCCGATGGCGGCATGGCCGACATGACGGGCCAGGACTACAAGGCGATGGTCGAGGACACGACCATCCACACCAACATCGTCGAATACCGCCGGAGGGCGTCGGAGCCCGGCGAGGCCGCCCCGCTTCTCGCCGCCGCCCTCACCGACACGCTCGATGACGGCCTGTCGATGGTCTACAGCTTCTACGATCCGGAAGAGACCCCGCGCAGCCTCGGCACCTTCATGGTGCTGGACCATATCGAGCGGGCGCGCATCCTCGGCCTTCCATATGTCTATCTCGGCTACTGGGTCGATGGCTCCCGCAAGATGTCCTACAAGACCCGCTTCGAACCCCTTGAGGCCCTGATGCCCGAGGGCTGGCGGCGCACCGCCTAACCCTGCTGATTTTTAATCCCGCCCACGCGAAAACCGGCCCCCGCCGCCGTTGCACCTCGCGCACGCGCGCCTATACTGGCCGCGAATTGTACCCCTTCAATTTGGGGATGGATGGCCGGAATCCGGCCGTTCCGGGGAATTAGATCGGGGAGTCTTCGATGAAACGCCGCTCGTTTCTGGCTGGCGCCGGCCTTGCCGGCCTTGCCGCCGCCGCCATGCCCGCGCCTGCCATCGCTCAGGGCAAGCGCCAGCTCAAGATGGTCACCACCTGGCCGAAGAACTATCCCGGTCTCGGCATGTCGGCCGAGCGCCTCGCCACCCGCATCGGCGAAATGACGGACGGCCAGCTCGATATCAAGGTCTTCGCCGCGAACGAGCTCGTCCCCGCGCTCGAATGCTTCGACACCGTCTCCTCCGGCGCCGCCGACATCTATCACGGCGCGGAGTATTACTGGCAGGGCAAGTCCAAGGCCTACAACTTCTTCACCGCCGTCCCCTTCGGCATGACCGCCGCGGAAATCAATGCCTGGATCTATCATGGCGGCGGCCAGGAACTCTGGGACGAGCTTGCCAAGGGCTTCAACATCAAACCCTTCATGGCGGCGAATACCGGCGTCCAGCTTCCCGGCTGGTACCGCAAGGAAATCAACTCGCTCGATGACCTGAAGGGCCTTTCGATCCGCATGCCGGGCCTCGGCGGCGAGGTCATGCGCCGTCTCGGCGCAGCAGCGGTGACGCTTGCCGGCCCCGACATCTTCCCCTCCCTCCAGAACGGCACCATCGATGCCGCCGAATGGGTCGGCCCCTGGAACGACATGGCCTTCGGCTTCTACCGCCTTGCGAAATACTACTACTGGCCGGGCTTCCACGAGCCGGGTTCGTCCCTCGCCGCCGGTTTCAATCTCGGCGTCTGGGAATCCCTCACCAAACAGCAGCAGGCCGTGGTCCGCGCCGCCTGCGCCGCCGAGAACGACTACACGCTCGCCGAATACAACGCGCATAACGGCGACGCGCTCAAGACCCTCGTCGAGAAGCATGGCGTCATGATCCGCCGCTTCCCCGACGATGTGGTCGCCGCGCTGAAGAAGACCTCGCAGGAAGTGCTGGACGACGCGGCGAAGGAAGACGCCTACACCGCGAAGGTCTATGAGAGCTTCCGCTCCTTCCTCGACACGACGAGCGAATGGACGCGTATCGGCGACGAAGGTTTCGTACAGGCGCGGCGCGGCTGACAGGCATCATGGAAGCACTCTCGCGCATCGCCCGCCTGATAGACGCCTTCAACGAGCGTGTGGGGCGCGTCTTCTCCTGGCTCGCGCTCCTCATGGTGCTGGTGCAGTTCGTCGTCGTCCTGCAGCGCTATGTCTTCGGCGTCGGCTCCATCTGGGCGCAGGAATCGATCGTCTACATGCACGGCCTCATGTTCATGGTCGTCGCGGGCTACACGCTGCTCCACAACGCCCATGTGCGCGTCGACGTCTTCTACCGGATCATGCCGCCCGCCCGTAAGGTGCTTGTCGACCTTCTGGGCACGCTGTTTCTACTCTGGCCCGTCTGCTTCCTCGTCTTCTATGTCTCGCTTCCCTATGTAGAAGCCTCATGGGCGGTGCGCGAAGGCAGCCGCGAGACGAGTGGCATTCAGGGCGTCTACCTCCTGAAAAGCGTGATCCTCGTCTTCGCCGTGCTTCTCGCGCTGCAGGGTCTTTCCACCATCATCCATGCGTTGCGCATTCTTTCGGGGGCCGAAAAGCCCGTGGAAGAAGCCTCGCCCATCCTCTGAAGGCGGCCGCGCTCCATGGATCTCCGCGCATCCCTCGATGTCCTGATGTTCGTCGCCGCCTGCGCGGTGCTGCTCACGGGCTTCCCCGTCGCCTTCACGCTGGCGGGCGTCGCGCTTCTTTTCGGCCTCATCGGCATGGCGCTCGGCGTCTTCGATTTCGGCTTCATGGCCGCGCTTCCCCAGCGCATCTACGGCAACATGACGAACGACGTGCTCATCGCCGTGCCGCTCTTCGTCTTCATGGGCACCATGCTGGAGCGCTCCAAGGTCGCCGAGGAACTGCTGGAAAACATGGGCCGCCTTTTCGGGCGCCTGCGCGGCGGTCTCGGTTTCTCCGTCTCGATCGTCGGCGCGCTGCTTGCCGCCTCCACCGGCATCGTCGGCGCGACCGTCGTCACCATGGGCCTTCTCGCCCTGCCCACCATGCTCCGCCGCGGCTACGATCCCGCGCTTGCGAGCGGGTCGATCGCCGCCGCGGGCACACTCGGCCAGATCATCCCGCCCTCCATCGTCCTCGTCCTTCTCGGCGACACGCTGGCGAACTCCTATCAGAAGGCGCAGCTCGAACAGGGCATCTTCTCGCCCGAGACGCTTTCGGTCGGCGATCTCTTCGCGGGCGCGCTCATCCCCGGCCTCATGCTGGTCGGCTTCTACATCCTCTATCAGGCCGTGCGCGCCGCGCTCGATCCGAAATCCTCGCCCGCCATGCCGGTCGACGAAAGCATCTCCACCGCCGAGCTCTATCGCAGCACGCTGCGCGCGCTGGTTCCTCCCGTCGCGCTCATCATCGCCGTCATGGGCTCGATCCTGGGCGGCATCGCGACGCCAACGGAAGCCGCCGCATTGGGTGCTGTCGGCTCGATCCTCCTCGCTGGCGAGCGCGCCGGCGGCATGAAGCGCGCGGTCCGCACCGCCGCGCTCTGTCTCATCGCGCTCCTCGTCCTCACCTCCTTCATGGACCTGCGCACAGCCCGCAGCGAAATCTCCGGCACGGATCAGGCGGGCATCTGGCTCGCATGGGTGCTGATCGCCGGTGTCGCAGTCGGCCTCGCCGCCTCCCTCTTCCGCCTCTGGCAGAGCGGCGTCCTCGCCGAGGTCTCGCAGTCCACCGCGCGCATCACCTCCATGGTCTTCGTGATCCTGATCGGCGCCGCGCTCTTCAGCCTCGTCTTCCGCGGCCTTGGCGGCGACGACACGGTGCATGAATTCCTCACCTCCATGCCCGGCGGCACTTTCGGCGCGGTCCTCACCGTCATGCTGATCATGTTCGCGCTCGGCTTCTTTCTCGATTTCATCGAGATCATCTTCGTCGTCGTGCCGATCGTCGCGCCCATCCTGCTGATGATGGGGGTAAACCCCGTCTGGCTCGGCGTCATGATGGCGGTCAATCTCCAGACCTCCTTCCTCACGCCGCCCTTCGGCTTCGCGCTCTTCTATCTGCGCGGCGTTGCGCCGGAAAGCGTCACCACGGCGCAGATCTACAGGGGCGCCGTTCCCTTCGTGATGCTGCAGCTCCTCGCGCTCGTCGTCATCGCAAGCTTCCCCGGTCTCGCCACCTGGTTGCCACGCGTGATCTTTGGCACTACAGGTTTCTGATGTCCATGAACGGCCCCGACAGCGCGGCAGCCAATGCCCGCAGCAATCTGATCCGCCTGGCGCTGGTCGTCCTCGCCATGACGGGCGTCATCGCCTTCTATCTCGGCACGGGCCGGGTCGACCTGCGCGATCCGGTGGAAGTCACCGCCCGCGTTACGCAGCCCGTGACATGGACGCAGGGCGGACCTCTCTCCCTCGATGTCGCCGTCACCCTCACGAACAATACCGACGAGCCCCTGCCGCTCTCGATCGCCTCGCAATGCGACATCTTCCAGTGGTTCGTGGCCGACGAGGACATGAACCTCGTGCAATCGCAGCGCGGCGACGAACCTTGCGTCGATGTGCCAATGCGGGGGAGCCTGGACGCGAACCACAAGATCTCGGGCGAGTTCTCCCTCTCGCTCGACCCCGCCCGCGTGAAGCCGGGCGACTATATCCTCTTCATCCGCTACTGGGGCCACGAACTCCGCCAGCCGATCACCATCGACTGAGCGCCGGGCACTGCCTCGCCAAAACCAGAAGTGTCATCCCGGCGAAGGCCGGGACCCACTCGCCGTGCCCCTTGCCGCAGCTGTCGATGTATCCCGGGGGCAAGCCCCCGGATGACAGCCTTCCTTGCACGAAGGCCCCTTACTCCGCGCCGAACCCGCCGCCGAAGCTATGACCCACGGGGAAGCCCTTGGGCGGCAGTCGTCCCGCCTGCGCCCTCTGGCCCAGCCATTCCTTCAATCCGTCGAAGGTCCGCGCCCGGTCCGAGCGGTCATAGGCGATCAGCCCCTGCTTCAGCGTGAAGGTCTTGATGTCGCCGAGCCCGCCATCCTTGTAGCGCTGCAGACGCACGCCCTTGCCGCGCGTCATCTCGTTCACTTCCGCGAGCGGGAAAATGACGAGCTTCCGGTTCTCGCCGATCACGGCCACATGGTCGCCCTTCACCACCGCGCAGGCCACCGCCTCGTCGGTGCCGCCGACATTCAGCACCTGCTTGCCCGCGCGCCGCATCGCCACCACTTCGTCTTCCGGCACCACGAAGCCATTGCCCTCATGCGAGGCGACGATGAGCTTCCGCCCCGGCTCATGTACGAAGAGCTGAACGATGTCGCGGCTCTCGTCGAGATCGATCATCAGACGCACCGGCTCTCCATGTCCGCGCCCGCCCGGCAGCTTGTTGACGTCGAGCGTGTAGAAGCGCCCATCCGTCGCGAAGAGCAGCACCTTGTCGGTCGTCTCCGCATGAAGCATGAAGCGCGGCCCGTCGCCTTCCTTGAACTTGATTTCCTGGTCCGGCGTGACATGCCCCTTCATGGTGCGGATCCAGCCCTTCTTGGAGCAGACCACCGTCACCGGCTCCTTCTCGATCATCGCTTCGACCGGCACGAACTCGATGGAAGGCGCCTCGGAGAAGGCCGTCCGCCGCGCGCCGAGTTTCGTCTTCGGTCCGAAGGTCGATTTGACCTGCTTGATCTCCTCGCTCACGCGCTCCCACTGCTTCGCGTCGGAGCGCACCAGCGCCTTCAGTTCCTTCTGTTCGGCGGTGAGCTTCTTGTGCTCGCCCCTGATCTCCATTTCCTCAAGCTTGCGCAAGCTCCGCAGGCGCATGTTGAGAATGGCTTCCGCCTGATTGTCGGTCAGCTTGAAGCGCTTCATCAGCGCAGGCTTCGGCTCGTCCTCCTCGCGAATGATGCGGATCACCTCGTCGAGGTTCAGATAGGCCTTGAGATAGCCTTCCAGCACTTCCAGCCGCTTCTCGATCTTGTCGAGGCGGAAGCGCGAGCGCCTGACCAGCACTTCCTTGCGGTGTTCGAGCCAGGCGCGCAGCGCGTCGCGAAGCCCCATCACGCCCGGCACCTGTCCGGCCGAAAGCACATTCAGGTTCAGCGGAAAGCGGCTTTCCAGTTCCGTTGCCCGGAAGAGCGACTCCATCAGATGCTCGGGCTCCACCGTCTTCGACTTCGGCACGAAGACGAGCCGGATTTCCTCCGCGCTTTCGTCGCGCACATCTTCGAGCAGCGGCAGCTTCTTCGCCTGCAGGAGTTCGGCGATCTTCTCGATCAGCTTCGACTTCTGCACCTGATAGGGAATTTCCGTGACGACGATCTGCCAGAGCCCGCGCGGCAGTTCTTCCTGCTCCCATTTCGCGCGCACGCGGAAGCCGCCGCGTCCCGTCTCATAGGCGTCGATAATCGCCGCGCGCGGCTCCACGATGATGCCGCCCGTCGGGAAGTCCGGCCCCTGGACGAAGCTGACGAGCTTCTCCGTCCGCGCATTCGGATATTTGATGAGGTGCAGCGCCGCGTCGCAGAGCTCGGCTGCATTGTGCGGCGGAATGCTCGTCGCCATGCCGACCGCGATGCCCGATGCGCCATTCGCGAGAAGCTGCGGGAAGGCGCCCGGCAGCACGATGGGCTCCTTGTCCTCGCCGTCATAGGTCTCGCGGAAATCGACCGTATCCTCGTCGAGCCCGTCGAGCAGCAGCGCCGCGACCGGTGTCAGCCGCGCTTCCGTGTAGCGCATGGCCGCCGCGTTATCGCCGTCCACATTGCCGAAATTGCCCTGCCCGTCGACCAGCGGATAGCGCACGGAAAAATCCTGCGCGAGACGCACCAGCGCGTCATAGACCGACTGGTCGCCATGCGGGTGATAGCGGCCGATCACGTCGCCGACGACGCGCGCCGACTTCTTGAAGCCCTGCCCCGGTTCGAGCTTCAGCTGCCGCATCGCATAGAGCACGCGGCGATGCACCGGCTTGAGCCCGTCGCGCACATCGGGCAGCGCCCGGTGCATGATGGTCGAGAGCGCATAGGCGAGGTATCGCTCTTCCAGCGCCTCGCGCAGATTGATCTCGTGTTCGGGCTCCGGCGGCGTAACGGCCTTGGTCATGTCTTGGTCTTCTCGTTCGCTTTGATCTTCACAGGTCCGGCTTTGGACAGAGTTTCACCCCATCCTCACGTGTCATCCCGGCGAAAGCCGGGACCCACTCGCAATTCCATTTGCCGCAGCGGTTGGAATAAGAGTGCAAACCGTGCCGCAGACAAGGCAATGTCCCGCTCTTGCTGAGGGAACCAATGGTTCCCGGCTTTCGCCGGGATGACACTGAAAGGTGACAGCGAGCTTTCCGCTATCGCTGGAACCTCGCGCTTATCCTTCCACCCAATATACCAGCGATTCGGCCCTCACCCCGCCCTTGCGGCGATCTTCTCCATCAGCCTTATCCGCGCATCGGGCAGATGCCGCTCATGCGCCGCGAAGAGGTGCCGTTCGAGGAAATGCCCCGTGAGCCTCAGCCCCTCGGCCACGTCCTCATTCGTGGCCTCCCCCGCCTGCGCGCCCACGAGGAACGCCGGCAGCCGGAAAAGCCTGTCCTTGTAGGGTTCGCCCGCGCCGCGGCTCACCGCGCCCCCGCTCTTCGGAGACACATAGATGAGATCGTCGCGGCTCCCCGTCGCCGCGCAGCGCGTGAGGTCGAGCCCGAAGCCGAGCTCCTGCAGGAGCCCCAGCTCCCAGCGCACGAAGATCGCGGGCCACACATGCTCATCCTGCATCGTCTCCAGCAGCACCTCATAGCCGTCGTAAAGCGCCGGATGCGCCTCCCGCTCCGGCACGATGCCGCAAACGGCGCTCGCAGCGCTCAAGGCGAGCAGCGCCAGCGGGTCGTCCATGAGGAGCCCCGCCAGCGGCCGCACGAGTTCCACCTGATAGGTGCCGAGATGTTCGGAAAGCCTTGCCCGCCAGTGTGCCGAGAGCTTGTTGCCCGGCTGGAGCACGCTCCGCATGCGCCGCCCCGCGCCGCCATGCACGAGGCCGAGATGTCGTCCCTGCTCGCGCGTGAACAGTTCGAGGATCGCGCCCGTCTCGCCATAGGCGCGCGCCGACAGCACGATCCCTTCGTCACGCCAGTCCATCTTCGGAACTTTCCGGCAATGGCGTCACGATCAGCTTGTCGATCCGTCGGCCGTCCATATCGGCGATTTCGAAATGATGTCGGCCCAGGTTGAAGGTTTCGCCGGGCTCCGGCAAATGCCCGAGCGCATCGAGCGCAAGCCCGGCGACTGTGTGGAAATCGCCTCTGACCGCGCCGATGCCGAACCGCGCGGCGAACTCATCCACGGGCACTGCCCCGTCGACGAGCCAGGTGCCGTCGCTCCTGAGATGTATGGCCGGCCCGGACTCTTCCCCCTGTTCCGGCAGGTCGCCCGCAATCGATTCCAGAATGTCTGTCAGCGTGACGATACCCTGCGTCGCGCCATATTCATCCACCACGATGGCGATATGCACCCTCTCCCGCTTGAAACGGTCGAGAAGTTTCAGCACTTCCTTGCTCTCCGGCACGATGGGAACCTGCACCGTCGCGGCTTCGAGCGAAAAGCGCCCGCTCGTCAGCGCCTCCGGCAGCAGGTCCTTCGCATGCACGACGCCGACGGCCTCGTCCACCGTCCCCTCGCAGACGACCAGTCGCGAGACATGATTCTCGCGCATGGTTTGTGCGATGCTCGCCGCGTCCGCCTTGCGGTCGATCCAGGCGATCTCGGGGCGCGGCGTCATGATCGCGGCGACCGTGCGGTCCGCCAGCCGCAGCACCCCCTCGATCATTTCGCGTTCCTGGGGAACGAAGACACCGGCGCGCGTTCCTTCCGCAATGAGCGATTTCACCTCCTCCTCGCTCACGGTGGACTCGCGCGCACCGCCAAGGCCGATCAGCCGCAGCGTCGTATCGGTGGAGATCTTGAGAAGCCAGACCGCCGGCGCCGCGAGGCGCGACAGCATCTGCATCGGCCCCGCCACGATACCGGCAGTGCGTTCGGGATTGGTGAGGGCGATCCGCTTCGGCACAAGCTCGCCCACGATCAGCGAAAGATAGGTGATCGCCACCACGACGATGATGATACCGGCCGTATCGCCATGTTCGCTCAAGGGTTCGAACTGCGACAGCCAGCGGCCCAGCCGCTCGCCCAGCGTTGCCCCGCTGAACGCGCCAGCGACGACGCCCACCAGCGTGATGCCGATCTGTACCGTCGACAGGAACCGGCTCGGATCGGCGATCAGCGAGAGCGCCGTTCGCGCGCCGCGATGTCCCTCCTTCGCCATATGGTCGAGCCGGGCCTTCCGCGAAGAGACAATGGCAAGTTCCGACATCGCCAGAAGCCCGTTCACCACGGTCAGCGAAAGAACGATCATCAATTCGATGTAAAGCATGGCCCTGTTCTGGTTTGTGAGGGCAAGGTCTTCCCGATGTGCCCGCGACTCCCGCAGCTTACCCTATCGGGCTGGTGTCGGGAGGAGTCTTGCACTTGGCATCCGCCTCACTTCTCCGGGAAATCGAGTCCCATCTCGCGGTAGCGCTCGCGGTCGTCCGACCAGTTCTCGCGCACCTTCACGAAAAGGAAGAGGTGGACGCGGCAGCCCAGCATCTCCTCCAGTTCCTCGCGCGCCATCTGCCCGACCGTCTTGATCGTCTGGCCGCCCTTGCCCAGCGCGATCTTCTTCTGGCTGTCGCGCTCGACGAAGATCACCTGTTGAATGCGAACCGAGCCGTCCTTCTTCGTCTCCCAGCTTTCGGTCTCGACCGTCAGCGAATAGGGAAGCTCGTCGTGAAGCCTGAGGAAGAGCTTTTCGCGCGTCACCTCCGCCGCAAGCGAGCGCAGCGGCACATCCGCCGCCTGGTCTTCGGGATAGTGCCAAGGACCCTCCGGCATCTCGCCCGCGATATAGGCCCTGAGATCCTTCACCCCGTCGCCCGTCAGCGCCGAGATCATGAAGGTCCTGGTGAAGAGCCCCGTCGCGTCGAGCCGCTGCGCGAGCTTCAGCAGCTTCTCGCGGTTCGCCGTGTCCACCTTGTTGAGGACGAGGATCGCCTTGCGGCCCTGCTCCTTCAGCCCTTCGAGAATCCGTTCCAGGTCTTCGGCCCGCTCATGCTCCGCATCGACCATCAGGATGATGAGGTCGGCGTCGCCCGCCCCGCCCCAGGCCGCTTCCACCATCGCCTTGTCGAGCCGCCGCTTCGGCTTGAAGATGCCCGGCGTGTCCACGAAGACGATCTGCGTGTCGCCCTCCATCGCGATGCCGCGGATGCGCGCGCGGGTCGTCTGGACCTTGTGCGTGACGATCGCGACCTTCGATCCGACGAGCTGGTTGAGCAGCGTGGATTTCCCCGCATTGGGCGCGCCGATGATGGCGACGAAGCCGCATCGGCTTGTCCCCGCCTTTTCCGTGTCCGTTTCTTGCTCGTGGCTCATGTGACGTTTCAATGACATTTCGATGACAGTGGGTCGTGACTTATCCCTCACGCGGGCCAGACGCCAAGCTCTTCCAGCATGGCCTGCGCCGCCGCCTGCTCCGCCTGCCGCTTCGAGTTTCCCTTCGCCCGCAAGGGCTTGGCATTCCCGGCGCGCACCTCGACGGTGAACTCCGGCGCATGGTCCGGTCCCGTCCGCTCGATCAGCTCGTAACTCGGCACCTTGTGGCCCCGCGCCTGCGCCCATTCCTGCAATGCCGTCTTCGCGTCCTGCCGGACTTTCCCTGATTTTTCAAGGAGATGCGCCCATTCCTTCTCGATCAGCTTTCGCGCGGGCGCGATACCGCCATCGAGATAGAGCGCGGCGATCACCGCTTCGCAGGCATCCGCGAGGATAGCGGCCTTCTGTCTTCCGCCCGCTTTCTCCTCTCCCGCACCCATTGTGATATGGGCGCCGAGGTCGAGGCGCTCCGCCACTTCCGCGCAGGCTTCCTTGCGCACCAAGGCATTGAATCTGATCGCTAATTCGCCTTCATCGGCGTTCGGAAAATCGCGCACAAGCCAGTCTGCGACGACGAGGCCGAGCACCCGGTCGCCGAGAAATTCGAAGCGCTGGTAGTTCGCGCCATCCGCACTCGGGTGAGTCAACGCTTGGGAAAGAAGCCCCAAGTCCTTGAATTCATGGCCCAATCTCTTTCCGAGCTTGGCGCTTACTCCACCCATTTGCCGATCCGGTCCCAGCGGACGGCCCAGGGCCATTTCCAGACTTCCCAGAAGGACGCCGTCCCGTTCGCGGAGAAGAAAATGACTTCCGCCTTGCCGATCAGGTTCTCGAAGGGCACGTACCCCACCGCGTCGGGCACGCGGCTGTCGCTGGAATTGTCGCGATTGTCGCCCATCATGAAATAATGGCCCTGCGGCACGATATAGAGGCCCGTATTGTCCCACACGCTGTCCCGGATCATGTCGAGCGTGATGTAGGAGACGCCGTTCGGCAGCGTTTCGCGGTATTGCGGGATGCGACGGACATTGCCCGCAGGATCGCGATAGATGAAATCGTCGACGCGAACCCGCGGCACCGCCTTGTCGTTCAGATAGAGAACGCCATCCTTCATCTGCACCGTGTCACCCGGTAAGCCTATGACGCGCTTGATGAAATCGGTGTGGTTGTCGATCGGCTGCTTGAACACCACGATATCGCCGCGCTCAGGCTCCGCGCCCATGATACGGCCGCTGAAGAGCGGTGGCGAGAACGGCAGCGAATGCTTGGAATAGCCATAGCTGTATTTCGCGACGAAAAGGTAGTCGCCGATCAGGAGCGTCGACTCCATCGAACTGGATGGAATGAAGAAGGGCTGGAACAGGAAGGCGCGAATGAAAAGCGCGATCAGCAGCGCATAGGCAATGGTCCGAACATTCTCTGCCCATGAACTGCCGCGCAGCTTCTTGGCATTTTCGCTCATGGCCATCTTCCAACTCCTGCTCATCGCCCACGGCTCCCCCGAAAAACGGCGGACCTTACCACAATCCGCCGCGCCGTCTCCCCCTGCCCGTCAGGCCTTTGGTATGGCCGAAATGATCACGAACGCCTGCGCCAGCGGATGATCGTCCGTGATCGTGAGGTGAATGACGGGCTCCATACCCTGTGGCGTGATCTCGTTGAGCCTTAGCAGCGCACCGCCGGTCAGCGCCATTGTCGGCTGCCCTCCCCGCATGTTCACGACCCCCATATCGCGCCAGAAGACGCCTCGCCGGAATCCCGTCCCGAGCGCCTTGGAGCAGGCCTCTTTCGCCGCAAACCGCTTGGCATAGGAAGCCGCGCGCATCCGCCGCCCGTCCGACTTCCGCCTCTCGATATCCGTGAAAATCCGTTCGACGAAGCGGTCGCCGAAGCGCTCCAGCGTCTTCTCCACCCGCCTGATGTCTATAAGGTCGTTGCCGATTCCGATGATCATGCGCGCTCCGCCCGCCCTTCGGTCGCGCCCCCGCGGGCCTCGTCCATCGCCGCACGCATCCTGCGGATACTCCCCTCAAGCCCGATGAAGATCGCCTCGCCGATCAGGAAATGACCGATATTGAGTTCGGCAAGCTCGGGCATCGCCGCAACCGGCGCCACGGTATCGAAGGTAAGGCCGTGGCCCGCATGCACTTCGAGGCCCAGCGCCGCCCCCTCCCGCGCCGCCTTGGCAAGCCTCGCGAGTTCCGCATCGCGCTTCGCGTTCTCGCGCGCGAAGGCAGCATCGCAATAAGCGCCCGTATGAAGCTCCACGACCGGCGCGCCTAGAGATACCGCGGCTTCGAGCTGCCTCCTGTCGGCATTGATGAAGAGCGACACGCGGATGCCCGCCTCGCGAAGCCGGTCCACGATCGGCTTCAGGTGATTGTGGAGTCCCGCCGCATCGAGCCCGCCTTCAGTCGTCACCTCCTCGCGCCGCTCCGGCACGATACAGCAAGCATGCGGACGGTGCCTCAGCGCAATGTCGAGCATCTCCGGTGTCGCCGCCATTTCGAGGTTGAGCGGCAGCCCCACGAGGTCCTTGAGACGGGCGATATCCGCATCCCGGATGTGGCGCCTGTCCTCGCGCAGATGCGCGGTGATGCCATCGGCGCCCGCTGCAGCCGCAAGTTCCGCCGCCCGCACCGGGTCCGGATGCTCCCCGCCGCGCGCATTACGGATCGTCGCCACATGGTCGATATTGACGCCAAGCCTCAGATATGGAGGCAGGTTTCCGCTCATGCCGGATCCCCCCGTGTGATTTCGCTTCTTGCCACCTCGGCGGCCTTCTCCGGCACAGCCTGCGCACTGACATCGCCGTTCCGCAAGAGCACGCGTTCGGTGAGCAGCTTGCGCCTTTGGGTCTGATAAGCCTCGACGCCGCTGCGCGCAATGAAATAGCAGACACCGCCAAGTACGATGCCGACCGGTATCGCTCCGACGGTCAGCGGAACGAGCAATGGCAGGATCATGTCGAAGGCGCGGGCACTCTGAAGTGTTTCCGCGACGTCGGGATTGGCAGGCACGGGGGTACCGAGCATGTAGCGCCCCACCTCGTAGACCACCAGCCAGATCGCCGGAAACGTGAGCGGATTGCCGATGAAAGTACCGATTGCGCTTGCGATCAGATTGCCGCGCACGACCCATGCGATCGCCATTGCCATCAGGATATGGAAACCGAAAAATGGCGTGCATGAGGAAAAGGCTCCGGCCGCAACTCCCAAGGCAATCGCATGAGGCGTTCCGGACAACCGCCAGACGCGCCGCCAGCCATACTGAAGGGTCCGCTTCCAGCCCGAGCGCGGCCAGAACGTCTCCTTCAGCTTTTCAAGCGGATGCAGCTCTACGCGGCGGCGAAACAATTAAGCGTTTTCCCTCTCAGGCAAGATGGCGGCTACCCGGCTTCACAGCCGGAATGGCCGCAAGTTCCTTCGGCAATTTGTCCGCCGGATAGGCAGGAATGGCGATCTTGGCGAGCGAGACCAGCTTCACGCCTACCTTCGCCTTGCCGCCCGACCGGTCGATCAGGCAGGCCGCGGCTGCGACCTTCGCGCCCGTCTTGCGGATTGCCTCGATGCATTCGCGGGACGAAAGTCCTGTCGTCACGATGTCTTCGACCATCACAACGCGCATACCTTTTTTGAGCTCGAAGCCGCGCCGGAGCGCGAACTCACCATTCTCCCGCTCGACATACATAGCCGGCACCTTCATATGCCTTGCCGTTTCGTAGCCGGGGATAATGCCGCCCACGGCTGGCGAAACGATGGCATCTATGGGGCCGCCCACTTCTTCCGATATTTTCGCCGCAAGCGCCTTGCAGAGCTTCGAGGTGCGCGCCGGGTTCATGAACACAAGCGCCTTCTGAAGGAAAACCGGGCTGTGAAGGCCCGATGAAAGAATGAAATGCCCGCGAAGCAGCGCGCCTGCCTTCTCGAATTCCTTCAGAACCTTTTCTTGATCCATTTTTCTCTTCACCGGCTGGTTTTGAACAGGCCGACGACGTTCAACGCCGCGGGCGGATGACGGTATTGACGCATGACAGCCCGTTCAGTGCGGACATGATGCGCGTCAGATGTTTGAGATCCCTCACCTCGAGATCAAGCTGGATGTCGTAGAAATCCATGTCGCGCTGCGCGAGGGAAAGATTGGAGATATTGCTGCCATAGTCGGCAATCAACGTGGCGATATGTCCGAGCGAACCAACCTCGTTCTTCGCAGTTACGCGGAGCCGCGCAGGAAAAGTCTGCGGATGCTCGGGATCGATGTCCCATGTCGCATCGATCCAGCGCGTTGTATCTCCATCGAATTCTTCGAGCGCCGGTGCGTCGATCGGATAGATCGTGATGCCTTCGCCCGGCATCATGATGCCGACGATGCGTTCGCCGGGCAGCGGAAACATATCCGGGGCAAAACGAACGGCGAGACCGGCGGCCCGTCCCGTAACCCTGACCGCCCCATCGCGTTCGTCCTTGCCGTTGCCCTTGATCGGCCTCTTGCGTCCGTTCTTGGGTTGCTCCGCAGGATATACGGTCAGCAACACCTGCTGTGCGCTCAGCGTGCCGTCTCCGACCGCGGCCAGAAGTTCCTCCAGATCCGGCTTGCGAAGCGGCCCGAGCGCGCGCTCGAGAATTGTGTCGCTCGCCTCCTTCCCCGCCGCCTCGAAAGCGCTCTTCACGATCTGCCGCCCCAGGCGGCTGAACTCGGCCTGCTTCGTTGCCCGGATGGATCGTCTTATGGCCGACCGCGCTTTGCCCGTCGCGACGAACGCCTCCCAGGCGGGTGACGGACGCTGCGCCTGCGAGCGAATGATCTCGACCTCGTCGCCATTTTCAAGCCGGGTGCGCAAGGGCATATGGCGCCCATTGATCTTGCAGCCAACGCAGGTGTCGCCAATGTCCGTATGCACAGCATAGGCAAAGTCGATTGGTGTGGCGCCGCGCGGCAGCGTGATGAGAAGACCGTTCGGCGTGAAACAGAAAACCTGATCGGAATACATCTGGAGCTTTGTGTGCTCCAGAAATTCTTCGGGCGAAGCGCCATGCTCCAGCATTTCGATAAGCTGGCGGAGCCAGTGGAAGGTCGCGGCAAATTCACCTGACGTGTCAGCTCCCGCTCCCCCTTCCTTGTATATCCAGTGCGCGGCAATACCGTATTCGGCGACTTCATGCATCTTGCGCGTACGGATCTGCACCTCGGCACGCTTCTTTTGCGGCCCGATGATCGTCGTATGGATCGAACGGTAGCCATTTGCCTTGGGGGTCGAGATGTAGTCCTTGAAGCGCGTCGGAACCATCGGCCAGTTGGTGTGAAGAATGCCGACCGCCGAATAGCAATCCGGTACCTCGTTCACGATGACGCGAAATCCGAAAATGTCGGAAAGCTGCTCCAGTGAAATGGCGCGGCGTTCCATCTTGCGCCACATGGAATAAGGACGCTTCTCGCGGCCGATCACCTCGCAGGCAAGACCGCCCTCTTCGAGCTTTGTCTGAATTTCCTTTGCAATCTTCTTCACCGAGTCGCCGCTCGCCTCGCGGAACTCGTTGAGCCGCTTGATAAGAGCTTCCCGGGCCTCGGGATTCAGCTCCTTGAAGGCGAGGTCCTCAAGTTCCTCGCGTATCTCCTGGATACCCATGCGGCCCGCAAGCGGCGCGTAGATTTCCATGGTCTCCAGCGCGATCCGCTGGCGTTTTTCCGCCGACGAGATGAAGTGGAGCGTCCGCATGTTGTGAAGACGGTCGGCGAGCTTTACCAGCAGAACGCGAATATCGTTCGACATGGCGAGCAGGAACTTGCGGAAATTCTCCGCCTGCTTCGATCGCTCCGAAGTCAGCTCGATCCGGGTGAGCTTGGTCACGCCGTCGACAAGACCGGCGACCTGCGGGCCGAAGAGCTTGGTAAGCTCATCCATCGTCGAGCCGGTATCCTCGATCGTGTCATGCAGCAGCGCCGTCACGATCGTCGCCGTATCGAGCTTCAGGTCGGTGAGAATGCCGGCTACTTCGATGGGATGGGAGAAATAGGGGTCGCCGCTGGCGCGCTTCTGGCTGCCATGCTGCTTCATGGCATAGACATAGGCACGGTTGATCAGGGCTTCGTCCGCTTTCGGATCGTAGCCGAGCACGCGATCGACGAGCTCATACTGACGCAACATGCCTTGAATTCTCCGTTGTCCTCTCTTGCGATCTTCCTAACGCGGCTCCGCGCTGTCCAAACGAAAAGCGCCGCCCCTCACCTTTCGGCCGGGCGGCGCTTAAACCGAATGACGTCTGGGCCTGAGGCCGCTTATCCCGGCCTTGCTCGCCCTTGTTTCAGTCTTCCCCGTCCATGTCGTCCGCATCGGCCGACTTCTGCTGCGGCGAGTCGATCTGGCTCTGGATGGCGCGCAGGAGGTCTTCCTCGCTCATCCGCTCGCCGCCGCCCTCGACCGAACCGAAAGTGTCCTGAACTTCGCCAGCCGCTTCACCCGACATGAGAAGCTGCATGTTCTCGACTTCAGGTTCCTCCGTCTCGACGCGGCTCTGGAGACTGCCGATCAGATCCTCGCGCAGATCTTCCGGCGTGATGGTGCGTTCGGCGATCTCGCGCAGCGCCACAACCGGATTCTTGTCGTTGTCGCGATCGACGGTAAGTTCGGCGCCGGCCGACATGGCGCGCGCACGGTGCGCCGAGAGCAGAACCAGCTCGAATCGGTTGGGCACCTTGTCGACGCAATCTTCAACGGTCACGCGGGCCATTTGTTACTCCGGTATGGGATAGAGATTTTGCCTGTATGTAGGCGCTGATACCGCAGAAAGCAAGCCAGAACAGGCTCTTAGAGGCCAAACTGCGACGATTTCAGCCTTTATGGAGCCGGATCGCCATCACATCCCGCTCTGGCAAAGCCGCTATGAGTTCCCCGACGCTTCTGCCAGTCACCGGGTGCCGCCACCCCGGAGCCACATCCCGGAGCGGCAGGAGCACGAATGCCCGGGCCGCGATCCCCGGATGGGGCAGCGCCAGCGGCAGTGGTCCTGCCCCCGCATCCAGACCACGCGGCCCCCTTGCTGGAACCACTTCACCCCTGAAATCCAGGAGATCGAGGTCGAGAGGGCGTGGCGCCCAGCGCTCCCGGCGGACACGGCCGAAAAGGGCTTCTATCCGGTGCAGCTTGTCCAGGAGGCTCTGCGGAGTGTCAGCCGCCTCTATCATAGCCACAGAATTCACATAATCAGGTTGTGTATAAGCCGCCATTGCCGGTGTGCTGTAGAATGGCGCAACGGCGTCCACCCGGATGCCGAATGTCGGCATGATCTGGAGTGCCGCGCGAAGCGTTGCCGCCGGCGGCCCATTTGCGGAGGCCATGTTGCCGCCCAGGGCAATGAGGATCGAGTTCAGCATCGCAACCTTCCGATGTATCCCTCAAACTGAGTGTGAATGGCGCATCGCTTTGCGGAATCCGGGACTTCGGTCATATTCCTCCCGCTCCGGTCAGGCTCGCGCCGCGCTGGACGCTTGTTTCTGTTATTCGGGCCGGGGGCCTGGGAGTTGTTGAATGATATTTTATCCGCATGAGCGCATCGCTCTTTTCATCGACGGTGCCAATCTCTATTCGGCCGCCCGCGGTCTCGGTTTCGATATCGACTACAAGCGCCTTCTCAACCATTTCCGTGGCAAGGGCACGCTGATCCGCGCCTTTTACTACACTGCCCTCGTCGAAGATCAGGAATATTCGCCCCTTCGGCCCTTGATCGATTGGCTCGACTACAATGGCTACGCGGTCGTGACCAAACCGGCCAAGGAATTCACCGACGCCACTGGCCGCCGCCGGATCAAGGGCAATATGGACATTGAACTGGCCATCGACGCACTCGAGATCGCGGACAAGCTGGACCACATGGTCCTCTTCTCCGGAGACGGAGACTTCCGGCGGCTCGTCGATGCGGTCCAGCGGCGCGGCAAGCGCGTCACGGTCGTTTCGACCATGCGCAGCCAACCGCCAATGATTGCGGACGAACTTCGCCGGCAGGCCGATCAGTTCGTCGAGCTCGAAACGCTTCGCGATATCGTCGGCCGGAGCCATTCGGAGCGCCCTGCCGCGCCGGTCCGAAATGACGATGACGGCTACGACTATGACGATGAAGACGAGGAAGACGATTACGACCGTCCCGCGCGTGCCTGACCGGTGATGACGACAGTTTACGGCCCCGAAGCTCCGCTCGATTGTTCCTTCTGCCCGCGGCTTGTCACCTACCGCGAAGCAAACCATGCCGCCCATCCCGACTGGTTCAACGCGCCCGTCCCCTCGTTCGGCGATGAAAACGCCAGGCTGCTGATCGTCGGCCTCGCGCCGGGTGTTCAGGGAGCAAACCGCACCGGACGCCCCTTCACCGGGGATTACGCCGGCGATCTTCTCTACGGCACGTTGCTTGATTTCGGCTTTGCCACGGGAAGCTACGAGGCTCGGCCCGATGACGGCCTGAAGCTGACCGGTGCCATGATCACCAACGCAGTGCGTTGCGTGCCGCCACAGAACAAGCCGACACCGGCGGAAGCCAGGAACTGCCTAGGCTTTCTGAAGGCGCGCATAGCCGCACTGCCGCGTCTCGAAGTAATCCTAGCCCTGGGCCGGATCGCGCATGACGCTGTGTTGTCCGCTCGGGATATCAGAAAGAGTTCCGCCACTTTCGCCCATGGGGCGGATCACGATCTGGGCGAAGGCTTACATCTTTTCGACAGCTATCATTGCTCGCGCTACAACACGAACACGCGCCGGCTGACGCCGGAAATGTTCCATGACGTGTTTGGCGCCATTCGCAAACGGATAGACGGCTGAACGCCGCGCTTAGCCCTTCTCGCGCAAGAGACGAGCCTTGTCGCGCTCCCAGCTGCGTTCTTTCAAGGTCTCGCGCTTGTCCGCAAGCTTCTTGCCTTGCGCCAGACCGATCTCGACTTTCACAAGTCCCCGATCGTTGAAATACATCTTCAAAGGCACGATGGTCATGCCCTGCCGCTGCACGGCTGCCGTCAGCTTGTCTATCTCGCGCCGGTGAAGCAGTAGTTTGCGCGGCCGCCTTGTCTCGTGATTGAACTGGTTCGCCTGCAGATAGACCGGGATATAGGCGTTCACGAGCATGATCTCGCCATCCCGCGTCGCCTGGGCATAGGCCTCGTTCAGGCTTCCCTGACCGCCGCGCAGCGATTTCACCTCGCTGCCCTTCAGTTCGATACCTGCCTCGAAGGTTTCGCCGATGCTGTAGTTGAAGCGCGCCTTGCGGTTGTCCGCAATGATCTTCCGGCCATCAGAGGCCTTCTTTTTGGCGCCGCCGCTCTTGGAGGACATCTCTCCCCGATTTCTCGCTCGTCAGTTGAGCAGCCCGGCATGCTGCATTGCGCTGCGGACCTTTTCTTCGGTTCCAGCGCTTGCCGGCACCAGCGGCAACCGCAATTCGTTTTCGCAGAACCCAAGCAGGCTCGCCGCGTACTTCGCAGGCGCCGGATTCGGATCGAGGAAGAGCGCATTGTGAAGCGGCATCAGCCGGTCCTGAATCTGAAGCGCCTTGGCGAAATCGCCCGCCAGCGTCGCTTCCTGAAATTCCGCGCAAAGGGCCGGCGCGATGTTCGCAGTTACCGAGATGCAGCCAACGCCGCCATGAGCATTGAAGCCGAGCGCCGTCGCATCTTCGCCCGAAAGCTGGCAGAACTCCGCGCCCATCGTCTGGCGCTGCAGGCTAACCCGCGCAAGATTCGCCGTCGCATCCTTCACGCCCACCACATTCTTCAACTCGAAAAGCCGGGTCATGGTTTCGAGCGATATGTCCACGATGGTCCGGCCGGGGATATTGTAGAGGATGATCGGAATATCGACGGCGTCGTTCACCGCCTTGAAATGCTGGTAGATGCCTTCTTGCGACGGCTTGTTGTAATAGCCGGTTACGCTGAGCACGGCGTCCGCCCCCGCTTCCTTGGCGAAGGCCGTCAGTTCGATCGCCTCAAGCGTGTTGTTGGAGCCCGCTCCGGCAATCACCGGCACCCGGCCTCGCGTCGTCTCGATGCAAAGTTCCACGACCCGCTTGTGCTCGTCATGGGAGAGCGTCGGGGACTCGCCTGTCGTCCCGCACGGAACGAGCCCATGCGTTCCCTGTTCGATTTGCCATTCGACAAGTTTGACGAACGCAGCCTCATCCACCTTGCCGTTCTTGAACGGCGTAATGAGTGCGACGAACGATCCCTTGAACATGGCTTTAGGCTCCGTTTCCCCGGTTTCTGCGGACGGGGTGCTCCCGAAGGCGCGCAAGATAACCATAAGCGGCAAACCCGGCAAGAAACCGCAGGTTTGGGCGCATATGGCCTATTGCGGCGCGTGTTAGCACATGAGTAGTCTCAATGGTGGAATATCTGGGCGTTGAGGCATTTTGCGCCGGATTTCGGAGCGCGATTGACGGACCCAGGGCCGCCCGCCGGGCCAGCCCGTGAGAGGTTCCGTAACTTTGTATCGGGTTTGCGCCGTGCGAATTGATTCCGGGTTATCCTTCCCTCGTCTCGCTGCCGCCATGGCGGTCGCGGCCCTTTCGGCTTGCGCGACGGCCGCTCAGGCTTCCGCCTCCCTGCCCCTTGCCCGCCCCGGCGGCGGCGAAATGCAGACCGCCAGCAGCGCCCAGAAAACCGCCACATTGACTGCCCCAACGGCACCCACCGCCGCCAAGGGGACTTTCTCCGGCCTTGGAGCAGCGGACATGATGGCCGCGCGCGCCGCCTTCGACGAAGCGGACCGGGGCAACTGGACCACCGCAAGCCAGTATCGGGGACAAATCGCGGATCCGACAGCGGCAAAGCTGATCGTCTGGACGAGGCTGATTTCGGACGACAGCGCACCGGCATTCGCAGAGATCGTCGGCTTCATGGAACAGAACCCGGATTGGCCTCGGCGCTTTATCCTGGAAGCCCGTGCCGAACGAGCGCTCCTCTCCTACCCCATGTCGAATGACGACCTTCTCGCCTGGTTTGAGGATCACCCTCCGCAAACCGGAGAAGGCCGCATCCGCTATGGCAAGACGCTGATCGAGGTTGGCCGTGCGGATGAAGGTGCCGGGTGGATTCGGCGCGCCTGGATCGAGAACGATTTCGGCAGCTCCCGGCAGAAGGAAATTCTGGCCGCCTATGGCAAGTACCTCAACACGGAAGCACAGCAAGCTAGGCTCGCCCGCCTTCTCTGGGAACAAAGAACCAGCGATGCGCGAACCACGGCCGCGCTTGTCGGACAGGCCGAGCGCGCGCTTGCCGATGCCCGTATCCAGCTCATCGCCGGTTCAAGCAAGGCTCCGAGCGCACTCTCTCAGGTTCCCGCACCGCTTCGCGCCGATCCCGGCCTTCTGTACGATCAGGTGCGCTACGAACGCCGCCGCGGCAACGAACATGGCGCCCTGCCGCTGCTGCTCACGGCTCCGACGGAACCGCACAAAATGGTTCGCCCCGACAGCTGGTGGGTTGAACGCAAGATTCTCACTCGCAAGGCAATGTCGCAGGGCCTTTATGAAGAGGCTTACAAGATCGCCGCTGGCAACGGGCTGAGCGAAGGTGTCGATTTCGCGGAAGCCGAATTCCTGGCCGGCTGGATCGCCCTCCAGTACCTCAATAAAGCCGACGCAGCTCTCGTCCATTTTCGCAAGCTGAGTGGTGGCGTATCGACCCCGATAAGCAAGTCCCGGGCGGAATACTGGTCGGGTCGCGCAGCGGCTGCCTCCGGCGACCGCGAAAAGGCGACCGCCTATTACCGCGATGCCGCAAACTATCCGACAACATTCTATGGACAGCTTGCAACGGCCGCGCTCGCATCTGGAGGGAGTGACGGCAAGCTTCGTCTTCCCGCAACACCGCCCAGAACCGGTGATATCAAGCAGCGCTTCGACAACCGGGAACTCGTCCAAGCTGCGCGAATTCTGCAGGACCTTGACCGCGAGAGAACGCTCTGGACATTCATGCTCCACCTTGCGGACATTCTGGAAGATCCGGCCGAACTTGCAGCGCTTTCCGACCTCGCCCTTTCCTTCGGAGATTCCAAGCTTTCGTTGCGTATCGCGAAAGCGGCATCCCTGCGAAATATCGTGCTGGCCGATTATGCCTATCCGACCGAGTCTATGCCGAAATGGACGCATCGCGGGCCACCGGTCGAAACCGCGCTTGTCTACGGCCTCTCTCGCCAGGAAAGCGAATTCGATCCCCAGGCACTGAGCCCCGCAGGCGCCCGAGGCCTCATGCAATTGATGCCGCGCACGGCGAGAATGGTCGCGGGTCAGATCGGCCTTCCCTACTCGCCCGCGAAGCTAACCGACCCGGTCTACAACACCACTCTCGGCGCCGCCCATCTTGGCGACCTGGTGCAGAACGAATTTTCGGGCTCCTACATAATGAGCATCGCGGCCTACAACGCGGGTGCCTCTCGCGTTCGGCAGTGGGTGAACGACTATGGCGATCCTCGTTCGACAGCTGTCGACCCGATCGACTGGATCGAGAACATTCCCTTCTCCGAAACACGCAACTACGTGCAGCGCGTGATGGAGAACCTGGAAGTCTATCGCGGACGCCTTAGCGGAGAGGCGGAACCGGTACGCATCGAAGATGACCTGCGCCGGTACATCGGCTCGACGCCTATCACGACACCTGCCCCGACACCCCGCCCAAGCAACATACCGCTCGCACCGCCTTCCTCCTCAGGCCCCGGGATCACGCCGGCGACAAATGCTCCGGTCCCCATGGCGGTGCCTGCGGAGGGAGCAATGGCGCCCGTCGTCGAGTCGGGAGACCTTTGACCCCTCGCGCATCTCACACCGCGCGGCGGACTTGCTCGAGCGGCTCTGCCGAACCATGATCCTCGCCCAAACCAGCGGAGCCCTCACATGTCGAGCTCATACAGGGACCTCTTCTACACAAGTCAGGATGGGCTCAAACTCTACGCCCGCGACTATGGCGAACGGACCGCGCCCGGTACGCCAGTCATCTGCCTTCCGGGGCTGACACGAAATTCCAAGGACTTCGAACCGCTCGCCGGACACCTGAGCGACCGACGGCGCGTACTCTGCCCCGACTTGCGTGGGCGCGGCCGCTCCGGCTATTGCGACAACTGGGCCGATTACACGCCAGTCCATGAGATGATGGATACGCTCGACCTGATGGGCGCGGCAGGCATCGGTCAGGCCGTCTTCGTCGGCACCTCGCGCGGCGGTCTCATCATGATGGCGCTTGCCGCCTTCAGACCTAACGTCATCAAGGCTTCGATTCTGAACGACATCGGACCAGAAGTGGACCCGAAGGGGATTGCTCGCATCGCAGGCTATGTTGGCGTCATGGAAACGCCGCAGACATGGGACGAAGCGGCGGTAAAGCTTCGCATGATGAACGAACGCGAATTCCCGAACCTGTCGGCGGAAGACTGGCGCATATTCGCGCGCCGTACATTCGCCGAGGAGCACGGCGCGCCGAAGATGGACTACGATGCGAAAATCGGCACCGCAATGCGCAAGGGGCTTGAGGCATCGAAAGGCGAAATCCCGACGCTTTGGCCGCAATTCAAATCGCTTTCCCAGATGCCTCTGCTCGCCATCCGCGGCGAGAACTCCGACATCCTGACCGCCGAAATCATGGCGCGCATGGCGGAAGTAAACCCGGCGATGAAGAGCGTGGTTGTAAAGGACCGCGGCCACGCTCCCTTCCTCGACGAGCCGGAAGCCCTCGGTGCCATCGACGATTTTCTCGCCTCCGGGAATCTCTAGCCACGGCGCAGACGAAGCATCCGCGTCGCCCCTTTCTGAAATTCGAAGGGAACACGAACAAGTTCGACCTCCGCTCCCTCCCGCTTCATCTCGCTCATGACACCAGGCAGGTGGCTCGACGGCAATCCATCGAGATTGAGAAGCGGAAAGATTCGAACTTCGTCCGCCACGCGCAGCAGCTCACGCGCCGATGCCAGGTGAAACTCGAAATTGAGATCATCACCATAGAGAAAGAGGAAATGCGAAACGAGCGCGAGGCGGAACGAGGCATCGCCGAAGGGGAGGTCCGGCAACGAAGCGGGCACATAGCGCCCCTCCACCTTCCCGGCTTCGAAGTCGCCCAGGAAGAGATCGAGCGCTTCTCGTCGCAATTCTTGAACGGCGGCCTCCGATCCATATTGCTTCCAGTTGAAGCGATATGCAGCCCGCCTCATCCCCACACGCATCGCCGCCGCCGTCTCCTCGAAATGGCGCCCAATAGTATCGGCATCCAGCGTGTAGATCGGATCGGCGGCGACGACCGTCAGCCCTTCCCGGGCCGCCTCGGCCGCAAAAGATGCCGGCCCCCCGCCGGCATCGAGAATGGGCGATGAGGGGGGGAGCTCATCCAAGCCGAAGAAAGCCCGATACTCCCAAAGCCGTCGGCCCCAGGGCACGACGCCTCCAAGATCGAACTCCTTCGAGAGTTCACCGATATGGGCATTCATCTCGCGTCCTCCTTGACTTGCGGTACTTGCCGCACCCGCCGGAGGCGCCTGTCGGTGAAACTGCTCAAACGAAAAGGCCGCCTCCAGAGGGGGCGGCCTTGTCCGGTTCGATCGCAAAAAAACGACGTTACGGGGCCACCCTCGGGGTGGTCCACCAGTTACCCTGCATGTGAGCCGAAAACGTCATCTCATCGATCCTTGCATGCCGGGATTGGCCCGGCGACGGGAAATCTATGCCTCCCGCTCTACTTTGCCAAGCGATAATGCATGACGCCCCAGGCGAGGTAGCCTTTGTCGGCACCGTCGACCCAATGGCCGAGCCCCTTGATCATGTTGTCGAGATAGGTCGTGCTGGAACCCTTGGTAAGCTTGTCGTAGTTCGCCTTGAGCTCCTCACCCACGCGCCAGTAGTGGCGGCGAAGCTGATGCGTCATTTCCTTGACGTCGACCTTCTCGAAGCCACGCGCCGTGAGCTCCTTGTCGTAGAACCCGAAGCTGCCCAGCGTCTCGAGATGAATCCGGTCTAGAATGGGCTGCAGCACACCGTCCGGACAATCGTCGGACTGCATCGGATCCGTGAAGATGAACTGCCCGCCGGGCTTCAGCACGCGCTTCACTTCATCGAGGACCTTCGGCCGGTTTCCGCTATGCAGGATCGCATCCTGCGACCAGACCACGTCGATGCTGTTGTCGTCAGCGGGGATGGCCTCGAAATCGCCATACAGAACCTCGACCTTGTCCTCCAGCCCCGCCTTCTTGTTGAGCTCGCGATTGAGCCTGTTCTGCGTCTCGCTGATGTTCACGCAGATCACCTTGCAGCCATAGGTCTTGGCGAGATGCCGCGCCGCGCCGCCATAACCGGCGCCGATATCGAGGACAACCGTGTTTTCATCCACGCCTTTCAGCATCGAGGCGAGCGTCTCGTCGTTACGATGGCTGGCGGGAACGATCGGTTCGTTGTCGTCCTTGTACATGCCGATATGGATGTCTTCACCGCCCCAAATGGTGAAGTAAAACGAATCCGCATCCGGACTGTCGTAATAGGCCTCCGCCTGGGCGACTGCGTTCGATTTACTCGTCATTGTAGGTTTTCTCCGCGACGTGAATGAAGAAGTCGGCTTCCTCGTCCTTATAGTTCTCCTCGAAATCGCCATAGGTGACGACCTTCTGGAAGCCGATCTCGTGCATGAGGCGCCGCGTATAGCTCTTGCGCAGCGGGAACATGTTCAGGTGGTAGACGCTGTTGTCCGGGAACGTATAGCGGAACCGCGCCAGTGAATCGTCGACATGCTCGGGCTCGGCCGTAACCTGATCTCCGCAATAGTAGTATTTGTGCTTGGTCTTGAAGCCTTGATCGAGAATGGCGTCATAATTGCGCTGGTCCAGGATCAGGATGCCATCATGCTTCAGCGCCGCATAGAATTCGGCAAGTGCGCGCCGCCGGTCTTTCTCTTCGAAAAGATGCGTAAATGAATTGCCGAGACAGATAATAGCGTCGAATTTTCCGTGGACGTCCTTGTTCAGCCAGCGCCAATCGGCATGAACCGTCTGCATGACGAAGCCGTGATCGCGCGCATTCTCGAAGGCCTTGGAGAGCATTTCCGCGCTGCCGTCGACGCTCGTGACATCGAACCCGGCTTTCAGAAGCTGTACAGAGTTGAACCCCGTGCCCGTCGCCACATCGAGAATCTTGTGCTTGCCGCGCTCTTTCAGGATATCGATGAAGAAGTGACCTTCACTTTCCGCCCTGCTGTCCCAGTCGATCAGGTCGTCCCACTTCTCGACGAAGGATTCGACATACTCGTGCTGATAGTGATCGGTTTCACGCACGGCTAGCGGATCTTCGCCGAATTCCTGTTGTTTTTTCTTGCTCTGTTCCATGGTGACGTTCCTTCAGGAGATGGCGACAAACCGCGCATGCGATTTCTCCGCCGCCAAAAGCACAAACGGCACCAGCCAGAAGAGGCCGGCAACCTATGAGATCGGTTTTCTGAGCCCGCAAAAGGTAAGCCGCGCATACGCACGAAAACGGGCCGCATCCCAAGAAGCCGTCAAATTGCGGCAAGGCAGCAGAACTGCGGGATACGACTGGGGACAGCGCCACATGCGTAGGATGCGGCGTATGGATATGCCCTCACAGCAAGGGCAAGCTAACAAAGCGCACCCGCACTAGCAACCGCACAGGACAAATTTCACAAAAACGCCTTGTATCTCAGGCATTTTCCCACAATCCGCCGAGATTTTGGAACCGGACGCATCATCGATGCGTTCAGGAAAGTTCGCTCGCGAAAATTCCGCCTCTGTTCTCGTCTTCGCCTGCGCCGACGCTGCGTATTTGAGGAAGCGATTCGGGATGATGATCGCGAATCCAGGCAACGAGCTTCTCCCTGACATTGCAGCGCAGATCCCACGCATCAGGAGATGTGCGCGCGCTGACGAGCGCCCTGATCTCGATTGCGCGATCGGTCGCATCCGTCACCTGAACTACCGAGACGTTTCCATCCCAGAGCGGTTCCATCTTCACAAGCTCGCCGAGATAGGTGCGCAATTCATCGACAGGCAGCGTGTAGTCGGCATGGAGAAAGACAGTGCCGATGATGGACGCGCTTTCTCGCGTCCAGTTGGTAAAGGGATTCTGGATGAAATATGAGAGCGGCACGATGAGCCGGCGCCAGTCCCAGATGCGGATGACGACATAAGTGCCGGTGATCTCCTCGATCCAGCCCCACTCACCTTCCACAACGACGGCATCGTCAATGCGGATCGGCTGGGTCACGGCAATCTGTATTCCAGCAATCAGATTTTCGAGAACGGGGCGCGCCGCAAGGCCGAGCACGAGACCTGCCGCGCCCGCAGAGGCAAAAATACTCACGCCATACTGGCGCACGGAGTCGAAGGTCATCAGCGCCGCGCCAAGCGCGAGCAACACGATCAGCGTATCGGCAACCCGCCGGAGAATCCGGATCTGCGTGACGTGCTTTCGCGCCTGAAGATTGTCTGCAACATCGATCCGAAACCGCGCGAGATAGATATCGCTCGCGATGTGAACCGCAACGATTGCCGTCCAGCCGACGATCGCACAAAGAAACGCGCCAAGAACCGAACTCCAGACAGAAAACGTACCCTCTTCAAGCGGTGACGCTTGCAGCACCAGTGCGCACGCGATGAAGATCGCAACCACGCGCGTAAGGTTCTTCGTTCGCCGGAGCATTGTCTGAACATAGATCGCCCGGCGAGAGAATGCTGCCGTGAGAACGCGGATGGCAATGCTGTGCAGTCCAATGGCCATTGCAATGGCCAAGCCAAGCACTATCGAAACAATTGCCCATGCGGGCATCCAGGCAGCTATTTGCTCAAGCCGCTCGAATGCATTCTCCGGCAAAACCTGTCCTCATATCGAAGCTGCGATATGCAGAAGCTAGGGCCGGAGACCGCAGGAACAAGGCCGGATTGGCTTAGCGGCTTTCTCGAACCTCGCGCCCGTTAAGCGGGTTGACCGGACGGTTGTTTCGTCCGAGCACCTCCGAAAGCCGCGATAACGTCTGGATACTCGCCGTTACGGTTTCCTTCAGAACGATCCAGCGAACGCCCTCACTGCAGGGCGGAGTGGTCAGCGAACCCGCGAAAGTAAGATAGGCGAGCTCTGGCGGCAGCATCGATGCGGGGCTGAAATCCTTTCCAAGCGCCTCTTCATCTCCCGCCTTTGCAGGCACGGGGAGCAAATCGAGAGCGCCCGCCTCACCCGGGCGCACCATCAGCGCGACAACGGCCAGGTTTCCTTCGTCATCGCGATGAACGAAATGCGTCTCAAGCGGGAAATGCATCCCGTGAAACGTATTCTCGCTCGGCGTGTGGAAGTGAAACTGCAGCAGCTCGTATTCCGCGTCACCGAAGGTCAACTTGTTTCCCGGCGCCACCTTGACCTGCACCGTATGCCCCAGATTGACGATACTGGCCTGCCCGCTCGCATAGTCGATCTCCAGCACCGAGGAGGATACCGGATGCTCTCCGGCAATATCGATAGGAGACTGTTCCTCTCCGCTCGCACATGTCGCAAATTCCGGGCTGATGTCGGCCCAGCGCGAGGGCCCATCACCGGCGCGATACCCCCACTCCGCATGTTCCTGCCCATCTTCGGCCCGTGCGGGCGCCTTCCCCGCACCGATCAAATCCACGGCTAGCAGCGCCACAGCGATCATGAAAAATCTGGCCATTGTCACCCCCTGTCTCGTCAGCCCATTGCAGTTTACTCACGCAATGTGACAGGCGGTAGCCCCAGCGACAGGAACTGCCGCGTCCCTTAGTCCTGATCGGGTTCGACCTTGAGGGTTGGCACCGACCAGTTGAACAGAATCGCGGCTATCCGGATCGCCAGTGTCGCCACGATCGAAATCCAGAGCGATAGGCCAGCGGACAGCCCGGCCGCATTGGCAAGCACGAAGAGCGTCGCACCGCATAGCGCGGCAAGCGCATAGACCTCCTTGCGCAGGATGATCGGTGTCCGGTTGGCAAGGACGTCGCGAATAATGCCGCCGACAATCCCGGTCACGACGCCCATGATCACGGCGACAAAACCCGAGGTTCCGGTCTCGAGCGCCTTGCGCGTGCCAAGCGCCACGAAAACTGCGAGCCCGACAGCATCCGCAATCGCCACTGGCCGGCGCACCCTCGAAGCCCAGCCTGCAAGCGGAATGGTGCCGAGCGCGCAGACCCCCGCCAGCACCACATACCAGGATGCCTGTGTCCAGAACACGGGCACTCCGAGCAGAAGATCGCGCACGGTCCCCCCGCCAACGGCGACGATGACGCCGAGCACCATCACGCCGAACCAGTCCATCTGGCGCTCACCCGCAACAAGCGCCCCGGAAACGGCGAAGGCTGCGATGCCGATGAGCTGGAGAAATATGAGAAGGTCGAACGTGGCCATGCGCGAAACTGCCCGTTTAGCCGGAATCCCGCATCGCGTGTTCCGGAGCGCGATAATTCGGCAGCCAGGAAAAGGTTTTGTGAGACGAACGTACTTTCGCCAACTCATTCTCGTCGAGGTCGACGCTGATAATGTGCGCCTGCCCCGTGCAATTCGCAAATCGTTGTTTGAAAACGAAAACGCCATTTCCGTTTGTCGTGGAGGGCGCTCCACCGAACCAGATCGTCCTGTCGCCGAGCAGCTTCAGCGCCCCATCGAAAAGAAGATACGAACCGAAATCCGGCAGCGCGCTATCGTCCACCAAAAAGCTGTGGGCATGCCAGCTTCGTCCCGCGAGATCGGGAAAGAAGAGGAAGACACCGGCAAGCGCACCCGAACAGCGACGACGCAGCGCAATGCAGGCATTCATCCCGTTCCGCCCGCCAAACGCTTCGATCAATCCCGCAAAATGTTTGGGATCCGGTGAAGATGAATCGGAAATGGCGCGAAGTTTTTTCAGCCGACACTGCCATTTTGCCATTTCCGCGTGCTCGGGATTTAGGGCCTCCCGCTCGACGCAGAATACCGTTTCAGCATGTTTCAGACGCGTCCTCGTCCGTCGTGAATATTTCTCCCAGGCTGGGGGAAATGCCGGATCGTGCGCCAGATGAACCTTCAATTCGCGAAATTCAGCATTGAAATGCTCGCCTATGACCTGCAGCGAGGAATGCAAATCCTCGGTGTCGCTGTCAGGCCGTATGACCGATGTAAATGTGAGAGGAGAAAAATCCGGCAACTCTCGCAATGCCTGAAGCAGCTCTATCGAAGGAAGGGATTGATAGGGCCAGCTTCCCCGAGCGTCCCAGCGCAGCTCGCCGAATCTGCGTATCAATGCGCTTCCGGCGGGCAGGTCAATATTGCGACCAAGCCATCCAAGTTGCTCGAAATACCGATGAGTATCGAACAGCAGCATTCTCTAACCGGCGAATAATTCCATGCCAATCCGCAGATCTTGTTTCCTTAGCATCCTGTCCACCTGATTTCGACCTTACAGCACCTGCGTCCCTCACGATGCGGCAGTTGATCGGATCTGGCGCGCATATGGTTCATGTTATGACTTGCAGCAGAGCCGCCGTGGCGTCTCCGCATAATTCCTTCTGGTACGGACCGTATGCCCAAACTGCCCAATCCCACCGACCGCGAACTGCACCTCAGCTACGATGCAAGTCTGCCCTTCGGAGCAAAGGATCACTTCTTTCATTTCCTCCATGGTTATCTGATTCCCGGCCTCAGTCTGGCTCTGGACGGCGAGTACGGCAGCCTGAGCTTCGAGGATTGCGGTCCACTCATGAACCCGAAGATCGCGGAAGCCTGTCAACTCGCCGGACTGAAACTTGCTGTGACGACATCCGGTCACGAGCGCCCCTTATCCGGCGCTTGCCTCGTTCCCCGTTGGGACAATTTACTTTTCCGCCCCGATGGCTCCCATCAAACACCGGCGGAAATCCATTCTTTCCGCGAGAAGACGGAGCGCGTACGCCGGCTCCTGCTGGAGCGCGCTGAAGAAACATGCCTGCAGAAAGGCACACTCAAGCACTGGCAAAATACAGAGGTGCTGGTTCTGAAAAGATCGCCCGAACACCCTTATTATGCAGCCAAGGGTAATGCGCGCTTTCCGAAATACGGCAGTGGCCGGCGAAGCCTTGTAAACAGCGCGCAAATTGCGGAGTACCTTCTGGCCGCAGGCTACAACGCCACGGAAGTCGACATGGGCACCCTCCCTTTATGGGAGCAGATCATGGCCTTCCGCAATGCATCCGCTGCGGTCGGCGCGCGCGGAGCGGAATTCGCTCATTTATTCTGGATGAAGCCCGATTCCACCGCTGTCATGTTCGCAACGCCTCTCAAGCAGGAGAATCACGCTTCCCGGTCGCTGTCCGAGATTTTCGGTATTCGCTTCGTCACCCCTGCGGTCTCGCACAAGTTCTTTTCGATAGAACCCGAAGAGGTACTCCGGCACCTGCGCTAGACGGTTCACGCCTTCGCGTCTTCGAGGCCAGTATCGAAATGTGGGGAAAATGGCGGAGAGGATGGGATTGCAATCCCTGAGCGCCGAACAGAATACCTCTGTTTTCTGCGGTATTTTCGGTGCCGGAAAGGACGGGAACAGGCGAATGTTACCTGAAGTGTTACCCGAAATGTTGTCCGATTGGCGGAGTGAAAATGCCACCTCCGGAACTGGCTGGCAAAAGCGTCACCTGGCGGCATAGCATGGATAGATGGCCCGCCACCGCTTCGAGAACCTCGCCCCGATTACCACCATGGGCCAACTTGCCCGCGCCGAGCCGGGCTGGGTGCATCTCTACTGCGACACGCCGGGCTGCGGCCACCATGCCGCCGTCAGGCTCGCCCCGCTGGTCGAACGCTGGGGCCCGGACGCGCCGCGCGAGTGGATGCTCACCCGCTTCCGCTGCGCGAAATGCGGCCGCCGCAACACCTCGATCCGCATGCCCTCGACGCGCGGACATCTAGGCTTCGAGCCGTTTCCGGATAGCATAGCGCTCCAGACATGAAAAAGGCCCCTCCCGCCAATGCGAGAGAGGCCAAGTCGGACGCCGGGTGAGCGTCAGGGAGGAAACACCCATGGCGGCGTGACCCGGCCGCCTGCGGGATACTTCTTTGCAGAAAATGCAAATTAGTCCGGCGGCCACCCGCCTATGGCGCGGACATAGGCCTGACAGGATTTCAGGGTGTCGGTGTCGCGGATGATTCCGGCCCGGAGATCGTGATAAGCCTGTCGAGAAGCTGGAGCGAGTTCGACGGCGACCGCATCGCCTCCGGCGGGGCTGGCGGGATCTCCGCGCTCGGGACGCTGGGCGAGGATGAGCAACTTGCGAGAGCCAAGCTCAACATCGCGGCGAAGATCGGCTTCACGTTTCGCATGTTCCTGCCTTTCCTTTTCAAGTTCGCGCTGCGCCACGGCCAGCTTGCGGACCCAAGTCTTTTCCCGATCGCGTCTGGCTTCCGAAGCCGCGAGCTTCGCCGCGGTCCATTCCGCATGCACGTTCGCCTCGCCGACAGAGACGCCGCGCAAATGAGCGCCGGTCACGGCCGCAACGAAGGCGACGACGATGCCGAGAATGATCCAGGGGTTCATTGTCACGGCAGCCCCCTCGTGTAGCGGCGCTTGCTATAGGTCAGCACCTCGCGCTGGTGCTGGCCGGTCAGCTTCGCCGACACGTGAACCCAGCCGCTGGAGGGCGTGACCCCGTCCCAGTTTTCGAGGATGAGCTGGTCGAAATCGAGATTGTCGCGCACGAAATAGGCAAGCTCGATGTTCGACACGCCGCGCACTTCCACATCGACGGCCTCGCCGGTCACATGCTGCGAATTCCGCGCGCCGCCGACTGCCCTGTTGAGCGCCGGGCAGCGATACCATGACAGGCCGCCGTCGAAGACGATGGGCACGCCGTAATTCGCGCGGATCGGCTCCAGGATCGTTTCTGCCACGAAGGCGAGCCGCGGCACGATCTCGTCGGGCGGCGTATTGTCGATGCCGAGCTTCCGCGCGGTATTGGAGGCCATCGCCTCCGCAAGCGTGAAATGCCGCGAGAGCCGCCTCACTTGGCCCTCCCGCCCGAGAGGTAGCGATCGACGATCGCCTGGAAGCCGTCCGGGCCGAGATACGAGACAATCAGGATCAGCCCCTGCGCCGCGCGGCCGTCGAGCCCCAGATACTGCGCAAGCCCCGCGCCGACGATGAAGCCGACGCCGGCGCCCAGCACCTCGCCCACGAGCTCGCGGCCGAAGAAGGCGCGCTCGTCCTTGTGGACCTTGCGCAGGTGCCACACGAGCCGCCCGAGCCCGGCCGCGAAGAAGCCGCTGTCGAGCACCGCCCAGACCGCCGTGGTGGCCGTGACGACGAACTGTTCGTCTCTCACCATCATTTCCCCCCGAATATCGCGAGAAGGAGGAGAAGCACCGCGAGAATGCCCCACCGCCAGGTTTCGTTCTGCAGGCAGGCGGACGCATGCCACTTCGCCCTCGCCCGCCTGGCCCCGTCCTCGATCCGCCGCTTCATGCCCGAACCTTCATGCTGGTTTGAAATGCCGCCGCCATGCCGCTAGGCTTCCCGCGAGGGAGCCGACATGACCACTTGCCCGGAATGCGGATGCGACCTCTCGGACGCGCCGCCCGTCGAAACCGAAGAAGAAGACCATTGCTTCGACGCGATGGAGAACGTCTGGCACGACTGGAAAGTCGTCCGCGCGTTCTGTCATCGCTGCGTGAAGATGGTCGAACTGTCGCGGAGCTACATGGGTTCCCGCGACCGCCCGAAAACGCCGAGCTAGGCCGTGATCGCGGCCTTCCACAGCGCCGCGGCCGCCGTCCGGCCTGCCGCATTGAAATGCGTCTGCGTCGAGTCTCGATAGGTGTTGTTCAGCGTGTCGAGATCAGGCCCGGCGAAGATATCGACATTGTCAACCACGGCTGCTTGCGCGGCCCTTACGGCGGACGCTCCGCCGGGCTGACTTCCGTTCACCCAGGTCTCCTTCGCCACATACATCGGCGCGGCGATGCCCTCGGCGCGGAAGGCTGCAAGGATGCCCTCAAGCTGGCCTTCGCAGGTCGATTGCGAGGTTCCGGTGAAGGCGTCGTTCTCGCCGCCCGAATAGAGGATGTGTGTCGCTTCAAGCCCCGCCGCTTCCAGGCGCCGCGCCATGACGGTGATCCGCTCTGCCGCGGCGGTCAGCCAGACATTGAAGGCGCTCGCGCCAAGCGCCATCGGGGCGAGGATCACACGCTCGTAAACCTCGTCATCGATCAGGCCATCCGCCATTTCCGGGAAGAGATTGCCGAGCGTGCCGTCGCAACCGAGAAGCGGCCCCGAACCGCACTGATAGACACCGCCGTCAAAGATGTTGAAGTTCTCGACCTTCGCGTTCGACGGCGTGTAGGGCGATGCGTCGTTCTGCCAGTTACCGGCGAGAGACTGGCCGAGTGTGACGATCACCGCCGTGCCCTCGCCCGGCGTTAGGGCTGGGGATACCTGCGTTCTGGCCGCGCGGTTATCAAAACCCCGTCCGTAGAGGTGGCGATATGTAAGGCGGTACGGGTCGCGATCCGAGCCTGCACTGAACATCAATTCAACACCTCGCCGCTGACGCCATAGGTGGAAAGTCCAAACCACGTTTGGTTATCTGCGCCGCCACCATATTCGACAGCCGCGAGGAAGTGCCTGCCTTCACCCGGGAACCCGCGATAGACGGCAAAAGGATACCTCGTGCCGGCGCTCGAAGCCTGTTCACCGCCCGCAAAGGTAGCATCGCTTCCATCGCCGCGATCAAGGCCGATGGAGAAAACGACAGTGCGAAGCGTGGCTCCGCTGCCGAGCACTGCCCCCTTGGCTTCAGCCGTGACCTGCCGCCCCGGCACCGCGCTCACGAAGTCGATCCGGTTCGCAGAGCTGTTGTTCATGTAGCGGTAGGCAGCGGTCGCATATGCCCAGCCTGAGGTTGCCTCCACCACCTTCATCGACCGCGGCATGGCATTGTAGACGTTGCTCACGAAGCGCTTGGTGATGCTGTCTTCCGTCTGGCCCGCCGTGCCGATGGTGCGGATCGTACCGACGAGCTTGGCGAGACCGGCCGCGACCACGGTCGTCGTGCCGCCATTCCGCAGCGTGATCGACACCGCGTTCACCAGCGAGCCGTCGAGCAATTCAACTTCGGTTGTTGCCGCACCCGTGCCCCGAGACGTATCGCTCGACCACGCCGGTCCCGTGCCGATCTTCAGCGTCCCCGCCGTTGCATCCCAGTAGATGAACACATCGTAATTCGTGTTCGCGGCATGGTTCGGGTTGTTCAGCGTCAGCGTCAGCTCGGAAAAGCTGCGCCGCACCCATTTCGAGCCGTCATAGATCGACTGCTCATTGCCATTGCAGGGCGTGAAATAAACCGCCGTCGCGGAGGTCACGTCGCTTTCGGTAACGGCCACGCCCGAGGTAAGCGTCAGGCGGCCAGCATTTGCGATCGTCGAAGGCTCTTTGTTCGTAGTGATGTAGTAGTTCGATCCGTTCGATATGATTGGACCACCCTCACCTGCCGACATGGTGTAGTTCGATCCCACGTTGACACCGTTGACCGCCAAATTGCCGGCGGCGGCGGAGAGAACAGTGCCTTCGTGGCGGCTGTAGATTTCACAAAACCACCCGTTGCCCGCCGTGGCGGGCGGCAGCAGCGTCACAGTCTTGCCGGCGGCGGCGGAGATCAGCAGATCGCCCCGGTTGCTCGCAAGCACTGCGTAGTTGTCTGAGAAAGCGCTAAACGTCATTCGCGCAGGTATCGCGGTGACAACGCGCCAGTTCGCCCCATCGAAGCGAAAAATGTAGGGCTGCCCCTGAACAATATCGCGATTAATCAGAACGGCACCGGCAGCAGACTTCAACGCATCCACGGTCCCGTTGACCGTCAGGGTGCAGCCCCCGGACGGGCTGTCGTGGTTCGCCTCAGCGAGGAACATCATGCCCTCATAGGGCGCGGCAGGCGTGCGCGAAAGCGTCACGGTATAGGCGCCGCCGGACCCGCCGAGCACAAGGTTGCTGTCGAGGTTCTCGGCAACCGTGCGGTAGTCATCCGATGTCGCGACAAGCTGCACGATCTTCGTGCCCGGATCGAAATCGACACGGCTGCCGGTCGACGAAGCAAGGATGCGCCCGCGCGTCAGCGTGCCGCTGGAAAAGACGCTCTCGCAAAGCTCCCATTGCGCCGGGGCGTTCGGATTGTCGACGATGAGGATCGAGCAGGGATCCGAGTTCGCCAGCACATCCGCGAAACCGATGAACCCGTCCGGCGTCTCGCCGAGCGTCAGCGTTCCCGTGCCTTCGGTCGTGGTCGTGCCGCGAACCATGTCGGCATATTTCTTCATCACAGAGACTCCTCGATCTCGAATACCTTGGAGAAAATGTCGAAATGCGTGTGCCGGATCGCCGTGGACTGCCTCAGCGTGCCGATGATCGTTTCGCGCGGCGCGTCGTCCGGATCGATGATCGCAAGCACCTGCCGCGAGATGCCCGCGATGCGCTGCATTTCCCTTATCGCCGCCGCTTCGGCAGGGCCGAGCCGCTCAAGCGCAAAGGCAACGACCCGCTGGCGCGGTCCTTCGTCGATGAAGTTCGTGCCGGATCGCTTCGCCTTGGTGACGCTGCTCAGGTCGTTCCAGTAATCCTGTGGGTCGTAGGAAATGTTGATCTCGGGCGACCATGCCGGACCCGCCCATGCGAGGCCGGTATCGATGTAATCGACGCCGGAACCGTCATACTGAAAGCGCCATGTCCGCAGCGTGCGCTCCACTGACGGCCGCCAGACGTGGTAGCCGTACCCATCCGCAAGGCCGAAGGAGACCGCGCCGCTGTCATCGACTGCGCCCGCACCCGGCGTTCCGCCGTCCGCGTCGAGCAGGTGCTGCACCGTGCCGGACGGAAAGTCCGAATCCCTCGGAAACCTGAGCGCAAAAACACCGCACGCGACATCGCTGCCGAAATCGGCCTGCGCCCATGCGTCCAGCGTTTCGGTGCGCCAGCGCTTGCCGATGCGAGGATCTGCGAGGTTGGATGGCGGAAGCGTTCCCGCCGCCACGCTGGCGCTCAGCGTCGCCGGAACCTCGCGGACCCAGTTTTGCCAACTCAGAATGATGTTTGCCATTTCAGCCCCAGATCCGAAGGCGGACGCGATCGCGGTCGCTGTCGATCCGCGCGCCGATGACGAGCCAGTTGCGGCGGACCTGAAGCCCGTACCTGGGCCAGGCGAGGCTCAGAACCTCGCCAAGATCGATCAGGTAGCCGCGACGGAAGAGATCGACGCGAAAGATCCTGCGCACCGCGCCATGAAGCGACATCTGCTCGGCTGCGACGGCGGCGGCGTCAGCTTCGTCTCGCAGAAGCGACGGATAGACCGCCGGGTTCAGCGCTTCGGGCTGGCGCGCGAGGATGTTCTGGCTCTCCACCGCGCTGCCTGTGACGCGCTGGGCTTCGGCGAGGAACTGCTTTCTGGCGTCGGTCACTTCACCGATGTCTTCGCCGCGCTGAACGGTCCAGTTGCGCGCATAACCGACAGGATTGCGCCAACGGATGCGCGGCCGCTCTTCCGGCCACAGGTCGATGATGTCTTCGGCATCGATCACATGCTGCGCGCCGACCGTGGTCGGATCGACCAGCTTGCCCGCGCGGAGAAGTCCGAACTGGCTGACATCCCAATAGGCCCCGACGCTTCCCAGTAACTCACCGAGCGCTTCGGTGCCGGTCTTCCTGGCTGCCTCCTCCGGCGATATGTAGAGCCCGACCTTGTAGGCCGGCAGCCGCACGAAAGACGGCCTGTTGATGTTCGCGGCCGTCACGTCGCCATTCAGCGTCGCGATCCGCCATGCGACATCGGGCAAAAGATCGACATAGGTTCCGCCGGTCTTGTCGCCCTTCACGTCCGCCGTGATGAGGCCAGCAGGCGACGAACCCAGCCGGAAGATGCCGAGCGCGTCGCAGGTGATGAACTTGCCTGCGTCGATGGACGCGCCGGTGAGCGCGTCGTAATCCGCGACATCGCCGCCCGTGCCGACGCTCGTGTCCCGCGGAAGCTCGACCGCGCGGTCGTAGACCGCCGTCACCCCCTCCGCCTGGCCCCGGTGATACTGGAACACGAGGCTCGTCGGATCGATCATCTGCGGCGTGACGTTCGGATTTTCGCCGACGCAGAACGGCTTGTGCTTCCCTTCGAGCTCCTCATTGCCATCGAGCCCGCCGGTTCCGGCATAGGTCTGCCGCTGCAAGATGCGGTCGAGAGGCAGCGCCCGGTCACGGACCGACACCTTGATTGCCGTGTCGGACGCCTCGATCTGGTCGCCGAGCACGCGGGCAATGGTCTGGAAGTCGCTGTAGCGCGCCTTGTAAGGACCGTAGAGCACGCGGATTTCCCGTCCGTCCACCGCGATCTGCGCTGCCACATCGTCAAGCGCGCCGTCGCCGTTGTGGAGCTGGATGAAGCCATACTGTCGGGCAGCCCGCCGCGGTTCCTCCGGAAAGAGCGGCAGGTTGCGGTCGATCACGAGCGGCACGTCGATCCGTTCGTCGTATGGGATGTTCGGCTTGACCGCATCGTCCGGCTTGCCGGTCCACTGCCGGTCCGAATAGAACTCTTCGAACTCCGCTCCATCCACTTCGTCGCCGGGTGACGGCGCCGCGATAGGAAGCTCGCCGATGGACCGCATCGCGCCGCCCGACGTGAAGCGGGCAGAGCCCGCCTCGATCATCTTCATCTCGATCAGGTATTGACCCGCGCCATCGGCGCTCAGCGCGAGGTCGAAGAAGGCGAGCGGAACCGTAATGATCGTCGTCTCGCCAACCGCGAGATCGATCCCGATGCCAGAGACATCGACATCCGCGCCGCCGACGCCCGGCGCATCGCCAAGTGCAAGCGCGATCCCGATGCCGCCGAGATCGACGGTACCGCCACCCGACACTGCGAGATCGCCAAGCGCGACGGTGAAGCCTATACCGCTCAGATAGGCCGTGACGCCGCCCGAATATGGTGAGGCAATCGGCAGGAAGCCGATCGGATGTTCGCCGATGCTCACTCAGGCCGCCTGTCAGGCCGGATCCTGGAGACGCAGGGCGGCGTTTGCCGCATCCGCCTCGGGCGCCCGGACGCGGAACGGGCCGCCGTCCGATGACCGGTCGGAACCGAAATCGAAGACCGCCACCGCCTTGTTCGACTTGCTCGAATTGTAGAGCAGCGCGGCGCGCGCGGTGATCGTCGAGCCCTCCCAAACGACATCGTCGAAATCGATAAACACCGTCCGGCCGTCGCCGCTATCAACGGTCGGGCCGTTGATCGTCACTTCCGCGCCGCCGGCAGTGTAGCCAGCGCCCTCGACCTCGTTCGTGGCCGAATAGGCGGTGGTGGCGTTACCGAGTTCAGCGAGGCTCGTGTAGAGCGCCATCTTGAACGTGTCGTTTGCGAAGTCGTGAACGCCCTGCAGGAGTTCGGACCGGAAAGTCGTCGTTTCGCCCTGAACAATCGTCATCTTGCCCTCTTACGCTGCAATCTTCCGGCCCAGCATTTCGATCTCGCGCTCGAAGCTCTCGCGCATGGCCTCGATCGCTTCCTTGAGTTCTTCCAGCTTCGCGATGTTCTCCCTGCCCGCCTCCCGCTGGCCGGCCTCGATCTGCTGAAGAATGAAAGCGTCCGAGGTGATGGTCTGACCGAGGCTCGCCAGGTCTTCGCGGATCCTCGTTTCGACGTCTGCAAAGGCAGGCGAGCTCGAGAACCGCTCCTGCGTAAGGCCAAGCAGAGTTTCGGCGCTCTGCGTAAGCGCTTGCGTCTTGCCGATATCGCCGCCCCGCACGGCCGAGAGAAGATCTTCGTATTGCCGCGACGCTTCATCGATCTTCTGCATCGGGTTGAGGCTCGATGCGTCGGAAAGAAGCTGCTTGTCGAGAAAACCGGACAGCGCCGATGCCGCATCCATGCTCTGCTGGTAGAACGGCAACTGCGACGCCGCGTTGTCGTTCGCGACGTTGCGCGCCGCCTCCGCGATGCTCTCGTCGAAGTTCTTCAGGCTTTCGATGACCTGCCGGTCAAGAAGCCGTGAAAGCTCATTGAACTGCTTGGCTGTAATGATCTCGGCATCGAGAAGCGCCTGAGCGTTCTGGATCTGCGACTGCCGGTCGATTTCGAGCTGCATGGAGAGCAGGCCGCGCTGGTCGCCATCGAGCGACATGCGCATCTGGTTGAGACCCATCGCGAAGGCCATGCGCTGCTCGCCGCGAGCGCGGTAAATCTCGTCACGCTCGCGCTTGCGGGCTGCAATGGCATCGTCGGTCGCAACGCCCAGGTCTTTCGCCTGCGCGATCATCGCGCCCCACTTCTCGTTCACCGCGTCGATCATGTCGGAGACGCTCGTCATCTGAGGCTCCGTCTCCTCGACGGCCTGCTTGAAGCGGTAGACCCAGTCCAGTCGCTCGACGAGCTTCTCCGGGTTGTGGCTCTTCTTGATCACCGCCCGGTAATCGGCGTCGATGCCTTCGAGGCTTCGCGCGTACTCGCGGATGAGCCAGTTCATCGCATCTTCCGGATCGGAGAAGCTACCCATCTTGCCGAGTTTTTTGGCATTGAAGAGGTTGATGTCCTCCGCGCCGAGGCCGACCTGGAAGCCGTCACGCTCGCCCGCAACAACAAAAGCGCCGGGTGCACCCGTGCCGCCCGTCATTTCCTCCAGTTGCGCTGCGATCTGCAGGAACGCATCCGACATGGCGGTCGCAGCGTCTATCGTGCCCTGGCTGCGCTCCGAGGGGTCGAAGATCGGCTTGCCAGCGCTGCCGGTCGCGGTGTCGATCAGAACCTGCGCATAGTTGTTGCTGGGCTTCCGCTCGAACAGGCCGCCCGCGATCGTTCCAACAAGACCGCCGACGATTGCACCGATGGGGCCGAGCGCCGCGCCGCCGAGACCGAGCGCAGAACCGATGGAAGTTCCGACAGCCGAGGTCGCGAGCATCGACCCGCCGATGCCACCAAGCGTCGAAAGCCCCATGTCGATCAGGCCGTTGCCGGACCCGAAGCCGAGCAGGCCGCCGAGCATCCCGCCGATGCCGCCATAGCCGATATTGCCGAGCGCGTTCGAGAAGCTGCCGCCGAGGCCGGTCAGCATCGTGCCGCCCTTCGGCATGGCCTGGCTCAGTCCGAGCATCTGGCCGATACCGGAGTTCGAAATGCTCATGCCGACGCCAGTCAGGAAGGACGAATGCAGCCCGCCATTGATGAGACTGCCGAGGCCGGACATCATTCCCATTGAACCGGCGCCTCCAGCGGCGCCGCCGATACCGGCAACCCCAACCGAACTGGCCCCTCCAGCCATTCCGGCAATGCCGCCGATGATCGGCGCAATGATGGGCCTGAAAATCATCGCCGCCGCGATTTCCGCCGCTACACGCTTCGCTACATTCTTCAGGCTCTCGAAAAGGTCCTTGCCCTCGAATATCGCGTCCGCAAGCGCATCCTGGATGTTCTCCGCCGCGTTCTCCCAGATACGAGCAACTTCCTTCGCCTGTTTTTCTGCCTCTTTCTGAAGCTCCTTGTGCTCCTCCAGTTGCCGGTTGAGATCCGCCTGCTTGCCGAAGACTTCATCGAGGCGCTTCGATTGTTCATCGGTAAGATCGCCAAGCCTGCGCTCCCATTCCGCGCGCGCCTCGAGCAGCGGGTTCAATTCCTTCTGGCCGTCGATTTCCCGCTGCAGGCTTTCGTTCTTGAGTTCCTGCTTGGCGATGAAATCGTCGAAGGCCTGCTGCTGGCGCTCGATTTCCTTGCGGTAGCGCTCCGCCTCCTTCGTGTTGTCCTTGTAGGAATCCGAGAGATTGTCGATCTTGCCTTGCTGATCGACCAAGCGCTCCGCCAGTTTCCTGGCCTGATCTTCGGTCCCAGCAAAACCGTTGCCCATGATCTCGATTGTCTTCGAAACAATCGCCGCCTCGCGCTCGCTCTTTCCCCAAGCCGCAATGAGCTTCTCGTTCTGCTCGATCTGCGCGTCGTATTCCGTGTTGAGGCCGGAAAGGTGATCGCGCAACTGATCGATCTGCGACATCGTGACGTCGAGATCGCCACCCGCTAGAGCGATTGCCTCTTGAGCTTCCTTTATGTCGGCTCGCAGGCGGCCAGCTACGGTTTGTGTGCCCTCTATGAACGCCGAAGATTGTGTCGCTGCAAGTTCCGCCTCGCGCACCTTCAGGATCGCTTCAGCTTCCTGAAGCGCGATGCGAGCGTTTGCCGCGCGGGCCTCGGCCTCCCGGATTGTCTCAATCGTCACCTTGCGGCTGAGGTCGAGCGATCCGTCCAGAACCTTGTTGAGCGCATCTTGCGCATCAAGCATCCGGTCCGTCGCCTCGGCGGCGCTGTCTGTCGCATCGCCCGCGCCCCAAAGGCTGGTCGCAAGCGCGCCGGCAACAGCACCGGCGGCACCCAGAACAGCACCCCACGGCCCGAACATCGAAATAAGCTGCGTGCCTTGCTGGATGAAAGGACGCAGCACGCCCTGCCCCGAGGACACCTGAACCGCGAAGTCGCCGATCTGGTAACCGGCATTCTGGACCGCAATACCCATGTTGCGGCTTGACGACGTGGCGGCACTCAGCCGCCGCGACGCACCGTCCGCAGCAGCGCCTACATTGTTCCAGTTGCTCGCGACGCGATCTTGCGCAACTGTGAGACCGCCAGCCTTCGCAACACCTTGTTCGTATTGCGTATTGAGGCGGGCCTGCAGTTGTGCCGCACGCTCAGTCGATACGGCGCCCTTATCGAGCGCCCGCTGAACCTTGAGTGTGTCCTGCTCGTACCGCCGCAGCGCTCTGGCCGCTGGATCGAGCTTGCCCTCAAGTCGAGCAAAGCTGTCGGCGGCACGCTTCGTCGCACGGTCCATCTCGCCCGTCGACGCTTCAACGACACGGCCAGCATCGCGCATGTTCTGCTCGAAGCGGTCCAGTTCCGCCTTGATGCTTACGCTGAGGCCGATTTCATCGAGCGCCATTCGTCACGCCTTCCTTGCCGCGCGCATCGCCGCGCGGATCTTGTCGGAGACTTCCTGTGGAGACGGGTCTTGCGGGGCGGGTTTGCCGGAACCGAACGGTGACGTGATTTTCACGAAATCGATCTTTCCCTTGACCGCCAGAAGAAGGAATGGGATGGGAGTGGCCATCGCCTGATCGTGCGACCAGCCGAGCCACCCCGTCGCTTTCGCGTAGAGGTCATCCCACCACTCTTCCAGCGTTATCCGTTTCCCTCGGCTTCCTTCTTCGCTTCGGGCCTGGGCTCGTCATCCTCCTTCGGCTTGCCGCCCCGGAAGAGGAGAATGAAGTAATTCGAGAGCCCGGTTTGGTAGTTCTTGCGATCTTCGCGCCACACGGCCTCGGAAAAGGCGTCGGCTTCTTCCTGATCCTTGAACGTCAGGTCCGCGCCAGCCGCGATCACAGCGGCGGTCATATCGATATCCATGTCGCTTGAGCGGCGATAGGCGGAGAGGAGACCTCCGCCAGCCGAGGTGATCTTGCGCACGGCGGCAAGCGTCGGCTTTAGCGTATAGGTCTTGCCGCCGATGCTGACGGTGGGGAATGCTGTGGAGAGAACGGCTTTCGCCATGTCGGGATTTCCTTTCGGGAGACTTCGGGGAATTCGGGTGTGGGGCGGCCGACCCCCGAAAAAATCAGCCGCCCCGTGCTCGCGCGAGCGACTAGACCGCCTCGACTTCCACCGGGACGGAATTGATGCCGAGCTGCATGTTGCGGCGGACCATGTTGTTGGGCTGAACGCCGGCAAGCGGGTTCGCCATGACCTTGGCGCGGAAGAAGAACGTCGTCGGGCTTGACGGGGAGCCGGACCCGGCGTCGTCCAGCGTGATCTTGAACGCGTAGTCGCTATCAGAATCGAGCGAGGTGGCGACGGCGGTCTGCCCGGTATCGGCCGCATCGTAGTCGTAGACGACAGTCGGATTGCCTGCGGACTTCTGACCTTTGAACATCTTGGTCAGACGGTCGCCGAGCTGGTCCGTATTCACGGGCTGGAACGTGATGCCGAAGCCGCCGATATCGACGACCTTGCCGATTTCCTGATAGCTGAGGGCTTCATACGCGGTCTGCGTATTTGCCACTGCATTGGCCGGGCCGATGTAAATCTTCGCGCCCGCTCCGGTGGTCTCTGCCATGATGGCTCTCCTTGCATGAAAAAAGCCGCCCCGGATGGAGCGGCTTCGATAAACCCCGAGGCGGGGATAGGTGTCAGGCCTCTCTCAGGCCTTGCTGGATCGCTTCCGCGACCAGGCGGCGGACCTCGTCGATATTGCCCTCCAGCGCGCGCTCGCGGATGCGAAGCGCCGGGCGGCTCGGAACGGTCATCGTATGTCGCGTGCGCGTACCGTCGCCTTTCCGGCGCCAGTAATTCACCTCGCCACCCTTGGTGCCGCCGTCGAGAAACCGGAACCAGAAATAATCGCTTTCAAGGTCGCGCGTCGGCAGGCCGATACGCGCCTCGAGGCCGCCCTCGACTATCGCTATCGTCAAGCCGTCCTGCGCGTGAGCACCGGGGTTCACAGGATCGCGGGGCGTGAGCCGCTTCATGTCCTCCAGCACGATCCCGGCGGATTGAAGGATGGCATCCTCCACCCTCTCGCGGACGGCTTGCGGCATGCGGTTCATCTTCGCAACCAACTCGCGTGCGCCGGTTACTGTCACGTGTTCACCCTGACTTCCAGCGTCATCAATCCGGTATAGGTTTCGTCCGCGATGTCCTTCTGGGTCCGCTCGGTCGTGACGACGAGGCTGACGGTACGACCTACCGAGAGGGCAAGCTTTTTGTTCTGCAGCGCGGCCTTGATCGACGCCATGATCTGCAGCACTTCGCGCTGCCCCCTCACCTTCGACCAGACCGAGAGATAGACCCGGATGCGCTCGCGTTGCGTCACAAGCAACTGCTCGTCCATCGCCATCTGCGCGTCGACGACGACATAAGGAAAGGCCGCATCCGCAGGCACGGCGTCATAGACCTTCCACGATCCGGATACCGCCTCGACGGCGTTGTAGATCGCAACATGGAGCGGCCAACTGCTCATATGACCCCTGCTTCCGCCTCGATCATGCGATAGAGACCGCGCCCCATCTGGGGCTGCGTCTTGATATCGAGCGTCAGGCCCCGCCAGACGAGCTTGTAATTCGTGGTGAGCGTGGCCCAGACCCCGGCGTTATGCGACGTAATCCGGTAGGTCTGAACGCCCTTCTCGCGATCCGCGATGATCCGCTCCTGACCCGTCACCTGCTCGACTTTCGCCCAGACGGTCGCGACCGTCGTTTCCGTCACGGTCAATTCTCCACCCACACCGGGCGTCTCCGTGATCTGCACCACCGCCACGCGCTCATCCATCGCGCCAGCGCCGATATCCCGTGAAGCGCGCTCCATCAGTAAACCAGCCGGTAGGGCGCCAGCAGGCGGATGACGGCCGGGTTTTCATGCACCTCGAAATCGACGGACTGCGCGGCGCGGTGCCGATAGGCATCCTCGACAAGCAGCAGCCCGGCGGCGCGGATCGGTGCCGGTACGCTTTCGGCGGCAGCGCCATAGCCGCAGACGAAGGTTACCGTCACGGCCTCAGGATGCTCATATGTCGAGGGCCAGGAAGAGCCGGAGGTGAGCTTCACATAACCCCTGCCCGCATCTCCGCCCTGAACTACCACATAGGCGCCAGACGCCAATGTCTGCGTGTCGCCGTCCGCATCCTTGTAGGTGATGGACGAGACGCTCTGGAGCGGCGGTACGGGAAGGACAATCTTGTCCTCGCATGGAAACCCCGTGAGCTTCATCGTCCACGTCTGGGTGATCAGCGCCCGGCCGAGGATGCCTGCAACGCCGTCGAGATGCGCCTGCGCCCCATCGCGATAGAGGTCGATCAAGGTTTTGTCTTCCGGCTCTGCCGGGCTACCGGAGAGCGGTACGCGCAGGTGATCCCACACGCTCGCATCGTCCAGAAAATCGGCCGCGGGTGGCGTCGTGAGCGTCAAGGTGTAGTTCACCGAAGCTCTCCGACGTTACGCGGTTTCGTCTGTGGCGTGCCGACGGCGGCGGCGCGTCTCAGGCTGTTCGTCCGGCGTCTCCGTTGCCAGATCCTCGGCATTTTCGAACACTTCCACCGGCGCGGCCCTGCGGTTCCACGCCTCGATATCGGCGCGGCTCCACGTTCCGTCCTTGCTGGGCTTTGGGAAGCCTTCTTCTGCCATCTTCCGTTCCAGCGTGGAATTGCCCATGCCGGTCAGGGCGCGGACGTCATATCGCGTGAGCGTGGTTTTCATCGTCGATCCTTTCCGCCCATGCCGGGCGTCCGAGCAATTCGGCCGTCATGCCGCTTGTCGATGTGGCGAAGCCCTTGAGTTCCGGCACCACGTCTCTCAGGCCCGCATCCATGTTGCGCCGCCCCGCCTCGCGCACCCCAGCACCCCAGTCATGTTTTGGGCCGCGATTGTCGGCATAGGCTCCGCGACCCGCGTCGTAAGGCCCGCGGTGAGGACACCCCACCAGCACGACGCGCTCGAACCCCATGAGCCGGGCGGCCAGCGCCGCGCAGACACCGGAGCCGACATGCTTTCGATAGGCCTTGGGCCACATGATGAGCCCAACCTCCCGCGCATAGTCCGTCTCGAATTCCAGCGGCGTGGTGTGAAGCTCGAAGCGCCGCCTTCCCCAATGCCTTTCGATATCGGGCGCGATGCGCTCCACAAGCATTCTGGCGTGATTGCCGAACAGGATGTCCGGCTCCGCGACAAGGCCGCCCCAGTTCACCCCGATCACGCCGGCGTGAGGTTCGTGCCGTGACGCCAGGGCATATTCCTCGCGCACCGTTGAGCCGGACCCGACGATGAGAGCGGTTTTCATCGCAGCTCAAGATATTCGTGGAAGGTCATTCGATAGGCGGTCGGACCTCTCCATCGGCGCTCCGTACTGGTTATCGCACAAACCTCTTCGCAAGCAGGGACGTCTTCGCCTTCGATATCGAAGATGAATACGTTTTGCGCAGGATCAAAGACGCCTGCCGTCACCGTCACCTCATGCTCCGCAGCGCCAAAAACTAGTTCTGCCAGAATTTCTGCCGAGACCCTTACCTTGGCCATAAGGCTTCCTCCAATGTCATGCGCGGAAACATCGTCAGCGCCGTTTCACGTGTAGCATTCACGATTTCAAGCCCCGTCCCGGCGATGCTGGCCGGAACCGTAGCCCAATTCTCCAGCCATGACTGGAACGTGTAGATCGTCGGATTGTTGAGCCCGTCGCCGTGCTCGCCGTGCCAGTGAGATTTTCCAGCAGGGGCTTGCACGTCGAAGCCCAGAAGGACGATCCGCCGCGCGCCTAGATGAAGCGCAAGGTTCGCTGCCTGGTACCCGCTGCTGGCCCCGGTGTGGATGGACGGCGGCTTGAGACAGAAGCCCAGACCCCGCCCCAGATCGGCCACAGTGCCGATGGACGGAACGCGGGTGAGCCCGTAGGTAAGCGCCGCCTTCCGGTCCTGCGTGAACCGAAGCCCTGCGAACGTGTGGGCGTCGGGGTGCTTGTCCCACCACTTCCCGTCGCAGGCATAGAGCATGTCAGCCCACGGTGCGGCGCGGAACGTGGTATTCGTGACGATCAGCCGCCCTTCTTGCGGCCGCGCCTCTTTCCAAAGCCGGACGGCCTCGAGGTCGCCTCTTGTGAGGCTGGGGCCGCTTGCGGCGATGACGACGGTTGATCCTCGCCAGCTTCCGATCCAGTCGGCTCGGGCTGGCTCTCCGCTTCCCCCGGCTCGTTTTCCTCCGCCGTCACTTCCGGCTCGGGCTCGACCGCTTCCGCCGCATTCACCTCGACCGCAGCTTTGCGACGCAGCCAGCGCCGTGCCGAAGCGGGAGCGAGGTCGTATTCTTCGCCAGCGGAAAAGGAACGGATGACGCGACCAGCGCCATCCGTCACTTCGCGGTCCTCAATGAACCGGACCTTCATCAGTTCACAATTTCATCAACCGACGCGAGGTCGTTATCCGACGCCGGGCCGTACTTCGGGAAGAAGCCCTGCACGAGGGCGCCGAAGTCCGCCGCCGCCGCATCGGGCGAGGCGCTGTCGGCAATCGTGACCGAAAGCCGCGCCCAGCGATAGCCGTTGGCGATGTCGAGATCATCGGCACGCAGGTTGATGAGAACCTGCTTGTCGCTGTCCGCGGTGGTCAGCGTCGTGATCGATGTGCCGGAAACATCCTTCGGCGTGCCGCCGGAAGTCGTGGCCTGCTCGAACTTCGCCGTGATCGAAACCGATGCCGCAACCGTGCCCGCCATCAGCGTGGCAAGGGCGCATTCGAACTTGCTCATGTCGAACCAGTCCGAAGTCTGCGGGGTTCCATCCGCCGCCGCGTAGGCGTCGGGATCGATGGTGGCGACGACTGCGGCCACCTCGGAAGGCTTCTGATTAACCATTGTGGTTTCCTTTCAGAATGACGGTGAAAGCGGCCCCGAAGGGCCGCTCAGGTGGCGGGGGATCAGCCGGCGCGAGCCGCGAGCGCGACCGCGAAGGACAGCGTGTTGCTGCCGTTCTGGCGGTCGATTGCGGTGCTCCACATCGGCTGGCCCGCAACGCGGAAGATGAAGCGGAACGCCTGGAGCGCCTGGTCGAAATAGAGATGCATCGACACATCGGTCTGGACGTCCTGACCGGCCTTCGTGAGGGCCATGTACTGCGTCAGATCGACGAGCGTGATATCGCCCACATCGCCCACAGTCGGGCTGGCTTCTACCGGCACAACGGGACGGTTCATCAGCGTTCCGTAGGGCGCGGCGGACAGGCCGCCCGGCGGCAGATAGGCCGGAACCGCCGTACCAGAGGTGCCGAACTGCATCTTCATGAGCTGCGGCTCGACGTCCTGGTTCACGAGCCAGACCGCGTTGCGGCGGCAAGGCGCATAGAGGCGGCCCCACATGTTCACGATGTTGTTGTAGACCACGGTATCGGCCGCCTGACCGGATTCGGCATCGACGGTGATCAGCGCCCCGGAGTTCAGGATGCCGAGCGGCTGGCCGGCGCCCGTGCCGGACAGGATCGCCGTGTTGAGCGCCGCCGTCATCTTCTGCGGAGCCCAAGCGCGAAGCCACGATTCCATGCCCGGCGCGTCGTCGAGCAGTTCCTCGGTCATCGGCACCATCGCCATGAGCTTGTTGAGGCGGATCGTGTCGGTCTTGAGGACCGGCTTGCTCGCCGAAACCGCATCGGCCTCGCCTTCCCAGTAGACGCGCACACCGTTGGACGACCAAGGCGTGTCCTCGTTCTTCGGGAGGGTGATCGAGTTGGCGGCGGTCTGGATGCTGGCGCAGCGGGCAAGCAGGCTGTCTTCGCCCATCACCTTGCCCCAGATTTCCCGGCGCCACTCGGTCGGGACGGCAAAGCCGCCATCGGCGCCAGTGCCTTCGTTGCCGTAGGTCGTGGCAACGGCCTTGAGGCGGTCATCGTGCGGGTTGCGGCTGTCGCGCTCGCCGCGGACCGTCATGGCGAACTCGCCGAAGTTCTTGAATCCGAACTTCGGATCGTCCTGCATCTTCGTTTCGACGCGGTTGCTGCCGCCACGGTTCTTCGGTTCCGGCGAGGTCGCGCGGCCCCGGCTCTGCGGCTTGAACGTCTCAAGTGCCGAGATCTTCGCCCGGAGCTTTTCGACCTTCGCGGCGTTGGCCACGATCGTCTCGTTTTCCTCGTCGGACAGGTCGCGGTCTTCTTCGTCGGCGAGGGCAATCAGCGCCTCCGCCTCGGTCGTCAGCTCCTCGGCCTGCGCACGCAGGTCTTCGATATCACCGGCCTTGGCGAAGATCACACCCGCCGGGATATTCGCGTCGCTCACATGAGCCTTTCGCATTGGACTTCTCCTGAAATGAAAAAGGCACCCGTCTTGGGTGCCTTCCTGTGGTTGCCCGGTAGGGGCGGTTACCGGCGGGGGGCCGGATTCTTCATGCCGTCGATCAACCTCAGCGCTGCTGCGGCGCGAGGCCGGAGTTTTGACGGCAGGTTCTTGAATACTTCGGGGTGCTGGACGCAGGCCGCGACCTTCATCGGTTCGGAAAGCGTGTCGGCAAAGCCAAGCGACTTAGCGACGCTTGCCTCCATCCACGTTTCCTCGTCCATCATCTGACGGACCTTCTTGTACGGCTGGCCGGAACGCTTGGCATAGGTATTCGCCATCGTCTCGTTGACCTGGTCCATCGTGTCGGCGCGGGCGCGGAGGTCCGACGCGCGGCCACGAACCGCCCCCCAAGCCTCGTGGATCATCATGAAGCTGCCTTCGGCCATGACGATTTCATCCCCTGCCATTGCGATGAGGGATGCAGCCGAAGCCGCAAGACCGTCGACATAGACCGTGACCTTGGCCGAATGAGCGGCGAGCAAAGAGTAGATCGTGCGGCCCTGAAACGCGTCGCCGCCGTCCGAATTGATGTGAACGTCGAGCTGTGTCACCGCGCCGAGCTTCTTGAGCTCCTTGGCGAAAAAATCGGCCGTGATGCCGTCCTCGAAGAACCCGTCACCGCCGATGATGCCGTAAATGTCGATCTGGCCCGTCTTGCCGCGCGCCACCATGCGCAGCGAGCTAGTCGCTTCGTTCGCCATGTCATATTTTCCTGTCGATCAGCGCGAAGCGGGGCGCTTCGGCTTGGGGTCTTCGGAGGTCTTTTCCGGGGCGCGGCCGAAGAGGCTCATCAGGTTCGTGAACAGTCCATCGAACCGGCTGTTCATCCGCGCTTCCACTTCCGCGATCGCGGACGGGACTGCATAGGCAACCTGACGATCCACGATCTGCGCCGCGACGCGCGCGACTTCATTCTCGTCGACCACGCCGGGCAAACCGGGCTCGCCCTGCGGACCTTGTGCGCCGTCCTTGCCGCTTTCGCCACGGACTGTCCCGAGCAAAAGCGTCGATCCGTCGGTGAGAGAAAGGGAAAGGCTTCCAGTCTCGTCGATGACCGCTGCCTTTATGGACACACCATCCGCACCATCCTTGCCGTCCACTCCGTCGCGGCCGTCCTGACCGCGCGGACCGACAGCATGCCCAGCCTCAATGATCTCGCCGGAACTCAACATGATCGAAAGCGTGCCATCGGATTCGATGCTCGCGGCTTTCACTGAAACGCCGTCCTGCCCGTCGCGGCCATTGATGCCGTCTTTCCCGTCCTGTCCGTTGATGCCGTCGCGGCCGTCCTTGCCGTCCATACCGTCGCGGCCGCGCACGACCCCGACGTTGACGATGCTGCCATCCGTCATGGTGAACAGGAGCTCACCACGCTCATTTTGCGTCGCGGTGGTAAAGCCGCGCCCATCCGCGCCGACAGGACCGCGCTCGCCCGGCTCGCCACGTTCACCGCGCGGCCCCTGCTGACCATCCTTGCCATCAACGCCATCTCGGCCGTCTTTTCCATCGACCGGCGCGGGGCGAGACTCCAGCGCAGCAAGGCGATTTTCCAGATTTTCCACAACCGCCAGCATCGCGGCCCAATCGCCATCTATTGCCGGCTTCTTCGGAGGCTCGCCGGTCTTGCGCGCCAGTATTGCGTCACGCTTCGACATGATGCTTCTCCAATTGTTTCGCCATCGCGCGGAACGCGGCGCGCGCCGTAGCCTGGCGGCGATCTTCTTCCGGGTCTGGCTCGATTTCCTCGACCGGATCCGTCGGATCGTCGACAACGGGCTCTTCGCCGAGCCGTTCGAGCGTCGTATAATTGACGGGGATCGTGTACTTGTCGCCACCCGCGCCGCCCGGCATCTCGTTCATATCAATCAGGTTGCGCCACTCGTCCGCGCTCAGCGCGCCGTTTCGCCGCATGATCTCGAAACCCTCTTGCTGCGACTTGAAGTCGCCGCGCAGAAGACCGCGAAGGTTCATTTTCGTGTAAAGCCCGCGGCGGTTCGCGCCGAACAGCTTGTAATCCGCCTCATCCTCGAAGCGCTTGACCCATGGCAGGACCGAATCCTGCACGACCTCGATGCCCTGATGTTCGATGTTCGAGAACGTGGCGCGCAGAAGGTGTGCGACCTTGTGCGGCGGCACGCCGAACCACCGGCAGACCTCCTCGATCAGAAACTGGTTGGTCTCGATCCACTGGCCCTTGTCAGGGTCGATCTGGAGCGGCGTGACCTTCGTCCCGGCATCGTTTACCAGCCAGCGGAACGCCTTGCGTACCCCGCCAAACCGGCTGTTATAGTCCTCCTCCATGAGGGCCTTGCCCTCTGGGGACAGTTTCCCAGCAGGCTCGACCACGCCGCCGATGTTCATGCCGTTGCCGTAGAACGCCGCGCCGAAAAGTTGCGCAGCCCGCACCCAGCCGATGCTTTCGGCCGCGTACTCCATGACGTTGACGCCGACCGGCCCCTCGCCGAAGCCGCGAAGATGGAAGACATCCTCAGCCGCCAGCGTCACAGTCCCGTCGGAACCGTTCGAAACCTTGTAGCGCAACTCGCGCGTTACGGGGTCGCGCTCGACCGTCACCCGCTCGGGATGAATCGGATGGAGTGCCATCGGACGCCCCATCGTGTCGCGCTCGATCTCGGCGTAGCCATTACCCCAGCGCAGCGCCCAGTGAAGCATGGTCTCGCGGAACTGAAACGAGCTCCATTCCTTGCTCGGGCGATTGTGAAGCAGGTAATGGATCGGGCTTCGGGTCGCGACCACGGCGCCCTTCTCGGTCCCTTCCATGACGTTCCACGGCAGAACGCCGACGGTCTGCGTCAGATAGCGCAGGCAGGCCCAGACTGCCGGAACCGTGGGAGCCGTGTCCGGCGTCACCCTCACCCCGGCGAGCGGCTTGTAGACATAGGGCGCGCGCGTCGAAACCACATCGCGCGGCTCGCGCAACTGGCGCTGAGCAAAGAAGCGATCAAAAAAGCTCATGCCCGTGCCGCCTTCCTTGCCATCTGGTCGTAGACGCTTTCGAACGGCTCTTCCGCGTATTTCGACGCCACGCCTATCGCCATGGCGAGACACTGCATCCCGTCGATGCGGCCCGTCGCCTTGGACTTGTCGAGTTTTCGATTGCCAGCCGGGTCTTTCGTCACAATTGCATTCGCGGCGCACATCGTCAGAACCGGATGCCCCCCATGAGCGACGCTGCGCTCGAGCAACAGGCTTTCGGTTTCGCGAAGCGCGGGAGACATGGACTGGAAGCCCTGCCCCCATTGCTCGAATATCGCGTCATCGCCCTCGACCTGATCCTCGGTAAAGCCCGCCTTAAGCAGCCATGGCTTGAAGTGCGGCCAGTTCCAGCGGTCAAACGCGATCTTGCGGACATCCATGGTTTGGCAATCGTTCCAGACCGTTTCCGCGACGTACTCGTATTGCACCGTCTTTCCCGGCGTCGTCTCCAGGAAGCCCTGCCGTTTCCAGACGTCGTAGGGCACGCGATCCGCTCTGGCTTTTTCCGCCAGCCCCTCACCCGGAAGCCAGAAAGTCGGCCTTGCGTGCCACACCCCATCGATCTCGCAGATGTAGAGCTTGGCCGTCAGGTCGCTCACGGTCGAAAGGTCGAGCGCACCATAAACCGGCCCGTCGAACCGTTCCGCCACTGGATCGCCGCATAAATTCCATATCGCCCGGGAAATGAAAGGCGCATGCATCTCGACACGCCGGTTGAGAACAAGGTTCTCGTACTCCGCTTGCCGCGACGGCATCGCCTTGGCGTTCTCCATCATGTCCAACACAGCCTGCTGGTTCATGAACAGATCGAAGGCCGGATTTGCCGCCCGAATGGCCTCCTCGCTAAACGGGTCCAGAGTGTTTTCCGCTGTCTGAAACCTGAGCACCGTGGTCGGGTCACGCTGCGTCAGGGCATCGTCGATAAGCACCGACAAGAGGTCTGTCGGATTTGGCGCCTGCGTCGAAATCACAATGCTAAGCGGACTGGCCTGTGCCGCCGTAGCCGTTTCAAGCGCCTCGTAAAGCTCGGAGCGCGGCCCCCGCACCTGCCCCAATTCGTCGTGGATCGTCAGCGCCGGAGAAAGCCCGTATGCCGTCGACGCTTCCGCCGAAAGTGCCCTGTAGAGCGTTCCCAGGTCGGCGCAAAACAACTGCTTTGCCGTGTCGCGAACCGTCACGACGTCGGCCAGTTCGGGAGAGAGCCGAACCATCTTCGCCGCAAGCGCGAAAAGCACCGACGCTTGATCTCTGGATTGTGCCGCGCTGAACAATTGCGAGTTTGCCTGAGCCTCCGGGCCGCACAGATGCAGCAACAGGATCATGGCGCTTTCGGTCGTCTTTGCGTTCTTGCGCCCTCGCGAGATAATCGCGCGCCGCGTCCCCGCCGGGTTGTCGTAGATCGCCCGGAAGTCCTCTTTCATGAAGTCGGCCATTTTCAGCGGCTGGCCGACAAACTTCCCTTCGGGAATCCTAATGTACCGCTCGCACCAAGCTATGTTCCGCTCCGCCCTCGTCAGGGCGCGCGGCTCACGCTTCCCACGGCTTGCGCGAGGCTTTGGGTTTTTTATTACCACGGTGGTTTGTCGTTGCCTGCTGGCTGATCCGCATTGAGGTGGCCAGCGTCTTGATGATCGCGCTCTCGCGCTGCTGCATTTTCAGGAGCCGGTCATAGTCGACGACCGAAAGGGTTGGCTTCTTCGTCTCGGGGTCGATGTCGCTCGTCGCCTTCTCGATCAGTTCCGCGACCCGGCGAGCCTGGACGACATGCCGGCAGTACTGCGTCAGCATCGGCGCCGTGGCAGCATCGAACCAGTCAGCGGCCTGACTGTTCACCACCGCGAACCAGACCTCGGTTTCCTCGTCGTTCAGCTCGTGAGGCGCGGTCAGCCTAGGCACCGTTTCCAGCGGTCTCGTCGCAATCTCCAGCGATGCCGCCGAGGGCCTGCCTCTCTTCTGCGTCATTACGGCAACACCTGAATTGTTACGGTTTATGAAAAGAAGACCTCGCGACCGGTCCTGAGCCCTATTCCGCAGGTTTTCGAGGCCCCTATCCCCTTTTTGTTGTTTCTGAGCCACACATGCGAACCGATGCGTTGCAGAAAGGCAACACGGCCGCACAAGCGCTCCCCGTACCCCAGTTTGACCTCTCAGCCCCGCGCCATATGATGGCTTCCCCGGCAATGGAGGCAGCCATGAGGTTCACCGACTGGAAAGACTGCGACATGCTGCCCTCTGGGTGGCGGTCGGACTGCTATCAGGACATGTCGTTTCTGGGTTACTACGAGACGCCAGCCATCCTGCCTGTCGGGTGGCCCGTGATGGCGTTGGCTCTCGCCTACCTCACTGTCGCGATCCTTACAGTGAGGGCCGTGTTTCGGAACGATGTGCTGTCCCGACAGCAGAGGGCCGGGTACATCATCGGCGCCATCGTGGCGCTTCCTGTGTTCCTGCCCCTGTACCTGGTTCTCAGCGCTGACCGGCCCGGTTCGCCGGATGCCGCTCATCCAACGGCCAACCGTCCGGTCCTACCGCCGAACTGAACCCTCTCGCTTCCTCGCGTTGCTTTGAGCTGTTGTGGTGCGGTTCGCATAGCGACTGGAACGGACCGGCAAAGAACTTTTCAGGATCGCCCTTGTGCGGCTCGACATGATCGCACACCGTGGCGGCGGCTATGACCCCGGCTTCTTGACACATTCGGCACAGAGGCTTCTTTGCAAGCTGGTCCTCGCGTATCCGGAGCCATGCCTCTGTGGTGTAGAGGTAGTGCCAGTCCTTGCGGGTCATGCGGTCGTGTGGCCTATGTCTCACACCCCCCACAGTGCCAGCCTCTCAAGCGGGCCGTTGAGGTGAAGTGTGGTGTCTTCCTTGTGGCCGATGTAGCAGGCATTGGCGATTGCAGCGGGAAGCGTCTCGGCGCTCGCATCTGTGTCCCCAGTAACGCCGCCAGAGACGGTCAGGCTGTAGGCTCCGGGGTCCAGAGTGGCAGTCACGTCATAGACGCCGGTAGAGCCGACTACGCCGCTTTCGAGAGTGACAGCATCGGCGGAACTCTTGCGCAATACCGCCTTGAACGTGTTGCTCGTTGTGAACTCGATATAAGCGCCGTCAGCCGCCGTGCCGAAGGTGGCAATGCGACGTGCCGCACCATCGCTCAGCCGCGTCAGGTTCACGCGGGCAAGCGCCGCCATGCCGGAAGCAAAGCCGAATGTCGCGGCGTGTGTGGCGAAGTTCGGATTTGTGATCGCGTCTGGCTCGCGGGTGGCGGCGGCGGACGTGGTTCGGACGTAGGGCTCAAGCCTCGTGCCGAGCGTCACCTGATTGCCCCAAACCAGAATGCCCTTGCCGCCCTCGCCAGTATATGAGCGGTTTCCCCAGACGCCGTCCAGAGAGGAATATACGTTCTGGTTGTTATTTGGCGAACTCAAAGCAGCAGCAGAAAAAGAAATTCGCCACCAACCGCTTCCGGCATCTTCAACAAGAATATTGGCCGGTGATCCGTTTGTAGAAATAACAGCGCCAGTAAGTAAGTTTACCCCAACAGCGTGTGCAGTAGCCGAAAGTGACACAAGCGCAAAGGTTCTCTCGGCAGCCTTTAGAAACACCGACCTATTGTATGTAGTGCCGTTAACGGTTGCGGCATTATCAAAAGCAAGGTGGGTAGCCGTTGTGGCGGTTTCTTCCAATTTGGATGCCGTCATGGTGCCGTCAGGAGCAAGCGCGGCATTTGGCGTCAGGGTGGCAGCAGCAACACTCGACGGAGCATCAGAATTGAGCTGTAAATTAGTAACAGCCCCCCACCCCTCAAGCCCCGTCACCGCCGATACAACGGGATCATTCACGGGGAATAGCTGCGTACCTGCGAAGTCGTACGCGTCCGAGGCGCGGGTGTCCGCAAGCACGTTCGACTCGGCAGTCAGCCCGGAGCCGAGCCAGTATTGGCCGCGCGTGAACTCGTACTGGATGCCGTTGCCGATGACTTGCGGGAGGAGCCAGTCGGGGTAGCCGCTATACCCCGTCACGGGAAAGGCCACTGATCTCGCAACAGGCCATGCAGCGGGTCGAGCTATCCTTACGGATTCCACGGCTGCACACCTGCGGTGATTGCGGCGGGAGAACCGGCACCGGAAATCACGGCGCGAAGGGAGCACCGCGGCAGGTGGAAGTTTGCCATCCCCGCAGCGGTCAGGGTGGCATCGTCGCCCACGGCGGCCCAACCCATCTTGTTGAGCTTGGCCTGAAGCGTGACCGTTCCGCTGGCAAGAGAGCCGGTCACGACGAAGGTTCCGGGCCCGCCGTTCCACGACACGACATCGCCGTTGCCGTCGCCGGTGGCGGCATCCTGCATGAGCTGCATGGCGCTTCCCCACGAAAAAGCCCGGCGGGATCGTCTCCGGCCGGGCGCAATGATTTGGAATACTCAGGAATGTGCCTTCGCGGTCACAGGCTTGTCAAGATGCTGTGTCGGGAGGGAGACGCTTTCCTCTATCTGGGGCCGAACGGCCCCGCGCCATCTTGGCCGCCGTCTCGTCCAGCAGTTTGGCGAGGCGGCTTTTGTTTTCGCCCATCACGCCCTTCTCCTCTCGCTCCGCCGGGTCCAACCGGCAATCTCGACATACCTTGTCAGCCCGTATCGTATGAGGCCAGCGCCCTCCCCGCGCCTCACGCCGTTATGCGCCTCGCACTCGCGGATCGTGAAATCCTCCATGACAAGGTCGATGATAAAGGCCATGACGGGCTTTCCAGTGTTCACCCGAAGCGCTGCCATCTCCGCCGCCCAAGGCTTGTAGCGGTCCCGCCATGCAATCGTAAGCATCTCGGAAAGCTGTGCGCCGCTTGATCCGCCTCCCGCAACCATCCCGCCCATTTGCGAGCGCGGCATAAGCCCGCCCGACACGGTGACGAATATCCGCTCGATCTCGTCACCGGCCTGCTTCATCTCTGCCGTGAACCACGGATAGCGGGTATCGTCCAGCATCCGCTCCCATATCGGCGCCATCAGGCGCCGCGTCTTGCCAGCGGGGAGCGGATCCGGGCTTCCCCATGAGGCGGGATCGCGCGGGCCGGGCGCCAGCGCCTCGTTCACCTTCGGATTGGGCTTTGTCAGTCCGCCGCGCCTGCGTTTAGCCTTTGCCGCCATCTCAAACCTCCAGTCCGCTATTGCGTGGCCCGTAGACCTTCTCCGCTATGGCCTCTATGAATTTCCGTTCGAACTCGTTCTCGATTTCCTCTGGGCGGATCGTGAGTATCCCGTGGGTGTGCCATGCCGCGGCCCTCATGGCGCGGAGCTCGTCCGTGTCCCTCGGTTCGATGGGCTGATGCTTGGCCAGGTAGGATCTCACGCCGCCCTCCGGTGGCGCTGGAGGTAGGTGCGGGCGAGATCGGCGATGTCGCCTTCGGCAGGCGGGCGCGGCCCCCACGTCTCGGCCCACTTTCCGTTCTGGCGGTAGAGCCTGATCCGAACGGTCCAGTCATCGAGGTCGAAATCGGCCGGATCGCGCGCCTGGTACTCCCCGGGCCGTGATTGCTGGATCACGCCGGCGTGAGAATTCGCCTGCGGCGCCGGTGCCTCGTCGGCCCAGCGTTCACCGTTCAGCCACGTCGACGGGTGCGGGATAAACCGCTTTTCCGTCCCGGCCCGCGCTGTCGCCGCGGCATACCGTTTCACCGCTTCCAGCAGTTCTGACTTCCCGGTTTTCTTTCGGGCTGAGCGGTAGGCTTTCAGGGCAGCGCCTCTCCCCACCTTGTGCGGGTAGAGCGCGTACCACTCCCCGAAATCCGCTTCCACGGGATCACCGAGCGGAAGCGAGGAATCCTTTTGACGGTTTAATTGATGGTTATATGACGGTTCGGGGGCATCTCCTGCCCCCCGTTCTGTCGTCAGATGCCCCCCGTTCTGGAACGAGATGCCCCCCGTAGCTTCACGGGCGGCATTTCCTGCACCCCGTTCCTCATCGTCAATTCGGATGTCGTAAACCGTGGGGCGTCGGTCGGCGCGGTCGATAAATGCGGCTGCCACGGCCTGATTTCCGCGCTCGATAACGCCTGCCTCTTCGAGATCGCGAAGGTTGTTCCTGACGGCGCGTTCCGAAAGTCCGGTATCGGCGCAGAGGCGCGCTATGGACGGAAACGCATTGCGTCCGTCCTCACCTGCGTAGTTGGCGAGACAGAGCAACACATGCCGCGCCGATGCCGCCGTCACCCGCTGTTGGCCCAATGCCCATGAAATAGCCTGCACACTCACAGCATCGCCTCCTGCCCTTTTGTATTGTGTTTCCTGTCGATGTCGCGGAAAGCGCTGGCGCCCATATCGGCGTAGAGGTCGATCCGGCCTATCGGGCCGTTACGCTGCTTCGCGATGTCGAGCTCGGCGATGTTGCGCCACTTGCTGAGCTCGCTCTCGTAGTCCGCCTCTTCATCATCGTTCTTGAACTTCTTCGGTTTCCCGCGTTCGAGGTAATATTCGTGCCGGTACGGGAAGAGGATGATGTCGGCGTCCTGTTCGATATTGCCGGACTGGCGCAGGTCCGACATTTGCGGCCGCTTGTCGTCTCGGGCCTCGACCTGACGCGAGAGCTGCGACAGGGCCAGCACGGGGACATCGAACGATTTTGCGAGCTGTTTGGTCTGGTTCGATATCCATGACACGCGCTCGTATTCGCCCTTGGCGCCTGGCACGGAGATGAGCCCCATATGGTCCAGCACGATGAGGCCAAGCGGGACGCCCTGCCGTTCGAACTGGCGCGCCAGCTTCTTCACCGCGCCGCGGATTGCGGGGAAAGTGATATCTCCGGCCTGCTCGATGAAGAACGGGGCACGGTGGATTGTGTCCATGCACTCGGCGATGATGGCGCGCGTCTCGTCCCCGAACTCGCCACGTTTCAGCTTGGCGTATTCGATCCGGTTCCCGCGCCGCTCCGCTTCATCCGCGATGACGCGGTAGGCCAGTTCCTCATCCGTCATTTCAGGGCTGATATAGGCGACGCCGCGCGGGTCTTCCTCATTCGTCGCGACGTGCCAGGCGATATTCACCGCAAGGGTGGACTTCCCCATCGACGGGCGGCCGGCCAGCACGATCATGTCGCCCGCTACGAGCCCGCCTGTCTTGCGGTCCAGGTCCTTTAGTCCGGTCGATATGCCGACAAGTCCGGTGCCTCGCCGTGCCGCTTCCTCGGCACGCGCCATGGCGCTTGTCACAGCGTCCCCGATAAAGCTCACCGTGGATTTGCGCCGTCCCGCAAGCCTGAGAGACGTGGCGGCTTCCTCGATGATGTCGGCCGCGCCCTCGAAGGGCTGCGCCATGTCCATGACCATGGGATAGGTCGCGTCTATCGCGGCCATGAACTCGCGCCTGCGCCAGAAATCGACAAGGCCCTCGGCTTGCTCCCGGACATAGGCCGTGGTGGTCGCGGCAGTGCAGAGCCGCGCGATATAGGCCCGGCCTCCGATCTCTTCCCATTCCTTCGCTTCCTGCTCGTTCACATAGGACGCGACGGAGACCGGCGATATGGAGCGGTCGCGCTCGAAAAGCAGAGCGCAGTATTCGAAGATGCGGGCATGTGCCGGGTCGAAGAAATGCTCCGGTCGGAGAAAGCCGATCACCCGTTCGATGTTCTGCGGCGACGCCATGACGGCGCCAAGCACCTGTTGCTCGAGCGGAATTGAGTGCGGCACCGCTATCTCGTTCGTCATCTGGTTCACTTCTGCCCCTCGAACGATTGGAGGAATCGCGCCCATGCCTCGCCCGCAGCGATGGCGTCCTTCAGCCGACGTGTCCTGTCCGCCCTGTCCTTTGCCGCAAGGTATTCATCCCAGAGACGGGCTTCCTCGCTTCGGATGGGGATGATGGTGGCGGTCATGCCTCCTCCGCCGCGTGATCAAACAGACTGACGGCGCTCGACTCGGCTTCGGCTAAATACTTCGCCGCGTGCCGGAAATAGCTTTCCTTCAATTCGCAGCCGATGAATTTGCGCTTGAGCTTTAGCGCGGTGTAGCCCTCGCTGCCGACACCCATGAAAGGGGAAAGAACAACGTCGCCTGGATTGCTCCACAGCGTGACGGCGCGCTCGATCAGATCCAGTTGCAGCGGCGCAAGGTGGCGCTCGTCCGCGCCTTCCTTGGCGAGTTTTACGTTGAGGGTGTTGGTCTGCTGAATATCCATCCAGACCGGCGAAGCCCATTGTTGCCATTGCGAGACCGGAAATTCTTCCGGCTTGTGCCCCACGGGCTCCGGGTTTTCGCCCGGCTTTCGGAATACGCAGACATAATCCGGCATCCCAGCGCGGGACCGGCTACTGTCCTTCTGAAGTTGCTTGTAGAGCAGGCCGAGCGCTTTCGTGCGCGTCATCTCGACAACCGGATCACGCCAAACGGTTATCCGGGAATGGAAGACCCATCCCGCCTCCTGATGCGCCTTAATGATCTCGCCCGGAAAATCCTTGAGCCCGATCACACCGTCCTTCCATTTACTTGATGGCAGTTCTGAGCAATGCACAGCGGTCAGTCGCCCCGGCTTCGTGACGCGGAACTTTTCCTCGATCAGAAAGCGGTAATGCTCGAAGAATTCATCATCGTTGACGCAGTTCCCCATATCATTCGCGCTGTCGGAATAGACGAAGATGTTCGAGAATGGCGGGGAGTAGACCGAAAATCCGATACACTCGTCCGGAAGCTGGCGCACTACGTCGCAGCAATCGCCGTGATAGGCAGTCCAGTTTTCGCCGTGTGCTTCGTTCAAGCAGCGCAGAGCCATTCCGGAATCCTCGCTTCATGTGTGGGGACATAGGGCACCTTTCCGCCCGCGTTCTTCTCCGATGCCCGCAGCATCGCGGCTCGCATGGCGCGCTTCATCACGGCATGGTCTTCCGCCTTCCGGTCGATCACGCGCGATATCGCGTCTTCGCCCTCAGCGACTATCAGGTGAACATCTACCGCCCTGGCTTGCCCGAAGCGCCAGAACCGGCGCACCGCCTGGAACCATGCCTCGTAGGAGAATGAGCGGCCGACGAATGCCGTGCGGGCGCAATGCTGCCAGTTGAGGCCAAAGCCGCAGATCGACGGCTTGGTTATGAGGATGCGAAGCGAGCCGTCCGCGAAAGCACGAAGGGTTTTTTCCTTGCGGTCGGCGTCATGCGATCCTCGGACTTCGCCAGCGTCAGGAATGAGCGCGGCGAGCGCGTCGGCCTCATAATCGGTATCGCACCAGATAACCCAAGGCTCGGAGTCCGATGTAACAAGATCGGCAACGCTGCGGGCGCGGGCCTGCGCCGTCTCGCGCTTCAATTCGTGCATGCCGGTGGCGGACACATCGACCATGCCGAAAAGATCGGCGCCCTTGACTGCCGACGCCTCCGCGTGATGCCGGATGATGTTGAGCTTCGGAAGTGCATAACCTTCGTCACTGCATCCAAGATCGGACGGCATTTCCGCCATGCGCGCCCATGATGCGCACCAGTCCCAGAATGCTTCCTGCGCGTGGCCCTTGAGCCGCCAGTGCTGCGAGGCTTTCGACGTGTCATTGATGAACCAGCGCATGAGCATTTCTTGCGCAGGCATGATCCCGAGAAAGTCCGATTGCTGGCCGAGCTCCATATGATCGTTCGGCGCCGGCGTGGCCGTTGCCGACAGCCGAAATCGGTGCTGCGCGAAAGCTGCTATTAGCGACCGCGATACCTTTCCTGAGAAGCTCTTGAGAATGGAACTTTCGTCAAGGGCGACGGCGCCGAAGTCTGCGGGGCAAAGAAGATCGAGCCTGTCGTAATTGCAGATGTTGATGCCTTCGCGCGCGTCACTAGCGTTCCGGATCACGCTGGCGTTATATCCCCATTTCTTCCCTTGCTCCGCTATCTGCCAGCCTACAGAAAGCGGCGCGAGAATGAGGGCCTTACCGTTTGTGGCGTTCCGAGCGTGCTCCGCCCATTCGAGTTCAATTGCCGTCTTTCCTAGCCCGGTCGAGAGGAAACAGCCGGACGATCCGGCGCGAAGGGCAAAATCCACGCACTTTTTCTGGAAAGGGAAAAGATGAGGGGCGAGCGATGGGACATCATCCATGCCGCGCATCTCGGCACGAGGCGCCTTAGCCATAAGGAACTGCCGGTATTCGTCTCGCATTACGCTAGATCCTCGATGTTTATCTGTATCCCCGATCCGATAGTCGATGCGGCGCGGATCACGGCCTTCTCCATCGCGGCGCGGCTGAATGTCCGGCGCTTCGGTGTCCGCTCGCTCCGCTCCCACCTGCCCCATGTCGTGCGGTGGATTCCGATCTCGGCCGCGGCAAGCCTCTGCGGCACGCCCGCCTCCCGTCTGATTTCGGAGATGGGGCGTTTCATGCGGCGGCCCTCGCTGCGACATACCCGCCCCATTGCGTAGCAGCGGCATCCATCATTCCCGGAAACGAGCGGCTGCGTTCCTTGCCGCGATCCGCGCCGGGCGGCATGCGCCAGACGCGGTTCCATGCCTTCCATTCGTCGCTGCCCTGTTGCGGCTCCGGCAGGCGGTTCGTCTCGACAAGCGGCGGCAAGCCTTTCAAATACCAGCCGGTCTTCTTGTAGAACGGCTCGCCAAACCAGAACGGCTGGACGAAATGCGGCCTCGGCAGATCGCCCGGCATCCGCGCCACGGCAAGATCGTGCATCTCGGGATTTTCAATCGCGATGTGCGCGATTGGCGCTTGCCAGCATGCGGTGAATAGATCGACGCCATTTTCGAATTCCTCCTTCATGCTCGCCCAGGTGCGGCCCTTCGGGAGCTTCTTCGGCTGTGTCATGTTGCCCGGCCCGGAGAGCCAGCGGCGCCCGGAGCGGCAAAGCCGCGTGCATGGCGGGTGTGCGACCATGAGCAAGTCCCATCCTTCACCAAGAATATCGCGCACGTCGCAAACGATATGATGGTTACTCCCATCCTCCGCAGGGAGAAGGTCGCATGACCATGCGTCATGCCCCAGCGCCGTGAAGGCGCGGCGCGCAACCCCGGAAAATTCGCAGGCAATCAGAACTTTCATGCCGCCCTCTCCGCGAGCCGTTTCAGGATGCGCTTGGCGAGTTTGTGTTCCGGGTTCGCGTAGGCCCATTCCCGGCGTTCCTCGAACCAGTCACGTGTGCTGACGGGCACGGTGCATGCCGCACGATGCTCGGCACAGTAGGAGCCTTTGATCCTCTCCTTGTCGCAGAAGTGAAAGCCCGGCTCGCTCGGATTGCCGATTGGGTATCGGCACTGGCGGGAGTGGCGGTTCACCAGAGCATCGGGAATTCCGGTGGAGCGGTTCGGCGCGAAAGGCGTGACGATATCTTCTTCGCCTATGTCTTCGTCCAATGGTTCGGGAAGGGCCGGTGCATATGGCTTTCCGGGCCGCGTGTGCTGTGACATACCCTTCTTGCGAGCCGCGTTCTTCGCCGCGTCGTAGTTCGGATTGGCGAGCCGAAAGAGTTTTCCGAGAACCGATGACCGTGACGGCGCGCCTATCGCTTTCGCGATCTCGCCAGCCGACATTCCGGCCGCATCGAGCTCTTTCAAGAGCTTCACTTTTTCCTCTGTCCAGAACCTCACGCCGCACCTCCGGTAAGAAGCGGGCCAGCCGTGGCGGCCTTGCGGCGCTTGCCGGTCGCCGACTCCACGGGCGTCACAAGATCGGTGGGCCTCAGTTCGATGCGCGCGCCCTTCACCTGCCCCCAGCGTGCGCGAACTTCCATGACGAGGCTGTCATCCGCGATGACGCCCATCTCGGTCAGCAGGTCTTCCACTGCCTTGATGCGGTTCGATATGTCGGAGCGAACGCGCGGCTTCTCGACGGTGAGGTCGAGAAGGACCGGGCAAGCGTAAGTCTCGAAGCCGGGGCCGATAGCGGCCTTGATGTCCCAGCCCGCAGCCGAGCGCCAGGTCTTGTAGCGGCCAGATTTCACACGCCCGCGCCCCGGCACATTCGCGTAAATATTGTTGAGCGACGGCGGCGCGTTCTGGATATGGATGATCGTTGCGTTCGACATATCTCGCCTTCGGGGGTTGTGCCGCTCAGGCGGCGGGAATGAGGTGGCGTAATACGGGCTCGACAAGGCGGATGCCGCCGGTTCGCATCCAGCCCTTGTGATCCCGTTCGATTTCGATCCAGCGGCAGTCTTCGAGTACCCTGAGGCGCTCACAAATGGACTGCCGGTGCATGTCCGTCGCGGCTTCGATGTCCACGTAGGTCGGCGCGGTGCCAGTCGCGTCGATATGCGCGACGATTGCGGCATAGAGATCGAGTTGCTTCCTGCTCGTCAGGCCGTACCGCCCACGAAGCCCGAGCGGCATGACTTCAACGGTGCGTTCTGCGAGGGCGGTCATGCTGCGCGTCCATTCTTCGCGACGCGCTCAGCGACCTTGTCGGCGTTGACGAAGTTCCACGCCTCGACCGCCGTGATCCCGAGCCTGTTTGCGATGCCGTTGTACGAGACGCCACGCTTATGCAGGCGGATCGCTTCGTCCTTGTTCTCGCTCATTCCCGCCCCCACTTCTCGACATACTCGCTCATCTTCATCGCGCCGGATTCGACCGCAGCGCGATCCCATGTGCGTTCGTCGGGCTCAGTCGTTGACGTTCGGGTCTTGTCCCTCATCGCTATTCCCTTTGCGGTCAGCCAGTTCGCAATCCCGTCCATCACACCCGCCATCCACAGGATGAAGTTGGCGGCGGCGCTTTTCAGAAGATGCATTCAGGGCCTCGATCTTTCTGTCCGCGCTTTCATCGAGCGCGGCGCATGTTTCGCTGTAGAGCGCGCGAAGATCACGCAGGCGCGCCATGAGGTGATCCGGGATCGATTTGCGCTCGCCTCTTGCGATGCGAAGCGACTGCCTGGGCGACAAGCCGATGAGCCCGCCAGCGGCGCCGATCTGGTATTCCTCGACAAACGGGCCTTGAAACGAAGCGCTCTCCCGGATCAGCCGGGCCGCTTCTCTCACGCTTTCAAGGGGTGACTTCATACGCGTTAACCTAAATTCCCCCGCTGAACGGTCGCGGATCGTGTGTGTCATCTGACCAACCTCGTGCAATGGTGAAATGGTCAGAGCACGGAGGTTACTTATGCGGTCGATTGGCGAAGTGATCGCCGGTGTACTCAGGAACCTGGAGGCGGCGTCGGGAAAGGAAGCCGCCTCCGAAACTGTCGTCAGGCTTGAGCGGCCATCTGTCGGCGACGGCGGGCGCATTCACGCTTGCCCTGATGCGGGAAATGGCGGCTGCGAGGCGCATTCTGCTTGCAGAGCATCGCGCGGCGTTCGCCGGGGCCGATAGCATGGTGACGGCGAGGCTCAATCGCTCTATCGGCAATCGCCCTCCCCAAGCCACCGAGAAAGCTGTCGCGAAGCGCGATGGTGAAAGCGAGCGGGGAAAACTGGCGGCGCATGCGCTATCTCCTGAGAAATCCGGGAATATCATCGGGCTGCTCTACTTCGCGCCCGTCGATCATCTGTGTACTGAAAGGGGTGGACGGCACAGGCGAGGGATGGGGGTCCGTGAAGCCACCCGCGCCGTCCGGTTCCGGCTGGACGGAGATCACCGCCGGATGGGGATTTTTCGGGGAGGCGGTACGCGGGTCGGTCTTCCCATCCGCCTCCCCTTTCGCCGTGGCCTCCTGCGAGAAAGGTCCGGCATTCTTTTTCGGTGTCATGCGGCCGGACTGGGCGATGTCCGCTTCGTCCGCGAGCCGCGTCAGTTCGGCAGCAACGGCCCGCAGCCGCGCCGTGTTGAGCCGCGCAAGCGGAAGCATCCGCCTGTTCTCGGCATTCAGCGCACGCTCAACGGTGTCGAGGCCGCGCATGAGGATTTGATTGGCGTCGGAAAGGCTCTGATCCGCCAGCGCCTCGCGCTTCTCCGCGCGCTCCGCTGCGGTGGCCTGCCCTGCCCCGGTGCTGTCGAATACCGGCTTGCCGTCTTCGTCTTCGATGATCTCCGCGTCTTCAACGTCAGGCGTCTGGGTCGAGAGCTTCGGCTTGTTGCCGTTCGCAAGACGGTCCTTGTATTCCTTCACCGCAGCGCGGACCTCGCGCGAGCCCCAGCCGTTATCTACGGCGCGTTGCAGGATCGCGTCCTGAATAGCGGGTTCCAGTGCAGCGACTTCGAGGTGAGCGCTCCACGAAAGAACCTCTCGGCGCCGAGAGGTTTCGATGCTCCGGGCGACCCATCCGTATTGCATGTAACGGGTCAGCCGGTTCTCGCCCGTGTCGGGATCGATTGCCGCGGAGGCACGCTCGCCATACCGGTGATCGCCATAGGCCCACCAGTCGCCAATCGCCCACTGCACGGCCTTGTCGGCCAGCATCAGCTTGCGCCCTACCCCGAGCCATTCGTCGTAAGAAAGACCTTCGGGAAGCGAGAGCCCGCTATCCGTGATGACGGCGCGGCTCTCTATCTCAAGCGTGGTAGGGACGGGCTGTGTGCGGATCATGCGCCCACCGCCTTCGGCATCTCGCCGTATATGTCGGGGCGGAGATCGTGGCGGCTGACGCCTGTGATCTTCTCCACAACGAGGACACGCGCCGGGGGCACGACTTTCCACTGGCTTACTGCCTGTGGGCTGATCTTCTCGCCCGTCGCCTCGGAAATGGCGGCCGCGAGGCCCACCGAGCCACCCGCTTTCGCCTTCGCATCTATGAGAGCTTGTTCCATGAAACAATTGAAAGCATGGCTTTCATTTGAAAGCAAGCATTTCTTTCGGTGAATGAAAGTGCCGCTTTCGGCAATGTGCGGAGCATGGGAAAGTTGAATGTAGACAAGGCGCGCGGGCGCCGAATCGTCATCGCGCGCGAAGCAAAGGACCTCAAGCAGGAGTCCTTGGCCGACCGCATTTCGCATCGTCGGGGTCAGGCGGTTTCGCGCGGCGCTGTCGGCAACTGGGAGCGCGGGCACGGCATGACGACCGAGAACCTGCATGCGCTTGCGGACGTTCTAGGCGTCTCTTCCGAGTGGCTGCTATCTGGGAAAGGCGCTGGCCCGGAGACAGAGCAGCACATCGACAACACCCCTGACCTTCCGGAAGAAATCTTCGACCGCGCCACGGTTGAAATACCGGAATACAACGTGCGAGCCGCTATGGGGGACGGCTTCATTGTCGATTCGGAGACGGTGAAAGACCTGTGGACCTTCTCGCGCCGTTACCTGGTTGATGAACTGCGGCTCGGTACGCGCGATCTCGTCGTGATCGAGCTCGTTGGCGACAGCATGGCCCCTACCCTTCTCTCCGGGGATCGCGCCCTTGTGGATATGAGCGACCAACGGCTCGGAACGCCGGGGATATTTGCTCTCTGGGATGGAGATGGAACCGTGGCTAAGCGCATAGAGCGCGTCCCGAATACCAGCCCCCAGAAGATCCGGCTCATATCGGACAATTCACTGCATGGCACTTATGAGGTGCTGGCGGAGGAAACGAACATCATCGGCCGCATCGTCTGGTACGCGAGGCGAATGTAGATGACGCAGCAACGCCTTATTGCCATAGCCAGCGTCGCGATTATCGCGCTCGTGGGATATTTCTTTGTCGGTGAGATTGGTGGCCTTTTCACATCGCGCAAGTCGTCGATGGAGGCCAAGTGCGATCAAGTGGCGGAGATGATCAACGCCCCAAGCGCTCGCGACCGCCTGAAAGGGATGACGGCAGATCAACTTCGGGCTGAGAAACGACGCGTCGAAGAGTGTCGGGAATATTGGTTCAATGGAACCATATCTCTGGATTGAGGCGCTGCCATTTGGAGGGGGGCAATGTCTGTAAATCTCAAGGCATGGCTTTGGACGGCTGCTATATTCGGCGCTTTCGTAGTGGCCTCCATGCTCTTCGGAGAAGGAAGTCCACGCCAAGCCAGCCGCCAATCCGCGCCCGAGCCTGAAACCTACCGTCTCATTTTTGCCATCGGTAACGAAGAAAGCGAGATCGAGCGGTGGCTTTCCGAAGATGAATGCCACGAGCGAAGGGATGAGCTAAAGGCGACCGCCGACGCACTCGGCACCTACGACGAAGCCACTGGCTACGGCTCCATCACTTGCCTGCCTGAAAGCATGTTCGAGAAATAATCTTCCCCCGGCTGATCCGGCCCCGCCCCGCCACATGCGGGGCTTTTTTGTACATGCTCGCCCGGATTGAAAGTTTTTCTTTCATTCTGCTTGCGCACAAATGAAAGCTGTGCTTTCATCCCCTCCGTAGCCGGTTGCCCCGGCCCAAGCCCGCCAGCCCCGGTTGCCCTCCACCATAGGCAGCCGGGGCAAAGCGAAACGGAGAGAGAGATGCAAGGCTTCACCAAAGGCTCAGTCGTCGTAAAGGTCTTTCCCGATGGTTCGGGTGAGGTAACGGCAAAGTTCGTCTACCGGCGCGACGCCCTGAAGTTTGCGGAGATGTGCGCCAGAGAGGATGGCCGCACTTGCCGGGAGCCCAACTGGCTTTACCTCGCGCTTTGCCTGCACGAGGACACGGCTGAATCGTTCAATCCGCGCCATCACATCGTCGCAGCGGCGGAGGCCAGCTAATGCGCCTCGCCACCCTCACGCTTGCCCTGCTTGCAGGATGCGCGCAGCCCGAAGGCACGATCACGTATGACCTTGGTGGGCCTGTGTACGGCTATTCGCAGAAATACGCGGATTGGGAACAGCGCGGCGTCATGGCGCGGATTGCCGGGGTGTGCGGCTCTGCCTGCACGCTTGTGCTCCGCAACAAGAATATCTGCTACGCGGCGGATGCGGAGTTCATCTTTCACGGCGTCTCGCATCGTGGGGCTTATGACGCGCGGGCCAGTGAGGCTTTCAAGTCCGCCATGCCTGAGAGTGTCCAGCGTTGGGCCGAAGCAACCGGCGCATTTCGCAGCACACAGACGGTTTCAATTTCAGGCCGGGAGATGGCCGCTATCGACGGGAGGGAATGCGCGTGAGTGGAAGCGATATTGGGCCGGTAGAAACTCTAGCGAGGCTGGCGATTCAGTCCAACCGCTACCGCGATGATGCTGAATTTCGAGACGCCGTCGATGCTGTCATTGGACAGCCCATCTACGACGCTGCACCTGATCTGAAGCAGGCGCTGGAAGTCCTCTACGAAGAGGCAACTAATTTCAGCGTCAGCGGAGTTTACTTCGACGAGAAGTGCATGGGGCACAAAGGCCCGAACCTCGCACTTGCCGCCCTCGCGAAGGCCAACGGCCATGACTGACCGCACACCGATGCAGCGCGCTCTGGACGCAGAGGCAAAGGTTACCGATCTGGCGAAGCGTGTGGAAGTGCTGGAGGGAGCGCTGAGGCCGTTCGACAAGATCGCTGGGGAACTGTTCGCGCTCAACTACAACCGCGCTGACGCAGTGTTTTCTCTCATAGCGAGCCCCGACGTTCTGAGGCTGAAAGCAGGGGACTTTTTCGATGTCCGCGCCGCCCTCTCCACCCCATCCGTAGGCGGAAGTCTGGCGGAGGAAAACGAGAGGCTGCGGGAGCGCAACTCTTGGCATCCGATGGAAACGTGTCCGTACCGTACTGGCGTCGATCTTTGGTGCGTTTATGGCGGCGAAGAATTTGCTCGCTACGAAGGCGGTGCCCCCATCGGCACCTTGGTGCCTCGCCGCCATCGCGATGAAACCTACGAGTTCTTTGGAAACAAGAACAAGAACCATGTTCCGCGCGCAGACTCTCCGGACTTAATCCCGGTCGCATGGCGCTACGAGACGCCAGACCCCGCACCAGAAATGATTGCCAAAACGCTCGGCATTCCGCTGACGCGCGACGATGCGATTGCGCGCGACGCCGCCCTCTCAGGAAAGGACCGCACATGAGCGAGTGGAAAGCGCATGACGGCGGGCCTCAGCCAGAAGAGACAAAGGGGAAGATGGTTTTCCTCTTTCTCAGGGATGGAACCAAACTTCCAACACCACGCGCCGCCAACGCCTTGGAATGGATAGATGACGGCAGCGACTCGGCAATCTCCCTATACCGCGTCCTCTCCGATGCTCAGACTTCGGAGGAACCCGTCAAGACGCTGCGGGATGAGTTCGCGATGGCGGCGCTTACGGGGATCGTCGGAGGCTATTGGGGGACCGAGCAAATGTCAGGGCTCGGGCCAAGTGAATTTGCCGACGAAGCGTACCAGATTGCCGACGCCATGCTCGCCGCAAGGAAGGAGAAGTAGATGACGCCAGTAATCATTTTCGCGTTTCTGTCTCTTGCGTGCCTGTGGCTGACGGACGATGCGCGCCTCTCTGGCAACACTCCACGACTGATTGTGATGGTTCCCGCCACTGCCGTCTATCTCGTGGGCTTTGTTATCGGTTTGCTCGAAGCCGTAGGAGTCCTTCCATGACCAGCTACATGAAGCCCGTCTTCGATGACATGGCGGAACGCTTCGGCCTCGGCTCCTCCACTCGTGGAATGACGATGGATGAAGCCAACAAGGGCCGCAGTGAAGCGGAAGCGCGGGCAGAACGTGCTGCCAAGCCCAAGGTCCGCTGCAAGCAGGGCGAGAGCTTCAAGGCTTTCGAGCGCCGCATGTTCAAGCGTTGCCGTGACGGCTTCGACGCTGCGATCCGCGATGCCGTTGTCGCAATGGAAGACGCAAACCTCACGCCTGAAACCATACAGGATTTCAAGAACATCGTCGCTGATTTTTGCAGCGATACCTGGAGCGTCGATCCGAGAGCGGAGGACTGAGATATGGGTGAGTGGACGAACAAGCTTATGAAGCTCGATGAAGACCTTTGCTTTGTCGATGCTGAAACAGGGCAGTGGATCATCGCTGAGTTTGACAGCGGAATTGACGACGAGCGCGAAAGCGATGCCACTTGCGGCAACCGCGCTGTCGCCTGCTGGAACGCCATGCTCGGCATCCCCGACCCCGCCGCTACCATGACGGAAGTGGTGGAGGTGCTGCGGGACTGTGCCGAGGACCTCGAAAGCATGGTCGAGGCACATTACGGCGGCGGCATCAAAGATCATCCTGCAATGAAGCCAAAATACGAGAGAGACATGGAGCCCGCCGAGCGCGCCCGCGCCCTCCTCGCAAAGCTGGAGGGGAAGTAATGGCTAAGAAGTGTATGGCCTGCAACGGAACTGGCTTCGAGCCGGTTGCGCAGACATGCGATGAGTGTGGCCGCTTCTGGGAGGACGGCATCGCTGGCTGCCCTCACTGTGGCGCAGGAAATCCTTTCAGGGGAATCCATTGTCTGACGCCGAGTGTTTCCCGCGCCTCTCTCCAGAAAGAGGACCCCACCAATGGATAACCACGGCCACCCCGAGGATTACGAACTCCCTGCCGATGAATATTCCGGCTGGACGGTTCTCGCTCGTATCGCTGCCGGTGTGTTTCTCGGCTTCGCACTCTTTGTCGCAATCATTGCCGCGATGGCGGCGTAGGAGGTGGGTGATGTACACGGAAGATGAGGCAAAGACGAAATGGTGTCCGTTTACGCGCATTACAACCTCCGGAGAGGAATGGCATACCAACCGAGGCAGCCATACCGATGTGCACGAAAGGAACTTCGACCGCTGCATTGGCTCCGCCTGCATGGCGTGGCGTTGGCTGACATGGGAAGAAGACGGGGCCGTATGGCGAATGACAGGTCCCGGGTCCGCGCAAGGCAAGCGTGACGGCGTGCATGAAGGCTGCTGCGGCCTTGCAGGGAGGCCGTCATGACCACCATCGGCACCAACATGGCCCGCCGTATCGTCCATCCCCGCTGGAAACGTGGGGCTCGTATACGCGCTGTGAAGCGGTATGCCTCGAAAGCGAGCCGCGCTGTCCGCGAGTTCCGCGATGACCTGGTATCGCTCGTCTCGATGCTGCGGCCCGTTCCGGCCGATGCTGCGATGCGGGGCGTAATCCTCCGGGCTCTCTGCGATGGCGAGACAGGCGGCGCAACGGTGATCCGCGACGGGCTGGCTTTCGAGCAGCGGCGCGGGCCACATTTCCACGACACGGTGCAGGCATGACGCAGACTATCATATTGCACGGCCCTTCGCAGCGCGATCACGCAAAACGCATGATCGATGTAGCGCCGGTCAATGCCGTGGTGAAGATCGGCGCACCGGGCCGGACGCTTTCTCAAAACGACAAGCTCTGGGCCATGCTCTCTGATGTTTCCCGCGCGAAGCCCGAAGGCCGGACGCACACCCCGGAAGTCTGGAAGGCGCTGTTCATGAGCGCCTGCGGTCATGCCGTGCAGTTCGAACAAGGTTTGGACGGCACGCCGTTCCCTGTCGGCTTCCGGTCATCCCGTCTTAGCAAGGCGCAGATGATCGACCTCATCGAATTTATCTACGCCTACGGCTCGCAGCATGGAGTCGTGTGGACCGAACCTATGGAAGAGGAAATCCCGGCATGAACTCACCATACGCAAAGCCTCAGGAATGGCACGACGCGCGCAAGCTCGGCATCGGCGGTTCCGATGCGAACATTCTACTTTCCGGCGATGCACAACGCATCCTCTTTCTCTGGGAAGAGAAGCTCGGCAGGCGTGAGCCGGAAGACCTCACATGGGTTCTGCCGGTCCAGATGGGATCGGCCACGGAAGAACTCAATGCGGCGTTCTTCTCCCATGCCACGGGCCGGGCGGTGTCGAACCGGAACAGCGCCGAGACGCGGCATGACAGGCCGTGGATGCGCTGCGAACTTGACGGGCGCACCTTCACCGCCGCTGGCGACGACGCGATATTCGAGGCGAAGCACGTGAACGCCTTCGCGACCATCGAGGATGTGGTGCAGCGGTACATGCCGCAACTCCACCATAACATGCACGTCGCTCGCGTCCGCCATGCCGTCCTGTCCGTATTCGTCGGCACCCTGAAGCACGAGATTTACGAAGTCGCGATAGATGACTTCTATCTCGCCGCGCTTCTGGACGCGGAGGAAGACTTCTGGCGCTGCGTGGAGGGCGAGACGGCCCCGGAGGGCTGTGAGCCACCGCCCGCTCCCGTGGCGTTCGAGAAGCTGCGTGAAGTCGATATGAGCGACTCGAACCTGTGGGCTTCCACGGCGCTCGACTGGCTCGCCAACAAGGACGCGGCAAAGACTTTCGAGAAGGCAGCGAAGGAACTCAAGGGCCTTGTGCTGCCCGACGTTGGCCGGGCCTACGGGCACGGCGTCCAGATCAAGCGGAGCAAGGCTGGCTCCCTCACGATTTCAGCGGAGAAGTGAACATGGAAACGAGCGAAAAGATCAACGAGCTTGCCGCCGCGCTGGCGAAGGCACAGGGCGCAATCAAAGGCGCGGTGAAGGACAGCACCAATCCGCATTTCCGGTCTAGTTATGCGGACCTCGCATCGGTATGGGAAGCCTGCCGTTCGGCCCTGACCGAGAACAACCTGGCGATTGTCCAGACACCGCACACAGACGAGGCAGGCAACTGCCACATCGTCACGATGATGACCCACGCGAGCGGCCAGTGGATCAGGGACACGTTCTCCCTCCCCCCGACCAAGGCGGACCCGCAGGGGTACGGCTCGGCAATCACCTATATGCGCCGGTATGCGTTGGCGGCCATTGTCGGCGTTGCGCCGGAGGATGATGACGGCAACGCGGCGAGCGCGGGAACCGATAACGGCAAGCCCGCGCCTCGCCAGCAGGCCAAGAAGGCCGCGCCAGCCCAAAACGAAGAACTGCCTCACGTCAAGGACACCAAGGCCATTCTTCTGGCGGCGGAGAAGATCACCGACGCAGAGGAATATGCCGCCTTCTTTGACGGCTGTGGCCCGCGCTTCGATGCCATCAAGGAAGCCAGCGAAAACACGCACGCCTATCTCATGAAGAAGCTGGGCGAAATCGAAGCAAGCATAAGGATCGCAGCATGACCAAGCCCCACAATCTCTGCACGGCCCGCAAGGGCAAGGACGGCAAGACCTACTGGACGCGGATCGGCACTGGCTGGCCCGATGACAAGGGCGGCTTCAACATCACGTTCGAGGCCCTGCCGATCCCGACCTATTCGCAGGAATACGGGATGCGTGTTGAGGCCAAGCTGTTCCCGCCGCGCGATAGCGATCAGGGCGGCTATGAGCCGGGCGCGGATGATCCAGAAATTCCGTACTGACCAAGGCCCCGAAGTAGACCGGGCCGGGTGTTAACAACCAAGGAGATGAGAAATGGAAAACGAATTCCCGAAAGACGATGCGGAGTTCACGGAACACGTGATCGACAAGGTGGACGAGAAGGAGGGCCACTACAGCATCGGCTATGACGGCTGGGGCTTGGGGCTCGGCAAGGATGTTCCGTTCAAGCCTGAGGTCGGAATGACGGCGCGGTTCTACGGCAAGGGCTTCGGCTATCGCGTGCGCGGCGTGTTTCTCGACGGCAAGAAGGTCTGGTACCGGACGGAAGCCGAAGACGCGGAGCACTCCGAAATCGAACTCTATGGCGCGGACGCCGCCGAATGGCTTGCGCGCTGGGATGCTGGCCGTTCTGTCCACTCTATCGAGATGGGCGGCCTCGGGCCGGGCTACGAGCAGGCTATCCAGATCACGGTGGCGGAAATCCTGCGGCACCTGCTGGCCGAGAAATACGACACGGCGGCATGGACCGAAGACAAGGATATCTGGGAACGCGACCGCGACGCTATCGAGAAATACGGCTTCGCAAACGAGACGATCACGGCGCTGGGCCTGTCCGGTGCGCAGTGGGGCGCGGCCCTGAGCCTCGCCACCAAGCTCTACATGGACGGCCCTCGCAAGATCATGGCCGAACCGTCGATCAAGGACCGTCACATTCAGGTCAGCAAGCGCTTTCCGCAGGCCGCCTAACCCAGCGCAAGGAGAGATGGGCTTATCTCCGTTGCCTACGCAATAGAAGAAGACTTCGGAATACCGAATATTCCGGAGGAAGATTATCTGGAATGCCGGACGGTGAACGACTGGGCCGCGCTTGTGGAGAGGATGAAGCCGCCGCTATGACCGGACGCAGCACTCCTGAGTGGATCGGAAAGACGCCGGATACGCCTATCCCGCCGCGCGTGAAGCTGCGCATATGGGAGCGTGAAGGCGGGCGCTGCTACCTGTCCGGCAAGAAGATCATGCCAGGCGATGCGTTTCAGTACGAGCATGTGATCGCGCTGTGCAACGGCGGCGAGAACCGCGAGAGCAACATCAAGCTCGCGCTCACTGCCAAGCACCGCGAGAAGACGGCGAAGGACGTTGCGGAGAAGAAGAAGGTCGCCCGCGTCCGCGCCAAGCATCTAGGCATCCACAAGCCGAAGTCCGCGCTCTCAAAGCGAGACGGCTACAAGTTCAACTGGGCCAAGGGCCGATACGAGAAGGAAGTCAGGGAATGAGCACACCGCCGATTGAAGAGCATCAATTCACTGGCGGCTTTACCGTAGTCAAGATCGAGGACTTGAGGATCGCGCGTGGTCTTTCGCGTCGGCCACACTCGGCATGTCCGCACATTCATCTGGTTTACGATGATAAGGAGCGGCGCATCTGGTGCAAAGATTGCGAGACAGACGTAGAGCCGTTTGATGCCTTCACCATTCTCGCGGCGCGATCACACGACCACCTTAGGCGGCTTCGGCGGCGCTATGAAGCCCTCCAGACAGCGGAAGAGCATAAACTTTTGTCTCTGGCTGCTCGCGAGGTAGACCGCGTTTGGCGCACCAAAAAGATGGTTCCGTCATGCCCGTCGTGCGGCGGCGGACTATTGCCGGAAGACTTCAAACACGGATGTACGGCGGTGAGCGCCGAATTGACGCGCGCCCGCAGAAAAAAGGAAACGTCAGCATGACCGACACCCTCACACCGGTACACTCGAAAGTTACAGTCAAGGAAAGCGGCACGCGCGACCTTGACACTATCGCAGCCCATCGCGACCGCCTGAATGCATGGCTCCCCGAGCTTTTCACATTCAACAACATGGATGTGCACCTGTGCGCTGGTGGCGAGCGCAAAGGCCAGCACGGCCTTCTTGCCAACATCCGTGACGATGTATGCGTCCTTCGTGAGGAAACCGACAGGTTAGCACGCACCCTCGACGCCGCCATAGAGCGGGCAGAGAAGGCGGAGGCGCTGATCGACAGGTTGCGCCGCGAAGCCGAGCAACATGCTCAAGAGGCCCGCACGGCAAATGCCACCATTGCGGAAATCTATCAGGCTGTGACGGACGCGACCGGTGAGCCCGGAAACTGGAATGGCGCAGAGCCAGTCCGCGCGCGGCTCACCGCCCTCAAGGCGCGGGTGGCGGAGCTGGAGGGGGCACTGACAGAAATCAGCAAGCAAACATACGGCACAGAAATCTCAATGGACGGAGACGAGCGGGCGGAAATTCTCGGCAGGCATCTTGCTATGCGACGCTCCATCGCTTTTACCGCCCTCAAGAAGGACACCCCCAATGACTGAGAGAGCGATAGTGCCGAGAGAGGCGACGGAGGAGATGTGGGAGGCTGGCGAGTCTGCCGTTAGCGAGAGCTTTTCGATGAAATACGGAAAACGCGCTGCGGCCCGTGAAATCTACAACGCCATGCTCGCCGCCTCCCCCAACGCCGGGGAGGTGACGGAGGAGGAGTTGAAAGCGGCGGATCGCGCTTATGCCGTCGCGTTTAATGAGCAGATGAACCAACTGTGCGGCACCATGTCCCCAGCGGACGCAATCGCCAGCGCGAGCCTCGAAGGTCTCCGCGCCGCCCTCTCCGCTATCGGCCTGAAGGTGGGAGGGTAAGATGGGCGACGAATACTTCGGACAAATCACAAAAGAAGACGGCTCGCATGTAGCTTTGACGGGCGATGAGGCCAGAGCTTTATGGAACCGGATTGAACGAGCCGAAGAAGCCCGCGCTATACGATGGCCGGAAGAGGATGATGCGCTTTCCGCAATGTTTGAAGCATACCAGCGGTTGAAGGAACTTGGCTGGCGGGAGGCTATCTACTGCCCGAAAGACGGGTCTGTATTCGAGGCTATCGAGGCTGGCAGCACTGGCATCTTCGATTGCCACTATTCCGGCGAGTGGCCGAAAGGTTCTTGGTGGGCTGAGTGCGGTGGCGACCTCTGGCCGTCGCGTCCGATCCTGTTTCGGCTCAAGGTCACCACCACCGAAGGAAAGGAGTGAGGGATGGGAGAGCTTGTAGCCTTGGCGCTCTATCTGACAGGCTTCGGCTGGTTTGTAAACCTGTCGATATGGAGCCTGTTGCAAAAGAAGCCCGGCATGGCGACGGCATTCATCATCTTGGCCCTGCTTTCCATGACGATGTTTCAGGCCCACTTCGCGCTGATCGTGCTGCGAGGGTTCGGCGTCGTGCTAACCACCGGTACGGAACATGGAAGCTGAGAGGCCGCTAACACTGGAGAGACTGGAGCGGGCCTTGGCTCTCGCGGCCTTCGTCGTACTTGAACACGGCGATGCCTATACGCCTGTCCTGGAGCGGCTGGAGCGCGAAGTCGAGGCGATGCGGCGTAACGATCCGAAGTCCCGCGCCTCCCGCATCCTTCAAGCCTACAGGCCCTCTGAAAATGGCAGCATGATCTTGCTCAGCCAATCGTGAAGCAATGCGAGCGAAGGACCCGTTCCATATTTCGGCCGCTGATGCTTGTGGCCCATGAGAACCGCGATAACCTTGTCCGGTGCGTTCACCGCCGTAAGCCGATCCTCGAAGGTGTGACGCAGGCTATAGAGCGAGTGGAGCGGCGTGGGTCTGAGCCCCGCTTCCGAAAGATGCTTGTTCACCGTGGCGGATAGCGTCGCGCTCTTGTCGCGATACCTGGGGAAGCCGTCAGGGTGCCGCTTCATGGCCTCCAGCGCAACGCCCACGAGCGGCATGAGCCGGGTCGAGTGCGCGGTCTTCAAGCGCCGGCCCACAGGCCTCACGTCGATATGCGGAATATCCGCGGCGAGGTGGAGGCACCCTGGTGCGAGGTTAACGATTTCGGTGGGCCTTAGCCCCGTCTCGATCATCACGAGGATCACGTCTCTCGCTTCATCGTTCAGTCCGTCGAAAGCCTCGGGCACGAGAAACCGCTTCTTCACGAAATCGACGCTATAGGCCGTGCGCTGCCCGGAGCCGCCGCCTTCGAGGCGCAACTCGCGGAACACGGGCGGGATGCCGAGTTGCCTCTCTCGTTCGACCTCAGTGATCATCTTGGAGATGTGGCCGAACGCCTTGTTGGCCGTGTCGATCGCCAGCCCTTCGCCTATCACCCTTTCCTGCCAGTGCTTTCGGAACGCAAGCGCATCGGCCCGGATCAGATCCAGCACGGGCTTGTCGCCTATGACGGATATGAGGTCCGCGAGAGCGCGTTGCTTCGGGTGGCCCCATTTCGCGGCTTGTCCGGGAGAGAGCGTCGAGAGATAGGCGGCCTGCGTCTCCCTGTAGGCTTCGTAGAGGCCCGACAGATGAAGCTCCGGCGGCGCAACCCCGCCCAGCACGGCTTCGACCTTGAGCGCGTCCTTCGCGCTTCCGTCCCGCCCCAGCCTTTCGAGCCGAGAGACGAGCTCGCTTACCGGCCCTTCGGCAAGATCGGCGGCGGGGACATATCTGACCCCCATGCGTTGCGCCCTCGCCAGGGCCCGGCGGTATCGCTCCGCGTGCTCACCGTCCTTGCCAGCGAGCCGGTCTTCCCATTCCACAATGAGAGCGGTCTCGAGCGACGGCAGCATCTTCGCCGCCGCGATCCCGCGCGGATCGTCCGCCACCGCGATTCCGGTAGAGACGCGGACGAACTTCCGGCTGTCGACGGACGCATAGGCGCGCGGCACCCGCTTGACCAGGTACCAGTAGCCGCCTCGATTTTGGGGGGTGCTCCGCGCCATTGTTACCCGGTTTGTTACCCGAATTCGGGTACCACAGGGGCGATTGCCTCACCAAGCGGATTATTTTTTCGTTTAAAATCAGCGGCTTGGCAGGAAAACGGGTGGCGGAGAGGATGGGATTCGAACCCACGGTACAGCTTTACACTGTACAACGGTTTAGCAAACCGCCGCCTTCAGCCACTCGGCCACCTCTCCGGCTCCCCGTGTATGCCCAAGATTACCGGCCGCATCAAGGCCAATGTCTTTGGATAAAAGGGGATTTGCTTACCGGCTCAGCCCTTTGGGCCGCCCCGGTAGCGGATAAGTCCTTCCTGCGCCACGGATGCGACGAGCTTCCCGTCACGCGTATAGATGCTGCCCCGGTTGAAGCCGCGCGCGCCGGACGCGCTGGGGCTGTCCTGGGTATAGAGCAGCCAGTCATCCGTGCGGAAGGGCGCATGGAACCACATCGCATGGTCGAGGCTCGCCGACTGCAGCTTGCCCGACACCCAGCTTACGCCGTGCGGCCGGATGCAGGTATCGAGCAGCGTCATGTCCGAGGCATAGGCAAGAATGCACTGGTTGAGCGGTGTGTTGTCGCCGACGCCCTTGCGCGCGCGAAACCAGACATGCTGCACCGGCTCCATCGGCGCGGGATCGATATAATCCTGCGGATTGACTGGACGGATTTCGATGGGCCGCGGCCTCGAAAAATGCACGCGGATGGCTTCCGGCAGCTTGTCTTCGATGGCCTTGCGCAGTTCCCTTTCATTGGGCAGATCTTCGGGCTGCGGCACATCCGGCATCGTCGACTGGTGCTCGAAGCCTTCTTCCTGCACCTGAAAGGACGCCGCGAGGTTGAATATCTGCTTTCCATGCTGGATCGCAACGACGCGCCGCGTCGTGAAGCTCTTGCCGTCGCGCGCCCGGTCCACCTCGTAAACGATCGGGATCTTGGGGTCGCCCGGCCGGATGAAATAGGCATGGAGGGAGTGACACACGCGCTCCTCCACCGTGCGATAGGCGGCGACCAAGGCCTGCCCGATCACCTGTCCGCCGAACACGCGCTGCCAGCTCACATCCGGGCTGTGACCGCGAAACAGGTTCATCTCGATCTGCTCGAGATCGAGCAGGTCGATCAGGTCCTCGACTGGATTCTTGTCGGCTTGCTGCGAAGCGTCGGTCATGGCCACTCCTGGGGAAAGCGGGAGGAAAATGTCCCGTTGACGCCGGGGCACCGGCGGATGAGGACAGGTTTCCGGGTGGCCGGAAGATAAGCGGAGTGGCGTGGCGTGTCACCGCCTTTTCGCACCCGCGAAGAGAGTGGAAGCTCCGTTTAACGGAGCTCGGCACTCGATAAATTCTCTTTTGGAATCAGTGATTTACTGATGCGCTAGCCACTCGCGCGCCTGCCGTTGCGCTTCTGCGATCTCGGCCGGCGACATCTCCGCCGCCAGTTCGGCCCGGCAGCTTCGCGCCGCATCGCTGCCCTTCATGGCAGCGAGATTGAACCACTTGTGCGCCGTCACCAGATCGACGTCCACGCCGCGTCCCGTGGAATACATAAGCCCCAGATTGTAAAGCGCGTCGCACTTGCCGCCTTCCGCGGCAAGCTCGCTCTTCTCGACACTTTCGAGTTGCATGCGAGCCATGTGCTGTCTCCTCGTCTTCGAGGCTTCAAGCCTGTTGTTGCCCTTGGACGGAGCCCCCTCCGTCCCTGACCTCAACTCTCCATAGCTGCGCTGAAAAATTGGTTAACGACGCGCTCACCATGCCGATCCCGATGAGCGGTCGTGACGAAAACCCGAAGCGATGTCCCGAAGGTCACACCTTCGGAACGTCCATGCCTCTTTGCACGGCAGGCCGCGCACCGACCTCTTCGAGCCAGCGTCTTACATTCGCTCCCTCGCCCACCACATCGGGCTTCGCCTGGGCGATGAGATCGAAGGCAACCTTCAGCCAGGGATAGGTCGCCATGTCGGCGATCGAATAATCGCCGCCCATGAACTGCGACTCGCCCAGCCGCTTGTCGAGCACCTTGATGAGCCGCGCCGCTTCACCGACATAGCGGTCGATCGCATAGGGAATTTGCTCCGGCGCGGTATTGATGAAGTGGTTCGCCTGCCCGAGCATCGGCCCCACACCGGCCATCTGCCACATCAGCCATTCGAGCGTCTTCGCCCTCTGCTCGCCCTTCGGCGCAAGGAACTTTCCGGTCTTCTCCGCGAGATAGATCAGGATCGCGCCGCTCTCGAAAATGGAAACCGGACCGCTATCAGCGTCCCTGTCCACGATAGCCGGAATGCGATTGTTCGGGCTGAGCTTCAGGAAGTCCGGCGCAAACTGCTCTTCCTTGCCGAGATTCACCGGATGCACCTCATAGGGCAGCCCCGTCTCCTCCAGCATGATGGATACCTTGCGGCCGTTCGGCGTCGTCCATGTATAGAGATCGATCATCGCATTCCGCCCTTCGCATTTGCGGAATGCGGACTTCCATCCCACGCCCCGCGATTATTGGTCGAGCGCATATGGGGAGGAGAAGCGGCGCAAACGAGTCCTGTGCGGACGTCTGGCGCCATGTAATGTCAGTATTCGACCGTCACTTCGACATGATGGTGCCGATGCTTCGCGCAGACATAAGGGACAATTTGGTATTCACCCGCGGCAAGCTCCGTACCGACCGCCATTTCGGGTAGAAGAAAATCGCCGACCGTATTGCCGCTCTGATCGACGATCGAGAAGCCGTAGGTGCCGTACATGACCCGAACCACCTTGCCGTCTTCCGGCAGCTTGAGCGAGCGGCCCCACTTCGTTTGCGTGCCGTAAGCGTCCTTCATGATGCGGCTGCCTGTCGCTGTCGTCGTTTCGGCGCTCGCAGTTGCAGCAAGAAACGTAACCGCCGCGGCAGCCAGGATGGAAATCGAAACGGGACGCATGCAGATTACCCTTGGGTTGGGCGCATGAGAGGCGCCAAAGGCAAACAGCGCCTCCGGTTTCCCGGAAGCGCTGCAAGCTTAACATAAGGGAACGGGACGATCAGCCCCGCCCCTATTTTTGTGCGCGTTGCCCGAACAGCACTTTTCGTGCGCGTTCGGCCTCTTTGGATTTGTCCCCGATGGTGCCCCGTCGCCACTCGCGACCGAGAGCAAATCCCCTCTGGACGGCCGGACGGGCGCCGACCCGCTCAAACCAGTCTTTCAGGAATGGGAAATCGTCTAGCCGCTGGCCCTGGTTCTTGTAGGGTACGATCCAGCCCCAGCAGGCAATATCGGCAATCGAGTAACGGCCGGCGAGATAGTCCCGGTCCTTCAGGCGCTTGTTCATCACGCCATAGAGCCGGTTCACCTCGTCGGTATACCGCTTGATTGCATAAGGGATCTTTTCCTGAGCGTACTGGCGGAAGTGATGGGCTTGACCCGCCATCGGGCCAAGCCCAGCCATCTGCCAGAACAGCCATTGGTCGACCTCAACTCTCGAGCGCTCGCTTGCCGGATAGAACTTGCCCGACTTGCGTCCGAGATATTGAAGGATAGCCCCCGACTCGAAGATAGAGATCGGTTTCCCCCCTGGACCCTTCGGGTCCACGATGGCTGGCATCCGGTTGTTCGGCGCGATCTTCAGAAAGGACCGCTTGAACTGGTCACCAATACCGATATTCACCGGCTTCACCGTATAGGGCAGCCCACACTCCTCCAGCATGATCGAAACCTTCCAGCCATTTGGCGTTGGCCAGTAATAGAGTTCGATCGGCTTGGCGTTGCCCCGCTCGGAAGCGGGACGTCGCCTAGCTGAGGAGCGTTTCGCCGCCGCCTTAGCGGGTTTTGACCGGCGCGTATCGCTCATGTCGGCTGCTTATGCCGCCTTCTTGCGCGCTGCGGGCTTACGCTTCGCAGCAGGCTTCCGCTTCGCGGGCGCCTTCTTCGCGGCGGGCTTGCGGGCGACCGTCTTGCGAGCGGTCGTCTTGCGAGCCGTGGTCTTGCGAGCGGTCGTCTTCTTGGCCGCAGGCTTCCGCTTGGCAGGCGCCTTCTTTGCGGCGGTCTTCTTGGCTGCCGGCTTCTTGGCAGCGGTCTTCTTCGCCGCAGGCTTCTTCGCAGCCGTCTTCTTGGCTGCGGGCTTCTTCGCCGCGGGCTTCCGCTTGGCGGGCGCCTTCTTCGCGACGGTCTTCTTCGCGGTAGCCTTCTTCACCGCCTTCTTCTTGGCGGCCGGCTTCTTCGCGGCGGGCTTGCGCTTCGCCGGAGCCTTCTTCGCCGCGGTCGTCTTCGCGGCAAGCTTCTTCACCGTCTTCTTCGCAGCCGGCTTCTTCTTCGCAGCAGGCTTCTTGGCCGCGGGCTTCTTGGCCGCAGCGGCCTTCGGCTTAGCTTTCGTCTTCGTGGTGGTAGCCATGTTTCTCTAGCTCCTGATGTGCCGTTTCGTTTGGCGACAATCCATGTACTCGCAACGCACACACTGCTAGCGCCCTCGTACCCCTCAGGCGCGCATCAACAATATGAGCGCGTAAAAAGCGCTCGGCAACACAATGCAACAGATTTGTGCACGCGTGGTCGCGCCACTCTCCGGGGAAAGTGGTTACCAAACGGTTCACCGGGAGACCGGAATTTTTCGTCAGTCGTCGGACGAAAGGCCGAGTTTCTTCGCGAGAATTTCGTTGACGACGCTCGGATTTGCCTTGCCAGACGTGGATTTCATGACTTGGCCGACAAACCAGCCCGCAAGTTGAGGCTTGACTTTCGTTTGCTCGACTTTATCGGGGTTGGCCGCGATGACGGCATCGATGGCGGCTTCGATAGCCCCAAAATCCGTTACCTGCTGCAGACCTTCTTCCTCGACGATTTTGGCCGGGTCGCGACCCGTTTTGTACATCGAATCAAAAACCTGCTTCGCGATTCGCCCCGAGATCGTCCCGTCCGAGATAAGGTCGATGAGCTCTCCGAGCTGTTTTGAGGTGACCGGAGTCTCCTCGATGGAGTGCCCTTCGCGGTTCAGAGCGCCGAACAATTCGCCCGTCACCCAGTTCGCGGCGAGCTTTGCGTCGCGCCCCTTCGCAACCGCTTCGAAGTAGTCCGCGCGCGCGCCTTCGCCGATCAGGACGGTCGCGTCATAGGGTGAAAGTCCATATTCGGAGATCAGCCGCGCCTTCTTGTCGTCGGGAAGTTCCGGCAGCGACGCGGCGATCTCGTCCACCCAGTCCTGCGTGAATTCGAGCGGCAGAAGGTCGGGATCGGGGAAGTAGCGATAGTCATGCGCCTCTTCCTTGGAACGCATGGAGCGCGTTTCGCCCGTCTTCGGATCGAAAAGGCGCGTCTCCTGGTCGATCTTCCCGCCCTCTTCCAGGATTTCGATCTGCCGGCGCGCTTCATGCTCGATGGCCTGCCCGATGAAGCGGATCGAGTTCACATTCTTGATCTCGCAGCGCGTGCCGAGCTTTTCGCCGACTCTGCGCACCGAAACATTAACGTCCGCGCGAAGGCTGCCCTCTTCCATGTTGCCATCGCAGGTGCCGAGATAACGCAGGATGGTGCGCAGCTTCGTCACATAGGCTTTCGCCTCGTCGGCAGAGCGCATGTCCGGCTTCGACACGATTTCCATCAACGCAACGCCCGAACGGTTGAGATCGACGAAGCTCATCGCCGGGTGCTGGTCATGCAGGCTCTTGCCCGCATCCTGTTCGAGATGCAGCCGCTCGATGCCGACATGAACCACCCGTCCGTCCGGCATGTCGAGAATGACTTCGCCCTCGCCGACGACCGGATGCTTGAACTGCGAAATCTGATAGCCCTGCGGCAGATCCGGATAGAAGTAGTTCTTGCGGTCGAAGACGGAGCGAAGGTTGATCTTCGCCTTCAGGCCAAGCCCGGTGCGCACCGCCTGTTCCACGCAAAACCGGTTGATGACGGGCAGCATGCCCGGCATCGCAGCATCGACGAAACTCACCTGCGTGTTCTGTTCCGCGCCGAATGTTGTCGACGAAGCGGAGAAAAGCTTGGCTTTCGAGGAAACCTGCGCGTGAACCTCGAGGCCGAGAATGATCTCCCATTCGCCGGTCTGTCCCTTGATCAGGTCTTCGGGACGCGCCTCGCGCATCTTCATCGTGCGCTCGAAATCGCTCACCATCGTCTCGGCCATGGTCACGCCCTCCACCACGCTTCGGCTTCCGCCGTGAAACCCGCTGCCTCTTCGATGGCGAACGCCGCGCGAAGCAGCGTCTCCTCGTCGAAGGTCCGTCCGATGAGCTGCAGCCCGAGCGGCAGCCCTTCCGAGGAAAGCCCGGCAGGCACCGAAATCCCCGGCAGCCCGGCCAGGTTCACCGTCACCGTGAACACGTCGTTCAGATACATGGAGAGCGGATCGTCCGTCTTTTCGCCAAGACCGAAGGCCGCCGAGGGCGCCGTCGGCGTCAGCAACACGTCGACTTCCGAGAAAGCTTCGGCGAAATCGCGCGCGATGAGCGTGCGCACCTTCTGCGCCTTCAGGTAATAGGCGTCGTAGTAACCGGCCGAGAGCACATAGGTGCCCATGAGAACGCGCCGTTTCACTTCCGCGCCGAAACCTTCCGCGCGGGTGTTCTCGTACATCTCCGTGATGTCCTTGCCGTCCACGCGCAGCCCGTAGCGAACGCCATCATAGCGCGCGAGGTTCGAGGAACATTCCGCCGGCGCGACGATGTAATAGGTCGGCAGCGCATATTTGGTATGCGGGAGGCTCACCTCCTTCACATTGGCGCCCGCCGCCTTCAGCCATTCGATGCCGCGCGTCCAGAGGTCGTCGATCTCCTTCGACATGCCCTCGACGCGGTATTCCTTTGGAATGCCGACGCTGAGCCCCTTGATGCCCTGGCCGAGCGCCGCTTCATAGTCCGGCACCGGCCGGTCGACGCTTGTCGTGTCCTTCTCGTCGTGTCCGGCCATCGACTTCAGCATGATCGCCGCGTCGCGCACATCTCGCGCGATCGGCCCCGCCTGGTCGAGCGAGGAGGCGAAGGCGACGATGCCCCAGCGCGAGCAGCGTCCATAGGTCGGCTTGAGGCCGACCGTGCCCGTGAAGGCCGCGGGCTGGCGGATGGAACCGCCCGTATCCGTCGCCGTTGCCGCCGCGCAGAGCCGTGCCGCAACCGCCGCCGATGAGCCGCCGGAGGAACCGCCCGGAACGAGCTTCGCGTCCGATCCCTTGCGCCGCCACGGGTTCACGACCGGGCCGTAGAAGCTCGTTTCGTTGGACGAGCCCATCGCGAACTCGTCATTATTGAGCTTGCCGAGCATCACCGCGCCATCGCGCCAGAGGTTCGCCGTCACGGTCGACTCGTAGGGCGGGATGAAGCCGTCGAGAATGTGGCTGCAGGCCGTGGTCAGCACGTCCTTCGTGCAGAAGAGATCCTTGATGCCGAGCGGTACGCCTTCGAGATCACCGCCCTCGCCCTTGGCGAGCTTCGCGTCGGAGGCCTTGGCCATTTCCATCGCCTTGTCGGCCGTCACGGTCACATAGGCGTTGAGCGGCGTCGCCGCCTCCATCTCCTTGAGGTATGCGCCGGTCAACTCGCTGGAGGTGACTTCCTTCTTCTTGAGTGCGTCGCGGGCGGCGGCCAGCGTCAGCTTCGTCAACTCGCTCATTGCTTACTCCACCACCTTCGGCACCACGAAGAAGCCGTCTTCCGCACCGGGCGCGTTGCGCGTTACTTCCTTCTGCAGGTTCTCGGCCTTCACGACGTCGTCGCGCATCTTCATGGCCATGGCCACGGCGCTCGTCATGGGCTCCACATCCGTGGCGTCCACCTCTCCGAGCTGCTCCACCCAATCGAGAATGCCGTTGAGTTCCTTGGCCAGCGCCTCCAGCTCATCGTCCCGCACGGCAATCCGCGCAAGCCGGGCGATGTGCCGGACCGTATTCTGATCGACCGACATGGGTCCGCCTTTGTTGGTGTTCGGAAAGGGCCAGCGCTGCCTCGGAACTTCGCCCCGGCTGCGTACCCCTTGCTCGTTGAATCGCGACGGAACATAACAAGCGGAGGCCCCGCGCCGCAACGCCGCCTGTACAATATATATGAGGGTCCGGATTGCGCCCGTTCCGGCCTCCCTCTATGGTCCGCCGCGCCGGACATTCCATAAAGGTAACAAGCACTTGAGCGCCAATGTGAAGCCTCTTGAAGAACTTGAGGAAGGCCTGCCTCGCCATGCCCGCCTGATGGGCGTCGATCTGGGGACCAAAACCATCGGCCTCGCGCTCTCCGATGTCTCGCGCTCCATCGCCAGCCCGCTCGAAACCATCAAGCGGACCAAGTTCACCGCCGATGCCGAACGCCTCATTGCGCTGGCGAAGAGCCACGACGCCGCCGCACTCGTTTTCGGCCTGCCGCTCAACATGGACGGCACCGAGGGCCCGCGCTGCCAGTCAACCCGCGCCTTCGTCCGCAACCTCGAGAAGCTCACCGATCTGCCGGTCGTCTTCTGGGACGAGCGCATGTCCACCCAGGCCGTGACCCGCACCCTTCTCGACGCCGATGCGAGCCGCGCGCGCCGCGCCGAGCTCGTGGACAAGATGGCCGCCTCCTACATCCTCCAGGGCGCGCTCGACCGCCTGCGCCGACTCTGATCTCCCCGAACCGAAAAACGAGAAGAGCAAGCCATGCTCCCCATCCTGAACGCCCTCATCCCCGTCTTCCTCGTCATCGCACTCGGTTTCGCGATCAAGCGGATGAATTTTCTGGACGATGGAATATGGGCGCCGCTCGACCGCCTCACCTATTACATCTTCTTTCCCGCCCTGCTCTGCCACACGCTCGCCGTCGCAAACCTCGCCGATTACGACATCTGGCCGATGGCTTCCGCGCTGGCGGCGGGGCTTTTCTCGATGGTCGCGCTGCTGATGGCCCTGAAGGCGGTGCTGCCGCTCACCGGCCCGCAATTCTCGTCGGTCTTTCAGGGTGCGGCGCGCTGGAACGGCTTCGTGGCGCTGGCCGCCATCGGCTCCTTTTATGGTCATGAAGGCGTGGCGCTCGCCGCCGTCGGCTTCGCCGTCCTCGTGCCGACGGTGAACGTCCTCTCCGTCCTGATCCTCACGCGCTATGCGGGCGATACCCCGGCGGGCATGGGCACGGTCCTCCGCCTCCTCGCGAAGAACCCGCTCATCCTCGCCTGCGCGGCCGGCATTCTGCTGAACGTATCGGGCATCGGCCTGCCCGGCCCGCTGGAGCCCACCTTCGACATTCTGGGCGCCGCCGCCCTCACCATCGGCCTCATCGCCATCGGCGCGGGCCTCCAGCCGAAACACGCGCTCGAAACCGGATGGATCGTGGCGCTGACGAGCGGCCTTCGTCTCATCGTCATGCCGCTCCTGATGATGGGCTGGTGCATCGCCTTCGACGTGACGGGCCTGCCGCGCCTCGTCGTCCTCGTCTGCGGCGCGGTGCCGGGCGCGACCTCCTCCTACATCCTCGCCCGCCAGCTCGGCGGCGACGCAACGCTCATGGCAAGCCTCATCACCGGCGGCACCATCCTCGCCGCGATCACCATGCCGGTCATGTTGTGGCTATTCAGCTGAACGAAAGACAAATCGTTAGTCTGAGGTCGGTTTTCGCCCAAAGCCATTCCAAACCCAATGACTTAAAATTCCCAGAAGCAGCACCAAAATGGGTGGGCCGAAGATCAATTCAATTGTCCCGGATGGTAAGAGCATCTGCATCCCAGTGGTGTCGAACTTTGAAGGGGCACACGTTAATCGGGATCCCAAATAATTGTGTTCCAGCAAGCAGAACACGCTGTGTTGCCACACCCAAAATGAAATCCAAAGCAGGCTAACAACCACCCAAAGCCTAGTAAGTCCGCGGCGCCAATTCATGACATCACCCGCGCCCGCTCGATGATTGCACGCACGTCCGCACCCGTCGGCAGCGTCCCGTAGACGTCGCCCCAGTCGCGCCCAAGCCGCGTCTGGCAATAGGCATCCGACACCGCCGAAGGCGCATGCTGCAGCAGGATCGATGCGGCGGCCACCTTCGCCATCTGCTCCACGATCTGCCGCGAGCGCGCTTCGAGCGAACCCATATCGGTAAAGGCATCCTTCAGCGCCTCGAGCGCCCCGTCATAGGCCGTGCTGCTCCCCCGCGCTTCATCGAGTTCCGCGAACACGATCTCCAGCGCCTGCGGCTCCCGCGCCAGCGCGCGCAGCACGTCGAGACACATGACATTGCCCGACCCTTCCCAGATCGCGTTCACCGGCATCTCGCGATAGATGCGTCCCGCGATCCCTTCCTCGACATAGCCATTGCCGCCGAGGCACTCCATCGCTTCATAGGCGAGGTTCGGCGCGCGCTTGCACACCCAGTACTTCGCGACCGGCGTCATGATGCGCCGGAAAGCCGCCTCCGCCTCGTCCTCGAAAGCCCGGTCGAACGAGCGCGCCACGCGGAACGACAGCGCCGTCGCCGCTTCCGTTTCGAGCGCGAGGTCCGCCAGCACATTCGCCATCAGCGGCTGATCGATCAGCTTCTTCTGAAACACGATACGATAGGAGCAATGATGCACGGCTTGTGACACCGCCTGCCGCATCATCCCCGCCGTCGCCACCGCGCAATCGAGCCGCGTATAGGTCGCCATCTCGATGATGTTGCGGACGCCCCGCCCTTCCTCGCCGATCAGCCATCCGCTTGCAGCCTGGAACTCGACCTCGGAAGACGCATTCGACTTGTTGCCGACCTTCTCCTTCAGCCGCTGGATGCGGATCGCGTTCGCGCTCCCGTCCGGCCGGAAGCGCGGCATCAGGAAACACGAGATCCCGTTCGGGGCCTGCGCCAGCACGAGAAACGCGTCGCACATCGGCGCGGAGAAGAACCACTTGTGTCCCGTGATGCGATATTCCTCGCCCGGCCCTCCCGCACCCACCGGATGCGCCACCGTCGTGTTCGCGCGCACATCCGTGCCACCCTGCTTCTCCGTCATACCCATGCCGAGCGTGACGCCCGTCTTCTCGCTCGCCGGAATGAAGCGCGGATCGTAGTCGCGCGAGAGAATGCGAGGGATCCATTCCTTCGCCAGCGACGGCTGAAAGAGCAGCGCGGGCACCGCCGCGTTGGTCATGGTGATGGGACAGCCATGCCCCGCCTCGGCCTGAGTCATCATGTAGGTGCCTGCAAGCCGCGCCACGACCGCGCCGGGTTTCGGCTTCGCGTCGAGCCCCTCCTTCAGATGATCCCAGGGTGAGCCGTGCAGGCCCTGTTTCACCGAAATCGCCATCAGCGCGTGATAGGAGGGATGGAATTCCACCCGGTCTTCGCGATGGCCGAAGCGGTCGAAACTCTTCAGCACCGGCAGATAGGCATTCGCCTGCCGCCCGAGATCGAGCACCTCCGCGCTCCCTACCGTCGCTCCGAATGCCGTCAGCGAGTCGCGCGCATGTGCCGCGCCCTCCCGCTCCACCGTCTCGGCAAGCGCCTTGTCGCCCGTGAAGAGGTTCACGTCCTGAAGCGGCGGCGGCTGGTTGAAAACCTCATGCGTCGCGAAATCGGCGGGCGTTTCCATTTTTGTGTCCATTGCTGGAACCTCTTTTCCGGGGGCTTCCCGCGAGGTTAACACTCCCCTCGCGGACGGGCCAATTCCACCTTGCCGCCCCCCGGAATCGGCCCTATACAATGCGGCTTTAATGACCAGCGCTGACAAACAGCTTTCGCCCATTTTCCCGCACCGGCACCTGCTCGGGATCGAGGGCCTTTCCCCTTCCGACATCACCGCCCTTCTCGATCTCGCCGACACCTATGTCGAGCAGAACCGACAGGTCGACAAGAAGGGCTCCGTTCTTCGCGGGCGCACACAGATCAACCTCTTCTTCGAGGCCTCCACGCGCACGCAGAGTTCCTTCGAACTTGCGGGCAAACGCCTCGGCGCCGATGTGATGAACATGTCCGTCTCCTCCTCCTCCGTGAAGAAGGGCGAGACGCTGATCGACACGGCGGTGACGCTCAACGCGATGCACCCCGACCTCATCATCATTCGTCACCAGAACTCCGGCGCGGTCGAGCTTCTCTCGCAGAAAGTCTCCTGCTCGGTCATCAATGCGGGCGACGGTGCGCATGAACATCCGACACAGGCGCTGCTCGACGCGCTCACGATCCGCCGCCGCAAGGGCCGCCTCGAAGGTCTCCTCGTCGCGATCTGCGGCGACATCCTGCATAGCCGCGTCGCCCGCTCGAACATCCTGCTCTTGAATGCGATGGGCGCGCGCGTCCGCGTCGTCGGCCCGCCGACCTTGATGCCTACCGGCGTCGAGCGTCTGGGCGTCGAGGTCTTCCACGACATGGCGAAGGGCCTCGAAGGCGTCGACATCGTGATGATGCTCCGCCTCCAGCTCGAGCGCATGGCCGGCTCCTACGTGCCGTCGCAGCGCGAATATTTCCACTTCTACGGCCTCGACTATTCGAAGCTCGCTCATGCGAAGCCGGATGCGCTCGTCATGCACCCGGGCCCCATGAACCGCGGCGTCGAGATCGACAGCGCCGTCGCCGACGATATCGACCGCAGTCTCATCCGCGAGCAGGTCGAGATGGGCGTCGCCGTCCGCATGGCCGTGCTCGATGCGCTCGCGCGCAATCTGCCGAACGAGCTCGCCCTCTCCGGAGGCCGCGCATGAGCCGCACAGCCTTCATCAATGCCCGACTGATCGACCCGGCTTCGGGTTACGACGAAAAGGGCGGCCTCCTGGTCGATAACGGCATCATCGCCGATCTCGGGCCCACCCTCTTCAATGACGGTCTGCCCGAAGGCGCCGAGGTCGTGGATTGCCGGGGCAAGGTGCTCTCCCCTGGCCTCATCGATTGCCGCGTCTTCACCGGCGAACCCGGCGCCGAACATCGCGAGACGCTCGCTCTTGCAAGCAAGGCCGCTGCCGCCGGTGGCGTCACCACCATGATCGTCATGCCGAACACCAATCCGGTGATCGACGATGTCGCCTTGGTGGATTTCATCGAGCGCCGCGCCCGCGACACCGCCGTCGTGAACGTCCACACAATGGCCGCCCTCACGAAAGGCCTGATGGGCGAGCAGATGACGGAGTTCGGCCTCCTCCTCGATGCAGGGGCCGTCGGCTTCACGGATGGCGTGAAGGCCCTCGCCAACGCGCAGGTGATGCGCCGCGCACTTTCCTATGCCCGCCATCTCGGCGCGCTCGTCGTGCAGCATGCGGAAGAACCCACGCTCGCCACCGGCGTCATGAACGAAAGCGAACTCGCAACCCGCCTCGGCCTCACGGGAACGCCCGCCGCCGCCGAAACCATCATGATCGAGCGCGACCTTCGCCTGCTCGAACTCACCGGCGGGCGCTATCACGTCGCGCAGGTTTCCTGCGAAGCCTCGGTGGAAATCATCCGCCGCGCAAAGACGCGCGGCCTTCCCGTCACCTGCGGCGTCTCCGCGGCGCATCTGCAGCTGAACGAGAACGACGTCCAGTCCTACCGCACCTTCTTCAAGCTCTCGCCGCCGCTCCGCACCGAGCAGGATCGCCTCGCCCTTGTCGCTGGTCTCGCCGACGGCACGATCGATGTCGTCGTATCCTCCCATGACCCGCAGGACCCGGAAGTGAAGCGCCGCCCCTTCGCGGAAGCGAATTTCGGCGCTATCGGCCTCGAAACGCTGCTGCCTGCCGGTCTCGCTCTCGTGCATAACGGCGACCTCCCGCTCGGCCGCCTCCTTGCCGCGCTCACCTGCCTGCCCTCCGACCTTCTGGGCCTTGGCCGCGGCCGTCTCGTCACCGGTCTTCCCGCCGATCTCGTCCTCATCGATACGGACGTGCCCTGGAAGCTCGAACCGGCTAGTCTCAAATCCATCTCGAAGAATACGCCCTTCGAGGATCGCCTCTTCCAGGGTCGTGCGCTTCGCACAATGGTGGGCGGACGCACGGTTTACGTTCAGGGGGAGGAACGCTGACCATGGGCTTTACGGATATTGCCGCACCGCTTCTGCTGGTCGCGCTCGTGCTGGGCTATCTGCTCGGCTCCATTCCATTCGGGCTGCTGCTGACGCGCCTCGCCGGTCTCGGCGACATCCGCTCCATCGGCTCCGGCAATATCGGCGCGACCAACGCGCTGCGCACGGGTAACCGCTGGGTCGCGCTCGGAACGCTCATCGGCGATGCGGGCAAGGGCATCGTCGCCGTCGTCATCGCCCACCACCTCGCCGCGCAAACCGGCGCGGATGCCGCATGGCTCATGAGCGCCGCCGCGCTCGGCGCCTTTCTCGGCCATCTTTATCCCGTCTGGCTCGGCTTCAAGGGCGGCAAGGGCGTGTCCACCTTCATCGGCATCCTGCTCGCGGTCCACTGGCCTGTCGGCCTTCTCTTCTGCGCGACATGGGCAATCGTCGCCCTCGTCTCGCGCTACTCGTCTCTCTCGGCGCTCGTCGCCGCGCTGCTCACGCCGGTCTATCTCGCCTGGCTCAACCAGTGGGACCTCGTCGGTCTCAGCGTGGTTCTCGTCGTCCTCGTCTATATCGCGCATCGCGGCAATATCCGCCGTCTTCTCGCGGGCGAGGAACCGCGCATCGGCCAGAAGAAGGCCGAAGACCAGGCCGAGGGCTGATCCGCGTGACGGCGGTGCTATCCGCCGCGGAGCGGCTTGCCCGCCTCCGTCTCGCACGCAGCGAAAACATCGGCCCCGTCACCTTCCGCGATCTGCTTGAGCATTTCGGAAATGCCGTTGCCGCACTCGACGCCCTGCCCGGTCTGGCGACGCGCGGTGGCGCGAAGCGTGCCATCCGCATCGCGCGCGATGGCGACGCCGAAGCGGAACTCGCAAAGACGGAAAGGCTCGGCGCGCAACTCCTTGTGCTGGGCGACGAGGCTTTTCCCGCACGGCTCGCCGTGCTCGATCCGCCGCCGCCCGTCATCTCCGTGAAAGGCAATCTCGACCTCGCTACGCGCAAGTCCATCGCCATTGTCGGCTCGCGCAATGCTTCCGCCGCAGGCCGCCGCATCGCGGGCGACATGGCCGAAGCCTTCTCCCGCGAAGGTTTCACCGTCGTCTCCGGCCTTGCGCGCGGTATCGACACCGCGGCGCATCGCGCCTCGCTCCAGGGCGGCACCATTGCCGTCCTCGCGGGCGGCCTCGACATCGTCTACCCGGAAGAAAATCGCGACCTGCAGACCGAGATCGGATCGCGCGGCGTACTCGTCAGCGAAATGCCGCCCGGCACTAGCCCGCAGGCGCGCCACTTCCCGCGCCGCAACCGGCTGATCTCCGGCCTGTCGCTCGGCGTCGTCGTCGTGGAAGCTGCGTTGCGCTCGGGCTCGCTCATCACCGCGCGTTTCGCGCTGGAACAGGGGCGCGATGTCTTCGCCGTGCCGGGCTCCCCGCTCGATCCGCGCGCGCAAGGATCGAACAAGCTTATCAAGGATGGCGCGCCTCTCGTCGAGAACGCGGCAGATGTGATCGCGGCCTTGTCGGAGCCGCTCGGCCATCTTTTCCGCGAGCCGGAGCCGCCCTCTTTCGCGCCGCGCCCGGCCGCCGCCCCGGATACGGATCGGGATACGCGCAAGCGCGTTCTCTCGGCTCTCGGCCCCACGCCCACCCCGATGGACGAAATCGTCCGGCAGGCAGGGGCGCCCGTTCAGCAGGTCCGCGCGGCCGTGCTGGAACTGGAACTCGCGGGCCGCATCCATCGCGACCCGGGCGACCGCGTAAGCCTCCTGCCCGAATGAATTTCGTCTAGATGTCGTCGCCGCCCGACCGGCCTATCGCCGAGCGGCCGAGCATCAGCAACCGGGATTCTTCCGCCGCCACGCCGATGAGATAGGCGAGAAACCGGAACCCCCGTTTATCCGCCATCCGCCGGGAAGCGATCATCAGGTCGAGCAGATAGGCGGCCACGGCCTCGTCATCCGCTTCGGCCAGGTTGTCGGGCAGATTTGAGGTGCTTCTGTGCCGTGGCGCAAAGCTGTCTCCGTCCTTCGTCAGAACCGGATCTTCTGCGCTCGAAAGGGATTTGCGCATCGCCAACCATCCTTTTCTGGCCCCTCGCCCGGGGCGGTGGCGCTCTCTTCCGCGCGGAAATCACGCACAAGGAACTAGATCGATAGTACGTAAACAACTATGGAAATAAAACTCTGAGATTGGCCTGAACTGGGTCCAAACTGGTGCGAGACAGGCGGGCCTGAGATTTGTGAGGATTTCCGCGGCATTTGACACGCCCTCGCCTTTTCACCATTTTCAGCCGGCGGTCCCGCGAGGGATGGATGCGGCGGTGCACTTGGCTTTTCACGGATTATGGGTGTAAAGCGCGCCCGGGAAGCCCGGGCCGGCGCATCGGCGCGGCTACGGCTGGCCAAGACATATTTATAAGAGAGTTGAAGCGGTCCTATGGACGTCGTCATTGTTGAGTCGCCCGCCAAGGCGAAAACCATCAACAAATATCTGGGCAAGGACTACAAGGTCCTGGCTTCCTATGGCCATGTCCGCGACCTGCCCTCGAAGGATGGCTCGGTCCAGCCGGACGAGGATTTCGCGATGGCCTGGGACGTTGATTCGAAGTCCCAGAAGCGCCTGAACGAGATCGCGGCTGCCGTGAAGGGGGCCAACCGGCTCATCCTCGCAACCGACCCGGATCGCGAAGGCGAGGCGATTTCCTGGCACGTCCTCGAAGTCCTGAACAAAAAGAAAGTCCTGAAGGACGTCGAGGTCCAGCGCGTCGTCTTCAACGCGATCACCAAGAAATCCGTCACCGAGGCGATGGAAAATCCGCGCGGGCTCGACAAGGAGCTGATCGACGCCTATCTGGCGCGCCGCGCGCTCGACTATCTGGTCGGCTTCACCCTGTCGCCCGTTCTCTGGCGCAAGCTGCCGGGCTCCCGCTCTGCCGGCCGCGTGCAGTCCGTCGCGCTTCGCCTCATCTGCGACCGCGAACTCGAGATCGAAGCCTTCCGCAGCCAGGAATACTGGACCGTCGAAACCGACATGAAGACGGCCGCCAACGCGCCCTTCGTCGCGCGTCTCGTCGGCCTCGACGGCAAGAAGCTCGAAAAATTCGACATCCCGGACAAGAAGACGGCGGACGAAATCGAAGCCCGCATCAAAGCGTCGCGCTTCACCGTGAAGTCGGTGGAGAGCAAGCCCGCCCGGCGTAATCCGAACCCGCCCTTCACCACCTCGACGCTCCAGCAGGAAGCCTCGCGCAAGCTCGGCTTCTCCGCGAGCCGCACCATGCAGGTTGCGCAGCGCCTCTATGAAGGCGTGGAGATCGATGGAGAGACGACCGGCCTCATCACTTATATGCGAACCGACGGCGTGCAGATCGCGCCGGAAGCGGTCGCGCAAGCACGCACCGTCATCAACAACGAATTCGGCGAGGCCTATCTCCCGGACAGCCCGCGCGTCTACAACACCAAGGCGAAGAACGCGCAGGAAGCGCATGAAGCGATCCGCCCGACCGACATTTCGCGCCTGCCGAAATCCGTCGCCGCACGTCTCGACGACGATCAGCGCCGCCTCTACGAACTCGTCTGGAACCGCACCGTGGCGAGCCAGATGGAAAGCGTGCAGCTCGAGCGCACCACCATCGAAATCGAGGCGAACGACGCGCCGATCAATCTCCGCGCCACCGGCTCCGTCATCGTTTTCGACGGTTTCCTCCGTCTCTATCAGGAAGGCCGCGACGAGCCGGACGATGCCGATGAAGGCAACCGCCTGCCCAAGGTCGCGCGCGGCGACAAGCTCGGCCTCGAGAAGGTCCGCCCCGAGCAGCATTTCACCGAGCCCCCGCCCCGCTTCACCGAAGCCTCGCTCGTGAAGCGCATGGAAGAACTCGGCATCGGCCGTCCCTCGACCTACGCCTCGACGCTGCAGACATTGCGCGACCGCGACTATGTCCGCATGGACCAGAAGCGCCTCGTCCCGCAGGACAAGGGCCGTCTCGTCACCGCCTTCCTCGAAAACTTCTTCACCCGCTATGTCGAATACGACTTCACGGCGGAACTGGAAGAAAAGCTCGACAAGGTTTCGGCGGGCGAACTCGACTGGAAGGATCTCCTTCGCGAATTCTGGAAGGACTTCACGGGCGCCGTCGCCGAAGCGACCGAACTGCGCATCACCGAAGTTCTCGACCGCCTGAACGAAGTGCTCGGCCCCCATGTCTTCCCGGACAAGGGCGATGGCTCCGATCCGCGCAAGTGTCCCTCCTGCGACAATGGACGTCTTTCGCTGAAGGTCGGCCGCTTCGGCGCCTTTGTCGGCTGCTCGAACTATCCGGACTGCAAGTTCACGCGCCAGCTCACCGCCGGTGCGGATGGCGAGGAAGTCGCGGGCGACCGCGTTCTCGGCACCGATCCTGAAACGGGCGCCGAAGTCTCGCTCAAGACAGGCCGCTTCGGTCCCTATGTCGAGCGCGCGCCGATCGCCGAAGACGAGAAGCCGAAGCGCAGCGGCCTGCCCGCCAAGACTTCCGCTGCCGATGTCGATCTCGACATGGCGCTACGCCTCCTCACGCTTCCGCGCGAGGTCGGCATCCATCCCGAAACCGGCAAGAAGATCACCGCGGGCCTCGGCCGCTTTGGTCCCTTCATCCTGCATGACGGCACCTATGCGAACCTGAAGGACCCGGAAGAACTCTTCGACATCGGTCTCAACCGCGCGATTACCGTGCTCGCGGAAAAGATCGCCCGCGCCGAGGAACGCGCAGGCAAGATCCTGAAGGAACTGGGCGAACATCCGGACAGCGGCAAGCCCGTGCAGGTGCGCGAGGGCAAATACGGCCCCTACATCAAGCATGGCTCAACCAATGCCACGCTGCCGAAATCGGCGAAGCCCGAAGACGTGACGCTGGAAGAAGCGCTCGCCCTCGTCGCCGAAAAAGAAGCAAAAACGGGCAAGGGCAAGAAAAAGGCCCCGGCGAAAAAGGCCGCCGTCAAAAAGGAACCCGCTGCGAAGAAGAAGGCGCCCGCTAAGAAAGCTACGGCAACGAAGAAGAAGGCACCTGCGAAAAAGGCAGCACCTAAAAAACCTGCCGCGAAGAAGACCAAAGCCACTGAAATGGCGGACTGACCTTGGCAGAGCGCAAGCCCGGACGGGGAGCACCGAAGAAGCCCGCAACCGGAAAGAAGAAAACCGGCGGCGGCGTGCCCTCGCGCGAGGAAATCCTCGCCTTTCTCGCGGACAATCCCGGCAAGACCTCGAAGCGCGAGATTGGCCGCGCCTTCGGCGTGAAGGGCGATGACCGCATTCCCCTGAAGCAATTGCTGAAGGCGATGACGGAAGAAGGCGTCATCGCGCGCGACGATGCGAAGAACCTCCGCCGCACCGACGAGCTCCCGCCCGTCACCGTCATCGAGATCACGCATACCGACACCGACGGCGAACTGATCGCCCGCCCCGTCAACTGGCCGGGCGAGGAGCAGCCGCCGCTCATCGTCATCGCACCGGACACCTCGCGCAGGAAGCGCGACTATGACGAGCCGCCCGCAGGCGTCGGCGACCGCGTGCTCGCCCGCATCTCGAAGGTCGAGGACGAGGACGAAGCCTATCCCTACGAGGCCCGCGTCATCCGCCGCATCGGCCGCGGCGCCGAGCGCATCCTTGGCCTCTACCGCAAGAACCCGAGAGGAAAGGGCGGCCGCCTCATCCCCGTCGAGAAGAAGGCGCGCAACGAATACGAGATCGCGCCCGAAGATGTGAACGGCGCCGAAGACGGCAATCTCGTACTCGGCGAAACCATCCCCGGCAAGCGCTATGGCCTCTCCCGCGCCCGCATCCGCGAGATCTTCGGCGACAGCGAGGACCCGCGCTCGATCAGCCTCATCGCGATCCACGCGCATGGCATTCCGGATGCCTTCCCCGACGAAGTGATCGCCGAAGCCGAAGCCGCGAAGCATCAGGGCCTCAAGACCCGCACGGACCTGCGCGACATTCCCCTCATCACGATCGACCCGGCGGATGCGCGCGACCATGACGATGCCGTCTGGGCCGCGCCCGATGACGACCCGAAAAACGAAGGCGGCGTCGTCGCCATCGTCGCCATCGCCGATGTCGCCGCCTATGTGAAGCCCGGCTCGCCGATGGATCGCGAAGCGCGGAAGCGCGGTAACTCCACTTATTTCCCGGACCGCGTCGTGCCGATGCTGCCGGAGCGGATTTCCAACGACCTCTGCTCGCTGGTCGAAGGAGAGGACCGCGCCTGCTTCGCCGTGCGCATGGTCTTCGACAGGAACGGCAACAAACGCTCCCACGAGTTCATCCGCGGGCTCATGCGCTCTGCCGCAAGCCTCAGCTACCGCCAGGTGCAGGAAGCGATCGACGGCCGCCCGGACGATGCCGCCGGCCCCCTGCTCGAGCCCGTGCTGAAGCCGCTATGGCATGCCTACAAGGTCATCATGAAGGCGCGCGAGGTGCGTGCGCCGCTTGATCTCGACCTCCCCGAACACAAGATCGATATCGGCGAGGATGGCCGCATCGCGGGTGTGCGCATCGGCGAGAAGTACGAGTCGATGAAGCTCATCGAGGAGTTCATGATCCAGGCGAATGTCTGCGCCGCCGAAACGGCCGAGGCGCAGCGCCGCTCCGTGATCTACCGCATCCACGATGCGCCCTCGCGCGAGAAGCTCGTCGCGCTGGCCGAGTTCCTCGCCACCCTCGACCTCAACTTCACCAAGGGCGAGAACATCCGCCCCGCGAATTTCAATCGCATTCTGAAGCTGGTCGACGGCACCGAGCATGACCGCATGGTGTCCGACGTCGTGCTCCGCTCCCAGGCGCAGGCCGTCTACTCGCCGGACAATATCGGCCATTTCGGCCTCAATCTCCGCCGCTACGCGCACTTCACCTCGCCCATCCGACGTTATGCCGACCTCACGGTCCATCGCGCGCTGATCGCGGGCCTGAAGCTCGGAAAAGACGGCCAGACGGACGACGAACTCGCCGGGCTCTCCGAAATCGCCGAACACATCTCCATGACCGAGCGCCGCTCCATGCTCGCCGAGCGCGACTCCAAGGACCGCTTCATCGCCGCCTTCCTCGAGGCGCGCATCGGCGCGGAGTTCACCGGCCGCGTCTCCGGCGTCACGCGCTTCGGCCTCTTCGTGAAGCTGGACGACACCGGCGCCGACGGTTTCGTTCCGATCTCGACGCTCGGCGGCGACTTCTTCCACCATGACGAGATCATCCACGCCCTTGTCGGCCAGCGAACGCGAATCGCCTATCGCTTGGGCGATGCCGTCCGCGTCCGCCTGGAAGAAGCCGTCCCCGTCACGGGCGGCCTGCGCTTTGAGCTTCTCGAAGGCGGCTCTGAGGCGCCGAAAGGCGCCGGGCGACGCACCCGCTCGCCCGCCGGCCGTGACGGCGCGAAGCGCGGTAAATATGGCAAATCTCCCCGCAAGGCCCCTCGTGGCCGGCGTTGAACCCGCGCGCGCCTGACGCGCGGCAACCTGCCACATTTCGCGATCCATCCTTTCCGACCATTTTTGTCAGGCATCCCTGCATCTGCCGTGAGTTACCGATGGACATGACCGATACCCGCATTTACGAAGCCGCCGACCCGGCCCCCCGCGCAGCGCTCGCCTCGATTTTGCGCGGTTTCGGCGGCCGTTGCCCTGCTTGCGGCCGTGGCGGCCTGTTCCGCAAATTCCTGAAAGTCGCGGACAATTGCCCGGATTGCGGCGAAGAGCTTCATCATCATCAGGCCGATGACGCCCCGCCCTATTTCACCATCATGATCGTCGGCCACATCGTCGTTCCGATGATGCTCTGGCTCGAACTCGAATATCTGCCGCCGCTCTGGGTCCATGCGGCGATCTGGCCCGCGCTCACTTTGCTGCTCTCGCTCTGGTTCCTGCCGCGCATCAAGGGCGCGGTCGTCGGCTGGCAATGGGCGCTGCGCATGCACGGCTTCGACGGCAACGCGCACGAAGATTGAGCCCGGCGGCTGACGCCGCGTCCTCCGCGTCTCTTTCCCCGCCGCTGGACTTTACCTCGCCTCAGCGGGCATCCTGTTGCCAACAAGCAATCATGTGAACAGGGATGAAGTGATGGCCGAGGAACAACGGGCGGCGTTCGACCCGAAGAAATCGCGCGAGCAGGAATATCGCGAAGCGACCGAGGGCCGCGCCGAGCGCCCGCGCGATGCGTCCACGCTCATCATCGTCCGCCGCGACGCCGCGCAGCCCCAGGTCCTCATGGGCCAGCGCCACGCGAACCACAAATTCATGCCCAACAAGTTCGTCTTCCCCGGCGGCCGCGTCGACCGCGCGGACTGCCGCGTGCGACCCGCGCAGGAACTTCGCGATCCCGTCGCCCGCCGCCTTCTCGTGCGCATGAGGGGCAAGCCGTCGGAGCTTCGCGCCCGCGCGCTCGCCATGGCCGCGATCCGCGAAACCTTCGAGGAGACGGGCCTCGTCATCGGCAAACCCATCCCGGCGCCCCAGACCAGCAAGCACCCGGACTGGAACGAATACCTCGCGCAAGGTGTGGCGCCCGCGCTCGGCACGCTCGATTTCGTTGCCCGCGCCATCACCCCGCCCTATCGCACGCGCCGCTTCGACACGCGCTTCTTCATCGCCGATGCCGAAGCGATCCAGGGCGACCCGGCAAAGGTTACAGGCTCTGGCGAATTGCAGGGCCTTCACTGGCTCACGATCGACGATGCGCGCGGCCTCGATCTGCCGAACATCACCCGCCTCGTCCTCGACGAACTCGACGAGCGTCTCGCCCTCTCTTCCGCCGCTCAGCGCCGCCGTGCCGTCCCCTTCGTCCATTTCAGAAACGGCAACGCGATCCGCGACGCCATCGCGGATTGACCGGCATGAGTGACAAGAAGCCCGCCTCCCGCGGCATCCGCCCGCGCGATGCCGCCAGTCTGGTCCTCATCGACACGCGAGAGGACGAGCCGCGCATTCTCATGGGCCGCCGCCATTCGCGCATGAAGTTCGTGCCCGATGCCTTCGTCTTTCCGGGCGGCAAGCTCGACGCAGGCGACATGGGCGTGCGCGCGGCGCACGGCTTCGGCCATCAGACGGCGCTGATGATGCAGGGCGCTGCCGCCTCCCGCGCGAAGTCGGAGGCGCTTGCCGCGGCCGCCATCCGCGAAACCTTCGAGGAGACGGGCCTCCTCGTCGCCGCGCCCGGCGATGTTGGCATCGTCGCTGGCGAAGGCTGGGAACCGTTCCGCGAGCGCGGCCTCGCGCCGCGTCTCGACGTGCTCGATTTCGTCGCCCGCGCGATCACGCCCGCCTCGAGCCCCATCCGCTTTCACGCGCGCTTCTTCGCCGCTTCCGCCGAAACCGCCTCGGGCGAGGTGAAAGGCAGCGGCGAGCTCGAGGATCTCGACTGGTACCCGATCTCGGAAGCCCTGAAGCTTCCCGTCATCGACGTGACCGAATTCGTGCTGGAAGAAATCTCCCGCCGTCACAAGGGCCACACCCGCTCCCGCATCCCCCTTTACAGCTATCGCAACGACAAACCCGTCGTGCGCGCGTAAGGCAAGTCACGGCGCGTTCGGTCTGGATCACCCTCCCCCTGTGGGAGGGTCGAAATTCGTGAAGCGAATTTCGGGGAGGGGTAAAGGCGCCCCCACCCCCACCCCCGCCCATGACAAAACCCGAAAACTGCGCTATCGCCAGACAGTCAGAAGGCGCTGGCCACCCACCCTCCCCTCGGGGAGGGTCGAAAAATTCTCCGAATTTTTCGGGGCGGGGGCTTTGAAGTGCAGCACAATAAGATGAAACGATGCAGGAAAAATCTCTCACAATGCTGGCGGATGCGCCGCTCACGCCTACGGAACGCAGGCGCAGCCTCATCGCGGTCATCGCCTGCATTTCCGTTGTCGGCATGGGCCTCGGCGTCTCGATCCCGCTGCTCGCACTGCTGATGGAACGCAGCGGCGTTCCCGCCTCCCTCATCGGCCTCAACACGGCCATGCCCGCGCTCGCGACCTTCGTCTTCACGCCCTTCATTCCCGGCCTGCTGCGGCGCGTGCCGGCCATTGCCTTCCTGCTCGGCTGCATCGCGGTTTCCGCCATCGCCATGCCCGCCTATTATCTCTTTCCCAGCATCTGGCTCTGGTTCTTCATCCGCTTCGTGAACGGCCTGGCGCTGACCGGTCTCTTCGTCGTTTCCGAATTCTGGATCAACACGCTCGCCGACGAAAAGAATCGCGGCCGCCTCATCGGCATCTACGGCACGGTGCTTTCCTGCGGTTTCGCCTCCGGTCCCATTCTTCTCTTCCTCGTCGGCACGGAGGGAGTGGCGCCCTTCGCCGTCATCGCCTGCGTCATCGCCGCTGCCGCGCTGCCCCTGCTCCTCTTCGGCCGGGGCCTTGCACCACGCGTCACCGAGCGCCCCACCCGCAGCTTTGCGAGCTTCTTCATCGCAGCGCCCGCGGCCACGCTGGCGGGCCTCGTCTATGGCGCGACGGAAACGGACATCTTCAACATGCTGCCTGTCTATGGCGTCCGCATCGGCATGACGGAACAGACCGCCGCCTTCGTGCTCTCCATCTTCGCGGCGGGCAACATCCTCTGCCAGATTCCCATCGGCCTCTGGGCGGATCGCGCGGACAGGCGTTTCGTCCTTCTCGTCTGCGCCCTGATCGGCCTTCTTGGCACCATCGCCATTCCCTTCGTCGCGCATTCCATCTGGCTCTTCGCGCCCACGCTCTTCCTCTTCGGCGGCGTTGTCGTCGGCCTCTACACCGTCGGCCTCACCCTTCTGGGCGAGCGCTTCCGGGGCGCGGATCTCGCCTCGGCCAATGCGGCCTTCGTGATGATGTATTCGATCGGCGCCCTCATCGGCCCGCCCCTTTCCGGCGCGGCGATGGACCTCTGGGACCCGCATGGCCTCATCGTCGCTATGGGCGGCCTTTGCGGCCTCTATGTCCTGATCGCGGGCTGGCGCTATTTCACCGCCCCGCGGACCCGGCCAACCCCCGAGTGAAACCGTTATTTTATAGCGGTTTTCCCCGGAATCCGGGCTTCCGCTTGACTTCCGCCGCCGCCTGAGTAGCCTGCGCGCAATTCCGCACATTCCCGGCCTGCCCGGATTGCGACTCTATGGCCTCGCGGGCCGGCCGCCCGCGCAAACTCAAGGATTTCGCGACATGGCGAAGCCAGCTTCCATCAAGATCAAGCTCGAGAGCACCGCGGGCACCGGCTACTTCTACGTCACCAAGAAGAACAGCCGCACCATGACCGAGAAGATGGTCATCAAGAAATACGATCCCATCGCTCGCAAGCATGTCGAGTTCAAGGAAACCAAGATCAAGTAAGATGAGAGCGGGCCCCGGGCCCGCTCTTTTCGTTTAGGCCCCTTGATCGGAGTTACCCATGTCCGCCGCCATCGACTATCGCGACCGCGCCGCCTCCCTCACCTACCGCAACAAGGCCTTCATCGACGGCAAGTTCGTCGACGCGGCAAGCGGCGAGACCTTCGAATGCGTGTCGCCCGTGGACGGAAAGCTCCTCACCGAGGTCGCGGCCTGCGACAAGGCGGATGTCGATGTCGCTGTGAAGGCCGCCCGCCGCGCCTTCGAGAGCGGCGTCTGGTCGGAAATGAATCCGAAGGATCGCAAGAAGGCGCTCCTGAAATTCGCCGCGCTCATAGAAAAGCACACGGACGAACTCGCCCTTCTCGAAACGCTCGACATGGGCAAGCCCATCACCTTCGCCGTGAATGTCGACGTCGCTGGCGTGGTGAACACCGTCCAGTGGTATGCCGAGGCGATCGACAAGATCTATGACGAGATCGCGCCGTCCAATCGCAACGCGCTCGCCATGATCACGCGCGAGCCGCTCGGCGTCGTCGCCGCGGTCGTGCCGTGGAACTTCCCGCTCCTCATGGCCGCATGGAAGTTCGGCCCGGCGCTTGCCGCGGGCAATTCCGTGATCCTGAAGCCCGCCGAACAGTCGCCCCTTTCCGCTCTCCGCCTCGCCGAGATCGCGGCCGAAGCGGGTATTCCGGACGGCGTCTTCAACGTGCTGTCCGGCATGGGCGAAACGGCGGGCCAGGCCCTTGGCCGCCACATGGATGTCGACATGGTCGCCTTCACCGGCTCGACCGAAGTCGGCAAGTACTTCCTGAAATATGCCGCCGAGTCGAACATGAAGCATGTGAGCCTCGAATGCGGCGGCAAGACGCCGAACATCGTCTTCAACGACTGCAAGGATCTCGACGCCGCCGCGCAGGGCTCCGGCATGGGCGTCTTCTTCAACACCGGCCAGGTCTGCGTCGCCGCGACGCGCCTTCTCGTCCAGCAGGACATCCATGACGAATTCGTCGAGAAGGTGAAGAAGGTCGGCGAGATGATGCAGCCGGGCGACCCGCTCGACCCCGGCACGCTCATGGGCTCCATGGTCGATGTGAACCAGATGGAGCGCGTGAAATCCTATATCGAGATCGGCAAGGGCGAAGGCGCGGAGCTCACGCTCGGCGGCCGTCAGGTGCGCCAGAATACCGGCGGCGCCTATGTCGAGCCGACCATCTTCTCGAAGGTCGACAACAAGATGCGCATCGCGCAGGAAGAGATCTTCGGCCCCGTCCTCGCCACCATCCCCTTCAAGGACGAGGAAGACGCCGTCCGCATCGCGAACGACACGATCTACGGACTGCAGGCTTCTCTGTGGACGGACGATCTCAATCGCGCTCACCGCGTCGCCCGCAAGCTCAAGGCAGGCACGGTCAACGTGAACAACACCGATGGCGGCGACATCACCGTCCCCTTCGGCGGCTACAAGCAGTCGGGCATCGGCCGCGACAAGTCGCTCCACGCCTACGACAAGTACACGCAGATCAAGACGACCTATATCGAGTTCAAGTAAGGCGCGCACCGCGACGCCGAAAGAAAAAGAGCCGGCTCCGAAAGGAACCGGCTCTTTCCGTTAAAAGGTGGCCGGCCGGGAATTCGCGGCTTATCAGAGGAGGCCACTCCATGAACCACGCCCCGGCCGGCCGTGCCTCGCGGACCCAGGAGATGCGGCGGACCTGAGCGCCCCACGAGGACACGCATCGCTGCCAGGAACTTGCCCGACTCGCCCCCCAGCAAGAGCGGGAAGACATTGACAGCGAAACGATGATCGTCATTAAAGCTAACACGCTCCTCTGTGCCAATAAAGGACAGAGACGCATGTAGAGTAGCGAAATCTTCCCGGGATTGCGTTAACCATGAATATTTAAGGTTAACATCCGCATCCGCCCCGCGAAATCTCTTGCAGGACTGCAACTGCACCGGGCATTTGCCGCGGGGCCTGTGTGAATTCTGTGTGAATTGAAATGAAGCCGCTTCCGCGTGCCGGTCAGGCCGCCTCTGCGACCACGCGGTTCCGCCCGTCCCGCTTCGCGCGATAGAGGCCCTGGTCGGCCCGCTCGAGGAGCTTTGCCGCCGTATCCTGCGCCCCTTCCGTCACCGCGATGCCGATGCTGACCGTCACATCGAGCGTCCGCCCTTCCTCGTCGAGCACGAAGGGCTTGCTCGCCACGCATTGGCGAAGCCGCTCCGCCACCGCCATCGCGAAGCCGAGATCGGTATCCGGCATCACGACCACGAATTCCTCGCCGCCGAGCCGGCAGGTCAGGTCGACGCCGCGCACATTGCCGGAAATCCGCTTGGCGAATTCCTTGAGCACCATGTCGCCCGCCGCATGGCCATAGGTATCGTTGACCGACTTGAAGTAATCGATGTCGAAAATGAGCAGCGCGACCGACTTGCTCGTATTGGCAGCGTCGTCGACCAGCGTCGCGAGGTGCCCTTCCATGTAGCGGCGGTTGTAGAGCCCGGTCAGCCCGTCCGTGATCGCAAGTTCCAGTCCCTGCTGGAACTTGTCGCGCAGATAGTCCTGATAGCGCTTGCGGCGAAGCTGGCTGCGCGCCCGCGCCACCAGTTCGTTCCGTTCCACCGGCCGCACGAGATAATCGTTCACGCCCATGTCGAGCGCGCGCACGAGCCGTCCCGTGTCGCCCTCCTCGACGATCGCGAGAATGGGCGTCTGTCGCGTCGCCTCCAGCGAGCGAAGCTGCGAGCAGAGTCTCAGCCCGTCATATTCCTGCAGCGTCAGGCTCACGATGTGGAGATCGAAGTCGCCCGTCGAGGCGAGCTGCATCAGCTCTTCCTGGCTCTCGGCCACCGTCACATTGTGCTCCGCCGCCAGCGTCTCGGTGATGCGCTTGAGGGATGTCGGCCGGTCGTCCATCACGAGAATGCGCCCCGGCTCCGCCATCAGGAAATTATCGCTCGTCGCCGAAAGCGCGCCGATGCGCTGTCCCGTCGCCTCGCGCATGCGAAGCTCGTCCGTCACCATCTTGAGCCGCACAAGGCTGCGCACGCGTGCGAACAGCGCGAGATCGTTGAGCGGCTTCGTGAGAAAATCGTCCGCGCCCGCCTCGAGGCCCTGCACGCGGTCCTTCGGCTGGTCGAGCGCCGTCACCATGATGACGGGAATGTGCTCCGTCTCCGGCATCGCCTTCAGGCGGCGGCAGACTTCGAACCCGTCCATGCCGGGCATCATCACATCGAGAAGAATGATATCGGGCTGCTGTTCCTTCGCGGCGTCGAGCGCCTCGGGTCCGGAACTCGCCTTGAACACGTCGAAATATTCGGCCGTCAGCTTCGCGTCGAGCAGCTTCAGGTTCGCCGGAACGTCATCGACAATGAGTACGCGCGCTGTCACTTCTGCCCCGTGCTTGCTTGGAGGCGATTGAAGCGTTTCCGGGCCAGGTGGATGCCGGTTGGCCATCCGGAAACGCGACAAAACGATAAACAGGTACCGTTCATCGGCTTCATCAGGCGATGAGCGGTTCTATCTCAGGAAACGCTGAACCGTTTCCAGGAACTGGGTGACGGAGATCGGCTTGGAGATATAGGCCTCGCAGCCGCCCTCGCGGATCTTCTCCTCGTCGCCCTTCATCGCGAAGGCCGTCACGGCAACGACCGGGATCGCCCGGAGATTGTCGTCTTCCTTGATCCACTTCGTGACTTCGAGCCCCGAGACTTCCGGAAGCTGGATATCCATGAGGATCAGGTCGGGCCGGTTCGTGCGCGCGATTTCGAGCGCCTCGATTCCGTCGCGCGTCTGCAGCGTCTCGTAGCCGTGCGCGTCCAGAAGGTCGTGAAAGAGCTTCATGTTGAGCTCGTTGTCTTCGACGATCAGGACCTTCTTCGACATTGCGTCCATAGCTCCAGAACTCCACCTGTGCCGGGCCCCTCGGGTCCCGGAAATGCCGCTCCCCCGGCTGGCGAAGCGACTCTGCGTCTTGGGTCATATGACCCGAATATCGTTAACTAAGTCTTTAACCCCCCGTCCCGAAACGGCGGCTTTCCGGGGGTTTCCCATTTAACGCCCGCTATGATTAAGTTTGCGTGTCCATGCCGCTCCCCTGCGGCGCAATCTTTGGAAAATCCTGATTATGACGAGAGACGAGGCCGAATTGCTGGCCATCCGCGCCCTTGGCCATATCGCGGCGGATGACGACCTTCTGGGCGATTTCCTCGCCCTTTCCGGCCTTTCGGTCGATGAATTGCGCTCCCGGGCGGGCGATCCGGACTTCCTGGGTGGAATCCTCGATTTTCTTCTCGCCGACGAGGCCCGCCTTCTAACCTTCTGCGAATCGGAGGAAATGGAGCCCCGCCTTCCCGGCCTCGCCCGTCAGGCGCTTCCCGGCGGCGAAAGGGTGGAATGGACATGAGCGGTGAAGGTGAAGATGTGAAAAAAGATCCCGGCTCCACGGCCGGCGAGGTCTCGGGCGCCCGCCCCGCCCCGCCCCGCGATCCTCTCGCGATCGACGCCGCCACCATCCCGCAGATCGACGCGCTGGAGCTTCAGCGCGGCCGCCCCTTGATAATCTCGGATGCGGACGAGGTGCTCCTCCAGTTCATGGTCGGCCTCGAGCGTTATCTCGAAACTCAGGGTCTGTGGATCGACCTGCAGAGCTTCGCCCTCACCGGCAACATCAAGCGCAAGGACACGAACGAACCCTTGCCCCCCTCGGAAATGCCCACGCTTCTGGATGCCTTCTTCGCCGCCTCCGCGCATGACCTCGAAGTCGTGCCCGGCGCAGCGGATGCGTTGACCGCCCTTTCGGAGCGCGCGCAGATCGTCGTCCTGACCAACGTGCCCCTTGAGGCAAAGGCGCGCCGCGAGGCCTCGCTCGCCGCGCAAGGGCTGCCCTTCCCCGTTATCGCCAACAAGGGGCTCAAGGGCGGCGCCGTCCGCCGCCTCGCCGAGCGCGTGGAAGCCCCTGTCGTGTTCCTCGACGACATCCCGCACAACCTCGCTTCGGTCGCAAAGGCCCATGCAACGGCAACGCTGATCCACTTCATCGCCGATCCGCGCCTCGCGAAGCTCCTCGGCCCCGCCCCCGGCAGCCATTTCCACACGACCGAATGGCCCGCCGCCCGCCGTTTCATCGAGGACTGGCTGGACGCAGAAGGGTTCTGACCCCGCATTCCGCGTTCATAGTCTGGACCACCCTCCCCCTGTGGGAGGGTCGAAAAATTGAGCAGGGCGAAAACTTTTTCGGGGAGGGGGAAGCGCAAGCCCTCAGAAATTCCCCCGCCTCACATTCTTCCCGCAGGCCGCCGCAATCTCCGCCTCCCGCGCCGAAGCCTCCGGCGCGCGCCACCCCGCGCATCGCTCATCCGTTGCATCGCCCACGCACCAGAGCCCGGAGCCATCCGCCTGCGGAGCAAAGCGTAACCCCTTCTCTCCGAGCAGCGTTCCCAGATGATTCAGCACGTCCACGCGAAGCCGCCCCGCCTCGCCGCGCATCGGTTCCGGCGCGATATGCATCATCGTCAGCGGCACCGCCTCCACCGTCTCCACCTTGTATTTCTCACCTCGCCTCACGAGCCCCACCCGCGCCAACAGCCCGAAATCCCGGCAGATGTCGAAACGGCGCATGTCCTGCGTGCCGAGATGAAAGAAATTCCCGAGCCCGTAGAGAATGAGTTTCTCTCCGTCGAGTTCGATCCCCCGCGCCACATGATGGTGATGCCCGGCGATGATCGCCGCACCCCGCGGCAGCGCCGCTCGGAACCGCGCCTTGTCCGCCGCGCCTGCCTTCGATTCGAATTCCGGCCCGTAATGGACGGAGAGAATGCGAATATCCGCAGCCTCCGCCGCGAGCCGCGCCGCCACCGCGCCGAAGTCTCGGTCCTCGCGCAGCATTCCGGCATTGCCCTCCCGCGCGGGAAGGCCCCCGCCCCCATTGCCGATGGCGGAAATGGCGACGCGCGCGCCGCGCAAATCGAAGACATGGGGGCGCATCGCTTCCTCGCGCGTCTCCCCCAGTCCCGGCGCCGCGAGAACCTCCGGCATCGCCTGCAGCGCCCGCAGCGTTTCTCCCGCGCCAACGCCGCCGAAATCCATCGCGTGATTATTCGCCGCCGGGAAGACGTTGATGCCGCTCGCCGCGAGCGCACGCACATGCGCGGGATGCGTGCGGAAGACGAACATCTTGGCCCGCGCGGGAATGTCGTTCCGCGCCGTCACCACCGTTTCGAGATTGGCGAAGACGAGATCCCCCCGGAGAAGCGGCGCGACCTTCGTCACCGTCTCCTCCACCCTCACGAGCTTGCCCCGCTTGAGCCCGCCATGCGGCGAGACGGCCGCACTCGGCCCGTTGAAGCCCGTATCGCCGACAAAGACCAGCGTCAGCCGCTCCGGTGCGTCAGCCCTCGCCCCGCCCGCAATCGGCAGCGCAAACAGCGCCGCCGCGATGAATAGCCCCGCTTTCATTCACCCCCCGATGAACCGCTCGATCATTCCGCACAATGTCATTGCCGGGCTTGACCCGGCAATCCAGAAGCCGCCGCAAGCGGCGGCCTCGCGATAACGATATTCGGCACTGCGCCAACTCAAAAACAGGTGTCATCCCGGGATTTATTCCCGGGACCCATTAGCCTCTCTGCACATGGCCACATGGATTGGGTCCCGGCAACAAGTGCCGGGATGACAACAATGGGCAACGCAGGTGCGGCCTGTCACTGCTCTGCGGCTCTGCGTGACCAGCCCTTTCCGCCCAAACCTGCTATCCTCCGCGCAAAAAAGGAGACCCCATGCGCATCGGCATAGACCTCGGCGGCACCAAGATCGAAGCCATCGCCCTCGACGACAGCGGCAATGAACGTGCGCGAAAGCGCATCGCCTCGCCGCGCGGCGACTATGCCGCCACCATCGCCGCCATCCGCGACCTCGTCGCCGCGCTCGAAACGGAGACAGGCGAGCAAGGCACCATCGGCATCGGCATGCCCGGCGCCATCTCCCCCGCCACCGGCCTCGTGAAGAACGCGAACAGCACCTGGCTCATCGGTCATCCTTTCGGCCGCGATCTGGAAGAGGCGCTCGGCCGCGAAGTCCGCCTCGCAAACGATGCCGATTGCTTCGCGCTTTCCGAGGCGACGGACGGCGCGGCGGCGGGCGCTGCGTCCGTCTTCGGCGTCATCCTCGGCACGGGCGTCGGCGGCGGTATCGTCGTCAATGGCGCGCTGCTCTCAGGGCCGAACGCCATCGCCGGCGAATGGGGCCACAACTCGCTCCCCTTCGTCCTTCCGGACGAGATGCCGGGGCCGGATTGCTATTGTGGCAAGAAGGGCTGCATCGAAAGCTGGCTCTCGGGGCCGGGCTTCGCCGCCGACTATATGCTCGACACGCGCGAGGCCCTGTCGCCGGAGGCGATCGTCGCCGCGGCTGAGGGCGGCAACCGCCCTGCCCGCCTCGCGCTCCGCCGCTATGCCGACCGCCTCGCCCGCGCGCTTGCGCATGTCATCAACATTCTGGACCCGCACGCCATCGTGCTGGGCGGCGGCATGTCGAACATAGATGCGCTCTACGATGAGGTGCCATCGCGCTGGGGCGCTTACGTCTTTTCGGATAGCGTGGCGACGCCGCTGCTCCGCCACAAACATGGCGACACGAGCGGCGTCCGCGGCGCGGCCTGGCTGTGGCCCGCTGAATAACGGCAAGCAAATCATTGCCTCCCACCCTCCCCTCGGGGAGGGTCGAAATTTGCACCGCAAATTTCCGGGCGGGGAGCGGTCTTGGCTCCGTGCTACACTGCGCCTTAAACCACCGTCAGCCCCGGCTTTCCGAATGACCGCCACGCAAGGCTTCTGCCGCGACTGCTTCTCTCCCGTGCCTGAAGGCGCGGAGCGTTGCCCTGCCTGCCGCCGGCCGCGCCTCCTCTTTCACCCCGAGCTCCACTCGCTCACCGTCGCGCATATGGATTGCGACGCCTTCTACGCCGCGGTCGAGAAGCGCGACAATCCGGAGCTTCGCGACAAGCCGCTCATCATCGGCGGGGGCACCCGCGGCGTCGTCTCCACCTGCTGCTACATCGCGCGCATCAGGGGCGTGCGCTCCGCCATGCCCATGTTCAAGGCGCTTGCCGCCTGCCCTGAAGCGACGGTCCTGAAACCCGACATGCGGAAATACGCCGCCGTCGCCCGCGATGTCCGTGCGCTGATGCGCGACCTCACGCCGCTCGTCGAGCCCGTCTCCATCGACGAGGCCTTTCTGGATCTTTCGGGCACCGAGCGCCTGCATCATGCAAGCGCCGCCGTCAGCATGGCCCGCCTCGCAAGACGCATAGAAGACGAGATCGGCATCACCGTTTCCGTCGGCCTCAGCCACAACAAGTTCCTTGCCAAAATGGCCTCCGACCTCGACAAGCCGCGCGGCTTCGCCGTCATCGGCCGGGAAGAGACGCTTTCCTTCCTCGCCTCGAAACCCGTCTCCATGATCTGGGGCGTCGGCAAGGCGCTTGAGACGAAGCTCGCCCGCGACGGCATCACGCGCATAGCCCAGCTTCAGAAGATGGAGGAGAACGACCTCATGGCGCGCTACGGCTCCATGGGCCGCCGCCTCTCCCGCCTGTCGCGCGGGCTGGACAGCCGCCATGTCGAACCCGTTCACGAGGCGAAGAGCATCTCCGCCGAGACGACCTTCATGCGCGACATCTCGAATGCCGCCGAGCTCGACCGCATCCTCTGGCCGCTCTGCGAGAAGGTCGCGACCCGCGCCAAGGCATCCGGCCTCGCCGGCTCCACCGTCGTGCTGAAGCTCAAGACGGCGGATTTCAAGATCCGTACACGGAATCAGACCCTGCCCGATCCGACGCAGCTCGCCGAGGTGATCTATCGCATCGCATCCCCCATGCTGAAGCGCGAAGCCACGGGGACAAGTTTTCGTCTTCTGGGCGTGGGGATTTCCGGCCTCGCCGATGGCGACCTCGCCGACCCGCCGGACATGCTGGACCCCGCCGCGACGCGCCGCGCGGAGGCCGAACGCGCGATGGATCGCCTCCGGGCGAAATTCGGGGACAAGTCCATCGTCAAGGGCCGCGGCATGACCGGAGACAAGGGACGATGAAAATTCGGGGATAAGTCCGTCTACGGACGAAATGGGGGATAACCGCGCCGTTTGTGACGTTATGATGACGTTACGATGACAGCCGGAAGCGGTGCGCAAAAAACGGCGGAAATCCGCCACGCCTTTTTCGTCACGGCCACGGAACGGTCAGCAGCCCTCCGCGTCGAAATAGGTGACCTCGCTGAGCCGCCCCTTCACCTCGACATCGAGATAGTCGAGCGACAGCGTGGCCGATATCCCATTGGGAAATAAGAGATATCCCATCTCGAATGTGGGCACGCCCTCCTGCTCCGCCGGATCGTAATAGCTGATCCGCACTGGCCAGGGTTTCATCGCCGAAAGCACGCTTCCCTTGCCCTCCACCTTCGCGTCAAGCCCTTGCGCCATAAGGCTTTTTCCGATGAAGGCCGTTGTCGGGTTCTCGCTCTCTTCCGTCCCGTCGAACAGCGGACGGCTCATAACCCTTTGTCCCGCCTGCGCTTTTTCGATCAACTCGCGATTGTATGCCATCGGAAAAAGCGTCTCGCGCGGCATGGTGAGGGGTTCGGCTCCCTCGCGTAACACCTTGATTTCACCGGACTTTTCGCGTCGCGCCGTGCCCTCCTGGCGGTCCGTCAGCTCCCCGTCCGTATACTCCGTCCGCGTGAAACGGAACTCGCTTCCATCCGCCGCTTCCCAGTAGCTCAGGCGCACGTCGTTGCTCACAACCCCTTGATCTACAAGGCCAACTTTGGTCACGACGCGCTGCAGCGAGGTGTAGCCGCCGCAGGCGGGCCCTCCTCGCCACTCGACGACCATTCGTCCGTCGACGCCCGTCACATCGCTCACGGGCTGCGTATGTCCGAGCGACAGGTCATAGACCGCGCGGTGCATCTGAAGTGCGGGTGCGGCGATGGCAGGGGCCAGGCTCGCAGCGAAAAAGGCTGTAATTACAGGCACTAACCGTTCGAACCGCTTCACTTTTCTTTCGCTCCTGCTCCGCGCATCTCGGCCCTTTTGCGAGCTTACACCATCGGGTAAACCGGATAACCCGTTCACTCACAAGGCTTTCCATGTCCCGCCCCCGCATTCTCGTCACACGGAAATTACCGCCGGATGTAGAAGCCCGCGCGCTAAGTCATTTCGAGGCAACGCTGAATCCGGATGATACGCTTCCCACACGCGAGAGCATCCTGGCCGGCGCGGTGGGCAAGGACGGCCTTCTCGTGACGGTGACGGACAAGCTGGATGCCGGCCTTATCGCCGCGCTCCCCGCCAGCATCCGGATTATCTCAACCTTTTCCGTGGGTTACGATCACATCGACGTCGCCGCCGCCAGGGCCCGCGGCATCGCCGTCACCAACACGCCGGACGTCCTGACCGATGCCACGGCGGAGATCGCCCTCCTTCTGATGCTCGGCGCAGCGCGCAACGCGACCTCCGCCATCGCCACCCTCCGTGAAGGCCGCTGGAAGAATTGGGCGCCCACGGGAATGCTGGGTACGGAGCTTTCGGGAAAGCGCCTCGGCATTCTGGGGCTCGGTCGCATCGGCCGCGCGACGGCCGCCCGCGCCCGCGCCTTCGGCATGGAGATCCATTATCACAGCCGCCAGCGTCTCTCCCCCGAACTGGAGGAAGGCGCGGCCTACCATGCTGATATCGCTTCGCTTTTCGGCGTCTCGGATGTGCTCTCGATCCATTGCGCCTCGACGCCCGAGACACGCCGCATCCTCAATCGCGATACCATCCCCCTGCTCCCCGAAGGGGCCATCGTCGTGAATACGGCGCGCGGCGACATCGTCGATGACGAGGCGCTGATCGAAGCCCTCGCCTCGGGCCGCCTCGGCGCGGCTGGTCTCGACGTCTTCGCCAACGAGCCGGACCTCAATCCCGGATATCTCAGTCTTTCCAACGCATTCCTGCTCCCCCATCTCGGCAGCGCGACACTGGAGACGCGCAACGCGATGGGCTTCAGAGCGCTCGACAATCTGGAAGCCTTTTTCGGAGGAAAAACGCCGCGAGATCTGGTGGCGGTCTGATCGCCGCGTTAGGCATCCCTTACCCTTAACGAGCAAGTTTTGCCGGGCAATGCGGGAGGCCCAACACCCCAAGCCATTGTTTTTATTTGGCTTCTCTTCTGGCAGCCGCCTTGCATCTGAAAGATGGCTCACACGCCTTGAAGGGATCGCGCGCAGCCGCGATGGGGAACATGGGGTATCCGAAGAGAAGTTTCGACAACGGCAAGAACGTCACGCCTGCGATCATGGACGGCACCTTGCCCACCGATCCGCAAACGGAGCGTTTCCGGCGCATTCTGGGGTTGAACGGTCGCACACAGGCCACCCGCCACCTCGTTACGCAGGCGCTTGCTTTCGCGAATGAAACCGAAAGCCGCATCGTCGCCCTCAATGAACGCATCCGTCAGCTGGAAGCGCTGGCTCATACCGATGAGCTGACCGGCCTTCTGAACAGACGCGGCTTCAACGATGTCCTGCGCCGCAACCTGCTAAGCGCCGCCCGTTATGAAGAAGCAGGCCTCCTCGCCTATATCGATCTCGACGATTTCAAGGCCATCAATGACCGTTGCGGACATGCGACTGGCGACGAAGTGCTTAGAACCATTGGCGCCTTTCTGAGCAGAAGCATCCGGGCGACCGACTACGCCGCCCGCCTGGGCGGCGATGAATTCGCCGTTCTCTTCGTTCGTGCGGATCATCGTCCCGCACGCGAAAGAGCGCGCGAAATGGTCCGTGAAATCGGCAAGCTGAAGATCGCCTGTAAGTCGCATCGCATCTCCCTCCGCGCAAGCCTTGGTCTGGCGAGCTACAACGGCGAAACGAGCCTGGAGGGGCTGATCGAACGCGCCGACCGTGCGATGTATGCGGACAAGAAGAATGGCAGCCGCGCCGCGCGGCTGACGACGCTGGGCTGACCGTTCAGGAGAGCGCTTCACCCTTCGGTTGCTGCTGCGTGATGCAGTGGATCGAGCCGCCGCCTGCAGCGATTTCAAGCGCCGGCACCGTCACGATCTTCCGGCCCGGAAACGCTTCACTCATTACACGTGCGGCCGCGTCATCGTTCGGGTCGTCATAGATCGGCATGACAACCGCACCATTGGCGACATAAGAGTTCACATACGAGGTACACAGACGCCTTCCGTCCGGTCGCCTGAACTGCCTTTGCGGCTGCGGAATCTCTATGACCTCGAGCCGCCGCCCTCGGGCATCGCGAGCAGCCTCGAGCCGCCGTTTGTTATCTTGCATCCGCATATAGTTGGGATCGTTCCTGTCGTCCGGCATATGCAGCAGCACCCGCCCCTCCCCGGCAAATGACGCGATCATGTCCACATGACCGCTCGTCTCGTCATCCTGCAATCCACGGTCGAGCCAGATGATCCGCGCGACGCCCAGCGTGAGAGCAAGCGCCTCCTCGATCTGCTGACGCGTCAGCTCGGGATTTCGGTTGTCGTTCAAAAGACATTCCTCGGTCGTCATGAGCGTGCCGTAGCCGTCGACGGAGATCGATCCGCCCTCCAGCACCATGTTGTTCGTATATTTGCGCATGCCGAGCTGGTCGAGGATAAGTCCGGCCACCGCGGCGTCGTTTTCATAGCCATGATAGGCGTTGCCCCACGCATTGAAGCGCCATTGCGAACCGGTGACGTGCCCCTTCCCGTCGATGAGAAATATGGGCCCTGAATCGCGGCACCAGCTGTCGTCGATCGGCAGGGGCACGATCTCGATATCCCGTCCACAAGCAAGCCTGACCTGGGCCTCGTCTTCGGGACGGCACACCATGCTCACGGGCTCGAACGCGGCAATAGCTCGCGCCACCTGCGCATAGGCGGCATAAGCCTGAGGCAATCGCTCTCCCCAGACCTCCGCCCTGCTCGGCCACTGCATCCAGCATCGTTCATGCGGCTCCCATTCGGCTGGCATGAAAAAGCCGTCATCCGCCGCCGTCCGCCGTTCGCTCATGCCTTACTCTTCCCCGCTCTTTCGCAGTGTCGTGTTAGAGGTTAGGTATAACGCGACAACATGGAGCGGCAACCGCCGGAAAGGGAGAAAGCATCATGGCCGGAAAGATCGAAGCTCGCCTGAAGGAACTCGGCATCGAATTGCCCGCCCCTTCTCAGCCCGCCGGCACCTATGTGCCCTTTGTCCGCACCGGCAACCTGGTCTTCATTTCCGGCCAGGGTCCCGTCGGTCCGAAAGGCCTCGAATATCAGGGCAAGGTCGGTAAGGAGCAGGATGTCGACGCCGCAAAAGCCGCAGCGCGCCTCACCATGATCAATGTTCTCGCCCAGTTGAAGGCCGCCTGCGACGGTGACCTCGATCGCGTCCAGCGCTGCGTCAAGCTTCTCGGCTTCGTGAACTCGACACCCGAGTTCGACCAGCAACCCGCTGTCATCAATGGCGGCTCCGATCTTTTAGTGGAGATATTCGGCGATGCAGGCCGGCATGCGCGCTCCGCAGTCTCGACCGCCTCGCTTCCCTTCCAGATGACGGTGGAGATCGAGGCGATTTTCGAGATCGCCTAGGCAGTTCCGCCTCTCTAGGATCGGGTCATGGGAGATAGTGAAGCCGCCATCGTCAGGGTCGTCGATACGCTTGCCGCCGTGGACGCCGCGAGTTGGAACGCTTGCGCAAATCCGCCGGGCGAACCCTACAACCCTTTCATCTCGCACGCATTTTTGAGTGCCCTCGAGGAAAGCGGTTCCGCTACGCGGCGGACCGGCTGGCTTCCCCAGCACCTCCTGCTTGAAGACGGAGATGGCCGGCTTTCAGGCTGCATGCCCCTCTACCTCAAGAACCACAGTCGCGGTGAGTATGTCTTCGATCACGGCTGGGCTAATGCATTCGAAAATGCGGGAGGCAACTACTATCCAAAGCTTCAGTGCTCCGTTCCCTTTACCCCCGCAACCGGGTCGCGGCTGCTCGCCGCAAACACGCCAGCTCGGGAAGCCATCGAAGACACCCTGATCGCCGGAGCCGTTGAAGTTGCGAAGCGTATGGGCGTCTCCTCGCTTCACCTCACCTTCCTGCCGGAGCGTCAATGGACAAGATTGGGGACAGTCGGCCTGTTGCAGCGGACCGATCAGCAATTCCATTGGCACAATCGGGGATATGCCCGCTTCGAGGATTTCCTTGCGGATCTCTCATCACGCAAGCGCAAGATGATCCGCAAGGAGCGGGATCGCGCCAGGGAGAATGGCATAAGCGTCGAATGGGTGACCGGAAGCGACCTCACCGAAGATCACTGGGACGCCTTCTTTTCCTTCTACATGGACACCGGAGCGCGCAAGTGGGGCTCTCCCTACCTCACACGTGAATTTTTCAGTCTCATTGGCGAGCGCATGGCAGAGGATGCGCTCCTTGTCATGGCGCGGCGGGACGGCAGGTTGATCGCGGGCGCCCTGAACTTCATCGGTGGTGACGCTCTTTATGGACGCAATTGGGGCGCCATCGAACACCACCCCTTCCTGCACTTCGAATGCTGCTACTACCAGGCCATAGAATTCGCAATTGAGAGGCGCCTTGCCCGGGTCGAGGCTGGCGCACAGGGCGAACACAAGCTCGCCCGCGGTTATGTGCCCTCGCGCACCTATAGCGCGCACTGGATTGCGAATGCCTCGTTCCGGGAGGCAGTGGCGGAGTACCTTTCCCGGGAACGGCACTATGTAGATCGCGACATTGCGATACTTGGCGAATACGCCCCCTTCCGGCACGATGCAAACAAGGAAGAACATCAGGAGGACGATTTCTGACCGTGGCATACGATCAAGACAATATCTTTGCGAAAATCCTTCGCGGCGACGCTCCCTGCTTCAAGGTCTATGAAGACGACATGACGCTTTCCTTCATGGACGTCATGCCGCAGGCCGAGGGCCACACGCTCGTCATCCCGAAATTTCCAGCTGAAAACCTTTTCGATCTCGATCCGGAATATGCCGCCGCAATGGCGAAGACGGTGCAGCGTGTCGCGCCTGCCGTCAAAAAGGCTTTCGACGTGCCGGGCATTCTGATCGCTCAGTTGAACGGCTCGGCGGCAGGCCAGACGGTCTTCCACATCCATACGCATATCATTCCACGCACAAGCGGCATCGACCTCAAGCTGCATGCGCGCGAAATGGCCGACTTCAAGGAACTTGAGAAGCACGCGGAGAGGATCAAAGCGGCCATCGAATAGAAAGTCGCGCCAGACAAAGGCGCTTCAGCACACGTCACGGGGGGAGGGAAATGACTGCTCTGAAAAAAACGGCGGTTACCGCTGCATTGCTGCTCGCTTTGTCGGGCTGCTCCGATGAAGGTGGGGATTATTCTCAGGATGCGATAACGGCACCATCTCCCTTCCACGGCATACATGGCATCACCGTCACAAAAGAAGGAAAGATCCTTGCGGGGAGCGTAGTCGGCCGCGCGATCTATGAGGTCGACAAGGAAACAGGTGAGGCAAGCATCTTTGAAGGCCCACCCCACGGCATGGCGGACGATCTCGAAGAGGGACCGGACGGCACACTGGCGTGGACGGCCTTTCTCGATGGCAAGGTCTACGCAAGAAAACCCGACGGAACCTTGCTCACTCTTGCGGAAGGCCTTCCCGGCCTGAATTCACTCGCCTGGACAGATGATGGCCGCCTCTTTGCGACACAGGTCTTCCTTGGCGACGCGCTCTATGAACTTGACCCAAGCGGCGAAAACTCACCTCGCAAGATCATAGAAGGCATGGGAGGCCTTAACGGCTTCGATTTCGGCCCCGACGGGAAACTTTACGGCCCGTTGTGGTTCAAGAAGCAGATCGCTCGGGTCGATGTCGATACGGCAGCACTGGAAGTCGTTGCCGAAGGCTTCGCAACGCCAGCCGCTGTCAACTTCACCTCAAAGGGCGACCTCTACGCCGTCGACACCGAAGCCGGTAGAGTGTACCGCGTGAATACGGACAACGGAGAGAAAACGCTTGTCGCCGAGGTAGCCCCCGCCATCGACAATCTTGCCTTCGACAGCGAGGACAACCTCTACATCACGAACATGGCGGACAATGCGGTGATCGCCGTTGATAAGGAAAGCGGTGAAGCGGAAACGATCGTTTCGGGCCCGCTGGCGGTCGCTGGCGATATCGCAATAAGCGAGGACGGCGATCTCTACGTTGCCGACCTCTTCGCGATCCGCAAGGTCAATCCGGCAGATGGAGGGGTCGACGAAGTCGCCCGCGTATGGTCATCCAGAATCGACTACCCGCTCAGCATTTCCGTACACAACGGCAAGGTTGCCGTTGCCGCCCTGACCGCCGGTGCGGTTCAGGTTTTCGATACAACCGGCATCGGCTCCTCGGAACCTCACCACGGCTTCACCACGCCTGCCGATGCCCTCGTCCTTTCGGATGGCAGCGTCATCGTTTCCGAATATGCGCGCGGCGCGCTGGTACGCGTGGCAAAGGATGACTGGGCCAACCGCGTCGATCTGGCAACCGGTTTAAGCGGTCCGGCCATGATGATGCTCGGCGATGAAAACACGGTCTATGTAAGCGAAAATCTTGGTGGTCGAATTACAAGCGTGAACATTCAGACCGGGGAAAAATCCGTTGTCATCGATGATCTGGCCGCCCCGGAAGGTTTCGATATTGGAAACGACGGCCGATTTGTAGTCGCCGAAGTCGGAGCCCAACAGATCACGGCGATTGACCTGGCGACGAGCAAGAGGGAAATCATCGCCGCGGAGCTTCCGATCGGATTTGAAGCGCCCGAGAATGCCCCGCCTATCTTCATTCCCACTGGCGTTGCCATCGCGAAGAACGGTGACATCTTCTATTCCTCGGACATTGACGTCCGCATTTATCGACTGAAGAAAGGTTGAACTGCTGTCATGTGGAACATCATCGCCGTGCTGTCCGGATTGCTCACCGGCCCTGAAGCATACGCCGTGACCGATGCAGGCATTTTCAAGACCGAGGAAAGCTGCAAGGCAGCCATCACGGAAGCCGTTAATTCCAAGCTCGACGAGGAAACGAAGGCGCAGTACGAAGGCGGCTACAGGCAATTCGTCTGTGTCCGTATTCACGGCGCGGAAATGCTCGACAGCGCCGAGTAAACCGCGACCAATAAAAACGCCGCCCGGCGCGTGCCGGGCGGCGTTTCGATTTGCGGTCAGCGCTTCTAGCCCATATGGAAGGCAACGAACTTGTTGCCATCCAGATCGCGGAAGTAGCCGCCATAGAAGGTCTCGCCGCGAAGGCCCGGCGCTCCCTCGTCCTTCCCGCCAAGGCTGAGCGCTTTCGCATGCATCTTGTCGACATTCTCGCGAGAGCCCACCGCCAGGGCCACCATAGTGCCATTGCCGAACGTCGCCTTGTTACCGTCATGCGGCTTCGTGACGGCAAGCATCGGCCCGCCATTGCTCCAGCCGACGAAGCGCCCTGGGTCCGACATCGCCTTCTTGGCACCAATTACGGACAGCAGTTCGTCATAGAATGCCACGGCACGATCGAGATCGTTCGTACCGACCATCACATATCCAATCATGTCTCTCTAGCTCCCTGATACTTGTTGTTTGTTGCACGCAAAAAGGACGGCCGGAAAATCCTTTGTTCCGACCGCCCTTTGTCTTTTATCCCCGCATTCTTGCGAGGCTCATATCATTCTACCAGCAAAGGTACCTTGGGCACCGTACCGCCGCCTGAGCCACCCGAACCGTCACGCGGCTTCTTCGTACGAGGCTTCTTCGGCCCGCCACTGCTGGGGCTGCGCGGTTGCGCTGGCTCGATGTCGAAAGTCAAAGCATCGTCCGACACCTCGACACGCACATGGCCACCCTTCATCAGCTTGCCGAAGAGAACTTCGTCGGCAAGCGGCTTCTTGATGTTTTCCTGGATGACGCGAGCAAGCGGGCGAGCGCCCATCTGTTCATCATATCCACGTTCGGCGAGCCACTTGTTGGCCTCCGACGTAAGTTCAATCGTGACGTGGCGGTCGGCAAGCTGAGCCTCCAGCTGCAGCACGAACTTCTCGACAACCTGCGCGATGACCTCCTCCGGCAGATGGCCGAAGGGAATAACGGCATCGAGACGATTGCGGAACTCCGGTGTGAAGAGCCGCTTGATGGCATCTTCGTCGTCGCCCACACGCTTCTTTTGAGCGAAGCCTATGGTCGGCTTCGCCATGTCCGCAGCGCCCGCGTTTGTCGTCATGATGAGAACGACATTCCGGAAATCGATCTTCTTGCCATTGTGATCCGTCAACTTGCCGTGATCCATGACCTGCAACAGGATGTTGAAGAGGTCCGGATGCGCCTTCTCGATCTCATCCAGGAGCAGCACACAATGCGGATGCTGATCGACGCCGTCGGTCAGAAGACCACCCTGATCGAAGCCCACATAGCCGGGCGGAGCGCCAATGAGCCGCGAGACCGTATGCCGCTCCATGTACTCCGACATATCGAAACGGAGCATCTCAACGCCGAGAACCGACGCAAGCTGACGCGCGACTTCCGTCTTGCCGACGCCCGTCGGACCCGAGAAGAGGTAACACCCGATAGGCTTCTCCGCTTCGCGCAGACCGGCACGCGCCAGCTTGATCGCCGCGGCAAGCGCATCGATGGCCGCATCCTGGCCAAACACGACGCGTTTCAGCTCGGTATCGAGATCCTTCAGCTTTTCCGTATCGCTCTTCGAGACCGATTTAGGCGGAATGCGAGCCATCGTAGCGATCACAGCTTCGATTTCGGCGACGCCGATCGTCTTCTTGCGGCGAGATTCCGCAAGGAGCATTTGCGATGCGCCCGCCTCGTCGATCACATCGATCGCCTTATCGGGAAGCTTCCGGTCATGCATGTACTTGGCTGACAGTTCGACCGCTGCTTTCACGGCATCGTTCGTATAGCGAACCTTGTGGAACTCCTCGAAATAAGGCTTGAGCCCCTTCAGTATCTTCACAGAGTCCGGGACGGAAGGCTCGACCACGTCGATCTTCTGAAAACGGCGTACGAGAGCACGGTCCTTTTCAAAATGCTGACGGTATTCCTTGTAGGTCGTCGAACCGATGCACCGTACCGAACCGCTCGCAAGCGCAGGCTTCAGCAAATTCGACGCATCCATTGCCCCGCCACTCGTCGCTCCAGCACCGATAACGGTGTGAATTTCGTCGATGAACATGATCGCGCCGGGATAGGCCTCGATTTCCTTGATCACTGCCTTGATGCGTTCCTCAAAGTCGCCGCGATAGCGCGTGCCTGCAAGCAGGGTGCCCATATCCAGCGAAAAGATCGTCGCGTTTTTGAGAACGTCGGGGACCTCGCCTTTCACGATACGGCGCGCCAACCCTTCGGCGATTGCCGTCTTGCCGACCCCGGGATCCCCCACAAAGAGCGGATTATTCTTTGAGCGGCGGCAAAGAATCTGAATGGTACGCTCGACTTCGCGCTCGCGCCCGATCAGCGGATCGATCTTGCCCTGCTTCGCCCTCTCGTTGAGATTCACGCAGTAATTGTCGAGCGCCTCGGTCGTGCGCTCCTTGCCGCGACCGCGTTCGCCGGCTTCGGCCTCTTCCTGCGCACCTCGAACGGGGCGCGTTTCGCTCATGTCGCTACGCTTCGCGATGCCGTGGCTGATATAGTTCACCGCATCATAACGCGTCATATCCTGCTCCTGCAGGAAGTACGCAGCGTGACTTTCGCGCTCCGCAAACATCGCGACGAGCACATTGGCTCCTGTCACTTCTTCCCTGCCCGAAGACTGCACATGGATGACGGCGCGCTGGATAACCCTCTGGAAACCGGCCGTGGGCTTCGAGTCCTCGCCATTCTCGACCACAAGGCTCGAAAGCTCGTTATCGACGTAATTGACGAGCTGCTGCCGAAGCAGATCCATGTCGACATTGCACGCCCGCATCACGGCGGCTGCATCGCTGTCATCCATCAGGGAAAGCAGGAGATGTTCGAGCGTGGCGTATTCGTGGTTACGCTCATTGGCGAGCGCCAGCGCGCGATGAAGCCCCTCCTCCAGATTACGTGAAAACGTCGGCACTCCGAACCTTCCCTTCTGCTGAACTTGGGTACAGCCTGAACGCGCTACTACTCTCTCTCCATCGTACATTGCAGCGGATGCTGATGCTGGCGCGCGAAATCCATCACCTGCGTAACTTTCGTTTCCGCCACTTCATACGTGTACAAACCGCACACGCCCACGCCGTGTTGATGGACGTGGAGCATGATCAATGTGGCTTCCTCTCGCCCCTTGTTAAAGAAGCGTTCCAGCACATGGACGACGAATTCCATCGGGGTGTAGTCGTCGTTAAGCAGCAACACCTTGTAGAGCGAGGGCTTTTTGGTTTTTGGCTTCGTCTTCGTGATGACGCCGGTGCCTGCGCCTCCCTCTTCATCACCGCGCCGCCTATCGTCGGACATACCCCATTCCTGCCGAAATCGTGCCTGCCGCAGTCTTTCAACCTGACGACAGTAACTCTGAAACCTTCAACTCTTTGATAGATAGTCGACCATATCGAAAATCAAAGATCATCCTTATCCTAGCCGGATTCGAGCCCCTGCCGGGAGTGCTTGCGCAACGGGCCGGCGCGATTGACGCGTGCCCCTAAAACGCCCGGTCGCTTGCCCGTTTCGAACATGGCGAACTTGCGCCGCCGCGCCACAAAGCTGCCCTGACCGACAAAAACTCGCCCGACTCCCGTTTAGCTTGAGAGACAGAAGCCGGTTAATGAAATATTAACCCTGTTAATAAATTGGTAATACACATTTCTTATGTTCGAAAGCTGCCGTAAGCGCTCAAGATTCCTAGGGTTTTTGTAAATTTTCCGGCCCAGGGGTCTTCGCAAACTGTGGTTCTGCCGCTACAGTTTTTGGGGATAAGTTTCCGGGGGCGTGTTCGGGCAGGACACGCCGACAAAAGGGGTCAAGTGATATGCAGGGGCCTGCGCTCACGAGTAATGCGCGCAAATCCTCCAATGTGAAGGGGCAGACCCTGCGCCTGTTGGCGCTTGGAGTTTTGGCTGCCTTTGCTTGGGCTTTGGCGCAGCCGGTTCAAGCAGCGACGCCGCCGACGGCATCGCTCGTCATGGACGCCTACTCCGGGAAAATACTCTATTCGCGCAACGCCGACGAATACCGCTATCCGGCATCCCTCACCAAGGTAATGACGCTTTACCTCCTGTTCGAAGGACTGGAAGCTAAAAAGTTCACTCTGAAATCCCGCATCACCATGACCCCCCGCGGAGCGGGAATGCCGCCCTCGAAACTGGGTCTGAGGGCCGGGCAGACGATCAGCGTTGAGGATGCGATCCTCGCGCTCGTGACGCGTTCAGCCAATGATGTCGCCTCGGCGGTTGGAGCCTTCCTCGCAGGTACAGAAGACGAGTTTGCCGTGAAGATGACGAGAAAAGCGCACGAACTCGGCATGTCGCGCACCACCTACAAGAATGCTTCGGGGCTGCCGAACAGCGCTCAGAAGACCACGGCGCGCGATCAAGCCAAGCTGGCGAAGCGCATTCGCGAGGATTTCCCTCAGTATTACCACTACTTCAGCACGGAATATTTCGTCTGGGGAAAGTCCCGCATTCGTAATCACAACCATCTTCTTGGCAAATATGAAGGCACTACGGGCCTGAAAACCGGCTACACCAATGCCTCGGGATTTAACCTGACGGCCACGGTAGAACGGGACGACAAGTTTCTCATCGGTGTCGTAATGGGCGGCAAGAAGGCCAAGCTCCGCGATGCCCAGATGGTGGAAATCCTCGACAAGGCGTTTCCTCGTGCAGTGGCGATGAAGGGCGGCAATACGCTGATGGCCGCCGCCGCTCCTCCTCCGACTCCCATTTTCCGTCCGGTTGGTCTCGTGAACGACAATGATCGCTCCGAATTGCTGCAGCTCGCGTCTTCGATTGAAGATGAGCGAGACCCCGATGAGGAGACCTATGCTGAGGGTGGATGGACAGCGGAGTCTCCAGCCGCCGTGGAGATGGCCGCCCTGCCCGTTGCCGCGCCTGAGAGCTCGCAAAAGCAGGTGGCTTCGGCGGCCCCTGTTGACAGCGTAACGGCCTATGCCGTTGCGGCGCTGCGCACGGCCGAAGGCCCGGTGCGTAAGGCCGGAAGGGAAATCGGCAACTTCCTCGTTGCTCCAGCCAACGCTGCAATCAGCCCCGATGCGGCCGCTAATCCGCTGCTTCGCACCGCCGCAAACGATCCGGCCCGGCGCGAGCCACCAGCAGCGCAATCCTGGAGGGAGGGCGATCCTCTAATCCCTGAGGGCACCTGGATCATCCAGATTGGCGCTTATGCCGAGCAGTCGGACGCCGTTGACAGCATCCGCAAGGCGATGCGCGCAGCGCCATCCGAGCTGGGAGATGCCGTCCCCGTTACTGTGCCTGTAAAGACGGCCGACAATCGGACCCTCTACCGCTCGCGCTTCGGTGGTTTCGAAGGGGAGACGGCAGCACGAAATGCCTGCGGCCGCCTCGCCCGGGAAGCGATCCAGTGCATCCCTATTCCGCCGGCAAATTGGGCTCTTCCGCAGGCTGGCGAGAGCAAGGAGAAGCGGCGGGGCTAAGCCAGCCTGGCTTTCTCTCAAACCGTTACAGGCAGATTGAGCGCTTCGGCGAGGGCACGCACCTCTGCTCGTGCCGCGACATGCGACATGGACATCTGCGTGTCGACCCCTTCTTCTCTCAGATCGAGAAGCGTAAGGCCCGATGGGAACATCTCCCGAAAGATCACACGCTCGCCAAACCCCGGGCCTGTGCGGAAGCCTATCCGGCGTGCAAGCGTTTCGAGTACGGCTTCCACTCGACGCTTGTTCTTCGCATCCACATGCGACAGCCGGTTGCGGACGACGATCCAATCGATCTCTCCGCCGTCTGAAACCGCTCGCCGTTTCCGGCACTCCCACACCATCTCGCTGTAGACGCTAGGGCCTAGGACCTTGTAGCTCTGCGGATCGACACGGCCCAGCAGATCGAAATCCACGAAACTGTCGTTCATCGGCGTTATGAGAGTATCAGCTTGGGCATGCCCCAGACGCGACAGATTGTTGTCGCTGCCCGGACAATCGATCACCAGATAATCATTGGTTGATGAGAGCCGGGATATGGTCTCGGCGAGCTCGGCCTCCTCGGCCGCATTGGCCTCCGATACAGTTCCGAGGGTCGATCGAACGATGACAGCATGGTCCGGCATGACCAGATTGACATTCGCAGCGTCGGCCCAGGCTTTCCTGTTTTCAACGTACCGCGTCAGCGAACGCTGCCGCCCATCCAGGTCGATCGAGCCGACCCGATACCCCGCATGCAAAAGATGCGCGATTATGTGCATGGCAGTGGTCGTCTTGCCCGACCCGCCCTTTTCATTGCCTAGCACGATTATATGAGCAGGCTTTGTTGCCCGCGTTTCGTCCGACATTAAAACCCCGCCCACTCCCGAAAACACCGAAACCACGGTCGAATCGCGCGGAGTTTGGGAGCTCCCGGGAGGGGCGTCAACTTGGACGGCTCGAAGCCCCCTTGCGGCCTCCCCCGTCTCTGCGGCTACACTTGAAATAATTGCAGTGGCGGGGGCGCTGACGCGTTTTCAGCCCTTCATCTCGTTGACAACAAATCCGGGATACTCCGAATGAATGGCATGCTCACCCTCGACCAACTTTCCGACCTCGTTTCGTCCGGCGAAATCGACACGGTCGTTATGGCCATGCCGGACATGCAGGGCCGTCTGGTTGGCAAGAGGATGGCGGCCCCATTCTTTCTCGACACCGGCGTTCACGAAACACACGCCTGCAACTACCTCCTGACGGTCGACACGGACATGGAGCCGGTCCCGGGCTACAAGGCAGCCAGCTGGGCCCAGGGCTATGGCGACTTTGCACTGAAGCCGGATATTGCATCCCTCAGGCGTGTTCCCTGGCTTCCGGGTACCGCCATCGTGATCTGCGATACCGTGGATCATCACGGCGAGGACGTTCCGCACGCGCCGCGATCCATCCTGAAAAAGCAGCTAAAGCGCCTTGCGGCCATGAAGATGAAAGCCTTCATGGCTTCGGAACTGGAATTCTATCTGTTCGACGAAACCTATGAGAGCGCCCACGAGAAGAACTACCGGAACCTGAAAAGTCCCAATTGGTACATTGAGGACTACCATGTCTTTGCGACCAGCAAGGAAGAAGGGATCATGCGGGCGATCCGCAACGGACTCGAAGGAGCGGGCATTCCAGTCGAAAACTCCAAGGGTGAATGGGGACCCGGCCAAGAAGAAATCAACGTCCGGTACGCCGAGGCTCTGGAAATGGCGGATCGCCATACGCTCCTGAAAAACGGCATCAAGGAGATCGCCTGGCTGCACGGCAAGGCCGTAACCTTCATGGCCAAGTGGAACTACGAGCTGGCCGGATCTTCCTGCCATATCCACATGTCGCTCTGGGACGAAAAGGCAAAGCAGGCTCACTTCTTCGATAAGGCAGCCGAACCGTATGGCATGTCCGAACTCTGCCAGAGCTTCCTCGCTGGCCAGCTACGTCACGCCCATGAGATGACATACTTCCTCGCACCGCAGGTGAACTCCTACAAGCGCTTCGTAAACGGGTCTTTTGCTCCCACCAACATCGTCTGGTCGAATGACAATCGTACGGCAGGCTTCAGGATGTGCGGCCGCGAGAAAAGTCTCCGCATCGAATGCCGCATTGGCGGAGCGGATCTCAACCCCTACCTCGCTTATGCTGCACTCCTCGCCACAGGTCTGCAGGGTGTTGAGCAAAAGTTGAGCCTCGAACCTGAGTTTACGGGCGATGCCTATGGCGGCGCAGGCATTCCTTCGCTCCCAAAGAGCCTTCGCGACGCTCTCGCCTCGCTGGAAAAGTCGGAGACGCTCCGCGCCGCTCTCGGCGAGGATGTTATCGAGCACTATCTCCATACCGGGCGCTGGGAGCAGATGGAGTACGAACGTCGGGTGACCGACTGGGAACTTATGAGAGGCTTCGAGCGCGGATGAGCGAGACCCTGAAAGTCATATCGCCGGTTGACGGTAGCATTTACGTCGAACGTCCCCTCGCCACCTGGGAGGAAATCGACGGCGCCCTCTCGGCCGCTAAAGCGGCACAGGCCGCATGGAAGTACATCCCGGTCGCGGAGCGCGCAGCGCTATGCCTGCGCTTCGTCGAGGCGTTCCTTGCCATGAAGGATGAGATTGTCCCGGAACTTGCCTGGCAGATGGGGCGGCCCATTGCCTATGGTGCGGGTGAATTGAAGGGATTTGAGGAACGTGCGCGCTATATGATCGCCATCGCCGGGGACGCTCTGGCAGATATCGATGCAGGCCCGAAGGAAGGGTTTAGGCGTTGGGTGCGCCGGGAGCCCGTCGGCACGGTGCTCGCCATCGCCGCCTGGAACTATCCCTACCTGATCGCCGTGAACTCCGTCGTCCCGGCCCTTATGGCCGGCAATTCCGTGATCCTCAAGCATTCCGGCCAGACCCCGCTCAGCGCAGAACGCTTTGCAACAGCCTTCGCGAGAGCGGGCGCACCAGACGGTCTTTTCCAGATCGCGCATATGAGTCACGAAATGACGGAACGCACGATCGCGGACCCGCGCACAGATCAGGTCATGTTTACAGGCTCGGTCGCAGGCGGCCATGCCGTAGTCAAGGCGGCATCCGACAGGTTCATAGGTATCGGCCTGGAGCTGGGCGGCAAGGACCCTGCCTATGTGCGCCCAGACGCGAACTTATCCTTCGCCGTCGAAAATCTCGTCGACGGTGCCTATTTCAATTCCGGCCAGTCCTGCTGCGGCAAGGAACGGCTATATGTCCATGCCGATGTCTACGACGATTTCGTCGAAGGCTTTGTGGACTTGACGAGAAAATACAAGCTTGGCAGCCCTCTCGATCCGGATACGACCATAGGTCCCATGGTTCGCACTTCGGCAGCGACCTTCGTCCGCGGTCAGATCGAACAGGCGAAACGCGCCGGCGCGCGCGCCTTGATCGGCGAGGAACATTTCCCCGCCTCCAGGGCCGGCACTCCTTATCTGGGTCCAGAGGTTCTGGTCGATGTGAACCACCAGATGGATGTCATGCGTGAAGAGACTTTCGGCCCCGTCATCGGCATCATGAAAGTTGCCTCCGACGAGGAGGCAATTCAGCTCATGAATGACAGCCCTTACGGGCTTACGGCCTCGGTCTGGACGGAAGACGAAGAGGCGGGAGAGAAGATCGGCGAGCAGATCGACACCGGAACCTTCTTCCTGAATCGCTGCGACTATCTCGACCCAGCTCTCGCCTGGACCGGCGTCAAGGATACCGGCCGCGGCGCAACGCTCTCGCGCGTCGGCTATGAGTTTGTCACCCGGCCGAAGAGCTATCACCTGAGAACCAAAACAAAATGATCGACACTTATCCAAGCCTGAACGGCAATTGGAACTTCCCGACAAAGATGCGCTTCGGTCCAGGACGCATCGCAGAGCTTGCAGATGCCTGCTCGGCTGCAGGGATCAACCGCCCACTTCTTGTGACGGACCCCGGCCTGAAACCGCTCCCCATGATCGCGGAAGCACTCGCCCTTCTTGAAAAGAACGGCATCCCGCCTGCTCTTTTCTCGGACGTGCATCCCAATCCCGTTGGCTCGGATGTCGAAGCCGGCCTCAAAGTTTTCCGCGGGAACAAGCATGACGGCGTAATCGTCGTCGGCGGCGGCAGCGCCATGGACGCAGGCAAGGCCATCGCCTTCATGTCCGGCCAGACGCGTCCCATGTGGGAGTATGAAGACCGGGAGGACTGGTGGACGCGAGCGGACCCCAAGGGCATAGCGCCGGTTATCGCAATCCCGACGACAGCCGGCACCGGCTCGGAGGTCGGCCGCGCCGCCGTCATCACCGATGAGAGCGACCATACGAAGAAAATCATCTTCCACCCCAAGATGATGCCTGTCGACGTAATCTGCGATCCGGAACTGACTGTGGGCCTCCCGCCCCATATTACTGCCGCAACGGGCATGGACGCCCTCTCGCACAGTCTCGAAGCCTTCTGCTCACCCTTCTGGCATCCGCTCGCGCAAGGCGTGGCGCTCGAAGGCATGAGGCTCGTGAAGGAGTGGCTGCCGGAAGCGACGAAACACGGGAGCAATGTCGAAGCGCGCGCCTTCATGCTGGCGGCCTCCTCCATGGGCGCGACCGCGTTTCAGAAGGGCCTCGGTTCGATGCATGCCATGAGCCACCCCTGCTCCTCCCTGCGAAACACGCATCACGGTCTCACCAATGCCGTGGTCATGCCTTATGTACTCATGCACAACAAGGCGGCGGTCGAAGAAAAGCTCACCGCCGCGGCGCGCTATCTTGGCTTGAAGCACCAGAGCTTCTCGGGCTTTGTGGATTGGGTACTGGCATTGCGTGAGGAAGTGAGAATTCCACACACGCTAAAGGAGATCGGCGTCGACACGGATATCATTCCCGAGGCGGCTGCCATGGCGCTGGAAGATCCTTCCAATGGCGGCAATCCGATCCCGATGAGCGTGCCCGCCTACGAAGCGCTCTATGCCAATGCAATCGAGGGACGTCTCGCCTGAGGCTATTTTGGCTGACCGGGAACCCAATTGCCCTCGCCGTCATAATGACCGGGAATATAGCCCTTCGATTCCTGCGACGGTGATACAGGAGGAATGGGAGCCCCTTCACGCATCTGCGGCCTTACCCAACCGCCATATTCGCTCTTGTGGCCGGGGATGAAGCTCTTGCGCGGCTCAGGTTTCTCCACGGGGTTGTCTATCGTCTCAAGAGGCGGAGCTTCCGGAGACGCAGGTCCACGTGCCAAGGCGGGAGCGGCCACAAGCAACGTGAGGATGATCAGCAAAATACGTTTCATGACAGGGATATAGGTCTCCCCAAGTGAAATACGAGCGCAATTGATGTCTCCCGCCTGCGCCGTTATCTTCCGCGCGGCTTTCCGGAGGAGACAACAATGCCGCTCGACACTGCGAGTTATAAAACCCCTGTTGCGCGTAGCGCCCTCGATCTGCGGGAGGCCGTCACTGCATGGCGCAAGCACGGACACACCGTCGCTCTCGTACCTACGATGGGGGCCCTGCACGCGGGTCATATCTCGCTGGTCGAACTCGCGCGGCAGAAGGCTGACCGCGTGATCGTGTCGATCTTCGTGAATCCGACACAGTTTGCGCCGAACGAGGATTTCTCCGCCTATCCCCGCACCGAAGCCGCCGACGCGGAAAAACTCGAGGGCAAAGCCGATCTGATCTTCGCACCGGACGCCGCCGACATGTATCCAGATGGCTTCTCGACCACGATTTCCCTGACCGGCGTGACCGAACCGCTCGAAGGCACCTTCCGCCCCACACATTTTGCGGGTGTCGCAACCGTCGTCGCAAAACTCATACTGAGAGCCATGCCGGACATTGCGATCTTCGGCGAAAAAGACTGGCAACAACTCATGGTGATCCGCCGCATGGTGACGGATCTCGATATACCCGTGGAAATCCTCGGTGGTCCGATCATGCGTGAAGCGGATGGCTTGGCCATGTCTTCACGCAACGTCTATCTCTCTCCCGATGAACGGAAAGCCGCAGGTCAGCTCAACGTCATCCTCCGCGAGACGGCGGAAAGCGTCGCAAAGGGCACACCTATTTCAAAGGCAACGGCAGAGGGCGGAAAGCGTATTCTGGCGCTGGGCTTCGACAAGCTCGATTATCTGGAAATTCGCGACGCTGCATCCCTTGCCGCCTATCCGGAAGACAAGCCGACAAGCGATGCAAGAATCCTTGTCGCCGCGAAGATCGGCAAGACGCGCCTCATAGACAACATGCCTGTCTGACCTGGATCAAAGATACTTCTTGAACCAGTCGCGCTGCACGGGCGCGGACATCTTGAAGATGTCCCCCGTATAAGCCTCGAAATGACCGCAAGGAAGAGACAGGAACTTTTTCGGCTCCAGCGCCTCCTCATAGGCTCGTGCCGTAAGGTCGTAGGGCGTCAGGTGATCGTCAAGCGCAGCGACAAGAAGCAGTGGCGTCGGCGAAATGCGCGAGACATATATGCCCGGTTCGTACTCCGTGAAGAGTTCGACGGAATGCAGCGTCACATCGTTTTCCCATTTGGTCTGGTGCGACTTCGTGAACTCCGTGAAGAACTCGAAAGTATCCGCTGTCGGGAGAGCCGAGGGTTCGCCTTCCGGAGCCGTAACGGCAATGCGCGCGCCTAGCTCTCCCCGCATCCGCGCAGCGCGGTCTGCCTCGAAGCCCGCGCGGAGCATCTTCCAATGGTCCCCGCGAATAAGCCTTCTCGCCGATTCAAGGCCCGCCACCAACGGAACCTGCGACACGACGCTCTTGACGCGGCGGTCGATCGCGCCGACCACGAGCACATGCGCACCCGAATAGCTTGATCCCCAGATTCCAATCCGCTCCGGATCGACCTCATCCATGATGCAGGCATGGGTAATTGCGTCCCGATAACCGTCGATCTGTTGACGCGGATCGATATGGCCACGAGGGCTTCCATCGCTGTCACCGAAATTTCGATGATCGAATACGAGCGAGGAAATCCCCTCCTCCGCGAAGAATTCCGCGAAATCGTCGAGATACATTTCTTTCACGGCGGAAAATCCGTGCGCCATGACGACAGTCGGCGCAGGCCCCTTTATGCCCTTGCCCTGGTAAAACCAGCCGCGAAGAATGACGCCATCTTCCGTCTTGAATTTGATATCGCGCCGCACCTTACCCTCCCCTTTGTTCATCTCAAGATGAGCACGGGGGACGTCGGCAGTCACCCGTTCTTTCGGAGGGCTCAGAGAAGGCCCAGCTCTTCGAGCTCCCGGCGCATTTCTTCGGGCATGTCGTCCTCCGCCTCGCCCTTTTTCACGTCAGGAGGGGCATCCTTCGCTTCCAGATAGCGCCAGCCCTGAAAGGGCCGTCTTTCCTGCCGCCGCGTCGGCACAATTTCCTTGTCGAGTACGAGGCGGCAACGGCCGACACCCTCATTATCCGTGAAGGGCTCGATACCGATGAGCTTCTGCCGGCAGCGAATGACGCCCTTCATGACCCAGTAAAGCGAGCCTCCTGCCAGCAGTTCGTCCGCCCGTTTCGGCGTCATCCGCGTTACATGAGCCAGCACCTGCGGCTGCTTCAGCTTCTTCTTTTCCTTGAGTCGCTCCGCCTGCCATCCGGCGAGGTCCGCAATGTCGTCCGCACCGACGCAAAGTTTGACGAGGTGAACCGTCAAGCCTCTCCCTCCTCGAAGGTAACGAGCACGGCGCCCCCCTCCACCTGGTCCCCCTCGCCCACACGAACTTCCGCGATGACGGAGTCGGCTCCGGCAACCAGTGTCTGCTCCATCTTCATCGCCTCCATCACGACGAGGGCCGCGCCTTTGCGCACTTTTGCACCGGGCTCCGCCACCACCTGAATGATCTTGCCGGGCATCGGCGCCTTCAGCGCCCCGGTATCGGCGTCCGAAACGACATCGACATCCATCGGGTCGACGATCTCGAATTCCGTGGCGGCGCCTTCATGGACGAGGATAAAACCCCTTCCCTTCGGCACACAAGAAGCGGTCAAACGGACCCCGTCAACCGTGGCGGTGAGCACGCCATCGGGATTCATGATGGCGGATGCAAGAATATCCTCACCTTCACCATGTGCGCCGGTGATGCGCCAGCTCTCGCCCTCGGGTGTCACAGTGAGTGCAACTTCCTCGCCGTCGACGATGAACTTCAGTATTTCGCTTCGATGTCCGCCGAGAACCCAGCTATCACTCGCAGCCCAGGGTGAATGGGGCTCATCGCCTTCCGCCTGAGACCGCTCCAGTTGCGCCTTGCGCATGAGCATCTGAGCCGCCACACCGAGCGCGAGGAGACGAGGGCCCGCACCGCCCGCGGGTACGAGGTCACCGAGATGGCGGTCAATGAAGCCTGTATCGATATCCCCGGCCATGAAGGCTTCGTGGCCCATGGCGGCGGCAAGAAAGGCGAGATTGGTCTTTGGTCCCGCCACTTCCATGCGGGAAAGAAATCCCCTGAGCGTTCGAAGCGCGGTGAGGCGTGTCTCGCCATGCGCGATGATCTTGCCGATCATGGGATCGTAGAACATGGTGACTTCGTCGCCCTCGCGCACGCCCATATCCGTGCGGACATGAGGCATGTTCGCCGGCGTGCGTAACCTCAGAAGCTTGCCGGTCGATGGAAAGAATTTTTTTGCAGGGTCTTCGGCATAGAGGCGCACCTCGACAGCGTGACCCTTCAGCGGAATTTCGTCCTGCGCCAGCGGCAAATGCTCGCCCGCCGCAACGCGGAGCTGCCATTCGACCAGGTCCTGCCCCGTAATTGCCTCCGTCACGGGATGCTCCACCTGCAGGCGCGTGTTCATCTCCATGAACCAGAAGCCATCGGGTTTGAGCCCCTGAGAAGCATCGGCAATGAATTCGACCGTGCCCGCACCCCGATAACCGATGGCTTTTGCGGCAGCGACCGCCGCCTCGCCCATCGCCTTTCGCATTTCTTCGGGCATGCCGGGGGCGGGCGCTTCCTCGATCACCTTCTGATGGCGGCGCTGCAGCGAGCAATCGCGCTCGTGGAGCGACACGGCATTCCCGTGACTGTCGGCAAAAACCTGGATTTCGATGTGGCGCGGCCGCGCGACATATTTCTCGACCAGCACACGTTCATCGCCAAAGGCTGAACCCGCCTCGCGCTGTGCGCTCTTTAGCTCCTTCGCGAAAGCGGCTGGATCGTCGACGCGGCGCATGCCCTTGCCACCGCCGCCGGCCACCGCCTTGATGAGTACGGGGTAACCAATGCGCTCCGCCTGCTCCGCCAGGAAGTCCGCCTCCTGGTTATCCCCGTGATAGCCGGGAACCACAGGCACACCCGCCTTCTCCATAAGCACTTTGGCGGCATCCTTGAGCCCCATCGCCTTGATAGCGCTCGCAGGCGGGCCGACGAAGACGAGCCCCGTCTTTTCGCAGGCTTCCGCGAAGCCAGCATTCTCCGAGAGAAATCCATAGCCCGGGTGAACCGCCTCGGCGCCGGAACGCGCGCAGGCATCGAGAATGGCCTCGACCCGGAGATAGCTTTCGCCCGCAGGTGCAGGCCCGATGCGATAAGCCTCGTCCGCCTCCGCCACGTGATAGGCATTGGCATCTGCATCGGAATAGACCGCGATGGTCTTGAGCCCCATGCGCCGGGCGGTGCGAATGATGCGAACGGCGATCTCGCCGCGATTTGCAATCAGGAGAGTTTTGAACATCTATCCTCTCCTCACATCCGGAAGACGCCGAAGGGCGTCTCCGGTATCGGCGCATTTAGCGTGGCCGAGAAAGCAAGCGCCAGGACGCGGCGGGTCTCGGACGGTGCGATGATGCCGTCGTCCCAGAGCCGAGCCGTCGCGAAATAGGGATGCCCCTCCTCCTCGTATTTCGCGCGGATCGGTGCCTTGAACTTTTCCTCGTCTTCCGGCGTCCACTTGTCCGCATCGCGATGGACTGTCGCCAACACGCTTGCCGCCTGCTCACCACCCATCACCGAAATGCGCGCATTCGGCCAGGTGAAAAGGAAACGGGGCGAATAGGCGCGCCCGCACATGCCGTAATTTCCCGCGCCATAGGAACCGCCGATGATGAGCGTCACTTTTGGCACATTGGCCGAGGCAACCGCAGTCACCAGTTTCGCACCATCCTTGGCGATGCCGCCCGTTTCATATTCCCGGCCGACCATGAAGCCCGCAATATTCTGAAGGAACAGAAGCGGCACCTTGCGCTGGCAGCACAGCTCGATGAAATGCGCGCCCTTCAGCGCCGATTCCGAAAAGAGAATGCCGTTATTCGCGATGATCCCGATAGGAATGCCATGGATATGCGCGAAACCACAGATGAGCGTCGTGCCGTAGAGCTTCTTGAATTCGTCGAAATCCGAGCCGTCCACCAGCCGCGCGATCACCTCGCGCACGTCATACTGGATCGACAGCGAATGCGGCACGACGCCATCAAGCTCGGCCATGTCGTAAAGTGGATCGCGAGGGCTCTCGAGCGGGATCGCGACCGACTTCTTGCGATTGAGCGTGCCCGCGATCTGGCGCGCGATGGCAAGCGCGTGGGCGTCGTCTACGGCGTAGTGGTCAGTGACGCCGGACTTCCGCGAATGAACATCAGCACCGCCCAGGTCTTCCGCGATTACCACCTCGCCCGTCGCGGCTTTTACCAGTGGCGGACCGCCGAGGAAGATCGTGCCCTGCTTACGCACGATGACTGTCTCGTCGGACATGGCAGGCACATAGGCCCCACCTGCCGTGCACGATCCCATGACGACAGCGACCTGCGGGATACCTTTCGCCGACATGCGCGCTTGATTGTAGAAGATGCGGCCGAAATGCTCACGGTCGGGAAAGATATCTGCCTGGTTCGGCAGGTTCGCACCGCCGGAATCCACCAGATAGAAACAGGGCAGATTGTTCTCGAGCGCCACTTCCTGCGCACGAAGATGTTTCTTCACCGTGACAGGATAGTAGGTCCCACCCTTGATCGTCGCATCGTTGCAGACGATGACGCATTCCTGCCCCGAAATGCGCCCGATGCCGGTGATGATGCCGGCTGCGTTGATCGGCTCGGCATACATGCCATGCGCCGCCATCGGAGATAATTCCAGAAACGGCGTTCCTGGATCGATCAGCCCGTAGACACGGTCGCGCGGCAGCATCTTTCCACGCGAGACATGCCGCTCGCGCGAGCGCTCGTCGCCACCAAGAGCCGCCCTCGCCCTCTCCTCGTTGAGGGAGGCGGTGAGAGCCGCCATCGCTTCCGCGTTTTCCTTGAAGCGGGCATCCCGCATATTGATGCTTGTCTTGAGAACCGCCACGGCATGTCACCCCGGACTGGATTTTTTATAAAAACGATCATACGTTCGTATTCTGAAGCAGGCAAGGCTACGCAGGCGATCAAGAGGACCGCTCATTGACCAGAACGGCTGGCTCATCCGGCAAGAAGACGCTCGCGGCCATCCGGGAAGCGGGCCTGGACCTTATCCATGAGCATGGCTTCGAGGCAATGAGCCTACGCCAGCTCGCGACCCGCGTAGGCCTGCAGCCCGGCTCCCTCTATAACCACATCGAGACGAAGCAGGACCTGCTCTTCGACCTCATCCACAATCACATGGTGACCCTGCTCGCGAGCATCGACAAGGCGCTCGACGGGATCGAAGATCCGATAGATCGCCTCAAGGCCTTCATAGCCTTCCACCTCACCTACCATATCGAGCGGAAACGCGAGGTCTTCATCGGCTCTTCAGAGCTCCGCAGCCTGGAGCCAAAGAACCGCAAGAAGATCGTGGCGTTGCGCCGGGACTATGAAAACCGGCTCTGCGATATCCTCGATCGCGGCGCGGCAAGGAAGCTGTTCAAAATTGATGACACACGAGTCAGCGCCTATGCCATCCTCGCCATGCTGACCGGCATCTGCACATGGTACGATCCAAAGGGCCGGACGAACCGGCAACAGCTGATCGAAATTCACACCCGCCTGGTTATGCAGGGTGTGCTGAAATAATCTCCGGGGAGGAAACCATGCTGAATGAAACCAAAACGTTTCTCGACCGCTGGTATGCCTTCGTGGAAAAGCATGACCCCGCCCTGCTCGACGCGCTGGTCGCGGAAGACGCGGTGATATCCTCTCCCGCCTTCTACTCGCCGAAGCAATCAAAGCCTTATGTGATGGCGATCCTGAACGCCGTGATGCAGGGCTTCGGGGATTTCACCTACACCAAGGAATGGGTAGACGGCCGCGAGATCATCCTCGAATTCGAAACGCGCATCGGGGACAAGAAGCTGAAAGGCATCGACCGTATCACCGTGAACGACAAGGGCGAGATGGCGCATATCGAAGTGCTGATCCGCCCACTGAACGGCCTGATCGCTCTCGCCGAACACGTGAAGGCAACGCTCACAAAAGCTGCCTAGTTCAGCCGCTCGATAGCAACCGCCGTGGCTTCGCCGCCGCCGATGCAGAGCGACGCAATGCCCCGCTTCGTATCGGTCTGCTTCAATGCGTTGAGAAGCGTTACCAGAATGCGGGCGCCGGAAGCGCCGATGGGATGACCGAGCGCGCAAGCACCACCATAAATGTTCATGTTGTCGTGGCTGAGCCCGAGATCGCGGATCGCGGCCATCGCGACGACAGCAAAAGCCTCGTTCACTTCCCATAGATCGACTTCGTTTTTCGACCAGCCGGTCTTTTCGAGAAGTTTCGAGATCGCACCGACGGGCGCGGTTGAAAACCACGCGGGAGCATGGGCATGCATCGTATGCCCCCGAATGGCGGCAAGCGGTGAGAGGCCGCGCCGCTCGGCTTCGGATAGGCGCATCAGGACGAGGGCGGCCGCACCATCCGAAATCGAGCTCGAATTCGCCGCCGTCACCGAACCACCGGCAGCGAAGGCGGGCTTCAGCGTCGGAATTTTTGAGGGATCTGCGGTGAGCGGCTGCTCGTCGTTGACGACCTCGACAGCGCCTTTTTTTGTCGCAACTTCGACTGGGACGATCTCATGCGAAAAGGTGCCGCCTTCGACCGCCTTCCTGGCGCGGGTGAGCGACGCAACCGCATAAGCGTCCTGCTGTTCCCGCGTGAACTGGTAATGCTTTGCCGTTTCCTCGGCATAGAAGCCCATCAGCCGGCCCTCATAAGCGTCTTCCAACCCATCGAGGAACATATGGTCCTTGACCTCGCCATGGCCGAGCCGCATCCCGCCGCGCGCCTTGGGCAGCAGGTAGGGGGCGTTGGTCATGCTTTCGAGACCACCCGCAATCGCCACCTCGGCATTCCCGGCAAGAAGCGTGTCATGCGCCATCATCACAGCCTTCATGCCGGAGCCGCACATCTTGTTGACCGTCGTGCAGGGCGTTCCCTCGTCGAGTCCGGCACCAAGCGCCGCCTGCCTGGCGGGCGCCTGGCCGAGGCCAGCGGAGAGGACACACCCCATCAGCACTTCATCAACGGCTGTGGGGGTGAGCCCGGCCCGCTCCACAGTGCCTTTTACGGCGATGGCGCCCAGCTCCGGCCCACTCTTCGCCGCCAGCGCGCCTTGAAAGCCGCCCATGGGCGTACGTGCCGCGCTTACGATGACGACGGGATCCTTTTCGCTGCCTTGTGCCATGAGTTCTGTTCCGCGCTAGAGTGGGCCCAACCGGCCGGGATTCGAGGGGAAACCTAGCCTAGAAACACGTCCTGCCAAACAGGCCGGGCAAAAGAAGGGGGAAAACGGTGGAAAACTTCCTGCACGATCTGAGCTGGGTGCTGCCCTTACGCAGCGAGACGGCCACGATCATATTCAACGGCTTCACCTTTCTTGGCTACACGCCCTTTTTCCTGATCTTCCTGCCGATCGGCTACTGGCTCTGGGACCGGAAACTCTTCACGCGGCTGACGGTTCTGATCGCCCTGGTCGCGGTCGTGAACGGCTGGCTCAAGGACTTCTGGCAGGACGCCCGCCCCGACCCCGCCTTCCAGCTCGACGGCGACCGAGTGGCGGATTCCTATGGCTTACCCTCCGGCCATGCGCAGGTCGCCATCGCCATGTGGTTCTGGCTTGCTTATGAGATCAGGCGGCCTTGGGCATGGGCCGCGGCGGTGTTCATCGCCGCCGGCGTCTGCTTCAGTCGCCTCTATCTCGGTGTGCACGACGTCGAGGACGTGCTTGTCGGCATCGCCCTCGGTCTCGTCAGCCTTGCGATCTTCGCCGTCCTCGTGCGCGAGAACGTGGTGGCGCGCTGGCGGCAGCTTCCGGCCTGGATGGACTTCGCGGTTATCCTCGTTGCCATTCCGGTCCTCTGGGTCATCTGGCCGAACGGTGAGGACCCGACCGGCATCGCCTCGGTTCTATTCCTGCTTTTCGGCTGGTTCGCGGGCGCCGCGCTCGACCGCAAGGCAGCGCCTGAAGAACCGATCCTCCCGGTGTGGTGGCTTCGCATCGTCATGGCAGTCGGCGGGATCGTGGGCCTGTTCATCCTGCGCGCGGGCCTGATGAGCGGCGGCATCGCCATCGGTCTTCCCGAAGCGCTCACCGGCTATATCGCCGTCACCGTGATGGGGCTCTATGCGACATGGATCGCGCCCGCGATCTTCCGCGCGCTCGGCTTCATGAAGCAGCCTCAGGCCATGCAGTAAGGCGGGACTTTTTCCTTCTCGCCCTCGCGGAAGAATAGCCAGGGAAGACAGCCGCTTTCGGCGAGCGCGGGCTCGATACACCCCCGCGTCGTCTCGTCGAGCGCTGCATAGGCCTGCTTCAGCCAGAGCAGCGTGTGCGCCTGATAGGGCCGCGCGATGGTCTTGAAGTCATGCCCGCGAATTTCCGCCACCATCGGATGGAAATCCTTGCCCTTGAGGTGCGCATCCACCGCCGCCTGCAGCATCGGAAGCGCAACCTCGCCAGCGAGCTTCAGCAGACCCGCCGCACCAATGGAAAGTGGCGCATCTGCCGCGCTCCACTCCCCTTCAATGCCCGATGCGTCGTCCATAAGCTGCACCCATTGGAAAAGGCGGACTGCCTTTCTCTTCATCAGATTCGACGTCGTGGGATCGACCGCATACTGGCTGAGCTGTCCATAGAGACCGAAATCGGCAATGGAGGGCCGCGAACCGAACAGGAAAAGCTGCGTCGCCATATGCGCTTCCATCGCGCCCATCAGCTCTTCATAGGTCGATTGCAACAAGGGACGGTTCTCTGCCGTGCCGCCAAGCAACTCGCGTAGATGTTCTTGCCGCGCGAGGAAAGCCTTGGCCGCTTCGCCGAGTTCCGCTTCCGGTACCGCGCCAAGCCATCCGGCCATCTGGCGTCGTGGACAGAAGATGCGGTCCGCCTCCTCGTTCCAGCGATAGTCGAACATCGGCAGGGGAAGCCATTCGTCGGAAGCTTCCTCGATCACACGCGCAAGAAACGCCATACCGGGATCGGCGGGGATAACCGAGCGCATGTCCGGATGCCGTCTTTCGAGTTCATCGATGATTGGCGTCGAGTCCGAATGATAGGACCCGTCGGGAAACTGAATGACCGGCACCTGCTTCTTGCCCGCCGCGGCAATCTCCGTTCCTTCGCCGAGCGAGCCACTGCCGCGGAATGCGCCGAGCGGCACAATCCAGCGGTGCGGAATATGCCGATAGCGCAGGACGGCACGGACCTTGTGCGAATAGGGAGAGCCGGGCCCGCCGAGCAGGCGATAAACCCCGTCCATCAGGCGGTCTCGTTGAAGAGTTCGCGTCCGATCAGCATGCGGCGGATCTCGCTCGTACCCGCGCCGATCTCGTAGAGTTTCGCGTCGCGCAGAAGACGGCCTGTCGCGTAATCGTTGATATAGCCATTGCCGCCCAGCGTCTGGATCGCTTCGAGCGCCATCCATGTCGCCTTCTCGGCTGCATAGAGGATCGCACCAGCGGCGTCCTTGCGCGTCGTCTGCCCCCGGTCGCAAGCCTTCGCCACCGCATAGACATAGGCACGGCATGCATTCATCGTCGAATACATGTCGGCGAGCTTGCCCTGCATCAATTGAAAGGTGCCGATAGGCTCCCCGAACTGCTTTCTTTCGTGAACATAAGGGATCACCGCATCCATGCAGGCCTGCATGATGCCGAGCGGCCCGGCTGCAAGAACCGCGCGCTCATAGTCGAGCCCCGACATAAGAACGCGTACACCCTCGTTCACCTTGCCGAGAACATTATCCTCGGGCACCTCGCAATCCTCGAAAACGAGTTCGGCCGTGTTGGAGCCGCGCATGCCGAGCTTGTCGAGCTTCTGCGCAGGCTTGAAGCCCTTCATCCCTTTCTCGATGAGAAAAGGCGTGATGCCCTTCGGCCCGGCATTCGCGTCGGTCTTCGCATAGACGATCAGCGTGTCCGCATCGGGGCCGTTGGTGATCCACATCTTGTTGCCATTGAGCACGTAGCAGTCGCCCTTCTTGTCGGCGCGCAGCCGCATGGAGACGACGTCCGAGCCCGCGCCGGGTTCCGACATGGCAAGTGCACCGACATGTTCGCCCGAAATGAGCTTCGGCAGATATTTCTGCTTTTGGGCATCCGTGCCCCAGCGGCGGAGCTGGTTCACACACAGATTGGAATGGGCGCCATAAGAGAGGCCAACGCTTGCCGACCCGCGGCTGATCTCTTCCATCGCCACGACATGCTCGAGATAGCCAAGGCCCGCGCCGCCGTGCTCTTCCTCGACTGTTATCCCCAGCAGTCCGAGTTCGCCGAGCTCCGGCCAGAGATCGCGCGGAAATTCGTTCGTTCTATCGATTTCGGCCGCGCGCGGCATGATCTTGTCCGCGGTGAAGGCGCGGACGGTATCGCGGATCATGTCGGCCGTTTCGCCGAGGTCGAAATCGAGCGATGGGTATTCGTTCGGAAGCATGCCAGTTCCCTGTTGTTGAACGGGCGTTTATCTTACGCCCTTGCCGCCACCTGTATTTGCCTCAATCGGGCTATGGGCAATCATTCCGTGGAATAGATATCCACTACGTCGGATTCCGTGAAAACCGTATAGACGCCAGCGCCGGGACTTCCTCCGACCACCACGAACTTGCCCTCTGCCGCCGCCGCTACGGCGCCGTGCCGCGGCGTGGGCATGGGGCTCGCCTTCTCCCAGCGGCCAGTGCCGAGGTCGAGAACGTAGTGATCCCCGTAGGTACGAGGAGGCACACGCTGCTCGCCTCCGGTGATGTGGATCTTACCATCGAGAAGCCCGGCCACATGGCCCGAACGCGGTGCCGGCAAGGATGGTCCGCTCTGCCACTTGCCGGTGGCGGGGTCGAATATGTCAACGCGTGAGGTAGCAGCTCCGTTGGAGAGGCCGCCAATGACATATATCCGGCCATCAACTGGCACATATGCCGCCGCGACGCGTGGCGCAGGCATGGCCTCACCGACGGTATCCCACCGGTCCGTCCCGGGGTCATAGGCCCAGACCCGCGCAGCACTGCTGCCACGGCCTCCGAGGGCGTAGATCTTGCCGCCGATGGCGACAAACCCGTGCCCCGCCCGTTTGTCCGGCATATCGGCTATGCCGAGCCAGGTACCGATACGCGGATCGTAGACCCAGGCGTTGGAAGTATCTCCCGGTTCTTTCACCGCTTCGTCGCCAGCCCCTCCTTCCTGCATCATGAAGTCGGGCCGCTTCAGCGCGGGCGCTTCATATCCGCCCGCGATGTAAAGCCTGCCCCCCAGGGCAGCGATACCGAACTGCTGCAGACCGACCGGCAAAGCGGGCGCAGCCCGCCAGATGTTTCCTCGAATGTCGTAGATTTCAGACACGGTGCGGGGCCCGGAAGTGCTGTCGCCTCCGATCACGTAGAGGTCGCTGCCGAGCAGCGCACCTCCAGCAAATGCCCTGCCTGTCGACATTGGCGCCCCCTCGCTCCATCCGGCGGCGGAGGCGGAAGCAGACGCGGCAAGCGCAACGATAAAGGCCAGCGGGAGACTTGCCCGCCACTTGAAGACATCGAACATAAGACCTCCACCAGCCTCCGGCGCTCAATAAAACAGGACCAACGCCGCGAGTCCCAGAAACGAGAAAAACCCGATCACATCCGTCGTCGTCGTCACGAAGACGGCGGACGATACGGCCGGATCGACCCCGATCTTATCAAGGCCGAGCGGAATGAGAATGCCGGCAAGGCAAGCCGCTATGAAGTTGATGAGGATGGCGGCGGCAATGACGCCGCCGAGCGGCAGATTCCCAAAGACGAGAAAGACCAGGCATCCGAGCAGCACCGCGAACAGCGCTCCGTTCACGATGCCAACCAGGAATTCGCGCAGGATCGTTCTACGGGCGTTGAAATTGACGAGATCGCGCGTGGCCAGCGCCCTTACGGTAACGGTCATGGTCTGTGTGCCCGCATTGCCGCCCATCGATGCGACGATGGGCATCAGCACGGCAAGCGCAACCATCTGCTCGATCGTCGCATCGAAAAGCGCAATGACCGACGCTGCAATTACGGCAGTGAAGAGATTGACGAACAACCAGGGAAACCGGCTTCGCGTGGTCTGGAAGACCGAGTCCGAAATGGCTTCCTCGCCCACACCTGCCAGCAGGCGGATATCCTCAGCCGCCTCTTCGCTGATAACCTCGACGATGTCGTCCACCGTGATCACGCCGACGAGACGCCCTGCCTCGTCCACCACGGCAGCCGAGATGAGGTCGTATTTGCTGAACTGCAGAGCGACATCTTCCTGATCCATGGTGACCGGAATGAGCGTCTGCTCCGTTTCCATGATCTCGGACACCTTGATGGGACGTTTCGTCCGCATCACCCGCGACAGCGGTACCGTGCCCATGGGCTTGTAGGCGGCATCGACGACGAAGATTTCGTAGAACTCATCGGGGAGTTCGTCCGCCTCGCGCATATAGTCGATGGTCTGACCGACATCCCAGAAAGGAGGCACCGCAACAAGCTCGCGCTGCATGAGGCGGCCGGCGGAATACTCTGGATAATCAAGCGATTGCTCCAGCGCCGCTCGCTCTGTGGCCGGCAGCTGCTCGAGGATCAGCCGCTGCTCGGCCTCGTCCATATCTTCGAGGAGATAGACGGCATCATCCGAATCCATCTCGGTGAGCGCGGCCGCGATATCCTTGGGGTCCAGCAGTTCGATAACATGGTCACGGACGCTCTCGTCGAGCTCGCTGAGAACCTCCGGATTGAGATCGGTGCCGAGCATGCGGACGAGGTCTTCACGCTCGTCGTTCCGCAGCAGTTCGAACAACTCGGCCAGGTCCGCCGGCCGGAGAGGCAACACCAGTTCACGCGCCTGGGCTGTGTCGGCGCGGTCCACCGCATCGACCACCGAACGCACGAACCCCGGCGAGAGAGCTTCTTCCGCCGTTTCCTCCGGTGCATTTGTGAGAGCCGGATCGGCCAAACGCCACTCCCGTCTGAATCGCAGGTCCGAATTGCGGCGAGTGTGCGCTATTTGCTCTCGGGCTGCCAGCCGGAGGGAGCCTAAAACCCGGGGTGAACCGCGAAAAAATGACCACGGAAGAAGCAGGAAAAGACGCCTACTAGGCGTTGTCAATCGCAGCTTCGTCGCAAAGCACCTGAATTTGCCGCTCCATCGCCCTATGATGTTGAGCAGCCTCGCTCAGAACTCGTTCCGTCTCAATCGCAGTCTCCCCCACCGACGGCTCTGTGTGATGCTTCAAAAACAAGCTCATTACATGCTGCACACCTTCAGTCGTTACCTCCCGGCAATCTTCCGCAAAGTATCGGCCACGGACATGTGGGCTGGTGACGATTTCGTAGGAAGGGAAGTAAACACAATCGGAGAATTCCTTAGTCGCCCTCTCCGCAGCGATACGAAGAACCGCCTTCGACCACGCCGACGATAGAAGCACATGCCTGTCTTCATAGGTTGCGTTCAGGGGGACAGGCGAAACCGTCAGAATGATCTTCACGGCGGGGTTCTTTTTCCTGATGAAATCGAGTGCGAGCTTCAAATCCGCGTAGGTTTCGCCTACGTCGAAATTCACGAAGCGCACGAGTTGTTTGTCATACGTTCCGCCGCGCACGCCGGGGGCGAGGGGAAAAACCGCACCGTCTCGGGAATCCTCCCACCCCTCCGTCAAGCCCAGCGTGAAAACGAACACATCCATCTCTTCGATGGCTCGGCGGATACAGCGGAAATGATATTCGCGATCAGCCTTGAGCTCAGCCTCGCTTAAAAAGCCGCCTGGTTGGATTTGAGGCCTGAACGGGTCTACGACGCCACTACCATCCGGAGCTCTCCACGCCGCTGCCACCGGCGTGAACTCCCCATAGGCCCGTTGCAGCAGTTGCCGGAGCTGACGCGCCGTATAGATGTTGCCGTAGCGCGCCGAAAACAATCCATAGTTGTGCTTTCGAGCTACATTGGCAGGGACAACAGGATGCGCTGATTCCGTTACGTGATGATTGAATCCTGCTTTGTCGACAAACCGAGCCAGATGCTGCGCAAAACAGCTTCCCGCAGTCACAATGCGATCTTGCCGGAAAATTCGGAACGGCGCGTCGGAGACCGGATCAAGAACGGACCCATCACTTATCCCCGGCTCCTTTCCCCAAATCTGTCGATCAGGAACGCCTGCATAAGGATGTTTCACCGCAGCCCTGCCGCTTTGTCCATCACTCGTTTCAGCATCACTTCACCATAGGCAACATTACCGTGAGTGACATCGGCGCAGTAGTCTATCGATAGAAAACCATCGTCCAGCAGACTCTCGTCGGGTTCTATGAATGAGGCTCCCACCTTCTCGGCCATGTCCCTCAGAACCTCGCATTGCACCCGATACAAATGTAATTTTAGCTCCTTGGGCGTCGGATCGCGGTCCTTTAATGCATTCATCCACGGTCCAAGCCGGATTCGTTTCCAGTCGCCAACTGGTGGGGGAGGGCTGAGGCATATTCGTTTTGCAGTAGGAAACAAACTGAAGATATTGGGAGTCAGCGCTCGGAGACGCGGTGTGTCGTAAATATCCCACAGAACCCGGTAAGGGATGAAATGGCGTTCGCCTCCCATTGGGGGGACACATCCAGCCTCTTCATGCCCGATAGAGAAGGGGCTCGGATTCTCAACCAACCCCAGGACATTGTGGCGATTTCCCTCTAAGCAGAGGCAGATGACATCCGGCTCCGCCATGGGAGAAACTCCCGATATCCACATGGCAGTTCGCTGAACTGCCTCTTTCTCTAGTTGGCGCCGAGAACGAGCCAGGCTGTTCTTATCGCGTTTGAGTTGCTCTCTCGCCTTTTGCTTCTCTCGTCGCAGCCTAAGCCCTTCGGTAAATTCATGTCTGGTCAAACTTACCACCGCGACATTCTCCGCACCGATCTGTTTTGCAGCAGCCGCGATGCAATCGGTGTGGCTATGACCGACAAATAAAATGGATCGCTGAGACATCGCCTTGTACAGCCCCCGCGCGTACAAACTCACCCCTCGATAAAATGTAGATTACGCGTCTTCGTGACGACAGCAAGAGAGGACGGATCTTTACTGCACTGCTTCTATCAACCGAAATGGCGAAGCTGCTTCTATCAACCGAAATGGCGAACACGCGTCCACGAACGGAGGACACGAACTCTGGGCAGCAGCCGCGGGCCTTTCGGCCGAGCAGAATAGTGAGGGATACAAATGCCCAAAGGGAGCCTCAAGGCTCAGATGGTGCGGTCGAGAAGACTCGAACTTCCACGGGAGTTACCCCACAGCGACCTCAACGCTGCGCGTCTACCAATTCCGCCACGACCGCATGTCTCGTGGGCCGGGCGGATGTAACAAATCCCTGACGCTTGCTCAAGCGGCAAATGGCAGAAAAGCGGGCCTAAATGCCGTCACCGTCAAGATTGTTGGGGAGATGGATGCCACACTCGTCCTTATCCTTGCCGACCCAGCGTCCGTCGCGGTAGGAGCCGCCCTCCGGCACCCGCTCCGTGCAGGGCATGCAACCGATGGAAAGGTAGTTATCCTTCACCAGCGGATGGCGAGGCAGCTTGTGCGCGTCGAGATAGGCCTCAAGGTCTTCCTGGCTCCACTCGGCGAGAGGATTGATCTTGAATCGGGTGCCATTGGCCGAGCCGGGCTCACCGGTCCCCCTTACCTTCTCCTCCTCGATCGCCTCCATGGCCGCGCGAGCGTTCGTCTGGAAGCGCTTGCGGCCCGTGATCGAGGCATCGAACCCCTTGAGGGCCCGCTCAAGCGGCAGAACCTTGCGGATGAAGCAGCAGGCGTCCGGATCGGCATTCCAGAGACCCCCATGGGGGTCACGCCTGGCCAGGTCTTCCGGATGCGGGCCAATGGCCCGGATGTCCGTAAGGCCGAGTTTCTCCTGAAGACGGTCGCGATAGCGCAACGTCTCCCCGAAAAGCTTGCCGGTATTGAGAAAGATGACGGGCGTCGAAGGGTCGACCTGCGCCACCATATGCAGAAGCACGGCGGATTCCGCCCCGAAGGACGAGACAACGGCAATGCGGCCGCGAAATTCGTTTCTAATGGTGGCTTCCAGCAGCTCGATGCCGCCCAGGCCCTTATGGGTCTCGCGCAGGCGCTGCAGCGCAGGCGAAACGACGGTCGCCGCGTCCATTACCGCCGCGCGATCCTCACCCATTGCCGCCTTTCCGGGGCGCTTTCTGAGATCGATAGCTGTCATTTGAGCCAGCCTTTCTCTTCGATATAGGCATCGGTCTTTCGGCCGATTTCCGCGAGTTCATGGCCTTCCGCCCGCCAGGCCCGGCGCTGGCGGCCCAGCTCATCGAGCCGGCCCGCCCATTCGGGCCCGAAAAGCCCTTCGAGGTAGCGCCTGAGGCGCCGTGCGAGACCCGGCGACTTGCCGCCCGTCGACACCGAAATCACAAGATCGCCCCGCCGGACGATCGAAGGCACGTGAAAGTCGCAAAGCGGCTTCACATCCTCGGTATTCACGAGCCTTCCCGCCGCCCTCGCCTTGCCCGCCAGCGCCACGCTTTCACGGTCGCCAAGCCCTGCAAGCAGGACGAGATGGGCGGAAACCAGTGTTTCGTCGTCTGGCCGGGCGCCCTTCAGCCGCTTGCCGGCTTGCTTCGAAAGCGCCGCCGAAGGCGCCTGGCTGTAGACTTCCAAATGCTGGGCGCCGGCTGCATCGAGAGCGGCGAGCCGCTTTTCGGCTACTTCGCCCTCGCCCACCAGAATCACCTTGAGAGAGCCAAGATCGACGAGGATCGGAAACACATGCACCTCCCGGTGCCTACTGATTTCCCGTTAGACATAACAACTATGCCCTATAATTCAACTCGCGTCCGTATAATAATATTTTTCACGCAGAAAATTCGGTGAATAACAAAAAAGGGCCCGAAAGGGCCCTTTCCAACGCTTTATGCAGCCTTTCCGCTCAGGTCTGGAAAGAACCCGCTTCCGCCGCCGTCAGCACGGAAGTCACGGAAACGGCCACCCTTTCACCCTGAACCACGATCTCGCCACGCGCGATAGGCACGTTGTTGGCAAGGATCCAGATCTCCTCATCCTGCTTCGTGCCGAGCTCGATCACCGCGCCGCGCCCCATCTTCAAAAGCTGATGGATCGGCAGCGTGGTCTTGCCAAGCACCACGGAGAGTTCGACATAGACGTTGTTGACCGAATTCACTGGCAGCCCCACTTGCCCCAAAGCACTGATACGGCAGCCAAAATCGCATGCTAGAGTTACTTCATGGTTAAGCCGCTCACACAAAGCCAGGAGCTGACGCACGCACCGGAATGGCGGATTTCGGACGCGCCTGTCCCCTATGACGAGGCCGTGGCCGAAATGGAGGCGAGGGTCGCCGCAATCGCGGAAGGAACCGCGCCGGAACTGGTCTGGCTGCTCGAACACCCCCCGCTCTACACGGCGGGAACGAGCGCCGATGCCCGCGATCTCATTGATCCGGAACGCTTTCCCGTCTTCAAGACGGGCCGCGGCGGCCAGTTCACCTATCACGGGCCAGGCCAGCGGGTGGCCTATGTGATGCTCGACCTGAAGCGCCGGAAGCCCGATGTGCGGGCCTTCGTGGAGGACCTGGAACGCTGGCTGATCGCGACACTGGCCGAGTTCAATGTGAAGGGCGAGCTCCGCGAGGGCCGCGTCGGCGTCTGGGTGAGGCGGCCGGAAAGGGGCATGACGGCCGAAGACAAGATCGCCGCCATCGGCGTGCGCATCCGGAAATGGGTGACGTTTCATGGCATTAGCCTGAACGTCGACCCGGACCTCGACCACTTTACGGGCATCGTGCCCTGCGGCATCAGCCAGTTCGGCGTGACGAGCCTTGCCGATCTCGGCCTGACCGCGACGATGGCGGATGTCGACCTGGCGCTCAAACGGACCTTCGGTGAGATATTCGGCGACTCCCCGGCTTGATTCATCCGTAAGCGGACTTTATCCGGGGACAAGCCGGAAAGCCCTTCAAGAACCGGGGCTTGCGAACCTTTCCGCGCAATGCGGGTGAGGGACCGTCACGCGAACGTCATCAAAACGTCATATTGGAATGACTTGTCCCCTCTCCCGGGGATAAATCCGTCCACGGAAGAAAGACGGAAAGGAAGAAGAAACCCCGGCGGCGACGGCACGAAAATCTTGTCCCCGGTTTTACCCCCTCAGCGCCGCCTGCCCTTCTTCGCCACGACCGCCTCACAAGCTGCCTGCAGCTCCTCGCGCACGGAAGGGCCGCGGCGGCGCTTCGCCGGCTGGCCCAGATGCTCCGCGCGAAGCTCGTCCATGAAACGGTCGATGAACTTCGGCCCTCGCTCCGCCATGATCTTCGCGCGGATGCCGAGCTCCTCCGTGACTGGAAGATAGCGCACACCCCAGTTGGAGAGCGCGGCAAGGACGGGAAGAAGCTCAATCCCCTTTTCGGTGAGGCTGTAGACGACCTTCTGCTTGTGGGATGGATCGTCCGCGCGGGTAAGAATGCCCTCTTCGGTGAGGAGGCGTAGGCGATCGGCGAGGATGTTCGAGGAGATGCCTTCTTCCGAGTTCAGCAGCTCGCGGAAATGGCGCCTGCCGCCAAAGATCATGTCGCGGATGACGAGGAGGCTCCATTTGTCGCCCACCGTCTCCAGCGCAAGGTTGATCGGGCAGCCCGATCTTGTTTCGCCCATGCACCTGCCCCTGTCCGATGCCCCTGTTCAAAAACCGGTTGCATTGTCGCACTGGCATATGCAGGGTACAACCAGTTGTGAAATGCAATCGGTTTACGCCGGAGGGGACATGACGCTCAAGCTCTACTACCACCCGCTGTCGAACTTCTGTCAGAAGGCGCTGATCGCGCTCTATGAAGGCAATGTCGATTTCACGCCGGTCTTCATCGACCTCGGCAACGAGAGCGACCGCGCGAAGCTCGGCGCGGTCTGGCCGATGGTGAAGTTTCCGGTGCTCGTGGACGAGGCGCGCGGCGAAAGCGTGCCGGAAGCGACCATCATCATCGAATATCTGAACGACAGGCATCCGGCGGCCGTACCGCTGATCCCGGCGGAGAAGGATGCGGCGCGAACCGTGCGCCTGATGGACCGGTTCTTCGACCTGCATGTGAACCAGCACATGTTCGCGGTGGTGAGCGACCGGCTGAAGCCCGAAGAGCGCAAGGACCCTGCCGGCGTGGAAGAGGCGAAGGCGAAGCTCGCGGAGACCTATGCCTATGCCGACGGGGTGCTCAAGGCCCGCGAATGGGCGGCAGGCAACGACTTCAGCATGGCGGACTGCGCCGCCGCGCCGACGCTCTATTACGCGAACCGGATCGTGCCCTTCGGCGAACACAAGAATCTCGCCGCCTATTTCGAGCGGTTGATGAAGCGGCCCTCTTTCGCACGCGTGTTCGAGGAAGCGGAGCCCTACCGGCACCTGTTCCCGGCGGGGTGAATATCGCCCCCCGCCCCAAACGGCCCTCCTTGAGTTTGCTTTTGCAGACAGGCTGCAAAAGGGCCGTTTGACCCTCCCGAGGGGAGGGTCGAAATTCGTGAGCATCGCGAAACGAATTTCGGGGCGGGGAAGTTTCAAAGCGGCTGGGTGCGGAAACCGAGATAGAGAAGGCCGATACCGCCCGCGACCGCGGCGAGCCAGACGAGCGCGCCGAGGATCGGGATCGAGATGCCGAGCCAGATGAGCGCCGTCGCCAGCACGATGCCGACGATGCGGCCGAGCGTGCCCTGCCCGAACTCGCCGATGCGGCGCGAGATGAAGTCACCAAAGGCGGCCAGCGTCGCGACAAGCCCGAAGACCATGCCGAGCGGCCAGAGTAGCAGCAGCAGGAAGGCAATGGGCAGGCCGACAATCGTGATGGCGACGAGAACGATGAGGATCGGCAGGCCGACGAGCCAGAGCAGACCGAGGCCGAAGGCAATGGCCCATTCATCCGCCAGCCCGTCGCGCATCCGTGTGGTGGTGACGGGCGCGAGAAGCGCAAGCGCGATGGCGAGCACGCCGAAGAAGACGGCGCCCGACGCCGACATGTGATAGCCGGGCGCGGCGAGCCCTCTGTCTTCCCAGCGCTCCTCCATGTGCTCGCGGCGCCATGTCTCGCGCAGGGGGGCCGATGGCGCGGGCTCGGCCCTTTCCACGCCACGGCCGGACGCGAAATCCTCGCCATTGATCTCGCCCTTCACTTCCGCGTTCTTGTCGATCTGCGCGGTGGAGGGGGAGTAGTAAGTGACGTTTCCGTCGATCTCCGCATCGGGACCGAGCGCAAGATCGAGACCGTAGAAGGTGACGTTACCCTTCACTTCGCCATTGATAAGGGCTTCCTGCGCGCGGATGGAAAGATCGCCGCCGATTTCGCCTTCGACGGCGACGCGGCGCGCGGTGATCCAGGCATCGCCCGCGATCTCGGCATCGTCCGTCAGGATGACGATGCGGCCGGCGGCCGTAAGCCCACCCTTCACCTTGCGATCGAAAGTGAGCTCTTCCGCCGCGGCGAAGACATCTTCGCCCGACTGCCATTCGACCGCGCGGCCCGTGGCGGCCTCGGTTTCCTGCGCCAGCGCCGGGGCAAGCCCTGCGCCGAGAAACACGAGAAGGGTGAGAACCGCAATCCGGATGCCGCCGCGCATGAATGTCTCCTTCCTTGGCCTTCCCCCGGAAAGGACTATAGCGCGGGAAATGAGGTGGAGACAGGGTTGGGAAAGGAATGCCAAGAACCTTCGGCTTTCACCGCCCTCCAAGCTAAAATAGAAGTGTCATCCCGGGGCTTGTCCCCGGGACCCAATCCACCTCTCCGCGAGCAATGGGCTACTTCGTATACATTCTTGCCCGCCGCAAGCACGGGACGCTTTACATAGGCGTCACCAACGACCTTGCACGGAGAGTCTGGGAGCACAGGCAAGGCATCGGTTCGGCTTTCGCGAAAAAATATCGCGTCCATCGGCTCGTCTACATGGAAGCTTATGACGAAATAGAGCGCGCCATTCAGCGCGAGAAGACCATGAAGGAATGGCCGCGCGTTTGGAAGGTTCGCCAGATCGAGCGTGACAATCCCGAGTGGGACGACCTCACCGACATACTCAACCGATAGGCGAGTGGGTCCCGGGGACAAGCCCCGGGATGACAATGAATTTTTATCTACCTCAGCCTTAACCGGCGGAAGCTGCCACTTACGCGAATTCCATGATCACGGCGTCGACGGCGAGGCTGTCGCCCGGCTCGGCGTTGATCTTCTCGACGGTGCAATCGAACTCGGCGCGGAGGATGTTTTCCATCTTCATCGCCTCGACGACGGCAAGCGCCTCGCCCGCCTTCACTTCCTGACCTTCCTTCACGTGAATGGCTTTCACGAGGCCCGGCATCGGGCAGAGAAGCATCTTGGATGTATCCGGCGCGACCTTCTCCGGCATGAGCTGGTTGAGCCTGTGGCCGAGAACGGTGCGCACGACCGCGTGAGCCGAAGCGCCGCGATAGCGCAGGCGATAACCCTGCTTCTCGCGCCAGATTTCCACGACCATCGGCTCGCCGTCGATCTCGCCACGGAAGACGGACTGACCGGGACGCCAGTCGGAACGCACGAGATGGCTCTCGGTGCGGTTGCCCGCATCGTCGAGGAAGATGACGCGAAGACCGCCGCTCGTCTCCTCGGCGCGGACGCGGCGCGCCCAGTCATCGACGGCAACGACCCATTCATCCGGCAGCTTGCGCGGACGATTGGCGAGCTGACCCGAAATCTGGACCGCGCGTTCGGCATGAATCTCGTTCATGAAGACGGCAATGGCCGCGAGCTTCATGGCGCGATCGTCCGAGAGCGCCACACCGCTGAAGCCGTCCGGATATTCCTCGGCGATGAACCCGGTGGTGAGACGGCCCTCGCGGAAGCGGGGATGCTCCATGATCGCGTTCACGAAGGGAATGTTGTGCTGGATGCCCTCGATGTGAAACTGGTCCAGCGCATAGGCCATGTGATCGATGGCGGCCAGACGGTCCGGCGCATGCGTGCAGAGCTTCGCGATCATCGGATCGTAGAACATCGAGATTTCGCCGCCCTCGAAAACGCCCGTGTCGTTGCGGATGGTGCGGCCGTTCACGGTGCCCTCTTCCGGCGGCCGGTAGCGCACGAGGCGGCCGGTGGACGGCAGGAAGTTGCGATAGGGATCTTCCGCATAGACGCGGGATTCGATGGCCCAGCCGTTGATCTTCACGTCGGACTGCTTGATCGCAAGCTTCTCGCCATTGGCGATGCGGATCATCTGCTCGACAAGGTCGATGCCGGTGATGAGCTCGGTGACAGGATGCTCCACCTGCAGGCGGGTGTTCATCTCGAGGAAGTAGAAATTGCGGTCCTTGTCGACGATGAATTCGACCGTGCCCGCGCTTTCATAATCGACGGCCTTGGCAAGCGCCACGGCCTGCTCGCCCATCGCCTTGCGGGTCGCTTCGTCGAGGAAGGGCGACGGCGCCTCTTCGATGACCTTCTGGTTGCGGCGCTGGATCGAACATTCACGCTCCAGCACATAGATGGCATTGCCATGCTTGTCGCCAAGCACCTGGATTTCGATGTGGCGCGGCTGCGTGACGAACTTCTCGATGAAGACGCGATCGTCGCCGAAGGAGGACTTCGCTTCCGACATGGAGGAGGTGAAGCCGTCGGCAACTTCCTTTTCCGACCATGCGATGCGCATGCCCTTGCCGCCGCCGCCTGCCGACGCCTTGATCATGACCGGATAGCCGATCTCGTTGGCGATCTTCACGGCTTCTTCCGCGTCCTTGATGACGCCGAGATAGCCCGGCACGGTATTCACGCCTGCGGCATCGGCGAACTTCTTGGACTCGATCTTGTCGCCCATCACCTCGACGGCCTTGATGTTCGGACCGATGAAGGCGATGCCGTTATCTTTCAGCGCCTGCGCGAACTTCGCGTTCTCCGACAGGAAGCCATAGCCGGGGTGAACGGCCTCGGCGCCCGTCTGCTTGCAGGCGGCGATGATCTTGTCGATGACGAGATAGGATTCGGAAGCGGCCGCCGCGCCGATATGGACGGCTTCATCCGCCATCTCGACATGCAGCGCATCCTTGTCGGCATCGGAATAGACGGCGACGGTGGCGATGCCCATCTTCTTCGCCGTCTTCATGACGCGGCAGGCGATTTCGCCCCGGTTAGCGATCAGGATTTTCTTGAACATGTGAGCGCGCCTCAGAGCGGAATGTTGTCGTGCTTCTTCCACGGATTCTCGAGCTCCTTGTGACGGAGGAGCGCGAGCGCCCGCGCAACGCGGACACGCGTGGAATGCGGCATGATGACTTCGTCGATATAGCCGCGCTCGGCCGCGACGAAGGGATTGAGGAAGCGATCCTCATAGGCCTTGGTATGGGCCGCGATCTTTTCCGGGTCCTTGATGTCGGCCCGGTGGATGATCTCGACCGCGCCCTTGGCGCCCATCACCGCGATTTCGGCCGTCGGCCAGGCGTAGTTGATGTCGCCGCGGATATGCTTCGAGGCCATGACGTCATAGGCGCCGCCATAGGCCTTCCGCGTGATGACCGTGACCTTCGGCACGGTCGCTTCCGTGTAGGCGAAGAGAAGCTTCGCGCCGTGCTTGATGAGGCCGCCATATTCCTGGGCGGTGCCCGGAAGGAAGCCCGGCACGTCCACGAAGGTGACGATCGGAATGTTGAAGCAGTCGCAGAAGCGCACGAAGCGCGCGGCCTTGCGGCTGGCATCGCTGTCGAGCACGCCTGCGAGCACCATCGGCTGGTTCGCGACGATGCCGACGGTGCGGCCCTCGATACGGGCAAAGCCCGTGATGATGTTCTTCGCGAAGCTTTCCTGCATCTCGAAGAAGTCGCTTTCGTCCACGACCTTCAGGATCAGCTCCTTCATGTCGTAGGGCATGTTCGGGTTGGCGGGGATGAGCGTGTCGAGCGATTCCTCGAAGCGCATCGCGTCGTCGAAGAAGGGACGCTCCGGCACTTCGTCCCTGTTCGACAGCGGCAGGAAATCGACCAGGCGGCGGATCTGCGTCATCGCGATCACATCGTTGTCGAAAGCGCCGTCGGCAACCGAGGACTTGGTGGTGTGGATGGAAGCGCCGCCGAGCTGCTCGGAGGTGACGGTTTCGTTCGTCACCGTCTTCACGACGTCGGGGCCCGTCACGAACATGTAGGACGTGTCGCGGACCATGAAGATGAAATCGGTCATGGCGGGCGAATAAACGTCGCCACCGGCGCAGGGGCCCATGATGACGGAAATCTGCGGGATGACGCCCGACGCCATCACGTTGCGCGTGAAGACATCGCCATAGCCACCGAGAGCGTCGACGCCCTCCTGGATGCGCGCGCCGCCCGCATCGAAGAGGCCGATGATGGGGGCGCCGGTCTTCAGCGCCATGTCCTGGACCTTCGTCATCTTCTTGGCATGGGCGCGGGAAAGCGAACCGCCGAAGACCGTGAAGTCCTTCACGAAGACGAAGACGGGGCGGCCATTGACCGTGCCCCAGCCGGTGACGACGCCGTCGCCCGGGATCTTCTGCTTGTCCATGCCGAAGTCGGCACAATCGTGCTCGACGAACATGTCGAACTCCTCGAAGGAGCCCTCGTCGAGAAGAAGTTCGATGCGCTCGCGCGCGGTGAGCTTGCCCTTGGCGTGCTGCGCGTCGATGCGCTTCTGGCCGCCACCGGCCCTGGCCTCCTGCCGCCGCTCTTCAAGCCGACGAAGAATGTCCTTCATGCCGCCCCCTCAATAATCGGACGAGCCGCTCACCTGGAGCGGCATGGGATTTTACTTTTCTTGAACGCCGGAATGCGGGCCGTTTGAGCCGCCCGCTGGCGCTGTCGCGGTCGCCGCGAGGCGACCTGAATAGCACCGAAATCTCGTTTTTGCCAATGGCTTGGCCGCCATTCCTATGGGCGGGGCTGAAAGACCGCCGGGTGCGGCTACTACGCTGCGTCAGGGAATGGAACCCGCGCGGAAATCAGCCGAGAAGCTGAATAAAACGGCCGGTTTCGAGAAGCTCGGAGCGGCGAGTCAGCAGCCGCGCCTCCTCTTCCTCATCATGGCCGGAAAGTTCCATCTGCCAGTTCTCGTCGAGATGGGCGATATCGAAGGCTTCTTCCGGCGTGAGGCGGCCCAGCGTGACGGCAAGGCCGAGAATGGCGGAGCCCGTCAGCGTCACCGCATTGTGGAGGGCAGCGAGGCGGAAGGCATCCAGCGCGCGCAGAGCCTCGCGGTAAGCCTGCAGCGAGGCCTCGGGCTGCGCCACATGAAGGATGCCGGCGGTGGGCACGAAAGCGATGCCCTTCTCCGCCGCCCAGCCGAGGATCGGGTCCCAGAGCGCGGCCTGACGGGCGACGAGAATATCGGGATGTTCCGCCCGGTAGCAGAGAAGATCCGCGCCCGCATAGGTGACGAGCTCCTCGATCACGGCCTCGCGGCGCGGCGCGACGAGGTCGACCGCCGTATTCGCGAGCTTTGTGAGCCACATGGTCTTCGGGTCGATCACATCGGCCTGCGCCTCCCACTCGGCGGCGACGGCTTCCGCAAGCGGCAGCGAGGGAACGGCAAGCGGGTGCTTCGACGGCGTCTTCACAACGCGCCCGTCGAGCAGGATCGCATGTCCCGCCTCATGCGGGCCTGCCTCCGCCTTTTCATAGAAACGCTTCGGCAGCTTCCGCTTCTCGCGGCCCGGATGCGAGACCTGCTCGTCCAGCGAGCGGTTGCGCGCGAGATCGAAGATTGCGGCGGTGGTTTCGTCGTTGTCGTTGCTACTCATCACTTCCCGAATATACCGATGCCCTTGCCGATGCTTTCAAGCGTGTCGCCGACGCTCTTGGCGGCACCCTCCGCCGCGCCGCCGACCGTGCCGACGATGCCGGAGGATTCCTTCGCCGCCGCGGCAGCGCCGCCGCAATCGCCACCCGAAGCGACGGAGTCCGACCCCGTGCTCATGAGCGGAAGAAGCGCGCCAACACCGCCCGTGAGCGCCGCACCGCCAACCGCGGTTGCAACGCCCGTGACGACGCCCGTCCGGTCGAGACCGGCGGAGGGCGATGTGAGCGGACCGGACAGGCGGACGGGGAAGGCGAGGCTCACAAGGCTTGCCTGTTTCGGCTTCGGCTTGAAGAGAAGATCGATGCGCTCCTTGCCGAGATCGACCGTGCCCGAACCCGTGGTGACGAGGCTCGACGTTTCGAGCGCAAGCGCGGACGCCTTGCCGACGCCGCCCGAGAAATCGAAACGCGAGATGGCGCAGACGAGCTGCGCCGTGTCGCCGCTTTCGCCATTCGGGATCAGCACGTTCACGAGATCGTCCGAGACGATGGCGAAGGCGCGCGAATTGATCGTGCCGCGGCCGATGACGAGGTTCGTCTGTCCGCCGAGCGAGGAAGCGATGGCATGGAGCGACTTGCCCTGCCCGTTGAGCTTCGCGCCGAAATCGGCATGGGCGTTGAGCATGGTCGTGACGTCGAGATCGGCGAGCAGCTTGCCTAGATCGAAATTCGCGGCATTGGCGTCGATACCGACGCTGCCCTTCGCCCCGTTGGCGGTGAGCGCGAGCTTGACCGGCGTGCCGCGATACTGCGCGGTGAGGGGCGCCGAAAGCTTGCCGCCGTCGATCTTCACCGGGAGCTTCAAATCCGTCAGGACGACATTGCCATAACGAAGCTCGCCCAGTGCAAAGGTGAGGTCGGCATCGGCAACGGTGAGCGCATCGAGCGGCAGAGGCTCCTTGCTGAAGACGGGACCGCCTTTTCCTCCGCCCTCGCCTTTCAGGAAGGGCGTGACATCGAAAGCCTCGCTCGAAAGCGCGCCGGTGAGGCGGGGCTTCCCCGTCATGTCGAGCGCAAGATCGCCGCCGACGCTCGTGCCTGCGACGGTGAGCGTCGCACCCTTGAGCGCGGCCTTCTCGGTGTTGCCCTCGATATCGGATGCGAAGGAGACGGGAGAACCGTTCACCTCGCCGTCGATGACGGCGTGAAAACCGCTGCCTTGCGCGGCGAGCGTCACCTGGCTGAAGGCGGCTTCGCTCACCTGCCCCGTCTCGCCGTCGCGATAGGCGAGATGGAAGTTCGAGATATTGACCTCGGGCACATTGGCGAGCGACATGCCGCCACCTTCAGCCTGCGGCTCGGGCTCTGGCGCGGCATCGCCGAACTCCCAATTGCCGCGGCCCTTGCGGTCTGTTTCGAGGAAGATGTCCGCGCCTTCGATGGTGACGCTGCGCACATTGAGGCTGCTGGAGAGAAGCGGCAGAAGCGCGACCTGGAGCGCGAGCTTTTCCGCCTTGAGCATTTGCGGCTTCGTGCCCCAATCCGCGTTGGAGAAACTGACGTCCTCCGCGACGACCGTCGGCACCAGCGAGAAGCCGATGTGAAGCGGGCCTTCGATCTTCAGCGTGCGGCCCGTCGCATCCTTCGCGGCAGCCTCGATCTGCGGCGCGAAGCGGCCGAGATCGATCAGGGTCAGCGCATAAAGCGCGCCCGCGAGAAGCAGGACGAGAACGACGACGATACCGAGAAATTTCCTCATGGCGCTCAAGCCCCTCCGGCGGCGGCTCCGATGGCCTGCCCCTTGCCGGTCCAGAGCGCCTCGGCCGCGGGTGCGAGTTCCGCGAAATCCGAAAGCACGAGATGCGCGCCTGCCGAACGGAGCAGATGGGGCTCATGATAGCCCCAATCGACGCCGAACGCATGGGCCCCGGCGGCGCGCGCCATTTCCATGTCGTAGCTCGTGTCGCCGACGAGAACGGTGCCGGCGGCCTCCGCCCCCGTATCGCTCATGGCGCGGAGCAGCATTTCCGGATGCGGCTTCGAGGGCGCATCGTCCGCCGTCTGCAGCGTCACGAAATAGTCGCGAAGACCGTGAAGTTCGAGAGCATGACGCAGCCCCCTCTGCGACTTGCCGGTCGCGATGCCGAGCACCGTGTCGTCGCGGGCGTGGAGCGCATCGAGCGCCTCGCGAACGCCCGGGAAAAGCGGCTCGGCGAGATCTTCCCGCGCGCGGAGTTCGAAGAAGGCGCCCTTGTAGCTCTCGGTGACGCGGCGGCGGAGCGAAAGCTCCACATGCGGCACCAGCGTCCCGATCGCCTCGTCGAGCGAGAGGCCGACGATGGAAAGCACCCGCTCACGCGGCAGATTTTCAAGCCCATGCGCATCGAAGGCATGGTTCATCGCGGCGACGATCATGTGCTGGCTGTCGATCAGCGTGCCGTCGCAATCGAAGACGACGAGGCGAAGGGGACCGCTCATTCTTCCAGCCCCGCAAAGGCATCCTTCGCATCGCGCTCGTCGAAGCCAAGAAGCTTCCAGCTCGTCTTCATGTGCGGCGGCAGTTCCGCTTCAAGAAACAGGCGTCCGCCATCGGGATGCGCGATGTCGAGCGAGCGCGCATGAAGATGGAGCTTGCGCGGGATCTCGCCACCCGGATGCGCATTGACGCCGCCATATTTCCCGTCGCCGACGATGGGCGTGGAGATCGCGGCGGCATGAGCGCGGATCTGATGCGTGCGGCCGGTGAGCGGCATGAAGGCGACCCAGGCAAGCTTGTGCGCGGCCATGGCGACGGTGGAGAAATGCGTGGCGGCGTCGCGCGCATTCTCGTCGCCCTTCTCCGCCGCGAAGACGCGCTCCGCACGGGGGCCGCCCTGCTTCGTCAATGCGAGGTCGATGGTGCCCTGTCGAGGCACCGGCACGCCGACCACGAGAGCCCAGTAGATCTTGCGCGCATCCTTCTGCTTGAAGGCGCGGGCGAGAGAAGCGGCGGCACGCGCGGTGCGCGCGAGAACGAGGACGCCGGACGTGTCGCGGTCGAGCCGGTGAACGAGGCGCGGCCGCTCGCCCTCGAAAGCAAGCGCATCGAGCATGCCGTCGAGATGGCGTTCGGTCTTCGTACCGCCCTGCACGGCAAGGCCGGCCGGCTTGTTCAGCACGAGGACGGACTTGTCCTTGTGGATGACGAGGGAGCGGACGAACTCCGCATCCTTGTCGCTGACGTTCCGCTCCGGCTTCGGCGCGGGCTTCGCGGCCTCCTCGCCGAGCGGCGGCACGCGCACGACCTGCCCCGCCTCGAGCCGCACATTGGCCTTGGCGCGCGCGCCATCGACGCGCACCTGGCCGGTGCGCAGCAGCTTTTCGAGGCGACCATGGGTCAGCATCGGGAAACGCCGCTTGAACCAGCGGTCCAGCCTGACGCCGTCTTCTTCTTGCGTGACGCCGATCTGCGAAACTTCGTTCATGCGGGGAACATCGCCCTTGCGATCCAGAGGCCGAAAAAGAGACCGGCAAGGCCGAGCACGACCGAGCCGCCGATATAGAGCGCGGCAAGGCCCGTCTGCCCGCGCTCGATCATGTTTGCCGCGTCCAGCGAGAAGGCGGAGAAGGTGGTGAAGCCGCCGAGAATGCCCGTGGTGATGAAGCTCCGCATTTCAGGCGAAACGTCGAAGCGAAGCGCGAAGAGCCCGGCGACGAGCCCCATGATGAAGGAGCCAATGACATTCACGCCGAACGTGCCCCAGGGAAAGTTCGGTCCGAGGAGACGAAGCATCTGCAGGTTGAAGAGATAGCGTCCCGTTGCGCCGATGGCACCGCCGACAGCGACCGCGAAGATGGCGTTCATGTATCCCTCTCTTCCCGAAGCTTCCGCCAATAGGCGAGGCGTTTCGAAATCTCGCGTTCAAACCCGCGCTCGACCGGTGAATAGAATTGCTGGCGGCCGACCTCTTCCGGGAAATAGTCCTGACCGGAAAAGGCGTTCGGCGCTTCGTGGTCGTATTCATAGCCCGCGCCATAGCCAAGCTCCTTCATGAGCTTTGTCGGCGCATTGAGAATATGCGCGGGCGGCGCGACGGAGCCGGACTCCCGCGCGGACCGCTTCGCCGCGCCGAAGGCAGCGTAGGACGCATTCGATTTCGGCGCCGTGGCGAGATAGATCGTCGCCTGGGCCAGCGCAAGCTCGCCTTCCGGCGGACCCAGAAAATCGAACACATCCTTCGCGGCAAGCGCCTGATGCACAGCTTCGGGATCGGCGAGGCCGATATCCTCGATTGCGGCGCGAACCAGACGGCGCGCGATATAGAGCGGGTCTTCACCGCCAACCAGCATGCGCGCGAGATAATAAAGCGAGGCATCGCAATCCGAACCGCGGATCGACTTGTGCAGCGCGCTGATGAGATTGTAGTGCCCTTCCCGCCCCTTGTCGTAGAGCGGCGCACGGCGCTGCACGGCGGCGATGAGTGCGCCCGTATCGAAAGGCTCCGACGGATTGAGCGCGTGAACCTCTTCCGCGAGATTGAGCGCGAAGCGGCCATCGCCATCGGCCATGGCGCGGAGCGAGGCGCGCGCATCGTCGTCGAGCGGCAGCTTTTCCCCGTAGTGGTTTTCGGCGCGCGTGAGCAGCTCTTCGAGCGCCGCATCGTCCAGCCGGTTCAGCACCATGACCTGCGCGCGGGAAAGAAGCGCGGCATTGAGCTCGAAGGAGGGGTTTTCCGTGGTGGCGCCGACCAGCGTCACCGTGCCGTCCTCCATGACGGGCAGGAAACTGTCCTGCTGGGTGCGGTTGAAGCGGTGGATCTCGTCCACGAAAAGGAGCGTGCCCTTGCCCGTCGCGCGGCGGCCGCGCGCCGCCTCGAAGACCTTCTTCAGGTCCGCGACGCCGGAGAAGATGGCCGACATGGGCTCGAAATGAAGCCCGACGCGATCCGCCAGCAGCCGGGCAATGGTCGTCTTGCCGGTGCCGGGCGGGCCCCAGAGGATGATCGAGGAGAGGTGCCCTGCGGCGAGCATCCGCCCGAGCGGGCCTTTTTCGCCCAGCAGATGATCCTGCCCCACGACCTCTTCGAGCGACTTCGGGCGCAGCCTGTCCGCGAGGGGGCGCGGGGCTCCCTCGTCCATGCCGGCGGCTTCGAAAAGTGTGCTCATGAAGCGCTGTGTAGCATGTTTTGAGCGGCTTGCTGAGGCGGCAGAAGGGCCGCCAGCGGCCCAAATGGGCGGTTCCCGGCACCCTGCGACAAAGTGCGAGCGATTGTCACTCACAACGCTATTGCAAACCATTCGCAGGGCTGGCATGTTTTCACCGTGCCGCCGGAAAGGGCGGGAAACAGGCGAAAAGCCGGGCCAGGAAACGGGCGTCAGATGATCGTTTGCGTGTGCAATGCCAAGAATTGCCGGACCGTCCGTGAGGTCCTCGCAAATGCACCGCATGTGAACACGCCCGCCGCCGCCCACCGCGCCATGGGCTGCAAGCCGCAATGCGGCCGCTGCCTCCCCACTCTCGCAGGCATGATCGAGGAAGTGCGGAACGAAACCGCCATGGCGACCGCGCTGGCCGCTGCCGACTAATCCTTCCCGCGTCAGGCAGGCTCAGGCGAGAAATACTCTCAAAAGCATTTGCAACTAATTGTTTTTACTGCATTTTTTGAAAATGCAGGTTTGCCCGCGCGCGCCTTCGGCCTACTCTTCTCAAACGAGTCGGCTAAACGAGGTCAAACATGCGCGGCGACGCCAAGGTCATCGAACTCCTGAACAAGGCCCTGAAGAACGAGCTCACGGCCATCAACCAGTATTTCCTGCATGCGCGCATGTTCAGGAACTGGGGCCTGACGAAGCTCGGCGAGGTCGAGTACCACGAATCGATCGACGAGATGAAACATGCCGACAAGCTGATCGAGCGCATCCTCTTCCTCGAGGGCCTGCCCAATCTGCAGGACCTCGACAAGCTGCTGATCGGCGAGACGGCGGTCGAATGCATGGAATGCGACCTGAAGCTCGAATATGCGGGGCATGCCTTCTACAAGGAGGCCATCGCCTATTGCGAGCAGGTGCGCGACTACATCACCCGCGAGATCTTCGAGCGCATTCTGGAAGACGAGGAAGAGCATATCGACTTCCTCGAGACGCAGCTTGAGCTCGTGAAGACGGTCGGCCTGCAGAACTACCTGCAGTCGCAGATGGGGGAACAGGAGGCGTCCTGAGCCTCCTGCCCTACCCGCCCACCGTCGCGGAGAAGACGCGGTCTCCGCGCTTCACCGAGAAGTCCCATTGCGGGCGGCGGGCGCCCGTGACCTTCACGAGATCGGAAACCGTTTCGATATTCACACCCGCGACTTCCACCACGATGTCGCCGCGCTGAAACTGGATCTGATCGGCCGCCGAGCCCGGCTCGACCTGTGCGATGACGACGCCCTTGCCGCCCATCGTGTCGAGGCCGAGCTTGTCGGCGATGGCGGGCGAAAGATTGGCGACGGTCGCGCCCGCGAAGGGGTTACGGCCCTTGATCTCCGTCTCGTTCGCGGGCGGGTCCTCGGGCGGCGCGACGAGCGCGACTTCCGCCTCTCCGCTTTTTCCGTCACGCAGATAGGAAATCCGCGCCTTGCCGCCGAGCCCCTTGGTCGCGAAGCGGTAGCGCACGGCCTGCGGGTCCTCGACCCCGAAACCATCCACCGCACGGATCACGTCTCCCACCTTGAGTCCCGCCTTGTCGGCAGGTCCGCCAGCATAGATGTCGCGAATGAGGCTGCCGCCCGGCCGGTCGAGCCCAAGCGATTGCGCGAGCTCATTGTCGACCGCCTGCAGCGCCGCGCCGAACCAGGGACGCTTCACGCGGCCGCCGTCGCGCGCGCTGGCGACGACGCTTTCGACCATGTTGGAGGGGATGGCGAAGCCGATACCGATGCTGCCGCCCGTCTGCGAATAGATGGCGCTGTTGATGCCGATGAGACGACCATCCATCGTGACGAGCGCGCCGCCGGAATTGCCCGGATTGATGGCGGCATCCGTCTGGATGAAGAACTGGTAGTCCGACGCGCCGACATGCGTGCGCGCGAGCGCGGAGACGATGCCCGACGTCACCGTCTGGCCGACGCCGAAGGGATTGCCGATGGCGAGCACGATATCGCCAACCTCGACCGCATCGGAATTGCGGAAGGTGAGATAGGGAAGCTGCTGCTTGCCATTGTCGATCCTGAGCACGGCGAGGTCCGTGCGCTCGTCGGCAAGGACGAGCTCCGCCTCGAACTCGCGCCGGTCGGCGAGCGCGACGGTGAACTGATCGCCGCCCTTGATGACATGGAAATTGGTGACGATGAGGCCGGAGGGATCGACGATGACGCCGGAGCCGAGCGACTGTTGCACGCGCTCGCGCGGCACGCCGAAGCTGAAGCGATTGCCGAAGAACTGCTGGAAGAAGGGGTCGTTGAAGAAGGGCGACCGCGCCTGCTCCTTCACGACCCGCTTCGTATAGACATTGACGACGGCGGGCGCGACGCGCTTCACCACAGGCGCATAGGAGAGCTCGACCTCGGCGCGGCTCGACGGCACTCTTTTCCCGGTATCCGCCCGCGCGGCCCAGGGAAAGAAAGTAAGCACCGAACCGAGAAGAACCGCCGCGAGCGTCATCGCGAAAGCGCCCGTCCAGGAAGACTCCGACAACATTTCCACCACCATTGCGCTCGCCCCGGAAAGGACGGGCATTCGGCCCCTAAAGCCCCGATACAGATTTGCCGCAGGTAAATTTTGCGGGGCCCGGCGCGGCCTGACAAGGCTGAATTGGCCGCCGGACCGTTACCGGGCTGTCATGAAGCGCACAAGAAAAAGGCGGCATCCGAAGATGCCGCCCTGAACTTTTGGAAAGCGCGCCCGATCAGGCGTCTTCCATCTCCTCGTCGGACAAGACCGGACCGGAGTCCTGGCCCTTCGCGCTCTCGTCGCGATCGACGAACTCGATCACGGCCATCGGCGCGCTGTCGCCGTGACGGAAGCCGGCCTTGAGCACGCGGATGTAACCACCCTGGCGCTCCTGATAGCGTGGGCCCAGCACGTCGAAGAGCTTCGCCGCCCAGACCTTGTCCGGAAGCGCCGCATAGGCCTGACGGCGCGCATGCAGGTCGCCGCGCTTGCCCAGCGTGACGAGCTTCTCGACATAGGGACGCAGTTCCTTCGCCTTCGGCAGCGTCGTGACGATCTGCTCATGCTTGATGAGCGCAACCGCCATGTTGGCGAGCATGGCCTTGCGATGGCTTGCGGTCCGGTTGAGCTTGCGGCCTGCTTTTGCGTGGCGCATGGGCCCTTCTCCTCGTTAGGTGCGGCGTCGTCAGGACGCGGCGTTGATCACTTAATACTGGTCTTCGTACCGCTTCGCCAGCTCTTCGATATTCTCCGGCGGCCAGTTCGGGACTTCCATACCGAGATGGAGGCCCATCTGAGCGAGGACTTCCTTGATCTCGTTCAGCGACTTGCGGCCGAAGTTCGGAGTGCGGAGCATTTCGCTCTCCGTCTTCTGGATGAGGTCGCCGATATAGACGATGTTGTCGTTCTTCAGGCAGTTGGCCGAACGGACGGAAAGCTCCAGCTCGTCGACCTTCTTGAGCAGCGCGGCGTTGAACTCGAGTTCCGGACGCGCTTCCTCGACATGCTTCTGCTCCGGCTCTTCGAAGTTCACGAAGGTCTGGAGCTGGTCCTGCAGGATGCGCGCGGCATAGGCCACGGCATCTTCCGGCGTGACGGCGCCGTTCGTCTCGATCTGCAGCATGAGTTTGTCATAGTCGAGCACCTGGCCCTCGCGGGTGTTCTCGACCTTGTAGGAGACGCGCTTCACCGGGCCGTAGAGGCTGTCGATCGGGATAAGACCGATCGGCGCGTCTTCGGGGCGGTTGCGGTCGGACGCGACATAGCCCTTGCCGAGCGCGACGGTGAACTCCATGCGAATCTCGGCGCCCTCGTCGAGGGTGCAGATCACGAGATCGGGGTTCAGCACTTCGATGTCGGCACCGGCGGTGATGTCGCCGGCGGTGACGACGCCCGGGCCCTTCTTCGAGAGCGACATGCGCTTCGGGCCTTCGGCGTGCAGACGCAGCGCCAGGTTCTTGATGTTCAGGATGATGTCCGTCACATCCTCGCGGACGCCCGCGATGGAGGAGAACTCATGCAGCACGCCGTCGATCTGAACGGCGGTAACGGCCGCGCCCTGAAGCGAGGACATCAGCACGCGGCGCAGCGCGTTGCCGAGGGTGAGGCCGAAGCCGCGCTCGAGCGGCTCGGCGACGACCGTCGCGAAACGCTGCGCATCATGGCCCGGATTGATTTCGAGCTTGTTCGGTTTGATAAGCTCTTCCCAGTTCTTCTGGATCACGTCGATAACCTCGTGCCGTCGTTTGCGAAGCGCTTGCGCGCTCCGGGCGGGAGACATCCGCCACCTGATCTCTTTAACGTCCGCTCCACCATTCAATCGTGCGAGCGTGGGACGTGGCAGCGCGCCCGAAGGCGCGCAAACCAGATACCGGTCGTTAGACGCGGCGCCGCTTGGGCGGGCGGCAACCATTGTGCGGGATCGGCGTCACGTCGCGGATGGTCGTGACGGTGAAGCCCACCGACTGCAGCGCGCGAAGCGCCGACTCGCGGCCCGAACCCGGACCGCAAACCTCGACTTCGAGGGTACGCATACCGTGTTCCATGGCCTTCTTGCCCGCATCTTCAGCCGCCATCTGCGCGGCGAAGGGCGTCGACTTGCGGCTGCCCTTGAAGCCCATCATGCCGGCCGACGACCACGAGATCGCATTGCCCTGCGCGTCCGTGATCGTGATCATCGTGTTGTTGAACGTGGAATTCACGTGGGCGACGCCCGACGAGATATTCTTACGTTCCTTGCGCTTTACGCGCACCTTTTCCTTCGCCATCCGTATTCAACCTTCGTGTCACGCGGGAAACGCGAAACCAGCGCCCCGGCTCTCAATGTCCTGTAGGGCGTTACTTCTTCTTGCCTGCGATCGCCTTGGCCGGGCCTTTGCGCGTGCGCGCATTGGTGTGGGTACGCTGGCCACGAACGGGGAGACCCTTGCGGTGGCGCAGACCGCGATAGCAGCCGAGATCCATCAGCCGCTTGATGTTCATCGCCACTTCACGGCGCAGATCGCCTTCCACGAGATAATCGCGGTCGATCGTCTCACGGATCTGGATGACCTCGGCGTCGGTCAGCTCATTGACGCGCCGTTCGGCCGGAATGCCGACCGCAGCACAGATTTCCTTGGCCTTGGCGTCGCCAATGCCGTGGATATAGGTCAGCGCGATGAGCACCCGCTTGTTGGTCGGGATATTGACGCCAGCGATACGAGCCACGTGTCTCTCCTAAACTTCGGGAATCGCTTGAACGGCACCTGTACGAAAATCCCGGCTGGGACCATCCGAAAACCGCGGAAATCCGCCAATTTTCGGCCCAGAACCGGACAATTCTCTGAAAGTACCGCCGCGAAGGCCGGGATTATAGAATTTACTACTTCCCAGTCAACCGGCTAAGCGAACTGCCCTTTCCTTTTCAAAGCCCGAGGGCCGCCTCGATCTGGCGGGTTACCTCATCCATGTCTTTCATGCCATCCACGGTCTTGAGCTTGCCCTTGCCCTTGTAATAGGCGATCAGGGGCGCCGTCTGCTCGTGATAGACCGTGAGACGCTTGGCAAGCGCCTCTGCATTGTCGTCCGCACGGGCACCGCCGGCGGTTTCCGCGGCGCGGCCCTCGATACGGGCCAGAAGAATGCTGTCGTCGACCTTCAGTTCGACCACGGCATCGAGTTCCGTGCCCTTGCCCTTCAGCATCTCGTCAAGCGCTTCGGCCTGAGCGACGTTCCGGGGGAAACCGTCCAGGATATAGCCCTTGGCCACATCCGGCTGCTCGATGCGTTCGGCGATGATGCCGACCACCACGTCGTTCGGGACGAGCTCGCCCCGCGCCATGATGGCCTCGGCCTTCTTTCCGACTTCCGTTCCCGCAGCGACCGCGGCGCGAAGCATGTCGCCGGTCGAAAGCTGAACGAAACCGTATTTGTCCTCAAGCCGCTTGGCCTGGGTGCCCTTGCCGGCGCCGGGCGGTCCGAGAAGGATCAATTTCATCGTCTTGCCCCACGCAACTTCGATTTCTTGATCAGCCCTTCATACTGGTGCGCCAGCAGATGGCTCTGCACCTGGGACACCGTATCCATCGTCACGCTCACCACGATGAGGAGCGAAGTACCGCCGAAATAGAAGGGCACGCTGTATTGCGAGATGAGAATCTCCGGCAGCAGACAGACGATGGTGAGATAGAGAGCACCGACAACGGTAAGCCTCGTCAGCACGTAGTCGATATATTCGGCGGTACGCTGCCCCGGCCGGATCCCGGGAATGAAGCCGCCATACTTCTTCAGGTTGTCGGCCGTATCTTGCGGATTGAAGACGATGGCCGTGTAGAAGAAGGCGAAGAAGATGATACCGGCAGCATAGAAGGCCATGTAGAGCGGCTGACCGTGACCGAGCAGCGCCGTGACGGTGTTCAGCCAGTCAGGCCCCTGCCCGCCGCTGAAATTCGCAATCGTGATCGGCAGCAGAAGGAGCGACGAAGCAAAGATCGGCGGAATGACGCCGGCCGTATTCAGCTTGAGCGGTAGATGCGAACTGTCGCCGCCATAGAGCTTGTTGCCGACCTGGCGCTTGGGATATTGCACGAGGAGACGGCGCTGCGCGCGCTCCACGAAGACGATCCCCATGATCACGATAACGACCATCACCGCAAGGAAGAGGATGATGGCGGTCGAGAGCGCACCCTGACGCCCGAGTTCCAGCGTGCCCGCAAGAGCGCGCGGCAGTTCAGCCACGATGCCTGCGAAGATGATCAGCGAAATACCGTTGCCGACGCCGCGCGACGTGATCTGCTCGCCGAGCCACATCAGGAAGACGGTACCGCCAACCAGCGTGATGACGGTGGTTGCCCGGAAGAAGAGACCCGGATCGACCACGACATTGCCCGCGCCCTCAAGACCGACCGCAATGCCATAGGCCTGCAGCGTGGCAAGGATCACGGTGCCGTATCGCGTGTACTGGTTGATCTGCTTGCGGCCCTGCTCGCCTTCCTTCTTGAGCTGGGCAAGATGGGGCGAGACGCTCGTCATCAGCTGAATGATGATCGAGGCCGAGATGTAGGGCATGATTGCCAGCGCGAAGATCGCCATACGGCCGACGGCGCCGCCCGCGAACATATCGAAGACGCCGAGAATGCCGGATTGCTGCTGCTGGAAGACCTGGGCAAGCGCAGTCGGGTCGATGCCCGGCAGCGGAATATAGGTGCCGAGGCGATAGACGAGCAGCGCACCCAGCGTGAACCAGATGCGCTTCTTCAGCTCCGTCGCCTTGGAAAAGGCGGAGAAGTTGAGGTTTGCCGCAAGCTGTTCAGCCGCTGATGCCATTCATCTCACCTTGAACGCGCGGGAGGAAATCCCGAAGTCTCGCCCGACGAGCCTTGATTACTCGGCCGCGGCCTTGGCCTTGGGTTCGACCACAGTCACGGAACCGCCAGCCTTCTCGACGGCTTCCTTCGCACCCGCGGAGCAGCCCGCGACGACGAAATCGAGCTTCGCCTTCAGCTCGCCCTGGCCGAGAAGACGGACACCGTCCTTCGCACGGCGGATGACGCCGGCGGCGATGAGAGCTTCCGCATCGACCTTCGCACCCTTCTCGATCTTGCCCGCATCGACGGCGGCCTGAACGCGGCCGACATTGACGGTGTTGAAATCGAGACGGAACGGGTTCTTGAAGCCGCGCTTGGGCAGGCGCATGTGGATCGGCATCTGGCCGCCCTCATAGCCCTTGATCGCGACGCCGGCACGGGACTTCTGACCCTTCACGCCGCGTCCGCCTGTCTTGCCCTTGCCGGAGCCGATACCGCGTCCGACGCGGATGCGCGACTTGCGTGCGCCTTCGTTATCCCGGATTTCGTTCAGTTTCATAACTTTGCCTCGCGAGCCTGATGCTCAGTCGATAATGGGGTTCAGGCCTCGTCCACGACGCGGACGAGATGAGCCACCTTGTTGATCATGCCGCGCACGGCAGGCGTGTCCTCAAGGGTGCGCATGCGGCGCATCTTGTTGAGGCCCAGGCCGATCAGCGTCTGCCGCTGCGACGGCTCGCGCCGAAGGGGGCTACCGATCTGCTGCACGGTCACCGTCTTGCCGCCGGACTTCTTCGCTGACATCGCTCGTTCCTCTCGCCTTACTCGAGACCGGCCTCGGCGGCGGCGTCCGAACGGCGGCCAACGATCTCGCTGACTTTCTTGCCGCGGCGCGCCGCGACCATGCGCGGGCTCTGCTCATTCTTCAGTGCGTCGAAAGTCGCGCGCACCATGTTGTAGGGGTTCGACGAGCCGAGCGACTTCGCCACCACATCCTGGACGCCCAGCGTCTCGAAGACGGCGCGCATCGGGCCACCCGCGATGATACCGGTGCCGGGAGGCGCCGCGCGGAGGACGACGCGACCGGCGCCATGACGGCCGTCGACATCGTGATGAAGCGTGCGGCCTTCGCGCAGCGGAACGCGGACCATCGAGCGCTTGGCCGCTTCCGTCGCCTTGCGGATGGCTTCCGGCACTTCGCGCGCCTTGCCGTGACCGAAGCCGACGCGGCCCTTCTGATCGCCCACGACCACGAGCGCGGCGAAGCCGAAGCGGCGGCCACCCTTCACGACCTTGGCGACGCGATTGATGTGGACGAGCTTGTCCACGAATTCGCTATCGCGCTCTTCCCGATCCCGGTCTCTGTTCTCTTTACGTGCCACAGCCAAAATCCTTTAGAAGTTGAGACCGCCTTCGCGGGCGCCGTCGGCGAGCGCCTTCACGCGCCCATGATAGATGTAACCGCCGCGATCGAAGACGACATCCGTGATGCCCGCCTGCTTCGCGCGTTCGGCGACCAGCTTGCCCACTTCCGCCGCGGCTTCGACATTCGCGCCGTTCTTGGACTTGAGTGCCTCTTCGAGCGAGGACGCCGCCGCCACGGTAACGCCGCGCGTATCGTCGATCACCTGCGCATAGATGTGCTTGGACGACCGGAAGACCGACAGACGCGGGCGGATCGTCGACGCACGGGCGAGCTTGGCGCGATTGCGCTGGGCCCGGCGATTGGAGAGTGTCTTCGTGTTCATGGCCTGCATCCACTCACTTCTTCTTGCCTTCCTTGCGGAAGATATACTCGCCGGCGTACTTCACGCCCTTGCCCTTGTAGGGCTCCGGTCCGCGATAGCCGCGGATCTCGGCCGCGACCTGGCCCACCTTCTGCTTGTCGATGCCGCTGATCACGATTTCGGTCGGCTTCGTGCACTTGATGTCGATGCCTTCCGGGATCGGATAGAGCACTTCATGGCTGAAGCCGAGGTTCAGCTGAAGGTTCTTGCCCTGGATGGCGGCTCGATAGCCGACGCCGTTGATTTCAAGCGTCTTCGTGAAGCCGTCGGTGACGCCGTCCACGAGGTTCTTCACCAGCGTACGGCTGAGACCCCACATCGCACGGGCGCGCTGCGTGTCTTCGCGCGGGCCGACCTTGAGGCCGTCCTCGCCCTGCTCCACCGTGACGTCATCCACCAGCGTGAGCTTGAGCTCACCCTTGGGGCCCTTCACAGCCACTTCCTGGCCGTTGAGCGACACCGTCACTCCCTTGGGGACTGCGATGGGGTACTTACCAATTCGCGACATGGTCTCTGTTTCCTGTCGTCAGTGTCTCGTTTCCGCCTCGCCTTAGAAGACGCGGCAGAGAACCTCGCCACCCACATTCTGTTCCTTCGCCGCCGCATCGGACATGATGCCCTTGGGGGTCGAGAGGATCGAAATGCCGAGGCCGTTGTGAACCGTGGGCATGGTCTTCACGGAGGAGTACACCCGGCGGCCCGGCGTCGAGACGCGCTCGATCATCTGGATCACGGGTGCGCCTTCGTTGTACTTCAGTTCGATCTCGAAGTCGCTCTTACCGCCCGGATACTCGACACGAGTGTAACCGCGGATGAAGCCTTCTTCGGCGAGCACATCCAGAACCCAGCCGCGAAGCTTCGAGGCCGGCGTCACCACCTTGCTCTTGCCGCGAAGCTGAGCATTGCGGATACGCGTGATCATATCGCCAAGTGGATCGGTCATCGTCATTCGCGTGTCTCCTACCAGCTCGACTTAACCATGCCGGGAATCTGACCCCGGGACGCAAGGTCCCGAAGGGCGATACGCGACATGCGCAGCTTGCGGTAATAGGCCTTGCTGCGGCCGGTAATCTCGCAGCGATTGTGGATACGGGTCTTCGACGAGTTGCGCGGCAGCTCGGCGAGCTTGAGCTGCGCCTGGAAGCGTTCTTCCATCGAGAGCGACTCGTCCTTCGTGGCGGCCTTCAGCCGGGCGCGCTTCGCGGCATATTTCGCCGCGAGCTTCCGCCGCTTCTGGTCCCGATTAATGGCGCTCTTCTTAGCCATTCAAACCTCCGTGCGTCCGCTTCAACGGACCGCTCATAAAAATCACTTCGTGAAGGGGAAGTTGAACCGGCGAAGCAGCTCACGCGCCTCGTCGTCCGTCTTCGCCGTCGTGCAGACGATGATGTCCATGCCCCAGACCTGGTCGACCTTGTCGTAGTCGATTTCCGGGAACACGATGTGCTCCTTGAGGCCCATGGCGTAATTGCCGCGTCCGTCGAAGCTCTTCGCGTTGAGCCCGCGGAAGTCTCGCACGCGCGGAAGCGCGATCGTGACCAGGCGGTCCAGGAACTCGTACATCCGGTCCTGGCGCAGCGTGACCTTCACGCCGACCGGCATGCCTTCACGCAGCTTGAACGTGGCAATCGACTTCTTCGCCTTGGTGATGACCGGCTTCTGACCGGCAATCGCCTGCAGATCCTCGAACGCGCTCTTGATCTTCTTGGAGTCGGCGACAGCCTCGCCCACACCCATGTTGATCACGATCTTCTCGATCCGCGGAATCTCGAGAACGTTCTTGTAGCCGAATTTCTCGGTGAGCGCGGGACGCACCTGCGACAGGTACTGCTCTTTCAGCCGCGGCGTGTACTGAGCTTCAGCCATCGATCATCTCTCCCGACGCCTTGGCGACACGGACCTTGCGGCCGTCGTCCAGCGTCTTGAAACCAACTCGCGTCGGCTTGCCCGTCTTCGGATCCTGGATCGCGATATTCGACAGGTGCACCTTCGCCTCGCGGGTCACGATGCCGCCCGCAGAAGTCTGCGAGGGCTTTTCATGCCGCTTCACCATGTTGACGCCCTGCACGAGCGCCTTGTTCTCTTTCGGGAAGACGGCAACCACGTCGCCCTTCTTGCCCTTGTCCTTGCCGGTCAGGACGACGACCTTGTCGCCCTTCTTGATCTTCGCAGCCATCACAGCACCTCCGGCGCGAGCGATACGATCTTCATGTGGTTCTTCGCGCGAAGTTCGCGGGTCACCGGGCCGAAGATACGGGTACCGATCGGCTCGCCCTGATTGTTGATCAGGACCGCCGCGTTACGGTCGAAGCGGATGACGCTGCCGTCGGCACGACGGATGTCCTTCGCCGTACGGACGACGACCGCCTTCATGACGTCGCCCTTCTTCACCTTGCCGCGCGGGATCGCTTCCTTGACGCTGACGACGATGATGTCGCCGACGGAAGCGTACTTCCGCTTGGAGCCACCGAGCACCTTGATGCACATCACACGACGCGCACCCGAGTTGTCGGCTACCTCCAGGTTGGTCTCTTGCTGGATCATGACTTCATCCGCCTTGCTCGAACCGGTTCCTGAATCCGAAAGGGATCAGGCCTCGTCCGTAAAAACTTCCCACTTCTTCAGTTTCGAGACCGGCCGGCACTCGCGGATCTTGACGATATCGCCAACCTTCGCGGTCCGGTTCTCGTCATGCGCGTGATACTTCTTGGACCGGCGCACGATCTTCTTGAGCAGCGGGTCCTTGAAGCGGCGCTCGACGTTCACGACCACCGTCTTTTCGTTCTTGTCGCTGACAACGACACCCTGAAGGATTCTCTTCGGCATTTCCGTATCCTCAGCCCTTGTTCGCTTCGGCGGCGCGCTGGCGCTGGATCGTCTTGATCCGCGCGATGTCGCGGCGCACCTGGCGCATCTGGTGAACCTTCTCAAGCTGGCCGCTCGCGCCCTGGAAGCGCAGGTTGAACTGCGTCTTCTTGAGCTTCAGCAGCTCGTCCTGGAGCTGGTCCGGCGTCATGTCTCGTACTTCGCTGGCCTTCATGGCCCTACCCTTTCATTCGTCCCCGGAAGGCGGGGTCTTGATGCCTCAGGCGTGCTCGCCGGGACGCGACACGAAGCGCGTCTTGATCGGAAGCTTCGCCGCGCCGAGCCGGAGCGCCTCTTCGGCCACCGCATGCGGAACGCCGTCGATCTCGAACATGATGCGGCCCGGCTTCACGCGAGCTGCCCAGTATTCCGGCGCGCCCTTGCCCTTACCCATGCGGACTTCGGTCGGCTTCGAGGAAACCGGCACGTCCGGGAAGACACGGATCCACACGCGGCCCGCACGCTTCATGTGACGGGTGATCGCGCGGCGCGCCGCCTCGATCTGCCGCGCCGTGATACGGGCCGGCTCCTGCGCCTTGAGGCCGAAAGCCCCAAAGTCGAGATTCATTCCGCCCTTGGCCTTGCCATGGATGCGGCCCTTGTGAGCCTTGCGGAACTTAGTGCGCTTCGGTTGCAACATGATCGAAACTCTCTTCGCTCAATTCTTCAGGCTCAGGCCCGGTCCTCACGACGCTGACGTCCGCCGCCCTCACCGCCGCCTTCGAGCGCGCGGCGCTCGGAAGCCATCGGATCGTGCTCGAGGATCTCGCCCTTGTAGATCCAGACCTTCACGCCGCAGGTGCCGTAGGCGGTCTTCGCCGTGGCCACGCCGTAGTCGATATCGGCGCGAAGCGTGTGCAGCGGCACACGGCCCTCGCGATACCACTCTGTGCGCGCGATTTCGGCGCCGCCGAGACGGCCCGCGCAGTTGATGCGGATGCCGCCGGCGCCCAGGCGCATGGCCGACTGCACGGCCCGCTTCATCGCCCGGCGGAACGCAACGCGGCGCTCAAGCTGTTGCGCGATGTTCTCGGCGACGAGCGTCGCGTCGATCTCGGGCTTGCGCACTTCGACGATGTTCAGATGCACTTCCGAAGAGGTGATCTTGCCGATGTCGCGGCGAAGCTTCTCGATGTCGGCGCCCTTCTTGCCGATCACCACGCCCGGACGGGCGGTATGGATCGTCACGCGGCACTTCTTGTGCGGACGCTCGATCACGATCTTGGAGACACCGGCCTGCTTCAGCTGCTCGGAGAGCAGTTCGCGGATCTTGATGTCTTCGTGAAGGAGCTGGCCGTATTCATGACGGCCGGCGAACCAGCGCGAATCCCAGGTGCGGTTGATACCGAGCCGCAGACCGATCGGATTGACCTTGTGACCCATCAGGCTTGCTCCTCGACTTGACGCACGACGATGGTGATCTGGCTGAAGGGCTTCTGGATACGGCCAACGCGACCGCGAGCCCGCGCATGCCAGCGCTTCATGACCAGGTTCTTGCCCACATAGGCCTCGGAGACGACGAGATCGTCGACATCGAGGTCGTGGTTGTTCTCGGCATTCGCGATGGCGCTCTGCAGAACCTTCTTCACATCGCCAGCGATCCGCTTGCGCGAGAAGGTCAGATCGGCGAGCGCCGTCTCCACCTTCTTGCCGCGAATGAGCTGCGCGACGAGATTGAGCTTCTGAGGGCTCACCCGGAGCATCCGGCCAACGGCCTGCGCTTCATTCTCGGGCAGGCGACGCTTTGTAGCAGCTTTGCCCATGACTTAGCCCTTCTTCGCTTTCTTGTCGGCGGTGTGACCGTAGTAGGTGCGCGTCGGCGAGAACTCGCCGAACTTGTGGCCCACCATGTCTTCGGTCACGAGCACCGGAACATGCTTCTTGCCGTTGTGGACGCCGAACGTCAGGCCCACGAACTGAGGCAGGATCGTGGAGCGACGGCTCCACGTCTTGATGACTTCCTTGCGGGCCGACGAGCGCGACGCTTCCGCCTTCTTCAGAAGGTAGCCGTCCACGAAGGGACCCTTTTTGAGAGAACGTGACATATCGAGCTCCCTTAGCCCTTCTTCTTCTGGTGACGGCTACGGACGATGAACTTGTCGGTCGCCTTGTTCTGGCGGGTCTTCTTGCCCTTCGTCGGCTTGCCCCATGGGGTGACCGGATGGCGGCCGCCCGAGGTGCGGCCTTCGCCGCCACCATGCGGATGGTCAACCGGGTTCATCACAACGCCGCGAACATGCGGGCGCTTGCCGAGCCAGCGATTACGGCCGGCCTTCGCAATGGTGATGTTCGAGTGGTCGGGGTTCGACACGGCGCCGATGGTCGCCATGCAGGTGCCCGGAACCATGCGCTGCTCGCCCGACGAAAGACGGAGAAGCGCGTAACCCTGGTCGCGGCCGACGAGCTGCACATAGGCGCCCGCGGAACGCGCGATCTGACCGCCCTTGCCCGGCTTCAGCTCGACGTTGTGAACGATCGTGCCGACCGGAATGTTCTGGAGCGGCATCGCATTGCCCGGCTTCACGTCGACGCGATTGCCCGAAACAACCATGTCGCCAGCGGCAAGACGCTGCGGCGCCAGGATGTAGGCAAGCTCCCCGTCCTCATACTTGATGAGGGCGATGAACGCGGTGCGGTTCGGATCGTACTCAAGCCGCTCGACCGTGGCGGGCATATCCGCCTTGGAGCGCTTGAAATCGATCATGCGATAGCTGCGCTTGTGACCGCCGCCCCGGAACCGGACCGTGACACGGCCATGGTTGTTGCGGCCGCCGGACTTCGTCAGTCCTTCGGTCAGGCTCTTGACCGGCTTGCCCTTGTAAAGGCCGGAGCGGTCGACGAGCACGAGGCCGCGCTGCGCGGGGCTTGTCGGTTTGTACTTTTTCAGTGCCATCGTTCCAGGCTTCTCACTTTGGAGGCTCTAAAAGCCCCTCTTGAAGTCCAGGACTTAAAGTCCAGTCGTCACGTCGATCGAATGGCCCTCTTCGAGGGTAACGATCGCCTTCTTGAAATCGCTCTGCCGTCCCGCGACACCACGGAACCGCTTGTTCTTGCCCTTCCGGTTCAGCGTGTTGACCGCCTTCACCTTCACTTCGAAGAGCTTCTCGACCGCTTCCTTGACCTGCGGCTTCGTCGCAGTCGGCGCCACCTTGAAGATGACCTGGTTCGCTTCCGAGGCCATCGTCGCCTTTTCGGTGATCACCGGCGACACGATGATGTCGTAATACCGCTCGTTCATTTGAAGCGAGCCTCCAGGCTTTCGAGTGCGGCTTTGGTCAGCACAAGCTTCTCGTGCCGCAGAATGTCGTACACGTTGATGCCCTGCACCGGCAGCACATCGACCTTCGGCAGGTTGCGAGCCGCCAGGGCGAAGTTCTGGTCGAGCTCCGCGCCGTCGATAAACAGCACCGAAGTGAGACCGAGCTTCGCGAAAGCTTCCTTTGCAACCTTCGTCTTCGGCTCGGCGAGCTTCGCTTCGTCGAGAACGATGAGATTGTCGCTTTTCGCCTTGGACGAAAGCGCGTGACGAAGCGCCAGAGCACGTACCTTCTTCGGCAGATCGATCGCATGGCTGCGAACGACCGGACCGAAAGCCTTGCCGCCGCCGCGGAACTGAGGCGCCTTGCGATCACCGTGACGCGCGCCGCCCGAACCCTTCTGCTTCACGAACTTCTTGCCCGTGAGAGCGATCTCGGAGCGGCCCTTCGTCTTGTGCGTGCCGGCCTGACGCTTGGCAAGCTGCCAGGCAACCATGCGGTGCAGGATGTCGGCGCGCGGCTCAAGCGCGAAGACTTCATCCGTCAGATCGACGGTGCCGGCCTTCTTGGCCTCAAGCGTTTGAACGTCGATCTTCATCACGCACCTTCCTTCGGAGCTTCGGCTTCTTCGGCAGGCGCCTCGACAGGCGCTTCCTCGGCCGGAGCGGCTGCAGCTTCACCGTTGCGGCGGAACGCGCCGGGAACCGGAACACCTTCCGGCAGCGCGGTCTTCACGGCATCGCGAACCAGAACCCAACCGCCCTTCGAACCCGGAACGGCGCCCTTCACCATGATCAGACCCTTCTCGACATCCGTGCGGACGACTTCGAGGTTCTGGGTGGTGACGCGCGAGGCACCCATGTGACCGGCCATCTTCTTGCCCTTGAAGACCTTGCCGGGATCCTGGTTCTGACCCGTCGAACCATGGCTGCGGTGGCTGATCGAAACGCCGTGCGTCGCACGGAGACCGCCGAAATTGTGGCGCTTCATGACACCGGCAAAGCCCTTACCGATCGAGGTGCCGGAGACATCCACATACTGGCCGGCCACGAAATGGTCCGCCGTGATCTCCACGCCCACATCGAGCAGGTTATCCGCGCTCACGCGGAACTCCGCGAGTTCGAGCTTCGGCTCCACCGACGCGCGCGCGAACTGGCCACGCTGCGCATTCGGCACGTTTTTCGCCTTGGCCCGGCCAGCACCAAGCTGAACCGCCGTGTAGCCGTTCTTCTCTTCCGTGCGCTGGCTGACGACCTGACAGTTGTCGAGCTTCAGCACCGTGACCGGGACATGACGGCCGTCTTCCATGAAGAGACGGGTCATACCGACCTTTTTGACAATCACTCCGGAACGCATGGGTCCCATTCCTCGTTTTGATCGACGATCAGGCTCAGAGCTTGATCTCGACATCCACACCCGCTGCGAGATCGAGCTTCATAAGCGCGTCCACCGTCTGGGGAGTGGGGTCTACGATGTCGAGCACACGCTTGTGTGTCCGAATTTCAAACTGCTCGCGGCTCTTCTTGTCGATGTGCGGGCCGCGAAGCACGGTGAACTTCTCAAGCCGTGTCGGAAGCGGAATCGGACCGAGCACCTGCGCACCCGTGCGCTTCGCCGTGTTGACGATCTCGCGGGTCGACACATCGAGCACACGGTGATCGAAGCCCTTCAACCGGATGCGGATTTTCTGCCTTTGCATTTTCGTTCCTCAGCCTATCGGCCTTGCGCTTTCGCGACTTCAGAAGACGGGGCGCGGAAGCTCCGCGCCCCGAACACCTCTATTACTTCAACACTTTCGAGACGACGCCGGCGCCGACGGTACGACCGCCTTCGCGGATGGCGAAGCGCAGCTTCTCTTCCATCGCGATCGGCGCGATCAGCGTCACGTTCATCTTCACGTTGTCGCCCGGCATCACCATTTCCGTGCCTTCCGGAAGCGTCACGACACCCGTCACGTCCGTCGTG